>ERZ506953.1-NODE-1-length-825402-cov-15.5576_pt1 | contig 825402 bp, 739 predicted proteins | sample MGYA00512895_ERZ506953 | MGnify/ENA metagenome assembly ERZ506953 | reverse complement strand
TATCATTTTTAGCTTATTTTCATGACATTGATCACTTTGGGGTAACTATTTTGTTTAACAAATAACTCTTCGACATCAAAATTATCAACAGTTGTCATGGAAATTATTTCACTGATATATAAAACAACTGTGATAACACCAGGGTTGACAACTATTTGTGCAATAATTCCTTTCCTTCAATATCATTTTTAGCTTATTTTCATGACATTGATCACTTTGGGGTAACTATTTTGTTTAACAAATAACTCTTCGACATCAAAATTATCAACAGTTGTCATGGAAATTATTTCACTGATATATAAAACAACTGTGATAACACCAGGGTTGACAACTATTTGTGCAATAATTCCTTTCCTTCAATGATCCAGGGGTTCACTGCCAGCAACCCATTCAGCCGCATACTGGCAGTGAGAAACTGAAAGATTAGTGCTGATCCCTGTGGCTGACGAGTCTTTCCCTTAATCGATTAACCAGATTGATCGCCAGCCAAACCAGGGCATTAAGCAAATTTATCGTCACAAGCACTTCTCCCAGCCCGGTGCTGGGTTTTGCAATAAGGATGACCAGGAGAGTGATCAGCATAAATGCAATGGAAAAGATGATATAGAGAGTGAAATAATCCAGATTATTACTATTGTTCATTCTACTAATGGCAATCCAGTCAAAACTTTCACACAATTATAGCAAACAAAAGAATGAACAATAGTAACAAGAGGCAACGAGCTAATTAGCTGTCTATAATTACACCGCACCATGGCCTTGCTGATCAATTTTCACTCAACCACAATCTTCACCTTCGGTTTAGAAAGGATAATCTTGACCAGGTCGATGTATGTAACAGGTTTATAGAAATAATAACCCTGCTGAAATGTGATATTATTTTGGTTCAGATAGTCAAATTGTTCTTTCGTTTCGACACCTTCAGCGACGATACTGATCGAAAGTTTACGCGCCAGATCCAATACACAATCCAGAATTCGGGTTGATGCTGGGTCTGCGTTGACGCGGCCAACGAAACTATGATCAATTTTGATATAATCAATATGCAAGTCATGCAGATAAGAAAGCCCTGAGTAACCAGTACCGAAATCATCCAGCGCGATGACAAAACCATTTTCATGCAGAATGTTCAACCGCTGAACCAGACTTTCATCAACATTTAATGGCTCACGCTCGGTGACTTCCAGAACAAGGTTTAAATCGCGGCGGGTAAAACTGTCACGGTAATTTAAGCACTCGTCGACAAACGTCGGCGAAATAATATGCGAGGCGCTAAAATTAATCCCAATATGAAAACCTTCCGGCAGTTTACTCGCGATAGCGTTCATCTGTCTGGCAACCTGATTCATCAGGCTTTGCGTAAGCGGAACGATTAATCCGCATTTTTCAGCAAGTGGAATAAATGCCGCGGGTGATATATATCCACCGTGAGGTTGTTTCCAGCGGGCTAACACCTCAACTCCCCGCAATGTCCCTTCCCGACCATTTACCACAGGTTGGTAAAAAGGGACGATCTCCCCATTATTTATAGCCCGTCGCAGTATCTCTTCAGGCGTTGCGCTTTTATTGAAATACCTATCAAGCAGGAAGGCAGCGGCGCAGGCGATTAACAGAATAAATATCAAAATCCCAAAGCCTTTATCGATAAGTCTGTAGAAGCTAAAGAGACGTTCATTCGCTCGCGCTGGGGTCTACAGAGAGCATGGTAGAGAGCATCACAAATATCCACGCCGAAGATAAAATTTTCTCCAACTTCATCTAGCCTATTAATTTTTTAGCACAATGTAGGCAGAATTAAACAAATTAGGCGGGATATCAGGCGTCAAGAATGGAAAACGAGCGCTCTCCATTCCTGTTTGCCCTCTGATATTGCGGATATATTAAGAAAGCATAACGCCTGAAATGCTCACTTTGCATCAGCATAGTGATACAGCTGATGTTTATTCAAAAACCTTACTCAAGTTTTAAGAGAGCACAGATTCCCTGTCATTAATAATGATATCCGTTAGTGTAGTCTTATGCATTTCAATGTACTGCAAGATTTGCAGATAGAGATCAGAAAGAATAACACTGGTCTCATCTTTTAAACGCAAGCGTAAAGCCTGAGCAATAATATGACTATCAACATATCCATGTGTCATGAACACCTCCCTCTCGAGATTTTTAAACAAAGCACATTGAAAAATAAATCTCTCTGGGATTGAATTATTCATGTCAGCCTCGCAGGAATAGTGATCCAATAAAATTATGCTGTGTATAGTCTAAAGCGACAGACAAAAATAAGATGAATGAGTTTTCTATAAACTTATACTTTATAATTAAAAGTTACATATCATCAGCTGTGTATCGCAACACGATTTCCAGTGTTTTTCTAATCACATCAGCTTTGAGAATATCACTTGTTGTTTCCAGGGAGTGTATCAGACTTAAGATAATATTTTTATTATTAACATTATCGCCTGAAAGCATTAAATTGGTCACAGCCTGCCCTAACACAGCAGACTCTTCTTCTAACAAATTACCTGAACTACGAAAGTAACTTGATAACGCTTTATCAGATATTGCATTATGAATAGTAGTATCTTCAAGCATGGTAACCTCTCATCTTACTTATGAAATTTTAATGTATTCTGTTTATTTTCTTACCAGTGAACATACTTTTATTGTCAGCTATCGCTGTTCTTCGGTTTGGCCCTCCTGTATCACTGTTGCTAAAATCACGAATTATGCTGTCAATTAAATCTCGTCGGAAAGTATTTTCCTCAGCCGATTTCATTACGAGTAATTGCTTAATAAGAGTCTGCAACGAAAAATTTATCTTCATGCGCAGTATCTGGAGCACCGCCTGGCCAGTAATTTCATATTTTATACTTTCATTATCAGATGTCTTCATAACGACTTCATAGCTAACCTGTTAAATAATCAGGCTGTTGCATTATTCAAAAAGCAACCCAATTAGTGCATTATAATGTTTCTGTTCCTCTTCCCCTGTCGCTTGTTCCAGCCGGCAAAGAAGTTTGGCACAAAGCGACTTTCGACTCAGATTACGTCCATCTTTCAAAATCTCAGTCACAATTTCCCCGAGAGTTTCCTGCTGAGTAGGCAAGTTAGCTTTTGCAAAGTAACGAGTGATTGCTCCTGCAGAATCTGAAGTCACTGAATTTTGATGCATGCTACGCCTCTGTTAAAAATGTTAATCAATGTTAAGTGAGGTAACAATAGCAAACTTGTACGAAATATGTGTACAGAATGATAAATTAATTTTTCGCAATTAGTGCTAATTCATATAAAACAATGCATTACGATAAAACATATTGCATCATTTAAATGACAACCTATACAGGTTTTTTCGCCAAACCGTCTTCAACCTTTTCCACTTTTTATCAATGTAAAGAAACGGTTATGTTTTGGTATTAAAAGAAAGACACAAGAAGATATGTCTGTTACCGTCTTACTCTCGCCTCGCCCATTACCCTGGATTGTTAATGCTTACCACCCTTATTTATCGTAGCCATATACGTGGCGACGAACCTGTCAAAAAAATTGAAGAAATGGTTTCGATAGCAAATCGCAGGAACATGCGGTCTGACGTAACAGGGATCTTACTGTTTAATGGTTCTCATTTTTTCCAGCTTCTGGAAGGTCCGGAAGAACAGGTTCAAATGATATATCGGGCCATATGCCAGGATCCACGGCACTATAATATTGTTGAACTGTTGTGCGATTACGCGCCTGCTCGCCGTTTTGGCAAAGCAGGAATGGAATTATTTGATTTACGCCTGCACGAGCGAGATGACGTTTTACAGGCCGTATTCGACAAAGGCACATCAAAATTTCAGCTAACTTATGATGACAGAGCGCTACAATTTTTTCGTACTTTTGTCCTTGCAACTGAACAATCAACCTATTTCGAGATTCCTGCTGAAGACTCCTGGCTTTTTATCGCTGACGGATCTGATAAAGAACTTGATTCTTGTACCCTTTCATCAAATATAAACGACCACTTTGCCTTTCATCCTATTGTCGACCCTTTATCGCGGCGGATAATCGCTTTTGAAGCCATTGTGCAAAAAAATGAAGACAGCCCGTCAGCTATAGCGGTTGGGCAGCGTAAAGACGAGGAAATCTACACAGCGGATCTCAAAAGTAAGGCGCTTGCATTTGCGATGGCACACGCACTTAAGCTCGGTGATAAAATGATTTCAATCAATCTATTACCTATGACCCTGGTTAACAAACCTGACGCAGTCTCTTTTTTACTTGATGAAATAAAGGCCAATGCTCTGGTACCTGAACAAATCATCGTTGAATTTACTGAAAGTGAAGTCATATCTCGGTTTGATGAGTTTGCCGAAGCGGTTAAATCGCTAAAGGCGGCCGGTATCAGTGTAGCAATTGATCATTTTGGCGCAGGTTTTGCTGGTTTGTTACTCCTGTCACGCTTCCAGCCTGACAGAATTAAAATCAGTCAGGAATTGATTACCAATGTTCATAAAAGCGGACCACGGCAGGCAATTATTCAGGCGATCATGAAATGCTGTACATCACTTGAAATTCAAGTCTCTGCTATGGGCGTGGCAACACCAGAAGAGTGGATGTGGCTTGAATCTGCAGGAATTGAGATGTTTCAGGGAGATCTGTTTTCCAAAGCTAAATTGAATGGTATCCCTTCAGTTGCGTGGCCGGAGAAAAAATAATTTTCAGCACATTATTTCGCATGATTTCTGGAAATCATCGTGAAAATGAATACGTTATGTTTTAATTTAATCCACATTAAAAATAATGTTTCATCCAATTTAGCTGAAATCTTATTTATACTTTGTACAATTTCAGCGTATATTGTACAAAGTATTATTGGGTCGTGTAGAGGCGACGGAGATTTATGACCGCAAGGAGGAATTGTGGCTTATTACAGCATTGGTGATGTTGCTGAACGTTGCGGGATTAATCCTGTCACTCTCCGGGCCTGGCAACGCCGCTACGGTTTGTTAAAACCACAGCGCAGTGAAGGCGGACACCGACTCTTTGATGAAGAAGACATACAACGCATCGAAGAGATCAAGCGTTGGATAAGTAATGGCGTTCCTGTAGGCAAAGTTAAAGCATTACTGGAAACTACCAGCCAGGATACGCAAGATGACTGGAGCCGCCTGCAAGAAGAGATGATGTCAATTCTTCGTATGGCTAATCCAGCCAAACTACGCGCGCGAATTATTTCACTGGGTCGAGAGTACCCAGTAGATCAATTGATTAATCATGTTTACCTTCCTGTTCGCCAGCGTCTCGTGCTTGATCACAACACCTCCCGCATTATGAGCAGTATGTTTGACGGCGCATTAATTGAATACGCAGCGGCCTTACTTTTCGAAATGCGCCGTAAGCCCGGTAAAGAGGCCATTCTGATGGCGTGGAATGTTGAAGAGAGAGCACGATTGTGGCTGGAAGCATGGCGTTTATCATTGTCAGGATGGCACATTTCTGTTCTTGCTGATCCCATTGAATCGCCGCGCCCGGAACTGTTCCCAACGCAAACATTGATTGTCTGGACAGGCATGGCACCAACGAGAAGGCAAAACGAACTTTTACAACACTGGGGTGAGCAAGGTTATAAAGTCATCTTTCATGCCCCCTAAATTCACCTTTATCCCGCCCCTTAGACAGAATGTTATAATCTGAACCCACACCAGCGTTTGTAGCGGAGCTGGTCCGTTGCAAAATGCCCACCGGGAGAATTCAGGTAATCCCCCTTTCACACTTTGTACATATCACAGCCAAAGGACAGACCAGATTGAAGTGGTAAAACCGATCGTGCACACTACGCAGTCTCACACCTAACAAGAGGTTATTATCCTGATGGATCAGGTCGTTGTTTTTCAAAAGATGTTTGAGCAAGTGAGAAAAGAGCAAAACTTCTCCTGGTTTTATTCAGAATTAAAACATCACCGTATTGCACATTACATTTATTATCTGGCTACGGATAACATCAGAATTATTACTCACGATGACACGGTTTTGTTATTAAGAGGAACCAGGAACCTGTTAAAAGTTAGTACGACCAAGAACCCAGCTAAAATAAAAGAGGCCGCATTGCTTCATATTCGCGGAAAATCTACATTTCGGGAATACTGTTCAACACTGGCAGGCGCTGGCGTTTTCCGGTGGGTTACTGATGTTAATCATAACAAACGCAGTTACTACGCCATTGATAATACGCTTTTATATATTGAAGATGTAGAAAATAATAAACCATTAATCTAGCTAAAGTTGGGAGCTTAAAAAATGCTTCATAATTCAGTAAGGCATTAGCATAATGGAAATAAAAGTGCAGAGACTATCCCTATGGATGATTAATACTGTCTTTTTATTGCTCCCCATAAATAATCACCAGACCAATACGATCAAATTGATATTTGAAATGTGTTCACTTGACTTTTGATACGTTATTTTATAACGGTTAACATATTTATAAAAACAACGGGCGTGTTATACGCCCGTTATAATATTTAACACATGTGGTAATTACATATTTTTGATGATCGCGTCACCAAACTCGCTGCATTTCAGCAGTTTAGCGCCTTCCATCAGACGTTCGAAGTCATAGGTTACGGTCTTGGCGTTGATTGCGCCTTCCATACCTTTAACAATCAGGTCTGCGGCTTCAGTCCAGCCCATATGGCGCAGCAGTATATAAAAATTATGTATTCAACTCGCTGATATTTAATCATAAATATTATTTTCTTGTCTTTGTATTAGCCAAAATCAACTTTATTCAACCGTTTGATTTCATTGACGTTCGTTTTTATTTTGGGGAAAGATTTTCTCTACCATTTATATCAAAATTACAAGTCTACATTTTATTAACATCTCAATACATGTGTGGCCTTGCAAGCCATTGCGAGGCCTTATGTGTCTCAGTTTTGTCCCGCCTTGTATTACGACTTGCATAGCCAATGAAGATAAACGTGACGACAAACAAAGCAGCTGTCTTCTTTTCTTTCACACTTTCCCCACTCAGCAGCATGCATACCTTCTACTATAACTGTAGTGAATGTCTATTATGAGCGAACTGCGGACATCGTGGAGACAACATGCTGCTGGGTGCGGATATCCCATGGCACGTCATATCGCTCGCCGTATTACTTGTTATTTTTTTGAAACGAGAAGTTGATACAATTCCTTCAGGGATAAGGCTAATAACTCATTCTTCCTGATGAGATCTTTATCAGCGTCTATACCCTCTGCGCATGATTCATTTAAATAGTTCAGTGTTTCCTGATCATCATCCAAGCATTCATAGCTGCCTGAATAAAATTCATCGCAACTTGCTTTGTTATTTTTGTCAATGTAACCAATGCATTGAATCACGCCTTTAACAACTTTAGCAGCAGAAAAAACAAAGTAACTGCAGTCATTTATATAGCGTTCAATATCAAAAATCATATAAAAATAGTGCATAGAGTGTTTTTCAATTTCAAACTCACTTGAAATCATAGCTATTTCACATTCAAGGTCTTTCAGACCATCTAACATTATGGAAAGTTTACATTGTTTTTCTTGCACAGTTTCATACTTAAATGACTCTCTCCCCTTTGCCCTGACATTTATTCTTTCTTCAATTGCATAAATATAAGCAGGATATACACGCGACCACACTTGGTTTATTTTTAGGATTAACCGGCCTCTTTTCAGCCTTTCTTTTGTAGCTATAAATTCTGCATATAGCGCAGCATCCTCTTCGCACCATACATCAACTTTTCGTTTATAACCCAACTTTAATTCTTTCCCTACGCATTCAGGAAACAAAGGATCAAAGTCCTTTAAGTATTCAAACTCACTTAGATAGAATCCTGTCTCATAACGATTAAATAATTTCCTAAACTCTTTCCCACTTAAGGTTTTCATTGTATCAATCACTCTGTTTTCATAAAAGCAAAGTCAACAAGATAAAACAATAAAAACTCTTACACAACCAGCTGATGTTTTTAAAATAGAGGATAATATAAGACAAGCATAACCTCGTTCACTTCAATGCTACTCCTATCGTTCTTTTGCGTCACAGAGCGCCTGCCGGACAACTGCATCATAGACCAAACGGAACTGCTTCCGTCGATTAATCAGATGGCAGCGCATAAACACGCTCAACAACCCGTTTGACTGCTTCAATTTTAAGCTCTTCGGAATAACGCTTACCGTGTAAGTCTCCCTGCAAAACGAGCTATCAACTTTTAAGGAGTCTCTGGCCCCCCTGCTTCCGCTCCTGGCACACAGCAGCCCTAGAGACAGTGGAGTAAAGTCATGGAGGCTCGGTGGGGAGAGGTGCAAATCCTCCCATACAAAAAATACGAAAATCAGTAACGGCTAGAAATCATTCAATACATGCACTCTCGAAATTGCATCAGCCAACCGCAAAACGTTATTTCAAAGCCTACTAGCTGCCTTACTTTTTTCCTCAATAACGCGTCGCCAGCCGGAAACAACCTAATCCCTGTTTTGGGCCTCAAAACCGCTAATGATAATCATTTTCATTTTGTATAGGTTGTGCTATAAAACATAGCCGTTGCTATGTTTGTTCTAATTTTGCTCACTATAGGTACTAAATTATGCACTCGATAAAAAAAGTAACCATGCTCTTGGGGGGCCTCGCACTCACCTGCTCGATCGCATTTCAGGCAAGTGCAACTGAAAAATTCAAGGTCATTACAACATTTACCATCATCGCGGATATGGCCAAAAACGTGGCGGGAGATGCTGCAGAAGTCTCATCCATAACCAAGCCTGGTGCAGAAATTCATGAGTATCAGCCTACCCCTGGCGATATTAAACGTGCGCAGGGGGCACAACTGATTCTCGCCAATGGTATGAATCTGGAATTGTGGTTCCAACGCTTTTACCAGCATCTCAATGGGGTTCCAGAAGTAATTGTCTCTTCGGGTGTGACGCCTGTAGGGATCACCGAAGGACCCTATGAGGGCAAACCTAACCCCCATGCATGGATGTCGCCAGATAATGCTCTGATTTACGTCGATAATATTCGTGATGCGTTGATAAAATACGATCCGGCAAATGCACAAACCTACCAACGCAATGCCGATACTTATAAAGCCAAGATTACCCAAACCCTTGCCCCCCTGCGTAAGCAGATTACGGAACTCCCTGAGAATCAGCGATGGATGGTCACCAGTGAAGGGGCTTTTTCTTATCTCGCACGCGATTTGGGGCTAAAAGAGCTTTATCTGTGGCCGATTAATGCCGATCAACAAGGAACACCGCAGCAGGTACGTAAGGTTGTTGATATAGTTAAGAAAAATCATATCCCGGCAGTCTTTAGCGAGAGTACGATTTCCGATAAACCAGCGCGTCAGGTTGCGCGTGAAACCGGCGCACACTACGGCGGTGTGCTCTATGTCGATTCCCTGAGCACAGAAAACGGCCCGGTACCGACGTATATCGACCTTCTTAAGGTTACTACCAGTACGCTGGTACAGGGAATTAAAGCTGGGAAAAGGGAGAAATAATGATGCAATCTGCAGGCATTGTCGTTAATGATGTTACTGTCACCTGGCGTAACGGGCACACAGCACTGCGCGATGCATCCTTCACAGTACCAAGTGGATCTATTGCCGCTCTGGTTGGGGTAAACGGTTCCGGAAAATCGACGTTGTTTAAAGCGATTATGGGATTTGTGCGTCTGACCAGCGGAAAGATATCTGTTCTGGGTATTCCCACGCGACAGGCGTTACAGAAAAACCTGGTTGCCTACGTCCCTCAGTCAGAAGATGTTGACTGGTCATTTCCTGTACTGGTGGAAGATGTGGTGATGATGGGCCGCTATGGGCATATGGGTATGTTGCGTATCGCCAAAAAGAGGGATCGTCAAATTGTCACCGATGCGCTGGAACGTGTCGATATGGTGAATTTTCGCCATCGACAAATCGGCGAGCTTTCCGGTGGACAAAAGAAACGCGTCTTTCTGGCGAGAGCGATTGCACAGCAGGGTGATGTGATCCTGCTGGATGAACCTTTTACTGGCGTTGATGTGAAAACCGAAGCCAAAATCATCAGCCTGTTGAGGGAGTTACGCGCGGAAGGCAAAACGATGCTTGTCTCAACACACAATCTCGGATCCGTCACGACATTTTGCGATTATACGGTCATGGTCAAAGGCACCGTCCTGGCAAGCGGGCCGACAGACACCACTTTTACAGCCGAGAACCTAGAGCTGGCTTTTAGCGGCGTACTGCGCCATGTCACACTTAACGGCTCGGAAGAAAGCATTATTACTGACGATGAACGCCCTTTTGTGGCTCATCGACCGTCAGCGGTGCAGAGGGAAGAAAGATGAACGTGCTACTGGAACCCTTCAGCTATGAATATATGCTCAATGCGATGTGGGTCTCGGCGATGGTCGGCGGTCTCTGCGCTTTCCTGTCATGCTATCTGATGCTAAAAGGCTGGTCGCTGATTGGCGATGCGTTGTCGCACTCTATTGTCCCGGGTGTTGCGGGGGCATATATGCTGGGGCTTCCGTTTTCTCTGGGAGCCTTCTTTTCCGGCGGACTGGCTGCGGGCAGCATGCTGTTTCTTAACCAACGCACCCGCTTAAAAGAAGATGCCATCATCGGTCTGATCTTCTCGTCCTTTTTTGGCCTGGGGCTGTTTATGGTGTCATTGAACCCGACATCTGTGAACATTCAGACCATCGTCCTGGGCAATATTCTGGCAATCGATCCGGCGGATATCCTGCAACTCACTATCATTGGCATTCTCTCGATCATCGTGCTTTTTTTCAAATGGAAAGATCTTATGGTGACCTTTTTCGACGAGAATCACGCCCGTGCTATTGGATTGCATCCGGGCAGATTAAAACTCATCTTCTTCACCCTGCTGTCGGTTTCGACCGTTGCGGCGCTGCAAACGGTTGGTGCCTTTCTGGTGATCTGTCTGGTGGTGACTCCCGGTGCAACAGCATGGTTGTTAACCGATCGTTTTCCCCGCCTGCTCATGATTGCTGTAACTATTGGCAGTGTAACTAGTTTCCTCGGCGCGTGGGTCAGTTACTTTCTGGACGGCGCGACAGGTGGAATCATCGTGGTGGCGCAGACACTGCTGTTTCTTTTAGCATTTGTCTTTGCGCCCACCCATGGGCTTTTGGCAAATCGTCGGCGTGCGCATAAGGCGCTGGAGGATCGCTCATGATGGCATTATTACTGGAGCCACTGCAGTTCACCTTTATGAGTCACGCACTGCTGATTTCACTGGTAGTTTCCATACCCTGTGCGCTGCTGTCGGTCTTTCTGGTCCTGAAAGGTTGGGCACTGATGGGTGACGCGATGAGTCATGCGGTTTTTCCTGGAATCGTGCTTGCCTGGATTCTGGGGTTACCTTTGGCTACAGGGGCATTCGTCGCCGGAGTATTCTGCGCGGTGGCGACGGGATACCTGAAAGACAACAGCCGAATCAAGCAAGATACAGTGATGGGGATTGTTTTTTCTGGCATGTTTGCCGCAGGTCTGATCTTGTATATTGCAGTCAAACCAGACGTACATCTTGACCATATTCTTTTCGGCGACATGCTCGGGATAACCATCGGCGATATAATCCAGACGATGATTATTGCCGGGCTGGTTACACTTGTTATTAGCGTAAAATGGCGGGATTTTTTGCTGTTCAGCTTTGATTATCAACAGGCGCAGGTAAGCGGTTTGCATACGAGATGGCTGCATTATGGGCTGCTGTGCATGGTCTCTCTGACCATTGTGGCGACGCTGAAAGCGGTAGGTATCATTCTCTCCATTTCTCTGCTCATTGCGCCTGGCGCCATTGCGGTACTCCTGACACAACGCTTTCATATTGCGCTCCTACTGGCGACTGGCATATCGGTAATAGTGTCAATGACTGGTGTCTGGTTGTCCTTTTTTATCGACAGCGCACCAGCTCCGACGATTGTCGTCTTATTCGCGGTTTTGTTCATCATGACGTTTGCCGTTACCAGCATCAACGCACGCAAAAAGGGAAACTCCCATACACAGGATCTGTTATCACCCAATTAGCACAACATCCGAGGACAGCAACACCCGATACTTTTTCCTGGCTTCCAGCAACGGGGTTTCTTCCTCCGTTGCATATACAGCTCACCTTTTTTCACCCACGATTAACCAACAGCCAGACCAGCAGACACGCCACCACCGGCACAGCAAAATCCATCAGGCTTGCCACATCCCAAGCTCGCGGATCAAAACCGCCCCACCACGGCATATTCATTCGCTTGCCATGCCCGAACATTTCAATCCAGCGATATTCTGCCTGGGTATGTTCACGCGCAATGAAGAACGTACAACCGGCTATCGCTCCGTAAGCCCAGTTTCCGGTAAAAAGACCAACCAGTATCTGCGCAGCCACAGCACAAAGCGCATGAAGTAAGGGGCTTATATCCATTATTTCCTCCTTTCAGCTCCATTCCCGAAGCGGTGTTTCCAGCTCCACGACATAATCAGAGAATACAGAAACATCAAACAAGTCATCAAGAATGCGAATGTTGACAAAATAACCGTCATTCCGGACACAGACAGGTTCTCCCTCTTCTGTTACCCCTGTTTCTGTGTAGGTGAAACCAATTTCATCGACTAACAGTTTATTCTGGAGGTCTTCATCCTCCTCCCAGTCAAGAGATGACAGGAAGGCCTTAAACTGCAGTTTGTCATGAAACTTCAAAGTTAAATCTTTCATACGACCTCTTTTAATTGCCTGTCATTTAATTCTTTATGCCATATGCGGAAATTGCGAATATGGCCAAACAGATGTCGTTCTCCAGTATTCGTCTGCCCTCCAAATCGGATATTTTTATCAGCGGTCACACCATTATATTCACAATAAACTTCATTAACCGCTTTACCATTTGTCACCACATGAAAGTGACCATCAGCTTTTGCAATACATCCAAATGTGGTTTTCTCTGCAAATACATCTGTCGCTGCGCTATTAACATACAAGCCTGAAGGGTTTGACAGACTCATATATAACTTACCACTACCTCTGTTGATTGCTGCAATTGCTGATTGCCCGGTATTGGCTGCTGCTATATCCCACACGCGGGGTGCGGCGTTTGGTGCAATATCCCAGTTTTTATGAATCTCAAGTAAAAAAGTAAATGGTAACTTATAAAGATTATTTCTGGTGGGGATACTAACCAAATCACTGGCTCTTGTCGTTGCGCTGCCTCCTGAAATAATAAATGATGATACACACGGCCCATTCTCTACTTGTGGGGTGGCAAGATAAATATAGTCACCAGATACTGTTGCCCCACCCCGCTCAGGAGAATACTGTATCTGAGAGCCTATTTTTAACTCACCATCAATTGCCTGAATCGTTGCCTCTGCAAAAATCCAGCCTGTGGTCTTATCCTTCCTGACTCGTGCCGTAATTCTGCCGGCAGCCCCACCTGTCATATTAATTTCAAGCGTTTGCGTATCAATGTACGCATCGCCAAGAAAAGTTGTTGCACTACCATCATACTTATCAAACCGTATACGTAACCTTACCTGTCGTTCTGTTTTAAAACGGCATGAGGTTGTCACGTACTTGTTATCGCCTGAGACATCAACTGACTTTGTTGCAGCAATTGATGCCATATTAATAGCCGAAGTTTGCCCAACCAGAGAATCGTTGCAGACAAACTTTCCATAAGTAAAACCAAAACTATCTGTCCCGGTTTCGGGCACATCCATGTTTGATGACTTCCCCCAGCTGGCTGGACTTTCCGAATTGAGCATGTAGTTCGTTCTTTGTCCCTCAATAAGCAGGCCATCACACTCAAATCGCGGCTCATTAATTTCCGCCGTTTTCAGTTCGCCAGATTTGTTGATATATGTTGCCGTTGATGCGCGACTGAAATTAACCTGTTTATCACTGGCGACCTGAACCACATCGTCACCAATAGCTATTTTTTTATAGCCCGGAGAAAAACCCGCAATCATATCCAGTGAATCGTTAAACGGTATCCACACATCAGGCAGCGGCGGCACTATATTCGCATAGGGCTCTGCAGTCACTTCCGCTGCGACTTCTGCGCGGTCTGCCGCCTTTTCAGCCCGTGTCGCTGCCGACAGAGCCTCATCCTTTTTCTGCCCGGCCTTTGTTGCGTCTGCTGCGGCCTCCCGCGCTTTTGTGGTGGCGACTCCGGCATTTTCAGCGGCTGACTCTGCATTACGGCGGGAAGCCTCTTCACTGTCTGCGGAGGCTTCTTCTGACGCACGGGCATTTGTCTCTGAACGTTCTGCCGCTGTTGCTGCGTTTTGTGCGGCTGTTTTTGAAGAAGCTGCCGCTTTCGCGCTGTTACCTGCATTCGTCTCTGATGTTTTCGCCGCATTCCTGGACGATGCCGCTGCTGTTTCTGATTTCTTTGCTGCCGCTGCGCTCTGAGAGGCGGCTTCAGCGTTGCGTGCCACCTCTTCCACCATCTTTTCAAAACGATACAGTGCCTCCGGACGAACATCATCTTCTGTTGCAGCGCCCAGAAAATCATTCAATGTCCCCGGCTTAGAATCCTCATACACGGTGATGGCCCCGGCATGTGAAGGCGGAAAACCTTCAACCAGCAGGATAACGCTGTACTGGCCATACTCGACATCCATGCTGTAACGTCCGGCTTCATCCGGATTTTCTGAGGCCACCGTGTTCACCACAACCGTGGTGCTGTTACGTTTTGCTTTGAGCTGAATGGTGCAGTTCTGTATCGGTTTTCCTGCACCGTCTTTCAGCACGCCTGAAATCTGTACTGCCATATTCACTCCACAAATAAAAAAGGCGCCATTTCTGGCGCCCGTATCTGGGTTATAAAATTCAACTGATACTGATACCGGCTGTAGATTTCTTCATCACAACAACAAGAAGGTCGCTGATACTGGTCGTTGGCGTCCAGTTATTAGCACCATATGAAGAAACATTGAAAGTCAGGGTGACATGGCCGTGTCCGGCAGGCATATCAATGACTGATGAAAATACCCTGCTGACATCCGTCGCGGGTTGCTGAAAGATTTCCTGTCCGTTCTTCAGTACCTGCAGCTTACAGGTTGAATACCAGTATGACTGTTGGTTGTTGCTGTTGAAGTTTTCATGCTTACCCCCACGAAACAGAACGGGGGGGACTACTATCTGACGGTCAAAAGCCTGGTCATCGTACACAGTGACCGTTATTGTACCGCTGGCATAACTGCCATTTCTCGGAAAGGCTTTTCCCACCGCTTTGACAATATCACCTTCAATCTGGTTAGCTGACAGTTTTCCCAGAATCCGACAGTTCTGATTAATCGTGACGTTGTTGAGCGTCCCGGAGTTCGCGTTCACGTTACCGCTGATATCCGCATTTTTCGCAGAAAGTCGACCATCAGGTGTCAGTGAAAACGTTGGGGGATTGCCACCGCTGGTAATGGTGGGAGCCGTCAGATATTTCAGGAACACTTCGTTCATGAATATCTGATCGCCCTGCCCAACAAACATCGGCTTTGTGTTGCCATTCGCAGGATTAATCATCGCAATCCTGTCCGCCGCCAGCAGCACCTGACTCTGCATACCGTCAGGAGTATTCTCAACACCGGCACCAATACCCGCGATATAAAGGCGTCCGTCCTGCATCTGCTGCAGCTTCACAGCCCACATGCTGTTCAGGTTATTATTTGTATCAACCTGAACCTTCTGTATCTGCTGGATCGCTGCACTCTGGTCTTCCAGTTTCTTATTGACGGTCTGCGTGATTTCATTGCTGACACCCGTAATGGACGTCCTGATTTCAGCCAGGTCAGGCGCAAGCTGACCGTTATCAATCTGCGTCCACAACTCCTGAGCCAGATGGGTTTTCCCTATCTCTCCTTTGAAAAAATTCAGATAGCCGGATGCATCATCACTCGGCTGGCCAACAGCCTCCACAAATGCCGATTTGCCAACGGTGTTCACACTGCGGATGTAAAAATAATAATCATGGCCCGGTTTGATATTGATACTGGCGGCTATCCAGTACAGCGCCGTGCCAAGATAGCGTGCTGTGGTTTCAACCTGCCTGATATCCGCAATCCGCTTTTCCGAGAACCAGAACTCAAACTGTACCGTCGGATCATAAACCGCAAGATGCGGCGTGGCGGTTATCTGAAAATACCCCGGTGTCAGCTCAATCTGCGACGGCGCTGCCGGTGCGGCAATCCGGAACGATACCGATGCCGGATCGCCCTGCTGCCCCCACGCATTTACCGCCCGGACTGTCAGCCTGTAGTTCCCCAGCGCCAGTTGCCTGAAGCGGTATGTGGTTTCCGTCGTCCGGGCCGTGCTGACCAGCCGCTCACTGCCGTCATCCGCTGCCACGGTCAGGCGAAGCATAAAGCTCACCCCCTTCACCACCTTCGGCGTGTCCCAGCGCGCCAGCACCTGATATTCCCCGCTGTCTGCGGTGACTTCGGCAGTCAGGTGCTGCACCGCTGGCGGCGTGACACCATTCACCGTGCCGCTCTGGTCGCCGTCAAAGTGCGCCCCGTTATCCACGATGGCCTCTTTTTCCGGTACATGCTGCACGGCAGTGATGGCATACGTGCCGTCATCGTTCTCACGGATACTCACACAGCGGAACAGGCGCTGGCGCAACGTTGGCAACTTCAGCCCCCACACGCTGTATTCTGCAACGCCGTCAGGAACACGGCTCACTTTTACCTTCACGCCGTCGGTGACGGACTGGACCTCCACGCTGACCGGATTCCCCTGTCCGTCAGCCAGGCTTATCAGCGTGGTGCCGGAGGATGGCAGCGTGATTTCACGGTCGAGCGTCAGTGTCCGCGTCTGGTTGTTCACCGCCAGCACGCGCCCGCCGATGCTGATCCCCGCATAGTCATCATCACAGATTTCAATGACATCGCCCGGTACATGGCGAAGCCCTTCTGCACCCACGCTGAAGTCCACGGTCTGCGTTTCCAGCAGCTCCGTTTTAATCAGCCACAGCCCGGCGCGGTGTGCCTGCCCCCGGCTGGTACAGCCAAAGGCATCCATCTTCGTGACGTTACGACCGTAACGGGCAATGGCCTGCGTGTCCTCCACAAGCTCTGTCGCCGTCTCCCAGCCGTTATCCGGGTCAATCCAGTTCACCTCAACGGCATTATGGCGGTCTTTCAGGGCGCTGAAGCTGTAGCGGAACGGCGCGCCATCATCCGGCATCACCACATTACTGCGGTTATAGGTCCACACCTTATCCGACGGTCGGTCCTGCACGAATGTCAGCGTCTGCCCGTTCCATACCGGCATACAGCGCATCGCCGAGCAAAAATCACTGAGCACATCCCACGCCTTGCGCTGTGTGGTCAGGTACGCATTACAGGTGATGCGCGGCTCCGTGCCGCCAAAGCCGTCCGGCACTGACTGGTCGCAATTCTGGCCGATGACATACAGCGCCCATTTATCCACATCTGCCGCACCAAGACGTTTCCCCATGCCGTAGCGCGGATGGGTCAGCATATCCCACAGACACCAGGCCATGTTGTTGCTGTATGCTGGCTTAAACGTTCCGTCCCAGATACCGCTGTATTGCCGCGTCTGCGGGTTATAGTTCGACGGCACCTGCAGAATGCGCCCGCGAAGATGATAATTACGGCTCACCTGCTGGCTGCCGAACTGCTCCGAGTCCACCTGTACGCCGACCAGTGCCGTGTTCGGGTAGCACTGTTTCACATCGATGATTTCGGTGTATGACGACCAGAGCGTTTTGTTCTGCAACTGGTCTGTGGTGCTGTCCGGCGTCATCCTGCGCATCCGGATATTAAACGGGCGCGGCGGCAGGTTATCCACCACCACCGAGGCCAGATACTGCGACGTGGTTTTGCCCTTAATGGTGATGTCTTTTTCCGTCACCCAGCCACCGTTACGTTGAATCTGAACCAGCAGGCGGACTTCCGATGGATTCCTGTCCCCCTTTGAGGTGGTTTCCACCAGTGCCTGCACGCCGAAAGTAAAACGCAGACGGTCAATGTTTGCCGACGTGATGGTCCGGGTGATCGGCGTGTCATATTTCACTTCTGTACCGAGCACCGTCTCGGAGCCGGAGGATTCAAATCCCTCCGGCGGTGTCTGCTCCTGCTCACCGGCCCGGAACACCACCGTGACGCCGAATATATTGGTATTCCCCTCACTGTCCAGCACCGGCGTACTGTTCAGCAGCACGCTTTTTAATCCATCCACCGGACCTTCAACCGGCCCTTCGCTGATGGCGTCTATCACGCTCAGCATCTGGGATGATTTCAGGTTGTCCTTCGCTTCGCGCGGGGTATGCCCCTTACTGCTGCCTTTACCCATTCCTCATGCTCCATAAACGATAAAACCGCCCGGAGGCGGTTTCACATAAAACATTTTGCATCAGCGACCAATCACCACAACCTGACCACCATCCCCTTCGTCTGCCGTGCTGATCTCCTGAGAAACCACGCGTGACCCCACGCGCATTTCACCGTACAGAACCGGCAGAACATTGCCCTGGGCAACCATGTTATCCAGTGAGGAGAAATAGGTGTTCTGTTTGCCGTTATCCGTTGTCTGTGTACGGGGAGTTCTGGCTTTCGGTGCCAGCATCTGCGCCACACCACCGAGCACCATACTGGCACCGAGAGAAAACAGGATGCCGGTCATACCACCGGCCCCAATGGCTGCCCCCCATGCTGCAAGGGTGGCTCCGGCGGTAAAGAATGATCCGGCAATGGCGGCAGCCCCCAGGACAATCTGGAATACGCCACCTGACTTGGCCCCGGCGACTCTGGGAACAATATGAATCACAGCGCCATCAGGCAGAGTCTCATGTAACTGCGCCGTTAACCCGGACGTGCTGACGTCCCGCCCGGCAATCCGTACCTGATACCAGCCGTCGCTCAGTTTCTGACGAAACACCGGGAGCTGTGTGGCCAGTGCGCGGATGGCTTCAGCCCCCGTTTTCACACGAAGGTCGATGCGGCGGCCAAATCGTTGTAAATCCCCGTAAAGGCAGATGCGCGCCATGCCCGGTGACGCCAGAGGGAGTGTGTGCGTCGCTGCCATTTGTCGGTATACCTCTCTCGTTTACTCAGTTGTTCAGGAATATGGTGCAGCAGCTCGCCGTCACCACAGTAAATAGCGGCATGATTCGGCACCGATGAACCAAAGCAGCACAGCAGCACATCGCCCGGCTGCGCCGCTGACAACGGCACCTGATACAGCCCTGTGGCCTCCAGATTATCAAGATAGAGATTCTGGCCGTTACGCCACCAGTCATCCTCACGATGAAAGTCCGGCATCTCAATCCCCGCCAGATGGTAAGCGTCCCGGAACAGCGTGTAACAGTCCGTCACCCCGTGCTCAAAGCGCCGCCCGGTGAGATGCGGCACACAGCGGAACTTATGAATCGCCCCCCGGCAGACCAGCCACCACGGCAAATCACTCTGCACCTGCAGCCGCCGGTCGGCCTCACTCAGCCAGGGCAGACCACCGGGATGACTGTGGACCAGCGCCACAATCTCACCCTGCATCTCTGCCTGCAGCCAGTCCTCCGGAGCCATCCGGAAATACGCCTCCGGCTCACCGGAGATATTCACGCAGGGAAAATATCTTTCCCCCTCCGGCGCTCTCACCACGAAGCCGCACGACTCCGCTGGCGCACATCGCCGGGCATGCGCCAGAATCGCTGATTCTGTCTCTGTCATGGGATTTACTGCGAAAGTTTGTTAATGGAAAGGAAGCCGCCAAAGTTGCCGACGTTATTGCGAAACTTACAGCCGCTCAGGCATTTGCTGCATTTATCCTTCGTGATATCGGAAGTCGGCTGATCATATTCATCCGCGACCGCCGGACCGTGATAACCGCACTCATCACCGCGATAGGTCCAGGTGCAGGTATTAGCCAGCATGATGCGCCCCGGAAAAACGGCACCATCCGTTTCCGTCGGTGTGGACAGTACAAAGGAGGCACTGACCGCACTCAGTTCGCTGCACTGCTCGATGCGCCAGCGGCTGATCACCTCCTGCTCCGGATCGGCGTCGCTGTTTCCGTTGACGAAGTTCACCGCATCCAGAAAACGGGCGTAAACCTTACGCCTGACCACCGTTCCGCCGACCAGACTCTGCAGATCTTCCACCATCCCGGTGACCATACCGTACAGGTTAGAAACCGTCAGCGTGGGGCGCGTACTGGTGCCTTTGCCATTCAGTTCAAAACTACTCCCCTGAATGGGATACGGCTGATACTGTCGCCCCTGCCAGGTGACCGGCTCACCTTTTTCGTTCTGCTCATTACAGAAAAAATAACGTTCTCCACCGACCTCTGTCAGATCGATTTCCCAGAGCACCACGCTGGCCGACTGCTCCGCACGGGTGCATTCATTCAATGTTTCCTGCCGGATATCCTGCATCAGTTCACCACCTGTTCAAACTCTGCGCTGAACTCAACACGCAGCATACTGACCCGCGACGACCATTTTGCGCAGGTCACCTTTATCTGCCTGTAACCATAAGGCGGCGTCCACAGAAAGGCCTTCCAGCCCCCGTGCTCAGCCAGAAACGACTCCAGCGCCGTGGCCTCCTCACGGGAGACAGACAGCGTCACGCTGTACGTTTTCAGGTCAGCGTTCAGCCCGGCAGGCGCACGCTGGGAATAGCCATCACCAAAGCGCACCTCCCTGACGGAAGGAGCCGATGTCACATCCATCCCGGGTTTCACTTTCCAGCGGAAGGTTTTCATCGTCCACCTCCGGAGAACAGACCACCATCGCGCATCTGTGCCTGGATTTCATCACGGGCACCCTTGCGGGCCATGTCATACACCGCCTTCATCATCTGTGGACCTGGCAGACCATTCGTACCGTCGTTCTGAATCACCACGTTGTTGTTCTGCTCAAACCTGATACCCTCTGAACGCCGCATTTGCGCCGGACTTCCGGTGCCACCGACATAACCGCCGGTGGCATAGCCGCGCATCAGCCGGTAGAGATTTCCCACGCCAATCCGGCTGGTTGCCTCCTTCGTGAAGACAAATTCACCACGGTGAACAATCCCCGCTGGCTCATATTTGCCGCCGGTTCCCGTAAATCCTCCGGTTGCAAAATGGAGTTTCGCCGCAGCGGCCTGAATGGCTGTACCGCCTGACGCGGATGCGCCGCCACCAACAGCCCCGCCAATAGCGCTGCCGATACTCCCGACAATCCCCACCATTGCCTGCTTAAGCAGAATTTCTGTCATCATGGACAGCACGGAACGGGTGAAGCTGCGCCAGTTCTGTTCACTGCCGGTCAGCATCGCCGCCATATTCTGCGCAATACCATCAAAGGTCTGCGTGGCAGCACTTTTAACCTGCGACATACTGTCCGTGGCACTCTCTTCCCACTCACTCCAGCCGGACTTCAGGCCTGCCATCCAGTTCCCGCGAAGCAGGTCTTCAGCCGCCCAGGTCTTTTTCTGCTCTGACATGACGTTATTCAGCGCCAGAGGATTATCGCCATACTGTTCCTTCAGGCGCTGTTCCGTGGCTTCCCGTTCTGCCTGCCGGTCAGTCAGCCCCCGGCTTTTCGCATCAATAGCGGCCCGTTTTGCCCGTTGCTGCTGTGCGAATTTATCCGCCTGCTGCGCCAGCGCGTTCAGGCGCTCCTGATACGTAACCTTGTCGCCAAGTGCAGCCAGCTGGCGTTTGTACTCCAGCGTCTCATCTTTATGCGCCAGCAGGGATTTCTCCTGTGCAGACAGCTGGCGACGTTGCGCCGCCTCCTCCAGTACCGCGAACTGACTCTCCGCCTTCCACAAATCCCGGCGCTGCTGGCTGATTTTCTCATTTGCTCCGGCATGCTTCTCCAGCGTCCGGAGTTCAGCCTGAAGCGTCAGCAGGGCAGCATGAGCACTGTCTTCCTGACGATCGCCCGCAGACACCTTCACGCCGGACTGTTTCGGCTTTTTCAGCGTCGCTTCATAATCCTTTTTCGCCGCCGCCATCAGCGTGTTGTAATCTGCCTGCAGGATTTTCCCGTCTTTCAGTGCCTTGTTCAGTTCTTCCTGACGGGCGGTATATTTCTCCAGCGGTGTCTGCAGCCGTTCGTAAGCCTTCTGCGCCTCTTCGGTATATTTCAGCCGTGATGCTTCGGTATCGCTCTGCTGCTGCGCATTTTTGTCCTGTTGACTCTGCTGTTCAGCCTTCTTTCGGGCGGCTTCAAGCGCAAGACGGGCCTTTTCACGATCATCCCAGTAACGCGCCCGCGCTTCATCGTTAACAAAATAATCATCCTTGCGCAGATTCCAGATGTCGTCCGCTTTCTTAAACGCAGCCTCTGCCTTAATCAGCATCTCCTGAGCGGTATCAGGACGACCAATATCCAGCACCGCATCCCACATGGATTTGAATGCCCGTGCTGTCCTGTCTGCCCAGGTTTCCAGCGTGCCCATGTTCTCTTTCAGGCGTCGGGTCTGGTCATCAAACCCTTTCGTTGCGGCCTCGTTCGCCGCCTGCAATGCCCCGGATTCATCGCCGGAACGCTGCAACTGAGCAACATACGCAATCTGCTCCGCCGTTACGTTATGGAACTGGCGCGCCATCGCCGTCAGCCCCGACGTCGGGTCAGTGGTCAGCTTCCCGAAGGCTTCAGCGACCTTGTCCACCTCCACGCCGGATGCAGAGGAGAAACGCGCCACACTCTGGCTGATGGATGCAATCTGAGCCTCACCGCTTACTCCCGCCTTAACCAGTGCGCTGAGTGACTCGCTGGTCTGGTTAAACGTCAGCCCTGCCGCCTGCCCGGCTCTGGACAGGACCAGCATACGATCTGCCGTCAGACCCGACTGATTGCCGGAAAGGACCAGCGTTTTGTTGAAATCGGACAGGGTTGAGTTACCCTGATACCAGGCATACGCCAGCGCACCGGTCGCCACCGCCAGCGAGGTGGCCCCGACCATCGGCAGGGTGATCGCACCGGCAAGCCCCCGGAACATGGGGATCATCCCGCCGAAGGAGTCCTTAACCTGACCACCCTGTTGCAGCAGGATCAGCCACGGGCTTTGCCCGCCTGCAAGCTGCGTGGCCACGTCGGTGAACTGTGCAGGCAGCATACGCATGGCGGCTTTATACTGCCCGACGGAAATCCCCGCTTTCTGTGCAGCCAGCGCCTGTCGGCTCAGCGACTGTTCAACGACTGCCGCTGTTTTTTTCGCATCACTTTCCGTACCGGAAAAATGACGCCTGACTCTGGCCATCTGCTCGTCAAATCTGGCCGCATCCAGACTTAAATCAACGACCAGATCGCCTACCGGTTCAGCCATACCGGACTCCTCCTGCGATCCCTTCTGATACTGTCATCAGCATTACGTCATCCTCCGTCATGCCCGCCATATCCGGGGAAGCGGGGATAACTTCATTTCCGTCCGGGTCAAAGCGGACGCCTCCGGTAAGCCCTGCCGCTTTCTGCATCAGCACATCATCTTCAGGCTCTTCGTCATCCTCACGCCGGTTCAGCAAACTGAAATCCAGCGGATGCATATCCGGATCGCTGAAAAACAGGCTGAGCACAGTGTACGTCAGCCCGGAAAAGTGCATATCCAGCAGAACATCATGAAAATAATGGGTACTGTAAAAGCGGTGCCAGTCGGCATACTCCGTGGATGACATCCCGGCAAGCATGGCGCGCCAGTCAGGTCGCCCCATCTCTCGCGCCAGTTTCAGGGCAAAACTCAGCTCACCGTCGAACACTTTCCCGCAGAAACAGGCTCTGCAGGCCCGGAGTCCTCTGCCTGGTCAGGGGCATCATTCACCACAAACCCATACATACCGGACAGCCGGTACACCACGTTTTCAGCATGAGAAATTGCCTCCGCGGGCCAGGTGGTAAGCACTTCCTGCTCAATCTGTTTAACGGCTTCATTCATGGAAGGCTGCTTTGTCTTCTGCGGATGGTTATGCCACAGGGACATCGCCACCACAAAAGCACCGGTTCTGATGGCGTCTTCCACAGTAACCTGCCGGTTGCTGTCTGACTCCGCCTGTTCTGCCTGCTGTTTCATCAGGGCGAGATGCTCAATACGCTGCAGGGCTGACAGTTCAGAAAGCGTGACGGTCACGCCGTTATGTTCAAATGATTCGGTTTTCAGGAACATCGCTGACTCTCCGGATTAACTGTCGGTGACAGTGATTTCTGCAACCGCAGCAAGTTCACCATTACCGGATACAACCGGAATGTTGACCTTGCCTGCAGCAACGCCGTTCACGGTGATGGTCATACCACTGACCGACACGGTGGCTTTTGTTTTATCCGCTGACACCGCACGGAAGCTCTTGTCAGTTGCGCCCTCCGGCTGGAAGGCCACGGTCAGCGTGGTGCTCTGCCCTTTCACCACCGAGGAGCTGGCAGGCGTCACGGTCATACCGGTTGCCGCCGTCACCGTACTGCGATCTTCTGCCATTGACGGACGGCCCACATTGGTGACCTTCACCGTACGGGTGATCACTTCCTTCGCCGTCACCGCCTTACCGATACTGCTGACCCAGCCACGGAACACATCGACCGTGCCGTTCGGGAAGCGGATTTTATAGGCACGGGTATCACCTTCATTAAACCACGCCAGCAGCGCCTGCTGCCCCTGCTCTCCGGGCATCCACGCCAGCGTGAAGCTGGTATCTCCGGCGGATTTCTGCCCCTGCCCGGTCGCGGTCCAGTCCGCATCTTCATCATCGAGATAACTGTCGTCATAGGACTCAGCGGTCAGTTCGCCGGGCGTCAGGTCTTTAATTTTTGCCAGACGCGACCAGTCATTGTCTGAAAGCGGGTTTGCATAAGGGTCGCCGCTCCCGTTATAAACCCACAGTGTGGTTCCGGCCCCTTTCACCGGTGCCAGAGGATTTGGTGTTGGCATATCGTCCTCACATTTCATAGGTAATGACATAAGTCAGATCGGCTGAACTCCACAGGCCCGCATCATCGTCGCGCCGGTAGTCATAGCCACTGGCCACCATACTGGTGATCAAATCTGACAGTGCCGGGATATCGCTCATCGCCGGATAAATCCGGCTTTCCATCCACGAATCCAGCTCTGAATCCGGCACCTGAGCAGGCAGGAAAACTTCAATATGCAGCTCCGCCTGCCAGGTATCGCTGTCCAGCTCTTCGCCCGTGTATTCAGCGCCGGTGAGATAAACGGCAATTGCCGGAAAATCCGCCTCATCAAAAACAGCGGGGCGACCATCAAAAAGCGTCGCCCCGGTGTCATGTTTTTCCAGTGCATCCAGTACGGCTGCACGGAATTCAGTATGTTTCATCGCTTTATTACCATCCTCAGTTGATGCTGCAGCGCATAGCCCAGCTCTTTCGGAAGACGCTCACGCCGTATCCGCTCAATATTCTGTTTAAACGCCGTGGTCAGCGGCACCGCCATCGGAATTTTCACCACATCAATGGGGTAACGGTTTTTCCCGGCCACACGCTGCATGACATGCCAGCGGCCATTTTTCAGTTGCTGAATAAACGCGCCGGGAATACGACGGTTACCCACCACAAGCACGCTGCCGCCACCTTTCAGGGATGAACGCTGCCCCTTTTTACGACGCCTGCGGCGCGAAAGGACAACCCGCGCATTACCCAGCCTGATTACGGGCAAATCCCCCCGGTTAACTTTGATTCTGGCCTGCGGATTTTTGACCGTGGCCCTTTTCAGCCTGGCCCTTTCCTTTACCAGTTTCCGGCGTACCTTTGTCTCACGGGCAACCAGTGACGCCGACTGCGATATCGCGGATGAAGCAACGCGGTTAATGGCCATTGCGGCGGCACCAGGCACTGCCGTTTTGCTGATACGGCTGAGGTTTTCAACGGCCTGCTCAAGACCTTTTATGGCCATACATCCCCCTTTCAGCGGCGACGGCTGGCGGCAGGTGGTTGCCCCCGGTTGAGCCAGAGATAACAACTCCCTCCGTCATCCGGAGAAACACGGTCCACCCAGAACATCTCGCCGTTAATGGTCAGCGTGTCACCACGCCGTACAGCACAAACCGTATCCGTAAGCACAAATAATGACGGGTTACTTCCTTCAATACGGATCCCACTACTGGCAAAACCCAGCGACTCCGGATCGTCAAAAACGCCATGAACCTCGCCGCCACGCTGTGCACCGGAGGTGAACTGCGCACTGATGCCCATCACTTCAACAATCGTACTGTCCACCCCGGCAAGGGCGGCATCAAAGGCATTCTGAAAATCACGCATAAACAGCCATTCCACCATCAACGTGTGTTTTTGCATCTGAGGACATAATCAGAATCACCCGACCAACATCCGCAAGCTCAACGGATTCCCCCGTTTCACCATCAACGCCACAGAGATGGAGGCAGGTCAGAACTCTGATGCGCGTTAACGCGCCGGATGTTTCCTCACGAACATCATGAGCCGCGGTTTCCCGCTCCCGGATATCCATATTCATAACCTGTACATCATCGCCGGATGACTGCATTTCCTCTTCCCATTCTGCCACCCGCTGCGCTATCTCTGCGGCACTCCCGGATATATCCGGCTCACGCCCCAGAATCAGGGCCAGTTCATCAAGCCGTTTCAGATTTTGCTCTTTCGTTGCCATATCAGCCCCCTGTGAAAAAAGACACGGGGGCATTTCGCCCCCGCTCACGGATTATTTCACCTGTACCACCACAAACTCATCCGGGTCCGGCAACACCATCAGCGGCGCGGACTGCGTCATGGTAAATTCACGGGCGGGATCCCCTACCGTCAGCCAGTGTTTCGGATAACGGGAAGAGGCCACCACACCTTCGGACAACGCCTGAGCATCCTGAATGGCACCGTAACAACGGATCCCATCTGCAGCAGTATTCCCCAGAACCAGCATGCCATCTGGAAGATAACGTTTTTCGATACCGTCTTCTGCTATATAAGACGTTTTCGCCACCACAATGGCCAGATCGCCGTAATACCCCTTGAAGGACACCACTGCGCCCAGATCTTTCACTGCCGTTTCGAGTTGAGAATTTGAACCGCGACGGGTATCCAGTTTTTCGCGGAACAGCTTAAAACCATTCAGAAGACGCCAGACGGTACCGTCCATAATGGCAATATTCACAAGACCGCTGGCCAGGTCGCAGTAGAGGTCAATATCATGTGTAGGATCGAACGTGTCACGATCCTGTTTTGACCACTCCTTACCACTACCCTGAGTGATGTTATTCTTCGTCGACCTGCCAAAATCGACCTCAATTTTCTCGAACTGGTCTCCTTCCATGGTGTATTTGCCATACAACACAGCATTTACCGCCTGCATTTCTTCCACCTGGACAATCGCGTGCTCTTCCTGTTTGAGGTTATCGGTAATGATACGCAGACGGCGGTAAGCCGGATCATTCAGTTGAGATGGATCTTCACCAGGAAGGCGCTCAACCGCCTGCTGGTAATTAAATTCGTGTTTCGGCTTGACGTAGCCCGGACGCAACACGCGGGTTTCACCACCACGATGACGCAGCACTTTTCCTTCAACAACCGGGGAGACATAGGCCGCCACCGGCGTTTTTCCGGTAATTTTGTCCAGCATCACCTCTTCGGTATGGAAATTCACCGTACGGCGGAAAAACAGCTCCAGAAACAGCGCACGAAATTTAACTTTTTGTTCGGTATAACCGAGTAACTGGCGGGTCGTAAACAATCCCATAAATCAGTTCCTTTCATTCAGAAATCAGTCAGGCCACCGCGGTGGCCTGATAACGTGTTACGGCAGCGCCGCGTGACTCAGGGCACTGCCAGCAAAGGCGTTGGCCTTTTTGTGTTCATCCACACTTTCAGGCCAGTGGATTGCCTCCGTCGCAAAGGTTCCCGACTTGTAATACGTCAGCGCCGTCTCTGTGCCTTCAAGCGGCAGTACCAGTATGCCAACCGCACTACCGGCTTTCTGTCCGTCCCAGACCACCAGTTTCCCGGTGGCTTCATCCAGCATCAGGGGCGTCAGTGCCGGTGTTGGCGAGGAAATCCCGCTGCTGCCTGTGGCGGTATGAGCCGGATCATTACCGGCAAAAATACGTACTTCCGCACGCTGTTCAGTGATGGTTTTCGTCACCATATTGTAAAAACCTCCTATTGATGGTCAGCACTGACTTCATGGCATGGCCATGAGCATTTTCACGTCCGCATCACCGTCTGCTGACGTCTGTGCCACGCCACCCTGTACCGCTGCCGGTGAATGGTTCGCCATGAAATGTTCAAACATGGCGGTTGTGGATGCAGAGACCGGTTCTGCCTTACCTGATCCCGCAGCCAGCACAGCCCGGGCGCTCTCCACTGTCATTCCCGGGCAGGCAGCCAGCTGTTCAGCCTGCGCCTCAGCCCCTTTTGCCTCATCCAGTGCCATGATCTGATCACGGAGTGATGGTCCGGCATCCGCCTGCGGTGAAGCAGCCAGGATCGGGCGGGCTTTTTCCACCGTCATCTCCGGCATCGCCGCCAGCGTTGCCGCCAGTTGTTCACGACCGTTCGCTTCTTCACACGCCATAATGCGATCGGCTTCACTCTGCGTGGATGCCACCGGCTGCTGCGGTGCCGCCGCGGCCAGAATCGCCCGGGCCTGTTCAACGCTCATGCCCTGTTGTCCTGCCAGCATCGTGGCAAGCTGTTCACGTCCTTTCGCTTCCTGGCATGTCAGGATCCCCATCACTCGCTGGTTCTCCTGCGCGGCGGCTTCCGTTGCAGTTAATTGCGGCATAGTGCCTCCTCTGACATTACTGTTCAGCGCCGTGGCCATCACACTGATGGCATCCGACGCATTGATTAATTCATCCGCCAGCCCGGCCTCAATGCCGGACTGACCTTCAAAAACGGCAGCCTCTGTTCCCGTGACGGCATCAACAGACAGACCGGTATACATCGCCACTTTTTCGGCAAACATCCGGCGCGCCGCATCAATCCGCTGCTGCATGTCCTGGCGAACCTCTGCCGGCAACGCTTCAAACTGATTGCCATCCACCTTGTGCGCCCCTGAGTAAATCAGCGTGATATCCACACCGGCCTGCGCCAGATGACCGGCATAGCTGACATGGCTCATCATCACGCCAATGGAGCCGATACGGGATGTCTGGGTAACCAGCCGTCGGGAGCAGGCCGACGCCAGCAGCATGGCTGCAGAACAGGCCGTGTCATTGCACAGTGCCCAGACCGGCTTCTGCTGACGGAGGCGGTAAATCATGTCAGCGCAGTCAAACGCGCCGGCGGCCTGCCCGCCCGGACTGTCAATGTCCAGCAGTACGCCCCGCACCTGGCTATCCGCCATTGCCTGCTGAAGACAGGCGACAATGCCGTCATAGCCTGTCATTCCGGAAAATGGCCGCATACCACCCAGCCGGTGCACCAGCGTGCCGGTCACCGGCAGTACAGCAATACCGTTCACCACCCGGTAAACACGGGCCGGTCGTTTACCTCCGGCCATGTACTCGTCCGTTTCAGCCAGCATTCCGGGAGCATCAAACTGTACCTGCTGTTGTGGTACCGAAAGACTTGCTGCCCCCATCTCGCGCCCGAGCGCGCAAAAGAAAACCCGCGCATAGGCGGGCTCCAGAAGCAGCGGTTCATTGAATGCTGCGGCAATAATGTGTGAAAGATTACGTCTCACGTGGTGTTGTCTCCTCTTCCGGCCTACGACTCTCCGCTATCTGCTGCTGATACGCCTGCTCTATCCACACCGGACGTGAGAGTCCGGCTTTTTGCCGCTCAGCAGATTCCCTGACCTGCTGGCGGAAAATGTCCTGATAATCCTCGCCCATCAGCGCCAGCTCTTTCTCATACGTGCTCAGTCCGGCCTCAATGCGCATCACTGATTCCTGGACTTCCTTGAGCCCGTCAATGGCCATTCTTCCGGCACCAATCCACTCTGCCCGTGACCAGGCTGATCGCGCCTGATAAAAATCAAAACGTGCCCGTGGCGGACGAATAATCCCCCGAAGAAGTGCCTCTTCCAGCCAGCAGGAAAACATCTGCGTGGCCAGCCGGGCCGCAATAAATTTTCGCCGCCCCATAAAATAGCGCCACGACTCATTGGCGGAGGCGCGGGCACTTGAGTAACTGACCTTCGAGTAATCACGGGACAACTGTTCGTAGGAAACGCCAAGACCGGCGGCGATATACCGCAGCAGCGCCTGTTCAAGCGCAGAAAATCCATTGTCTGAATCCTGCGCAGTCTGTAGTTTCAGATCATCACCAGGGAAAAGGTGCGGAATTTTGACACCGCCCAGTGTCACGTTATTCGTGTCATACCAGCTGGAAAACTTCTCCAGAATATTAATAAGCGGATTATCCTTCTGCTCCTGTGGCGCGCCGGCGATATATTCAAAGGCCTTTTCGGTATCAAGTTCACTTTCAATCGTCGCTGCATACATCGCCTTCACTATGGCCGACTGAAGCTGTGTTGCCTGCAGGGAATCGAGCATCTTCAGCCGTTCCATGACGCTGTAAAACTGATTAGCCCCACGGGTCTGCCCGTCCTCCACCGGCTCGAAAATATGCAGCATGGCCGGACGCCCGGTGGGAAGTTCACGCGGGATCCGTTCCCATCGTCCACTACCAGAGAACGGAAAATCATCCTCACAGATATGGTACGCGACGGCACGGCCATATCGATCGACCTCCACACCGGCCCGCAGAAAACGGTTCCCCATACCGTGTCCAGGCGTGTCCACCCGTTTCGGACTCACGGCTTTAAAACGCGTACGGAATAACTGCGTGGTTTCCGTATCCCAGACCGGCTGCACAAAGATTTCGCCGTTAAACGCATGAACGCCCACACCTTCACGGATAAATTCCGTGAACGTGCGTTTTCCTTCCACGTCGATCTCGCCAAACATCCCTTCGGCGTATTCCGACCAGGCCGCCTCCACCTCATCGACAAAGCTTTTTGCTGCGGTCTCCCGCATCCCCAGCCAGCGCCAGTTCGGACGGTAGCTGATCAGAAACATATGCCCGACAATGTGATCCTTATGCAGAGCCACCGCATTAGCCGCTATTCCGTTATTGCGCACCAGATCATCTGCCCGGGCATTCCCCAGACGCAACGCGGGCAGCAGGGCCGCATCGGCACTCTGCGCCGGTGGCAACCACTCAGCCATTTGCCCGCCAAATCCTGCACCGCCCCCGTTGTAGCTGAGACTCTCACGAAGCGGAACGCCGTTCACATCAATCAGGACAGGCGTTCGTTTCATAACCTCACTCCCAGCGGACGACGGCGACACCGGGTTGTCCCCAGTACCGACTCCGCATCATTGATCGCCCGGTTAAGCTCATCCAGAGAAGCCGCCGTATATTCAATTCTGCGACCATCTTTCTGGACAGACACCACCCGTTTACCGGTTAATAAATCAAGGCGCGCCTGACGCAGCGCCTGCAGTTCAGCGACTGTAACCATTCACTCCTCCGGACAGCTTCGCTGCCAGTTCTTTAAGGGTTGGCCGGGTCGTCTCTTCTTCCCGGGATTTTGCCAGTACAGCCAGATCAAGCTGCCAGCGTTGCACGGACACACGTAATGCCGCGTAGGCATACACCAGGCAGTCCAGCGCTTCGTTACGCCGCTTTTTGTTATCCCACAGCAGACGCATCTTTCCTTTTTCCCACTTCTCCACAAGCTCTTCCGCGACCAGTTGCTGCGCCTCTGTCTGCGAAAAAATCTCCGGATCATCAGGAAAACGGATAGCATACGACGTGGCTTCATCCACAGGCGTGGGATCGGCTTTCATACGGGCATAGAGAATTTCTTTTGCGGTGTCCGTCCCCACTTCACACAGATACACGCCCCGCTGATTGCGGGTTTTTGGCATGGTGATCACCGGCTTGCCATAGACAGATGCGCCTTTTACCGGCAGCACCCGGAAAACACCGTGTTTTTTTGACCTCTGATAAACGATTTCGCCATCGATCCCCCCGATGTCCCAGCAGACACGGGAAATGGTCATTTCGGTTCCGTCTGCATGGCGGTATTTTTTGTTGATCGCCGCATCCACACGTAACAGCGTCTCTTCCTCATCGGGACGCCCCATAATGATGATTTTATCCACCAGAAAGGCTTCCTCTCCCGGAGCCCATCCCCAGACATACATCTCAAAACGGTTTCGCTGCGAGTCAATGCCCGCCGTCAGATAAACCACCCGGGCAGGCACCGCCGCCGTGTAACGCACAACCTTATCCATCAGCACCTGGTGATCGAGTTTTTCGCCCACAGCCTCTTCCCAGGTCTCGCCCAGCGTGGTGTTCACAAAGGTTTTCAGGCCGTTGGGATCTTTCAGTGCATCCAGCCAGTCATAGACAATCTGTACCCAGGTGGTGAACGGACTGTACGCCGTCCAGATATGGAAAGTGATGGAGCGCGGCGGCGGAATTTCATCACCCCGGGCGCTGAAAAACATCAGGCCGTCACGGGTCCACATGCCCGTGTTTTCACAGATCCACCGCCCGTTACTCTGGTCAAGCTCAGACTGATGGATCACACAGCCATGATGCTCACAAAGGTAGAAAACACTTTCTGGCTTATTCTTCTCCCACTTAAGACCGAAAGGCGAGGCATCATCGCCAAATTTCAGATACTGCTCCTCCCCACAGTGCGGACAGGGCACATAAAAACGCATGAAGTGTGCCGACTCGTTAGCGGCTTTTTCGATCTGGCAGGAGCCTTTGATTTTAGGCGTCGAGCCGCGAATGGATTTTGGCCATACAGAGCCCTCAATACGTTTATCCCCCAGCAGGGTTGGCGAACCCTCTTTTTCAACATCCGGTTCGAACGAGGAAAGCTCGTCATAACAGACCACATCCACGGATTTTTCACGGTAGTTTTTTGCTGCCGCACCACCCAGACACCAGAACCCCACACCGGAGGAAAAACGCTTCAGGGTGAGCGTATTATCGCGGTGTTTTCTTCCGAACCATGGAGCCAGCTCCAGCAATGCAGGAACATCCCTTATCGTTGGCTCAACATGAGATTTCATAAAATCTTCAGCAGCTGAGTCCGTGGGCTGAAAAAGAAGGCTGTTGCGTGATTTATGCTCAATAAAATAAGCCTCCACTCCCAGCAACATCTTTGTATAACCAACACGGGCAGATTTAATCAGGTTAACCGTGCGAATCAGATCGTTGCCCATACAGTTCATGATGCCAACCTGAAACGGCAGTGTTTCCCATCGCCCCGGGGTATAAGACGACTCTTTAGGAAGGTAATAATGTTTATTGGCCCACTGAACTGTCGTCAGTGGAACAGGAATAATGAGAGATAAAAGCCCTGTAGCTATCGCACCGGCTGCATTAGCTGCCTTCTGCGCGTCTGAAATCATCGATCCACCCGCCCACGTTTTCACCGGCCTTAGCTGCAACATTGGAGGCTTTCGCGATTTCAGTTTTCACCACATCAAGGTGTGATGGTGAAATGTCCGGATATTTACGCTGTAATGTCAACGGCACACGCACAAGTATCCCCGAAATCTCCTGTGCCACACGTTGCAGAATGAAGGTAAACAGTTCAGTTTCCAGCACTACTCCGTCTTCACGGGCATTTTTCAGTTCCTGCGCATCTGCCTGCGCTTTTGTGAGCCGGTAGCGTTCATAGTCAATGGTGCCGGGTTGTAAATCTGACTCCGCTGCCGCACGCAAATCGTCCAGTTCTTTGCGGAGCTTTTCGTTTTCGATATCAGTTTCCCTCTGCGCATACCACTGAATTGCCATGGCAGTATCAAATACAGATTCAATGCCCTTACTACCTTTGGAGGCGCAAGGGAGTCCCTGAGACTGCCAGCGTTCAATCGTCCGCGGGTCCACGTTGAAAATTTCGGCAAGCCTCTTTTTATTAACCTTCATGAAAACAACCCATTATCAAATACAAGGCCCGACATGAAAACGCCAGAAAAAGGCATTTTCGGACACTTTCATGTCGGACCTTTACGGATGCAATATTAAAAAAAACAAAAAGTTATATTCGAGAAGTACCGACACGATTTTCCCTGAAAAATTTTCATAAATAGTGAAAAACCGCGAGGTCGCCGCCCCGTAACCTGTTGGATCGACGGAAAGGACCCGAAAACGAGAATAATTATCACTTACAGCAAGAATCGAATCTGATCTATTATGGTGCTTGCTATTATGTGCCGGCACAAGTGCGTCGTTTACCGTCATTTCACACAGAGGCATCATCAAATGAAAATCAGAAATATTCTCGCTATCTCCCTTGCGACATCATCCTTCAGTTGCCTGGCATTTAAATCCTCGCCCAATGTGCTACCAGGACCAACGAATCAACTAACTGCGGTAGAAAGTAAAATTATCGGACATTTTTATGCCCCACACAGTACATTACCCGGAACAACCATCACAGGGACATGTGACGCCTCCCCCGTCCCGGGATGCACCTGTCCGTTTTGTACTATGCTGCGTAGCCAAAACCGATAACATCCGCATTTACCTGGTATTCCATGATGAGTTCACGCAGCGACTGATAGAGGAAGGAAAGATGGTTAGTAAAAGCAAGGCGCATTGCCGCCGCATGCTGCAGGCATTGCAACAGACGAGAGCAGGTATTTTTGACCAGTTGGAAAACTGCCAGCATACTTTGCCCGAGTATATCGCCATCTCATCGGAAACCAGTGCAACTCTTATTCATCGGGTTCCACCAGAGAAAAAGAAGAAATGAACAGTGAGGCGTTGTGTGGCATACAACGCCTTCTTCCATCATTCCTCGTCAGCCATGACAAAAATATAACCGCTGGCTCTTTCATTTTTCTCCTGCTTCCAGCCCCTCTCTACCTGGAAGCATCAAGGACGTGACGGCGTAAAGATAAATTGTCTCTTCACTCCCTGACAGGGGCGATTCTTTTCAAATCGCCATTTCGCCATGGCCTTCACCACTTCATCACGAAACAAATTATGAGGCTCTGAGCGGAGAAAAACGATCCGTGTCACAGTCCCATCAGCACCAATATCGAACTTAACCTCAACCAGCCCCTTGATATAATTTGCTGCAGCATATTCCGGATATCGTGGATACACCGTCACTAATTGCCGGGGCTCATCAGCTTTTTGCTGCGAGCATCCCACTGCCAGGACAGATAACAGAAAAAGTAGTAAAAGGCGTCTTTTCATTTTTATTCCTACGGGTCTTATTCTGACAATATATCCTGTGTTCCAGACTGCCACATCACCACATCCTGTGCCATTATCTGACTCACATTACATACATCGCATCGGGATACAGTAGTAGCACTTTCTGTAATACAGCTTCCTGTTTCTTCCACCATCGCACCGGGATAAACCCGCGAATCATTAACGCGGTAAAAACCCGGTGTGCATCGTTTTTAATTATTCCCGCACACTCACGCAGAAGGAATTCCCCGTCGGGCTACGGTCATGGTTAATGCGGGAATACGGCGACGATACAGCGCAGCTAAAAGGGTAATGGACGGATAGACCGGTTTATTTCATTCCACAGGATTCTGAGTGTCCCCAACTTCCTCCAATAGTCTGAGCCCACCTGTGTAGTTTTAATTTTCATCAATCCATTTAACTATCGTTTAATTGTTGTCACATAGGATTCTGCCGTTTTTAACAATGCAGGATAATAAGATGAAAAAAATGTTGTTTTCTGCCGCTCTGGCAATGCTTATTACAGGATGTGCTCAACAGACGTTTACTGTTGGAAACAAACCTACAGCAGTAACACCAAAGGAAACCATCACCCATCATTTCTTCGTTTCGGGAATTGGGCAGAAGAAAACTGTCGATGCAGCAAAAATTTGTGGTGGTGCAGAAAATGTTGTTAAAACAGAAACCCAGCAAACATTCGTAAATGGATTGCTCGGTTTTATTACTTTAGGCATTTATACTCCGCTGGAAGCGCGTGTGTATTGCTCACAATAATTGCATGAGTTGCCCATCGATATGGGCAGCTCTATCTGCACTGCTCATTAATATACTTCTGGGTTCCTTCCAGTTGTTTTTGCATAGTGATCAGCCTCTCTCTGAGGGTGAAATAATCCCGTTCAGCGGTGTCTGCCAGTCGGGGGGAGGCTGCATTATCCACGCCGGAGGCGGTGGTGGCTTCACGCACTGACTGACAGACTGCTTTGATGTGCAACCGACGACGACCAGCGGCAACATCATCACGCAGAGCATCATTTTCAGCTTTCGCATCAGCTAACTCCTTCGTGTATTTTGCATCGAGCGCAGCAACATCACGCTGACGCATCTGTATGTCAGTAATTGCCGCGTTCGCCAGCGTCAGTTCTCTGGCATTTTTGTCGCGCTGGGCTTTGTAGGTAATGGCGTTATCACGGTAATGATTAACAGCCCATGACAGGCAGACGATGATGCAGATAACCAGAGCGGAGATAATCGCGGTTACTCTGTTCATTGCTGACCCCACAAACAGATTTCACGCTCAATCTCACGACGAGTCATGAGACCTTTCCATTGCTTACCGCCAGCATATGTCCAGCGACGTAGCTGATCACATGCGCCTTTGATATCGCCCTGGTTTATTTTGCGAAGAAGCGTCGATGTTCTGAAATTGCCAGCACCCACGTTGTAAACGAATGAGTAAAGAGCGCCGCGCATTGTTTCCGGTATATCGACTTTGATGTACGGGTTAATTTGTCTGGCGACCGTGGCAAGGTCTTTATTCAGGAGGGCTTTGCATTCTGCTTTGGTATACGTTTTACCGAGCATGATGTCTTTTCCTGTATGCCCGTGACATACAGTCCATACACCAACAATATCTTTGTATGGTATGTAGCTGACACCTTCCAGACCATCGTTACCACTTGGGCCAGTGATTAACACTGATGCTATAGCAATTGCTCCGCCACCAATAGCAGCAGCAACGGCTTTTCGTAATGATGGAGGCATTATTCACCTCTCGCAGCCTTGCGCTTATCTTCTTTAATCTTGAAATAAAGGTTTGTCAGGTACGTCAGCAGGCCAAATACCAGGCTACCCAGCACACCTATTGCCGCCCACTGTGAGGGCGTGACTTTATCGAGCAACTGTAAAAACCAGTACCCGGCACTACCTGCTGAGGTACCATAGGCGACACCCGTTGTTAACTTATCCATGGATTTCATAACCCCACCTCGCAGACAAAGCGGGTGTAAATTAAGGGGATACTACGTATCGCAATAAAGGCAGAAACGTAACAGATTCGGAGTCAGTGAATAACTCAGGTATTGGGTTATCAGCTAATATCGAGACTCAAAAAATGGAAAAACCCGCTCGACGGCGGGTTTAAGCTGTGTGACGAAGTAACCACTCTTAACAGCATAACCAATTTTTTACGTACGTAAACTACTAAATGATATTTGTGAGAATGCCACCGAGTGTTCAAAACACCACCACAAATGCATAAGAAAACTTCAACAAATAACCAGTTAATAATTTCCGATGTTATTTTTAGTTTGTTTAAATTAAGATAAAGAATTATAGAGCACTTATAAATAAGTGCCATTAATATAAATTAGCTAATAGATTTATTTTTGTTCAGACAAGAGCCATGAATAGGATTAGATAGAAAAGGTTCAGATAAAAATAGAGATCTACTTCACAAATTAAATGAGAAACTAAAACTTACATCTTGAAATAATCACATTGATTAGATGAATATTTATCGCGCAGTGACATCATTTTTTAATAATAGTTCAAAAAAAGGGCGTACAATGAAAAAATTAACAGTGGCAATTTCTGCTGTAGCTGCATCAGTACTGATGGCGATGTCTGCTCAGGCAGCTGAAATTTATAATAAAGACAGTAACAAGCTGGATCTATACGGGAAAGTTAATGCCAAGCACTACTTCTCCTCTAATGATGCAGATGATGGTGATACTACTTATGCCCGTCTTGGCTTCAAAGGTGAAACCCAAATCAACGATCAACTGACTGGTTTCGGTCAGTGGGAATATGAATTCAAAGGCAACCGTGCTGAATCTCAAGGTTCTTCCAAAGACAAAACCCGTCTTGCATTTGCAGGCCTGAAATTTGGTGATTACGGCTCAATCGATTACGGCCGTAACTACGGTGTAGCATACGACATCGGTGCGTGGACTGACGTTCTGCCAGAATTCGGTGGTGATACCTGGACCCAAACAGATGTGTTCATGACTGGTCGCACTACTGGTGTTGCAACTTATCGTAACAACGACTTCTTTGGTCTGGTCGATGGCCTGAACTTTGCTGCTCAGTATCAGGGTAAAAATGACCGCACTGACGTAACTGAAGCCAATGGTGATGGTTTCGGTTTCTCCACTACTTATGAGTATGAAGGATTCGGCGTGGGTGCAACCTATGCTAAATCAGATCGCACTGACGGTCAGGTCGCCTATGGTAAGAGCAAATTCAATGCCTCCGGCAAAAATGCGGAAGTATGGGCTGCAGGCCTGAAATATGATGCGAACAATATCTATCTGGCTACCACATATTCTGAAACTCAGAATATGACCGTTTTTGGTAATAACCATATTGCAAACAAAGCACAAAACTTTGAAGCAGTAGCACAATATCAGTTTGACTTCGGTCTGCGTCCATCTGTTGCTTACCTTCAGTCAAAAGGTAAAGACCTTGGTGTTCATGGTGACCGAGACTTAGTCAAGTATGTCGATGTCGGTGCTACTTACTACTTTAATAAAAACATGTCCACTTTTGTTGATTACAAAATCAACTTAATTGACGATAGTAAGTTTACCAAAACAGCTGGTATTGATACCGACGACATCGTCGCTGTAGGTCTGGTTTATCAGTTCTAATCTGACTTACGAAAAAGATATGTTGCGGGAGGCTTTGCCTCCGCAACATATAAGTGGAGCCCTCAAGCCACTTCCTTTAGAAGCACTACCTTGCTTCTTACTATATAAACCTTCTGTTATATATTACCCTTTATTTTGGGGGCGTTTCCACGCCCCATTTTTAATAACTTTTAGTAAACAATTGCATATCAATTAGAATTATTAGCAACGATATCCATATCTAACCGGATATCTAATGCCATTAACATCCCTTCAATTATGCCCTCAGCCTTCTGTAACCTTTTCCCGATATAACCATCCGAGCAGCAATGCTTACTTGCCAGTGACATGAATGTCATACCACATACATAATAATCTACTAATAAATCGTGTAAATCGCTGTTGTTCTTTTTCAGACGGGCCATGCACCCGCAAATGATCATCGCGTCATCGTCACAACATTGCGGGCGAGATTTTACTTTTGAAGGAATTAATCCCTTAAAACCGGCGGCAATGGACGACCAGGTCACATCTTCATGATTATTAGCCGCCCACGCACCCCAACGCTCAAGAACCATCTGAATATCACGCATCAACTTACTCCACAAAAATCAGACCAGAACGCCAATTACAAGCAAAAATCAACAAAACAGTATTAGTTGATTGTTATCTCTGACTTCATACTCCTGTTCCTGTCAGGGTTTTGGCGTAATTCTTCAGTATTCGGTAATCGGTCAAAACAGAACCGAGGAAACGATATAAGCGCAGACGCCCCCAGCGGTGGCGAAGAAGTTCTGCCATATTAAACTCAAACATCATTCATTCCCCATTTCGGTGATGGTCAGTTCCAGCCTCCCACCTTTGGTAACAGGCATCTTCACAACGCGGTAATCAACGACCTGAGCATCATCCAGCCAGAAACCTGCTTTAGTGAGTGCGTCAAAAGCGGCTTTTTGCAGATTATCCAGGTCACGGCGACGGCGATCCGGCATGTGGCACTCAATGCGGATTTTCACAGGCATAGCCAGGCCGATATCCAGCATTGCGTTTTTAATGATTCGGGCGACGTTATCGCGGTATGCCTGCCCCTCTGCGCTGACGTGCGTGCGCCCGCGATTATGGCGGTAATAGCGATTATTGCTCGGAGGCCAGGGTAATGTGATGCTGTAGGTATTCACGCCTTAATAACCCCCTCTTTCAGCCACATAACCTGTGTTCTCGCCATACCTTCCAGCGCGCATTCTTTTGCATATGCAGCATCGACTTGCTTGGCATGCCCTTTACCGGCAATCTTCTGTATGCGCTAAACCTAGATAGAATCCACTCTGTGCACATTGAAGCCCGCTCTATGCTTTCTTTCAGGTATTGAAGGGATTGAGATGGGCTAAGCATTATTGGCCTCCTGCATCAGGAGAAAGACAATCATGGCGGCGCGGAGAGGTCTGGTATCAAATATTGGGCTTACGCCTTTTGCATCCACACACCATTCAGTTAACTGGTCTAAGATAGAAATCCTGTATTTCTCAATAATCGGCCATGAAGCGCTCGGATCATTGCAGTAGTCAGGCAAATGATTTAATGGCTCAAAAGTTGTATCAGCATTTCCGTAATACCATTTGTTGGTGTTATTCCCTGATGTTTCCGGTTTACTTGCCCAAAGGCCTTTAAAAATTATGTCTCCTACCATTCTGTTAATTTCAAAATCACTTAACTGTGAATAATCCATTGTCATTTCCTCGCACGATATCTTAGCCACCGGATATCCCACAGGTGGGCTGTGTAATTGAAGGTTTTTACGTCAGATTCTTTTGGGATTAGCTTGCGTTTATTTCTGGAGCGTTTCGTTGGAAGGTATTTGCAGTTTTCGCAGATTATGTCGGTGATGCTTCGTCGCTGTCGTCTCATGCAGCCCTCCTGACGCCCTGCCCGATCGCCATCAATGCCGCTTTGGATACGGTAGTAAACATCCGTCGAGGACTGATGAACGGTCGCCAAATCAGCAGCATGGAGCCTTTGCTGTTTCCCTTCTTCTCCAGCCCTGTCGATGGTTCGATAAAATTAATCCGTCCATCAGTGATAATACGAACTTCGTCAACACTCTCCAGAGCCTTGCTGAACCATCCGACAGACATATCCTCTGGCACAAGCATCACTACCGTCTGTCGCTGTTGTATACACTGCTCAGCGGCTTTTTCCACCCACGGCCTGATATTGCTGTACGGTGGGTTATTCCAGATTGCACCGTGGCTTACCCACTCAGAATTGAGCGCGTCGTCGTCCTCAGTTAGCCAGTGAGCGCACAGAGCATTTTTGTCGCTCGCTGCCGAATCCAGCCAGAATCCAAACTCAATATCCAGTGCATCAAAAAGCCAAAGCGGCGTTTGCCAGCAGTCCTTGTCGTGTGCTGGCGTATTTGATTTGATAGTCATGCAGCCCGATCTCCCCATCGCGCTTTCCATTCGAGAGCCAGTCGCGCTTCGTCTGACCACTTAACGCCACGCTCTGTACCGAATGCCTGTATAAGCTCTAATAGCTCCGCAAATTCGCTTACACGCATCCTGCTGGTTGACTGGCCTATTACCACAAAGCCATTCCCGGCAAGGTTAGGAACAACATCCTGCTGCTTTAATGCTGCGGTAAACACACACTTCCAGCTTTCTGCATCCAGCCAGCGACCATGCCATTCAACCTGACGAGAGACGTCACCTAAGCAGGCCCATAGCTTCCTGTTTTGGTCTAAGCTGCGGTTGCGTTCCTGAATGGTTACTACGATTGGTTTGGTTGGGTCTGGAAGGATTTGCTGTACTGCGTGAATAGCGTTTTGCTGATGTGCCGGAGATCGAATTTCAAAGGTTAGTTTTTTCATGACTTCCCTCTCCCCCAAATAAAAAGGCCTGCGATTACCTGCAGGCCTGTTATTAGCTCAGTGATGTAGATGGTCATCTTTTAACTCCATATACCGCCAATATCCGTTTCATCGTGGCACTCTGGCGACACTCCTTAAAAATCAGGTTCGTGCTCATCTTTCCTTCCCGTTCTTCCTTGGTAGCAAACCGGTAATACACCGTTCGCCAGACCTTACCTTCGATAACCAGAAGACCTGCCCGTGCCATTTTAGCCGCGGCCTGATTTATGCTGGTTACTGTTGCGCCTGTTAGCGCGGCAACGTCCGGCGCACAGAAGCTATTATGCGTCCCCAGGTAATGAATAATTGCCTCTTTGCCCGTCATACACTTGCTCCTTTCAGTCCTAACTTAGCTTTAATTTCTGCGATCTTCGCCAGCGCCTGAACACGATTTAGAGGTCTGCCGCCCATGACAGGAAGTTGTTTTACTGGTTCAGGTATCGTCTCACCACGGTTAATTCGCGCTGTCATACAGGTCAGTTCATCGGCAGCCTTGCGTCGTAATTCCGCGTCAGTCAGCGCATTGGCCCGCATGTTCTGGTACAGGTTGGTAACCAGCCAGTAGTGCGCGTTCGATTTCCACGGATAAGACTCTGCATCCGGATACAGGCCTCGCTTCCGGCAATACTCGTAAACCATATCAACCAGCTCGCTGACGTTTGGCAGTCCGGCGATAACGGATGCTTCTTCCCGGCACCATGCAACAAACTGCCCGGGTGATGGCAGAAATGGTCGATTCTGCCGACGGGCTACGCGCATTCCTGCGTTAACCTGTTCCATTGTGGTGATCCCGTTTTCCCGGAAAGCCAGAACCCACTGGCGGCGGATTTCGTTCAGTTCGTTCTGGTCACGGTTAGCCAGACTCGCCGGGAAAGTTGCCAGTAACTGGCTGAACACACCGTTGATGATCTGCGCTACCTGCTGTACCTGCGGCTTTTCGTCGTACTGTTCCGGCATGTTGTTGGCGATCCGACGCATCTGCTCACGGTCAAAATTAACCATCTGTGCGGCGATGTTTTTCATAAATCCACCCCGTAAATCCAGTCAGTGTTTGTCAGGTCGAGTTTTGGTTTGCAGGCTGTCACACCTGCCTGTTGCTTGTTACGGTTGATTTCGAGCTGGGTCCACTTGTCGCGGAGTTTGGCCGGGCTCAGCACGTTACCGGACCAGAAGTTGTCCTGGCATGCCCAGCGGAACAGTACACACATGTCGCGATGGTTACGTCCGTCACGTTCACGCATCAGGCGGATATCGTTAGCCCACCCTGCAAAATTCGGTTTTCTGGCTGATGGCGCGATGGTCTTCACCATGTCAAACATCCATTCTGCGGCGGTCAGGTCTTCTGCTGTCCCCCACTTGCTGCCGCTCTGAATTGCAGCATCCGGTTTCACCACAGAAAGGTCGTTTTCTGGCTGGTCAGAGGATTCGCCAGAATTCTCTGACGAATAATCTTTTCTTTTTTCTTTTGTAATAGTGTCTTTTGTGTCCCCCTGTTTTGAGGGATAGCAATCCCCCAATTTGAGGGATGTTTTATCCCTCGTTTTAGGGGATTTTCCCTCGTTTTGAGGGATACACCATTCTGAGATGTTTTTATTTGGTCCAAACATGCCGCCTTGCTGCTTGATAATATTCATTCTGACGAGTTCTAACTTGGCTTCATTGCACCGTTTGACGGGTAACTTTGTAATCTCGCTAAGTTGAGAATCGGTGATTCTGTCCATTGGTTTATTCCATCCATAGGTTTTACGCAGAATGGCAAGCAGCACTTTAAACTGTCGCTTGGTCAGATCTGCGCCTGAATAAGCCTCAAGCAGCATATTTGATAGTCTGGCGTAACCATCATCGAGATCTGCCACATTACGCTCCTGTTTGGCAAAGTTACCTCTGCAGAAGTTGAGTATTTTTGCTGTATTTGTCATAATGACTCCTGTGGATTGATCCAGTAATGACCTCAGAATTCCATCTGGATTTGTTCAGAACGCTCGGTTGCCGCCGGGCGTTTTTTATTGGTGAGTCCATCAAGCGCATACTTAAAAGCCCTGCTAATCGGACTGATGTCTGATGCCATTCCGAAAGCACACAAGACCGAAGCAATAAATCTCCAGTCCGTTCTGCTTATCTTCGATTCATGACAGCCAATCATCTTTGCCAGACCGCGCTGGGTAATAGCTGACAGATTGATAAGTAAATCTGTTTCTGCGCGATCAACGTCACGCTGTGATAGTTTGCTGTAACTTGTTCTTTCCATTTCTTAAGATTTCCAATAGTGAATAGTTAGTTGAAAGGTATGCGTGGAAACGCATATGGCCTTAGTTGGTCAGATATCTTGGAACTCGCTTTTCAGCGACGTAGGACGAATGTCCGTTGTTACAAAGAGCGGATCCGCTTATTAAGCGGCTTTGTGTTCCGGCGGGAACACGTCATCAAGACTGACTTTTGCGCCTAACTTGTTTAGGCACGCAACAAGAGCACGGCATGTTTTAAGGTCTGGGAAGCGACGACCAGATTCCCAATGTCCGATAGCTCCCTGTGTGCATCCAACTGCCTTAGCAAGTGTTGTTTGAGAGATATTCAGTGACTCTCGATATTTTCGTAGGTTGCTCATATGCCCTCCATAGTAAACACGAATAAAAAAATACAATATGTACTTTGCGAATACAAGTAAAAATACACATTGTGCATGGATGGTTCCAGTACAGAGCGTAATAATAAGGACATGAAAATGAAATGGTATGAACTGGCTAGATCCAGAATGAAAGAGCTCGGCATAACTCAAGAGAAGTTAGCCGAAGAGCTAGGTATGACGCAGGGTGGGATTGGACACTGGTTGCGCGGATCTCGTCATCCATCTCTTAGTGATATTGGTGTGGTGTTTAAATACCTTGGTATTGATAACATATCATTCAACCACGACGGGACATTTTCACCTGTTGGCGAATACTCATCGGCCCCAGTTAAAAAACAATATGAGTACCCTGTTTTTTCTCATGTTCAGGCTGGGATGTTCTCTCCAGAACTCAGAACCTTTACCAAAGGCGATGCGGAGAGATTGGTAAGCACAACCAAAAAAGCCAGTGACTCTGCATTCTGGCTTGAGGTTGAAGGTAACTCAATGACCGCACCAACAGGTTCCAAACCCAGCTTTCCTGACGGGATGTTAATTCTGGTTGACCCTGAGCAAGCTGTTGAGCCCGGCGATTTCTGCATAGCCAGACTTGGTGGTGATGAATTTACCTTCAAGAAACTGATCAGGGATAGCGGTCAGGTGTTTCTACAGCCACTAAACCCACAATACCCAATGATCCCATGCAATGAGAGTTGTTCCGTTGTGGGGAAAGTTATCGCCAGCCAATGGCCTGAAGAGACGTTTGGGTGATGAAACCACTTTTATCTACAATTTACAGGGCGGTAAACATTGGCAAAAATAGATGATTATCAGCCAAGCCAAGTAGAAGTTGATAAAGTACTTTATTGTAAAAAAATAGTTAACTTTTCTGGCGTTAAATGGAAACAGAAACCAAGTCGCTCTGATATGTGGCTACAAGCCCATATCATCCCCTTGGATGAGGATTGTATACCTATACAAGGGCTAAAGTTTGAACTGAAATGGAAACCAGATCAGGATTCAGAACCTGATGACCCGATTTCTTACCCTAAAATAAATATTATTGCTTTCTATCATAACAAGAGGGTTTTCGCGGTAGATACCTATCACTTTGACAAACACACGAATAGTTACAAGGTCGATCATCCGAAGTACCAAGATATCATTTACGGTGCTCACTACCATGTATACTATGAAGAAGCTGGATACTATAGTGATAGAATAGCGTTTCCAATCGAAGATGACATAAACCCAGATGACCTGGTAGGGTATTGGAATTACTTCTGTAAACATCTGAACATAACTTACTCTGGGAGAATACCTTTACCGCTTGAAGATGAGTCGGGGCAAATGGGGTTTGGAATATGATGTGCTCAACAGTGATCTCACAACTAGGTTTCGAATGCCATCCAATAGGCAAGACCTTGAGAATTATCAGTCCATTCACTTACTGTGATGATGGAGAGCATGTCGGTGCCTTTATCCGTGAAGTCAATGGTAGGTATTTAGTTAGTGACAGATGCGATGCCTTAATGAATATGGAGGCAAGAGGGATCTCGCTTACCAAAAAACGACTTGATGAGATACGACAATTACTGCTTAAAGAAGGCGCAGAACTCAATGCTCGAGGAGAAATCATTGCTTGGGCAACAGAAAAGGATGTCGGTGCGATTACATCGAACATAATTAGAGCTGGTATACTCGCATCAACTTTGTCGTTAGACTGGTATCAGCCAGTTCAAGCTGAAAAGTTTGAAAGTATGGTTATTGATTATCTATATCACACAGAGCTTAGAGACGCACTTTCTCTTCGTGAAAACGTATATGGCTTGAGTGGACATCAAATTACCGTCCCTGTAACAATAAAAACCGACATACCTAAATACGTTTTTACATCAAGCGTGAAACACGGAGGAAGCTGGAATAGTGCTTACTCATTGCTTGGGAAACTAATTGATCTTAAAGCTTCAAGTGAGGAGTATAACAACAGATTTGTTGTTATAGACAGCGAAGCAATTGGTGATCAAATGCAACAACTCTCCTTACTCTTCCATGAATCAAGCCAAGTTCTACCATTCTCCAAAAGAGAGACTTGGGTTAAGAGACTTGCAGCATAATACAACCCGGCCTCAGCGCCGGGTTTTCTTTGCCTCACGTTCGCCCACCTAAAAACACATAACCAATTATATTTATTGAAAAATAAATAGATGCAACCCACTAAACCACGCAATTCTGATCTCTCCTTACATCGCCGAGGCAATACATCCACGCTAAAAAACAACACTATTAAATACAAAGCGTTATAAAAAACCACGCCAACTTACAACAAATTGTATTGATCTTGTAAAGTACATATCGTACTATTTAACCGTCAGCAGGACGCTGGAAGCCAAATGGAACAGACTGGCAGGCTCTTTAAACAACCTCGACTCTCGACTACGTGGCTGAAAAGCCAGATCACCCAACCACATAAGCTGTGGGATGCAATGCCGAAGCAACCGTCTCAGGAGGAGCTTCGAGATTGCATCGCCAAAGTTTATTCGGGAGGAATCCATGTCCAGAAAAACAGAATTTAAAGGCACCGCAGCTTCTCGCCGTAGAGCTCGTCGCGCAAATCTGCAAAGTCAGGAGGCGATCAGCTCCGACAAGCTACACAGGCCAACCCCTTCACGAGTGGTCTTGCAATGCAAGCTCAAACCAGCAATGAGAGCAGAAGTGATAACTCTGACAACGTTGACCAGAAAATATGAAGGTTCAACTTGTCTTCCGAACGTAGCTCTTTACGCGGCAGGCTACCGGAAATCAAAACAACTGACGGCGAGATGATAAATTCATTTGCTAATTACTTGTTTTTGCCATGCTTATCCTGAGCGATAAGTTCATCCATAAGGCTGTCTGCCTTCCCGGCAAACCTAATGTAGCACTCATGTCTATAGCTTTCAGGGATAACGAAACGGTCGGTATCAGGATATCCAACAGCAGGAGGCCTTCGAACGAGGAGTCCTTTTTTGAGCAATGAAATTGATTCATGAGCGCCCTTTTCCGTTTGTAGCTGGTTATTAGCGGCTACAGCGAATGCCAAATACGCTCTTTCTCCAAGAGTTAACGAATCAAACAAATCTTGCACATATTTTTCTTCTTTAGATTTGCGCTTCTGAGCAGCGAATACCTCAATTCTTTCAGTCACAGCGTGATAAGCGGAATTAACAACGCCGTTAAGCACATAGCTAACGCAAAACAACAGGATGTAATACATCCAGTAATGAGGAAGGATTTCTGGACTATGCAGGTTTATCCATTCTTTTACGCTTACCGGCATAACAATAATCAATATGATCAGGATGATTAGCATATGAATCAACTGTTTAAGTGTCATTCCTTGCAGGAAAAAATGCATTAGTTCCTGCCACCATGAGTTGTTCATCGGCGTTTCTCTTTTGCTCTCTGTAGGGGTGAATAGAGTTTATCCGATTTCTCGTTGTAGGGGTACACGAGAACCACCGAGCCTGATGTGGTTAAAAGACAGGCACAATCTTTACTACCGCAATCCACTATTTAAGGTGATATATGGAAGAAGAATTTGAAGAGTTCGAAGAGCATCCTCAAGATGTGATGGAACAATACCAGGACTATCCGTATGACTACGACTATTGATACAAATCAATGGTGTGGACAATTCAAACGATGCAATGGATGCAAGCTGCAATCGGAATGCATGGTTAAGCCTGAAGAAATGTTTCCTGTAATGGAAGATGGGAAATATGTCGATAAATGGGCAATACGAACGACGGCAATGATTGCCAGAGAACTTGGTAAACAGAACAACAAAGCTGCCTGATAGTGGCCTTTATTTTTGGCATAAATAACAGAATAAACACTGCACTGTGTATTCATTCCAACGAGTGAATACACGGAGCAATGTCGCTCGTAACTAAACAGGAGCCGACTTGTTCTGATTATTGGAAATCTTCTTTGCCCTCCAGTGTGAGGGCGATTTTTTATCTATGAGGATATGAATAGATGTCAAACATCAAAAAATACATCATTGATTACGACTGGAAAGCATCAATAGAAATTGAAATTGACCATGACGTAATGACAGAGGAAAAACTTCACCAGATTAATAATTTCTGGTCAGACTCTGAATACCGACTCAATAAACACGGCTCTGTATTAAATGCTGTATTAATCATGCTGGCGCAACATGCTCTGCTTATAGCAATTTCAAGCGACTTAAATGCATATGGTGTTGTGTGTGAGTTCGACTGGAATGATGGAAATGGTCAGGAAGGATGGCCTCCAATGGATGGTAGTGAAGGAATAAGAATTACCGATATCGATACATCAGGAATATTTGATTCAGATGATATGACTATCAAGGCCGCCTGAGCGCGGCGTTACCGCATACCAATTACGCTTCACTCGAGGCGTTTTTCGTTATGTATAAATAAGGAGCACACCATGCAATATGCCATTGCAGGGTGGCCTGTTGCTGGCTGCCCTTCCGAATCTTTACTTGAACGAATCACCCGTAAATTACGTGACGGATGGAAACGCCTTATCGACATACTTAATCAGCCAGGAGTCCCAAAAAATGGATCAAACAATTATGGCTATCCAGACTAAATTCACTATCGCCACTTTTATTGGCGATGAAAAGATGTTTCGTGAGGCCGTCGACGCTTATAAAAAATGGATATTAATACTGAAACTGAGATCAAGCAAAAGCATTCACTAACCCCCTTTCCTGTTTTCCTAATCAGCCTGGCATTTCGCGGGCGATATTTTCACAGCCATTTTCAGGAGTTCAGCCATGAACGCTTATTACATTCAGGATCGTCTTGAGGCTCAGAGCTGGGCGCGTCACTACCAGCAGATCGCCCGTGAAGAGAAAGAGGCAGAACTGGCAGACGACATGGAAAAAGGCCTGCCCCAGCACCTGTTTGAATCGCTATGCATCGATCATTTACAACGCCACGGGGCCAGCAAAAAAGCCATTACCCGTGCGTTTGATGACGATGTTGAGTTTCAGGAGCGCATGGCAGAACACATCCGGTACATAGTTGAAACCATTGCTCACCATCAGGCTGATATTGATTCAGAGGTATAAAACGGATGAGTACAGCACTCGCAACGCTGGCAGGGAAGCTGGCTGAACGTGTCGGCATGGATTCTGTCGACCCACAGGAACTGATCACCACTCTTCGCCAGACGGCATTTAAAGGTGATGCCAGCGATGCGCAGTTCATCGCATTGTTGATCGTCGCCAACCAGTACGGCCTTAATCCGTGGACGAAAGAAATTTACGCCTTCCCTGATAAGCAGAACGGCATTGTTCCGGTGGTGGGCGTTGATGGCTGGTCCCGCATCATCAATGAAAACCAGCAGTTTGATGGTATGGACTTTGAGCAGGACAATGAATCATGTACATGCCGGATTTACCGCAAAGACCGCAATCATCCGATCTGCGTTACCGAGTGGATGGATGAATGCCGCCGCGAACCATTCAAAACCCGCGAAGGCAGAGAAATCACGGGGCCGTGGCAGTCGCATCCCAAACGGATGTTACGGCATAAAGCCATGATTCAGTGTGCCCGTCTCGCCTTCGGATTTGCTGGTATCTATGACAAGGATGAAGCCGAGCGCATTGTCGAAAATACCGCATACACTGCAGAACGTCAGCCGGAACGCGACATCACTCCGGTTAACGATGAAACCATGCAGGAGATTAACACTCTGCTGATCGCCCTGGATAAAACATGGGATGACGACTTATTGCCGCTCTGTTCCCAGATATTTCGCCGCGACATTCGCGCATCGTCAGAACTGACACAGGCCGAAGCAGTGAAAGCTCTTGGATTCCTGAAACAGAAAGCCACTGAGCAGAAGGTGGCAGCATGACACCGGACATTATCCTGCAGCGTACCGGGATCGACGTGAGAGCTGTCGAACAGGGGGATGATGCATGGCACAAATTACGGCTCGGCGTCATCACCGCTTCAGAAGTTCACAACGTGATAGCAAAACCCCGCTCCGGAAAGAAATGGCCTGACATGAAAATGTCCTACTTCCACACCCTGCTTGCTGAGGTTTGCACCGGTGTGGCTCCGGAAGTTAACGCTAAGGCGCTGGCTTGGGGAAAACAGTACGAGAACGACGCCAGAGCCCTGTTTGAGTTTACTTCCGGCGTGAATGTTACTGAATCCCCGATCATCTATCGCGACGAAAGTATGCGCACCGCCTGCTCTCCCGATGGTTTATGCAGTGACGGCAACGGCCTTGAGCTGAAATGCCCGTTTACCTCCCGGGATTTCATGAAGTTCCGGCTCGGTGGTTTCGAGGCCATAAAATCGGCTTACATGGCCCAGGTGCAGTACAGCATGTGGGTGACGCGAAAAGATGCCTGGTACTTTGCCAACTATGACCCGCGTATGAAGCGTGAAGGACTGCATTATGTCGTGGTTGAGCGGGATGAAAAGTACATGGCGAGTTTTGACGAGATGGTGCCGGAGTTCATCGAAAAAATGGACGAGGCACTGGCTGAAATTAGTTTTGTATTTGGGGAGCAATGGCGATGACGCATCCTCACGATAATATCCGGGTAGGCGCGATCACTTTCGTCTACTCCGTTACAAAGCGAGGCTGGGTATTTCCCGGCCTTTCTGTTATCAGAAATCCACTGAAAGCACAGCGGCTGGCTGAGAAGATAAATAATAAACGGGAGGCGGTATGCACAAAGCATCTCCTGTTGAGTTAAGAACGAGTATTGAGATGGCACATAGCCTTGCTCAAATTGGAGTCAGGTTTGTGCCAATACCAGTAGAAACAGACGAAGAATTTCATACGTTAGCCACATCCCTTTCACAAAAGCTGGAAATGATGGTGGCGAAAGCAGAAGCAGATGAGAGAGACCAGGTATGACAACCACTGAATGCATTTTTCTGGCAGCGGGCTTCATATTCTGTGTGCTTATGCTTGCCGACATGGGGCTTGTTCAGTGACACCTCAGCAAGAAAACGCCCTTCGCAGCATTGCCCGTCAGGCTAATTCTGAAATCAAAAAAGCCAGACAGCAGTTTCCGGATAAAAACGTCGATGACATTTGCCGTAGCGTACTAAAGAAGCACCGCGAAACGGTAACGCTGATGGGATTCACACCGACTCATTTAAGCCTGGCGATCGGCATGTTAAACGGCGTCTTTAAGGAACGGTGAACATGAAAAGCAAAATCATCAGGGAGCTACAGGCTCCTTTTTTATTATTCGCATTCACCCTCAAGCGTATTAACCAACAATTCAGGGATTAATGAAAGATGGCGGACATCATTGATTCAGCATCAGAAATTGAAGAATTACAGCGCAATACAGCAATAAAAATGCGTCGTCTGAACTACCAGACTATATCCGCCACTCATTGTTGTGAGTGTGGCGATCCCATAGATGAACGAAGACGCCTGGTCGTTCAGGGTTGTCGGACTTGTGCAAGTTGCCAGGAGGATCTGGAGCTTATCAGTAAACAGAGAGGTTCGAAGTGAGCGAAATTAACTATCAGGCACTGCGTGAAGCGGCAGAAAAAGCAACGTGTGGTGAGTGGTCGCTCGAATATGGAGAGAGCCGATTTGATGGTGATTATGCGCTAATTCATCGTGAAGTTGCTGGATATATTCCCATTTGCAGAATTGAAGGAGCGCATCCAGAAAGCGGTTTCGATGAAGATTTCCAAATGGAACAGCAGGCCAATGCTGAATTCATCGCCGCAGCCAATCCGGCTACTGTGCTGGCACTGCTGGATGAACGGGAAAGAAACCAGCAATACATAAAACGCCGCGACCAGGAGAACGAGGATATTGCTCTTACTGTTGGGAAGCTGAGAGTTGAGCTTGAGGAGACAAAATCAAAACTCAACGAGCAGCGTGAGTATTACGAAGGTGTTATCTCGGATGGGGGTAAGCGTATTGCTGAACTGGAGAAAAGCGAAGAGCAACTCATTAACGAGCGTGACCATGCTGAATCTGCTTTAGCAGATATGTACTTTGCAGCAACCGGGGATGAGCCGGAGTGGAGCAACTGGTTCGGCTTTTCAGATGCTGTCGATGCCGTGGTTGACAGAATTGCTGATTTAGAAGCTAAACAGCCATCACCAGTAGTACCGGAAGGACTGGTTAAAGCAGTGCGCTTCTATGAACAGGTTAAGCGTGAAAATCCACCAGTCGAAACAGAGGCATGGAAAGACGCTATTGACTGGGTGCTCAAAGAGTCTTGTCAGGCTGTAAACATTGATACCAATGGAGATTGATATGAGCACTTTTACCGACAAAGAACTGATTAAAGAAATCAAAGAGCGTATCAGCAGTTTGGATGTGCGAGACAATGTTGAGCGCCGGGCTTATGAAATTGCTCTGGCATCGCTGGAAGAGAATCCGGTGGCATGGCTGCATTCAGACAATGGCTTAGGTATTCCGGCAATAACGAGGAGTAAAAACATTGCTGACAGTTGGTTATCAAAGGGTTGGTATGTTCAGCCGCTATATATGCCAAGCCAGTGCCAGTAGTACCTGAAGAAAAACCAATGCCTAACCCTCTTAGCATGTACGCGGTCGATGCTGTTGCCGCTATTGCAGAGGTGAGAGGCTGGAACGCCTGCCGCGCGGCTATGCTTCATGCCGGAAACTTTCGGGAAAACGCGAATTCGTCAACCAATAATTTTCGGGAAATTTCGGAAACGTCAACCAACTCTCCGGTAATTCCTGGTGAGGTGTTGTCCGCAATCCTGAAATTTGCCAGAGTTCGTGCTGATTTCGATGATTTTGACGGCGACAGGCGAGGTATCGGTGATTGTCTGGATGAGGCTGAGCAAGAGCTTATCGTTACCATTAACAAATATGCCAGTCAGTTGGCAGCAGAACCGATAGCGACTAATGACGTTCGAGAGCAGCAGACAGCCGTTCCGCCAGTTCCTGTAATACAGGCTGATGTCGCGCAAGCAATTGAAAATCTCAGGCAGAAGTTAGTGGAATGCAATCGCTATAACTACTGCGCAGATGCAGTTAAGGGCGTAGAGGATGCCTGCCACGCTGCCATGCTTCAGGGAAAAAGAGAGTGATATGGCTATTGCCGCAAGTTACACCATGCATCTCTATTGTGATTGTCGCCAGTGTACGGAAGGTGTATATCCAGTGCCAGACTTCGGTGAGTATATCGGTACGTCATGGTCTGGTTGTGCAAAAGAGGCCCGTAAAGACGGGTGGCGAATAAGCAAAGACAAAACACGTACTTTTGCGCCCGGGCATAAAGTTTTGAGGATTAACACATGACCACTATTACCAAAGAACGTATTGAATTGTTCATTAAAAATCCGCTTGAAAACGGGCTTACTCGTGGCGAACAAATGGAACTAGCACGAATTGCACTGGCATCACTGGAACGCGAACAGATTCGCCACGAGCATGCCAAATGGTCTGACTCCACATTTGGCTGCGTTGGCCCCATTGGTCCACTGAAACACCTCTCAAAAGAGGCACTGGAAGCCGCAGCCGAACCAGACGATCTTAGCGAGTGGGCTGATATGCAGTTTCTGTTGTGGGATGCACAGCGCCGTGCTGGCATCAGCGATGCTGAAATTACCGTTGCTATGGAAGATAAATTGAAGATCAACATGGAGCGCCAGTGGCCTGAGCCAAAAGATGGTGAGCCTCGCTTGCACATTAAAGAACCCGGCAACTCTCCGGTAATTCCGGATGGTTTATCCACGGTATGCGCTGAGGCTTATCAGGTTGTAGGAGTTATGGCAGATGCGCTTGGTGTATTCGGTGATGCAGCAGTACAGAAAGTTCTGGATAACCTGTCACAGCAAAAACTTGTTCACAGAGATGTGCTGCCGTTCTCGCTTCCGGTAACTCCGGATGGTTGGGTTATGGTTCCTAAACAGGTAACGCCGGAAATCAGCAACGCGATAAACGTTGTGGGTCAACGCTGTACATGCGGAAATTGCTCTCAGCGGTTGTGGGATTTATTACTCGACGCCACACAGCAAGGAGTTAACCGTGGCTAACCTGCAACTTGCCGTTAAAGGTGAATACTTCGATGCCATGATTCGCGGAGAGAAAACGGAAGAGTATCGCCTGTGTAATGACTACTGGAAAAAGCGCCTCGTTAACCGTAAGCATGACCGCCTGATTATCACAAAGGGATATCCGAAGCGCGACGATTCCAGCCGCAGAGTTGATGTTCCGTATGACGGATATGAAGTGAAGACAATCACACATCCGCACTTCGGTGATAAACCGGTAAAGGTATACGCGATAAAGGTAAATATCGGCACTGAATAACAATCCGCACAACACAAGGTCAAGAATGTTCAGAGTGATTTACCCTAACACCTGGTACGTCGACCACCACGGCACTCCCTGCAAAATCCTGCGTTCCACTCACAACAAAGTTCACTACATCCGAAAAGGCAGAACATGTATCGCCAGCATGTTCCGCTTTAATCATGACTTTGAACCTGTGAATAAAGCTGACGCAGATCGGATAGCTGAAGAGATCGAAACAGCAGAACACATTAAGAAGTTACGTGCCATACGCAGGAAATAGAAAAATTGATAAATTCAATACTGCATTTCTCAGCATTAAATTTATCTCTATGACCAGTCAAGAGATGTACCTGCCATGAGCTTAATATCATGTCAGATATATCGGTCACAAACTCCCTCAGCAGCTAAGAGGAGGACAAATGTCTCGACTAATCACTTTACAGGACTGGGCTAAAGAAGAATTTGGGGACTTAGCACCAAGTGAGCGAGTTCTGAAAAAATACGCGCAAGGGAAAATGATGGCCCCACCCGCTATAAAAGTTGGTCGCTACTGGATGATTGACCGAAATTCCCGTTTTGTAGGAACGCTTGCAGAACCGCAACTCCCAATAAACGCAAACCCAAAACTCCAACGGATAATCGCTGATGGCTGCTAGACCCCGATCTCACAAAATCTCTATACCCAATTTATATTGCAAATTAGATAAGCGAACCGGAAAGGTATATTGGCAATACAAACATCCACTATCCGGTCGTTTTCATAGCTTAGGAACTGATGAGAATGAAGCAAAACAAGTTGCTACTGAAGCAAATACCATTATTGCTGAACAACGTACCCGACAAATATTAAGCGTCAATGAGCGTCTAGAAAGAATGAAAGGCAGGCGCTCAGACATTACGGTGACAGAATGGCTTGATAAATATATTTCTATCCAGGAGGACAGGCTGCAACATAATGAACTAAGACCCAACTCCTATCGGCAAAAAGGCAAACCCATTCGTCTTTTCCGTGAGCATTGTGGAATGCAACACCTCAAGGATATTACCGCACTTGATATTGCCGAAATAATTGATGCTGTAAAGGCTGAAGGTCATAACAGGATGGCGCAAGTCGTGAGAATGGTGTTGATCGACGTCTTCAAAGAAGCACAACACGCAGGACATGTTCCGCCAGGATTTAACCCAGCGCAGGCAACAAAACAACCGCGAAATCGAGTAAACCGCCAAAGATTATCACTGCCCGAATGGCAGGCAATATTTGACAGCGTAAGCAGACGGCAGCCCTATTTAAAATGCGGGATGCTACTTGCTCTTGTCACTGGACAACGTTTAGGCGATATCTGCAATTTGAAATTCTCTGATATCTGGGACGACATGTTGCACATTACTCAGGAAAAAACCGGTTCAAAACTTGCTATTCCGCTTAACCTGAAATGCGATGCTCTGAATATTACCCTTCGTGAAGTTATATCTCAGTGCAGGGATGCTGTTGTTAGTAAATATCTGGTCCATTACCGTCACACTACCTCTCAAGCAAACAGAGGAGACCAGGTGTCTGCAAATACTCTTACAACGGCTTTTAAAAAGGCCAGGGAAAAATGTGGCATAAAATGGGAGCCAGGAACTGCGCCCACATTTCATGAGCAGCGATCTCTGTCAGAACGGTTATATCGGGAACAGGGTCTGGATACGCAAAAGTTGTTAGGTCATAAATCCAGAAAAATGACCGACCGATACAATGATGATCGTGGTAAAGACTGGATTATCGTAGATATCAAAACAGCATAGAAAATAGCCAGTTTTGGGGAAGGGTTTTGGGGAAAGTTTTGGGGAAGATTTTACATCATCATAAAACAACGGGCGTGTTATACGCCCGTTACAATATTTAACACATGTAGTGATTACATATTCTTGATGATCGCATCACCAAACTCTGAACATTTCAGCAGCTTAGCGCCTTCCATCAGACGTTCGAAGTCATAGGTTACGGTCTTCGCATTGATTGCGCCTTCCATACCTTTAACAATCAGGTCTGCGGCTTCAGTCCAGCCCATATGGCGCAGCATCATCTCAGCGGAGAGAATAATAGAGCCTGGGTTTACTTTGTCCTGTCCGGCATATTTCGGCGCAGTACCGTGGGTGGCTTCAAACAGGGCGCATTCGTCACCGATGTTTGCGCCAGGGGCGATACCGATACCACCAACCTGCGCTGCCAGGGCGTCAGAAATGTAGTCACCGTTCAGGTTCATACAGGCGATAACATCATATTCAGCCGGACGCAGCAGGATCTGTTGCAGGAATGCATCAGCAATCACGTCTTTAATGACGATCTCTTTGCCGGTATTCGGGTTTTTAACTTTCAGCCACGGGCCGCCGTCGATCAGTTCACCGCCAAATTCTTCACGCGCCAGCTGGTAGCCCCAGTCTTTAAACGCGCCTTCGGTGAACTTCATGATGTTGCCTTTGTGCACCAGGGTCACAGAGTCACGATCGTTAGCAATTGCGTATTCGATCGCTGCACGAACCAGACGTTTGGTGCCTTCTTCCGAACACGGCTTAATACCGATACCGCAATGTTCCGGGAAGCGAATTTTCTTCACGCCCATCTCTTCACGCAGGAATTTAATCACTTTCTCAGCGTCGGCAGAGTCTGCTTTCCATTCGATACCCGCATAAATGTCTTCCGAGTTTTCACGGAAGATAACCATATCGGTCAGTTCAGGGTGTTTAACCGGGCTTGGAGTGCCCTGATAGTAACGTACCGGACGCAGGCAGATGTAGAGATCCAGTTCCTGGCGCAGGGCAACGTTCAGAGAGCGAATACCGCCACCAACCGGAGTGGTCAGCGGGCCTTTAATGGCAACGCGATATTCACGAATCAGATCAAGGGTTTCAGCAGGCAACCAGACGTCCTGACCATAAACCTGTGTGGATTTTTCACCGGTGTAAATTTCCATCCAGGAGATTTTACGCTCGCCTTTATAGGCTTTCTCGACTGCAGCGTCGACCACTTTCAGCATGGCTGGGGTTACATCTACACCGATTCCATCACCTTCAATGTAAGGGATAATCGGATTTTCAGGAACGTTGAGTTTGCCGTTTTGCAGGGTGATCTTCTTGCCTTGTGCCGGAACAACTACTTTACTTTCCATTCACCTCTCCTTCGAGCGCTACTGGTTTGCTCGTCTGCCACCACGTTGCATATGCGTTTGCGTCCTGCGATACGGATGCTTTAGAGCAATTTTTTGTTAATGATTTGTAATTGGCTTGTCAATACTACCCTATTGTTTGCCGTCATGAAAGATGCGCGTTATTAGGCTATAATGCGGCAATTCATAATCTCTGAAAATACCATGCAAAAAACTTCTTTTAGAAATCACAAGGTTAAGCGATTCAGCTCGCAACGTTCTACCAGACGAAAACCTGAAAACCAGCCCACGCGTGTGATCCTGTTCAATAAACCCTACGATGTTCTTCCGCAGTTCACCGATGAAGCCGGACGCAAAACATTAAAAGAATTCATCCCGGTTCAGGGGGTGTATGCGGCAGGTCGTCTCGACCGCGACAGCGAAGGGTTACTGGTGCTGACCAATAACGGCGCTTTGCAGGCGCGTTTAACCCAGCCGGGTAAACGTACCGGGAAAATCTATTATGTACAGGTAGAAGGTATTCCCACACAAGACGCCCTTGAAGCGTTGCGCAATGGCGTAACCTTAAATGATGGCCCTACCCTGCCCGCAGGTGCAGAGATGGTTGAGGAGCCGGAATGGTTATGGCCCCGTAATCCGCCAATTCGTGAGCGCAAAAGTATTCCCACCAGCTGGCTGAAGATCACCTTATATGAAGGACGTAATCGCCAGGTGCGCCGCATGACCGCCCATGTTGGTTTCCCCACGCTGCGACTGATTCGCTATGCGATGGGGAATTACTCTTTGGATAATCTTGCCAATGGCGAATGGCGAGACGCGACAGATTAAGGATGCAAAATGTTTAAACCGCACGTTACCGTTGCTTGCGTGGTGCACGCAGAAGGCAAATTTTTAGTCGTTGAAGAGACGATTAATGGTAAAGCGTTATGGAACCAACCTGCCGGGCACCTGGAAGCCGATGAAACCTTAGTGGAAGCCGCCGCCCGTGAGCTGTGGGAAGAAACCGGCATTAGCGCGCAGCCGCAACACTTTATTCGTATGCATCAGTGGATTGCGCCTGATAAAACGCCGTTTTTGCGTTTCCTCTTTGCCATTGAGCTTGAGCAAATATGCCCGACGCAGCCTCATGACAGCGATATCGACTGCTGCCGTTGGGTCAGCGCCGAAGAAATTTTACAGGCGTCAAATCTTCGTTCGCCGCTGGTGGCGGAAAGTATTCGTTGTTATCAAAGCGGGCAACGCTATCCGCTGGAGATGATTGGCGATTTTAACTGGCCTTTTACAAAGGGTGTCATCTAAAAGGCTGCGTGATAGAATACGCCGCCTTGAAGTTCAATGTCGTGAGTGATCCAATGTCTGAAACCGCAAAAAAAGTAATCGTCGGCATGTCCGGCGGTGTCGATTCCTCCGTTTCTGCCTGGCTGTTGCAACAACAGGGATATCAGGTCGAAGGCCTGTTTATGAAGAACTGGGAAGAAGACGACGGTGAGGAATATTGCACAGCGGCAGCGGATCTGGCTGATGCCCAGGCTGTCTGCGACAAGCTCGGCATTGAACTGCACACCGTTAACTTTGCTGCCGAGTACTGGGACAACGTCTTCGAACTGTTCCTTGCCGAATATAAAGCCGGTCGCACGCCAAATCCGGATATTCTGTGCAACAAAGAGATCAAATTTAAAGCTTTCCTCGAATTTGCCGCCGAAGATTTAGGTGCCGATTATATCGCTACCGGTCATTACGTACGTCGGGCAGATGTCGATGGCAAGAGCCGCCTGCTGCGTGGCCTGGACAGCAATAAAGACCAGAGCTACTTCCTTTATACGCTCAGCCATGAGCAAATTGCGCAAAGCCTGTTCCCGGTCGGCGAACTGGAAAAACCGCAGGTGCGTAAGATTGCTGAAGATCTCGGTCTGGTCACCGCGAAGAAAAAAGATTCTACCGGTATCTGCTTTATCGGCGAGCGTAAATTCCGCGAGTTCCTGGGCCGTTATCTCCCGGCGCAACCGGGCAAAATCATTACCGTCGATGGCGATGAAATTGGTGAGCACCAGGGGCTGATGTATCACACCCTCGGTCAGCGTAAAGGTCTGGGTATCGGTGGCACCAAAGACGGCACCGAAGAACCGTGGTATGTGGTCGATAAAGACGTCGAAAACAACATTCTGATTGTTGCGCAAGGCCATGAACACCCGCGTCTGATGTCTGTCGGTCTGATTGCCCAGCAGCTGCACTGGGTCGATCGCGAGCCGTTCACCGGTACTATGCGTTGCACAGTAAAAACCCGCTATCGCCAGACCGACATCCCGTGCACCGTCAAGGCGCTGGACGCTGATCGCATTGAAGTGATTTTCGATGAGCCGGTTGCCGCCGTGACGCCGGGCCAGTCTGCCGTTTTCTATAACGGTGAAGTGTGCCTCGGTGGCGGTATTATTGAGCAGCGTCTGCCGCTGCCGGTCTGATTATTATCTTTACTTAAAACAAGGAAGCAGTGAACGTGGCAAAGAATTACTATGACATCACCCTCGCCCTTGCCGGTATTTGTCAGTCGGCACGCCTGGTGCAACAACTCGCTCACCAGGGGCATTGTGATGGCGATGCGCTACACGTCTCACTCAACAGTATTATCGATATGAACCCCAGCTCGACGCTGGCGGTTTTTGGCGGTAGCGAAGCCAACCTGCGCGTCGGGCTGGAAACCTTGCTCGGCGTGCTCAATGCCAGCAGTCGCCAGGGCTTAAACGCTGAGTTAACCCGCTACACACTCAGCCTGATGGTGCTTGAGCGCAAACTCTCCTCAGCGAAAGGTGCGCTCGACACTCTGGGCAACCGGATCAACGGCCTGCAACGCCAGCTCGAACACTTCGATTTACAGTCCGAAACGCTGATGAGCGCGATGGCTGCTATCTATGTTGATGTGATTAGCCCGCTTGGCCCGCGCATTCAGGTCACCGGTTCCCCTGCTGTACTGCAAAGCCCACAAGTGCAGGCGAAAGTTCGCGCTACCCTGCTGGCAGGCATTCGCGCCGCCGTGCTCTGGCACCAGGTCGGCGGCGGACGTCTGCAACTGATGTTTTCTCGTAATCGCCTGACCACTCAGGCAAAACAAATTCTTGCTCATTTAACCCCGGAGTTGTGATCTATGGAATTATCCTCACTGACCGCCGTTTCCCCTGTCGATGGACGCTACGGCGATAAAGTCAGCGCGCTGCGCGGGATTTTCAGCGAATATGGTTTGCTGAAATTCCGTGTACAAGTTGAAGTACGTTGGCTGCAAAAACTGGCCGCGCACGCAGCGATCAAGGAAGTTCCTGCTTTTGCTGCCGACGCAATCGGTTACCTTGATGCAATTGTCGCCAGTTTCAGCGAAGAAGATGCAGCACGCATCAAAACCATCGAGCGTACCACTAACCACGACGTTAAAGCGGTTGAGTATTTCCTGAAAGAAAAAGTGGCGGAGATCCCGGAACTGCATGCGGTTTCTGAATTCATCCACTTTGCCTGTACTTCGGAAGATATCAATAACCTCTCCCACGCGTTGATGCTGAAAACCGCGCGTGATGAAGTGATCCTGCCGTACTGGCGTCAACTGATTGATGGCATTAAAGATCTCGCCGTTCAGTATCGCGATATCCCGCTGCTGTCCCGTACCCACGGTCAGCCAGCCACGCCGTCAACCATCGGTAAAGAGATGGCTAACGTCGCCTACCGTATGGAGCGCCAGTACTGCCAGCTTAATCAGGTGGAGATCCTCGGTAAAATCAACGGCGCAGTCGGTAACTATAACGCCCACATCGCCGCTTACCCGGAAGTTGACTGGCATCAGTTCAGCGAAGAGTTCGTCACCTCGCTGGGTATTCAGTGGAACCCGTACACTACCCAGATCGAACCGCACGACTACATTGCCGAGCTGTTTGATTGCGTTGCGCGCTTCAACACCATTCTGATCGACTTTGACCGTGACGTCTGGGGTTATATCGCCCTTAACCACTTCAAACAGAAAACCATTGCTGGTGAGATTGGTTCTTCCACCATGCCGCATAAAGTTAACCCGATCGACTTCGAAAACTCCGAAGGGAATCTGGGCCTTTCCAACGCGGTATTGCAGCATCTGGCAAGCAAACTGCCGGTTTCCCGCTGGCAGCGTGACCTGACCGACTCCACCGTGCTGCGTAACCTCGGCGTGGGTATCGGTTATGCGCTGATTGCGTATCAATCCACCCTGAAAGGCGTGAGCAAACTGGAAGTGAACCGTGACCATCTGCTGGATGAACTGGATCACAACTGGGAAGTGCTGGCTGAGCCAATCCAGACAGTTATGCGTCGCTATGGCATCGAAAAACCGTACGAGAAGCTGAAAGAGCTGACTCGCGGTAAGCGCGTTGACGCCGAAGGCATGAAGCAGTTTATCGACGGTCTGGCGTTGCCAGAAGAAGAGAAAGCCCGCCTGAAAGCGATGACGCCGGCTAACTACATTGGTCGCGCCATCACCATGGTTGATGAGCTGAAATAAGCCTCAAAACAGTGCCGGATGGCGATGCTGTCCGGCCTGCTTATTAAGATTATCCGCTTTTTATTTTTTCACTTTACCTCCCCTCCCCCGCTGGTTTATTTAATGTTTACCCCCATAACCACATAATCGCGTTACACTATTTTAATAATTAAGACAGGGAGAAATAAAAATGCGCGTACTGGTTGTTGAAGACAATGCGTTGTTACGTCACCACCTTAAAGTTCAGATTCAGGATGCTGGTCATCAGGTCGATGATGCAGAAGATGCCAAAGAAGCCGATTATTATCTCAATGAACATTTACCGGATATTGCGATTGTCGATCTCGGTTTGCCTGACGAGGACGGTCTGTCACTGATTCGCCGCTGGCGTAGCAATGATGTTTCACTGCCGATTCTGGTATTAACCGCCCGTGAAAGCTGGCAGGACAAAGTCGAAGTATTAAGTGCCGGTGCTGATGATTACGTGACTAAACCGTTTCATATTGAAGAGGTGATGGCGCGAATGCAGGCATTAATGCGGCGTAATAGCGGTCTGGCTTCACAGGTCATTTCGCTACCACCGTTTCAGGTTGATCTCTCCCGCCGTGAATTATCTATTAATGACGAAGTGATCAAACTGACCGCGTTCGAATACACCATCATGGAAACGTTGATACGCAATAATGGCAAAGTGGTCAGCAAAGATTCGTTAATGCTACAACTCTACCCGGATGCGGAGCTGCGGGAAAGTCATACCATAGATGTACTGATGGGACGTCTGCGCAAAAAAATACAGGCACAATATCCGCAAGAAGTGATTACCACCGTTCGCGGCCAGGGCTATCTGTTCGAATTGCGCTGATGAAAAAATTACTGCATCTTTTTTTCCCGCTCTCGCTGCGGGTACGTTTTCTGTTAGCAACGGCAGCAGTAGTATTGGTGCTTTCGCTTGCCTACGGAATGGTTGCGCTGATCGGTTATAGCGTCAGTTTCGATAAAACCACGTTTCGGCTGTTACGTGGCGAGAGCAATCTGTTCTATACCCTTGCGAAGTGGGAAAACAATAAGTTGCATGTCGAGTTACCCGAAAATATCGACAAGCAAAGCCCCACGATGACACTAATTTATGATGAGAACGGGCAGCTTTTATGGGCGCAACGTGACGTGCCCTGGCTGATGAAGATGATCCAGCCTGACTGGCTGAAATCGAATGGTTTTCATGAAATTGAAGCGGATGTTAACGATACCAGCCTCTTGCTGAGTGGAGATCATTCGATACAGCAACAGTTGCAGGAAGTGCGGGAAGATGATGACGACGCGGAGATGACCCACTCGGTGGCGGTAAACGTCTACCCGGCAACATCGCGGATGCCAAAGTTAACCATTGTGGTGGTGGATACCATTCCGGTGGAGCTAAAAAGTTCCTATATGGTCTGGAGCTGGTTTATCTATGTGCTCTCAGCCAATCTGCTGTTAGTGATCCCGCTGCTGTGGGTCGCCGCCTGGTGGAGTTTACGCCCCATCGAAGCCCTGGCAAAAGAAGTCCGCGAACTGGAAGAACATAACCGTGAATTGCTCAATCCAGCCACAACGCGAGAACTGACCAGTCTGGTACGAAACCTGAACCGACTGTTAAAAAGTGAACGCGAACGTTACGACAAATATCGTACAACGCTCACCGACCTGACCCATAGTCTGAAAACGCCACTGGCGGTGCTGCAAAGTACGCTGCGTTCTCTGCGTAGTGAGAAGATGAGCGTCAGTGATGCTGAGCCGGTAATGCTGGAGCAAATCAGCCGCATTTCACAGCAAATTGGCTACTACCTGCATCGTGCCAGTATGCGCGGCGGGACATTGCTTAGCCGCGAGCTGCATCCGGTCGCGCCACTGTTGGACAATCTCACCTCGGCGCTGAACAAAGTGTATCAACGCAAAGGGGTCAATATCTCTCTCGATATCTCGCCAGAAATCAGCTTTGTTGGTGAGCAGAATGATTTTGTCGAAGTGATGGGCAACGTGCTGGATAACGCCTGTAAATATTGCCTCGAGTTTGTCGAAATTTCTGCAAGGCAAACCGACGAGCATCTCTATATTGTGGTCGAGGATGATGGCCCCGGTATTCCATTAAGCAAGCGAGAGGTCATTTTCGACCGTGGTCAACGGGTTGATACTTTACGCCCTGGGCAAGGTGTGGGGCTGGCGGTAGCCCGCGAAATCACCGAGCAATATGAGGGTAAAATCGTCGCCGGAGAGAGCATGCTGGGCGGTGCGCGGATGGAAGTGATTTTTGGTCGCCAGCATTCTGCGCCGAAAGATGAATAAATATGTCCATACTTCACGCATTACGTTAAGCATCCGTTATAATCGGTTGCAGATACCAGCCTGTGGATGCTTAACATGGAATACCAACTCACTCTTAACTGGCCCGATTTTCTTGAACGTCACTGGCAGAAACGCCCGGTGGTGTTAAAACGCGGCTTTAATAATTTTATTGACCCAATCTCTCCAGACGAGTTGGCGGGTCTGGCGATGGAAAGCGAAGTCGACAGTCGACTGGTCAGTCATCAGGATGGAAAATGGCAGGTCAGCCACGGTCCATTCGAAAGCTACGATCATCTCGGTGAAACTAACTGGTCATTGTTAGTGCAAGCAGTGAACCACTGGCATGAGCCGACCGCCGCGCTAATGCGACCGTTCCGTGAACTACCGGACTGGCGTATTGATGATCTGATGATCTCTTTTTCTGTACCGGGCGGCGGCGTCGGCCCGCATCTCGATCAGTACGACGTGTTTATCATTCAGGGTACCGGTCGTCGTCGCTGGCGAGTGGGCGAAAAGCTGCAAATGAAACAACACTGCCCGCACCCGGACCTGTTACAGGTCGATCCGTTCGAAGCCATCATCGATGAAGAGCTGGAGCCTGGCGATATTCTTTATATTCCGCCAGGATTCCCGCATGAAGGCTACGCGCTGGAAAATGCGATGAACTATTCCGTGGGTTTTCGCGCGCCAAATACGCGGGAACTGATTAGCGGATTTGCCGATTATGTGCTGCAACGTGAACTGGGCGGCAACTACTACAGCGATCCTGATGTTCCACCTCGCGCTCATCCTGCGGACGTTCTGCCGCAAGAGATGGATAAACTGCGTGAGATGATGCTCGAATTGATCAACCAGCCGGAACACTTTAAACAATGGTTTGGCGAGTTTATATCCCAGTCACGTCATGAACTGGATATCGCGCCGCCAGAGCCGCCTTATCAGCCGGATGAAATCTACGATGCGCTGAAACAAGGTGATGTGCTGGTGCGCCTGGGGGGTCTGCGCGTATTGCGCATTGGCGACGACGTGTATGCCAATGGTGAGAAGATCGATTCCCCGCACCGTCCGGCACTGGATGCGCTCGCCAGCAACATTGCGCTGACCGCGGAGAATTTTGGCGATGCGCTGGAAGATCCGTCATTCCTCGCGATGCTCGCGGCGCTGGTCAATAGCGGATACTGGTTCTTCGAAGGGTAAGTTTGGATTTAAGCCGGATGCGGCATCACATGCCGCATCCCTTTTCGCTTACTTCCGTTGCGCCGTCAACTCGGCAATACGGACGATCACCTGCACCGCTTTTTCCATACCTTCCAGAGTCACAAACTCATGCTTACCATGATAGTTGTAACCGCCAGTGAACAGGTTCGGGCACGGTAATCCCATAAACGACAACTGCGCGCCGTCGGTACCGCCGCGGATCGGTTTCAGTTCCGGTTCAATATCGCAGTCACGCATCGCCTGCTGGGCGATATCGAGAATATGCGGATGCTCAACCACTTTCTCGCGCATATTGTAGTAACTGTCTTCAATCACCAGTTCAATGTAGCAATCAGGATGTAACCCTTTGCCCACTTTTTTGGCGATCTCCATCATTTTACGTTTACGCGCTTCAAACTGTTTACGGTCGAAATCACGGATGATGTAGTGCATATCGGCCCGTTCAACGGTGCCTTTCATGCTCGCCAGGTGATAGAAACCTTCATAGCCTTCTGTCATTTCCGGGCTTTCATCCGCCGGAACTTCCGCATGAATACGTGCCGCCAGCGACAGCGCATTTACCATCACTCCTTTCGCCGTGCCCGGGTGAACATTGTTACCGACAATTTTGATATTGACCGACGCGGCGTTGAAGTTTTCAAACTCCAGTTCACCTACGCCACCACCATCAACGGTGTAAGCCCAGCGGGCATCGAAGGCATCAACATCAAAATGTTTCGCCCCTTTGCCCACTTCTTCATCCGGGGTAAAGGCGACGCGAATATCACCATGCGGAATGTTTTTTTGTTGTAATACCGCCAGCGCGGTCATGATTTCTGCAATACCTGCTTTGTCATCGGCACCTAACAAGGTTTTACCATCGGTGGTAATCAGCGTCTGACCCAGTAGCTGATGCAGCACCGGGAACATAACCGGTGATAAAACTTCATCGCCGATACCCAGCGCAATATCGCCACCGCGATAGTTTTCAACAATTTGCGGATTCACATTTTTGCCGCTGCAATCCGGTGAGGTATCCACATGAGAAATAAAGCCAATCGCCGGGATATCGCCAGGGACGTTAGCCGGTAACGTCGCCATCAAAGTGCCCTTCTCACTTAAGGTCACATTGATAAGCCCCATCTCTTCGAGCTGCTCTTTCAGCAGATGCAATAACTTCCATTGGCCTTCCGTGCTGGGAACCTGTCTCACCCCTGCCTTTGATTGGGTATCCAGAGACACGTAGTTCAAAAATCGCTCAAGTAGTTTATCCATGTAGTCACCCTCACTTTTTGTGACAACATTATTAAGAAGCAAGAAAAGACAAATATTGCGTCAGGTCACTTTTAGCCCTGCAAGCGGGAATATTTATCAGCATTACCTTAATGAATATAAAGCTAAGCCAGTAATTCACAACAAAGATTGGCGATTCAAGCGGTTTGCCGTAGAATTACCGCCCTCATTAAGAGTCACCAAGGTGGTTAACCACAAACCCCGCATCGGTAAGCCATCCGTTGCGTTTACATGGGACAGAGTAAAAAATTGAATAAACAACCGAGTTCGCTTTCACCGCTGGTGCAATTGGCGGGAATTCGCAAATGCTTTGATGGTAAAGAGGTCATTCCCCAGCTGGATCTGACTATCAACAATGGCGAGTTCCTCACGCTGCTTGGCCCTTCTGGCTGCGGTAAAACAACCGTTCTTCGCCTGATTGCAGGTCTGGAAACTGTTGATTCCGGACGCATCATGCTGGATAACGAGGACATCACCCACGTTCCGGCGGAAAACCGCTATGTGAACACTGTTTTCCAAAGCTACGCACTTTTCCCCCACATGACCGTGTTCGAAAATGTGGCCTTTGGGTTGCGCATGCAAAAAACCCCCGCTGCTGAAATTACGCCCCGCGTGATGGAAGCCCTGCGGATGGTGCAGCTGGAAACCTTCGCTCAACGCAAACCGCATCAGCTCTCTGGTGGTCAACAGCAACGCGTCGCCATTGCTCGCGCGGTGGTTAACAAGCCTCGTCTGTTGTTGCTGGATGAGTCGCTCTCAGCGCTGGATTACAAACTGCGCAAGCAAATGCAGAACGAGCTGAAAGCGTTACAGCGTAAGCTTGGCATTACATTCGTGTTCGTAACTCACGACCAGGAAGAAGCACTTACCATGTCGGACAGGATCGTGGTGATGCGCGATGGTCGCATTGAGCAAGACGGCACGCCGCGTGAAATCTACGAAGAGCCGAAAAACCTGTTTGTTGCCGGGTTTATTGGCGAAATCAATATGTTTAACGCCACTGTCATCGAACGTCTCGACGAGCAGCGCGTACGCGCCAACGTTGAAGGCCGCGAATGTAATATCTACGTTAACTTCGCCGTTGAACCGGGGCAAAAACTGCATGTTCTGCTGCGCCCGGAAGACTTACGTGTTGAAGAGATTAACGACGACAACCACGCCGAAGGGCTGATTGGTTACGTTCGCGAGCGTAACTACAAAGGCATGACGCTGGAGTCGGTTGTTGAGCTGGAAAATGGCAAGATGGTGATGGTCAGCGAATTCTTCAATGAAGACGATCCTGACTTTGACCACTCTCTCGACCAAAAAATGGCCATTAATTGGGTAGAAAGCTGGGAGGTCGTACTGGCTGATGAAGAACACAAGTAAGTTCCAGAATGTAGTGATTGTCACTATTGTCGGTTGGCTTGTGTTGTTTGTCTTTCTGCCCAACCTGATGATCATTGGCACCAGCTTTTTGACCCGCGACGACGCCAGTTTCGTCAAAATGGTCTTTACGCTGGATAACTACACGCGTCTGCTCGATCCGCTCTATTTTGAAGTGCTATTGCACTCGCTGAATATGGCGCTGATCGCCACCCTCGCCTGCCTGGTGCTGGGCTATCCTTTTGCCTGGTTTCTGGCGAAGCTGCCACACAAGGTGCGTCCGCTGCTGCTGTTTCTGCTGATTGTTCCGTTCTGGACCAACTCATTGATTCGTATTTACGGGCTGAAAATTTTCCTCAGCACCAAAGGCTATCTCAACGAGTTTTTGCTCTGGCTGGGCGTTATCGATACACCAATTCGCATCATGTTCACGCCTAGTGCGGTGATTATCGGTCTGGTTTACATTCTGCTGCCGTTTATGGTGATGCCGCTGTACTCCAGTATCGAAAAACTGGATAAGCCGTTGCTTGAGGCGGCGCGCGATCTCGGTGCCAGCAAGTTGCAGACCTTTATCCGCATCATTATCCCACTGACGATGCCGGGAATTATTGCCGGATGTCTGCTGGTGATGCTGCCAGCGATGGGCCTGTTCTATGTGTCCGACCTGATGGGCGGTGCGAAAAACCTGCTGATCGGTAACGTCATCAAGGTACAGTTCCTCAATATTCGTGACTGGCCGTTTGGTGCAGCCACCAGCATTACGCTGACTATCGTAATGGGCCTGATGCTGCTGGTTTACTGGCGCGCTTCTCGTCTGCTGAATAAGAAGGTGGAACTCGAATGATCGGTCGACTGCTTCGCGGCGGTTTTATGACCGCTATCTACGCGTACCTGTATATCCCAATCATTATTTTGATTGTGAACTCCTTTAACAGCTCGCGCTTTGGCATCAACTGGCAGGGTTTTACCACCAAATGGTATAGCCTGCTGATGAACAACGACAGCCTGTTACAGGCAGCGCAGCATTCACTAACAATGGCGGTGTTTTCGGCGACGTTTGCTACGCTTATCGGTTCACTGACGGCAGTTGCGCTGTACCGTTATCGCTTTCGTGGTAAGCCGTTCGTTAGCGGAATGCTGTTTGTGGTGATGATGTCACCAGATATCGTGATGGCGATTTCGCTGCTGGTGCTGTTTATGCTGCTGGGTATTCAGCTTGGCTTCTGGTCGCTGCTGTTCTCGCATATCACCTTCTGCCTGCCATTTGTGGTGGTGACAGTGTATTCGCGCCTGAAAGGTTTTGACGTGCGAATGCTGGAAGCGGCGAAAGATCTCGGTGCCAGCGAATTTACCATTCTGCGAAAAATCATTCTGCCACTGGCAATGCCAGCGGTAGCGGCGGGCTGGGTGTTAAGCTTTACCCTGTCGATGGACGACGTGGTGGTTTCTTCGTTTGTCACCGGGCCGAGTTATGAAATTCTGCCGTTAAAAATTTATTCGATGGTCAAAGTCGGCGTATCGCCGGAAGTTAACGCGCTGGCAACCATATTACTGGTGCTGTCGCTGGTGATGGTAATTGCCAGCCAGCTTATTGCTCGTGATAAAACGAAAGGTAACACAGGGGACGTTAAATGAAAAAATGGTCACGCCACCTGCTCGCGGCGGGTGCTCTGGCACTGGGCATGAGCGCCGCTCACGCCGATGACAACAACACGCTGTATTTCTACAACTGGACCGAGTACGTGCCGCCAGGACTGCTTGAACAGTTCACCAAAGAAACCGGTATTAAGGTTATCTATTCGACTTACGAGTCGAACGAAACCATGTACGCGAAGCTGAAAACGTACAAAGACGGTGCCTATGACCTGGTGGTTCCTTCAACCTATTACGTCGATAAAATGCGTAAAGAAGGGATGATCCAGAAGATCGACAAGTCGAAGTTAAGCAATTTCAGCAACCTCGATCCAGACATGCTCAACAAGCCGTTTGACCCGAATAACGACTATTCCATTCCGTATATCTGGGGTGCAACGGCGATTGGCGTTAACGGTGATGCGGTGGATCCGAAATCTGTCACCAGCTGGGCCGATCTGTGGAAGCCTGAGTACAAAGGCAGCCTGCTGCTGACCGACGATGCCCGTGAAGTGTTCCAGATGGCGCTGCGTAAGCTGGGCTACTCCGGTAACACCACCGATCCGAAAGAGATTGAAGCTGCATACAACGAGCTGAAAAAACTGATGCCAAACGTCGCGGCGTTTAACTCCGATAACCCCGCTAACCCGTATATGGAAGGCGAAGTTAACCTCGGCATGATCTGGAACGGTTCTGCTTTCGTTGCACGGCAGGCGGGTACGCCAATTGACGTGGTGTGGCCGAAAGAAGGCGGCATTTTCTGGATGGACAGCCTGGCGATCCCGGCAAATGCCAAAAACAAAGAAGGTGCGCTGAAATTGATCAACTTCCTGCTGCGCCCCGATGTGGCAAAACAGGTTGCTGAAACTATCGGTTATCCAACGCCAAACCTTGCGGCGCGTAAGCTGTTAAGTCCTGAAGTGGCGAACGACAAAACGCTCTACCCGGATGCTGAAACCATTAAAAATGGTGAATGGCAGAATGACGTAGGCTCCGCCAGCAGCATTTATGAAGAGTATTATCAGAAGCTGAAAGCAGGACGTTAATTCAGCAAGCGGGCGGTGGTATTACCGCCCGTTTTTTATTTAGCAAGGATGTGGCTAATGAGTCAGGACAGTAGAGTTTTCTTTCGTATATTCTTCGGTATCGGTCTGGTACTGATCCTCATTTCTGTTGTTATCTTTTATAACCAGTTCACCTATAGCAAAGACGCGATTCATACTGAAGGCGTCATTGTTGATACCGTCTGGCACTCCAGTCATTCTCATCGCACGGGTAAAAATGGTTCGTGGTATCCCGTCGTTGCCTTTCGTCCGACGCCAGATTACACGCTAATTTTCAATTCGAGTATTGGCAGCGATTTTTATGAAGACAGCGAAGGCGATAAAGTTAATGTTTATTATTCTCCAGGACATCCTGAAAAGGCTGAGATAAATAACCCGTGGGTTAATTTTTTTAAATGGGGGTTTATCGGCATTATGGGCGTTATTTTTATCGCCGTCGGTTTATTAATCAGTATGCCCTCCTCTAAAAAGACACGCAGGAAACGGAAGTCCCGCCCATGAAAAAAATCATAATACTGCTCAGTTTACTGATACTGCTGCCTCTGACAGCAACCAGTAAGCCCTTAATCCCAATAATGAAGACTCTTTTTACAGATGTTACCGGTACTGTACCAGATGCTGAAGAGATCGCGCATAAAGCCGAACTTTTTCGCCAACAAACCGGAGTTGCACCGTTTATTGTGGTTTTACCCGACATTAATAATGAAGCCAGTCTCAGGCAAAATGGCAAAGCGATGCTGGCGCATGCGGCATCTTCAATGAGTAATGTAAAAGGAAGTGTTCTGTTACTCTTTACTACCCGCGAGCCACGGTTAATTATGATAACCAACGGCCAGGTCGAAAGCAGTATGGACGATAAACATCTCGGCCTTCTGGTAGAAAATCACACGCTGGCTTATTTACATGCGGATCTCTGGTATCAGGGTATCAATAATGCATTGGCTGTTTTACAAGCACAGATATTAAAACAACCGACGCCACCACTGACATATTATCCGCATCCCGGACAACAGCATGAAAATGATCCACCCGGCAGTACCACGACATTAGGCCTTTTTGCCTGGGCAGTTGCATTCATCGTCTTTGCTGCATTTTTTAACTACACAACGCGCCTTTATTATGCGTTAAAATTTGCAGTGGCGATGGCTGTTGCCAATATGGGTTATCAGGCTTTATGTTTGTATATCGATAACAGCTTTGCGATTACCAGAATATCGCCACTCTGGGCAGGGCTGATTGGTGTCTGTACGTTTATTGCCGCGTTACTATGGACGAGTAAACGGTAAAAGAGGCAGTAAAGTTCGCATGTATTATGCCGGATGCGGCGCGAACGCCTTATCCGGCCCACAAAACCCGCAAATTCAATTAATTGCGCCCCTTCACAGGCCTGACAAGCGTAGCGCATCAGGCAATTTTTCCCGCTTTATAATCCCTTCAGCAACTTTTCAACAAACTCTGGCACCACCTGGCTTGCCGGACCGTAATATTTCTCGGCAAATTCATTACCAACCTGACTCGGTTCAAGATTCAGTTCCACGGTGTGCGCGCCATGCAGTTTCGCTTCGTGAACAAACCCAGCCGCCGGATAAACATGCCCCGAAGTACCAATGGCAATGAAAATATCGGCCATCGACAACGCCATATAAATTTCATCCATACCGAGTGGCATTTCGCCAAACCACACTACGTGCGGGCGCAAGGGTGCCGGGAACTGGCAACAATGGCATTTATCTTCTGGCGTAACATCTCCGGTCCAGTCGAGGACCTGGCCACTTTGCGAACAACGTACTTTCAGCAGTTCCCCATGCATATGAATGACATTGGTATTACCTGCGCGTTCATGCAGATTGTCGATATTCTGCGTCACCAGCAAAAAGCGATCGCCGAGAGCATCTTGCAGTTTCGCCAGCGCAAGATGTGCAGCGTTAGGCTGAATTTCTGGCTGCTGCAACTGTCGACGACGGGCGTTATAAAACGTTTGCACCAGTTCAGGATCGCGATCAAAACCTTCCGGCGTTGCCACATCTTCAACCCGATGTTCTTCCCACAGGCCATCTGCGGCGCGAAAGGTACGAATACCTGATTCCGCAGAAATCCCTGCCCCTGTCAGTACGAGTACTCTTGGTTTTTCCATTGCTTCCGGCACCACTTTATCTCTGAAAAAAATACGCTGACGCAAACGCTCGCGCAGGCGGCGTTTATTTTTACGAAAACGACTTAACCGATGACCCCGACGCGACAGCATAGCAACCTCTGTTGATTAATCGGTTAGATGTAGGAAGGCCGCACCACGCATTCCCCCCGCATCACCGTGGCGCGCGCGTTCAATGCGCGGAACACGAGCTACAGGTAAGAGATGACGAGGCAACCTTTCCGCCAGTTGCGTTGTGATTGCCGGGAAATTCGATAAGCCACCACCAATGACGACCAGGTCAGGGTCAACAATGGTCAGGATATTTCCCAGACAAACCGCTAATAAATCCAGATAACGCTCAACGTGCGCCCTTGCCTGCTCATCGCCTTGATCATAAAGCGCAATGATCTCAGGAGCCTGCAACGGTTGATGATAATAGTGTTGATACAGCCACGCAAAACCGCGACCAGACAGATAATTTTCAATGCAGCCATGCTGACCACAGCCGCAGCGGCGTAACGGGAAATCCAGCCCCATCATGGTTAACGCATCAACCGGCAGACGCATATGGCCAAACTCGCCGGTAATATAGCTTTTACCGGTAATTGGTTTACCGTTGAAAATCAGCCCGCCGCCAACGCCGGTGCCGAGAATCAACCCCATCACCAGTGGATATTGAGTAAATTCATCATCCCATGCTTCAGAAAGGGCAAAGCAGTTGGCATCGTTATCAAGGCGTACATCGCGATCAAGACGTGCGCTCAGGTCGGCACGCAGCGGTTTACCGCTGGCAGCAGGGACATTGGCGGCATACAGCGTACCATCTTCTGTTTCCGGCATTCCCGGAATACCGATGCCGACAGAACCTTTACAGCCAAAACGCCGGTCAGCTTCGGCTACCAGCTCGCACACTGCATCTAAAAATGCGTCATAGCTGTCACGCGGTGTCGGCACCCGCTTTTCCCACTGCAACTGCCGACCGCTATCAAACACGCCTAGCGCAATTTTTGTTCCACCAATATCAAACCCGTAATACATTGCCGCTCCTTGTTTTAATGTACTGCCTTTACTGGCCGCTAAGGACTCGCGCAGGGTCAATATTACTGGCGCGCCGCGCCGGATACCAACTTGCCAAAAGACTCAGCAACAATGCTGTGACCAGTACGTAGAAGACGTCCAGCCAGTGCAATTCCGATGGCAAGAAGTCAATAAAATAGATATCGCTGGAGAGGAACTGATGACCGATCAGCTTTTCAATCCACTCAATAATCGGGGTAAGTTGCAGTGAAACAACTACGCCGATAATCACACCACACAGGCTGCCGAACAGCCCTGCCAGCAATCCATACCAGACAAAGATGGCGCGAATTAAACCATCTTTCGCCCCCAGCGTTCTTAATACTGCGATATCGCCACTCTTGTCTTTCACCGCCATCACTAAGGTGGAGACGATGTTGAAACAGGCCACACCAATCACCAGTACCATCGCCAGATACATAATGGCGCGGATCATCTGGATATCGCGATACATATAGCCGTAAGTACCAATCCAGCTTTTAATATAAACATAGCTGTTGGTCACTTCCCCCGCATCGCGTACCAGCTTATTGGCGTTGAAAACATCCGTCATTTTAAGGGCAATACCTGACACGCTGGAACCCATATCAAGATATTGCTGAGCATCGGCCAGCGGGATCATGGCAAAACTGTGATCGAGTTGACCACTCAACTGCAAAATACCGGCAATGTGCAAACGCACACGTTTTGGCTGCATCAGTTTATGCTCGGGATTCGAATTTGGGATCATAATCGACACCCAATCGCCCTGCTTCACTTTCAGCGCATCCGCCACGCCTTTGCCGATGATAATTTGCTGTTCGCCCGCTTTAAAATTGCGCCAGGCATCCCCCTGAACAAACGAGGGTAATGCGCTCAGACGCTGTTCCTGTTGCGGGTTAACGCCCTTCACCTGGATTGCGCGCAGATTCGCGCCGCTCTCCACCAGCCCGGTGAAATTGATATACGGCGCAGCGGCGGCAATGCCCGGCACTTTCTGCACGTTATCCAGTGCTTCCTGCCAGTTGGTCCACGGCTGATCTACCGCCTCAATTTCACCGTGCGGTACTACCGCCAGAATGCGGTTATTCAGTTCGCGTTCAAAGCCGTTCATCGCGCTTAAGCCGACGATCAATACCGCCACGCCGAGGGCAATGCCAATGGTAGAAATGACGGAGATCAACGACACCATGCCGCCGCGTCGCCGTCCGCGGCTAAAACGCAGGCCAATCAATAACGATAAAGGCATCGCCATTACTCCGCCCCCATCAGGCTCAGTTCCGCCGTCAAACGTCCATCACGCATTTCCAGTTGGCGGCTCATACGTTTCGCCAGTTGCAGGTCGTGAGTAACCACCAGGAAGGCGGTGCCCTGCAAGCGATTCAATTCCCCAAGCAACTGGAAGATGCTGTCGGCGTTACGTGCATCGAGGTTACCAGTAGGTTCATCCGCCAGTACCAGCCGCGGGTTATTGACCAGCGCACGGGCAATCGCCACACGCTGGCGTTCGCCGCCAGAAAGTTCAGATGGGCGGTGATTCGCACGATGCTCCAGCCCCACCGCTTTTAACATCTCCAGCGCACGGCTGTTGATTTCAGCGGGCTTTTTCTTGCCAATCAACAGCGGCATAGCCACGTTTTCCAGGGCGGTAAAATCCGGCAACAGGTGGTGAAACTGATAAATAAATCCCAGCTTCTGGTTACGCAGTTCCGCTTTGGCCGCCGACGACAGTTTGCTCATCGGTTGACCGTTAAAGATCACATCGCCGGAGGTTGGCGTATCCAGCCCGCCTAACAGGTGCAGCAAGGTGCTTTTACCGGAACCAGAGCTGCCGACGATCGCCATCATTTCACCTTCGCCCACGCTGAAACTGACATTGTGCAGTACATCGGTTTGCACACTGCCTTCCTGATAGCGTCTGCACAGGTTGTCGCATTGCAACAGGATCTTATTCATAACGTAAAGCCTCAGCGGGTTGAGTGGCGGCAGCGCGCCAGGAAGGGTAAAGCGTAGACAGCAGCGCGATAGCCATCGCCACCAGCGCAATAACAATGACCTGTAAAGGCTCGATAGCGACCGGCAGCGCCGCGCCATCAAGCAGGACGCCGATTATCGGCATCAGATTATTTAACTGGCTGGCAAGCAGTGCACCAAGCGCCGCTCCGAGGATCGCACCGATAATCCCGGCGCTGGCCCCTTGCACCATAAAGACCATCATGATTTGACGCGGAGTCAGCCCCTGAGTCTGAAGAATGGCCACTTCGCCCTGCTTCTCCATCACCATCAGTCCCAGCGAGGTAATAATGTTAAACGCCGCAACGGCGACAATCAGGCTCAGCAGCAAGCCCATCATATTTTTTTCCATGCGTACGGCCTGGAAAAGCTCGCCTTTACGGTCACGCCAGTCCTGCCATTTGCTGCCTTCAGGCAGTTTTTGCTGACTTAATGAGTCGACTTTCAGCGGCTCATCCAGCCACAAACGCCAGCCGGTAATATTGCCTGCCGGATAACGCATCAGACGCGAGGCATCCTCAATATTCACCAGCATTTCATAGCCATCGACTTCACTGTTGGCGGCGAAAGTGCCAATCACATTGAACAGGCGCTGACTTGGAATACGCCCCATCGGCGTGAACTGGCTAGCAGATGGCACCATCACGCGGATTTGATCACCGCGATTGACGCCCAACTGTGAGGCAAGCTGTTCACCGAGGATGACATTATATTTCCCCGGCTCGAGGTCAGTTTGTTTCACATTGACCAGATACGGCGTTAGTGGATCTTTTTGCTCCGGGTCGATACCCAGCATCATCCCGACCGCCACGCTGCGCGCGCTTTGCAGTACCACATCACCGGTAGTAATAGGTGCTACGCGATTAACGCCGTCCAGTTTGACTGCCGTTTCCGGGAGTTGCTGCGGGTTAAGAGAGCCATGCTCAGAAGAGAGAATTGCCTGTGGCATCAGGCCAAGGATGTTGTTTTGCAGCTCGCGCTCAAAGCCGTTCATCACTGACAATACTGTGACCAGCGCCATCACCCCGAGGGTAATGCCGATGGTAGAAAGCCAGGAGACGAAACGACCGAAGCGATCCGCTGCACGCCCACGCATGTAACGCAGGCCAATAAATAGAGCGACAGGTTGGTACATGAAATCCGTCTGGTTGCTGTTAGCAAAGACACGAGTATATAAGCGAAAGCAAGATGGGTAAACGTCTGAACTGTAAGTGATCGTCAGGGCTAATCTGAAAAGCCCCCGTAAATCAATCGGCTAAAGGGCCTCATTTTCTCATCGGCCTTGTGGGCTGATCTTTATCTGAAAAATAACCAAATACAGACAGATACGCATTACACCACGCAACTCGCCCCGCAGGATTAACAGCATGTTAAATAAAAAGAGCGTGTTGTCCTGATGAAACAAAAAGAGCTATGGATTAACCAGATCAAAGGGTTATGTATTTGTCTGGTAGTGATTTATCACTCGGTCATTACCTTTTATCCGCATCTGACCACTTTTCAGCATCCGTTATCGGAAGTCCTGAGCAAATGCTGGATCTATTTCAATCTTTACCTTGCACCCTTTCGTATGCCGGTTTTTTTCTTTATCTCTGGCTATTTGATTCGCCGCTATATCGACAGCGTACCGTGGGGAAATTGTCTCGATAAACGCATCTGGAACATCTTCTGGGTGCTGGCGCTTTGGGGCGTGGTGCAGTGGCTGGCGTTAAGTGCGCTGAACCAGTGGCTGGCACCTGAGCGCGATTTAAGCAATGCCTCCAATGCCGCTTATGCCGATTCCACCGGTGAGTTCCTGCACGGGATGATCACCGCCAGCACCAGCTTGTGGTATCTGTATGCGTTAATTGTCTATTTCGTGATATGTAAAATTTTTAACCGCCTGGCCCTGCCGTTATTTGTTCTGTTTGTACTGATGAGTGTGGCTGTTAATTTCGTACCCACACCGTGGTGGGGAATGAACAGTGTGATCCGCAATTTGCCTTATTACAGCCTTGGCGCATGGTTTGGCACAACATTAATGACCTGTGTTAAAGCGGTACCGTTGCGCCGCCATCTGCTGATGGCTTCTTTGCTGACCGTTCTGGCGGTCGGTGCCTGGTTGTTTAATATCTCGCTGCTGTTGTCGCTGGTATCGATTGTGGTAATCATGAAGCTGTTTTATCAGTACGAGCAGCGTTTCGGTATGCGTTCCTCCAGCCTGCTGAATGTGATTGGCTCCAACACCATTGCTATCTATACCACCCATCGCATTCTGGTAGAAATATTCAGCTTAAGCCTGATTCCGCAAATGAACGCGGTACGCTGGTCGCCGCAAGTCGAACTGACACTCCTGCTGGTTTACCCCTTTGTTAGTTTGTTCATCTGTACTGTTGCGGGCTTGCTGGTAAGAAAACTTTCACAGCGCGCATTCAGCGATCTGTTGTTCTCCCCGCCTTCTCTGCCCGCGGCCGTCAGTTACTCCCGCTAAGCCATCGCCCCAGCCGGGGCGATTCAATTTGCTAAACCATGTCGATTACGGATAATGAACAGCATTGCTTATCAGAGATATGCCCCCATATGTTGAGGCATATCCTAACGAGAATCTGACAACCGTTATGCCTGAACAATATCGTTATACGCTGCCCGTCAAAGCGGGTGAGCAGCGTCTGCTGGGCGAGTTAACCGGCGCTGCCTGCGCGACGCTGGTAGCGGAAATTGCCGAACGTCACGCCGGTCCGGTGGTACTCATTGCACCAGATATGCAAAATGCTCTGCGTTTGCATGATGAAATCAGCCAGTTCACCGATCAGATGGTGATGAATCTGGCGGACTGGGAAACCCTCCCTTACGACAGTTTTTCGCCTCATCAGGACATTATCTCCTCGCGCCTTTCCACCCTTTACCAGCTACCGACGATGCAGCGTGGCGTACTGATTGTTCCGGTGAATACGCTTATGCAGCGCGTTTGCCCGCACAGTTTTCTCCACGGTCATGCGCTGGTGATGAAAAAAGGTCAGCGGTTATCTCGCGATGCATTGCGAACCCAACTGGACAGCGCAGGTTATCGCCATGTTGACCAGGTAATGGAGCACGGCGAATACGCCACGCGCGGCGCGTTGCTGGATCTCTTCCCGATGGGGAGTGAGCTGCCTTATCGTCTTGATTTCTTTGATGATGAAATCGACAGCCTGCGGGTGTTTGACGTCGATAGCCAGCGCACGCTGGAGGAAGTAGAAGCGATCAATCTGCTGCCCGCGCACGAATTTCCGACTGATAAAGCGGCAATTGAACTGTTCCGCAGCCAGTGGCGCGATACCTTCGAAGTGAAGCGCGATCCGGAACATATTTACCAGCAAGTGAGTAAAGGCACATTACCTGCCGGGATCGAGTACTGGCAGCCGCTATTCTTCAGCGAACCGCTGCCGCCACTGTTCAGTTATTTCCCTGCCAATACGCTGCTGATAAATACTGGCGATCTGGAAAACAGTGCCGAACGTTTCCAGGCTGACACGCTCGCGCGTTTTGAGAATCGCGGTGTCGACCCAATGCGCCCACTGTTGCCACCACAATCGCTCTGGCTGCGGGTAGACGAGCTCTTTTCAGAGCTGAAAAACTGGCCGCGTGTGCAGCTAAAAACTGAACATTTACCGACAAAAGCAGCGAATGCCAATTTAGGTTTCCAGAAACTGCCAGACCTGGCCATTCAGGCACAACAAAAAGCGCCGCTGGATGCGCTGCGTAAGTTCCTCGAGACTTTCGACGGTCCGGTGGTGTTCTCGGTAGAAAGTGAAGGTCGCCGTGAAGCGCTGGGTGAACTGCTCGCGCGAATTAAAATTGCTCCGCAACGCATTATGCGTCTTGATGAAGCCAGCGACCGTGGGCGTTATCTGATGATTGGCGCTGCCGAACATGGTTTTGTCGATACGATGCGTAACCTGGCGCTGATTTGCGAAAGCGATCTGCTCGGTGAACGCGTTGCCCGTCGTCGTCAGGATTCTCGCCGCGCCATCAACCCCGATACACTGATCCGTAACCTTGCGGAGCTGCATATTGGTCAGCCGGTGGTCCATCTGGAGCACGGCGTCGGTCGTTATGCCGGAATGACCACGCTCGAAGCTGGAGGCATTACTGGCGAGTATTTGATGCTCACCTATGCCAACGACGCCAAACTGTATGTTCCGGTGTCGTCACTGCATCTGATTAGCCGTTACGCGGGTGGCGCAGAAGAAAACGCACCACTGCATAAACTTGGTGGCGATGCCTGGTCACGCGCGCGGCAGAAAGCGGCGGAAAAAGTGCGTGATGTGGCGGCGGAATTGCTGGATATCTACGCGCAACGCGCCGCCAAAGAGGGCTTCGCGTTTAAACACGATCGTGAGCAGTATCAGTTATTCTGCGACAGCTTCCCGTTTGAAACCACGCCGGATCAGGCTCAAGCCATTAATGCGGTGCTTAGCGACATGTGTCAGCCGCTGGCAATGGATCGTCTGGTGTGCGGCGATGTTGGCTTTGGTAAAACAGAAGTGGCGATGCGCGCCGCTTTCCTGGCGGTAGATAACCACAAACAGGTGGCGGTGCTGGTGCCTACCACCCTTCTCGCGCAGCAGCATTACGACAACTTCCGCGACCGTTTCGCCAACTGGCCGGTACGTATCGAAATGATCTCCCGTTTCCGCAGCGCCAAAGAGCAGACGCAAATCCTTGCGGAAGTGGCGGAAGGGAAAATTGATATTCTGATCGGTACGCACAAACTGCTGCAAAGTGACGTCAAGTTTAAAGATTTAGGCCTGCTGATTGTCGATGAAGAACACCGCTTCGGGGTGCGTCATAAAGAGCGCATTAAAGCGATGCGCGCGAACGTGGATATTCTGACGCTTACCGCAACGCCGATCCCACGTACGCTGAATATGGCAATGAGCGGAATGCGCGATCTGTCGATTATCGCCACGCCGCCCGCCCGTCGTCTGGCAGTTAAAACCTTTGTCCGTGAGTATGACAGTCTGGTGGTCCGGGAGGCGATCCTGCGTGAAATTTTGCGCGGAGGACAGGTTTATTATCTCTACAATGATGTGGAAAACATCCAGAAAGCCGCCGAACGGCTGGCAGAACTGGTACCTGAAGCGCGGATTGCCATCGGTCACGGGCAAATGCGTGAGCGCGAACTGGAACGGGTGATGAATGATTTCCATCATCAACGTTTCAACGTGCTGGTTTGTACCACCATTATCGAAACCGGGATCGACATTCCTACCGCCAACACCATTATCATTGAACGCGCGGATCACTTCGGTCTGGCACAGTTGCACCAGTTGCGCGGTCGCGTCGGGCGTTCTCACCACCAGGCATATGCATGGCTACTGACGCCGCATCCAAAAGCGATGACTACCGATGCGCAAAAACGTCTTGAAGCGATTGCCTCGCTGGAAGATCTCGGTGCAGGTTTTGCGCTGGCAACGCACGATCTGGAGATCCGCGGCGCAGGTGAACTACTTGGCGAAGAACAAAGCGGCTCAATGGAAACCATCGGTTTCTCGCTGTATATGGAGTTGCTGGAAAACGCCGTCGATGCGCTGAAAGCCGGACGCGAGCCGTCGCTGGAAGATCTCACCAGCCAGCAAACAGAAGTCGAGCTGCGGATGCCGTCGCTATTGCCAGATGATTTCATCCCTGACGTGAACACGCGTCTGTCGTTCTACAAACGTATTGCCAGCGCCAAAACGGAAAACGAACTGGAAGAGATCAAAGTCGAGCTTATCGATCGCTTCGGCCTGCTGCCGGATCCGGCGCGTACCCTGCTGGATATTGCCCGTCTGCGCCAGCAAGCGCAGAAACTGGGGATCAGGAAGCTGGAAGGTAATGAGAAAGGCGGCGTGATCGAATTTGCCGAGAAGAATCACGTTAATCCAGCCTGGTTGATTGGTTTGCTGCAAAAACAGCCGCAGCATTACCGCCTTGATGGTCCGACGCGTCTGAAGTTTATTCAGGATTTGAGCGAGCGGAAAACGCGTATCGAATGGGTACGCCAGTTTATGCGTGAACTGGAAGAGAACGCGATCGCTTGATGGTAAATCGGGGGCGTCTCTGCGCCCCCATCTGCAATATTTACAAATTCTTTGCACTTCCCTGCATTATCCGACACTGTCACCCTCCATAATTCAGACTTACTTTTTTATTACAATAACCTTATATTTATTATGGACTTTGGTGATGATCAAAACGCGTTTTTCTCGCTGGCTAACGTTTTTTACGTTCGCCGCTGCCGTGGCGCTGGCGCTACCGGCAAAAGCCAACACCTGGCCGCTGCCGTCAGCGGACAGTCGTCTGGTTGGTGAAAACAAATTTCATGTGGTGGAAAATGACGGTGGTTCTCTGGAAGCGATCGCCAAAAAATATAACGTCGGCTTTCTCGCTCTGTTACAGGCTAACCCCGGCGTTGATCCTTACGTACCGCGCGCGGGTAGCGTGTTAACGATCCCGTTGCAAACCCTACTTCCAGACGCGCCGCGCGAAGGCATTGTGATCAACATTGCGGAGCTGCGTCTCTATTATTATCCGCCGGGAAAAAATTCGGTAACCGTATATCCCATCGGCATTGGTCAGTTAGGTGGTGACACGCTGACACCGACAATGGTGACCACTGTTTCTGACAAGCGTGCAAACCCAACCTGGACGCCAACGGCAAACATTCGCGCGCGGTATAAGGCACAGGGAATTGAGTTGCCTGCGGTAGTTCCGGCTGGACCGGATAACCCAATGGGCCATCATGCGATTCGTCTGGCGGCCTATGGCGGCGTTTATTTGCTTCACGGTACGAACGCTGATTTCGGCATTGGCATGCGGGTAAGTTCTGGCTGTATTCGTCTGCGGGATGACGATATCAAAACACTCTTTAGCCAGGTCACCCCAGGCACCAAAGTGAATATCATCAACACCCCGATTAAAGTCTCTGCCGAACCAAACGGTGCGCGTCTGGTTGAAGTACATCAGCCGCTGTCAGAGAAGATTGATGACGATCCGCAGCTGCTGCCAATTACACTGAATAGCGCAATGCAATCATTTAAAGATGCAGCACAAACTGACGCTGAAGTGATGCAACATGTGATGGATGTCCGTTCCGGGATGCCGGTGGATGTCCGCCGTCATCAAGTGAGCCCACAAACTCTGTAAAGCTCGGATAAAAAAATCCCCGCGACACGGCATGTCGCGGGGAAAAAAACAAGCAGTAGCAGGCATTAATGAGGGTTAATGCTTATTTATAAATTACTGCTGTTCCATGGAGGGTATTCGGACCGGTTACAGAAGTAATACGGAAAGATTTTGCGCCCATCTCATCCGCTTTTTGCGCCAACTGCTCTTCCAGCGATCCCAGATTTGTCCCCGCGTTAGCACTGATAGTACCGACTTTTTGTTGGCCTTCTGGCGTGGACTGAACTTCGACAGCCGCAAAGCTGGCAAATGACATGGAGCTTAAAATCGCCGCAGCGATGAGGTTTTTTACGTTTTTCATAATAGTGGCCTTATGCAGATGAATGACGTCGCAAGCAATTACTTAACGATCGATAACTAAATGATAGATGTGATCTGGATCACATACAAGATATTTTTTATAACAATCATCAATTAATTTAAAAACCTTTAAATTTCAGTTAAATATAAAGCGATTATTTTTATGGTTTCTGGACTGGTGAACGGAGGTGATTATTTTTATAATAACCTTTCATTCACAGTCACCAGGTACAACGGCATCATGGCAACTGACTCAACACAATGTGTAAAAAAAAGCCGTGGCCGCCCAAAAGTGTTCGACAGGGATGCCGCGCTTGATAAGGCCATGAAATTGTTCTGGCAGCACGGTTATGAAGCGACTTCTCTTGCGGACCTCGTTGAAGCGACCGGAGCTAAAGCGCCCACGCTATACGCGGAATTTACCAACAAAGAGGGGTTATTCCGCGCCGTACTCGACCGCTATATCGATCGTTTTGCCGCCAAGCATGAAGCACAGCTGTTTTGTGAAGAGAAAAGCGTGGAGTCTGCGCTGGCTGACTATTTTGCTGCCATCGCCAACTGCTTTACCAGCAAAGACACCCCGGCTGGCTGCTTCATGATCAACAACTGCACCACCTTCTCCCCGGATTCAGGAGATATCGCCAATACGCTGAAATCACGCCATGCGATGCAAGAGCGCACTTTGCAGCAGTTTTTATGTCAACGACAAGCGCGCGGGGAAATCCCGACCCACTGTGACGTGACGCATCTGGCAGAATTCCTTAATTGTATTATTCAGGGGATGTCGATCAGCGCACGCGAAGGTGCATCGCTGGAAAAACTGATGCAGATTGCCCGAACGACTTTGCGTTTATGGCCGGAACTGCTGAAATAGGTCGCAAAAAAAGCCCCTCAGCTTGAGCGAATGAGGGGCTAAATTGCAGAGTACAACCTTGTTATGCTTTGTTATTCAAAATCAGCTGCCCGTTGCTATCTAGCGGGATCTGCGTACCCGGATCGCGGTCCATTCGGATTTTGCCCTGCTGATCGCCAATCTTATAGGTCACATCATAACCGAGCATTTTTTCTGACTTGTCATACACCGTTTTACAACGCTGTTGCGTAGTCGTGTAAGTATCGCTTTCCTGGAGAGAGCCCTGGATCTGGTTACCTGCATATCCACCCCCCAGCGCCCCCACAACAGTGGCGACATCTTTACCGCGACCACCACCAAACTGATGCCCAATCACGCCGCCAGCAACAGCGCCGAGCACCGACCCGGTAATGCGATTTTCATCCTGCACCGGTCGACGATGGGTCACTGTAACGTTGCGACACTCCTGACGCGGTGTTTTAACCGTTTCCTTGATTGGGGTTGCAGAAACAACCTGAGCGTATTGCGGGCCACGTTCAAACACGTTCAGACTGGCCACTGCCGCTACGCCCAGCGCAGCTGCGACACCAATCCCGATACCCGCCAACATTGACTTATTCACGGGAATACCTCCTTCTTTGCTGTTATGCCAATCATGCAAGCGAAGGAGAAAAGCAGCTATCAGACAGAAGATGAAAAGCGCGGGAATGGCTGGAAATACTTAGGGATTCGGAGGAGTCTGAAGGAATGCCTGATGCGACGCTTAACGCGTCTTATCAGGCCTACCGCTCGTACCATTTGTCCAGGGCGGATAAGGCGTTTACGCCGCATCCGCCAGTACAAGCCGATTAATGCAACTTCAAACGTGGACGGATAACGCGGTTAATACTCCCCACCAGCATCATTAATCCGGTTTTAAAGTAACCATGCAGCGCAATCTGGTGCATTCGGTACAGCGAGATGTATACAAAGCGCGCAATTCGTCCTTCAATCATCATTGAGCCGCGTGTCAGGTTACCCATCAGGCTACCGACGGTGGAAAAGTTCGACAGCGATACCAGCGAACCGTGATCTTTATACTGATAATTTTTCAGCGGCTTACCGTTCATCTGCGCCAGAATGTTGTTCATTGCGCAGGTTGCCATCTGATGTGCGGCCTGAGCGCGCGGCGGAACAAAGCCCCCTTCCGGACGCGGGCATGACGCGCAGTCGCCAATAGCGTATATGTCTGGATCGCGAGTGGTTTGCAGCGTCGGTTCCACCACCAGCTGGTTGATACGGTTGGTTTCAAGACCACCGATATCTTTCAGGAAGTCTGGCGCTTTGATCCCGGCTGCCCACACCATCAGATCAGCCTCAATATATTCGCCATCTTTAGTGTGCAGGCCGCCTTCATCAGCACTGGTGACCATGGTTTGCGTCAGCACGCGAACGCCTAGTTTCGTTAACTCACTATGGGCCGCAGCAGAGATACGTGGCGGCAATGCAGGCAAAATACGTTCGCCCGCTTCTACCAGCGTTACGTTCAGGGCTTCGTTGGTCAGACCTTTATAACCGTAACTGTGCAGTTGCTTGACCGCGTTGTGCAATTCAGCGGAGAGTTCTACACCCGTCGCGCCGCCGCCGACAATCGCAATGTTTACTTTGCCATTCGCGCCCAGGTTGGCGGAGTATTTCAGGAACAGATTCAGCATCTCCTGGTGGAAGCGACGCGCCTGGTGCGGGTTATCGAGGAAAATGCAGTTCTCTTTGACACCTGGTGTATTGAAATCGTTAGAGGTGCTACCCAGCGCCATTACCAGGGTGTCATAGGCGATTTTACGTTCCGGAACCAGCAGTTCACCTTTCTCGTCGCGCAGTTCTGCAATAGTGATTGTTTTCGCTTCACGATCAATATCAATTACGGAACCCAGCTGGAACTGGAAACCATGATTGCGCGCATGGGCCAGATAGCTCAACGCATCGACGCCTTCATCAAGCGAGCCAGTCGCCACTTCGTGCAGCAGCGGTTTCCACAGGTGGCTGTGGTTACGATCGACCAGCGTAATTTTGGCTTTTTTCTTGCGTCCCAGCTTATGCCCCAGCTGTGTTGCCATTTCCAGCCCACCAGCACCGCCGCCGACAATCACAATTTTTTTCAATGGCGTAGTCAACGTGACCCCCTTAAATTTATTAACCAATTGTTAATTAATGGTTATTAACATAGCTCTTAATTAACAACAGGTTACAGCAATGAAAATGTTCTTCGCTATTGAGAATAACATGAATGGTGCATTGGTCATACCAAAATTGATGTTAATCAAGTTTTGTTGCTGAAAAGATAGGCGACTTTACCGGGTGAGATCAAAAAACAGAGTTTGTTGTTTATTATTTGAGCTGATTTGTGAGAATGATATAGAGTGAGGTGTGTATGGAGGGCGTTCGGTAGGCCTGATAAGAGGCGCATCAGGCATTGATGCTCGACTGTCGGATGCGGCGGAACGCCTTATCCAACCCACAGAATCCGGAGCGCATCAGGTACCGGCAAGGTTACCTGATGCGACGAGGGCATTTACCCGAGGGTTTTGAACGCTTTAATGCGCTGTAAATGCGGGGAGATATTCTTGAATTTGTGCGTCTGCTCTTCGTCCCAGACAATCTCGTAATAATGATGCAACTCTTCAGATGTCCGCTGGCTGTTAAGCGCTTCATCATTACGCGACAAAATCACCAGGCAACGATCGCGATTCTTCTCACGGAAGTTGGTCACACACTTAGTGGCAATATCGGCATACTCTTCCGGGCGATCAATCTTCCCTTCCATGTTCTCATAAGGGAACAAATTGGGGTTGAAGATCACCTGGCGGATATCACAGAGAAAACCAATCCGCTCAGCCCAATAACCGCCCAGACCAACACCACAAATGAGCGGGCGCTCGTCGACGTTCAGTTGCAACATTTTGTCCACTTCTTTGAGCAAATGCTGCATATCATGTTTCGGATGCCGCGTACTGTAGCTTATTAGCCGTACATCCGGGTCAATAAACTGCAATTGTAAGACTTTCTCGTGGTTACCCGGACTGTTAGAGTCAAAACCGTGCAAATAGATAATCATCGCTTCCTCACATAAGCCAGGGTTAATGACCTGCCTTCTCTTCCTGCCAGCGTTCATGTAACTGATTCAGACGGGTGCTGATCGCTTTCCAGCGAGCCGAGTCCATCAGTTCCTGTCGCGAAAATGAACCTTTATGATACAAACGTGTAACACGTTCTGCCTTGATCGGTGACAGATTATCTAACACGCTGACGGCCCCTTTACGATTATTGCAGACCAGGATCATATCGCAACCTGCATCCAGTGATGCCTGTCCACGCTCGGCATAACTGCCCATAATCGCTGCGCCTTCCATCGATAAATCGTCAGAGAAAATCACGCCGTCAAAACCCAATTCCTGACGCAAAACGGTTTTCAGCCAGTAGGGAGAACCGCTCGCCGGACGCGGATCAACATCACTGTAGATCACATGCGCAGGCATAATGGCGTCGAGTTTATTTTCGCGGATTAAGGAACTGAAGACCGACATATCTTTAGCGCGAATCTCCGCTTGCGGACGTGGGTCGCACGGTGTTTCTTTGTGTGAGTCTGCCGTTACTGCACCGTGACCTGGGAAGTGTTTCCCGGTAGTTTTCATTCCCGCTTCATGCATACCATCAATAAAACGGCTGGCAATTGCCAGGGCTTTTTGTGGATCGGCATGATAAGAACGCTCGCCAATCGCCGCGCTGATATGCCCGACGTCCAGCACTGGCGCAAAGCTGATATCAATATCCATAGCAATCATTTCACTGGCCATCAACCAACCTGCCTCTTGCGCCAGTTTTCCGCCTTCTTCCATTCCCAACAGCGCAGCGAATGATTGTGCCGCTGGCAAGCGGGTAAAACCTTCACGAAAACGCTGCACGCGTCCACCTTCCTGATCTACCGCCACCACCAGATGATTGCGCGATGCTGCGCGGATCTGGCGCACCAGTTCACGTAACTGGGCAGGATCATGATAGTTTCGCGTAAAGAGAATCAGCCCTCCCACCAGCGGATGCGCCAGTATTTCACGCTCTTCCGCGTCCAGTTCGTAACCTTCGACATCCAACATTACTGGACCCACACTGCTCTCCTTATTGTTTTATTAATAGCTGCCGCCACGTGTCATCGGCCAGCCTGATAAATTGTTGATCGCCGGTTTGTCGCCAGCGGTACTCAAACCACCCTGCTTTGAGCATCAGCAGCCAGGGAAACCATCGCCTGACCTGACGCCATAATTGCGCCGGATAAATCTTCGCGCGAGTGGCATAGTCATTGACCAATTGCCGATGCTGGTCAATATTTTCCACCCACACCGCCGCCAGTTCCAGCGCGATATCACCATCTCCGGCATACTCCCAGTCGATGAGTTTTAACCCTGACGCGCTATGCACTAAATTTCCGGCGTGGACATCCATATGCAATGGACTTAAGCGTAAAGGCCGTGGTTCCCGCGCTTTGCGCAGACGTTTTAACATTCGCAGCCAACCCACTGTCCGCCGCGCCGGATCGCTTTGCTGCCAGTACAGTTCCAGTAACGGCAACAGCGTTATTCGCCAGCCAAAACGCGGTTGTTGATGTAGATAATACAGCAAGCCTGCCAGTTCGTTGGTATCCGGCAAATACGTTTTTACCTCGCCGGGCAGATAGTCGACCACCATCCAGTCACGGAGATATAAATGCGGCTTCGGTGCAATGCATGCGGGTAGTTGTGATAAAGCCCGATACTGGCGCAAGAACGCGGACTGCGGCGCATCAGGATCGTGCGGCTGACGCACAACAAAACGCTGGCCCTGATGTTCAATGAGAAAACTCCCGCCACTAAGCCCACTATTAAACGTCGTGACGGGATGAAACTGCGGGAAAAAGCGCGACAGCAATTCGTCGCGCGTGAGGGGATTATTGCTGCGAAACGGCACCTTTACCTGACCAGATAATTTCGCCCGTCTGCACCAGCATCAGCTGCATTTGTAGGGTCGGAGCGTTAACGTTGCCAGAGGCGCTGGAGTACAGCACGTAATGAGCGCCAACATTGCGGGCAATGCCTATGGCTTTACTACGGGTGCCTAAACTGTCCTGCGGCGATAAACCTAATTGTTGCTTAGCCATTGACAGCTGCTGGGCGGAAACCAGGGTAAATTTACCGTTATTAGCCAGCGCATTTCGCAGCGTTTCGGTCGCTTCTGCGGCATTCAACGAACCGTTAGTACGGTTGTTAACGCTATCAACCAGCAGGACGCTACCCGCAGTCACGCCGTCAGCCCCAAGCATCTTACTGACCATCGGCTGCATTGCGCCATTCCAGTCATAATGACGAATATGCGGCGCAGGCGGTGCAGTTTGATCTTCGTGCTCAATTGGGCCTGGCTGCTGCGGTATCGTCGGCACCGATGGCACTGTGGGGACAGGCTGTTGTGGCTCAGCAGGTTGTTCCGGCGCTGGTTTCACTTCTTCTACCGGTGCAGGTTCACGTTGCCCCACACACCCGGCAAGAAACATCGCCAGCGCGGTAATCAAGGCGTAGCGACTCATTTTTGTCATCAAGATTCACCCCTTACAAATATAGATAAAGTCTGACTTTGTGCGCCCCCAGAAAATTGGCGCTGCCGTACAGCGTGACCGCCGAATGTGCGGGAATGGTAACGCTGCGTGGCCTTTCCAGAGGATGCATCTCCAGCCCTCTGGCGTCATACCAGTAAAAACGATAATGAACGGTAACGGGTTCTTGCCTTTCGTTATAAAGCGTTGAGGATGCTGAAGGTTGAATATCAGATGTCGAAAGGACGGGCTTTTCTGCACTGATGCCCGCAGCCAATAAAGATGACTCCATCACCAGCGATTGCTCATCATTCACCGGAATTTCCGGATGTGAACGACAGCCCACCAGCACTAACAACGCCAGAGACATCAGCCCAAAGCATCCTTTTCTCATCGTTACAGACCTTTATGCGTCAGCATTGGTCCCAGCGGACGGCCACCCAACAAATGCATATGGATGTGGTAAACCTCTTGTCCGCCATGGCGGTTGGTGTTCATGATCAGACGATAGCCATCTTCGGCAATACCTTCTTGCTCAGCAATTTTTGCCGCTACGGTGATCATGCGTCCCAGCGCCTGCTCATGCTCAGCTGACACGTCGTTCACAGTCGGAATGAGGATATTCGGAATGATCAGAATATGCGTTGGCGCTTGCGGCGAAATATCGCGAAACGCCGTTACCAGATCATCCTGGTAGACGATATCGGAGGGGATCTCACGACGAATAATTTTGCTGAATATAGTTTCTTCTGCCACGACATTTTCCTTTTTCAAATAGCCATGCGTTGCGCCATGCTACGCCGCGCCACACTGCGAGTATAGAGTATGGTCGAGTTAAACCTGCTCTTTCAACCTTAACTCACGATTTCTTAAGCAAAAAATCGTTTTGCTGCCGTATATATCGCCATTATTCCCATTTCTGCCTGCGAATGCGCTGAAAAGACATTCTCTGTTTGGTTTACACTCCAAATATGAATGCGTATATTTCTCATTTGCATTTACACACAAAAATTATTCGCACACTAAATATAACCGCTCATCACCCTGCTTCGGCATGAGCCTGACGCCAACATAAACCAAGAGATTTCAAATGCTTTCGACACAATTTAACAGGGATAATCAACATCAAGCCATCATCAAACCGTCACTCCTTGCCGGTTGCATAGCACTGGCACTATTACCTTCCGCCGCTTTTGCTGCACCAGCCACTGAAGAAACGGTGATTGTTGAGGGTTCAGCCACAGCCCCAGATGATGGCGAAAATGATTACAACGTAACGTCTACCTCTGCGGGTACAAAAATGCAGATGACTCAACGTGATATTCCTCAGTCGGTCACTATTGTTAGCCAGCAGCGGATGGAAGATCAGCAGTTACAAACGCTGGGCGAAGTGATGGAAAACACGCTGGGGATCAGCAAAAGTCAGGCGGATTCCGATCGTGCTTTTTATTATTCCCGCGGATTCCAGATCGATAACTATATGGTTGATGGTATCCCCACCTATTTTGAATCGCGCTGGAATCTGGGCGACGCACTTTCTGATATGGCACTGTTTGAACGCGTAGAAGTAGTGCGTGGCGCGACAGGCCTCATGACCGGGACGGGTAATCCATCTGCGGCAATTAATATGGTTCGAAAACACGCGACCAGTCGTGAATTTAAAGGCGATGTCTCGGCGGAATACGGTAGCTGGAACAAAGAACGGTATGTGGCGGATTTACAAAGCCCACTCACCGAAGACGGTAAAATCCGCGCACGAATTGTCGGCGGCTACCAGAATAACGACTCATGGCTGGACCGCTACAACAGTGAAAAGACCTTCTTCTCCGGCATTGTCGATGCTGATTTAGGCGATCTTACGATGCTTTCAGCCGGTTACGAATATCAGCGTATTGATGTTAATAGCCCAACCTGGGGCGGTTTACCGCGCTGGAATACTGATGGCAGCAGCAACAGTTACGATCGCGCACGCAGTACCGCACCTGACTGGGCGTACAACGATAAAGAGATCAACAAGGTCTTTATGACCCTGAAGCAGCGGTTTGCTGATACCTGGCAAGCGACGCTGAATGCCACCCACTCTGAAGTCGAATTTGACAGCAAAATGATGTATGTCGATGCCTACGTAAACAAAGCGGATGGTATGCTGGTTGGGCCATACAGCAATTATGGACCTGGCTTTGATTATGTCGGCGGCACCGGTTGGAACAGCGGCAAACGTAAAGTTGATGCGCTGGATCTGTTCGCTGACGGTAGTTATGAATTGTTTGGTCGTCAGCACAATTTAATGTTTGGTGGCAGTTACAGCAAACAAAACAATCGTTACTTCAGTTCATGGGCCAACATTTTCCCGGATGAAATTGGCAGTTTCTACAACTTTAATGGCAATTTCCCACAAACCGACTGGTCACCACAGAGCCTGGCGCAGGACGATACCACACATATGAAATCGTTATATGCTGCCACTCGTGTCACCCTTGCCGATCCGCTGCATCTGATCCTCGGCGCACGTTATACCAACTGGCGAGTTGATACGCTGACTTACAGCATGGAGAAAAACCACACCACGCCTTATGCTGGACTGGTGTTTGACATCAATGACAACTGGTCGACCTACGCCAGCTATACCTCTATTTTCCAGCCGCAAAATGATCGTGACAGTTCAGGCAAATATCTGACTCCAATCACCGGTAACAACTACGAGCTAGGTCTGAAATCGGACTGGATGAATAGCCGTCTGACCACCACGTTAGCCATCTTCCGTATTGAGCAGGATAATGTCGCTCAGTCCACCGGTACACCTATCCCCGGCAGCAACGGCGAAACCGCCTATAAAGCGGTGGATGGGACAGTCAGTAAAGGTGTGGAATTTGAACTCAACGGCGCAATTACCGACAACTGGCAGCTGACGTTTGGCGCAACGCGCTATATTGCAGAGGATAACGAAGGAAACGCCGTTAATCCTAATCTGCCACGCTCCACGATTAAAATGTTCACCAGCTATCGGTTGCCTGTCATGCCAGAGTTGACGGTCGGCGGTGGTGTTAACTGGCAAAATCGCGTGTATACCGACACCGTGACACCGTATGGCACCTTCCGCGCCGAGCAAGGTAGCTACGCGCTGGTGGATCTCTTCACCCGCTACCAGGTGACGAAAAACTTCTCGTTACAGGGGAATGTCAATAACCTGTTCGACAAAACCTACGATACCAACGTGGAAGGTTCTATCGTCTACGGCGCACCGCGTAATTTCAGCATTACCGGCACGTATCAATTCTGAATAACACCTGTAAAAAAGGCAGCCATCTGGCTGCCTTAGTCTCCCCAACGTCTTACGGATTAGTGGTTACGGATGTACTCATCCATCTCGGTTTTCAGGTTATCGGATTTAGTACCGAAAATCGCCTGAACACCAGAACCAGCAACCACTACGCCCGCTGCGCCCAGTTTCTTCAGGCCAGCCTGATCCACTTTAGACACATCAGCAACGCTGACGCGCAGACGGGTAATACATGCGTCGAGGTTAGTAATGTTTTCTTTACCACCAAATGCAGCAACCAGAGCCGGTGCCATTTCGCTGGTACCTGTCGCTTTTGCGTCTTCAGTCGCGTCTTCACGACCCGGCGTTTTCAGATCCAGTGCTTTAATCAGCACGCGGAAGATGGTGTAGTAAACAATGGCATAACCGATACCGACGATCGGGAACAGCCACAGTTTGCTGCTGTTACCAGACAGAACGATGAAGTCGATCAGACCGTGCGAGAACGACGTACCGTCACGCATCCCCAGAAGAATACAGATTGGGAATGCCAGGCCTGCCAGAATCGCGTGGATGATGTACAGGATCGGCGCAACGAACATGAAGGAGAACTCGATCGGCTCGGTGATACCGGTCAGGAACGAGGTCAGCGCCGCGGAGATCATAATACCGCCCACTTTCGCGCGGTTTTCTGGTTTAGCAGAGTGCCAGATAGCAATTGCGGCAGCTGGCAGACCGTACATTTTGAACAGGAAGCCACCAGACAGTTTACCCGCAGTCGGGTCACCCGCCATATAACGCGGAATGTCGCCGTGGAAAACCTGACCTGCTGCGTTGGTGTATTCACCAATCTGCATCTGGAAAGGTACGTTCCAGATGTGGTGCAGACCAAACGGTACCAGGCAACGTTCGATGAAACCGTAAATGCCAAACGCAACTACCGGGTTCTGGTAAGCAGCCCACTGAGAGAAGGTCTGGATTGCAGAACCAATAGGCGGCCAAATGAAGGACAGCACAACGCCAGTAAAGATGGCAGCCAGGCCTGAAATGATCGGCACAAAGCGTTTACCGGCAAAGAAGCCAAGATACTCAGGCAGCTTAATACGGTAGAAACGGTTAAACATGTACGCTGCGATCGCACCGGAGATAATCCCCCCGAGTACGCCAGTATCCGCCAGGTGTTTAGAGGCGATTTCTTCAGCAGGTAAATGCAGTACCAGTGGCGCAACCACGGCCATGGTTTTAACCATGATGCCATAGGCAACAACTGCGGCCAGCGCGGATACGCCATCGTTATTGGTAAAGCCGAGGGCGACACCGATCGCAAAAATCAGTGGCATGTTTGCAAAGACGGAACCGCCTGCTTCTGCCATAACATGCGATACAACGGCGGGCAGCCAGCTGAAATTCGCGGAACCGACGCCCAGCAGAATACCTGCGATAGGCAGTACGGATACCGGCAGCATCAGCGATTTACCGACCTTTTGCAGGTTAGCAAATGCATTCTTAAACATAATTGAGAGTGCTCCTGAGTATGGGTGCTTTTTTTACGTTCTCACGCGTGGCAAGGGGGGAGTGCCTCGCCGTGTACAGGGCATCTAAGCGCCCTTTATTTATTACACAGAGTAAAATAATTCAGTGCCGATTTGTTTGACGGCTATCACGTTTCAACTTCAGATCATTGGAGAAGTTGCACATTTTGACAAAACATATGTCACAATATTTCAAACGTGGTTATTCACCGCCCGATTTTCGGCGGTGAACTTTACTCGTTTTAGCCATTAATTACGAGCTTTAAAAAAACTCATTCAACGGATGGATTGAAGGCGGGAAGCGTCGATGTGAAACAGACGGGCGAAGTTATCGGTGGTTACCTGCGCCAGTTCTTCAACGGCAACACCTTTCAACACAGCCATGTATTCTGCAACGTCACGAACCATCGCAGGTTGATTCTCTTTTCCTCGATGCGGTACTGGCGCAAGGTAAGGTGAGTCAGTTTCCACCAGTAACCGATCCAGGGGGACATAACGCGCAGCATCGCGCAGTTGCTCCGCATTACGGAAGGTCACAATGCCGGAAAAGGAGATGTAAAATCCGAGATCCAGTAATTTGCCCGCCGTTTCTCTGTCCTCTGTAAAACAGTGTAGTACGCCACCGCAATCCGTCACTTTTTCTTCGCGCAGAATTGCCAGCGTATCGGCGCGGGCGTCACGGGTGTGGACGATAACCGGCTTGTTCAGTTCACGACCAATCTGGATATGATGGATGAAGGACTCTTGCTGACGTACTTTAGTTTCCGGCGTGTAATAATAATCCAGCCCGGTTTCACCCAGCGCTACAACGCCCTCTTCTGCCGCCAGACGACGTAAATCTTCTACATCGTAGGGATCATTCTGGTTGAGTGGATGCACGCCACAAGAAAATACGACGTTGTCGCGTTCGCCTACCAGATCCCGCATGTGTAAATAACCCGGTAATGTTGTGGCGACTGCCAGACAAAATTTCACATCGCGTGCGGCGGCTTTCGCCAGAACGTCATCCACGTCCTTATGCAAAGATTCATAATCCAGACCATCGAGATGGCAGTGTGAGTCGACTAAAAACATGATGTCTCTCTTAAAGATGAGGAACCGGTAGCACAACGCCCGGTTGCAGGTAATGCTCAATACGCAGTAAAAGATCGGTGATGAGAAGCTCGCGGTTGATGCCTGTGACAGACATTAACTGTTCACGAATGTGGCAAACATCCCCCAGTATAGCCTGCAGGCGCGAGGGAGAAAGATGGTTTGCCAGTTCGACGACCAGCCCCGGCACATCAACATTGGTCACCTGCGCAGCGCCATAATGGCGTTTTAGCGCATCCATCAGCAACGTTGCCAGCCAGTGTAAACGCGCCGGAGCTTGTTCATGATTAAGGGCCGCTAGCAGCGAATACCAGTCGCCCGATTGCACGCTATATGCCAGCGCCTGACACAATGTTTCACGAGCCTGCCAGTTATCTCCCTGAAACAACGCCAGTGCCGCCCCAGGCGAACCGGCGCTTAAGCGCAATGCGGCAAGTAGTGCATCCTGTGACATTGTCACTTCGCGTGAAAGCCAGGTCACGGCGTACTGTTCCGGCGGCGGCGCAAGGTAATGTAACCGACAACGACTACGTAATGTTGCCAGTAAACGTTCTGGCTCGCGGGTAGCAAGGAAAAACCTCGTCTCTGCTGGTGGCTCTTCAAGCGTTTTCAGCAATGCGTTAGCCGCGGCGTCGGTTAGTAAGGCAGCATCGGTTACCCAGACAACTTTCGCACCACCTAAGCGTGCGTGCTCATTCAGCTTTTCGGTGACCTCACGTACCGCATCAATGCCCAGCGCATTTTTCCCTTTTTCGGGAGCCAGGGTGTAGTAATCGGGATGTGTGCCAGCCTGCATCAACTGACATCCACGACAGTGACCGCAACTTTTGTGGCCCTGCGGTTGTTGGCAGAGTAAATAACGGCTCAGGGCGTAGATTAAAGCATCATCTCCCATGCCCGGTAACGCCTGAATGAGTAGCGCATGGTGACCTCTTCCGGCCTGATAGCTGGCTACCAGTTTTTCGAAATCAGGTCGTAACCATGGATACCATCTCATGCGTCCAACTCCTTCACCCAGTGGGTCACGGTAGTGCGGATTGCACCCATCACGGCCTCCAGCGGCTGGGTGGCATCAATGGTATGAATGCTTTTATCTTGTGCTGCCAATTCCAGATAGCGGGCGCGGGTGCGATTAAAGAAATCGAAAGACTCTTGCTCAATACGATCCAGCTCGCCGCGCGCACGCGCGCGTTTTAAGCCAACTTCCGGGGTAACATCGAGATAGAGCGTTAAGTCGGGGCGAAAATCCCCGAGAACAGCATCACGCAGTGTTGCCAGCATATGTTGATCAATACCACGTCCGCCGCCCTGATACGCCTGAGTGGAGAGATCGTGGCGATCGCCAATCACCCAGGTACCGTTAGCCAGCGCAGGTTTGATGACCGTTTCTACCAGTTGAACACGCGCGGCATAAAACATCAGAACTTCGGCTTTATCGGTAATGACTTCATCGCCTACCGATTTGATATCCAGCACCAGGCTTCTTAACTTTTCGGCAAGTTGCGTACCGCCAGGTTCCCGAGTGAAAACCATGTCGCGGATACCCAGTTGCTCAAGCGTCTCAACCACCACGTTACGCGCGGTAGTTTTGCCTGCGCCTTCCAGCCCCTCAATGACGATATACTTACTGCGCATTTTTTTCCTTAAGCACTTTCAGATAATCCTGCACAGACTTGTTATGACTGGCAAGATTGGTATTAAACGTGTGACCACCTTTACCATCGGCCACAAAATAGAGATACGGCGTTTTTGCCGGATGCGCAGCAGCCTTCAGCGAATCCGCCCCCGGCGTCGCTATCGCACCTGGCGGCAGACCGGTAATGGTATAGGTGTTATACGCTGTCGGCGTTTCCAGGTCTGCACGAGAAAGTTTGCCATTATAACGCTCTCCCATCCCGTAAATCACGGTCGGGTCGGTCTGCAGGCGCATACCAATGCGTAAACGGTTGATAAATACTGAGGCAACCTGATCGCGTTCACTGGCAACGGCGGTTTCTTTTTCGATAATTGATGCCATCGTCACCAGCTGGTTTTTATCTTTATAGGGCAGACCGTCCGCACGCCCTTCCCAGGCGCTATCGACCGCTTTCACCATTTTCTTGTGCGCTCGCTTGAGTAACGCGACATCGGTGGTATTGGCGGTATACATCCAGGTGTCTGGCCAGAACCAACCTTCAATCCACTCTGGGTTTTCCAGTTCAAGTGCCTGCGCTACGGTGGCGTACTTATCGTCGCTCAGCGTATGCTTGATATACGGGGCCTCACGCAATTGCTTGAGGTAATCGCTCAGACGCATCCCTTCTACCAGTCGCAGAGGGAACTGTGCTTCTTTACCGCTTTCCAGCAATTTCAGCATCTCGCGCACGGTCATCTGCGGTGTAAAGCGGTAAGTCCCGGCTTTAAAGTGAGAAAGATCCGGTTCGATACGCAGCAGCCATTGGAAAACCCGTGGGCGATTGATGATCTTATCGGCATAAAGCTGTTCACCTAGCGCCAGACGTCCGGTCCCTGGCTTAAGGGTAAATATCGTCTCTTCTTTGATAAGCAATTTGCTGTCGGCAAGATGGCGAACCTTCCAGACGCCCACACCAGCGGCGATACCCAGTACCACCAGCAATAACAAGATTATCAATAACACTTTTTTCATGACTAATTCGGGCGCTCACAAAGTGGGGCTAAATATTCATATAACGTTGCTGACGAAAAGGAGACATCGCCACAGGCACGTACGGGCATCACTGGCATTAACGCATTACAAATAACCATCTCATCTGCCTGCAACGCCTCTTCCAGAGAGGCTTGCACTTCGACAAGCTGATAAGAGGATTGTGCCAGCAAACGGATACAGAATTGTCGCATAATGCCGTTAACACCTGCCTGATCCAGTCGCGGCGTATAAACTACGTTGCCCTTCCGCCAGAACAAATTAGCCGCACAGCATTCCGTAACCCACCCTTCGCTGTCAAGGACCAGCGCCTCATCAGCGTTTGTCTGCTCAAGATGAGAGCGGATCAATACTTGCTCAAGCCGATTAAGATGTTTAATACCTGCAAGATGAGGATTGCGCCCCAGCCGCACCGGGCTTAGCGCCAACGTCATCCCTTCGTTACGCAAACGGTCGTAATGTGCAGGATAAGCCGTAACGGAGAGAATCCGCGTTGCCGGTCCACTGTTCAATGTGCTGTACCCTCGCCCGCCACTACCGCGACTGATCACGACTTTCAGTACACCATTTTGCTGTTCTGCTGCCAGCGTTTTCATCTCTTGTTCAAGCTGAGGCCAGAAGTCACAGGAAATCATCAACCGCTGACAAGCATCCTGTAGTCGCTGGATATGCGCCGATAACAAACTGACTTTACCGTCGATAACTCTGGCGGTGGTAAAACAACCATCACCAAACTGCGTTGCCCGATCGCTTACTGCCAGCGATTCCTGCTTATGACCGTTAATTAAGAACATACCGGCTCCTTATCAGAGAATTGTTAGTGTGGCAGCATGTTCACTACGGAACAAGTCGGAATAAAAGCTAAGAAAAAAGGCCCGCAAGCGGACCTTTTATAAGGGTGGAAAATGACAACTTAGATCTTTTTAAAGATCAAAGAACCATTAGTGCCACCGAAGCCGAAGGAGTTACACAGAGTGTATTCCATTCCGCTAACCTGACGCGCTTCGTGCGGTACGAAATCCAGATCGCAACCTTCATCCGGGTTATCCAGGTTGATGGTTGGCGGAACAGCCTGATCGCGCAGCGCCAGGATGGAGTAGATAGATTCTACTGCACCCGCCGCACCTAACAGGTGACCGGTCATAGATTTCGTGGAGCTTACCAACACGCGGCTTGCAGCTTCACCGAAGATGGTTTTCACCGCCTGCGCTTCAGCTTTATCGCCAGCCGGCGTAGAAGTACCGTGCGCGTTAACGTAGCCAATCTGACTCGCTTCAATGCCTGCATCACGCAGAGCATTTGCCATCGCCAGAGCTGCGCCTGCGCCATTTTCTGGCGGTGACGTCATATGATAAGCATCGCTGCTCATACCAAAGCCGACGAGTTCAGCGTAAATTTTCGCACCGCGTTTTTTCGCGTGTTCGTACTCTTCAAGTACCAGCATACCGGCACCATCGCCCAGTACGAAACCATCACGCTCTTTATCCCACGGGCGGCTCGCCGCTTGCGGGTTATCATTGCGGGTAGATAATGCACGTGCCGCGCCAAAACCACCAACGCCCAGCGGCGTACTGGCTTTCTCTGCGCCACCTGCAACCATCACGTCAGCATCGCCATACGCGATAATACGCGCAGCATGGCCAATGTTGTGCACGCCGGAAGTACAGGCGGTCGCGATAGAGATGCTTGGGCCACGCAGGCCATACATGATAGTCAGATGACCTGCCACCATGTTCACAATCGTTGACGGAACGAAGAATGGGCTGATCTTACGTGGACCACCGTTCATCAGAGATGTGTGGTTTTCTTCGATCAGTCCGAGGCCGCCAATCCCGGAGCCAATTGCGGCACCAATGCGGGTTGCGTTCTCTTCCGTTATTTCAAGGCCAGAATCCTGCATGGCCTGAACGCCAGCGACAATTCCATATTGAATGAAGGCATCCATCTTGCGCTGTTCTTTGCGCGAGATAATGTCCTCACAGTTAAAATCCTTTACTAAGCCAGCAAATTTCGTTGCATAGGCGCTAGTATCGAAATGGTCGATTAGGCTGATGCCACTCTGACCGGCAAGCAGAGCTTTCCAGGTAGACTCTACGGTATTGCCGACAGGAGACAACATGCCCAGTCCGGTCACAACTACACGACGCTTAGACACGTTTGTCCTCCAGGGAGGGAAAAAATGATTCTAGTGGGACAAAAGATAAAACTCAGGCGGTCGAACGACCGCCTGGAGATGTTCACTTACGCCTGGTGGCCGTTGATGTAATCAATGGCAGCCTGAACGGTGGTGATTTTCTCAGCTTCTTCGTCCGGAATCTCAGTATCAAACTCTTCTTCCAGAGCCATTACCAGCTCAACGGTGTCAAGAGAATCCGCGCCCAGGTCTTCAACGAAAGAAGCATTGTTGGTAACTTCTTCCTGCTTAACGCCCAGCTGTTCGCCGATAATTTTCTTAACGCGTTCTTCGATAGTGCTCATACTCTTAAATTTCCTATCAAAACTCGCTTTCGCGATGGTTTTCGTAGTGTATAAAATGTTGAAAAATTTGCAACTAAATCCCGGCAGGTCTTACCACGATTTTACGTTATTTTGAGGCCTTACCCCCCAATAACGCAAATCATTTTGCACTAATTATTACTCATAACCACGCAGACTGCGCGCAACATGAGCATTTTGTGCAAATCGCGGTCAGACCATGTACATCCCGCCGTTCACATGCAAAGTTTCACCCGTGATGTAAGCTGCTTCGTCGGATGCCAGGAATGCAACCGCGTTGGCGATTTCCTGTGCGCCGCCGAGGCGACCCGCAGGAACCTGCGCCAGGATACCCGCACGCTGGTCATCGCTCAGCGCACGTGTCATGTCCGTTTCAATAAAGCCCGGAGCAACAACGTTTACAGTAATACCGCGTGACGCAACTTCGCGCGCCAGTGATTTACTGAAGCCGATCAAGCCCGCTTTCGCCGCAGCGTAGTTGGCCTGACCGCCATTTCCCATGGTACCAACCACAGAACCGATAGTGATAATACGACCATGACGCTTTTTCATCATAGCGCGCATTACCGCTTTTGACAGACGGAAAACAGATGAAAGGTTGGTTTCGATAATATCGTTCCACTCTTCATCTTTCATTCGCATTAACAGGTTATCACGAGTGATACCGGCATTATTGACCAGGATATCCACTTCACCAAATTCTGCGCGAATTTTTTCCAGAACAGATTCGATAGATGCCGGGTCGGTCACATTCAACATCAGACCTTTGCCGTTGGCACCTAAATAATCACTGATCGCCTGAGCGCCATTTTCACTGGTCGCAGTGCCAATAACTTTCGCGCCACGGGCTGCGAGCGTTTCAGCAATTGCGCGGCCAATTCCGCGGCTTGCACCGGTTACCAGTGCGATTTTTCCTTCAAAATTCATGATTTTCCTCTTTTAAAGCTCGAGCGCCGCTGCCATCGCTGAAGGTTCGTTCAGCGCCGAGGCGGTCAGAGTGTCGACAATGCGTTTCGTCAGGCCAGTAAGCACTTTGCCCGGGCCGACTTCATAGAGATGTTCTACGCCTTGCGCTGCCATGTACTCAACAGACTTCGTCCACTGAACCGGGTTATACAACTGACGTACCAGTGCGTCACGGATGGCATCACCATTGGTTTCGCATTTCACATCAACGTTATTCACAACAGGAACTGTTGGTGCGTTAAAGGTGATTTTCGCTAATTCTACTGCCAGTTTGTCGGCTGCTGGTTTCATCAGCGCACAGTGAGACGGTACGCTCACTGGTAACGGCAGAGCGCGTTTTGCGCCCGCAGCTTTACAGGCAGCGCCAGCACGCTCAACTGCTTCTTTATGACCGGCAATAACCACCTGTCCCGGAGAGTTAAAGTTTACCGGAGAAACGACCTGACCTTCTGCAGCTTCTTCACACGCTTTCGCAATAGACGCATCATCCAGACCGATGATTGCCGCCATAGCGCCCGTGCCTTCCGGTACGGCTTCTTGCATGAACTTGCCGCGCATCTCAACCAAACGCACCGCATCAGCGAAATCAATTACACCAGCGCAAACCAGCGCGGAGTATTCCCCCAGGCTGTGACCGGCCATCATTGCCGGTGCTTTACCGCCCTGCTGCTGCCATACGCGATACAGCGCAACAGATGCAGTCAACAGCGCTGGCTGAGTTTGCCAGGTTTTATTCAGTTCTTCAGCTGGCCCCTGCTGGGTCAGCGCCCACAGATCGTAGCCCAGCGCCGCAGAAGCTTCTGCAAACGTTTCTTCGACAATTGGATAGCTCGCCGCCATATCAGCCAGCATTCCAACGGTTTGAGAACCCTGTCCAGGGAACACAAATGCAAATTGCGTCATGTTTTAATCCTTATCCTAGAAACGAACCAGCGCGGAGCCCCAGGTGAATCCACCGCCAAAGGCTTCAAGCAGAACCAACTGTCCCGGCTTAATGCGCCCGTCACGTACAGCTTCATCCAGCGCGCACGGGACAGAGGCCGCAGAGGTATTACCGTGGCGATCCAGCGTCACCACGACATTGTCCATCGACATGCCGAGTTTTTTCGCCGTTGCACTGATAATACGCAGGTTAGCCTGATGCGGAACTAGCCAGTCCAGTTGAGAACGGTCAAGATTATTCGCCGCCAGCGTCTCATCAACGATGTGCGCCAGTTCCGTTACCGCAACCTTGAAGACTTCGTTGCCCGCCATCGTCAGATGAATTGAATTCTCTGGATTCACACGGTCAGCATTAGGCAGCGTCAGCAATTCACCATAGCTACCGTCGGCATGCAGATGGGTGGAGATGATTCCCGGCTCTTCAGAGGCAGCCAGCACCGCAGCGCCCGCGCCATCGCCAAAAATAATAATAGTCCCACGATCTGTTGGATCGCAGGTGCGCGCCAGTACATCGGAACCGACGACCAGAGCATACTTCACCGCCCCAGATTTCACGTATTGATCGGCTACGCTTAATGCATAGGTGAAACCTGCGCAGGCTGCTGCAACGTCAAATGCCGGGCAACCTTTAATGCCCAACATGCTTTGAATCTGACAAGCTGCGCTCGGGAAAGCGTGCGTCGCAGAAGTCGTTGCCACAACGATCAGGCCAATCTGGTCTTTCTCAATACCCGCCATCTCAATTGCGCGTGTCGCCGCTTCAAAGCCCATGGTTGAAACGGTTTCGTTTGGCGCGGCAATGTGGCGTTCGCGGATACCGGTACGAGTGACAATCCACTCGTCAGAGGTATCCACCATTTTTTCCAAATCGGCGTTTGTCCGCACTTGTTCGGGCAGATAGCTGCCAGTACCAATAATCTTCGTATACATGTACGCTCAGTCACTTTTCGGTTATATACCGTCACTTGCAAACTGCGAGTTCGCTGGCAGCGTTCTGCTACCGCAGAGTTCCGCTTTTGCCACCGTCCAGCAGCTCAAAACCAGCTGGGTATACAGATTCCAGGCGAGCGGCAATTCGCTGAGGAACTTGTCGCTGCACCGCCTGCACTGCCTGTTCAATCGCGACCGCAAAAGCTCGCTGATTGGCTGCACCATGACTTTTTATCACCGTGCCGCGCAATCCTAACAGACAGGCGCCGTTATACTGGTCGGGGTTGAGGTGACTGAATCGCCTCGTCAGGCTCTTTTGTAGCCAACGCTTTAATAACAGTAGCCACCACGACCGTTTTTTCCCTTCACCCTGAGATTTCAGCAGAGAAAGGAACATCCTGACAACACCTTCCATCGTCTTTAATGTGACATTTCCTGTAAAGCCGTCACAAACCAGCACATCTGTCTTGCCAGTTAACAACTCATTGGCTTCAAGATAGCCGATATAATTGATAGAAGGGATTGTTTTAAGCACCGCTGAGGCATCCCGAATACTGTCGAGACCCTTTACTTCTTCTTCACCAATATTGAGCAACGCCACGCGAGGATTAGGAATTTCCACCACCTCTTCAGCCAGAACTGAGCCCATAATGGCAAATTGCACCAACATTGTACTGTCACAATCGACGTTGGCCCCTAAATCGAGGACCACCGTTTTGCCCTTTTGCTGATGCGGTAATACCGTCACCAGCGCCGGACGCTCAATCCCCTCCAGGGGCTTGAGTAATAATTTTGCCAGCCCCATCAGCGCCCCGGTATTACCGGCACTGACACAGGCTTGCGCTCGACCTTCTTTCACCAGCTCCAGGGCCACGCGCATTGAACTCCCACGACTGGCGCGGATAGCTTGCGAAGGCCGGGCATCACTGGCGATAACTGACTGCGCAGGAATAATCTGCAGACGCGAACGTTGTTCAAAGTCAGCTTTAGCAAGTAATGGCGTGATGGCGTCGGGATTGCCGACTAAAAGAAGAGTGAGTTGCGAATTAGAATTCAGTGCCTGCAATGCTGCAGGCACTGTCACGGAAGGGCCAAAATCCCCTCCCATGACATCTAACGCCAGGGTTAGACGTGTCAAGGTATCGTCGCCGCCCGGTTTGGTCTTTCCCCAGTTGCCTGGGGAAAATCCTCACTAAGCTTCATCACGCAGACGCGTGATTACTTAGCGATGACCTTGCGGCCGCGGTAGTAACCGTCGGCAGTGATGTGGTGACGCAGGTGTTTTTCACCAGAAGTTTTGTCTACAGACAGGCTGGTGACTGCGGTCAGCGCGTCATGGGAACGACGCATGCCACGTTTGGAACGGGTTGGTTTATTCTGTTGTACGGCCATGGACCTTACTCCTCAATTACGGTTTATCCCCGATCCAACGGGGAGCACCAATTACTTACGCTTTAAGCTGGCTAATACGGCAAATGGGTTTGGCTTTTGCGCTTCTTCAGGCAGTTCACCAAAGACCATGTCCGCTTCGGACACTTCACAGTGTTCAGAATCATGCACCGGAACTACCGGCAAGGCGAGGATGATTTCATCTTCAACCATTGCAAGCAGATCGATTTCACCGAATTCGTTAACCTCAATCGGTTCATACGCTTCCGGCAGTGCTTCAGCCTGTTCGTCTGAACGCACAGGACTAAAACAATACGTTGTGTAGACCTGATGAGTAAACGGCTTCCCGCAACGCTGACACTCGAGCGTTACCGTCACCTTCGCATCGCCGTTTAACACTGCGAGACGTTGGTTATCGATAGCGAACGACATGGAGCATTCCACATCACTGTCCACACTGACTACGGATTCGGCGACGCGCTCAACCTGATCAGGAGTATAGATACCCTGGTAATCAAGGCGTTTTTGAGCCGTACGAACCGGATCGAGAGTCAGGGGTAATTTTACCTTTTGCATAGGGCGCGCATATTAACTTTGTAACGTCATAGAGTCAAAGAAAAAGGCAGCCTGTGGTTGCCTTTTGCCAATAATTCGCACACATTGCGGGTTACTGCTTTATTTTCGTTCAGTGCTGATAACGAACATCAACCTGCAAAACGAAGCGCATAGTTTAAAATGGCTATCATCAATACGCTATATCTGATGGAAAAAAATATGCCTAAACTTATTTTAGCCTCCACCTCGCCCTGGCGTCGCGCTCTTCTGGAAAAACTGCAAATCTCTTTTGAATGTGCAGCACCCGAGGTCGACGAAACTCCACGCAGCGACGAATCACCGCGACAGTTGGTGCTTCGACTGGCACAAGAAAAAGCGCAATCTCTGGCGTCACGTTATCCGGATCATTTAATTATTGGTTCAGACCAGGTATGTGTTCTTGATGGCGAAATCACCGGTAAACCGTTAACGGAAGAAAATGCCCGTCTGCAATTACGCAAAGCCAGCGGCAATATCGTCACCTTCTATACTGGACTGGCGTTGTTTAATTCGGCGAATGGGCATCTACAAACAGAAGTGGAGCCTTTTGACGTCCATTTCCGTCACCTGAGCGAGGCGGAGATTGATAATTACGTGCGTAAAGAGCATCCCCTGCACTGCGCGGGTAGCTTTAAGAGTGAAGGATTTGGCATTACGCTGTTTGAGCGTTTAGAGGGGCGTGATCCTAACACGCTGGTTGGTTTACCGCTAATCGCGCTGTGTCAGATGTTACGTCGGGAAGGGAAAAACCCGCTGATGGGATAGTTTTTTGCGCCGGATGCGGTTACTTCGCATCCGGCAATCGGTGCTGGCGGCCTGATGCGGCGTAAACGCCTTATCAGGCCAACCGCCCATTATCAGGTTTATATGCTTGTATTAGCGCGCGTTACGCAGCTTTTGCAAACAACGCTTCAAACCTTCATCCATCGGCGCTTCAATACGCATCACCTCACCGGTCCCCGGATGAGTAAACTTCAACGCTGCGGCGTGCAGGAACAGGCGATTTAATCCCGTGCCTGCTTCAGTGAGCTGTCTGTCAAATTCACGGTCACCGTAGCGATCGTCAAAGGCAATCGGATGACCCGCATATTGTGTATGCACACGGATCTGATGAGTACGCCCTGTTACCGGGCTACAACGCACCAGGGTGGCAAATGCATAGCGCTCTTCCACTTTAAAGCGTGTTTCCGACGGTTTGCCTTCCTGACTCACACGCACGATACGTTCGCCGCTTTGCAGAATATTTTTCAGTAACGGCGCTTGAACGCTCTTCACATGCGACTGCCACTGACCGCGCACCAGCGCCAGGTAATCTTTTTGCATCCCTTTTTCACGTAATTGCTCATGCAGAGAACGCAACGCCGAGCGTTTTTTCGCTACCAGCAACACACCTGAGGTGTCCCGGTCAAGACGATGAACCAGTTCAAGGAACCGCGCTTCCGGGCGCAACGCCCGCAAACCTTCAATAACGCCGAAGCTTAAACCACTGCCGCCATGTACCGCCGTACCGGAAGGTTTATTCAGCACCAGGATATGATCATCTTCATATAAGATGACGTCCGCCAGCGCCGCCACCTTTTGCAGATGTGGCGAAACCGCCTCTTCTTCCCGCTCAGCAACGCGAACCGGTGGGATACGCACCTCATCACCCGCTTCGAGTTTATATTCAGGCTTAATACGTTTTTTGTTCACCCGCACTTCGCCTTTACGCAAAATACGGTAAATCATACTTTTTGGTACGCCTTTCAATTGGGTACGCAAAAAGTTGTCGATACGTTGCCCCGCTTCGTCAGCGGTGATAGCAACAATTTTTACGGATGGAGTCTCTGTTTTCATGGTGGGCGATTCTAATTAGCCAACAGGATTCGCGCCACTCATTTTTCTATGCTTATATTTAGTTTTACACCTTATTACTTCACTAGGTGATCACTTTATTGATGGTTATTAAACCAATCACCAGCAAGAAGTGAAAAAACTGTGAGTAAGCGGGTGATAAATGGTAAAAGTCATCTTGCTATAACAAGGCTTGCAGTGGAATAATGAGGCCGTTTCCGTGTCCATCCTTGTTAAAACAAGAAATTTTACGGAATAACCCATTTTGCCCGACCGATCATCCACGCAGCAATGGCGTAAGACGTATTGATCTTTCAGGCAGTTAGCGGGCTGCGGGTTGCAGTCCTTACCGGTAGATGGAAATATTTCTGGAGAGTAATACCCAGTCTGTTTCTCTGATAATTGCGCTGTTTTTCCGCATGAAAAACGGGCAACCGACACTCTGCGCCTCTTTGAGCTGACGATAACCGTGAGGTTGGCGACGCGACTAGACACGAGGCCATCGGTTCACACCCGGAAAGGCGTTACTTTGCCCGCAGCTTAGTCGTCAATGTAATAATAATGAGTAAGTTACGATGAAAAGAATGTTAATCAACGCAACTCAGCAGGAAGAGTTGCGCGTTGCCCTTGTAGATGGGCAGCGTCTGTATGACCTGGATATCGAAAGTCCAGGGCACGAGCAGAAAAAGGCAAACATCTACAAAGGTAAAATCACCCGCATTGAACCGAGTCTGGAAGCTGCTTTTGTTGATTACGGCGCTGAACGTCACGGTTTCCTCCCGCTAAAAGAAATTGCCCGCGAATATTTCCCTGCTAACTACAGTGCTCATGGTCGTCCCAACATTAAAGATGTGTTGCGTGAAGGTCAGGAAGTCATTGTTCAGATCGATAAAGAAGAGCGCGGCAACAAAGGCGCGGCATTAACCACCTTTATCAGTCTGGCGGGTAGCTATCTGGTTCTGATGCCGAACAACCCGCGCGCGGGTGGTATTTCTCGTCGTATCGAAGGCGACGACCGTACCGAATTAAAAGAAGCACTGGCAAGCCTTGAACTGCCGGAAGGCATGGGGCTTATCGTGCGCACCGCTGGCGTCGGCAAATCTGCTGAGGCGCTGCAATGGGATTTAAGCTTCCGTCTGAAACACTGGGAAGCCATCAAAAAAGCCGCTGAAAGCCGCCCGGCTCCGTTCCTGATTCATCAGGAGAGCAACGTAATCGTTCGCGCATTCCGCGATTACTTACGCCAGGACATCGGTGAAATCCTTATCGATAACCCGAAAGTGCTCGAACTGGCACGTCAGCATATCGCTGCATTAGGCCGCCCGGATTTCAGCAGCAAAATCAAACTGTACACCGGCGAGATCCCGCTGTTCAGCCACTACCAGATCGAGTCGCAGATCGAGTCCGCCTTCCAGCGTGAAGTTCGTCTGCCATCCGGTGGTTCGATTGTTATCGACAGCACCGAAGCGTTAACGGCCATCGACATCAACTCCGCACGCGCGACCCGCGGCGGCGATATCGAAGAAACCGCGTTTAACACTAACCTCGAAGCTGCCGATGAGATTGCTCGTCAGCTGCGCCTGCGTGACCTCGGCGGCCTGATTGTTATCGACTTCATCGACATGACGCCTGTACGCCACCAGCGTGCGGTAGAAAACCGTCTGCGTGAAGCGGTGCGTCAGGACCGTGCGCGTATTCAAATCAGCCATATTTCTCGCTTTGGCCTGCTGGAAATGTCCCGTCAGCGCCTGAGCCCATCACTGGGTGAATCCAGCCATCACGTCTGCCCGCGCTGCTCCGGTACCGGTACCGTGCGTGACAACGAATCGCTGTCGCTCTCTATTCTGCGTCTGATCGAAGAAGAAGCGCTGAAAGAGAACACCCAGGAAGTTCACGCCATTGTTCCTGTGCCAATCGCTTCTTACCTGCTGAATGAAAAACGTTCTGCGGTAAATGCGATTGAAACTCGTCAGGACGGCGTACGCTGTGTGATTGTGCCAAACGATCAGATGGAAACCCCGCACTACCATGTGCTGCGCGTGCGCAAAGGGGAAGAAACCTCAACCTTAAGCTACATGCTGCCGAAGCTGCATGAAGAAGCGATGGCGCTGCCGTCTGAAGAAGAGTTCGCTGAACGTAAGCGTCCGGAACAACCTGCGCTGGCAACCTTTGCCATGCCGGATGTGCCGCCAGCTCCAACCCCAGCTGAACCTGCCGCGCCTGTTGTAGCCCCAGCACCTAAAGCTGCAACGGCAACACCAGCATCTCCTGCACAACCAGGGTTGTTGAGCCGCTTCTTCGGCGCACTGAAAGCGCTGTTCAGCGGTGGTGAAGAAACCAAACCGGCCGAGCAATCAGCACCGAAAGCAGAAGCGAAACCGGAACGTCAACAGGATCGTCGCAAGCCTCGTCAGAACAACCGCCGTGACCGTAATGAGCGCCGCGATACCCGTAGTGAACGTACAGAAGGCAGCGATAATCGCGAAGAAAACCGTCGTAATCGTCGCCAGGCACAGCAGCAGACTGCCGAGACGCGTGAGAGCCGTCAGCAGGCAGAGGTAACGGAAAAAGCGCGTACCACAGACGAGCAGCAAGCGCCGCGTCGTGAACGTAGCCGCCGCCGTAACGATGATAAACGTCAGGCGCAACAAGAAGCGAAGGCGCTGAATGTTGAAGAGCAATCTGTTCAGGAAACCGAACAGGAAGAACGTGTACGTCCGGTTCAGCCGCGTCGTAAACAGCGTCAGCTCAATCAGAAAGTGCGTTACGAGCAAAGCGTAGCCGAAGAAGCGGTAGTCGCACCGGTGGTTGAAGAAACTGTCGCTGCCGAACCAATTGTTCAGGAAGCGCCAGCTCCACGCACAGAACTGGTGAAAGTCCCGCTGCCAGTCGTAGCGCAAGCTGCACCAGAACAGCAAGAAGAGAACAATGCCGATAACCGTGACAACGGTGGCATGCCGCGTCGTTCTCGCCGCTCGCCTCGTCACCTGCGCGTAAGTGGTCAGCGTCGTCGTCGCTATCGTGACGAGCGTTATCCAACCCAGTCGCCAATGCCGTTGACCGTAGCGTGCGCGTCTCCGGAACTGGCCTCTGGCAAAGTCTGGATCCGCTATCCAATTGTACGTCCGCAAGATGTACAGGTTGAAGAGCAGCACGAACAGGAAGAAGTACAAGTGCAGCCGATGGTGACTGAGGTCCCTGTCGCCGCCGCTGTCAAACCTGTTGTTAGCGCGCCAGTTGTTGAAGAAGTGGCTGAAGTCGTAGAAGCCCCCGTTCAGGTTGCCGAACCGCAACCTGAAGTGGTTGAAACGACGCATCCTGAAGTGATTGCTGCCGCGGTAACTGAACAGCCGCAGGTGATTACCGAGTCTGATGTTGCCGTAGCCCAGGAAGTTGCAGAACACGCAGAACCGGTGGTTGAACCGCAGGAAGAGACGGCAGATATTGAAGAAGTTGCCGAAACTGCTGAGGTTGTGGTTGCTGAACCTGAAGTTGTTGCTCAACCTGCCGCGCCAGTCGTCGCTGAAGTCGCAGCAGAAGTTGAAACGGTAGCTGCGGTTGAACCTGAGGTCACCGTTGAGCATAACCACGCTACCGCGCCGATGACGCGCGCTCCGGCACCGGAATATGTTCCGGAAGCACCGCGTCACAGTGACTGGCAGCGCCCTACTTTCGCCTTCGAAGGTAAAGGTGCCGCAGGTGGTCATACGGCAACGCATCATGCCTCCGCCGCTCCTGCGCGTCCGCAACCTGTTGAGTAATAATTAGCTCAAGCAATCAAGCCCTGGTAACTGCCAGGGCTTTTTTATTTCATCTTTGAGTCAACATATTAAAATTCATCAAATGGCATCCTTGCTAACCAACTATACAAAATAGGCAAAAAAATGCCCGCCCCGGCGATCCCAGAGCGGGCAGACAAAACATACCCAGTTTCATGATATGTTTTAAAGCGAGCTTATTTGTTGAGCTGGAAGAGCGACAATCCCTGCATATCGGTAAATGCTTTATACGATGCCTGCAATGCCGTTTGCTGCATGATGTAAGATGAAATAGTTGCATTCCAGTCCACATCAACCAGATCGCTCATCTGCTGCGTTTGCCCTAAAGCGCGATCGCTACCTAATGAATCCAGCGACTCCAGTTCGTTCAGTTGCGTGCCTAATTCCGCGCGAACAGTCAGCACATTGTTCAGCGAGTTTTTCAGTCCGCGGTTGGTTTTATCCAGTGCCGCAGCGGCGGTTTCTTTATCCGCTTCGCTATCCGCGACCGGCGTTTTCAGGGCTGCGATGGCGCTATCCAGCATGGCAAAAAGATTGGTTTCAGAAGCGCTACCGTCTGGTTCCGCTACCGCGTTGCTGGTAATACTGTCGAAAATTTTGTCGCCCGTATGTCCTATCACCATCGAACGCGAAGCATCGACCTGTTGTTTAATACTTTCTGTTCCGCCGACATAATCACCGTCAGCCTCACTAAACGGCGCAGTCTCTGTTTTATAACCGGCAAAAATGTAGCGCCCGTTACCGTCAGTGGTGTTCGCCAGATTCAGTAACTGGTCACGAAGCCCCTGAATATCCGTAGCCAGCGAGGCCCGGTCATCGTCACTCAAGGTGCCATTGCTGGCGTAGACAATTTTTTCCTGAGCATTCTGGATAGCAGTGGTGACCTGGCTAAGCACACTCTCTTCCAGTGACACTTTTTGAGTGGCGAAAGTACGCGCCAGCGTGTACTGGCTGTTTTGCGCCTGTGCCTGGGAGAGAACAACAGCTTGTGATGCAGCAATGGGATCATCTGAAGGGTTAACGACTCGCTTACCCGTCGACATCTGTTCGCCGTACTTCATCCATTCTGCCTGAGAATTGGTGATGCCACGCATGTTTTGCTGGTACATCATCTGGGTACTGAAACGCATTTTATCTCCCCTTAGCGAATGTTAATCAGCGCATCAAAAATCGCGTTTGCCGTCTGCAGAACCTGCGCATTCGCCAGGTAATACTGCTGAAAACGTTGCAGATTTCCGTACTCCTCATCGAGATTGACACCGGAAATCGACTGCTGCTGATTGGAAAGCTGCGTCACCACATTACCTTGCGTGGCGCTACTGGTTTTCAACGTCGCGGTTTTATTCCCGATATCACTCACTAATGAGGCATAAGCGTCGTTAAAGGATTTCGCACCGCCCACCGTTTTACTGTTGCTTTGCAGATCCAGCAGGGCCTGACCGTTGCGGTTGTCGCTATCACCCGCATCTTCTGCGCTCGCCATGGCGATTTTCGCTTCGTCGGTGATTAATACATCCATGTTGACGATGGCGTCACTTACCGGTTTCAGTGTGAAGCTGTCGTTAACGGCAGGCGTTCCTGTAAACGTCAACTCCAGACCATCAAATGCCACTTTACCGTTGGCATCCGGCGTCACCGTAAAAGTGGTATTACTGGCAAGGCGGGTGACCTGCCACTGATTATTATCGAACGAGATTTTGTAATCTGTCGCCAGTACCGCGGAGGCATCAGTTACCGTGGCACCGATCGCAACGTCACCGTTGTTTTTAGTGTTTTGCAGAACCGCGGGCTTACCGATAGCAAAGAAATCTTTACCGGCATCGCCGTTGGCATCAAATCCGGCTTTGTGTTGGGTGTTGAAAGCCTCGGCAAATGCCAGCGCCAGTTGTCCGAGCGTATTACGCGTCTGGTCCAGATCCTGAGAACGGAATGTCAGAATGCCGCCCAGCGACCCGGTATTCAGTAATTTCTCCGGGATCTCAATATTGCCTGCCGTCCTATCAACATAAGCGACAGTCGTACGAGAAGGGTCGGCGCTGGAAGGAACTGCCGCAAGTTGCCGCGCCGTACTTCCCTGAACCAGTGAGTAGCCATTGGCCATCGTGATGTTATAAGTGCCACCATCCTGAACGCTGACTTCTACGCCAACAATCTGGTTTAATTCGCTCACCAGTTGATCGCGTTGATCCAGCAGATTGTTAGGTGACGCCCCTGCCCCCACGCCTGTCAGGCGGGAGATTTGATCGTTCAGGCTGGCGATTTGTTTAGCGTAATTGTTGATCTGATCAACGCTGGCACCTATCGCGATATTGACCTGTTTGTCCTGGTCGCGCAGATATTGATCGGTGGTTTTAAACTGATTCACCAACCCTTCTGATTTCCCAATCAGCGCCTGGCGCGCTGCCGGATCTTCCGCGTTACTCACCAGCGTTTGCAGGCTGGTGAAGAAATCCTGCATCTGTGTTGCCAGCGAAGAGGTACTGGTGGAGAGCATATTGTCGATTTTCGACATCTGCTCATAGCGGGCGGTCAGGCCGCTACTTTGCGTCTGCGCAGCACGTAACTGGTTGGTAATAAACGCATCATACTCACGCTGCACACCAGAAACGTAGACGCCATTGCCAACCCAGCCGCCAGCGCCCAACGTGCTATTGGCCTGCGCCATAATAGTGGTTTGGCGGGTATATCCGGCAACGTTGTAGCTGGAGATATTATTACTTGCCGTATTTAACGCCGCCTGGGCCGCGTTCAGTCCGCTCATGGCGTTATTGATCAAGCTGGACATGGAGGTTCCTTATAAGCCTTCAATTACAGAGTATTATCGGCAGCGACCCGCCGGACTTGAGTTATTCAGAACAGATTATCAATGTTCATGCTGTAGGTTTTGCTCACCTTGTCGCTTATCGATTTCATCTGCTGAATCATGCTGGTGAGTTTGCGGGCATAGTGAGGATCGGTGGCATAGCCCGCGTCCTGTAGGGCCTGCGCCCCCTGCTCCGCACTCGCGGCGGTCGTCACGGCGGCGTAGCGCGGGTTACGCGTTAACAGCCCAACGTAATCCGACAATGCTTCCAGATACGAGCTGTAGACCCGAAACTTCGCTTTTACTTTCTTCGCTTCGCCATTTTCATATTCAGTCGTGGTGATTTCAGTGACTGGCCCTTTCCAGTTGCCAGAGGCTTTGACGCCAAACAGGTTATAGCTCGGCTCGCCGTTTTCACGGCGGATTTGCCGTTGTCCCCAGCCAGATTCCAGCGCCGCCTGAGCGAGGATCAAATGATGTGGCACACCGCTTTGCTGGCTTGCCAGTTGGGCGGGCAACGAGAGTTGCGCGAGGAATGCTTTACTGTCACCCGGCAGCAAATCATCGTAGTTACGTGGTACGGCCTTTTGCACCAGCTGCGAAAGCGTCTGATTTTGATAACGCACCACGGTTTCGAGCGGGAATTTCATCGGTGCTGCTGGCGTGGACTCCTCTGGCAATGGTTGTTCTGGCGTCATCTGTTTAACCATCATCTCTGCCAGCCCCAGACCTTTGCCCGCCGTCATCTGTTGGGCAATCTGCTGGTCATACATACTGGTATACAGGCGAGTGTGCTCGCTGCTGAACAGGCCATCTTTTGGTAAAGCGTCGCGCATGCTTTTCAACATCATCTGCACGAACATCCCTTCCACCTGGCGGGCCACCGGACGGATATTTGCCGCCGGATCTTCGCCCGCTTTCGACTTTAGTTCGTTGAGTGATTGCGCATCCCAGGCCGCACTTGCCAGTAGTTTGCTGTCGCTGATCATCAGATGATTTCCAGTTTTGCCCGCAGACATCCCGCACTTTGCATTGATTGCAGTATGGACATCAGATCCATCGGCGTAGCGCCCAGCGCATTGAGCGCACGCACCACGTTATTGAGGCTGGCGCTGGAACGTACGCTTTGCAGCGAACCGCCGCTCTGGCGTAAATCGATCTGCGTTTGTGGCGTTACCACGGTCTGCCCGCCACCAAACGGTGTATCTGGCTGGCTGACATTGGCCTGACGATTAACTGTTACTGAGAGATTCCCCTGCGCTACCGCGCAGCTGTCGAGGGTCACTTCGCGATTCATCACCACCGAACCAGTGCGCGAGTTAATCACTACTTTAGCGTCCTGCGGGGTAACATTAACCTGCATATTCTGGATATCGGCAAGGAAACGGACCTGGGAACTGTTGCCACTCGGTACGCGCACCTGAATAGTCCGCGCATCTAACGCGGTGGCGCTGCCATATCCACGCACGCGGTTGATGGTGTCAGCGATTTGCTGCGCCATACTGAAATCTTCGTCGTTAAGTTGCAAATTAAGGGCATTCCCGACGCCAAACTGGCTGGGCAATTCACGTTCAATAACCGCACCATTGGTGATCCGTCCACCGTTCAGTTGGTTCACCTGAACACTGCTACCGCCAGCGGAGGCCCCTGCGCCGCCAACCAGAATATTGCCCTGTGCCAGCGCATACACCTGACTGTCAACGCCCTTAAGCGGTGTCATCAATAACGTACCGCCACGCAGACTTTTGGCATTTCCCATGGAAGAAACCACCACGTCAATGGTTTGCCCCTGGCGTCCAAACGGTGGAAGTGACGCCGTCACCATTACCGCAGCGACGTTTTTTAGCTGCATATTAGTGCCCGTCGGAACGGTAATTCCCAGCTGTGAGAGCATGTTATTAAGCGTTTGTGTGGTAAACGGCGTCTGAGTTGTCTGGTCACCGGTGCCATCCAGCCCCACCACCAGGCCATAGCCAATCAGTGAGTTTTGCCTTACCCCCTGAACACTGGTGAGATCGCGAATACGCTCAGCCTGAGCCGCCGTCGTAACCAGTAGAAGAATTAATGCAGAGAGAAATTTAATCACCACAGCCTCACTTACATTGGCGACAGGTTAAGGAAGAAACGCTGCAACCAGCCCATATTTTGCGCTTCGTTAATGTAGCCATTGCCTACGTATTCAATGCGCGCATCCGCCACCTGAGTAGATGGTACGGTATTGCTGCCGCTGATAGTGCGTGGATTAACCACGCCAGAGAAGCGAATAAATTCGGTACCCTGATTAATAGCGATCTGTTTTTCACCCACCACATGCAGGTTGCCGTTGACCAGTACCTGGTCAACCGTCACCGTCAACGTACCGCTAAAGGTATTGCTGGCATTGGCCCCGCCTTTTCCGTTGAACGTGTTACCACCGGAGGCTTCGACATCGGCACGAGCGTTACCAAACAACCCCTGCAAATAGCGCGGCACAGTATCAAAGCCAAAATTAGTTTTACCGTCACGGCTGGCATTCGCAGAGGAGCTTTTGCTGGCGCTGACGTTCTCCTGCAACACGATAGTCAGCGTATCGCCAATATTGCGTGGTCGACGATCTTCAAACAGCGGTTGATAGCCATAGTTAATCGGCTGAGCAGACTGGAAAATAGACCCGTTGGCGACGGGCGTCGGACCGGGAACCGGTTGTGCACTGGTCGCCCCCTGTACCAGCGGCGTGGAGGGTATCCAGGCGCAGCCGGTTAGTGAAAGCACCAACAAGCTGGAAATGGCATAAGTATGCGCAGCGTTTTTTTGCATGGCTATCATCTTCAAAAATCAGTAAACCGGTGAACCTGCCACCGGTTAAGCCTTAGAGTTGCGTCAGTTTTTGCAGCATCTGATCGGTGGTGGATACCGCTTTACTGTTGATTTCGTAAGCGCGTTGCACCTGAATCATATTGACCAGTTCTTCCGCCACATTGACGTTAGACGTTTCAACATACCCTTGATACAGCAGTCCCGCGCCGTTCAGACCCGGCGTGCTTTCGTTCGGTGCACCGGAGGATTGCGTTTCGGTGTAGAGGTTTTCGCCAATACTCTCCAGTCCGGTATCATTCATAAAGGTGGTGAGATTGAGCTGCCCAACCTGAACCGGAGCTGCCTGGCCTTGTTGTGTTACGCTGACCACGCCATCACGACCGATGGTGATACTTAGCGCATTCGCCGGTATGGTGATCGCTGGCTGCACCTGAAAACCACCAGCCGTCACCAGCTGCCCGTTCTGATCCACCTGGAAAGAGCCGTCACGGGTATAGGCTGATGAGCCATCTGGCAACATCACCTGGAAAAAGCCCTGCCCTTTAATCGCGACATCTTTGCTGTTATTGGTTTGCGACAGGTTGCCCTGGCTGTGTAAACGTTCCGTGGCGACCGGGCGTACCCCCGTACCGATTTGTAATCCGGATGGTAAGGTGGTTTGTTCGGAAGACTGTGCCCCCGGCTGGCGAATGGTTTGATAAAGCAGATCTTCAAACACCGCGCGCTGACGCTTAAAACCGTTGGTACTAACGTTTGCCAGGTTGTTGGCAATGACGTCCATATTGGTTTGCTGGGCGTCAAGGCCCGTTTTGGCGATCCATAATGAACTGATCATAAAATGTCCTGTAGTGGATTAGTGACAAAGTGCATATGTCTTCTTGCCGGATGCGGCGTAAACGCCTTATCCGGCCTACAAGAGCTCGCAAAATCGATAAATTGCGATTGCCCCCATAGACCCGATAAACTTGCGCATAGGGCAACTTATACTTGTCATGTATCCTTTCAATTAACTCATCGACAGCAGTTGGTTGGCACGGCCTGCGTTATCATCGACGCTGCTGATCACCTTCATCTGCATTTCAAAACGCCGTGCGCTGGCAATCATGTCGCTCATTGCCGCAACGGCATTGACGTTACTGCCTTCCAGAACCCCCGACATCACACGCAAGGTTGGATCTGCCTGCAGTACCGGCCCACGCGTAGCCTGGCTTTCTGCGCTTAAACGAAAAATGCCATCGTCACCGCGCTGGACTTCGCTGCCCGTGGCTTTCACCAGCTTCAGACGCCCCACTGGCGCAACCGTATTTGCCGGATCGCCCGGATTCAGCGCCGAGATTGTGCCATCGGCAGCAATAGTGATTTCCGCCCCTTCCGGCACAGCAATTGGCCCCGCCTCGCCTACCACCGGATGTCCCTGAATTGTCAGTTGCCCGGTGGGATCAACCTGAATGCTGCCATTACGCGTATACCCTTCACTGCCGTCAGCGGTCTGCACGGCCAGCCAACCATCCTGCTGCAACGCAACGTCCAGCGGGCGCGAGGTGTAATCCATCTTGCCGGGTGTCATGTCTGCACCCGGTGTTGACGCCGTTACCAGCGTGCGCGTGGGCAGTGAAAGCCCTTCCACCGGCACTGCGCGCAAGGCGTTTAACTGCGCGCGAAAACCGGGCGTAGAGGCATTGGCCAGATTACTGGCGGTTACCGCCTGTTGATTCAGCGTCTGGCTGGCTGCTCCCATCGCGGTATAAATTGCGTGATCCATTGAGCTATCCCGTCAGCGATTAGCGTAAGTTAACCAGCGTATTGAGGATCTGGTCCTGGGTTTTGATGGTCTGGGCGTTAGACTGATAGTTACGCTGGGCAACGATCATATTGACCAGTTCTTTACTGAGATCGACGTTGGACGCTTCCAGCGCACCGTTGGTCAGTGTGCCAAAGTTGCCCGTCCCGGCTGTCCCCAACAGCGCCACGCCAGAAGATTGCGTAGCGGACCAGACGTTGTCGCCTTCGGATGCCAGACCTTCGTTGTTGGCAAAGTTCGCCAGTACAATCTGCCCCAGCAGTTGGGTTTGTTCGTTGGAATAGTTGCCGACAACCGTACCGTCATCATTGATTTGATAACTCACCAGATCGCCCGGTTTGTAGCCGTTCTGGGTGGTTGCCACAATGTTGTTAGCGCCGGTATTTTGCTGCATGGAGTTGAGGAAGCTCAGGCTAAACGTGGCGGGATCTGCGCCGTTAATTGCGCCAGTGGAAATATTCGCTGTTGGATTTGAGGTCAGAACGCCATTGGCATTAAACACCAGTGTTGTCGCTGTCTTCGCAATGCTGTTTGGATCACTACTATCCTGGGTATAGACCTGCCAGTTATTATCCCCGGTCTTCACAAAGTAGACGCTCATGTCATGAGCATTACCCTGACTATCGAAAACAGTCACCGAACCTTTTTTGTTATAGCTATCCGCATTGCTGGCATCAAATGTGTTAACAGAGGGAAGCGGATCACTGGAATTCAGGTTGATCTGCATCGACGCCGTGGTGGTAGTTTTCGCTGCCATCAGGGTATTCGGGATCGAAATATTGGTCGGATTCGCCCCTTGCTGAATAGTCGGCGGCGTACCGGTTGCCGGGTACCCCGTCAGCTGTAAACCTTGCATATTCACCAGGTTACGGTTTTCATCCAGCTTAAATTGTCCGTTACGGCTGTAGAACACCGAACCATTGCTGTCTACCAGACGGAAAAAACCGTTCTGGCTGATAGCAACGTCCAGACCACGCCCGGTGTTGGTGGTCGTGCCATCGGTAAAGTCCTGAGTGATACCAGCAACTTTTACCCCCAGTCCCACTTTCGAACCGGCAAACATATCGGCAAAAGAGGCCGTGCCTGATTTAAAGCCGTAGGTGGCGGAGTTGGCGATATTGTTGCCAATAACATCGAGGTTGGTGGCGGCAGCGTTTAATCCGCTAACCGCTTGAGAAAAGGCCATGACTGACTCCTGAAATGTGAAGGCTTAAATTATCTGCCGTACTTCGTCGAGGGTGGTGGTGCCGTAAGTGCCGAGATCCAGCGTATTACCGTTGTTGCCGCGGATCACACCCTGCACCAGAGCAAACTGCAGCGGCTGGGCAACCAGTTGTGTACCACCGTTACTGGCGCTAATCGCTACATTGTAAGAACCGTTCGGCGCAGTGCTGCCGTCAGTCAACGTACCGTCCCAGGTGAAACTGTGGACTCCGGCGGTCAGTTCACCAATATCAATGGTGCGCACAACCGCGCCATTTTTATCGGTGATGGTGGCCGTCACTTTGTCTGCCGCCTGTTGCAGCTCAACACCAAACGGCGTAGTCGTGGTCACAGCCCCTTCTTCACTGCCGGTTCCCGCAAGAACAGTGGTGCCGGGGATCATCACGCCGTGACCGATCAGGTTACTGGCCTGTAACGACTGGCTGTTATCAATCTGTCCGGAAATAGATCCGAGCGTGGTATTGAGTTTTTCAATCCCGCTGACCGTGCTGATTTGAGCCAATTGCGACGTCAGCTCGTTGTTTTCCATTGGATTGGTCGGGTCCTGGTTTTTCAGCTGCGCCACCAGCAAAGTCAGAAAACTGCTTTGTAAATCTGAGGCGTTGCTGCCCGTGAGCGAACTACTACTGGTGGTGCTGACGCCGGTATTTGTCGGATCGGTGGTGGTTACCGCAATGGACATAGTTTTCTCCTTTATTGACCGAGCGTAAGGGTTTTCAGCATCATGCTTTTCACCGTGTTGAGCACTTCAACATTGGCCTGATAGCTGCGTGACGCCGACATGGTGTTAACCATCTCTCCGACGACATCAACGTTTGGCATTTTCACGTAGCCCTTTGCATCCGCCAGCGGATTACCCGGTTCATAAACCAGTTTGTCCGGGGCCTGACTTTCTATAACATCGGCAACCTTTACGCCGCCTGTCGCAGCACCTGGTGCAGCGTTAACCTGGAATACCACCTGTTTTGCCCGATATGGCTGTCCATCGGGACCGGTCACGCTATCAGCATTCGCCAGATTACTGGCCGCCACGTTCAGGCGCTGGGACTGGGCAGTTAACGCCGACCCGGCGATATCAAAAATATTCAGCAGTGCCATCCGTTAATTTCCGCTCTGTAAAACGTTCATCATGCCTTTGATCTGCCCGCTCAACACGCTAAGGCTCATCTGGTATTGCAGGCTGTTATCGGCAAACTGGGTGCGTTCGCGATCCATATCGACGGTATTACCGTCAAGCGAAGGCTGGTCCGGAATACGGTATTGCAGTTCTGCGGTAGGAGGCGTCAGCGCCTGCGCCGGAATGTGTTGCGTTGAGGTCATCGTCAGTGCAACCACACTGGTTGCATCCCGTCCACGTTGCATGACTTTTTTAAGTTCACTGGCAAAATCGATATCGCGCGCCTGATAACCAGGGGTATCGGCATTGGCGATGTTTGCTGCCAGCACTTCCTGACGCTGGGCGCGCAGATTGAGCGCCTCTTGTTGAAAACGTAAGGCGGCGTCGAGCTTATCGAGCATATCTCCTCCGCAAGTATCAAAATTCGGCCATCAGCTTAAATGCCTTTACGCGCGCGTTATCGGCGGAATAAACGCAAAATGGGTCTCTATTTATTTATGCCGTTGATGGTCATTGCGGACAGGTACAATTCACGTTGTAGAAATGGCTGGGGGGCGAAAATGCTGGCATTAAAACGTAGCGTGGCGATCATCGCGATACTGTTCAGTCCGTTAAGTGCGGCGAGCAATCTCACATCGCAATTGCACACCTTTTTTAGCGCCCAGCTCGCGGGGGTAAGTGATGAGGTTCGTGTTTCTATTCGTACAGCGCCCAATCTACTACCGCCGTGCGAGCAGCCATTGCTTTCGATGAGCAATAATTCCCGCCTGTGGGGCAATGTGAATGTGTTGGCACGCTGCGGTAACGACAAACGATATTTACAGGTTAATGTGCAGGCCACAGGAAATTATGTGGTTGCCGCAATGCCCATTGTGCGGGGAGGAAAGCTGGAAGCTGGCAATGTCAAACTGAAACGCGGACGGCTGGACACCTTGCCACCGCGTACGGTGCTGGATATCAATCAACTTGTTGATGCCGTTAGCCTGCGCGATCTATCACCCGATCAACCTATCCAGTTAACCCAGTTTCGCCAGGCATGGCGGGTAAAAGCGGGACAACGCGTCAACGTGATCGCCAGTGGTGATGGGTTTAGCGCCAACGCAGAAGGTCAGGCGCTGAACAATGCAGCCGTCGCACAGAATGCGCGGGTGCGCATGGTATCGGGACAGGTGGTCAGCGGCGTTGTTGATGCAGATGGGAATATTCTTATAAACCTGTAAGCTGTTAAAGATTACCCGTCCCTTGCCGATAAATAAGCAACACATGATAAAAGCGCCCTCAATGAGGAATAAACCATGAGTATTGATCGCACTTCGCCTCTGAAGCCCGTAAGCACCGTTCAACCGCGCGAAACCATTGACGCGCCGGTAACGAACACCCGGGCGGCAAAAACAACCGCCTCCACCAGCACCAGTGTGACGTTAAGCGACGCGCAAGCAAAACTGATGCAACCCGGCAGCAGTGATATCAATCTTGAACGTGTCGAAGCGTTAAAACTGGCGATTCGTAACGGTGAACTAAAAATGGACACCGGCAAAATTGCCGATGCGCTGATCAACGAAGCGCAGCAAGACTTGCAGAGTAACTGATCGTATGACGCGTCTTGCAGAGATCCTCGACCAGATGTCCGCTGTGCTTAACGATCTCAAAACGGTAATGGATCAAGAGCAGCAACATCTCTCTATGGGGCAGATCAACGGCAGCCAGTTGCAATGGATTACAGAACAAAAAAGCTCTCTGCTGGCGACGCTGGATTACCTCGAACAGTTACGCAGGAAAGAACCCAATGCAGCAAATAGCGTTGATATTAGTCAACGCTGGCAGGAAATTACTGTGAAAACGCAGCAACTACGCCAAATGAATCAACATAACGGCTGGTTACTGGAAGGACAGATTGAGCGCAATCAACAGGCGCTGGAAATGTTGAAACCGCATCAGGAACCGACGCTATATGGAGCGAACGGTCAGACCTCAACAACCCATCGCGGCGGTAAAAAGATTTCGATCTGAAGATTATCTCCGGCCTGCACTGCAGGCCGGAATGCATTGTTACACCGTCCGGCGGGCAAACTCTTTAACTTTGAAGCCCAGTACCGCCAGTGCAGCAAAGTACGCAGCAATCCCCGCCAGCACGACCGCCATTAAACGCAGTAAGCGCCAGGGCATGGTACCCAATGACCACTCCGGCATGATATGTAACATACCTAAAAGCACGCCCGACATCACCAGTACCGCCACCACCAGACGCAACAGAAACGCCATCCAGCCAGGTTGCGGGGTAAAGATTTTCTGCTTACGCAACTGCCAGTAAAGCAGCGAAGCATTCAGACACGCCGCCAGACCAATAGAAAGTGACAGCCCGGCATGTTTCAACGGACCGATAAACGCCAGGTTCATCAATTGCGTTAAAATCAGCGTAACGATGGCAATTTTCACTGGCGTTTTAATGTCCTGGCGGGAATAAAAGCCAGGAGCCAACACTTTCACTACAATCAGGCCAATCAAACCCACCGAGTAGGCAATTAACGCCCGCTGGGTCATCAGCGCATCAAAGGCGGTAAATTTACCGTACTGGAACAGCGAAACGGTTAACGGACCTGAAAGAATGCCCAACGCAACCGCACTCGGCAGCGCCAACAGGAAACAAAGACGCAGCCCCCAGTCCATCAAACGGTTGTATTCATCATGATTGCCACTGGCAAAACTTTTCGACAGCGACGGCAGCAAAATGGTGCCAAGCGCCACGCCCAGTACACCGGACGGAAACTCCATTAAGCGGTCGGCGTAATACATCCATGACACCGAACCGGAAGCAAGAAACGAGGCAAAAATGGTGTTGATGATTAAGGAGATCTGGCTCACAGAGACGCCAAGGATTGCCGGTCCCATCTGTTTCACCACACGCATTGCTCCGGCATCGTGGAAGTTAATGCGTGGCAAAACCAGCATGCCGATCTTCTTCAGATGAGGTAGCTGATACACCAGCTGCAGGATGCCGCCGACCGTAACAGCCCAGGCCAGCGCCAGCACCGGTGGATTAAAGTACGGCGCGGCAAACAGCGCAAAGCCAATCATGCTGATATTGAGCAATGTCGGGGCAAACGCCGGAATTGAGAAGCGGTTCCAGGTATTCAGAATCGCTCCCACCAGCGACGCCAGGGAGATCAGCAAGATATAGGGAAAGGTTATCTTTAGTAGCTGGCTGGTCAGGGCAAATTTGTCGGCAGTGTCAGCGAAGCCAGGCGCGGTCACCATGATCACCCACGGTGCAGCGAGCATGCCAGCGACCGTCACAACCGCCAGCGCAAGTGTCAGCAGGCCAGAAACATAAGAGACAAAGACCCGCGTGGCGTCTTCACCCTGCTTGCTTTTATATTCTGCCAGAATCGGTACAAATGCCTGGGAAAATGCCCCTTCGGCAAAGATACGGCGTAACAAGTTAGGAAGTTTAAAAGCGACGAAAAAGGCGTCGGTTGCCATCCCTGCGCCAAAGATTCTGGCGACAATTGCGTCTCGTGCGAAGCCAAGCACACGCGAAAACATGGTCATCGAGCTGACGGCGGCCAGCGATTTTAATAAATTCATCGGTGTTCTAATCCAGACCCACGGGCAAAACGCCTGCAAGGCAGGCGCTGAAAGAGGCGAATAGTCTACCTGGATTATGGTGAATTGCTACCGCCAGATGTTACAGGGTTTATTCACTCATCGCATCGCGCCAGATCTTGTCAACGATACGTTGCGCCAGCACGGCCTGTTCGCCGGCGGTTTGCGGAACTGTCTGATTTTGCACGCATTCAATGAAGTGCCGCGCACAGCCGACAAATCCACGTTGCTCGAGCGTACTCTGCCAACCAGGAATCGGTTTATGCACTACGCCCTGCCCGCGCTCCTCACGCCATTCGCGCATATCCGTAATGTCGATGAGCGCACCATCAGTCACGGCCTGCACGGTTTCACGCTGACTTCCGGCACGGCGATGCATACAGGTGGTGATCTGCAAAGGACCAGCCGAAAAATGGTGCTCGGCAAACAGCATTTCGCCGGACTCATTGGTCAGCAACGTACCGCTTTCGAGAGTTGCATTGCCGCCAGACAACCACAGCGCGGTATCCACCACATGCAGATAATCATCCAGCAACGTGAAATAAAGATCGTGTGGCCCGACGCTATTGCTACGATGTTTATCCATTCTTAGCGAGGACGCGGTGGCGAGTTGCGTTTTTAACTCACCGTAGAGTGGTGCGAAACGACGGTTAAAACCGACCATCAACGTCAGTTTTTTCCGCGCCGCCAGTTCCACCAGCCGTTCAGCATCGCGCAGATTTTCTGCCAGCGGTTTATCGACACAGACATGTACCCCCGCATTGAGTAACGTACTGACCACATCAAAGTGGCTGGCGGTGCTGGAATGCACAAAAACCGCATCGCAACTGGCGGCAAGGCTGGATAACGAATCAGCATAAGGAATGCGCCAGCTGTCACAAATTGGCAGGGCTTTGGCGCGCGTAGGCGACCACGCACCTTGTAACGTCCAGTCAGACGCTGCCGCCAGCACCGGTAACCACGCTTTTTGCGCGATGCCGCCTAACCCCACTACGCCGATACGTAATTTTTTCACTTTAATCTCCCAGATGGGCCAGCAACGAATCAAGACGCTGTTTCAGTTCTGCCACTTCGATTTCCAGGGCTTCGACGCGGGCCTGTAAATCACCGTCAGCTGCGTTCGACATATCCGTTACCGCCGGCGGATTCTCAACCTCACCACTGAAAAGATGCATGTAGCGGCTTTCGCGTTTACCCGGTTCGCGGGCCAGACGCACCACAAAAGGACCATCTTCGCGACTCGCCAGTTGTTCCAGCGTCGACTCCACTTCCGCCATATCGCTGAATTCATACATTCGCGCGGCGCGGCTGCGCAGTTCCCCCGGCGTCTGGGCACCACGCAATAACAACGTGGTGATTAACGCCACTTCTGCGGCGCTCAGTTTCAGATCGCCAAATTCTGAATTACAAAAACGTTGCTCATATTTGGTGACCCGATTACCAAAACCGCTCACCGTGCGTAGATAATGACGTTTGACCAGATTATCCAGCTGTTCCTGCACTTCAGATTCACTCAGATTCATAACCGGTTCACGGTTCGTTTTCTGATTACAGGCCGTGACTACACCATTTACGGAGAGCGGGTATTGCTCCGACGTGGTCACCTGTTTTTCCAGCAAGCAACCAATCACGCGAGCTTCCATGGCAGTAAGTTGATATTTCATGAGATTCTCCTTAGCGGCCGGGCGTCCAGTCTGGGGTAGTTAATGCCGTCAGTACGTGATCGCGCCATTGTCCATCAATCAACAGATAGTCTTTCGCATAGCCTTCTTTTTCAAAACCCAGTCGCGCCAGTAAATCACCGCTGCGTTTATTGTGCGGCATATAATTAGCCATAATGCGATGAATATGTTGGGTGCGCTGCATATAACGAATGGCTGCGCTCAGAGCTTCAAACATGAGTCCTTTGCCCTGCCATTTTTGCCCAATCGAATAACCGAGATAGCAGGCATGAAAAGAGCCGCGAACAACATTGGAAAAATTGGCAACGCCAATAATCTCTTTTTCGTCCGGGTCGAATAAGCCAAAGTAGAAAGCTGAACCTTGTTTATGAAATTCGTTAATCATCCCTAGCCTGGCCTGCCAGCCTGATGGATAACAGTGGCTTTCGTCGCGCACTGGCTCCCAGGGCTTGAGGAAATGGCGATTCTCTGCGTAATAATCCGCCAGACGCCAGGCATCACGATCATGCACCAGACGCACGACCAGTCGGTCTGTGGTTAAGCGCACTTTTGGCACGTTACTGCGATAGCCAAACATTCTATACCTACTCCTTCCCGTAACGTCTTTAATACGCTGTAAGTATTACTATACCTGCGCAACCAGACCCTGTGAAAAGTCCAGAATGCCATTTTCTGCATTATTCACATATTTGATAAAAACTCTCTATCAAAGCGACGTTTTGATAAAAAAATATTGTCCCCGAAGTGATGGGAAAAGTCTTAGCGGCAATGCAGAATAGAAAGTGCTCATCTTTTATTTCCCGGGAGGGGAAATGTCCCGCGTGTCGCAGGCGAGGAACCTGGGTAAATATTTCCTGCTCATCGATAATATGCTGGTCGTGCTGGGGTTCTTTGTTGTCTTCCCGCTGATCTCTATCCGCTTCGTTGATCAAATGGGCTGGGCCGCCGTCATGGTCGGTATTGCCCTCGGTCTACGCCAGTTTATTCAGCAAGGTCTGGGTATTTTCGGCGGCGCAATTGCCGACCGCTTTGGTGCCAAACCGATGATTGTCACCGGTATGCTGATGCGTGCCGCCGGATTCGCCACAATGGGTATCGCCCACGAACCGTGGCTACTGTGGTTTTCATGCCTGCTTTCGGGACTCGGCGGCACGTTGTTTGATCCTCCGCGTTCGGCGCTGGTGGTGAAATTAATCCGTCCACAGCAGCGTGGTCGTTTTTTCTCGCTGTTGATGATGCAGGACAGTGCCGGTGCGGTCATTGGCGCATTGTTGGGGAGCTGGCTGTTGCAATACGACTTTCGCCTGGTCTGCGCCACAGGGGCAGTTTTGTTTGTGCTGTGTGCAGCGTTCAATGCGTGGTTGTTACCGGCATGGAAACTCTCCACCGTACGCACGCCCGTTCGCGAAGGCATGACCCGCGTGATGCGTGACAAGCGTTTTGTCACCTATGTCCTGACGCTGGCGGGTTACTACATGCTGGCTGTACAAGTGATGCTGATGCTGCCAATTATGGTCAACGACGTGGCGGGCGCGCCCTCTGCCGTTAAATGGATGTATGCCATTGAAGCGTGTCTGTCGTTAACGTTGCTCTACCCTATCGCCCGCTGGAGTGAAAAGCATTTTCGTCTGGAACACCGGTTAATGGCTGGGCTGTTGATAATGTCATTAAGCATGATGCCAGTAGGCATGGTCAGCGGCCTGCAACAACTTTTCACCCTGATTTGTCTGTTTTATATCGGGTCGATCATTGCCGAGCCTGCGCGTGAAACCTTAAGTGCTTCGCTGGCAGACGCAAGAGCTCGCGGCAGCTATATGGGGTTTAGCCGTCTGGGTCTGGCGATTGGCGGCGCTATTGGTTATATCGGTGGCGGCTGGCTGTTTGACCTGGGCAAATCGGCGCACCAGCCAGAGCTTCCGTGGATGATGCTGGGCATTATTGGCATCTTCACTTTCCTTGCGCTGGGTTGGCAGTTTAGCCAGAAACGCGCCGCGCGTCGTTTGCTTGAACGCGACGCCTGATTTGATACTCCCCCCTGACTCCTCCATACTGAAAGTGAACTGACAGCCAAATGGAGGAGTCACGTGAAGCTATACATTTATGATCACTGCCCTTACTGCCTCAAAGCCCGCATGATTTTCGGCCTGAAAAATATCCCCGTCGAATTACATGTTCTGCTCAACGACGACGCAGAAACACCCACCCGGATGGTCGGTCAAAAACAGGTTCCCATTCTGCAAAAAGATGACAGCCGCTATATGCCAGAAAGCATGGACATCGTTCACTATGTCGATAAACTCGACGGCAAACCGTTACTGACCGGCAAACGTTCCCCTGCCATTGAAGAGTGGCTGCGCAAGGTCAATGGCTACGCCAACAAACTGCTGTTGCCGCGTTTTGCCAAATCGGCATTTGATGAGTTTTCTACTCCTGCCGCGCGCAAATATTTCGTCGACAAGAAAGAGGCCAGCGCGGGTAATTTTGCCGACCTGCTGGCCCACTCTGACGGTCTGATTAAGAATATCAGCGATGATTTACGTGCGCTGGACAAACTGATCGTCAAACCGAACGCCGTGAATGGCGAACTTTCGGAAGATGATATTCAGCTATTTCCGCTCCTGCGTAATCTGACGCTAGTAGCCGGAATCAACTGGCCAAGCCGCGTTGCTGATTACCGCGATAATATGGCGAAACAGACACAAATCAATTTGTTATCATCAATGGCGATTTAATCCTGACCCGCCGCGGCAGCCTGTATTCGCGGGTTGCCGCTGTTTTCAGTTTTTTCTGCTGGCGCGTTTATCGCTGGTGACACATGCTGCGTTGTGTCAGGATATTGACGCAGATTTCATGTCGAGGACTACCATGAACAAGTTTTTATTTGCCGCTGCATTGATCGTCAGTGGCCTGCTCGTTGGCTGTAATCAACTCACCCAATACACCATCACCGAACAAGAAATTAACCAGTCGCTTGCGAAACATAATAATTTCTCAAAAGATATCGGTTTACCCGGCGTGGCTGACGCCCATATTGTTCTGACAAACCTGACCAGCCAAATTGGTCGCGAAGAGCCGAATAAGGTTACCCTAACCGGAGACGCCAATCTGGACATGAACTCCCTGTTCGGTAGCCAGAAAGCGACCATGAAACTGAAGCTGAAAGCGCTGCCCGTATTTGATAAAGAAAAAGGCGCGATCTTCCTGAAAGAGATGGAAGTGGTCGATGCGACGGTACAACCGGAAAAAATGCAAACGGTGATGCAAACGTTGCTTCCCTATTTAAACCAGGCATTACGCAATTACTTTAACCAGCAACCTGCTTACGTCCTGCGCGAAGATGGCAGCCAGGGCGAAGCAATGGCGAAGAAACTGGCGAAAGGCATTGAAGTGAAGCCAGGCGAAATTGTCATTCCGTTTACTGATTAATCACGAGGGCGCATTCGCGCCCTTTATTTTTCGTGCAAAGGAAAACGTTTCCGCTTATCCTTTGTGTCCGGCAAAAACATCCCTTCAGCCGGAGCATAGAGATTAATGACTGCACCATCCCAGGTATTAAAGATCCGCCGCCCAGACGACTGGCACCTTCACCTCCGCGATGGCGACATGTTAAAAACTGTCGTGCCGTATACCAGCGAAATTTATGGACGGGCTATCGTAATGCCCAATCTGGCTCCGCCCGTGACCACCGTTGAGGCTGCCGTGGCGTATCGCCAGCGCATTCTTGACGCCGTACCTGCCGGGCACGATTTCACCCCGCTGATGACCTGTTATTTAACAGATTCGCTGGATCCTAATGAGCTGGAGCGCGGATTTAACGAAGGCGTGTTCACCGCTGCAAAACTTTATCCGGCAAACGCAACCACTAACTCCAGCCATGGCGTTACGTCAGTTGACGCAATCATGCCGATACTTGAGCGCATGGAAAAAATCGGTATGCCGCTACTGGTGCATGGTGAAGTAACACATGCAGATATCGACATTTTTGATCGTGAAGCGCGCTTTATAGAAAGCGTGATGGAACCGCTGCGCCAGCGCCTGACCGCGCTGAAAGTCGTTTTTGAGCATATCACCACCAAAGACGCTGCCGACTATGTCCGTGACGGAAATGAACGGCTGGCTGCCACCATCACTCCGCAGCATCTGATGTTTAACCGCAACCATATGCTGGTTGGTGGCGTGCGTCCGCACCTGTATTGTCTACCCATCCTCAAACGCAATATCCACCAACAGGCATTGCGTGAACTGGTCGCCAGCGGTTTTAATCGTGTATTCCTCGGAACGGATTCTGCGCCACATGCACGTCATCGCAAAGAGAGCAGCTGCGGCTGCGCGGGCTGTTTCAACGCCCCAACTGCGCTGGGCAGTTACGCTACCGTCTTTGAAGAGATGAATGCTTTGCAGCACTTTGAAGCATTCTGTTCTGTAAACGGCCCGCAGTTCTATGGCTTGCCGGTCAACGACACATTCATCGAACTGGTACGTGAAGAGCAACAGGTTGCTGAAAGCATCGCACTGACTGATGACACGCTGGTGCCATTCCTCGCCGGAGAAACGGTACGCTGGTCCGTTAAACAATAAAAATCGTAGCTTCCTGTTGTCATTAGGTTATTTTACCTGTATAAATAACCAGTATATTCAACAGGGGGCTATTATGCGAATTGAAGTCACCATAGCGAAAACTTCTCCATTGCCAGCTGGGGCTATTGACGCCCTGGCTGGCGAACTTTCCCGCCGTATTCAGTATGCGTTTCCTGATAATGAAGGCCACGTATCGGTACGTTATGCCGCAGCAAATAATTTATCGGTTATTGGCGCGACAAAAGAAGATAAACAGCGCATTAGCGAAATTCTCCAGGAAACGTGGGAAAGCGCCGATGACTGGTTTGTCAGCGAATAATATGCAGTGATTTTTGTTTTTGCCGGGTCGCCCCGGCTTTTTTATTTTACTTGCGAATTGTGAGTACAAAATTTCTACACTTCCTCAAAATAATTGCACAATATGCTAAAAAAATATGAATGACATGCTGTTTTATTGTTCATATAAATCTTAAAAGCAGAAATTTATCTGCTCCCCCCTTTAAAAATTCGGTGAATACCCTTACTTATTGGTATACTGAAGTTGCTTCAGATAAAAACGCATTGAACCTCGAATAACGTTGTCTAGTAACACGAATTAGGGGGCCATGATGGAAAAAAATAATGAAGTCATTCAGACTCATCCGCTCGTAGGGTGGGACATCAGCACCGTTGATAGCTATGATGCGCTGATGTTGCGTTTGCACTACCAGACCCCAAATAAGTCCGAGCAGGAAGGGACTGAAGTTGGTCAGACGCTCTGGTTAACCACTGATGTTGCCAGACAATTTATTTCGATATTAGAAGCAGGAATCGCCAAAATTGAATCCGGTGATTTCCAGGTAAACGAGTATCGGCGTCATTAACATGACATGACCATCCACCCAAAAGGCACCTCACCGGTGCCTTTACCATTTCTGGGTTGTATATCTGCATTCAGTTAATTACTCTGCTTAAACCATGAGAGCAGAGAGAAAAAAATGAAATACGATCTCATCATTATTGGCAGCGGTTCCGTAGGTGCTGCCGCCGGGTATTATGCAACCCGCGCCGGTTTAAACGTGCTAATGACCGACGCCCATATGCCACCGCATCAACACGGCAGCCACCACGGCGATACGCGATTAATTCGCCATGCTTATGGTGAAGGTGAAAAGTATGTCCCGCTGGTCCTCCGCGCGCAAATGCTGTGGGATGAACTTTCCCGCCACAACGAAGATGATCCCATTTTTGTACGCTCTGGTGTCATTAACCTCGGTCCGGCTGACTCCGCATTTCTCGCCAACGTCGCCCACAGCGCCGAACAGTGGCAACTCAACGTTGAAAAGCTCGACGCGCAAGGGATTATGGCCCGCTGGCCAGAAATACGCGTCCCGGACAACTACATCGGTTTATTTGAAACTGATTCCGGTTTTTTGCGCAGCGAACTGGCGATTAAAACCTGGATCCAACTGGCGAAGGAAGCGGGCTGTGCGCAGCTGTTCAACTGTCCGGTCACCGCAATTCGTCATGACGATGATGGCGTAACTATTGAAACGGCTGACGGTGAGTATCAGGCGAAAAAAGCGATTGTCTGCGCGGGAACATGGGTAAAAGACCTACTCCCGGAGCTGCCTGTCCAGCCCGTACGCAAAGTATTTGCCTGGTATCAGGCCGATGGCCGCTATAGCGTGAAGAATAAATTCCCGGCATTTACCGGTGAGCTGCCCAATGGCGATCAATATTATGGTTTTCCGGCAGAAAACGACGCGTTGAAGATTGGCAAACATAACGGAGGCCAGGTTATCCATTCAGCAGATGAACGTGTTCCGTTTGCGGAAGTGGTCAGCGATGGTTCGGAAGCCTTCCCGTTCTTGCGCAATGTGTTGCCGGGTATCGGCTGCTGCCTGTACGGCGCTGCCTGCACCTATGATAATTCGCCTGACGAAGATTTTATTATCGATACTCTACCCGCCCACGATAATACACTGCTCATTACCGGCCTGAGTGGGCACGGTTTTAAATTTGCGTCAGTTTTAGGGGAAATAGCTGCCGATTTTGCGCAAGACAAAAAAAGCGATTTTGATTTGACACCATTCAGGCTTTCCCGCTTCCAATAATCATCATTACGGCCTCCAGAATGAGGCCGTTTTTACAGGAGTATTTAATGCGTCGGTTGGTGAACTATCTCATTAATAATATTCGCGAGCATCTGATGCTTTATCTTTTTCTCTGGGGACTATTAGCAATTATGGACCTAATCTACGTGTTTTATTTTTAGTTTTCCGCACTGACATAAACTGACAAATATTTAATCTCCCTTTCATTTAGCGTGAAAAATTGAATGAGATTCTTCCTGCCTCTACAGCACTCACTAGACCTTCCAGATGCTTAACCCACTAAACTTATGAAGATTCTTTCATTATTAATTCAAAATTATTGAAATAAAAATAAATATCATTTAATTTGTTATTTTTGTGTTGCAATTCATTCTCCGACACGCCATTTTCTTTCTCTCGCAAATTCGTTTTGGATGTACTTATGTCATTCACAAATACCCCTGAACGCTATGGTGTTATATCTGCGGCCTTACATTGGCTAAGCGCAATTATTGTCTATGGCATGTTTGCTTTAGGTCTGTGGATGGTCACGCTCAGTTATTACGATGGCTGGTATCACCAGGCACCGGAACTGCATAAAAGCATCGGCATTTTGTTAATGATGGGGCTGGTTATTCGCGTTCTGTGGCGCGTCATATCTCCACCGCCGGGTCCGCTGCCGAGTTATTCGCCCATGACTCGTCTTGCAGCAAAAGCTGGACATCTCGCATTGTACCTATTGCTGTTCGCCATCGGCATCAGCGGCTATCTGATCTCAACTGCCGATGGTAAACCGATCAGCGTTTTTGGCTGGTTTGACGTCCCCGCGACCCTCTCCGACGCTGGCGCACAGGCTGACTTTGCCGGTGCCCTGCATTTTTGGCTCGCGTGGAGCGTTGTAGTACTGTCCGTTATGCACGGATTTATGGCCCTGAAGCATCATTTCATCGATAAAGACGACACTCTGAAGCGCATGCTGGGAAAGTCGTCATCTGACTATGGAGTATAAAAAATGAAAAAAAGCCTGCTTGGTTTAACCTTCGCTTCCTTGATGTTCTCTGCCGGTTCAGCGGTTGCCGCCGATTACAAAATTGACAAAGAAGGTCAGCACGCCTTTGTTAACTTCCGCATCCAGCATCTTGGCTATAGCTGGTTATATGGCACCTTCAAAGATTTCGACGGTACTTTTACCTTTGATGAAAAAAATCCAGCTGCCGATAAAGTGAATGTGACAATTAACACCACCAGCGTCGATACTAATCACGCCGAACGCGATAAACATCTTCGCAGTGCGGATTTCCTCAATACCGCAAAATATCCACAGGCAACATTCACCTCCACCAGCGTGAAGAAAGACGGTGACGAACTGGATATTACCGGCAATCTGACGCTGAATGGTGTAACCAAGCCCGTCACACTGGAAGCGAAATTAATTGGTCAGGGTGACGACCCGTGGGGCGGTAAACGTGCAGGCTTTGAGGCCGAAGGCAAAATCAAGCTCAAAGACTTCAATATCAAGACAGATTTAGGTCCAGCGTCTCAGGAAGTGGATCTGATTATTTCAGTGGAAGGCGTACAGCAGAAGTAAGAGTGAAATGTTGCCGGATGGCACGCATCCGGCAATGATATTTATTCTGTCGGTTCAGGAATGCCCAGTGTTGTATTCAGACGTCCACGAGACTTATTAAAGATCTTATTGCCATTTTCACGTCCTGCCCGACGGCGTCGCTGTTCCTCTGGCGGTAACGCGCTTTCTTCGCAGCAAATCTCACTACAACAACCTTTGTATTTTTCCGCACATACTGGACACTGAATAAACAACAGATGGCAGCCATCATTTTTACAGTTGGTATGGCTGTCGCACGGCGCACCGCACTGGTGGCAGTGCGCGATAATCTCATCAGATATACGTTCGCCCATCCGCTCGTCAAAAACAAAATTTTTGCCAATAAAACGCACCGGCAAGCCCTGCTCGCGCGCCTTACGGGCGTATTCAATAATTCCGCCCTCGATATGCCAGACTTTGTTGAATCCGTTATGTTTCATCCAGGCACTGGCCTTTTCACAACGAATGCCGCCGGTGCAGTACATGACGATTTTTTTATCTTTATGTGCCTGCATCATCTCAACTGCTTTTGGCAGCTGCTCACGGAAGGTATCTGCCGGTATTTCCAGCGCGTTTTCAAAGTGCCCCACTTCATACTCATAGTGGTTACGCATGTCGATAAACAATGCATCGGGATCGTCAAGCATGGCGTTCACTTCCGCCGCTTGCAGATACTCACCAACATTGCTGGCATCAAAGTGAGGATCGTCAATACCGTCGGCAACAATGCGATCGCGTACCTTCATACGCAGTACCCAGAAGGATTTCCCGTCATCATCCAACGCGATATTCAGGCGTAAACCCTCTAAAGCCGGGTCGAAGGCATAGAGCTGCGCGCGAAATGTTTCAACATTGCTCGCAGGTACGCTGATTTGCGCGTTAATGCCCTCATGCGCCAGATACACTCGCCCAAAAACATTCAGCGCGGTAAACAGTTGATATAAAGCGTCACGGGTCACCTTAGGATCGGCAATGTGGAAATACTTATAAAACGAAATGGTGGTTCGCGGTTCGCTCTCAGCCAACATTTTGGCTTTTAACGCGTCGTTGGAAATGCGGTTGTGTAACACTGGCATGGTGTACGGTTCCTGCGAGATGGGAAAGTAAAAATCCGCGGCATGATATAGCAATTATCGATAATTAACATCCACACATTTTACGCTACATTTTAGCATTAAAAATTATTTGTTATTTACAAGCGCGGCAATTTCGCCCAGTCTTCAGTCACAAATTTTGGTTGCGGACGAAAAAATGCGACAATACATACAATTGCCCGTATAGGTTGAAAAACAGGATTGATATGACGAATCTACCCAAGTTCTCCACCGCACTGCTTCATCCGCGTTATTGGTTAACCTGGTTGGGTATTGGCGTACTTTGGTTGGTCGTGCAATTGCCCTACCCGGTTATCTACCGCCTCGGTTGTGGATTAGGAAAACTGGCGTTACGTTTTATGAAACGACGCGCAAAAATTGTGCATCGCAACCTGGAACTGTGCTTCCCGGAAATGAGCGAACAAGAACGCCGTAAAATGGTGGTGAAGAATTTCGAATCCGTTGGCATGGGCCTGATGGAAACCGGCATGGCGTGGTTCTGGCCGGACCGCCGAATCGCCCGCTGGACGGAAGTGATCGGCATGGAACACATTCGTGACGTGCAGGCGCAAAAACGCGGCATCCTGTTAGTTGGCATCCATTTTCTGACACTGGAGCTGGGTGCGCGGCAGTTTGGTATGCAGGAACCGGGGATTGGCGTTTACCGCCCGAACGATAATCCACTGATTGACTGGCTACAAACCTGGGGCCGTTTGCGCTCAAATAAATCGATGCTCGACCGCAAAGATTTAAAAGGCATGATTAAAGCCCTGAAAAAAGGCGAAGTGGTCTGGTACGCACCGGATCATGATTACGGCCCGCGCTCAAGCGTTTTCGTCCCGTTGTTTGCCGTTGAGCAGGCTGCGACCACGACCGGAACCTGGATGCTGGCACGGATGTCCGGCGCATGTCTGGTGCCCTTCGTTCCACGCCGTAAGCCAGATGGCAAAGGGTATCAGTTGATTATACTGCCGCCAGAGTGTTCTCCGCCGCTGGATGATGCCGAAACTACCGCCGCGTGGATGAACAAAGTGGTCGAAAAATGCATCATGATGGCACCAGAGCAGTATATGTGGTTACACCGTCGCTTTAAAACACGCCCGGAAGGCGTTCCTTCACGCTATTAAATCTTCCATGCTGGATGCTTCATAATGGCATCCGGCATTACCACAGAAAATCCCCCTGATTTAGCGATAAAAGCTCTCTGGATTGCGCCCCCTGGAAGTCGGGCGCATAATTAGTGTGCTTATCTTTTCTTCTTATGTTCACCGCGCCTGGCGCACCAACAGCGGATTGCTATGTCACCCTGTGAAAATGACACCCCTATAAACTGGAAACGAAACCTGATCGTCGCCTGGCTAGGCTGTTTTCTTACCGGTGCCGCCTTCAGCCTGGTAATGCCCTTCTTACCCCTCTACGTTGAGCAGCTTGGCGTTACCGGCCACTCCGCCCTGAATATGTGGTCCGGTATTGTCTTCAGCATTACATTTTTATTTTCGGCCATCGCCTCACCGTTTTGGGGTGGACTCGCCGACCGTAAAGGCCGAAAAATCATGCTATTACGCTCTGCTCTCGGCATGGGCATCGTGATGGTGTTGATGGGACTGGCACAAAATATCTGGCAGTTTTTGATCCTGCGGGCGCTTCTTGGTTTACTTGGCGGATTTGTCCCCAACGCTAATGCTCTTATCGCCACACAAGTACCGCGTAATAAAAGCGGCTGGGCGCTGGGTACGCTCTCCACAGGCGGCGTTAGCGGCGCGTTGCTCGGCCCAATGGCTGGCGGTTTGCTCGCCGATAGCTACGGCTTACGTCCGGTATTCTTTATTACCGCCAGTGTGCTCATACTCTGCTTTTTCGTCACCCTGTTTTGCATCAGAGAAAAATTCCAGCCGGTCAGCAAAAAAGAGATGCTGCATATGCGGGAAGTGGTGACATCACTTAAAAACCCGAAACTGGTACTCAGCCTGTTTGTCACCACGTTAATCATCCAGGTGGCGACGGGCTCAATTGCCCCCATTCTGACGCTGTATGTCCGCGAACTGGCGGGTAACGTCAGTAACGTCGCCTTTATCAGTGGCATGATCGCCTCGGTGCCAGGCGTGGCGGCTCTGCTAAGTGCACCACGACTCGGCAAACTTGGCGATCGAATCGGACCCGAAAAGATCCTGATTACGGCGCTGATCTTTTCTGTACTGCTGTTGATCCCAATGTCTTACGTTCAGACGCCATTACAACTTGGGATTTTACGTTTTTTGCTCGGTGCCGCCGATGGTGCACTACTCCCCGCCGTACAGACACTATTAGTTTATAACTCGAGCAACCAGATCGCCGGGCGTATCTTCAGCTATAACCAATCGTTTCGTGATATTGGCAACGTTACCGGACCATTGATGGGAGCAGCGATTTCAGCGAACTACGGTTTCAGGGCGGTATTTCTCGTCACCGCTGGCGTAGTGTTATTCAACGCAGTCTATTCATGGAACAGTCTACGTCGTCGTCGAATCCCCCAGATATCGAACTGATTTTTCGCCTTTCATACTTGCAAAAGCGGAGAATCAGCTATCCTTTTCCCTGAAACCTCATCAACTCAAAGGGAGAATCGTGATGACCATGTACGCAACGCTTGAAGAAGCCATTGACGCTGCACGCGAAGAATTTCTTGCAGACAACCCCGGCATCGACGCCGAAAACGCGAATGTGCAACAGTTCAATGCCCAAAAATACGTTTTGCAGGACGGCGACATCATGTGGCAAGTTGAGTTTTTTGCCGACGAAGGGGAAGAAGGTGAATGTTTACCCATGCTTAGCGGTGAAGCCGCGCAAAGTGTCTTTGACGGCGACTATGATGAGATAGAGATCCGCCAGGAGTGGCAAGATGAGAATACATTACATGAATGGGACGAGGGGGAATTTCAGCTTGAGCCACCGCTGGATACCGAGGAAGGACGCACTGCAGCTGATGAGTGGGATGAACGTTAATCACTCATACGGGCCATGATGTACGTCGATCGGCAGCAGTAAAGTATCGAAAACCAGGGAGAATGGCAGATCAAGGATCGTGACGTAACGCCAGGCGGAGTCACGCACGTCCCATTGCACACCGGGATAATATTGGTTGCCATGCCCCTGCCCCGGTATAGTGCGACTAATGATGCTGCCACAGCCACTCAGCAAGGTCACCATTATGCTCATCACAATTAAACGCATTTGATACCTCTTCCGTAAAAAATACCGGCATAACGCCGGTATTTTTGTTGGCTCGTTGTTTTTGCCGGATGCGGCGTGAACGCTTTACCCGACCTACAAAATCTTGCAAAATCAATAAATTGCAGGAACGATGTAGGCCTGATAAGCGTAGCGCATCAGGCAACTACGTTTTTATTGCGAAGCCGCATCCGGTTTACGTAATGCCAGTGGATTGAGCTTTATCCCTTCGTAATAACTCACCCATGAGGAATATCTCTCCGGGGAATTCCAGACGCGGAAATGCAGACGGGCCATCGTCACCGGATCGCTTAGCAGCACCAGGCGACGATCGCGATTCAGCTTCTCTGGCGTCTCGTTCAGCGCCTGTTCAACGTGGCGGTCACGGGCGATTTCCAGCACCTTGCTGGCGCGGTGACGCGCGGTCGCCATTGCGGTTGCCAGAGCGTTAAATGACGGGTTAAACACCGCGTGCATAAAACCATCATCAAGGGAGCGTTGACGATTCATCTCAAGGAACCGATCGGTATCAACCAGCACCTGCGGCGGTGAATACTCTTCCGGGATCAGGAACAGTTTCCAGCGTTTGGTTCGCAGACCAACGGTGGCACGGCTGGAAATCACCGAAACAAACGGTGACAGGATCAACGAGAAGACAATCGGTGCCAGCCAGAACAGAAAACGCAGATCCAACCACGCCATACCAACTGCCCACACTAACCCTAACAGCAGCTGTGAGCCGTGGCGTTTGAACGCTTCCCCCCAGGAAGTGGAGTCATCATCACGCTGCGGTGAATTCCACACCACTTCCCAGCCAAGGAACGCGCTGACGACGAAGACCGTATGGAACAGCATGCGTACCGGAGCCAGCAGCACGGAAAACAGCACTTCCAGCAGCAACGATAATGTAACGCGCCAGAAGCCGCCGTATTCTTTCGTTCCTTTGCACCAGATAAGCAAAATGCTCAATAGCTTCGGCAGGAACAACAGCACCATGGTCGAAGCAAAAAGTGCAATCGCCAGCTCAGGACGCCACTGCGGCCATACCGGGAACAACTGCCGTGGTTGCAGGAAGTATTGCGGTTCGGTCAACGCATGTACTACCTGCAATGCAGTAGAGAGCGCGAGGAACATAAACCACAGCGGAGCGGAGAGATAAGACATCACGCCCGTCAGGAACACCGCACGGTGAACCGGGTGCATACCCTTCACCAGGAACAGACGGAAGTTCATCAGGTTACCGTGGCACCAGCGGCGGTCACGTTTTAGCTCATCAAGCAAGTTAGGCGGCAATTCTTCATAAGAACCCGGGAGATCGTAAGCAATCCAGACCCCCCAACCTGCACGGCGCATCAACGCCGCTTCCACGAAGTCATGTGACAGGATTGAACCGGCAAAAGAACCTTCGCCCGGCAGCGGAGCCAGTGCACAGTGCTCGATAAACGGTTTCACGCGGATAATCGCGTTATGCCCCCAGTAGTGCGACTCGCCAAGTTGCCAGAAGTGCAAACCGGCTGTAAACAGTGGCCCATACACGCGGGTCGCGAACTGCTGACAGCGCGCATACAGCGTATCCATGCCGGACGCTTTCGGCGACGACTGAATGATCCCGGCGTTCGGGTTGGCTTCCATCAGGCGCACCAGGCCGCACAAACAATCACCGGTCATTACCGAGTCAGCATCCAGCACCACCATGTAGCTGTACTGGCTGCCCCAGCGACGGCAGAAGTCATCGATATTACCGCTTTTACGCTTCACGCGACGGCGGCGGCGGCGATAGAAAATCTGACCTTCGCCACCGACTTCAGCGATAAGCTCCATCCAGGCTTTTTGCTCTGCGACGCAGATATCAGGGTTATAACTGTCACTCAGAATGTAGACATCAAAATGTTTGGCATTCCCGGTGGCTTTTACTGATTCCCACGTTGCACGCAAGCCAGCAAAAACACGGTTCACGTCTTCGTTACAGATAGGCATGATCAACGCCGTGCGATGCTCCGGGTTTAATGGTTCATCGCCAACTGTTGACGCAGATATACTGTATTTATCGCGACCAATAAGCAGTTGCAGGAAGCCCATCAACGCCGTCCAGAATCCGGCGGACACCCAACAGAACAGTACCGCAAAGAGGATCAGGATACCGGTTTGCAGCATATAAGGCAGAAGCTGCATAAAGGAAACCCACACATCCTGACCAACCATATCCATAGGATTAATCAGCGCCCACCCCTGATAAGGAAGAATGGTCTTCATATACCAGGTCGCGACAACAGTTTGCGCGAGCGTCAGGATCAACAGAATGTAACGGCGGATGGTACCGACAGTACGCCACTTTTGCTCGCTCTCCTGCTCTTCTTTGGTCAAACGAGCCAGATAGCGCGGCGTCACATCGCGTCCACGCAGGCGATCCCAGAAACGGCCTACCGGGTTGGTACGCCACGGGTCGGGAAACATCGAGGAGCGTTTTGCTTCTGGCATCGCCTTTAGCTGATCGCGCCCTTCGTCGTCTTTGATTAACTGTCCATCAGCAAGTGAATCTGGCCAGGCTTGTTCCAGACGCGCCTTTACCGAGCCTTGCGGGGAGTCATCCTCCCGCGCCCAGGTGCGGTGTTCGGCATCCAGCGCCTGATGAACGGCGCGGATATCAGTCTTCGGCAATGCCGCTTTCTCGCTTGCGGCGATGGGCATTGCGTCAATGTACTCAGTTGTCTTATTCATTGGCAGGTAACTGGTAGCTCCAGGTTTCACTCAACGTCTGATCGGCATTCACCAGCGCAGCACGCATTTCAGTGGTTTTCTTGGCATCTTTCACTTTCACACGCATCACCAGACGCCAACCTTTGGTAACCGGGTTATAGCGCACCGTGCTTTCAACTATCTCACCATTATCACCAATGCTGGTTTGCGCTGTGACCGGGGTATCCTCTGGCAGTTTTTTCATCTCAGCGCCGGTAAAATCGACCACAAAGGCGATAGTACCGTCAGGCTGGCGAATCAGGTTCGACTGCTTCACATCCCCCGTTGAACGACGCGTTTGTTGCACCCATGCGTTATCTGGCGCATGCAGTTTGTCTTCATCACGGCTGAAGGTGATGGTGTATTTAAAGTTCATCTCTTTACCCGGCTCCGGCAACTGATCCGGCGTCCAGTAAGCGACGATGTTATCGTTGGTTTCATCGTTGGTTGGAATTTCCACCAGCTCAACGCTGCCTTTGCCCCACTCCCCTTTCGGAGTCACCCATGCGCTTGGACGAAGATCGTAACGATCATCGAGATCTTCAAAGCGGGAGAAATCACGACCACGCTGCAATAGACCGAAGCCTTGCGGGTTTTCCATCGAGAAGCTGCTGACCGCTAAATGTTTCGGGTTATTCAACGGACGCCAGATCCATTCGCCATTACCAGCATGGATAGACAGACCGTTAGAGTCGTGCAACTCCGGACGATAGTTATTTGCAGGCGACGGTTGGTTCGGCCCAAACAGGAACATACTGGTTAACGGTGCAACCCCCAGTTTGCCGACTTTATCGCGCAGATAGATTTTCGACTGCACATCCACAACCGTGTCACGTCCTGGCATAACTACGAATTTGTAAGCACCTGTCGCGCGCGGCGAGTCAAGCAATGCATAAATGGTTAAACGTTTATCAGTCGGTTTTGGACGCTCGATCCAGAACTCTTTGAAGCGTGGAAATTCTTCACCCGATGGCAAGGCGGTATCAATTGCCAGGCCGCGTGCAGAAAGGCCATAAACCTGACCTGCACCAATCACGCGGAAATAGCTGGCCCCGAGCATGCTGACGATTTCATCGTTTTTATCTTTGCTGTTGATCGGGTAAAGCACTTTAAAACCGGCAAAACCAAGGTCTTTTACCGTGTCTTTGTCATGCTGAACATCGCCGAAAGTGAAATAATCCGGGCTGTATTTGATTCGTTTGACTGCGGTGGCAGTCACTTCATTTATTTTGACCGGGGTATCGAAGTACATACCCTGATGGTAGAACTCGAGTTTGAATGGGGTCTTCAGATTGTTCCAGTACGCTTTGTCATGATTAAACTGGATCTGCTGATAGTCCGCGTATTTCATGTCGCGGAAAACGGAGGGCAAGTTGCTTTTGGGCGCATCATAGCCTTTCCCGGCTAAGGATTGAGCTTGCTTTGCGACATCATCAATACTGAAAGCCCAGCTTGAAGATGTATACAGGGTTAACATTACTGCAGCACTCAACCAACGCATTTTCATCATTTGTAGTTTATGTTTCATAATTAGTAAGCACTTCCCCCTTTGTGTGCTTATATCGATCCGATCTATTTTAATGGATAACAAGCCATTCCGACAACAGAATCCCGGTATCGTTCAGCACGCTGGCTCATGGATTAAGCACCTGATTGCAACCGTTTTCACTTTCCGTGCTTCTCCTAAAGACAGAAGCATCGACTTCGTGTAGGGTTTGCCAGCAAATTTATTTATCAACCGTCTTACAGACGCTTCCATTCTGGTTAGTGGTAGCGATGATGCTATGCATAAAAACCTTGAAGCCTGCGTCTGGCGCGGTCAGGTCGGTGTCGCTATGGCAACAAGCCTAAAGGCATAACCCGACAGGGATAAGACGAAAAATCCGAGATTAGTTAACCATATATGAACCCAGTACCCGCGCAACGTGAATATTTCCTCGACTCCATCCGCGCCTGGCTGATGTTGTTAGGGATCCCTTTTCATATTTCTTTAATCTATTCAAGCCATACATGGCATGTGAATAGCGCCGAACCGTCATTATGGCTGACCCTTTTTAATGACTTCATCCACTCGTTCCGCATGCAGGTATTTTTCGTTATATCCGGGTACTTTTCCTACATGCTTTTTTTACGCTATCCCTTGAAAAAATGGTGGAAAGTACGTGTCGAACGTGTAGGTATCCCGATGTTAACAGCCATCCCCCTACTGACATTGCCGCAATTTATTATGCTGCAATACGTCAAAGGGAAAGCGGAAAGTTGGCCTGGACTGTCATTGTATGACAAATATAATACGTTGGCCTGGGAATTAATATCACACCTGTGGTTTTTACTGGTGTTAGTGGTCATGACGACGCTGTGCGTCTGGATATTCAAACGTATCAGAAATAATTTAGAAAATTCTGATAAAACGAATAAAAAATTCTCGATGGTAAAACTATCGGTGATTTTTTTGTGCCTCGGCATCGGTTATGCGGTAATAAGAAGAACAATTTTTATTGTGTATCCGCCCATTCTGAGTAACGGCATGTTCAATTTTATTGTCATGCAAACGCTATTTTATTTGCCGTTCTTTATCCTCGGCGCACTGGCTTTCATTTTCCCTCATCTTAAAGCCTTGTTTACCACGCCGTCTCGTGGCTGTACCTTCGCAGCAGCATTGGCATTTGTCGCTTACTTACTCAACCAGCGCTATGGCAGTGGCGATGCCTGGATGTACGAAACCGAGTCTGTGATCACCATGGTCCTCGGTCTGTGGATGGTGAATGTGGTCTTCTCCTTCGGCCACCGTTTGCTTAACTTCCAGTCAGCGCGGGTGACTTACTTTGTTAATGCATCGCTGTTTATCTATCTGGTTCACCACCCGTTAACGCTGTTTTTCGGCGCGTACATTACACCGCACATCACCTCCAACTGGCTTGGTTTTCTCTGTGGCCTGATATTCGTAGTAGGGATTGCGATAATTCTGTATGAAATTCATTTACGCATCCCGTTACTGAAGTTTTTGTTCTCTGGTAAACCGGTTGTTAAGCGTGAGAACGATAAAGCACCAGCCCGTTAAGCCGCGTTTACAATAACCATTCCACAGGCAATATCGACGCCAGTCTGACCATAACCCGCTTCCAGAAACTGGTGGCGGGTTCTTTTTTGAGAACAATCTCTTTCTTTGCATGACGATCAACCCAGTTGATCCGTCCCCACCTGTCCAGACGGAGCTGCCAGGCCGCATCATACTGGCTCTGAATAAAGCGTTTATCAATTAACTGTGCCAGCGTTTCGCTCTCTATCACGAAACCCATTTCAGTATTGAGCAATGTTGAACGCGGATCGAAATTGAAAGAGCCGATAAACACCGTTTTACCATCGATGCTAAAGGTTTTAGCATGCAGGCTGGCACCGGAATTACCGGTTATGCCGCGATCGTGTAACGTACTACTTTGTTCACGCGTCGGCTTGAGTTCATATAATTCCACGCCATAGCGGAGCAATTTTTTGCGCCAGCGCGCGTATCCGGCATGGACGACAGCAACATCGTTAGCGGCAAGAGAATTGGTTAGGATCGCAATCTTTACCCCTTTTCTCACCATACGTAAGAGTTGCGCCACACCTGCGCGTGTCGGTACAAAATAGGAAGAGATAATATCGATGCGTTCACTGGGTGAGCCCATGATATCGAACAGGCGCTGCGGTAACAGTGAATGCCGTTTTGCCTTGCCTTCCCCTTTGGCCGGATCATCACTTAATAAACGTGTTTTCGCCCAGATAAGCGGCAACGTTCCATCAACCAGATGATTTACAAACGGGCTGGATTCCATTTTGCGTAAATAACGATGCGTCATGGCATCGTCATGCCAGGAGGCGGGTAACTCGATGCGATCCGCCATTTCACCTTCCGGGACATCCAGCACCTGCTGTAGGGGTGAAACCGATTTGCAATACCAGTAGCGGGCGAAATCATCGGCAACGTCCTCTACAACTGGTCCTATTGCCATGACATCTAAATCCGAAAAAAGTGGCTCTTCCCCTGCCCCAAAATAGGCATCACCAATATTTCGCCCCCCTACCAGGGTAACCACGCCATCGACAGTGAAACTTTTATTGTGCATACGGCGATTGAGACGGGAAAAGTCGGTGATATAACCAAGCGGACGTAGCAAGCGAAACGAGAAAGGATTAAAAAGCCGGACTTCAATGCGGGGATGACTGTCAAGCAAGCGTAAAATGTCGTCAAGTCCGGGCGTATTGTTGTCGTCCAGCAACAAACGGACGCGAACGCCACGCTTTGCTGCGGCTAACAGGGCGGAAAAGAGTAACCGACCCGACATATCGTCCTGCCAGATGTAATACTGAACATCCAGCGTATGCTCTGCCATTTCGGCCAGACGATACCGGGCGGCAAACGCATCCAGACTTTTCTCCAGAGGAAAAAGGCCACACTGACCGGGATGTTGCGAACACAGTGGCAGCACCGCGCTCGCCAGCCGGGGCAAATCATTCATCTCCTTGTTGAGTAAGGAGTCTTTCGTAGAGGTGGGCGTTTTCTTCATCATAACAGACAAAGTATACCTGTTCGGGTAAAGCGTGACGGGTAATAAATTCTGAAACGGTTTTTACTGCGATTTCAGCCGCTGCCGCACGAGGGTAACCATAAACTCCAGTACTGATTGCAGGAAAAGCCACTGACGTATAGCTGTTTGCTGCCACCAGTCGCAGGCTATTGAGATAGGCATCCTGCAAAAGCTGGTCTTCGTTTTGTTCACCACCACGCCAGACTGGCCCGACGGTGTGCACTACGGCTTTCGCGGGAAGATCGCCTGCAAGCGTAATAACGGCATGCCCCGTAGGGCAATCGCCCTGCTGCTGCCTGACTTTTAAACAGGCATCCAGCAGGGCCGGACCCGCTGCGCGATGAATGGCCCCATCGACGCCGCCGCCTCCCATTAATGACGGATTAGCCGCATTCACAATCACATCAACGGCCAGTTTGGTAATATCACCCTGCACAACATGAATACGCGTTTTCATAACGCCTCCTTACACCTTCTTGTTTCTTAAGTGTACAGCAGGCTTTTTGGTTAAATCGCATTTTTCTGCTCAGCAACGTGAGTTGTTCAGAAACTTAGTTATATTCGATGTTCATTACAGCCAGCTTTTTCTGTTTATCAAGATACTGCACTTTTACTGAGGCTATTTGCGCGTTTTTAACATTGCCGCTCATTAACGCTTTGCTGGAATAGGTTCTGCCCGGAACAGAGCCATTCTGCGGGCAGTTCATTTCTACGGGTGTTGACTGGGTGCTGACGTCACATGCCGGTTCCACAATTTGGCCATAAAAGTGGATCACGCCCCCTTGCGCGGTGCTTCCTGCGATGGCAATAAAAGGAAAAAACATACTGCCGAGCATTAGAGAGTCTAAAAAAGGTCTGAACATTTATTCTATTTCCTCAATGATTAGTCATCCTTGAGGGTTGTGTTATCCATACTTTCAGGTTGGCTGATCCGCAGCAGACCATTCTCTCCAGATTCATCTTATGCTCGATATTTCAACAAATTAAGACTTTTCTGAAGAGGGCGGCCATTGTTGTGATAAATGAAGTGACTGTCCATCAGAAACAGTAACAACTATTTTCACCCGATCGTCCGGGGAAATATTTAAACTCAACTTCGTCAAAGCAATGGGTTGATTAGCAGGCAATGAGAGGGTCTTTTCTTGCTTCGTCTGACTTTTCCCTGAACTGCCTTCGCGCAGGGACAATATTTGTACTCTGCATAGACAAGATTGAGTAAGAGTGACTTCAGGAATAATGGTGTACATATCCCCTTGCTGGGTCGTATTAAAGGTTATCTGACTGGAAAGTGCCGCAAGTAGTAATAACGCATTCATATTCTTCTCCCGAAAAAAAACAGGGCTTGCGCCCTGTTTCTTTAATACAGAGGATGTATTAGTACTGATGAGCGGTCGCGTTGTTACCAAAGCCAACCTGAGTGACGTTAACGCTGGAGTTAGATGCAGTCTGGTCAACAGCAGCACCGTTACCGCCACCGAACTGTTTAACAGTCATAGTAGAATCTTTACCATTCCACTGATCAAGAGTAGCGCTGTTGCCGAAACCACGCTGAGTCAGATCGATTGAGCTGTCATCAGAACCTTGGCCAACATCTGCGCCGTTACCGCCGCCGTGCTGGGTAATGGTCAGATCAGAGTTACGGGCGTCAGCTTGCAGAGCAAGAGCAGAGTTACCGCCACCGTACTGGTAAATGTTCAGCTCTGAATTTGGGCCGCTATTATTACCGCCACCACCGTGGTTACCGCCGCCGCCGTACTGAGGAACAACACCTGCCAGAGCGCTACCAGAGAATACGATTGCTGCAATTGCTGCTACTTTTAAAAGTTTCATGTAAAACCCCCATCGGATTGATTTAAAAGTCGAATGGAAATTAACGTTGTGTCACGCGAATAGCCATTTGCGACTGTCTCTGCACTACAATTGCCGTTTTTTGAGTACCATACTGTGTAATATTTGCTTTATTACCAGAACCTTTCTGGATAATCATCGCAGTATTACCATAAGCACCTTGCGAAATACTGGCATCGTTGGCATTGCCCGCCTGATCAATATATGCAAGGTTATAATCTCCTGTCTGGTCAATCTTTGCCCGGTTGCTACTACCTTCTTGCGCAACAACCGCCAAAAGTTTTGAGCCTCCCTGCCGTAACTGAGCACTATTATTAGTCCCAGCTTGACCAATTATGGCTGCCTGATTAAATGAAGACTTACTCAATTCATTTACCGCAAAGTTATATTCTGAATTAGCTAAATCATAACCTGCTGCGGCTGCAATCCCAGGCGCACCCAGTATTGTTAACATCATAAATAACAATTTGTTTTTCATGTTGTCACCCTGGACCTGGTCGTACATTTAAGAAATTAAATCATTTCAACTTGGTTGTTAACGCAACCTGTATTTTGTTAACGCTGCGTTACGATGGAAAGTATGTCTGCGGAAATATTTTTAATAACTCACCCGCACGTTGTATTTTTCTTTTTTTGTTCATACCAAAGTATTAAAACCCACGTAAATACGCTGTTATCTACGCAAAAATATTTTGTTTTCTTTTAAATCTCCGTTTTCCGCTATCAAAAATCACCAGACAGTCATTCTTCTTGCCCGTCGCTGATTGCTGCGATATGTCTTGCGCACAAGCCGTGACAAACCTCGTCTTTTTGCAGTAAAAAATTGTCCACGGTGGTATGGAGAAAAAACAAGAACGTTTTTCATGACGAAAGGACTACAGCGAAATATTTTTTATATGTATTATTAGTAAGTTAGCACCATTTGTATGATTTTTTAAAATTGTGCAATAAAAACCAAATGTACAACTTTTCTATCATTTATAAACTTAATAAAACCTTAAGGTTAACATTTTAATATAACGAGTTACATTTAGTTACATGTTTAACACTTGATTTAAGATTTGTAATGGCTAGATTGAAATCAGATGTAATCCATTAGTTTTATATTTTACCCATTTAGGGCTGATTTATTACTACACACAGCAGTGCAACATCTGTCAGTACTTCTGGTGCTTCTATTTTAGAGGCAGCTGTCAGGTGTGCGATCAATAAAAAAAGCGGGGTTTCATCATGTTTAATGAAGTCCATAGTATTCATGGTCATACATTATTGTTGATCACTAAACCTTCTTTGCAGGCGACAGCTCTCTTGCAGCACCTTAAACAATCGCTGGCAATTACAGGAAAATTACATAATATTCAACGTTCTCTGGACGATATATCTTCAGGCTCTATTATTCTTCTGGATATGATGGAAGCGGATAAAAAGCTTATCCATTATTGGCAGGATACTTTGAGCAGGAAAAACAACAATATCAAAATATTGTTGCTAAATACGCCTGAAGATTACCCGTACCGCGACATTGAAAACTGGCCTCATATCAACGGCGTTTTTTATGCCATGGAGGATCAAGAACGTGTTGTCAATGGGTTGCAAGGCGTCCTGCGCGGCGAATGCTACTTTACGCAAAAGCTTGCCAGTTACCTGATTACGCATTCAGGTAACTATCGTTATAACAGCACGGAATCAGCCCTCCTTACTCATCGGGAAAAAGAGATCCTGAATAAGCTGCGTATCGGCGCGTCTAATAACGAGATCGCTCGTTCGTTGTTCATCAGCGAAAATACGGTTAAAACGCATCTTTATAATCTTTTCAAGAAGATAGCCGTAAAAAACCGGACACAAGCGGTTTCCTGGGCAAACGATAACCTCAGGCGATAAAGCCATGAAACGTTATTTACGCTGGATTGTGGCGGCAGAATTTCTGTTAGCCGCAGGGAATCTTCACGCCGTTGAGGTAGAAGTCCCGGGATTGTTAACTGACCATACTGTTTCATCTATTGGCCATGATTTTTACCGAGCCTTTAGTGATAAATGGGAAAGTGACTATACGGGTAACTTAACGATTAATGAAAGGCCCAGTGCACGATGGGGAAGCTGGATCACAATAACGGTGAATCAGGACGTTATTTTCCAGACTTTTTTATTTCCGTTGAAAAGAGACTTCGAGAAAACTGTCGTCTTTGCACTGATTCAAACTGAAGAAGCACTAAATCGTCGCCAGATAAACCAGGCGTTATTAAGTACGGGCGATTTGGCGCATGATGAATTTTAAATAAAAAATTGTTCGGAGGCTGCAATGCGTGTCAAACATGCAGTAGTTCTACTCATGCTTATTTCGCCATTAAGTTGGGCTGGAACCATGACTTTCCAGTTCCGTAATCCAAACTTTGGTGGTAACCCAAATAATGGCGCTTTTTTGTTAAATAGCGCTCAGGCCCAAAACTCTTATAAAGATCCGAGCTATAACGATGACTTTGGTATTGAAACGCCCTCGGCGTTAGATAACTTTACTCAGGCCATCCAGTCACAAATTTTGGGTGGGCTACTGTCGAATATTAATACCGGTAAACCGGGCCGCATGGTGACCAACGATTATATTGTTGATATTGCTAACCGCGATGGTCAATTGCAGTTGAACGTGACAGATCGTAAAACCGGACAAACCTCGACCATCCAGGTTTCGGGTTTACAAAATAACTCAACCGATTTTTAAGCCCCAGCTTCATAAGGAAAATAATCATGCAGCGCTTATTTCTTTTGGTTGCCGTCATGTTACTGAGCGGATGCTTAACCGCCCCGCCTAAAGAAGCCGCCAGACCGACATTAATGCCTCGTGCTCAGAGCTACAAAGATTTGACCCATCTGCCAGCGCCGACGGGTAAGATCTTTGTTTCGGTATACAACATTCAGGACGAAACCGGGCAATTTAAACCCTACCCGGCAAGTAACTTCTCCACTGCTGTTCCGCAAAGCGCCACGGCAATGCTGGTCACGGCATTGAAAGATTCTCGCTGGTTTATACCGCTGGAGCGCCAGGGCTTACAAAACCTGCTTAACGAGCGCAAGATTATTCGTGCGGCACAAGAAAACGGCACGGTTGCCATTAATAACCGAATCCCGCTGCAATCTTTAACGGCGGCAAATATCATGGTTGAAGGTTCGATTATCGGTTATGAAAGCAACGTCAAATCGGGCGGGGTTGGGGCAAGATATTTTGGGATCGGTGCCGACACGCAATACCAGCTCGATCAGATTGCCGTGAACCTGCGCGTCGTCAATGTGAGTACCGGTGAGATCCTCTCCTCGGTGAACACCAGTAAGACGATACTTTCTTATGAAGTTCAGGCCGGGGTTTTCCGCTTTATTGACTACCAGCGCTTGCTGGAAGGGGAAGTGGGTTACACCTCGAACGAACCTGTTATGCTGTGCCTGATGTCGGCTATCGAAACAGGGGTCATTTTCCTGATTAATGATGGTATCGACCGTGGTCTGTGGGATTTGCAAAATAAAGCAGAACGGCAGAATGACATTCTGGTGAAATACCGCCATATGTCGGTTCCACCGGAATCCTGATAGATAAAAAAGCCGGAATTATCATCCGGCATTTTACGGTTTAAGCGAAAGCGTGAGTGCCCCTCACGCTTTATTTTTGATTTGCTGCTCACGGTGAGCTGTCTTTGCACTACGCGCCGCCAACCACAGGCCGCTGTTTTTCATTGCGTAACCAAATACCAGTCCAAGCGCCAGCGAAGGTAACACCAGTTTCCAGTCACCCTGCCCGGCAAACGTCGCGCATGCGCCTATAAACGTCCCCGGAACAAATGAAAGCAGCAGCTGTTTGGCCTGGATACACATCAGAAACGCGACAATACCGGTTATTACATAACCGAGTATTTCCAGATGTGGTGCCAATGCACTACCGTAAATAATGACCATCGCCCACACCACGCCACTAAGCAGGGTTGCAGCGGAGATCGCCAGCCCTTTCAGCCCACCTTGCGGGCAGGCAAAGTAGGCCGTACAGCCCAGGAAGCCCGCCCAGCTTAGTAAGCCCAGGGAAACAGCCACCCATCCCCAGATACCGGAGAGAATGCCTGTTGTGATTGCAATAGAGAGAAGTATGTTCATGCCGCGCATGATAGCAGAAAACGCGGCCATGAATGAGATCGAGCACACATTTTATGCAACAACAAATTACTCGTTGCAGTTATGAGTGATACAGATCACATTTACTCTTCAGAATCTTCTTCCAGCTCGTCCCACATTGCACTAATAGCATCGCGGGTTAGCGGTGCCATGGTGCGCCAGAAAGGCGTAGTTGCATGGGCCTCCACTTTGCCAAGGAACGCACCACACCAGGGTAACAGATACTCACTGAACAGTGTTTCCAGTGCTTCGCTCTCATCTTCCGTTGACTGATCTTCCAGCCAGGAAGCCGCAAGCAGCAATGTGCCGATGTGATCGGCTGGCGTATCCGCTAGTGGCATCCCTCGTTCGGAAAGAAAAGCGCGCACTTCCGCTTCCGTTGCGCCCTCAACCCATGCGCTACGATATGGCGGCACAGCACATTCATCGCCGATAAACAACGCATTGTAATCGGCAGAGACTTGCGTCATATCACAGCTTTTCTGTAAACGCGTCAGTAATTCATCCTGCTCCAGTGGCCAGTTCACAGCCAGTTTCCCCTCACGAATCAGGGTAAACAACGGCACCAGTAAAGGATCTTGCGGTTGGCGGTAATAGAGCGAACCCAGCACACGACAGAGGATAGAAAACTCATTCATTAATATATTTCCATTACTAGTAATTAAAGGTCTGCAAATTCCGCAATCGGTGCCATACCGCGAGATTCAAGGAAGTTCAGTAAGCGGCGCGGAGAAACATTCAAAATGCGCTCTGGCGGAAAATCTACCGCGTCGAGGATTTTAAGACACTCTTCAAATTCCCCCATGGTAAACGCAGTGTGAGAATCCGAGCCTAATGCCACCCAACCTCCAGCGTCACGTACCGCTGCGGCTACCGCACGACAGTTGTCTTCACTGCCCTTACGTGAGTGTAAAAATGAGGAATTATTGATTTCCAGCGCCACCTGATGTTTCGCGGCTGCTTCAGCAACGGCTTTAACATCTATCTCATATTTCGGATTTCCGGGATGGCTTATTATATGCACATTGCCGCTGGCGATAGTGGCGATCATCGCTTGAGTATTGGTCGCTTTGTCATGTGGCGCAAAAACCGGCTCATGAAAACCGGCAATAATCAGATCCAGCGAATCAAACATTTTGCCGCTGCAGTCAATTTCACCATCAACATTTTTAATGTTAGCTTCGATGCCGCGCAGGATCCCTACCCCATCAACCACTCGCGGCCAGATACGCATGTTAATGAAGTGCCAGTGATGCGGCGCATCTTCCATATCCGGGCCATGATCGGTGATCGCAAAAAGTTTAATGCCCTTTTGTTTGGCCTGGGCAATGTAATCACTCAATGTGCTATATGCATGCGTGCTGGCAACGGTATGCATATGAAGGTCGACGGGATACATAACTCTCTCCTGTATTCAATTCCCGCCAAGGATAGCAGGAAACCAGATGCTTTATTAGTAGCCGCGTGCGCGGTCGACTTGCCCGCAGACCCTCTCCCCTTTTTCGAGCTGGGCAATGGTGCGCGAAATGTAATCCACAGCTTCAGCGGGACGGGTAATCGCGGCGACATGTGGTGTTATCGTCACGCGTGGATGTTGCCAGAGCGGACTTTCCGGCGGTAAGGGTTCACGATTAAAAACATCCAGCATTGCGCCTTTAACTTTGCCGCTATCCAGCGCCGCGAGCAGGTCATCTTCCACGACATGAACACCACGCGCCAGGTTGAGGAGATACGCGCCATCCGGTAATTTTTCGAGTAATTGTTGATTAATAATGCCGACGGTTTCAGGTGTATTCGGTAACAAATTAATCAATACCCGACATAGGCTCAGAAATGCAGAGAGTTCTTCCCGTCCGGCAAAGCTTTGCACGCCAGGCCACGATTTACGGGTTCGACTCCAGCAACGCAGCGGGAAGCGCCAGGTTTGCAGACTCTGTGCAACTTTACTGCCCAGTACGCCTGCACCCAAAATGCCGATGGTAAAATCTTCCCGATGATATTCAGGCAGCGGTTGCCAATGCGAACTATTTTGCTGGATGCGGTAATCGTCAAAACGTCGAAACCAATGCAGCACCTGACTGACAGCATATTCCTGCATTTGCTCGCCCATACCGGTATCTTCCAGGCGAAAAAGTGGAACAGAAGGCTTCAGCATTTCAGGGTGAGCCTGTAGCTTGCTCAAAATAGAATCAACACCTGCCCCAAGTGCAAACACCGCTTTAAGATCGCGCCCAGCCAGCATTTCAACAGGAGGATGCCAGACTAAAGCATAATCGGCTGATTCATTGTCTCCGCTTTTCCATGCTCTGACTCTTGCCTGAGGAATAGCTTTGTGCAGTGCCTCAATCCACCATTGGGTATCGAACGTTGGGTGATAAAAGATGATATCCATACTGACTCCCGAAGAGTGTTGGCGAAATTTATTCGCACTTATCGTTATGATCTACAAAGACCAGCAGCATAACAAATCCGTGGTCGGTGGCAAAAAAAGCAAATTTCGCTTATTAAAACTGCATATTGATTGAAGTTTGAATAATCGAGCGATTTTTTAAAAAAGTTTGTTGACCTCAGGTCATGATTTCCCTAAATTAGCGCCCGTTCCAGCAAGACAGGAACGACAATTTGGTGAGGTGTCCGAGTGGCTGAAGGAGCACGCCTGGAAAGTGTGTATACGGCAACGTATCGGGGGTTCGAATCCCCCCCTCACCGCCATATTTAAAGAAGAGCTCGTACGAAAGTGCGAGCTTTTTTTCGTATATTTCACACACTGGGGGATGAGAAGCCCCAGGCGGAGGTCGACAACTAGCGACAGACTCATTCATCATCCTTGCGGTTGATAAGAATTTCTGCCTCTTTTACTACCACCTTATTACGCCCGGTCTCTTTCGCCTCGTAAAGTGCGTTATCAGCCAGTTGATAGATCTCCTTAGGGTTTAACTCATTTTTCTGCGTTACAACAGCGCCAATACTAATTGTCACTTTTTGTGGTATGGCGTATTCAGGATTATCGCCAGTTAAACGTTCAACATTTTCCCGAATCCTTTCCGCTAAAGCTTTCGCACATTCAGTATCGATCTCCGTCAGCAAGACGCCAAACTCTTCGCCGCCAACGCGCGCTAAAAGGTCATCTGGTCGTATGCTTTTCCCAATGATATTCACCACTGTCTTTATCACTTGATCGCCAACCGGATGTCCCCAGGTGTCGTTGACTTTTTTGAAGTGGTCAATATCCATAATCATGACGCAATAAGGTGTTTTTTTGGCCGATGCTGATTGAACCGTCAGTTCATTAAAAAAATAATTTCTGTTAAATATATTGGTTAAGGGATCGCGATGTGCAATGTCCTTTGTTACTCGTAGCGCACTGAATATATGGCACATAAAAATTACCAAAACGGTTAACTTACTGACTACTTCAATAGTGCGACTAATATACCAAATGGACACGCTATACCTGCTCATAAATAACAGAGAGATATTGTACAGCACGGCACAAAAAGCAATCACCGACACCCCGTTCCAGATATCACAGCGTAAACCATTAAAGTATAGATTAACCGAAAGCAAGGTTAACCACATGAAAATCATTATGGTAACATATGAGGCTTTCCAAACCACCTGACCATTTTTATTGGTTAACTCGGCAATGTGTAAATCGTAGCTCTCATAATGGCTAGAAAATATGTGAGCAACTATCGGCCCCCCAAGAACAAAAAACAAAGTTATGCACAAAGTCACTTTTTTGGAAAACAAATTGCGCTGTTTTGTGTTTTCACTAACTTTATTTACCAATGCCAGAAATATTAATACGCACAAACTCATCTGACGAAACAAATAATAAATTGCAATGTCATTTTGAACAACACTGCTTGTCAAACGCCCCTCAATAATTTGCTGAATGATAATGACGGTTTTAATAAAGTAAATCAAACAACTTAGAAAAGCCAAACTAAGTATACAGTTTGAAAATTGCCTACGGTCATAAATGAAATACAACTGCATAAAAATAAATGCAACAGTATCGATAAAAAATAAAGCAATCATAACCATCAGATAGGTTGATCGTGGAACAACTTCCTCAACGGTTGGCTGATTGAACCAACTATTAACCAAAACCAATGCAAGCCCAAACAATAAGCTCACTAATACAGTACTACTAATTCCCAAATAGTCTTTTTCCATAAAGCTACACCAACCTGTAGGTTGTAGATCCCTTTTTATTATTAATAGATATAAGAACTGTACTGTTGTCAATATGAAAATCCACCCACAAACAATACCGATGATGATAGTTGCAGAATGTAATTATTATCACTTTAATGCTTTATACATTTTTTGCTGCAAGGCAGGCTTGCAAATACTTATAAAGGATTATAATAAAATCCTTATAAAGCATTAATTAATAGATACATTAGGAATAACAATTAAATTCGTGAGTGCAGTAGCGCTGCCTTTCATCAGGACTTTCGAAAAATCCGAAATTATGCATCGGAATTTACTGATTTAATTATTTTAATCCTAATTTATTTTGAAAAAGGCATTGGGATTTATGCCGTATTCCTGAAGATCCTCATCATTGGAATGGATTTTCGGGCGAGAAAAGGATTTTATATGGACAATCTGCTCATCATTTCTTCTTCTCATCATCAACAATTCACGTGTCTCTTCCGCGTTTAATAACGGATTATGAGATGCAAAAATATCTTTCTTTTCAGTTACCTGTAATTAGATATAGAGAGAGATTTTGGCAATACATGGAGTAATACAGGATGTATTCAAGTAGCAGAAAAAGGTGCCCGAAAACCAAATGGGCTTTGAAACTTCTTACTGCCGCATTTTTAGCAGCGAGTCCCGCGGCGAAGAGTGCTGTTAATAACGCCTATGATGCATTGATTATTGAAGCTCGCAAAGGAAATACTCAGCCAGCTTTGTCATGGTTTGCACAAAAATCAACACTCAGTAATAACCAAATTGCTGACTGGTTACAAATTGCCTTATGGGCCGGGCAAGATAAACAGGTTATTACCGTTTACAGCCGCTACCGTCATCAGCAATTACCAGCGCGTGGTTATGCAGCTGTCGCCGTCGCTTATCGTAACCTGCAACAATGGCAAAACTCGCTTACACTGTGGCAAAAGGCGCTCTCTCTGGAGCCGCAAAATAAGGATTATCAACGGGGACAAATTTTAACCCTGGCAGATGCGGGTCACTATGATACTGCGCTGGTTAAACTTAAGCAGCTTAAATCTGGAGCGCCGGACAAAGCCAATTTACTCGCAGAAGCCTATATCTATAAACTGACGGGGCGTCATCAGGATGAATTACGGGCGATGACAGAGTCATTACCTGAAAATGCATCTAAGCAACAATATCCCACAGAATACGTGCAGGCATTACGTAATAATCAACTAGCTGCCGCGATTGACGATGCCAATTTAACGCCAGATATTCGCGCTGATATTCATGCCGAACTGATCAGACTGTCGTTTATGCCTACGCGCAGTGAAAGTGAACGTTATGCCATTGCCGATCGCGCCCTCGCCCAATACGCTGCATTAGAAATTCTGTGGCACGATAACTCAGACCGCACTGCCCAGTACCAGCGTATTCAGGTTGATCATCTTGGCGCGTTATTAACTCGCGATCGTTATAAAGACGTTATTTCTCACTATCAGCGTTTAAAAAATACGAGGCAAATTATTCCGCCCTGGGCGCAATATTGGGTTGCGTCGGCTTATCTCAAAGAACAGCAGCCAAAAAAAGCACAGTCAATAATGACAGAGCTCTTTTATCACAAGGAGACCATTGCCCCGGATTTATCCGATGAAGAACTTGCGGATCTCTTTTACAGCCACCTGGAGAGTGAAAATTATCCCGGCGCGCTAACTGTCACCCAACATACCATTAATACTTCGCCGCCTTTCCTTCGGTTAATGGGCACGCCTACGAGCATCCCGAATGATACCTGGTTACAGGGGCATTCGTTTCTCTCAACCGTAGCAAAATATAGTAATGATCTTCCTCAGGCTGAAATGATAGCCAGAGAGCTTGCTTATAACGCACCAGGAAATCAGGGACTGCGCATTGATTACGCGAGTGTGTTACAAGCCCGCGGTTGGCATCGTGCAGCAGAAAATGAATTAAAAAAAGCAGAAGTGATCGAGCCACGTAATATTAATCTGGAGGTTGAACAAGCATGGACAGCATTAACGTTACAAGAATGGCAGCAGGCAGCTGTCTTAACGCACGATGTTGTCGAACGTGAACCGCAAGATCCCGGCGTTGTACGTTTAAAACGTGCGGTTGATGTACATAATCTTGCAGAGCTTCGTATAGCTGGTTCAACAGGAATTGATGCCGAAGGCCCGGATAGTGGTAAACATGATGTCGACTTAACCACCATCGTTTATTCACCACCGCTGAAGGATAACTGGCGCGGTTTTGCTGGATTCGGTTATGCCGATGGACAATTTAGCGAAGGAAAAGGGATTGTTCGCGACTGGCTGGCGGGTGTTGAGTGGCGGTCACGTAATATCTGGCTCGAGGCGGAGTACGCTGAACGCGTTTTCAATCATGAGCATAAACCCGGCGCGCGCCTGTCTGGCTGGTATGATTTTAATGATAACTGGCGTATTGGTTCGCAACTGGAACGCCTCTCTCACCGCGTTCCATTACGGGCAATGAAAAATGGTGTTACAGGCAACAGTGCTCAGGCTTATGTTCGCTGGTATCAAAATGAGCGGCGTAAGTACGGTGTCTCCTGGGCTTTCACTGATTTTTCCGACAGTAACCAGCGTCAGGAAGTCTCACTTGAGGGTCAGGAACGCATCTGGTCTTCACCATATTTGATTGTCGATTTCCTACCCAATCTGTATTACGAACAAAATACAGAACACGACACTCCATACTACAACCCTATAAAAACGTTCGATATTGTTCCGGCATTTGAGGCAAGTCATTTGTTATGGCGAAGCTATGAAAATAGCTGGGAGCAAATCTTCAGCGCAGGTGTTGGTGCCTCCTGGCAAAAACATTATGGCACGGATGTCGTCACCCAACTCGGCTACGGGCAACGTATTAGCTGGAATGACGTGATTGATGCTGGCGCAACGCTACGCTGGGAAAAACGACCTTATGACGGTGACAGAGAACACAACTTATACGTTGAATTCGATATGACATTCAGATTTTAAGGATAAATATGTTACGTAATGGAAATAAATATATCCTGATGCTGGTGAGTATAATTATGCTCACTGCGTGCATTAGCCAGTCAAGAACATCATTTATACCGCCACAGGATCGCGAATCTTTACTCGCCGAGCAACCGTGGCCGCATAATGGTTTTGTGGCGATTTCATGGCATAACGTTGAAGACGAAGCTGCCGACCAGCGTTTTATGTCAGTGCGGACATCAGCACTGCGTGAACAATTTGCCTGGCTGCGCGAGAACGGTTATCAACCGGTCAGTATTGCTCAAATTCGTGAAGCACATCGAGGAGGAAAACCGCTACCGGAAAAAGCAGTAGTGCTGACTTTTGATGACGGCTACCAGAGTTTTTATACCCGCGTCTTCCCAATTCTTCAGGCCTTCCAGTGGCCTGCTGTATGGGCCCCCGTCGGTAGTTGGGTCGATACGCCAGCGGATGAACAAGTAAAATTTGGCGATGAGATGGTCAGTCGAGAATATTTTGCCACGTGGCAACAAGTGCGAGAAGTTGCGCGTTCCCGGCTCGTTGAGGTCGCTTCTCATACATGGAATTCTCACTACGGTATTCAGGCTAATGCCACCGGCAGCTTATTGCCTGTATATGTAAATCGTGCATATTTTACTGACCACGCACGGTATGAAACCGCAGCAGAATACCGGGAAAGAATTCGTCTGGATGCTGTAAAAATGACGGAATACCTGCGTACAAAGGCTGAGGTAAATCCACACGTTTTTGTTTGGCCTTATGGCGAAGCGAATGGCATAGCAATCGCGGAATTAAAAAAACTCGGTTATGACATGTTCTTCACCCTTGAATCAGGTTTGGCAAATGCGTCGCAATTAGATTCCATTCCGCGAGTATTAATCGCCAATAATCCCTCATTAAAAGAGTTTGCCCAGCAAATTATTACCGTACAGGAAAAACCACTACAACGGGTAATGCATATCGATCTTGATTACATTTATGACGAAAACCGCCAGCAAATGGATCGCAATATTGATGTGCTAATTCAGCGGGTAAAAGATATGCAAATATCTACCGTGTATTTACAAGCATTTGCCGATCCCGATGGTGATGGGCTGGTTAAAGAGGTCTGGTTTCCAAATCGTTTGCTACCAATGAAAGCAGATATTTTTAGTCGGGTTGCCTGGCAATTGCGTACCCGCTCAGGTGTAAACATCTATGCGTGGATGCCGGTATTAAGCTGGGATTTAGATCCCACATTAACGCGAGTAAAATACTTACCAACTGGGGAGAAAAAAGCACAAATTCATCCTGAACAATACCGCCGTCTCTCTCCTTTCGATGACAGGGTCAGAGCACAAGTTGGCATGTTATATGATGATCTTGCCGGACATGCTGCTTTTGATGGCATATTGTTCCACGATGATGCTTTGCTTTCAGATTATGAAGATGCCAGTGCAGCGGCTATCGCGGCTTATCAGCAAGCTGGCTTTAGCGGGAGTCTGAGCGAAATTCGACAAAACCCGGAGCAATTTAAACAGTGGACCCGCTTTAAAAGTCGTGCGTTAACTGACTTCACTTTAGAACTTAGTGCGCGCGTAAAAGCCATTCGTGGTCCACATGTTAAAACTGCACGAAATATTTTTGCACTTCCGGTAATACAACCTGAAAGTGAAGCCTGGTTTGCACAGAATTATGCTGATTTCCTAAAAAGCTATGACTGGACCGCTATTATGGCTATGCCTTATATGGAAGGCGTCACAGAAAAATCGGCTGATCAATGGTTAACACAATTGACCAATCAGATGAAAAGCATCCCGCAGGCTAAAGACAAATCAATTTTAGAATTACAGGCACAAAACTGGCAGAAAAATGGTCAGCATCAGGCTATTTCTTCACAACAACTCGCTCACTGGATGAGCCTATTACAACTGAATGGAGTGAAAAATTATGGTTATTATCCCGACAATTTTCTGCATAACCAACCTGAAATAGACGTTATTCGTCCTGAGTTTTCAACAGCCTGGTATCCGAAAAATGATTAATCGCATCGTATCGTTTTTTATATTATGTCTGGTGTTATGCATACCTCTATGCGTAGCGTACTTTCACTCTGGTGAACTGATGATGAGGTTCGTTTTCTTCTGGCCGTTTTTTATGTCCATTATGTGGATTATTGGCGGCGTCTATTTCTGGGTCTATCGTGAACGCCACTGGCCGTGGGGAGAAAACGCACCAGCCCCCCAGTTGAAAGATAATCCATCTATCTCCATTATCATTCCCTGTTTTAATGAGGAGAAAAACGTTGAGGAAACTATACATGCCGCTTTAGCACAGCGTTATGAGAACATTGAAGTTATTGCCGTAAATGATGGTTCAACAGACAAAACCCGTGCCATCCTGGATCACATGGCTGCACAAATTCCCCGTCTGCGGGTCATTCATCTGGCGCAAAACCAGGGGAAAGCCATTGCGCTTAAAACCGGAGCTGCCGCGGCGAAAAGTGAATATCTGGTGTGCATTGATGGCGACGCGTTATTAGACCGCGATGCAGCGGCATATATTGTGGAACCGATGTTGTACAACCCACGTGTGGGTGCCGTAACCGGTAATCCTCGTATTCGCACACGTTCTACCCTGGTGGGTAAAATTCAGGTTGGCGAGTATTCCTCAATTATTGGTTTGATCAAGCGGACCCAGCGTATCTATGGAAACGTATTTACCGTTTCCGGTGTTATTGCCGCATTTCGTCGCAGCGCCCTGGCAGAAGTGGGTTACTGGAGTGACGATATGATCACCGAAGATATTGATATTAGCTGGAAGCTGCAGTTGAATCAGTGGACGATTTTTTACGAGCCACGGGCGCTGTGCTGGATATTAATGCCTGAAACGTTAAAAGGGCTGTGGAAACAGCGCCTGCGCTGGGCTCAGGGCGGTGCAGAAGTATTCCTCAAAAATATGACAAGGTTGTGGCGAAAAGAAAACTTTCGAATGTGGCCACTGTTTTTTGAATACTGCCTGACGACAATATGGGCCTTTACCTGCCTGGTCGGTTTCATTATTTACGCAGTCCAACTTGCAGGTGTACCGTTAAATATTGAATTGACACATATCGCAGCGACACATACTGCCGGAATATTATTGTGCACGTTATGTTTACTGCAATTTATTGTCAGTCTGGTAATTGAGAATCGCTATGAGCACAATCTGGCTTCATCGCTTTTCTGGATTATTTGGTTTCCGGTTATTTTCTGGATGCTAAGCCTGGCAACGACATTGGTATCATTTACACGAGTCATGTTGATGCCTAAAAAACAACGCGCTCGTTGGGTAAGTCCCGATCGTGGGATTCTGAGAGGTTAATATGAACAATCTAATTATTACGACCCGACAATCGCCAGTACGTTTACTGGTTGATTATGTTGCCACAACCATCTTGTGGACATTATTTGCTTTGTTCATATTCTTATTCGCCATTGATCTGCTGACGGGTTATTACTGGCAAAGCGAGGCCAGAAGCCGACTTCAGTTCTATTTTTTGCTGGCAGTGGCGAATGCCGTCGTGTTAATCGTCTGGGCATTGTACAATAAGCTGCGTTTTAAAAAACAGCAGCATCATGCAGCATACCAATATACGCCGCAAGAATATGCAGAGAGCTTAGCAATACCTGATGAGCTTTATCAGCAACTACAAAAAAGCCACAGGATGAGCGTACACTTCACCAGTCAGGGACAAATAAAAATGGTGGTTTCAGAAAAAACGCTAGTCCGGGTATAAACACCCAAAACAAAGCCCGGTTCGCCCGGGCTCTGCACCGATAATACACTTAACTGTATGCATGTAGCGTACGTTGGCAAAGTGCCGAACGTACGCAATCCTCTTTACCGAATCGGACGATCCCGACCATTTCATCCTCTTCGAAACGTTCCAGCGCGTCACTTAATCCGGAGCGCACGCCGCGAGGCAAATCGCATTGCGTGATATCACCGTTGACGATAACCGTCACGTTCTCCCCGAGGCGGGTTAAAAACATTTTCATTTGCGCGGCAGTCACATTCTGCGCCTCGTCAAGAATGACGACTGCATTTTCAAAGGTACGTCCACGCATATAGGCGAACGGCGCAATTTCCACCTTCCCTATTTCCGGTCGCAGGCAGTACTGCATAAAGGAAGCCCCTAAGCGACGGACCAGCACGTCGTAGACCGGGCGAAAATAGGGAGCAAACTTTTCTGCGATATCACCAGGTAAGAAACCAAGATCTTCATCGGCTTGCAGAACTGGACGGGTAACGATAATCCTGTCGACATCCTTATGTATCAGGGCCTCTGCCGCTTTTGCTGCGCTGATCCAGGTTTTTCCGCACCCGGCTTCGCCCGTGGCAAATATCAGCTGCTTACTCTCAATAGCCTTCAGATAGTGCAATTGCGCTTCATTTCGCGCGAGGATGGGCGAGGTATCGCGACTGTCGCGGGCCATACCAATGGCTTCTACGCCGCTCATCTGCACAAGCGAGGTGACCGATTCTTCTTCACGCTGCTTATGGCTGCGCGAATCCCGTCTCAGCACACGTTTTGCCTCGCGACGAGCTTTGATCACTGCTTTTTGTCTTCCCATGGAGAGCACCTTGAGTTGTTTGTATTCATCACACGCGCCGTTGGCAGCGCGATTATGCGCACGAACATCAGAGGGTTGGCTTCCTTGTAAGCCATAGTTTGCTTTTGGATAAAATGCCGAAAAACGGCTACGCGCACCGTTTACGGCGTCGGTAACACATGAAAAGAAAGGATGAGGTTGAAAATACAAAGTGACGAGATGACTACCGGAGGAGAAATCTCCGCGAGTGGTGGCGCGCTGATTATCTAAAACATGTCCAGTACAGGACGTTACCATCCGCGATCTCCATAGTGACTGACTATCACTGCCGGGAACTTCCGCTGCTACTTAATAAGTACAACAGATTTCGCATTCATTGCAACAATATATTCACTTATATTTAACTATAAAACACCATTTCAGTGACATTAGTTTCTACCGGAAAGATGACAGAGTGATGACAGTGATGAAAAAAGCTGTGTGCTTTCAGCAGGATTCGCAGTACTGGTAAAAGCTTGCCGGATGCGGCTTGAACGCCTTATCCAACCTACCGACCCGCACCGATTGTAGGCATGATAAGACGCGCAAGCGTCGCATCAGCGCACGAACGCCTGGTGCGGCGTAAACGCCTTATCCGCCTAAAAACATTAAACCCGCAATAATGCGCTTCCGAGATAATCGTTCGCGTCCTTCACACCCGGCAGCGCAAAGAAATAGCCGCCACCGATAGGTTTGACATATTCCTCCAGCGCCTCGCCATTCAACCTTTTTTGTACTGTCAGGAAGCCCTCTTCCAGATCGTGTTGGTAGCAGACAAACAGTAGCCCCATATCGAGTTGCCCGGAATTGGTGACGCCCAACGAATAACTGTAGCCACGACGCAGCATCAGGCTGGACTCGCTCTCCGCCGTGCGGGGATTCGCCAGCCGGATATGGCTGTCCAGCGCAATCACCTTCCCTTCCGGATCGCTAGCGTAATCGGGAACATCATGCTCATGCTGCATGCCCAGCGGCGCACCGGTTTGCTTATCACGACCAAATATCGTCTGCTGCTCTTTCAGCGGCGTTCTGTCCCAAAATTCCACTCGAAACTGAATCAAGCGCACTGCCTGATAGCTGCCACCGATTGTCCACGCAGGCTCCTGCTGATCTGCCGTCACCCACACCACTTTTTGCATCAACTTCGCATTCTGGCTATCGGGATTGGCGGTGCCGTCTTTAAAGCCCAGCAAATTTATCGGCGTCTCTTTGCCTTTACTACGCGCTGCGTGGTCGGAAATAAACCCTTCCCGCTTCCAGCGCACGCTTAGCAAATCCGGCGTGTGTTTGATGATATCGCGCAGCGCATGGATCACCGTGTCCTGGGTGTTGGCGCAAATTTGTAGCAACACATCACCATGACATAACGCCGCATCCAGCGAGTCGTTAGGGAAACGCGTCATCTTCTGCAACTTTTTTGGCATCTGTGGCGCAAGGCCAAAGCGCTCATCAAACAATGAGTGACCCACCGATAACGTGATGGTGAGATTATCGGGCGCAATGTAGCCACCAAGAATGCCGGAATCGAGTGGTGGCAGGCGCGGATTTGGCGTTTCTGGTGCAACTCCGCCCTGAGTCAGAAAAGCAAAACGCTGAGTCAACAAGCGAAACAACCGTTCAAGATCGGCTTTATCGCTGGCAAGCACATCAAACGCCACCAGCATCATTGCAGCCTGTTGTGGTGTCAGGATCCCTGCCTGATGCTCACCATAAAACGGCTGTTTCTCATTGCGTGCATCCGGTGAAAGCGTACCCGGCGCACTTTGCGTTTTTTGTGCATGAGCGACCGGACAACTTCCCGCCAGCGCCAGCGCACCAATCCCTTTCAGTAAACGTCGGCGTGACGGTTCATTCACGCCGTTTTCATCTTCATACTGCATAACGCTTAGTCCAGCCCCAGCACACCGCGAAGTTGCGCCAGATCTTCCGCCAGCGCAGTAATCGGTCCTTTCAGTGCATTCCGGTCAGCATCGGTCAGTTTGTCGTAATTTTCAAAACCGTCTTTAGTACGGTATTTCGCCAGAATGGTATCGACCTTTTTGAAGTTGGCATCGACTTTTGCCAACAGTTCCGGATTCGCTTTTTGTAGTTGTGGACGCAGCAGATCGACAATTTTCTGCGAGCCTTCAACGTTAGCCTGGAAATCCCACAGATCGGTGTGGCTGTAGCGATCTTCTTCACCGCTGATTTTGCTGGCTGCCACTTCCTCAATCAGTCCGGCTGCACCGCCGACCACTTTTGAAGGAGGGAAAGCCAGTTCACTGATGCGTTTTTGCAAATCGACCACATCGGTATAAAGCTGGTCAGCATACTTATCCATTCCTTTGGTGGTGTTATCGCCAAACAATGCTTTTTCCAGACGGTGGAAACCGGTGAATTTCGGATCGGCGGCTTTTTGCTCGTAATCATCTTCACGGGCGTCAATGCTGCCATCCAGATCGGAGAACAGTTCAGCAATCGGTTCGATGCGCTCATAGTGCTGGCGCGTCGGCGCATACAGTGCTTTCGCTTTTTCGATATCGCCTGCTTTAATAGCGTCGGTAAAGGCTTTGGTGTCGGTCACCAGTTGCATGGTTTCCGCCATGACATACGCTTTATATGCAGTAATTGCACCACCAAGACTTAACAGCGCATCACTTTGCGCCGCATCCGCCGTTGCTTCACCTTTGACGATCAACTTCCCTTTCGGGTTAGTCAGCAGACCGCAGGTCATATCGTATTCGCCAGGCTGTAAATTCGCCGTCATTTTCTGGCTAAAACCAGGGGCGATATTTTCCCGCTCTTCCACCACCATCACGCCTTTGAGGATCTCCCACTCCAGCGCCTTCTGGCTGTGGTTCTGAATAATGAACTGTGTTTTCCCGGCGTTAACCGTAATGGTCATCGGCTCGCACTGCTTATCCGTCACGGTCACTTTGACTTGCGGAATATCAGCGGCGTTAGCCATAAAAGCAGAAGAGAACAGCGCAGCCACGCTCAACTGCAATGCGTTACGGCGGAAGTTAATGGTCATGACGAGACTATCCCTTTAAAGTATGTTGTAACTAAGCAAGAGTTTGCGTCGTATTTGCTACACGGAGCGGGACGCAGTCGCCCCTGCGCGTGGTGGCAGAACAAATGCCACCAGCGCCGGGATGAGATAAATAAACCAGACGGCGACTTCGCTGACGCTCGGTGCTTCCTGATAGCCAAAAATCCCTTCCATCAGTGTGCCAAACAGCGAGTGAGTTGAGAGCACCGCGCTCATATCGAAGGCGATTTCCTGAAAGTGGTTCCACAATCCGGCTTCATGAAATGCGCGAATGGCACCAGCTGCCAGCCCTGCGGCGACGAAGAGAATAAACAGACTGGTCCATTTAAAAAATGCACCAAGATTGAGGCGAATACCGCCCCAGTAGAGCAGGAAGCCAAGCACCACGGCTGTAGCAAGACCAAGCATTGCACCCAGCGGCGGCCAGATCCCGACATCTTGTTGAAATGCCGCCAGCAGGAAAAAGACCGACTCCAGCCCTTCCCTTGCAACGGCAAAAAAGACCATCATCACCAGCGCCCAGCCATGATGATTTCCACGCTGCAATGCGCTATCGACCGCCTGCTCCAGTTGTACTTTGACGTTGCGCGACACTTTGCGCATCCAGAAAACCATCCAGGTAAGGATCACTACGGCGATCACCGCCACAATGCCTTCAAACAGTTCCTGTTCTTTTTGCGGAAATTCGCCGGTGGTTTCGTTAATGAAGATACCCAAGCCCAGGCACAACGCAGCGGCAAGCAACACGCCAATCCACATTACACCAATCCATCGGCCTCGCTGGGTACGCTTAAGATAGCTGGCAATCAAACTGACAATCAGCGCGGCTTCAAGTCCTTCGCGCAACATAATGAGAAACGGAACAAACATGCCACCCACCCTTAAACGTTTTTCTGAGTCAATCTATGCAAAGAAAAGTAAATCGCAGTGATAGCGATTATCATTACGATGAAGAAAAATACAAGTGGAATGTAGTGATAATGATGAGAAGATGTAAAAATATTTTGAGAAAAAACGCAGAGGGCAATCACTGATTGCCCTCTGCCTGCTTCCTGTTATGACGTGAAATTTCCGGTAAAACGCCTTCCCTTACCCTTCCTGCAACCGTGACGGCGGAGCCGAATGATAGTGCGCATCGGCCTCGGCAAAGCGTTTTTGCATCGCCGCTGACGGCGCTTTACCCAGCAAACTAAACACTACAATCCCGATACTGCCGAAGATAAAGCCCGGAATAATTTCGTACAGACCCAGCCAGCCGAACTGTTTCCAGACGATAACCGTCAGCGCACCGATGATCATCCCCGCCAGCGCACCGTTGCGCGTCATGCGTGACCACATCACCGAGAACAGCACCACCGGACCAAACGCTGCGCCAAAGCCTGCCCACGCGTAGCTCACTAAGCCCAGCACGCGGTTTTCCGGGTTTGCCGCCAGCGCAATCGCCACCAGCGCCACCACCAGCACCATCACTCGCCCTACCCACACCAGCTCTTTCTGGCTGGCCTGTTTACGCAGAAACGCTTTGTATAAATCTTCGGTAATCGCACTGGAACATACCAGCAGCTGGCAACTTAACGTTGACATTACCGCCGCCAGAATCGCCGACAGCAAAATCCCGGCAATCCACGGGTTAAACAGAATTTGCGCCAGTTCAATAAACACGCGTTCAGCGTTCTGGTTTACCGCACCTGCTACCGCCGGGTGCTCGTTAAAGTAAGCGATACCAAAGAAGCCGACAGCCACCGCCCCTGCCAGGCAGAGGATCATCCAGGTCATACTAATACGACGCGCATGGACAATGCTGTGGTGAGAATCTGCCGCCATAAAACGCGCCAGGATGTGCGGCTGCCCGAAGTAACCCAGCCCCCAGCCCATCAGCGAGATAATGGCGACAAAATTCAACCCTTTGAGCATATCCACGTTTTCAATGCTCTTTTGTTTGATTACTTCCAGCGAGTCACCAAAGCCACCGACACTGATAATGACGATAACTGGCGTCAGGATCAGGGCAAAAATCATCAGACTGGCCTGTACAGTGTCAGTCCAGCTCACCGCGAGGAAACCGCCAATAAAGGTGTAAAGGATCGTCGCCGCAGCCCCCGCCCACAGAGCCGTTTCGTAGCTCATGCCAAAGGTACTTTCAAACAGACGCGCGCCTGCCACAATGCCTGAAGCGCAATAAATGGTGAAGAACAGCAAAATAACCAGCGCGGAGATAATGCGCAAAATGCGGCTTTTATCTTCAAAGCGCCCGGTGAAATAATCCGGCAATGTTAAGGCGTTATTGTTGTATTCGGTATGCACACGCAACCGCCCGGCCACCAGTTTCCAGTTGATCCACGCGCCTAATGTCAGACCAATGGCGATCCAGCTTTCGGAAATCCCGGAAAGAAAAACAGCGCCTGGCAACCCCATTAACAGCCAGCCGCTCATATCCGACGCACCCGCCGATAATGCCGTCACGAATGGCCCAAGACTACGACCGCCCAGAATATAGTCGTCGAAGTTTTTCGTTGATCGCCAGGCGATAAACCCAATCAATATCATGCCAAAGATATAGACACAAAATGTCACCAACATCGGTGTGCTAATAGCCATCTAAAGTCTCCAAAAAATTATTATCGGCAATGTCGAAACTTGCCGTTATATCTGCCACCGGAACGGGGTAACAGAGTTTATGTTTTACCAGGGCGACCGTATCCTGCCGGAAGCGCTGGTTATTCACAATCGATTTAACACACCATTTACATTAAATTTTAGTGCTCAGCGACACTATTTTTCATCAGGTTGCACTCTCTCACATTTTTTGCGGTTGCACCTTTCAAAAATGTTAACTGCCGCAGAGAAAAAGTCTGAGTTATTTTTTTAATCCCTGTCATATCGATTTCGTTTATTAACATTTCATTCATTTTTAAGCTTGCTACGCAGGTCACATTTAACACGGTTGCACAAAGTTGCAACATCATGGATATTTCACGATAACGTTAAGTTGCACCTTTCAGAACAACAGGAGTAATGGCATGGGAACCACCACCATGGGGGTTAAGCTGGACGACGCGACGCGTGAGCGTATTAAGTCTGCCGCGACACGTATCGATCGCACACCACACTGGTTAATTAAACAGGCGATTTTTTCTTATCTTGAACAACTGGAAAACAGCGATACTCTCCCGGAGCTACCTGCGCTGCTTTCTGGCGCGGCCAATGAGAGCGATGAAGCACCGACTCCGGCAGAGGAACCACACCAGCCTTTCCTCGACTTTGCCGAGCAAATATTGCCCCAGTCGGTTTCCCGCGCCGCGATCACCGCGGCCTATCGCCGCCCGGAAACCGAAGCGGTTTCTATGCTGCTGGAACAAGCTCGCCTGCCGCAGCCAGTTGCTGAACAGGCGCACAAACTGGCGTATCAACTGGCCGATAAACTGCGTAATCAAAAAAACGCCAGTGGTCGCGCAGGTATGGTTCAGGGGTTATTGCAGGAGTTTTCGTTGTCATCGCAGGAAGGTGTGGCGCTGATGTGTCTGGCGGAAGCGTTGTTGCGTATTCCCGACAAAGCCACCCGTGACGCGTTAATTCGCGACAAAATCAGTAACGGTAACTGGCAGTCACACATTGGTCGTAGCCCGTCCCTGTTTGTTAATGCCGCTACCTGGGGGCTGCTGTTTACCGGCAAACTGGTTTCCACCCATAACGAAGCCAGCCTCTCCCGCTCGCTGAACCGCATTATCGGTAAGAGCGGTGAACCGCTGATCCGCAAAGGTGTGGATATGGCGATGCGCCTGATGGGCGAGCAGTTCGTCACGGGCGAAACCATCGCGGAAGCATTAGCCAATGCCCGCAAACTGGAAGAGAAAGGTTTCCGTTACTCTTACGATATGCTGGGCGAAGCCGCACTGACTGCCGCAGATGCACAAGCGTATATGGTTTCCTATCAGCAGGCGATTCACGCCATTGGTAAAGCGTCTAACGGTCGTGGCATCTATGAAGGTCCGGGCATTTCAATCAAGCTGTCGGCGCTACATCCGCGTTATAGCCGCGCCCAGTATGACCGGGTAATGGAAGAGCTTTACCCGCGTCTGAAATCACTCACCCTGCTGGCGCGTCAGTACGATATTGGTATTAACATCGATGCCGAAGAGGCCGATCGTCTGGAGATCTCCCTCGATCTGCTGGAAAAACTCTGTTTCGAGCCTGAACTGGCAGGCTGGAACGGCATCGGTTTTGTTATTCAGGCTTATCAAAAACGCTGCCCGTTGGTGATCGATTACCTGATTGATCTCGCCACCCGCAGCCGTCGCCGTCTGATGATTCGCCTGGTGAAAGGCGCGTACTGGGATAGTGAAATCAAGCGTGCACAGATGGACGGCCTTGAAGGTTATCCGGTTTATACCCGCAAGGTGTATACCGACGTTTCTTATCTTGCCTGTGCGAAAAAGCTGCTGGCGGTGCCAAATCTAATCTACCCGCAGTTCGCGACGCACAACGCCCATACGCTGGCGGCAATTTATCAACTGGCGGGTCAAAACTACTACCCGGGTCAGTACGAGTTCCAGTGCCTGCATGGTATGGGCGAGCCACTGTATGAGCAGGTCACCGGGAAAGTTGCCGACGGCAAACTTAACCGTCCGTGTCGTATTTATGCTCCGGTCGGTACACATGAAACGCTGCTGGCATATCTGGTGCGCCGCCTGCTGGAAAACGGTGCTAACACCTCGTTTGTTAACCGTATTGCCGACACCTCTTTGCCACTGGATGAACTGGTCGCCGATCCAGTCACTGCTGTAGAAAAACTGGCGCAACAGGAAGGGCAAACTGGATTACCGCATCCGAAAATTCCCCTGCCGCGCGATCTTTACGGTCACGGGCGCGACAACTCGGCAGGGCTGGATCTCGCTAACGAACACCGTCTGGCCTCGCTCTCTTCAGCCCTGCTCAATAGTGCACTGCAAAAATGGCAGTCCTTGCCAATGCTGGAACAATCGGTCGCGGCTGGTGAGATGTCGCCCGTTATTAACCCTGCGGAACCGAAAGATATTGTGGGCTATGTGCGTGAAGCCACGCCGCGTGAAGTAGAACAGGCGCTGGAAAGTGCGGTTAATAACGCGCCAATCTGGTTTGCCACTCCTCCGGCTGAACGCGCGGCGATTTTGCATCGCGCTGCCGTGCTAATGGAAAGCCAGATGCAGCAACTGATTGGTATTCTGGTGCGTGAAGCCGGAAAAACCTTCAGTAACGCCATTGCTGAAGTGCGCGAAGCGGTCGATTTTCTCCACTACTATGCCGGACAGGTGCGGGATGATTTCGCTAACGAAACCCACCGTCCATTAGGGCCTGTGGTATGTATCAGTCCGTGGAACTTCCCGCTGGCTATTTTCACCGGGCAGATCGCTGCCGCACTGGCGGCAGGTAACAGCGTGCTGGCAAAACCGGCAGAACAAACGCCGCTGATTGCCGCGCAAGGGATCGCCATTTTGCTGGAAGCGGGTGTACCGCCAGGCGTGGTGCAATTGCTGCCAGGTCGGGGTGAAACCGTGGGCGCGCAACTGACGGGTGATGATCGCGTGCGCGGGGTGATGTTTACCGGTTCAACCGAAGTCGCTACGTTACTGCAGCGCAATATCGCCAGCCGCCTGGACGCTCAGGGTCGCCCTATTCCGCTCATCGCTGAAACCGGCGGCATGAACGCGATGATTGTCGATTCTTCAGCACTGACCGAACAAGTCGTAATAGATGTGCTGGCCTCGGCGTTCGACAGTGCAGGTCAGCGTTGTTCGGCACTGCGCGTGCTGTGCCTGCAAGATGAGATTGCCGACCACACGCTGAAAATGCTGCGCGGCGCAATGGCCGAATGCCGGATGGGTAATCCGGGTCGCCTGACCACCGATATCGGTCCGGTGATTGATAGCGAAGCGAAAGCCAATATCGAGCGTCATATTCAGACCATGCGTAGTAAAGGCCGTCAGGTGTTCCAGGCGGTGCGGGAAAACAGCGAAGATGCCCGTGAATGGCAAAGCGGCACCTTTGTCGCTCCGACGCTGATCGAACTGGATGACTTTGCCGAATTACAAAAAGAGGTCTTTGGTCCGGTGCTGCATGTGGTGCGTTACAACCGTAACCAGCTCCCAGAGCTGATCGAGCAGATTAACGCTTCCGGCTATGGTCTGACGCTTGGCGTTCATACGCGTATTGATGAAACCATTGCCCAGGTCACTGGCTCGGCCCAGGTCGGTAATCTGTACGTTAACCGTAATATGGTGGGCGCGGTGGTTGGGGTGCAACCGTTCGGCGGCGAAGGGTTGTCCGGTACCGGGCCGAAAGCAGGCGGTCCGCTCTATCTCTACCGTCTGCTGGCGAATCGCCCGGAAAGTGCGCTGGCGGTGACGCTCGCGCGTCAGGATGCGGAGTATCCGGTCGATGCGCAGTTGAAAGCCGCATTGACTCAGCCGCTAAATGCACTGCGGGAATGGGCGGCAAACCGTCCAGAATTGCAGGCGTTATGTACGCAATATGGCGAGTTGGCGCAGGCAGGAACACAACGATTGTTGCCAGGGCCGACGGGTGAACGCAACACCTGGACGCTGCTGCCGCGTGAGCGCGTGTTGTGTATTGCGGATGATGAACAGGATGCGCTGACTCAGCTCGCCGCCGTGCTGGCGGTGGGTAGCCAGGTGCTGTGGCCGGATGATGCGCTGCATCGTCAGTTAGTGAAGGCATTGCCATCGGCAGTCAGCGAACGTATTCAACTGGCGAAAGCGGAAAATATAACCGCTCAACCATTTGATGCGGTGATCTTCCACGGTGATTCGGATCAGCTTCGCGCATTGTGTGAAGCCGTTGCCGCACGGGATGGTGCAATTGTTTCGGTGCAGGGTTTTGCCCGTGGCGAAAGCAATATCCTTCTGGAACGGCTGTATATCGAGCGTTCGCTGAGTGTGAATACCGCTGCTGCTGGCGGTAACGCCAGTTTAATGACGATCGGTTAAACAGGTAGCCGGAGGATGTTACAACCTCCTCCGGCATCTTTAACGTGGTCGAATCCCCTCAATAATAATCCGCTGCACGTTTTCAACCGTTTGATTGAAAAACACCTCATCGCGCAACGTCGCGCCTGTCACCGCCTCCACCTGAGGGGCAAAATCGGCGTAATGTTGAGTAGAAGCCCAAATCATAAAAATCAAATGCTGCGGGTCAATCGGCGCGAGTTTGCCGCTTTTAACCCAACCGGCAATCAGCGCCGATTTCTCATCAATTAATGCCTTCAAATCGCCCGTCAGTTCATCCATTAACAGCGGTGCACCTGCCAGCATCTCCATACAGAACAGGCGCGAAGCCTGCGGATAATCGCGGGAAACTTCCAGCTTCAGACGGATGTACTCTTTGATCGCCGCCAGCGGGGCGAAATCTTCTCGAAACGCTTTTAACGGTGCCAGCCAGATATCGAGAATCTGCCGCAGTACGGCTATATACAGCGCCTCTTTTGACGGAAAGTAATACAGCAGATTGGTTTTTGAAACACCCGCCAACTCCGCGATCTGCTCCAGCCTTGTGCCGTGAAAACCGAATTGTGAAAAAGTGTCCAGTGCTGCGCTAAGAATCGCTTTTTTCTTCGCGCTTACTGCGCGCGAACGCTTACCCGTTGTTTTCACTGCGCCTTGCGTCATGCGCTCTCCCCTCTTGTTGATTGGCAACAGGATAGCAAAACCCCCGCCCGGCCTCGACCTTCTGCACTCTCATCGCGCACGAATGCATGTTTTATGTGCAACTGTTTTGACCGTTTAGTCCACTTTTTTTCAGGCATTTTAGACAACTTAACATTAACACATTAATAACATTCACTTTTTAAAAACTGGCATCCGCTTTGCAAACAAGCCATTACGCGGCTGAAAAGGATATGCAGGATGCAGCGCCCCGTCTGACTTTCACTTTACGAGACGAAGAGAGGTTGATGATGAAAATTGGCGTATTCGTACCTATTGGCAACAACGGCTGGCTCATTTCGACCCACGCGCCGCAGTACATGCCGACATTTGAACTGAATAAAGCCATTGTGCAAAAAGCGGAGCACTACCATTTCGATTTCGCCCTGTCGATGATCAAACTGCGTGGCTTTGGCGGCAAAACTGAGTTCTGGGATCACAACCTTGAGTCGTTCACCTTGATGGCGGGGCTGGCAGCCGTCACCTCACGCATTCAGATATACGCGACAGCTGCCACCTTAACGTTACCTCCGGCAATCGTCGCCCGTATGGCCGCAACCATCGACTCCATCTCTGGCGGGCGTTTTGGCGTCAACCTCGTGACTGGCTGGCAGAAGCCCGAGTATGAGCAGATGGGGATCTGGCCTGGCGATGACTATTTCTCCCGTCGTTACGACTATCTCACCGAATATGTTCAGGTGCTGCGCGACCTGTGGGGCTCGGGGAAAAGCGATTTTAAAGGCGATTTTTTCACTATGGATGATTGTCGCGTCAGTCCGCAACCGAGTGTCCCCATGAAAGTGATCTGCGCCGGGCAAAGCGACGCTGGCATGGCGTTCTCCGCCCGGTATGCCGATTTTAACTTCTGTTTCGGCAAAGGCGTAAATACACCCACGGCTTTCGCCCCGACCGCTGCGCGGATGAAACAGGCCGCAGAGCAAACCGGACGCGACGTTGGCTCTTATGTGTTGTTTATGGTGATTGCCGACGAAACCGACGATGCCGCTCGCGCCAAATGGGAACACTACAAAGCGGGCGCGGATGAAGAGGCGTTAAGCTGGTTAACCGAACAAAGTCAGAAAGATACCCGCTCCGGTACAGACACCAACGTCCGTCAGATGGCCGATCCCACTTCGGCGGTAAACATCAATATGGGGACGTTAGTCGGTTCTTACGCCAGTGTCGCGCGCATGTTAGATGAAGTCGCAAGCGTGCCTGGTGCCGAAGGCGTGCTGTTGACCTTCGATGATTTTCTGTCGGGAATCGAAAACTTCGGCGAGCGCATTCAACCACTGATGCAGTGCCGCGCCCATCTCCCTGCGCTGACTCAGGAGGTGGCATGATGACGACCTTAACCGCACGACCGGAAGCCATTACCTTCGATCCGCAGCAAACTGCGCTGATCGTGGTGGATATGCAAAATGCCTATGCCACGCCAGGCGGCTACTTAGATCTCGCCGGGTTTGATGTCTCAACCACTCGCCCGGTCATTGCCAACATTCAAACCGCCGTGACCGCAGCGCGAGCGGCAGGGATGCTGATCATCTGGTTTCAAAATGGCTGGGATGAACAGTATGTCGAGGCTGGCGGCCCCGGCTCACCAAATTTTCATAAATCGAACGCCCTGAAAACCATGCGTAATCAGCCGCAGCTGCAGGGGAAATTGCTGGCGAAAGGCTCCTGGGATTATCAACTGGTGGATGAACTGATGCCGCAGCCTGGCGATATTGTGCTGCCGAAGCCGCGCTACAGCGGTTTCTTCAATACGCCGCTGGACAGCATTTTGCGCAGCCGTGGAATACGCCATCTGGTTTTCACCGGTATCGCTACCAACGTCTGCGTCGAATCGACGCTACGCGACGGCTTTTTTCTGGAGTATTTCGGCGTGGTGCTGGAAGACGCAACACACCAGGCGGGACCGGAATTTGCACAGAAAGCCGCGTTGTTCAATATCGAAACCTTTTTTGGCTGGGTCAGCGACGTCGAAACGTTCTGCGACGCGCTTTCTTCCACGTCCTTTGCTCGTATCGCTTAAGGAGTTTAACGATGCCAAAATCCGTAATTATTCCTGCTGGCAGCAGCGCACCGCTGGCCCCCTTCGTTCCCGGCACGCTGGCTGATGGCGTGGTGTATGTCTCCGGTACGCTGGCTTTTGATCAACATAACAACGTGCTGTTTGCCGATGACCCAAAGGCGCAAACCCGCCACGTTCTGGAAACCATCCGCAAGGTCATCGAGACGGCGGGTGGCACAATGGCGGATGTGACCTTCAACAGCATCTTTATTACCGACTGGAAAAATTACGCCGCGATTAACGAAATCTACGCCGAATTTTTCCCGGGTGACAAACCGGCGCGATTCTGCATTCAGTGCGGACTGGTAAAACCTGACGCGCTGGTGGAAATCGCCACAATTGCGCATATCGCCAAGTGAGGCCGCGATGAAACTTTCACTCTCACCTCCCCCTTATGCTGATGCGCCCGTAGTGGTGTTGATTTCGGGTCTTGGCGGTAGCGGCAGTTACTGGTTACCGCAACTGGCGGTGTTGGTTCAGGAGTATCAGGTAGTCTGTTACGACCAGCGCGGCACCGGCAATAATCCCGACACGCTGGCAGAAGATTACAGTATCGCCCAGATGGCAGCGGAACTGCATCAGGCGCTGGTAGCCGCAGGGATTGAGCGTTACGCGGTGGTCGGCCATGCGCTCGGTGCGCTGGTGGGAATGCAGCTGGCGCTGGATTATCCCGCGTCGGTAACTGTGCTGGTCAGCGTTAACGGCTGGCTACGAATAAACGCCCATACGCGCCGCTGTTTTCAGGTTCGCGAACAGTTACTACATAGCGGCGGCGCGCAGGCATGGGTGGAAGCGCAGCCGTTGTTCCTCTATCCCGCCGACTGGATGGCGGCCCGCGCACCTCGCCTTGAGGCAGAAGACGCGCTGGCACTGGCGCATTTTCAAGGCAAAAATAATTTACTGCGTCGACTTAACGCCCTCAAACGCGCTGACTTTAGTCACCATGCGGATCGTATCCGCTGCCCGGTGCAAATCATCTGCGCCAGTGATGATCTGCTGGTGCCAACAGCATGTTCCAGTGAACTTCATGCCGCCCTGCCCGATAGCCAGAAAATGGTGATGCGCTATGGCGGACACGCCTGCAACGTGACCGATCCCGAAACGTTTAATGCTCTGTTACTCAACGGGCTTGCCAGCCTGTTACATCACCGTGAAGCCGCTCTGTAAGGAATTGCTATGAACGAAGCCGTTAGCCCAGGTGCGCTTAGCACCCTGTTCACCGATGCCCGCACTCACAACGGCTGGCGGGAGACACCCGTCAGCGATGAGACGTTACGGGAGATTTATGCCCTGATGAAATGGGGGCCGACATCAGCTAACTGTTCTCCGGCACGGATCGTGTTTATCCGCACTGCAGAAGGAAAAGAACGTCTGCGCCCGGCGCTTTCCAGCGGCAATCTGCAAAAAACCCTGACCGCGCCCGTCACCGCTATCGTCGCCTGGGACAGTGAATTTTATGAACGGTTACCACAGCTGTTTCCTCACGGCGATGCCCGCAGTTGGTTTACCTCCAGCCCACAACTTGCCGAAGAAACAGCGTTTCGCAACAGTTCCATGCAGGCGGCCTATCTGATCGTCGCCTGCCGTGCGCTGGGGCTGGATACCGGCCCGATGTCGGGCTTTGACCGTCAATACGTTGACGACGCCTTTTTTGCGGGCAGCACGCTGAAGAGCAATCTGCTGATTAATATCGGCTATGGCGATTCCAGCAAACTTTTTGCGCGCCTGCCACGTCTGTCCTTTGAAGAAGCCTGCGGGCTGTTGTAAGGAGCAAACAATGAACATTGTCGATCAACAAACCTTTCGCGATGCGATGTCCTGTATGGGCGCGGCGGTCAATATCATCACTACGGACGGTCCAGCCGGGCGCGCCGGGTTCACCGCCAGCGCCGTCTGCAGCGTGACCGACACGCCGCCCACATTACTGGTGTGCCTGAATCGTGGGGCGTCCGTCTGGCCGGTATTCAATGAAAATCGAACGCTGTGTGTAAATACACTTAGCGCCGGGCAGGAGTCGCTTTCAAACCTTTTTGGCGGCAAAACGCCCATGGAACACCGCTTTGCCGCCGCCCGCTGGCAGACTGGTGTGACCGGATGCCCGCAACTGGAAGAGGCACTGGTTTCGTTTGACTGCCGTATCAGCCAGGTGGTGAGCGTCGGCACCCACGACATTTTGTTTTGCGCCATCGAAGCGATTCATCGTCACGCCACACCCTACGGGCTGGTGTGGTTCGATCGCAGTTATCACGCGCTGATGCGCCCTGCTTGTTAACCTCCTTAAGGAGACAGCTGATGGCAATGTTCGGTTTTCCTCACTGGCAGTTAAAATCGACCTCTACAGAGAGCGGCGTGGTCGCGCCGGATGAACGATTGCCGTTTGCTCAAACGGCAGTAATGGGCGTTCAACACGCGGTGGCGATGTTTGGCGCGACGGTGTTAATGCCAATTCTGATGGGGCTGGATCCCAATCTTTCCATTTTAATGTCGGGGATCGGCACGTTACTGTTTTTCTTTATTACCGGCGGGCGCGTGCCCAGTTATCTCGGTTCCAGCGCGGCTTTTGTCGGCGTGGTGATTGCCGCGATGGGCTTTAATGGTCAGGGAATTAATCCGAATATCAGCATCGCGCTGGGCGGGATTATCGCCTGTGGGCTGGTTTATACCGTCATTGGCCTGGTGGTGATGAAAATCGGTACGCGCTGGATTGAACGACTAATGCCGCCGGTTGTGACGGGTGCGGTAGTGATGGCGATTGGCCTGAACTTAGCGCCTATCGCAGTGAAAAATGTATCGGCTTCGGCCTTTGATAGCTGGATGGCGGTAATGACGGTGCTGTGTATTGGGCTGGTGGCCGTATTTACCCGTGGCATGATCCAGCGATTATTGATTCTCGTAGGATTAATTGTCGCCTGTCTGCTGTATGGCGTGATGACCAACGTTTTAGGGCTGGGAAAAGCCGTCGATTTTACTCTCGTCAGCCATGCTGCCTGGTTCGGTCTGCCACATTTTTCCACTCCTGCTTTTAATGGTCAGGCAATGATGCTGATTGCGCCCGTGGCGGTGATTCTGGTGGCGGAAAACTTAGGTCATCTCAAGGCGGTCGCCGGGATGACCGGACGCAATATGGACCCGTATATGGGGCGGGCATTCGTAGGCGATGGGCTGGCGACGATGCTTTCTGGCTCTGTCGGCGGTAGCGGCGTAACCACCTACGCCGAGAATATTGGTGTGATGGCCGTGACAAAAGTCTACTCGACGCTGGTGTTTGTTGCCGCTGCCGTCATCGCCATGCTGTTGGGCTTTTCGCCGAAATTTGGCGCGCTGATCCATACTATTCCGGCCGCGGTGATTGGTGGTGCATCAATTGTTGTGTTCGGGCTGATTGCCGTCGCAGGCGCACGGATCTGGGTACAAAACAGTGTGGATTTAAGCCAGAACGGTAATTTGATTATGGTCGCAGTAACCTTAGTGCTGGGTGCGGGTGATTTTGCTCTCACACTGGGCGGTTTTACGTTGGGAGGGATCGGTACAGCCACCTTTGGCGCGATTTTACTCAATGCGTTGTTAAGCAGAAGGTTGGTTGACGTTCCACCGCCAGAAGTTGTTCATCAGGAGCCATAAACAGAAAACCGCCGGGGTAACCGGCGGTGATGGCGTTTTGACGAGCTACAGACAAAAATGCATGCGTCATTGATTAGCCCGGCTAGTTGTCGCTTTTACCGTGACTGCTCTTGCCACCTTTTTTACCTGCTTCAGATGCGCGCTGCGGGTCATTTTTGAAATTACCCCCGCTGTGCTGTCCACCTTTTTTACCTGCTTCTGATGCTCTTTCGCGGTCTTCTGCAAAATTGCCGGAACCGCCTCGATGGTTTGCCATTACTGACCTCCGTCTGGGTATAGACATCATATTGCATAGAATTAACGCGGCGTATGGCGGCTGCCATATTTTCGCTACGTGGGACTAAGCTTAGTGAACTGACGCGGGCAGACCCGCGTTTGGTAATATCCTGCAACAGCTTCTTAGCGAGAATAGATATCATCTCCAATAATTATCCATAAGCCGCTCTTATGATTAAAAAAAAGCGATGAGATAAAAATGTGTCATTTTGCGACAAAATTACGTGCTTGTGAAAGTTGTTATAAATCAAATAAGTGGTTGTGAAATTTGCACTCTGAAAAGGACGTCTTATCTTTAAATAAGTGGTAGCGAATCGCTACGGAATAGAGATAACACGAGGAGTGGTTAGAAATGGCTAAAGTTCTGGTGCTTTATTATTCCATGTACGGACATATTGAAACGATGGCACGCGCAGTTGCTGAGGGTGCAAGCAAAGTGGATGGCGCAGAAGTTGTCGTTAAGCGTGTACCGGAAACCATGCCGCCGCAATTATTTGAAAAAGCAGGCGGTAAAACGCAAACTGCACCGGTTGCAACCCCGCAAGAACTGGCCGATTACGACGCCATTATTTTTGGTACACCTACCCGCTTTGGTAACATGTCCGGTCAAATGCGTACCTTCCTCGACCAGACGGGCGGCCTGTGGGCTTCCGGCGCACTATACGGAAAACTGGCGAGCGTCTTTAGTTCCACCGGTACTGGCGGCGGTCAGGAACAAACCATCACATCCACCTGGACGACCCTTGCGCATCACGGCATGGTGATTGTCCCCATTGGCTACGCAGCGCAGGAATTATTTGACGTTTCACAGGTTCGCGGCGGTACGCCGTACGGCGCAACCACCATCGCAGGCGGTGACGGTTCACGCCAGCCCAGCCAGGAAGAACTGTCTATTGCTCGTTATCAAGGGGAATATGTCGCAGGTCTGGCAGTTAAACTTAACGGCTAATCTTCAACAGGAGGATACGCATGCCAACTCAAGAAGCGAAAGCTCATCACGTCGGTGAATGGGCATCTCTGCGCAATACGTCGCCGGAAATAGCCGAGGCCATTTTCGAAGTCGCCGGGTACGACGAAAAAATGGCGGAAAAGATTTGGGAAGAAGGTAGCGATGAAGTGTTAGTCAAAGCCTTTGCTAAGACCGATAAAGATTCGCTTTTTTGGGGCGAACAGACCATCGAACGTAAAAACGTTTAACCAGCGACTCCCCCGCTTCACGCGGGGGAGTTTTCTGTTATTTCACCGCTTCATTCAATACGCGATCAAACTTATCCATTGGGCAAAAACCGTTGGCATCTATCGGGCAACCGCTTAATTCCAGCGTCACGCGCTGCGCAGGTGCCTGCAGGGTTAACGCATCGGCATTACGTAACTGTTCCGCACTCTGGTACACATATTCAATTTTCATCAAATCGCGATTGGCTTTGCTGTCATGCCAACGCTGGAAAACGATTTTGCCGCCAATCGGCGTGCGTTCGTTCTGGTCATGCAACTGATACGGTTTGAAATCCAGCGCCGTTAACAGAGAGGCAATGTTGGAGTCGTGCCCAACTAATACCGTGATTTTCGGTGCACTGGTGCGATCGGTGACCAGGGCTTTGTCGATATAACTGACCAGCGGTTTCGCAACATTGCGCGCCACTTCCGGTGAGGTAAACAGGCTGTCCTGGTAACCGTTTTTCAGCTTCGACAACACCTTCCACTGCTGGTCAGATTTGATTTCTCCCCAGGCCACCTGATCCATCGGAAAACCTTCGTAGTATTGCAAAGTAAACGCATCTACCAGCGAGTTGCCGACTTTCAGCGGCCCGGAAACGCCCGGTTCTTGTTGATACTTCGCGCTAAAGGTATTTTTGCCATCTACAAGCGAACATTGTTGCTTCTCTTTACACGCAGGAGAATCTTTATAGTTAACGATTTGTTCCAGTAGCTTGTAGCTGTCGGTAAGCTGGAGTTTGCTGAGCTCTTTCTCCATTGCCGCCACCGCCTGTTCACTGAATGCGGCGGAATCATCGGTGATCACTGGGTTAAAGGTGGGGTCCATAGTGCCCATTTTTTCCTGGTGATGAACAGGAATATCACACCCAGGGAATGCGCCAGTAATAAAGAACTGCGCGGTCGCGACGGTGCGTTGCAGACTATTGGCATAGGCATAAACGGTGTCCGGTGGCGGGCATTCCCCTGATTTCACCATCCCCTGTTCTGCCAGCCATTCACGCATATAATGGCCCATATACACTTCGAGCACGCCCCCTTTAGTGGTGAGCTGCCCACCGGGGACGTCCCATTCAGGCCATTTATTCGGCGTCGACTGCTCCAGCACACTGCCATTGTTCGCCAGCGGCGCACGTAAGTTATGGCGGCTCATCATGAGCACTTGCTGTAGCTGATAGCCTTCCGGTACGGTTTGTGCCTGAGCATTTGAAGCGAGTAAAACTATCCCTGCCACAGTTGCGGCGATTAGCGTTTTGTTCATTCCTCACACCTCTTTTGTTATCAATAATTAAAGAGTGTGACAGAAATATGTCATTTTTCCGGGAACAGGTTCGCAAAATGGCTCGTTGAACGCCTGTTTTTCTATATTCCCCTTTAAAAACAGGCAAGTTTTGACACAAACTATGCCTGATTAGCCCCGGCCTCGTTTACGCCGCTAATGATTACATCAGTAGCTATAAAGAAAATCAGCGGCGTTACCATTACCAATAAAAAAAGAATGTGAGACTAATAGCAATGGTTTTTAGCACATGTCTTTATCATTAAATTGCATAACGATTTAAATAGTCGAGTTGTGCATTCCTTTCCTTATTGTTTAACTTGTAAGCATGAGCCAAAAGTTCAGGAGTGAGGTAAATAAAATATGTTCCTCCCACCTTGAGGCGACCTCCCCTCCGCGATGATTTCAATAACATATTCTGTGTTGGCATATGAAATTTTGAGGATTACCCTACACTTATAGGAGTTACCTTACAGGGGTTCCTTCAATTTGTGTTGATTTACGCGAGATAACGCTATGGAATTAAAGGATTATTACGCCATCATGGGCGTGAAACCGACGGACGATCTCAAGACAATCAAGACCGCCTATCGTCGACTGGCCCGCAAATACCATCCTGATGTCAGCAAAGAACCGGATGCCGAAGCCCGCTTCAAAGAGGTCGCTGAAGCCTGGGAAGTGTTAAGTGATGAACAACGTCGCGCTGAGTATGATCAGATGTGGCAACATCGCAACGATCCGCAATTTAACCGTCAGTTCCATCATGGCGACGGTCAGAGTTTTAACGCCGAAGATTTTGACGATATCTTCTCGTCAATTTTCGGTCAGCATGCCCGCCAGAGCCGTCAACGCCCCGCCACACGCGGCCACGATATTGAAATCGAAGTGGCGGTTTTCCTCGAAGAAACGCTTACTGAGCATAAGCGTACCATCAGCTATAACCTGCCGGTTTATAACGCCTTTGGCATGATCGAACAGGAAATCCCGAAAACGCTGAATGTGAAGATCCCGGCGGGCGTCGGCAATGGTCAACGCATCCGCCTGAAAGGCCAGGGGACGCCGGGCGAAAACGGCGGTCCAAATGGCGACCTGTGGCTGGTGATTCACATTGCGCCACATCCGCTGTTTGATATTGTCGGCCAGGATCTGGAAATAGTGGTGCCGGTTAGCCCGTGGGAAGCGGCGCTGGGTACTAAAGTCACCGTTCCAACACTGAAAGAAAGCATTTTGCTGACTATCCCGCCTGGCAGCCAGGCCGGGCAACGATTGCGCGTTAAAGGCAAAGGTCTGGTGAGCAAAAAACAGACCGGCGATCTGTATGCGGTACTGAAAATCGTGATGCCGCCGAAACCGGATGAAAACACTGCCGCGCTGTGGCAGCAACTGGCAGACGCCCAGTCGTCTTTTGATCCACGTAAAGATTGGGGGAAAGCATAATGGCTAATGTTACGGTGACTTTTACTATTACCGAATTTTGCCTGCATACCGGCATCTCTGAAGAGGAGTTGAATGAAATTGTCGGTTTGGGGGTGGTTGAACCGAGTGAGATCCAGGAGACAACCTGGGTATTTGACGACCATGCCGCCATTGTGGTGCAACGCGCGGTACGCCTGCGTCATGAACTGGCTCTGGACTGGCCGGGGATCGCGGTGGCGCTGACGTTAATGGATGATATTGCGCACCTGAAGCAGGAAAACCGCCTGCTGCGCCAGCGGCTTTCCCGGTTTGTGGCTCACCCGTGAGTTTGTTGCCTGATGCGACGCTTAACGCGTCTTATCAGGCCTACAAAGAGCACTGTTCCCGTAGGCCGGATAAGGCGTTTATGCCGCATCCGGCAACTGCGCCATAATGCCTGATGCGACGCTTAACGCATCTTATCAGGCCCACAAAAAGCACTGTTCCCGTAGGCCGGATAAGGCGTTCTCGCCGCATCCGGCAACTGCGCACTAATGCCTGATGCGACGCCTGCCGCGTCTTATCAGGCCTACAAACGGCATTATCTTTTTTGGTAGTCACACTCCACTAACACCAGCAATAACTGGCTTAGTGCCGCGTAAAAACCAAAGCGGTCATACTGTCGACAACGCGCAGCAAACTCTGGTAACCATTCCCGCAGCGCCGTCAGTGTTTTTTGCCGCAAACCGTCGATTCTTCGCGCAGGAACGGTCCCCTCTCCCAGCGAAAAATGCAGATGACTCAACAACTCGAGATAGATCGCCAGATGATCTGCCGGTTCGTTGAAATTGCCGCTGGTCTCCATCCCTGCCTCAACTAACAAGCGTTTAATCTCTTGCTCGTCCTGTTTGTAGGCCGATGCATACGGCAGCGCCGCTTGTTTGTCGGTCATCAGAAACAGGCCGCAAAAGTCAGCGGCCAGTTCCAGACGGGCATCGTCACGTACTGTCAGAGTGGCAATACTGTTTTCCAGCTCATTCACCGCCGCAGTGAGCGGCGGTTCGCTTTTCAGCAACGAAAACCATTCAGCCATCTGCGCACTGGCGATTTGCGTCAGTTGTTCATCGTCCAGTTCACGGGAGAACAACTGCGCCAGCCAGGCGTAGACACAGGCAATTTGCTGTGCTGTCAGCGTGGTCATGATTTCACCTGCGACGCGGGAACATATTCGCACTGCGCCACCATCTCCACGGGGCCGTTAAACGCCGTCACCTGCTCCACTGTTCCGTTGTACTTCTCAATTTCCACCAGCGTAGTGTGCGCACTGGTCGCCTGCGCCAGCTGCGAAGTACCGATGTCGATGGTCAACACGTTGGGGTTACCGTATTTGCACAGCGCCCCTGGCTCGCCGCCTTTGTCCGGATCGTACCATGCCCCTTCGTGAATTCGCGCCACGCCGGGTGCATAACGGTCAGAAACCACTGCTCCAGCCAACACCTGACCACGAACGTTAAAGACGCGTACCACATCACCGTGACGAATACCGCGCGCGCTGGCATCCTGCGGGCTAATAAATACTGGCTCTTTACCCGCTACGGTATATTGCTGACGCAGAGTTTCCGACTCACATAACTGCGAGTGAAGTCGGAAATCCGGATGCACAGATTGCAGATGCAACGGATACTTCTGCGAGCCAGGCCCACCGTGGGAGCGTTCGATTTTCTCAAACCACATCGGATGCCCCTGACAATCGTCGTAGTTCATGTCGGCGATGGTTTTTGAGTAGATCTCAATCAGGCCACTCGGCGTGCCCAGCGGTTCGAGATCCGGATCTTCGCGGAATGCCTGGTGGCGAACAAACATCTGCGGATGGTCAAACTCGACGTACTCTTTGTTATTCCAGAAGTCATCAAACGCTGGCAGATGAACGCCGCGTCCTTTGCCTTGTTGTACACCTTCCTGCCAGATGCGTTTCAGCCAGCCCATCTCGTCCAGCCCTTCGGTAAAGGCTTCTTCGCGATTAAAGCGGCGGCACAGCTCGCGGAAAATATCAAAGTCGTTGCGCGTCTCGAACTGCGGCGGCACGACCTGTTTCATGGCGATGATGCCACGATTGGAGTGGTTGCCGTACTGGTCGAGATCGTTACGCTCAAACTGCGTGGTCGCAGGCAGCACGATATCGGCAAAGCGGCAGGTTGAGGTCCACTGGTTATCTATGGCGATAACCGTTTCCAGCTTGCGCCAGCCTTCAATAATGCGGTTGATCTGCTGATGGCGATGGAACGGGTTAGTTCCGGCAAAAATACACATTTTCAGCGGCGGCAGTTTTACCGATTTACCGTTCCAGTTGATCACTTTCCCCGGTTCGAGGATCGCATCGATAAAACGGGCAATCGGAATGGTGCTGCTGTAGCCTTTGTAGTCACTGTTGTCGTGAACAGGCGGAATCGACGTAGAGCCGGAGAAACCACTCAAAATAACGCCTTTACGCCCCGGCGTGCCTGCGCCGTTATAGTGCCAGCCAAAACCAAAACCACCACCTGGCAGGCCAATTTGCCCCAGCATCGCCGCCAGAACGACAATCATCCACGCCCACTGTTCACCGTGCTGCATACGCTGTACGCACCAGCCAGCAATAATCTGCGTTCTGTTCGCCGCCATCTGCCGTGCCAGCCCACGAATGGTTTCGGCATCAATGCCGGTCAGTTTTTCTGCCCATGCGGCATCTTTCGGCTGACCGTCTTTCTCACCCAGCAGATACGGCAGGAACTGCTCAAAACCTACACAGTAGTTAGCGAGGAAGTTTTTGTCGTACAGGTTTTCACTGTACAGCGTATGCGCCAGCGCCAGTTGCAGCGGCACGTCAGTTTGCGGGTTAACCGCAATGTGCTTCACATGCTCGCGCCCCAGATACTCATGGGTGGATGTAACAACCGGATCGATGCTGATGACCTCAATTTCACCGGCGGCGACTTTCGCTTTCAACTGCTCGTAATATTCATAAACATCGTGATCCGGGCACCACCAGTTCGCTTGCTGGTTTTTCAGCAAATCGGAGCCCCACAGCACAATGGTTTTGCTGTTCTGCAATACCAGCGGCCAGGAGGTTTGCTGTTCATACACTTCCATTGAGCCAACCACGCGCGGCAAGATCACCTGCGCAGCACCGGTAGAGTAATCTCCGCCCGTACCAACGCTATTACCATGCAAGGCAATAGCTTTCGCCAGCATCCCCGAAGCGTTATGGAACATCCCCGTCGATTGCCAACCACTGGCGGTCAGCAAGGCACTCGGCCCGTGAGTTTTCTGTACGCGTTCCAGTTCTTCATAGAACATGTCGAGGGCTTCATCCCAGCTCACGCGCACAAAACGGTTATCACCGCGCTGGGAGGTGTCGCTCAGATGGCGCTTACGCAGCCAGTCCACGCGTACCATCGGGTAACGAATACGCGCCGCGTTGTGTACATGATCCGGCAATCCGGCGATCATTTTCGACGGATATTTATCCAGTTCGAACGGTTTTGCTGCCACAAAGCGACCATCCTTCACCGTCGCGCGGATAGCCCCCCAGTGCGACCCGGTAAGAATGCCCTCTTTCGAGATGACAGCCTCAGTCGCCGCTTGCGCCGCAGTCGCACGGCGCGGCGTTAACAATGACGGCCCCAGCATCCCGGCGACGGCTAAGCCGCCGAGTTGTGCCAGAAAACGCCGACGTGATGCCTGAAAGAGATCGTTATTGTTCATTATTTTTCTTCCTTCTTATCGCCGTGAGCTTTACCTGCGGTGTCAGACGCATTCATTTGCAGATATTTCAACAAGGTGCGTTCTTCACGTTTATCGAGGCTGGTAAAGCCAATCATGCCGTTGAGCGTGCCGATCCAACCGTTAGCGTCAAAGTGGGAGATTTCCGGTGCGCCATGGCACTGGTTACAGGTGCCGTTGTACAGAGAATCCGCATAAGCCCAGATCGGTTTGATATCGTTCACCATGTCGCCTTTCTTCATCCACGCAGTAGCCTGCAACTTGCTCCACTCGGTATTGGTGTCGGCAACGGTGGTTTTCTCCAGCGTTTTCACCTGCTGCTGCACATCACCACGAATCGAGGCAACAAAGATGCGTTTACCTGGGAATTGGGTGAGTACACGCTGACGTCCTGCACTTTCCGTCCAGCCAGTGATTTCAATTTGCAGCCAGTCGCCGTCACGTTTAAGGACTTTCACTGCCGAAGCAGGCAGCAGAGAACCAGACGCTTCTTTATCGCCTTTCGCCGCATAAATCGGCTTAATATCAATGGAGTACAGCGTGTCACCACTATCATTAGCACTGGCGCGCAGCTCATCGAACTGCTTACGGAAGCCACTACTCATATCCGGTAACTGGTGGGCAATACCTTTATGACAGTCGATGCAGGATTGATTATCTTTCGCTGCCACCTTCATCTGACGCGCCGCTTCAGGATGCTGCTTCGCATGATCCATCGCATCGTAGTTATGGCAGGAGCGGCAGGTTGCCGAGTTGTTTTCTTTCATTCGCGCCCATTCACGCTCGGCAAGTTCCGCGCGTTTGGCTTCAAATTTCTCAGGTGTATCAATGGAGTGGGCAATAAAGGTCTGGTAAATGTCGTTGCTCGCTTCCAGTTTGCGCTTCACCATGCCTGGAATATCCGGCGGGATATGACAGTCATGGCATTCAGCTCGCACGCCGGAGGCGTTCTGGAAATGCACCGACTGTTTATATTCTTCATACACCGGTTGCATACTGTGGCAACTGACACAAAATTCGGTTGTGCTGGTGACTTTGATCCCAACGTGTGGCAATACAATCAGCGCAATGCCAATCACAATCCCAGTAGCGACCAGCGCCAGTACCGACCAACGAGCACTGGGTCGGCGTAGCGCGTTCCAGAGTTTCCGCATAATAGCCCCTGTAAAATTATGGTTTAGTGAAGCGATCTTAATGAGCAAATATGAACAGCGGCACTGGTCAGGATGAACGGCTTACGGCAGAATATGAACAGATATGAACAGAATGAGTAAAACCCTCTGATGCCACATCACATTGTTATTGTTGAAGATGAGCCGGTTACCCAGGCGCGATTACAATCTTACTTCACTCAGGAGGGGTATACCGTTTCCGTTACGGCGAGCGGTGCCGGGCTGCGGGAAATTATGCAGAATCAGCCGGTGGATTTGATTCTGCTGGATATCAATTTGCCCGATGAAAATGGCCTGATGTTAACCCGCGCCCTGCGAGAACGCTCAACGGTGGGGATTATTCTGGTTACCGGACGCAGCGATCGGATTGACCGTATTGTTGGGCTGGAAATGGGCGCAGACGATTACGTCACCAAACCGCTGGAGCTGCGCGAACTGGTGGTACGAGTGAAAAATCTGCTCTGGCGAATCGACCTCGCGCGACAGGCGCAACCGCACACTCAGGACAACTGCTATCGCTTTGCCGGTTATTGCCTGAATGTGTCGCGCCATACGCTGGAGCGGGATGGCGAGCCGATTAAACTGACCCGCGCAGAGTATGAAATGCTGGTGGCATTTGTGACTAATCCGGGCGAAATTCTCAGCCGTGAACGTCTGCTGCGTATGCTCTCTGCGCGTCGGGTGGAAAACCCTGACCTGCGCACCGTCGATGTGTTAATTCGTCGTTTACGCCATAAACTCAGTGCGGATTTACTGGTGACACAACATGGCGAAGGTTATTTCTTAGCCGCTGATGTGTGCTGATAAAAATAAACCGGACGAAATCCCCCTGGTGACAGCGAGCGGCGGATATGTTCGCGGTCGGCATTTTTCGGCGTCATGACTAAAATCGGTGGGCTGACATTATCAGACACCGATTGCCCCTGTAATTGCCTGATAGCCTGCTCAACCGCCAGTTCCCCCTGCCAGACCATTTGATCGCTGGCTGCCATAATCACTCTTCCCCGCTTCAACCCGCGATACACCTGATGTGAAAGATAAAACGACACCACGGTAAGCGGCGTTTTCAGGTTGCGCCCTTCCCCCATTGCCGCCTCTGCCGCAATGGCCGTTCCGGCAACGACGTCGATTTCTGGATGGCGTTCCAGCATCTCCTGCAGCAGGTTACGCTGGATTTCAATATCGTTATCACCGAGCGCAATATCAACAATACGTACCGGGCTTCCGGCAATGGCTGCGCGAAAACCCTCTACCATCTCCTTACTGCCCCCGGCGTTATCGGGGCCGGGCATCAACAGCACGTTCAGTGGTTTACCGTGCGCCCATTGCACCAGATATCGCCCTGGTTGATAGCCCATCTGAAACCAGGGCACACCAACGCGGCTTTTCACCTGGGGAGCATCAATAGCATTCACCAGTTCGATCACCGGCAGATTTGCTACCTGCTTTTGCAGATCGGGAAATGACGTCGTGCTACTACCGAGCAAAATGGCCTCTGCGCCCCACTGTTTACACTGGTCGATTTGTGCTTGCTGCGTAGCCAACTGGCTGTAGCCGCCTGCCTCCAGCACTTTTAAATCCACACCGTAGCGGCGAGCAGCCTCCTGCATACCATAGTTCAACGATAACCAGTATGAATCTTTCAGGCTGGGATAAAGCGCGCACAGTTTCCATGCGCGTTTGGCTTTAAGCGGCGTAGAGGCTTGCACCGTGTAATGCTGCGCATCATGCCAGCGCAACAGGTTATCAGCCGAAAATGCCGATAACATGAAAAGGGAAAGAAGTAAAAATAGCAGTACGCGCATGATAGCCTCATCAATAATAAGGCTTTATGCTAGATGCATTCTGCTTTGCGACTCAACCTTTTTCACCTAAAGTGCACCGACCGTGAATTTAACCCTGACCCGAAGACTCTGGATGGGCTTTGCCCTGATGGCGCTGTTAACCCTGACCAGTACCCTGGTGGGATGGTACAACCTGCGCTTTATCAGCCAGGTGGAAAAAGACAACACTCAGGCATTGATTCCTACCATGAATATGGCGCGCCAGTTGAGCGAAGCCAGCGCCTGGGAACTTTTCGCCGCGCAGAACCTGACCAGTGCCGATAACGAAAAGATGTGGCAGGCGCAGGGGCGAATGCTCACCGCACAAAGCCTGAAGATTAATGCGTTGCTGCAAGCGTTACGGGAACAAGGTTTTGACACCACCGCTATTGAACAACAGGAGCAGGAGATCTCCCGTTCGTTACGTCAGCAAGGGGAACTGGTGGGGCAGCGTTTGCAACTTCGCCAGCAACAACAGCAACTCAGTCAGCAGATAGTCGCCGCCGCCGATGAAATCGCACGCCTGGCGCAAGGTCAGGCGAATAATGCGGCAACCTCCGCCGGAGCGACCCAGGCCGGGATTTACGATTTGATCGAACAACATCAGCGTCAGGCCGCAGAAAGTGCACTCGATCGGCTGATTGATATCGATCTTGAGTATGTTAACCAGATGAATGAACTGCGCCTTAGCGCCCTGCGGGTGCAGCAAATGGTGATGAATCTGGGGCTGGAACAGATCCAGAAAAATGCGCCAACGCTGGAAAAGCAGCTCAATAATGCGGTGAAAATTCTGCAACGTCGGCAAATACGCATTGAAGATCCGGGTGTTCGTACTCAGGTAGCAACAACGTTAACTACCGTTAGCCAATATAGCGATTTGCTGGCGCTGTATCAGCAGGACAGTGAAATCAGCAATCACCTGCAAACTCTCGCCCAAAATAACATCGCCCAATTCGCGCAGTTTAGTAGCGAAGTCAGTCAGCTGGTCGACACCATTGAGCTGCGTAATCAGCACGGGCTGGCACATCTGGAAAAAGCCAGTGCACGCGGGCAATACAGCCTGTTATTGCTGGGATTAGTTTCTCTTTGCGCACTGATTCTGATCCTCTGGCGCGTGGTTTATCGCTCAGTCACGCGCCCTCTTGCAGAACAAACGCAGGCGCTGCAACGCTTGCTGGATGGTGATATCGACTCCCCTTTCCCGGAAACCGCTGGCGTACGGGAACTGGATACCATCGGGCGGCTGATGGATGCGTTTCGCAGCAGTGTTCATGCACTGAATCGCCACCGCGAACAGCTGGCGGCGCAGGTCAAAGCGCGTACAGCTGAATTGCAGGAACTGGTGATAGAACACCGACAGGCACGGGCGGAAGCAGAAAAAGCCAGCCAGGCAAAATCGGCGTTTCTGGCGGCGATGAGCCATGAGATCCGCACACCGCTGTACGGTATTCTCGGCACCGCGCAACTGCTGGCAGATAACCCCGCACTTAACGCCCAGCGCGATGATTTGCGGGCGATTACCGACTCTGGTGAATCGTTGCTGACCATCCTCAACGATATTCTCGATTATTCGGCTATCGAAGCAGGCGGCAAGAATGTTTCGGTCAGCGATGAACCCTTTGAACCGCGCCCGCTGCTGGAAAGTACCCTGCAATTAATGAGCGGAAGGGTGAAAGGTCGCCCGATTCGCCTGGCAACAGAAATTGCCGACGATGTACCGACTGCGTTAATGGGCGATCCGCGGCGTATTCGTCAGGTCATTACCAACCTGTTGAGCAACGCCCTGCGTTTCACCGACGAAGGGCACATTATTCTGCGTAGTCGCACTGATGGCGAACAATGGCTGGTCGAAGTGGAAGACAGCGGCTGCGGTATTGATCCCGCGAAACTGGCTGAAATCTTCCAGCCATTTGTTCAGGTTAGCGGCAAACGCGGCGGCACCGGGCTGGGGCTGACTATCAGTAGCCGTCTGGCCCAGGCGATGGGTGGCGAACTGAGCGCCACCAGCACGCCGGAGGTTGGAAGCTGTTTTTGTTTACGCTTGCCGTTACGTATTGCCACTGCACCCGTGCCAAAAACAGTCAATCAGGCGGTGCGTCTGGACGGTTTACGTTTGCTGTTAATTGAAGATAACCCGCTAACCCAGCGGATTACCGTTGAGATGTTGAACAGCAGTGGGGCGCAGGTCGTTGCCGTAGGAAATGCCGCGCAGGCTTTAGAGACACTGCAAAATAGTGAACCATTTGCTGTCGCACTGGTGGATTTTGATCTGCCGGATATCGACGGCATTACGCTTGCCCGGCAACTGGCACAGCAATATCCGTCGCTGGTTTTGATTGGCTTTAGCGCTCATGTCATCGACGAAACACTGCGCCAGCGTACCAGTTCGCTATTTCGCGGGATTATCCCTAAACCGGTGCCGCGTGAAGTGCTCGGTCAATTACTGGCGCACTATCTCCAACTGCAAGTCAAAAATGATCAACCGCTGGATGTATCGCAACTCAATGAAGATGCTCATTTAATGGGGGCGGAGAAGATCCACGAATGGCTGATATTATTTAAACAACATGCCCTGCCGCTTCTCGATGAAATCGACATTGCCCGCGCCAGTCAGGATAACGAGAAAATAAAGCGTGCCGCACATCAGCTAAAAAGCAGTTGCTCGAGTCTGGGAATGCGTAGCGCCAGCCAGCAATGCGCACAACTGGAGCAGCAGCCATTATCTGCCCCCCTTCCACACGAAGAAATTACACGCAGTGTTGCCGCTCTGGAAGCATGGTTAATAAGAAAAACCTGAACGCGATTTGAATCAATATCAGCCAGTTAAGAACAACTAGAATAGTGGCATTTGGTATGCAACTTAACGGACTGGCAAAATCATGGCAGAGAAAAAAAGAACCCGCTGGCAGCGGCGGCCAGGCACGACGGGCGGCAAATTACCGTGGAATGACTGGCGCAATGCCACGACCTGGCGTAAAGCGACGCAATTATTACTGTTGGCAATTAATATTTATATTGCCATCACGTTCTGGTATTGGGTGCGCTATTACGAAACGGCAGGTAGTACGACATTTATCACCAGACCGGGAGGTATCGAAGGCTGGCTACCGATTGCCGGTCTGATGAATCTGAAATATAGCCTTGCAACAGGTCAGTTACCGTCCGTCCACGCCGCCGCGATGCTGTTATTGGTCGCTTTTATCGTCATCAGTCTATTACTCAAAAAGGCCTTTTGTTCATGGTTATGCCCGGTTGGTACGCTTTCGGAATTAATCGGCGATCTCGGTAACAAACTGTTTGGTCGGCAATTTGTCCTTCCCCGCTGGCTGGATATTCCTCTGCGCGGCGTGAAGTATTTGCTGTTGAGTTTTTTTCTCTATATCGCGTTATTGATGCCCGCTCAGGCGATTCACTATTTTATGTTGTCGCCCTACAGCGTGGTGATGGACGTTAAAATGCTCGATTTCTTTCGTCATATGGGGACCGCGACATTAATCAGCATGATCGTTTTGCTGATTGCCAGCCTGTTTATTCGCCATGTCTGGTGTCGTTATCTTTGCCCATATGGCGCGCTGATGGGCGTGGTTTCGCTATTATCGCCGTTTAAGATTCGTCGCAATGCCGAAAGTTGTATCGATTGTGGCAAATGCGCAAAAAGTTGCCCATCACGGATCCCGGTCGATAAATTAATTCAGGTACGAACAGTGGAATGTACCGGCTGTATGACTTGCGTAGAGTCATGTCCGGTAGCCTCAACATTGACCTTTTCACTGCAAAAACCTGCGGCAAATAAAAAAGCCTTTGCGTTGTCTGGCTGGTTAATGACGCTACTGGTTATGAGGATTATGTTTGCGGCGATTGGTTACGCAATGTATGCGGGAGTATGGCAAAGCCCGGTGCCGGAGGAATTGTACCAACGCTTAATTCCGCAATCGCCAATGATTGGTCACTAAATTAGCAACAAGCGGAACATCACCTCGCACGGGGTGATGTTCACAAAATCACATTATTTTGATTTTGACATCATAACTTTCAAGCCCGGTCATTTTTTCTCGTGCGGTGAAGCGAATTTCAGAGACTTCTTTCCCTGTATTCTTGTTCAGCTCGGCGATTTTTTGCGCGATAAAGTCGGCGATTTCCGTTTCGGCTTGTTTTTTTAACTCTTCAATATTCACTGTTAACCTCTTCTGGTCTTAAAAGACAGCAACACGCCAGTAAGGTGTTGGTTCCCGGTACCCTGGTCAGGTAAGAAATGTTATAAGCCATCTCCCCGAAAGATTCAATAATCAACAGGTTATCGCTTACTATACATACAGCATTGAAGAAAAATAAGGCAGATATAAAAAAGGCTCCACGAGGGAGCCAGATATTATTTTGTGAAATCCAGCGGCGCATGGTCAGTGCGTATTTGCAGCGCGACGTTATCAAAGGTGATCATCGTCGATTTACAAAAAATGCACTTTGCTCCTAAAGGATTTCGCTCCGTCACATCGAATGCCGATGTGCGGTACTGTGAACCATGGCAACATGGACAGCGGAAATGGAGATGTTGAGTAATAACGGCAACCTTAGAGCGTAACAACGTTCGCTGCCGCGGGACCACGTTGCCCCTGCTCAATAGAAAATTCAACTTTCTGATTTTCGTTCAGCGTGCGGAATTCATTGCTCTGGATGGCAGTGAAATGGACGAAAACGTCTTTGCTGCCATCATCAGGAGTGATAAAGCCAAAACCTTTATCTGCGTTAAACCATTTTACTAAACCAGTCATTTTATTAGACATATTTTACTTCCTTCATTTTGGGCCTTTCGGCAAACAGGGCTTTAATACAGAAACTACTTAGTGTTCAGGAGAGAGACTCAAAAGAAGGGGATAATGCCTGATAATGAGAACTGCTTTAGTAAACTACTTTGTATGCTGTCTGTCTTTCAAACCGACGCAGCTATTAACGCATGATAATTGAGATTAAGCAAATTTTATTTTAGCCGTCCGGCGGTCTTAAATATCGCTGGCTTTATTTTATTAACCCCGTATAGTGCAGCGCAGTATTTTCAGTAAGGAATTTGTTTGTCCCGTAAAATGACAGGAATTGTCAAAACCTTTGATCGCAAAAGCGGCAAAGGATTCATTATCCCCTCCGACGGTCGTAAAGAAGTCCAGGTCCATATTTCCGCATTCACTCCCCGCGACGCAGAAGTGCTTATACCAGGATTACGCGTGGAATTTTGCCGCGTAAATGGCCTGCGTGGACCAACAGCGGCAAATGTTTATTTGTCTTGATGGAGAGCGCACGCTGGTATGCGTGCTTCATTCACGATTTGCGTAAAACCGGCCAACGAACACATGCCCTGCGCATTTCGCTCTTCACATCCTGCCAGGGTCAGTTTCACCTCTCCGGGCGGCGTATTTAATGATAGCGGCGTTTTATCACGCATCTGCTGTAAAGTCTGGAAGACCAGCGAAACCTGAATCCACTGGCTGTTATCGCTGAGCCGACGCCAGCGTTCAAACACCAGTTCACCACCTGGCGGCGTGTTATCCGGCTGACCTGGAAGCGTCCAGTTGAGCTCCAGTGCGCCGCCGAGATTTGCCAGATTAGTATCGTGTCCGGCGATAAACAGCACTGAAGTGGGTAATGTCACACCATACACCTGTTTTTGCGGTGGATGGGGCGCCAACGCTGTCATGATCAAATCCAATAACGGGGTGGCGCGACTGCGGGCAACCTCTGGTGTGCGTTGTAGTAAATAAAATTGCGCGTTATGTAGACTTAGCAAGGTGTTCCACTGGTGTGAATCGGTGATCCTTCCCCACCCCGGCTCCGGCATTCCCTGTGCTTGTTGCAGGAGAAATATCTCCGTCAGCATTGATGCGAGGCTTACCGCACCGGTTAATGAGACATTGTCGGCGCTCACCTTGAGTTCCGATGGTAATGCCTGCGTTAATGAACAGCTTTCGTCCTGTTTCTTACGGTTAAGGCACAAGTTTGATTGCGGGAAATTAAGCACCCGTTCCAGTTCGCGAAACGCCGTTTGCCGATGCCCGGCAAAGTCAGCAATTGCCCCTCCTGCCCTACTGAGGATCGCGTCAGTCACGTTCGCGTTATCCAGTTGGCAAACGCCAGTTTTTAGAGGATTAAATAACGGATCGGGACTGGACGTATCTGCCTGGGTATGTACGGTTATTACACAGTCAGGTGCCAGCCCGGCGGCGAAGGCTTCGCCTGTTTTACGGGTACGTTCGTCGACATCAGCAATAACCGCGACCTGACCTGGCTGCGGGCAGCCCTCTTTTGCCAGCAATCCGTCGGCCACCAGACGCTGGCGTTGGTAATGTCCGAGATAAGCGATTAACTCACCACCGCGCGGTGTCAGCCAACCCAGTTTTACCGGCCAGGTTGGCCATGCGTCTGGGGTGACATCCTGCATCAGTTGCGTGGCCTTGGTTGGTGCACGCACACCGTGACGACTGACAATCACCACGCTTTCCAGCTTCAGCTCCGGCTCACTCTGAGCGAATGCAGATTTCGGTGTTAACGGAATCAGAAGAGATAAGAATGGGATCAAGATCGCTTTCATCGATATGTTTCCGCTTTTCATATCCGACATTATTGATTGCCTGATGCGACGCTAATGCGCCTCATCAGGCTTACCTTCGTTAACTTTTCAGACGCGGGTCCAGCCATACCAACACAAGGGTGGAGAGCGAACACATCAACAAAATGCCGACGAACCAAAGTAAATACCACATTGTTCCTGCTCCTTAGTACAGCTCGTTTTCGTTACGGCGGAGAGTTTCTGTCGTCATGCGCCCCCACATTTTGTAGTAGCTCCAGAGAGTGTAGAGCAACACAATGGGCAAAAATATCAGCACGATTACCAACATAATGCTCAGCGTCAGCTGACTGGAAGTGCTGTCCCACAACGTCAGGCTGGAGATCGGACTCACGCTTGACGGCATGACAAAGGGGAACAGCGTGATGCCTGCCGTGAAAATCACGCCAAATTGCATCAATGACGCCATCAAAAATCCCCAACCCGGGCGACCACGATAAATCGCCATCACCGTCAGCAATGGGCAGAAGAACCCCAGCAGCGGGAAGATCCACAAAACGGGCGATTCGACGAAATTATTCATCCAGACACCAGGTAGCACTGCCACCAGTTTCATTAACGGATTGGAAGGACCGTTAGCATCCTGGGCGAGCAGTACAAAGCCATCAATACCAACCCACAGCCAGTAACCCGCCAGCAAAAAGCACAGCATCACCAGTAGTGCGGCGCGTTTGGTCGCCAGCTGTGAACGCAGATGAATCACACCAACAGTTTTCAGTTGTAACCAGACGCCACCTTGCAAAATCACCATCCCAAGACTGAGCAATCCACACAATAAAGGGAATGGCGTCAGCAGTTGCCAGAAGCTGCCGAGATATTCCACGCGTAATTGCGGTGTGAAAGCAAACGGCACGCCGAGCAGCAAGTTGCCGAATGCAATACCGAAGACTACCGGCGGCACCAGACTGCCGATGACCAGTCCGGCATCCCACATTTTACGCCAGCGTGCATCGGCGATTTTTCCGCGATAATCAAAGGCCAGCGGGCGGAAGAACAGCGAGCACAGCACCAGAATCATCGCCACATAAAAGCCGGAAAACGCCGCTGCATACACTCTGGGCCAGGCGGCAAATAATGCCCCACCTGCGAGGATCAACCAGACCTGATTGCCTTCCCAGTGCGCGCCAACGCTGTTTATCACTATCCGACGTTCATCATCATTACGCGCCACCAGCGGCAGCAGACAGCCGATCCCCATGTCAAATCCGTCGGAGATCATAAAGACCACCAGGATCACGCCAATCAGCAGCCACCAGATGAAGCGCAATGTTTCATAATCAAACATGATTTTCTCCTTTACCCCTGTTGCTGCGTCGGTTGTTCACTCTGCATCGCGCTCGGCCCCAGACGGGCATATTTCTGCATCAGGTAGACTTCGGCGATTAAGAACAGGGTGTAAAGCCCTACGATCATGATCAGTGAGAAAGCCAGTTGTCCTGTGGTTAAGGCGGAGTGCGCGGAGTATGTCGGTAAGATGTCTTGTATCGCCCACGGCTGACGACCAAACTCGGTCATAAACCATCCGGCTTCAATCGCAATCCACGGCAGCGGCAAACTCCAGAGCGCCATTTTCAGCACCCAGCGATGCTGGTCGATTTTGCCACGCAGCGTCTGAACAAGCGCAATCAGCATCACCAGTAGCAGCAGGGAACCACAGCCCACCATGATGCGGAAACTCCAGAATACCGGCGCAACCTGAGGTATCGCGCCACGCATCGCCGCCTGGTACTGTGCGGCTGTGACATGATTCATATCCGGCGCATAGCGGGAGAGCAACATGCCGTAACCCAGGTCGCCTTCCAGCTCCCGGAATGCCTGCAACACATGCGGCTCACGATTGCCTTGCGATATTTCCTGCATTAACAGCCACGCCATACGTCCGCGTTGCAAGCGTGGGTAGGTTTCAGCCATCAAATTCTTCAGACCCGGCACGGGTTTATCTAATGAGTGAGTGGCGAGGATCCCTAGCAGCGCGGGAATTTTGATGGCAAAGGCGTTACGCTCTTGATCCTGTTCCGGCCAGGCAACCACATGGAACGGTGCAGGTGCAGGTTCTGTTTGCCACTCCCCTTCCATCGCCGCCAGTTTTACCGGTTGTACTTGCGCGACTTCATACGCAGAACTGTCTCCGAGTTGCAGCGTACTGATAATCGCCAGAGTACCGAAGACGGAACCGATGGCAAACGAGCGTAATGCGACATCGCGCTCCCGTCCGCGCAGTAAATACCAGGCGCTGATCGCCATAATAAACATGGCCCCGGTCACGTATCCCGCCATTACGGTGTGCACAAATTTCACCTGGCTGACCGGGTTAAAGACCAGCTCGCTGAAACTGGTCATCTCCATACGCAGGGTGTCGATATCAAAATGCGCACCGGTCGGGTATTGCATCCAACCGTTGGCATTCAATATCCACAACGCAGAGAGATTTGAACCGAACGCCACCAGCCACGTCACCAGCAGGTGCTGGTATTTATTCAGCCGTTGCCAGCCGAAGAAGAACAGCCCGACAAAGGTGGATTCGAGGAAGAAGGCCATTAATGCTTCCATCGCCAGTGGTGCGCCAAAAATATCGCCCACATAGTTGGAATAGAATGACCAGTTAGTACCAAACTGAAACTCCATCGTCAGGCCGGTAGCCACGCCAAGAGCAAAGTTGATACCGAAGAGCTTACCCCAGAAGCGCGTCATATCGCGGTAGATTGTTTTGCCGGTGACCACGTAAATGGTTTCCATGATAGCCAGCAAAAAAATCAGCCCCAGGGTAAGGGGTACAAATAAAAAGTGATACAGCGCGGTCAGAGCAAACTGCCAGCGCGATAAATCAATGACATCCCACATGCGCACTCCTGTAGGCGAAGAGAGAAAAATAACCCGTTAATGGTAGATCTCCCTCTTTATCCTGAAACTCTACGACCAGAGGTATTCGCCGATTGCGATATTCATAAGCCTGAAAGCGATACTTACCGTCTTTTTACGTCGGTGCCCCCTCCGCCAGCCACTGGCATACCTCGCTAAGCCGCTGCGCAGAGTCGACCAAATCTTCTGGCGCTGCCAGCACCACTTCCGGTATTGGGCAGATTTCATAACTTTCCAGTAACGGGCCTTTTAAGGTGTCCGTACAGCGTAAATGCCAGACATGGCGTAACCCCGTGGCGTTGATATAGCTCTCGCCATAGCCAATGGTACGAATCTGAATATTTCCCGGCCCACAGAGACGTGAGAGAAAAAGCCGGTCAGCTTCGCTGATGGGTAATTGCGTCAGATTAATGCTGTGCGGCTGCGCGTCGGGGTTACGTACATGTGCCAGTAATTCATGGGCCAACGGTAGGCCATTCATCAGGCCATCAATGGGCGGCGGTAACAGCGAATCTGTCAGCAAGACGTTTTGCGTTGCCGCCTGCCACAACGCCAGCGGTGCGCAGCCAGCCTCCAGTTTGTCTTCCAGCAACTGTTCGCCGTGACGTCTGCGTACCCGCCATAATCCGCAGAAGATCGCCTCCTGAATTTCACTTTCACTACCATCAGCCTGCTGAATGCGTACTGACACTTCCCCTTCCCCGAGAAGCGTATTGATAAAGTGACGATCGTCGGCGTTGAGATTTAACAGATCGACTGCCAGTACCTCACCCAGCGGCGGCTGGCGTTCGCTTAGTTGATGTTGTAACTCGTTTAACAGCGCAATCACCTGCGGGCTGTGAGCACATTGCTCCAGGGCCGCCATACTCGGTTCACCATTCACCCGACAGGTGATCGGCAGTGGATTCATGCTGAAACTGTCATCGTTCGGTTGCGTTCCTGGCCCCAGCAGATGGAAAAAAGTTTCGCTCATGAAGCACGCTCCTGTTGCGGTTCGACAAGCCCGCGCATCAGGTTTATCAGTTCCGCCCACGGGTGAATACCATTCAGCACGCCGCGATAGTTTCCGCCGGTAAACACTAATGTGGCGGGAAAGCGAAAGACGCCAAAGCGATCGCCGATGGCTTCGCTCTGCTCAAGATCAGCAATCGCTACCTGCCATGTATAGTCGGGAAATTCGCGCAGTAATTCGCCAATCATTACCGGGTTATCGCTAACTTCTGGCGTGCGTTTCGGATCGCTGCTTAATAACACCACGCCGTCTGGCGCTTGCGTAATCCAGTCGTCAAGACGGCATTCACTGACCGGCGTCCAGCCACGCGCCAGCATTCGTTGCCACAACGCATTAAATGGTGTGTCGTTGCTCATCCCTGTTCCTCCAGTCTCATCCTGTACTGACGCAAGCGAACGCCTTCGTAATTTTCCATCGACAGACAGTCATAATTGAGACAGCGCAACTCCTCAGTCGGTTGCGGTACAATTCCCCAGGCCGCCAGCTGTACCAGCGCCGCCTGTTCCGCGGCGGGCAGTTGCTCCCGCGCCAGTTCGCTCAGGCTGCCGCCGTAGTCGTCGAGCATCGCGGGTTGCAGACCGACGAGGGCAATATGTGCTGGCAGATGTCCGCGGATATCTGCCAGCGCCAGCACTTCGGAGAAACTGTTCTGGTGCAGGCTCATTTTCTTCGCGCTGAGATAAGCCGGAATGCGTTCTCCGGCATACGTTCGTAGCGTTCCGGGTTCCAGCCCGTAATCAATGGCATCGAGAATCAACAGATGACCGGCGCTTTCGACATACCCCAGCAAGTTCAGTCCTTGGGTGCCGCCATCGACAATCTCCACATACTCGGGCCAGTGGTAATGGGCATACAGCCGTTCCGCCACCCGCACGCCGAAGCCTTCATCGGCCCACAGCAGGTTGCCCAGCCCCATTACCACCACGCGTTGCTCGCTCATGAACGCTCCTTGTTACTTATTTTGCCAAATTTGTGGCTACGGTAGCCGTTGACCATAGTGGAGATCACCGTGTCGTCGGACATGATGTCTTCACGCAGCGCCATGTAGACATGACCGATCACAAACGCGCCAATCAGCCACATCCCCAGCCGATGCCAGCTGTGAATGTCCATTGAGTTGCCACCCGTCCAGTAGAAAAATTCCACCACATAACGGAACGGCGCAAAAATAGCGTACTGGCTGTGTTCGCTGTACAGCGCAAAGCCAGTGATGATCATAAAAACTGACATCAGGAAATAGCCGAACATCGCCGCCTGGGCGATGGGGTTATGGCCTATATCGGCACTCGGACGTTTTGCCAGAAACAGATACCAGCGGATTTCATACCACACGCCCTGCCACCAGCTTTTACGCCATACCGGCACGATAAACAGCTCGCGGGAGTAATGATTGCCAACAAAAGCCCAGTAGATCCGCATCAGCAAAACCACGGTAAAAATCATCCCGGCACTGAAGTGAATTAACCTGATGTAGCCCATATAGAACAGATACGTCGCCTCGCCGCTGACGGAAGGTAGCGGCTTGCCGATAAAGTAACCGGTGACCATCAACACCGCCATGCATAACACTGTCAGCCAGTGCCATATCCGCACGGGTGCTTCAAAGACATAGTGACTGACAACGTTGTCGCTTTTCTGTTGCATGATGATTCTCCTTCGCTGTTAACGCACCTGCACGGAGATAAGCTCGCTACCGTCATCGCCCAGCACGTGTGTTGAACAGGCGAGGCACGGATCAAAGCTGTGCAGAGTACGCAGGATCTCCAGCGGTTGCTCGGGGATCGCCATTTTGGTGTTCATCAGCGCCGCTTCATAAGCGCCAATCTGCCCTTTGGGATCGCGCGGGCTGGCGTTCCAGGTGGTCGGCACCACGCACTGGTAGAGATCAATCTTGCCATCGCGAATGGCAGCCCAGTGGCCTAACGCCCCGCGCGGAGCTTCGGTAAAACCGACACCACGGCACTCTGTCGGCCAGGTTGCTGGTTCCCATTTTTCCGTGGAAGCGGTGGCAAGATTGCCGTTTTTCAGGTTGGTCATCAGCTTGTCGAAGAAATACTGCAACTTACCTGCGGCCCACTGCGCTTCGTGCGCGCGACACAAAATGCGGCCCAACGTTGACTGGATGCCGGAAAGCGGCAGTTTCAACGCCGACATCATACGATCGACCGACTCAACGGTCGCAGCATCGCCTTTGTGATAAGCGATTAACGTGCGTGCCAGCGGCCCCACTTCCATCGCGTTACCGCGCCAGCGTGGCGCTTTGATCCACGAGTAGCGTTCCTGTTCATTCAGCTGCTGAATGTTGGTATCGCTGCCTTTGACATCGCCGGGGTTGTACCACGGGTCGGTAATGCCATCGAACGGATGACGCCCCACCTGATCGTTGGGATAACGATACCAGGCGTGGTCGACAAACTCCTGCACCTGCTGCGGATCAACCAAATCCACTGGCAGCACATTGTTGAAGTCGCCGTTAATCACCGCGCCGCCAGGCATCAGCAGACTTTTCTCGCCAAAGTCGTTGGCAATATCCGGGAATGCGCCGTAGCTGAGGACACATTTATCAGAAAGACCCGTGCCGATTTCGCTCCACGGTTTGTTGAACTGGCCGATGGCTAAAGCGTCGGGGATCATCACGTTGTTAATGAAATCCGCCGTACGGGTAATGATCGACTGCACCAGGTTCAGGCGTTCCATATTGACCGCCCCGACCGCGCCGCTTTCGTCAATGTTAATGGCACAAGGCATCCCGCCGACAATCCAGTTTGGATGCGGGTTTTTACCGCCAAAGACCGCGTGGATTTTGACAATTTCACGCTGGAAATCGAGAGCTTCGAGATAGTGGGCAAAGCCCATCAGGTTGGCTTCTGGCGGCAGTTTGTACTACGGGTGCCCCCAGTAGCCATTGCGGAAGATCCCCAACTGCCCGCCTTCAACGAATTTCTTCAGGCGGTTTTGTACGTCGAAGAAATAGCCAGGGGATGATTTCGGCCATGAGGAGAGGCTTTGCGCCAGTTCGGAGGTTTTCCGCGGGTCGGCTTTCAGCGCATCTAACACATCGATCCAGTCCATCCCGGCAAGCTGATAGAAGTGCACCAGATGATCGTGGCACCAGAGCGTTGCCAGCATAATGTTGCGGATGATATTGGCGTTGTCCGGCACTTTAATACCGATGGCATCTTCGATGGCGTAAACCGAAGCCAGGGCGTGTACGCCAGTACAGACGCCGCAGATACGTTCAACGAACGCCCACGCATCGCGCGGGTCACGCCCTTGCAGGATGATCTCCAGCCCGCGAAACATGGTGCCGCAGGAGACGGCATTGGTGATCACATTCTGATCGTTAATATTCACTTCGCAGCGCATGTGGCCTTCAATGCGCGTAATCGGGTCGACCACCAGGCGGCGTCCGGCATTGTTGATGGTGTATCCCTGAGTTTCGTACTGAGTGCTCATGCCTGTTTATCCTCATTGCCTGGCTGATGTTCGGTTTCTGTAGGTTGCTGGTTATGACGTCTGCGCTGGTCAACGGCGCTGGCGACTGCGTGCACACCAACAGCCGCTGCCACCACGCCAAGCGCGGTTAAACCGACGGTGTCGGCGGTGGAATGGGTACCCATTTGTGGAATATCGACCACGCGGCTGTAGAACGAACCGCGATCCCAGAAACCATTTTCCGCACAACCCAGGCAGCCGTGACCTGACTGGATCGGGAAGGAAACGCCATCGTTCCAGCGTGTGGAGGAACAGGCGTTATAGGTGGTAGGCCCTTTGCAGCCCATTTTGTACAGGCAGTAACCTTTGCGGGCAGCGTCATCATCCCAACTCTGGACGAACTCTCCGGCGTCGAAGTGAGCACGGCGATAGCATTTATCGTGGATACGCTGACCATAGAACATCAACGGACGGCCCATCCTGTCGACATCTGGCAGACGATCAAAGGTCACCATGTAAGTAATGATGGCGCTCATCACATCCGGGATCGGCGGGCAGCCAGGTACTTTGATAATAGGTTTGTCGGTGATGACTTTGTCGATAGGCGTTGCCTGCGTCGGATTGGGTCGCGCGGCCTGCACGCAGCCCCAGGACGCGCAGGTTCCCCAGGCGATAATCGCACTAGCTCCGGCAGCGGCACGTTTGAGTTTCTCAATAAACGGTCGACCGCTGCTGATACAGAACATCCCCTGCTCGCCCAGCGGCGGATTACCTTCTACTGCGAGGATATATTTGCCATTGTATTGCGTGATGATGTCTTCAAAGACTTCTTCCGCCTGGGTTCCGGCGGCAGCCATCAAAGTATCGTCGTAATCGAGGGAAATCAGGGAAAGGATGACGTCCTTTGCCAGCGGGTGAGCGGAGCGGATAAAAGATTCGGTACAGCAGGTGCATTCCAGACCGTGGATCCATACCACCGGAATGCGCGGTTTGTTCTCCAGCGCCCAGGCAATCTTTGGTGCCATTCCCGCGCCTAATCCCAGCGACGTGGCAGCCAGACTACAATATTTGAGAAAGCTGCGCCGGGTAACGCCCTGACGCCGCATGGCCTGGTAAAATGTTTCCTCGTTATTCATATCGCACGTCTCTTCTCCTTGCGACACCGGCAGGACACCGGGCGCTTATGGTCGGCAAGCGACGTCCCTGTAGCAAGGCAAACCATCGCTTCACGTGAGATGCTGAAAACGAAAGCTCATCCTTCTGCACTGGCGCACGTCGCCAGAAAGTATTGTTAATAAAGCGTAGTGAAACTTTTGCACAAAACAATACAAACTGTGTGGATTTATCTTTTAGCGATAAAAATGGACCTATTTTTCTTTTTGCCGGGCAGTGGGGATGTTTAGCCGGTTGCTAAACGAGTAAAAGAGAAGGAATTCATGGTGATGAAATGATCAATCTGCTGTTATTTCACGCTAACAATGCACTTTTGGCTGTTTTTCAGGCAAACAAACAAATTAGGGGTTTACACGCCGCATCGGGATGTTTATAGTGCGCGTCATTCCGGAAGTGTGGCCGAGCGGTTGAAGGCACCGGTCTTGAAAACCGGCGACCCGAAAGGGTTCCAGAGTTCGAATCTCTGCGCTTCCGCCAAATAAGATAAGGGGTTAGCTAAATGCTAACCCCTTTTTCTTTTGCCTGTCGAAATTCTCAGGGCGTTATATCACTGCCTAATGACCTGAGACTCCGCTGTGAAACTTGTTTCAGATCAAATGCGTAAAGATGGGTAAAACTTCTGTGTACCTTCCCACATTATCATTATGCTGCTTAATTAATTACATCTGTCATAGAGAGTGACTCAATGGATCGTATAGTTAGTTCTTCACATGACCGTACATCGCTGCTTAGCACCCATAAGGTGCTGCGTAATACCTATTTTCTGCTGAGCCTGACGCTGGCCTTTTCGGCGATTACCGCAACTGCCAGTACGGTGCTGATGCTGCCATCTCCGGGTCTGATTCTGACGCTGGTGGGTATGTATGGTTTGATGTTCCTGACCTACAAAACGGCGAATAAGCCGACCGGGATTATCTCCGCATTCGCCTTTACCGGTTTTCTGGGATATATCCTCGGACCAATTCTGAACACCTACCTGTCTGCTGGAATGGGTGACGTAATCGCTATGGCACTGGGCGGAACGGCGTTGGTGTTCTTCTGCTGCTCTGCGTATGTGCTGACCACCCGCAAAGATATGTCGTTCCTTGGCGGTATGCTGATGGCGGGTATTGTGGTGGTGCTGATTGGTATGGTTGCTAATATCTTCCTGCAGCTGCCTGCCCTGCATCTGGCGATCAGCGCGGTCTTCATTCTGATCTCCTCTGGCGCTATTTTGTTTGAAACCAGCAACATCATTCATGGCGGTGAAACGAACTATATTCGTGCCACGGTTAGCCTGTATGTTTCGCTGTACAACATCTTCGTCAGCCTGCTGAGCATTCTGGGCTTCGCCAGCCGCGATTAATCTCGCCCAGGGTTACTTACCGAGCCTCGCTTTATGCGGGGCTTTGTTTTTTGTTACACTGCCGCCAGTCTGATTAAGGTAGTAAAGAATTATGCTGATCTTCGAAGGTAAAGAGATAGAAACGGATACCGAAGGCTATCTCAAAGAAAGCAGCCAGTGGAGTGAACCACTGGCGGTGGTGATTGCAGAGAACGAAGGGATTGCGCTGTCGCCAGAACACTGGGAAGTGGTGCGTTTTGTGCGTGATTTCTATCTGGAATTCAATACTTCTCCGGCGATTCGTATGCTGGTAAAAGCGATGGCGAATAAATTTGGCGAAGAAAAAGGTAACAGCCGCTATTTATACCGACTGTTTCCGAAAGGTCCGGCAAAGCAAGCCACCAAAATTGCTGGCCTGCCTAAACCGGTAAAATGCATTTAACGGATACGAAAATCCGTTAACTCCCCGGAGGGATGATGCGGCTCGCTAAGCACCCGTTCCACACGCGCTGAACGCGGGCCGCCACTTTTTAACCACTGTATTAATTTTTCCACCTGCCCTTCGTCACCGCAGGCAACCACTTCCACGCTGCCATCGTCAAGATTTTTGGCGTACCCGGTTAGTCCCAGTTTTTTCGCTTCGTACTGCGTGGTGTAGCGGAATCCTACGCCCTGAACTCGCCCGTAAATCCAGGCAATTATGCAGACTTTCGACATTGCTGCTCTCCTTATCCTTAATGGACGCGTTGCAAATCCATGGAAAACTCCGGACAATGACGCCCATTTCTTTGCATCGACAGAAAAGTAAATTATGAGTGTACGTTTAGTGTTAGCCAAAGGGCGCGAAAAATCATTACTTCGTCGCCATCCGTGGGTCTTTTCCGGGGCCGTTGCCCGCATGGAAGGTAAAGCCAGCCTCGGTGAAACCATCGATATTGTTGATCATCAGGGAAAATGGTTAGCACGCGGCGCTTATTCGCCAGCTTCGCAAATCCGGGCGCGCGTCTGGACGTTTGACCCGTCTGAGTCTATCGACATTGCTTTTTTTACCCGCCGTTTACAGCAAGCACAAAAATGGCGTGACTGGCTGGCGCAAAAAGATGGCCTCGACAGCTATCGTTTAATCGCCGGAGAATCTGATGGCCTGCCGGGTATTACTATCGATCGTTTCGGTAATTTTCTGGTGCTGCAACTGCTGAGTGCTGGCGCAGAGTATCAGCGCGCGGCATTAATTAGTGCCCTGCAAACGCTGTACCCGGAATGTGCTATTTACGATCGCAGCGACGTCGCGGTACGTAAAAAAGAAGGGATGGAGCTGACTCAGGGCCCCATCACCGGCGAGTTGCCGCCTGCCCTGCTGCCGATTGAAGAACACGGCATGAAACTGCTGGTGGATATTCAGCACGGACACAAAACGGGCTACTACCTGGACCAGCGTGACAGCCGCCTGGCTACCCGCCGCTACGTCGAAAATAAACGCGTACTTAACTGTTTTTCCTATACCGGTGGTTTCGCCGTATCGGCATTGATGGGCGGTTGCAGCCAGGTTGTCAGCGTTGATACCTCCCACGAAGCGCTGGATATTGCACGGCAGAACGTTGAGCTGAACAAACTGGATCTGAGCAAGGCAGAGTTTGTCCGTGATGATGTCTTTAAATTGCTGCGTACTTATCGCGATCGCGGTGAAAAATTTGATGTTATCGTGATGGACCCGCCGAAGTTTGTTGAGAATAAAAGCCAGTTGATGGGCGCGTGTCGTGGTTATAAAGACATCAACATGCTGGCGATTCAGTTGCTGAATGAAGGCGGTATTCTCCTGACTTTCTCCTGTTCCGGTCTGATGACCAGCGATTTATTTCAGAAAATCATCGCGGATGCCGCAATTGATGCCGGTCGTGATGTACAATTTATAGAGCAGTTCCGTCAGGCAGCCGATCATCCGGTGATCGCTACCTACCCGGAAGGGCTATATCTGAAAGGGTTTGCCTGTCGCGTCATGTAACTTGAAATGTGGAATTTTACCCTTATATCAAAGGTAAAGATTTCCCGGGAGGTGACTATGATTGCCAGCAAATTCGGTATCGGCCAGCAGGTCCGCCATTCCCTGTTAGGTTATCTCGGAGTGGTCGTGGATATCGACCCGGTTTATTCGCTCTCTGAACCGTCGCCTGATGAGCTGGCGGTGAATGACGAGCTTCGCGCCGCTCCGTGGTATCACGTGGTGATGGAGGATGATAACGGCCTACCGGTTCATACCTACCTGGCTGAAGCCCAGCTAAGTAGCGAATTGCAGGATGAACATCCTGAACAGCCATCCATGGATGAGCTGGCGCAGACCATCCGCAAACAACTCCAGGCCCCGCGTCTGCGTAACTAATCCCTGAACAAATCCCCGGAAGGTTTTTGCCTTCCGGGGATTTTTTATTTGGCCAGGCCCAGGCGAGGGATCTCAATCGCCGGGCAGCGATCCATCACCACGTTTAGCCCTGCATCACGCGCCAGCACTGCCGCTTGCTCATTAATCACCCCCAGTTGCATCCAGAGGGTTTTCGCGCCAATGGCGATAGCTTCCTGCGCCACGCCCCACGCCGCTTCTGAATTACGGAAAACATCGACCATATCGACTTTTTCCGGAACGTCTGCCAGCGTGCCATACCCCTGCTGGCCCAGCAGTGTTTTGCCGGCAACTTTTGGCGAAACAGGAATGACGTGATACCCCTGGTCGAGTAGATATTTCATCACGCGATAGCTGGGACGATCGGGTTTGTCGCTTGCCCCCACCAGCGCAATGGTGTGAGTGGACGTTAAAATGCCTGCAATATCGGTTTCTTTCATTATTTCCTCCAGACTGTTTAACAAAGTGTACGACAAAGCCGACATGCCAACCATGCAGCTAATACGAATGAATGAGAGCAAAAGCGGGAAATATGTCTATATGTTAGTAAGTATGATTAAAGAAAAATTTTGACACATTATTATTCGGGCGGTCTTTTAACAGGAGCTATCTATGAAAACCGGCATCGTGACCACCTTGATTGCATTATGTTTGCCGGTATCCGTTTTTGCCACCACGCTGCGGCTTTCTACTGATGTCGATCTTCTGGTACTCGACGGTAAGAAGGTTTCCAGCTCTCTGCTGCGCGGTGCGGACAGCATTGAACTGGACAATGGACCGCATCAGTTAGTGTTTCGCGTTGAGAAGACGATTCATCTTTCCAATAGTGAAGAACGGCTCTATATCTCCCCTCCACTGGTGGTTAGTTTTAATACCCAGCTCATCAACCAGGTCAATTTTCGCCTGCCTCGCCTGGAGAATGAGCGGGAAGCTAACCATTTTGATGCCGCGCCGCGCCTTGAATTGTTGGATGGCGATGCGACGCCGATTCCGGTAAAGCTGGATATTCTCGCCATTACCTCAACTGCAAAAACGATTGATTATGAGGTCGAGGTTGAACGCTATAACAAATCCGCGAAACGCGCTTCACTACCGCAATTTGCCACGATGATGGCAGATGACAGTACGCTGCTTTCGGGTGTTTCCGAGCTGGATGCTATTCCGCCGCAGTCTCAGGTGCTCACAGAACAACGGCTGAAGTATTGGTTTAAACTGGCTGACCCACAAACGCGAAATACTTTCCTGCAATGGGCGGAAAAACAACCATCCTCCTGAGATTTTTGTGCCTGTGCGCAGGCTTTTTCAGTCTTTATCTTGCAGCGATAAGTACTTACAGTAATCTGTAGGAAAGTTAACTACGGATGTACATTATGGAACTGACGACTCGCACTTTACCTTCGCGGAAACATATTGCGCTGGTGGCACACGATCACTGCAAACAAATGCTGATGAGCTGGGTGGAACGGCATCAACCGTTACTGGAACAACACGTACTGTATGCAACAGGCACTACCGGTAACTTAATTTCCCGCGCGACCGGCATGAACGTCAACGCGATGTTGAGTGGCCCAATGGGGGGTGACCAGCAGGTTGGCGCATTGATCTCAGAAGGGAAAATTGATGTATTGATTTTCTTCTGGGACCCACTAAATGCCGTGCCGCACGATCCTGACGTGAAAGCCTTGCTGCGTCTGGCAACGGTATGGAACATTCCGGTCGCCACCAACGTGGCAACGGCAGACTTCATTATCCAGTCACCGCATTTTAACGACGCGGTCGATATTCTGATCCCCGATTATCAGCGTTATCTCGCAGACCGTCTGAAGTAATATTGCACAGGTGGCAAACGCCACCTGTTTCTTACGGTTTTCTCGCCACCGGCACATCCAGATTTTTCAGTATATCCACAAAGGGAGAGGGATTCTCTTTGTTAAACAGTGCCCATACCCGATGACGTGCCCGGGTCAGCGCCACGTACATTAACCGCCGTTCTTCAGCGTCCGGGAAATCCTCAACCGGTGGCAGTAGCGCCTCTTCCATAATCGACTCCCGCGCCGCAGCCGGAAAACCATCACTCCCCTCCTGCAAGCCAACGATGATGACGTAATCCGCCTGTTGCCCTTTGCTGGCATGAATGGTCATAAAGTCGATTTGCAACTTCGGCCAGCGTGTTGCTGCTTTTTCCAGGCTGGCAGGCCTCATGTGATGGTAACGCGCCAGGATCAGAATGCGCTCTTCCGGTTTGGCATAACCAGAGAGTTTATCCAGCAAAGCGTCAAGTTGACCCTCATCCAATAACGTGACGGCTTTTTTGTCTCCATTGGTTAAGCTGTTTAGCGGCTTTTTAAGCTGGCCTGGGTTCTGCTGAATAAACCTGTTTGCCACCTCACCGATACGACTGTTAAAACGGTAGGTCGTGTCTAAATCACAGCGATCACCTTCACCAAAGTTTTCATGGAAAGCCGTGGTAAGCGACATTTGCGCACCGCTGAATCGGTAAATCGCCTGCCAGTCATCACCAACAGCGAACAACGTCGTTTGACTATTTTGCTTGCGTAATGCCGCTAACAACGCTGCACGCTGCGGCGAGATATCCTGAAATTCATCAACCAGAATATGCTTCCACGGGCTGATAAAGCGACCTTTCTCCAGAATCACAATCGCCTGGTGAATAAGGCCCGAAAAATCGACAGCGTTTTCTGCCTTCAGCGCACCTTTCCAGGCTTTTAATAACGGGGCCATCAACTTGATACGTTTACTGAACAGATCGCGAATCTCTTCGGGTGCACTGGCAATCATTTCTGCCTGTGCACCACCGTGCATCCGCATCAGACTTACCCAGCGATCGAGGCGAGAGGCAAGACGACGCTGTAATTTTTCATCATCCCAGAAATTACCTTCTGGCACTGACCACTGCATTTCTTCCGTCAGCCATTGCCGCCAGCCCTTCGCCTGCGCTTTCTTTTCGCTGCATTGCTTGCGCCACTCAGCAATAAAAAGTTCATGACGGGCAGCGGTATCATTTTCCAGTTTGCTGACTATCGGAACTTTTTTGCTGCCCTGCTGAATAATATGCAGCGCCAGCGCATGAAACGTGCGTGCGGTAATGTCTTCGGTATGTAGTCGTTCTCGAATACGCTCGTGCATCTCTTCAGCGGCTTTGCGACCAAACGCCAGCAATAAAATTTGCTCAGGGGACGCTTCACCACGCGCCAGTAACCAGCCAGCACGGGCCACCAGCACCGACGTTTTTCCGCTTCCTGCACCTGCCAGCACTAACAGAGAATGCTCGCCATTAACGACTGCCCGGGCCTGCGCCGGATTCAGCGGTGAAGACTCGACCTGGCGGAAAAAATCCGCATACTCGGTAAGCATGGCTTCGGTATACGCCTGATTATGCTGCAACCGAGCGCCTTCAATGTCCTTCAACCAGGCCTGACATTTACGCCACACCTCACGGCAGTTATCGAATTCTTCCAGTCGGTTAACCGGCAATGGTAACGCCGACAAAGCCTGGCGGATTTGTTGCTGCACGCCAGAGGTTTGCTCACGCGTCAGCCATTTATTTTCTCCGGTGCGCGTGGCAATCAAATCCAGTTGCTGACGTAAAACGCCAGACGCAATTTCGCTCATCTCGCCACTCCACCGCCGCCAGTGAGCATCAAGATGATGGTAAAAACGCTGCGTCTCGCCCCATTCGGTGCCGTGCAGACGCACCACTTTTTCGTCCGGCAGTACAAATTCCAGCTCGCCCCATACCAGACCGCGCTTACAGTGAATCGCCAGTAATTGATTGAAAGGAATAAGGTATTCGTGGCGATCGCCGGAGACTTTAATCCCGGCATTGAGGATCACCGCCCGATCGTAAGGGTGCTGTGCCAGACGTTTTCCAAGCGTTGTCGCTTTCAGTTCCATGACTCTGTAGATCCACACGAAATTATTTCTTATCAGTGTAACCGTCAGAGAAAACGTGCTCCAGCCCAAAAAAACGTTACAATTGCCGCCCATTACTGAAAACCACAGTAAAGCGAGGTTTTATGCGTACCGTTTTGAACATTCTGAACTTTGTGCTTGGCGGATTTGCCACCACTCTGGGCTGGCTGTTGGCGACTCTGGTCAGTATTGTGCTGATTTTTACCTTACCACTGACACGATCCTGCTGGGAGATCACCAAACTGTCTCTGGTGCCTTATGGCAATGAAGCTATTCATGTCGATGAACTGAACCCGGCTGGCAAAAATGTGCTGCTAAATACTGGCGGTACGGTATTGAATATTTTCTGGCTGATTTTCTTTGGCTGGTGGTTATGCCTGATGCACATTGCAACGGGCATCGCACAATGTATTTCCATCATTGGCATTCCTGTCGGTATTGCGAACTTTAAAATTGCCGCTATTGCACTATGGCCGGTCGGTCGTCGCGTGGTATCGGTAGAAACAGCGCAAGCTGCGCGCGAAGCCAATGCACGTCGTCGTTTCCAATAATCCACTAATATGGCCTTTATGCTAAGTCCTTTGCTCAAACGCTATACCTGGAACAGCGCCTGGCTGTATTACGCGCGTATTTTTATTGCGCTTTGTGGAACCACAGCGTTTCCGTGGTGGCTGGGTGATGTAAAACTGACGATTCCGCTGACGCTTGGGATGGTGGCAGCGGCGCTGACCGATCTCGATGACCGACTGGCGGGACGTTTGCGTAACCTCATCATTACGCTGTTCTGCTTTTTTATCGCCTCGGCCTCAGTAGAATTGCTGTTTCCCTGGCCCTGGCTATTTGCGATTGGCTTAACGCTCTCTACCAGCGGCTTCATTTTGCTCGGCGGTCTGGGTCAACGCTATGCAACAATTGCCTTCGGTGCATTGCTGATCGCCATTTACACTATGTTGGGAACATCACTGTATGAGCACTGGTATCAGCAGCCGATGTATCTTCTGGCCGGTGCCGTCTGGTACAACGTCCTGACACTTATTGGTCATCTGCTGTTCCCGGTCCGCCCGCTGCAGGACAACCTGGCGCGTTGCTATGAACAACTGGCGCGTTATCTTGAGCTCAAGTCGCGCATGTTTGATCCTGATATTGAAGATGAAAGCCAGGCACCGCTGTACGATTTGGCTCTCGCCAACGGTCAGCTGATGGCGACATTGAATCAGACGAAACTCTCGCTGCTGACCCGCTTACGTGGCGATCGTGGTCAACGAGGAACGCGTCGCACACTGCATTATTACTTTGTCGCACAGGATATTCACGAGCGTGCCAGCTCTTCTCATATTCAATATCAAACATTGCGTGAACATTTTCGCCACAGCGACGTGCTGTTCCGTTTTCAGCGGCTGATGTCGATGCAGGGCCAGGCGTGCCAGCAACTGTCACGCTGTATTTTGCTGCGTCAGCCTTATCAACATGATCCGCATTTTGAGCGCGCTTTTACGCATATTGATGCTGCGCTGGAGCGGATGCGCGATAACGGCGCTCCTGCTGATTTACTCAAAACACTGGGATTTTTACTGAACAATTTACGTGCCATTGATGCCCAACTGGCAACAATTGAATCAGAACAGGCCCAGGCACTGCCCCATAATAATGACGAAAATGAGCTCGCTGATGACAGCCCGCACGGATTGAGTGATATCTGGCTGCGTCTTAGCCGTCACTTCACGCCGGAATCCGCCCTCTTCCGTCATGCGGTAAGAATGTCGCTGGTGTTGTGCTTCGGCTACGCCATCATTCAGATAACCGGAATGCATCACGGGTATTGGATCTTGCTGACAAGTTTGTTTGTCTGCCAGCCAAACTATAACGCCACGCGCCACCGCCTGAAGTTAAGGATTATTGGTACGCTGGTAGGTATCGCAATTGGTATTCCTGTGCTGTGGTTTGTGCCATCACTGGAAGGGCAGCTGGTGCTGCTGGTTATTACCGGCGTGCTCTTTTTTGCCTTCCGTAACGTGCAATACGCCCATGCAACGATGTTCATCACACTTTTGGTGCTACTGTGTTTCAACTTGCTGGGTGAAGGTTTTGAAGTGGCGTTACCTCGCGTAATCGATACGCTGATTGGTTGTGCCATTGCGTGGGCGGCAGTGAGCTACATCTGGCCTGACTGGAAGTTTCGCAATCTGCCGCGAATGCTCGAACGCGCCACAGAGGCCAACTGCCGGTATCTCGATGCCATACTGGAACAATACCATCAGGGGCGTGATAACCGTCTGGCGTATCGTATTGCCCGCCGCGATGCACACAACCGTGATGCTGAACTGGCGTCGGTGGTATCAAATATGTCCAGCGAACCGAACGTTACCCCGCAAATTCGCGAAGCCGCGTTTCGGTTGCTGTGCCTTAACCATACGTTTACCAGCTATATCTCAGCCCTCGGTGCTCACCGGGAGCAGTTAACTAATCCTGAAATTCTGGCGTTTCTTGATGACGCCGTTTGCTATGTTGATGACGCGCTACATCATCAACCTGCTGATGAAGAACGCGTCAATCAGGCATTAGCTGGCCTGAAACAGCGGATGCAGCAACTTGAACCACGGGCAGACAGCAAAGAACCTCTGGTCGTACAACAAGTTGGGTTATTGATTGCATTACTGCCAGAGATTGGTCGTCTGCAACGCCAGATTACTCAAGTTCCGCAGGAAACTCCTGTTTCGGCGTAAGAGAGTCAGCCCATTCTGCAAGCTCCTGGCGGCGTGCCACCGGGAGCGCAGCTTCATGAATGCCGATAATGGCCCCTTCAAGCATAAACAGAATCTTTTCTGTCACCAGACTGTTTTGCTGCCGCAGTCGCAACCAACACATTTTTGCCCCAAGTATACGTAACGCCCGTACATCCTTAATCCCCACCTCCCCGAGAATCGCTTCCAGATGAAAAGACATATTGGGCAAATCTTTCAGTCTTTCCCGAATATTGCGCGTACTTTTCTCTTTCAGCGCTGCATCGAGAGAATATTTCGACAGACGCACCAGCTTCAGTTGATTTCGCCATAGACTTTCATCAACCCGATAGTAATTGAGGGTAACGGATCGGCCACACTTTTTATATGTCAGCCAGACAGGCGGATGTTTTACACAGTACTGTGCACTTTGCTCACAAGCCCGAAGATACAACTCACCATCAGAAACCATCGCAAACACCGTGTCGTCAACGGTCAGGCTGTAACTACCAAACAATGATCGGTATTCAATTGTGCCCAACGTTGCCAGGTATTCTTGTGATTTATAGATCCGCTTATAGGAGAGGCTTTTCATAAAATTCCTTTTAAAATCATAAAATAAAAGAATGATTCACATTAACGGATCCGTTAACTACGAAAATAGGCAACTTATTCTTAAGGGGCAAGATTAATTTATGTTTTCCCGTCACCAACGACAAAATTTGCGAGGCTCTTTCCGAAAATAGAGTTGATCTTTGTCGTCACTGGATGTACTGTACATCCATACAGTAACTCACAGGGGCTGGATTGATTATGTACACTTCAGGCTATGCACATCGTGATTCGTCGTTCTCATCCACAGCAAGTAAAATTGCGCGTGTCTCTACGGAAAACACTACAGCCGGGCTTATCAGTGAAGTTGTCTATCGCGAAGATCAGCCCATGATGACGCAACTTCTACTGTTGCCATTGTTACAGCAACTCGGTCAGCAATCGCGCTGGCAACTCTGGTTAACACCGCAACAAAAACTGAGTCGCGAATGGGTTCAGGCATCTGGGCTACCCTTAACGAAAGTAATGCAGATTAGCCAGCTCTCCCCTTGCCACACCGTGGAGTCAATGGTTCGCGCTTTACGCACGGGCAATTACAGCGTGGTGATCGGTTGGTTGGCAGATGATTTGACTGAAGAAGAGCATGCTGAACTTGTTGATGCGGCAAATGAAGGTAACGCTATGGGGTTTATTATGCGTCCGGTAAGCGCATCCTCTCACGCAACGAGACAACTTTCCGGGCTAAAAATTCACTCTAATTTGTATCATTAAGTAAATTTAGGATTAATCCTGGAACTTTTTTTGTCGCCCAGCCAATGCTTTCAGTCGTGACTAATTTTCCTTGCGGAGGCTTGTCTGAAGCGGTTTCCGCGATTTTCTTCTGTAAATTGTCGCTGACAAAAAAGATTAAACGTACCTTATACAAGACTTTTTTTTCATATGCCTGACGGAGTTCACACTTGTAAGTTTTCAACTACGTTGTAGACTTTACATCGCCAGGGGTGCTCGGCATAAGCCGAAGATATCGGTAGAGTTAATATTGAGCAGATCCCCGGTGAAGGATTTAACCGTGTTATCTCGTTGGAGATATTCATGGCGTATTTTGGATGATAACGAGGCGCAAAAAATGAAAAAGACAGCTATCGCGATTGCAGTGGCACTGGCTGGTTTCGCTACCGTAGCGCAGGCCGCTCCGAAAGATAACACCTGGTACACTGGTGCTAAACTGGGCTGGTCCCAGTACCATGACACTGGTTTCATCAACAACAATGGTCCGACCCATGAAAACCAACTGGGCGCTGGTGCTTTTGGTGGTTACCAGGTTAACCCGTATGTTGGCTTTGAAATGGGTTATGACTGGTTAGGTCGTATGCCATACAAAGGCAGCGTTGAAAACGGTGCATATAAAGCTCAGGGCGTTCAGCTGACCGCTAAACTGGGTTACCCAATCACTGACGATCTGGACGTATACACTCGTCTGGGTGGTATGGTATGGCGTGCAGACACTAAATCCAACGTTTATGGTAAAAACCACGACACCGGCGTTTCTCCGGTCTTCGCTGGCGGTGTTGAGTATGCGATCACTCCTGAAATCGCTACCCGTCTGGAATACCAGTGGACCAACAACATCGGTGACGCACACACCATCGGCACTCGTCCGGACAACGGCATGCTGAGCCTGGGTGTTTCCTACCGTTTCGGTCAGGGCGAAGCAGCTCCAGTAGTTGCTCCGGCTCCAGCTCCGGCACCGGAAGTACAGACCAAGCACTTCACTCTGAAGTCTGACGTTCTGTTCACCTTCAACAAAGCAACCCTGAAACCGGAAGGTCAGGCTGCTCTGGATCAGCTGTACAGCCAGCTGAGCAACCTGGATCCGAAAGACGGTTCCGTAGTTGTTCTGGGTTACACTGACCGCATCGGTTCTGACGCTTATAACCAGGCTCTGTCCGAGCGTCGTGCTCAGTCCGTTGTTGATTACCTGATCTCTAAAGGTATCCCGGCAGACAAAATCTCCGCACGTGGTATGGGCGAATCCAACCCGGTTACTGGCAACACCTGTGACAACGTGAAACAGCGTGCTGCACTGATCGATTGCCTGGCTCCGGATCGTCGCGTAGAGATCGAAGTTAAAGGCATCAAAGACGTTGTAACTCAGCCGCAGGCTTAAGTTCTCGTCTGGTAGAAAAACCCCGCAGCTGCGGGGTTTTTTTTTCGCCTTTAGTAAATTGAACTGACTTTTGACAGTTATTCCTTACCCAGCAATGCCTGCAGATCCTGCTTCAAAGAAGACATTTTATTCGCGTATTTCTCTTTGTTTTCCGCATCTTCAATCAGCTGAACAATCGTTTCAGAAAGCGTTTTACCGCGACGCTGCGCAAGGCCAGCCAGACGTTGCCAGACGATAAATTCCAGATCGATCGATTTTTTGCGCGTATGCTGGTGTTCTGCATTAAAATGGCGCTTCCGTCTGGCCCGAATGGTCTGCTTCATGCGATTGACCAGTTCCGGATTCATATGCTTGTCAATCCAACCATTTACCAGCACGGGTTCATTTTCCAGCGAGAGCAACTCATCGACGGCTTCCTGGGCGGCACTGGCTTCTATGTAACGGGTGATTAACTCCCCTTCGCGGTGCTTCTTCACCAGATACTTCCATTTCCAACCGCTTTCAAGATTTTCAAGTTGTTGATATTTCATAGCGATCTCAATGTTACCGTGTAACTCTTTACAGAATATCAGCTTTTTAGGCCAGTGAAGAAAAGAATCTCCATCCTGTGAGCTTTAACGCCCATGCCAGGAGTATTGTCGTTGCTTTCTACGTGTGCTGCAGTGCCGGTTACGGTATAATCGCGGCTTTGACAACAGACTAAAAAACATCAACTTTGACCATTACGAAACTTGCATGGCGTGACCTGGTTCCTGATACCGATAGCTATCAGGAAATATTTGCTCAGCCACATTTGATTGACGAAAACGATCCTTTATTCAGTGATACTCAACCGCGACTGCAATTTGCGCTGGAGCAGTTGCTGCATACGCGAGCATCCTCCTCTTTTATGCTGGCGAAGGCCCCGGAAGAGTCTGAGTATCTGAATCTTATTGCTGATGCCGCGCGTACGCTACAAAGCGATGCAGGCCAACTGGTGGGCGGTCACTATGAGGTTTCCGGCCACACCATCCGCTTACGTCACGCAGTGAGTGCAGATGATAATTTTGCGACTTTAACGCAAGTTGTCGCTGCCGACTGGGTAGAAGCAGAGCAACTCTTTGGCTGCCTGCGTCAGTTTAATGGCGATATTACCCTGCAGCCTGGTCTGGTGCATCAGGCAAATGGCGGTATTCTCATCATCTCTTTGCGTACACTGCTGGCGCAACCTCTGCTGTGGATGCGGCTGAAAAATATCGTTAACCGCGAGCGTTTTGACTGGGTTGCGTTTGATGAGTCGCGCCCTCTCCCCGTCTCTGTGCCTTCGATGCCATTGAAGCTGAAAGTCATTCTGGTAGGCGAACGCGAATCATTGGCTGATTTCCAGGAGATGGAGCCAGAGCTTTCAGAGCAGGCTATTTATAGCGAATTTGAAGATACTCTGCAGATTGTCGATGCGGAGTCAGTAAGCCAGTGGTGTCGCTGGGTGACATTTACCGCCAGACATAATCACTTACCAGCACCGGGAGCGGATGCCTGGCCGGTACTTATCCGCGAAGCAGCACGCTACACTGGTGAACAAGAAACACTTCCGCTTAGCCCGCAGTGGATCCTCCGCCAGTGTCAAGAGGTCGCCTCCCTGTGTGATGGCGACACCTTCTCCGGCGAGCAGCTAAACTTAATGCTACAGCAGCGTGAATGGCGCGAAGGTTTCCTCGCTGAACGCATGCAGGATGAGATCCTTCAGGAGCAAATCCTGATAGAAACCGAAGGCGAACGCATCGGGCAAATTAACGCCCTTTCGGTCATTGAATTTCCGGGTCATCCACGCGCTTTTGGCGAACCTTCTCGCATTAGCTGCGTTGTGCATATTGGCGATGGTGAATTCACCGACATCGAACGCAAAGCGGAGCTTGGCGGCAATATCCATGCGAAAGGGATGATGATCATGCAAGCGTTCCTGATGTCGGAACTACAGCTTGAGCAACAGATCCCCTTCTCAGCATCGCTGACATTTGAGCAGTCATACAGTGAAGTGGATGGCGATAGTGCCTCGATGGCTGAACTCTGCGCCCTGATAAGCGCCCTCGCCGATGTGCCGGTGAATCAGAGTATCGCTATCACAGGTTCAGTCGATCAGTTCGGTCGCGCCCAGCCAGTCGGTGGTTTAAATGAGAAAATCGAAGGCTTCTTTGCTATTTGCCAGCAACGTGAGTTAACGGGGAAACAAGGTGTCATTATCCCCACAGCTAACGTTCGCCATTTAAGTCTTCACAGTGAACTGGTGAAAGCGGTAGAAGAAGACAAATTCACCATCTGGGCAGTAGACGATGTGACTGACGCACTGCCGTTATTATTAAATCTGGTGTGGGATGGCGAAGGCCAAACGACGCTGATGCAAACCATCCAGGAACGTATCGCACAAGCATCGCAACAGGAAGGACGTCACCGTTTTCCATGGCCATTACGTTGGCTGAACTGGTTTATTCCGAACTGATCGGACTTGTTCAGCGTACACGTGTTAGCTATCCTGCGTGCTTCAATAAAATAAGGCTTACAGAGAACATGGTAGATAAACGCGAATCCTATACAAAAGAAGACCTTCTTGCCTCTGGTCGCGGTGAACTGTTTGGCGCTAAAGGCCCGCAATTGCCAGCACCAAACATGCTGATGATGGACCGTGTGGTCAAAATGACCGAAACGGGTGGTAACTTCGACAAAGGGTATGTTGAAGCAGAGCTGGATATCAATCCGGATCTGTGGTTCTTCGGATGCCACTTTATCGGCGATCCGGTTATGCCGGGATGCCTGGGCCTGGACGCAATGTGGCAGCTGGTAGGGTTCTACCTCGGCTGGCTGGGCGGCGAAGGTAAAGGTCGCGCGCTGGGCGTAGGTGAAGTGAAATTCACAGGCCAGGTGCTGCCGACGGCGAAAAAAGTGACCTATCGTATTCACTTTAAACGCATAGTTAACCGTCGTCTGATTATGGGCCTGGCTGATGGCGAAGTGCTGGTTGATGGTCGTTTGATCTATACCGCCAACGACCTGAAAGTAGGTCTGTTCCAGGATACGTCTGCATTCTGATTTTAATCAGACAGAGTATATAAAGGCGAAACCTCCGCAATGCGGAGGTTTCTTTTTAAAGAGACAGAATCAGGCCATTACTACCCTGTCCGCCATGGCTTCTCGCCAGCCTCCCAGCCATTGTGACCTTTGATTCAGCGTCTGATAGGGACACATTTCTTTTGAGCGTCCGGCGATGCCGGCCTGATAACCACGTTGATGTGCCCGTTCCAGGCGATCTCGTTTTTGTCTCTTCATGCCTCGTTTCCCTCATACTGGTTTCTGGTGGAAAAGAAAACAGTGATTACTAAATATGCAATCACAGTTAAGCAATACCGCGAATCATAACTGCCGTCAATGCGCAAAATTCACGCCACTGTCATATTTGTGAGCTACACGGGCATGTCGGTTGTACAAAAAATGTGAAGAGGAACAACTTTTTCCGCACGTTAGAAACAAAAAAACCGCCTCAGGCAACATACCGGAGACGGTTATATTTACAAATCTTTATGATTAAGGTAGACGCTTTATCTCTTGCGCAATAGAAGCGGCTTCCTGACTCCAGACACTGGCCAGCACTTTAACCATCTCATCGTAACCATCCTGAGTTTGCACTCCTTCCAGACGGAACGGACGTTTGATCAGTTGTCCCTGGTGGTTCAACAGCCACTCACCACTGACAATGACCTTGCCATCATAGCGACCGTTAAACTCCGTGACGGTAACATTGAGCGTGTCCTGGGCGCTTCCCAGAGGCTGGGAGGCAACCACCCAGCCGGGTAGTTGCGTACTCAGGTTGGCAACCAGGGTGTTGCGCAACTGTTGATCCAACGGGCTGGCCCACAGGTTGTTGTTGGCAATCACATACTTCACATCACTGGTTTGATAAACCACACCATTCCCCGCCAGATAGTCAGGAACAGCGACCTGCTCAACCCATAACAGGCGATTACCCTGGCTGGCGGTGCTTTGTGTACCGCTCTGCACCACAGGTAACTGGTAATAGTTTTTATTAATTTCGCCGGAGCTGCATCCGGCCAGCCACAGTGCCGCAATCGTCACTAGCCACTTTTTCATTGTTTCGCCCTCTTCGGCTCTGGATCTTTTTTGTCCTTCGCTTCAAATACCAGCGCGTTACTCTTCTCGTTGAGCGTTTTCAGCACCGGTTGCAGTTCTCGCAACACCTGATCAAGGCGCTGCATATCCGCCACCATCTTGTTGTAGGCTGCGGAACCAGGCTGGAAGCCCTGCATGCTGCGATTCAATTCACGCAACGTTGACTGCATATCCGTCGGTAACTGCTGCATCGACTGGCTGGCAAGGATCTTGTTCATGCTATCCAGCGTCGTTTGCAGGTTTTTCATTGTGCGCTGACTTTCAGAAAGCGTACTGGTTGCCTGTTCAATCATCGGATTCAGTGGCAGTTTGTTGATCTTATCCAACGCTTCCATCAGTCGTTGCTGGATTTGCGCCAGGCCGCCGCTGACGGTCGGGATAATCTGATAACCATTAAATTCACGAATACCGGTTATTGCAGGCGTATTTGGATAGAAATCGAGATCAACATACAGTGCGCCAGTGACCAGGTTTCCGGTTTTCAGCGATCCGCGTAAACCACGTTTCAACAATTCGCCAAGGTGCTCAACAACATCCGCATTTTCGCCAAGCTGCATTTTCAGCCGCTCTGGCTCGATACGAATCAGTACCGGAATACGGTAATCATCGTTAAATGTCTGACGCATATTCGGCGCAAAGAATGGCACTTTGCTTACGGTACCCAGGCGAATACCCCGGAATTCTACCGGAGCTCCCGGTTGCAGACCGCGTACCGAATCTTTAAAGAACATCAGATAATCAATGTGATCGGTGTACAACGAATCCTGAATGCTCTTCTGATCATCATACAAAACGAAAGCTGTTTTCGGTGCCACTGGCTGCCCTAAATCCAGACCTTCCGGCACATCAAAGCTGACACCGCCACTAAGCAGCGTTGTCAATGAGCCCATCTCCACACGCATTCCCGCTGACGTCAGATCAACCGCAATGCCACTATCTTTCCAGAAACGAACATTGCTGGTCACCAGTCGGTCATAAGGTGCATTGATGAACAGTTGATAACTGATATTGCGTTTTTGCGTATCGAAAGTGCTGGTTTCAACCGAACCTACCCGATAGCCACGGAACAGCACCGGATCTCCTGGCGAGAGCTGCCCGGCTTTTTTGCTATCGAGAAGCACACGGATACCTTTCGCATCAGGTGGGGCCAACGGTGGCGAGTCCAGCAAATCGTATTTATCCATTTTGCTGCCTTTCGCGCCTGGCTGCAGTTCGATATAAACCCCAGACAGCAGTGTTCCCAGGCCGCTAATCCCTTCTCGACCAATCTGCGGTTTCACCACCCAAAAGACGGTATCTTTATGCAGCAACTTTTCCATACCGGAATTCAGCCGCGCTTTGATTTCAACGTGCGTCAAATCATCAGCCAGTGTGGCGCTTTCAACCACGCCGACGTCAACGCTACGGCTTTTAATGGTGGTTTTGCCACCTTCAATTCCTTCCGCATTCGCGGTGATCAGGGTCACTTCCGGTCCCTGATGGCTGTAATGATAAAAAAGAACCCAGGCCCCAATGAGCGCCGTGACGATAGGAAATATCCACACGGGAGACCAGTTCTTCACTTTCTGGATTTTGGCTTCCCCATTATTAGATTCCATACTGTCAGGACTCCTCATGCTCTGATTCAGGTTGACGATCCCACGACAAACGCGGGTCAAACGTCATAGCAGAAAACATTGTCATTATGACGACTAAAGCAAACATTAATGCACCCATTGCCGGATAAATACTCATTAAACCTCCCATACGCACCAGCGCCGAGAGCACCGCGATAACGAAAACGTCAATCATCGACCAGCGGCCTACAAACTCAACAACTTCATAAATCAAATGCATTCTTTCACTGTCGCGCTTGCCGTGTCCTTTGGCATCCCAACACAGCCACGCAATGGCGATCATCTTTAACGTTGGCACCATAATACTGGCCAGAAAAATCACCGCAGCGACGGGATAAGAGCCTTCGCTCCATAACAGAATGACCCCAGCGAGAATCGTCGACGGCATCTTCGAGCCTAATAAATCCGTCACCATGATGGGCAAAATATTAGCCGGAAGATACAGCATGATGGACGTTACAAGCAGCGCGAGTGTCCACTGCAGGCTGTTTCTACGCCGAACGTACCCTTTGGTACTACAACGCGGGCACACGGGTTCATCAGCAGGAAGGATTGCCGTACAACAGGAGCACGAACGCAGCCCCTGACGTATCCCCGTGACACCTGGTTTTAGCGGCTGGCGCAGTTCTGGCATCGGGGCGATGTCGTCCCATAACCAGCGACGATCAACGCACTGAAAAGCGCGCAGTTGCAGGACACAAAATAAACACCAGGGGAGAAAGCTGCTGCCTACCCCAATGCTGCCGTAAGCCATCAGTTTAACGAAACTGACCAGCACACCCGCGAGGAAAATCTCCGCCATTCCCCAGGTTTTGAGTTGAAAAAGCACCCGTGCCAGTTGCTCTTTTAAACGGACCGGTAATTCCGCGCGATTCACCAGTAACAGAATGGTTATCAGACAAAACGCGGGAACCAGTTGCACAAACAACAGGAAAAAGGTGCCGAGGCTGGCGTAGTCCTCAGAAAAAAGCACGCCGGGAATTTCCAGTAATGTAATTTCACTGGTAACTCCTGCAACGTTCATATTCACAAAAGGAAACAAGTTGGACAGCAACAGCATGAACAGTGCAGCCAACGCATAGGCGGTGGGACGCTGCCGAGGGGCATCCCACGCCACGGTTAACGTTGTGCCACACCGGGGACATGCCGCTTTCTGACCATGCTCAAGGCGCGGTAACGCCACCAGCATGTCACACTGCGAGCACAGGATGTGCTTCGCGGCATGATGATGTTCGCACATTGGTACTCCTTAATGATGCGCTATTTTGCAGATGACTAACAAAGTGTTGGTTTTCATGCCTGATAAACCCAGTACATCAGGCACTTTTACCGTTGTCAGCAGTCTCTGTTTAAATCGACTATTTTGCGATCAGCCACCATTTTTTAACGCTTCAAGATACTCCCAGCGTTCAAAGGCTTGCTCCAGCTCCTGCTCTGCAGCAGCCATATCAGCGAGCACTTTTTGCGTCTGCTCATGCGGCTGACTGAAGAAGGAAGCATCCGCCACTTGCGTCTGTAAAGCTTCCAGCTTCGCCTCCAGATCTTCAAGCAATTGCGGTAGCTGCTCCAGTTCGCGCTGCAATTTATAGCTTAGTTTGCTACTGCTGCGTTTTACAGTTTCTGCTTTTGGCGCGGCGGCTTCTTCGCTTTTTTTCACCGCAGGCTGTTTGAGCGCCACATACTGTTCTTGCTGACCACGGGCATCATGATAACCGCCAACATAACGACCAATTTTACCGCCGCCTTCGAAGATCCAGCATTCTGTAACGGTGTTATCGACAAACTGACGATCGTGGCTAACCAGCAATACCGTGCCCTGATAGCTGTCGATCAGTTCTTCCAGCAGTTCCAGCGTTTCGACATCAAGATCGTTGGTCGGTTCGTCAAGAATCAATAAGTTGCTTGGTTTGAGGAACAAACGCGCCAACAGCAAGCGGTTCCGCTCTCCGCCAGAAAGTGCACGTACTGGCGTCATCGCGCGTTTCGGATGGAACAGGAAGTCCTGCAAATAGCCCAATACGTGGCGTGGCTTGCCGTTAACCATCACCTCTTGCTTACCTTCGGCAAGGTTATCCATCACCGTTTTATCGGGATCCAGTTCCGCGCGGTGCTGATCGAAATAAGCTACTTCCAGTTTGGTGCCAACGTGAATACGCCCGCTGTCTGCTTGAAGCTGACCGAGCATTAGTTTCAGCAGCGTGGTTTTGCCGCACCCATTCGGACCAATCAGGGCAATTTTGTCGCCGCGTAGAACCTGGGCAGAAAAATCTTTCACCAGTTGCTTACCGTCAACCTGGTAGCAAACGTCCTCCATTTCGAAAACGATCTTACCGGAGCGGCTGGCTTCTTCCACCTGCATCTTTGCGGTACCCATTACTTCGCGACGTTCACCACGCTCGCGACGCATTGCTTTCAGGGCGCGTACGCGGCCTTCATTACGGGTACGACGTGCTTTGATCCCCTGGCGGATCCACACCTCTTCCTGCGCCAGTTTGCGATCGAACTCGGCATTTTGTAATTCTTCCACGCGCAGGGCTTCTTCTTTTTCCAGCAGGTACTGGTCGTAATTCCCTGGATAGGTCACCAGCTTGCCGCGATCGAGATCAACAATGCGCGTCGCCATATTGCGGATAAACGAACGGTCGTGGGAAATGAAAATAATTGTCCCATTGAAGGTTTTGAGGAACCCTTCCAGCCAGTCGATGGTTTCAATATCCAGGTGGTTAGTCGGTTCGTCGAGCAGCAATACGCGCGGATTGCTCACCAGCGCGCGTCCTAATGCCGCTTTACGCAACCAGCCGCCGGAAAGCGACGACAGCGCAACATTAGGATCTAATCCCAGTTGCGCCAGCACTTCGTTGATGCGGTTTTCCAGCTGCCACAGGTTGTGGTGATCCAGCTGTTCCTGAACCTTCGCCAGTTCGTTGAGATTTTTCTCGCTCGGGTCGTTCATCACCAGGCGCGAAATATCGTGATAGCGTTTCAGGTATTCCGCTTGTTCTTCAATGCCTTCGGCAACGAAATCATAAACGCTACCCTCAACGTTACGCGGCGGATCCTGTTGCAGACGAGCTACAATCAAATCTTGCTCATAAATAATGCGACCGTCATCCAGCCCCTGTTCACGGTTGAGGATCTTCATTAACGTTGATTTGCCTGCACCGTTACGCCCCACCAGACAAACACGTTCGTTATCTTCGATATGCAGTTCTGCGTTATCGAGAAGCGGCGCGTCGCTGAACGACAGCCATGCGCCATGCATACTGATTAATGACATTACTATTCCTTTCAGGCTGCGGTAATCAGCCAGCAGTTGTGGATCTGGCGGTTACGGGCGAAATCCTGGGAGAGCGTTTTTTGCGTAATTTCTTGTGCTTTCAGTCCCAGTTTCGCCAGGCCGTCGAGATCCATACGGAAGCCGCGTTTGTTGTTCGAGAACATGATCGTCCCACCTGCACGCAGCAGACGTTTCAAATCTTTCATCAGCGCCAGATGATCGCGCTGAACATCAAACGCATCTTCCATTCGTTTTGAGTTAGAGAAGGTTGGCGGATCGATAAAGATCAGATCAAACTGTTCATTTGCCTCACGCAGCCACGCCAGGCAATCGGCCTGAATCAGGCGATGCGCACGCCCGGTTAGGCCATTCAGACGCAGGTTGCGTTCTGCCCACTCCAGATAAGTACGCGACATATCCACGGTGGTGGTGCTGCGTGCACCGCCTAATCCCGCATGCACGGTGGCGCTGCCGGTATAAGAGAACAGGTTGAGGAAATCTTTGCCTTTGCTCATCTGACCGAGCATACGACGGGCGATACGGTGATCGAGGAACAGACCGGTATCGAGGTAATCCGTCAGGTTCACCCACAAGTGAGCGTTATATTCGGTAACTTCCAGAAACTCGCCCTTCTCGCCCAGTTTCTGGTATTGATTTTTGCCCTTCTGGCGTTCACGGGTTTTCAGCACCAGTTTGTTTGGCGCAATCCCCAGTACCGAAATGGTTGCAGCGATAATATCGAACAGACGCTGACGCGCTTTGTGCGCATCAATAGTTTTTGGCGGCGCATACTCCTGCACCACCACCCAGTCGGCATAACGGTCAACGGCAACGTTATATTCCGGCAGATCGGCGTCATACAGGCGGTAACATTCAATTCCTTCCTGGCGAGCCCACTTCTCGAATTTTTTGAGGTTCTTACGCAGACGGTTGGCGTAGTCTTCCGCTGCCATTACCGGTTTGCTGTCTGGTGTGCTTTCGGCAACATGGTAGTTTTTCTGTACGCAGTCCAGCGGGCCGTTTTTCGCCTTGTACTGTTTGTCTGCACGCAGCTGCAGGCAGCTTAGCAGATCCGGCGAGGCACTAAACAAAGAGAGATTCCAGCCACCGAACTGGTTTTTCATGATTCGGCCCAGCAGACTATGCAGCGCAATCAGCGCCGGTTCGCTGTCCAGACGTTCACCGTATGGCGGGTTGCTCAACACTGTACCGTACGGCCCTTTCGGCAGCGGATTGGCCAGTTGCGCGACATCGTTCACCTCAAAGGTGATCAGTTCACCAATCCCCGCAAGACGGGCGTTAGTGCGCGCACGTTGAATCACCCGTGCGTCACTGTCCGAACCGTAGAAATGGGAGCTATACTCCGCCAGGCCTTTACGGGCACGAGTTTGCGCTTCCGCTTTCACTTCCTGCCAGATAGCTTCATCATGCTGCGTCCAGCCGCTAAAGCCCCAACGCCCACGGTGCAAGCCCGGTGCGCGGTCGGTCGCCAACATAGCCGCTTCAATCAGCAACGTACCTGAACCACACATTGGATCGAGCAGCGGTGTTCCTGGCTGCCAGCCGGATCGCATCACAATAGCGGCTGCCAGGGTTTCTTTGATCGGCGCAATGCCAGCACGATCGCGATAGCCACGCAGATGTAAACCATCACCACTGAGATCAAGGGCGATACTGGCGGTTTCTTTATGCAGCCAGACGTTAACGCGGATATCCGGCGCATCGCGATCAACATTTGGACGCGGCAGATTTTTCCGCGTGAAAGCATCGACGATCGCGTCTTTCACTTTCATCGCACCGTACTGACTGTTGCGTATGGTGTCATTCAAACCACTGAAGTGGACAGCGAAGGTCGCGCCAGGATTAAACATCTCTGTCCAGTTGATCGCCTGAACACCGAGATAGAGGTCTAAATCGCTGTAAACCTTACACTCGCCCAGCGGCAACATAATACGCGAGGCCAGGCGGCTCCACATCAGGCTCTGGTAAACAAGCCGTGTGTCGCCCTTGAAATGGACCCCACCCTGAACCACCTGGCATTCAACGGCCCCCAGGTTTTCCAGTTCAGTTTTTAACAGCTCTTCCAGCCCACGGGCCGTACTGGCAAACAGAGAATTCATATTGTCACTTTTACTCTAAGAAAATTGTTGCGCATTATAGCTAATAAGCGCGTCATGTCATAAAGTTGAGGGCTTATTTTCATTTGAGGACCGCACCGTGGCGACATTAACCCGGCTTTTTATTCATCCTGTTAAATCGATGCGCGGCATTGGTCTTACACATACCCTGGCAGATGTCAGTGGTCTGGCCTTCGATCGCATCTTTATGATCACGGAACCTGACGGTACGTTTATTACCGCTCGCCAGTTTCCGCTAATGGTACGGTTTACTCCTTCACCCGTGCATGATGGCTTGCATCTCACCGCACCAGATGGCAGTAGTGCATATGTTCGTTTTGCTGATTTCGCCACACAAGACGCACCAACCGAAGTTTGGGGCACACATTTTACCGCGCGAATTGCGCCAGACGCGATCAACAAATGGCTAAGTGGATTTTTCTCCCGCGAAGTGCAATTACGCTGGGTGGGGCCACAAATGACCCGGCGCGTGAAACGCCACAACACTGTACCCCTGTCATTTGCTGATGGCTATCCTTACCTTCTTGCTAACGAGGCCTCGTTACGTGATCTCCAACAACGTTGTCCGGCCAGTGTAAAAATGGAGCAATTCCGCCCCAATCTGGTGGTTTCCGGTGCTTCGGCCTGGGAAGAAGATAGCTGGAAAGTGATTCGCATTGGTGATGTCGTGTTTGATGTGGTTAAGCCTTGTAGCCGCTGTATTTTCACCACCGTCAGCCCAGAAAAAGGGCAAAAACATCCGGCAGGCGAACCATTAAAAACACTGCAATCTTTCCGTACTGCTCAGGATAACGGCGATGTCGATTTTGGTCAGAATTTAATTGCCCGTAATAGCGGCGTGATTCGCGTTGGCGATGAGGTGGAAATTCTGGCAACGGCTCCAGCTAAAATTTACGGCGCAGGTGCCGCTGATGATACTGCCAACATCACGCAACAACCGGACGCAAACGTAGATATTGACTGGCAGGGACAGGCATTTCGTGGAAATAACCAACAGGTGCTGCTGGAGCAATTAGAAAATCAGGGAATTCGTATCCCTTATTCTTGCCGCACGGGCATTTGTGGAAGTTGCCGTGTTCAGCTTTTAGAAGGCGAAGTCACGCCGCTAAAAAAATCAGCAACAGGCGATGATGGCACTATTCTTTGCTGTAGTTGTGTACCGAAGACTGCGCTTAAGCTGGCGCGTTAGACTGCCTGTTCGAGGCTGAAGCTGTCAACATTAACCTGCGGTTTCAGCCTGTCGTTCATGATTTTAATGGCGTCGCCCAACTGCATCGCGCGACCCGCAATAACAACGCAGGGTTGTGCCAGTAGACATAGCGCGGCATTCTCGCCAGATTCAACGACCAGTAAATTCACTTGCTCATGAGTGTCGCTCAACCAAACGTAGGCCGCATCGCCCGGCCTGGGCATCCACATTTCACCATGAGATACAAAATGCCAGCTTTTCGGCATTTGCGGTTTGAGATAACGAATTGCTACCAGTGCATTCAGCACCAGTTCGGCTTTTTGTTCTTTAGATAAATTAAAATCGCGGCACTTTTCTTCAAAAGAGAAATAGAGCGCGGCGTCATCAACGCAAAAACCTGCGGGAGAAAAGGCATCTGGAGTCAACATTTTGCGCGCAAAACGTGAGCGAAATAGCATACCATTGGCTAAATCGAGCATCATTCGATCGTGCTCTTCATCGTAATACCAACGCCAGTTATCGTCTGGTTTAATTCGCATCTGCCACTCCCCAACCTTATAAAACCGCAGCGACACAATCCATTGTCGCTTCGCTTAATAACCTCAACAATAAAAGTACAAAATGTCTAAATAAGCAACAGCGATGAATATAAAACAACCAGGGCTGAAAATAAAGCCCTGATTATCTTATAAAGAGGAATTTGAAGAAATAATTAGATATGGGTAACGATTTCTTTAATCAGCGGCGGACCTTTAAAAATAAAACCAGAATAAATTTGCACCAGTGAGGCACCCGCAGCAATCTTTTCACGCGCAGCGATAACCGAGTCAATGCCGCCAACACCAATAATCGGCAAGCGTCCGTTTAATTCCTGTGACAAGCGGCGAATAATTTCGGTGCTTTTTAACTGAAGCGGACGACCACTTAAGCCACCGGTTTGATCACAATTTTTCATTCCCTGAACCAGAGAACGATCGAGTGTGGTATTGGTTGCAATAACGCCATCAATATTATGGCGAACTAAACTATCGGCAACCTGGATCAATTCTTCTTCAGAAAGATCCGGCGCGATCTTCACTGCGATCGGCACATATTTATGGTGCATCACTTGCAAATCATTTTGTTTATTTTTAATCGCAGTTAAGAGATCATCCAGCGCTTCACCATATTGCAGTGTGCGTAATCCTGGGGTATTTGGCGATGAAATATTGATGGCGATATATCCCGCATAGGCATAGATTTTTTCCATACAAATCAGATAGTCATCTTTACCCTGCTCCACCGGCGTATCTTTATTTTTGCCGATGTTAATACCCAGAACGCCGTCATAATGGGCTTTTTTTACGTTCTCTACGAGGTTATCAACGCCAAGATTATTAAAGCCCATACGGTTGATCAAACCTTCGGCATCTACCAGACGAAAGAGACGCGGCTTGTCATTACCTGGCTGGGGACGTGGCGTGACGGTACCGATCTCGATCGATCCAAATCCCATTGCGCCTAACGCGTCAATGCACTCCCCGTCTTTATCAAGACCGGCTGCCAGACCAAGCGGATTTTTAAACGTCAGGCCCATGCAGTTAACAGGTTTCGCAGGCACTTTCTGCCGCACCAGTGCTTCAAACGGCGTTCCTGTAATACGGCGTAATTGCTGAAAAGTAAACTCATGAGCGCGCTCTGGATCGAGCTGGAAAAGGGCTTTACGAACGAAGGGGTAGTACATGAACTCTCCTGGATTCCCGGTGTGCAAACCGGGGGCGTATTATGTGCGAGTTCGGACCAAAAGGGAATTGACCTGCGGCAATAAATAGCAAACGTTTTCTTATTGCGCTTTTTTTATGCTTTTTTTGGCTTTTCTTCCTCAGATAAATCATTTCGACTCGCGGACGCCCTCTGTCAGACTGACCGAATTGTTATCAATGTTAACAAAACAAGAACAATTGGTTATAAGGAGAGAGTATGCGTGTCATCACCCTGGCGGGTAGTCCTCGCTTTCCTTCTCGCTCCAGCTCCTTGCTGGAATATGTGCGGGAAAAACTAAATGGCCTGGATGTAGAGGTTTATCACTGGAATTTGCAAAACTTCGTCCCGGAAGATCTGCTTTATGCTCGTTTCGATAGTCCGGCACTCAAGACCTTCACCGAACAGCTGCAACAGGCCGATGGGCTGATTGTCGCCACGCCTGTGTATAAAGCCGCCTATTCCGGTGCACTGAAAACCCTGCTCGACCTGCTGCCAGAACGTGCGTTGCAAGGCAAAGTGGTGCTGCCGCTGGCGACAGGCGGCACCGTGGCCCATCTGCTGGCGGTCGATTATGCCCTTAAGCCAGTTTTAAGTACGCTGAAAGCCCAGGAGATCCTGCACGGCGTGTTTGCCGATGACTCGCAAGTAATTGATTACCAACACAAACCCCAGTTCACGCCAAATCTGCAAACTCGTCTTGATACCGCGCTAGAAACTTTCTGGCAGGCGCTGCACCGCCGCGATGTTCAGGTTCCTGACCTTCTGTCTCTGCGAGGTAATGCCCATGCGTAAGATCATTAAACTGGCGCTGGCGGGTTTACTTAGCGTCTCTACACTTGCTGTTGCCGCGGAGTCTTCGCCAGAGGCGTTACGTATAGGCTATCAAAAAGGCAGTATTGGTATGGTGCTGGCAAAAAGCCACCAGTTACTGGAAAAACGCTATCCGCAAACAAAAATCTCCTGGGTGGAGTTCCCCGCTGGCCCACAGATGCTGGAGGCGTTAAACGTTGGCAGTATCGATCTCGGCAGTACCGGGGATATTCCGCCAATCTTTGCCCAGGCTGCCGGGGCTGATTTGGTATACGTGGGCGTCGAGCCACCGAAACCCAAAGCCGAAGTGATTCTGGTGGCAGAAAACAGCCCGATCAAAACCGTAGCCGATCTTAAAGGTCACAAAGTTGCCTTTCAGAAAGGTTCCAGTTCGCACAATCTTTTACTGCGAGCCCTTCGCCAGGCCGGGCTTAAATTCACGGATATTCAGCCCACTTACCTGACGCCTGCCGATGCCCGCGCCGCGTTCCAGCAAGGTAACGTTGACGCCTGGGCTATCTGGGATCCCTACTACTCCGCTGCATTATTACAGGGCGGCGTGCGGGTGCTGAAAGACGGCACCGATCTCAATCAAACTGGATCGTTTTATCTGGCAGCTCGTCCGTATGCAGAAAAAAACGGCGCTTTTATTCAGGGTGTGCTGACAACCTTTAGTGAGGCCGATGCGTTAACCCGCAGCCAGCGCGAACAAAGCATCGCTTTACTGGCAAAAACGATGGGCTTACCGGCACCGGTTATTGCCTCGTATCTGGATCATCGTCCTCCCACCACCATCAAACCGTTGAGCGCTGAAGTTGCCGCCTTACAGCAGCAAACGGCAGATCTGTTTTATGAAAACCGTCTGGTGCCGAAAAAAGTCGATATTCGCCAGCGCATCTGGCAGCCCACTCAACTGGAAGGAAAACAATTATGAGTCTGAATATGTTCTGGTTTTTACCGACCCACGGTGACGGGCATTATCTGGGAACGGAAGAAGGTTCACGTCCGGTTGATCACGGTTATCTGCAACAAATTGCGCAAGCGGCGGATCGTCTGGGCTATACCGGTGTGCTGATCCCGACGGGGCGATCGTGTGAAGATGCGTGGCTGGTGGCGGCGTCGATGATCCCGGTGACACAACGGCTGAAGTTTCTTGTCGCCCTGCGCCCCAGCGTAACCTCACCTACCGTTGCCGCCCGCCAGGCCGCCACGCTTGACCGTCTCTCTAACGGACGTGCGTTGTTTAACCTGGTCACAGGCAGCGATCCACAAGAACTGGCAGGCGACGGCGTGTTCCTTGATCATAGCGAGCGTTACGAAGCCTCGGCAGAATTTACCCAGGTCTGGCGGCGGTTGTTGCTTGGCGAGACTGTGGATTTCAACGGCAAACATATTCATGTACGCGGAGCCAAACTGCTCTTCCCGCCGATTCAACAGCCTTATCCTCCGCTTTACTTTGGCGGATCGTCAGATGTCGCCCAGGAGCTGGCGGCAGAACAAGTTGATCTCTACCTTACCTGGGGCGAACCACCTGAACTGGTAAAAGAGAAAATCGAACACGTGCGGGCGAAAGCTGCCGCGCATGGACGCAAAATTCGTTTCGGTGTTCGTCTGCATGTGATTGTTCGTGAAACCAACGACGAAGCGTGGCAGGCCGCCGAGCGGTTAATCTCGCGTCTTGATGATGAAACTATCGCCAAAGCACAGGCCGCATTCGCCCGAACGGATTCCGTAGGACAACAGCGAATGGCGGCGCTACATAACGGCAAGCGCGACAATCTGGAGATCAGCCCCAATTTATGGGCGGGTGTTGGCTTAGTGCGCGGCGGTGCCGGGACGGCGCTGGTGGGCGATGGTCCTACGGTCGCCGCGCGAATCAACGAATACGCTGCACTTGGCATCGACAGTTTTGTGCTTTCGGGCTACCCGCATCTGGAAGAAGCGTATCGGGTCGGCGAGTTACTGTTCCCACATCTGGATGTCGCCATCCCGGAAATTCCCCAGCCACAACCGCTGAATCCACAAGGCGAAGCGGTGGCGAATGATTTTATCCCCCGTAACGTCGCGCAAAGCTAAGGAACACGATGATGGCAACGCCAGTGAAGAAGTGGTTATTGCGAGTTGCTCCCTGGTTTTTACCGGTGGGCATCGTGGCGGTGTGGCAACTGGCCTCCTCGGTTGGCTGGCTATCGACGCGTATTTTGCCCTCACCGGAAGGAGTGGTGATGGCGTTCTGGACGCTCTCTGCCAGCGGCGAATTGTGGCAGCATCTGGCGATCAGCTCCTGGCGGGCGTTGATTGGCTTTTCAATTGGCGGATCGCTGGGATTAATTCTGGGGCTGATTAGCGGGCTGTCACGCTGGGGTGAGCGACTGCTGGATACCTCAATTCAGATGTTGCGCAACGTGCCGCATCTGGCGCTGATCCCGCTGGTGATTTTGTGGTTTGGCATTGATGAATCCGCAAAAATCTTTCTGGTGGCGCTCGGTACGCTATTCCCCATTTATATCAACACCTGGCATGGCATCCGTAATATCGACCGTGGGCTGGTGGAGATGGCACGTAGCTATGGATTATCCGGCATACCGCTGTTTATCCATGTGATCCTGCCTGGTGCCCTGCCCTCAATTATGGTCGGTGTGCGTTTTGCGTTGGGCCTGATGTGGCTGACGCTGATCGTTGCCGAAACTATTTCTGCCAATTCCGGCATTGGTTATCTGGCGATGAATGCGCGGGAGTTTCTGCAAACGGACGTGGTGGTAGTCGCTATTATTCTTTACGCCCTGCTCGGCAAACTTGCTGACGTCAGCGCGCAGCTGTTAGAACGTCTCTGGTTGCGCTGGAACCCGGCTTATCATTTGAAGGAGGCCACGGTATGAATACTGCTCGTCTGAACCAGGGCACACCATTGTTGCTCAATGCAGTAAGCAAACATTACGCGGAAAATATCGTCCTGAACCAACTGGATTTACATATTCCGGCAGGTCAGTTTGTGGCGGTGGTGGGCCGCAGCGGCGGTGGCAAAAGTACCCTGCTGCGCCTGCTGGCAGGTCTGGAAACGCCAACCGCAGGCGACGTGTTAGCGGGCACCACACCGCTGGCTGAGATTCAGGATGATACGCGAATGATGTTTCAGGACGCGCGTCTGCTGCCGTGGAAATCGGTGATTGATAACGTTGGGTTAGGCCTTAAAGGCCAGTGGCGCGATGCGGCGCGTCAGGCTCTGGCTGCGGTAGGGCTGGAGAATCGCGCGGGGGAATGGCCTGCCGCACTTTCTGGCGGGCAGAAACAACGTGTGGCGCTGGCAAGGGCGCTGATTCATCGACCGGGTTTATTGTTGCTTGATGAACCACTCGGTGCGCTGGACGCTTTAACGCGACTCGAGATGCAGGATTTGATTGTGTCACTCTGGCAGGAGCACGGCTTTACCGTCTTGCTGGTGACGCATGATGTGAGCGAAGCGGTGGCGATGGCTGACCGGGTGTTGTTAATTGAAGAGGGAAAAATTGGTCTGGATTTGACGGTGGATATCCCCCGTCCGCGCCGGTTAGGGTCGGTACGATTAGCAGAGCTGGAAGCGGAAGTGTTGCAGCGGGTGATGCAACGTGGGCACTCTGAACAACCGATTCGACGTCATGGTTAATATGCCGGATGTGGCGCACAAAACCAGCATTTTCAACGGGATTGTAGGCCTGATAAGACGCGTCAAGCGTCGCATCAGGCAGTTGGGCACGACTGCCTGATGCGGCGTGAACGCCTTATCCAGCCTACAAAACCAGCAATTTCAACGGACTTGTAGGCCTGATAAGACGCGTCAAGCATTTTGGCTCAAAAGTATCAAGCCAGTGCTTTGGTGATCTTCTCGTACAGATCGCCAGAGAGATTTTCCAGCCCTTTCAACTGTTCCAGCGCCGCGCGCATTTTCTCCTGACGTTTGGCATCGTAACGTTTCAGGCGAATCAGCGGCTCAATCAGGCGTGAAGCCACCTGCGGGTTACGGCTGTTGAGGTCGGTAAGCATTTCCACCAGGAACTGATAACCGCTGCCATCTTCGGCATGGAACGCTGCCGGGTTGCTGCCCGCAAATGCGCCAATCAATGAACGAATGCGGTTCGGGTTGCTCATGGTAAATGAGCGATGCTGCAACAGACCACGTACCGTCTCCAGCACATTCGCCGCCGGGCTGGTGGCTTGCAGAATAAACCATTTATCCATCACCAGACCATCCTGATGCCACTTGTCGTCGTACTCCTGCATCAGCGCGTCACGGCATGGCAGTTGTGCAGCAACCGCCGCAGAAAGCGCCGCCAGCGCATCGGTCATATTGTTCGCTTCGTGGAACTGTTTGCTCACCAGCACGTCAGCCAGATGCGTTTCACCAAAAGCGAGGAAGCGCAGGCAGGCATTACGCAGAGTGCGTTTTGCAATATCTTCATGCTCAACACGGTACTCGCTCTGGTAATTCGCGTTGTAAATAGCCAGCAGCTCATCTGCCAGTTCAGTCGCCAGAGTACGAGTGAGTGCTTCGCGTACTTCGGCAATAGCAATCGGGTCGATGATATCGAACAGTTCTGCCATTTCATTGACGGAAGGCAGCGTCAGGATTTCTGCCGCCAGCGCCGGATCAATCTTCTCATCGAGCAGCACCGCGCGGAAAGCGTCAGCCACATGCACCGGCAGAGACAACGGCTGCCCTTGCTGATGACGGGCGACGTTCAGCTTGATGTAGGTTGCCAGCAAACTTTGCGCCGCGTCCCAGCGAGAGAAATCATTACGCGCATGACGCATCAGGAAGGTCAGTTGCTGATCGCTCCACTTATATTCCAGTTTCACTGGCGCAGAGAATTCGCACAGCAGCGCAGGCACCGGCTGGAAGTAGACATTATCAAAAACAAAGGTTTGTTCCGCCTGGGTGACGTTCAGCACGGAATTCACCGGATGACCGCCTTTCTGCAACGGGATCACTTTGCCTTCGTTGTCATACAGTTCGACGGCAAACGGAATATGCAGCGGTTGTTTTTCTGCCTGATCCGGCGTAGCTGGCGTGCGCTGGCTGATGGTCAGGGTGTACTGCTCAGTTTCCGGATTGTAGTCGTCTTTGACAGTCACAACCGGCGTGCCGGACTGGCTGTACCAACGGCGGAAATGGGAAAGATCGACATTCGACGCATCTTCCATCGCCTGCACAAAGTCGTCACAGGTCGCTGCGCTACCATCATGACGCTCGAAATAGAGCTGCATCCCTTTCTGGAAGTTTTCTTCGCCAAGCAGAGTGTGGATCATACGAATCACTTCCGCGCCCTTCTCGTAAACGGTCAGGGTGTAGAAGTTGTTCATTTCAATGACCATATCCGGGCGAATTGGGTGCGCCATCGGGCTGGCGTCTTCTGCAAACTGCAATCCGCGCATGGTGCGCACATTATTGATACGGTTTACCGCGCGGGAACCAAGGTCAGAGCTGAATTCCTGATCGCGGAAGACGGTTAAACCTTCTTTCAGACTGAGCTGGAACCAGTCGCGACAGGTGACACGGTTGCCGGTCCAGTTATGGAAATATTCATGGCCGATAACGCGTTCAATATCGAGGTAATCTTTGTCGGTGGCGGTGTCGGTGCGGGCCAGCACATATTTGGAGTTAAAGATATTCAGCCCCTTATTCTCCATTGCGCCCATATTGAAGAAATCCACCGCGACGATCATATAGATGTCGAGGTCATACTCCAGGCCGAAGCGTTCTTCATCCCATTTCATGGAGTTTTTCAGCGAGGTCATTGCCCACGGCGCACGATCAAGGTTGCCACGATCGACATACAGCTCCAGCGCTACTTCGCGACCAGAACGCGTGGTGAAAGTGTCGCGCAGCACATCAAAGTCGCCTGCCACCAGCGCAAACAGGTAGCACGGTTTCGGGAACGGGTCCTGCCACCGTACCCAATGACGTCCATTTTCCAGTTCACCTTGCGCAACGCGGTTACCGTTGGAAAGCAGGAAGGGATATTTGGTTTTATCGGCAATAATTTTGGTGGTAAAACGCGCCAGCACATCCGGGCGGTCGAGATAATACGTAATATGGCGGAAACCTTCGGCTTCACACTGGGTGCAAAGCGCATCGCCTGACTGATAAAGCCCTTCCAGCGCAGTATTCGCCGCCGGGCTAATTTCATTAACGATCTTAAGCGTAAAACGCTCCGGCAAATTACTGATGACCAGTGCGCCCTCTTCTTCTTTCCAGGCGGTCCACGGCTCATCATTAATATAAACAGAAACCAGTTTGAGGTCTTCGCCGTTGAGACGAAGCGGAACATCTGATGCACCATGACGGACAGCCTGGCTGACCGCGGTAACGACCGTCTTTTGCGCGTCCAGGTCAAAGGTCAAGTCAATATCAGTAATCTGGTAATCCGGCGCACGATAATCGTGACGGTATTTGGCTTGTGGCTGTTGAGTCATAAATAACCTTTAGCATCTTTTATAGAGTCTGGTGTTCAGTCTATTCCTGTTGCGTAAATCGCGCTATGCAGAATCTTCATCTTTTCAGGTACAAACGCCTTTATTGCTACATTTTTATAACATACACCGCGTTATGCCATCGACCAGAAAGGTGGCATATGGTGTGATCGGGGTTCAATAAATTGCGAAACAAGGTATACTCCAGCAGTTCCTGAAGATGTTTATTGTACTAAACGCTCCTGTACGAGGACGCTACTGCGCACCTATGACACAATTCGCTTCTCCTGTTCTGCACTCGTTGCTGGATACAGATGCTTATAAGTTGCATATGCAGCAAGCCGTGTTTCATCACTATTACGATGTGCATGTCGCGGCGGAGTTTCGTTGCCGAGGTGACGATCTGCTGGGTATTTATGCCGATGCTATTCGTGAACAGGTTCAGGCGATGCAGCACCTGCGCCTGCAGGATGATGAATATCAGTGGCTCTCTGCCCTGCCTTTCTTTAAGGCCGACTATCTTAACTGGCTACGCGAGTTCCGCTTTAACCCGGAACAAGTCACCGTGTCCAACGATAATGGCAAGCTGGATATTCGTTTAAGCGGCCCGTGGCGTGAAGTCATCCTCTGGGAAGTTCCTTTGCTGGCGGTTATCAGTGAAATGGTACATCGCTATCGCTCACCACAGGCCGACGTTGCGCAAGCCCTCGACACGCTGGAAAACAAATTAGTCGACTTCTCGGCATTAACCGCCGGTCTTGATATGTCGCGCTTCCATCTGATGGATTTTGGCACCCGCCGCCGTTTTTCTCGCGAAGTACAAGAAACCATCGTGAAACGTCTGCACCAGGAATCCTGGTTCGTGGGCACCAGCAACTACGATCTGGCGCGTCGGCTTTCCCTCACGCCAATGGGAACACAGGCACACGAATGGTTCCAGGCGCATCAGCAAATCAGCCCGGATCTAGCCAACAGCCAGCGAGCTGCACTTGCTGCCTGGCTGGAAGAGTATCCCGACCAACTTGGCATTGCATTAACCGACTGCATCACTATGGATGCTTTCCTGCGTGATTTCGGTGTCGAGTTCGCCAGTCGCTATCAGGGCCTGCGCCATGACTCTGGTGACCCGGTTGAATGGGGTGAAAAAGCCATTGCACATTATGAAAAGCTGGGAATTGATCCACAGAGTAAAACGCTGGTTTTCTCTGACAATCTGGATTTACGCAAAGCGGTTGAGCTATACCGCCACTTCTCTTCCCGCGTGCAATTAAGTTTTGGTATTGGGACTCGCCTGACCTGCGATATCCCCCAGGTAAAACCTCTGAATATTGTCATTAAGTTGGTAGAGTGTAACGGTAAACCGGTGGCGAAACTTTCTGACAGCCCTGGCAAAACTATCTGCCACGATAAAGCGTTTGTTCGGGCGCTGCGCAAAGCGTTCGACCTTCCGCATATTAAAAAAGCCAGTTAATATCATCAGGGAGCTAATCGGCTCCCTTTTTTTACCTTTAATTCCGAAATCTTTCGCTGCATTTGCGAATTCTGCTTGTCTGATTGCAGATGCCAGGTAACATAGGTATCCCCCCATTTACGGGTGGACAAGTGTTTATTTTTTCCGACTATTAACAGAGAGAATATTATGAGCGTTGTGCCTGTAGCCGACGTACTCCAGGGCCGCGTAGCCGTTGACAGCGAAGTCACCGTGCGCGGATGGGTACGTACCCGCCGAGATTCAAAAGCTGGCATCTCCTTCCTCGCCGTTTATGACGGTTCCTGCTTTGATCCTGTACAGGCTGTCATCAATAATTCTCTGCCCAATTACAATGAAGACGTCTTGCGTCTGACCACCGGCTGCTCGGTCATTGTGACGGGTAAAGTCGTGGCGTCGCCGGGCCAGGGGCAACAATTTGAAATTCAGGCCAGCAAGGTTGAAGTTGCTGGTTGGGTTGAAGATCCAGACACTTACCCGATGGCGGCAAAACGCCACAGCATTGAGTATCTGCGTGAAGTCGCTCACCTGCGTCCGCGCACAAACCTGATTGGTGCCGTCGCGCGCGTTCGCCATACGCTGGCGCAGGCGCTGCATCGCTTCTTTAACGAGCAGGGATTCTTCTGGGTCTCAACGCCACTGATTACCGCATCTGATACCGAAGGTGCAGGCGAAATGTTCCGTGTTTCTACGCTGGATCTGGAAAACCTGCCGCGTAACGATCAGGGCAAAGTGGATTTCGACAAAGACTTCTTTGGTAAAGAGTCTTTCCTGACCGTATCTGGCCAGTTGAACGGCGAAACCTACGCTTGCGCATTGTCCAAAATTTATACCTTCGGCCCGACTTTCCGTGCTGAAAACTCCAACACCAGCCGTCACCTGGCGGAATTCTGGATGCTGGAGCCGGAAGTGGCGTTTGCTAACCTGAACGATATCGCAGGTCTGGCTGAAGCCATGCTGAAATATGTCTTCAAAGCGGTTCTCGAAGAACGCGCTGACGACATGAAATTCTTCGCTGAACGCGTAGATAAAGATGCCGTTTCACGTCTGGAACGCTTCATTGAGGCCGATTTCGCGCAGGTGGATTACACCGACGCAGTGACCATTCTCGAAAACTGCGGCAGGAAGTTTGAAAACCCGGTTTACTGGGGCGTCGATCTCTCTTCTGAGCATGAGCGTTATCTGGCGGAAGAACACTTTAAAGCACCGGTAGTGGTTAAAAACTATCCAAAAGATATTAAAGCGTTCTATATGCGCCTTAACGAAGACGGTAAAACCGTTGCGGCTATGGACGTTCTGGCTCCGGGCATCGGTGAGATCATTGGTGGCTCCCAGCGTGAAGAACGTCTGGACGTGCTGGACGAGCGTATGCTTGAAATGGGCCTGAACAAAGAAGATTACTGGTGGTATCGCGATCTGCGTCGCTACGGTACTGTTCCGCATTCAGGTTTCGGTCTTGGTTTTGAACGCCTGATTGCTTACGTAACTGGCGTGCAAAACGTACGTGATGTTATTCCGTTCCCACGTACTCCGCGTAACGCCAGCTTCTAATTTAGCGTCTTCAAGAGCCAGCGCCCGCTGGCTCTTTTTTTATCCTTTCTGTCAAGTTATCTGTTTGCAACCCCACCATAACGATCATCCTGTTACGGAATATTACGCTGCAACATTTACGCACAAAAAATAATCTGCATTCTTATTGCGGATTAGTTTTTTCTTAGCTGATAGCACAATTTTCATACAATTTTTTTGGCATTCTGGATGTCTGAAAGAAGATTTTGTGCCTGGTCGATAAAGTTTCCATCAGAAACAAAATTTCCGTTTAGTTAATTTAAATATAAGAAAATCATATAAATAGATAAAAATTGCTGTAAATATCATCACGCTTCTATGGAAATATGACGATGTTCACAAAGTTCCTTAATTTTTACTTTTTGTCACACATTTTTTCTTTTTGAAACCAAATCTTTATCTTTGTAGCACTTTCACGGTAGCGAAACGTTAGTTTGAATGGAAAGATGCCTGCAGACACATAAAGACACCAAACTCTCATCAATAGTTCCGTAAATTTTTATTGACAGAACTTATTGACGGCAGTGGCAGGTGTCATAAAAAAACCATGAGGGTAATAAATAATGATGAAGCGCAATATTCTGGCAGTGATCGTCCCTGCTCTGTTAGTAGCAGGTACTGCAAACGCTGCAGAAATCTATAACAAAGATGGCAACAAAGTAGATCTGTACGGTAAAGCTGTCGGTCTGCATTATTTCTCCAAGGGTAACGGTGAAAACAGTTACGGTGGCAATGGCGACATGACCTATGCCCGTCTTGGTTTTAAAGGGGAAACTCAAATCAATTCCGATCTGACCGGTTATGGTCAGTGGGAATATAACTTCCAGGGTAACAACTCTGAGGGCGCTGACGCTCAAACTGGTAACAAAACGCGTCTGGCATTCGCGGGTCTTAAATACGCTGACGTTGGTTCTTTCGATTACGGCCGTAACTACGGTGTGGTTTATGATGCACTGGGTTACACCGATATGCTGCCAGAATTTGGTGGTGATACTGCATACAGCGATGATTTCTTCGTTGGTCGTGTTGGCGGCGTTGCTACCTATCGTAACTCCAACTTCTTTGGTCTGGTTGATGGTCTGAACTTCGCTGTTCAGTACCTGGGTAAAAACGAGCGTGACACTGCACGCCGCTCTAACGGCGACGGTGTTGGCGGTTCTATCAGCTACGAATACGAAGGCTTTGGTATCGTTGGTGCTTATGGTGCCGCTGACCGTACCAACCTGCAGGAAGAGTCTTCCCTTGGCAAAGGCAAAAAAGCTGAACAGTGGGCTACTGGTCTGAAGTATGACGCGAACAACATCTACCTGGCAGCGAACTACGGTGAAACCCGTAACGCTACGCCGATCACTAATAAATTTACAAACACCAGCGGCTTCGCCAACAAAACGCAAGACGTTCTGTTAGTTGCGCAATACCAGTTTGATTTCGGTCTGCGTCCGTCCATCGCTTACACCAAATCTAAAGCGAAAGACGTAGAAGGTATCGGTGATGTTGATCTGGTGAACTACTTTGAAGTGGGCGCAACCTACTATTTCAACAAAAACATGTCCACCTATGTTGACTACATCATCAACCAGATCGATTCTGACAACAAACTGGGCGTAGGTTCTGACGACACCGTTGCTGTGGGTATCGTTTACCAGTTCTAATAGCACACCTCTTTGTTAAATGCCGAAAAAACAGGACTTTGGTCCTGTTTTTTTTATGCCTTCCAGAGCAATCTCACGTCTTGCAAAAACAGCCTGCGTTTTCATCAGTAATAGTTGGAATTTTGTAAATCTCCCGTTACCCTGATAGCGGACTTCCCTTCTGTAACCATAATGGAACCTCGTCATGTTTGAGAACATTACCGCCGCTCCTGCCGACCCGATTCTGGGCCTGGCCGATCTGTTTCGTGCCGATGAACGTCCCGGCAAAATTAACCTCGGGATTGGTGTCTATAAAGATGAGACGGGTAAAACCCCGGTACTGACCAGCGTGAAAAAGGCTGAACAGTATCTGCTCGAAAATGAAACCACCAAAAATTACCTCGGCATTGACGGCATCCCTGAATTTGGTCGCTGCACTCAGGAACTGCTGTTTGGTAAAGGTAGCGCCCTGATCAATGACAAACGTGCTCGCACGGCACAGACTCCGGGTGGCACTGGCGCACTACGCGTGGCTGCCGATTTCCTGGTAAAAAATACCAGCGTTAAGCGTGTGTGGGTGAGCAACCCAAGCTGGCCGAACCATAAGAGCGTCTTTAACTCTGCAGGTCTGGAAGTTCGTGAATACGCTTATTATGATGCGGAAAATCACACTCTTGACTTCGATGCACTGATTAACAGCCTGAACGAAGCTCAGGCTGGCGACGTAGTGCTGTTCCATGGCTGCTGCCATAACCCAACCGGCATCGACCCTACGCTGGAACAATGGCAGACACTGGCACAACTCTCCGTTGAGAAAGGCTGGTTACCGCTGTTTGACTTCGCTTACCAGGGTTTTGCCCGTGGTCTGGAAGAAGATGCTGAAGGACTGCGCGCTTTCGCGGCTCTGCATAAGGAGCTGATTGTTGCCAGTTCCTACTCTAAAAACTTTGGCCTGTACAACGAGCGTGTTGGCGCTTGTACTCTGGTTGCTGCTGACAGTGAAACTGTTGAACGCGCATTCAGCCAAATGAAAGCGGCGATTCGTGCTAACTACTCTAACCCACCAGCACACGGCGCTTCTGTTGTTGCCACCATCCTGAGCAACGATGCGTTACGTGCGATTTGGGAACAAGAACTGACTGATATGCGCCAGCGTATTCAGCGTATGCGTCAGTTGTTCGTCAATACGCTGCAGGAAAAAGGCGCAAATCGCGACTTCAGCTTTATCATCAAACAGAACGGCATGTTCTCCTTCAGTGGCCTGACAAAAGAACAAGTGCTGCGTCTGCGCGAAGAGTTTGGCGTATATGCTGTTGCTTCTGGTCGCGTAAACGTGGCCGGGATGACACCAGATAACATGGCGCCGCTGTGCGAAGCGATTGTGGCAGTGCTGTAAGCGTTAAAACCGATGAAGCCCGCTTGAAAGCGGGCTTTTTTATGCGCCTTTACCAGACGGGCATTTCGTCTTGCAGGAAGGGATTATGCAGGCGCTCATAACCAAGTGTGGATAATGGTCCGTGACCCGGAATAAATGTCACGTCATCCCCCAGTGGCAGCAATTTATCTTTGATTGAAGAAATCAGTTGATTATGATCGCCACGCGGGAAGTCACTGCGCCCTACTCCACCTTTGAAAATAACGTCGCCAGAAATCAGCAGCTTTGCCCGATCATCAAAAAACACGACATGACCCGGCGTATGCCCAGGGCAATGTAACACCTGTAAAGTCACATTCCCTATGCTGATGGTATCGCCTTCGTTCAGCCAACGATCTGGCGTCAGCGGCTGGCACTCTTCCAGACCAAACATACGACTTTGCGCAGGCAAGCCTTGCAGCCAGAACTCATCTTCTTTTTCCGGGCCAAAAACCGGCACGCCGTAATGTTGCGCCAGTTCCGCCGCTGCGCCAACGTGGTCCAGATGACCATGAGTCAGCAGGATCTGCATCAGTGTCAGGCCGCTGGCATCAACTTCCTGTTTGATTTTTTCCGCATCGCCGCCAGGATCGACCAGTGCGGCCAGACGGGTTTGTTCACACCAGATCAATGAACAGTTCTGGGAGAATGCGGTGACCGGAATAATACGATAGTTCATACTGCCCCTGTTTCGTTAAGCGATTACTACCAGTGCCGTGCTGGCCCAGTATCAATATGCACAAAGTTACTACGTGGGTAATATCCTACACCACCTGCGCGCATAGATAACGCGGCTTTGCGAATATTGCTTAACGCGATACCTTCAATGTGGAAATCCATCGCCTGGCCTTTAGTGTGATAGCTTTTCTTCGCTACTCCACGGCTGCGGGCGCGTAGTTCATTGTTGGTATCAATGGAACGATAACCGGAAATGAGTTGCACCGGTTTGCGGGTGCCTAACAACCCTTGCAGGCGATACAACTGGTCGAATAATCCTGGGTCGATGGACTTTATTTTGTTCGCGCGGTAATCGCGGAAAAAATGGTTAAGTTTTGCCAATTCTTCCTGAATATAGCCTCTGCCATCGAAAAACTCCGCTTTGATTGACTCTCCGGTATGAAGATTATTGAGTGTCAAAATGCGCGGGCGTGGGGTAGAGAGTGTTGCAAACGCCGGGGTCGGCAGGATGGCGGCACCGAGTGCAACGCCACCAAGCGCCAGCAGTTTGCGGCGATTAGCGTCGAATTTGTCCATGATAATCAAGTCTACAGGTCAATGTTATCGTTTATATGCACTTCTAGCGCACAAGAGGCACCTTAACCGCCCGTAAAGCAGACGTCAAGATGACTCAACCCCAGCAGTGACGGGGGCTGCAGAGAATCGCCCCCGATCATGCTAATTATTACGACAACTGATTTCCCCGAACTGCTTCATTTACCTGATTAATTGTTCCGCTTTCGATACGATTTGCGAGCTGGATCGCGCAGGCAGATCATAATTGTAAATATCTGTACGATACTGGGTACGACCATCTGCACCAACAAAGGCCGTCAGATAGTAGAGATTCACCGGAATCGACTGCCGAATATTGACGTAACGCGTATCGCCCTGCTTCAGCGCATCAGAAATACGTTTGTCATTCCAGCCTGCATCCTGCAACAGCATATTCGCCAGATCGGAAGCTTTATTCACTCGTACACAGCCTGAGCTCAATGCGCGTGTATCACGCTTGAACAGATTGTGGTTCGGCGTGTCATGCAAATAAATGGCCTCTGAACTCGGCATATTGAATTTATAGCGCCCCAGCGAGTTCCGTGGGCCTGGAGCCTGCTGGAAGCGGAACGGTAAATTCGAGGCCGTGATTGTAGACCAGTCAACCTGCCATGGGTCAATCGCTTCTCTGCTGTTCCAGCCGCGCATCACCGTATAGCCATGGCTTTCGAGATATCCCGGATCGTTGCGCACTTTCGGCAGAATATCTTTGCGTGCCAGAGTTGGTGGTACGTTCCACGGCGGGTTTACCACTACGTTGTTAAGTGCACTGCTCATCATCGGCGTTTTGCGATCGGGGCGACCGACAATGACTCGCGAATCCAGCACCTGATTGCCGTTCTGATAGTAGACCAGCGAATAGGCTGGAATGTTAACCATGATCCCGGTAGAAAGCTCTGTTGGCAGCAAGCGCAATCGCTGGATGTTGAGTGCCAACACGCCAGCACGCTGGGCGGGCGTTACGTTTAACCAGTCACGCGTTGCCGGGCCAATAGCACCATCTGCCCCCAATCCTTGCCATGCCTGAAAACGTTTAACGGCTTCCACCAGTTCATTATCGTAGGCGGCACGAACGACAGGCGCAGGTTTACTACGAGACGTAGTTTGCTTGTCCATCGGCTTAGTTTCTGCTGTTTCAATAGTAACAGCGGATGGGCTGACTACCGCGTCAGTTGGCGTGTCATCGCCAGGTAGCGTAATTTTCGGTCCCCCGTCCAACATGCCTGTACGTTGCAATATTTCGCGCAACGCCGGTACGTCGTTACTCCACTGTCCTGGGCGCAACGTTGCTTTGCCGGTCAGTTGGGGCCACGGTTTGGTGTCACTGAGTAAGGCCAGTAACGATTCATGCATCGCCGCATATTGCGGATGCTGCGGTGCCAATCCTGCAACAAACGTAGGCAATTGACCTTTATCCAGCGCCAGCTGCCATTGGTTAATCACCGAAAGCGGCGGCGTTGCAAGCGCATAAGGTTTACTGCTATATAGCCAGCGAGTGCCTTTGACCGGAATATTTGCAATGAAATGGAGATAGCCCATCATCGCATCAGAGAGCACCACGTCGCGTGCCATCCCGTTAACACCAGGATCGGTCAGTAACTCTACCCATTTATTAAACTGCGGCTGGAAACCGGCAATCGCCACCTCTGCCAGCTGTTGCTGGAAGGCTTTAACAGCATCACGGTTTTCCCACATGGGTTGCATATCGCGTGCGGCATACAACAATTGAAGCTGGTTAAGATAAACCGGCTTATAACCTGCGGGTAATTGAGATTCGATTTGCGTGCGGGCTTTTTCAGCCGCACCTTCAGGCAATGGCTGGATCCCCGCCATTATTGCCGTGGCTTGCGCCTGCGGCAGTGCCTCGCCCTGTTCACTGACAGCCACCGGGCTGTCGCCAGGGATTACTTCAGGCTCATCGGCCTGCGCATTGAACAGTGGAGCGAATGTTACGGCCAGGCACAAACTGATTGCCGACAGCCGACGACCACACATCATATTAAGCAACATCCCTTGCCCCCTGTTTTTATCATACTCTGAATAGCCAGGCTGTTATTTTACGACTTGCCTGTACAACGCCAATACTCACGAAAGTATGACGAGCAAGCCTGTTACTCATCAGGCTTATCTTCAGTATATAAACGCCGATACGTTTTTACATAACCTAATGTAAAGAAGTTTAAAGAAAAGCGCGCCGTAATGTGCCACTTTTTTAGTGCAGAAACGGAGTTTTCGGAAAAAGAAAAGGCGGCATTGCTGCCGCCTTAATTTTAACTCGCCTGAGAAGGCGCTTCGTCACTTCCTGGAAGCGTTTCAGGAAGTTGCGGCGCAAATCCTCGCAGGCCGACGACGTGAACGTGTTCGGTATTCTGGAAGACTTTACGCACCAGTTTATAGGTGGTGCCTTTCTCCGGGCTGATATTTTCCGGCGCTGCGATAATGAGCTGCATTTGCAAACGTTCACACAATTCAAACAGCGTGGCGATGGAACGGGCGTCCAGTCGCGCTGCTTCATCGAGGAACAGCAGGCGGCAAGGAGAGATATCTTTACCGCGCAGGCGGCGAGATTCATCTTCCCAGCTTTGTACCACCATCACCAGAATCGACATACCGGTACCAATCGCCTCACCGGTCGACAATGCACCAGACTCTGCGCGCAACCAGCCATCGGAACCACGGTTAACCTCAACTTCCATTTCCAGATAGTTGCGGTAATCCAGCAGTTCTTCACCGATGGTCTGCGGAGTGCGCTGCCCCATATCAATCTGCGGGTTAAGACGTTGATACAGTTTCGCCAGCGCTTCTGAGAAGGTCAGGCGGTTGCTGTTAAACAGATCCTGATGCTGCTCGTGCTGTTCAGAGAGCACATCCAGCAGCATGGCGTGCGTTTCACGTACGTTCACGTTCAGACGTACGCTGTTCACCTGGCCAAACGATACGTTCTGCAACCCCTGGTTGAGCATACGGATACGGTTCTGCTCGCGCTGAATGGTTTTGCGAATGATGTTCGCCACGCTGCGGGAACTGATCGCCAGTTTCTGTTCACGGGAGGTTAATTCTTCGGTCAGACGGCTAAGCTCGATCTCCATCTGTTCGATAGCTTCCACCGGATCATCGGTACGAATAATATCCTGACGAATACGTTCACGCAGATGCTGATAAACCGCCACGAAGAACTGAATTTTACGTTCCGGACGTTTTGGATCTTCTGACATCCGCAGCACGTCGCGCAGATGTTCGTTATCTGCCACCGCCAGACGCAGCGCACCTAACGCCTTATCCGACATGGAACGCAAATCATCAGCGGAGAGATAAGCCAGCTCACGACGGTGTAAGCGACGCTCAACGCCATTATCTTTCACCATGCGCATCACCGCACACCAGCCCGCTTTGGCGGTCACTACCTGCTCGCGCATCTCAAAGTAATCCCGCTCCAGCTTGCGCAGTTTACGGGTCAGGTTGTCCATCTCCGCTTCGCAGAAGGTAAGCGCTTTTTCCAGTTGATTGCGTCGTGAACGGTTATTGCTCAGTTGCGCGTGCAACTCGTCACGGCGAATACGTGCCCGCTCTTCTGCCCCGCTATCAGCACGCACGCCGATATCCTGCAATTCACGTTGCAGATCGTTAAGTAGCTCTTTTTTGGTGTCATACGAACTTTTCAGCGAAGCCAGCACCTGGTTGTACTGATTCAACTGCGCTGCGTGTCCGCGCAACGCTTCACGAGCGCGGGTACGCTCCGCTTCCGCCTGTTCCAGACGTTCACGCAGTTTTTCGTTGAGATCGCTGTTACCGCTAAGCATTTCTGCCGAGTCAGAGTAGCTAAAGTGCGCGCGACGCTGCACCACTTCCGTCAGGGCAAACGCCTGCTGACGGGCATCGCGCTGCATCTGCTGAGAGTACGCGTAATCTTCTTTTAACTGTTCGAACTGTTCCGGGTCGCTCTGCAATACCGAAACGATCGGTTCCAGTTTCGCCAGTTGATTGCCAAACTGCTGAACAAAACGCGCGGCTTCCTGGGCTTCATCCAGACGTTCGCGGATTTCATCGACGCGATCCGCCAGGCTGTCATCAGCCAACAGGTTGAGACGCGGCAGAATGCGGTTCAGCGCCGTAACGCCCTCTTTCGCCTGCTCAAACTGAATACGCTGCTGCTGGTTATCATTTTCATGATTACTCAACGCCCGTTCCAGTTCGACGCGACGGCTGTTCAGTTGACGGATTTCTGCTTCCGGGTCAGACTCAAACGCCACCGCCAGATGACTGCCGATAAAGCGGCTGAACGCCTGATGCAGACGCTGGGTTTTCTGTACATCAAAGGAGAGCGTGGCGAAGCGTTCGGAAAGCACTTCACGCTCGGCATGGAGGCTTTCAATACGGCTTTCACGCGCAGCACGACCAAACAGCGGCACTTCCGGGAAACGTGAATAACGCCACTGACGATCGGCGATTTTCACCACTACCGCTTTTTCCAGCTCATCAACGCTGAACACGCTGTCATCGAATGACTGCGGATCCCCTTCGATCAAATAGAGATCTTCCGGGCAATCGGTCAAGCCTTCCAGGTGTTCGGTTACCTGTGACAGATCTGGCACCACGATGGCGTGGCGTGACGGGCCATACAGCGCTGAGAAGTACGGCGCATCTTCCAGGCTAACGTCGTCATAAATTTCTGACAGCAGCACGCCGCCAAAACGCTCCGCCAGCGCATTCAAACGCTGGTCTTCAGAACCACCTGGCTGGCTTAAACGTTCGATCTCTTCATCGACGGCGTTTTTGCGCGCGCCTACTTCATCGCGTTCAACAATGGCTTCGCGCTCACGCTCCAGCAACTGTTGCAGATATTCGGTGACATCCTGGCTGGAGGAGAACTCTTCGCCGCACTGTTCGCTCAACTGGTTGAGACTGTTTTGCGCAGCCAGCCAAACCGGCGCACGCTGCATCAAACTCTGAATGCGAGACTGCAGCTGTTCCTGCTCCTGGCGCAGTGCCATCCGCTCTTCTCGGGCGTTAGAGACGCTATCGGAAAGAGAGGCAATGCGTGCTTCCAGCTCCTGATGCAGAGCTTCCAGTTCATCAATATCAAAATTCTTGCCCTGACGTTTGCAGAAATCTGCCAGCAGACGCTCAGCTTCTTGCTGCTCACGCAGACGCTGTTCCAGTTCGCTTAAGCGCATCCGCAACGGCTGAACCTGCTCTGCCAGGTGACGCTGATCGACCCCTTCGCGCAGCAGTTCGCGAGCGACATCCCACGCCTCGTTACGCGCCAGCGGGCCGTTGATTGCCACCACCAGCTGATAAGCCTGCTCAAACTGGCTGTGCGCGGTTTGCGCCATGCTCATTTTCTGCTCAAGAGAGAGCATTTTTTCAGTCGCTTCCAGCTCTTTCGCCTGGAAGGTTTCCAGCCATTCGGCGGCGCTGTCGGCGGTTAAGTCCGGCAGATGGCACAGTTCTTTGGCACGATTAAGCGCAGCAATCGCCTGGTTATACTGGATCGCGCGCGTTTGCTGGACGTCCAGCGCCTGCTGGTAGTCAGCAAGCTGGCTTTTCAGCTCGTCCACTTCCAGTTCGGCAGCTTCCGCACGAGCCTCATTCTCTTCCTGGCGTTCGATAGCTTCTGCCACCACTTCGTTTTGCTCTTCCAGACGGATCTGCAGCTCATCGAGATCCGCTTCGTAACGTTCGATCTTCTCCTGCTGACGCAGTGCGGTTTGCACCAGGTTCAGGTGATCGCTGGCCGCCTGATAATCCGCTTCCAGATCGCCTTCGGCACCGTTGTGCTCAGCCAGCTCTCGCGCCATGTCGACGTGTTTGTACTGCTCAGCCGCCAGTTGCTGACGCGAAGTATGTAGCTCGCGACGAAACTCCAGGGCCTTATCGAGATGAACACGGCGCTCGTTGGCGTGACGCATGTAGTCCGCCGCCACGTAGTTGGTGGCTTCGCTGATCAGATGCTTAAACAGGTCACGGTCCGACTGGGTGACACGAATCGCTTCCAGCGTCATGCGGTTTTCACGCAGCGCCGCTTCCATGTCCTGGAACGCTTTCCGCACCCCACTGTTTTCCGGCAACAGGTAGTCGCGCAGAGAACGAGTAATGGCGCTGGAGATCCCGCCATACAGCGAGGCTTCGATCAGACGATAGAATTTACTACGGTCAGACGCTGAGCGCAGACGACGCGCGATGATGCCCAGATCGAACATCAGCGAGTGGTAATCGGTAATGGAGTTGAACTGTTTAAACTGCACGCCTTCCATCGCCTCGAGCTTGTCTTTCAGCTCGTTAAGCGGCAGCACGCGCGCCTGGCGTTCGTTCAGAGTTTCGGTCACCAGTTGTGTCGGCTGCACCGACATCGGCAGGCCCTGAATGGCAAATGGTTTGATATCCACTTTACGATCGCGTCCGGCAACCTGTTGCAGACGCACACCGACCACTACACGCTGGTGGCGCGAGTTAATGGTGTCGAGCATCGAATAACAGACACCCGCTTTCAGCTTACCGTGCAGACCTTTATCGCGCGAACCGCTGGTGGCCCCGGCTTCCGTAGTGTTACGGAAATGCAGCAGGGTCAGATCGGGGATAAGCGCCGTAACGAACGCCGCCATGGTGGTGGATTTACCCGCCCCGTTACCGCCAGAAAGCGTCGTGACCAGCTCGTCAAGGTCAAAAGTTCGGGCAAAAAAGCCGTTCCAGTTAATCAGCGTCAGTGAGCGAAATTTACCGCGTTCAATCATTATTCTTCCTCTCCGCTATCTGGCTGACTCTCTTCGGTTTCATCGTTGAGTTGCAGATGATTTTCAATCGGCATTGCTTCGCCGTCACGAATCAGGCGACGCTGTGCTTCACGGGGATCGTCGCCAGCACGCACATCGGCTCCGAAGCGGAACACCGATTCGGTAATGCGGAACTTGCTGCTGTCGTGGCCCATAAACCACACCATGCCTAAACGACGCAGACGGTTGAGCGAAGAACGTACTTTTTCCTGCAACTTCTGACGGTCAACGTCTGAACCGGTTGAACGGTTGTTCACCAGTTTCAGCAGTTTCGCTTCATCGGCCAGGGTGAGCAGTTCGTCGTACAGTTCCTGTTGAGTAAAAATCCCCTCATTCGCCAGCCGTTCCGGGCTGAGATAGAGATAACAGAGGATTTTCCCGACCATCATATCCAGTTCCGACAAGACGGAACGAGGGATCAGCGTGGTGGAACGTGGGCGTAGATAGAAGAACCCTTCCGGTGCACGAATAAGCTCAACGTTATAACGCGCGTAAAACTCTTCCAGATATTCCTGAAAATCCATCAGGAATGCATGATTATCCAGTTCGTCGAGGCCAATATGACGGCCTGAACGTAAGGCGCTATCCAGCGCCGGAAATAACGGATTCGCCAGCGCCTGCGCCAGCTTAACCGGCATCACTTGTTCAATATTTGTCGATGACATGCGCCTGTACCTTGGCTCCGTAATCATTAATCGGCTGCCATTTCGCTGGCAGTCCGGTGAAATCTGCTTGCGCTACGCCAAGACGTACCGCCTGATCAATAACAATGCGCGCAACGTCAAAGTGACGTGCACGCGGATACTGTGACAGATATTCGCGTACCACCAGACCAAGATCCAACGGCACTTGTCTGGTTTTGTACACGGCAAGTTGTTCTTCGATGATCGCCGCCAGCTGTTCGCGGATCTCGTTAAACTCTTCGTACTCCAGATCCTCAGGAAGTTCCCCAGTCACTTCTTCATCGCGCAGTACCATCTCTTCGTCACGCATATCCAGCAGACGATCGGCATTGGCATAAGTTAGCGCCCACGGCTCATCAAAATAGGTTTGTACCGACTGACGTAACCGCTGAGCAAAGACGCGGTTTTTATCCATATCGATCGCAGTACGAATAAATTTGTGTACGTGGCGGTCGTAGCCAATCCACAAGTCGATGGATTGCTGGCCCCAACTGATAATACGGTCGAGTTTGCTCTGAAGATCGAACACCAGACGATCGACAAAATGCAGGTCGTCATGGGTCATCGTCGCATCCTGAATGCGTAACAGGTTGGCCTGCAATTTATCGCCTGCCGCTTCCAGCGTATCCTGCAATTCACGCAGCGTTCCGGAAGTTTCTGAAAGCAACAATTCACAGCTGGAAATCGCCGCACGCCAGTCTTTGTTCAACAACTGGGCGATATCATCCTTCACCTGCTGCTGCTGTTCATCCATCAGACGTTGCGTCAGGTCGATACTGTCGAAAATTTCTGCTACCGAATATTTCAGTGGCGCATAAACATTACGGTGCCAGTGAAATTCATCACCGCCCTCTTCGGCGGCATCTGCTGCGCGCTTGAGCTCACCCGCCACAATCGACAATTGCATAGAAAGGCGCAGCGTAGAAAACTCGCGCTGACGAATGTAATAGTCAGTGATGCCGATGCCGAGCGGCGTCAGACGGTAAATTGCGTTCCCTTCCGCCTGCTCGCTAGTAAAGCGGTTCAGCAGACGTTGACGCACCATGTCGTTGATCGCGTTGTTGGCGCGCACGCCGATGGTTTCGCTGGTTTGCTCAAACGCATCACTCACATGGCGGAATGCATCCACCAGCTCGCCTTCACTCATCTCACCATCCAGACGCTCGCCGTTCAGCGTGGCAACCGCCAGCAGAAAAGAGAGTCGGTCTACCGGCAGCGAGATGGAGAAGTCATTTTTTCTGGCCCAGGCAACCAGTTCGGGGACTGTCTGGGAAAATTCACTCATACTTTATCCTTGCTCTGCGGTTTGCGCGCGGTGACATGAATATAACGCCCCAGGGTAATATACGGTTCCTGACGGCAATAACGCGTTTCTAATTCAAGTAATGCTTCATAGCAGTCGCGCTGCTGGTGCTTCTCGCGCAGATAATCATGAAACACGCGAACGCCCGTCTTACCCATAATTTGCCAACCAGCTTCTTCCAGCCACAGATAAACCTGCGCCGGGTCGCGTGGATAATCTGGCGAAAGCGTCCGTTTTTTCTTTTTCGGCATTCCCGCCTGCACGTAATCAAAATTCCCGGCGACCATGTTATGCATCAACAAACCATGCGCATTGTAGAACATTAACGACAACACGCCGCCTGGACGCAACACTGACCACAGGGTCTGTAATACGCTGCGGGGATCGGCCACCCACTCGAGCACCGCATGGAACAATATCAGATCAACGGGCGTTTCCAAATGCGAAGCAACATCCTGAGCGGCGCAATGTATAAATTGCATGTTGTCGCTCACACCTTTTGCTTCTGCCGCCTGTTTTGCGCGGTCGATCATCTGCGCAGAAAGATCGCATAAAATGACCTGATGCCCGCGCTCGGCCATTTTGATTGCGGTCTGCCCTTCTCCACCGCCAGCATCCAGCACACGCAGTTTTTGCGGGCCCATTTCCGCCAGCACGCGATCGAGATCCTGCCACAGAATAGCCTGTCGAAGCTGCCCTTTGGTGGTGCCGTAAATGTTACGGGAAAACTTTTCCGCAATATCATCAAAATTGCGATCCTGCATTGCTTTCTCCACCGGTTGGCTAAGACGTTTTCTGATAAAGACGCTATTTTGTCACAGCCACGGCGAGAATGAACCCGTCTGGTGTAATATCGCTGGCGATCCCTTGCTATATGGTCAAAAAAGGAACCAGAAAGGATGCTTTTTACACTGAAAAAAGTGATTGGCAATATGTTGCTGCCACTTCCGCTGATGTTGTTGATTATTGGCGCTGGCCTGGCGCTGCTGTGGTTTAGCCGTTTTCAAAAAACCGGGAAGATTTTTATTAGCATTGGGTGGCTGGCGCTCTTGTTATTGAGTTTGCAACCGGTAGCCGACCGCCTGCTGCGTCCCATCGAAAGCACCTATCCGACATGGAATAATTCGCAAAAAGTGGACTATATCGTGGTGCTCGGAGGTGGTTATACCTGGAACCCGCAGTGGGCACCAAGCTCGAATTTAATCAATAACAGTCTGCCCCGCCTGAATGAAGGTATTCGCTTATGGCGCGAAAATCCGGGATCAAAACTGATCTTCACGGGAGGCGTAGCAAAAACCAATACGGTGAGTACAGCCGAAGTAGGTGCAAGAGTTGCGCAATCGCTGGGCGTGCCGCGCGAGCAAATTATCACTCTGGATTTGCCAAAAGATACCGAAGAAGAAGCTGCGGCAGTGAAACAGGCAATTGGTGACGCCCCTTTCCTGCTGGTGACCTCCGCATCACATCTGCCGCGGGCGATGATCTTTTTTCAGCAGGAAGGGCTAAATCCGCTGCCAGCCCCGGCGAATCAGTTGGCCATCGACTCGCCGCTTAATCCGTGGGAACGGGCAATCCCTTCTCCGGTTTGGTTGATGCATAGCGATCGTGTTGGCTATGAAACGCTTGGCCGCATCTGGCAGTGGCTAAAAGGTTCGTCAGGCGAGCCACGGCAAGAGTGATTTTGATGCCAGATCGAAGTTACGCCGACTAAATCGTCCGGTGTTGACCAGTTGCGCAACTTCATCCCATAACACATACAACCAACGCCGCCAGATGAACGACTCCGCCACTGGCGCGCGTTGCAGATAACTCCAGAGCAAATCTTCCGCCAGAGAATTATCCATTAGTCGGAACAGTTCGTATTCTCGCGGTGCCCAAAGCATTAGTCCCGGTCCGACCATCGCCAGTAACTGATCGCTGCGCGAATCTTTCAGCATGCTACGTAAACAGAAGTTACCGTGAATCAGTACACAATTGTCGTTAAAGCCTTCAAATAATGCCGGGAGACATTCGCGAGTGCGAAACAGGATCCGCTTATCCTGCATCGTTAGACCGGTGTTATTGAACTGATTGAGCGTGGTCCATAGCACTTCAACATGTTGCCGGTACCATGAGGGCCAGAAATTTTCTTGAGTATTGTCGACCGCGCCGACGCAACCGCGACTGTCCTGACGGTGCCAGGCCAGTAAGGCTTCAACGATTTGATCTTTGAGTTGTTCCCAGCGTTCTGGTGTTCGGGCTGGTGCCTCCACCGAAACACCACGCATTCGCTCCAGTAGCAGGACATCGGGGCCGGGGTGTTCTTCATGCGTCATCACACCATAAATAGTCGGCATACGGACAGTCCCACTTCTTGCCAGCATGGTGGTTTTCCATGCCAGTTGTCGGGCTTTTCCGGGCGTACTAAAGCTTCTTGCCATTAACGGCATTGGGTTTCCCTGGCTGTCATACAAAGCCCACAACGCCGTATCCGCTTTTTCATTGACGCACTCAATACGACTGAGTTTTTCGCCCAGTAAATGGCTTAATTCGGCACGCAGCTGTTCCATTCAGATTACCCTCATAAAAGCTACTGCTTTCATAATGAGCGCCAATATAAAAGATGTCACCTGAATGAGATCAATTGTTGAAAAGAAAAATTGAGGAAAATCGTAACGGTACGACACTCCTCCCAAAATTGGCTGGAGTGTCGTGAAGTGAAATTAGCGCATTTCAGCGCGAACGCGCTCGAGATCTTCAGGGGTATCCACACCTGTGCCAGGAACTTCCTGGGCGACAGCAACATGGATTTTTTCGCCGTACCACAGAACACGAAGCTGCTCTAACATTTCGATGTGTTCTAACGGACTTGGCTGCCAGTTGACGTAACGACGGATAAAGCCTGCACGGTAGCCATAAATACCAAGATGACGCAGGAAGTTATCGCCAACGGTTTCAAGGCCTTTTGCAAAACGATCACGATCCCAAGGAATGGTGGCGCGAGAGAAGTACAGTGCATACCCTTCAGCGTCGAGGACCACTTTCACCGCATTCGGGTTAAACGCTTCCTCCGCATTGTGGATTGGCACCGCCAGAGTCGCCATACCCACCTGACGCTGGGCGAGATTATCAGCAACCTGACGAATGATTGTCGCAGGGATCATCGGTTCATCCCCCTGCACATTAACGATCACCGTGTCGTCGCTGAATGCGCATTTTTCGACAACTTCCGCCAGACGTTCTGTTCCTGACTGATGATCGGCGCGCGTCATACATACTTCACCGCCAGCGGCTTCAACAGCGCGGGCAACATCCTCATGATCGGTTGCCACGATGATGCGCTCGGCACCTGATTCGCGCGCGCGTTCAAGAACATGAACAATCATGGGTTTGCCGTTAATATCAACCAATGGTTTACCGGGCAGACGCGTGGACGCGTAGCGCGCGGGAATAATGACCACAAAACTCATGATTTACTCTCATCAGCAGTCAGCACGCGGGCTTCCGTTTCCAGCAACACTGGAATGCCATCGCGCAGCGGGAAAGCCAGGTTGTCCAGTTTGCAAATAAGTTCTTGTTTTTCCTGGTTATACCAAAGTTTTCCGTTGCAAACCGGGCAGGCAATGATTTCAAGCAGACGATGATCCATAGTTCCTCCAGATGGATCGGGTTATGAATGCATAAATCTTATCATAATCATTTATGCGACGGGGTCTATTTCCCAGCCGGTGCGGCAATCAGTAAAGAGGCCTTGCGGGCAGCGTCCTAATGTCACCCGCGTTGCCTGCTGCCAGTTAGCGAAATCAGTAATCGCCTGACGTAACCCTTTTTGCAGCGTTGTCGTTGGTTTAATGCCTTCCTGTAACCACAGAGAGATAACTTCAAGGATGCCTGTCTGGCGATGCATTTTGGCATCCATTCGCCCAACTAATTGCCCACGATGTAATAACGGCAGAACAAAATAGCCATACTGGCGTTTCGGCGCTGGGGTATAGCACTCCAGCCGGTAGCTAAAATCAAAAAGCTGCTCTGCGCGTTTGCGATCCCAGACAACAGGATCAAAAGGCGAAAGTACCGCGCTGTGCGTTGCAGTGAGCTTTCCGGCGAGCGCACGCTCGAGTAGCGGCAGCAAATCAGCATGCAGCCAAAGATTGCCCAATTTTTCAACATGCACAGCAATGATTTGCTGCAGTTCAGCCCTCGCTTCGCGCCAAGCCGCCAGTGCCGGACGTTTCAGCCGATAGTAATCTGCCAGCCACTGTTCGCGGAATATGCCCAGGCTACGCGCACTGTTATCCAGCATGATGATTTCTGCTTCTGCTTGCGAAACGAGATCGCGCTCATCATCCCAGTCAGGCATGACACGGTGAGTTAAATCATAAACGCGCTGGAAGTTGCGCCGTTCAATCACCATCACCTTTCCGGCAGTAAATAAACCTTCCAGATGTCGTTTATGCGGCTTCCACTCCCACCAGCCGCTCGCCCCTTTACGAGGATGCTCGAAATCGGCTGAACGTACCGGCCCCTTATCATGAATATGCTGAATTAACTGTGCAATTTCCGCCGCATGTTCCTGCATCCAGGCGTCTTTGTATTTCCAGCCCATTTTTTCAGGTGCCAGCATGCGGTGGCGAATAAGACGAAAATCGCTACGCGGCATAAAGCAGGCTTCATGCGCCCAGTATTCCATTAATTCGCCACGCGCCAGAGACTCATCCAGCCACTGGGCAGGATAATTTCCCAGACGACTGAAAAGCACCAGATATGGGCTACGGGCAACAATATTAATGGTATCGATTTGCAGCAAGGACATGCGGGAGATCGTTGCCGGAATATCCTCCAACGACGCTCGACGGCGGGGTTTGTTTAACAGGCCTTGCGCGGCGAGGTGAAGATTACGCGCATCAGCAAGAGAGAGGTGCGGCAGCGACATTCATGACTCCATCAATCGAACGCTGCCGCGGCGTAACTAGTTGCCAGAAGCCAGCGAGGTTAGTTGCGCAAGCAGTTTCGCTGGTTCATCACCTGAAAGCTGTGCGTCTACAGGCAAATACCACCAATTTTCTTCTGCAAAGGCCCGGCATTTCACCGCATCTTTTTCAGTCATTACCAGCGTTTGCCCGGCGCTTACCAACGCGCTGACATCCGCATGATTCAAAGACTGATGATCGGCCAGCGGTACACATTTTTCCGGTTGTACGCCACACATCTTCAGCGTGGCAAAAAAGCGCGGCGGATGTCCAATCCCCGCCATCGCCACTACATGTTCAAGCTGAGCAACGTCACAACGAGTACCGGTACGTAAATTCACCGCCTGACCCGGCAGCAGATGCATGGGGATTTCACCGCTGCGGGGGACACCGCCGTTGACGATTACCGCATCAACCGACTTTAAGCGCCCCGCTCGCTCACGCATTGGCCCCGCCGGCAACCACCAGCCATTGCCAAAGCGACGCACACCATCAATAACGACAATTTCCACATCACGCGCCAGACGATAATGCTGTAAACCATCGTCGGTTACGATGATCTGCACATCAGGGTGTTGCGCCAGAATGGCATTTACCGCGTCAGAACGCACGGGAGAAACCGCAACAGGTGCGCCAGTGCGTTGATAAATCAACACAGGTTCATCACCCGCCTGTGCTGTGGTGGTATCTGCCGACAATAACAGCGGATAAGATTCAGCCTTACCACCATATCCCCGCGATACAACCCCCACGCGAATACCGCGCTGTTGCAGCTGTTCCACCAGCCAGACAACGACCGGGGTTTTTCCGTTGCCGCCTGCGGTGAGATTACCAACCACGACAACCGGTATGGGGGCACGCCAGGCGCGCTTCAGTTTTAGTTTATAGCAAAGACGGATCGCGCCACTCACCAGGCCATACAACCAGGAGAGTGGCAGCAATAGCCGCCATAAAGGGGATTCACCAGACCAGATTTTTTCGATCATTGGCCAAACTGCATTTTGTGAAGTTGCGCGTAAACGCCACGGTGCTCAAGCAAATCGTTATGCGTACCGCGTTCCACAATGACACCATCCTCGACAACCACGATTTCGTCTGCCTTTTCAATGGTAGACAAGCGGTGGGCAATCACCAGAGAGGTACGGTTTTTCTGCAACTCATCCAGTGCCGCCTGAATCGCACGTTCGGATTCGGTATCCAACGCCGAGGTAGCTTCGTCCAGAATCAGTATCGGGCTATCACGCAACAAGGCTCGAGCGATAGCAATACGCTGACGCTGACCGCCAGAGAGCAACACGCCGTTTTCACCAATGACTGTATCGAGACCGTTATCCATCTTATTGATGAAGTCCATGGCGTAGGCCATACGCGCAGCTTCTTCAATTTGCTCACGGCTGTACTGTTCAGTCCTTGCGTAAGCAATGTTGTTGGCAACCGTATCGTTAAACAGATGGACATTCTGCGACACCAGAGCAACCTGGTTACGTAATGACGCCAGGGTATACTCGCGCAGATCGTGACCATCCATCAGGATTTCGCCTTCATCAATATCGTAAAAACGTGTGATTAGGCTGGCGATGGTTGATTTACCTGAACCAGATCGTCCAACCAGAGCAACCGTCTTCCCTGCCGGAATTTTCAGGTTGATGTTACGCAATGCGGGCACGTCACGTCCTGGATAAGTAAAGGTGACATTGCGAAATTCCACGTCGCCAGTTGCACGCTCGATCACGCGCTTACCTTCGTCTTTCTCCTGCTCACTGTCCAGAATGGTAAACAGCGTCTGACAAGCCGCCATACCACGCTGGAACTGGGCGTTAACGTTGGTCAGCGATTTCAGCGGACGCATAAGTGCAATCATTGAAGAGAAAACAACGGTAATCGTACCGGCAGTCAGGCTATCCATGACACTTGGGAAGCTTGCTGCATACAGAACAAACGCCAGCGCCAAAGAGGCGATCAGCTGAATGATCGGATCAGAGATAGAAGAGGCTGAAACCATTTTCATCCCCTGAAGACGCATTCGGTTACTGACTTTATCGAAGCGTTTCGTTTCCACTTCCTGACCACCGAAAATCAATACTTCTTTATGGCCTTTCAGCATTTGTTCGGCGCTGGTGGTCACCTGCCCCATGGTGTTCTGCATGTTTTTACTGATGTTGCGAAAACGCTTCGATACAACGCGAATCGCAATCGAAACAATCGGTGCCAGCACAATCAAAATGATCGACAGTTGCCAACTGTAATAGAACATCATGATGAACAGGCCGATGATCGACGCACCTTCACGCACAACAGTAATCAGTGCGCCGGAAGAAGAAGAAGCGACCTGTTCGGAATCGTAGGTGATACGTGACAACAGCGTACCCGTTGACTGTTTGTCAAAGAATGAAACCGGCATTCCCATCATGTGACCAAACAGGCGGCGACGCATAGTCATTACCACCTTTCCTGATACCCAGGAGATACAGTAGCTGGAGATATAGCTGGTGATACCACGTAAAATCATCAGCCCGATCACCACCAGCGGCATCCACATCAGCACGGAGCGATCTGTTTTACCAAAGCCATCATCAAGAAGTGGCTTAAGGAGCGATAACATGAAGGTATCGCTGGCTGCGTTGAGGATTAACGCTACGCCCGCCACGATCAGACCCGCTTTAAAAGGCGCAATGGTTGGCCACAGTCGGCGGAACGTCTGCCACGTAGAGAGATCTTTGTCGTTATGCATTCAAAAAACCAGCATTTGTTGAAATAGCCGCATATTCTACCCGTTATCCACTGGCACGCCAAACCACTGATGATACCAACGAGGTAAAATTTGCTCTCTGAGGCTGCTAATCCGCCAGCCTTGCGCTGAAAAATTGACCGTTATTTGACCCTGATGTGGAGTATCAAGCCACTTATAACCCTGTTGTTGATAGCGATGTTTAACTTTGCTTGAGGGCAGTCGCCATGCGTTATAGCGCGATGCCGATGCGAGTGCCACTTTTCCATTCACTCGCTGAATTAATGGCAACGATGATGAGGTATTACTGCCATGGTGAGGTACCTGAAGTAATGTTGCCTGCATTTGCTGCCAGTAACGGCTTAGCATCTTTTGTTCAGCGGGGGCTTCAATATCACCGGTTAGAAGAATGCTATTCGTCCCGTCATCAATCTTAACCACACAGGAATGGTTATTTCCTTTATCGTTGCTACCTTGTAAAGGCCAGTGCGCGCTGAAACGCAATCCTTGCCATTGCCACGCTTCGCCACGCACACAGGGCTGATGATGTTCCCAGTTTAACGGACTTCGGATCCATAACATCGGCCATGTGTGCAATATTGAGTCCAGCCCTCCCCGGTGATCCAGATGTTCATGACTCAAAATAACGCCTTCCGGTTCAAGATTATGCCAGTGGAGCCAGGGGATAATCAGTTGTTGCCCACTATCCCCTTCGGGCCAGGCCAGTCCCGTGTCATAGAGAATCGCTTTGCCGTTTCGCGCAATGACCATTGCCAGCCCTTGCCCGACATCAAGCATGTACACTTGCCACTCGTCAGGTCGAGGTTTTTGCCACAGCGGCAAGCACATCAGCAAGCCTACAGCCACACACATTGCTGGCAACGTTCGCCAGGCGTTTAATCGCCATACCACCAGTAAGAACCATGGGGAAAATGTTAGCCATTGCCAACGTTCAGCAATGTTGATCCACCCTTCCGGCAAACTCTTTAACCCCCAGAAAAGTAAAGCCAAAGACCGGTCGGCAAGAAACCATAACCCTTGTTCCAGAATAAACGGCCCGCTTAAATGCACAACCATCGCGGCGAGAATCAACGGAACCGTGATAAATGTCACCAGGGGAATTGCAAAAAGATTTGCAATAAACGAGGTCAGACTAATGCCATGAAATATGACAATTTGCACGGGCATAAGCAGGAGGGTGATTCCCAGTTGCAGATGGATGAGGGAAACAACCGCGCGCAATACCGGCGGCAGCTGCCACTCCGGACAGGGAAACCACTGATACCAAAAAATCAGTGCCGCGACCGCAGCGGCAGATAGCCATAAACTTTGCGAGAGAATGGCAACAGGATCCATCAGCAAAATTGCCGCCAGACAACATATCCATACATCCCAGCCACTCCATTGTCGTCCACTTAACTTAAGCATTCCCCAAATGGCAAGCGCCACCACGGTACGCAATGCAGGAGGTTGCATTCCCGTAAGCCAGGCATAAAAAGCAGCACAGCAGATTCCACCAATTAATGGCATTTGCCAGTGGATCCAGCACCCAGGCAGAAAAACTTGCCCACCGCGAATGAGTCCTGCAGCCAGCAACGCCGCAAAAGCGATGTGCAATCCTGATATCGCCATTAAATGCGCCGTTCCAGTATCACGCATGATATTTTTGATTTCTTTGGGGACGGATAACCGTTCCCCCATACCTAATCCAAGAATAACCGCGTTCCACATATAGGGTTGCAGCGTTGTTTGTAGTGACGCCAGATACTGTGCACGCAGGCTACAATTCGGTTCAATGACACTTGCCTGCAGAAAACGGCCGGTGAGCGGTTGATGCTGGGCAATGGCATAACGCTGGCTATCAAAGCCGCCATCATTAAGTTGACCATGAACTGCACGAACTTTGAGTTTCATTGACCATACTTGTCCGGCACAAACCGCTTGCGGAAGATATTCGCCATACAGTACGAGGCCTGGCGCAGGGAATATACGTCGACCTTGTAGATGAGTAATTTGACCGTAATGAGTGGTCATGCCGTCAGTAGCAATGATCTCAACAATTGCATCCTGCGTCGCGCCAGTTAAGGTTTCTCCTGCCCACAAAATTTGCTTTGCCGCTAATATGCCCCAAACGAAAAACAGCAACGTCAGCGCGATATAACGGACGGTTTTAACAGGGATAAATGCCAGTACACAGGCGAAGAGAGTCAGAAACGCAAGGGTTACTGTCCCTGGCAATTGGGGCAAAATCAGCAACGGAAAAATTCCGCAAATTATGCATACGCCGACTGTCGTTATTTTCATGCACCCTCCCTGTTTATAGAAAGTGTGCAACTTTGTTGAACGGTTGTCTGGTGGGAGTTTTGCGTTCCCCGAGGCACGTTCAGAAGAATTTAACGATAGGGTGAAAACTGCTCAAAACTCTGCGAGGCAGCTTCCAGTTCCAGATTAGAGAAATGAAAAAAGCACCCGACAGGTGCTTTTCTCGCGTTCAAGTTTGAGTAAAAACTTAACCGTAAATATTGGCGCGATCGCGCAGTTCTTTACCTGGTTTAAAGTGAGGAACGTATTTTCCTTCCAGTTCTACTTTATCGCCAGTCTTCGGATTACGTCCGGTACGTGGTGCGCGGTAGTGCAAAGAGAAACTGCCGAAACCGCGGATTTCAATACGCTCGCCCTGCGCAAGAGTCGAGGCCATATGCTCCAGCATCTCTTTTACTGCATCTTCAACCGTCTTGGCGGGAATGTGCGATTGCTGGGTGGCAAGTCTTTCTATCAATTCTGACTTGGTCATGATTCCTCCGGTTCCTTAAAGGCAAATTAAGCGGCTGCTGTTGCTGCATTGATTAAGGGCGGCCGTAGCCGCCCTTAGTGCTTGATTACAGGACGAAACCTGCAATCTGTCAAGTAAACTCAACAAACTTCGGAATAAAAATCCCGAAGAGTCAGAGAATTACTCGCCTTTAGCTGCTTTGAAAGCTTCAGCCATTGCGTTGTTGGAGAAGTTTGCATCTTCCTGTTTGTTAACAGTTGCGATTGCATCTTTCTCGTCAGCTTCGTCTTTCGCACGAACAGACAGGCTGATTGCGCGGTTTTTACGATCAACGCCGGTGAATTTAGCTTCAACTTCGTCGCCAACGCTCAGAACCAGGGTAGCGTCTTCAACGCGGTCACGGGATGCTTCAGAAGCACGCAGGTAACCTTCAACGCCGTCAGCCAGTTCTACGGTTGCGCCTTTAGCGTCAACTGCAGTTACTTTACCGGTTACGATAGCGCCTTTCTTGTTCAGAGCAACCCAGTTGTTGAACGGATCTTCTGCGAGCTGTTTAACGCCCAGGGAGATACGTTCACGTTCTGCGTCAACCTGCAGAACAACTGCAGCGATTTCGTCGCCTTTTTTGTATTCACGAACTGCTTCTTCGCCTGCAACGTTCCAGGAGATGTCAGACAGGTGAACCAGGCCGTCGATGCCGCCATCCAGGCCGATGAAGATACCGAAGTCAGTGATAGACTTGATTTTACCTTCAACACGGTCGCCCTTGTTGTGGGTTTCCGCGAACTGCTGCCACGGGTTAGCTTTGCACTGTTTCAGACCCAGGGAGATACGACGACGTTCTTCGTCGATATCCAGAACCATAACTTCCACTACATCGCCAACGTTAACAACTTTGGACGGGTGGATGTTTTTGTTGGTCCAATCCATTTCGGAAACGTGTACCAGGCCTTCAACGCCTTCTTCGATTTCAACGAAGCAGCCGTAGTCGGTCAGGTTGGTCACGCGACCGGTCAGTTTGGTACCTTCCGGATAACGTTTAGCGATAGCTACCCACGGATCTTCGCCCAGCTGTTTCAGGCCCAGGGATACACGGGTACGTTCGCGGTCGAACTTCAGCACTTTAACAGTGATTTCGTCGCCCACGTTGACGATTTCGCTCGGATGCTTAACGCGTTTCCAGGCCATGTCAGTGATGTGCAGCAGGCCGTCAACGCCGCCCAGATCAACGAATGCACCGTAGTCAGTGAGGTTCTTAACGATACCTTTAACTTCCATGCCTTCCTGCAGGTTTTCCAGCAGCTGATCGCGCTCTGCGCTGTTTTCGGATTCGATAACGGCACGACGAGAAACAACAACGTTGTTGCGCTTCTGATCCAGCTTGATTACTTTGAATTCAAGCTCTTTGCCTTCCAGGTGCAGAGTGTCACGCACCGGACGAACGTCTACCAGAGAACCTGGCAGGAACGCACGAATACCGTTCAGCTCAACAGTGAAGCCGCCCTTAACTTTGCCGTTGATAACACCGGTAACAGTTTCAGCATCTTCGTAAGCTTTTTCCAGCGTGATCCAGGCTTCGTGACGTTTAGCTTTCTCACGGGACAGCAGAGTTTCACCGAAGCCGTCTTCTACTGCGTCCAGAGCAACGTCAACTTCGTCACCTACCTGGATTTCCAGCTCGCCCTGGGCGTTTTTGAACTGCTCAGCCGGGATGGCGGACTCAGATTTCAGACCAGCGTCAACCAGTACTACGTCTTTGTCGATAGCAACAACAACGCCACGAACGATAGAACCCGGGCGGGTTTCGATTTCTTTTAAGGACTCTTCAAAGAGTTGAGCAAAAGATTCAGTCATGTTTAATCTTCAGGTTTATATTTAACGTCCACCTGGCTCCATGCCGGATGGGGTTGTTTAACATACCCGCTGTCATTCCATTGCAACGGGGGTACTGCAAATTCGGTCGCTTATGCGAGAGCCAATTTCTGGCGCGCGTATTGTAGCGCTTTTTCAATCACTTGCTCAATGCTTAAGGTGGTGGAATCCAACACTAAAGCATCGGCTGCCGGAACCAGTGGCGCTACCGCTCGGTTACGATCGCGGTCGTCGCGTTCTTTGATCTCGGCCAAAAGGCGCTCAAAGTTAACACTAAAGCCCTTCTCCTGCAACTGTAGCATGCGGCGATGCGCACGTTCTTCCGAGGAGGCGTCAAGGAAAATTTTCACTGGCGCATCAGGGAATACCACCGTTCCCATGTCGCGGCCATCGGCAATCAGGCCTGGTAATTCGCGAAACGCGCGTTGGCGACGCAATAATGCTTCACGAACGCGTGGGAATGCCGCGACTTGTGAAGCAGCATTCGCCACTTCCTGAGTACGAATTTCGCCGCTGACATCTTCCCCTTCGAGGATCACTTCCAGATTACCGTTGGTTGACACAAAACGTACATCCAGATGGGATGCCAGCGGCACCAGCGCATCTTCCGATGCAACATCAACATGGTGATGTAATGCCGCTAGTGCCAGTACGCGATAAATTGCACCCGAATCCAGCAGATGCCATTGCAACGCTTCCGCCATAGCCTTACACAAGGTGCCTTTCCCTGCACCGCTTGGGCCATCAATGGTAATAACCGGGGCAATTGCCGTCATCTTTATCTCCTTAAAACAGGCGTACCGTTAACATAACCGCGCGCATTATACGCGCCGACGCCACAAATCGTTAACGTTGTGTGCAAAAACCAGTTTTGTCTGTATTCAGATGGGGATTTATTGCGCAATTATAGCGGGCTGGCAGAAGACCAGCCCGAAAGATGACAATGATTTACTTACCAGAGGCGATACGATCACGGATGTGTTGCGCACGCTCTGTTGATGGTGGGTGAGAATCAAACATGGACTGGGTGCGACCGCCATCCAGGCTGGCCAGTTTTTCAAAGCTACCAACCAGCCCCTGGGTACTGATGCCACGTTTCTTCAACAGATCAAAAGAGAAATCATCTGCTTCGGATTCTTTATCACGGGAGTATTTAGCATTGATAGCGCCTTCTGCGATATCACCTAATTGTGAACGGGAAAGCTGGGAAGCCACACCGCTGGTAGCTGAAATGGCATCGCGTGCGGCCACGATCGCATAAGAAGCTTTCATTTCAGCCAGCGAGTGACCCAACGCGACGTGGCCCAGTTCATGGCCCAGAACGCCTTCAATTTCGTTGTCGTTCATCATGTCCATCAGGCCACTGTAGACACGAACACAACCGTTCGCCATCGCCCATGCGTTGACGTCGCTGGTCATATAAACCTTATAGTTGACTGGCGTGCCATTAATATTGTTACCCAATGCTTTGGCGATTTTTGCCAGACGTTTCCCGTACTTGCTGGATTTGCTTGCCACTTTATTGCCGCTGTCCATTTCGACACAGCCCTGATTGGCGATTGCTTTAGCATCAGCATCGCTTAATGTTGCGGCTTTATAAGCATTCAGACCTGAGCTGATAGCCAAATCGGTATTAATACCGTGCGTATTCTGACATCCTGTCAGTAAGGCTGCAGAGGTCGCAATCGCCAGCAATAATTTAGTATTCTTCATGTGAATCATCCGTTGATTAATTATATATAAACATTATGTATCAACAAGTTACATTGATAATTAACGCTACCATTAATAAAAATACCCCACAAGGTCCGAAAAAAAACGCCGGCAATGTGCCGACGTCTTTGAAAAGAAAGGATTGTCTATGTTATCGCCCGTTATTCATTCAGCCGGGTTGACTTATCCGCGCCAATTGCTCGAAATAGTCTGGAAAAGTTTTAGCGGTACATTTTGGATCAAGAATCGTCACAGGCGTATCTGATAATGCGACCAGCGAGAAACACATCGCCATCCGGTGATCATTATAAGTGGCGATCTCAGCAAATTTCAGTTTTTCCGGTGGCGTAATGCGAATGAAATCATGCCCCTCTTCGACTTCCGCACCGACTTTACGCAGTTCTGTTGCCATCGCAAACAGGCGATCGGTCTCTTTAACACGCCAGTTATAGATATTGCGCAGCGTGGTGGTGCCTTTTGCAAATAATGCCGCGGTGGCAATGGTCATCGCCGCATCGGGAATATGGTTCATATCCATATCAATGGCGTTCAGTTCACCACGCGTGCAGGAAATATAATCATCGCCCCAGCAAATGGTCGCGCCCATTTTTTCCAGAACATCAGCAAAGCGAATATCACCCTGCATACTGTTGCGTCCAATGCCGGTCACTTTTACAGTGCCGCCTCTGATTGCTGCTGCTGCCAGGAAATAAGAAGCCGAAGATGCATCGCCTTCAACCAAATAAGTACCCGGAGACTGGTAAGACTGCCCCCCTTTTACGACAAATTGTTGATAGTGCTGATTTTCAATTTCAACACCAAACGTCTTCATCAGATTGAGTGTGATGTCGATATAAGGTTTAGAAACCAGATCGCCTTTAATACGAATCACCGTATCTTCCGGCGCAAGAGGTGCAGTCATTAACAGTGCGGTGAGGAACTGGCTTGAAACGGAGCCATCAACATCAACGTTGCCGCCAGTAAAGCCGCCCTGTAAACGCAATGGCGGATAATTTTCTTGTTCCAGGTAAGTGATCTTCGCCCCGCCCTGGCGCAGCGCATCCACCAGATGACCAATCGGGCGTTCTTTCATTCGCGGTTCACCGGTCAGTACAATATCATTGCTACCCAGGCAAAGTGCTGCCGCCAGCGGACGCATTGCCGTTCCGGCGTTACCGAGGAACAACTCCCGGGCACTTTCTGCGTGTAATGGACCACCGTTACCGATAATTTCGCAACGCGTACGATCGGCTGAAAGCGTATAGCTTACCCCTAACGCTGTTAATGCATTCAGCATATGGTGCACGTCATCGCTATCCAGCAGATTGGTTAATACTGTTTTGCCGTGTGCTAATGCCGCCAGCAATAAAGCGCGGTTAGAAACGCTCTTGGAACCGGGCAGATTAATAGTGCCATCGACACGAGCGATGGGTTGTAACGTTAGGGATTCCATGAACTCAACTCTCTACAACAGAAATAAAAACCCCACAGGCTGGCTGTGGGGATTATGCAAAATTTCGACATTAGCCGTGACGACGTTCGAACTCAACCATGAAGTCTGTCAGTGCTTTAACACCTTCCAGCGGCATGGCGTTATAAATAGACGCACGCATTCCGCCGACCACTCGGTGACCTTTCAGCGCATGTAAGCCCGCAGCGAAAGACTCTTCGAGGAACAATTTATCAAGCGCGCTATCCGCCAACTGGAACGGCACGTTCATCCGCGAACGGTTAGCTTTCGCCACATCATTGCGGTAGAAATCGCTGTTATCAATCACCCCATACAGCAGTTCTGCTTTTTGCTGATTGATCTTATCCATTGCAGCCACACCGCCGTTCGCTTTCAGCCATTTGAAGACCAGGCCAGATAAGTACCAGGCAAATGTCGGCGGCGTGTTGAACATGGAATCGTTATCGTTGAGGATGGAGTAATCCAGAATCGATGGGCAGGCGATATTCGCTTTGCCCAGCAAATCTTCACGAACGATGACGATTGTCAGGCCAGCCGGGCCGATATTTTTCTGCGCGCCAGCGTAAATTACACCATAACGGCTGACATCAATCGGACGGGAAAGAATGGTTGAAGAGAAGTCAGCGGCGACCACCACGTCTTTACCGAAGTCTGGTGTTTCATCGATAGCGATACCGTCAATGGTTTCGTTCGGGCAGTAATGCATATAAGCAGCATTATCAGAGAGTTGCCATTCACTCATTGGCTTAACTGCGCGAAGACCATCAACGGTCACTTTCGCATCAAACACATTTGGTGTGCAGTATTTTTTCGCTTCTTTGATAGCACTTGCTGCCCAGTAACCCGCATCAACATAATCTGCAGTGGTTTTATCACCAAGAATATTCAGCGGTACAGCAGCAAATTGACCGCGACCACCGCCATGGCAGAACAATACCTTGTAGTTGGAGGGGACGTTAAGAAGATCGCGAAAATCCTTCTCGGCTTCCTCTGCAACCTGAATGAACTCTTTGCCACGGTGACTCACTTCCATCACCGACGTACCAAGACCGTTCCAGTCGCGCAGTTCCTGTTGAGCCTGTTCAAGCACCTCTGCCGGTAGCATTGCCGGACCAGAACTAAAATTGAAGATTTGAGCCATTTCCCCTCACCACGTTGCGTTGCTATTAACCCGCGGTCAATCGATTGCGACCACAGGTAATACATTATTCCAGTGGCTATCGGTTTTATCATTCAGTGACACACATCGCAATGAGTAAAACCGTTGAGGGCAAAAATGTGGCTTGCATCACACAAAAGAATCTCTCGGATTATTAGCAAAAAGCCGATGTTTTTGCTGTCAGGTCACCCGTTTAGCTCGACTTGCCTTCGTCCATTCTGGATTTGCACAGCGCGGACATAATTGTTTTTCCCCCGCGTTCATATGAATGATTTCACTGCAACGGATGCAGGCATAGTCCGCCGACTCCGGCACCACTTTGTAACGCTGAGTACAGTCACTGGGTAAAATAAGTAATCCCGGTTTCACCTTGTCATCTTCAAAGAAATAAACACTGATTTGCCCGTTGGTTTCGAGAATCGCCAGACGTACCTGCCCCAACTGCTCTACACCGCGCAATCGTAGCTCCATAAAGAACTCAAATTCCGTCATGTTGGAGTTATTGAGTTTCGACCAGGCCAGCTCGCCATCTTCAATAATGACAACCGGCTTGCCTTCCAGAAGATCTTCCAGTTTTTCACTGTGCGCCATCAACCACATTACCAGGCGGTATAACAACGCCAGAGTAATAAAGACGATAAGTACCGGGACCATCGGCACATCATCATAAAACGCCACATCTCCCGCCGCTGAACCCAGTGTCAGAATGATTAACACTTCAAACAGCGACATCTGCCGCACACCGCGTCTTCCGGTCATTTTGAGGAACAAAAAGACCAGTACAAAGGTATAAAGACTACGTAGTGCAACTTCGCCAAGGAAATCAAAAGGCACTTTATCGAATGCCATACGGTGGAGATCAAACGCCTTCATTTTTATGCTCTTATCGTAGTTAATCCGCTAAAAGCATAGCTAACAGTTCATCAGCGTGGCGGCGGTGATAGCACCTTTGAGATAAAACCCGTATTATTGCGCGCTTTCCGTACGACTAAAGTGATTTTCATGACGCAAACATTTATCCCCGGCAAAGATGCCGCTCTGGAAGATTCCATCGCACGCTTCCAGCAAAAACTTTCAGACCTCGGTTTTCAGATTGAAGAGGCCTCCTGGCTGAATCCCGTGCCTAATGTCTGGTCTGTACATATTCGCGACAAAGAGTGCGCACTGTGTTTTACCAACGGTAAAGGCGCAACCAAAAAAGCGGCGCTGGCTTCTGCCCTCGGTGAATATTTCGAGCGTCTCTCAACCAACTACTTTTTTGCGGACTTCTGGCTGGGCGAAACCATCGCCAACGGCCCATTCGTGCATTATCCCAACGAAAAATGGTTCCCACTGACCGAAAATGACGATGTACCAGAAGGGCTGCTCGATGACCGTCTGCGCGCATTTTACGATCCGGAGAATGAACTGACCGGTAGTATGCTGATTGACCTGCAATCCGGTAACGAAGATCGTGGTATTTGCGGTCTACCGTTTACGCGCCAGTCCGACAATCAGACCATTTATATTCCGATGAATATCATTGGTAACTTGTACGTTTCTAACGGTATGTCTGCTGGCAATACCCGTAACGAAGCACGCGTTCAGGGGTTGTCCGAAGTTTTCGAACGTTACGTGAAAAACCGCATTATTGCTGAAAGCATCAGCTTGCCGGAAATCCCGGCAGACGTGCTGGCACGTTATCCAGCAGTAGTTGAAGCGATCGAAACGCTGGAAGCGGAAGGTTTCCCGATCTTCGCTTATGACGGTTCGCTTGGCGGCCAGTATCCGGTGATTTGCGTGGTACTGTTCAATCCTGCTAACGGTACCTGCTTTGCCTCATTCGGTGCGCATCCTGATTTTGGCGTTGCACTGGAACGTACCGTGACCGAGTTGCTGCAAGGTCGTGGCCTGAAAGATCTGGATGTGTTTACTCCACCAACCTTCGATGATGAAGAAGTCGCTGAACATACCAACCTCGAAACGCACTTTATCGATTCCAGCGGTTTAATCTCCTGGGACCTGTTCAAGCAGGATGCCGATTATCCGTTTGTTGACTGGAGCTTCTCCGGCACCACGGAAGAAGAGTTCGCCACACTGATGGCTATCTTCAAAAAGGAAGATAAAGAAGTTTATATTGCCGATTACGAGCATCTGGGTGTCTACGCTTGCCGTATTATCGTGCCTGGCATGTCCGATATTTATCCGGCTGAAGATCTGTGGCTGGCGAATAACAGTATGGGCAGCCATTTACGTGAAACGATTCTTTCGCTACCAGGTAGCGAGTGGGAAAAGGAAGATTACCTGAACCTCATCGAGCAACTGGATGAAGAAGGTTTTGATGACTTTACCCGCGTGCGTGAACTGTTGGGTCTGGCGACCGGGTCGGATAACGGCTGGTACACTCTGCGTATCGGTGAATTAAAAGCCATGCTGGCGCTGGCTGGTGGCGATCTGGAACAGGCTCTGGTCTGGACCGAATGGACGATGGAGTTTAACTCATCAGTATTCAGCCCGGAACGCGCCAATTATTATCGCTGCCTGCAAACGTTGTTATTACTGGCGCAGGAAGAAGATCGCCAGCCGCTGCAATATCTGAATGCGTTTGTTCGCATGTACGGCGCAGATGCCGTGGAAGCCGCCAGTGCGGCAATGAGCGGCGAAGCGGCGTTTTATGGCTTGCAACCCGTAGATAGCGATCTGCACGCGTTTGCTGCACATCAGTCGTTGTTGAAGGCCTACGAAAAGCTGCAACGCGCCAAAGCAGCATTCTGGGCAAAATAAAATCAAATAGCCTGCGCAATGTAGGCTTAATGATTCGTCTGAGTTATATTACGGGGCGTTTTTTTAATGCCCCGCTTTACATATATTTGCATTAATAAAATAATTGTAATTATAAGGTTAAATATCGGTAATTTGTATTTAATAAATACGATCGATATTGTTACTTTATTCGCCAGGTGCTCCCTTTTAATTAACTGTTTTAGCGGAGGATGCGGAAAAAATTCAACTCATTTGTTAATTTTTAAAATTTATTTTTATTTGGATAATCAAATATTTACTCCGTATTTGCATAAAAACCATGCGAGTTACGGGCCTATAAGCCAGGCGAGATATGATCTATATCAATTTCTCATCTATAATGCTTTGTTAGTATCTCGTCGCCGACTTAATAAAGAGAGAGTTAGTGTGAAAGCTGACAACCCTTTTGATCTTTTACTTCCTGCTGCAATGGCCAAAGTGGCCGAAGAGGCAGGTGTCTATAAAGCAACGAAACATCCGCTTAAGACTTTCTATCTGGCGATTACCGCCGGTGTTTTCATCTCAATCGCATTCGTCTTCTATATCACAGCAACCACTGGCACAGGTACAATGCCCTTCGGCATGGCAAAACTGGTTGGCGGCATTTGCTTCTCTCTGGGGTTGATTCTTTGTGTTGTCTGCGGAGCCGATCTCTTTACTTCCACAGTGTTGATTGTTGTTGCCAAGGCGAGTGGGCGCATCACCTGGGGTCAGTTGGCGAAAAACTGGCTAAATGTTTATTTTGGCAACCTGGTCGGCGCACTGCTGTTTGTACTTTTAATGTGGCTTTCCGGCGAGTATATGACCGCAAATGGTCAATGGGGACTAAACGTCCTACAAACCGCCGACCACAAAGTGCACCATACTTTTATTGAGGCCGTCTGTCTTGGTATCCTGGCGAACCTGATGGTATGTCTGGCAGTATGGATGAGTTATTCTGGCCGCAGCCTGATGGACAAAGCGTTCATTATGGTGCTGCCGGTCGCGATGTTTGTTGCCAGCGGTTTTGAGCACAGTATCGCAAACATGTTTATGATCCCGATGGGTATTGTAATCCGCGACTTCGCATCTCCGGAATTCTGGACCGCTGTCGGTTCTGCACCGGAAAATTTTTCTCACCTGACCGTGATGAATTTCATCACTGATAACCTGATTCCGGTTACGATCGGTAATATTATCGGCGGTGGTTTGTTGGTTGGGTTGACATACTGGGTCATTTACCTGCGTGAAAACGATCACCATTAATGGTTGTCGAAGTACGCAGTAAATAAAAAATCCACTTAAGAAGGTAGGTGTTACATGTCCGAGCTTAATGAAAAGTTAGCCACAGCCTGGGAAGGTTTTACCAAAGGTGACTGGCAGAATGAAGTAAACGTCCGTGACTTCATTCAGAAAAACTACACTCCGTACGAGGGTGACGAGTCCTTCCTGGCTGGCGCTACTGAAGCGACCACCACCCTGTGGGACAAAGTAATGGAAGGCGTTAAACTGGAAAACCGCACTCACGCGCCAGTTGACTTTGACACCGCTGTTGCTTCCACCATCACCTCTCACGACGCTGGTTACATCAACAAGCAGCTTGAGAAAATCGTTGGTCTGCAGACTGAAGCTCCGCTGAAACGTGCTCTTATCCCGTTCGGTGGTATCAAAATGATCGAAGGTTCCTGCAAAGCGTACAACCGCGAACTGGACCCGATGATCAAAAAAATCTTCACTGAATACCGTAAAACTCACAACCAGGGCGTGTTCGACGTTTACACTCCGGACATCCTGCGTTGCCGTAAATCCGGTGTTCTGACCGGTCTGCCAGATGCTTATGGCCGTGGTCGTATCATCGGTGACTACCGTCGCGTTGCGCTGTACGGTATCGACTACCTGATGAAAGACAAACTTGCACAGTTCACCTCTCTGCAGGCTGATCTGGAAAACGGCGTAAACCTGGAACAGACTATCCGTCTGCGCGAAGAAATCGCTGAACAGCACCGCGCTCTGGGTCAGATGAAAGAAATGGCTGCGAAATACGGCTACGACATCTCTGGTCCGGCTACCAACGCTCAGGAAGCTATCCAGTGGACTTACTTCGGCTACCTGGCTGCTGTTAAGTCTCAGAACGGTGCTGCAATGTCCTTCGGTCGTACCTCCACCTTCCTGGATGTGTACATCGAACGTGACCTGAAAGCTGGCAAGATCACCGAACAAGAAGCGCAGGAAATGGTTGACCACCTGGTCATGAAACTGCGTATGGTTCGCTTCCTGCGTACTCCGGAATACGATGAACTGTTCTCTGGCGACCCGATCTGGGCAACCGAATCTATCGGTGGTATGGGCCTCGACGGTCGTACCCTGGTTACCAAAAACAGCTTCCGTTTCCTGAACACCCTGTACACCATGGGTCCGTCTCCGGAACCGAACATGACCATTCTGTGGTCTGAAAAACTGCCGCTGAACTTCAAGAAATTCGCCGCTAAAGTGTCCATCGACACCTCTTCTCTGCAGTATGAGAACGATGACCTGATGCGTCCGGACTTCAACAACGATGACTACGCTATTGCTTGCTGCGTAAGCCCGATGATCGTTGGTAAACAAATGCAGTTCTTCGGTGCGCGTGCAAACCTGGCGAAAACCATGCTGTACGCAATCAACGGCGGCGTTGACGAAAAACTGAAAATGCAGGTTGGTCCGAAGTCTGAACCGATCAAAGGCGATGTCCTGAACTATGATGAAGTGATGGAGCGCATGGATCACTTCATGGACTGGCTGGCTAAACAGTACATCACTGCACTGAACATCATCCACTACATGCACGACAAGTACAGCTACGAAGCCTCTCTGATGGCGCTGCACGACCGTGACGTTATCCGCACCATGGCGTGTGGTATCGCTGGTCTGTCCGTTGCTGCTGACTCCCTGTCTGCAATCAAATATGCGAAAGTTAAACCGATTCGTGACGAAGACGGTCTGGCTATCGACTTCGAAATCGAAGGCGAATACCCGCAGTTTGGTAACAACGATCCGCGTGTAGATGACCTGGCTGTTGACCTGGTAGAACGTTTCATGAAGAAAATTCAGAAACTGCACACCTACCGTGACGCTATCCCGACTCAGTCTGTTCTGACCATCACTTCTAACGTTGTGTATGGTAAGAAAACTGGTAACACCCCAGACGGTCGTCGTGCTGGCGCGCCGTTCGGACCGGGTGCTAACCCGATGCACGGTCGTGACCAGAAAGGTGCTGTAGCGTCTCTGACTTCCGTTGCTAAACTGCCGTTTGCTTACGCTAAAGATGGTATCTCCTACACCTTCTCTATCGTTCCGAACGCACTGGGTAAAGACGACGAAGTTCGTAAGACCAACCTGGCTGGTCTGATGGATGGTTACTTCCACCACGAAGCATCCATCGAAGGTGGTCAGCACCTGAACGTTAACGTGATGAACCGTGAAATGCTGCTCGACGCGATGGAAAACCCGGAAAAATATCCGCAGCTGACCATCCGTGTATCTGGCTACGCAGTACGTTTCAACTCGCTGACTAAAGAACAGCAGCAGGACGTTATTACTCGTACCTTCACTCAATCTATGTAATTAGATTTGACTGAAATCGTACAGTAAAAAGCGTACAATAAAGGCTCCACGAAAGTGGGGCCTTTTTTAGCACGAGAGCCTTTTTTGTCAGCTATCTATACTTTAAGGTGACTGCCAAAACAGACTCGACGTAGCCTTCGAGCTGCGCACCAACACGGCCTCAGATGGGCCACATCTGGAGAAACACCGCAATGTCAGTTATTGGTCGCATTCACTCCTTTGAATCCTGTGGAACCGTAGACGGCCCGGGTATTCGCTTTATCACCTTTTTCCAGGGCTGCCTGATGCGCTGCCTGTATTGTCATAACCGCGACACCTGGGATACGCATGGCGGTAAAGAAGTTACCGTTGAAGATTTGATGAAGGAAGTGGTGACCTATCGCCACTTTATGAACGCTTCCGGCGGCGGCGTTACCGCATCCGGCGGTGAGGCAATCCTACAAGCTGAGTTTGTTCGTGACTGGTTCCGCGCCTGCAAAAAAGAAGGCATTCATACCTGTCTGGACACCAACGGTTTTGTTCGTCGTTACGATCCGGTGATTGATGAACTGCTGGAAGTAACCGACCTGGTAATGCTCGATCTCAAACAGATGAACGACGAGATCCACCAAAATCTGGTTGGAGTTTCCAACCACCGCACGCTGGAGTTCGCTAAATATCTGGCGAACAAAAATGTGAAGGTGTGGATCCGCTATGTTGTTGTCCCAGGCTGGTCTGACGATGACGATTCAGCGCATCGCCTTGGTGAATTTACCCGTGATATGGGCAACGTTGAGAAAATCGAGCTCCTCCCCTACCACGAACTGGGCAAACACAAATGGGTGGCAATGGGTGAAGAATACAAACTCGATGGTGTTAAACCACCGAAGAAAGAGACCATGGAACGCGTGAAAGGCATTCTTGAGCAGTACGGTCATAAGGTCATGTTCTAATTTCCCCGTAAAGCGGCAACTTTATTAAGTTGCCGCTTTTTTGTGCACAGAAAAGCAGAGTGTGAAACAGTAAGTTCACACTCTGCTTGAATTCATTTACACGTGAGCCACGGGTTTCGGCGTATGACCGGCGTTACGAAGCAGCATCAGCAAATAGATAAACGATACGCTGGCGATCATGATAAATAATAAATTATCGGAGAAATTCTGCATTAGCATAGCGGTAAATGACGGGCCAAGCAGGCTTCCCACGGTATAGCTCAACAGTAAGGCCTGGTTCATCGCCACCAGTTGATGATGTTCAACTTTCTCACAAGCCCAGGCCATCGCCACCGGATATAGCGTAAAGCCAGCGGCACCGAGGATGAATAACGCTGGGGCCATCGCCGCCTGGCTAAGCATCGCAATACTGCCGAGAATGACGACAAAGACCTGAACACGCAACACCAGCAGTCGACCAAACTTATCCGCCAGACGTCCAATCGGCCATTGCCCGAGGATACCCGCACTGACCAGTACCGCCATCCAGAAACCAATGCTGGCATTGCTCACCCCTTTGTGATTGAGGTACAGCGGCATCAGGCCATATAGAGATCCCAGCACGATTCCTGAGATAATGCAGCCATTCACGCCAAGCCGCGCCTGACGGAGTTTTAGCATTGACGTAATTGACGTCGAATCATGGTTTTCAGCCTGCTGATTCAGGACACGCGTAAACAACAGCGGTAAGATTCCTGCCAACGTCAAAGCTGTAACCCACGGCAATACACTCATCAACTCGGTTGAGACTTTGCTGACCAGTAACTGGCCTAAAAACGTTCCCACGTAATAAACCATCATGTATGCAGCAAGCAAACGCCCACGGTTACGTGACGTCCCACTGCACATCAGCGCGCTCTCAACGACTACCCAAATCATGGCACAGCCGACGCCCGCGACAAAACGCCACGCCAACCAACTCCAGAAACCAATCATCAGGCCAAGGCCGGCACAGCCAGCGGCAAAAATGAAGGAGGCCAGATAATAGCTGCGGTTAAAGCCAATGCGTTTAATGACATACCCTGTCAGCAATGTACCGACAAGGTTGCCGGTAAAATAGGATGAGCTGACAACGCCTACCTGCCATGTGGACATCTGTTCCTGGGCGAGCCAAAGCGGCACGAGTGTATTTAACACCGCAATCGCCAGAGTCAACAAAAGCAGGCCAGACAGCAAAAGCATGACAGTCCGGGTATACGTGGACATGAATTAAAACCGTGAGGAAGTTCAAATTTCATGCGCATCATGCCACCGCCAAAAACATTGTCAATGGGTGAAAATACGCGCATATAGCAGCGGCGGTATTATCGATTTATATTACTTATTCATAACGCTAATGCTGAAGAGACGATTAATCTCATCTGATTGTTTTTATTGATCTAACACAAATTTCATACGCTTCGTTCAGTCGAAAAATTTCATGGTCACAGCAAACTCATATTTCCCGTCTATGCTTTCAGAGCAATGCATCGCGTCTGACCGATTTAGACGTACCACTGACTCTCGAAAGGAGAAGAGGATGACCAAACCGTATGTTCGTCTTGATAAAAATGATGCTGCCGTTTTGCTTGTTGATCACCAGGCTGGTTTACTTTCCCTTGTACGGGATATCGAACCCGATAAGTTTAAAAATAACGTGCTGGCGCTGGGTGACCTGGCTAAGTATTTCAACTTACCAACTATTCTTACCACCAGTTTTGAAACCGGTCCTAACGGCCCATTAGTTCCAGAACTGAAAGCACAATTCCCCGATGCACCTTACATTGCTCGCCCGGGAAATATTAACGCCTGGGATAACGAAGATTTTGTAAAAGCTGTCAAAGCGACAGGTAAAAAACAGTTAATTATTGCCGGTGTGGTAACCGAAGTTTGCGTGGCATTCCCGGCGCTTTCAGCCATTGAAGAAGGGTTTGACGTCTTTGTCGTGACTGACGCGTCAGGGACCTTTAATGAAATTACCCGGCATTCGGCATGGGATCGCATGTCGCAAGCTGGTGCGCAATTGATGACATGGTTCGGCGTGGCATGCGAGCTGCATCGCGACTGGCGTAATGATATTGAAGGACTGGCGACGTTGTTCTCTAACCACATTCCTGATTATCGTAACTTGATGACCAGTTATGACACGTTAACGAAGCAGAAATAAAAGCGAACCGGGGCCGAAACCCCGGTTGTTACTGATTAACTTGCGACAGCCATCCCCACGGTCATATGCAAACCATAGAATACGCCACGACCGATTAATTCCCCTGCCAGAAGCAGAATGAATGATACAGAAAGTAGCGGAACCGCAGGCTGATAACCTTTTAGCTGTGGTGCAATCCACAAGCACAGGGCAACGGCCAAAAGCACGATCCGCCAGGACATCAGCGCACCATAGTCCGGCACCAGCGCTGCGGCCTGCTGCACAGAGCTATGAATAGTCGCCAGCTCTGCGCCCTGCATCACTGACATCACGCCACTCACTACCAGTGCCAGAACAGAAATGGCTGGCAGCAGACGCATCGCCCAGCCATCGACACCAGCCAGACTCAGCAACAGGTAACCCAGTAACGGGCCGCCCATAAACATCGTCAGGAAGAAGCCCATCGGTGTCCAGATGCTGTACCAGGTGGGTACTGTATCGGTGCTGTTATACACACGCACCATCATCCAGACAAAGACTACGCCAAGAACCATCGTCACCACCAGCCAAAGCGTACGCAATGCCGGTGAAAGCTTTTTCAGCATTGCCAGCAACCAGCCGATGCCGCCTACAGCAAAAAAGATCGAACCGCTGGCGATTTCGTTACTGAGTGCTGAAGCCCCTACCCGATTGAGCGAGTTAAAAGCGCGCATCGGTGAACCAAGATGAAGCATAGAGGCGATAAAGCCAATGCCCATCAGCACCCATAAACCCAACATGCAGGCGATAACACGCTGCTGGGCTTCTGCTCGCAGGTCGCCTTTGAGCAGCGCCAAAGCCAGAACGATAAAACCACCCGCTACACATTGCCCGAAAACCGTGAAGATCATCAGCGGCCATTCATGCCATCCACTTCCCATCTCACACCTCCTTCGGGTTTGCCAGATAGCCAGTGGTATCCCCGGTTGGGCGGCTGTTGGCATTGGGTTTGATCACAATATTCGGTTTGGTAAAGTGAGCTCGCGGCAACGGCGCAACGGCCGCCAGATCGCCATGTTTTTTACGCAGCTCGTCGATAGGGCCGAAATCCAGCGCCCGTAGCGGGCAGGACTCTACGCAGATCGGTTTTTTTCCCTCCGCAACACGGTCATAACAACCATCGCATTTGGTCATATGGCCTTTCGTTTCGTTATATTGCGGTGCGCCATACGGGCAAGCCATATGACAGTAACGGCAGCCAATGCATACATCTTCATCGACCACAACAAAATCATCTTCACGTTTATGCATCGCACCGCTCGGGCAGACTTTAGTACAAGCCGGATCTTCGCAGTGGTTACATGAAATCGACAGATAGTAGGCAAACACGTTCTGGTGCCAGACACCGTTATCTTCCTGCCAGTCGCCACCAGCATATTCATAAATGCGGCGGAAGCTGACTTCTGGCGTCAAATCTTTGTAGTCTTTACAAGCCAGCTCGCAGGTTTTGCAACCGGTGCAACGGCTGGAATCAATAAAAAATCCATACTGGGTTGTCATCGGTTACTCCTTACACCTTTTCAACCTGAACAAGGTTCGTATGTGATGGATTCCCCTTGGCAAGAGGAGACGGACGTTGAGTGGTCAGTACGTTAATACAACCGCCCTTATCGACACGTTTTGTATCCGGGTCATACCAGGCACCTTCACCCAGTGCGACCACACCCGGCATCATTCGTGGCGTCACTTTCGCCTCAATATGAACCTCACCACGATCATTAAAGATCCTGACTTTATCGCCGTTGCTGATACCGCGTTTTTGCGCATCAAGCGGGTTGATCCACATTTCCTGACGGCAAGCTGCTTTCAGCACATCAACGTTGCCGTAAGTTGAGTGAACGCGAGATTTATAGTGGAAACCCGTAAGCTGCAGCGGATACTGTTTGTTCAGCGGATCCTGATAACTTTCAAAGCCCGGCGTATAGATCGGCAGTGGATCGATCACATCACCTTCTGGCAATTCCCAGGTAGCGGCAATGTCAGCCAGCGCCTGTGAATAGATCTCAATTTTGCCCGATGGCGTGGTCAATGGATTAGCCTGCGGATCTTCACGGAAGGCTTTGTAAGCAACGTGATGCCCTTGCGGATCGCGCTTTTTAAAGATCCCCTGCTTACGGAACTCTTCAAACGTTGGCAGTTCAGGAATCGCTTCCCGCGACTGGGCATACAGATGCCGCATCCACTCTTCCTGAGTACGACCTTCAGTAAACTGTTGTTCGACGCCAAGACGTTTTGCCAGTTCGCTGGTCATCTCATAGATAGTCTTACATTCAAAGCGCGGTTTAATGACCTGATCATTGAAAATAACGTAAGACATATTCCCGCAGGATGCATCCAGTGCAAAGTCCATCTGTTCGGAAGCGGTGCAGTCAGGCAGCAGGATGTCAGCATATTTCGCCGATGAGGTCATGTGGCAGTCGATAACCACAATCAGCTCGCACTTCTTATCATCCTGAAGGATTTCATGGGTACGGTTGATTTCAGAATGCTGATTAATCAGGCAGTTACCGGCATAGTTCCAGATCATTTTGATCGGCACATCCAGCTTATCTTTCCCGCGCACACCATCACGCAGCGCCGTCATTTCCGGGCCACGTTCAATGGCATCGGTCCACATAAACATAGAAATGCTGGTCTGGATCGGGTTTTCGAGAGTCGGCATACGGACAAACGGTAAGCTGTATGAACCTTCGCGCGCGCCGCTGTTCCCCCCGTTAATACCAACGTTACCGGTCAGAATCGCCAGCATCGAGATAGCACGGGTTGCGATTTCGCCGTTGGCATGGCGCTGCGGCCCCCACCCCTGGCTGATAAATGCCGGTTTGGTGCTACCAATTTCACGAGCAAGTTTGATGATTTTATCTGCCGGGATACCGGTAATTTGCGAAGCCCATTCCGGTGTTTTAGCCACGCCATCGGGTCCTTCACCCAGAATATAAGCTTTATAGTGACCATTTTTCGGCGCACTGGCTGGCAGGGTTTTCTCGTCGTAGCCAACGCAATATTTATCGAGGAATTCCTGATCTACCAGGTTTTCGGTGATCATGACATACGCCAGACCGTTAACCAGTGCGGCATCTGTTCCCGGACGAATAGGGATCCACTCATCTTCACGCCCGGCACCGGTGTCGGTATAGCGCGGATCGATGATGATCATGCGAGCATTAGATTTCTGGCGCGCCTGTTCAAGATAGTAAGTCACCCCACCGCCACTCATTCGCGTTTCGCCAGGGTTATTACCAAACAGCACTACCAGTTTACTGTTTTCGATATCCGACGGGCTGTTACCATCTGCCCAGCCGCCGTAGGTATAGTTCAGACCTTCCGCAATTTGCGCGGAGGAGTAGTCGCCATAATGGTTCAGATAACCGCCGCAGCAGTTCATTAGCCGCGCGACCAGGGTATTTCCCGGCGGCCACGAGCGGGTCATGGTGCCGCCCAGCGTACCGGTGCCATAGTTCAGATAGATAGACTCGTTGCCGTACTCTTTGATCAGGCGCTGCATTTTGGTCGCGATGATGTCGTAGGCTTCTTCCCAGCTAATGCGCTCGAATTTGCCTTCACCGCGCGCCCCGACTCGTTTCATCGGATATTTCAGGCGGTCCGGATTGTAGACACGGCGACGCATGGAACGCCCACGCAGACAGGCGCGAACCTGGTGCAGGCCGTCGTAATTGTCATCGCCGGTATTGTCCGTTTCGACATATTTGATTTCACCGTCCACTACGTGCATACGTAGCGGGCAGCGACTACCACAGTTAACTGTACAGGCGCTCCAGATAACCTTTTCGTCTGATTTTGTTGGAATAGCGCTATCGACAGCGTGCGCAATCCGACTAAAAGGTAATGTTAATGCGCTGCTGGCCATTGCCAGGCCGCCGATCGCTGTCGTTTTTACCAAACCACGGCGACTCACCTCAGCAGCCAATACCGCATCAGGGATTTTCGTTTTCATAATGGCTCACTCAAGCTTGCTCACGATTGATTCCAGTAACAAACCGTATTGTGTAATTATTTCTATAGCAGATCGCTATATAGGCTTGTATACATCGAATAATTTGAAAATCAAAGAGATAGGTAGATTTTCACTCGAAAGTAGTATTACTTGTAAGTGAGGAGTAATTATTGTTCGGTATCAAAGGGAGACAAAAAAAGCGCCCGCAGGCGCTTTTTAGATTCAGAAAAATTGGGTATTAGCCAATATATTCCAGTCCGTTCATATACGGACGCAGAACTTCTGGTACTTCAATACGACCATCAGCCTGCTGATAGTTTTCCATTACTGCAACCAGCGTACGACCAACAGCAAGACCAGAACCGTTCAGGGTATGAACCAGACGGGTTTTCTTGTCCGACTTGCTACGGCAACGTGCCTGCATACGACGTGCCTGGAAATCCCAAACGTTGGAGCAGGAAGAGATCTCGCGGTAGGTGTTCTGTGCCGGGATCCATACTTCCAGGTCGTAAGTTTTGCAAGCGCCAAAGCCCATGTCGCCGGTACAAAGGATGATTTTACGGTACGGCAGGCCCAGCAGCTGCAGGACTTTTTCCGCATGACCGGTCATCTCTTCCAGCGCCGCCATTGAGTCTTCCGGGCGCACGATCTGCACCATTTCAACTTTGTCGAACTGGTGCATACGGATCAGACCACGAGTGTCACGACCATATGAACCAGCTTCAGAACGGAAACATGGGGTGTGGGCGGTCATCTTAATTGGCAGATCATCTTCATCGATGATTTCACCGCGTACCAGGTTGGTCAGCGGAACTTCTGCCGTTGGGATCAGCGCATAGTTACTGGTGTCTGCTTCTTCTTCCAGCGGACGAGTATGGAACAGATCGCCAGCAAATTTCGGCAGCTGACCCGTACCGTACAGCGTGTCCTGGTTAACCAGGTACGGAACATAGTTCTCACTGTAGCCATGCTGTTCGGTATGCAGATCCAGCATAAACTGCGACAGTGCGCGGTGCATGCGAGCAATCTGCCCTTTCATTACCACAAAGCGGGAACCAGTCAACTTAACTGCGGCTGCAAAGTCGAGGCCAGAGTGCATTTCACCCAGCGTCACATGGTCACGAACTTCAAAGTCAAACTCACGCGGGGTGCCCCAGCGACTGACTTCAACGTTGTCATTTTCGTCTTTACCTACCGGCACTTCATCTGCAGGCAGGTTAGGGATGGTTAGCGCGATATCGCGAATTTCAGCCTGTAAAGCATCCAGCTCGGCTTTTGCTGCATCCAGCTCTTCGCCCAGTTTGTTCACTTCCAGACGTAAAGGCTCGATATCTTCCCCGCGCGCTTTCGCCTGGCCAATGGATTTCGATCGGGAGTTACGCTCCGCTTGCAGGTTTTCCGTTTTGACCTGCAATACTTTACGACGCTCCTCAAGAGCGCCCAGCTTATCTACATCCAGCTTAAAGCCCCGGCGTGCCAGTTTTTCAGCGACTGCGTCTGGCTCATTACGCAGCAGATTGGGATCGAGCATGCTTATCCTGTGCTTATCGAATTAAATGGGAGATGTGGCCACAGCCTGCGACCACAGGGATACATTAACAACATTACCGCAACGATAACATTAACGGTAGCGTTTTATGGGGCTATTTTGATCCTGTTCAGCCAGCCAGGCGAGCTTTTCGCCAATCTTGCCTTCAAGGCCCCTGTTTGTCGGGAAATAATAGCGTGTTTGTGCTATTTCCGGCGGGAAGTAAACCTCACCGGCAGCATAAGCGTTTGCTTCATCATGAGCGTAACGATATTCCTGCCCGTAGCCCATTTCCTTCATTAATTTCGTCGGCGCATTACGCAAATGAACCGGCACGTCATAATCCGGACGTTCGCGAGCATCGGCCAGCGCGGCTTTAAACGCAGTGTAGACAGCGTTGCTTTTTGGCGCACAGGCCAGGTAAACAATCGCCTGAGCAATGGCGCGTTCACCTTCCGCCGGGCCAACGCGAGTAAAGCAATCCCAGGCCGCAATTGCCACCTGCATCGCCCGTGGGTCGGCATTGCCGACATCTTCGGAAGCAATTGCCAGGCAACGACGCGCGACATATAACGGATCGCCACCGGCGGTAATAATTCGCGCATACCAGTAGAGCGCCGCATCGGGTGCGCTACCACGTACCGACTTATGCAGTGCGGAAATCAGATCGTAAAAGCGATCGCCTTTGTTATCAAAGCGGGCGCTACGTTCACCGGCGATTTCGGTCAGTAATTCAGGCTTCAGGACCCGCTTACCGCTATCATCGACTTCGGCCATATCCGCCATCATTTCCAGCGTATTTAACGCCCGGCGCGCGTCGCCATTCACCAGTTCAGCAATGGCGCGTCGTGTTTCATCTGGCAGAACAATATCCTGACCACCATAGCCACGGGTTTTGTCTTCCATCGCCTGAGTTAGTACTTGCTCAATATCCTCTGTACTCAGGGATTTCAACAGATAGACACGGGCACGGGAAAGCAGTGCCGAATTAAGCTCAAACGACGGGTTTTCAGTGGTTGCGCCAATAAAAGTGATGGTGCCGTCTTCAATATGTGGCAGAAATGCATCCTGCTGGCTTTTGTTGAAACGGTGAACTTCGTCAACAAAAAGAATAGTGCGGCGACCTGCATTGCGGTTTTGCCGAGCGCGCTCGATCGCCTCGCGAATCTCTTTCACACCAGAGGTGACGGCAGAAATACGTTCCACATCAGCGTTCGCATAGCGGGCAATCACTTCAGCGAGGGTTGTTTTGCCGGTACCCGGCGGCCCCCAGAGGATCATAGAATGCAGATGCCCGGCTTCGATAGCGCGCGGCAACGGCTTCCCCGCAGCCAGCAAATGTTGCTGGCCGATATACTGTGCTAAATTTTCTGGCCGCATACGCGCGGCCAGAGGTTGAAAAGTATTATCCGAAAAATCGAGCGACAGATTGCTCACTCAGGTGCCTCTACTTACGTTGATCATCTACCGTGACGCCTTGCGGCGGGGTGAAGGTAAATTTCGCTGCATCCACAGCCCCATTTTGCTGGGATTTCAGCTGATAACTGCTGCGCTGATCGTCCTGCTCCACCGCGCTAAACTGATGGATTGTGCCATCACGTCCCACGTTAATGGTGAACTGCTTCAGATTACCATTGCTGGCTTTCGGCGTCAGAACAAAGTCATCGCCATTCTGTTTGATATTGTACTGCTGCCAGTCGCTGGACTGGTTGCGGGCAATCAGCATAAACGGCGTATTACCGGTGGCATCTTTCAGCCAGGTTGCCGTAGCTTGCTCAACGAACGGGTTATAGAACCACAGTGTTTTACCGTCAGAAACCAGAATGCTTTCATCAGGTTGAGTCATATGCCAGTTGAATAAGTTTGGACGTTTCACCCACAGATCGCCCTGACCTTCCTGCACCGCCGCGCCGCTACCGTCAGTCACTTTCTGTGTGAAGCTGGCGTGGAAGCTGCTGACTTTATCCAGGCGGCTTTTAAGATCGCTTGCGGCATCAGCCCAAACGCTGCTTGCTACTAAGCTTGAGAGTAATGCACAGGTGATGGCAATTTTTTTCATCATTATTCCTCAAATTACGTCACTCCCAATCGGGAGTTCCCTCTACTCTCTATTCCAGGCTAATAATCAGCTTGAGGAAAGAAGAAAATACTGAATTTTCAGTTGATAGAATACCGGATGCGACGCTATCGCGTCTTATCCGGTCTACGTTGCATTAATTAGTCAAATGGCGGTGGGGCCAGCACTTCACGATTACCGTTGTGCCCCTGTTCGCTGACAATCCCCTGCGCTTCCATCTGTTCGATAATACGCGCTGCACGGTTATAACCAATGCGGAACTGACGCTGTACGCCAGAAATTGACGCTTTGCGTTTTTCAGTGACAAACTGCACCGCCTGATCGAACAACGGATCCAGTTCTTCAGCGCCATCGAAACCGCCCACGCCACCTTCGCTTTCACTGTCGGAGGTGATGCCATCAACATACTGTGGGCGACCACGCGCTTTCCAGTCCTGCACCACGGCATGAACTTCCTGATCGCGAACAAAAGCACCATGGACACGTACCGGCAACGTGGAGTTCGGCCCAGAGTAGAGCATATCCCCCATACCCAGCAGTGATTCCGCACCAGCCTGATCAAGAATGGTACGTGAGTCAATCTTACTGGATACGGTAAAGGCGATACGGGTCGGAATATTCGCTTTAATCAGACCAGTAATAACATCAACCGATGGACGCTGCGTTGCCAGTACGAGGTGGATACCCGCGGCACGGGCTTTTTGCGCCAGACGTGCTATCAGCTCTTCCACTTTTTTACCTACCGTCATCATCAGGTCGGCAAATTCGTCCACCAACACCACAATGTATGGTTCTTTTTTCAGCACCGGATGCTGCGCATCCATACTATCACCCGGCTTCCAGTACGGGTCTGGAATCGGACGCATCATGCGATCGGCTTCAGCAATTTTTTCGTTATAACCCGCCAGATTACGCACACCCAGCGCAGACATCAGTTTATAACGACGCTCCATCTCGTTAACACACCAGCGCAGCGCGTTGGCGGCATCTTTCATATCAGTAACAACTTCCGTTAACAGGTGCGGAATGCCTTCATAAACCGAAAGCTCCAGCATTTTCGGGTCGATCATGATGAAACGTACATCTTCTGGCTGTGCTTTATAAAGCATGCTCAGGATCATCGCATTCACCCCGACAGACTTACCGGAACCGGTAGTCCCCGCAACCAACAAGTGCGGCATTTTCGCCAGATCGGCAACCACCGGCTCACCGGCGATATCTTTACCCAGCACCACGGTTAATGGCGACGGATTATCGCGGAATTTGGCGTTATCCAAAACTTCGCGCAGATAAACGGTTTGTCGTTTTTTATTCGGTAACTCCAGACCTACATAGGGTTTGCCAGGAATAACTTCAACGACACGCACCGCCACCGTCGAAAGTGAACGGGCAAGGTCACGTGACAAGTTAGAAATGCGCGCTGCTTTTACGCCCGGTGCCAGGTTCAATTCAAAGCGAGTGATAACTGGCCCCGGAGAGTAATTGACAACATCGGCTTTAATACGGAAATCAGCCAGACGCGCTTCTACCAGGCGCGCCATTTGTTCAAGCGCAAAGGTATCTACCGGCTCCACTTCGCTCGGCGGCGGTGTCAGCAAATCCAGAGAAGGCAGTGGCGTCGTCGGTTTATGCAACGGACGGCTGTCGCCATTACGCATCAACAGCGGATGAAGCAGGGTATCCTGCGGCTGTGGTACAACCGGCTGTTGCGGCTGCTGATACTGCGGCTGCTGTGTAACCGGCTGTTGTGGCTGCTGATATTGCTGCTGCGGTGCAACCGGTTGTTGCGGCTGTTGATATTGCGGCTGTGGCGCAACTGGTTGTTGCGGCTGCTGATACTGCGGCTGCGGTGCAACCGGTTGTTGCGGCTGCTGATACTGCGGCTGCGGTGCTACCGGTTGTTGCGGCTGCTGATATTGCTGCTGCGGTGCTACCGGTTGTTGCGGCTGCTGTACAGGTTCAACAATTGGCGTAAACAGCGGTTCGTGTGGACCATCATCCAGCAACGCTTTCATTGGCGAAAATTCAAAATCATCCAGCGAGAACGGATTCGCCCCAGCCGGTTGTTCGCCGGAATAACGTTGTTGTTGAGTTTGAGCAAACTGACGAGCCAGTTCTGCCTCTGCCGCAGCATCTGCATCTTCTGTGTTCACGGGCACATCATGTTGATACTGTTCGCCATAGCGTTGCTGCTGCGTCTGGGCGAACTGACGTGCCAGTTCATCCTGCTGCATCGCATCGATTTCATCATCGTTGTACTGATCGCCAGAATCGTACTGATTACGCTGGGCTTCGCGGGCTTTTTCTTCTGCCGCACGCTGTGAGGGCAGCTTAATACCGTAAGACGCCAGTTCACGACGAGTTGGCACGCGGATGCGTTTCGGTCGTGGCAACTGCGGGCCAATCCCCTCTTTGACCTGCGGACGCGGTCCACCGCTATTTGCCAGACTGAAGACTGGCGCGGCAACGGTTGCGGCAGCCCCCGTCGCCAGTGTCGCTTTTTTCACACCAGATGCCAGCGGAGAAACAGCGGCAGCGGCTTCTACTGGAGGTACTGCTGCAACAGAAGGTGCTTTCAGCGAAGATTTGATCGGTTCCGGTTCTTTAACCGGTTCTGGAATCGGTTGATACCAGGCCGCAAGTTGTTCACGTTCACGGGCTCGCTTCTCTTCCACTTCTTCAAAATAGTAAAGCGGCGGACGCGTGGGTTTTGTCTCTTCTACAACGGGTTCAGGCTCCACAACAGGCTGCTGTTCAACGGGTTGCGGCTGTTGGTACAACGGCTCCTGAGCAGCTGGCTGCTGATAAGTTTGCTCCGTCTGGTATGTAGACTGTGGAGCAAAAGTGGATTGCTGCTCTTCGGCTTGCCAGGCGTTACCTGCCACCGGTTGTTCTGGCGCAGGGGCGTAATACGGTTGCTGAACAGGTTGTTCCGCCGCAGGAGCGTAGTAAGGTTGTTGCACAGGTTGTTCAGCCGCAGGCGCATAATACGGCTGCTGTGGCTGTACAGGTTGTTGCAGCGGCTCATTATATTGCACTGCAGGCTGCGCATATTGTGACTGGTATGGGTAACCTTCCGGTGCAGGTGCAATAACCGGTTCTCCCGTTTGCGGCCCCGGTACAGGCTGCCAGGCTACTGTAGGTTGCGTAGGTGGAACATCAACAGAGGCAACTGGCGGCGTCTGAGTCACAGGTTCAACCGGTGCAGCCCAGCTTTGTGTCGCCGTGGTAGCAGCAGCTGCTACAGCAACAGGTTCGGTAATTGGCGCACCGTTTAATAATGGATCGTATTCGTCATATTCTGGCTGCGTTGCACGATTGCCCGAAAACAGGACGTCGTCAGGGTCAGCAGCCACACCGCGTGCAGTGTAGGTAATCTCTTCTTCATCATCCATCCGCTTACCGGAGAACAGCGCAGCATCTGTTTGCCGCCCCATCGGATTAATGAATTTTTCCGCCAACCGTTTACGACGCGCTAGCGCGCCGCGAAGAATACGGGCACGGCGTGATTCATGCTGTTTGCCGTGATTTTCATCTTCATACTCTTCGTCGTCTTCATACTCATCTTCATCGACCCAGGTATCATCGCGACGGGTACGATTACTGGCGAAGGTAAGAATATTTAAAATCCAGCCGCCGAGTTTTTCAGCAATGGTCACCCATGACCAACCGGTGAACAGCGTCAGGCCCGCTGCCCAAACGCAGAGCAGCGCAATAGTTCCCCCGCTACTGTGTAGCAGTGGTTGTAGCGTAGTGCTTAGTAAGCTGCCAATGACGCCACCGGAGGCAAAATACCAGATATCGTCAGCGTTGATTGCCGCCAGACCACAGGAGGTAAGGATGAGCGCCAAAACGCCAATGATGCGTAGCGAAACGGCAAAATAATCAATGTATTCGTCGCTGGACTGATGACGCCAGGCAAACCAACAACCGCCGACAATAATGACGGGAATGGTGTAAGCCATCACGCCAAAAATAAAGAACAGCGTATCTGCCAACCACGCACCGGGCATCCCACCTAAATTATGGATAGGTTCATGCCAGGCCGTTTGCGACCAGCTGGGGTCCGAAGGGTTAAAGCTTAGTAAGGCAGCCATCAACCAGACGGCAAACAGGACAATAAGGATCAGCAACGCCTCCAGAAGACGGCGGCCGCTACTTAACTTTGTCAATGTGACTTCTTTGTCTTCAGTGTATTCCTGGCTCAAGAAAGGCTCTCCAGGTTACAGGCTTTTCCTGCCCGATGCTAAAACGGACAACAGTACCAGGTTACCCCAGTACTGTTGCTGTATGGATTAACAGGAGTGTAATCAAAATACGCCGATTTTGCACCTGTTCCGTGTTAGCGCGTCTTAATAACCAGACGATTACTCTGCTTGACTTCTTCCATAACAACGTATGTCCGTGTGTCATTGACGCCAGGCAGACGCAGCAGGGTTTCCCCCAGTAACTTACGGTAAGCAGACATATCCGGCACGCGTGTTTTCAACAGGTAGTCGAAATCACCGGATACTAAATGACACTCCTGAATTTCTTCAAGTTTTTGTACAGCGGTATTGAATTGTTCAAACACATCCGGTGCACCACGATTCAGAGTAATCTCAACGAATACCAGAAGTGATGCATCCAGATAATGGGGGTTCAGCAGCGCCGTATAGCCCTGAATAAACCCTTGTCTTTCCAGCCGACGCACACGCTCAAGGCACGGCGTTGGGGAAAGTCCCACACGTTTAGAAAGCTCGACGTTAGAAATACGCCCATCCTTTTGCAACTCATTAAGAATGTTACGATCGATACGGTCGAGATCTTTGCCAGGGCGCTTCTTGCTATCTACCATTATTATTGTCTCTCTGTATTCCTTCCCTACTCCTGTCTGACCCTGAAACATCACTGTTCAGAGTCGCTACCCGTCACGATAGACCGAAATCATGAAGATTCACGGCGCGCAATGCCTGGGTCTACGGTGAGAAGACCGTTGCCTTGTGGCAGCTATCGACATCACGAATGGCGTCTGTCCACGCCATACGTAGATTTCACTAGCACGGTAAACATGGTATTTACATGCATGGTTATGCGCATATAAGAATACTGTTTTTTTTCTTCCTCGAATGTTTTCGCAAAACACCAGGGGATTGTCAAAGCAAAACATCGATTTTTAGTACAACATGCCAGATATTCATTAACAGGGGCGTTTATTCATCATTTAATCGGCTTATAAAGCGGGAAATTTAAGTAGCAGAGGTGATAATGACGGGAGAATTTGACCTGCTTATCGATGCTGCCGATTGCACAAATTGTTAACAAAATCGTCATACTCTTTTTTTACGTCTGTAAATTCCCTACAATCCTGCCATTGTCTGCCAACAACTATGGGGATCTCATGGGCACGACCAAACACAGTAAACTGCTTATCCTGGGTTCAGGCCCAGCGGGATACACCGCTGCTGTCTACGCGGCGCGCGCCAACCTGCAACCTGTGCTGATTACCGGCATGGAAAAAGGCGGCCAACTGACCACCACCACGGAAGTGGAAAACTGGCCTGGCGATCCAAACGATCTGACCGGTCCGTTATTAATGGAGCGCATGCACGAACATGCCACCAAATTTGAAACTGAAATCATCTTTGATCACATCAACAAAGTTGATTTGCAGAATCGTCCGTTCCGTCTGACTGGCGATAGCGGCGAATACACTTGCGACGCGCTGATTATTGCCACCGGAGCTTCTGCACGCTATCTCGGCCTGCCCTCTGAAGAAGCCTTTAAAGGCCGTGGAGTTTCTGCTTGTGCAACCTGCGACGGTTTCTTCTATCGCAACCAGAAAGTTGCGGTCATCGGCGGCGGCAATACCGCGGTTGAAGAGGCGCTGTATCTGTCTAACATCGCTTCGGAAGTTCATCTGATTCACCGCCGAGATGGTTTCCGTGCGGAAAAAATCCTCATTAAGCGTCTGATGGATAAAGTGGAGAACGGCAACATTATTCTGCACACCAACCGTACGCTGGAAGAAGTGACCGGCGATCAGATGGGTGTCACTGGCGTTCGTCTGCGCGATACGCAAAACAGCGATAACATCGAGTCACTCGACGTTGCCGGTCTGTTTGTTGCTATCGGTCACAGCCCGAATACTGCCATTTTCGAAGGGCAGCTGGAACTGGAAAACGGCTACATCAAAGTACAGTCGGGTATTCATGGTAATGCCACCCAGACCAGCATCCCTGGCGTCTTTGCCGCAGGCGACGTGATGGATCACATTTATCGCCAGGCCATTACATCTGCTGGTACAGGCTGCATGGCAGCTCTTGATGCGGAACGCTACCTCGACGGTTTAGCTGACGCAAAATAATTTTACAAATCAGTAACAAAAGTAAAGAAGGCGACACCATGCGACTATGGGTCGCCTTTATTTTTTCCCCGTTGTAACATTGCTCTGCAAATAATTCTGATAACTCACCTGCTAAGCGTGCAATGAATAAATCCCGTCAAAAAGAATTAACCCGCTGGTTAAAACAGCAAAGCGTCATCTCCCAACGTTGGCTGAATATTTCTCGTCTGCTGGGCTTTGTGAGCGGCATATTGATCATTGCCCAGGCCTGGTTCATGGCGCGAATTCTGCAACATATGATTATGGAGAATATTCCCCGTGAAGCCCTGCTGCTTCCCTTTACGTTACTGTTTCTGACCTTTGTACTGCGCGCATGGGTGGTCTGGTTACGCGAACGGGTGGGTTATCACGCCGGGCAGCATATCCGCTTTGCCATCCGCCGTCAGGTTCTCGACCGTCTGCAACAAGCAGGGCCAGCGTGGATTCAGGGTAAACCAGCGGGGAGCTGGGCGACGCTGGTACTCGAGCAAATTGACGATATGCATGATTACTATGCACGCTACCTGCCGCAAATGGCGCTGGCAGTGTCGGTGCCGCTGCTGATTGTGGTGGCTATCTTCCCCTCTAACTGGGCCGCGGCGCTCATTCTGCTGGGCACTGCACCGCTAATTCCGTTATTTATGGCGCTGGTTGGAATGGGGGCTGCCGATGCTAACCGACGTAACTTTCTCGCTCTTGCTCGCTTAAGTGGGCATTTCCTCGATCGCCTGCGCGGCATGGAAACATTGCGTATTTTTGGTCGTGGTGAAGCTGAAATTGAAAGTATTCGTTCTGCTTCGGAAGATTTCCGCCAACGGACAATGGAAGTGCTACGGCTGGCGTTTTTATCCTCCGGCATTCTCGAATTTTTTACCTCGCTGTCGATTGCTCTGGTGGCGGTCTACTTTGGTTTTTCCTACCTCGGCGAGCTGGATTTTGGTCACTACGATACTGGCGTGACGCTGGCTGCGGGTTTTCTGGCCCTGATCCTTGCGCCAGAGTTTTTCCAGCCATTACGCGATCTCGGTACGTTTTATCATGCTAAAGCCCAGGCTGTTGGTGCAGCTGACAGTTTGAAAACGTTTATGGAAACCCCGCTCGCCCATCCGCAGCGCGGTGAGGCGGAATTAGCATCGACCGATCCGGTGACCATTGAAGCCGAGGATCTGTTTATCACGTCGCCGGAAGGTAAAACGCTGGCCGGACCGCTGAATTTTACTTTGCCAGCAGGCCAACGAGCAGTGTTGGTTGGTCGCAGCGGTTCAGGTAAAAGTTCACTGCTGAACGCGCTTTCTGGTTTTCTCTCATATCAGGGATCGCTACGAATCAACGGGATAGAATTACGCGATTTATCACCGGAATCATGGCGTAAACATCTCTCCTGGGTTGGGCAAAACCCACAATTACCGGCAGCAACATTACGGGATAACGTACTACTGGCGCGACCTGATGCCAGCGAACAAGAGTTACAAACAGCGCTGGATAACGCCTGGGTCAGTGAGTTTCTACCGCTCCTGCCGCAAGGGGTTGATACGCCTGTTGGCGACCAGGCTGCCCGCCTTTCCGTGGGGCAGGCGCAGCGCGTGGCGGTGGCCCGTGCGTTACTAAATCCCTGTTCGCTATTACTGTTGGATGAACCCGCTGCCAGCCTTGATGCTCACAGTGAACAGCGCGTAATGGAGGCGCTGAATGCCGCCTCTCTGCGCCAGACAACGTTAATGGTCACCCACCAGTTAGAAGATCTTGCTGACTGGGATGTCATTTGGGTAATGCAGGATGGTCAGATTATTGAGCAAGGACGTTACGCGGAATTAAGTGTGGCTGGCGGCCCATTCGCCACATTACTGGCCCATCGTCAGGAGGAGATTTAAATGCGCGCTTTGCTACCCTATCTGGCACTGTATAAACGTCATAAATGGATGTTAAGTCTTGGTATCGTGCTGGCAATTGTCACGCTGCTCGCCAGTATCGGTCTGTTGACACTTTCGGGCTGGTTCCTCTCCGCCTCAGCGGTTGCGGGGGTTGCCGGACTGTACAGCTTCAACTATATGCTACCCGCTGCGGGCGTGCGTGGCGCAGCAATCACCCGTACTGCCGGGCGTTATTTTGAACGTCTGATAAGTCACGACGCGACTTTCCGCGTGTTGCAGCATCTGCGCATATACACCTTCAGCAAATTGCTGCCCCTCTCCCCTGCCGGACTGGCGCGCTATCGTCAGGGCGAATTACTCAACCGCGTGGTGGCGGATGTTGATACGCTCGATCATCTTTACCTGCGCGTTATCTCGCCGCTGGTGGGCGCTTTTGTGGTGATTATGGTGGTGACAATCGGGTTAAGTTTCCTTGATTTCACCCTCGCCTTTACGCTGGGCGGCATTATGTTACTGACGCTTTTCCTGATGCCACCGCTGTTTTATCGTGCGGGAAAAAGCACCGGGCAAAATCTGACTCATCTTCGCGGGCAGTATCGCCAACAACTGACGGCCTGGCTGCAAGGGCAAGCTGAGCTGACCATTTTTGGTGCCAGCGATCGTTATCGCACGCAATTAGAGAATACCGAAATTCAGTGGCTGGAAGCGCAACGCCGTCAATCTGAACTGACCGCATTGTCGCAAGCGATAATGCTGCTCATTGGCGCGTTAGCGGTGATCCTGATGCTGTGGATGGCGTCCGGCGGCGTTGGCGGCAATGCTCAACCCGGCGCGTTAATTGCCCTGTTTGTCTTCTGCGCGTTAGCCGCGTTTGAAGCGCTGGCACCAGTAACGGGTGCATTTCAGCATCTGGGGCAAGTCATTGCCTCTGCCGTACGGATCACTGATTTAACGGATCAAAAACCGGAAGTCACCTTCCCTGATACCCAAACTCGTGTTGCCGATCGCGTTTCGCTGACATTACGGGATGTTCAGTTCACTTATCCGGAGCAATCCCAACAGGCACTTAAAGGGATTTATCTTCAGGTAAACGCCGGGGAACATATTGCGATTCTCGGGCGAACCGGATGCGGCAAATCAACACTGTTACAACTGCTGACCCGCGCATGGGACCCGCAACAGGGCGAGATTTTGCTTAACGATAGTCCCATAGCCAGCCTGAATGAAGCGGCTCTACGACAGACCATCAGCGTTGTTCCCCAGCGAGTGCATCTGTTTAGCGCCACGCTGCGTGATAATCTGTTACTCGCCTCGCCTGGTAGTAGTGATGAGGCTCTGGCGGAGATCTTGCGTCGCGTTGGTCTGGAGAAGCTGCTCGAGGATGCAGGTCTCAACAGTTGGTTAGGTGAAGGCGGACGCCAGCTCTCCGGTGGTGAACTGCGCCGTCTGGCTATCGCCCGTGCGCTGTTACATGATGCGCCGCTGGTATTGCTGGATGAACCTACAGAAGGCTTAGATGCCACAACCGAAAGTCAGATCCTTGAATTGCTTGCAGAAATGATGTGCGAGAAAACGGTGTTAATGGTCACCCATCGACTTCGCGGACTCTCTCGTTTCCAACAAATAATAGTGATGGACAACGGGCAAATTATTGAGCAAGGTACTCACGCAGAACTGCTTGCCAGACAGGGGCGTTATTACCAGTTTAAGCAGGGTTTGTAAGCTATTATTGAACGATCCGACTTGCGTGGAGTTTTGCGGTCATGCGCCTGGTTCAGCTTTCTCGCCATTCAATAGCCTTCCCTTCCCCGGAAGGCGCATTACGTGAGCCTAACGGCCTGCTGGCACTGGGGGGCGATCTTAGCCCTGCGCGCCTATTAATGGCTTATCAGCGTGGTATTTTCCCGTGGTTTTCTCCAGGCGACCCCATCCTCTGGTGGTCGCCCGATCCCCGCGCGGTGCTATGGCCAGAATCACTGCATATCAGCCGTAGTATGAAACGATTTCATAAACGCTCGCCCTATCGTGTCACGATGAATTACGCCTTTGGTCAGGTCATTGAAGGCTGTGCCAGCGATCGCGAAGAAGGAACCTGGATCACGCGTGGCGTGGTCGAAGCCTACCATCGTCTTCACGAACTCGGTCATGCCCACTCCATCGAAGTCTGGTGTGAAGATGAGCTTGTTGGCGGTATGTACGGTGTGGCCCAGGGAACGCTATTTTGTGGCGAGTCCATGTTCAGCCGGATGGAAAACGCGTCCAAAACGGCGCTACTGGTCTTCTGTGAGGAATTTATTGGTCATGGCGGTAAACTTATCGACTGCCAGGTCCTTAACGATCACACAGCTTCGCTTGGTGCCTGCGAAATTCCCCGCCGGGATTATCTAAATTATCTCAATCAAATGCGCCTCGGACGATTGCCGAATAATTTCTGGGTACCACGGTGCTTGTTTTCACCACAAGAATGAATGTTTTCGGCACATTTCTCCCCAGAGTGTTATAATTGCGGTCGCAGAGTTGGTTACGCTCATTACCCCGCTGCCGATAAGGAATTTTTCGCGTCAGGTAACGCCTATCGTTTATCTCACCGCTCCCTTATACGTTGCGCTTTTGGTGCGGCTTAGCCGTGTGTTTTCGGAGTAATGTGCCGAACCTGTTTGTTGCGATTTAGCGCGCAAATCTTTACTTATTTACAGAACTTCGGCATTATCTTGCCGGTTCAAATTACGGTAGTGATACCCCAGAGGATTAGATGGCCAAAGAAGACAATATTGAAATGCAAGGTACCGTTCTTGAAACGTTGCCTAATACCATGTTCCGCGTAGAGTTAGAAAACGGTCACGTGGTTACTGCACACATCTCCGGTAAAATGCGCAAAAACTACATCCGCATCCTGACGGGCGACAAAGTGACTGTTGAACTGACCCCGTACGACCTGAGCAAAGGCCGCATTGTCTTCCGTAGTCGCTGATTGTTTTACCGCCTGATGGGCGAAGAGAAAGAACGAGTAAAAGGTCGGTTTAACCGGCCTTTTTATTTTGTGATATGTATGAAGTACTTTGGAAGTATAAGTCCATAACTTGTCTCGATGTAGATATACTGCACAACTTGTTTACAGTATGAGCAAACAATAATTATCATTAAAATTCTTCTTGACCGTTTTACTCCAACTCCCTATAGTAGCGCCCCGTTGCCACCCATGAGGTTTGGTAGCAAAACAATTTGGTGAGGTGTCCGAGTGGCTGAAGGAGCACGCCTGGAAAGTGTGTATACGGCAACGTATCGGGGGTTCGAATCCCCCCCTCACCGCCATATTCAAAGAAGAGCTCGTACGAAAGTACGAGTTTTTTTCGCATTTTATCTGCCTGTACGGCAGTGAACGCCAACTTTCACAGCCTTTGCAAGATTGTTCCTTTCTAAGCTGCCTGTACGGCAGTGAACTCAAATACTACACGTTTAGTCCGTTGTTAATAAAGCAAAACCATCTCATTTTCCTGCTGTCACCCTTTTTTATCCTTACCTTTTCCAGCAGCACTAATTATCAACAACTTACCTTCACCTCCAAAAATAGGGTTTTCACCGTTCCACCCCATAAATAAAAAGTCCGCAACCTCTTTCGAGATTACGGACTTGACCAACCTACCTGACAATCAGATTAATGCGCTGCTTCCGCCTTGTGCTTTTGTGCACTCTGGAATCCGTAAGTCAGCTCATTTTTCTCTTTATCCAGCGCGACGGTGACCTGACCGCCGTCCACCAGCGAACCAAACAGCAGTTCGTTGGCGAGCGGTTTTTTCAGGTTGTCCTGGATGACACGCGCCATCGGACGAGCGCCCATTGCCCGGTCGTAACCTTTCTCGGCCAGCCAGTTACGCGCTTCCTGGCTCACTTCCAGAGAAACACCTTTCTGATCCAACTGAACCTGCAACTCGACGATGAATTTATCCACCACCTGATGGATCACGTCGGTTGACAGATGATCGAACCAGATAATGTTGTCGAGACGGTTACGGAATTCCGGTGTAAAGATCTTCTTGATCTCTTCCATCGCATCGGTGCTGTTATCCTGGTGGATAAGACCAATGGATTTGCGCTCGGTTTCACGTACCCCCGCGTTAGTGGTCATCACCAGCACCACGTTACGGAAGTCCGCTTTGCGTCCGTTGTTATCGGTCAGCGTACCGTTATCCATCACCTGCAAGAGGATGTTGAACACGTCCGGGTGCGCTTTCTCGATTTCGTCCAGCAGCAGCACCGCATGTGGATGCTTGATGACCGCATCAGTCAGCAAACCGCCCTGATCAAAACCAACGTATCCCGGAGGCGCACCAATCAGACGGCTGACGGTATGGCGTTCCATATACTCAGACATATCAAAGCGCAGAAGCTCAATGCCCAACGCTTTCGAAAGCTGTACCGTCACCTCTGTTTTCCCGACCCCAGTAGGGCCGGCAAACAGGAACGAACCGACCGGTTTATGTTCGTGACCTAAACCTGCACGCGCCATCTTAATGGCTTCAGTCAGCGCCTCAATGGCTTTATCCTGACCGAAGACCAGCATTTTCAGGCGATCGCCGAGGTTTTTCAGGGTATCGCGGTCACTCTGAGAAACACTCTTCTCTGGAATGCGTGCAATACGGGCCACCACGGATTCAATATCCGCCACATTAACGGTTTTCTTGCGTTTGCTTACCGGCATCAGACGTGCGCGAGCGCCCGCTTCGTCGATAACATCAATCGCTTTATCCGGCAGATGACGATCGTTAATGTATTTCACCGCCAGCTCTACCGCAGCACGCACCGCTTTTGCGGTATAACGCACGTCGTGGTGCGCTTCATACTTCGGTTTCAGGCCATTGATGATTTGAACAGTTTCTTCGATTGACGGTTCAGTAATATCAATTTTCTGGAAGCGACGCGCCAGAGCACGGTCTTTCTCGAAAATGTTGCTGAACTCCTGATAGGTTGTCGAACCAATTACGCGGATTTTACCGCTGGAGAGCAACGGTTTAATCAGGTTAGCCGCATCGACCTGGCCACCAGACGCTGCACCCGCACCGATAATGGTGTGGATCTCATCAATAAACAGGATGCTGTTAGTGTCTTGCTCCAGCTGCTTGAGCAACGCTTTAAAACGTTTTTCAAAGTCGCCGCGATATTTTGTGCCCGCTAACAGAGAACCGATATCGAGAGAGTAAATCGTACAGTCAGCCATCACTTCCGGCACATCGCCCTGAACAATTCGCCATGCAAGCCCCTCCGCAATCGCGGTTTTACCGACACCAGACTCCCCCACCAGCAGCGGGTTGTTTTTACGGCGACGGCAGAGAACCTGAATAGCACGCTCCAGCTCCTTCTCACGACCAATCAGTGGGTCGATTCCGCCCACTCGCGCAAGCTGATTCAGGTTCGTCGTGAAATTCTCCATACGTTCCTCCCCACCAGCTTGTTCTTCGCTGTTTGGCTGGCTGCCAGGATCAGAAGACTGTGTCGGCTCGTCTTTACGCGTGCCATGAGAGATAAAGTTCACCACATCGAGACGGCTGACTTCATGTTTGCGCAACAGATATGCCGCCTGCGACTCCTGTTCGCTAAAGATAGCGACCAGAACGTTTGCACCGGTAACCTCATTGCGACCGGAGGACTGGACATGGAAGACCGCACGTTGCAGTACACGCTGAAAACTCAGCGTCGGCTGTGTGTCGCGCTCCTCTTCACTGGCAGGCAGAACGGGTGTGGTTTGTTCAATAAAGGCTTCCAGTTCCTGACGGAGCGCAACCAAATCCACAGAACACGCTTCCAGCGCCTCCCGGGCAGATGGGTTACTGAGCAGCGCCAGTAACAAGTGCTCGACGGTCATAAACTCATGACGGTGCTCGCGCGCTCTGGCGAAAGCCATATTTAAACTGAGTTCCAGTTCTTGATTGAGCATAGGCACCTCCCCCAATTTTTATGCCTGCATTCAGGCTTTTTCTAGCGTACACAGCAATGGATGCTCATTCTCCCTCGCGTACTTGTTCACCATCGCCACTTTGGTTTCTGCAACCTCAGCGGTAAAGACTCCGCAAATGGCCTTCCCCTGGTAGTGAACAGCGAGCATCAATTGCGTTGCACGTTCTACATCATAAGAAAAGAATTTTTGTAACACGTCAATAACAAACTCCATCGGAGTATAATCATCATTGACTAATATCACTTTATACATAGATGGCGGTTTTAGCGCGTCGCGAACTTTTTCTTCCGCCAGTTGATCAAAGTCCAGCCAGTCGTTCGTTTTACCCATTGTCAGTTATCATCTTCGGTTACGGTTATCGGCAGAACGCCCTGCCGCTGACAAGAGCTTATTTGCCTGACCAATTTACTCCACATGATAGATAACTATCATCTATCGTTAGCATCAGCGACATCTGTCACATTCCTGTCAATAGCGTTAACTGCTTCAAATTTTTGATTCATACCTGCCCCCTGGCCCCTGTCAAATGCTTGACGGCTCGCCCTAATTCTCTAAATTGTATTTCTAGAGTTGGCGAGGTTTTGAACAGCCCCCTCTCTGACCCCGGTTTATTCCATCTTACTTGTATAAGATTTGCGAAGGATGTCGAAGCATGGAAAAGGGTACTGTTAAGTGGTTCAACAATGCCAAAGGGTTTGGTTTCATCTGCCCTGAAGGCGGCGGCGAAGATATTTTCGCTCATTATTCTACCATTCAGATGGATGGTTACAGAACGCTAAAAGCTGGACAATCCGTTCAGTTTGATGTCCACCAGGGGCCAAAAGGCAATCACGCCAGTGTTATTGTGCCCGTCGAAGTAGAAGCGGCAGTCGCATAGCTCTTCTGTCTCATTGTGTACATCCTAAAGGCAAAATGCCAGCCCGATCGGCTGGCATTTTTATCTCAAAAATTACTCTCGTGCCAGAGCATCTACTGGATCCAGTCGTGCCGCATTTCGTGCGGGTAACCAGCCAAATAAAATCCCGGTGACCGTCGAGCAGAGAAACGCCAGCAGCAGCGCCAACGGTGAAAAACCAATCTCCCAGCCGGGTAAGAAAAGCTGTAAGGTGAAAGCAATTAACAGTGACAGTGTTATTCCCAACGCGCCACCGACCAGGCAAACCAGTACGGCTTCGATCAGGAACTGTTGCAAAACATCGCTTGCTCGCGCACCTACAGCCATGCGAATGCCAATTTCCCGCGTCCGCTCGGTCACTGACACCAGCATAATATTCATTACACCAATACCGCCCACTACCAGCGAAATCACCGCCACCAGCGTCAGAAACAGTTGTAAAGTACGTGTGGTCTTTTCAACGGTTTTCAAGACGCCGTCCATGTTCCAGGTAAAGAAATCCTTCTTACCGTGGCGCAGTGAAAGTAAACGCGTGAGTTGCTGTTCCGCCTCGGCGCTGTCAAATCCTTCTTTCACCCTGACAGTAATGGAGTTAAGCCACGACTGGCCCATAACTCGCCCGGACATCGTGCTGTAAGGTAGCCAGACACGCAGCACTTTACTGCTACCAAACATCGACTGTTTTTCTTCCGCCACACCAATGACTCTGGCGGGCATATTGCCGACCAGAATCACCTCGCCAACCACATCTGCTTTATGGGGGAAAAGCTGGCGGCGAGTATTACTGTCGAGAACCACGACCTGGGCACGACCGTTCAGCTGCTCCTGATTAAAGGTGTTTCCTTCACTGAAGGTCATGCCATAGACATTAAAATAATCGCCGCTCACGCCATTGGCACTGGCAGCAACATCAACATTGTTATAACGCAGGCGCAGGTTTTGCGAGACGGCAGGTGTGGCTGAAGCGACCCACGGTTGTTTTTGGATGGCGATTAAGTCATCGTACTTCAGCGCCTGCTGATATTGCGGATCGTCATCGCCAAAATCTTTCCCGGGATAGACATCAATAGTATTCGTACCAATAGAACGAATATCCGCCAGTACCATTTGTTTGGCGGCGTCGCCCACCACGACAATGGAAACCACCGACGCAATACCGATTATAATCCCCAGCATGGTCAGTAAAGTACGCATTTTATTCGCTGCCAGCGCCCGCCATGCCATCGTCAGCGCCTCGTTAAAACCGCTGACAAACTGCCGCCAGCCAGACGCCGTGTTGACAACAGGTTCCGTCCCGCCAGTAGCATTCACTTTTTCAACGGCGGGAGGATTGTGCACAATTTCGCCGTCGCGAATTTCGATCACCCGCTCGGCCTGAGCAGCAACCTGCGGATCGTGGGTGACGATAATCACCGTATGCCCGCGATCGCGCAGCTGATGCAAGATCGCCATCACCTCTTCGCCAGAATGGCTGTCCAGTGCGCCGGTCGGTTCATCGGCAAGAATTACCTGACCGCCGTTCATCAATGCCCGCGCGATGCTGACGCGCTGTTGCTGGCCACCCGAAAGCTGTGCCGGGTAATACTCTGTACGGTCTTCCAGCCCCAGTCGTTGCAGTAACTCCTGGGCGCGAAGCAGCCGCTGTTTCCGCTCAAGACCGGCATAGACGGCGGGTACTTCAACGTTTTGCTCGGCGGTTAAATGCGAAAGCAAATGGTAACGCTGGAAAATAAAGCCGAAATGCTCGCGGCGCAGTTGCGCCAGCGCATCGGCGTCCAGCGTGGCAACATCCTGACCGGCGACGCGATAGGTGCCGCTGGTGGCCTTATCCAGGCAGCCGAGAATATTCATCAGGGTCGATTTACCGGAACCCGAAGCGCCGACAATCGCCACCATCTCACCGGCATAAATATTGAGGCTGATGCCCTTCAGCACCTCAACCTGCTCATCACCGGCAGGATAGCTGCGACGAATATCCTTTAATTCGAGCAAGGGCGTCATTGCGCAGCTCCTGGTTTGGCCTCACCAATCACCACTTCATCGCCCGCTTCCAGCCCTTTGACAATCTCAACATCGGTATCGTTACGTGCGCCAATCGTCACTTCACGCTCGCGTGTTTCACCATTACGCAACAATTTGACTTTATAACGATTATCGCCAACCGGATCGCCTAACGCCGACAGAGGGATCGTCAGCACATTTTTCACATCGGTGAGCTGAATATGCACTTGCGCGGTCATATCCAGCCGCAGTAAACCATTGGGGTTGGGTACTTCAAAACGGGCGTAATAGAAAATAGCGTCGTTAATCTTTTCCGGCGTCGGTAGCACATCCTTGATTTGCCCCTCGTAGCGCGTCAGTGGATCGCCAAGCACCGTAAACCAGGCTTTTTGCCCCGGCTTCAGGTGGATTACATCCGCTTCAGAAACCTGCGCTTTTACCAGCATGGTGCTCATATCTGCCAGCGTCAGAATGTTCGGTGCTTGTTGTGCGGCAATCACCGTCTGGCCTTGCAGAGTGGTGATTTGCGTGACTTCCCCGGCCATCGGGGCAACGATGCGGGTGTAATCGAGATTGGTTTTAGCCGTATCGAGAGAGGCCTGATTGCGCTTGATTTGCGCGTCAATGGTGCCAATTTGCGCCTGTTTCACAGCCATCTCCGTCGCGGCGTTATCGAGATCCTGCTGTGAAACCGCTTGCGTTTGTGCAAGACGTTGCTGACGGGAATACGTCACCCGCGCCAGTTTCAGCTCCGCTTCCGCCTGCTGCCGCTGCGCGCGTAGCTCCATCAGCGTTGCTTCCACCTCCTTGATCTGGTTTTCAGCCTGTTCAGGATCAATAACCCCTAAAAGCTGGTCTTTTTTTACTTTATCGCCAATCGCCACCGACAGCGTTTTCAACTGACCGCTGACCTGCGCGCCCACGTCAACCTTACGCAGCGCGTCCAGCTTTCCGGTCGCCAGCACGCTTTGCTGTAAATCACCGGGGCGCACAATCAGCGTCTGATAAGTCGGCACGGGTGCGTTAAGAATTCTCCATAACGTAATCAACCCGGCGATGACTATCACCATCGCAATAACGTAACGCTTCTTCACGGTTTTCCGCTTTTTCATAAATATTCTGAATACTCCATATGCCAATCCGGGTCATTAACTTCAACGAAATATCAACAAAACACTAAAATTTACGTTAATAATCACACTATTGATGTTTGGTTAAGATACGCAATGGTTAAATCGACGTCATGTATAACCATTGATTTCATGAATATGTCGCAGCTAACTGAACGGACCTTTACGCCATCTGAATCTCTCAGCAGCCTGTCACTTTTTCTTAGTCTGGCACGAGGACAGTGTCGGCCGGGTAAATTCTGGCATCGCCGTAGTTTTCGCCAGAAATTTTTGCTGCGCTCGTTGATTATGCCGCGTTTAAGCGTTGAGTGGATGAACGAACTTTCCCACTGGCCTAATCTCAATGTGTTGTTAACGCGCCAGCCGCGACTGCCTGTACGTCTGCATCGCCCTTACCTTGCGGCGAATCTTAGCCGTAAGCAATTGCTGGAGGCGTTACGTTACCATTATGCGTTACTCCGCGGGTGTATGTCGGCGGAAGAATTCAGCTTATATTTGAATACCCCCGGGCTGCAACTGGCGAAGCTGGAAGGCAAAAACGGCGAGCAGTTCACGCTTGAGCTGACCATGATGATCTCAATGGATAAAGAAGGTGACAGCACCATCCTGTTCCGCAACAGCGAAGGTATTCCTCTGGCAGAGCTCACTTTTACCCTGTGTGAATATCAGGGGAAAAGGACGATGTTTATTGGCGGACTGCAAGGCGCAAAATGGGAAATTCCACACCAGGAAATCCAGAATGCGACGAAAGCCTGCCACGGGCTATTTCCCAAACGCCTCGTGATGGAAGCGGCCTGTCTGTTTGCCCAACGTTTGCAGGTAGAGCAGATTATTGCCGTCAGCAATGAAACGCATATTTACCGCAGCCTGCGTTATCGCGATAAAGAAGGCAAGATCCATGCCGATTACAACGCTTTCTGGGAATCGGTTGGCGGCGTATGTGATGCTGAACGCCATTACCGCCTTCCAGCACAGATAGCACGAAAAGAGATTGCCGAAATCGCCAGTAAAAAACGGGCTGAATACCGTCGGCGCTATGAGATGCTCGACGCTATTCAGCCACAAATGGCCACGATGTTTTGTAGTTAGTCGGCCCGACCGCGCGCCAGCCACAGCACGCGTGAGAACATTTTTTTCAGCAGCGTCGGTACGGAGTCCACACCACGACGTCCGGCCTCCATTGCCACTTCAATGGCAAGATCGGGTTTGGAAGAGCGATGGATCGCTTTCGAGATAACTTTGCGCAGATTCATCGGTACATTTTCCGGGATTTGCGCCACGCGGTGGAACACATCGGAAAATCCCTGGCGATACATAAAATGTTCCATATCCAGCGCCGGTAACGCCGTTAAATGTTCTCGTTCGGCTTCCCGATCGTTATTCAACAGGCTGCGTACCGTAGCGGCATATTTCTTCCCTGCTTCATCGCCATCGACCAGTACATGCCATTCAATCCCCATTCGCCGGGCAAATTTAACCAGTGGCTTTAGTCCGGACTGGGCAAACTCAATGACCTTGATCCCTTCGGCATCAAAATGATGTCCGCACTGACGCGCCAGTTCATTGATAACCCAGGTTTCCGTTTCCCCTTCCACCAGCAGCCAACAGCGGGCAAACAGCGATGACGGACGGTTAAAACGAATGTGAAAGGAGATGCGTCGGCTATCTTCGGTACTCAAGCCACTCGGTCCCAGACGCCAGGCGGCAACGCGAGAGGACTCTCGTACCAGTCGGCAAACATGCTCTACCGGCGTTAACGAAAGCAACTCTCCCGAGTTGGTAGTAGCGATGCGCTGCAATGGCAGAAGGTTCAACAGATGCCAGGCAACTGAAAGCATAATGGGGTGCAAACGGGTTTCTGGATCTTCGATCAGCAACAATGGACGGGCGTCTTTATCCAGTCGCAATGTGCCTTTTGCCTGCAATAAAGTAGCAAACAGGCCGAGCAAAATAACCCGATACGAGCGCCCTCCAGGTCGGTCAATCATCCGGTTGATGATATCCAGATAGCGCCAGCTTCGTTGCTCATTGCTGGCTCGCCGCCGCATTAAACGATATCGCGCCTGTCCGGCCCCCTGCTCAGAAAAATAATGCTCAAGAAGTTGCACCATTGCGGAAAGTCCCTGACGAATCTGCCCATCAGAGAGATTTTGCGGATGTGAGGATAATTCACGGGCGAGGAAATCGAGCTGGCGCGCGGTGACTTCCACATTGGGGACATTTGGCACCGTGCCGTTACGAATACGGCGCATAAAACGGGCATCACGCAAGCGCAGCACCGGCATTAAACGCACCAGATGACGAGCCTGATCGTTAATATCCTCAACATCAATCGGATGTCCGTCTTTATCGAGAAAACTGCGCAGTGTCATCACGCTGCCGTCTTCCGCACTCTCCCCTTCCAGACGATAAAAAATACGGTGATAACCATCGGTGCATGGCGTCCAGCACGCTTCCAGCGGCCGATAGCGGCGAACCCGATGTCGGCCTGGCAGCGACTCGCGGAAGGTCAAAATAATATGCAGATGATGTTCTCTCCCGTTGATATCTCCCGGCGGGAACCAGAAATCGTCGCGCTCAAAATGGTAGAGTTCTGATTCTGGCGATAGCAGCAGGGTTAAGGCGTCCAGCAAGCTGGATTTACCCCACGCGTTCTCCCCAATCAGGACGTTGTTTTGTTCCAGCATCAACGACAAACGGTTGATACCGCGAAAACCCACAATTTCAACGCGCTCAAGAATCATATCCCCTCCAGAAATATGTGACTTATCCTTTACGCTGGCAGTATAACGGGAAAGGCCATGCTAATACGTGATGACATCACATTTAAGCATGGCAAATGTCTGAAAAATGAGCGAATAATCGCGTTATACTCCCTCTTGCTGACAAGTCTGCAAAAACAACAAAATCAAATAATTAGCATGATAAATTATTTTTTATTACGCCTAAAGGATTAAATCTTTCGCTTGCACTACACTGTCAATCAGACAAATGACTATATGGGGCAACCCGCTGTTGCCTTAAATCAAATTTACTGGATTTATTTATCTGGTGAATGACTTGCCTTCGTTTTTAAAATAGCCGCGCATCATTTCCGTCGTCACTTTTTTACGACGACCCTATAAAACGACCATATTTTTCACAGGGTCAATTTTTAATTGAGGTGGATATGTTCAGAAAATTAGCAGCTGAATGTTTTGGTACTTTCTGGCTTGTTTTTGGCGGCTGTGGTAGTGCCGTACTGGCCGCAGGCTTCCCGGAATTAGGCATTGGTTTTGCCGGCGTGGCGTTGGCGTTCGGTCTGACCGTTCTGACAATGGCCTTTGCTGTTGGTCATATTTCTGGTGGTCATTTTAACCCGGCGGTCACTATTGGTTTATGGGCTGGCGGACGTTTCCCGGCAAAAGAAGTCGTTGGCTACGTAATTGCCCAGGTTGTCGGCGGTATTGTTGCGGCGGCGCTGCTGTATTTAATTGCCAGTGGTAAAACGGGTTTTGACGCGGCAGCCAGCGGTTTTGCTTCTAACGGTTATGGCGAGCATTCACCAGGCGGTTATTCCATGCTTTCCGCGCTGGTAGTTGAACTGGTATTGAGTGCAGGTTTCCTGCTGGTGATCCACGGCGCAACTGACAAATTCGCTCCTGCTGGTTTTGCGCCAATTGCCATTGGTCTGGCCTTAACCCTGATTCACTTAATCAGTATTCCGGTGACTAACACTTCCGTTAACCCGGCGCGCAGTACTGCGGTTGCTATCTTCCAGGGCGGCTGGGCATTAGAACAACTGTGGTTCTTCTGGGTGGTGCCAATTGTCGGCGGTATTATCGGTGGTCTGATTTACCGGACTCTACTGGAAAAACGCGATTAATTAGCATTGGCATGTTGTCTGCCCTGGTGGTTTTATCTTCGACGTTACAAACCGCACGGGTGTTGGTGGCGTTAAAATCGCCGAGGCGTTCCCCGAAGGCCGGGGGGGCAGGGAGCGGCGGCAACTGGCCGCTCCCTGCGCCAGTGGCTTTATATGGCATTGCACATGAAAGGAGCGCAACAATGCTAAACACTCATATAGAATTAAAAATCCCCCTCTGATGCATAACATTTCCTTTTAATTGCAACTTTACTCGTCCTTCCGCTTTCAGTAGTGTGTCATCGCGCATTTCGAATCTTCTTTGCAAGGACTGGTTTTTCATGTTTTCTGGGCTGTTAATCATTCTGGTTCCCCTGATTGTGGGTTACCTCATTCCGCTTCGCCAAAAAGCTGCATTAAGAGTTATTAATCAGCTATTAAGTTGGATGGTTTACCTTATTCTCTTTTTTATGGGTATCAGTCTGGCGTTTCTCGATAACCTCGCCAGTAACTTGTTGGCAATTCTGCATTATTCTGCCGTCAGTATTACCGTTATTTTACTGTGTAATATTGCCGCCCTGATGTGGCTGGAGCGCGGCCTGCCATGGCGCAACCACCATCATCAAGAAAAACTCCCGTCGCGTATTGCGATGGCGCTGGAGTCGCTAAAACTGTGCGGCGTAGTAGTGATTGGTTTTGCCATTGGTCTGAGTGGACTGGCTTTCTTACAACACGCGACCGAAGCCAGTGAATACACCTTAATTCTGCTACTTTTCCTCGTCGGTATTCAGTTGCGCAATAATGGCATGACCTTAAAGCAGATTGTCCTTAATCGCCGGGGAATGATTGTCGCCGTGGTGGTGGTTGCCAGTTCATTAATTGGTGGTTTAATTAACGCCTTTATTCTTGATCTTCCCATCAATACCGCGCTGGCAATGGCCTCCGGTTTCGGCTGGTATTCTCTTTCCGGTATTTTATTGACCGAATCCTTTGGTCCGGTAATCGGGAGCGCGGCGTTTTTTAATGATCTGGCCCGTGAGCTGATTGCTATTATGTTAATCCCTGGGCTGATTCGCCGTAGCCGCTCTACTGCACTGGGCTTATGCGGTGCGACGTCGATGGATTTCACCCTGCCCGTTCTTCAACGTACAGGCGGGCTGGATATGGTCCCGGCGGCGATTGTTCACGGTTTTATTCTTAGTCTGTTAGTGCCGATTCTCATCGCCTTTTTCTCTGCATAATACCTCTCTGGCGGTAGATCTCTGCCGCCAAAATTGCGCTAAATCAATCTCCCTTAAAGTTGCATTAAAAATCTCTTTTATCCCCGCGTTAAGCGTCTTAACCTTAAACATGTATATTAAATATAACTTTAAAAGGTGTGATCATGTTTTGTGTGCAATGTGAACAAACTATCCGTACTCCGGCAGGAAACGGCTGCTCATACGCGCAGGGGATGTGTGGCAAAACGGCGGAAACCTCTGACCTTCAGGATTTACTCATCGCGACGCTGCAAGGGCTTTCGGCCTGGGCAGTGAAAGCACGTGAATACGGCATCATCAACCACGATGTAGACAGCTTTGCGCCACGTGCCTTTTTCTCAACCCTGACCAACGTTAACTTCGATTCTCCGCGTATTGTCGGCTACGCTCGTGAAGCGATTGCCCTGCGCGAGGCGCTGAAAGCACAATGCCTGGCTGTAGATGCCAACGCCCGCGTCGATAACCCGATGGCTGACCTGCAACTGGTGAGCGACGATCTCGGCGAGCTGCAACGTCAGGCAGCAGAATTTACCCCTAACAAAGATAAAGCGGCGATTGGCGAAAACATTCTCGGCCTGCGTCTGCTGTGCCTGTATGGCTTGAAAGGTGCGGCGGCCTATATGGAACACGCGCATGTTCTCGGTCAATACGACAACGATATTTATGCCCAGTACCATAAAATCATGGCGTGGCTGGGGACCTGGCCTGCCGATATGAACGCGCTTCTTGAGTGTTCAATGGAAATCGGCCAGATGAATTTCAAAGTGATGAGCATTCTGGATGCAGGCGAAACCGGTAAATACGGTCACCCGACGCCAACCCAGGTCAACGTCAAAGCGACGGCGGGTAAATGCATTCTGATTTCCGGTCACGATCTCAAAGATCTCTACAACCTGCTGGAACAGACCGAAGGCACGGGCGTTAATGTCTACACCCACGGCGAAATGCTGCCTGCGCATGGTTACCCGGAGCTGCGTAAATTCAAGCATCTGGTCGGTAACTACGGCAGCGGCTGGCAGAATCAGCAAGTGGAGTTCGCTCGTTTCCCAGGCCCCATCGTGATGACCTCGAACTGCATCATCGACCCAACCGTAGGCGCTTATGACGATCGTATCTGGACCCGCAGCATCGTTGGCTGGCCGGGTGTGCGTCATCTGGATGGCGAAGATTTCTCTGCGGTCATTGCCCAGGCGCAACAGATGGCGGGCTTCCCGTACAGCGAAATTCCGCACCTGATCACCGTGGGCTTTGGTCGCCAGACACTGCTTGGCGCAGCCGATACGCTGATTGATCTGGTGAGCCGTGAAAAACTGCGTCATATCTTCCTGCTTGGCGGCTGTGACGGCGCACGCGGCGAGCGTCACTACTTCACCGATTTCGCCACCAGCGTGCCGGATGACTGCCTGATCCTGACCCTCGCTTGCGGTAAATATCGCTTTAATAAACTTGAGTTTGGCGATATCGAAGGTCTGCCGCGTCTGGTAGATGCTGGTCAGTGTAACGATGCTTACTCAGCAATTATTCTGGCGGTAACGCTGGCAGAGAAACTGGGCTGTGGGGTGAACGATCTGCCGCTGTCGCTGGTGCTCTCCTGGTTTGAACAGAAAGCGATTGTCATTCTGCTGACGCTGCTTTCTCTGGGTGTGAAAAATATCGTCACCGGCCCAACTGCACCTGGTTTCCTGACACCAGACCTGCTGGCGGTGCTGAACGAGAAATTCGGCCTGCGTTCTATCACCACTGTTGAAGAAGACATGAAGCAACTGTTGAGCGCGTAAGGAGTTTGTCGATGACGATGCCAACGAATCAATGCCCGTGGCGGATGCAGGTTCATCACATTACGCAAGAAACGCCGGATGTGTGGACGATTTCCCTGATTTGCCACGATTACTACCCGTATCGCGCCGGGCAATATGCGCTGGTCAGCGTGCGTAACTCAGCGGAAACGCTGCGTGCTTACACCATTTCCTCCACGCCAGGCGTGAGTGAATACATCACCCTGACCGTGCGGCGGATTGATGACGGTGTCGGCTCTCGGTGGCTGACGCGCGATGTAAAACGCGGTGATTATCTCTGGCTTTCGGACGCGATGGGGGAATTTACCTGCGACGATAAAGCAGAAGATAAATTCCTGTTGCTGGCGGCAGGCTGCGGCGTTACGCCGATTATGTCGATGCGTCGCTGGCTGGCGAAGAACCGTCCACAGGCCGATGTGCAGGTGATCTACAACGTGCGTACGCCGCAGGATGTGATTTTCGCCGATGAGTGGCGTAACTATCCGGTAACGCTGGTGGCGGAAAATAACGTTACCGAAGGCTTTATCGCTGGTCGTCTCACTCGCGAACTGCTGGCAGGTGTCCCTGATTTAGCCTCACGTACCGTGATGACCTGTGGCCCTGCGCCATATATGGATTGGGTAGAGCAGGAAGTGAAAGCGCTCGGCGTGACGCGTTTCTTTAAAGAGAAATTCTTCACCCCAGTAGCGGAAGCGGCGACCAGCGGTCTGAAATTCACCAAACTGCAACCGGCACGAGAATTTTACGCTCCGGTTGGCACCACGCTACTGGAGGCGCTGGAAAGCAATAACGTTCCGGTTGTCGCCGCCTGTCGTGCGGGTGTTTGCGGCTGCTGTAAGACGAAAGTGATTTCCGGTGAATATACGGTGAGCAGCACAATGACGCTGACCGACGCCGAAATCGCTGAAGGTTACGTACTGGCCTGCTCCTGCCATCCGCAGGGGGATTTGGTTCTCGCATAATCGCCTGATGCCCGATGATATTCCTTTCATCGGGCTATTTAACCGTTAGTGCCTCCTTTTTCTCCCATCCCTTCCCCCTCCGTCAGATGAACTAAACTTGTTACCGTCATCACATTCAGGAGATGGAGAACCATGAAACAAACGGTTGCAGCTTATATCGCCAAAACACTCGAATCGGCAGGCGTGAAACGCATCTGGGGAGTCACGGGCGACTCTCTGAACGGTCTTAGTGACAGTCTTAATCGCATGGGCACCATCGAGTGGATGTCCACCCGGCATGAAGAAGTGGCGGCGTTTGCCGCTGGCGCTGAAGCACAACTTAGCGGAGAACTGGCGGTCTGTGCCGGATCGTGCGGTCCCGGCAACCTGCACTTAATCAACGGCCTGTTCGATTGCCACCGCAATCACGTTCCGGTACTGGCGATTGCCGCTCATATTCCCTCCAGCGAAATTGGCAGCGGCTATTTCCAGGAAACCCACCCACAAGAGCTATTCCGCGAATGTAGTCACTATTGCGAGCTTGTTTCCAGCCCAGAGCAGATCCCACAAGTGCTGGCAATTGCTATGCGCAAAGCGGTGCTTAACCGTGGCGTTTCCGTTGTTGTGTTACCGGGCGACGTGGCGTTAAAACCTGCGCCAGAAGGGGCAACTACCCACTGGTATCATGCGCCACAGCCGGTAGTAACACCGGAAGAAGAAGAGTTACGCAAACTGGCGCAACTGCTGCGTTATTCCAGCAATATCGCCCTGATGTGTGGCAGCGGCTGTGCGGGGGCGCATAAAGAGTTAGTTGAGTTTGCCGGGAAAATTAAAGCGCCTATAGTTCATGCCCTGCGCGGTAAAGAGCATGTCGAATACGATAATCCGTATGATGTCGGAATGACGGGATTAATCGGCTTCTCGTCAGGTTTCCATACCATGATGAATGCCGATACGTTAGTGCTGCTCGGCACGCAATTTCCCTACCGCGCGTTCTACCCGACCGATGCCAAAATTATTCAGATTGATATCAACCCAGCCAGCATCGGCGCGCATAGCAAGGTAGATATGGCGCTGGTCGGCGATATCAAATCAACCCTGCGGGCATTGCTGCCACTGGTGGAAGAAAAAACCGATCGCAAGTTTCTGGATAAAGCGCTGGAAGATTACCGCGACGCCCGCAAAGGGCTGGATGATTTAGCTAAACCGAGCGAGAAAGCCATTCACCCGCAATATCTGGCGCAGCAAATTAGTCATTTTGCCGCCGATGACGCCATCTTTACCTGTGACGTTGGTACGCCAACGGTGTGGGCGGCACGTTATCTGAAAATGAACGGCAAGCGTCGTCTGTTAGGTTCGTTTAACCACGGTTCGATGGCTAACGCCATGCCGCAGGCGCTGGGTGCGCAGGCAACCGAGCCGGAACGTCAGGTGGTCGCCATGTGCGGCGATGGCGGTTTCAGTATGTTGATGGGCGATTTCCTCTCAGTAATGCAGATGAAATTGCCAGTGAAAATTATCGTCTTTAATAACAGCGTGCTGGGCTTTGTGGCGATGGAGATGAAAGCCGGAGGCTACCTGACAGACGGTACTGAGCTGCACGACACCAACTTTGCCCGAATTGCCGAAGCCTGCGGCATTACGGGTATTCGTGTAGAAAAAGCGTCTGAAATCGATGAAGCTCTGCAACGCGCCTTCTCCATCGACGGTCCGGTGTTGGTGGATGTGGTGGTCGCCAAAGAAGAATTAGCCATTCCACCGCAGATCAAACTTGAACAGGCCAAAGGTTTCAGCCTGTATATGCTGCGCGCAATCATCAGCGGGCGCGGTGATGAAGTGATCGAACTGGCGAAAACGAACTGGCTAAGGTAAAAAGGGTGGCATTTCCCGTCATAATAAGGACATGCCATGATTGATTTACGCAGTGATACCGTTACCCGACCGAGCCGCGCCATGCTCGAAGCGATGATGGCCGCCCCGGTTGGGGACGACGTTTACGGAGACGACCCTACCGTTAATGCTCTGCAGGACTATGCAGCCGAGCTTTCCGGTAAAGAAGCCGCCATTTTTCTGCCTACCGGCACTCAGGCCAACCTGGTCGCTCTGCTCAGTCACTGCGAACGCGGCGAAGAGTATATCGTCGGTCAGGCCGCGCATAACTATCTGTTTGAAGCCGGTGGCGCAGCAGTGCTGGGCAGTATTCAGCCGCAACCCATCGACGCAGCTGCCGACGGCACGCTACCGCTGGATAAAGTGGCGATGAAAATCAAACCCGACGATATCCATTTCGCCCGCACCAAATTACTCAGTCTGGAAAACACCCACAACGGCAAAGTGCTGCCGCGTGAATACTTAAAAGAGGCATGGGAATTTACCCGCAAGCGCAATCTGGCGCTGCATGTTGACGGTGCGCGCATCTTTAATGCCGTGGTGGCTTACGGCTGCGAACTGAAAGAGATCACACAATATTGTGACTCGTTCACCATTTGCCTGTCGAAAGGTCTTGGGACGCCGGTCGGTTCATTACTCGTCGGTAATCGTGATTACATTAAACGTGCCATTCGCTGGCGGAAAATGACAGGTGGCGGGATGCGCCAGTCCGGCATTCTGGCTGCCGCCGGGATGTATGCTCTGAAAAATAACGTCGCACGTTTGCAGGAAGACCACGACAATGCCGCCTGGATGGCGGAGCAGTTGCGTGAAGCAGGCGCGGATGTGATGCGTCAGGACACCAATATGCTGTTTGTTCGCGTCGGGGAAGAAAATGCTGCCGCGTTAGGCGAATACATGAAAGCGAGAAACGTGCTGATTAACGCCTCGCCGATTGTCCGCCTGGTGACGCATCTTGACGTCTCGCGTGAACAACTGGCAGAAGTCGCCGCCCACTGGCGTGCGTTTCTGGCGCGTTAAGGAGAAAGACGTGCCGCAACGCATTTTGGTTCTCGGTGCCAGTGGCTACATTGGTCAGCATCTGGTGCGCACGCTCAGCCAGCAAGGGCATCAGATCCTGGCGGCGGCACGTCATGTCGACAGGCTTGCAAAACTGCAACTGGCAAACGTCAGTTGCCATAAAGTCGATCTCAACTGGCCGGATAACCTTCCGGCCCTGTTGCAGAATATTGATACTGTCTATTTTCTGGTGCACAGCATGGGAGAAGGCGGTGATTTTATCGCTCAGGAGCGCCAGGTGGCTCTCAACGTCCGCGATGCGCTACGCGAAGTCCCTGTTAAGCAATTAATCTTCCTCAGTTCGTTGCAGGCCCCGGCACATGAGCAGTCTGACCATCTGCGCGCCCGTCAGGCTACGGCGGATATTCTTCGTGAAGCGGGTGTCCCAGTGACCGAATTGCGTGCCGGAATTATCGTTGGTGCAGGTTCAGCGGCGTTCGAAGTCATGCGCGATATGGTTTACAACTTGCCCGTGTTAACGCCACCACGCTGGGTACGTTCACGCACCACGCCCATCGCGCTGGAAAACCTGCTGCACTATCTGGTGGCGCTGTTAGATCATCCGGCCTGCGAACATCGCATCTTCGAAGCCGCTGGGCCAGAAGTGCTCAGTTATCAGCAACAGTTTGAACATTTTATGGCGGTGAGCGGTAAGCGCCGCTGGTTGCTCCCCATCCCCCTCCCCACCCGCTGGATTTCGGTGTGGTTTCTTAATGTGATTACTTCAGTACCGCCCACCACCGCCAGGGCGTTGATTCAGGGGCTGAAACACGATCTGCTGGCGGATGACACCGCGCTACGTGCGCTCATCCCACAACGGCTGATCGCTTTCGATGACGCGGTACGTCGCACCCTGAAAGAAGAAGAAAAGCTGGTCAACTCCAGCGACTGGGGCTACGACGCTCAGGCCTTTGCCCGCTGGCGACCGGAGTACGGTTATTTCGCCAAACAGGCGGGGTTTACCGTTAAAACGTCCGCCAGCCTTACAGCTTTATGGCGGGTAGTGAACCAAATCGGCGGTAAAGAGCGTTATTTCTTTGGCAATATTTTGTGGCAGACACGGGCGTTGATGGACCTTGCGATCGGTCATAAGCTGGCGAAAGGCCGCCCGGAGCGCGAATATTTACAGACCGGCGATGCGGTGGATAGCTGGAAAGTCATTGTCGTTGAACCGGAAAAACAACTTACGTTGTTATTTGGCATGAAAGCGCCGGGGCTGGGACGACTGTGTTTTACCCTGGAAGATAAAGGCGACTATCGTACTATTGATGTCCGTGCTTTCTGGCATCCGCACGGTATGCCGGGGCTGTTTTACTGGTTATTGATGATCCCCGCGCATCTGTTTATTTTTCGCGGAATGGCAAAACGAATCGCCAGACTGGCAGAACAAAGCACAGATTAATCGACAAAACCTGCGTTATTCTTTCATGTTTCCCATTGCATCAAGGGGGAAATCACGGAAGAATGCGCACGTCATTTTCTCAACAACAGTGGATTGATATGAAGGTACTGGTTACCGGCGCCACCAGCGGCTTAGGTCGAAACGCGGTAGAGTTTTTATGCCAGAAAGGCATCAGCGTGCGAGCGACCGGTCGCAACGAGGCAATGGGTAAATTGCTGGAAAAAATGGGCGCAGAGTTTGTTCCGGCGGATCTGACCGAGCTGGTCTCATCACAAGCTAAAGTGATGCTCGCGGGCATTGATACGCTGTGGCACTGCTCCAGCTTTACCTCGCCCTGGGGGACACAACAGGCTTTCGATCTGGCTAACGTTCGCGCCACTCGCCGCCTGGGTGAATGGGCTGTCGCCTGGGGTGTGCGTAACTTTATTCATATCTCTTCTCCCTCCCTGTACTTCGATTATCACCACCATCGCGATATTAAAGAAGATTTTCGCCCTCACCGCTTCGCCAACGAGTTTGCCCGCAGCAAAGCAGCCAGTGAAGAAGTGATCAATATGCTTTCGCAGGCGAATCCACAAACGCGCTTTACTATTCTGCGCCCACAAAGTCTGTTCGGACCGCACGATAAAGTCTTTATCCCCCGTCTGGCGCATATGATGCATCACTACGGCAGTATTCTGTTACCGCATGGCGGCAGTGCGCTGGTCGATATGACCTACTATGAAAATGCCGTGCACGCCATGTGGCTGGCAAGCCAGGAAGCGTGCGATAAGCTACCTTCCGGGCGTGTGTACAACATCACCAACGGCGAACATCGCACACTGCGCAGCATCGTGCAGAAGCTGATCGACGAGTTGAATATTGACTGTCGTATTCGTTCCGTCCCCTACCCAATGCTGGATATGATCGCCCGCAGCATGGAGCGTTTAGGTCGCAAGTCAGCTAAAGAGCCGCCGCTAACCCACTACGGCGTCTCCAAGTTGAATTTTGACTTTACGCTGGATATTACGCGCGCGCAGGAAGAGCTAGGTTATCAGCCAGTCCTTACCCTGGATGAAGGTATCGAGAAAACTGCCGCCTGGCTGCGCGACCACGGAAAACTGCCGCGCTAATCCTGCCCGTATTTCTCCAGCAACGCTTCGGCAATCGCCTGAGTTTCTGCATCCGCTTCGCCGTTATATAACGTCGGGCGGAAATGCATCTGGAACGCCATAATCACGCGCCGCTGCTCGCGCGGAGTCATATCAGGCTTTACGTCATAACCATAACGCGCCAAAAGCTCCAGCAATGACGCGGTCTCTACCGGTGTGTGTGGCGCGCGCCCGGCAAGGTAAAAGTTCACCCGCTGCGCATCCGGCCATGCACCAATCCCCTGCTGTGCCAGTTGCTGCCAGGGGAATAATGGCCCCGGATCGTCTTTGCGCTGCGGCGCAATATCCGCATGTGCTACTACGTTTTCCGGCTTGATGTGATAACGGGCAATAATATCTTTCGCCAGCGGAATAAGCGCCTGAATCTGTGCCGGTTCAAACGGGGCAAAATATTTCACTCCCGCCGATTTTTGCCAGCCACGGTTTTCCAGCTCAATGCCAATAGAGGTGTCGTTAAGGCGCGTTGCCCCGCGCCAGGCGCTAATCCCCGCATGCCAGGCCAGTTCTTGTTCCGGCACCAGTTGCCAGATGCGCGGTTTACCGTTGTATCGCGGTGGCACCGCAGGGACCAGATAATGCGAGCTGACCTGCTTATCGGTCAGTGTCGCCAGCGAGCTATCAAAATCATCTGCGGTGTAGTGGATCACCAGCACTTTAATGCGCGGATACGCCGCCTGCGCCTGGCGTCGGGTATCAAGCTGATATCCCTCTTTCTCGACAATGCCTTTTTCGCCTGTACACCCTGCCAGTAACAGAGCGGCAGCGACCAGCCAGAAGACTCTTCTCATCGACGCGTTTTCACCGCCGTACCGCTGACGCTAACCATCAGCATACTGCCGTTTTGCCCGACCGTTTCGTAGTCGATATCAATACCGACGACGGCATCAGCCCCCAGCGCTCGCGCCTGGGAGCCGAGCTCCTCAAAGGCAATCTCCCGCGCTTTACGCAGTTCTTTTTCGTAGGCACCGGAGCGTCCGCCAACGATATCGCGGATACCGGCAAAGAAATCACGGAAAATATTCGCGCCTAAAATCGCTTCGCCAGTCACCACACCGCAATATTCAACGATGGTCTGGCCTTCCAGAGTTGGGGTTGTAGAAAATTGCATGATCGATCTCCTTGTTTGCTAAGCCTTCGATCTTCAAAGCATTATCGGACTGATACGCTATTATTGAAAGGATATCATTATTATCGTAGAACGCTTTCAAGGTGTTCGCTTATAAGGAAATCATCATGCGCTATAGCAAATTGACCATGCTTATCCCTTGCGCACTGCTACTCAGTGCCTGTACCACCGTCACGCCAGCTTATAAAGATAACGGCCCCCGCACCGGTTCCTGTGTCCAGGGGGGGCCTGATAGTGTGGCTCAACAGTTCTATGACTACCGCATTCAACATCGCAGCAATGACATTACCGCTCTGCGCCCCTATTTGAGTGACAAACTGGCAACCCTACTTAGCGATGCCAGCCGCGATAATAGTCATCGTGAATTGTTAAGCAGCGATCCGTTCTCCAGTCGAACCACCTTGCCAGACAGCGCCCACGTTGCCAGTGCATCTACTATCCCTAATCGTGATGCCCGTAACATTCCATTGCGCGTGGATCTCAAGCAGGGTGACCAGGGCTGGCAGGATGAAGTGTTAATGATTCAGGAAGGCCAGTGTTGGGTCATCGACGATGTGCGCTACTTAGGCGGTAGCGTTCATGCCACGGCGGGTACGCTCCGTCAGTCCATCGAGAATCGCTAACGTCTTGATCAACCAATAAACCCCGTAAATTGTCCGGCATTTCGTGAGGAATGCCGACATTTATGCTCGCCGACCACCGCCCCCGTTATTTTGTGCTATGTTTATTGAATAATGCGCTTTGCTTTTAACTTTTAAAGCAGAAATATTGCATAATTATTCTGTCAAAGGTACTATCTTCGACCTCAATAGCTATCAGACTGCCAGTATACGAGTGTCAATGAGTATTCAATTAAACGGCATTAATTGCTTCTACGGCGCGCATCAGGCGCTGTTCGATATCACGCTGGATTGCCCACAGGGCGAAACGCTGGTGTTACTTGGCCCCAGCGGCGCGGGTAAAAGCTCGCTGCTGCGTGTACTCAATCTGCTTGAGATGCCGCGCTCCGGTACGCTCAACATTGCAGGCAACCATTTCGATTTCACCAAAACCCCCTCTGACAAAGCGATTCGCGATTTGCGTCGTAACGTTGGCATGGTGTTTCAGCAATACAACCTGTGGCCGCATCTGACCGTGCAGCAAAACCTGATTGAAGCGCCCTGTCGTGTACTGGGGTTGAGTAAAGATCAGGCGCTGGCCCGTGCAGAAAAACTGCTGGAACGTCTGCGTCTCAAACCTTATAGCGATCGTTACCCGCTGCATCTTTCTGGAGGTCAGCAGCAGCGTGTTGCTATTGCCCGTGCGTTGATGATGGAACCGCAGGTACTGCTGTTCGATGAACCGACCGCCGCACTGGACCCCGAAATTACGGCACAAATCGTCAGCATCATTCGTGAGCTGGCAGAAACGAATATTACCCAGGTGATCGTCACCCACGAAGTTGAAGTGGCGCGTAAAACCGCCAGCCGAGTGGTGTATATGGAAAACGGTCATATCGTAGAACAAGGCGACGCGAGCTGCTTTACCGAGCCGCAAACCGAAGCATTTAAAAACTATCTCTCTCACTAAGATTCGGGATAACAACAATGAAAAAAGTTCTGATTGCCGCGTTAATTGCAGGTTTTAGTCTTTCCGCCACAGCAGCCGAAACCATTCGTTTTGCCACCGAAGCCTCCTATCCTCCGTTTGAATCGATTGATGCAAACAACCAGATCGTTGGTTTTGATGTCGACCTGGCGCAGGCATTGTGTAAAGAGATTGATGCAACCTGCACTTTCTCTAACCAGGCGTTTGACAGCCTGATCCCAAGCCTGAAATTCCGTCGCGTAGAAGCAGTGATGGCGGGCATGGATATCACTCCGGAGCGTGAAAAGCAGGTGCTGTTTACCACCCCGTACTATGACAACTCTGCCCTGTTTGTGGGTCAGCAAGGCAAATACACCAGTGTTGATCAGCTGAAAGGCAAAAAAGTCGGCGTTCAGAACGGGACGACACACCAGAAGTTCATTATGGATAAGCATCCGGAAATCACTACCGTGCCATATGACAGTTACCAGAACGCAAAACTGGATCTGCAAAACGGTCGTATCGACAGCGTATTTGGTGACACCGCAGTGGTAACCGAATGGCTGAAAGATAACCCGAAACTGGCGGCAGTGGGCGATAAAGTGACCGATAAAGATTACTTCGGTACTGGCCTCGGCATCGCAGTACGCCAGGGCAACACTGAACTGCAGCAGAAACTCAACACTGCGCTGGAAAAAGTGAAGAAAGATGGCACTTACGAAACCATCTACAACAAATGGTTCCAGAAGTAATTCCTGATGAATGAATTTTTTCCTTTAGCAAGCGCCGCCGGGATGACCGTCGGCCTTGCCGTTTGTGCATTGATTGTCGGGCTGGCGCTGGCGATGTTCTTTGCGGTATGGGAGTCTGCGAAATGGCGTCCTGTCGCGTGGGCAGGTTCAGCGCTGGTAACCATTCTGCGTGGCCTGCCAGAAATTCTGGTGGTGCTGTTTATCTATTTTGGCTCCTCGCAGCTGCTGCTGACGCTTTCGGATGGCTTCACTATCAATCTTGGGTTCGTGCAGATCCCGGTGCAGATGGACATTGAGAACTTCGACGTTAGCCCGTTCCTTTGTGGTGTCATCGCACTGTCACTGCTGTATGCCGCCTATGCCTCGCAAACGCTGCGTGGTGCATTAAAAGCGGTGCCGGTGGGTCAGTGGGAATCCGGTCAGGCGCTGGGGCTGTCGAAATCGGCTATCTTTTTCCGTCTGGTGATGCCGCAGATGTGGCGTCATGCGCTGCCGGGTCTCGGTAACCAGTGGCTGGTGCTGCTGAAAGATACCGCGCTGGTCAGTTTGATTAGTGTGAATGATTTAATGCTACAAACCAAAAGCATCGCTACCCGTACACAGGAACCGTTTACCTGGTACATTGTGGCGGCGGTGATTTACCTGGTGATCACCCTGCTCAGTCAGTACATTCTCAAACGCATTGACCTGCGCGCGACACGTTTTGAGCGGAGGCCCAGCTAATGTTTGAGTATTTACCCGAACTGATGAAAGGGCTGCACACCAGCCTGACGCTAACCGTTGCCTCGCTGATTGTGGCACTGATTCTGGCATTGATTTTTACCATCATCCTGACGCTGAAAACGCCGGTGCTGGTGTGGCTGGTGCGGGGCTATATCACGCTGTTTACCGGTACGCCGCTGCTGGTGCAGATCTTCCTGATTTATTACGGACCGGGCCAGTTCCCAACGTTGCAGGAGTATCCGGCACTGTGGCATTTGTTGTCAGAACCGTGGTTATGTGCGCTGATTGCGTTGTCGCTGAACAGTGCGGCGTACACCACGCAGCTGTTTTACGGTGCGATTCGCGCGATCCCGGAAGGTCAATGGCAGTCCTGTAGCGCCCTGGGAATGAGCAAAAAAGATACGCTGGCGATCCTGTTGCCGTACGCGTTTAAACGCTCGCTCTCTTCTTATTCCAACGAAGTGGTGCTGGTGTTCAAAAGTACCTCTCTGGCTTACACCATTACGCTGATGGAAGTGATGGGATACAGCCAGTTGTTGTACGGACGCACCTACGATGTAATGGTATTTGCCGCGGCGGGGATTATTTACCTGGTCGTCAACGGCCTGCTGACGCTGATGATGCGTCTGATCGAGCGTAAAGCACTGGCATTCGAACGGCGGAATTAATGTAGCTGCATGCTGATACCGGATGCGGCGTGGACGCCTTATCCGGCCTACATAGTGCATAAATTCTTATTATGAAGACGGACAACCCACTAAGTTGTCCGTCTTTTTTTATTTCATACAAATTATTTACTCGCATTTATTGCATATAAATTCACTTGATGGCATTGTTATCCCATGCCGCAGACACGGCCAAAAATCATAAGATTGACAGACGGGAGTTCCATCATGAAAAAGTTAGTTCTTGCCGCATTACTTACTTCCTTTACTTTCGGTGCTTCTGCCGCAGAGAAAATCAATTTTGGCGTTTCAGCCACCTATCCACCCTTTGAATCTATAGGTGCTAATAATGAGATTGTCGGCTTTGATATCGACCTGGCAAAAGCCTTGTGCAAACAAATGCAGGCAGAATGTACTTTTACTAATCACGCGTTCGACAGCCTGATCCCGTCACTGAAATTCAGAAAATATGACGCCGTAATCTCCGGAATGGATATCACGCCGGAGCGTAGCAAACAGGTATCGTTTACCACGCCCTACTACGAAAACTCAGCCGTCGTGATTGCCAAAAAAGATACCTACAAAACGTTTGCCGATCTGAAAGGCAAACGTATTGGGATGGAAAACGGCACCACGCACCAGAAATATATTCAGGATCAGCACCCGGAAGTAAAAACTGTCTCCTATGACAGTTATCAGAATGCCTTTATCGATCTGAAAAATGGCCGTATTGATGGCGTATTTGGTGACACCGCAGTGGTAAACGAATGGCTGAAAACCAATCCGCAACTGGGCGTTGCTACTGAAAAAGTGACCGATCCGCAATACTTCGGCACCGGCCTGGGTATCGCTGTACGTCCGGATAACAAAGCTCTGCTGGAAAAACTGAATAACGCGCTGGCAGCAATTAAAGCTGACGGTACATATCAGAAAATCAATGACCAGTGGTTCCCACAGTAAGATTCAGAAAGCCGCACCTGCGGCTTTTTTATTGCTTCACCAGCAGCGTCAGCACTTCATAGTGCGCGGTGTGCGGGAACATATCAAAAAGCTGTACCCGTTCGATGCGATAACCAGGCAGTTCGCGGATATCTTTCGCCATAGTTTGGGCGTTACAGCTGGAGTAGATAATAAAACGCGGTGCCATCGTTGAGAGATAATCACACAGCGGTTTACCGATGCCGCGGCGCGGCGGGTTAACCAGCACCAGCTCCGGCACTTCCCCCTGAGCGGTGGCAAACTGCGTAGAGTCCAGCGCCTGAAATTGCAAACGCGTTAAGCCCAGTTCAGCGGCTGACTGCTTCGCACAGGCAATGGCCTCTGGTGCAATTTCGATCCCGGTTAACTGCATGTCAGGCGTCGCGCAGTGTAAACCAAAGCCACCCACACCGCAGAACAGATCCCACATATGTTTAACCGGCAGCTGTCGTACCCAGTCGCGCGCGGTGGCGTACAGCTGGCTGGCGACCGCCGGATTAGTCTGGAAGAAACTTTGCGGACGGATCCACAGCGGTACGTCATTAAAACGCTCTGCCAGTGCCTGTTGTTCGGTCAGGTAGATCTCCGTCTCCCCTTCCATAATCGCCATATGTACCGGCTGAATATTGACGGTAATAACTTTCAGCTGCGGTAATTGTTCCTGTAACCACGGCAGCGCCTTACGCAGTTGCGCCAGTTTGGTATCAGAACGCAGTACAAAACGCAGCATCATGCCGCCATCGCTCTGGCTTTCAGTCAGCAGAATGTATTTCAGTTCACCACGTTTACGCGCCACGTTGTAAGGCGTTAAACCCGCACGGGCGATAAACGGTTTTAGCGCCGCAAAAACGGGCGCAAATGAGGCTGGATAAAGCGGGCAGTCACAAAGGTCTTCCGGTGTACCATCCCGATGCAGCATACCGAGCAGTGGTTTTTCAACGCTACCACTCACCACCATTTTGGCTTTATTACGAAACCCTTGTTCCGGGCCTGACACCGGCGCACACCATTCCTCAACCGGAAAATCGGCGAGCAGATTTTTAAGATCGACGGTTTTAGCGGAGAGTTGCTCTGGAATCGGCTGCGTTATCCACTGACAGGAACGACAGCGACCCGCGTCGTAAAGTGCGCACTGCATACATTGACCTTCACATCATCAGGGGCGACGATTATACACATTATTGCAACTGGAAGAACCGCCGACTGGTCGAGGGAACGAACAGCAGCATCAGGATGAGCATATCCGGCAGCTTCTGCAGCATCAGGCTATGGAAGATTTCACGTTTTGATTCACCGGGAATGCTGAACAGCTCCGGATAACCATACCCCAGCGAAGCCGCCCACAAGTAACTTGCGGCTGTGATTTGTGTCAACAGATACAGCCAGCGCGCCCAGCGACGCCCTTTCACCAGTGAAAACGCACACCAGATCTCAATGAAAACCAGCACCAGACTGCTCAAAAAGACCAGCGTTAAACTCCAGGTTTGTACGCTGCGATGAATGAACTCGCCAATACCGCGCACGCCCAGCGTATTGAAAATCATCAGCACGTCGAGGCCACGGATCATAATAATGGCGAGCGCCGCCACCTGCACCAGCGCAGGCACATTCAGGCGAGCATGAGATGAAGATGTTTTCTTAAAAAATCCCAACGTTTCGTCTTCCATGAAAACAATGCCGCGACATGCGCAGCATTATGTAGCCAGGTTGGCAAATTTTAGTGTCTTCAGCCACGTCTTGCACGCTGGATGTCGCGTATCCGCTGTTTTTCTGCGCGCGCCATCAGATACCAGGCGATAAATCCGACAATTCCGACCGCGCCGAGGATCAATGTTGCCAGGGCGTTGATTTCCGGATTCACCCCCATCCGCACGCTGGAAAAGACCAGCATCGGTAAAGTGGTGGCTCCCGGCCCGGAAACAAAGCTGGCGATCACCAGATCATCAAGCGACAAAGTAAAAGCCAGTAACCAGCCAGAAATGATCGCGGGCATGATCATCGGTAGCGTAATGACAAAAAACACTTTCAGAGGCGTCGCACCGAGATCCATCGCGGCTTCTTCTATCGAGCGATCCAGTTCCCGCAGACGCGACGAAATAACGACTGCCACATAAGCCGTACAGAAAGTGACATGCGCCAGCCAGATGGTGAGCATACCGCGGTCCGCAGGCCAGCCAATAGCATGAGCAAGCGCGACGAATAACAACAACAGCGACAAACCCGTGATGACATCTGGCATTACCAGCGGTGCGGTGATCATGAAGGCAAAACCATTTGATCCGCGAAACCTGCCAAAGCGCACCAGCACGACCGCCGCAATAGTCCCGAGGATCGCCGCCGCCGTCGCCGCACAGGCCGCAATTGTCAGACTTAAACCAACCGCACTCATCATTGCGTCATCGCGCAATAATTCGCCATACCAGCGCGTTGACCAGCCGGCCCACACCGTCACTAACTTCGAGCTGTTAAACGAATAGATAACAAGCATCAGCATTGGCGCGTAGAGAAAGGTGAAGCCCAACAGCAAAATCACAATCCGCCAGGGCGAACGAACCACCGGTAAATTATTCATCCGTGTTCTCCCACGCTTTTTTGCTGATGTTTGTGGAACCACATTATCGGCATAATTAGCAGCAGCAACATGATGATCGCTACCGCTGAGGCCACCGGCCAGTCGCGGTTGTTAAAGAACTCCTGCCACAGCACGCGCCCGATCATGATGCTGTCCGGGCCACCGAGCAGTTCCGGGATCACAAACTCGCCCACAGCCGGGATAAACACCAGCATCGATCCGGCAATAATCCCACCTTTAGTCAGCGGCACGATCACAGTAAAGAACGTTTTCAGCGGTCGTGCACCGAGATCCAGTGCCGCTTCTACCAGCGAATAATCAATACGAATCAACGCGGTGTAAATCGGCAGCACCATAAACGGCACGTAGGCGTAAACAATGCCAATATAAACCGCAAAGTTGGTATGCAGAATGGTCAGCGGTTGATCGATAACCCCCAGCCACAGCAGAAAATTATTCAGCACACCGTTGTTTTTTAATATTCCCATCCAGGCGTAGACACGAATCAGAAACGAGGTCCACGACGGCAGGATCACCAGTAGTAATAAGATATTACGGGTCGAAAGCTTACTGTGCGCCACCGCCCACGCCAGCGGATAGCCGATCAGTAAACAGCAAATAGTCGAAATCGCCGCCACCTGTAACGACTGGAGATAAGCATCAAAATAGAGCGGATCGTCGGTCAGTTGCAGAAAATTACCGAGATTAAGAGTGATAGAAAGTTGCCCGTCAGCCCACTCCATCAATTCGGTATAAGGTGGAATAGCGCGCGCCATCTCCGCCAGGCTTATTTTAAAGACGATCAGAAATGGCAGCAGAAACAGCAAGATCAACCAGATATATGGCAACGCAATGACCAGTTTGCGCCCATGCTTCATTTGCAGCTGCGACAACCACAGCTTAAATCCGCCCGGCGGTTTCGACTGGGCAGCAGGTTCAAGTGTACTCATCTTTGCTCCTTAAACCGTCAGCACCACACAGCTGTCCACTTCCCAGCACAAACGTACTTCGTCGCCCCAGGTCGGTAACCCTTTACGATGGCGATGGGCGTTTTGTAGCTGGGCGCTAATCATCTGCCCACTTTTCAGACGAACGTGATACACCGAAAGATCGCCGAGATAGGCAATGTGTATCACCTCCCCCACCGCGAAGTTACAACCATTGGCGGGCGGTTCCTCGCAAAGCATGATTTTTTCCGGGCGAAGCGCCACATGCACCGGCACGTTATCAACAACCGAAGCATCCACATCGACTTTCAGTGGATGCACCAGCCCCGGCGAATAAAGCACCAGACCATCTTCCTGACGCTCTTTGAGTACACCTTCAAAGACATTAACCGAACCGATAAATTCAGCGCTGTAGCGGGTGGTCGGATGCTCGTAGATCTCTTCCGGCTCGCCAATCTGGACAAATTTCCCACGATTCATAATGGCGATGCGACCCGCCATGGTCATCGCCTCTTCCTGATCGTGAGTAACCATTACGCAGGTCACACCGACGCGCTCCAGAATATCCACCACTTCAAGCTGCATCCGGTCACGCAGCTTTTTATCCAGCGCGCCCATCGGCTCATCGAGCAGTAATAGTTTCGGGCGCTTGGCAAGGCTTCTGGCCAGGGCCACACGCTGACGCTGACCACCGGAAAGCTGATGCGGTTTGCGTTTGGCGAACTCCTGCATATGCACCAGCCCAAGCATCTCATTGACCCGGCTGGCAATTTCCGCTTTCGGTAGTTTGTCCTGCTTCAGGCCAAAAGCGATGTTCTGTTCCACGGTCATATGCGGAAACAGCGCGTAAGACTGAAACATCATATTGATGGGGCGCAGGTAAGGCGGCACCTGTGACAAATCGACGCCATCGAGCATAATCTGCCCGGCAGAAGGTTGTTCAAAACCTGCCAGCATACGCAGCAGCGTGGACTTGCCACAGCCGGATGCGCCCAGCAGCGCGAAGATTTCACCTTTGTAGATGGTCAGGCTGACATCATCCACCGCATGTTGACCATCGTAGGATTTGGTCAGGTTACGGATTTCTAATAGCGGCGTCAGCGCCTTACGGGTTTTCGCCTGCGGGCGAGGGATAGCGTCATTCACGGCTGCTCTCCGGCATTGAATGTGTGCAAGCGCACCATGATGGTGCGAATTGCCAGCGGGTGTGGTGCGCCCGTCCGGCATCTACGGCTGCGGATTATTTTCCGCTCTTCACTTTGGTCCACGCGCGGGTGCGCACACGGTCGATTTTCGGGTCCTGCACTTTCAGAGTGAACAGCTTCGCACGAACATCCGCAGGCGGATAAATACCCGGGTTATCACGGACTTCCGCACTCACCAGCGGCGTGGCTGCTTTATTGGCGTTAGCATAGAACACATGGTCAGAGATATGTGCCACCACATCCGGGCGTAGCAGGTAATTCAGGAACTGATAGGCTTCGTCTTTGTTTTTGGCATCCGCAGGCATGGCGAATACATCAAAGAACGCCATCGCCCCTTCTTTTGGAATCGAGAACGAGACATTCACGCCATTCTTCGCTTCCTTCGCGCGGTTTGACGCCTGCCAGACATCGCCCGCCCAGCCAATAGCGACACAGATGTCACCATTCGCCAGATCATTGATGTATTGGGATGAATGGAAATAACGAATGTTCGGGCGCAGCTTTAACAGCAGATCGGTAGCCGGTCCGGTGTAATCATCCGCTTTAGTGCTGTTAGGATCTTTGCCGAGATAATTCAGCACGGTAGCAAACACTTCTTCTGGCGCATCCAGGAAAGAGACACCGCAGCTTTTCAGTTTTTCCAGATTTTCAGGTTTGAGGATCAAGTCCCAGCTATCGACGGGCGCGTTTTCGCCCAACACCGCTTTAACTTTATCGACGTTATAGCCAATCCCGGTCGTCGCCCACATATAGGGCATAGCAAATTTATTGTCGGGATCGTGTTTGGCGACCAACTTCAGCAGCTCCGGATCGAGATTCTTCCACTCCGGCAATTTGCTTTTATCCAGCGGCTGGAAAACTCCCGCTGTCAGCTGGCGCTCAAGAAAGCTTGCTGACGGCACCACCAGATCAAAGCCGGTGCTCCCCGCCATTAATTTGCCTTCCAGTACTTCGTTAGAATCGAAAACATCGTAGACGACTTTAATACCGGTTTCTTTTTCAAAGTTGGCCACCGTGTCCGGGGCGATATAATCAGACCAGTTATAAATGTGGAGTGTTTTTTGTTCAGCCGCGAGCGTGCTGACAGAGACGGCCATCAGAGCCCCCGCAACCAGACCCGATAGCCATTTTTTATTTAAGGCGGTCATATCTCTTTCCTTCTGAAAATTCGTTAACAAACGAACAAAAGTTGTCACACTGAAAGATATGCAATAAACGTGCATATTTTTATCGGCGCGGTGTAAGAAAAGAGAACTCTCTCCCGGCCTGCACTGCTCACTATATAAAAGCATCGCAAGAATAACTTTAGCCAGGGTTTGAGACTATAGCTCGGATTAAAAAACGGTATTTAACAAATTTTTATGCGTATTTGCTCTATGTGATAAAGCCAAATCGGCACAAGAGAAGTGAATTAATCTTTAATAAAAGGTTAAAAACAGCGGATAATTTTGCGGCACGCAGTCACTGCGGCAGCGACTGCGTGCTCGAAAGGAGTTATCAGTGGAGGAAATAGTTTTCGGTAACGTTATTTTGCCCTTCATCGTCAGTCGGTAACAGCAGTTGATGGGCATTAGCTTCAAGAATGACCATCGAAATCTGCTCTTCGCTCTGACGCACGAACCATGCAAACTGCTCATAGGTTACGCCCTGCATAACGGATAAAGACTGGCAAACCACCAGCTTTGGCAGATTATCATCCTGCATATCAAGAAATGCTTTCACGGTCAGCGAACTGGCATTGATGGCTGATAAATCCGCCGCCAGCGGCAATACGGCTGAAGGTCGGACTTCCGCCATGGCAGAAAACAGGATCGTGTTATCGATCAGATCGATTTTGGCATCAAAGACACCGTCGAAATTCTGCATATGGGGCAGATGCAGAGCCTGACAGTTATCACATTCAAAGAAACTCATCCCCAGGTCATCGAGCCATTGACGCAACGTATCCAGACCAGGAACGACCAGCGATGTCATAATTTTGTACAACCTCTTCCGATAAAAAGACCGGCACAGCTTACGCAAAAAGCGCAGGCAAAACCATGATCAGTAATGTGATTGCGACTAACCACCCGTTTTCAGGCAATATTCTGTCGTAGCGTGGCGTTCGATCCAGCGGATCATTTTACCCGCGATGTCGATACCGGTGGTTTTTTCTATTCCTTCCAGCCCTGGCGACGCATTCACTTCCATCACCAACGGCCCGCGATTAGCACGCAGAATATCCACACCAGCAACGTCCAGCGCCATCGTTCGCGCGGCTTTTATCGCGATTTCACGCTCCTGTGGTGTGATACTGGCGACGCTTGCCGCGCCGCCACGATGCAAATTGGAACGAAAATCGCCCTCTTTCGCTCGCCGTTCAATCGCAGCGACTACTTCATCGCCAACAACCAGACAGCGGATATCGCACCCTTGCGCCTCTTTGATATATTCCTGCACCAGAATATGCGCGTTCAGACCGCGGAAAGCGTCAATCACGCTTTCCGCCGCCTGACGCGTCTCCGCCAGCACGACACCAATTCCCTGCGTGCCTTCAACCAGCTTGACCACCAGCGGCGCACCACCGACCATGTCGATTAAATCGCTGGTATCATCCGGCGAATGCGCAATGCCCGTGACAGGCAGGTCGATGCCCTGACGCGCCAGCAGTTGCATGGAACGCAATTTGTCACGCGCCCGGGCAATGGCGACCGACTCATTGAGCGGATAGCTCCCCAGCATCTCGAACTGGCGCAGTGCCGCCGTCCCATAAAAGGTAATGGCGGTGCCAATACGCGGGATCACTGCGTCAAAATGGGGTAACTTGCGGCCTTTGTAGTGAATAGAAGACGCCGCAGGATTTATGTTCATGTAGCAAGAAAGCGGATCAAGAATTTCAACCAGGTGACCGCGCTGTATAGCGGCTTCACGCAGCCGCTTACACGAATAGAGCGTTCCATCCCGGGACAATATGGCAATTTTCACCCTGCACCTCTCTGTCAGACCTGGTCAAAAGCCCGCGTATCATACATCGACGTGGCAGTTTTAGCGCGTCGCCCAACCCTGTTTGTGCAAATAATCCAGAATAAATGGGCGGCTTTCTTTAATGATTGTTCGGCGGATATGATCGCTCCAGGTATCCCGGCGATTATTGCTGCCACGGGTGAGGTAATATTCCGCCAGTTGCTCGTCATACTGCGCCAGTGCGTCTTTATCCAGCGGTTGATAGCTGTTTTCATGCACCAAAATGGAGGCCGGTAAACGCGGCTTAAGATCCGGATTATCCGCAGGCCAGCCAAGGCACAGCCCAAACAGCGGCAGAACATGCTGCGGTAATTTCAGCAGTTCCGTCACCGCTTCAATATTATTGCGCAGGCCGCCGATATATACCCCGCCCAATCCCAGCGATTCCGCTGCGGTTAATGCATTCTGCGCCATCATTGCCGTATCAACGACACCGAGCAACAGTTGTTCCGCCAGGCCGAGCTGAGCATCCGGACAGATCTGTAAATGGCGGTTAAAGTCGGCACAGAACACCCAAAACTCCGCCGCTTGTGCTACGTGTTTTTGCCCGCCGGTCAGCGTCACCAGTTCTTCACGTAACGCTTTGTCGGTAATGCGAATAATGCTACTGCACTGCAAAAAACTGGAACTGGACGTCGCACGGGCGCTGTTAATAATCGCCTCACGCTGCGCTTCGGAAATGGGTTCATTAGTGAAATGGCGAATGGAGCGATGGCCACAAATAAGTTCAATGGTTGGCGTCATTATCTTTTTCTCTTTCTGAACGTGAATATTGCGGTGGATGGTTCATCAGCTGTGGGGCAAGACGTTTTGCCACCTGAAGAATAACCACCACCGCAGCGGGAATCATGAGCAAAACACCGAGAAAAATCATCAGAATCTGCACTTCTGGCCGAGAAAATGGCTCAGGTAGCGACAGGGAGTCGCTTACCGACAGCAGCGCCACCGCCAGCAACATCATTCCGATAAATTCCAGTATCAACACGCTTTTAGGCAATTTACCGATCGCGCGCATACGCTTCCCTCTGCAAAGTGAGCCTTCAGTCTAAAACTTTTCACTGTATTGTGTTTAACAGTTATAGCTTTTATCAATTAATGCAACAGGTTAAACCTACTTTCAGCGAATACATTTTAGCGTGATCATTACAGGCATAAATCTATGAGGAGAGAAATAATGCAAACCGTTATTTTTGGTCGTCCGGGTTGCCCTTACTGTGTGCGTGCAAAAGATCTGGCTGAGAAATTGAGCAATGAACGCGATGATTTCCAGTATCAGTATGTAGATATTCGTGCGGAAGGGATCACTAAAGAAGATCTACAACAAAAGGCAGGTAAACCCGTAGAAACCGTGCCGCAGATTTTTGTCGATCAGCAACATATCGGCGGCTATACCGATTTTGCTGCATGGGCGAAAGAGAATCTGGACGCCTGATCGTCTGACAAGCCCTCGCGTTGAGGGCTTTATTGATTTTTTCTGTGCTGTGGTTTAAACAAACTACTGATAAATAAGAAACACAATGCCCCCAGCGCACACCAGAACACCGCACTTAATAACCATGCCAACTCTTGCCAGAATGAGCGCGTCGGTGAAAAAAACAGCCGCATAATGAGCATCGAACAGGGTGCCGCCAGCATTGCGCCAAACAGAGGTTTCAGGACTTCTCTACGATGTGAAAAGAAGCTGGCAACTGCACCAGGAAGAATGAAAAATAGCAAACCGATTTCAGGATGCCCGGCAGCCCGAAAAGCGCCTTTCATGTGCGTCGCCAGAAAAAGACACACCACAATGAAGAGGACAAAACAGCAGATTGCCCCCGCCCAACGTTGTTTATGTTTCACTCGTTCCTCCTGACACTGCGTCTATCGAACACATTTTTCGCCAGTGTGGCGTTCAGTAAGATAAAGCCGCTTCGCATTCCATGCTAATATAGGCCAACGCAATTCATATAGCCGTTGATACCTAATGTGATTACACTAGTAAAATATATTGTTACTTTACTATCTTTTAGGTGCGCTGAATGAATCTGCGCCCTGAATTCTGGTAAAAAACATTATCGTAAATTACCATTTCTTTCAACAGCTTACTAGTAAACAAGAAGTTAGCCTCCGTGAATATAAACGTCGCCGAATTGTTAAATGGGAATTACATTCTGTTATTATTTGTGGTCCTCGCGCTTGGGCTATGTCTCGGGAAATTACGACTTGGTTCGATCCAACTGGGTAATTCCATTGGCGTTTTAGTCGTATCGCTGTTATTAGGCCAACAACATTTCAGCATTAACACCGACGCGCTTAATCTTGGCTTTATGCTGTTTATTTTCTGCGTCGGGGTCGAAGCCGGACCGAACTTTTTTTCCATTTTTTTTCGCGATGGGAAAAATTACCTAATGTTAGCACTGGTGATGGTTGGCAGTGCGCTGGTGATCGCCTTAGGGTTAGGTAAGCTGTTTGGCTGGGATATTGGCCTGACGGCCGGTATGTTAGCTGGCTCTATGACGTCGACACCGGTTCTGGTCGGTGCTGGCGATACACTGCGTCATTCCGGCATGGAAAGCAGGCAGCTCTCACTGGCACTGGATAATCTGAGCCTCGGGTATGCCTTAACCTATTTAATCGGTCTGGTGAGTTTGATTGTTGGTGCGCGTTACTTGCCGAAATTGCAGCATCAGGACTTACAGACCAGCGCCCAGCAAATCGCCCGCGAACGTGGCCTGGACACTGATGCCAACCGTAAGGTTTATTTACCGGTGATCCGCGCCTACCGCGTCGGCCCGGAGCTGGTGGCCTGGACCGACGGCAAAAATCTGCGTGAACTGGGTATTTATCGACAAACTGGCTGCTACATTGAACGTATTCGACGTAACGGGATTCTGGCGAATCCAGACGGTGATGCTGTGCTACAAATGGGCGATGAAATAGCGTTGGTAGGCTATCCCGACGCCCACGCACGACTCGATCCCAGCTTCCGTAACGGCAAAGAAGTTTTCGATCGTGACCTTCTCGACATGCGTATCGTCACTGAAGAAGTGGTCGTTAAAAACCATAACGCCGTGGGCAAACGTCTCGCACAACTGAAGTTGACCGATCACGGTTGCTTCCTTAACCGCGTCATTCGTAGCCAGATTGAGATGCCGATAGATGACAACGTCGTGCTTAACAAAGGTGACGTTTTACAAGTCAGCGGCGATGCCCGTCGCGTAAAAACCATCGCCGATCGCATCGGCTTTATCTCGATTCACAGCCAGGTCACTGACTTGCTGGCATTCTGCGCCTTCTTTGTTATTGGGCTGATGATCGGGATGATCACCTTCCAGTTCAGCACATTCAGTTTCGGCATGGGGAACGCTGCCGGGTTGTTATTCGCCGGAATTATGCTGGGCTTTATGCGCGCTAACCACCCGACCTTCGGTTACATTCCGCAGGGTGCATTAAGCATGGTGAAAGAGTTCGGCTTAATGGTGTTTATGGCAGGCGTTGGTCTGAGCGCCGGTAGCGGTATTAATAACGGCCTGGGCGCGATTGGCGGTCAGATGTTGATTGCCGGATTGATTGTCAGTCTTGTGCCAGTGGTTATCTGTTTCTTGTTCGGTGCTTATGTATTGCGAATGAACCGCGCACTGTTGTTCGGCGCAATGATGGGCGCACGCACCTGCGCGCCGGCAATGGAGATCATCAGTGATACAGCTCGCAGTAACATCCCGGCGCTGGGCTATGCGGGCACCTATGCAATCGCCAACGTCCTGCTGACGCTGGCAGGGACAATCATCGTCATGGTATGGCCAGGATTAGGATAAAACTGAAGTTGCCCTGAAAATGAAATTTTTTTGCACAACCGCAGAACTTTTCCGCAGGGCATCAGTCTTAATTAGTGCCACTGCTTTTCTTTGATGTCCCCATTTTGTGGAGCCCATCAACCCCGCCATTTCGGTTCAAGGTTGATGGGTTTTTTGTTGCCTGAAATTTAAGCTGTTTAAAATCATGATGTTAGAAACACTGTTTTTTAACGATGGCGACAAAATGGCGGCAGCGTCAAAGAGAGAGCGCCACCTGTCCTGATTTCATTGGATGCGGCTGAACCGGATTTGACTCTTTTGGCGTTGCAATCGAACGAACAAAAGTTTCATGGGTAACAAAAGTATGGCTGCAGTTAATGTTCTGGCACTGGTTGTAACGCTCTTTGGTCAATGAAGATACCTGAAAACTGCTGCGAGTATGGGCGGCACTTCCACACAGTGGGCAAATCATCATTTTTCGAGTTCTCCCCATTTTTGCTAAATTCACAATAATGATACCGCATTATTCCATTTTGCAAACTTAAAAGTTCTCCATTGCGAAGAATCATTCCATTTCGAAATCATCAATCCTCACTTCAAGCTCCAGACTGGTCGTAAAACCATTATCCGGGCTGACAGTATGTGTCAGGGTGGTAATGGTCCATTCCGCATCATCTATCGGCTGTTTAAAGCCACTGACCTTCACAGGCATTTCCGTGTAGAGATCTGCCCGACCTTCCGCCAGTTGTAGCGAGAATGACGCAACACCGCGTTGCAGGCGTTCCCACTGCATTTTCGCCGCTCGTTCGGCGTTGCTCCGGTTGGCATAAGTGCGATTAAGTACCAGCACGTTTTCATCCGTCCCCACCAGGTAATCGCCCTGCTTCGCTTCCGGCTCTTTCTTCTGCTTCTTAGTCCTGCGCTTACGCTTCACCGTGGTGCTTTCTTTCTTCGCGGGTTCGCGGGTATGCAACCAGCTGGCAATTACGCCCGTGTAGGCTCCGCGATCTGCCAGGGTAAAGCGGTGACTGTCGCCGTCCTTCCGTGTGATAGTGATCACCGGCAGTGGTTTACCGCTGGCGCTTTTACCCTGTCCCTGCCGGATGAATAACAGATTGCCATTTTTCACCGACGCAATAGCACCGTACTGGCGCGCCAGCCGCATCAGAAAACTGCCGTCACTCTCATTGGTCTGGTCTATATGCTCCACGGGTTTATCCGACAGGTCTTCACCCAATGCCATCTTCAGTTTGTGCCGCGCAGCTATTTCCTTCACCACTTCCCCAACGGTGGTCTTGTGCCACGATTTTTCACGGCGGGTATTCAGGGTTTCACGAAAATCAGCACTTCGCGCCCGGATAGTCAGGCGGTCCGGTGCGCCAGTGTGTTCAATCTCGTCCACCGTGAATGCTCCTTTCGGGAAAAGCGGCTGCCCCTTCCAGCCCAGCGCCAGCGTAATGACCGCACCACGGCGCGGCAGCACGATTTTTCCGTCGGCGTCGTCCAGCTCCAGATCAAGCTGGTCTGCTTCAAAGCCCCGGTTATCCGTCAGCGTCAGCCCCATCAGGCGGTTGTCCAGCACAGTGGTGATATCCCTGCCTTCAATACTGATGCTGAATGCCGGAGTTTTGTTGCCTTTGTTAAGCAGTTCAGAGCTGAAATTCACGACAGCAGCCCTCCCACCGTTTTACTGATATCGCTTAAGGCAGACGTTGCCGTGTCCTGCAGATTATTCAGCTGCGCACTGAGATCACCGAACATATCGGACAGGGATTCATCCACCCGTTTGAGCGACAGAGTGAACTCAATCCGGCGCGGCATACCGTCGCGGAAAAACTCCGTTTTAGTCTGATTCAGTCCCTCAATCACATACATGCCGTAAATCGTGCCGCTGCCTTCAATCAGGGGCCATGCTTTCCCCTGTTCTGCCATCTGCTCAAGTGCCAGCAACGACAGCCTGCCACCTGTTATCTCCGGCATAAGAACACCGGAAAGCGTCAGCATGTCGTTGTCCGGTCCCAGAAACTGCGTGGACGGACGTCGGTTTACCCGGCTGTTTGCCGCATGTCGCCAGCTGCGTTGATACTGCAGTTCCTGATACGGCGCGGTGCGCAGCATAAACACGTACAATCCCAGCACCATCATCATGCGTCGTATCCCCCCTGATCGCTGTAGTTACTCCTGGCTTTTGCCTTCAGCCTGCGTTCACGTTCATCAAGCTGTCGGGCCACCTCCCGCGCAATATCCTGCGCACTTTGTCCTGGCTGCGTCTGGATGATGATCTGCGTCGGTGCCTCAATCCGTTGAGCGGGCGGCACAGTGGCTGCACGACTCACCATCGCTTCGCCGCCTTTCGCGGGAAGTGCCAAAGGATGTAACGGCGGAAGCTCTGCAGGCGCGGCAGCAACGCCCATCATTCCGGCAACAACGGCAGCCAGTGCAGCTGTATTTCTCCGGCTGGTCACATTTGCCGGGCCGTTAACAATTTCCGGCCCGTTCTCACCGACAATGCCAAACTGCCCGCGCGGGATATACCCACCGCTGTCATACATCCCCGCAAAACCATATCCCCATGATGGAAAACCACCTGATGGCATCATCACTTTACCGTCTGTATTCACCGTCGCAGGTTGCTGACGCGTCACGCTTTCCGGCAGTTTTGCCTTTGCGGCCTCTTTACTGACAATGCCAAGTTTCTCCAGCAACCAGGAAACGCCGGATTTCAGCGAGTCCAGCGGATGCATGACCATATTCAGCCCTTCCGCCAGCGCCTCCCCGAATCGTCGCCCCATTGCCGCTGCGCTCTGCAGTTCGGCAGAGGTCGACTTAACGGGCGTCAGCAGATCAGTAAACCAGCCCCACAACGCCTGTACTTTGTCGCCAATCCACTGGAACACGGGCTTAAGCGGTTCGAATGCAGCACTGATGGGACCTGCCGCCGCTTTGAATCCTTCCACCACGCCACCGAGAAATGCGGTGATGGGTTGCCAGTATTTCCAGACAACCAGCGCCACGCCCGCCAGTGCAGTAACCACAAGACCTATCGGACTGAGCAGAGCACCTAACAGACCAGATACGGCATACAGGGCAACGCGCAGCATCGCCAGCGGACCGGATGCCAGCACACGCAGCACCGCGCCTGCGGCAGCCAGTCCACCGCGCAGTGCTGCCAGTGGATTCATAAACATCACAGCAACCGCACGTAAACCGGATAATCCAGACCGCAAAAGTGCAACCGGCGCACCTGCTACCGTTTTCAGGACATTTCCCGTCAGTGATGCCGTGCGGCGCAAAGACGACAACGGCGCAGTAAGTAAACCTGCGGCGTTGCCCGATGAAGCAAGCCCGCGTCGCAGCAGTGCCAGTGGTGCGCCAGCCAGCCAGGACAACGCGCTGCTGGTTCGAGTTACTGCTGCCGTAACGGAAGGTAACGTTTTGATACCCAGCACAGAGAATCCCAGACGGATCACTGCCAGCGGCCCCAGCACTGCAGCCAGCGCCACCGCTAAGGTGCCGAGGCCCACGGTAACGGCAGCCACCACAGCGGCTACTTTCATCAGTGTGCCTGTCAGTTCCGGGTTAGCTTCCACCCAGCGACGCAACGCCCCTGTGACGCTTTTCACCGTGTACAGAATATCCATCAGCGGCTGGCGCAGCGTTTCGCCCAGGCTGCTGAAGGTGTTCTGTGCTCCGGTTTTGACCAGCAACCACTGCGCAGAAAGTGAATCCTTGTTGATGTCGGATTCTTTCTGCATGGAGCCGAGCGCATCATTGCCCGCTGTCAGTTTTAACTGACGCTGCAGTTCCGGCAGGTTGTTTGCCAGTTTCGCCGCGTCATCGCCAAACTCTTTACCAAACAACATGGTCATGGCAGACAGACGCTTATCCTGCGGCAGTGCGTTCACCTTCTCCAGCACGCGCTGGATGGTTCCCATCGCATCCTTCGTCATCTGCTTTTCAATCACTTCAGGATTGAGTTTCAGCAGATTCATCCCTTCAAAGAAACTCTTGCTTTGCATGGTGGCAATGGACAATTCACGCACCATCGCGTTTGCTGCACTGGCTGCAACCTCTGGCGCAGCGCCCAGTGTAAGGAAGGTGGAACCCAGCGCCGCCGCTTTACGATAATCCAGACGATCAGCCACACCGCCCAGACGTTGCATGACATCAATGATGTCTGCCCCTTTCGACATGGCGTTATCATCCAGATAGTTCAGCGCATCACCGAGCTGTTCAATATTGCGGGTAGGGATTTTGTAGAGCTGGGCGATTTTCCCCAGACTTTCTGACAGTTCATCCGCAGGCAACTCAAAGGCTGTTGCCGCCTTTGCTGCCGTGCTGGCGAAGGCCAGCAGATCACGTTTCTGGTCTTCCCAGCTGTCGTCAGGGTTTGCGATGTTCATGCGCGCACCACCTTCAACCAGTGCGGCGAAGTCCACCGCACCGTTTTCCATCGGCAACTGTTCGCTGGCAGCTTTGATGGCATCCTGCATTTCATAAAAACGTGCAGTGCGGTTGCCATTATCGTCACGCAGACCATTGACCTGCTTTGCCACACCTTTCATGGCATCTTCCATGCTGGTATAGCTTTTTACTGCCGCCATCACTGGCGTCCCCATTGCCAGCCCTGCAGCCGTGGTGGTGGCTCCGGCTCCTGCGATGCGATCGCGCACCTCCAGAGAACGAGCATAACTGGCACGCGCTGCATTCATCCTGCGCTGAGCTTCCCCCAGTCGCTTCAGCCGCGCCTCCTGTTTCGACAGTTCCTGGTTATAACGTGATGTTTCACGGGCTAAACGGGCAGTTGCTCCCGCATCATCTTTCGCAGAAATTCCCGCCCGGTACAGTTCTGCACGCACAAGCGCCGTTTGCTTCTGCAAATATTTTTGTTGTTCTTCCAGGCGTTGGACTGCCAGCGTTTGCCGACCTAAAGCCACAAGGTGCCGTTGTGATGGTTGTTCCATCGACTCCAGCTCAGAGCTAAGCAAATTAGCCTTCTGTCTGGCATAGTTCAGCCTGTCGCCTAACTTCTTGTTATCGACCTGCAGCTTGCGAAATTTTTCCAGGCTGTTACCCGCCTGATTGAGTTGCTTTAATGCGTCACGGGAGTTTCTGATTGCGCCAGCCAGCTCTTTCGAACTGGCCTGTGCAGCACGGAATGGGCGGGTGAGTTTGTCAACCGCATTAAGAATGACCTGCAGGCGCAGGTTATTATCACTCATCGTTGGCCCCGCTTCTCTGAATCGCTTTATACCGCCATTCCAGCACTTCGGTCAGCGGCATAACGCCAGTAACGGATGGCGGCCAGTGAAAGATGGTGGCAATATCTGCCACCAGATCGTCAACCGTCAGGCTGTCGGTAAACCGGCAAGCACCGACTTCTTCAACAAAAAAGTGACAACCTCAACCGACATGGCAGTGAGATCTGCCGGGTCCATCTCTGCAATTTCCTGTGCGGTCAGTGCCGGGCTGGAGATACGGGGGATCACGGTCATCATCGCGTTCACATCCATATCCATAATGGCCTGCAGGCGTGTACCGCGCAGCGCACCGGACTGCGGTTTACGCAGCACAATTTCGGTGATTTCTGTTTTACCGCGCTTGATAGGGGTATCCAGTTGAATGGTCTTTTCAGTCTGCTTATCGCTCATTTTGCTGTCCTGTAAATTGGGTTCTGGCGCGGTATCCCGCGCCGTTCAGATACATCAGAGGCCGAGGGCGTTGCGGTGCGCTTCCATCAGGTCCACACCGTCCACAATTTCCACCATGTTGATAAGGTCCACTTCATAGAGCACCTCACCATTGATGGTCAGCTTCGCGTAGCTGTTGGTACTGGTCACTTTGGTGGTGTTGCTTTCGCCCGTCTTCCACTCACCGGAATCCACTTCTTTGTGACGTCCACGCACCACAAGCTCCACGGCCTGCACTTCCCCGGTATCGTCACGCTGGATAGAGCCGGTAAAGCGCAGCTGGATGCCATCCACCGTGGCTTTGCCCATCTGCTTAAACAGCAGCAGTTCAGTACCACCAATGGAAAATTCTGTGTCCAGCGCACTGTCATCAAGCCCCAGATCCACATCCACTGCCCCCGGCATTCCGCCGCCGCGATACTTCTCATATTTGCGGGTGAATTTCGGCAGCGTCAGCGACTCAACGATCCCCTGCCAGTTGTTCCCGTCGTTAAACAGGTTCAGGTGTTTTAATTTGCGTGGTAAAGCCATGTTGTCCCCTTACGCGCTGACCTGGCTGGCGAAATTCACCAGGTACTGATCGGTGATGCGCTGACGCAACATCAGGTTTTCAAGTGGCGGCACTGGCGTGTAGTCGTAGTCGATGGTGAGTTTTCCGGCTTTCAGAGTGTCTTTGTCGTTCACCGACTCGTCCAGCCAGCAATCACCACCAATGAGATACCCCTGACTGACCAGGCTGCGCATTTTGGCGCGGATGCCCTCGATAATGTCGCGCGCCAGCGACGGGTTCAGCGGTTTGTCCACTGCCCACATGTGTGCTTCTGCCATCGTGTCCATCAGCACCTGCGCCGTGCGGGTGTAGTTTTCGAAGGCAAAGAGCGGGTCATCACTCAGGCAGCGGGAACCCCAGAAGCGGAAACCGTCTTTGCGGATAAGGGTGGTGACGTCGTTCTGGTTCAGCAGTCCAGCATCGGTTGCCGTGTCCTGCAGATCCCAGAACACATCAGCAGAAATTCCAGTGACACCGTTAACGCCCACATTGGACAGGCTTTTGTGCCATCCGGTCTGATCATCAATTTTGGCACGCAGACCAAGCGCACGGGCGGTGGCATAAGCCGTTGCTTCGGCATTCAGCACCGTATCCCAGCCAGTAAAGTCAGGCCAGATCAGCATCCCTTCGCGCTGGCTGAAGTTTTCGCGGTAAGTGATCGCCTCCTGCACAGTCTTGCAGCCATACGCTGACAGGTAAGCAAACCCACGCAGGCTTTGCGCCACGCCCAGCAACTCAGTAGCTACCGCCTTGGTGTCGTGGCCTGGCACACCGAGAATGCGCGGTTTAACGCCGAGCTGTGACTGGGCAGATAACAGGGCTTTCATACCTGTTTTTTTACCTTCAGCAGTCACTGCGCCGATGATATTGGTCGTGGTTTCTTCTTCCGTTTCACCCTGCGGCACACGCACAACAACGGTCACGGGTTTTGCCTGGTCAGCGATGGCATCCAGCGAACGGGCCAGCGTGCCGGACTCACCCGCTTTACCGCTGGCAGTCAGCACATCAGTGATCAGCACGGGTTTATTAAGAGGAAACATTTTTGCATCGGCATCATCGCCCGTGCAGACCATACCCACGATGGCGGTGCTCACCGTGGTAATGGATCGGGTGCCTTCGTTGACTTCAACAACGCGCACCCCGTGGTGGTAATCCTGAGCCATAGTGGCGAACCTCCTGATTGGATTAGGCTTCGCCCTATGTTGAAGTGATTGTGCCTGACAAACAGCTAAGCGCAGTTGTACCGTTATTCACACAAAATGACGGTATTTGTCTGCTTGCAGGGATAATCAAAATAATGCTGATTCAGGGAGATTCATTGCTCTTATTTGCCGGAAATTTTCTATAAATGGTAGAAACGCCTACATCAAAAATCAGTGCAATACGCAGTCTTGATTCTCCGGCCTCGAGTAAACGTCCAATCTGTGCCCACTGTTCGGTGGTCAACTTAGGACGGCGTCCACCTACTCTGCCTTTAGCACGAGCTGCAGCCAGCCCTGCCCTGGTACGTTCAACTATCAGTTCGCGTTCCATTTCAGCCAGGGCACCCATGACATGAAAAAAGAAACGGCCCATTGGGGTACTGGTATCAATACTGTCAGTCAGGCTTCTGAAATTCACACCACGCTGGCGCAACTCTTCTATCAGCGTAACAAGATGCCGCATACTGCGCCCCAACCTGTCCAGCTTCCAGACAACCAGCGTGTCTCCTGCCGATAGTGTCCTGAGCAGTTTTTTCAGCCCCGGTCTGTCGGACTTAGTGCCACTGATTTTATCCTCAAAAATCCGCTCACATCCCGCGCAGTTCAGTGCATTACGTTGCAAATCGGTGTTCTGGTCATTTGTTGACACGCGTACATAGCCAATAAGCATGATCATCCCCCTGAATAAAAACCGGAGATGATGCCAGTTAGCCGTAATCTCTGCATTTTCTTAAACGTTGGTTTGGGAGAAGCGGCGAAAAGGGATGTGGGCACAGGAGATAATCAGATACCGGATATGGGTAGCTTCATGCTTTCTGTTTCAAGTGTTGGGTATCAAAAATTGCCATCCGGTTTGATTCTTCAATGGGGATCAATCGGTACTACAGACATTCCTAAAGATTTAGTAACTCATTTCCCGATTGCATTTCCAAACAGATGTCTGCGTGTTTTGGTCTCACAAGACTACACACCAGATAGCGGGGCTGTTGGTTATATTGCCTGTGCAGGTTTTAGTGCCGACCCAGTTAAGTTTATTACCAGAGCCAACCAACCAGGCCTCGGCGCTTCATTTTTAGCGTTAGGCTGTTAATTTAGCTATATGGAGTGAAAAATGAATTACATATATTCCGCGACTACAAACTCTTTCTATCCGCTGGAGATGAAAGAGGATTACACTCAAGCTGACTCATGGCCAGATGATGCTGTTGAAGTTGATGAGCAAGTGTATATTGAGTTTTCCGGATTACCGCCGAAAGGAAAAATCCGTATCGCTGGAGAAAATGGTTTTCCTGCATGGTCTGAAATTCCACCACCAACACATGAGGAACAGATTACTGCAGCCGAACAGGAAAAGCAGCAACTGATTAATCAGGCCAACGATTATATGAACAGTAAACAATGGCCTGGTAAGGCGGCTATTGGTCGTCTGAACGGTGAGGAACTGGCGCAATATAATTTGTGGCTGGATTACCTGGACGCACTGGAACTGGTGGATACCTCCAGTGCTCCAGATATTGAATGGCCTACACCTCCGGCAGTTCAGGCCAGATGACATCCGGCGCGGTGCTGGTATCTGTTGCCGTCACCGCGTCAATGTAATCCAGCACAGCGTTAAGTCTAGTTGTTTCTGCCTGCGTCAGTTTACGTCCGGCCTGCAATTTCAGTTGAATCAGACTGATGGAAGCCATTGCAGTATCAATCAGCGACTGGCGCTGTGCTTCTGCCGCTTCTACTGCGGCGCTATGCTGTGCCTCGGTATCCGTCACCCATTTCTCACCATCCCATTTATCGTATGGCGTTAACGGTGAAAGCGTGACATAACCGTCTTTGATGGCACCGATATAATCCACTGTAACAGCTGCGCCATTTTCAGTTGAGTAAACGGTCTCATTGCGATGGTCTTCTTCATGGCTCCATCCCTTACCCGTAAATACTGCCACTTTTCCCGGAATGTTTTCGCCAGGGTCAATACCAGTGGAACAGGCGGGCATACTTACGCCAGTATTAATATATTCATCAGACCAGCCCGTATACTCAGATGTTTCTGCATCATAATAAAAACAACGCATATCGCCCGGCACTGTAGCCAGCCCATTTTCATCAAAAACAGGTTTCATTATTTAGCCCTCACCAGAAAGTTAAATGCAATATTTCGCGGTCTGACAGCAACAAAATTCACACCATCACCCACAGAGTTACTGGTGAAATTAAATCGTGAAAATCCTGGCTGATTTCCGGCGATGCCATCATGAAAGTTAATTGCGTGTCCCGCACCTTCGCCTATATTTCCGGCACGCTGAGAAAAGTTTGTAGCTGCCTGCCAGCTTAATAATTCGCGACCACCGTCTGCACCTCGCCCGTCATCCCAGATACGAATGAAATCACCGCGGGCTTCAGGTAATACCAGCGAAGGAAACACTTTCGCCAGCACAGGATAATCAGTGGCAGAGAATTTCGCGCCGTTGAACTTCAAAAACACCATACCGGACCAGCTGTCGATGACAGAATTTGGCATTGCAGCGGAGGGCCAGAAGAACGGAACGCCAATAGCAGGAGCACCTTCTCCCAAACCAAGGTATGCGAGAAGACCAGCTACATCCTTTCCACTCAAATTAGTCAGCGTATTGTCCAGCGGTTGTTTACCTGCCAGCGCATTAAGCATTGTCGTGGCAAAGTTCGGATCATTCCCCAGTGCCGCCGCCAGTTCGTTCAGTGTATCCAGTGCAGCAGGTGCAGAACCCACCATTGCCGCAATCGCCGATTTCACAAAAGCCGTGGTGGCAATCTGTGTATTGTTGACCGACTGTGCCGCAGTAGGTGCTGTTGGCGTTCCGGTGAGTGCCGGACTCGACAACGGCGCTTTCAGTGCCAGCGCATTGTTAATGGTGGTACTGAAATTCGGATCATTGTTAATGGCTGCGGCTATTTCTTTTAGCGTGTCCAGCGTGGCTGGCGCACCATTAATAAGGGCCGTCAGTGCCGCCTGAACAAACGCGGTGGTCGCAACCTGCGTGGTGTTATTCCCTGCCGCTGGCGTTGGCGCTTTGGGGGTTCCGGTAAATGTCGGGCTGGCTTTTGGCGCATACTGTGAATGTGGGTCCTGTGCGGCAAGATGTTTTGCCATCAGGTCATCCACGTACACTTTCAGCTCCAGTACCTTGTCATCCACATACTTGCGGGTTGCCAGCACTACGGCAGGGTCGATTTTCAGGGTGATATTGTCCGTGCTGCTGGTAATCAGCACCATGCGCACGGTCTGGGTGCGCCCGCTGCCTTCAGCCAGTTGCGGCTTATAGCTTTCCGGGCAGTTGCCCACGGCAATCAATGCTCCGGACTCATCAAACAGGCCCACTTCACGTATCCACCAACCGCCCTCGTTTTCAGGGATCACCTGTTCAGCAATAATCTGGCTGCTGTTCTGCGGGTCGATATAGAGCATATTCAGCGCAGCCCGGCGTTTCTCATTTACCAGTGCAGTCTGCTTTGCGTCCGGCGTTGGCAATGTCCCTCCGCCATCGCCGACCGCCATATGGGTAATTTTTAAAGGCACACCGAGCGCGGCGGCGCTGGCAAGTTTCGCCGCGCCAATATCCGTCAGCAGGGTATAAAATTTTGTGCTCATGGATTCACTCTCATTGTGTCAATAACATGGACCACCCCGCCTTCATGCGCGGTGCCGCCAGAAATAATTGTTTCGTTGATATACGGATAGATCGTGATTTCTTCGCCAAGATAGCTGGCGGCACCCACCCAATGCGGACCGCTGGTCTGCAGATTGATGGACATGCCGATCATGTGACGGCTACATGGTTTGGCATCGCTTATCAGTCGCTCAAGTTCCAGATAGGTATCTTCAGTGATGCCCTGGTCCTGCACGCCGATATCCAGACGAAACGTGCCCGGTGTCTCTCCGGTCTGCCACCACTCAATAATGCGGATCAGAAAGCCGAACGGCTCCACCACCCGACGCACGGCACTGGTGGTCCCTTTATGCTGATGAATATAAAAAGCATCCTTCACCACCTGGCGCTTGACGCTTTCTGTCCAGCCCTCGTCCCAGCGATCCACAGAGAACGCCCAGGCGAGATAAGGCAGGAAGCTGACCGGACAGGTAGCCGGATTCCACAAGTCACGCAGCGGCACCTGCAGATCAGAAATCCCGCTACAGGTCTGCGCCAGTCGGCGCTCCAGTGAAGTTGAACCCGGTGGCAGCAGACTATTCATCCGTTCCTCCGTTGGTTACGCTCCACTGCGTACATGATGCGGCCTGTGTTTTGTTCAGGACCACATCAGCCAGCGGTGAAGCCAGTTCCACACGCTGAACACCCTCAACATGCAGCGCGGCACAAATAGCACTACGGCGAATATCCCGACCGAGCCGCGTCTGACTGGCGATGTACCTCTGCAGGCTGACTTTTGCCGCTGCCATTACCGGCTCTGCTTCCGGTCCCGGATAAAGAAAAATGGTGGCTTCCACACGGTACGGGATGATTTCTGCGCTGCGAACCGTCAGACGGTCAGCCACCGGGCGGACGTTCTCACTGTTCAGGGCTTTCTCCACCACATCCAGCAAGTCTTTTTCTGCTGTTCCGTCGCCTTCGCGGCTAAGGACAGTCAGCACCACCTCTGCAGGTGCCGGACTGGTTGCACTGGCATCCGCCACCCGACCGTCGGCGCTTCGGGCATGAAATTCATAAGCGGCAGTTGGTCCCGCAACTGAAAGCCCCTCAAAGGCTGCAGGCACACGCAGGCGTAACGCTTCATCGCTTTCCATCACTGCTGCAACGGGCGGCACAGCGTCATCATCAGCAGGTGTCACCGTCAGGCGTTTCACGTTGTAATTGGCGGCGAGCTGGTCAAGATCGCCGCCCATCGCGTAAGCCACCATTACCGCCTGCGCGGCTTCGTTAATGCGCTGGCGCAGAAGCAACTCACGGTAAGCGTTCTCCTGCAACAATTTGGTGACGGGTTCAGATTCCAGTTCCAGCGTACGCATCACAGCCTCCTGTTCATCTTTCGGATGAAGCGCCACAAATTCTGCCTTGCGTGCGGCAAGCAGCGTCTCAAAGTCCGGCACATCCACAATCTGCGGCGCAGGCAACTGCGAAAGGTCAATCACTGCCATTCTCTGCTCCTGTTGATACGGAAAGGGAAACAGGCACACCGTTATTACGCCGCCCGGTCAGCTCCACCACCATTGAACCGTCAAAATTGCTGTTAATGGTGATGGAATCCAGCGTCAGCCGTGGCTCCCAGCGACTCAGCGCCACATACACTGCCGACATGACCTGCAGGCGTAATGCCGGATTTTGTGGCTGGTCTATCAGTGCCGACAGCAGAGAACCATATTCCCGACGGGCAATACGGCTACCCTGCGGTGTCAGCAGAATGTCCCGCACCGACTGGCGCAGATGGTCAATATCAGTAATGGCTTTACCGCTGGTATTGTTCATCCCGATATAAAGCGTCATACCGGGCCTCCGGTTGTATCGCCGCCTTTCAGGACGCCAGTATGCTCATGGTCGTCAACCACGACTCCGTTGGAACTCATCGCGCCGCCGCCTTGGGTGACGCCACCATTGATCACCACCTCGCTGTTGATGCGCGTGGTGTCAGCCTCCACCACAAACTGACCGGTTTTGAGGGTGATATTGTCTGCCGCCTCGATCACCATGGATTTGATACCCCGGACGTACCATCGCCCGGTGGCGGGTTCGTACTCAAACCTGCCGCCGTCCGGGTACTCCGTCACGCAGCCGTCCACGGAATCCGACGGAGGCGCAAACTGACTGGAGTAGATGGCGGGCAGCACAAAAGCGGTTTCCAGATTGCCCCCCATGCTCAGCACCACCACCTGCTCATCCGGCGACGGACACCACCATGTACGGGCACCACCGGCACGCAGCGTCAGCCAGTTAATCCAGTTGGTTTCGAGGTCGCCTGTTTTCACCCGGCAAAGCCAGTTTTCCCGATCCACTTCGGTCACGGTGCCGGTGCGGATCAGGTTGGTGATAAGGCGCATGATTTCGGTTAGTTGTGCGTTCATATGGAAATCATTGCCTATCGTAAACGACAGTGATATTAAAGAGGTTTGTGCAGTCACCCACACAAGATGATCATCAAATCTGTTTTGGAAGGATTCTTATGAGTTGCTTAGATCAATTATCTTCAGAAAATAAAAAATCCCTATTATCATCAGTATTTTCAAAGAGTTATTTCCTCTGGATTGGCTCTGGATTTTCGTACAATTTCGGATATCCAAGTTGGGGGGCCGTACTTGAAGAAATAGCAAAGCGAATAGAGTACCCGTTAAAATTAGATTCATCACAGCCTCTGCGTGCTGCAGAATTACTTTTAAGTTATGCGATGAGTGAATCATCAATAAAAGAATATGATTTCAATTCGCTCGTTGCCAGGACGATTATAGATTTAAAAACAGAAACTAAAGAACCAAGATGGCTTAAAAGATTCAAACTCTTCGCTCCCAATACAATTGTAACAACTAACTGGGATGAGGTGCTTGAAGAAACATTTGAGCATATGGCAAATAAAATCATCAGAAAGGATCCATTCCCTAAAGTATCAACAAAAGGGAAAAATATCTTCAAAATTCATGGTGACGTCGGAAAACCTGATTCGATTGTTATAACACAAAGTCAATACTTTTCTTTTCAGCGCGAAGACACTTATCTTAGCCGAAAAATTTACACATTGTTTTCAGAAATGTCCCCTATATTCATCGGTTACAGCTTAACCGACCCCAATATAGGTTTCCTTTATGAAGAAGCATTAGCACATCTGCATGGAAAAAACCCGCCAGCATTCATGGTAATTCACCCAGATGCAAACCCTTTAACTTTCGAGGAGACAAAGTATTTATTTAAATCAAAAAATATACACCTGATTAAAGCAACCATAGAAGACTTCCTTGCAGATTTATCTCAGGAATATAAATCCTTTAAAGAATCACCTCATCGTTTCAACCTTGAGCACGAACATGTTCTTCCCAAAATAAAAACTGTAATGGATACCGTTACGAAAGGAAAAAAAAATAAAAAAGCGGAACTAGAAGCCTTATGTCCTCAAAGAGCTGCAAGCTGGGCCGTGACAAAAGCCATAATTGACATTCTAAAGAAACCAATATTGTACATTCAATTCGGCGGAAAACTTCTTTCTCCAGACAATATTATCCCCTACAGAGAGTTCGATGCTTTAGTTAATGTAGTCATAACACTTAGCAACAATCACGGTTACCCTGACGAGCTTATACGTCAAGATTTTCATGCTTCTGTTGTCAAAATGTGCATCGAAACAGAAGGGGTTTGGGACTTCAACTATGCTGAAGTACCTTTCTCTAACATTTTAAGAATAAGCCCTAGCCCCGGCACTGAAAGTTTCGACAAAAAAATATCCCATATAATAGAAATTATGCGATGGTCGTCCCCATCTGAAATAGGGAAGTGCTGGGCAACATGGAATGTATTTAAAGAAAAACAAGATTGGATTAGCCACAGTGATATTGTTGGCATTCTTTCGAAACTTGAAACCGATGGTGACTTAGAATACCAACCCAGAGATAAAAAATGGCTAAACATCCTGAAAAAATGCCCTCACGCAACGGCTGCAGATATCAAGAGAATTGATACTCTGATAACCCCAGCTTAGAATTTAGTTATCTTTTGTCATCCACCTCAAGAGAGTGTTTAGAATTATCTGGTTACTCTCTTGGGTTTGTCCCAGCAATCTGCGAGCTGGGTATTTAATACTTTTGCTTCTTTTACCTATCCGCTCTCTCAATCCGTAGTGGTGAACACGGGCAATGCGCTGTACCTTGCCTTCAAACTGCACGCTGGCAGAGTCGGCGCTGGCGGAAGTTTTCAGGTATTTTGTGGTGCGCAGCTTTGCAAACATCTGACGTTTGATACGGCCTTTTTTACTGCGTGCTGTTACCCGTCGCGGTTCATAACTGCTGCCATCTGGATTGCGCTGCATTCTGATATTTTGCTGCTGTGTCCGGCGTAGTTCCTGCGCCAGCTGGCGCATCATGCGGCTTCTTGCGGCTGGCTCCAGATTCGCCAGCAAGGCACTCAGCCAGTCGTCCACTTTCTGCAGTTCAGCCACGTTTCACCGTCCACATTTCTTCAGGTTCATCAGGTTCCGCTATAGCTTCAACGCTCGACACACTGCCGTCAGTGCTGACCAGCACACGCTCCGTCAGTTGCAGGTTGAGGCTGATATCACAGACATCGTTGCGCAGAATATCCACCTCAAAGGTGAATAGCTTTTCCCGTAACGCCGGGTTATTGATGGCATCGGGCTGGTTATCACGCAGCCACAGCAAAACCGGGGCCATCAGCAGATTCTGGTCGCCGCTGAAATCCTCAATCACCACGTTCAGGGTGTAGCGGTACTCCCATGACATGGAGCTGGCCCCCGTGGCAACCAGCGAACCGTTATCCACAAACAGATGCAGTTTGTCCGGGTTATTGCGGACATAAGGCACCGCTTTATTGAGGGCGTGGCGCAGGGATTGTGGTTTGTTCACTGTTTCGCTCCTGACACGCAATAATCATGTCCACTTTGTCTGCACAGACCGCCCAGGCGGCCTCCGTTTCATCCAGCAACGCATTCAGATCACCGTTAGTGCGCGGTGCTGCCTGCTCCAGCCGACACGGCGTCACTCGCGGACAACCACTGACGGTAAGCTGCACCTCCGGTGAGTGCCGGACGTTCCCGCAGCCGGATAATGTCAGCAGGCAAAGGAGTATCAGCCCAGTGGCGTAAATCCTCGTTCTCACGTTTCAGTTCCTCGATCCGGCGTTGTCGTTGTCTCAGCTGTGCGCTGGTCTGTTCTGCTTCGGCATAGAGCCGCGCCTGCTCCCGGTTATTGGTTTCAGTCAGAATGGACAGGCTGATCAGCTGGCTGTTACTCTTTGCCAGTGCCTGGCTTTTGCTCCGAAGCTCGTCTGCCTGCGTGCTGATGGTCTGGCTGGCATCAGCCAGCCGCCACGTCTGCCAGCCCAGCGCCGCCAGTAATAACGCCAGCACAACCAGCAGCAACCGGTTCATGCTGCTACCTGTTGCGCCATCTGATTACGGGTGATCCAGAAGGCAATAACGGTCAGCAGATAAAAGACCAGGGTAATAGCCCACCCCGTCCAGGCGAGACTGACGACAATCAGCAATCGCATCATCCAGCTGATAAATACGTTTTCTTTTCGGGTAATTTTCTTCAGCAAAGATGCCCTCAACTCCTGCCAGAGCGGGCCGTTCTTAATTAACGCAGCCAGTGCTACCGGAATTACTGCCCATGTCAGCAGACAGGCTACCCAGACACCAGATGCTGCCAGTACCGGAAAAATCCCCTGCGGATACACCATTGCGGCGATTAACAGAGCTATCCATAACATCAAAAACAGCCCGCTGATTACTTTCTTTTTCATTTCAGTTTGCTCCCTGTAAGCACCAGGCCATCTCCCGCGCACGGCGGTTATCCAGCCCCTGATTAAACACACCTTTAACATAAACCCAGCGCGGCAACTGTCGGCACGCATCCGCCCAGAGCCGCTGATTGAGTAATTTCACCAGTGTGGAACTGCAGGCATTGCCCGTTCCCACGTTGAAGGCAAACGACACCACCGCGTCATACACCTTTTGCGGCGGCTGTTGCTTCACACACCTTTCCAGTGCCCGCTCCACACGCAGCACGTTGGAAATCAGCCCTTCTGCTGCCTGTCGTTCCGTGATTGTTTTGCCGGGAATGACGCCCGATGTATTACCAATGCCGTCGGTCCAGACACCTGCACTGCACTGATACGGCTGCAGACGGCAGCCTTCGTAATCGGCAATTAGTTTCAGCCCCTCCACGGAGGTGTGAAGCTGCTGAAAACCCGGCAACGTAGCTGCAATAGCCAGCACGGCCCCGACAAGGCAGCGTTTAACGATTGATGGATTCATAGTCCTCCCGCGAGATCTGCCCGTCGCGCAGAAGCTGGTAGGCTTTATGTTTGTAGTACCAGTTGATAGCCAGCATCAGCACACCAATCATCAGGCCGCCCAGCGTTGAGGCATCCTTGATGGACAAATCGCCCAGCCAGGCCAGCACGACGGCGATGCAATACGTGATAAAGGCGCTGATTCGCTCAAGCGTCATAATTCAGTCCCATAGCTGGACGGTCTGCACGGTGGTGGTGGTGGTCGGAATGTCCGGCAGCTCCACCTGCAGCCCGTGAGGTAAAAAGGGGCCGTATTCGGCAAGCCCCGGATTTGCCTTCAGTACCTGCTCCGTGACACCCTGCGTGCGCCTGTAATGACGCCAGCAAAGTGCGTCCACCGTGTCATACTGATGCGCACGCACTTTCATCAGATAAGCTCCACTGTGCAGTGCGGCGCATCCTGCACCCGGCTGATGGCCCAGCGGGCGTCACGCCATAAATCACCGCTTGCTTCCGCCAGTTCCTCGCCTCGCTTCGCACCGGATGCCGTGGCGTCATAGTCCTGGTAACGTTCGTTGAGCATGGCGCGTGCCCAGCAGTAAACCGCGTTGAAATAGTGCTGAATGCGCTCGCTTTTGCCGTCCAGTTGTTCCGCCGGGACTTCTGCCAGCGAGGCATACCCCAGCATCTGCTGGCGTCTGCGAAACTCATACAGCTCTGCGTTGACCTCCGAAATTGCCGACAGCGCAACCTGCTTTAAACGCGGCTGCGTCACCGTGCCGTCAGTGCGCATGACACTGCGAAACTCCGACAGGTCCACATCAGGCCAGAACGGCGTATTTCTGATGATTTCCGCCTGTTCCGGTGCCTGTTCTGGCGCAACAAACTTCATGCTGCTTTCTCCTGAAATAGAGGGCGGTGGACGGGGTTTTGATGTGGCAGTGCCTTTCGCCACCCCGTGCCGCCCGTGCGCGGGGGCACGTTCTGTCAGCGGCTGTCATTGCGCAGTCTGCGCTCCAGCTGCTGTTTGTCTTTTTTCACGCCACAGCGGGGATCGAGCTGTAACGCATGGTTGAGATGATTAAGGGCAGACGCCGGATTGCCTTCACTCAGGACCGCGCCAATCGCTTTATGCAGACGCGCCCGTGACTGATCCGGCATATCCAGACCGTCTGTCAGCTCCAGCGTCTGCAGCAACAGATCGGCATCAAAGCCGGTGGCAGCAAGCATTGCGCTCTGCGCCGCGTCTGCCATTTCCTCTGCCAGCACGGTCTGCACGTTGCGGTTACCCAGCGGCATCACCCAGCCATGACGCAGGGCATGACGCCCGATCTCCAGCGCCCCGGCATAATCTCCGGCATCAATGCGCCACAGCATCACGTACATCAGCACGTCATCCTGTTGAGCGCCTCCGGCAGCCAGAACGCCCTCCGCCCAGGCGGCATATTTCGGCAGCAGCTCCACCTTTATTTCCGCTTTTTTCACCGTGGACTGAACGCCCTTGAGACGGCGGCGGTCTTCCGCCAGTTGCAGCAGCATCAGGTCATAGCCCGACACGTGGCGAACACTGCCGCCCTCACGGGCGGCCTGTTCAGCCTGAACGCGCAGGCGATGCTGCCGTGCGGGACTCAGGCTCATGGATTACGCTCCGGTTTCTGCTGCGGCGGCGCTGAAGTCGCCAATCTGGATGTTTTCCACCAGTGCGGCGCAGCGGTAGTCCTCAACCACATAGGCTTCGTTAACGGATTCAAAGTTTTCAATCCGGTCACGTTTCGGGTTGTCGATAACTGAGCGGCGGCGGGTGTCTTCCTGCCAGTAGATGGACAGGTTATCCAGACGGGTGATCAGCAGTGCATTCGGCGGGAAGAACGGCGCACGCACGGCCTGCAGGCCACCCATGCGTTTCTGACTGATGATCATATCGGCAGCCAGTTTTTCACTGTTTTCCTGCTCTTTGTTGACCAGCGGGAAATACTTGTCAGACAGCAGTTCACGACCGCAAATCACCACCAGATCGTCATCGTCCTGGTAGACCACATCGATAAGCTCATTGACGGCATCCATCACCACGGCGTCCAGGTTGGCATATTCGCCACCTTTCCCGACTTTCACCGCACCCGGTGTGGTTTCACCGCCCGTGGTGGTGCTGCCCATGACGTGATCCGGTGCATCTTCACGGATTTTCTGCAGCCAGCCTTTGTTCACATCCTGCAGCAGCGGGTTTTCGCTACGGTTGGAGGTTTTCGCACGCTTCACGCCGTTAAAGCCGATCATGATGCGGTCCAGAGCCTGACGTTTCACGATGGCGTCACGGATGCGCACCTGGAAATCCTGAAACTTCGCCCACAGGTCCAGCTTCGCGTAGGTCAGCACCGTGTCAAAGTTGGTCTGCTCGCATTTATATTCCACATCGACCATCAGCGTCGGATCGACAGGTTCACGCTCTTTCGCGGTGGTGTCAGTGGTTCCGGCAATGGTGCTGCCAACTCCCAGCCCCAGCAGCTGACCGGACTGCTCAGTCACTGGCGTGACGTTAATCAGCGTCAGGAAAGCGGCGGACTGCTGGATCTGGTCTTCCAGCGTCTGCTGCACAGACGGCTCCACGGTGAACTTGCTGGACAGTTCTTCAACTGCCACACCGTTCAGACGCGCCAGCTGCTGCAGGTAAGCGTTAAAAGCAAAGCGGGTATTCTTCTTCATCGGGTTTTGTGCTCCATCAGCAATTGGTCAGAGTGTCAGCGGGGGCGTTACCGCCTGTTGCACGCTGGCGGTAGTCCTGGCGACTGTCTTCATGACTCAGCTTGTCCACCAGTTCGTTAAAGGCGGTTTGCTGTGCCTGCAGGGCAGTCTCCAGCTCAGACAGGCGTTCTTCCTGCTCAGACAGGGATTTTTCGGTGCGTGCGCTCAGGTTCTGCTGCTCAGTGGCGACCAGCTCCACGGCCTTATGCACATCAGAGAACCGGGCGTCATCGGACTGTTCTTTTTTGGTAAACAGCGCCGTGACGCGGGCAAACAGGGACGGTTTGTCGTCCTGGACTTCTTCCAGTTCGATCACCGTTTCCTCTGCAGCGGTAAAGAGATTGGCAGGATTCTGCTTGCGGTTTGCCAGCGGGTTATGGGCTGCACTGGCGCTGAATGTCAGCATTTCCGTACCCAGACTGGCAGGGTCATCAGTGGCAGCCAGGCCGACCAGGTAGGCTTTGCCCGTATCAGCGAACTTCGGGCTGACTTCCATAGAGGTGAATAATTTCTGGCCTTTTTTCACCAGTTCCACCAGGGACTCCGTTGGCTCAACGTCGGCATACAGCGCCATCTTGCCTGCCAGCGGACCTTCCGTGATTTCTTCAGCAAACAGCGCCGTCACCTTGCCGTAGCGGTTAAAGGTGCTGTCCGGCAGATAAGACTTGATGTGCTCAAGGTTAATCAGCGCGGTATACACCGCCGGGTTGTAGCTGGCTGCCATCTGTTCCAGCCATTCACGCTGGATTTCGCGCCCGTCGGTGGTGGCACCTTCCACCCCGATGCGAAAACGCTTTGCTTTCACTGTCATGAGCCGTGCTCCGTTAGAAAAAACTTACTGGAGCCTTATGGTTGCGGTGATAGGGGCAGTGAAACAATGCGGGGTATTTGTACCGACAACCACACAAACCGCAGGCGGGGAAAGCCTTCATTCAAGGCTGTAGGTTTGTGCCATGAACACCACACTGACACCCGCAGATCTCGATCCCCGTCGGCAGGCCATGCTGCTGTACTTTCAGGGATACCGCGTTGCCCGCATTGCTGAAATGCTGGGCGAGAAAGTTGCAACCGTTCACAGCTGGAAAAAACGCGACAAGTGGGGTGACTATGGGCCGCTGGATCAGATGCAGCTCACCACCGCCGCACGCTACTGCCAGCTCATTATGAAGGAGCACAAAGAAGGGAAAGATTTCAAAGAGATTGACCTGCTGGCGCGCCAGTCTGAGCGCCACGCGCGGATCGGCAAGTTTAACAATGGCGGCAACGAAGCTGACTTAAACCCTAACGTCGCCAACCGCAACAAAGGCCCGCGCCGCCAGCCGGAAAAGAATGTCTTCACCGATGAACAGATTGAGAAGCTGGAAGAAATCTTCCATTCCTCCATGTTCAACTACCAGCGCCACTGGTGGGAAGCCGGAAAAACCAACCGCATCCGCAACCTGCTGAAGTCACGCCAGATCGGCGCGACCTTTTACTTTGCCCGTGAAGCCCTGATTGACGCCCTGCTTACCGAACGTAACCAGATTTTCCTTTCCGCCAGCAAGGCACAGGCCCACGTCTTTAAGCAGTACATCATCGACTTCGCCAAAGAAGTGGATGTGGAACTGAAAGGCGATCCGATGGTGCTTCCCAACGGGGCCACGCTTTACTTCCTCGGCACCAATGCCCGCACGGCCCAGAGTTACCACGGCAACCTGTATCTGGATGAATATTTCTGGATACCGAAATTCCAGGAGCTGCGCAAAGTGGCTTCCGGTATGGCTATTCACAAAAAATGGCGACAGACCTATTTTTCCACGCCATCCAGTCTGACACACAGTGCTTATCCGTTCTGGTCCGGTGCGCTGTTCAACCGTGGGCGCAACAAAGCCGATAAGGTGGACATCGACCTGTCCCACAGCAATCTGGCCCCCGGCCTGCTGTGCGCAGACGGGCAATACCGCCAGATAGTCACCGTGGAAGATGCGGTGCGCGGCGGCTGCAACCTGTTCGACCTTGACCAGTTGCGCATGGAGTACAGCCCGGACGAATACCAGAACCTGCTGATGTGCGAGTTCGTGGACGATCTCGCGTCCGTGTTTCCGCTCAGCGAGCTGCAGGCGTGCATGGTGGACAGCTGGGAAGTCTGGACCGACTTTCATGCACTGGCACTGCGCCCGTTTGGCTGGCGCGAAGTGTGGATCGGTTATGACCCGGCGAAAGGTACGCAGAACGGCGACAGCGCCGGATGCGTGGTGGTGGCACCGCCAGCCGTGCCAGGCGGTAAGTTTCGCATTCTTGAGCGTCACCAGTGGCGCGGGATGGACTTCCGCGCCCAGGCTGACGCCATCAAAAAACTGACCGAACAGTACAACGTGACCTATATCGGCATCGACTCAACAGGTGTCGGTCACGGGGTTTACGAGAACGTGAAAGCGTTCTTTCCTGCCGTCCGGGAGTTTGTCTACAACCCCAACGTTAAAAACGCACTGGTACTCAAAGCCTACGACATTATCAGTCACCGTCGTCTGGAGTTTGACGCCGGACACACCGACATAGCGCAGTCATTTATGGCAATCCGTCGCGCCACCACCGCCAGTGGCAACCGCCCGACCTATGAAGCCAGCCGCAGCGAAGAAGCCAGCCACGCCGATCTGGCCTGGGCAACGATGCACGCACTGTTTAACGAACCGCTGCAGGGCGAGTCCGCCAATACCAGCAATATTGTGGAGATTTTTTGATGGGAAAGAGTAAGAAAAACCGCGCTGCGGCGACGAATCAGCTCAAGCATAAAAGCCAGACTTCAGCCGAAGCATTCAGCTTCGGTGATCCCGTTCCTGTACTTGACCGCCGCGAACTGCTGGACTATGTGGAATGCGTACAGACAGATCGCTGGTATGAGCCTCCTGTCAGCTTTGACGGACTGGCGCGCACCTTCCGCGCTGCCGTGCATCACAGTTCACCAATTGCGGTGAAATGCAACATTCTGACCAGCACCTACATCCCTCACCCGCTGCTCAGCCAGCAGGCTTTTTCGCGTTTTGTACAGGACTATCTGGTTTTTGGTAACGCCTACCTGGAAAAACGCACGAACCGCTTCGGAGAGGTCATCGCTCTTGAGCCTGCGCTGGCAAAATACACCCGACGCGGGTTAGACCTGGATACCTACTGGTTTGTGCAATACGGTATGACAACCCAGCCGTATCAGTTCACGAAAGGCAGCATCTTTCATCTGTTGGAACCGGACATCAACCAGGAGATCTACGGCCTGCCCGGTTATCTTTCTGCCATTCCGTCCGCTCTGCTCAACGAGTCCGCCACGCTGTTCCGCCGGAAGTATTACATTAACGGTAGTCATGCAGGCTTCATCATGTACATGACCGATGCCGCGCAAAACCAGGAGGATGTGAACAACCTCCGCAACGCAATGAAAAGCGCCAAAGGTCCAGGCAACTTCCGCAACTTGTTTATGTACTCGCCTAACGGTAAAAAAGACGGGCTTCAGATCATCCCATTGTCAGAAGTCGCGGCGAAGGATGAATTTCTTAACATCAAGAACGTGAGTCGGGATGACATGATGGCAGCGCATCGCGTGCCGCCGCAAATGATGGGGATTATGCCTAATAATGTCGGGGGGTTTGGGGATGTGGAAAAAGCCGCTCGCGTTTTTGTACGTAACGAACTGCAGCCATTGCAGAAACGTATGTGCGAACTGAACGAATGGATTGAGGAAAAAGTAATAAATTTTGAAGCGTATCAGCTCTCAATTGAGCAATAACTCTCAAATAGCTGAATAAGCCCGCAAAAGCTAACCTATAGATCAGGGTCTATAGGTTTATGATGTAATGATACAGGATAATGCACAACTTGATAATCCAGCTTACTTACAGTATGAAGGTGCTGACTATAAAAAACCAAGGGGTTTTTTGGGCAATCAATAATATTAACGGATTTACAAGCATGAATCCTAGGTGCATTCTTTGATAAGAATGTTTTCCATGAATCCATCATGTCAGAACAGGAAGCGTTTTTCGTATAAATAATTAAACCACCCGAAGAGCTATTTATAGTCCCAGTACTATACCGCTCGGTAAGTTGTGCATAACCTTTAAAAAGATATAAATATGAAGAATGTTTTTTAGCTTCCCCATGCCAGATATAATCTGCAAGGGTAATAGATATATCACAATGTCCTCTCTGGTTCTTCTCGTGACTGGCTTCGAGCCCCAGATATCTATTTTCAACATACGAAAGCAAATATAGAGTTAACTGATCTTCAGAGAGATCAAAGTTAATTTTATTGCCATTTTGCTCTAATTTACTTACAGCGTAATCCAGCTCCTTTCGAACAAGACTGTTGAAATTAGAATAGGACTCCAACGCAAATTGAATCCTTTGAATGGCAAAGTGAACCTTCTGCAAATGAAAGTTTTTCTCCAAATCATCCAGACTTGTAAGCATTAGTACGCCCCTTCCTTTGTGAAATTAATAACTGTAAAGAAAGGAAATACATATTTTTTGTAGTCTGGCACAATCTCACCAGTATATGGATGCTCTAAACCTTGATTATCTTCAGCATCAATCACGTCCGCAATGCTTATATTAACTGGATCGAAACCATCGTCTATAAATTGATAGTTTAATTTCAAAAAATTAACTTTTGGATTACACAAAACTTGGATAGCCAAGTAAATATCATGCTCATCCACTTTAGCGCCCCCCTTATTCGAAATCGCTATATCAAATAAAAGGTTATAACTAATGAATATATTAGGAGAGCGAGCTGCTAACTTAGCAAGTTTTTCATAAAACATGCACGCCAAAACTCCCACTTCTGGGCGTTCTGAGCATATGTCTTGTATAGTCTTTGCCAAGTTAGCATCCTTCATTTTTGTCTCCAGCTATAGTATCAGCTTCGTAAGCGTTTCGAAATCATCACGAGAGATACATTTACTAAGTATAGCAAAATTCACTGGTGAACCAGAGCTTCCACCAAGGTACCGTCTTAGCGTTCCTGGTATAGTAAGTTCTACATTGTCCGCTAACTGTAGTAAAGGATTTGTTCGCTCAACCCTGATGCCTATCCTATAAAGTCCGATATTGCCTACGGCTTTAATACCTTCTTGATTGAAGATATCTTGTCTCAAATCTTTAGTGGAGTCAGTTTTCCTTTCCTTATGTGTTGTCCCTTCAGGGGTAAGGAATGAAAGCTCAAAAACTTTATAATTAAGAGTTGAGTATGGTTTTTGATCTTGCTTAAAGATTGGTTCAATCAAGGGAAAGAAATCTCTTTCTTTTGATGCAAACTCAGCACCTATAATATTATAAAGTTCTCTTACTACAGTACTCTTTGCAAACAAGACGCTCTCACCTATTGTATTAATACCTGCATCTATCAAAATAGAGATAGTAGAGTTGGTCTTATTAAAAATGCACACATCAAAACATTGATGCTTTTCTTTTTTAGTAGCAATGATCTCTTCGTAGCCACTGTACTGCGGTAAACTTTTAGGCGAAATCCGCTCTCTAATTTTTTGCTCTCTAACGGAACTAAATAGAGCTAAAGCCTGATTATTGCTCTCAGAATAATGAACTAAGTTTATTTTATTCTTCCCCGACGCATTAATTTCCTGCTCAGAAAGGATTACATCTGAGGCGACAGAAGGCTGTTCAGATAAATCCCACTTTAATTTCATAGCCTTTGTTAGCGAGGAAATTATTTGGTTGTCTACTGATAAACAAAAAAAAGCTTTATCACCGTAGACCAATTGACCAAATATCAAATTATTTACAGACCTTATGATATCATTAAATTTATTTAAATTCTTTTCCTTTAATTCTGTTAATTCTTCCAGTATTTTTCCATGAGTAGCATCTCTACCTTTACCACGAGCTAATCCAAGAGCTGAAATAACAGGTTTTGCCACGTTCCATGGAAATCTCGTGATTAGTGTCAAAATGGATTTCATTTCTGCTTCACTAAGTACTACTGGGACATTTCCTGTCATCTTAATTACCTGTTGAAATTGCAACACAAGGTCGTCTTCGGGAGATCAATGGGAGTATTCCAATAACTTACCCAGGTATAGGAGTGCTTTCAAGTCTAAGACTATCTTCTGTCTAACAGCGCATGTTTTCATCTAAGCGCGCGCTCGTATCCCCGCCACGCCTGCCCGCTTTATGTAGTGGTTTTCATGCAGGTGCATAATCTACGCAAAAGCCCGCCAGTTCTGGCGGGCCTTAGCAAAAACGATCCTCAAACGATCATGCAATCTCATGCAGCATAGACATGCACAGACGAGTAAAGCGAATCGGACTTTACGCAAGGTGAACTCCTCAGCGGGCATAATCAGTATGTCGGAAGATCTCTAAAAATGAATAATTCGGTTAACAGGTATGCTTACAAAAGCATATATTTGATTAAAAATCATGTAAGGGGGAGGATCTCAAACTGAATCGCCACGGGTTTTACAAACTTCGATAGTCTCTCTAACGTTTCGGCTGAGGTCAAAATGAAAAGCTTTTACGTATTAATTTTAATTCTGGTTGCAAGCTTTGTTAGCGTCCCAGTTCAGGCGGTAACAGCTAAAAACTATGAGAAAGGAACTAAAGCTCAACAGAAATCAATATCTTACCTTTCATGTGCATTCTATGGCAGTAGCACACAATTAGATCCTAGCTACACGGAGCAAGTACCTACAGCCGATATCAAGATATTACAGAAAGCAGCTTACCACGCTTACAACGATGCGCTCTCATACTTTGGCTATGAGGAACCAGATCACGAACAACGCATAATTGATTATGCTGAATTTGTGGCGTCGCAAGAAGCTGTGTTATGGGATAAGCCGGGAATGAATGGAAAGCAGGTAACACTAATTGCTCGTTCTCTCTACAATGAGAGTAACTGTAACTTGTTACTGGACTCAATTAAGTAGGAAAAAGATGGTATTTTGCCCGTAGTTTCAACCTTAATCTCCAAACCTGTCGCAGAACGGGCGTTCACTCATCAAATAAACGCCACACCTAACGCCTCACTGTACTCGTTGTTCAACCTTGCTGACGCCAGAAGCAATTTCAGACGCCAGCAACGTTTCTTAATGCAGCCAGCTGTCGTCTTCCCACACCTTCTGCATAATTTTCATCACTTGTTTTCTTTCTTCGTCCAGTTGCAGTCCGGTCAGTTCCACACCGTTAGAGCTACCTTTGCGGATACGAATTACCGTTTTGGGATACAGGGGGCGCAGATTGCGGTAAAGCTCGGATTCAAGGGCGTCCAGTGTAGACTGGCTAATCTTCTGCTCTTTATCGATCATTATTTCAATGCGCATAAAAGTCACCTCAGCTGATGACATCCATTGAGCGGTTGTATTCGTGGGTTCTGATTTTTGCCATGAGTTCATCTGTCAGTTCAGAAACCCACTGCAGGGCCAGCCCCTTCTCTTCATCACTACACTCACTAGCCGCTACAAGCTTAAGAAAAAAATCAATGCGCTGGAGCTTCAAAGACTCCAAAAAATAGTCCTGCATCTTTCCTCCTATAACACCAAAGCAATACTGTATACATAACCACTGTTTATATTTACAGTATATAATAATCTTACTGATGTAAAACGTTTTTTTACGTTCATCGGCCTGATATGCCTGGTATTATTAAGAGCACGAATTGTTAACCCGCGTAATTAATACAGGTTCCGCCACTTATCATCTTCCTTCAGACGCTGGTTCCGATAGAAGATACGCAGGCCTGCTCCTGACGGAATACTGCCACCGCGAAGGAGTAAATCTACCTCTTTCTCGCTGCCATCAAATCCTCTGGACTTCAGTTCATAGACGAGCTGCTGTCGTTGATGGTCTGTAATTCGCTGTTTGTAGTTTCTACGCCGTTTCGGTTTCACCAGGCGTAACCTTGTAGCCAGTTCCCGGCGCTCTTTTTTGTTCATACTGTGCAGAAAATCGTGCAACTCCTTGTCATCCATGCGGGTAATATCCGTTCTGGTGTCCCCATCAGCTGATTTATCTTTCTCCTGTTGGTTCAAATTTTCAGCAAGGGGACAGTTATTGCCACGAGTCCAAGGGGCGCAAGCGCCCTGGTCGGCTGCCGCCTCCTGAACGTCAACGGCCTTACGAACCATTTTCCACTTCACTGCATGAGTGCAGATCTTGCCCTCTGCAATGGGTGACCAGATGCCATAAATACGAATGCCGTGATCGCCATAGGCGGTCGGCTCTTCGTTGATTTCATAAGCGGTTCTGATCAGGTGATATTTGCGGGGAACCAGTACGCCGCCCTGCTTCATGATGTAGGTGGCAAAACAACCAGCATCAGCAGCAGCCAGGATTGCATCAAGGCGCGGGTTATCCAGTACCGGCGCACCTGCTTTTTTGTCCCCCTGTTGCCTTGCCGCCTGACCAGCCAGCAATCGCAGTTCACGGTAAGCCTGACGCCCCGGAATGCCAAAGAAGCGGAATTGCTGAACACGATGCAGAGACGCCCAGGCATTAACGTATTCAGCATTATCACGCAGGGATTTCCCCGTTTCCTTGCTGATCTCGCCAGCCAGACCACGCCCGTCAATGTTCTTACTGATGTATTTCGCGATGTAGCTTGTTGGCGTACCTTTGCGCGGGTTAATCAACTCAGACTTAAAGCGCGGCCCAGTGTTATTGCCCAGCTCCTCGCGGTCTTCACGGATGGCAAACTTACGCAGTAATGCAGTGATGGCGCGGCGGTCTTTTTTGCGCATAAAACACAACAGGTGCCAGTGAACTGTACCGTCGTGATGCGGCTCAGCCACCCGCACGCCATACCAGCGCAACCCGGCTTTGTGCATCGCCTTACGAAATGCAGCAAACATACCGACCAGATAATCGCTGCTTTGTCTTACCGTCGCATTTGTCCAGGTCGGGTTGGGCCTGCCGTTATTTAGCGTGGAATGGAAACGTGACGGACAGGTGATGGTGTAGAAAACGGCGCAGTCACCGCGCATTTCCGCGATAAGCTCCAGACCTTTAACACAGGCCATCATCTCATTGCGGCGATGCGCAGGGTTGCTGCTGCTGGCGTTTACCACATCCTCCATGTCTAGCGTGTCGCCGTCTTCGTTCACCAGTTCATGAGAACGGAAAAACTCCAGCGACTTACGGCGCTGCTCACGTTTATGCAACACGGCTTCATAGCTGACATAGGGAGATGCTTTTTTGCTGACAAGGCAGACAGCACGCAACTGCTCTTCCCGCCATTCGCAACGCATCTTCCATAATTTCCGATACCACCAGTCGGCGCACAACATACGCGCCAGCGACCCCGGAATGAGTTCATAGGGCACGGGTTTACGGCGGTTTCTTTTCCGACGGAGTTGCTCAAACGCAGGCGGGATGACATCCAGACGCAGGGTTTCCGCTGCCACCCTTTCCCATGTATTGCGGATTTCTTCTGGCTTAACGTCATCGGTGGCATACAAATCGCCACAAGCGGCATCAAGGCACATACTCATATGCGCAGCTACCAGGGTGGACAGGCGTTTCACCTGATCCTGACTCATTTCAGGCAGGATCAGCAGGCCGTCCAGCCCTTCATGGCTTGCCATAAAGCGAAAAGATGCAGATAGCTGACTGTCGCGTACATGCTCCAGTCGTTCCAGACATGGCTTAATCGTCTCACGTAAATAGCGGGAATAAGCCTTTGGCCTGCCCAGGCTGCTGAAGTATTCAATACGTTGCATCAGCGGCTTGCTGATATGGGAAGGCTGGGCGTTGACGTCCGCCAGAATGACCATATCCGGATTAAAACGCTGCTGCTCATGCGCCAGCTTTGCCCGACTAATGAGCTTATCCTGTTCCATTTCGCGCTGGACAGGATCACGGGATTCATTAAAGAAATAACGCTCCCAGACCTGATCACTCAGCGCCTCACGGCGCAGCTGTTCCTGCTCGTTATCGGCAGCGTACAGAGTGATCAGATTTGAAAGCGTAGAAACCGGCGCAACTTCCACCGGGTCCAGATAAGGGTTAATGGCCTTTTTCGAGCTGTTCCATGAGAACGATGCGGCAGCTTCGTTAAAGCCGCAGCAGTTGTTCATATCGGCATGACTCATGCACGTACTCCGTACACGGCAGAACTATCCACGCCACGCGAATAATCAAATCCCACCCAGCAGCGCGGCCCGGAAACAGCAATGATTTCTGTTGCTGATTTACCCTCGCCAGCTGCCACACCGATGCTGCGTTTTGCCTTGATGTAGTGGTGAGTAAAATTGCGATACAGCGAACGGATCAGGGATGTGTCACTGTTAGAAACAATGACCGGATGTCCTTCTGATGACCGATGTTCAAGAACAGATGCCAGGTGATACTGGTCATCTTCAGTGAAGCCGTCAGTGTGATAGCCGGAAAACGTACCGTCATACGGCGGATCGCAATACACCACATCCCCCGCCTTCAACATCGCCAGCGTTTCATCAAAGCTGGCGCAGATAAACGTTGCTCGCTGGGCCTTTTCTGCAAATGCGCGAATTTCTTTTTCAGGGAAATACGGATTTTTATAATTACCGTAGGGAATGTTGAAATGCCCGCTCTTGTTATAGCGACATAAACCACGGTAACCGTGACGATTGAGATACAGGAAATATACCGCTTTCATGAAATCAGTAATTTCAGTTGAGTAATTAAACTCCTGCCTTATGTTGTAATAAGCCACCTCCCTGTTTGCGATCTCAAATAAAACTCTGGCGCGAGATATAAACGATTCACAATCAGCGGCAACCTTTTTATAGAGGTTGATTAAATCAGGATTAATATCCGCAACCAGATAGCTGGGATAATCCGTCTCCATCATCACAGCACAGGAACCCGCGAAAGGTTCAACCAGTCGCGGGCCAGCAGGAAGATGTTTTTTTAGTTCGGACATTATGGCAGTTTTATTTCCCGCCCATTTCAGGATGGTGCTCATACAGCACCTCCGTTGTAATGTTTGCCTTTCAGCTCTGCGATTTCCTGACAGGTAATGCAAAGCTGCACACCCGGAATGGCACGGCGGCGTGCTGGCGGAATTGGCGCTTCACACTCAATGCAAAGCACGCGGGACACGCCCGGCGTTTTGGCACGGGCAGCACGGATATGGCGTTGGCGTTCTTCTTCAACGCGCTGCTGTACGAGATCCATTGCATCAGCCATTAGTGGATCTCCTGCGCTTCGTTCTGGATTGCTTCAGCAGTCACACGAAGCAGTTCTGCCGCTTCGACGTGGGTTAGCTGGCGGGATGTGATATGACACGCCAGGCTATCAAGGCGAGCTGCCATTGCTTCAGCCCTTGCCCGGCGTTCTTCCAGACGAGCCTCTGTCAGTAAAATATTAAGCCCTGCGTCATCCGGTCCGGTTTTGGTCGAGAGGGTTTCAATATTACGCATAATCAATTCTCCTGAACTTAGATAAAGGGATGCCCGGCGGGTTTACGCCATTAATTTCATTAGTTGGTTAATTCGGCATGGTTAGCCGTCTGGGAAATAAGCTCACCACTGCACGAAAATGATTCATTGCTTTAATCAACTCCCGCTTTTCGTCAGTGGTCAGCTCATTAATGCTGATGCTATGACGTTCAGCTGGAATTTTTGCCATAAAGAATATGGCAGCCAGTGCCCGTTTATTTTGTTCGCTATTAATATCCCGTGAATCACGCATATCTTTAATAAACCGCTCAAGCTCTGACTCAATATTCAGGCCAAAAACTTTCGCCCTTAACTCCGCAATGTGATTAAGTCCATTCAGGCGTTCACCGGGGCTTAATGGAACAGTCGCCGCAGTGCCTTCAATAGCCATTTGTTCCCCCGTTTTTTCGTAGATAGTTCTGCCAGCAATTCATCTTGTGAACGGCACGGATGCCAGCGTTTACCATCCTCCCCCATGATCCAGCCGTGACCGTAATGCATTGCCGGGCTTTGTTTAACCAGCAGCGATGCAAATGATGGTTCTTTCGTCAGCATAAGCACCTCACAGCAAACCAAATGAAGCACCGAGGCCAGTCACGGTATCAACTGCACTCGCCATCGCAGGATTAGCCTGTAAACGGGCCTGCAATGAAACAGCCGCCAGCGCCATCAGTCGTGTTACAGAGTTAATGCTGCTGATAGCATCACGACGACCGGCACAGGTTTTTACATCGCCAGACACCGCACCTGCAGCAACACGCCCGATCTCTGCGGTTGCACTCATGACGTAATGTGGCAGTTTCTCTTTTGCCACCTCATTAATCGGTACACATGGCAGACAATGAATCTGTGCCAGAAAACCATCTACCAGCGTTGAATCTTCAGTCAGATCGGTAAGCAGCCAGATTTCTGGTGCGGTTAATAAATGAGGCTGAGCTGGGTTCAGCTTGTTCCGCAGAATCTGCACATTCATGCCTGCACGTTCTGCCAGTTGCACCAGATTGTGGCGCAGTGCAAATGCACGACAGGCTTCATCAAAATGTGGATGTTTGGAAACTTGGTAATCAAACATGGTCAATGCCTCTGATGTATTTCAGAATCGAACTAATTAAGGTTTAGATTGCATTCTGAAAGCGCATCAACGGTCATTGCTGCTATGTTGATCATCACTTTTTCGCGTTTTTTATCTTTGCGCAGACGGTGACGGATAAGGCGTCCATCAGCCAACATGTCATTGATGGTATCGATGGATAGCCCTGTCAGCTCGCTATAGCGTTCAATAGTCACATGAGGCGTGGTAAGAGTGATTGAAATGTTAGGTCTCATGATGCAACATTCCTCGTTTAATGATGATTAATCAGGACGAATACGGATCGTTTGTATTTTGTGAACACCATAAACATACGATCGCATGGTGAAATCGTCAAGATAAAAGTTCACTTGGAGTGACCATGAATTTGGAGAAAGGCGGACGAGGCGCCATAGAGCGCATGGTAGAAGCTTATGGATTCAAGACTCGACAGGCGTTGTGCGATCATTTAGGAATCTCTAAAAGTACACTCGCCACACGCTACATGCGTGACTCATTCCCAGCAGAATGGGTAATCCAGTGCGCCCTTGAAACAGGCACCTCGCTTAATTGGCTCACAACCGGGCATGGTTCAAAGCAAACTTCAGGTAATACAAATACTATGGAAGTTGCTAAATATGTATTATCTGATGGGGCCTTGTGTGAAGACGGTTTTTATATTTTCGATAGAGAATTTCTACCGTCGGCATTCAAGAATCTTTTTGTAATCACAGATAATAATTCTGAATTTATTTGTGATAAGGAATTTGATGATATACGTGATGGTAAATGGGTAATAAGTATTGATGGCGAAATAACGATCCGTGACATTACTCGTTTACCCGGTGGAAGAATCTTCGTCGAGGGTGGAAACAGAGCCTTTGAATGTAAGATAGAAGACATTGAAATAATTGGTAAAATTATAAGTTTAACAGTCAAGTATGTTAAATAGTACCGGGAGGAAATTATGCTTGGTAAGGTATTTTTTGTGGTTTTGTCATGTTCTTTGTTATTAAACCCACTAGCTACCTATGCTAGAAATTATCCCTGCTCAGGGAAAAAGGGAGGTGTTTCTCACTGTACCTCTGATGGCAAATTCGTTTGCAATGATGGAACTATTAGTAAATCCAAAAAAATCTGTACTAAAAACTCACGATAACTTTTGCTTTTATATCTGCGCCTAAAATAAAAATGAGCCACAGGTTAACCGCAAAAGTTACATGATCACATAGCAAAAAGAATAGCCTACTTCATTATGGCTTCAGTAAGATGTATGGTCGCAGGATTTCATACATTGACACTGGTTATACATACAGTAAAAATGCTCTCTATTGGAGGGCATTTTTTATGGCTGTACGAAAACTCACCACAGGAAAATGGCTTTGCGAATGTTACCCCGCCGGACGTAGTGGGCGTCGTGTGCGTAAACAATTCGCCACCAAAGGCGAAGCACTGGCTTTTGAGCGTCACACGATGGAAGAAACCGAAGCAAAGCCCTGGCTAGGTGAATCAGTGGATCGTCGAACACTGAAAGACGTGGTTGAGCTATGGTTCAAACTACATGGTAAATCACTGACTGCTGGGCAGCATGTCTATGACAAATTGCTGCTGATGGTTGACGCTCTGGGCAATCCCCTTGCAACTGATCTAACCTCTAAAATGTTTGCCCACTATCGAGATAAACGCCTGACAGGTGAGATCTACTTCAGCGAGAAATGGAAGAAAGGAGCAAGCCCGGTCACCATTAACCTGGAGCAAAGCTATCTAAGTAGTGTTTTTAGCGAACTATCCCGCCTGGGCGAATGGTCGTATCCGAACCCACTGGAGAACATGCGAAAATTCACCATCGCAGAAAAAGAGATGGCATGGCTTACCCATGAGCAGATTGTTGAATTACTGGCTGATTGCAAACGTCAGGACCCAATTCTGGCACTGGTAGTTAAGATATGCTTAAGCACAGGCGCACGCTGGCGAGAAGCCGTAAATCTTACTCGTTCACAGGTGACCAAATACCGAATTACCTTTGTAAGAACGAAGGGGAAGAAAAACAGAAGCATCCCTATCAGTAAAGAGCTTTACGAAGAGATCATGGCGCTTGATGGGTTCAATTTCTTCACAGACTGCTATTTTCAATTTTTATCCGTGATGGAAAAAACGTCTATCGTGCTCCCTCGCGGTCAACTCACACACGTTCTGCGCCATACGTTTGCGGCGCACTTCATGATGTCGGGTGGAAACATTCTGGCCTTACAAAAAATTCTCGGACACCACGATATAAAAATGACTATGCGTTACGCACATCTGGCACCGGATCATCTGGAAACGGCGCTCCGTTTCAATCCTCTGGCAACGCTGCCAAGTGGCGACAAAGTGGCGGCAGCGGTTGGCATTACCCCGTAATAACCACCACTGACCACCAACCTAACTTATTGATTATCTTGCAAGTCGTTGTTTTCACTAACCCATTTACATAAATGGGTTTTTTGTTGCCTGAAATTTATCTACTACCCAGCAATCCTCTCAACCATCCTCAAAATCTCCTCGCGTGATAGCGGCTTACGGTCGGTGACAAAATGCAGCGTCATCCCCTCAATAAACGCATCAAGCGCGCGGGCGGTTCCGGGTTCAAACCATTGTTCGAGCGTTTGTTGACTGCGCTGCATCCAGTTTTGCATTACCGTTTTTAAGAGCGGTTTTCGGCTAGCCAGCGCGTAGAGCTGGTACATCAGCTCCATATTATCCGGCGTTGCGACCTGTGAGCTGTAGATCATATCGGTGATAGCCTGGCATGCGCCTGGAGCATCACTAACATCGCTAAAAAATGCCTGATATTGCCGGGACATGATCTCAGTAAAACGGCTGAACGCCTCCAGCAACAACTCATCAATTCCTGAAAAATAGTAGGTCATCGATCCCAACGGCACCCCGGCAAGGGCAGCAATTTTGCGGTGTGTAACAGCATGTATTCCGTAAAGTTTCACCGCCTCCAGCGTGGCCTGGATAATTTTTTCTCGCCGTTGCGGATCGTTAGCGCGACGCATGTCATTTCCTCTCTCTGCAATTGTGTACAAATGTACACAGTCTTGCTAATGTTGTCTTCCCTCTTCTTATTTTGACGTGGTCTATGACCGTAAATTCTTCACGTAATGCATTGAAACGCCGAACCTGGGCGCTGTTTATGTTCTTCTTTTTGCCAGGCCTGTTAATGGCGTCCTGGGCAACCCGTACGCCTGCTATCCGCGATATTCTCTCTGTCTCGATCGCTAAAATGGGCGGTGTTCTCTTTGGTCTGTCGATCGGTTCGATGAGCGGTATTCTCTGCTCAGCGTGGTTAGTGAAACGCTTTGGGACGCGTAATGTCATCCTTGTCACGATGTCCTGCGCATTGATTGGGATGATGATACTAAGTCTGGCACTCTGGCTGACATCGCCCTTGCTCTTTGCCGTTGGTCTCGGCGTCTTTGGGGCTAGTTTTGGTTCTGCGGAAGTGGCGATAAACGTTGAAGGTGCCGCCGTTGAGAGAGAAATGAATAAGACGGTTTTACCGATGATGCACGGTTTTTATAGCCTGGGCACGCTGGCAGGCGCAGGTGTCGGTATGGCACTGACGGCCTTTGGCGTTCCGGCAACGGTGCACATTTTATTGGCGGCGCTGGTAGGCATCGCGCCTATTTATATCGCCATTCAGGCAATCCCTGACGGTACGGGCAAAAATGCTGCCGATGGCACCCAGCATGGTGAAAAAGGCGTACCTTTTTATCGCGATATCCAGTTGCTGCTGATTGGTGTTGTGGTGCTGGCGATGGCCTTTGCCGAAGGTTCTGCCAACGACTGGTTACCCTTATTAATGGTTGATGGTCACGGTTTTAGCCCTACTTCCGGCTCGCTGATTTATGCCGGGTTTACCCTGGGGATGACCGTTGGACGCTTTACCGGCGGTTGGTTCATTGACCGTTACAGTCGCGTTGCCGTGGTTCGGGCCAGTGCACTAATGGGGGCGTTGGGTATTGGGCTGATTATTTTTGTCGATAGCGCCTGGGTCGCTGGGGTGTCTGTTGTACTTTGGGGACTGGGTGCCTCGTTGGGCTTCCCGCTGACTATTTCTGCCGCCAGCGATACCGGCCCCGATGCACCAACCCGCGTCAGCGTGGTAGCTACGACCGGTTATCTGGCTTTCCTCGTCGGGCCGCCGCTGCTGGGCTATCTCGGCGAACATTATGGATTACGTAGTGCAATGCTGGTTGTACTGGCGCTGGTTATTCTCGCGGCTATTGTCGCGAAAGCCGTCGCCAAACCCGATACCAAAACGCAGACGGCGATGGAGAATAGTTGATGAGCATTAAATTAATTGCGGTAGACATGGATGGTACTTTCTTAAGCGATCAAAAAACCTATAACCGTGAGCGGTTTATGGCTCAGTATCAGCAAATGAAAGCACAAGGCATTCGCTTTGTGGTCGCCAGCGGGAATCAATATTATCAGTTGATCTCTTTCTTCCCTGAAATTGCTAATGAAATAGCCTTTGTGGCTGAAAACGGCGGCTGGGTAGTGAGCGAAGGCAAAGATGTTTTTAATGGCGAGCTGTCGAAGGATGCGTTTGCTACTGTCGTGGAACATTTGCTGACGCGCCCGGAAGTGGAAATTATTGCCTGCGGAAAAAATAGCGCCTATACCCTCAAAAAATATGACGATGCCATGAAAACGGTGGCGGAAATGTATTATCACCGTCTGGAATACGTCGATAACTTTGACAACTTAGAAGATATCTTCTTTAAATTTGGCCTTAATCTCTCTGACGAACTGATCCCACAAGTGCAAAAAGCATTACATGAGGCCATCGGCGATATCATGGTACCGGTCCATACCGGCAACGGCAGCATCGATCTGATTATCCCCGGTGTACATAAAGCCAATGGCCTTCGCCAACTGCAGAAATTATGGGGAATAGACGACAGCGAAGTGGTGGTCTTTGGCGATGGCGGTAACGATATTGAGATGCTGCGTCAGGCAGGCTTTAGTTTTGCAATGGAAAATGCCGGCAGCGCGGTCGTCGCAGCGGCAAAATACCGGGCAGGCTCCAATAACCGTGAAGGCGTACTGGATGTGATCGATAAAGTGCTTAAACACGAAGCGCCATTTAACCAATAAAACGGCAGCACGCCCGGCAACACAATGCCTGAATGAAGATTGCATAATTCGCGGAAATTAACCCGCTGCATTATTTCAGGCGAAATGATTATGAAAAATTGTCTACTGTTGGGCGCGCTTTTAATGGGCTTTACTGGTGTGGCGATGGCGCAAAGTGTCACCGTCGATGTGCCGAGTGGATACAAAGTGGTTGTGGTTCCTGATTCAGTCAGCGTTCCACAAGCGGTCAGCGTCGCGACTGTGCCGCAAACCGTCTATGTGGCTCCTGCGCCAGCTCCGACTTACCGCCCGCATCCTTATGTTCGCCATCTTGCCAGCGTAGGTGAAGGGATGGTTATCGAACACCAGATTGACGACCATCACCATTAATTCGAGAATGCCTGATCGCACAAAGCAATCAGGCATTTTTTTACCCTTCGTGCGAATTTCCCATCTGTTTATCTTTTAAAAAGATAACCATCAGCGACAGCCACAAAATGCCGTTGACAAGGTTGAAGAGATTAAACAGTCCGTTGCCCCCGTTCAGCCAGGCATGTTTGCTGATTTCAATACCGACGGTAAAGATCAGCATTTGCAGCATCCCCATCGCCGCAGAAACCGTACCTTTACTCATATCGCTGGCAAACAGGGTTAATCGCACCAGTCCCGCATTCGCCAGACCAATACCGAAAGCATAAATACTTAACCCGGCGGTCATCCATAAATACGCGTGCGATGAGATAACCGTTGCCGCAGCAGCGACCAACAGACCAATCATAATCGGCCAGCCGCCCATAATAATCAGCGAACGTACGGTGCGGCGCGAGGTCAGACGCGCTAACAGCAAGTTACCCGCAATTAACGCCCCGAAAATAGGCACTTGCAGCAAGCCATATTCATAGCTGCTCAACTGCTCACCGGTAATAATGATAATCGGCGACTGGGCGATCCACGCCAACAACGGCAGGCTAACGAATCCCAGCGCCAGCGCCCCCGCCACAAAGCGGCCGTTCTTCAGCACCAACTTATAGTCACGACCGAGTTCTTTCAGCGACAGTTTCTCGCCTATACGCGTGGCGGTTTCAGGCATAGCTCGTTGCAGACCGAAAAAGGAGATCGCTGCCAATGCGGCAAACAAGACAAACATCCCTTCCCAGGGCAGCACATGGATCCACGCCGCGCCCACCAGCGGACCAAGTAGTGGAGCAATCAGCGCCACGTTCGCCATTAGCGCGGTGATCTTGATACAAACGGCCTCTTCGAAGGATTCCTGAATTGCGGCGTATCCCACAGCGCCAATGAAACAGAGGCTTATGCCCTGCAAGAAGCGCAACAGGGTGAATTGTTCAATGTTTTGCGCCAGTAATATTGCCAGACAGGTGACGATAAACCACACCACTCCCGCCAACATCACCGGACGGCGGCCAATACGATCCGACAACGGCCCCAGGAGCCATTGTAAAAACATCCCGCCCGCCAGATACGCAGTCATCGAAGTAGGAACCCAATCAATGCCCGCCTGATATTGTTCCACCACGGCCAACATACCGGGTTGAATCATATCGTTGCCGATATAGGTTGAAAATTCGTAAAGCACCAGACAGAGAGGGAAAAGTAACGCCTGACGTCCAAGCCTGGCACCGGAAGCTAATTTATTTTGCATGCAATTTCTTCGCCAATAATAATCGCGCAAAGTTTAATAAAAGCGCAGCTAACGAGAAAGCGAATTTTGTAGCTGAAACCACGGTTAAGCACATTCTTACATTATTGCGAGTATAGCTACGCTTTCTTTAAGTTTTATTTAACCTTTGCCCGTTACAATCACCTACCGTAAACAGGCCGCTTGAGGGAAATAAGACGATGCCGCTTTACCCAGTTTAACCTGCACTTTATTCTCAACGACTTGCCTGTATTGGCTCCCTTTTAATCACTTTGCGTCGGGAAGTTATGCTGGAAAATTTGAATCTCTCTCTATTCTCTCTTATTAACGCAACGCCAGACTCTGCGCCGTGGATGATCTCGTTGGCGATTTTTATTGCTAAAGATTTGATTACCGTGGTGCCGTTGCTGGCCGCAGTACTTTGGTTGTGGGGGCTTACAGCACAACGGCAACTGGTGATAAAAATCGCTATCGCGCTGGCGGTCAGCCTGTTTGTGTCCTGGACGATGGGACATCTTTTTCCGCACGACCGACCCTTTGTCGAAAATATCGGCTATAACTTCCTGCATCATGCGGCGGATGACTCATTCCCGAGCGATCACGGTACGGTGATTTTCACCTTTGCACTGGCATTTTTATGCTGGCATCGCCTGTGGTCCGGCTCACTTTTAATGGTGCTGGCCGTCGTCATTGCCTGGTCGCGCGTTTATCTTGGCGTCCACTGGCCGCTGGATATGCTCGGTGGATTGCTGGCAGGTATGATTGGCTGCCTTAGCGCCCAGATTATCTGGCAAGCGATGGGGCATAAACTCTATCAACGTCTGCAATCGTGGTATCGCTTCTGTTTTGCATTACCGATCCGCAAAGGCTGGGTGCGTGACTGATCTCTGCTAAAAAGTGTAGTATTGAGCGGCTCGCTTCAATAACTATTCAGAGGGATTATGGAAACACGTCGCGAAGAGCGTATCGGGCAGCTGCTGCAAGAATTAAAACGCAGTGATAAGTTACATCTTAAAGACGCCGCCGCCCTGCTTGGGGTTTCGGAGATGACGATTCGTCGCGATCTGAACAACCACAGTGCGCCCGTCGTTTTGCTCGGCGGCTATATTGTTCTGGAACCACGCAGCGCCAGCCATTACCTGTTAAGCGATCAAAAATCCCGCCTGGTGGAAGAAAAACGCCGGGCGGCAAAACTGGCTGCGACGCTGGTAGAACCCGATCAGACCCTCTTTTTTGACTGTGGCACCACCACGCCGTGGATTATTGAAGCAATTGATAATGAAATCCCTTTTACCGCCGTTTGTTATTCGCTAAATACCTTTCTGGCGCTGAAAGAGAAACCCCATTGCCGCGCGTTTCTTTGCGGTGGTGAATTTCACGCCAGCAACGCCATTTTCAAACCCATCGATTTTCAGCAAACGCTGAATAATTTTTGCCCGGATATCGCTTTTTATTCCGCTGCGGGCGTGCATGTCAGTAAAGGCGCTACCTGCTTTAATCTTGAAGAGTTGCCGGTAAAACACTGGGCCATGTCGATGGCGCAAAAGCATGTGCTGGTTGTCGACCACAGTAAATTTGGCAAGGTGCGTCCGGCGCGCATGGGTGACCTGAAACGCTTTGATATTGTTGTGAGCGATTGTTGCCCGGAAGATGAGTATGTGAAGTACGCGCAGACGCAGCGTATTAAGTTGATGTATTAATGACGTATAACCGGATGACGTTTCGCGCCATCCGGTTATCAGAAGATTAAGAGAACCAGCTGCCGAACCACTGATGGAATTTCATCATCACGAAATCCCACATCCGACCAAAGAATCCGCCCTCTTCCACATTTTCCATCACGATCAGCGGACGCTGCTCAATGGATTTACCGTTAAGCTGGAAATCAATGGTGCCGACAACCTGACCTTTTTTCAGCGGTGCGGTAAGCTGCGGTTCCATTAACGTATAACTCGCCTTCAGGTTTTTCAGCTGCCCACGCGGTATGGTCACTGAGCCCGCTTCGCCTGCCCCGAGATTCACTTCGCTCTTATCACCAAACCAGACGCGCTGAGTCACAAATGTGGCATCAGGTTTAATTGGCGTCACGGTTTCAAAGAAGCGGAAACCCCAGGTCAATAATTTCTCAGACTCATTAAAACGGATACGGTCAGTTTTCGCCCCCAGCACTACGGAGATTAAACGCATATCGCCCTGGGTAGCCGAAGCAACCAGATTATATCCCGCGCCTGCCGTGGTTCCTGTCTTCATGCCATCAACATTCAGATTGCTGCTCCACAGCAGACGATTACGGTTAGGCTGACGAATTTTGTTGAAGGTGAACTCTTTCTCTTTATGAATGGCGTACTCTTCCGGCACATCGTGGATCAATGCTTTACCCAGCAATGCCATATCGCGCGCGGTACTGAACTGCCCCGGCGCATCCAGGCCGTGCACCGTCTGGAAGGTAGTGTTGGTCAGACCCAGTTTTTTGGCATAACCATTCATCAAACCAATAAATGACTCCTGGCTCCCGGCAACGTAATCAGCCAGCGCAATACAGGCGTCATTACCGGACTGGATAATCACACCTTTGTTCAAGTCTGCCACCGAAACCTGATCGCCCGGTTTGAGGAACATTACCGATGAACCACGCAGTGCCGGATTTCCCGTCGCCCAGGCATCTTTACCGACCGTCACCATATCGGTGAGTTTAATCTTATCGGCCTTAAGCGCCTGCCCAACCACATAGCTGGTCATGATTTTAGTCAGGCTCGCGGGATCCAGTTTCTCATCCGCATTGCCTTCTGCCAGCACTTTACCGCTGGCGTAATCCATTAAAATCCATGCACGCGCATCCACGCTCGGCGCTTCAACGGTTTGTTCCGCCGCGAATGCCGTTGGGGCAAAAAGGAATAAAAATGCAGAACCCGCTGCAAGACCACGAAGGAGAGAGGAGTATTGCGTCATAAATGCCACCCGAGTATCCATTCAAAAAAAATACGTTATATCGCCGTATGATAAGTTCGGTGATTAATAACGCACACACAAACTTAAAGAAACCGTAAGTTGGTAAAGTTTTTAAAGTTTATGCAATATCCTGCCGCTTCGCTGCTTCTGGTGTCATTTTTTTGCCAGCTGTTGCTTAAAAGTTAACTTTACTTCACCATCGGAGTCCTGTTCAGCCTGTGGCTGCCTGTCGGAAAAGGGGTGAGTATGATTACGCTGTGGGGTCGGAATAATTCAACCAACGTAAAAAAAGTATTGCTGACGCTCGAAGAACTGGAACTACCTTATGAGAAAATTCTCGCGGGCCGTGAGTTTGGGATAAATCACGATGCTGATTTTCTGGCGATGAACCCTAACGGGCTGGTGCCGTTGTTGCGTGACGACGAAAGTGATCTCATTCTTTGGGAATCAAACGCCATTGTCCGCTATCTGGCGGCACAGTACGGGCAAAAACGCCTGTGGATCGACTCACCGGCACGTCGTGCGGAAGCAGAAAAATGGATGGACTGGGCAAACCAGACGCTCAGTAATGCTCATCGCGGGATCCTGATGGGATTAGTCAGAACACCACCGGAAGAGCGCGATCAGGCCGCCATTGATGCCAGTTGCAAAGAGTGCGACGCCCTGTTTGCCCTGCTCGATGCGGAACTGGCAAAAGTAAAATGGTTCTCAGGCGACGAGTTTGGTGTGGGCGATATCGCTATCGCACCGTTCATCTACAATTTGTTTAACGTTGGCCTGACCTGGACACCGCGTCCAAATCTGCAACGCTGGTATCAGCAACTCACTGAACGCCCCGCAGTGCGCAAAGTGGTGATGATTCCCGTTAGCTAATTGCGTGGGCTAACTTTAAGTAATTCCCCACTGGACTCGTCGGTGAGAACGTATAAATAACCGTCGGGTCCAGTGCGAACATCACGAATTCGCTGCCCTTTGTCCGTTAAAATACGGCCATCTTCTGTCACTTTGTCGCCGTTGACGCTCATCACGATGACATCTTTATCTTTCAGCGCGCCAATAAATAATTTTTGCTGCCACTGGGGGAATTTATCGCTGTTATAGAAGGCCATGCCGCTCACGGCGGGCGAATCTTTCCAGTAAAAAACAGGTTGCTCGGTCCCGGCGACGATCTCCCCTTTCGCCTCCGGTATCTTAAAGCCTGAATAGTTGATTCCCCAGGTTGCCAGCGGCCAGCCGTAGTTTTTGCCTTTTTGCGGGATATTAATTTCATCGCCACCGCGCGGGCCATGTTCATTCAGCCATAGTGCATTACTCCACGGATTCATCGCCATTCCTTGCGGATTACGAATGCCATAAGACCAGATCTCGGCGCGCACACCAGATTCCTTTATAAAAGGATTATCATCCGGGATTTCTCCCAGGTCGGTCAGTCGCACCAGTTTGCCCTGTAATTTATCCAGATCCTGCGCCGTCGGGCGCTGATTGTTTTCGCCCAGAGCAATAAAAAGATAACCTTTACCGTCAAATACCATCCGCCCGCCAAAATGGTTGCCGGTAGACAGTTTTGGCATCTGACGAAAGACGGTGCGGAAGTCGGTCACTTTTGAGAGATCATCACTTAAGCGGCCATAACCCACAGCAGTTCCGGCTTTGCCATCATCGCCAACTTCGGAATAACTTAACCAGATGCGGCGCGACTGAGCAAAATCGGGCGCTAAAACCACGTCCAGCAGGCCGCCCTGCCCGTGCGCCCAAACGTCCGGCACTCCGGAAAGCGGCGCAGATAATCCTTTTCCTGCTTGCCAGTGACGCAACTCGCCGCCGCGCAGAGTGATTAACATACCGTGATTATCGGGTAAAAAGGCCAGCGCCCAGGGATGGTCGAGTTTGTCTTGCAGTACTTCGACATTTACCGTTGCAGGAGCTGCCCAGAGAGCGGAAGAAAGACAAATAAGGGGCACAAGGAAAAAGGATTGTCGATGCATAACGCCTCCGGATTGACTCTGGCTTAAAGCGTAGTCAGTGGAGGAGATAACAAATTCATTTTTACAAAAACTTAAACATGAAGGGGGAGACGCTTTCTCCCCCTTAGTTTTCAGGCCTTCTCAAGCATGGCGTGCTTCTGCAGGCTCTGGATACTCAGCGTTAAGCTCATCAGACAATTTTCAAGCTTATCGGCGTTGACGGTAATAACAGTCGGGCAATCATGGTGCCCACTCATCAAACATACTGCGGCTGTCGCTAATGCTTCTTCAGCATGATGAAGAGCACTCCATTCTTCCTGATCCAGATGAAGATTCAACCGCAGCGATTTATCGTGCAGTTCGCGATTCAGTTTAAAAAAGTTATCTCGTAGATGATTGCTTTCGCTGACGGACATGTATCCTTTTGCCTTCCTCAGTTGCACGTATGCGGCGAGGTCAACGCGTGCGTCGATCAACCGGTTCAGCAGATCGATTCGCTGTCTGTCAACGAACATACTTCGATCCTCCTCTTTCCAGCCTTGTTGCAATTAAATAGTATGGCTGTTTTTTGAGCAAAATGCTGTCCAGGATCAATTCTTCACGCCGAATTAACAAAATTTACATTTCCTTCAACTCCGCCAGCGAATGAGATTGCGATACAAATTTTATCCAGAACTCTGTAGAATCCCTGCCCTGACCTTTCCTGTAACTGAATATTTTTTAAGCTATGAGCAAAGTAACTCCCCAGCCGAAAATCGGCTTTGTTTCCCTTGGCTGTCCGAAAAACCTTGTCGATTCAGAGCGTATTCTCACCGAACTACGCACTGAAGGTTATGACGTGGTACCGAGCTATGATGATGCGGACATGGTGATCGTCAACACCTGCGGCTTTATTGACAGCGCGGTACAAGAATCACTGGAAGCCATTGGTGAAGCGTTGAATGAAAACGGCAAGGTAATTGTGACCGGTTGTCTGGGGGCAAAAGAAGATCAGATCCGCGAAGTCCACCCGAAAGTGCTGGAAATCACCGGGCCTCATAGCTATGAGCAGGTTCTGGAGCACGTTCATCACTACGTGCCAAAACCGAAACACAACCCATTCCTGAGCCTGGTGCCAGAACAAGGTGTGAAACTGACGCCGCGTCATTATGCCTATCTGAAAATTTCTGAAGGCTGTAATCACCGCTGCACCTTCTGCATTATTCCGTCTATGCGCGGCGATCTGGTGAGCCGTCCGATTGGCGAAGTGTTAAGTGAAGCGAAACGTCTGGTTGATGCGGGCGTTAAAGAAATTCTGGTGATCTCGCAGGATACTTCCGCGTATGGCGTCGATGTTAAACATCGTACTGGCTTCCACAACGGCGAGCCGGTAAAAACCAGCATGGTCAGCCTGTGCGAACAGTTATCGAAACTGGGGATCTGGACACGTCTGCACTACGTTTACCCTTATCCGCATGTGGACGACGTCATCCCACTGATGGCAGAGGGCAAAATCCTGCCGTATCTGGACATTCCGTTGCAGCACGCCAGCCCGCGCATTCTCAAACTGATGAAACGTCCGGGTTCTGTAGATCGCCAACTGGCGCGCATCAAACAGTGGCGCAAAATCTGCCCGGAACTGACCCTACGCTCAACCTTTATTGTTGGCTTCCCTGGCGAGACGGAAGAAGATTTCCAGATGCTACTCGACTTCCTGAAAGAAGCACGTCTGGATCGCGTTGGCTGCTTTAAATACAGCCCGGTTGAAGGTGCAGACGCCAATGCCCTGCCTGACCAGGTTCCGGAAGAAGTGAAAGAAGAACGCTGGAACCGTTTCATGCAGTTGCAGCAGCAAATTTCCGCCGAGCGCCTGCAAGAGAAAGTGGGCCGTGAAATTCTGGTGATTATCGACGAAGTGGACGAAGAAGGCGCGATTGGTCGCAGCATGGCAGATGCACCGGAAATCGACGGCGCGGTTTATCTCAATGGTGAAACCAACGTTAAGCCGGGTGATATCCTGCGAGTGAAAGTCGAGCACGCCGATGAGTACGATTTGTGGGGTAGCCGGGTTTAATTAATTCAGGCCGGGCAAAATCATTTGTCCGGCCTGCGAATAATGATTACTGCCAGCTAATCTGCGCCCTGCCGTTTTTCTTACTCTTATACAGCCGCTCATCCGCCAGCATTTTCAAACGTTCAACGGTAGTACATTCATTTGAATGCGCTACACCGATACTGGTGCTTAAATTAATGCTTCCCACCTGGAAATGAACGATTTCTTTTAGAATCGATAGCAACTCTTCCAGCGTGCCGCCAGTATAAATCACCGCAAATTCGTCACCTCCGAAGCGGTAAACTTTACCTTTATCTACCGGGATCTGTGATTTAAGGATTTTCACCACTTTCATCAACACTTCATCGCCCAGCAAATGACCGAAGGTGTCGTTAATGTTTTTGAATTTATCGACGTCAAACAGGCACAAATAACCGCCTTTTTCCGGCAGCGCTTTTAAATCTTCGTCAAAGGATTTTCTGCCCATCGCTTTGGTCAGATCGTCCAGGAATGCCGAGTTATACATACTGTAGAGTTTTTTGACATCGGCAGCCGAAAAGAAAAGCCCGCCATCCAGTACGCGTTCAAAATGGTTATTAATAATGGCTTCTTTCTCCACAATACCACGATTAATCACTCTGCGTACCAGATAGAGGCAACTGGCACCCGATATCACTGCCACCAATGCGGCAAAGAAAATAATCAATGTACATACCTGAAAATAAACGTCTTTTTTATAAGCAAATACGTACAACCCGGTCGGCAAATAGGAGAAGTGCTCCATTGCTTCCGAAACGGTGAAGATGGCGTTTTTAGCGTTATATTCATCACCGGTCACCGATTTACCGTTCTTGAACAGGGAGAACATCAGGTTCTCGCTATCCATCGCCAGCGATTTTGACAGTAAAGAAAAACGTTCCAGACCAAGCAAAAATATCAGACTACGATTGTGAGTTACCGGATAGAGGTAATAGACGAAGGTTTTACCATCAAAAGAGATAAACCCTGTATTTTTGACATGTCGATACTTAACAACCTGCATAATATCTGCACAATAATTTTTCTCGAACTCCTTTACCTGAATACATTCGTCACTGGAAATCAGATAAGGACCGACATCGTACAAATAAGAGGGTGAAACCGAGTCGGCGTAAGCTGTGCGTAAGCCAACCAACAGCTGTTCCTCCGTAGGATTTAGCGTGTTGATGAGATCAATTGCCACACTACGCCGATATTCAGCAATATTTGCCACCGCAAAAGCAGTATCAATAACGGACTGTTTCAGGCCATACACCCGTTCCTTTACCATTTGAGTGTAGATCCCGCAGGCAACTGCTGAAATCATGATAAAAATCAGCAGACTGACTGTAAGTACGAATTTATTGATTCTGGACATACGTAAACTACTCTTTTACTAATTTTCCACTTTTATCCCAGGCGGAGAATGGCATGGGTTTCTGGTACAGATACCCCTGAGCCTGAACACATCCTAATTTGATTAATTCACGCGCAACGTCTTCGCTCTCTACGCCTTCCGCAATCACCGGGATCCGGTTATAGCGTGCCAGATCGAAAATAATGCGCACAATTTTTCCTGCAGTACCGAAAATATCGCCGGTAAATTGCGAATCCACCTTTATACTGTCTGGATTAATTTCATAAAAACGTTTCAGGTTTGACAAACCGGTGCCAAAGTCATCAATCGATACCCGTACCCCTTGTTTACGCAGTTGTTCAATATTGAGATAGAAATGTTCATTAATTCGCTCGATCACGGTTTCGGTGATCTCAACACAAAGGCTGTTCGCCTTCAGGCCATTTTCTTTCATGATGGTAGTAAAACGCTCATGAAAGTGTGGTTCGTTTAACTGCCAGGGCGAAACATTAATATGCAGTAAGAAATCATCCTTCAGCGACGCACGCTGACTAAAATGTCTGAATTCACCCATCGCGGTTTTAATAATTTGATAGCCCAGCTCATTGATAAACCCGATATCTTCAGCAATGGTAATGAACTTCAGCGGTGAAATAATCCCCCGCTCCGCAGACACCCAACGGCACAACGCCTCCGCGCCCAAAATGGTGCGGGTGTTAATATCAACAATCGGTTGATAGACCAGGAATAGTTCGCCAATTTCCATTGCATGGCGAATATTACGCGCAATCCAGATATTCTCTTCTATTTCGTTGAGTTTCGCATCATCACAGAAAATAAACTCTGAGAACATATGGTTGCGGATACTGGAAATCGCCAGTTTCAGCTTTTCTGCGTAACTCCAGGCGTTTTCCCCCTGCAAAGGTTCACAAATAGCAGACTTATGGATGCGCAGATTGCGGTAGCCAAAACTGCTGTCAAAATCGTTTACCGTCGCTATCTTACGGGTAAACGTCTGTACATTTTCCCGGCACAGGAGTAAATAGAGATCGGCATTAAATGTCACGATATCGCAGCATTGCGCATATTTCTCGGCAATTCGCTGACACAATTTCCTGACGATTTTATTGCGTTCATCAACACCAAACACCGCTTCCACAGCTTCCAGACCACACAGTTTGATGATCCCCACAGCCAGATACTGATTATTGTTGGACTCAATAATCGCCATATTTTTAATAAAACCGCTTTCCTGATCGTAAGAGATCAGCGAGAGCAATTTATTTGCCCGTTCAATTTCAGCATCTTTCATTTCCGCGATCGAATTTTTGATGCTGATAATCTCTTTCGCATCGCCTTCACGAATCTTCAGAGCCTCGATTTGATCCGTAGAGTCGGGCAAAAACGCCAGCGTATTGACCAAATCTGTCATTTCAGAAAATTGCCGACGGAACACTCGAGTGGTCATTAAATAAACCACCAGCAATACGATAATAATGAAAGCAAACGGCAGATAAAAAAGTTTATCTGATGCGTTCAATAAATTACCACCAGGATAATAAAAATAGATTTCGAATAATGCGTTGTTTGGCACCGCTGATGTTTTTTCAATATATTCCGTATCGACAGAATCAATAATATTATAATTACCTTCGCTATTATAAATAATCAATTTTTCACGAGCGAGTTGATTCTTAGCAATGATCTCATGACCTTGCTTTAAAAATAGAACTTCATCATTAGCGCTGATGTGATCAAGATACTCGTTCAGATATCGCCAGTTTAAATCGACATGAATTTTATCTACCGCTAACAAATCATGATCTTTGCCGTTGATGTGTAGCGTAAAAGAGATACATTTTTTACCCGGACGATCAAAGCAATTGTATGCCGGATTCCAGCTGTTGTTAGAGTCATCTGAAGCCATCGACCACGGTCGTTTCGATGGGTTAAAATCGGCAAAAATAACCCGCCCTGACTCGTCGACAAGCGGTCCATTTACTTGTTCCTGATGATAAACAACGATTTTATCATTCGCCCTCCGCGAAAAGAGATAATATTTATTATCATCAAGTACCAGTCCCACCGAGTCTAAAAATGGCATCATTTCCATTTTCAGAATCACGGCACGTTGAATCTCCTCTGTATTTTTTAATAAATACAGTGAGTCCTTTAATGTCAGGGCCGAACGTTCAATATCTTTAAAGAAATAGCCAACGTTTTTCTGAATAAGTTCAAAGCGGCTATCGGCACGTTTTACCGCGCGTTCCGATACCAGTTGATAGTCAATGATGAAAAAAAGACCAATAAATGACAGTGCTGCCAATAAAAATAAAATTATCAGCCTTATCTTTATCTTTTCGTATAAACTCAGCATGTTAATACATTTAACAAAATAACTGTCTGAACGCTGTGCCGCTGCAAAATAGTCCCTTGCTGCGGCTTTTTAACCAAATTACCCGATTCTACAAAATCAGCAGAAAGTTACAACACTTGCTTAGGGCAATAATTTCCTGTGAGGTGATTACCCTTTCAAGCAATATTCAAACGTAACTATCCTTTAATTTTCGGATCCAGCGCATCGCGTAAACCATCGCCCAACAAATTGAACGCCAGTACGGTCAGAAAAATAGCCAGGGCCGGAAAAACAGCGACATGCGGCGCGATAACCATATCCGCTCGTGCCTCATTGAGCATTGCCCCCCACTCTGGTGTCGGCGGCTGCGCACCGAGGCCGAGAAATGACAGGCTGGCGGCAGAGATAATCGAGGTGCCAATGCGCATGGTGAAAAACACCACGATAGAAGAGACGGTCCCAGGCAAGATATGACGCAACAAAATGGTCATATCGCTGGCACCAATACTGCGTGCTGACTCGATAAAGGTTTGCTGTTTCAACACCAGCGTGTTGCCGCGCACCAGCCGGGCAAACGCGGGGATGGAAAAAATGGCGACTGCGATAATCACGTTAGCAATGCCGCTTCCCAACACCGCAACAACAGCGATCGCCAGTAAAATACCCGGGAAGGCAAACAACACATCGCAAATGCGCATGATCAGCCGATCCCACCAGCCTTCATAATATCCAGCCAGCAAGCCCAGCAACGTCCCGATCGCCGCACCGATAAACACGGCAAACACGCCCGCCGCCAGCGATATTTGCGCACCAACCAGGACACGGCTGAAAATGTCGCGCCCCAGTGAATCGACACCAAACCAGTGCTGCAAAGAAGGTCCGTTATTCAGATTGTCATAATCAAAATAATTTTCGGCGTCATAGGGAGCGATCCAGCGTGCAAAAATGGCCACCACAATCAATAAAATAACGAACAATGCGGCGGTCATCGCCATATGCTGACGGCGAAATCGTCGCCAGAATTCATGCCACGGTGTACGTACCTGGTCAGGTTTGACCAGTGGCATGGCGTTTAACACCGCCTGACGTCGCCAGTTAAATAGTCGCATCCTTACTTGTACCTGATAGCCGGGTTAATGGCGGCGTAAAGCACATCCACCACTAAGTTGATAAGAATAAATTCCAGCGAGAAAAGCAGAATTTCCGCCTGAATCACCGGGTAATCGCGCATTTCAACGGAGTCAACGAGTAAGCGTCCAAGTCCGGGCCAGTTGAAAACTTTCTCCACCACGATGGAACCACCGAGTAAAAATCCAGACTGTAAGCCCATCATGGTCACTACCGGGATCATCGCGTTGCGTAGCCCGTGTTTGAGGACAACCCAGGTTTCGCTCACCCCTTTCGCCCTCGCGGTACGCATATAATCTTCGCTTAAAACGTCGACAAACGACGCGCGGGTAAAGCGCGCCATCACGGCGGCCACTGCCGCGCCGAGCGTCAGGGAGGGTAAAATGTAGTGCTGCCAACTGTCTGCTCCCACGGTAGGCAGCCAGCCCAGTTCAACGGAGAATACCTGAATTAAAAGCATCCCCAGAGCAAATGCCGGAAACGAGATCCCCGACACCGCAATGGTCATACTCAATCGATCCGGCCAACGGTTACGCCAGACGGCGGCGATAATTCCCGCCGCCATACCAAATATCACCGCCCAGACCATACTGGTTATGGTCAGCCACAGCGTTGGCATAAAGCGGCTGGCAATCTCATCGGCAACCGGACGACGCGACACCATCGACAGGCCAAAATCCCCCTGCACAGCATTGCTGATATAGTGCCAGAACTGGTGATATAGCGGCTGATCCAACCCCAGCTGCTGACGCACCAGTTCTATAACCTGCGCATCAGCTTCGGGCCCGGCAATTAATCGCGCCGGATCGCCGGGCAGCATGTGGACAAATAAAAACACCAGCACCGAGACGATAAACAGCGTCGGAATCAACCCCAGTAAGCGTTTGATAACGTAATTAAGCATTCCACTCCCTGCGTTGCTTATTGCAAATCCGCATCTTCAAAGCTGAAGCCGGTGTCTGGCATGATCCAAAAACCGGTCAGGTTTTTACTGTGTGCCGACACCAGTTTTTCTACCACCAGCGGGATCCACGGCGACTCTTGCCAGATGATATCCTGCGCCGCCTTATACAAGCGGGTCTTTTCCGCCGGATCATTAGTTTTCAGTGCCTGAGCCAGGAAGTCATCCACCTGTTTATTGCTGTAAAACGCGGTATTAAACAGCGTCGGTGGCCAGTTCTGCGAGGCAAACAGCGGCGATAGAGCCCAGTCTGCTTCGCCGGTTGAAGCCGACCAGCCAGTGTAGAACATCCGCACGCCGCTCTCTTTTTGCCCTTTACCTTCAACTTCTGCCGCCCGCTGTCCGGCATCCATCGCAGTCACCTGGGCTTTAATCCCGACCTGCGCTAACTGCTGCTGGGTAAATTGCAGCACTTTCTGCGCGGTGCTGTGGTTATGTGACGACCACAGCGTGGTACTGAAACCGTTGGGATATCCCGCCTCTTTCAGTAATTCGCGCGCTTTCACTGGATCGTAAGGCCACGGTTTATAACTTTGCGCGTAGGCGATACTCGGCGGTACCACACCAGTAGCTGGCGTTGCATAGCCCGCGAAGGCTACTTTCACCAGCGCCGGGCGGTTAATGGCGTAATTCAGCGCCTCACGGACCTTCGGGTTATCGAACGGCTTTTGCGTCACGTTCATACTGATATAACGCTGCATAATTGACGGACTGGCCATCAACTCGATATTTTTGTTTTTCTCCAGCAGTGCGGCCTGCTCGTAGGGAATGGGGAAAGCAAACTGCGCTTCACCGGTTTGCAGCATTGCCGCGCGGGTGTTGTTATCCGCCACCGGACGCCAGGTTATGCTGTCCAGTTTGGGCAATCCTGGCTGCCAGTAACCCGCGAATTTTTTCACCTTCACAAAATCAGTCTGATTCCAGGTATCCAGTTCATACGGCCCGGTTCCCACTGGATGAAAACCAATCTCCTTGCCATATTTTTCCAGCGCTGCCGGCGAAATCATCGCGGTCGCCGGATGGGCAAGAATATTAATAAACGCTGAGAACGGCTGTTTGAGGGTAATCTTTACCGTTGTTGGATCGATCGCTTCCGTTTTGGCAATATTCTTATACAGGTTGTAGCGTTTAAGATGATTCGCCGGATCGCTGGCCCGGTCCAGATTCGCTTTTACCGCCGCTGCGTTGAAGTCGGTGCCATCCTGGAATTTAATTCCTTCCCGCAATTTCACGGTGTAAGTAAGGCCGTCATCGGAAACGGTGTAACTCTCCGCCAGCACGTTTTTCAGTTTCATCTCTTTATCCAGACCGAACAGCCCCTGGTAAAACGATTTCGCTACGGCCTGAGATAACGTGTCATTTGCGTCATACGGATCGAGCGTGGTGAAGTTCGATCCTACTGCCACCACCACCTCTTTGGCAGCGAATGCACAAGATGCCATCAACGCTGTCGCAATGCCCAGCGCCACTAACCCACTACGGTGTACAGCTCTTGCCATTTTATTCTCCGCCTGAATGTTATCTACGCATGAATGCGTATTCTGATTGTGGTTGTGCGACGTAATGCCCCGGCCCGACGCATTGCAACGAGACGGCTGCAACTTCTTCGCCACGCAGATGAATATTGCTGGGAAGATCGTCCGACAACAGTACACGCTGCGGTCGTTGTCGGGACGGTTCAGCGACCGGAACTGCCGCCAGTAATTTACGCGTATAAGGATGCTGCGGATTTTCAAAGACCGCGCGCCGTGGACCAATTTCAACAATTTGCCCGAGATACATCACCGCCACACGATGACTAATCCGCTCAACCACGGCCATATCGTGGGAGATAAACAGATACGCAATGCCGAAATCACGCTGGAGATCGAGCAACAAGTTGATAATCTGCCCGCGAATAGAAACATCCAGCGCCGAGACGGCTTCGTCGGCAATGATTACTTTTGGATTCAATGCCAACGCGCGAGCAATGCAGATGCGCTGGCGCTGACCGCCGGAAAACTCATGAGGGTAACGCCAGGCATGTTCCGGTAACAGGCCCACGCGCTCCAGCAACCACGCAACGCGTGCAGCCGCTTCTTTACCTGGCAATAAACCGTGTACGCGCAGCGGTTCGAGAATCGAATCACCGATGGTCTGACGTGGGTCCAGCGAAGCGTAAGGGTCCTGAAAAATAAACTGAATATCGCGGCGCAATGCCTGAAGTTTACCGGGTGACAAGGTATCGATTCGCTGACCGTTAAAGATAATTTCGCCGCCCTGCGATTCGACCAGGCGCAGCAACGCCCGCCCGGTGGTGGATTTACCGCTGCCAGACTCGCCCACCAGCGATAGCGTTTCGCCAGGCCAGAGATCAAAACTGACTTTCTCAACGGCATGCACTTCCCGCGTTACGCGATTCAACAAACCGCTGCGCAAAGGGAAACGGGTGACCAGATTACGCACCCGTAAAACAGGTTCGCCATCCACCACCGTTTTCTGCTCGATGGGTGGCTCCTGTTTCGCTGGATGTTCAAGCGATATCAATGGGAAACGTCGGGGATAATCTAACCCTTTCATCGCACCAAGTTGCGGAACAGCAGCTAACAGCGCACGGGTATAAGGATGTTGCGGTGCATGAAAAATCTGTTCGACGCTACCCGTTTCCACCGCCTCGCCCTGATACATCACCAGTACCCGATCGGCAATCTCTGCCACCACCCCCATATCGTGAGTGATAAAGATAACGCCCATCGACATCTCTTTTTGCAATACTTTGATTAATTGCAGGATCTGCGCCTGAATAGTGACATCCAACGCGGTGGTTGGCTCATCGGCAATCAGCACCGCCGGGCGGCATGACAGCGCCATCGCAATCATCACTCGCTGGCGCATCCCGCCAGAGAGTTGATGCGGATAACGTGAAAGAATGGTTTGTGCCTCCGGAATGCGTACCTGATCCAGCATCCGCTTCGCCTCGACCATCGCTTCTTCACGACTGGCGTTCTGATGCAGACGAATAGATTCAGCAATCTGTTCACCCACAGTAAATACCGGGTTCAGCGATGTCATCGGCTCCTGAAATATCATCGCCATATCCGCCCCGCGCACATGGCGCATTTGTGCAGCACTCTGCTCGCTAAGTTCAATTACTTCGCGACTGCGCCGCTGCAACAGCATTTTATCGCACTGCACTAAACCGCCCGCCTGTTCCAACAGGCGCATCAATGCCAGCGCAGTCACTGACTTACCGGAGCCGGATTCGCCAACAATTGCCAGCGTCTCACCACGTTGCAGGCTAAAAGAGAGATTGCGGACCGCAGCTATTTTGTGCTGCTCCTGCATAAAGGCAATATTCAGATTTTCAACCGCCAGCACATCACCGGCATCAAGTTCATCACTGTGTGGCAACGGTGTCCCCTTTTTCACGGTAGATACCGGTGGTTGGAGTATCGCCTGCGTAGCCCCAGGCGCGATACATTCCTTCGGTGTTAAACGGTAGCGCGACATTCCCTTCATGGTCGATAGCGATTAAGCCACCGCTACCGCCAAGCGCAGGGAGTTTTTCCATTACTACCCGCTCGCAGGCTTCCGCGAGACTTAATCCGCCGTAATCCATTAACGCGGCGATATCATATGCCGCCAGCGCGCGGATGAAGACTTCGCCCGTGCCGGTACAGGAAACCGCCACACTGGCGTTATTGGCATAGCATCCGGCCCCCACTAAGGGACTATCGCCAACTCGTCCGGGTAATTTATTGGTCATTCCGCCCGTGGACGTGGCTGCCGCCAGATTGCCGTCTAAATCCAACGCCACGGCCCCTACGGTGCCCATTTTTTGTTTTTCATCCAGTGGCGCACCGCTATGGTCGAGGACTGTTGCCCCTTCCTCGCGCGCTGCCAGTAGTTGTTCATAACGCAAAGGCGTGGAGAAAATCTCCGGCGAGACGCACTCCATGCCATGAGCAAACGCAAAATTTTCTGCCCCTTCGCCAATCATCATCACATGCGGGCTTTGCTCCATCACCAGTCGGGCGGCAAGAACCGGATTACGCAGATGACTAACGCCCGCCACCGCACCGGCTTTCAGGGTGTTACCATCCATCACACAGGCGTCCAGTTCATGGGTTTCATCACGCGTAAAGACAGCGCCAATTCCGGCGTTAAACAGTGGACACTCTTCCAGCAGACGCACCGCTTCCGTCACCACATCCAGCGCACTTTCGCCCGCTACCAGCATTTTCTGCCCGGTTTCAACAATGGCAGACAACGCCTCGATGTAGCGTAATTCCTGTTGCAGACTCATCTGCGCGCGGCTAATTGCACCTGCGCCACCATGAATTGCAATGACTGCTTTGCCCATAGTATTCGTCCATTAAGGGTGGCTCGCCACTTTTGCTATAAATATCAGAATTTTTATGAATGACTCATTCAATTTTTGAATATAGAAAGATGGATATGGCATGTAAAGGCAGGAGCCAGCGCTACGCCCGAGGTGGCATACAGTCTGTGGCGTTTTTCTGACATAATAGGCAAATTCGATTTTGCCTCCGCAGGAGTGTTTTCATGGAATTTACCACCGGATTGATGTCGCTCGACACCGCGCTTAATGAGATGCTTTCTCGCGTTACCCCACTGACCGCCCAGGAAACGCTGCCACTGGTTCAGTGTTTTGGCCGTATTCTGGCGAGCGATGTCGTTTCGCCACTGGATGTCCCGGGGTTTGATAACTCCGCTATGGACGGCTACGCGGTGCGTTTAGCCGATATTGCCTCCGGGCAACCGCTGCCCGTTGCCGGTAAATCCTTTGCCGGTCAGCCGTACCATGGTGAATGGCCTGCGGGTACCTGCATTCGTATTATGACCGGTGCGCCGGTGCCGGAAGGCTGCGAAGCGGTGGTGATGCAGGAGCAGACTGAACAAACGGACAATGGCGTGCGTTTTACTGCTGAAGCGCGTAGCGGGCAAAATATTCGCCGTCGCGGTGAAGATATCTCTGCAGGTGCGGTTGTTTTCCCGGCGGGGACTCGCCTGACTACCGCTGAACTGCCAGTGATTGCTTCGCTAGGGATTGCCGAAGTTCCGGTGATTCGTAAAGTGCGTGTAGCGCTTTTTTCTACCGGTGATGAACTCCAGTTGCCCGGTCAGCCGCTGGGCGACGGCCAAATCTACGATACCAACCGTCTCGCCGTACACCTGATGTTAGAACAGTTGGGATGCGAGGTAATCAACTTAGGGATTATCCGCGACGATCCCCATGCCCTGCGCGCCGCATTTATTGAAGCCGACAGCCAGGCGGATGTGGTGATCAGTTCCGGCGGTGTTTCAGTGGGTGAAGCGGATTACACCAAAACGATTCTTGAAGAGCTGGGGGAGATCGCCTTCTGGAAACTGGCGATTAAACCGGGTAAACCGTTCGCATTCGGTAAACTTTCTAATAGTTGGTTCTGCGGCCTGCCGGGCAACCCGGTTTCAGCGACGCTGACCTTCTATCAACTGGTACAGCCTTTGCTGGCAAAACTAAGCGGCAATACCGCCAGTGGCCTGCCCGCGCGCCAGCGTGTACGCACAGCGTCCCGCCTGAAAAAAACGCCAGGACGCCTTGATTTCCAGCGCGGCGTGCTGCAACGCAACACCGATGGCGAACTGGAAGTGACGACCACCGGACATCAGGGTTCACATATATTTAGCTCCTTTAGCCTCGGCAACTGCTTTATCGTGCTGGAACGCGAGCGCGGCAATGTTGACGTGGGCGAATGGGTGGAAGTCGAACCGTTTAACGCGTTGTTCGGAGGCCTGTAATGGCAGAACTCAGCGATCAGGAGATGCTGCGCTACAACCGGCAAATCATTCTGCGCGGTTTTGATTTTGACGGTCAGGAGGCGCTAAAAGATTCTCGTGTGCTGGTCGTCGGCCTTGGTGGACTCGGCTGCGCAGCTTCGCAGTATCTGGCAAGCGCCGGTGTCGGCAACCTGACGCTGCTCGACTTCGACACGGTTTCGCTCTCCAATCTGCAACGCCAGACGCTGCACAGTGATGCCACGGTCGGGCAACCAAAGGTGGAATCCGCCCGTGACGCCCTGACGCGGATCAACCCACATATCGCGATTACGCCAGTCAATGCGCTGCTTGATGACGCTGAACTTGCTGCGATGATTGCAAAACACGATCTGGTGCTCGACTGTACGGATAACGTTGCAGTACGTAATCAACTGAACGCAGGCTGTTTTGCCGCGAAGGTGCCGCTGGTTTCCGGCGCGGCAATTCGTATGGAAGGGCAAATCACGGTCTTCACTTATCAGGACGGCGAACCGTGCTATCGCTGCCTTAGCCGTTTGTTTGGCGAGAACGCGTTAACCTGCGTAGAAGCAGGCGTGATGGCACCGTTAATCGGCGTAATTGGTTCGTTGCAGGCAATGGAAGCAATCAAACTGCTGGCAGGTTATGGCAAACCAGCCAGCGGGAAAATCGTGATGTACGATGCGATGACCTGTCAGTTTCGCGAAATGAAACTGATGCGTAATCCGGGGTGTGAGGTGTGCGGGCAGTAACTGCCACCTCCAGGCCAGATAAGACGCGGCACTCCGCCACGTCATCAGCAATTTATGAGGATGCAGAACGTCCGGTTAAATCGACGTTCTGCCAAACGCTCCCAGCCAGTCCTGTTCAAACTTCGCCACAGCGGCATCAACCGCCGGATAGCTAATCATCTGTTGTGCCACATCCAGCGGCAGAGTAATTGATTCACATCCTGCCAGTAAGCAGTCCAGCGCCTGACGCGGGGTTTTGAAACTCGCGGCTAACACTTTCGCCTGCGGCGCATGCATTTTCAATAACTGGTGTAAGTCGGTCACAGTCTGAATACCGCTACCGCCCTGAGCATCAATACGATTAACGTAAGGCGCAACATATTCCGCACCTGCCAGCGCCGACAGTAGCCCTTGTGCTGCGCCATATACCGCGGTTCCCAGCGTCGGAATCCCTTCCGCTTTTAACATCTTAATAGCTGCCAGCCCCTCAGCGGTCACCGGAACTTTCACCACGATATCCGCAATAATAGAACGCAATTTACGTGCGTCATTAACCATCCCTTCAGCAGTGGTAGCCATTACCTGGGCAAACAGACGCCCCTGACCGCCCATCGCCTCGTGAAGTTGCGGAAGCACAACCTCCAGCGGTTTTTTACCCGCTGCGATAATGCTTGGGTTAGTGGTCACACCCGCCAGCGGAAAAATACGTGACAGCGCCGTCACCGCAACAACGTCTGAAGTATCCAGATACAGTTCCATAACCATCCTCAAAATGTACTTTTTGTCTGAATGTAGACTATCACGGGAAAACTCTCTGAACAGTTGACGCACATCAATCTAACTTTCATTCGAAAGTATTTTAATGTTTGAACGAAACAGAGAGGCAACTATGATTTTCAATATTCAACGCTACTCGACCCATGATGGCCCCGGTATCCGCACGGTCGTATTTCTTAAAGGCTGTTCGCTGGGCTGCCGCTGGTGTCAGAACCCGGAAAGCCGCGCCCGCACGCAGGATCTGCTGTATGACCCACGACTCTGTCTGGAAGGCTGTGAGCTGTGCGCTAAGACCGCACCGGAAGTGATTGAACGCGCGTTGAATGGTTTGCTTATTCATCGGGAAAAGTTAACCCCGGAGCATTTTACGGCGCTAACCGACTGCTGCCCAACACAGGCGTTAACCGTGTGTGGTGAAGTGAAAAGCGTTGAGGAGATCATGGCAACCGTTTTGCGCGATAAACCGTTTTACGATCGCAGCGGCGGCGGCTTAACGCTTTCTGGCGGTGAACCGTTTATGCAGCCGGAAATGGCGACGGCGCTGCTGCAAGCCAGCCACGAGGCCGGCATTCATACTGCGGTAGAAACCTGTCTGCATGTGCCGTGGAAATATATCGCCCCTTCTCTGCCCTATATCGATCTGTTTCTTGCCGATTTAAAACACGTTGCCGACGCGCCGTTTAAACAGTGGACCGACGGTAACGCCGCCAGGGTGCTGGATAACCTGAAAAAACTCGCCGCAGCGGGCAAAAAAATCATTATCCGCGTGCCACTGATTCAGGGCTTTAATGCCGACGAAACCTCTGTGAAAGCCATTACCGATTTTGCCGCCGACGAGCTGCACGTTGGCGAAATCCATTTCCTGCCCTACCACACGCTAGGCATCAACAAATATCACTTACTTAATCTGCCCTATGACGCCCCGGAAAAACCGCTTGATGCGCCAGAACTGCTCGACTTTGCCCAGCAGTATGCCTGCCAGAAAGGGTTAACCGCGACCTTACGAGGATAACAACCATGACCACACTGAAACTGGACACGCTCAGCGACCGCATTAAAGCGCACAAAAATGCGCTGGTGCATATTGTGAAACCACCAGTCTGTACCGAGCGCGCGCAGCACTATACCGAGATGTATCAACAACATCTCGACAAGCCCATTCCGGTACGTCGCGCGCTGGCACTGGCGCATCACCTGGCGAATCGCACCATCTGGATCAAACATGATGAATTGATCATTGGCAACCAGGCAAGCGAAGTTCGCGCCGCGCCGATCTTCCCGGAATATACCGTCTCGTGGATCGAAAAAGAGATTGATGATCTGGCAGATCGTCCCGGTGCTGGTTTTGCGGTGAGCGAAGAGAACAAACGCGTTCTGCATGAAGTGTGCCCGTGGTGGCGCGGTCAGACCGTACAGGATCGCTGCTACGGCATGTTTACCGATGAGCAAAAAGGTCTGCTGGCGACCGGAATCATTAAAGCGGAGGGCAATATGACTTCCGGCGATGCGCACCTGGCGGTCAATTTCCCGCTACTGCTGGAAAAAGGTCTTGATGGTCTGCGTGAGAAAGTGGCGGAACGTCGCTCGCGCATCAATCTGACGGTTCTGGAAGATCTGCACGGCGAGCAATTCCTGAAAGCGATTGATATCGTGCTGGTGGCAGTCAGTGAACACATTGAACGTTTCGCTGCCCTGGCGCGTGAAATGGCCGCGACCGAAACCCGCGAAAGCCGTCGCGATGAACTGCTGACGATAGCAGAAAACTGCGATCTTATCGCCCACCAGCCGCCGCAGACTTTCTGGCAGGCGCTGCAACTATGTTACTTCATCCAGTTGATTTTGCAGATCGAATCTAACGGTCACTCGGTATCGTTTGGTCGTATGGACCAGTATCTCTATCCATACTATCGCCGTGACGTTGAACTGAACCAGACACTGGATCGCGAACACGCCATCGAGATGCTGCATAGCTGCTGGTTGAAATTGCTGGAAGTGAACAAAATCCGCTCCGGCTCACACTCAAAAGCCTCTGCGGGAAGTCCGCTGTATCAGAACGTCACCATTGGCGGGCAAAATCTGGTTGATGGTCAACCGATGGACGCGGTAAATCCACTCTCTTATGCGATCCTCGAATCTTGCGGTCGCCTGCGTTCGACTCAGCCTAACCTCAGCGTGCGTTACCATGCGGGTATGAGTAACGATTTCCTCGACGCCTGTGTTCAGGTGATCCGCTGCGGCTTCGGGATGCCGGCGTTCAACAACGACGAAATCGTCATCCCGGAATTTATTAAACTCGGTATTGAACCGCAGGACGCTTACGACTATGCAGCGATTGGTTGTATCGAAACCGCCGTCGGTGGCAAATGGGGCTATCGCTGTACCGGCATGAGCTTTATCAACTTCGCCCGCGTGATGCTGGCGGCGCTGGAAGGCGGTCGTGATGCCACCAGCGGCAAAGTGTTCCTGCCACAAGAAAAAGCGTTGTCAGCGGGTAACTTCAACAACTTCGATGAAGTAATGGACGCATGGGATACGCAAATCCGTTACTACACGCGTAAATCAATCGAAATCGAATATGTCGTCGATACCATGCTGGAAGAGAACGTACACGATATTCTCTGCTCGGCGCTGGTCGATGACTGTATTGAGCGAGCGAAAAGTATCAAGCAAGGCGGCGCGAAATATGACTGGGTTTCTGGCCTGCAGGTCGGCATTGCTAACCTCGGCAACAGCCTGGCGGCAGTGAAGAAACTGGTATTTGAACAGGGCGCGATTGGTCAGCAACAGCTGGCTGCCGCACTGGCGGATGACTTCGACGGCCTGACTCACGAGCAGCTGCGTCAGCGGCTGATTAACGGTGCGCCGAAGTACGGCAACGACGATGATACTGTCGATACGCTGCTGGCTCGCGCTTATCAGACCTATATCGACGAACTGAAGCAGTACCATAACCCGCGCTACGGTCGTGGTCCGATTGGCGGCAACTATTATGCGGGCACATCGTCTATCTCCGCTAACGTACCGTTTGGCGCGCAGACTATGGCAACGCCGGACGGACGTAAAGCACATACCCCGCTGGCAGAAGGCGCTAGTCCGGCCTCCGGTACTGACCATCTCGGCCCTACTGCGGTCATTGGCTCGGTGGGTAAACTGCCTACGGCAGCAATTCTCGGCGGCGTGCTGCTCAACCAGAAACTGAATCCGGCAACGCTGGAGAATGAATCTGACAAGCAGAAACTGATGATCCTGCTGCGTACCTTCTTTGAAGTGCATAAAGGCTGGCATATTCAGTACAACATTGTTTCCCGCGAAACATTGCTGGAGGCGAAGAAACATCCGGATCAATACCGCGATCTGGTGGTACGCGTAGCGGGTTATTCCGCCTTCTTCACCGCGCTCTCTCCAGACGCACAGGACGATATCATCGCCCGTACCGAACACATGCTGTAATCCCCTCAGCCCGGCGTCGTCGTCGCCGGGCCAAATCATTCACATCATCAATTTCAGCCTCGCTTTCATTCGAAATATAATTTGTGCTCTGCGTCACATTATTATTACACTGTTACGGTTTCATTTTCGAGCCAGGAGCACACCTATGAGCGTAAAAGTTATCGTCACAGACATGGACGGTACTTTTCTTAACGACGCCAAAACGTACAACCAACCACGTTTTATGGCGCAATATCAGGAACTGAAAAAGCGCGGCATTGAGTTCGTTGTCGCCAGCGGTAATCAGTATTACCAGCTTATTTCGTTCTTTCCTGAGCTAAAGGATGAGATCTCTTTTGTCGCGGAAAACGGCGCACTGGTTTACGAACATGGCAAGCAGTTGTTCCACGGCGAACTGACCCGACATGAATCGCGGATTGTTATTGGCGAGTTGCTAAAAGATAAGCAACTCAATTTTGTCGCCTGCGGTCTGCAAAGTGCATATGTCAGCGAAAATGCCCCCGAAGCATTCGTCGCACTGATGGCAAAACACTACCATCGCCTGAAACCTGTAAAAGATTATCAGGAGATTGACGACGTACTGTTCAAGTTTTCGCTCAACCTGCCGGATGAACAAATCCCGTTAGTGATCGACAAACTGCACATAGCGCTGGATGGCATTATGAAACCCGTCACCAGTGGTTTTGGCTTTATCGACTTGATTATTCCCGGTCTACATAAAGCAAACGGTATTTCGCGGTTACTGAAACGCTGGGATCTGTCACCGCAAAATGTGGTAGCGATTGGCGACAGCGGTAACGATGCGGAGATGCTGAAAATGGCGCGTTATTCCTTTGCGATGAGCAATGCTGCGGAAAACATTAAACAAATCGCCCGTTACGCTACCGATGATAATAATCATGAAGGCGCGCTGAATGTGATTCAGACGGTGCTGGAAAATAAACCGCCGTTTAATCTTTGATTATCGCCAATTCAGTTTATTGAGAAAGTGCATGTCATTATGCCGGATACGGCGTAACCGCCTTATTTGGCATACAAAATCATGAAAATTCAATATATTGCGATACACTGCCAGGTCTGATAAGCGTAGCGCACCAGGCAATCTTGCGTTTGTCATCAGTTTCAGTAGCCCTGACCATATCAGGGCTACTGATAATAACTTACTCGATCCCTTTACTACGCAGGTAATCTTCGTAATTACCGCTAAAGTCGATCACGCGTTCCGGGGTGATTTCCAGAATACGGGTCGCCAGGGAGCTTACAAACTCACGGTCGTGAGAAACAAAGATCAGCGTGCCCTGATACAGTTCCAGCGCCATGTTCAGCGACTCAATGGATTCCATATCCAGGTGGTTGGTCGGTTCGTCCATGATCAGAATGTTCGGCTTCTGCATCATCAACTTACCAAACAGCATCCGCCCTTTTTCCCCACCGGAAAGCACTTTGGCAGGCTTTTTGATGTCGTCCTGACTGAACAGCAAACGACCGAGAATGCTGCGTACCGCCTGCTCGTCATCGCCTTCCTGCTTCCACTGACTCATCCATTCGAACACGGTCAGATCATTTTCGAACTCATATTCATGGTCCTGGGCGTAGTAACCAATGCGCGCGTTCTCAGACCATTTTACGGTGCCGCTGTCCGGTTGCAGATCGCCCACCAGCGTTTTCAGCAGCGTTGATTTACCGACGCCGTTGGTACCCAGTACAGCCAGTTTTTCACCCACTTCCAGCAGCAGGTTGAGATTTTTAAACAGTGGACCGTTATCAAACCCTTTGGTCAGACCTTCCACTTCCAGCGCGTTACGGAACAGTTTCTTATCCTGCTCAAAACGGATGAACGGATTCTGACGGCTGGAGGCTTTCACCTCTTCCAGTTTGATTTTATCAATCTGGCGCGCGCGCGAAGTTGCCTGGCGAGATTTCGAGGCGTTGGCACTAAAGCGGCTAACGAAAGATTGCAGCTCAGCAATCTGCGCTTTCTTCTTGGCGTTATCAGCCAGCAGACGCTCACGCGCCTGGGTCGCCGCCGTCATGTACTCATCGTAGTTGCCCGGATAAACGCGCAGCTCGCCGTAATCCAGATCCGCCATGTGGGTACAAACCATGTTAAGGAAGTGACGGTCGTGCGAGATGATGATCATGGTGCTGTCACGCTCATTCAGCACCTGTTCCAGCCAGCGAATGGTGTCGATGTCGAGGTTGTTGGTCGGTTCGTCGAGCAGGAGAATGTCCGGATCAGCAAACAGCGCCTGCGCCAGCAGCACACGCAGCTTCCAGCCAGGAGCAACTTCACTCATCGGGCCGTAGTGCTGTTCCACTGGAATTCCCACGCCAAGCAACAGTTCACCAGCGCGAGCTTCCGCAGAGTAACCGTCCATTTCGCCGTATTTCACTTCCAGATCGGCCACTTTATAGCCGTCTTCTTCACTCATTTCCGGCAAAGCATAGATGCGGTCACGCTCCTGCTTCACTTCCCACAACTCTTTATGCCCCATGATCACCGTATCCAGCACAGTGAACTCTTCAAAGGCAAACTGATCCTGACGCAGCTTACCAATGCGCTCGTTGGGATCGAGGGAAACGTTACCCAACGTCGGCTCTAAGTCGCCGCCGAGGATCTTCATAAAGGTGGATTTACCACTACCGTTCGCGCCAATCAGGCCGTAACGGTTGCCGCCGCCAAATTTGACGGAAATGTTTTCAAACAACGGCTTACTGCCGAACTGCATGGTGACGTTACTGGAAACTAACACAGGCGTATCCTGAAAAGAGATATGACAAACCGCGCATTATGCCATAAATCTGAAAGAAGATCCTGCTCCTCGCTTAAGGTCTACACTCAAGCCAAAGGCAAAAAATGTGATTTCGTACACATCTGATTTCACTGTGAGCTGGAATGAACTTATAATGCGCTTCCAATACTCTAATATTCTCAACCCAATGGCCTGCCAGGCACAAAATCTCGCTTAACATGAATATGAAATTGAAAACATTATTCGCAGCGGCCTTCGCTGTTGTCGGCTTTTGCAGTACCGCCTCTGCGGTAACTTATCCTCTGCCAACCGACGGGAGTCGCCTGGTTGGTCAGAATCAGGTGATCACCATTCCTGAAGGTAACACTCAGCCGCTGGAGTATTTTGCCGCCGAGTACCAGATGGGACTTTCCAATATGATGGAAGCGAACCCGGGTGTGGATACCTTCCTGCCGAAAGGCGGTACTGTACTGAACATTCCGCAGCAGCTGATCCTGCCGGATACCGTTCATGAAGGCATCGTCATTAACAGTGCAGAGATGCGTCTGTATTACTATCCGAAAGGAACCAACACCGTTATCGTGCTGCCGATCGGCATTGGTCAGTTAGGCAAAGACACGCCTATCAACTGGACCACCAAAGTTGAGCGTAAAAAAGCAGGCCCGACCTGGACGCCGACCGCCAAAATGCACGCAGAGTACCGCGCTGCGGGCGAACCGCTTCCGGCTGTCGTTCCAGCAGGTCCGGATAACCCGATGGGTCTGTATGCACTCTACATCGGTCGCCTGTACGCTATCCATGGCACCAACGCCAACTTCGGTATCGGCCTGCGTGTAAGTCATGGCTGTGTGCGTCTGCGTAACGAAGACATTAAATTCCTGTTCGAGAAAGTGCCTGTCGGTACTCGCGTGCAGTTTATTGATGAGCCGGTGAAAGCGACTACCGAACCAGACGGCAGCCGTTACATTGAAGTCCATAACCCGCTGTCTACCACCGAAGCCCAGTTTGAAGGTCAGGAAATTGTGCCAATTACCCTGACGAAGAGCGTGCAGACAGTGACCGGTCAGCCAGATGTTGACCAGGTTGTTCTTGATGAAGCGATCAAAAATCGTTCCGGGATGCCGGTTCGTCTGAATTAATCGTCAAAACGTAAAACAAAGGCGGACTCATAATCCGCCTTTTTAATTTGCCAGACCTTATCCCGCCGGGATCATAACCAACAAAACATATCCCACCAGCGCCGCCCACAACAGCATCGGTATCGAATAAAGATGAAAACGCCACCAGATACGGCGATCGTTCGCCATCCGTAACGCAATCAAATTTGCCAGCGATCCGGGTAATAAACCAAAGCCCCCCACGTTTACCGCCCATGCCAGTAATAAAGACGGCGGTACATAATTGAGCAGCAAAATGGTACTCGGCACGTTACTGATCACCTGCGATAAACCGATTGCCGTTAACCATAACCCGGGTTCAGATAAATGACTCACGTTACCCAACACACCTTGCAACGCTGGAAGCTGGGTCAGTAAATGGACGTCGATAAACATCGCCATAAACACTAGCAGCAGCGTCCAGTCCACACTCAACACCACGCGACGTGCCAGCAGCGCAAAGCCCGCCGCCACAATCACCAGTCCCCACAGCTCTTGTTTTAACTCCAGCGCCGTCAGAAAGACGATATACAGCCCCAGACAACTCCACACCAGCCGCGGTTTCCACTCCGGAGTTTGCCCCCCCGTATGGTATTGCAGTGCCTTTCCAGGGAAACAACACCAGCACAGGAGCAGGAGCGTCAGCATCATTGCGCCAGCCAGCGGTGCCATTTGGGCAATAAATCCGGCAAACGAAAGACCAGAACGTCCCCAGATAAGAATATTTTGCGGGTTGCCAATTGGCGTCAGTAGCGAACCAGCGTTGACTGCCAGCGCCTCAAAAATAATCAGCCGATTAACCGGGATCTCACACAGTCTTTTTAGCGTGATAGTCAGCGGAACAACTATAAACAGCGCGACATCGTTGGTCAGAAAGGTAGAAAGCAGCGCCGCCGCCAGCACCATAAACATCGCCAGCCGTCGCTCCGTAGCAAAGCGGCGCACCATTTTGCGCCCCAGCACATCAAAATAACCGCTTAACTCCACACCTTTGGTCAGCAGCATCAGACCGCTTAAGGTGATGATGGTGTGCCAGTCGATAGCAGCAGGCCAGGATTTCGGTGCAAAGGGAACGAAAAAACTTAATCCGATGCCAACAAGAATTAATAACTGAAAAAAACGATCGCCTTGCAGCGTGCGTAAAAAAGGCAGGCTCATTTGGCACCGTGTTTCTGGGTAAACAAACGAAAGGCATCCAGCGTCTCTTCACTAACATGGTGCTCCATACCTTCCGCGTCGCGACGGGCGATTTCCGGACTGACGCCCAACACCAACAAGAAATTTTCGACTATCTGATGTCGCTCGCGGCTTTCCTGCGCCAGCTTCTCTCCTTCTGCCGTTAAAAACACGCCACGCCAGGGGATCATTTCAATCAGCCCCATGGTTGCCAGTCGCTTAAGCATTTTAGCCACCGTCGGTTGCGAAACCCCCAGACGAGCAGCCATGTCTACCTGACGAGCTTCCCCCACTTCCCTGATCAAGTCAGAAATCAGCTCAACGTAATCATCAATCAGCTCGCGCCGATGCGCCTCTCTGACCTGGCGGAACCCTTCAACGTGCTCTTCCACGTTCACTAACTGCGTCACTTTTTTTGCTGTTGGCGTACCTGCGCGACGACTCATTGTGCTTCCTCATTATGGTGACGCATACATAGCGTTCTCATTTCGTGCGCACATTGTAAACCAGAGTTGCGAAGGTACAAAAAATTAACGTTTTAGCAATAGCCATATAATATAGCCTGTGCTATATCTGTATGTAATGCAATCATCCCTCAAGGATCGATGGGATTAGCAAGTCAGGAGGTCTTATGAATGAGTTCAAGAGGTGTATGCGCGTGTTTAGTCATTCTCCCTTTAAAGTACGGTTAATGCTGCTCTCTATGTTGTGCGATATGGTCAACAACAAACCGCAGCAGGATAAACCTTCCGATAAATAGCGGCGTCGCGGTACGCCGCTTCACTCCTGCTTTTATGCAGGCACAACGCGTTTTGGTCTGAAAAACCCCACTTTTTGTCGGATTTGCAATCCCCTTCGCAAAAGATTTGTTCGTCAGTAGTTGACCTGAACAGCGGCTCGCTCTATCTTCTTGCAGCCCTGCGTATATTGCGGCTCGCGGATGCGGACCCCTTTCCCCTCTTCACGCACTCTTGCAGGTATTGACCCTTGACGCCAGGGTAAGCACATGGCGTTTGTTACGATAGTGGCATATGAATTTAACCCTCAAAGAATCGCTTGTTACCCGTAGCCGGGTATTTAGCCCGTGGACTGCGTTCTACTTTTTACAGTCGCTATTAATTAACCTCGGCTTAGGTTACCCCTTCAGTTTGCTCTACACCGCTGCGTTTACGGCTATTTTGCTTTTGCTATGGCGAACATTGCCTCGCGTACAAAAAGTTCTGGTCGGTATCAGTTCGCTGGTGGCGGCTTGTTATTTCCCTTTTGCTCAGGCCTACGGCGCGCCTAACTTCAATACATTGCTGGCATTGCACTCCACCAATATGGAAGAGTCGACCGAAATCCTGACGATTTTTCCATGGTACAGCTACCTGGTCGGCATATTTATTTTTGCGCTCGGCGTAATAGCGATCAGGCGAAAAAAAGAGAGTGAAAAAGCGCGCTGGAATACCTTCGACAGCCTGTGCCTGGTATTCAGTGTGGCGACATTTTTTGTTGCTCCCGTGCAAAACCTGGCCTGGGGCGGCGTATTTAAACTGAAAGATACTGGCTATCCGGTATTTCGTTTTGCTAAGGATGTCATCGTCAATAATAACGAGGTGATTGAAGAGCAAGAACGGATGGCAAAACTTTCCGGAATGAAAGATACCTGGACGGTCACTGCCGTTAAGCCGAAGTATCAGACCTATGTGGTGGTGATCGGAGAAAGCGCGCGTCGCGATGCCCTCGGTGCCTTTGGCGGTCACTGGGACAATACCCCGTTTGCCAGCAGCGTTAACGGTTTGATATTTGCTGACTACATTGCCGCCAGTGGCTCCACGCAGAAATCGCTTGGCTTAACGCTCAATCGCGTTGTCGATGGCAAACCACAGTTTCAGGATAACTTTGTCACCCTGGCAAATCGCGCGGGCTTCCAGACCTGGTGGTTTTCCAACCAGGGCCAAATCGGCGAATACGATACCGCCATCGCCAGCATCGCCAAACGAGCAGATGAAGTGTACTTCCTGAAAGAAGGTAATTTTGAAGCAGATAAAAACACGAAAGACGAAGCGTTACTGGATATGACCGCTCAAGTGCTGGCGCAAGAGCACTCGCAACCGCAGCTGATTGTTCTACATCTGATGGGCTCGCATCCGCAGGCCTGCGACCGGACACAAGGAAAATACGAAACCTTTGTGCAATCAAAAGAAACGTCGTGCTATCTCTATACCATGACGCAAACAGACAATTTACTGCGCAAGCTGTACGATCAGTTACGCAACAGCGGCAGCAGCTTCTCGCTGGTTTACTTTTCCGACCACGGTCTGGCCTTTAAAGAGCGCGGCAAAGACGTGCAATACCTTGCCCATGATGATAAGTATCAGCAAAATTTCCAGGTGCCTTTTATGGTCATTTCCAGCGACGATAAAGCGCATCGGGTGATTAAAGCCCGCCGCTCGGCCAATGACTTCTTAGGCTTTTTCTCGCAGTGGACGGGAATTAAAGCGAAGGAAATAAATATCAAATACCCGTTTATATCTGAGAAGAAAGCCGGGCCGATATACATCACCAACTTCCAGTTACAGAAGGTGGATTACAACCATCTCGGAACCGATAATTTCGACCCGAAACCTTAAAACAAAAAAATCCGCCCCGAGAGGCGGATTTTTATATCACCGAAGTGATTAGAAGCGGTAACCAACACCGGCAATCCAGGTGCCTACGTCAACGCTACGAATACGGCTCTGCTCGTAAGAGAAGTCCAGAGCAACGTTTTCCATCGGGTTGAACTGCAGACCAGCACCGTAGGAGAAACCGTAGTCGCTGGTGTCGTGTTTGTAGGTCGGGTATTCAGTGGTCTGGAATTTACCATAACCCACACCCACTACACCGTAGATGCTTGCCCAGTCGTTAATGCGGTAAGCCGGACCAGCAGTGATGCCGTAGTACTGGTTTTTGTTGTAGTCACCAGAGCTTGCAGTACGGCTTTTCTCGGTGTAAGTGAAAGAACCGATCACACCCAGCGGGCTGTTGTCTTCTTCATAGCGGTATTTCAGGTTGAAACCGCCCATTTTGTTCATTTGGCCCTGAGCGTCGCTTTGTGCGTAACCGCCAGTTACGGTAGAAGTCGCAGCTACGGAAGTACCTGCGGTGAAAGCCAGAACTGCGGCCAGTGCTGAAAGACATGCAATTTTTTTCATAACCACCTCAAATGTGATTCAAATAAGTCCTAAGTTTTAAATATATCAAAAATTAATGGGAAACTCTTCGCGATTTATGATGTCTAACGGGCCATTTCATGTAACAGAACGTTTCCATACACCGCTATCCATCTAAATTTAAATCACTTTTTCAGAGAACTGCGTAAGTATTACGCATATTTTCCCTGTCATTCATCCAGATTATTCCTAATCACCAGACTAATGATTCCATCAATCCTGGCGCATTTTAGTCAAAACGGGGGAAAATTTTTTCAACAAATGCTCAACCAGCATTGGGTATATCCAGTACACTCCACGCTTTACTTAGGTTTAGATATTTGTGGGAGAAAGGATGCCTGGTTCATTACGTAAAATGCCGGTCTGGTTACCAATAGTCATATTACTCGTTGCCATGGCGTCTATTCAGGGTGGAGCCTCGTTAGCTAAGTCACTTTTTCCTCTGGTGGGCGCACCGGGGGTCACTGCGCTGCGTCTGGCATTAGGCACGCTGATCCTCATCGCGTTCTTTAAGCCATGGCGACTGCGCTTTGCCAAAGAGCAACGATTACCGCTGTTGTTTTACGGCGTTTCGCTGGGTGGAATGAATTATCTTTTTTATCTTTCTATTCAGACGGTACCGCTGGGTATTGCGGTGGCGCTGGAGTTCACCGGACCACTGGCGGTGGCACTGTTCTCTTCTCGTCGCCCGGTAGATTTCGTCTGGGTTGTGCTGGCGGTTCTTGGTCTGTGGTTCCTGCTACCGCTGGGGCAAGACGTTTCCCATGTCGATTTAACCGGCTGTGCGCTGGCACTGGGGGCCGGGGCTTGTTGGGCTATTTACATTTTAAGTGGGCAACGCGCTGGAGCGGAACATGGTCCTGCGACGGTGGCAATTGGTTCGTTGATTGCAGCGTTAATTTTCGTGCCAATTGGAGCGCTTCAGGCTGGTGAAGCACTCTGGCACTGGTCGGTTATTCCATTGGGTCTGGCTGTCGCTATTCTCTCGACCGCTCTGCCTTATTCGCTGGAAATGATTGCCCTCACCCGTTTGCCAACACGCACATTTGGTACGCTAATGAGCATGGAACCTGCGCTGGCTGCCGTTTCCGGGATGATTTTCCTCGGAGAAACACTGACACCCATACAGCTGCTGGCGCTCGGCGCTATCATCGCCGCTTCAATGGGTTCTACGCTGACAGTACGCAAAGAGAGCAAAATAAAAGAATTAGACATAAATTAAATTTACATTTCTGCATGGTTATGCATAACCATGCAGATTTTCTCGCTACTTTTCCTCTACACCGTCTTTATATATCGAATTATGCAAAAGCATATTTATTCCGAAAATTCCTGGCGAGCAAATAAATAAGAATTGTTCTTATTAATATATCTAACTCATTGAGTTTTTATTGGTTTTGTTTTTTCACGCTTGTTACCACTATTAGTGTGATAGGAACAGCCAGAATAGCGGAACACATAGCTGGTGCTATACTTAGTCTCGTTAATTACTGGGACATAACATCAAGAGGATATGAAATTATGAGTACCGCTAAATTAGTTAAATCAAAAGCGACCAATCTGCTTTATACCCGCAACGATGTCTCTGACAGCGAGAAAAAAGCAACAGTAGAGTTGCTGAATCGCCAGGTTATCCAGTTTATTGATCTTTCTTTGATTACCAAACAAGCGCACTGGAACATGCGCGGCGCTAACTTCATTGCCGTACATGAAATGCTGGATGGCTTCCGCACTGCACTGATCGATCATCTGGATACCATGGCAGAACGTGCAGTGCAGCTGGGCGGTGTAGCTCTGGGGACCACTCAAGTTATCAACAGCAAAACTCCGCTGAAAAGTTACCCGCTGGACATCCACAACGTTCAGGATCACCTGAAAGAGCTGGCTGACCGTTACGCAATCGTCGCTAATGACGTACGCAAAGCGATTGGCGAAGCGAAAGATGACGACACCGCAGATATCCTGACCGCCGCGTCTCGCGACCTGGATAAATTCCTGTGGTTTATCGAGTCTAACATCGAATAAATCCATCGCTGATGGTGCAGAACTTTAGTACACGATAAAAGCGGCTTCCTGACAGGAGGCCGTTTTGTTTTGTAGCCCGCCTCAACGCACTTATTTAGTGCATCCATCTGCTATCACCAGCTGGTTAAGTAAATTTTTTGTATCCACATCATCACACAATCGTTACATAAAGATTGTTTTTTCATCAGGTTTTACGCTAAATAATCACTGTGTTGAGTGCACAATTTTAGCGCACCAGTTTGGTGCCCCAGAATGGTGCATCTTCAGGGTATTGCCCTATAAATCGTGCATCACGTTTTTGCCGCATCTCGAAAAATCAATGAGTTGCAAAACTGGCACGATTTTTTCATATATGTGAATGTCACGCAGGGGATCGTCCCGTGGATAGAAAAAAGGAAATGCTATGAAGTCTGTATTAAAAGTTTCACTGGCTGCACTGACCCTGGCTTTTGCGGTTTCTTCTCATGCCGCGGATAAAAAATTAGTTGTCGCGACGGATACTGCCTTCGTTCCGTTTGAATTTAAACAGGGCGATAAATACGTGGGCTTTGACGTTGATCTGTGGGCTGCCATCGCTAAAGAACTGAAACTGGATTACGAACTGAAGCCGATGGATTTCAGTGGGATCATTCCAGCACTGCAAACCAAAAACGTCGATCTGGCGCTGGCGGGCATTACCATCACCGACGAGCGTAAAAAAGCGATCGATTTCTCTGACGGCTACTACAAAAGCGGCCTGTTAGTGATGGTGAAAGCTAACAATAACGATGTGAAAAGCGTGAAAGATCTCGACGGGAAAGTGGTTGCTGTGAAGAGCGGCACTGGCTCCGTTGATTACGCGAAAGCAAACATCAAAACTAAAGATCTGCGTCAGTTCCCGAACATTGATAACGCCTATATGGAACTGGGCACCAACCGCGCAGACGCCGTTCTGCACGATACGCCAAACATTCTGTACTTCATCAAAACCGCCGGTAACGGTCAGTTCAAAGCGGTAGGTGACTCTCTGGAAGCACAGCAATACGGTATTGCGTTCCCGAAAGGTAGCGACGAGCTGCGTGACAAAGTCAACGGCGCGTTGAAAACCCTGCGCGAGAACGGAACTTACAACGAAATCTACAAAAAATGGTTCGGTACTGAACCGAAATAATAACGCTGCGCCTGTAAAGCGCACTGGCAGTTCCCTCTCCCCGCCGGGGAGAGGATTAGGGTGAAGGGCGCAAACCCGCTCCGGGGCCATTAATTACCCTGAATTTGATTATTTACACCACGGTAACAGGAACAACATATGCAGTTTGACTGGAGTGCCATCTGGCCTGCCATTCCGCTTCTGATTGAAGGTGCCAAAATGACCCTGTGGATTTCGGTCCTCGGTCTGGCTGGCGGTCTGGTGATCGGATTGTTGGCAGGTTTTGCACGCACCTTCGGTGGTTGGATAGCCAACCACGTCGCGCTGGTCTTTATTGAAGTGATCCGCGGCACACCTATCGTCGTCCAGGTGATGTTTATCTATTTCGCCCTGCCGATGGCGTTTAACGATTTACGCATCGACCCGTTTACTGCGGCGGTGGTCACCATCATGATCAACTCCGGCGCGTACATTGCGGAAATCACGCGTGGTGCGGTGCTGTCTATTCACAAAGGTTTTCGTGAAGCAGGACTGGCGCTCGGTCTTTCACGTTGGGAAACCATTCGCTACGTCATTTTACCGCTGGCACTGCGTCGTATGCTGCCGCCGCTGGGTAACCAGTGGATCATCAGCATTAAAGACACTTCGCTGTTTATTGTTATCGGCGTGGCTGAGCTGACCCGTCAGGGGCAAGAAATTATTGCCGGTAACTTCCGCGCCCTGGAGATCTGGAGCGCCGTGGCGGTGTTCTATCTGATTATTACCCTGGTGCTGAGCTTTATTCTGCGTCGTCTGGAAAGAAGGATGAAAATCCTGTGATTGAATTTAAAAACGTCTCCAAGCATTTTGGTCCAACCCAGGTGCTGCACAATATCGATTTGAACATTGCTCAGGGCGAAGTCGTGGTGATTATCGGGCCGTCCGGTTCCGGTAAATCGACCCTGCTGCGCTGCATCAACAAACTGGAAGAAATCACCTCCGGCGATCTGATTGTCGATGGCCTGAAGGTTAACGATCCGAAAGTTGATGAGCGCCTGATTCGCCAAGAAGCGGGTATGGTGTTCCAGCAGTTTTACCTCTTCCCGCATCTGACGGCGCTGGAAAACGTCATGTTTGGCCCGCTACGCGTGCGTGGCGCGAATAAAGAAGAGGCGGAAAAACTGGCGCGTGAGCTGCTGGCGAAAGTCGGTCTGGCAGAGCGTGCACATCACTACCCTTCCGAACTTTCTGGTGGTCAACAGCAGCGTGTGGCGATTGCCCGCGCGCTGGCGGTGAAGCCGAAAATGATGCTGTTTGATGAACCGACTTCCGCTCTTGACCCGGAACTGCGCCATGAAGTGCTGAAGGTTATGCAGGATCTGGCTGAAGAAGGGATGACGATGGTGATCGTGACCCACGAAATCGGTTTTGCCGAGAAAGTAGCTTCGCGCCTGATCTTTATCGACAAAGGCCGGATTGCAGAAGATGGCGATCCGCAGGTGTTGATCAAGAACCCGCCGAGCCAGCGCTTGCAGGAATTTTTGCAGCACGTCTCTTAACTTCTCTGCCTCCCTTTCCCCCGAAAGGGAGGCACACCAGATTCCTCTCATTTAAAATCGCCCAGCCTCCAGCATCTATACTTATCTTTTTGCTCTGTTTTCTCACTGGAGGAGTCATGCGGTGGATCCTGTTCATCCTCTTCTGCCTGTTGGGCGCACCTGCCCACGCGGTATCCATACCCGGCGTTACAACCACAACGACAACGGACTCAACGACTGAACCGGCCCCGGAACCGGATATCGAACAAAAAAAAGCGGCCTATGGCGCACTGGCGGATGTGCTGGATAATGACACCTCGCGTAAAGAGTTGATCGACCAGTTGCGCACCGTCGCCGCGACGCCCCCTGCGGAACCCGTACCGAAGATCGTGCCGCCGACGCTGGTTGAAGAGCAAACCGTGCTGCAAAAAGTCACCGAAGTCAGCCGCCATTATGGTGAAGCCCTTTCCGCCCGCTTCGGACAACTTTATCGCAATATCACCGGCTCCCCGCATAAGCCGTTTAATCCACAAACCTTCAGCAATGCGTTGACCCATTTTTCAATGTTAGCGGTATTAGTGTTTGGTTTTTACTGGCTGATTCGCCTGTGCGCACTTCCGCTGTATCGCAAAATGGGCCAGTGGGCGCGGCAAAAAAATCGTGAGCGCAGTAACTGGTTGCAGCTTCCGGCGATGATTATCGGGGCGTTTATTATCGACCTGCTGTTACTGGCACTGACATTATTTGTCGGTCAGGTTTTAAGCGACAACCTGAATGCGGGCAGTCGCACCATCGCTTTCCAACAAAGTTTGTTTCTCAACGCCTTTGCCCTGATTGAATTTTTCAAAGCCGTACTACGCCTGATTTTTTGCCCAAACGTGGCTGAACTGCGCCCGTTCACGATTCATGACGAGACCGCCCGTTACTGGAGTCGTCGCCTGAGCTGGTTAAGCAGCCTGATTGGCTATGGTCTGATTGTGGCTGTGCCGATTATCTCTAATCAGGTGAATGTACAGATAGGTGCGCTGGCGAACGTCATCATTATGCTGTGCATGACCGTCTGGGCGTTGTACCTGATTTTTCGTAATAAAAAAGAGATCACCCAGCATTTGCTCAACTTTGCGGAGCATTCGCTGGCCTTTTTCAGCCTGTTTATCCGCGCCTTTGCGCTGGTGTGGCACTGGCTGGCAAGCGCCTATTTTATCGTGCTGTTTTTCTTTTCGTTGTTCGATCCGGGCAACAGCCTGAAATTTATGATGGGTGCAACGGTGCGCAGCCTGGCGATTATTGGTATCGCAGCATTTGTTTCCGGTATGTTTTCCCGCTGGTTGGCGAAAACCATCACCCTCTCGCCACATACTCAGCGTAACTATCCCGAGCTGCAAAAACGGCTGAATGGATGGCTTTCGGCGGCACTGAAAACAGCGCGTATTCTGACAGTCTGCGTGGCGGTAATGCTGCTGTTGAGCGCATGGGGATTGTTCGATTTCTGGAACTGGCTGCAAAACGGAGCGGGGCAGAAAACCGTAGATATCCTGATCCGTATCGCACTCATTCTTTTCTTCTCGGCGGTTGGCTGGACAGTGCTCGCCAGTTTGATAGAAAACCGGCTGGCTTCGGATATTCATGGCCGCCCGCTACCCAGCGCCCGTACGCGAACCCTGCTGACGCTGTTCCGTAACGCGCTGGCGGTGATTATCAGTACCATCACCATCATGATTGTGTTGTCGGAAATCGGCGTCAATATCGCGCCATTGCTGGCAGGTGCCGGGGCATTAGGTCTGGCTATCTCGTTTGGTTCGCAAACGCTGGTGAAAGATATTATTACCGGAGTATTTATTCAGTTTGAAAACGGCATGAACACTGGAGATTTGGTGACTATCGGGCCGTTGACCGGCACTGTGGAACGGATGTCGATTCGCTCCGTGGGCGTGCGCCAGGATACCGGGGCGTATCACATCATTCCGTGGTCTTCGATAACCACCTTTGCTAACTTCGTCCGCGGTATTGGTTCGGTAGTGGCAAACTACGATGTTGATCGCCATGAAGATGCTGATAAAGCCAATCAGGCACTGAAAGATGCGGTAGCAGAATTGATGGAAAACGAAGAAATTCGCGGGCTGGTTATTGGTGAACCGAACTTTGCCGGGATTGTCGGCTTAAGCAATACCGCGTTTACACTGCGTGTTTCGTTCACCACGCTGCCACTCAAACAGTGGACGGTCCGCTTTGCCCTCGACAGCCAGGTGAAAAAACATTTCGACCTGGCGGGTGTTCGCGCGCCGGTGCAGACTTATCAGGTGCTGCCAGCTCCGGGCGCGGCCCCGGCTGAACCGTTGCCGCCGGGGGAGCCAACGCTTTAACGCTGGCGATTGACAAAACGGCGGCGCTGCTCGTCGTTCATAAAGGTCCAGGCTATAAAGCGGCTCTGCTTTTGCCCCTGGGCCATCTCTTTTTTTACCACCTTCACCGCACCTACGTCCGTCAGAGCACGATACAACGGCGGTAAGTTTTCACCACGAGATACCAGCGAGGTAAACCACATCACCTGCTTCGCGAAGCCTTTGCTCTCTTCAATCATCTTTTTGATAAAAGCGACCTCACCGCCTTCACACCACAACTCCTGTTGCTGACCACCAAAGTTCAGTGCATCGTCTTTGTTCAGCCCCAGGTTACGGCGTTTACGTTCACTACCTGCCCATGCCGCAGCGGCGGAATCGTGGAATGGCGGGTTACACAAGGTCGCATCGTATTGCTCGTTTTTATGGATGATGCCGTTAAAAATCGCCCCACTCTCTTTTTGCCGACGCAGACGAATAGCGCGGTTAAGCCCCGGATTAGCACTGATGATCGCCTGCGCACTGCTTAACGCCTGGCTGCTGGTTTCACTACCGGTAAAACGCCAGCCATATTCATGTACGCCAATCAGCGGATAAATACAGTTCGCACCAACGCCGATATCCAGAATGCTGGCATTAGCTGGAATTGTTCCGCTTGCTTCAGCCAGTAAATCGGCAAGGTGATGAATATAATCCGCCCGGCCCGGTACTGGCGGGCAGAGAAAACCGTCCGGGATATCCCAGTTCGCTACGGCGTAAAAATGGGCCAGCAACGCCTTATTGAGCGCCTTCACCGCCAGCGGATTGGCAAAGTCTACGCTTTGCTCCCCGGCGGGTGTAAGCGTGAGGAATTGCCTGAGTTCAGGATTGACCTGACAAAGCGTGGCGAGATCGTAGCGGCTGTGATGACGGTTGCGCGGATGCAACCCCGGTTTCTGGGCGGACATAGCATTCTCCTTTAAGCAGCGGCGTAAGATACCCGCATAACGCGACAGGGTAAATATCTGGCTGCGTTTATCATTTCTATAAACCTTCACATGGCTATGGTTTATGGCAATTCATCATAAAAATCAGCATTATGCATATCATTGATTTGTCTTGTTTTGTAAAAACATATCGTTCAAAAAATAAGCACATCTCTGTCAATTTTTTGCGTCATTTTCATCGCGCAGGCGACCTACACTTATCTGGCACTACCCGTTGTATTTATGAGGATGTCATTATGAAAAAGTGCCTCACACTACTGATTGCCACCGTCCTGAGCGGAATCTCTCTCACGGCTGATGCCGCGCAACCGATGAGTAACCTGGACAGTGGTCAACTACGGCCCGCCGGTACCGTTTCGGCAACTGGCGCATCAAACCTAAGCGATCTGGAGGATAAACTGGCAGAAAAAGCGCGCGAACAAGGCGCGAAAGGTTATGTCATTAATTCCGCAGGCGGAAATGACCAGATGTTCGGTACTGCAATCATCTACAAATAACCCCACCAACGTAACTGCATTCGCCTCTGGATGCAGTTTTCGTCCGATTTGTAAGCAAAAAACATCAAATATGAACGCAATGTAAATAAATGTATTTCTTTTTCGCGCAATGGGTGATAGAAAATCGCGCCAAGTGATAATGCTTATCAAAATTATTATCACTTGCACGGACGCTATCACGGGATTAACAGTGGCATCGCATCCGCAGAGATGCTTTCTCGTGACAGTGAAAATTTCACCATATAAGAAAAAGTCACCTGCAAAATGGAAAACAATCGCAATTTCCCTGCCAGACAATTTCATTCGCTCACGTTCTTTGCCGGTCTTTGTATTGGTATTACGCCTGTGGCACAGGCACTCGCTGCCGAAGGGCAAGCTAACGCGGATGACACGCTGGTTGTCGAAGCATCAACGCCTTCGCTTTATGCGCCACAACAATCTGCCGATCCGAAATTCTCGCGTCCGGTAGCGGATACTACCCGCACGATGACGGTGATTTCTGAACAAGTGATTAAAGATCAGGGTGCAACCAACCTTACCGACGCGCTCAAAAACGTCCCCGGCGTGGGTGCGTTTTTTGCGGGTGAGAACGGTAACTCCACCACTGGCGACGCCATTTATATGCGCGGTGCCGATACCTCTAACAGTATTTATATCGATGGCATTCGCGATATCGGCAGCGTCTCGCGCGACACCTTCAATACCGAGCAGGTCGAAGTAATTAAAGGGCCGTCCGGCACCGACTACGGGCGCAGCGCGCCGACAGGCTCGATCAATATGATCAGCAAACAGCCGCGCAATGATTCCGGCATTGACGCCTCCGCCAGTATTGGCAGCGCCTGGTTCCGCCGCGGCACGCTGGACGTCAATCAGGTCATTGGTGATACCACTGCGGTGCGCCTGAATGTAATGGGCGAAAAAACGCACGATGCCGGACGCGACAAAGTCAAAAATGAGCGTTACGGCGTCGCCCCTTCTGTCGCTTTTGGCCTTGGTACAGCGAATCGTTTGTATCTTAATTATCTGCATGTCACCCAGCACAACACGCCAGACGGCGGCATTCCGACTATCGGTTTACCGGGTTATTCTGCCCCATCTGCGGGAACAGCAGCCCTGAATCATTCCGGAAAAGTTGATACTCATAACTTTTACGGCACAGATTCCGATTACGACGATTCGACCACCGACACCGCTACCATGCGTTTTGAGCACGACATCAACGATAACACCACCATTCGCAACACTACGCGTTGGTCGCGCGTAAAGCAGGATTACCTGATGACGGCGATTATGGGTGGAGCGTCGAATATTACCCAGCCCACCAGCGATGTGAATAGCTGGACGTGGTCACGCACGGCGAATACCAAAGATGTGAGTAACAAAATTCTCACCAACCAGACCAACCTGACCTCGACGTTCTATACCGGCGCTATCGGTCATGATCTCAGTACCGGCGTGGAATTTACCCGCGAAACACAGACTAACTATGGCGTTAATCCGGTGACGTTACCGGCGGTAAATATTTATCATCCTGACAGCAGCATTCATCCCGGCGGCCTGACGCGCAACGGCGCAAACGCCAATGGTCAGACGGATACCTTCGCAATTTATGCCTTCGATACGCTGCAAATCACCCGTGATTTTGAGCTGAACGGCGGGATCCGTCTGGATAATTATCATACTGAATATGACAGTGCTACCGCCTGCGGCGGCAGCGGGCGCGGTGCCATCACCTGCCCTGCTGGCGTGGCAAAAGGTTCTCCGGTCACCACCGTCGACACCGCCAAGTCGGGCAATCTGGTGAACTGGAAAGCCGGGGCGCTGTATCACCTGACGGAAAACGGCAATGTCTATATTAACTATGCCGTTTCCCAGCAGCCGCCGGGCGGCAACAACTTCGCCCTTGCGCAGTCTGGCAGCGGTAACAGTGCCAACCGCACCGATTTTAAACCGCAAAAAGCCAACACCAGCGAGATTGGCACCAAATGGCAGGTTCTGGATAAACGCCTGCTACTTACCGCCGCGCTGTTCCGTACTGATATTGAAAATGAAGTTGAGCAAAATGATGACGGGACTTATTCGCAATATGGTAAGAAACGTGTCGAAGGCTACGAGATATCCGTGGCCGGGAATATCACCCCCGCATGGCAGATGATTGGCGGCTATACCCAGCAAAAAGCAACTATCAAAAACGGCAAAGATGTTGCCCAGGATGGTTCCTCATCGCTGCCGTATACCCCGGAACACGCCTTCACCTTATGGAGCCAGTATCAGGCAACCGATGATATTTCTGTTGGTGCGGGCGCACGGTATATCGGCAGTATGCATAAAGGTTCAGACGGCGCGGTGGGGACGCCAGCATTTACCGAAGGTTATTGGGTCGCCGACGCCAAACTGGGGTATCGGGTTAATCGCAATCTCGACTTCCAGCTAAACGTCTACAACCTGTTTGATACCGATTACGTCGCCTCAATCAATAAGAGCGGCTACCGTTATCACCCGGGCGAGCCAAGAACCTTCTTGCTCACAGCCAATATGCATTTCTGATTCAGATGTGGGGCGCAAGGCTCACTAATGTTGATGGCGAGAGCAGGACTGCCTGATGCGCTGCGCTTATCAGGCCTACAAGGTTGTGCAATACACTGAATTCACATCATTTGGTAGGCCGGATAAGGCGTTCACGCCGCATCCGGCACCTGAGCACCATTGCCTGCTGTTAAAAATCGGTGTGGGGCGCAGGCCCCACTTTTTGGAGAACTTGTATGATGTACCACATTCCCGGCGTGTTATCGCCACAGGACGTCGCCCGTTTTCGCGAACAACTGGAACAAGCCGAATGGGTGGATGGGCGCGTCACCACCGGCGCACAAGGTGCGCAAGTTAAGAACAATCAACAAGTAGACACCCGCAGCGCCCTGTACGCCGCCCTGCAAAATGAGGTGCTGAACGCGGTTAACCAACATGCTTTGTTCTTTGCCGCGGCCTTGCCGCGTACCCTTTCCACGCCGCTGTTTAATCGCTATCAGAACAATGAAACCTATGGTTTTCATGTGGATGGCGCAGTACGCAGCCATCCACAAAACGGCTGGATGCGCACTGACCTTTCTGCCACGCTGTTTTTAAGCGATCCAGAAAGCTACGACGGCGGCGAACTGGTCGTTAATGACACCTTCGGGCAACATCGGGTAAAACTCCCGGCAGGCGATCTGGTGTTGTATCCCTCCAGCAGCCTGCATTGCGTGACACCCGTAACCCGCGGCGTGCGAGTGGCATCATTTATGTGGATCCAGTCGATGATCCGTGATGATAAAAAGCGCGCCATGCTGTTTGAACTGGACAACAATATTCAGTCGCTGAAAAGCCGCTACGGCGAAAGTGAAGAGATCCTGTCACTGCTCAATCTTTATCATAATCTGCTGCGGGAATGGTCGGAGATCTGACGCTTGAACTGCCCGAGTTCGTCCCTATATTAGCTACACTTAACTGTACAAGTATTGATATGGGGAGGACGATATGGCATCCGGTTGGGCTAATGATGACGCCGTCAACGAACAGATCAACAGTACAATTGAAGATGCGATTGCCCGCGCTCGGGGTGAAATTCCGCGTGGCGAAAGCCTGTATGAATGTGAAGAGTGCGGTGCCCCTATCCCGCAGGCCCGTCGGGAAGCCATTCCTGGCGTGCGCTTATGCATTCATTGCCAACAGGAGAAAGATTTACAAAAACCAGCTTATACAGGATATAATCGCAGAGGTTCGAAAGACAGCCAGTTACGTTAACTGCAACTGACGGGATGTTTAGTGAGTGTAATTTGTATTTTGCGTGGCATTCCGTGCCTTTAACGCTGCCGTGAGCACCACGCGGTACAAAACGGATTCATAAATACAACAAATAAATGGTTTATCAGTATGTTAGATATCAATCAATTTATTTGAACAAGGCGGTCAATTCTCTTCGATTTTATCTCTCGTAAAAAAACGTGATACTCATCACATCGACGAAACAACGTCACTTATACAAAAATCACCTGCGAGAGATTAATTATGAAAACTATCAATACTGTTGTTGCTGCTATGGCTCTTTCAACTCTGTCATTTGGCGTGTTCGCGGCGGAACCGGTAACGGCATCCCAGGCACAGAACATGAATAAAATCGGCGTGGTTTCTGCCGATGGCGCATCCACCCTCGATGCCCTGGAAGCGAAACTGGCTGAGAAAGCCGCGGCGGCCGGTGCCAGTGGATACAGCATCACTTCTGCCACCAACAACAATAAATTAAGCGGTACTGCGGTAATTTATAAGTAATTCGTAGGACGGATAAGGCGTTTACGCCGCATCCGGCAACAGATGCCTGATGCGACGCTACCGCGTCTTATCAGACCTACAAAATCCGAACCGTTGGCTGGATCAGGCGTTTACGCTACGTTCAGCACAAGTATTTCCCTGTCTGTTTGCCGACAGACGCATATGCTCTAACCCTCATTGATCCTATGTTACCCTTGTTTGCCCGTCCGCCACTGGACGGGCTTTTTTTAGCTGGCTAACTGCTGACAGAAAGCCTGCAACGTCTCTTCCGGCATACCAATCTGCCGCGCTGCATCACAAATGGCCTGCCAGCTTCCCGCATCCAGTGGAATCCCCTGCTCCTGCCGTTCGCGACGCGTGTTCACTTCCCACTCGCCCGGTAGCAAAATCGGCTTATCGTCATCATGCGGCGAGGCTTTCACCCACTCGGCAAAGGCTTCGGTCTGTGCACTACAATCCGGCGCGCCGAACAGTTCCGGGTTGATAATGATAGTAGTCATGCAGTTAAGAATGGCATCGGGACTGGTTTGTAACGTTTCCTGATGCGTCGTTTTACCGCCAGAAAGCGCCCCGCCAAGAATTTCACACATCGCTGCAAGGGCGTAGCCTTTATGTTCGGCAAAGGTCAACAGCGAACCCAACGGCGACTCCTGCATTACCGCCGGATTTGTCGTCGGCACGCCGTTAACGTCAATCAGGCAACCTGGCGGCACGGGGACGCCTTTATGCCAGGCGACGCGGGTTTTGCCAAATGCAATGGCGCTGGTGGCGTAATCGAGCAACAGCGGGAAATTATCTTTACGAGGGAAAACCACACAGAACGGATTGGTGCCAAAGCGGCTGTCGCGACCGTGGAACGGCGCGACCATTGGAATACCGACCACGCTAACAAAGTGGATAGAGACAAACCCCGCCGCCGCGCACTGTTCTGCCCAGTAACCGATACGACCGATATGATGCGAGTTATGTAGCGCCACGGCGGCAATGCCGTGCTGACGCGCTTTCTCAATCCCCAGCGCCATCGCTTCGTGTGCCGCGACCTGACCAAATGCGCGATCGCCATCGAGCGTGACCGCCGCCCCCGCCTCTTTAACGATTTTGGCATGATGATTAATTTGCAGATGCCCCTGACTCCAGGAACGCACATAGCTTGGGATCATGCCAATACCATGTGAATCATGCCCTGCCAGGTTTGCCGCGATTAAATGATCGGCAACTAATTTCGCTTCCTGTTCCTCGCTACCCATCTGACGAAATACAGCCTGAATAAAACTGTGCAGCGTCTGAGCATCAAAGCGATGACCACTTTCCATGGTTAACTCCTGTTTATGTTATGTGTTTGTTGTTTTTTTATGCTGCACGCCGGGCGCGGGAAGGTCAATAAAGATGCAGGAATTTCATATTGCGGTGGGGTAAAAGCCGGATGACATGGCTCATCCGGCTGAGATAAAAATTAAAATGCCTGATTAACGCGCGCCAGGCCGTCGCTGATAGTTGCCGCTTCACCCGTAGCCATCAGGCAGCAAGCCATCTGGATTTTCAGCGATTCGGGAATCGGTTCGCTGCCAGCAAGGCAACGCTCAATCCACTGCGCCGTGGTTTCCGGATCTTTTGCTTGTGGCAGTAACTCGCTACCAGCAGTGTCCTGTTTTTCATACAGTACCCGCATCCCTTCACGGTCAATGAGATTGATCTGCGGGCAGCGCTGCGGATTAGCATACACTTCACCTTCAGTACCATGCATTAGTAGCGCCCGCCCGCCGATATCACTAAAGAACTTCGCGACGCGTCCAATGTATTCCGGATGCGAAACGCTGGAAAGACGCAGTGCCTCACCTTCGGCAAATGGCGTTGCCAGTTTCGCCAGGGTATGTGCACTGTTACGCACGCCCATCCGCCAGCGCATCGCCAGTTGTTTTTCCAGCGGCGGGCAAAACGCGCCGACAGGCATAAACACCGGTTGATGTTCGTCGAGCTTCGCCTGCGCCTGCCCGCCGTGCAACGTTGGCGTAATACCCATCAGTTCGAAAATGGTTTCTGTCAGCACGCGGGTTGGATCTTCGCTAACCCCGTGAACCACCACGGGAAAACCGAGTTTGTGCAGGAGAATCGCCAACAACGGCGTCAGGTTGGCCTGTTTACGCGCGCCGTTGTAACTGGGGATGACAATCGGCATCGGCTTGCCTGCAGGCGGCGTCAGCTTGATGGTGTGATTTTGCATGGCTTCGTAAAAGCCGAGCATCTCTGCTTCCCCTTCCCCTTTGATACGTAGCGCAATCAATACGCCGCCCAACTCAAGGTCAGGGACTTCACCATTGAGCATATGGGCATACAGACCGCGCGCAGTATCCCGGTCTAAATCGCGCGCGTGGTTTTTCCCGCGCCCAATCTCTTTAATGATTTTGCGATAGTCCATTTACGACTCCTTACCTGACTCACATCATTAACGCCGCCGACGGCGTGGGGATTTCGTTTTTTCTTTCTTTTTAACTATACCTTCAGGGACTTCCGGTTGCTCTATCGGAAATACCGGTAATGCATCCAGTAGTCGCTTGCCATAATTTTTGGTCAGCAAGCGTTTGTCGTAGATAACCACTTCCCCCCAGCAACCGTGGCTTCGAATCAGTCGCCCAACCTGCTGAATTAGGTTAAACGAAGCGCTCGGCAGGCTTTGCACCTCAAACGGATAGCGGTTGAGGCTTTTCAGCCATTCACCTTCGGTGATCACCACCGGACTGTCGATGGGCGGAAAAGCGATCTTGTGGATATGCACCTGGCTGAGCAGATCGCCTTTCAGATCAAGACCTTCGGCAAAGGACTGTAAGCCCACCAGCACGCTACGCTCACCGTTGGCAACGCGTTTGCGGTGCAGTTCAACTAAGCGATAACGTGGCTGATCGCCCTGCACCAGCAACATCAGGCGTAAATCCGTCACATAGTCGAGAAAGCGCTGCATCGCACGCCCGCTGGCAAACAGCACCAACATACCGAGATGTTTTTTGCTCTCCACCTGTTCACGGAAAAAGGCCGCCATTTCGGCAATGTGCTGCTCTTCGTTGTCGATGGAAGGCTCAACGCGCATCCGGGGAATAACAATTTTGCCCTGTTCACAGTGGTTAAAAGGGGAATCCAGTGCCACAAAACGGTCGCCCGCTTTCTCTTTCAGCCCACTCATCTCCTGCAAACGCGAAAAACTGTTCAGCGAACGCAAGGTTGCGGAGGTAACAATAATGTGTGGAATACTGCGCCACAGCAGCCTTTCCAGCTGATCGCTGACACGTATTCCCACGCAGTGAAACCAAAGGTGTAGCTGCCCTTCGCGCTCTTCCCGCGTCGCCCATTTGGTCACCGGCGCACCGGAAGATTGCGCCAGAGACGCCAGCCGCCAGAGTTTGCTTTGCGCCTCGAACATCCCCAACGCGCGGTTCATCTGCAAAATCAACCGATGCAGGCGTACAATGTCATGGCTGCCGGTTTTCTCACTTAAATCGTTAAGAAATAACTCCGCCAGACCACGCAGCATCTCGGTGAGTTTTGCCAGCCGCTGGCAGATCTCCAGCACTTCATCAGGCAGTTCGCCCATCGCAAAACGGTGCTCTGCCTCCTGCCCGGCAGGCATGTAGAGATTGAGAATGTTGTTTAACGAGGCGATAAGCTCATACAGCTCTTCACAATGCGCATTCAAACGTTCAGGGATCGCCAGCGGTGGGATGGTCTTCGGGCGAAACTGCTCCATGCAGGTGGCGACCAGTTTGGTGAACAGGTCCAGTTGGAGCCGGTACCAGGGCGCAGTGATTTCGGCGCTCATCTCCAGCGCATCCCGCGCCACATCCGGCAGGTGATGACCTTCGTCCAGCACCAGCAGTAAATTTTTCGGGTCAGGCAATACCGCTTCGCTTTCCATCGCCGCCATCACCAGCGCATGGTTTGCCACCACCACTTCCGCTTCCTGAATTTCCCGACGAGCAACAAAAAACGGGCATTCACGATAGTAGTAACAGTTGCGGTTAAGGCAACTGGCCTTGTCGGTACTCAAACGACGCCAGAGATCATCATCTATAGCGATATCAGTATGATCGCGCAGACCATCCCATTTATAAGTGTCGAGATCGCCCTTCAGCTTCGCACAACGTTTTTGCTCTTCCTGATTGTTCGGCGTCAGTTCGTCGTCAAGAAACGCCAGCAGATCCTGTTGCGTGGGCTCAGTGCTGGCGAGCGCTGTCAGATTACGCGGGCAAACGTAGCGCCCACGCCCAAAAGCGGCAGTGAATTTAAGATCGGGAATGATCTTTTTCAGCAGCGGTAAATCTTTGCTGTAGATCTGATCCTGCAATGCCACGTTGGCGGTACTTACCACCAGCGTTTTTTGCTCTTCGCGGGCAATGGCGATGCCGGGGATCAAATAGGAGAGCGTTTTCCCAACGCCGGTAGGGGCTTCAATCGCCAGATGCCGCCCTTCTTCTCCGGCCAGCGTTTTGGCGACGTCCGCAATCATCTGCCGCTGCGGCGCACGGGGAATAAAGTCGGGGATCTGTTCCTGAAGCGCCTTATACCAGGCGGCAATTTGCGCTTTAAGCGCGGCGGTTAATGCCATGAGAAAACCTGAAATACTGTATAAACAGCCAATATTGTGGCATTTTTCGGTTTTCAGGGGTAATGGTTTTTCTGTTTCTGGAAAGCGGCTCGCAATAACCAGCAGGATGATGCGTAAAGCGCTTCGCGCTAAATTCGAACAACATGCAGAACTGCGTACACTCTTGCTGGCAACCGCGTCCGCAAAACTGGTTGAGCATACGCAAAATGATGCTTACTGGGGAGATGGCGGTAATGGTCAGGGCAAGAATCGCCTGGGGTACCTTTTAATGGCGTTGCGCGGACAATTGGCTGCGGAGCAGTAACGCATCGGGTGGCTTGTGGGCGTTAAAACAGAGAAATCTTTTTGCCGCGCTCGCAAATGGCTGACAAGTGCTTGTTGTGAAATGCCGGATGCGGCGCGAGCGCCTTATCCGGCCTACAAAAACATGCACATTCAATATATTACAGAGTTCACGTAGGCCTGATAAGCGTAGCGCATCAGGCAGTTTTGTGTTTGTCATCAGTCTCATGCCGGGCATAGCCCGGCATAAAAGATTACTGCGCAGCGGCAGGTTTACGCGGACGGCGGCGACGTTGTTGTTCGCCTGCCGGTTTGGCATCGCCGAGACGACGAGACGGTTTTTCTGCGGGCTTCGCGTTACCAGACTTCGCACCACTTTCCGTACGGCGTGGTTGCTGTTGACCGCGACCACCGCCCTGTCCACGACCGCCGCCACGTTGCTGGCGACCGTTCTGGATCGGTTCGGCTTTGATTGACGGGTCCGGCTCATACCCCGGAATCGCAATGCGCGGGATCTCTTTTTTCAGCAGTTTTTCGATATCACGCAGCAGTTTGTGTTCATCAACACACACCAGCGACAATGCTTCGCCAGTTGCCGCCGCACGGCCAGTACGCCCGATACGGTGAACATAATCTTCCGGTACGTTTGGTAACTCATAGTTGACGACGTGCGGCAACTCTTCGATATCCAGACCGCGCGCAGCGATGTCAGTTGCCACCAGTACACGAATATCGCCCGATTTAAAATCGGCCAGCGCACGAGTACGCGCACCTTGCGATTTATTACCGTGGATCGCCGCACTACGGATACCGTCTTTATTAAGCTGTTCAGCCAGATGGTTAGCGCCATGTTTGGTACGGGTAAACACCAGCACCTGCTGCCAGTTCCCTTTCCCAATCATATGCGACAGCAATTCGCGTTTGCGTTTCTTATCGACAAAGTGAACGTGCTGGGTCACCTGATCAGACGCAGTATTGCGGCGTGCCACTTCGATTTCCAGCGGGTTGTGCAACAGTTTTTCCGCCAGGGCTTTAATATCGTCAGAGAAGGTCGCGGAGAACAACAGGTTCTGGCGCTTCGCTGGCAGTTTTGTTAACACGCGACGGATATCGTGGATAAAGCCCATGTCGAGCATGCGGTCAGCTTCATCAAGGACGAGGATTTCAACCTGATCCAGCTTCACTGCATTTTGATGTTCCAGGTCCAGCAGACGTCCCGGCGTTGCCACCAGCACATCAACGCCGCCGCGCAACTTCATCATTTGTGGGTTAATGCTGACACCGCCAAACACCACCAGCGAACGAATGTTCAGATATTTGCTGTAATCACGGACGTTTTCGCCAATCTGCGCCGCCAGTTCACGGGTCGGGGTAAGAATGAGCGCACGTACCGGACGACGCCCTTTGGCGTGCGGCTGGCGAGTGATCAGATGTTGCAACAGCGGCAGCGTAAAGCCCGCTGTTTTGCCGGTACCGGTCTGGGCGCTGGCCATCAGGTCGCGGCCTTCCAGCACCGCAGGGATCGCCTGCTGCTGAATAGGGGTGGGTTCACGGTAACCCTGCTCGGCAACGGCGCGCAGGATATCAGGGCTTAAACCCAAAGAATCGAAAGACATAACTACTCCGAACCGCCCCGACCGTTACCGGTGTAGTTTTCAGGGAGATACTGAAAAGGAAAATGACAAAAACCACAATGTCATGAGGGAGCGGAGTGTAGCAGTTTTTGTGACGCAGCGCATAAATTATCCCTGTGACTGGCGTAGCTAAAATTCTTAGCCATACTGGACAACTCCCCTATGGAGTCATAATCTTAATCAATCATTTGATTAAGAATGGACTGTGCGATGAATAATCCTGCCATGACAATCAAGGGTGAACAGGCGAAAAAACAGCTGATTGCTGCGGCACTGGCACAGTTTGGTGAATATGGAATGAACGCCACCACCCGCGAGATAGCCGCCCAGGCCGGGCAGAATATCGCTGCCATCACCTACTACTTCGGTTCGAAAGAAGATTTGTACCTCGCCTGCGCCCAGTGGATTGCTGATTTTATTGGCGAGCAGTTCCGTCCGCACGCCGAAGAAGCCGAACGTTTGTTCGCACAACCACAGCCGGATCGGACAGCCATCCGTGAACTGATCCTTCGCGCCTGCAGAAACATGATTAAGCTGCTCACCCAGGATGACACCGTCAACCTCAGCAAATTTATCTCCCGTGAGCAGCTCTCTCCCACGGCAGCCTACCACCTGGTGCACGAACAGGTGATTAGTCCGCTACACAGTCACCTTACACGCCTGATTGCCGCCTGGACCGGCTGCGACGCTAGCGATACCCGCATGATCCTTCATACCCATGCGTTGATTGGTGAGATTCTGGCGTTTCGTCTTGGCAAAGAAACTATTCTGTTACGTACCGGCTGGACCGCGTTCGATGAAGAAAAGACCGAACTGATCAACCAGACGGTGACCTGTCATATTGACCTGATTTTGCAAGGATTATCGCAAAGGAGTTTGTAGTGATGAAAAAACCTGTCGTGATCGGACTGGCGGTAGTAGTACTTGCCGCCGTGGTTGCCGGAGGCTACTGGTGGTATCAAAGCCGCCAGGATAACGGCCTGACGCTGTATGGCAACGTGGATATTCGTACGGTGAATCTTAGTTTCCGTGTTGGGGGGCGCGTTGAGTCGCTGGCGGTGGACGAAGGTGATGCGATCAAAGCGGGCCAGGTGCTGGGCGAACTGGATCACAAGCCGTATGAGATTGCCCTGATGCAGGCGAAAGCGGGCGTTTCGGTGGCTCAGGCGCAGTATGACCTGATGCTTGCCGGGTATCGCGACGAAGAAATCGCTCAGGCCGCCGCAGCGGTGAAACAGGCGCAAGCTGCCTATGACTATGCGCAGAACTTCTATAACCGCCAGCAAGGACTGTGGAAAAGCCGCACCATTTCGGCAAATGACCTGGAAAATGCCCGCTCCTCGCGCGACCAGGCGCAGGCCACGCTGAAATCAGCGCAGGATAAATTGCGTCAGTACCGTTCCGGTAACCGCGAACAGGACATCGCCCAGGCGAAAGCCAGCCTCGAACAAGCGCAGGCGCAACTGGCGCAGGCGGAGCTGAATTTGCAGGATTCGACGCTGGTCGCTCCGTCTGATGGCACACTGTTAACGCGCGCGGTAGAGCCAGGCACGGTGCTTAATGAAGGTGGCACGGTATTTACCGTCTCGCTGACGCGTCCGGTGTGGGTACGCGCCTATGTTGATGAACGTAATCTTGACCAGGCCCAGCCGGGGCGCAAAGTGCTGCTTTATACCGATGGTCGTCCGAACAAACCGTATCACGGGCAGATTGGTTTCGTTTCGCCGACTGCTGAATTTACCCCGAAAACCGTCGAAACACCGGATCTGCGTACCGACCTCGTCTATCGCCTGCGTATTGTGGTGACCGACGCCGATGATGCGTTACGCCAGGGAATGCCGGTAACGGTGCAATTCGGTGACGAGGCAGGACATGAATGATGCCGTTATCACGCTGAACGGCCTGGAAAAACGCTTTCCGGGCATGGACAAGCCCGCCGTCGCACCGCTCGACTGCACCATTCACGCCGGTTATGTGACGGGGCTGGTTGGGCCGGACGGTGCGGGCAAAACCACGCTGATGCGGATGCTGGCGGGATTACTGAAACCCGACAGCGGCAGTGCCACGGTGATTGGCTTTGATCCGATCAAAAACGACGCTGCGCTGCACGCCGTGCTCGGCTATATGCCGCAGAAATTCGGCCTGTATGAAGATCTGACGGTGATGGAAAATCTCAATCTGTACGCGGATTTGCGCAGCGTCACCGGCGAGGCACGGAAGCAGACTTTTGCTCGCCTGCTGGAGTTTACATCTCTTGGCCCGTTTACCGGACGCCTGGCGGGCAAACTCTCCGGTGGGATGAAACAAAAACTCGGCCTGGCCTGTACCCTGGTAGGCGAACCGAAAGTGTTGCTGCTCGATGAACCCGGCGTCGGCGTTGACCCTATCTCACGGCGCGAACTGTGGCAGATGGTGCATGAGCTGGCGGGCGAAGGGATGTTAATCCTCTGGAGTACCTCGTATCTCGACGAAGCCGAGCAGTGCCGTGACGTGTTACTGATGAACGAAGGCGAGCTGCTGTATCAGGGAGAACCGACGGCCCTGACTCAAACCATGGCCGGACGCAGCTTTCTGATGACCAGCCCGCACGAGGGCAACCGCAAACTGTTGCAACGGGCATTGAAACTGCCGCAGGTCAGCGACGGCATGATTCAGGGGAAATCGGTACGTCTGATCCTCAAAAAAGAGACCACGCCAGACGATATTCGCCATGCCGACGGGATGCCGGAAATCGACATCAACGAAACTACGCCGCGTTTTGAAGATGCGTTTATTGATTTGCTGGGCGGTGCCGGAACCTCGGAATCGCCGCTGGGCGCAATATTACATACGGTAGAAGGCACACCCGGCGAGACGGTGATCGAAGCGAAGGAACTAACCAAGAAATTTGGTGATTTTGCCGCCACCGATCACGTCAACTTTGCCGTTAAACGCGGGGAGATTTTTGGTTTGCTCGGACCAAACGGCGCGGGTAAATCGACCACCTTTAAGATGATGTGCGGTTTGCTGGTACCGACCTCTGGTCAGGCGCTGGTGCTGGGCATGGATCTGAAAGAGAGTTCTGGTAAAGCGCGCCAGCATCTCGGCTATATGGCGCAAAAATTTTCGCTCTACGGCAACCTGACGGTCGAACAGAATTTACGCTTTTTCTCTGGTGTGTATGGCTTACGCGGTCGGGCGCAGAACGAAAAAATCTCCCGTATGAGCGAGGCGTTCGGCCTGAAAAGTATCGCCTCCCACGCGACCGATGAACTGCCATTAGGTTTTAAACAGCGGCTGGCGCTGGCCTGTTCGCTGATGCATGAACCGGACATTCTGTTTCTCGACGAACCGACGTCCGGCGTTGATCCCCTCACCCGCCGTGAATTTTGGCTGCACATCAATAGCATGGTAGAGAAAGGCGTCACGGTGATGGTCACCACCCACTTTATGGATGAAGCGGAATATTGCGACCGCATCGGCCTGGTGTACCGCGGGAAATTAATCGCCAGCGGCACACCGGACGATTTGAAAGCGCAGTCGGCCAACGATGAGCAACCCGATCCCACGATGGAGCAAGCCTTTATTCAGTTGATCCACGACTGGGATAAGGAGCATAGCAATGAGTAATCCGATCCTGTCCTGGCGTCGCGTGCGGGCGCTGTGCGTCAAAGAGACGCGGCAGATTGTTCGCGATCCGAGTAGCTGGCTGATTGCGGTAGTGATCCCACTGCTACTGCTGTTTATTTTTGGATACGGCATTAACCTCGACTCCAGCAAGCTGCGCGTCGGGATTTTACTGGAACAGCGTAGCGAAGCGGCGCTGGATTTCACCCACACCATGACCGGTTCGCCCTACATCGACGCCACCATCAGCGATAACCGTCAGGAACTGATCGCCAAAATGCAGGCGGGGAAAATTCGCGGTCTGGTGGTTATTCCGGTGGATTTCGCCGAACAGATGGAGCGCGCCAACGCCACCGCACCGATTCAGGTGATCACCGACGGCAGTGAGCCGAATACCGCTAACTTTGTGCAGGGGTATGTCGAAGGGATCTGGCAGATCTGGCAAATGCAGCGCGCGGAGGATAACGGGCAGACTTTTGAACCGCTTATTGATGTACAAACCCGCTACTGGTTTAACCCGGCGGCGATTAGCCAGCACTTTATTATCCCCGGTGCGGTGACCATTATCATGACGGTCATCGGCGCGATTCTCACCTCGCTGGTGGTGGCGCGAGAATGGGAACGCGGCACCATGGAGGCTCTGCTCTCTACGGAGATTACCCGCACGGAGCTGCTGCTGTGTAAGCTGATCCCTTATTACTTTCTCGGGATGCTGGCGATGTTGCTGTGTATGCTGGTGTCGGTGTTTATTCTCGGCGTGCCGTATCGCGGGTCGCTGCTGATTCTGTTTTTTATCTCCAGCCTGTTTTTACTCAGTACCCTGGGGATGGGGCTGCTGATTTCCACGATTACCCGCAACCAGTTCAACGCCGCTCAGGTGGCCCTGAACGCGGCTTTTCTGCCGTCGATTATGCTTTCCGGCTTTATATTTCAGATAGACAGTATGCCCGCGGTGATCCGCGCGGTGACGTACATTATTCCCGCACGTTATTTCGTCAGCACCCTGCAAAGCCTGTTCCTCGCCGGGAATATTCCAGTGGTGCTGGTGGTGAACGTGCTGTTTTTGATCGCTTCGGCGGTGATGTTTATCGGCCTGACGTGGCTGAAAACCAAACGTCGGCTGGATTAGGGAGAAGAGCATGTTTCATCGCTTATGGACGTTAATCCGCAAAGAGTTGCAGTCGCTGCTGCGCGAACCGCAAACCCGCGCAATTCTGATTTTACCCGTGCTGATTCAGGTGATCCTGTTCCCGTTCGCCGCCACGCTGGAAGTGACCAACGCCACCATCGCCATCTACGATGAAGATAACGGCGAGCATTCGGTGGAACTTACTCAACGTTTTGCCCGCGCCAGCGCCTTTACCCATGTGCTGCTGCTGAAAAGCCCGCAGGAGATCCGCCCGACCATCGACACACAAAAGGCGTTACTACTGGTGCGTTTCCCGGCTGACTTCTCGCGCAAACTGGATACCTTCCAGACCGCGCCGTTGCAGTTGATCCTCGACGGGCGTAACTCCAACAGTGCGCAAATTGCCGCCAACTACCTGCAACAGATCGTCAAAAATTATCAGCAGGAGCTGCTGGAAGGAAAACCGAAACCCAACAACAGCGAGCTGGTGGTACGCAACTGGTATAACCCGAATCTCGACTACAAATGGTTTGTGGTGCCGTCGCTGATCGCCATGATCACCACTATCGGCGTAATGATCGTCACTTCACTTTCCGTCGCCCGCGAACGTGAACAAGGTACGCTCGATCAGTTGCTGGTTTCGCCCCTCACCACCTGGCAGATATTCATCGGCAAAGCCGTACCGGCATTAATTGTCGCCACCTTCCAGGCCACCATTGTGCTGGCGATTGGTATCTGGGCGTATCAAATCCCCTTCGCCGGATCGCTGGCGCTGTTCTACTTTACGATGGTGATTTACGGTTTATCGCTGGTGGGATTCGGTCTGTTGATTTCATCGCTCTGTTCAACGCAACAGCAGGCATTTATCGGCGTATTTGTCTTTATGATGCCCGCCATTCTCCTTTCCGGTTACGTTTCGCCGGTGGAAAACATGCCAGTGTGGCTGCAAAATCTGACGTGGATTAACCCTATTCGCCACTTTACGGACATTACCAAGCAGATTTATTTGAAGGATGCGAGTCTGGATATTGTGTGGAATAGTTTGTGGCCGCTACTGGTGATAACGGCCACGACAGGGTCAGCGGCGTACGCGATGTTTAGACGTAAGGTGATGTAACTTCTTATCTTTCGCCAGCAAAGACACCACCGCAGGGCCGGCAAGGATTGCCAGCCCTGCAATTGCCAGCAAAAAGTTGTTTTCCAGTACGCGGGACAACAGCCACAGCACAATCAGCGCTGCACCAAAATACCAGGTCGTGGTCAGCTCTTCCAGCACGTCTGCCACCTCACGCCAGCGTTGCTCGGGGTGGCGCTGAAACACCAGCATCATCACTACCGTGACACAATACAGTGCGCATAATCCTACGCCGACGTGAACCAGAGTTTTACTCATCCAGCCCACCACCAGCAGCGCCACTACCAGTAAATGCAACATAATCTGCCAGCAACTTAGGCCAGTTGCGACACGAACACGTTGTTGCCACTTCATGGCTTCTCTCCTGAAGAATTTATCTCTACTTATTCAGAGTACCGAACTTTACGGAAAATTCCGTAAGACCGCACCTTTTTGTGACGCCGACTACACTATTTCAATGAGATAAGAGGCAAAGACAGGAAAATTATGCCCGATCAAACACAACAATTTTCGTTCAAGGTGCTCACCATCAATATTCACAAAGGCTTTACCGCGTTTAACCGACGCTTCATTTTGCCGGAACTTCGCGACGCCGTGCGTACCGTCAGCGCAGATATTGTTTGCCTGCAGGAAGTGATGGGCGCGCACGAAGTTCATCCGCTGCATGTGGAAAACTGGCCCGATACCTCGCACTACGAGTTTCTCGCCGACACCATGTGGAGCGATTTCGCCTACGGTCGCAATGCCGTATACCTGGAAGGACATCACGGTAACGCCGTTCTTTCACGTTATCCCATTGAACATTATGAGAATCGTGATGTTTCGGTCGATGGTGCGGAAAAGCGCGGCGTGCTCTACTGCCGCATTGTGCCGCCGATGACCGGGAAAGCGATTCATGTGATGTGCGTACATCTGGGCCTGCGTGAGGCGCACCGTCAGGCGCAGCTTGCGATGCTCGCCGAATGGGTGAATGAGTTACCGGACGGCGAACCGGTATTGGTAGCGGGTGATTTCAACGACTGGCGGCAAAAAGCTAATCATCCGTTAAAAGTGCAGGCCGGGCTGGATGAGATTTTTACCCGCGCCCACGGACGCCCGGCGCGCACGTTTCCGGTGCAATTTCCTCTACTACGACTGGACAGGATCTACGTCAAAAATGCCAGCGCCAGCGCGCCAACCGCGTTGCCGCTGCGGACATGGCGACACCTTTCTGATCATGCCCCTTTAAGTGCGGAGATTCATTTATGAAATGTAGCTGGCGCGAAGGCAATAAGATCCAGTTGCTGGAAAACGGCGAGCAATATTATCCCGCGGTGTTTAAGGCGATTGGAGAGGCACAAGAACGCATCATTCTTGAAACGTTTATCTGGTTTGAGGATGACGTCGGCAAACAGCTGCATGCGACGCTATTGGCAGCAGCGCAACGCGGGGTAAAAGCGGAAGTCTTGCTGGATGGCTACGGTTCGCCGGATCTCAGCGATGAGTTTGTCAATGAACTGACGGCAGCTGGCGTGGTGTTCCGCTACTACGATCCCCGCCCTCGCCTTTTTGGTATGCGCACCAATGTGTTTCGCCGGATGCATCGCAAAATTGTGGTGATCGACGCGCGTATCGCCTTTATTGGCGGGCTGAATTACTCCGCCGAGCATATGTCCAGCTACGGCCCGGAGGCCAAACAGGATTACGCGGTACGCCTCGAAGGGCCGATTGTCGAAGATATTCTCCAGTTTGAGCTGGAAAACCTGCCAGGACAGAGCGCGGCGCGACGCTGGTGGCGACGTCATCATAAAGCGGAAGAGAACCGCCAGCCGGGAGAAGCGCAGGTATTGCTGGTCTGGCGCGATAACGAAGAACATCGCGATGATATCGAACGTCACTATCTGAAAATGCTCACTCAAGCGCGGCGGGAAGTGATTATCGCCAACGCCTACTTCTTCCCCGGCTATCGTTTTTTACACGCCTTGCGTAAAGCGGCACGGCGCGGGGTGCGGATCAAACTGATCATTCAGGGCGAACCGGATATGCCGATTGTCAGAGTCGGCGCACGTTTGCTGTATAACTATCTGGTTAAAGGCGGCGTTCAGGTGTTTGAGTACCGCCGCCGCCCGCTCCACGGCAAAGTGGCATTGATGGACGATCACTGGGCGACAGTAGGGTCCAGTAATCTCGATCCGCTCAGTTTGTCACTGAATCTCGAAGCAAATGTCATCATCCACGATCGTAATTTTAACCAGACGCTGCGCGATAATCTGAACGGCATTATCGCCGCAGATTGTCAGCAGGTCGATGAGACCATGCTGCCGAAACGCACCTGGTGGAACCTGACCAAAAGCGTGCTGGCGTTCCACTTTTTACGCCACTTCCCGGCGCTGGTGGGCTGGCTTCCGGCGCACACGCCACGTCTGGCGCAGGTTGGTCCCCCCGCACAACCGACAATGGAAACGCAGGATCGGGTAGAAACTGAAAACACGGGGGTAAAACCCTGATGAGTAAATCACACCCGCGCTGGCGCTTAGCAAAGAAACTCCTCACCTGGCTGTTTTTTATCGCGGTGATTGTGTTGCTGGTGGTCTACGCCAAAAAAGTGGACTGGGAAGAGGTCTGGAAGGTCATCCGCGACTACAATCGCGTTGCGCTGCTTAGTGCGGTCGGGCTGGTGGTCGTCAGTTATCTGATTTACGGTTGCTACGACCTGCTCGCCCGTTTCTACTGCGGTCACAAACTGGCGAAGCGCCAGGTGATGCTGGTGTCGTTTATCTGCTACGCCTTCAACCTGACACTCAGTACCTGGGTCGGCGGCATTGGTATGCGCTATCGTTTGTACTCCCGACTGGGGTTACCGGGCAGCACTATTACGCGGATTTTTTCGCTCAGTATTACCACCAACTGGCTAGGCTATATTTTGCTAGCGGGGGTTATCTTTACCGCAGGCGTGGTGGAGTTGCCGGATCACTGGTATGTCAATCAAACTACGCTGCGTATTCTCGGTATTGGCTTACTGATGATTATCGCGGTTTATTTGTGGTTTTGCGCTTTCGCGAAGCACCGCCATATGACCATCAAAGGGCAAAAGCTGGTGCTGCCTTCGTGGAAATTCGCCCTCGCCCAGATGCTGATTTCCAGCGTTAACTGGATGGTAATGGGAGCGATTATCTGGCTGTTACTTGGTCAAAGCGTGAACTATTTCTTTGTACTGGGTGTGTTGCTGGTTAGTAGTATTGCTGGCGTCATCGTGCATATTCCGGCGGGAATTGGTGTGCTGGAAGCGGTGTTTATCGCGCTACTGGCTGGGGAGCATACCTCCAAAGGCACAATTATCGCCGCCCTGCTCGCTTACCGTGTGCTGTATTACTTTATCCCACTGCTGCTGGCGCTGATCTGTTACTGTTGCTGGAAAGCCAGGCGAAGAAGCTACGGGCGAAAAATGAAGCGGCGATGTGAAGTATAGTTAAGTTCTTTAGTATGTGCATTTACGGCTAATGAAAAAACCGCGTATGCCTTTGCCAGACAAGCGTTATAGCTATAGCGGCAAGAATCCCAAAGAAGCCGATAAAATAGTAATAGAGTGTTAATGCACCTATAAAAGCACAACGAACCGAACTCCATAATTCTTCACTATGGCTTTTTCCTGTCAGTTCAAGGAGCTTATTTCGTCCATGCGAGATAATGCCTGACCATAAGACAATCATTAAGCAACTTATTACCCAAATGGGTCGTTCACTCATTAATGTGGCATTCACGATGATTACCAGGGCCAACCCTGTCAACGTCATCATAATGATAAAACGGTGAGAACCAGGATCAAATTTAAACAATAGACCTGCCAGCATACTGATTAAAAACATCGATCCCGCAGTGCTGAACACGACGATAATGGCAGATACAGGCGCTAAACTCGCAACGACAATCGCCACCAAAGAGATTAAAAACAAATATATTACGCCCGCGATGGCGGTATTTATCTTGTTGATATCTTTACTTAAGCCATACATAGAAAGTAATAATAATCCTATAGCAACATACATTTGCGGTGAATCATATTTTGTTGCCGTAATTTCGAGATACTTAGCGCCCCAGGCCAGCCCTGCGGTTGCCACCAAACCCAAAGCGGTAATGAGCCATATGCTGTTTAATATCCTGGCTTCGTGCTGAAAATCTAATTTATTGCTATTTTGCGAGTATGATTCCATTCTTTTAGTTGTCCTTAGAAAAAACATTAATATTCACCATCAATAAATTTAAAACCACGCATACAAAATACTTTTGCATTTATGGATACAGAAAACGCTTCCGCTCGTCCATAAGGCATATTTTATACCTGGTACTTGTTAAGTGTCGTTTTTAGTAAGAAAAAAAATCCCGACACATGGCCGGGATATTGATGGTGAAAAAGAATTAACGGCGGTTGCCGAAGATCCGCAGCAACATCAGGAACAGGTTGATGAAGTCCAGATACAAGGTTAACGCGCCAAGAATGGAATATTTGCGCAGGTTCGACGTGTCGCGGGTATCAATCTGCTCACCCATATTTTTCAATTTCTGAGTGTCATACGCCGTCAATCCGACAAAGACAATCACGCCGATGTAGGTAACTGCCCACATCAATGCTTCGCTTTTCAGCCAGAAGTTGACCAGCGATGCCAACACAATGCCGATTAACGCCATAAACAGCATATTGCCAAAGCCGCTTAGATCGCGCTTCGTGGTGTAACCGTACAGGCTCATTGCGCCAAACATCCCGGCAGTAACGACGAAAGTACTGGCGATAGAAGCAGCGGTATAGACAATGAAAATACTGGAAAGCGTAAGACCCGTCAGCGCCGAATAAAGCATAAAGAGCATCGTCGTCACACCTGCGCTCAGCTTTTGAATCATCGCTGATAACACAATAACCAATGCTAATTGCGCGATGATCAGACCGATTAAAAAGACACGGTTAGTGAACAACAGCTCCATCACGGCCGCGGAATTAGCCGCATACCATGCAACAAATGCTGTCAGCAACAAGCCAACGGTCATCCAGCCATAGACTTGCGCCATATAAGTTTGCAAGCCAGCCCGGGGTTGTACGATTGAATCAGAACGTGGGAATCTGTCCATGACTTTCTCCTGAAGATATAAGGAATATCTTAAGGATACTGCAAAATGATGAGGCTGTGCATCGACGCAGCGTAAACGGATGTACTGAGCGGTGAAATTGCCGGACGCAGCGGTGCCTTATCCGGCTAACAATAAACTACCAGCGTTTTGCCGCCTGCTGATCGCTCTCCCGAGCTTCGACCCAGCGGTCGCCTTCCGGCGTGGCTTCGCGCTTCCAGAACGGTGCGCGGGTTTTGAGATAATCCATAATAAACTGCCCGGCTTCAAACGCACTGCTGCGATGCGCACTGGTAACACCGACAAAAACAATTTCATCGCCCGGCCATAATTCACCAATGCGGTGAATTACCGTGACGCGCCCCAGCGGCCAGCGGTTACGCGCTTCATCAACGATTTCTGCCAGTGCTTTTTCTGTCATTCCCGGATAGTGTTCGAGGGTTAATGCTTTGACGCTGTCGCCCAGGTTATGGTTGCGCACCTTACCGGTAAAGGTGACTACCGCACCGTCTTCGTCACGCTCAGCCAGCCACGGGTACTCTTCTCCTACGCTGAACGGCTGCGGGCCGACAACAATTTTGGTTTCTGCCATCTTAACCTCCGGTTACCGGCGGGAAGAAAGCCACTTCGTCGCCGTCAGTCAGCGAATGGTCAAAACTCACCAGCGTCTGGTTGACAGCAGCCAGCAATTTGCCATCTTCCAGCGCCAGCGCCCAGCGATCGCTCTGCGCAGCCAGATGCTGGCGTAACGCTTCAACGGTTGGGAAATCCGCAGCCACTTCGGTTGCATCTGTTCCCACCAACTCGCGCACCTGGGCGAAAAAAAGAACGTTAATCATCCGCTTCCACCTTAAAGTCACCCGACTTGCCGCCGCTCTTCGCCAGCAAACGTACCGGACCAATCACCATATCTTTTTGCACCGCTTTGCACATGTCATAAATGGTCAGCGCCGCCACGGAGGCCGCGGTTAACGCTTCCATTTCGACACCGGTTTTCCCGGTCAGGCGGCATAAGGTTTCTATACGTACCCGATTGTGCTCCGGCTCGGCCTGTAAATTGACTTCAACTTTGCTGAGCATCAGCGGGTGACACAGCGGGATCAGATCCCAGGTGCGTTTTGCCGCCTGAATACCGGCGATACGCGCAGTGGCAAATACGTCGCCTTTGTGGTGGCGACCATCAATAATCATCGCCAGCGTCTCGCTGCGCATGGTGACAAAGGCTTCGGCGCGCGCTTCACGCACGGTTTCCGCTTTGGCGGAGACATCCACCATGTGCGCTTCGCCAGCGGCGTTGATATGGGTCAGTTGCGACATACTTATTTCTTCAAATGTGGATGGAAATTACACGGACGCGTACGGGCATCCAGCTGCGGCGCAATGATATTTTCCCATGCGGTACGGCACGCTTTGGTCGAACCCGGCATGGCGAAAACCAGCGTTTTGTTAGCGACGCCCGCTACCGCACGAGATTGCAACGTGGAAGTGCCAATCTCTTCGAACGACAACATCCGGAACACTTCACCAAAACCTTCAACTTCACGGTCGAACAACGGCAGCAGCGCTTCGGGAGCCTGATCGCCTTCCGTCAGGCCAGTACCACCCGTAATCAACACCACTTGTACATCATCGCTGGCGATCCACGCAGATACCTGAGCGCGAATAGCGTAGCGGTTTTCTTTCACAATGGCTTTATCGACAACGTGATGGCCCGCTTCTTGCGCCGAATCGCGCAGATAGTGACCGGAGGTATCGTCTTCTTCACCGCGACGATTAGAAACCGTAAGAATAGCAATACGGGTCGGGATAAATTCAGTGCTTACCTGACTCATCTGATCTCTCCTTTTGACGTTTTAGCCACCAATGTACGATAAGTTTTGCGTAATACCGGTGTTGTTTTGATGCAGGAAATGGGTCTGTTTTTTCTCCCGCAGCGCCGCTGAAATACGCGCTTCCAGCGCCTGTTGCTGGGTATCGTCTTCCAGCAGATCGCGCAGGTTAACGCCGCCTTCACCAAACAGGCAGAGATGGAGTTTACCAATGGAGGAAACGCGCAGGCGGTTGCAAGTGGCGCAGAAGTCTTTTTCATACGGCATGATAAGGCCAATCTCTCCGGCGTAATCCGGATGACAAAAGACTTGCGCGGGACCGTCGCTGCGTTGACGTAATTGGTGGATCCAGCCGCGACGCAGTAGCTCGTCACGCAGAACCTGACCAGAGATGTGATGCTTACGGAAGAGCTCGCTGCCCTCGCCCGTTTCCATCAGTTCGATGAAACGCAGCTGAATGGGACGATGCTGGATCCAGTTCAGAAAGGTGTCGAGCTGGTGATGATTAACATCACGCATCAGCACGGTATTGACTTTAACCTTCTCAAAACCGGCCTCAAATGCAGCATCGATTCCTGCCATGACCTGGTTGAATTTATCCTGCCCGGTAATGGCATGAAACTGGCGAGCGTCCAGACTGTCGACGCTGACGTTGATGCCAGTAAGTCCAGCATCGCGCCAGTTCGCCACATCGCGCTCCAGACGGTAACCATTGGTGGTGACCGCTATCTGGCGAATAGCGTCGTTTTCTCGCACAGCGGCGATGATATCGGTAAAGTCGCGGCGTAAAGATGGCTCACCACCTGTCAGACGGACTTTTTCGGTGCCCAGACTGGCGAAGGCGCGCGTAACCCGGCGAATTTCATCGACGGTCAGAAAGCCTTTATTGGTGACGCCGCTCGGCTTGTAACCATCCGGCAGGCAGTAGGTGCAACGAAAGTTACACACATCAGTAATCGACAGGCGCAAGTAGTAAAACTTACGCGCAAATGCATCAGTCAGTTGTGAAGCCATGTACACCTTTCCAGATACGGGAGGCGAAGTCATTTCTTCCTTCGCCCTGGTGGCAATCTTTACGAGCATTGTCACGGCCAAAGCACCGTATCAGTTGACCCAGGTGCAGAGGCTAGAGTGTTTAGTGGTTAAGCCGATACTAGCGTGTAAATGAGATTTTTACCATCCACACTTTCGCTATGTAATCATGTATATAGCGTCATGATCGTGCTATTTCGCTACAGAATAAGGGAAAATGGCGGTTTTACTTTGATATACATCATCAGGGAGGCATAGCGTGCATCGTCCTTTAGAGGTAGAAGAAAATAGTTTGTATCCTCAATATTGGCAGGTTAATTGCTGTTTCCTCGCAATTTGCGCTACTGTAGCGCGGATAATCTGACTCCAGGAAACTATATGCGCAATCGTACGCTGGCTGATCTTGATCGTGTCGTTGCTCTCGGCGGAGGGCATGGACTGGGACGCGTTCTCTCATCACTTTCGTCTTTGGGTTCTCGTTTAACGGGTATCGTCACCACCACCGATAACGGTGGCTCGACGGGGCGTATTCGCCGCTCAGAAGGCGGTATTGCCTGGGGCGATATGCGTAACTGCCTCAACCAGCTGATAACTGAACCCAGCGTCGCTTCCGCAATGTTTGAATATCGTTTCGGCGGTAATGGCGAACTTTCCGGACACAACCTTGGAAACCTGATGCTGAAGGCACTGGATCACCTTAGCGTGCGACCTCTTGAAGCGATCAATCTGATTCGAAATCTGCTGAAAGTGGACGCACATTTGATTCCGATGTCGGAGCATCCTGTTGATCTGATGGCGATTGACGATCAGGGGCATGAAGTTTACGGCGAGGTCAATATCGACCAGTTAACTACGCCGATTCAAGAGTTATTGTTAACGCCGAATGTACCCGCAACGCGTGAGGCGGTTCACGCTATCAGTGAAGCGGATCTCATCATTATTGGGCCTGGCAGTTTTTACACCAGCCTGATGCCAATTCTGCTGCTGAAGGAAATCGCACAGGCATTACGCCGCACGCCAGCGCCGATGGTCTATATCGGCAATCTGGGGCGTGAATTGAGTTTACCTGCGGCTAATCTGAAGCTGGAAAGCAAGCTGGCAATTATGGAGCAATATGTTGGTAAAAAGGTAATTGATGCGGTCATCGTCGGGCCCAAAGTGGATGTCTCGGCGGTGAAAGAGCGGATTGTGATTCAGGAAGTGCTGGAGGCCAGCGATATTCCGTATCGTCATGACCGCCAGTTGTTGCATAGCGCGCTGGAAAAGGCATTACAGGCTTTAGGTTAACACGAAGCCGGAAGAATATTCCGGCTTCGTCATCTTGTCACGACGCGGCAATAAACAGCTCACGCAACTGATGCAACTGGTCACGAATTTGCGCCGCTTCTTCGAACTCCAGATTCTGCGCGTGTTGCATCATCAACCCTTCCAGTTCATGGATCTTCTGCTGTAACGCTTTAGGCGACATATCCATCGGCACATTATCCGGTTCAACAATCGGGCGCGATTTTCCTCTGCCCTTCGCTTTGGTTTTGGCAATGTTCTGCCCCAGCGCCAGGATATCGACCACTTTCTTGTTCAAGCCTTGCGGCGTAATGCCGTGTTCTTCGTTGTACTTCTGCTGTTTCTCGCGGCGACGTTCGGTTTCGCCAATCGCTTTCGCCATTGATGGGGTGATCTTATCGCCGTAGAGAATCGCTTTACCGTTAACGTTACGTGCCGCACGACCAATGGTCTGGATCAACGAACGTTCGGAACGCAGGAAGCCTTCTTTGTCAGCGTCGAGGATCGCCACCAGCGAAACTTCCGGCATATCCAGACCTTCGCGCAGTAAGTTGATCCCTACCAATACGTCGAACTCACCCAGACGCAAGTCGCGGATAATCTCCATACGTTCGACGGTGTCGATATCTGAGTGAAGATAACGCACGCGCTCACCGTGTTCTTCGAGATATTCAGTGAGATCTTCCGCCATCCGCTTGGTCAGAGTTGTAACCAGTACGCGTTCGTTAATTGCCGCTCGCTGACGAATCTCCGAAAGAAGCTCATCCACCTGTGTTGCCACTGGCCGCACTTCGATAATCGGGTCGAGTAAGCCTGTTGGACGCACCACCTGATCCACCACATCGCCACCGGATTTTTCCAGCTCGTAATTACCCGGCGTCGCCGAAACATAGATGGTTTGCGGCGCTAATGCTTCGAACTCTTCAAATTTCAGCGGACGGTTATCCAGCGCTGATGGCAGGCGGAAGCCGTACTCCACCAGTGTCTCTTTACGCGCCCGGTCACCGCGATACATGCCGCCAATTTGTGGAATGGTGACGTGAGATTCATCGACCACCAGCAGCCCATCAGCAGGCAGGTAATCAAACAGCGTCGGCGGTGGCTCACCCGGTCCACGACCGGAGAGGAAGCGCGAGTAGTTCTCAATCCCCGAACAGTAGCCTAGCTCGTTCATCATCTCCAGATCAAACTGGGTACGCTGGGTCAGCCGCTGCTCTTCCAGCAGTTTGTTGTTTTCCAATAGCACTTTACGTCTGGCGGCCAGCTCTTCTTTGATCTCCTCCATCGCCTGGACGATGCGCTCGCGTGGCGTGACGTAGTGCGTTTTCGGGTAGATGGTAAAACGTGGAATAGTGGAAACAATCTGCCCGGTCAGCGGGTCAAATAACGACAATCGTTCCACCTCCTCGTCAAACAGCTCCACGCGAAGTGCAATGTCATCCGATTCTGCCGGGAAGATATCAATCACCTCGCCACGAACACGGAAAGTACCACGCTGGAATGCTTGATCATTACGAGCATATTGCAGCTCCGCCAGTCGGCGCAGGATCGCGCGCTGATCGATAATCATACCGACCGTGAGATGGAGCATCATCTTGAGATATAAATCAGGATCGCCCAGACCATAAATCGCGGAAACAGACGCCACCACAACCACATCACGCCGCTCCAGCATCGCTTTGGTGGCGGACAAACGCATCTGTTCGATATGTTCGTTTACCGAGGCATCTTTCTCAATGAAGGTGTCGGAACTCGGTACATAGGCCTCCGGCTGATAGTAGTCGTAGTAGGAGACGAAATATTCCACCGCGTTTTCCGGAAAGAATTCTTTCATTTCGCCATACAGCTGGGCCGCCAGCGTTTTGTTGGGCGCAAGTACCATGGTTGGGCGCTGAAGGTCAGCAATGACATTGGCAATGGTGAAGGTTTTCCCGGAGCCAGTCACGCCAAGTAACGTCTGGTGCGCCAGGCCATCTTCCAGCCCCTCTTCGAGACGTCGAATCGCCTCCGGCTGATCGCCAGAAGGTTTAAAAGCGGAATTCAGTTTGAACGGTTTACTCATGAGTCGCTACCTGAAGGAGTTGGGCGGGCAGGTATGTAATTTTACTCGTCGTACTTAATTATGCCAACAAATTATACTGGATAAAAAAACAGTTCATCACCATAATATTTCTGTTACAGCGTAAACTCCGCTGTCAATCATGAACAAGATTTACTCTGCGGCGAGATAAAACTCCGGCCTTACCGGGTTATCCCCAAAGCAACGGCTTTTTTAACATTTGTCAAGATGATTGATGACAGTTTTATGGCAAGAGATGCCTGTTCAGTGACTGCCATTGCAATTATCTAACCTGTTAAAAAATAAAAGATATTTCTTTGAGCCGTCTTTAACGCCAATTTGCGTGCAAGCCGCGTATTCTCTCGCTTGCCTCGTGTTTTCTAACTCTAATACACATGGTTATCCACAGGAATAGTGGATAACTGTCTGCAGCCCCTATCCCCCGCCGCCTGGGCAATTCCCACATTCACCGCATGATGCGGAGGTAAAATTTTTTTCGTGATTTTTTTAGAATTTAATTGGTTAAATTGCAGTCAATCGGAGACGCGATCTCGCTCACAATTTAACCAAGCACAGGATGACTACATTAAGGCAAGATTGATGTACTTTCCGGTTGCCGCATTTTCTGGATTTTCTGCAAGCCAGGGAATTTCGCCCAGCAGCGGCGCGGGAATCATGCGGGTGAGCGTGGTCATATATTCAGCGTGACGTTTTCCCGGAGGCGTGACATCGTTCGCCACCCACCCCGCCAGAGTCAGTCCGGCGTGTAGTATTGCCTGCGCAGTCAACATCGCGTGATTAATACAGCCGAGTTTCACGCCCACAACCAGTATCACTGGCAGTTGTTCCTGTGTTACCCAATCCGCAAAAGTGAAAGTGTCAGAAAGCGGCGTAAACCAGCCGCCAGCACCTTCCACTAACACCCAGTCAGCCTGTTGTTCAAGCGCGCGTAATCCGGCGCTCATTACCAATGCTTCTATCGGCCTGCCCTCTTGCGCGCTGATGATATGCGGCGAGGTGGGTTCTGCGAAGGTGTAAGGATTTACCGTTGCGTAATCCAGCTGCAGGCTACTGTTGCGCTGTAACGCCAGCGCGTCACTATTACGTAAGCCTTTCGGGGTCTTTTCGCTGCCAGAGGCCACCGGTTTATAACCTGCCGTCCGGTAGCCTGCTGCCTTTGCGGCTTGTAAAAGCGCGCAGCTGGCGACAGTTTTCCCCACTTCGGTATCCGTTCCGGTGACAAAATAACATTTACTCACGAGCAATCACTCCCAAAAAAAGATGATACGTCAGAGGATATCGCCCCTGTTGTTGCGGCCAGGCTAGTTGCAATCGCTGCAACTGCGAACGCGTTAATATTCGCGGGTCACGCCCTTCATGAAGATGCGTGGCACCGATGCCTTTCAGCGAACGCATGGCACTGAGCGCATCATCAAACCACAGCGTGATGGGCTGAATATAATGTTGATAATGCACGGCGTTTAGCGACTGTTCGATTTTATCTGGCGGTAAAAAGCGATTAGCATGCGGGCGCTCGTCCACCGCCTGCCACGCCTGATGCAGTTCGGGTAACGATCCCTGCACCAGCGTGGTAAACGCGACCACGCCTCCGGGGCGCACCACCCGATACAGCTCGCGGAGTGCCATGGATAAATTACCGCACCACTGCACCGCGAGATTGCTCCATGCAAGATCGAACGTCGCAGTCGCTAACGGCAGGGATTCGATATCTCCCGCCAGATAATGGTCTGCGGCATCCTTCTGGCGTGCCTGAACAAGCATTGGCGGAGAGAGATCTAACGCAGTCACCTGCGCGTGACGCTCTCGCCAGCGGCGGCTCATCCAGCCTGGTCCACAACCCGCATCCAGTACGTGGGTGTATTTACGCTGTGGGAGCATTGCCAGTAAGGCGTCAGCACTCTGGCGCTGTAGATCGGCATGTTGCTCATAGTGTGCGGCTGCCCGTCCAAATGCCGCAGCAATGGCTTGTTTATTAACCGTTGCCATGCAGCACCTCCAGCAGACGGTCGATATCCTGCATTTCATGCGCTGCGGTTAGCGTTAAGCGCAGTCGCGCAGTACCAGCGGGTACGGTTGGCGGGCGAATCGCCGTGACCCAGCAGCCTTGCTGGCGCAGTTTTTCTGCCAGTTGTAACGCACGGCTGTTATCACCGACGATCAATGGCTGGATGGCGCTCCATGAGTCAGCAAGCGTAAACGGCAAATCCTGCACTCCGGCACGAAAACGAGTAATGAGTGCCGCCAGTTTTTCGCGCCGTGCATCCCCCTCATCACTGCGAATGACCGCCAGCGACGCACGTAATGCCTGCGCCTGAGCGGGCGGCATACTGGTGCTGTAGATAAGATGGCGAGCGAATTGCAGCAGATAATCCGCCACCGTATTGGAGCAAAGCACCGCTGCCCCGCTGACGCCAAATCCTTTGCCAAACGTCACCACCAGCAATTCTGGTTTTACCTTTTGCAGCCAGCAGCTGCCACGCCCCTGCTCCCCGATAACGCCCGTGCCGTGGGCGTCATCGACCATCAACCAGCCATCGTGCTGTTGCGTTACCTGCTGGATTTCCTCCAGTGGCGCACTATCGCCGTCCATGCTGAACACACCTTCTGTCACTACCAGTTGCTGCCCCGGACAGGGGGAAGCAAGCAGTCGCGCCAGATGAGTGACATCGTTATGAGCAAAACGGCGAAGCGGCGACGGGCTTAAACTTGCAGCCTCCAGCAATGAGGCATGGCTAAGCCGGTCGGCAACAATACGGTCCTCTTTCGCCATCATCGCGGCAATGACAGCCTGATTAGCGGCAAAACCAGAAATAAACAGCAGCGCCCGCGAATAGCCCAGCCATTCGGCCAGTTCTTCTTCCAGCACCTGGTGCGCCACGCTATAACCGCTGACGTGACCGGAACCGCCGCTACCGACACCAAATTGATCCGCGCCCTGCTGCCAGGCGCGGATAATTTGCGGATGATGGCTTAAACCTAAATAATCGTTACTGGAAAAGTTCAGATACTGGCAATCATCTGCCACCAGCCAGCGTCCGGCTCCTTGTGCCACCGGATAACGGCGACGCAAGGCATCAGCAACACGCCGCGCATCAAGCGCCGCGTCGATTTTCTCCTGCCAGATCATAGTGCTGCCGCGTTGTAATATTCGTCAGTGTCCGGGGTCATCAGCGCCTGCTCCAGACGCTGCTGTTGTTCGTTATCGCCCGCCAGCACGGCAGTTTGCTGCGGATTTAGCCCCAGTTTGCGGAACAGTTGCAGGTCTTTATCTTCTTCCGGATTCGGCGTAGTCAGCAGTTTGCAACCGTAGAAAATCGAGTTTGCGCCAGCCATAAAGCACATCGCCTGAGTCTGTTCGTTCATCTGCTCGCGTCCGGCAGAAAGGCGTACGTAAGAGGTCGGCATCATGATCCGCGCTACGGCAATGGTGCGAATAAAATCAAAGGCATCGACATCATCGTTATCCGCCAGCGGTGTGCCTTTCACCTTCACCAGCATGTTGATTGGCACGCTTTCCGGCGGCGTCGGCAGGTTTGCCAGTTGCAGTAATAATCCGGCGCGATCTTTCACCGTTTCGCCTAAGCCCACAATGCCACCTGAACAGACTTTAATCCCAGCTTCTCGCACTTTTTCCAGCGTATCGAGACGTTCCTGATAGGTGCGGGTGGTGATGATATTGCCGTAAAACTCCGGCGAGGTGTCGAGGTTGTGGTTATAGTAATCCAGCCCGGCATTCGCCAGGCGCTGCGCTTGAGATTCACTCAACGTGCCCAGCGTCATACACGCCTCCAGACCCATCGCTTTTACCCCCTGCACCATTTGTTCCAGGTACGGCATATCGCGTTCGTGGGGATTCTTCCACGCCGCGCCCATACAGAAACGCGTCGATCCCGCCGCTTTCGCTTTGCGCGCCGACTCCAGCACCTGTTCAACTTCCATCAACCGCTCGGCTTCCAGCCCGGTTTTGTAGCGCGAGCTTTGCGGGCAATATTTGCAATCTTCCGGACAAGCTCCGGTCTTAATCGACAGCAAAGTGCTGACCTGCACCTGACGAGGATCGAAATGCTGACGATGCACCTGCTGCGCTTCAAACAGCAGATCCAGCAACGGTTTTTCAAATAATTCTGTGACTTGCGACAATGTCCAGCGTGGGCGGTGAGCCATGGGGCTTCTCCAAAACGTGTTTTTTGTTGTTAATTCGGTGTAGACTCGTAAACCTAAATCTTTTCAATTTGGTTTACAAGTCGATTATGACAACGGACGATCTTGCCTTTGACCAACGCCATATCTGGCACCCATACACATCCATGACCTCCCCGCTGCCGGTTTATCCGGTGGCAAGCGCCGAAGGTTGCGAGCTAATTTTGTCTGACGGCAGGCGCCTGGTTGACGGTATGTCGTCCTGGTGGGCGGCGATCCACGGTTACAATCACCCGCAGCTTAATGCGGCGATGAAGTCGCAAATTGATGCTATGTCGCATGTGATGTTTGGCGGTATCACCCATGCGCCCGCCATTGAGCTGTGCCGCAAATTGGTGGCAATGACGCCGCAACCGCTGGAGTGCGTTTTTCTCGCGGACTCCGGCTCCGTAGCGGTAGAAGTGGCGATGAAAATGGCGTTGCAGTACTGGCAGGCCAAAGGCGAAGCGCGCCAGCGTTTTCTGACCTTCCGCAATGGTTATCATGGCGATACCTTTGGCGCGATGTCAGTGTGCGATCCGGACAACTCAATGCACAGCCTGTGGAAAGGCTATCTGCCAGAAAACCTGTTTGCTCCCGCCCCGCAAAGCCGCATGGATGGCGAATGGGATGAGCGCGATATGGTGGGCTTTGCCCGCCTGATGGCAGCGCATCGTCATGAAATCGCGGCGGTGATCATTGAACCGATTGTCCAGGGCGCAGGCGGGATGCGCATGTACCATCCGGAATGGTTAAAACGAATCCGCAAAATGTGCGATCGCGAAGGTATCTTGCTGATTGCCGACGAGATCGCCACCGGATTTGGTCGTACCGGCAAACTGTTTGCCTGTGAACATGCAGAAATCGCGCCGGATATTTTGTGTCTCGGTAAAGCCTTAACCGGCGGCACAATGACCCTTTCCGCCACGCTCACCACGCGCGAGGTTGCGGAAACCATCAGTAACGGCGAAGCCGGCTGCTTTATGCATGGGCCAACTTTTATGGGCAATCCGCTGGCCTGCGCAGCAGCAAACGCCAGCCTGGCGATTCTCGAATCTGGCGACTGGCAGCATCAGGTGGCGGCTATTGAAGCGCAGCTACGCGAGCAACTTGCCCCCGCCTGTGACGCCGAAATGGTTGCCGATGTGCGCGTACTGGGGGCAATCGGCGTGGTCGAAACCACTCGTCCGGTGAATATGGCAGCGCTGCAAAAATTCTTTGTCGAACAGGGTGTCTGGATCCGGCCTTTTGGCAAACTGATTTACCTGATGCCGCCCTATATTATTCTCCCGCAACAGTTGCAGCGTCTGACCGCAGCGGTTAATCGTGCGGTGCAGGATGAAACATTTTTTTGCCAATAACGGGAAGTCAGCGTGAGGGTTTCTGGCTACACTTTCTGCAAACTAGAAAGGAGGGCTCTTGACGGCTCCCCGCCCTGAATGACGGGGATTCCCACTTCAACGAGCCGAACCTAAGCCGCGTGCTGCGATTCAGGGTTTACAGGCTCTCCGTGGGCTAACACTGCCAGCCCGGCAGCTTTAATATTACGTGCCGCGTTAATGTCGCGATCATGGTCTGCGCCGCATTCAGGGCAGTGCCATTTACGAACATTAAGAGGCATTTTTTGCATGGTGAAACCGCAGCAACTACAGCATTTTGAGGACGGTAAATACTGGTCAATGGCGACCACTGACCGCCCGGCCCATTTGCCTTTGTACTGGAGCTGGCGAACAAGTTCGCTCCAGCCTGCGTCAGCTATTGCTTTAGACAGCTTCGGGTTGCGGATCATGTTTTTCACCTTGAGGGATTCGACGCAAACAACTTGGTTTTCGTTAATCAGTTTGCGGGACAACTTGTGCAGATTGTCCATCCGGCAATCGGCGATTTTCGCGTGGAGTCGGGCGACCTTTAAGCGGGCTTTAATACGGTTTCTTGAGCCTTTTTGCTTCCTGCTTAAACGTCGCTGTAGCAGCGTTAATCGCTTCGCATATTTAGCGGTGTGGCGGGGATTGTCGGTTTTGAATCCGGTATCGGTGACGAATAAATCTTTTAAGCCCACATCAATGCCGACCGTTTTAGCGGTAACAGGCATTGATACAGGTTCAAACTCACACAGGCAGGAAACAAAGTACCTGCCAGCGCTATCTCTGGAAATGGTAACGGTTGACGGCGCAGATGGTAATTCTCGACTCCAGCGAACATCCAGCGGCGACTTGCTCTTTGCTATATACAACTCGCCGTCACGGTGTTTAAACGCGCTGGCAGTGAACTCAGCCACCTGTTTGTGCCGTTTGCTTTTGAAAGCCGGATATGCAGCTCGTCCGGCAAAGAAGTTAGCAAAGGCGGCTTGTTGGTGGCGCAACGACTGCTGGAGGGGAACGCAGGAAACATCATTCAGCCATATGTATTCAGGCTCTTTTTTGAGCGCCGTAAGGCGAGCGTTGGCCTGTAGATAACCGATCTTTTCTTTTCGCTCGTAGTACGCATCGGTACGCCAACGAAGGATGGAATTGTAGACGAAGCGCACACAGCCAAACGTCTGAGCTAAAAGCTCAGCCTGCTCAGTTGTCGGGTAAAACCGGTATTTATATGCGCGTTTCATGTGTTCACATACTAAAGAGGAAAATGTGATTATGCAAAGTACAGTTAGTCGGAAAACCGCCTCCTTTCCTCCCCGGTCTGAAGGCCGAGGTTTCCCGGAGGCATTCTAATGAAACTCATCAGTAACGATCTGCGCGATGGCGATAAGCTGCCGCATCGTCATGTCTTTAACGGCATGGGTTACGATGGCGATAATATTTCACCGCATCTGGCGTGGGATGATGTTCCTGTGGGAACGAAAAGTTTTGTTGTCACCTGCTATGACCCGGATGCGCCAACCGGCTCCGGCTGGTGGCACTGGGTAGTTGTTAATTTACCCGCTGATACCCGCGTATTACCGCAAGGGTTTGGCTCTGGTCTGGTAGCTATGCCAGACGGCGTTTTGCAGACGCGTACCGACTTTGGTAAAACCGGGTACGATGGCGCAGCGCCGCCGAAAGGCGAAACCCATCGCTACATTTTTACCGTTCACGCGCTGGATGTAGAACGTATTGATGTCGATGAAGGTGCCAGCGGCGCGATGGTCGGGTTTAACGTTCATTTTCACTCTCTGGCGAGTGCCTCGATTACTGCGATGTTTAGTTAATCACTCTGCCAGATGGCGCAATGCCATCTGGTATCACTTAAAGGTATTAAAAACAACTTTTTGTCTTTTTACCTTCCCGTTTCGCTCAAGTTAGTATAAAAAAGCAGGCTTCAACGGATTCATTTTTCTATTTCATAGCCCGGAGCAACCTGTGAACACATTTTCAGTTTCCCGTCTGGCGCTGGCATTGGCTTTTGGCGTGACGCTGACCGCCTGTAGCTCAACACCGCCCGATCAACGTCCTTCTGATCAAACCGCGCCTGGTACCTCTTCGCGCCCGATTCTGTCGGCAAAAGAAGCGCAGAATTTCGATGCTCAACACTATTTTGCATCCCTGACACCAGGTGCGGCAGCGTGGAATCCTTCCCCGATTACCCTGCCTGCGCAACCTGACTTTGTTGTCGGCCCGGCGGGTACTCAAGGTGTAACGCATACCACGATTCAGGCGGCGGTAGATGCGGCAATTATCAAGCGTACCAACAAGCGCCAGTATATTGCCGTGATGCCTGGTGAGTATCAGGGAACGGTGTATGTCCCTGCCGCTCCGGGTGGAATTACTCTGTACGGTACAGGTGAAAAACCGATTGATGTGAAGATTGGGCTTTCCCTTGATGGTGGCATGAGCCCTGCCGACTGGCGTCACGACGTCAACCCGCGCGGCAAATATATGCCAGGTAAACCGGCGTGGTATATGTACGATAGCTGCCAGAGTAAACGCAGCGACAGTATCGGTGTTCTCTGCTCTGCGGTCTTCTGGTCACAAAACAATGGCCTGCAACTGCAAAACCTGACCATCGAAAACACGCTGGGCGATAGCGTAGATGCGGGTAACCATCCGGCGGTGGCACTGCGTACTGATGGCGACAAAGTGCAGATCAATAACGTCAACATTCTCGGTCGTCAGAACACCTTCTTTGTCACCAACAGCGGTGTGCAGAACCGTCTGGAAACGAATCGCCAGCCGCGTACGCTGGTGACCAACAGCTATATTGAAGGGGATGTGGATATCGTTTCTGGTCGCGGCGCAGTGGTGTTCGATAACACCGAATTCCGCGTGGTGAACTCCCGTACCCAGCAAGAAGCGTATGTGTTTGCACCGGCTACGCTGTCCAACATTTACTACGGTTTCCTCGCCGTAAACAGCCGTTTCAATGCTTCCGGTGATGGCGTGGCGCAACTGGGCCGCTCGCTGGATGTTGATGCCAATACCAACGGTCAGGTAGTGATCCGTGATAGCGCCATCAACGAAGGTTTTAACACAGCCAAACCGTGGGCTGATGCGGTGATCTCTAATCGTCCGTTTGCGGGTAACACCGGCAGCGTTGATGATAACGACGAAGTACAGCGCAATCTGAATGACACTAACTACAACCGCATGTGGGAATACAATAACCGCGGCGTGGGTAGCAAAGTGGTTGCAGAGGCGAAGAAGTAGGAGCTGTTAACTATGTGCCGGATGCGGCGTAAACGCCTTATCCGGCCTACAGTTCGATACGATTTGTCGGTCGGATAAGATGCGTCGGCATCGCATCCGACAATAACTGCGGATGCGACCTACATTCACATGGCGCTTTTTACATCTGACGGTTTTTATTGAAGTTAATCAAACTACCCGCCTTGATAATCTCGCGTTCTTCGGCAGTCAGACTTTCCATATACAGCGTGATTTCCGTTACCGGTGCATCTTCATGGATCACATAACCTTTAAACGTCGTTCCAGGATTATCCAGCGCCGCTTTAATGCCAGGGATGTAAATGTAATCCCCCACTTCAAAGGTTGGCGCTTCCGCCATCTGCAGCGGTAACATCCCCCAGTTGATGACGTTAGAACGATAGCGTTTAGTCGCGTACTCCTCGGCAATATTCGCCAGACCGCCAATCACACGCTGACAACTCGCCGCCTGTTCACGCGCAGAACCATCGCCTGGTTTCACCGCATAGACCATACTGCCAATTTCAGTTTGCAGCGGATCAATATGCTCCTGACCAGCAATCTGCTTAATGCGCGCAAACACATCTGCCATCTCGCTGACATTCCCCGCCAGACGCTGATTTTCCAGCTCAGCAGTCGCTTTACTTCTGCCAACATAACCTGGATCGCGGCGTGACAGGGTAAACTCCGCCAGACCAATCGGATTTGAACGATAAGAAGAGGTTTCACCGGAAGGAATCAGTTCGTCGGTGGTGGTCACTTCGTCGAGGATCTTCGAGCACACTTTGAGGACGATATTGTCAGTCAGCGCACCCAATTCCGGCCAGTCTTTAATGTTCGGTCCGTAAATCAGCGGTTGCTGGGTCGCCCCTTTCACAAAGCCCTGATAAACACGGTTTTTATACGGCGTTACATCGAAGGCGTACTCCGGCACGTTGTCCCAGCAATCGAGTTCGCTGGCAGAGGTTAAATAGCCACCGTTTGCCGCAGTCGCAGCGATAGAACGAGCGTCCATCAACGCCACCGCTGACATCTGCCCATTAGCTGGCTTAGAGCCTTCGCGGTTCGGGAAGTTACGCGTGGTGTGGCGAATACTCAAACCGTTGTTGATTGGCGTATCGCCCGCGCCAAAGCATGGGCCGCAGAACGCGGTTCTGATGATTGCGCCTGCGCCAATCAAATCTGCGACCACACCTTTTTTGGCGAGATCCATAAACACCGGCTGTGATGACGGGTAAACCGCCAACGAGAAGGTATCGTTGCCGCAGGATTGACCACGCAGCGCATTCGCCGCCGCGATGACGTTTTCATAGTTACCGCCAGAACAGCCCGCGATAATCCCCTGCTGCACTTTCAGGCGACCATTTTCCACTTTATCCAGCAGCGAGAGTTTGGCTTTACCGTGCGCCACGCGTTCGGACTCAATTTCAATCTCACGCAGAATGTCGGTCAGGTTCTGGTTCAGCGTGTCGATTTCATACACGTTGCTCGGGTGGAATGGCAGCGCAATCATTGGTTTGATGGCGCTTAAATCAACGCTGATGCAGCCATCGTAGTACGCCATTGGTTGAGGGTTAAGTTGGCAGTAATCCTGGCCGCGACCGTGCAGCGCCAGCCAGTTATGGACTTCTTCATCGGTTTGCCAGACAGAACTTAAACAGGTCGTTTCAGTGGTCATCACGTCAACGCTGTTACGGAAATCGGTAGAGAGCGCTGCAACACCGGGACCTACGAACTCCATCACTTTGTTTTTGACGTAACCGTTTTTGAACACAGCACCGATGATAGCCAGCGCCACATCCTGCGGCCCCACATACGGCGCAGGTTTTCCGGTCAGATGCACCGCAACCACGCCCGGATAGTCGATATCCCAGGTGTCATTAAGCAGCTGTTTTACCAACTCGCCGCCGCCCTCGCCAACCGCCATTGTCCCTAACGCACCGTAACGGGTATGGCTGTCTGACCCGAGGATCATTTTGCCGCCGCCTGCCATCATTTCACGCATATATTGATGGATGACCGCAATATGCGGTGGCACAAAAATACCGCCATAACGCTGCGCCGCCGATAAACCAAAAACATGGTCATCACCGTTAATGGTGCCGCCGACGGCGCAGAGTGAGTTATGGCAGTTGGTCAGCACATACGGCAGCGGGAAACGTTCCATACCGGACGCTTTAGCGGTCTGTACAATACCAACAAAGGTAATATCGTGAGAGGCTAATGAATCAAACTTAATTTTAAGTTTATCCATATTTCCGGACGTATTATGAGAAGAGAGAATAGACCAGGCAATAGTGCCTTTTTTTGCTTCTTCTTTTTTTATTTCGCCGGTGAAATGTTCTTCGGCAATTATTTCGTTATTGCTGGCGAGAAACACGCCTTTTTCAGATAACTTGATCATCAAATGCTCCAGATATCTGCGCACCGTGAAGTGCGCAGAAAGATAATAAATGGATATACTCTAAATAATTCGAGTTGCAGGAAGGCGACAAGCGAGTGAATCCCCAGGAGCTTACATAAGTAAGTGACTGGGGTGAGCGAACGCAGACGCAGCACATGCAACTTGAAGTATGACGAGTATATTTACAGCATGTTCCAGCCGATCAGCATATTCCACCACCACACGCCAAGGGTGATATGCACCAGGAAGGTTAATATCGTCAGTACCGCACCGACCAACCACCAGGATTTAATATCGTTGTAACCCACGCCAAAGATGACCGGACCTGCCGCACCGCCATAGTGAGTAACCATGCCGCCATAGGAGTTAGAGAACAACAGTGCCAGCGCGGTTAACATTAACGGTGCGCCGGAGACATTCGCCAGCATGGCAAATACCGGTAACATGGCAACGATATAGGCACTACCAGAAGCGAAGAAATAACGCACGATGATGCTGAGGAAAATAATAACGAAGAAAGCAACGTTACCGTGACCATCAAATGCCAGGTTATTTTTAAAGACTTCAGCTAACCATTCGAAGAATTTAACTTTCGATAATAAGGAGCTTAAGCCGATAATACCGCCGTACCAGATTAAGGTATTCCAGCCGCCTTTATTTTTAACCACGTCTTCCCAGGTAACGATACCCAGCAGCAGCATAGTTGCCATAACAACGATTGCCACGGTGGATTCATCAACCCCCAGAGACTTACTGAAAATCCAGCCCAGCAGCGCCAGCACAAAGACACCGAGCAGCATTTTTTCGCGGATTTTCATCGGTCCCAGTTCGGCAAGGCCCGCTTTAGCGATGGTTTTGTTATCCACCTTCTTAATTTCTGGTGGATACATGGTGTAAATCACCAGCGGGGTGACCAGCAGCATAATGATGCCAGGCAATCCGGCGGCTAGCGCCCATCCACCCCAGCTAATTTGCAGGTGCAGAATGTCGTTGATCATTTTCAGCGCCAGAATGTTCCCCGCCATTGCGGTAAAGAACATATAGCTGGTGGTTTTAGTGACCATGTAAATGGACATCATCAGGTAATGTCCAACACGACGCGGACTTTTTTCCGGTTCTGAGCCCAAAGCCACTGCCACGCTGTTGATGATCGGTAACACGATGCCGCCCGCACGCGCGGTGTTAGACGGTGTTGCCGGAGCCAGTACCAGATCGAGAAATACCGTAACGTAACCCAGACCCAGGGTAGTGCTACCAATTTTACCAATCAGCAGATAGGCAATACGTTTACCTAAGCCTGTGGTTACAAACGCGGCGCTTAAAGTAAACGCAGAAAACACCAGCCAGGTGGTACCGGAAGAGTAACCGCTTAATACGGCGGTGGTTTTAAATTCCCCACCTGATAAGTTACCCACCACGACCATCGATGCGGCGACGGCAATTAACAGTACGACAGGTTCCGGGAAAGGCTTGATAACCAGCCCCACAATGGCCGCCAGGTAAATACCAAAAAGCACCCACGCCAGTTCGCTTAATCCTGCCGGAGCTGGCATAAAGCCAATAATACATGGGATTGCTAATATCAGAATTAGCTTCCATAACGATTTCTTATTCATTTAATATCCTGTTCTTTCTGTATGACTCATACAGAATTCCTTTATTGATTGTCATTATCACGACAACAAAATTTTTCAGGGAAGATAAACTTCACCGGAAAATATTTTTCTGGTCGTCCGAATAACAGATGCGCGTAACGTCGTGGCATCCTGACCTTCATTACTTAAATGAACGTCGAGCGCACCACTGGGGTGTTCAATATTGATATTGCCGTATCCTACAGAAGGGACGATTTGTCGGGTGACGGTACCTTCCAATGCACAACTACTGGAAATAGCAATAGCACCGGTTATCGCCAAAGCGCGATGGCAAGAATGCGGCATAAAATAACGCACATTAATTGCCCCGCCTTTCTGCGCTGGAGAAATAAGTACAGGTTTAGGGATAACCATATTACTGACATCGCCTAAGCCCATTGCTTTACCCGCTTGTAGACGGATAGATTCAATGCGGGCTAATAATGCTTTGTCGGCATCCAGCTCTGCCGGTAATTCATAGCCTGTTTTTCCCAGATATTCAGCAGGAATAATGACAACTGGCATCGCCATATCGATACAGGTCACCGGGACATCGTCAAAATAATCAATCTGATTATCCGTCGGGAAGACTTTTCCGGTTTTCGTTCCGGCGGCATTCAGGAAAGTGAGCGCAACCGGTGCGGCAGTACCCGGTACGCCGTCAATTCTGGCGCTACCCTCGTACTCGACAACACCATTTGGCGTTTGCACATCAGCTTCGATAAACGTACCCGTATTGACGTTGCGGATACGTACGCGGGTAACTGGCGAAGTCGCTGCAATCAAACCATTTTCAATGGCGAATGCCCCAACGCCAGACAGCATATTGCCGCAGTTAGGCGTGGTATCGACACGTTGCTCATGGACGATAACTTGAGCAAACAGATAATCGACATCTGCACGCGGATCGCTGGAGCGGCTAATAATGGCGACTTTACTGGTCAGCGGATTACCGCCGCCAATACCGTCAATTTCCAGATCGTTACCGGAACCCATAATTGCCATCAATATTTTATCGCGCTGCGTTTGATCTTCGGGTAGATGTTCCGCTAACAGGAACGCGCCCCTCGAGGTTCCACCTCGCATCATCACGCAGGGTATTTTTTTCATAATAATGCCCTCAATTTAAAAACATAACTTATTGCGATATGGTTACATTAAGGGCAAAGCATCTCTAATGACTTTAGCTCAACGATTAATAACATTTTTTCATTAATTTAAGTTGGCTAAATGCAGTTAAAATTTTTAACTGCCAGTCACCCAAAATCGTCGCTTCCATTTTCCGGAGTAATAATGAAGCATGAATTATCAAGTATGAAGGCATTTGTCATACTGGCAGAGTCCAGTTCATTTAACAATGCTGCTAAATTACTCAATATTACGCAACCTGCATTAACGCGAAGAATAAAAAAGATGGAGGAAGATTTACACATTCAACTATTTGAGCGTACAACTCGCAAGGTTACGTTAACAAAAGCAGGAAAAAGGTTGCTCCCGGAGGCGCGGGAATTAATAAAAAAATTCGATGAAACGCTTTTTAATATTCGTGATATGAATGCTTATCATCGTGGTATGGTGACGTTAGCGTGTATTCCGACCGCAGTATTTTATTTTTTACCGCTGGCAATCGGTAAATTTAATGAGCTGTATCCCAATATTAAAGTGCGGATTCTGGAACAAGGCACGAATAATTGCATGGAATCGGTGCTGTGTAACGAATCAGACTTTGGCATAAACATGAACAACGTCACAAATTCATCCATTGATTTTACCCCACTGGTCAACGAGCCGTTCGTGCTGGCCTGTCGGCGTGACCATCCATTGGCCAAAAAGCAGCTTGTAGAATGGCAGGAGTTAGTGGGTTACAAAATGATTGGCGTACGCTCCTCCAGCGGCAACCGACTGTTGATAGAACAACAGCTAGCCGACAAGCCCTGGAAGCTGGACTGGTTTTACGAAGTGCGTCATCTTTCGACGTCATTAGGGCTGGTGGAGGCGGGACTGGGGATTTCGGCGCTTCCTGGTCTGGCAATGCCCCATGCGCCCTATTCTTCGATTATTGGTATCCCACTGGTGGAACCCGTTATACGTCGGACATTGGGGATTATTCGCCGCAAAGATGCCGTGCTTTCTCCGGCAGCTGAACGCTTTTTTGCCTTGCTGATTAATTTGTGGACTGACGATAAAGACAATTTGTGGACCAATATCGTCGAACGCCAGAGACATGCGTTACAGGAGATAGGTTAATACACCGGCGCAGGAGAGACTGCGCCGGTTAAATCAGCGGTTAGTGCGCGTTGACCACTACCCACATTGGCCCCTGCCCAACCGCATAGCGGCCTTTTTCATGCAGTAGCCCCTGCTCGCCAACAATTTCGTATACCGAGATGTGGTGAGATTTTTGCCCGGCGGCAATCAGATACTTGCCGCTGTGATCAACATTGAAGCCGCGCGGCTGAGTTTCCGTTGGCTGGAAGCCTTCTTTACTCAACACGCTGCCATCTTCCGAAACGCTGAAAACGGTAATCAGACTGGCGGTACGGTCGCAGGCGTATAAATGACGACCATCCGGGGTGATATGAATATCAGCCGCCCAACGGGTGTCGGAGAAGTTTTCCGGCATCATATCCAGCGTCTGGACACATTCGATATTGCCGTGCGGATCTTTCAGTTCCCATACATCCACTGAGCTGTTTAACTCATTGACGCAATACGCATATTGTTCATTTGGATGGAATACCATATGACGCGGGCCGGCCCCTTCAACGGTAGTCACTTCCGCAGGGTCCTGCGCCACCAGATGACCATCATCGCTGACCGTAAACAGGCAAATGCGATCCTGCTTTAATGCCGGAACCCACAACGTACGGTTGTCCGGTGAGATATTGGCGGAATGGCAACCGTCCAGCCCCTCGACCACATCGACGACGCCCACTGGCAGGCCATCTTCCAGACGCGTTACGCTCACGTTACCCGCATTATAAGAACCGACGAAGACAAACTGCCCCAGGTGATCGGTGGAAATATGCGTCGGGCTACCCGGCAGCGCAGACTCTGCAGCAAAGGTCAGCGCGCCATCATCCGGTGCAATACGATACGCCAGAACACGAAACTCCGGACGGACACCAACGTAGAGGTAACGTTTGTCCGGGCTGACCACCATCGGCTGCACCTGCCCCGGCACATCGACTACCTGTGTCAGCGTCAGTGCGCCTTCATGATTCAGGTTCCAGACGTGAATTTGCTGGCTCTCAGGGCTGGCGATATAAACTGTTTGCTTCATGAATGCTCCTTTGCATTTAGCAACTGACTGTAACAGCTAAAATTAGTCGCTTTTGGCGGTGAATGCTGAATTAAAACGCAGAATTTTGTCCGATAGTGGTATCGGTGTACCATTCGCGCAGACGAAAATTCTTAACCTTAATCTGGAATACGCCATGACCACACGCGTGATTGCTCTCGACTTAGACGGCACCTTATTGACCCCGAAAAAGACCCTGCTTCCTTCATCGATAGAAGCCCTGGCCCGTGCTCGCGAAGCAGGCTACCGATTAATCATCGTCACAGGTCGCCATCACGTCGCTATTCATCCTTTTTATCAGGCGCTGGCGCTGGATACACCTGCTATTTGCTGTAACGGCACCTATTTGTATGATTATCATGCAAAAACCGTACTAGAAGCGGACCCAATGCCTGTTAACAAAGCCCTGCAACTCATTGAGATGCTGAATGAACACCACATTCACGGTCTGATGTATGTGGATGATGCGATGGTTTATGAGCACCCGACCGGACATGTCATTCGCACGTCTAACTGGGCGCAAACCCTGCCGCCGGAACAGCGTCCGACTTTCACACAAGTCGCTTCTCTGGCTGAAACGGCGCAACAAGTTAACGCCGTATGGAAGTTCGCCCTGACGCACGATGACCTGCCGCAATTGCAGAATTTTGGTAAGCATGTCGAACATGAACTGGGACTGGAGTGTGAATGGTCCTGGCACGATCAGGTTGATATTGCACGCGGCGGCAACAGCAAAGGTAAACGTTTGACGAAATGGGTTGAGGCGCAAGGCTGGTCGATGGAAAACGTCGTGGCCTTCGGCGATAACTTCAATGATATTAGTATGCTGGAAGCCGCTGGTACAGGCGTGGCGATGGGCAACGCCGATGACGCAGTAAAAGCGCGCGCCAACATTGTGATTGGTGATAACACCACCGACAGCATTGCCCAGTTCATTTATAGCCACCTGATTTAATCAGGCGGTTATCGACACACTTTTAATTTGCGCATACAGCCACAGGCCAGGTTTGATCGCCAGTTCATCCCTGGCCCACGGGCTGATACGCGCCCACAGCGTTTTACCGCCGACTTCCAGCTCCACTTCCACCTGGCCGTTGTCGTCATAACTATTAACAACTTTTGCCCGCAATACGTTACGAATGCTGGTTTGCTGCGGCGGTTGTAAAACCAGCGAGACATCGGAAGCCTGAATGCGGATGCGTAGCGCAGCTTGCAGCGGTTCGTCCAGCTTATTGACCCACAAATGCTGATCGCCCAGCGCCAGCGCGGTCATCGCGTAATGCGGATGATGCTCAAGTACTGTCACTTTCAGAATGCTACTTTGTTGCTCTTTCGGTAGCCACGGATTCATCACGCTACTACCCCAGACTTCTTCCAGCGCGCCAAAGGCTTTCACCTGACCGTTTTCCAGTACCATCACTCTGTCTGCCAGATGGAGGATTTCATCCAGCGAATGGCTGACATACAACATCGGAATGTTGATTTCCCGCGTCAGACGTTGCAGATAAGGCAACAGTTCGCGTTTACGCGGAATATCCAGTGACGCCAGCGGTTCATCCAGCAACAGCAATTCCGGTGCTGTCAGCAAAGCCCGACCAATCGCCACGCGCTGTTTTTCGCCTCCGGACAGGCTGCCTGGTAAACGATCAAGCAACGGTTCAATGCCTAAAAGCGCCACCAGCTTATCGAACTGATTGACCATGCTTTTCGCCATGCCGTAGCGCAAATTGCCACGCACTTTATAATGCGGAAACAGCCACGCATCCTGAAACACATAGCCTACGCGACGCTTTTCTGGCGTCAGGCAGATACCTTTATCGGCGTCATTTAGTACCCGACCATTGAGGACAATCCGCCCTTTTTGCGGACGTGTCAGCCCACTGATGGCGTTAATCAGCGAGGTTTTTCCGGCACCAGAGACACCAAAAATAGCGGTGATGCCATTGGCGGGCAGCGTTTCATTAATCGTCAGGCAATGGTTGCCCAACGTCTGGGAAAAATTCAGTTCCAGCATGATTAGCGCCCCGCCCGCTCACGGCTGATTCTGGCCAGCCATTCTGAAATCAACAGGGAGATCATCGCCAGCGCAATAGAAATAATACACAGTCTCGCCGCGCCACTTTCCCCGCCAGGGGTCTGGATCAGGGTATACATGGCAGAAGGAATGGTCCGCGTTTCACCAGGAATGTTCGACACAAAGGTGATGGTTGCGCCAAATTCACCGAGCGAACGAGCGAATGCCAGTACCGTACCAACAATAATTCCCGGCAACGTCAGCGGTAAGGTAATAGTGAAGAAGACACGCCAGCGCCCGGCGCCCAACGTTCTTGCGGCCTGCTCCAGTTTGATATCAACACCTTCCAGCGCCAGACGAATCGCCCGCACCATCAGCGGAAAAGACATGACAGCGGCAGCGAGAACCGCACCGCGCCAGCTAAACGCGAAAGAAAGACCAAACCAGTCATACAGACGTTCACCGATAAATCCGCGCCGTCCCATCGAAACTAATAATAGGTAACCGACGACCACGGGCGGTAACACCAGCGGTAGATGCAGTACACTGTCGAGCAGAGCTTTGCCCGGAAACGTGCAACGTACCAGTAACCAGGCAAAAAAGATCCCAAACGGCAGGCTAAACAGCACAGCCAGGGAAGAAACTTTCAGGCTTAATAAAACTGCCTGCCATTCTGGATCGGTCAGTATCATTACTTGGTTGTAAATCCGTAACGTTTAAAGATTTCCGCAGCCTGCGGCCCCTTCAGATAATCGTAAAATGCTTTCACTGTCGCATTGTTATGCCCTTCCACAACAGCAACCGGATATTCCACTTTTTTATGTGAATCTTCCGGGAAGGTGGCAACCACTTTTACCCCTTTGCTGGCAACTGCGTCAGAACCGTAAACAATACCCAGCGGCGCTTCATTGCGTTCGACCAACGCCAGCGCGCCACGAACATCTTCCGCCGGAGCCAGTTTCGGGGAGAGCGTATCCCATGCGCCCAGTTTTTGCAGTGCTTCTTTCGCATAAATGCCAGCAGGGACATGTTCCGGATCACCAACCGCGAGGCGACCGCCATTCAGCAGCGAAGTCCAGTTGGTTTTGCTGTCGATGGTGAAATCTTTCTGCTCGCTGGCTTTCGGTGCTACAACGACCAGGCTATTGCCGAGCAGTGTCTGGCGCGAAGCCGTATCGATCGCTTTTTTATCAACCGCATAATCCATCCATTTCTGATCGGCAGAAATAAACAGATCCGCAGGCGCACCCGCTTCAATCTGACGGGCCAAAGTAGATGACGAAGCGAAAGAAGAAACTACATCCACGCCTTTCTCTTTTTTATACTGCGTAGCAATGTCCTGCATTGCGTTAGTCAGTGATGCGGCGGCGAACACCGTGATTTTCCCTTCATCTGCCAGTGCATTGCCAGCAACAGCGAAAGAGAGTGCCGCCCCGGTAAACAAGTTCAACCATTTACGAGCCATTGGTAACCCCTTAATGTAACGTTATGTAGGCGTCAATATAACGGCAAGTTCGGAATTTTCCCAGCAGTTATTGCTAACCTTTGTGAGGTAGATGAGAAAAAATATCGGCAGAAAAAGCAGGAAGTTGAGAAAAAGAAAATGCCCGACTAAGCGGGCATTCAGGGAATCAATGATTTTGTCCGGGCTGGTCTTTTTTACCAACACCAGAAAAGATGTTGAAAACTTCACCAAGACCGTAAATCAGACCCAGGATGATGGCCATCACGACAGGTACCATGATTACGGCGAATACCAGACTTTTTAATAACTCTAACATGGTCAACTCCAGATATAGTCATGAGACTATTCTAACCGCTAAGCACAGAAAAGCACTCCCCTTTTGTGCGGTCAGCTTTGCGTGGCGTTCGTTTTCCGTCACAATAAGACTTTTGCCAGGATATTGTTATGCAGGCCGAAATCCTTCTCACCCTTAAGCTCCAACAAAAATTATTCGCCGACCCGCGCCGCATTTCGCTACTAAAACACATTGCGCTTTCCGGTTCCATTAGCCAGGGAGCGAAAGATGCCGGTATCAGCTATAAAAGCGCCTGGGATGCCATTAACGAGATGAATCAGTTAAGTGAGCATATTCTGGTTGAGCGCGCAACAGGCGGTAAAGGTGGAGGCGGCGCAGTACTGACCCGCTATGGTCAGCGACTGATTCAGCTCTATGACTTACTGGCGCAAATCCAGCAAAAAGCCTTTGATGTGTTAAGTGACGATGACGCCCTGCCGCTGAACAGCCTGCTGGCCGCGATCTCACGTTTTTCACTGCAAACCAGCGCCCGTAACCAGTGGTTCGGTACCATCACCGCCCGCGATCATGATGACGTTCAACAGCATGTTGATGTCTTACTGGCTGATGGAAAAACACGCCTGAAAGTCGCAATTACCGCACAAAGCGGCGCACGTCTGGGGCTGGATGAAGGCAAAGAAGTGTTGATATTGCTAAAAGCGCCGTGGGTAGGGATTACTCAGGACGAGGCGGTCGCGCAAAACGCTGACAACCAATTACCGGGTATTATTAGTCATATTGAGCGCGGCGCAGAGCAGTGCGAAGTATTAATGGCGCTACCCGACGGGCAAACACTGTGCGCCACAGTGCCGATAAATGAAGCGACTTCTCTTCAGCAAGGACAGAATGTCACGGCCTACTTTAATGCCGACAGCGTGATTATCGCCACGCTGTGCTAAGCGTGTTGACAATTTGTTATGAAACACGTATCCCTGTCAGTAATCGCTGCACAAAATGGGATATAAAATGTCATCGTTGCAAATTTTGCAAGGCACGTTTCGTCTTGGCGACACAAAAACGCTGCAATTGCCTCGGCTAACGTTAAACGCGGGTGATAGTTGGGCGTTTGTCGGTTCGAATGGAAGCGGGAAATCGGCGCTGGCCCGCGCGCTGTCGGGGGAACTTCCGCTTTTGAAAGGTGAACGGCAAAGCCAGTTTTCCCACATCACTCGTCTCTCCTTCGAGCAATTGCAAAAGCTCGTCAGCGACGAATGGCAGCGGAATAACACCGATATGCTCGGCCCTGGCGAAGATGACACCGGGCGTACCACGGCTGAGATCATTCAGGATGAAGTAAAGGATACTCCGCGTTGCATGCAACTGGCGCAGCAGTTCGGTATTACCGCCCTCCTCGACCGACGCTTTAAATACCTTTCCACTGGCGAGACGCGAAAAACCCTGCTGTGTCAGGCGCTGATGTCGGAGCCTGACTTGTTGATCCTTGATGAACCGTTCGATGGCCTGGATGTTGCCTCACGTCAGCAACTGGCTGAGCTACTCGCCTCGTTACATCAGTCCGGTATTACTCTGGTACTGGTGCTCAATCGCTTCGATGAGATCCCGGAATTTGTCCAGTTTGCTGGCGTGCTGGCGGATTGCACGTTAGCGGAAACTGGCGCTAAAGAAGAACTGCTCCAACAAGCACTCGTTGCGCAACTGGCGCATAGCGAACTGCTTGAAGGTGTGCAAATGCCGGAGCCGGATGAACCTTCAGCACGTCACGCCTTACCCGCCAACGAACCGCGCATTGTGCTGAACAATGGCGTGGTTTCTTATAACGATCGCCCCATTCTTAATAACCTTAGCTGGCAGGTGAATCCAGGCGAACACTGGCAAATTGTCGGGCCAAATGGCGCGGGAAAATCGACGTTATTAAGCCTGATTACTGGCGATCATCCGCAAGGTTACAGCAACGATTTGACGCTTTTCGGACGACGTCGCGGCAGCGGCGAAACCATCTGGGATATCAAAAAGCATATCGGTTACGTCAGCAGTAGTTTGCATCTGGATTACCGGGTCAGCACTACTGTGCGTAATGTGATTCTTTCTGGCTATTTTGATTCGATTGGCATTTATCAGGCCGTTTCGGATCGCCAGCAAAAACTGGTGCAGCAGTGGCTGGATATTCTCGGCATTGATAAACGCACGGCTGACGCTCCTTTCCATAGTCTTTCCTGGGGACAGCAGCGTCTGGCGCTGATCGTCCGTGCGCTAGTGAAACATCCGACGTTGCTTATTCTCGATGAACCACTACAGGGGCTTGATCCGCTCAATCGCCAGCTTATCCGCCGTTTTGTTGATGTGCTGATTAGCGAAGGTGAAACGCAATTGTTGTTTGTTTCGCACCACGCTGAAGATGCGCCTGCCTGTATTACCCATCGTCTTGAGTTCGTGCCGGACGGTGACTTTTATCGCTATGCGCTGACAAAAATAAACTGAGTCGGTAGTGCTGACCGTGCCGGAGGCGGCGTAAACGTGTTATCCGGCCAACGGTTTGACGCATGCAGGCATGAAACCGCGTCTTTTTTTCAGATAAAAAGCGCAATCATTCATAAACCCTCTGTTTTATAATCACTTAATCGCGCATAAAAAACGGCTAAATTCTTGTGTAAACGATTCCACTAATTTATTCCATGTCACACTTTTCGCATCTTTGTTATGCTATGGTTATTTCATACCATAAGCCTAATGGAGCGAATTATGAGAGTTCTGGTTACCGGTGGTAGCGGTTACATTGGAAGTCATACCTGTGTGCAATTACTGCAAAACGGTCATGATGTCATCATTCTTGATAACCTCTGTAACAGTAAGCGCAGCGTACTGCCTGTTATCGAGCGTTTAGGCGGCAAACATCCAACGTTTGTTGAAGGCGATATCCGTAACGAAGCGTTGATGACCGAGATCCTGCACGATCACGCTATCGACACCGTGATCCACTTCGCCGGGCTGAAAGCCGTTGGCGAATCGGTACAAAAACCGCTGGAATATTACGACAACAATGTCAACGGCACCCTGCGCCTGATTAGCGCCATGCGCGCCGCTAACGTCAAAAACTTTATCTTTAGCTCCTCCGCCACCGTTTATGGCGATCAGCCCAAAATTCCATATGTTGAAAGCTTCCCGACCGGCACACCGCAAAGCCCTTACGGCAAAAGCAAGCTGATGGTGGAACAGATCCTCACCGATCTGCAAAAAGCCCAGCCGGACTGGAGCATTGCCCTGCTGCGCTACTTCAACCCAGTTGGCGCGCATCCGTCGGGCGATATGGGCGAAGATCCGCAAGGCATTCCGAATAACCTGATGCCATACATCGCCCAGGTTGCTGTAGGCCGTCGCGACTCGCTGGCGATTTTTGGTAACGATTATCCGACCGAAGACGGTACTGGCGTGCGCGATTACATCCACGTAATGGATCTGGCGGACGGTCACGTCGTGGCGATGGAAAAACTGGCGAACAAGCCAGGCGTACACATCTACAACCTCGGCGCTGGCGTGGGCAGCAGCGTGCTGGACGTGGTTAATGCCTTCAGCAAAGCCTGCGGCAAACCGGTTAATTATCATTTTGCACCGCGTCGCGAGGGCGACCTTCCGGCCTACTGGGCGGACGCCAGCAAAGCCGACCGTGAACTGAACTGGCGCGTAACGCGCACACTCGATGAAATGGCGCAGGACACCTGGCACTGGCAGTCACGCCATCCACAGGGATATCCCGATTAAGGAACGACCATGACGCAATTTAATCCCGTTGATCATCCACATCGCCGCTACAACCCGCTCACCGGGCAATGGATTCTGGTTTCACCGCACCGCGCTAAGCGCCCCTGGCAGGGGGCGCAGGAAACGCCAGCCAAACAGGTGTTACCTGCGCACGATCCAGATTGCTTCCTCTGCGCAGGTAATGTGCGGGTGACAGGCGATAAAAACCCCGATTACACCGGGACTTACGTTTTCACTAATGACTTTGCGGCCTTGATGTCTGACACGCCAGATGCGCCAGAAAGCAACGATCCGCTAATGCGTTGCCAGAGCGCGCGCGGTACCAGCCGGGTGATCTGCTTTTCACCGGATCACAGTAAAACGTTGCCAGAACTGAGCGTTGCGGCATTGACGGAAATCGTCAAAACCTGGCAGGAGCAAACCGCAGAGCTGGGGGAAACGTACCCATGGGTGCAGGTCTTTGAAAACAAAGGCGCGGCGATGGGCTGCTCTAACCCGCATCCGCACGGACAGATTTGGGCAAATAGCTTCCTGCCTAACGAAGCTGAGCGCGAAGACCGTCTGCAAAAAGAATATTTCGCCGAACAGAAATCGCCAATGCTGGTGGATTATGTTCAGCGCGAGCTGGCAGACGGTAGCCGTACCGTTGTCGAAACCGAACACTGGTTAGCCGTTGTACCTTACTGGGCTGCCTGGCCGTTCGAAACGCTACTGCTGCCCAAAGCCCACGTTTTGCGGATCACCGATTTGACCGACGCCCAGCGCAGCGATTTGGCACTGGCGTTGAAAAAGCTGACCAGTCGTTATGACAACCTCTTCCAGTGCTCCTTCCCCTACTCTATGGGCTGGCACGGCGCGCCATTTAATGGCGAAGAGAATCAACACTGGCAGCTGCACGCGCACTTTTATCCGCCTCTGTTGCGCTCCGCCACCGTACGTAAATTTATGGTTGGTTATGAAATGCTGGCAGAAACCCAGCGAGACCTGACCGCAGAACAGGCAGCAGAGCGTTTGCGCGCAGTCAGCGATATCCATTTTCGCGAATCCGGAGTGTAAGAAATGAGTCTGAAAGAAAAAACACAATCTCTGTTTGCCAACGCATTTGGCTACCCTGCCACTCACACCATTCAGGCGCCTGGCCGCGTGAATTTGATTGGTGAACACACCGACTACAACGACGGTTTCGTTCTGCCCTGCGCGATTGATTATCAAACCGTGATCAGCTGTGCGCCACGCGATGACCGTAAAGTTCGCGTAATGGCAGCCGATTATGAAAATCAGCTCGACGAGTTTTCCCTCGATGCGCCCATTGTCGCGCATGAAAACTATCAATGGGCTAACTACGTTCGTGGCGTGGTGAAACATCTGCAACTGCGTAACAACAGCTTCGGCGGTGTGGACATGGTGATCAGCGGCAATGTGCCGCAGGGTGCAGGGTTAAGTTCTTCCGCTTCACTGGAAGTCGCGGTCGGAACCGTATTGCAGCAGCTTTATCATCTGCCGCTGGACAGCGCACAAATCGCGCTTAATGGTCAGGAAGCAGAAAACCAGTTTGTAGGCTGTAACTGTGGAATCATGGATCAACTGATTTCCGCACTCGGCAAGAAAGATCATGCCTTGCTGATTGACTGCCGCTCACTGGGGACCAAAGCAGTTTCCATGCCCAAAGGTGTGGCTGTCGTCATCATCAACAGTAACTTCAAACGTACCCTGGTTGGCAGCGAATACAACACCCGTCGTGAACAGTGCGAAACCGGTGCGCGTTTCTTCCAGCAGCCAGCCCTGCGCGATGTCACCATTGAAGAGTTCAACGCTGTTGCGCATGAACTGGACCCAATCGTGGCGAAACGCGTGCGTCATATCCTGACTGAAAACGCCCGCACCGTTGAAGCTGCCAGCGCACTGGAGCAAGGCGACCTGAAACGTATGGGCGAGTTGATGGCGGAGTCTCATGCCTCTATGCGCGATGATTTCGAAATCACCGTACCGCAAATTGACACTCTGGTAGAAATCGTCAAAGCTGTGATTGGCGACAAAGGTGGCGTACGCATGACCGGCGGCGGATTTGGTGGCTGTATCGTCGCGTTGTTCCCGGAAGAGCTGGTGCCTGCCGTACAGCAAGCTGTCGCTGAACAATATGAAGCAAAAACAGGTATTAAAGAGACTTTTTACGTTTGTAAACCATCACAAGGAGCAGGACAGTGCTGAACGAAACTCCCGCACTGGCACCCGATGGTCAGCCGTACCGACTGTTAACTTTGCGTAACAACGCAGGGATGGTAGTCACGCTGATGGACTGGGGTGCGACTTTACTTTCCGCCCGTATTCCGCTTTCCGATGGCAGCGTCCGCGAGGCGCTGCTTGGCTGCGCCAGCCCGGAATGCTATCAGGATCAGGCCGCATTTCTGGGGGCCTCTATTGGTCGTTATGCCAACCGCATCGCCAATAGCCGTTATACCTTTGACGGTGAAACCGTGACGCTTTCACCAAGTCAGGGCGTCAACCAATTGCATGGCGGCCCGGAAGGGTTCGACAAACGTCGCTGGCAGATTGTGAACCAGAACGATCGTCAGGTGCTGTTTGCCCTGAGTTCAGATGATGGCGATCAGGGTTTCCCGGGTAATCTCGGCGCGACGGTGCAATATCGTCTGACCGACGATAACCGTATCTCCATTACTTATCGCGCCACAGTTGATAAACCTTGCCCGGTGAATATGACTAATCACGTCTATTTCAATCTTGACGGCGAGCAATCTGACGTGCGCAATCACAAGTTGCAGATTCTGGCGGAAGAATATCTGCCGGTTGATGAAGGCGGCATTCCGCACGACGGCCTGAAATCTGTCGCCGGAACCTCTTTTGATTTCCGCAACGCCAAAATCATCGCCAGTGAGTTTCTTGCCGACGACGATCAGCGCAAAGTGAAAGGTTACGATCACGCGTTCTTGTTACAGGCCAAAGGCGATGGCAAGAAAGTGGCGGCGCATGTCTGGTCAGCAGATGAAAAATTGCAGCTGAAGGTCTACACCACCGCTCCGGCTCTGCAATTCTACTCCGGCAACTTCCTCGGCGGCACACCGTCGCGGGGAACCGAACCTTACGCCGACTGGCAAGGGCTGGCTCTGGAAAGCGAATTTCTGCCGGACAGCCCGAACCACCCTGAATGGCCGCAACCGGACTGCTTCCTGCGTCCTGGCGAAGAGTATTCCAGCCTGACGGAATATCAGTTTATTGCTCAGTAATGTTAAGCCCTCGTCATGAGGGCTTTATCTTCATATTGTTCAAATCACCAGCAAACACCGACATATTTGCAACTCAATATTCACAACAACCTTACACTGCGACACTATTTTCGCTATGGTTATGCGTAAGCATTGCTGTTGCTTCGTCACGGCAATATAATGAGAATTATTATCATTAAAAGATGATTTGAGGAGTAAGTATATGGCTGTAACTAAGCTGGTTCTGGTTCGTCATGGCGAAAGTCAGTGGAACAAAGAAAACCGTTTCACCGGTTGGTACGACGTGGATCTGTCTGAGAAAGGCGTAAGCGAAGCAAAAGCAGCAGGTAAGCTGCTGAAAGAGGAAGGTTACAGCTTTGACTTTGCTTACACCTCTGTGCTGAAACGCGCTATTCATACCCTGTGGAATGTGTTGGACGAACTGGATCAGGCATGGCTGCCCGTTGAGAAATCCTGGAAACTGAACGAACGTCACTACGGTGCGTTGCAGGGTCTGAACAAAGCGGAAACCGCTGAAAAGTATGGCGACGAGCAGGTGAAACAGTGGCGTCGTGGTTTTGCGGTGACTCCGCCGGAACTGACTAAAGATGATGAGCGTTATCCGGGGCACGATCCGCGTTACGCGAAACTGAGCGAGAAAGAGCTGCCGCTGACGGAAAGCCTGGCGCTGACCATTGACCGCGTGATCCCTTACTGGAATGAAACCATTCTGCCACGTATGAAGAGCGGTGAGCGCGTCATCATCGCCGCACACGGTAACTCGTTACGTGCGCTGGTGAAATATCTCGATAACATGAGCGAAGAAGAGATTCTTGAGCTGAATATCCCGACCGGCGTGCCGCTGGTTTATGAGTTTGACGAGAACTTCAAACCGCTGAAACGCTATTATCTGGGTAATGCTGACGAGATCGCGGCGAAAGCAGCGGCGGTTGCTAACCAGGGTAAAGCGAAGTAAACGTCATTCGTTTAAAAATGAGAAAGCCGACTGCAAGTGAGTCGGCTTTTTTGTTTGTCGTTGCTAACAATGGAGCACATTGCCTGATGCGACGCTGCGCGTTTTATCAGGCCTCCGGTGATTAATCGGATACGCCACTCTGACGGCGCATCCGACAATTAAACTTTACCCGCGACGCGCTTTTACTGCACTCGCCAGTTGACGTAACAGAGCATCGGTATCATCCCAGCCAATGCAGGCATCGGTGATGCTCTTACCGTAGGCCAGCGGTTCCCCGCTCTCGAGGCTCTGATTGCCTTCCACCAGATGGCTTTCCACCATCACGCCAATAATGGCCTTTTCGCCACCGGCAATCTGCTGGCAAACGTCAGTACAAACATCCATCTGCTTTTTGAATTGTTTTGACGAGTTAGCATGGCTGAAATCGATCATCACCTGCGCTGGCAGGCCTGCTTTGTTCAGCCCTTCTTTCACTTCAGCAACGTGCTTCGCGCTGTAGTTAGGCTCTTTACCGCCGCGCAGAATGATATGGCAATCGCCGTTACCGCTGGTATTCACAATCGCCGAATGCCCCCATTTCGTTACGGACAGGAAGCAGTGCGGCGCACCGGCGGCATTAATGGCATCGATAGCCACTTTAATCGTACCATCAGTGCCATTTTTGAAGCCTACCGGGCAAGAAAGCCCTGATGCCAGTTCGCGGTGCACCTGCGATTCCGTAGTACGTGCGCCAATTGCGCCCCAGCTCATCAGGTCAGCGAGATATTGTGGGGTGATCATATCCAGGAATTCACCCGCCGCTGGCAGACCGCTGTCGTTAATATCGAGCAGCAATTTGCGGGCAATACGCAGACCGTCGTTGATCTGGAAGCTGTTATCCATATGCGGATCGTTAATCAGCCCTTTCCAGCCCACCGTAGTACGCGGCTTTTCAAAATAGACGCGCATCACGATTTCCAGCTCATCTTGCAGCTCTTCACGCAGCGTCAGCAAGCGAGCGGCATACTCTTTAGCCGCGACAGGATCATGAATTGAGCATGGGCCAATCACCACCAACAGGCGATCATCATTACCTTTCAGGATTTTATGGATCGCTTTTCGGGCATGGGCGACCGTATTCGCGGCATTTTCAGTAGCGGGGAATTTTTCCAGCAATGCGACAGGAGGAAGTAACTCTTTGATTTCTTTGATGCGTAAATCGTCGTTCTGATAATTCATGTCTGTTCCAGTGTTGCCATACTTATCTTAGTGAATGCAATACTTCCAATCTATATCTTCCGTCAGAATGTGTAAACGGGGTTTTACACTATGAACGGATTAATCCTGGAATTAGCAAGAAAAACGCCAGATTGTCGCGAAAAACGAGATCTCTCCTACAATTTCTAACTGTAACTCCTTTGTTTGTTAATTATTTCAAGATTCTCTGCTGGGTATCTTTGCCTGGCTGAAATCTTAAACCATTGCCTTATATTCACCTGCAAATGCACTGTTGGAAGAGGTTATCCGACATAACGACCATAACAGGAGCATCCTATGAAAATGACAAAACTGGCCACACTATTTTTGACTGCCACTCTAAGCCTTGCCAGCGGTGCCGCACTGGCTGCCGATAGCGGAGCGCAAAGCAATAACGGCCAGGCAAACGCCGCAGCTGATGCGGGCCAGGTAGCCCCTGACGCCCGTGAAAATGTCGCGCCAAATAACGTCGATAATAACGGGGTAAATACCGGTTCCGACGGCACAATGCTGCATCCGGATGGTTCTTCAATGAACAATGACGGCATGACCAAAGATGAAGAGCACAAGAACACCATGTGTAAAGATGGTCGCTGTCCGGATATCAATAAAAAGGTACAAACTGGTGATGGCATCAACAATGATGTCGATACCAAAACCGACGGTACCACGCAGTAACCCTGCGAAATAGCCAATAATGGGAGAGCGGAGTCTCTCCCTTTTAATTTTTCCCTTCTAAAAGCAGTATGATGTCATAAAGTTAAGTGAGAATAATTAAGGGATGACTCGTCATGGCGCACTCACACTCACACACTTCCTCACACCTGCCAGAAGATAATAATGCTCGTCGCTTGTTGTATGCTTTCGGCGTGACTGCCGGGTTTATGCTCGTAGAAGTCATTGGTGGTTTTCTTTCCGGTTCTCTGGCATTGCTGGCCGATGCGGGTCATATGTTGACCGATACTGCCGCCCTGCTTTTCGCCCTACTCGCAGTGCAATTTTCCCGTCGTCCTCCCACCATTCGCCACACTTTCGGTTGGCTAAGATTGACCACGCTCGCGGCGTTTGTGAATGCCATCGCCCTGGTGGTGATTACTATTTTGATTGTCTGGGAGGCGATAGAACGCTTCCGCACTCCGCGTCCGGTCGAGGGCGGCATGATGATGGCAATTGCCGTGGCTGGGCTGCTGGCAAATATACTTTCTTTCTGGTTACTTCATCACGGCAGCGAAGAGAAAAACCTCAACGTGCGAGCAGCGGCACTGCATGTGCTCGGGGACCTGCTGGGTTCGGTTGGGGCTATTATTGCCGCGTTGATTATTATCTGGACCGGCTGGACACCTGCTGACCCCATTCTCTCAATACTGGTGTCGCTTCTGGTTCTGCGTAGCGCGTGGCGACTGTTGAAAGATAGTGTGAATGAATTACTTGAAGGTGCACCGGTATCGCTGGATATCGCTGAACTGAAGCGTCGCTTGTGCCGGGAAATCCCGGAAGTCCGCAATGTGCACCATGTGCATGTATGGATGGTAGGCGAGAAGCCGGTGATGACGCTGCATGTGCAGGTGATCCCGCCACACGATCACGATGCCTTGTTAGATCAGATCCAACACTACCTGATGGATCACTATCAGATTGAGCACGCCACTATTCAGATGGAATATCAACCTTGTCATGGGCCAGACTGCCACCTGAATGAAGGGGTGTCTGGCCATTCACATCATCACCATTAATGGGACAGCGCGCGTGAACCTCTTTCGCGTGCGCTGTTGATCCACATCCGGCTGCCGTTGAGGGCAATAAAGGTCAGGATGATGTACTCCAGAGACATGGCGTAAACGCCCTGAAGTGCAAAAATAACGACGCTAATCACGTTAATAATCACCCACAACAGCCAGTTTTCCACATACTTACGCGTCATCAGAATCATTGCCACGATAGATAACACCATCATGCATGAATCCCAGAACGGGAAAGCGTCCGGCTGTAGTTCAGGCATCGCAACCTGTAATCCTAATGCTTGCATGATCATGACTGCCACGCGGGTCAAAAATGCAAACACCGGATTGATAAATACCGTCATCAGACCAATCGAAACAACGCAAACCGCCAACCAGCTTAGCGCCTTCGGCAATGGCAACCAGCGAATTTTCAACTCCGCCTCGTTCTGACTGGTTTGTCGCGACCACGCATACCAGCCGTAAATATTCGCGGCAAAGAAAAACACCTGTAATAGCAGGCTGGCATACAGCTGAATCTGAAAGAAAATAATGCCAAACAAAGTGACGTTGATCAGGCCAAAGAAGTAGTTACTGATCTTCTCCAGACTGGCAAGGCCAATACACAGCAACCCGGCGATCGTGCCTACCGCTTCGATCCATGAGAGATCATAACCGCCTGCCCCTATTGGTATATGTACCAGGATATTCTGCACACTAAAAAAATCCATCGTTCCCCCAAAGCGTAATGTGACGCCTTATTATCAATTATCCACGTAGTGTAGCCGCAAAATCCAGCATACGATTGAGCGGCACCAGCGCCCTCTCTCGCAGCCTTTCATCAACATAAACCTCGTGATTGCTTCCTTCCAGTTCTAATGCCTCTGCGATGGCCTGAAGGCCATTCATGGCCATCCACGGGCAATGCGCGCAGCTGCGACAGGTTGCGCCCTCACCCGCGGTTGGTGCTTCCAGTAACTCTTTATCTGGCACCGCCTGCTGCATTTTGTAGAAAATGCCCCGATCGGTTGCCACGATAAGCCGCTGATGTGGCAATGTTTTCGCAGCAGCGATCAGTTGACTGGTGGAACCGACCGCATCCGCCATCTCTACAATAGCTTGCGGTGATTCTGGATGCACCAGTATGGCAGCATCCGGGTATTCTTCTTGCAAGCGGGTTAACGCCTGAGTCTTAAACTCATCATGCACAATGCAGGCACCCTGCCAGCATAAAATGTCTGCGCCCGTCTGTTTTTGCACGTAACGCCCCAGATGTTTGTCAGGTGCCCAGATGATTTTTTCACCCAAACTATCCAGATGATCAATAAGTTCGACGGCAATGCTTGAAGTTACCACCCAATCTGCGCGCGCTTTTACCGCAGCAGAAGTGTTGGCGTAGACGACGACAGTACGATCGGGATGGGCATCGCAAAATGCGTTAAATTCTTCAACAGGGCAGCCGAGATCCAGTGAACATTCAGCCTGAAGTGTCGGCATCAGAATTGTTTTTTCCGGACTGAGAATTTTGGCGGTTTCTCCCATAAATCTCACCCCAGCGACTAACAACGTAGAAGCGGGATGCTTTGCACCGAAGCGCGCCATTTCCAGAGAATCAGAAATACAGCCACCGGTTTCTTCTGCCAGTTGTTGAATTTCGGGATCGGTATAGTAGTGGGCAACCATCACCGCATTACGTTCTTTTAGTAGACGTTTTATCTTCTCGCGGTAATACGCTTTTTCATCAATGCTTAACGGCGTCGGCTTCGGGGGGAAAGGATAAATCGCCGTGTCTGGATCAAACATCACGCTCATCTTACCATCTCGTTCTACAGGCTTAACGTTAAAACCGACTTAAGCGTGATATTCGCTATTATCGGCGTAATTTGTTTTATATACTAAACAAGATAGTCGAATGGTGGGGAAAAGTCACTCGAATTACGTATGAGATGCCGAATGCCACACTTTGCGTCTTATTCCTCCGACGTAGAGTTGTTTACGCAGCAAACGCGGAGTATGTCATCAGGGTCAAGAATTGAAATTGAGAGATGCCTGAATAGCAAAAAAGCGCCTTTAGGGCGCTTTTTTGCATTGGTGGGTCGTGCAGGATTCGAACCTGCGACCAATTGATTAAAAGTCAACTGCTCTACCAACTGAGCTAACGACCCGAAGTGGTGGGTGATGACGGGATCGAACCGCCGACCCCCTCCTTGTAAGGGAGGTGCTCTCCCAGCTGAGCTAATCACCCGATACTGCGCTGGATACTACAAACTACTTCCACCGAACCCACAGTAATTAGTGGTGGGTCGTGCAGGATTCGAACCTGCGACCAATTGATTAAAAGTCAACTGCTCTACCAACTGAGCTAACGACCCGAAGTGGTGGGTGATGACGGGATCGAACCGCCGACCCCCTCCTTGTAAGGGAGGTGCTCTCCCAGCTGAGCTAATCACCCGATACTACGCTGGATACTACAACTAACTATGTTAGTGGTGGGTCGTGCAGGATTCGAACCTGCGACCAATTGATTAAAAGTCAACTGCTCTACCAACTGAGCTAACGACCCACTTTTTCGTTGCTTTCGGTTTGTTTGATATCCCGTGGCAACGGCGGCATATATTACTGATTTCAGACTTGAGCGCAACAAAAATTTCGATGTAGATCACTCAACTGCTTATGATTCGCACGACACGACCAGAAATAATGCGACTTCTGGTCGTGTGTTATGCATTACATCGCGTTCAGACGTTTTTGCGCCTGTTTAGCGCCATCAGTACCAGGGTATTTACTGATAACCTGCTGGTATACGGCTTTCGCTTTTGCGGTGTCACCTTTGTCCTGCATGATAACGCCGACTTTAAACATCGCATCTGCAGCCTTCGGTGACTTCGGATAGTTTTTCACTACCGAAGCAAAATAATACGCCGCATCATCTTTTTTACCCTTGTTGTAGTTTAACTGACCCAGCCAATAATTGGCGTTTGGCAGGTAAGTTGAATCAGGGTAATTTTTGATGAAATTCTGAAATGCCACCATTGCGTCATCCTGGCGGGATTTATCCTGCACCAGCGCAATAGCTGCATTGTAATCCGTGTTTGCATCACCGCTTTTCACCGGCGCGCCAGCATTCGCAGTACCAGCATCAGCTGTCGGCGTCGTTGATGCCGCCACACCGCTTTGATCGCCGCTGGTTGATTGCGCCGCTGCACCACCGCTGCTGAGGCTGTCGATCTGCAACAGGATCTGCTTTTGCCGCTCCACGACCTGATTCAGTTGATACTGATTTTCCTGAATCTGACCACGCAGGGAATCAATATCGGATTGATTATCAGAGAGTTGTTGCTGGAGTTGGGTTAAAAGCTGGCTGTGAGCATTAGAAATACGCTCAAGTTGAGTGACGCGGTCTTCGACCGAGCCTGAGCCGACACTACTGATTGGTGCCTGAGCAAAAGCGGCCCAGGGGGCCGCTATACCAACCAGTAACGACAGACTCAATAGTTGATGTCTGAAGTTACTGCTCATGCAATTCTCTTAGTAAACCAGTACCGCACGACGGTTTTTGGCATACGCCGCTTCGTCATGACCCAGTACTGCAGGTTTTTCTTTACCGTAAGAAACGATGGAGATCTGGTCAGCAGAAACGCCTTTACCCTGCAGATACATCTTAACAGCGTTCGCACGACGTTCACCCAGGGAGATGTTGTATTCCGGAGTACCACGTTCGTCCGCGTGACCTTCTACGGTGACTTTGTAAGACGGGTTGCTACGCAGGAAGTTTGCGTGTGCATCCAGCATTTGAGCGAAGTCAGAACGGATATCGTACTTGTCCAGATCGAAGTAAACGATGTTGTTCTGCTGCAGCTGTTGCATTTGCAGACGAGCCTGCTCTTCGGAAGACATGTTGCCGTTGCCGCCGTTCGCATCCATACCAGTGCCGGCACCCAGCATGCCTTCGCTGCCGTCATTGCTGGCGTTCTTGTTGGAAGAACATGCCGCAATTGCCATAACAGGCAGAGCAATCATCAGCCCTTTCAGCACTTTGTTCAGTTGCATTTCAATGATTCCTTTACTATTCAATTAATTATTATCACAGATACGGCGACCAGGCAGGGAATTTGACCTGTCCATCAGTTGCCGGAAGACGCGCTTTGAAACGCCCATCTGTAGAAACCAAATTCAGCACGGATCCCATCCCCTGAGAAGAGCTGTAGATTACCATAGTGCCGTTAGGTGCCAGACTTGGCGTTTCATCCAGGAACGTGGACGACAGAACTTGTACGCCTCCCGTTGCCAGATCTTGTTTGGCAATGTGCTGCTGCCCACCGTTGGAGCTGACCATTACCATAAATTTACCGTCGCTGCTGACATCCGCATCCTGGTTCTGCGAACCTTCCCAGGTAATACGTTGTGGCGCACCGCCGTTGATATTCACTTTATAAACCTGCGGACGACCGGCCTGGTCAGAAGTAAATGCCAGGTTCTGGCTGTCCGGGAACCAGGTCGGTTCGGTATTGTTACTGCGACCATCAGTCACCTGGCGGATCTGACCAGAAGCCAAATCCATTACGTACAGGTTCAGGCTACCGGTTTTCGACAAGGCGAATGCCAGTTTGCTGCCGTCTGGCGAGAATGCAGGTGCACCGTTGTGACGCGGGAATGAAGCCACCTGACGTACAGCGCCATTTGCCAGCGTCTGAATAACCAGCGCGGAACGACCGCTTTCGAAGGTCACATAAGCCAGTTTAGAACCGTCTGGTGACCACGCCGGAGACATCAGCGGTTGCGGTGAACGGTGAACGACAAACTGGTTGTAACCGTCATAGTCAGATACGCGCAGTTCATACGGGAACTGACCGCCGTTAGTCTGAACAACGTAGGCAATACGGGTACGGAACGCACCTTTAATACCGGTCAGTTTTTCAAATACTTCGTCACTGGCGGTATGACCAGCATAACGCAGCCACTGCTTGTTCACTTTGTACGAGTTCTGAGCAAGTACAGTACCCGGTGCGCCGCCAGTGTCAACAAGTTGATAAGCAACATTGTAAGAACCATCCGGATTCGGAGTGACCTGACCGACAACCACAGCGTCAATGCCCAGCGCGGACCATGCAGCTGGTTGTACTTCCTGAGCACTACCCGGCTGCTGTGGCAGACGAGCACGATCTAACGGATTAAATTTACCGCTGTTACGCAAGTCAGCAGCAACGATGCCGCCAATATCTTCAGGTGCCGCACCAGGCCCCGCCCACTGGAAAGGAACAACACCAATAGGACGACCGGAATCTACACCGCTGTCGATCACAATGCGGACTTCAGCATGCAGAACTGATGCCCACAGTATGAGAAAACCAAATGCTACTCGTAATGCCTGCTTCATCATATCTCCCTTATCTGGACCGATGGCCCACGATAATTTAGCAGAATGTTAACAAACTAAAATACACAAAACTACCAGAACCCCGTGGCAACCGGTGCCTGATGTTGACCGTCGGAACAGTCAACATCGCGATTACGGTTTGAAGTCCAATGGCGCGTTTTTGAACACTTCATATACTGCCTGGCTTGGTGGTTTCGGGATCTTCGCAAGTTTAGCTGCTGCCAACGCAGCTTGACAAAGTGCGGGATCGCCACCTTCAGGTTTGATATCCAGTAACATACCATCGGGTGCCAGTTTTATGCGCAGCGTACAGGTTTTGCCTGCATAGGACGATGCGTCATAGAACTTACTTTCGATAGCAGATTTAATCTGCCCGGCATAGTTATTGATATCGGCCCCTGATGCGCCATTGTTTTTAGTATTACCACTCCCGGCAGGCGAAGCATTGTTCCCTTTCGCCCCTCCCCCCGTTTTCGGTGCATTCTTACCAGAGCTTAGCTCACCGAAAATATCATCTGCCTCAGCGGCAGCTTTTGCTGCAGCGGCTTTTTCAGCTGCTGCTTTTGCCGCTGCCGCTTTTTTGTCTGCGGCGGCTTTTTCTGCCGCTGCTTTCTTATCAGCTGCTGCCTTTTCAGCAGCCGCTTTTTCTGCTGCTTTTTTGTCAGCTGCCGCTTTCTCTGCTGCCGCTTTCTTATCAGCTGCAGCCTTTTCAGCAGCCGCTTTCTTCTCAGCTTCTGCCTTGGCTTTTTCAGCAGCTTCGGTTGCCGCTTTCTTTCTTGCTTCAGCTGCAGCTGCTTCTGCCGCTTCAGCTTTCTTCTTCAGCGCCGCAGCAGCAGCCTCGGCTTTTTTCTGCGCTTCGACTGCGGCTTTGGCGGCTTCTGCTTCTGCTTTTTTCTTCGCGTCTGCCGCCGCTTTCTTCGCTGCTTCTTCCGCAGCTTTAGCATCCGCTTCGGCCTTCGCTTTAGCATCTGCCGCCGCTTTCGCTGCCGCCTCTTCCGCTTGCTTCTGCTTTAACTCGGCCTGTTTTGCGGCTTCTTCAGCCTGCTTTTTCTGCTCCTGAGCCGCTAACCGCTCTTTCTCAAGTTGCTTCAGGCGTTCCTGTTCAGCCGCTTGTTTCTCACGCAGTTCTTCAGCAGCCTGCTGCTCTTTCATCTTGCGCTGCTCATCAGAACGCTTCGCGCTTGATTCCTGGCTTTGCATGCGTTTGTACTGCTCAACTACCGCACCTGAATCAACCATGACAGCGTCGATGGAGGAACCACCGCCGCCTCCGGCTGAAGCTTCTATATTCTCATCGAACGAACTCCAGATCAGCGCCGCAAATAAGATGACATGCAGCACTGCTGAAATAATTATCGCCCGCTTGAGCTTGTCGTTTTGTTCGGTTGCCTTTGACACTCTCGGTTTCCAAAAACTGTTCGCCTGTTACCCGCTCTCTTTCAAGCAAGGGAAACGCAGATGTTTAGATAGGCTGCGTCATTAAACCAACCGATTTCACACCCGCACTATGTAACAAGTTCAGTGCTTTAATTATTTCATCGTAAGGCACATCTTTTGCGCCACCGATCAGAAAGACCGTTTTCGGGTTGGCCTTGAAACGGCTGGACACTTCCGCCACCACCTGCTCTGGTGGTAAACGCTCCAGGCGATCTTTCTCAACCACCACGGTGTACTGACCAATACCAGACACTTCAACAATCACTGGCGGATTATCATTACTGCTCACCGCCTGTGATTCAGTAGCGTCTGGCAGATCGACCTCCACGCTCTGGGTGATGATGGGCGCTGTCGCCATAAAGATCAGCAACAGCACCAGCAGTACGTCCAGCAACGGTACAATGTTGATTTCGGACTTGAGATCGCGACGACCTCGTCCACGCGCTCTGGCCATGGCTTACCCCTTGTTGCTCTCGCTAACGGTAAACGCCTGGCGGTGCAGAATCGCGGTAAACTCTTCCATAAAGTTGTCGTAATTCAGTTCCAGTTTGTTTACGCGCTGGTTTAGGCGGTTATAAGCCATTACCGCCGGAATTGCGGCGAACAAACCAATTGCCGTCGCAATCAACGCTTCTGCGATACCGGGCGCAACCATTTGCAGTGTTGCTTGTTTTACCGCCCCGAGGGCGATAAAGGCGTGCATGATCCCCCAGACCGTACCAAACAGACCAATATACGGGCTGATGGAGCCAACCGTACCGAGGAACGGAATGTGCGTTTCCAGATTTTCAAGTTCACGATTCATGGAAATACGCATCGCACGCGACGCCCCTTCCACTACGGCTTCCGGCGCATGGCTATTGGCACGATGCAGGCGCACAAACTCTTTGAAGCCGCTGTAAAAGATTTGTTCCGAACCGCTCAGATTATCCCGTTTCCCCTGGCTCTCTTGATAGAGGCGAGAGAGTTCGATTCCAGACCAGAATTTATCTTCAAACGCTTCGGCTTCGCGCGCCGCTGCGTTAAGAATACGGGTCCGCTGGATAATAATGGCCCAGGATGCGATTGAAAAACCAATCAAAATCAACATGATAAGTTTAACCAGAAGGCTAGCCTTCAGGAACAAATCAAGGATATTCATGTCAGTCACTGCTTAAACTCCGCGACAATAGACTTGGGAAGCGCACGAGGCTTCATTTTGAGTGGGTCAACGCAAACAACCAGAACCTCTGCTTCATTCAACAAAGTATTCTCGGCGTTGACAATACGTTGCGTGAAAACCAAAGAGGTGCCACGCATTGATGTTATTTCAGTCTGTATTTCGAGCATATCGTCGAGCCGCGCAGGTGCGTAATATTCCACCGTCATTTTACGTACCACAAAGGCAACGCGTTCAGCCATCAGCGCCTGTTGACTGAAATGATGATGACGCAGCATCTCTGTGCGTGCTCTTTCATAAAAAGCGACGTAACTGGCGTGGTACACCACACCACCGGCATCGGTATCTTCATAGTAGACGCGAACCGGCCATCGAAACAGCGTTGTATTCACTTTACATCCCGGTAATGCAACAAAAGTTAGAGCTTTTAAACGCTGCTACTATACGCGCGCGATTGAGGTTTGGGAATGAGGGCAAGTTAAGGGAGCGTAAAAATTTATGGGCCTGACTCGGCCCATAAATTTTTAAAGAGAATTCTGATTTAAAAGAAGAAGAAAATCAGCCCGACAATGAGAACAATATCGGCAAGCAATGGGCAAAAAATCCCTTGCCAGAAAACCTTCTGCGGACGAAAGCCCACGCCGTGAATCACACCAGCACAGACGGCCCACATAAGCAGTAAACCATGCCAGATTTCCAGTTCACTGGTCTTCGCGGCGAAACGTGATGGGTCCCAAAACATACATCCTGCTAACAGAAGTGCCATCACGAAGGAAAGCGCCCGCAGGGGGCGCTTGTCCATTACCGCATACAAGGTTGCGATAATCTTACTCATCAGATGTCTTCTTGACCGGCTTTGCCTGATTCGACGTGCTCAAGCGCCAGCGCGGTGATTACCCCAAACGAACAGGCAAGAAGCGTTCCCAGAATCCATGCGAAATACCACATTTTTAGCTCCTTACTTAGTACAGAGAGTGGGTGTTACGTTCAATATCTTCTTTGGTGATACGACCGAACATTTTCCAGTAACACCAGGCGGTGTAGAGCAGAATGATCGGTACCAGAACCACCGCAACCCAGGTCATGACGTTAAGCGTCAGCTGGCTGGAAGTTGCATCCCACATTGTCAGACTTGCGTTCATCATGGTGCTGGACGGCATCACAAACGGGAACATTGCGATACCGGCAGTCAGGATGATGCAGGCCAGCGTCAGGGAGGAGAATACAAACGCCCACGCGGCTTTATCCATACGTGCAGTCAGGATGGTCAGCAGCGGCAGAACCACACCCAGTGCCGGAATAGCCCACAGAATTGGCGTGTTGTTGAAGTTAACCAGCCATGCGCCAGCTTCACGAACCACTTCTTTATTAAGCGGGTTAGAGGCTGCGTAATGGTCCATTGTCGATTTCACGACATAACCATCGATACCGTACATCACCCATACGCCAGCCAGTGCGAAACAGACCAGTGTCACCAGTGCCGCCACCTGAGCCGTTGCACGGGTACGCAGGTGCAGTTCGCCCACGGTACGCATTTGCAGATAGGTTGCGCCCTGAGTAATGATCATCCCTACGCTCACCACACCTGCCAGCAGGCCGAACGGGTTAAGCAGCTGGAAGAAGTTACCGGTGTAGTACAGACGCAGATATTCATCAACGTTGAATGGTACGCCCTGCAACAGGTTACCGAACGCTACACCAATCACCAGCGGCGGAACGAAGCTACCAATGAAGATGCCCCAGTCCCACATGTTACGCCAGCGGGTTTCTTCAATCTTGGAGCGGTAGTCAAAACCGACCGGACGGAAGAACAAAGACGCCAGCACGAGGATCATCGCCACATAGAAGCCGGAGAACGCAGCGGCATAGACCATCGGCCAGGCAGCAAACAGTGCGCCGCCTGCGGTGATCAGCCAAACCTGGTTACCGTCCCAGTGTGGTGCGATGGAGTTAATCATAATTCGACGCTCGGTGTCGTTACGACCGAGGAAACGGGTGAGCATGCCCACCCCCATGTCGAAACCGTCAGTGACTGCAAAACCAATTAGCAGAACGCCAACCAGCAGCCACCAGATAAAACGCAATACTTCATAATCGATCATTTGACGACTCCTGTCTTAGCGTGCCGGCTGAGTAGTCGTGGAAGACTGCTCAAAGTGATAGCGACCGGTTTTCAGGCTGCTTGGGCCGAGGCGTGCAAACTTGAACATTAAGAACAATTCTGCCACCAGGAACAGGGTATACAGGCCGCAAATCAGCACCATTGAGAAGATGAGATCGCCTGCGGTCAGTGACGAGTTCGCCACAGCTGTCGGCAGCACTTCACCGATAGCCCACGGTTGGCGGCCATATTCAGCCACGAACCAGCCCGCTTCTACAGCAATCCACGGCAGCGGAATACCGTACAGCGCGGCGCGCAGCAGCCATTTTTTCTCGCCAATGCGGTTGCGGATGACACTCCAGAAAGAGAGCGCAATGATTGCCAGCAGCAGGAAGCCACACGCCACCATGATACGGAACGCAAAGTACAGCGGCGCTACACGCGGAATGGAGTCTTTGGTTGCCTGTTGAATCTGAGCTTCAGTCGCATCAGCCACGTTTGGCGTATAGCGTTTCAGCAGCAGACCGTAACCGAGATCTTTCTTCATGCTATTGAACTGGTCACGAACGGCCTGGTCGGTAGAACCAGAACGCAGTTGTTCGAGCAGAGAGTACGCCTTCATCCCGTTACGAATGCGTTCTTCATGCTGCACCATCAGTTCTTTCAGGCCGATAACTGGAGTATCCACGGAACGCGTTGCAATGATGCCCAGCGCGTAAGGGATCTGGATCGCAAATTTGTTCGTCTCCTCTTCCTGATCAGGAATGCCGAACAGAGTAAAGGCAGCAGGTGCAGGTTGCGTTTCCCACTCGGCTTCGATAGCAGCCAGTTTGGTTTTCTGCACGTCGCCCATTTCGTAACCGGATTCATCACCCAGAACAATAACAGACAGAACGGCAGCCATACCGAAGCTGGCAGCGATAGCAAAGGAGCGTTTAGCGAAGGCGAAGTCACGACCTTTCAGCATATACCATGCGCTGATACCGAGGATGAACATCGCGCCAGTCACATAACCAGAAGCTACGGTGTGAACGAATTTCACCTGAGCAACCGGGTTAAGCACCAGCTCGGAGAAGCTCACCATCTCCATACGCATAGTTTCAAAGTTGAAATCGGACGCGATTGGGTTTTGCATCCAGCCGTTTGCAACCAGAATCCACAGTGCGGACAGGTTTGAACCGAGCGCCACCAGCCAGGTGACACACATATGCTGAACTTTACCCAGACGATCCCAACCGAAGAAGAACAGACCTACAAAGGTGGATTCGAGGAAGAAGGCCATCAGACCTTCGATTGCCAGCGGCGCACCGAAGATATCCCCTACATAGTGGGAATAGTAAGACCAGTTAGTCCCGAACTGGAACTCCATGGTCAGACCGGTAGCCACACCCAGAGCAAAGTTGATACCAAACAACTTGCCCCAGAACTTGGTCATATCTTTATAAATCTGTTTGCCGGAAAGGACGTAGACCGTTTCCATAATGGCCAGCAGGAACGCCATACCGAGCGTCAGTGGCACAAAAAGGAAGTGGTACATCGCGGTCAAGGCAAACTGTAAGCGCGACAGTTCGACTATATCTAACATCATGACTCCTTGCTCATCGCATGAAGACTCCGAGAGTGAACCCCGTTAGAAAGGGTCACACGCATGCCCCAATACAAAATTATTTGCTCGCCTCTATCGTTGCCATTTCATCAAAAGAGGAAAAGACAATGATAAAAAAGTTACAAATGTGTTAATGAATAAACCAAATTGATCCCGTAATTATATTACGCCGCAAAATCCTTACAATAAACAGGTTTTTATTGAGCAAATTTGCATTTTTCGACAGTGATCAATTTATAGCGAAATTGTCACGATCTCACCAATTTGATCTACAACAATTTATCGTGTTTTGCAGATTTTTTTCAAGAATTAAAAATTGATTTATATCAAAATCAACCACATATGTTAATTATGTGTGAATCATGAGCCACTGGTAACTTTATTGTTAATTTATTGTAACAAAATAGCACAGTAAAATTACCCACATGGAAATATATAGATAAAAAACCAGTATTTTATTTAACAGAGCCGCTTTATCGACTTTTTATAATACTAATTAGTTAGAGTAGCTACTTTATTGCCATTTTACATAACATATTTTTATCAACGTTAATTGATTGTTGTCTTTATGAGCAACGTACTGTAAATCCGTCACTTATTGTTTCATTGGTAATAATCACAAGAAGAAATAGATACCTTAGGTATAGTCAGATGGAACAAGGATTTTCAAAATAAAACATATATGGTATTAATATTTCCCGATCTGTATTCAATGATTAGCTCAAAGATTGAAAATCAAGAGAAATTGTTATAGCAGTGATACGAAACAACAAAACGGAATGATTGCCAGCCGTTAGAAAACACCGGACACTCTCGTGTAAAAAGCTACCCTGTCTATGGATATAGCGATATCGACTCATCAAGCGTGGACTGAATGATATTCAACTCCATATGGACGGCAACCTGGAGGATAAATACGATTTCGCCGTTGGAATCAAGGTTGTTCTGCAATATCTACCAGACTGCTTCAATTTATCTGTTTTGGCAGTGCAATAATCTTAATTTAACTATTTGAAGATGATGATATTGTAAGATGCCAGAAATTTAGTAATCTGGAGAACCATGTTTACGATCACTAAATATTAAAGTAATAGTCGATAATTCAGTAACACATCGGGTAATATAATGTATTGATACATAATCATATTAAAAAATTCGTGATTAAATAACATAAGAATATGTTTTATTATCATTAAAAAACCTTCTATTTCCATCATCCTTAAGATAATAGAACAGTGAATGATGGATAACTTCACCAGAAAAACAAGCAAGAATATAAAATTTAAAAATATGATTCCACTTTCATTGTTATAAAATGGCATCGTGAAGAGCGAGTTGATAATGCTGCAATGCATCAGCGTCCTGTCCAGCAGTTCCATAAATTTTGGCAATGTTATAATAGGAGTTAGCGCGCGTTGTCGCCGCATTTGCTCCACAGGCTAACGAGATCGCTTTACGATTTGCCTAAATTGCTTCCGCTATGTTGCCATTTTTCTGATACGCCAGCCCCAGGTTACTAAATGCCTGTCCGTAATTGCCGTCTAATTCTGTTGCCTGTTGGAAGAGTTGAATGGCTTGCTCAAGTTGACCGGTTTTATAAACAGCTTCACCTTCGCGATTATATTTTCTTGCCAGTTGAGTATCTCCACTGTTTTGCATCGCAGGCGAAGCCGGAGCTGAAGAGTCCGTCGCAGGCATTATCACAGTGGCTAAATCCCTGACGTCTAATGTGGTGTCGTTAAAATTGGCGCTGGTAACAGAGTTGATATCTTCAAACTCGCCGTTTGGATTGAGTTTAAACACGGTCCAGATGTTCCCTCGTTTTCCAGCAGGGACACTATAACTACGCACCAGGGAGCTCCCTACATAAACAAACACTTTTGCCTTACTGGCAGAGAGATAATTACTGTTGGGCAACCCTTTATTGCTATAGTCCTGCACGGCATAGATGTAACTTTCGCCAAAATGCTTTTTGCTGATAGTGACAGTTTCTGGTCCATAGCTATCCGTATCATCAACATCCAGATTAGCATCAGTCCCCTCTTTACTATCAAAATAGATATGTCCGCCAGAGAAGATCAAATGTGAATCAAGATCAAAAGGCTTTTCGCCCCAGCTCAAAACTACACGCATGCCATCCAGACTAGTCATTGCCGGACTAATCGCATAAGTCATGCCAGCACACGAACATTTGACCACCAGATTAGAATAGCCCTCTTTTTTGACGATCAATAAAGCATCTTGATCATCAGCAAATGTAGAACCCAGATTAACGCTGCCCGATGCATTTGTGGTTCCAGAAACAGATTGTGCGCCATTGCGTTGCAGCGTCACCGATACTCCCTCAATGCGTTTATCTTTCACTGTCGCACTTAAAATATCGATATTTACATCGGCCGTATAAACGTCCGAATTTACACCCATCAGGGCCAGAGCAACCGGCAGAACAATTTTCTTCTTGTATAAATGCTTTTACAGAACGGAGAGGGGATATTTTGCCGGGCATTATTGCGCAGAAGATGGGAGAAAAGCAGTGGGCAAACTTTTCAGATTAGTGCCCGAATAAAAAAGGCCATCATAAGATGGCCAACCATGTCGAAACCGACAGCCCTTCGCCCCTCCTGTAGAGGGAAGCGGCGAGGGCTATTTCTTATTACAGATATTTATTTCAGAACAGTTTTCAGTGCTTCACCGATATCCGCCAGGCTGCGAACGGTTTTCACGCCTGCGGCTTCCAGAGCAGCGAATTTCTCATCCGCAGTCCCTTTACCACCGGCAATGATCGCACCTGCGTGACCCATACGTTTGCCTTTCGGCGCAGTCACACCAGCGATGTAACCCACAACTGGCTTGGTAACGTGCTCCTTGATGTACGCCGCTGCTTCTTCTTCAGCGCTACCGCCGATCTCACCGATCATCACGATCGCTTCGGTCTGCGGATCTTTTTCGAACATTTCGAGGATATCGATAAAGTTAGAGCCAGGGATCGGGTCGCCGCCGATACCAACACAGGTCGACTGACCGAAACCGTAATCCGTGGTCTGTTTAACCGCTTCATAGGTCAGCGTACCGGAACGGGAAACGATACCCACTTTACCTGGTTTGTGAATGTGACCCGGCTGGATACCGATTTTGCATTCCCCCGGGGTGATAACGCCTGGGCAGTTCGGGCCGATCATACGAACGCCTGCTTCATCCAGTTTCACTTTCACGGTCAGCATATCCAGCGTCGGGATGCCTTCAGTGATGGTGATAATCAGTTTGATGCCTGCATCGATGGCTTCCAGAATGGAGTCTTTGCAGAACGGTGCTGGTACGTAGATAACAGAAGCGGTAGCGCCAGTAGCAGCAACAGCTTCACGCACGGTGTTGAACACCGGCAGGCCGAGGTGGGTGGTGCCGCCTTTACCTGGGGTTACGCCGCCAACCATTTTAGTGCCGTATGCAATAGCCTGTTCTGAGTGGAAAGTCCCCTGGCTACCGGTAAAGCCCTGGCAGATAACCTTGGTGTTTTTATCAATTAAAATGGACATTATTTCCCCTCCACTGCGGCAACAACCTGCTGAGCTGCATCCGTCAGACCTTTTGCTGCAATAATATTCAGGCCGCTGTCAGCCAGTTTCTTCGCACCGAGTTCGGCGTTGTTACCTTCCAGACGTACCACGACCGGTACGTTAACACCCACTTCCGCTACCGCGCCGATGATACCGTCAGCGATCAGGTCGCAACGAACGATACCGCCGAAGATGTTAACCAGAACAGCTTTCACTTTGTCGTCAGAGAGGATGATTTTGAACGCTTCGGTTACACGTTCTTTGGTTGCGCCGCCGCCAACGTCCAGGAAGTTAGCCGGTTCGCCGCCGTGCAGTTTAACGATGTCCATCGTACCCATTGCCAGACCTGCGCCGTTAACCATACAACCGATGTTACCGTCCAGCGCAACGTAGTTCAGTTCCCACTGTGCAGCCTGTGCTTCACGCGGATCTTCCTGCGACTGGTCACGCATTTCACGCAGATCAGGCTGGCGGAACAGTGCGTTGCCATCAGCGCCCAGTTTGCCGTCGAGGCAAATCAGATCGCCCTGTTTGGTAATAACCAGCGGGTTGATTTCGATCAGCGCCAGGTCGCGCTCCAGGAAAATGGTCGCCAGGCCCATGAAGATTTTGGTGAACTGCTGAACCAGTTTACCTTCCAGACCCAGTTTAAACGCCAGTTCGCGTCCCTGATACGGCATCGGGCCAGTCAGCGGATCAAGCGCAACTTTGTGGATCAGGTGCGGAGTTTCTTCCGCCACTTTTTCAATTTCCACGCCGCCTTCGGTGGAGGCCATAAAGACCACGCGACGGGAACTACGGTCAACAACGGCACCGAGATACAGCTCTTTAGCGATATCGGTCGCCGCTTCAACCAGAATCTGGTTAACCGGTTGGCCATTGGCATCTGTTTGATACGTTACCAGACGCTTGCCCAGCCAGTTTTCTGCAAAAGCACGGATGTCTTCTTTGCTGTTTACAACTTTCACACCGCCCGCTTTACCGCGGCCACCAGCGTGAACCTGACATTTCACTACCCACGGACCGGCACCGATTTTTGAAGCGGCTTCTTCTGCTTCGCGCGGAGTAGTACAGGCATAACCCACCGGTGCTGGTAAGCCATAGCGGGCAAAAAGTTGTTTTGCCTGATATTCATGTAAGTTCATGTGTTCTGTCCATCCTTCAGTAATCGTTATCTTTTAAACCGTAGACCGACACCCTATCCACGTCGGTCTACAGTGCAGGTGAAGCTTAAACTACTAAACGTCCAGCAGCAGACGCGTCGGATCTTCCAGCAACTCTTTGATCGTTACCAGGAAGCCCACGGATTCGCGACCATCGATCAAACGGTGATCGTAGGACAGCGCCAGGTACATCATCGGCAGGATCTCAACCTGGCCATTCACTGCCATCGGACGATCTTTGATAGCGTGCATACCCAGAATTGCGCTCTGCGGTGGGTTGATGATAGGCGTTGACATCAGGGAACCGAACACACCACCGTTGGTGATGGTGAAGTTACCACCGGTCAGATCTTCAACCGTCAGCTTGCCGTCACGGCCTTTAACAGCCAGCTCTTTGATTTTCTTCTCGATGTCTGCCATGCCGAGGGTATCGACATCACGCAGAACCGGCGTCACCAGGCCGCGCGGCGTAGAAACCGCCATACTGACGTCGAAATAGTTGTGGTAGACCACATCATCGCCGTCGATAGACGCATTCACTTCCGGGTAACGTTTCAGGGCTTCAACCACCGCTTTCACGTAGAAGGACATAAAGCCCAGACGAATGCCGTGGCGTTTTTCAAACGCTTCACCGTACTGCTTACGCAGATCCATAATCGGCTTCATGTTGACTTCGTTGAACGTGGTCAGCATGGCGGTGGAGTTTTTCGCTTCCAGCAGACGCTCTGCCACACGCTTACGCAGGCGAGTCATCGGCACACGTTTTTCGCTACGTGCAGCCAGGGTCGGTTGCGCCGCCGGAGCAGCCGCTGCCGGAGCAGACTCTTTCGCCGGGGCTTTCGCCAGATGTTTTTCCACATCTTCACGGGTCAGACGACCACCCACACCCGTGCCTTTAATAGCGCTGGCGTCGAGGTTATGTTCAGCCAGCAGGCGACGGATCGCCGGGCTTAACGCATCGTTGTTTTGCTCTTCCAGAGACGCCTGCTGGCGTTGCGCCGGAGTGGACGCTTTCTCTTCAGATTTGGCGCTGGTTTCTTTACCCGCGCTGTTGCCTTCACGCAGGCGACCAAGGATCTGACGAGACGTTACCGTTGTACCTTCATCTTCCAGAACCGCATCCAGAATGCCGTCTGCTGATGCCGGTACTTCCAGTACCACTTTGTCAGTTTCGATTTCTACCAGCACTTCATCACGTACGACTGCGTCGCCGGGTTTTTTATGCCAGGTTGCGACGGTGGCATCGGCTACGGATTCAGGCAGGTCAGGGACCAGAATATCTACGCTACTCATTGTGTATCCTTTATTTATTCGACGTTCAGCGCGTCATTAACCAGATCTTGTTGCTGTTTCTGGTGAACGGACATATACCCTACCGCCGGAGAGGCGGAGGCTGGGCGGCCTGCATAACGCAGAGAAGCCCCAAACGGAATCACTTCACGGAAATGATGCTGGCTGCAGTACCATGCGCCCTGGTTGAGCGGCTCTTCCTGGCACCAGACAAAATCCTTGACGTGAGCAAACTGCTGCAACACTTCCTGCATCGCTTTATGCGGGAACGGGTAGAGTTGCTCGATACGCACAATGGCGACATCGTGTTGATTGTTCTTACGACGTTGTTCCAGCAGGTCGTAATAAACCTTACCAGAACACATCACTACGCGCTTCACGCCCTTCGGATCAAGCTCGTCGATTTCACCGATGGCTGGCAGGAAGGTGCCGTTCGCCAGTTCTTCGAGGCTGGATACCGCCAGCGGATGACGCAGCAGGGATTTCGGCGACATCACGACCAGTGGACGACGCATCCCGCGCAACGCCTGACGACGCAGCATGTGGTAAACCTGTGCCGGGGTAGAAGGTACGCAAACCTGCATGTTTTGCTCAGCGCAAAGTTGCAGATAACGTTCCAGACGCGCGGAGGAGTGCTCCGGCCCCTGCCCTTCGTAACCGTGCGGCAGCAACATCACCAGGCCACACATCCGGCCCCATTTCTGTTCGCCAGAGGAGATGAACTGGTCGATAACCACCTGTGCACCGTTGGCGAAGTCACCGAACTGTGCTTCCCAGATGGTCAGGGTGCGTGGTTCTGCGGTGGCATAACCGTATTCAAACGCCAGTACGGCTTCTTCAGACAGTACAGAGTCCCAGACGCGGAACGCGCCCTGGCCGTTATGGATATGTTGCAGCGGCGTGTAAGTGGAACCGTTAGACTGGTTGTGGATCACCGCGTGGCGGTGGAAGAAGGTACCGCGACCGGAGTCTTCACCCGACAGGCGAACCGGAATGCCTTCGTCAACCAACGTGGCGTAAGCGAGGTTTTCCGCGCCGCCCCAGTCGAACAGTTTCTCACCGGCTGCCATCGCCTGGCGATCGCCATAAATCTTGGCAACGCGAGACTGCATTTCAACTGCTTCCGGCACCGTGCTGATGCGTTTAGCCAGTTCCTGCAGGCGCTTCATCTCAACTTTGTTCGGGTACTCTTCGTCCCATTCGTGGTTGAGGTACGGCGACCAGGTGAAAGAGTGCATGTTCATCGGACGCCACTCTGCTACAACGCAATCGCCAGCATCCAGCGCATCGCGGTACAGGTTAACCATCTCGGTGGCATCTTCCAGCGTCGCGACTTTTTCCTGCTCCAGCTTGTCAGCGTAGATTTTGCGCGGCGTCGGATGTTTTTTGATTTTCTGATACATCAGCGGCTGGGTTGCGCTCGGCTCGTCGGCTTCGTTGTGGCCGTGACGGCGGTAGCATACCAGGTCGATGAAGACATCACGTTTAAAGGTGTTACGGAAATCGAGCGCCAGACGGGTAACAAAGGCAACGGCTTCCGGATCATCCGCGTTAACGTGGAAAATCGGTGCCTGAACCATCTTACCGATATCAGTACAGTACGGCGTCGAACGGGCATCCAGCGGGTTAGAGGTGGTGAAGCCAACCTGGTTGTTGATAACGATACGTACCGTACCGCCAACTTCATAACCACGCGCTTTCGACATGTTCAGGGTTTCCTGAACCACGCCCTGCCCGGTCACTGCGGCGTCACCATGAATGGTGATTGGCAGCACTTTGTTGCTGCTCGGCTCGTCGAGTCTGTCCAGACGGGCACGAACAGAACCGATAACGACCGGGCTTACAATCTCAAGGTGAGACGGGTTAAACGCCAGCGCCAGGTGAACCAGGCCGCCATCGGTCTGGAAGTCAGACGAGAAGCCCATGTGGTATTTCACGTCGCCCGTGCCGAGGTGTTCTTTATGTTTACCGGCAAACTCGTCGAACAAGTCTTGCGGTTTTTTACCCAGCACGTTCACCAGAACGTTCAGACGACCACGGTGCGCCATCCCGAGAACCACTTCGCGGGTGCCGCTGTTGCCAGCGTGGCGGATCATCTCTTTAAGCATCGGGATTAACGCGTCACCGCCTTCCAGCGAGAAGCGTTTTGCGCCAGGGAATTTTGCGCCGAGGTAACGTTCAAGGCCTTCAGCGGCGGTCAGTTCGCTTAAGAAGCGTTTTTTCTCTTCGCTATTGAAAGTCGCGCGACCAGACTCGATACGCTGTTGGATCCAGCGTTTTTCTTCGGTGCTGGTAATGTGCATATACTCGGCACCAATCGGGCCGCAGTAGGTTTGCTTGAGGGCTTCCAGCAGCTCGCCGAGTTTCATGGTTTCTTTGCCGCTGGCAAATGAACCGACGTTGAAGGTCTCCTGGAAGTCTGCTTCGGTCAGATCGTGGAAAGACGGATCCAGATCGGCCACTTTATCTTGCTGCCACAATCCCAGCGGATCGAGATTCGCATGCTGGTGACCACGGAAGCGGTATGCGTTAATGAGCTGCAGGACTTTAACCTGCTTCACATTGGTGTCAGGGTCGGAGATCGTTGAAGAGTAACGTGAAGCGTCTTTCGCCAGGCGGCGGAAATATTCACGCGTTTGAGAGTGGAATTGATCCGGTTTGACTCCCGTACCAGGTAACTGCTGGAACGTCGAACGCCAGTTAGCGTCAACCGAGTCAGGATCGGTTAAGAAGTCTTCATAGAGCTGTTCTATCCAGCTCTGGTTTGCGCCAGAGAGGTAAGAAGAGTCCAACCAGGCTTTCAAAGCGCTGTTCTGCATCGTGATCCCTTAAGCATCTTTTTTATGCTTACTTCGCCGTGGATACTACCACGCACATTTCATATCTGATGTGCGTGCCGGGGTTCACTTGTTGCGGACTTGTCGTGTTTTCTGCGTCCGCTAAGGAACCTTTAAAAACTGTCTTAGTGTCAGGGGCAGTTTTTAAAGATTTCCTGCATTTCTTTTGTAGGCCGGATAAGGCATTCACGCCGCATCCGGCGCTGTTTGCCTGATGCGACGCTTGCGCGTCTTATCAGGCCTACGGTTTCTGCATTTCTTTTGTAGGCCGGATAAGGCGTTCACGCCGCATCCGGCACTGGTTGCCTGATGCGACGCTTGCGCGTCTTATCAGGCCTACGGTTTCTGCATTTCTTTTGTAGGCCGGATAAGGCGTTCACGCCGCATCCGGCACTGGTTGCCTGATGCGACGCTTGCGCGTCTTATCAGGCCTGGGTTTACGCATTACGTTGCAACAACATCGACTTGATATGGCCGATGGCGCGCGTCGGGTTCAGCCCCTTCGGACATACACTGACGCAGTTCATGATGCTGTGACAGCGGAATACACTGAATGCATCGCTCAAACCGTCGAGGCGGCTGTCAGTCTCGGTATCACGGCTATCGATCAGGAAACGATATGCCGCTAACAAGCCTGCCGGGCCGATAAACTTATCGGGATTCCACCAGAAAGACGGACAAGAGGTTGAACAACATGCGCAGAGAATACATTCATACAACCCGTCGAGTTTTTCGCGCTGCTCTGGCATCTGTAAATGCTCGCGAGCTGGCGGATTTTGTCCATTATTCAACAGGTAAGGCTTAATTTTCTCATATTGCGCATAGAATTGTCCCATGTCTACCACCAAATCGCGGATCACCGGTAAACCTGGCAGCGGGCGAATCACAATCTTCTTGCCCGGCTGGTTGAGTGCCGAAATCGGGGTAATACAGGCCAGACCATTCTTACCGTTCATGTTCAGACCGTCGGAACCGCACACACCTTCACGGCAGGAGCGGCGGAACGACAGGCTGGGATCTTTCTCTTTCAGCTGAATAAGCGCATCCAGCAGCATCATGTCGCGACCTTCTTCCGCTTCCAGGGTGTAATCCTGCATACGCGGAGCATCATCAACATCCGGGTTATAGCGATAAATTGAAAACTCGAGTCTCATTTTCCTGTCTCCGCATTAGTAAGTACGAATCTTCGGCGGGAATGCCGGGCGCAGTTTCGGTTCCATGTTGACGCTTCGGCGCGTCATGGATTCCGACTCTGGCAGATACAGGGAGTGGCACAGCCAGTTTTCATCATCGCGATCCGGGAAGTCGAAGCGGCTATGCGCGCCACGGCTTTCGGTACGGAAGTTGGCAGAAACAGCCGTTGCATACGCCGTTTCCATCAGGTTATCCAGTTCCAGGCACTCAACGCGCTGGGTATTGAACTCACTTGAAGTGTCATCCAGACGGGCATTTTTCAAACGCTCGCGGATAACTTTCAACTGCTCAAGCCCTTTCGCCATCGCATCACCTTCACGGAAGACCGAGAAGTTATGCTGCATACATTCTTGCAGTGCTTTACGGATCGCCACCGGATCTTCACCGTTACGGTTATTGTTCCAGCGGTTCAGGCGATCCAGAGACGCTTCTACATCAGACTCGCTGGCATCGCGCAGTGCGCCCTGCTCGGCGATAGACTCTTGCAGATGCAGACCTGCCGCACGACCAAATACGACCAGGTCCAGCAGCGAGTTGCCGCCCAGACGGTTAGCGCCATGTACCGATACACAAGCGATTTCACCAACGGCAAATAGCCCCGGAACAACCACATCTTCGCCTTTCTCATTCACAGTCAGCGCCTGACCGGTCACTTTGGTCGGAATACCGCCCATCATGTAGTGACAGGTTGGGATAACCGGAATCGGCTCTTTCACCGGATCAACGTGAGCGAAGGTGCGGGAGAGTTCAAGGATACCCGGCAGACGGGATTCAAGAACTTCTTTCCCCAGATGGTCAAGTTTCAGTTTTGCGTGTGGCCCCCACGGACCATCACAGCCGCGGCCTTCACGGATTTCGATCATGATGGAACGCGCCACCACGTCACGGCCCGCCAGGTCTTTGGCGTTCGGCGCATAACGTTCCATAAAGCGTTCGCCATGTTTGTTCAGCAGATAACCGCCTTCACCACGGCAACCTTCGGTGACCAGTACGCCCGCACCGGCAATACCGGTCGGGTGGAACTGCCACATTTCCATATCCTGTACCGGTACGCCTGCACGGATAGCCATGCCGACACCGTCGCCAGTGTTAATGTGGGCGTTGGTGGTGGACTGATAAATACGCCCTGCCCCGCCAGTCGCCAGCACTGTCGCGCGAGCTTTAAAGTAAACCACTTCACCAGTTTCGATGCACAGTGCGGTACAACCGACCACTGCGCCATCCTGGTTTTTCACCAGATCCAGCGCATACCACTCGGAGAAAATGGTGGTGTGGTTTTTCAGGTTCTGCTGATAAAGCGTGTGCAACAGTGCGTGACCGGTACGGTCGGCAGCCGCCGCAGTACGTGCCGCCTGCTCGCCGCCGAAGTTTTTCGACTGACCGCCAAACGGACGTTGATAGATACGACCATCATCAAGACGCGAGAACGGCAGGCCCATATGTTCCAGTTCCAGAATCGCTTCCGGCCCGGTTTTACACATATATTCAATCGCGTCCTGGTCACCGATATAGTCCGACCCTTTTACGGTGTCGTACATATGCCATTCCCAGTTATCTTCATGGGTATTACCCAGCGCAACGGTAATACCACCTTGCGCAGAAACGGTATGGGAACGGGTCGGGAAGACTTTAGAGAGCAGCGCACAGGTCTGGCCACTCTGGGAAATTTGCAGCGCCGCGCGCATACCTGCGCCGCCAGCACCAATCACAACTGCATCAAATTCTCTGACTGGCAATTTCATCACACACCCCACACCACAACGAATCCATAAATCACGTAAACCACCAGTGCAACGACAATCACCAGTTGCAGCATCAGGCGCAAGGCCAGCGGTTTAACGTAGTCGGTCAACACCTGCCACATGCCGATCCAGGCATGGATCAAGATAGAAAACAGCGCCAGCAGGGTGAACACTTTGGTGAACGCAGAGGCGAAGAAACCAATCCAGACTTCATATGTCAGCTCGCCACTGGTAGCGAAAAAACCGACCATATAAATGATGTAGAGCGTCAGGACGATAGCGGTAGCACGAACGAGGATGAAATCATGTACGCCATTGCGTCCTAATGCGGAGGCGTTGCTTACCATACGAGGACTCCTGCGAGAAGTGAAAGCACGACAGTAATAACAAAGGAGATTTTGGCGGAGCGTTTACCCGCTTCGAATGTTTCTTCCAGATAGCCAAAATCCATCATCATGTGGCGAATACCTACGACGACGTGATATGCCAGAGCGGTAAGGATGCCCCACATGATAAATTTGACGAAGAAGCTGCCCATAATCGCGGAAGCTTGCTCGAAACCTTCAGGGGAAGAGAGGCTGGTACCCAGAAGCCACAGCAGGATGCCCACTGCAACAAAGGTGATCACACCGGAAACGCGATGGAGAATGGACGCTATCGCCGTGACGGGGAACCGGATGGTCTGTAGGTCCAGATTAACAGGTCTTTGTTTTTTCACATTTCTTATCATGAATAACGCCCACATGCTGTTCTTATTATTCCCTGGGGACTACGGGCACAGAGGTTAACTTTCTGTTACCAGGAGACGTCGGGATTTCCTTCCTCCGGTCTGCTTGCGGGTCAGACAGCGTCCTTTCTATAACTGCGCGTCATGCAAAACACTGCTTCCAGATGCGAAAACGACACGTTACAACGCTGGGTGGCTCGGGATTGCAGGGTGTTCCGGAGACCTGGCGGCAGTATAGGCTGTTCACAAAATCATTACAATTAACCTACATATAGTTTGTCGGGTTTTATCCCGAACAGTGATCTGCGTCACGATAACAACATTTATTTAATTTTTAATCATCTAATTTGACAATCATTCAACAAAGTTGTTACAAACATTACCAGGAAAAGCATATAATGCGTAAAAGTTATGAAGTCGGTATTTCACCTAAGATTAACTTATGTAACAGTGTGGAAGTATTGACCAATTCATTCGGGACAGTTATTAGTGGTAGACAAGTTTAATAATTCGGATTGCTAAGTACTTGATTCGCCATTTATTCGTCATCAATAGATCCTTTACCTGCAAGCGCCCAGAGCTCTGTACCCAGGTTTTCCCCTCTTTCACAGAGCGGCGAGCCAAATAACAAACGGGTAAAGCCAGGTTGATGTGCGAAGGCAAATTTAAGTTCCGGCAGTCTTACGCAATAAGGCGCTAAGGAGACCTTAAATGGCTGATACAAAAGCAAAACTCACCCTCAACGGGGACACAGCTGTTGAACTGGATGTGCTGAAAGGCACGCTGGGTCAAGATGTTATTGATATCCGTACTCTCGGTTCAAAAGGTGTGTTCACCTTTGACCCAGGCTTCACTTCAACCGCATCCTGCGAATCTAAAATTACTTTTATTGATGGTGATGAAGGTATTTTGCTGCACCGCGGTTTCCCGATCGATCAGCTGGCGACCGATTCTAACTACCTGGAAGTTTGTTACATCCTGCTGAATGGTGAAAAACCGACTCAGGAACAGTATGACGAATTTAAAACTACGGTGACCCGTCATACTATGATCCACGAGCAGATTACCCGTCTGTTCCATGCTTTCCGTCGCGACTCGCATCCAATGGCAGTCATGTGTGGTATTACCGGCGCGCTGGCAGCGTTCTATCACGACTCGCTGGATGTTAACAATCCTCGTCATCGTGAAATTGCCGCGTTCCGCCTGCTGTCAAAAATGCCGACCATGGCCGCGATGTGTTACAAGTATTCCATTGGTCAGCCATTTGTTTACCCGCGCAACGATCTCTCCTACGCCGGTAACTTCCTGAATATGATGTTCTCCACGCCGTGCGAACCGTATGAAGTTAATCCGATTCTGGAACGTGCTATGGACCGTATTCTGATCCTGCACGCTGACCATGAACAGAACGCCTCCACCTCCACCGTGCGTACCGCTGGCTCTTCGGGTGCGAACCCGTTTGCCTGTATCGCAGCAGGTATTGCTTCACTGTGGGGACCTGCGCACGGTGGTGCTAACGAAGCGGCGCTGAAAATGCTGGAAGAAATCAGCTCCGTTAAACACATTCCAGAATTTGTTCGTCGTGCGAAAGACAAAAATGATTCTTTCCGCCTGATGGGCTTCGGTCACCGCGTGTACAAAAATTACGACCCGCGCGCCACAGTAATGCGTGAAACCTGCCATGAAGTTCTGAAAGAGCTGGGTACCAAAGATGACCTGCTGGAAGTGGCTATGGAGCTGGAAAACATCGCGCTGAACGACCCGTACTTTATCGAGAAAAAACTGTACCCGAACGTCGATTTCTACTCTGGTATCATCCTGAAAGCGATGGGTATTCCGTCTTCTATGTTCACCGTGATCTTCGCTATGGCACGTACGGTTGGCTGGATCGCCCACTGGAGCGAAATGCACAGTGACGGTATGAAGATTGCCCGTCCGCGTCAGCTGTATACAGGATATGAAAAACGCGACTTTAAAAGCGATATCAAGCGTTAATGGTTGATTGCTAAGCCGTTCACTTTCCGGACCCGCCTTTAATAGAGCGGGTTCTTTTTATATGGCTGAACATAAAAAATTGTAAAAATTAAACCAGATGCAAATACCCATTAATAATGGTGAAAAAATATTTCACCGGAAACACTGGTGATTGATTTGGGTAAATTTAACTTACTGGATATTCGCCGCCACACAATGTCGAAAACATTCAGTATCAAGACAACAAAATCGCAAAATGACCAGTGTACCGACGGATTTAAGGTCAGCTCCTCGTTTTATACCGAAAAAACGTTGGTTGAAGAAGATAAAGCATTGTTGATTGGTAATGGTCTGAAGCTACGTATACTGGATGAAAACGCCTCGCCTTATACATTCAATAAATATGCTTAATACGCCGATTTCACCAGTGATATGCTGATCTACGAAAAAACCTATACGGCTGAATTATCGTCCACACCTGGCACTCCCATCGCGGCGGGTCCCTTCGATACAGTGGTACTTTTTAAGATTAACTATAACTGATTTAACACGACGCCCTTTTCAGCCGGAAAGGGCAACGTATTCAGATTATTGCTGATTTTCCCCTTTTCCTTGATTACCGTTATTTTTTCCAGACCCAGCTTTCTTTATGCTGTATCGATACACCAAAGATAAAATAATGAGGAAGCGAAGAATGCCTGTATTGCAGTGGGGAATGTTATGTGTTCTGTCACTTCTCCTTTCTATTGGCTTCCTCGCTTTACATCTCCCGGCGGCACTCCTGCTTGGCCCGATGATCGCGGGGATCATCTTCAGTATGCGCGGAGTCACTCTGCAACTTCCCCGCTCCGCTTTTCTCGCTGCCCAAGCCATTCTTGGCTGCATGATTGCACAAAACCTCACTGGTTCGATTCTCACCACGCTGGCCGTCAACTGGCCGATCGTGCTTGCGATTTTACTGGTGACGCTGCTTTCCAGCGCCATCGTGGGTTGGTTATTGGTGCGCTATAGCTCGCTGCCAGGAAATACCGGGGCCTGGGGTTCTTCTCCTGGCGGCGCGGCGGCAATGGTCGCAATGGCGCAAGATTACGGCGCAGATATTCGTCTGGTGGCGTTTATGCAATATCTGCGAGTGCTGTTCGTCGCAGGAGCCGCTGTTCTGGTCACCCGCATGATGCTGGGCGATAACGCTGAAGCGGTTAACCAGCAGATCGTCTGGTTCCCGCCAGTGAGCATTAATCTCCTGCTTACGATTTTGCTCGCGGTCGTTGCCGGTACGGCGGGATGCTTGCTACGTCTTCCTTCCGGCACGATGCTCATCCCGATGCTGGCGGGCGCAGTGCTCCAGTCTGGTCAGCTCATCACCATCGAACTCCCGGAATGGCTGCTGGCGATGGCATATATGGCAATTGGCTGGCGGATTGGTCTTGGTTTCGATAAGCAAATATTACTGCGGGCATTGCGCCCGCTACCGCAAATCCTGCTGTCGATTTTTGCTCTGCTGGCTATTTGTGCGGGTATGGCGTGGGGGCTGACCCGGTTTATGCATATTGATTTTATGACCGCCTACCTCGCCACCAGCCCCGGCGGGCTTGATACCGTGGCGGTCATCGCCGCAGGGAGCAATGCCGATATGGCGCTCATCATGGCGATGCAAACCCTGCGCCTGTTCAGTATTTTGCTGACGGGGCCTGCCATCGCACGGTTTATTTCAACCTATGCGCCGAAGCGTTCGGCCTAGTGCTGGCAGCCAGGGCACCAGTAAAACGGGCGCGATGACAGCGTGGTTTTCTCAATGATGCCGCCACAGCGTTCGCACGGTTCGCCATCACGATGAAAAACCTTAAAGCGAAACAGCGCCCCATGATATTTGTTTTCATCCACCTGGCCCCGCGTAGCGTAAGAAAGTCGCGGAATATCCAGTAACGCGTGTGCGAGTGCATCCAGTTGCGCCGCATTGAGATCTTTCGCTTTATGATTTCCGGTCAACCCAACCTGCCAGAGGATCTCCACCCGCAAATAATTGCCAAGTCCTGCCAGAAACGCCTGATCGAGCAGTAATCCAGCAAACTGGCGGTTACGAAAGCGCGGCGACAATAATCGTTCCTTTACCACCTCCGGCGTCAGATTCGGATCCAGCACATCGGGACCAACGCGTTGTAAAAACGGATGCGTGGTCAGTTGTTCCGGAGTCAACATCTCAATATCCGAGGCGCTATAAAGCAGAATGGTTTTGTCAGCCGTTTGCAGTTTTACCCGCAGTACTCGCGTGGTCTGCGGCTCTTCGCCGGTATCAACCACGCGCCAGACGCCGTAAAGCTGATTATGGCTGTAGAGCGTTAAGTCGTTGGAAAAATGAGTTAACAACGCCTTACCACGCGTTTCCACATGGGTAACGTGTTGACCGATAAGTCGTGATTGATAAGATTTTAACTGCGGGAAGGCAAACCAGACATCAGTTAGTGGTTTGCCTTTGATCGCCGCCTCCAGGTTATCCGCTGCACGGCGGATCTCCGGGCCTTCAGGCATGGTGATATCCTTTTTTCATTCTTTATTAAGCGGGGTTATGCTGCGACAACTATCCCCTTTTCAGCAAATGTAGCTCGTAATCGGCGGGCGAACGCCAGTGCGTGCTCGCCATCGCCATGTAGGCAGACCGTTTGCGCCGTGACCATTGCCCATTCGCCGGTGATACTTTTGACTCTGCCGTGTTGCACCATCTCCAACGTTTGCGCCAGCGCCTGTTCTTCGTTTTCAATCAACGCGCCTGGCTGGCTTCGCGGCACCAGCGAACCGTCTGCCTGATAACCACGATCGGCAAACACTTCCTCGCGCGTTACCAGGCCATATCGTTCGCCTGCACGAATCAGCTCGCTTCCTGCCAGCCCGACGAGAATCAATGCCGGATCGCAAGCGTATACCGCTCTGGCGATAGCGTCTGCCAGTTGTGCCTCTTTCGCCGCCTGGTTGTATAACATGCCGTGCGGTTTGACATGACACATTACGCCACCTTGCGCACGGGTAATCGCTGCCAGCGCGCCAATTTGATACAGCGTCTGGGCGAAAACGGTTTCTGGCGGCAGCTGCATGGCGCTGCGACCAAAATTTTCCCTGTCGGGAAAACTCGGGTGAGCGCCAATCGCGACACCATTTTTTATTGCTTCACGCACGCAAGCCTGCATGGTTTGCGCATCGCCTGCATGAAATCCACAGGCAATATTGGCAGAGGAAACCAGCGTTAATAGTTCTGCGTCGCTGGCGCAGCCTTCGCCCAGATCGGCGTTCAGGTCAATTTTCATTGTGCAGCCGCCACGCTAATTGTTCGAAATAACGTTGTTGATCTTGCCGTGCTTTCAGTGCCTCTTCCAGTGAACACTGGACAAAATGAATCGGCTGACCGAGCGGAATTTGCGCCAGATGGTACATATCAGCCTCAATGATACAGGCAATACGCGGGTAACCACCGGTGGTTTGCGCATCGTTCATCAACACAATGGGCTGCCCGTTATGCGGCACCTGCACCACACCTGGTAACAAACCGTGAGATAACAGTTCGCGATCGGTGGTGCGTTTTAAAATTTGCCCCTGTAAGCGATAGCCCATGCGGTTACTTTGCGAGCTAAGCTGCCAGGGCGAACGCCAGAATGCATCCTGCGAGGCGCGATCGAACTCATGATATTCCGGCCCCGGCAAGGCGCGAATGCGGTTGCCCCACAGCAGCTGTTTAACGCCCTGCGCTTCCATAAAATCACGCTTCGCTTTGCCAATCGGGAGTCGGTCACCATCCCTCAGTAAACGGCCTTCCAACCCGCCAATCCCCACTTTGAGATCGGTGCTGCATGATCCCATTACCGGCGGAACATCAATACCACCCGCGACCGCAAGATAACTGCGCATCCCGTGCTGCGGGCGTTTAAGCGTTAAACGCTGGCCTGCTCTCATTGGCAATCGCCAGCCGGTCCAGACGGCGTTATCATCCAGCCGCGCTTCGCAACCGGCACCCGTCAGGGCAAACCACCCATCAGTTTCGAACTCAACCGTTAACTGACCGAGCGTGATCTCCAGCGCGGGGGCGTTGGCGTCATTACCCACCAGCAGGTTAGCAATGCGCAGCGCAGGCATATCCAGTGCGCCACAGTGGCTGATACCAGACTGACGAAAGCCGTGACGGCCGCCATCCTGCACGGTGGTGTACATGCCCGCACGAATAATCTTCAGCATACTCCCTCCTTCTGGGGTACAAAGCGCACGCTGTCTCCCGGACGTAATAAGATGGGTTCGTCACGCTCCGGATCAAACAGGCTGAGTGAGGTATGACCAACCAACTGCCAGCCACCCGGCGTTGCCAGCGGATAAACACCGGTCTGCGGCCCGCCGATCCCAACAGAACCTGCCGGAACGTGCAAGCGCGGTTCTGCGCGCCGTGGCGTGTGTAGTTGTTCCGGCAAACTCCCGAGATACGGGAAGCCCGGTTGAAAACCTAAAAACCAGACCACGTATTCCACGGAGGAGTGCAATTCAACAACCTGTTTTTCGCTCAATCCACAATGCGCCGCGACCACCGCCAAATCCGGTCCGGCTGCGCCACCGTAAACCACCGGAATTTCAATAAAGCGAGACTCCGGCTCCAGCGCCTCACTCTCCTCCCACCAGCGTTGCAAACGCTCTATGGCATCCAGCGCCAGCGACTCAGGATTACGCAAAATCACTGTGATATTGTTCATGCCAGGAATGGCTTCAACCACATTCGGCATATCCACCAGACGCTGTGCCAGTCGCCAGATCCGTTTCTGGCTAGCCAGCGTCACCGGCGGTTCCAGTTCCAGTACTACCGCCGTTTCACCTATCAGATAACAACGCGCTCGTTGCACTTTCGATCCCTCTGATTATTCGTTATGCAGGATTAGGAATATCAATAAAGGTCACATCAAGATCGGTATTTTCATTCAGCCACTCGCTCAATGCGCGAATACCACCGCGTTCAGTGGCATGGTGACCCGCAGCATAAAAATGCAATCCCTGCTCGCGGGCTGAATGAATGGTCTGTTCAGAAACTTCGCCAGTAATAAAAGCATCCACGCCAAAACGCGCGGCGCTATCGATAAAACTTTGCCCGCCGCCCGTGCACCAGGCGACGCGCTGGACCACCTCAGGTCCGGTATCGCCACACCATAACGGCTTACGTCCCAGACGCGCTTCAATCCAGGAGGCCAGTTCCAGTCCCGGCACAGGCATGGTCAGTTCGCCCCACGGCACCAACGGCTCAATTTCGCCCATGACCGTGATCCCCAGTAACGCCGCCAGTTGTGCGTTATTACCCAGCTCCGGATGCGCGTCCAGGGGCAGATGCCAGCCATACAGGTTGATATCATTCGCCAGCAACGTTTTTAAACGGTTACGCTTCATTCCGCGAATGACCGGAGATTCGCCTTTCCAGAAGTAGCCATGATGCACAATGACCGCATCCGCGCCCAGACGCACTGCCTCATCGAGCAAAGCCTGGCTGGCAGTGACACCGGTAACAATTTTTTGCACCGTCTCTTTGCCTTCCACCTGCAAACCATTCGGCGCGTAATCACTAATCGCCGCGCTGTTCAGTTTTTCGTTAATCAGTTGTTCCAGTTCGGTGTTTTTCATCTTCGCGCCTTCCGTATTCTGATAGCTACACCGTTAACATAGCGTTACCTCGCCTGTTCGTCGATAGCCAATCTTTTGACATATTAAGAAACAAACCCGACGCCAAAAGACGCAAATTGTTTATATCATCACGCTTCAGCTAATGTATATTTATGCAATCAGACAGCATATTGCATAAATAATCAGATCTGTATCAAAGTTTTAACTTTAAGGAAACACAAGCACGCCGCGCAACTATTACGTGACGTTGCAGTCAATTGTGGAATTATTATGAATAAACACGCATCACAACCGCGCGCTATTTACTATGTCGTTGCGCTGCAAATCTGGGAATATTTTAGCTTTTACGGCATGCGTGCCCTGCTGATCCTCTATCTCACCAATCAACTAAAATATAGCGATAATCACGCCTACGAGTTATTTAGCGCCTACTGTTCGCTGGTATATGTCACGCCAATCCTCGGTGGCTTTTTGGCGGATAAAGTTCTCGGCAATCGCATGGCGGTGATGCTGGGGGCGTTGTTGATGGCGATCGGTCATGTGGTGCTGGGTGCCAGTGAGATCCATCCGTCATTCCTCTATCTGTCCCTGGCGATTATCGTCTGCGGCTATGGTCTGTTTAAATCCAACGTCAGTTGCCTGCTCGGCGAGCTGTATGAGCCAACCGATCCACGTCGTGATGGCGGTTTCTCGCTGATGTATGCGGCGGGTAACGTGGGGTCTATTATCGCACCTATCGCCTGTGGTTTCGCCCAGGAAGAGTACAGTTGGGCGATGGGCTTTGGCCTGGCGGCGGTGGGTATGATCGCGGGTCTGGTCATTTTCTTATGTGGCAATCGTCATTTCACACATACCCGCGGCGTTAACAAAAAGGTACTGCGTGCGACAAACTTTCTCCTGCCCAACTGGGGATGGCTACTGGTTCTGCTGGTGGCAACGCCTGCGCTGATTACCGTGTTGTTCTGGAAAGAGTGGTCGGTATACGCCTTGATTGTCGCGACGATCATTGGCCTTGGGGTTCTGGCAAAAATTTATCGCAAAGCAGAAAACCAAAAACAGCGTAAGGAGCTGGGGCTGATTGTTACCCTCACCTTCTTCAGCATGTTGTTCTGGGCATTCGCACAACAGGGGGGTAGCTCGATTAGCCTTTATATCGACCGCTTCGTTAACCGCGATATGTTTGGTTATACCGTTCCGACTGCTATGTTCCAGTCGATTAATGCCTTCGCAGTTATGCTGTGCGGTGTGTTCCTGGCGTGGGTGGTTAAAGAAAGCGTCGCAGGTAATCGTACCGTGCGCATCTGGGGAAAATTTGCTCTTGGCCTTGGCCTGATGAGCGCCGGATTCTGCATTCTGACCTTAAGCGCCCGCTGGTCCGCAATGTATGGTCACTCTTCTCTGCCACTGATGGTGTTAGGCCTGGCGGTGATGGGCTTTGCGGAACTGTTTATCGATCCGGTTGCTATGTCGCAGATTACGCGCATTGAAATCCCCGGCGTGACCGGCGTATTAACCGGCATTTATATGCTGCTTTCCGGCGCGATTGCGAACTATCTGGCGGGCGTGATTGCCGATCAGACATCGCAGGCTTCGTTTGATGCTTCCGGGGCGATCAACTACTCCATCAATGCATATATTGAAGTATTTGATCAAATTACCTGGGGCGCACTGGCGTGTGTAGGACTGGTACTGATGATTTGGCTGTATCAGGCGCTTAAGTTCAGAAACCGCGCGCTGGCGCTGGAGTCTTAATAAGCCAGCACCATGCCTGATAAAACGCTCGCTGCGTTTTATCAGGCTCCTTTCCTCGCTTCTTCGTACGCTGCCAGCGTTCGCAGCCTTGCCTCTTTGTGATCGACTATCGGTTGCGGATAATCCAACGTCACACCTGTTTTCTCTGCCCACTTCCACGGCTCATGCACCGCTTTCCCCGGTACATCGCGCAGCTCCGGTAGCCACTGGCGGATAAATTCGCCTTCGCGGTCAAATTTCTCGCCCTGAGTTGTCGGGTTGAAAATACGAAAATACGGCGCTGCATCAGTACCCGTAGAAGCAGCCCACTGCCAGCCACCGTTATTAGCTGCCAAATCACCATCAATCAACTGCGACATGAAATATCGCTCGCCTTCGCGCCAGTCGATCAACAAATCTTTCACCAGAAAACTGGCTGTAATCATCCGTAGCCGGTTATGCATCCAGCCAGTGCTGTTAAGCTGACGCATGGCAGCATCGACAATCGGGTATCCCGTTTTGCCCTCCTGCCAGGCCTTTAAATGGGCGGGATTGCTTTGCCACTGTACACGATCCGTCCAGGCAATAAACGGACGATGTTTACACAGCGAAGGATAATACGTCATCAAATGGCGGTAGAACTCGCGCCATATCAGCTCATTAAGCCAGACGCTCCCCGGTCCGCCTTCCAGCACCTGCGGTTGTTCCGCCAACAGGCGATGTAAACACTGGCGAGGCGATAACCCGCCCGTTGCCAGGCTGGCGGACAAACGACTGGTGCCTTCCACTGCCGGAAAATCTCGTTGTTGCTCATACTCTCCGGCACCGTTCTGGCAAAACTGGCGTAATTGCGCAATCGCCGCTTTTTCTTCCACCGGGAAATGCGCAGTATCGAAAGACTGACGAGGATAATTCAGCGTAATGGATGGCGCGGGCTCTATCGATCCGCTACTACGAACTTTTGGTGCAGCGACGCACTCCGGCATCCCTTCCCGCAGCCGTTTCAACCATGCGTTTTTAAAAGGCGTAAAGACTTTGTACATCTCATGATTGCCAGTCATCACCGCCCCCGGCGGCAGGATCACGCTGTCATCAAATCCTTCACACACCACGTTACGCAGCGTCCTCTCAGCCTGCACATCCCGCGCCCGCTCATTCACCTCATACTGATAGTTATAAAACAGATGGGTAATGCGATTTTCCGCGCACACCTGTTTAACTGTTTCGACACTGGCAGCAAAGTCATCCACTTCGCGGAACAATAAAGGAATGCCTTTTTCCGCCAGCGCGTTTTGCAGCGCATTAAGTTGTGTATTGATAAGTTCAGCCTGACGCGGCGACACATTATGCGCCGCCCACTGGCGTGGTGTAGCGATATACAACGCCAGCACGCGCGCAGACGAATTGCGGCAGGCGGCAGCCAGCGCGAGATTATCGTGCTGACGTAAATCCTGGCGAAACCAGACCAGATGGGTAGTCATAAAACTCCTGCATGGCGCAAGTTAATCACACGCGGCCAAAGTTCGAAATAACGCTGCCCTGAAAGCCAGGCGTCAGGATAAAGCGCCATATAGTGTTTGATACGCATCAGCGGCGCAAGAAGCGGTTGCTCGCCACGGCGATAACTGTCGATAAGCGCCGCCAGCTGCTGGCGTTCTGTGGAATCAATATGTGGGCGAAAATATCCCTGAGCGTGCATCAAAACGTTAGTATGATCACGCCGGTTGGCAGGGTGAGAAAGCAAAACAATTACGCGTTGGCGGTACTGGTTGTAATAGTCATCCAGACTTTGCCACCGGTGAATATCAGCCACAAACGGGCCAAGTTTGCGGTACTCCGGCTGAGAATGTGCCAGAAAGACGAGTTTATAGCGGCTGTGATAATCGAGAAGCGCCCCGCGCGTTAGTCCTCGATCTTTGAGATTGTGTAACTCATGCAAAGCAAAAATGCGGATAATGGTGCTGTCATCAAAAAGTTGTTGATTCATTACTGCTCCTGAACGGTTTACAGGAGTAAGTGTAGACGCCGAAAAAAGAAAACCGCCAGCGTTTCCACCGGCGGTTTTCTTTAAACGTCATGTTTGGCAATCAGTAAAAATCACCGGTTGCCTTTTCGGCCTGATCCATCCACACCGGTTTATCGCTGGTTTTCGACCAGACGCGGTGCAGGTAGCTATAAAAGCGGGCGCGGTCTTTCCAGAAAAGCATGAAAGGCAGCGCCAGAACGCCCGCTGCAACCGCACAAGTACGGCGTAAAAAGATAAGCCATGCAGGATATTCTTTGTAGAGTTCCATACTTTTCTCCCCCTTTTGTATCTACCCGGTGAATAGCACCGGAAAAATGAATTCGTTTATCTGATGAAAATAGTACCGCTGTTTGTGTAATTTTACTACTCATCCGACCACTTATTTTTGCTTATTGATGGTTTATTTACATTCACCGTGTAATTAAGTTACATAAAAGTTAAATTAATACTAAACATTAGTTAAATCATGGCTTTTGCCATTTTTATACTTTTTTTACACCACGCCCGCAGATTTTTGCGAAATCTTTGCAGCCAGAACTCTACCCTTCCGGTATCACTTTTAGGCCACTGGAGGTGCACTGTGAGTGCAGGCGTGATAACCGGCGTGTTGCTGGTGTTTTTATTACTGGGTTATCTGGTTTATGCCCTGATCAATGCGGAGGCGTTCTGATGGCTGCGCAAGGGTTCTTACTGATTGCCACGTTTTTACTGGTATTAATGGTGCTGGCGCGTCCCTTAGGTAGCGGGCTGGCGCGGCTGATTAATGATATACCTCTTCCTGGTACGACGGGCGTTGAACGCGTACTCTTTAGCGCGCTTGGCGTCTCTGACCGCGAGATGAACTGGAAGCAGTATCTCTCAGCCATTCTTGGCCTGAATATACTGGGGCTGGCGGTGCTGTTTTTTATGTTGCTCGGTCAGCACTATCTGCCGCTTAATCCACAGCAGTTGCCGGGGCTGTCGTGGGATCTGGCGCTCAATACCGCCGTCAGCTTTGTCACGAATACCAACTGGCAATCTTATAGCGGTGAAACCACGTTGAGCTATTTCAGCCAGATGGCGGGCTTAACGGTGCAAAACTTTCTTTCTGCCGCCAGCGGGATTGCGGTGATTTTTGCGCTTATTCGCGCGTTTACCCGCCAGAGCATGAACACGCTGGGTAATGCGTGGGTAGACCTGTTGCGGATTACGTTATGGGTGTTAACCCCCGTAGCATTGCTGATCGCACTGTTTTTTATTCAACAAGGTGCGCTGCAAAACTTTTTGCCTTATCAGGCTGTGACGACCATTGAAGGAGCGCAACAGCTGTTACCAATGGGGCCAGTAGCTTCTCAGGAAGCGATCAAAATGCTCGGAACTAACGGCGGTGGCTTTTTTAATGCCAACTCGTCGCATCCGTTTGAAAACCCAACCGCACTGACCAACTTCGTGCAAATGCTGGCGATTTTCTTGATCCCAACAGCGCTGTGCTTTGCCTTTGGTGAAGTGGCGGGCGATCGTCGCCAGGGGCGCATGTTGCTGTGGGCGATGTCGGTGATTTTTGTCATCTGCGTAGGCGTAGTGATGTGGGCAGAAGTTCAGGGTAATCCTCATCTGCTGGCGCTCGGCGCGGACAGCAGCATCAATATGGAAGGTAAAGAGAGCCGTTTCGGCGTGCTGGTCAGTAGCCTGTTTGCGGTCGTGACTACGGCGGCTTCCTGCGGCGCGGTGATTGCGATGCATGATTCGTTTACCGCTCTTGGTGGCATGGTGCCGATGTGGTTGATGCAAATTGGTGAAGTGGTATTCGGCGGCGTCGGTTCCGGCCTTTACGGCATGATGCTGTTTGTCCTGCTGGCGGTGTTTATTGCCGGGCTGATGATTGGTCGTACACCGGAATATCTGGGTAAAAAAATCGACGTACGCGAGATGAAACTGACTGCACTGGCGATTCTGGTCACCCCGACGCTGGTGCTGATGGGCGCGGCGCTGGCAATGATGACCGACGCCGGACGTAGCGCCATGCTCAACCCTGGCCCGCATGGTTTTAGCGAAGTGCTGTACGCCGTGTCATCCGCCGCTAACAACAACGGCAGCGCCTTTGCCGGATTAAGCGCCAACTCTCCATTCTGGAACTGTTTACTGGCGTTGTGCATGTTTGTCGGGCGCTTCGGGGTGATTATCCCGGTGATGGCAATTGCCGGTTCGCTGGTGAGTAAAAAGAGCCAACCCGCCAGCTCCGGCACATTGCCAACGCACGGCCCGCTGTTTGTTGGCCTGTTAATCGGCACCGTGTTGCTGGTTGGCGCACTGACCTTTATCCCTGCCCTGGCGCTTGGTCCGGTGGCGGAATATCTCTCCTGATGATATTGAGTGAGCACTGAATATGAGTCGTAAACAACTGGCGCTATTCGAACCAACACTTGTCGTTCAGGCGCTGAAAGAAGCGGTGAAAAAATTAAACCCGCAGGCGCAATGGCGCAATCCGGTGATGTTTATCGTCTGGATCGGCAGTCTGCTGACCACCTGTATTAGCATCGCGATGGCAAGCGGTGTGATGCCTGGCAATGCGCTGTTTAGCGCGGCAATTAGCGGCTGGCTGTGGGTCACCGTACTGTTCGCTAATTTCGCCGAGGCGTTGGCAGAAGGCCGCAGTAAAGCGCAGGCCAACAGTCTGAAAGGGGTGAAAAAAATCGCTTTTGCTCGCAAACTGCGCGAACCGAAATATGGCGCTGCGGCGGACAAAGTTCCTGCTGATCAACTGCGTAAAGGTGACATCGTGCTGGTAGAAGCTGGCGATATTATCCCCTGCGATGGTGAAGTCATTGAAGGCGGCGCATCGGTCGATGAAAGCGCCATCACCGGGGAATCGGCTCCGGTGATCCGTGAATCCGGCGGTGATTTTGCCTCCGTCACTGGCGGCACGCGTATTCTTTCTGACTGGCTGGTGATTGAGTGCAGCGTTAACCCCGGCGAGACATTTCTGGATCGGATGATCGCGATGGTGGAAGGTGCGCAGCGACGTAAAACGCCGAACGAGATTGCCCTGACCATTCTCCTGATTGCCCTGACTATCGTCTTTTTACTGGCAACCGCCACGCTGTGGCCGTTTTCCGCGTGGGGCGGTAATGCAGTCAGCGTAACGGTACTGGTGGCACTGCTGGTCTGTCTGATCCCAACCACTATTGGCGGCCTGTTGTCAGCGATTGGCGTGGCCGGGATGAGCCGGATGCTGGGCGCGAATGTTATTGCCACCAGCGGGCGAGCAGTTGAAGCAGCGGGTGATGTTGACGTTCTGCTGCTGGATAAAACCGGCACCATCACCCTCGGTAACCGTCAGGCGTCAGAGTTTATCCCCGCACAAGGCGTGGAGGAAAAAGCGCTGGCCGACGCCGCACAACTGGCTTCGCTGGCTGATGAAACGCCGGAAGGCCGCAGTATTGTGATCCTCGCCAAGCAGCGTTTTAACCTGCGCGAGCGCGATGTGCAGTCGCTCCATGCCACCTTTGTACCGTTTACTGCGCAAAGCCGGATGAGCGGGATCAACATCGACAACCGCATGATCCGTAAAGGTTCTGTCGATGCCATTCGCCGCCATGTTGAGGCTAACGGCGGTCACTTCCCTGCCGATGTTGATCAAAAAGTCGATCAGGTTGCGCGTCAGGGAGCCACGCCGCTGGTGGTGGTGGAAGGTTCTCGTGTGCTGGGCGTTATTGCGCTGAAAGATATCGTCAAAGGCGGTATTAAAGAGCGCTTCGCCCAGCTGCGTAAAATGGGCATTAAAACGGTGATGATTACCGGCGATAACCGCCTGACTGCCGCCGCGATAGCTGCGGAAGCGGGTGTCGATGATTTTCTCGCCGAAGCAACACCGGAGGCCAAGCTGGCACTGATTCGTCAGTATCAGGCGGAAGGCCGTTTAGTGGCGATGACCGGCGATGGCACCAACGATGCTCCGGCGCTGGCACAGGCCGATGTTGCGGTGGCGATGAACTCCGGCACCCAGGCGGCGAAAGAAGCGGGCAATATGGTGGATCTCGACTCCAACCCGACCAAGTTGATCGAGGTAGTGCACATTGGCAAACAGATGCTGATGACCCGTGGCTCGTTGACCACCTTCAGCATTGCCAACGATGTGGCGAAATACTTCGCCATTATTCCAGCGGCGTTCGCGGCAACGTATCCGCAGTTAAATGCGCTGAACATCATGCGCCTGCATTCGCCCGACTCCGCCATTCTCAGTGCGGTCATTTTCAACGCCTTGATTATCGTCTTTTTGATTCCCCTGGCGTTAAAAGGCGTGAGTTATAAACCGCTTACCGCTTCTGCCATGTTGCGCCGTAACTTATGGATTTACGGTCTGGGTGGGCTGCTGGTGCCGTTTATTGGTATCAAAGTCATTGATTTACTGCTAACCGTTTGCGGTCTGGTGTGAGGTTTACCATGCGTGGATTACGTCCGGCATTATCGACATTTCTCTTTCTGTTATTGATTACTGGCGGCGTTTACCCGCTGCTGACCACCGCACTGGGGCAATGGTGGTTTCCCTGGCAGGCCAACGGTTCATTGATTCGTGAAGGTGATACGGCGCGCGGTTCGGCATTAATCGGGCAAAATTTTACCGGCAACGGCTATTTTCATGGTCGCCCGTCGGCAACAGCAGAAATGCCCTATAATCCACAGGCTTCTGGCGGGAGCAATCTGGCGGTCAGTAACCCGGAGCTGGATAAACAGATAGCCGCACGCGTTGCCGCATTACGGGCTGCTAACCCGGATGCCAGCACGAACGTTCCGGTTGAACTGGTGACGGCGTCAGCAAGCGGGCTGGACAATAACATCACCCCGCAAGCGGCGGCCTGGCAGATCCCACGCGTGGCGAAAGCGCGTAATCTCAGCGTTGAACAGCTCACGCAACTGATCGCAAAATACAGCCAACAACCGCTGGTGAAATATATCGGCCAGCCGGTCGTCAACATTGTCGAACTCAATCTGGCACTGGATAAGCTTGATGAATAACGAACCCTTACGTCCCGACCCCGATCGTCTGCTGGAACAAGCTGCCGCGCCGCATCGGGGGAAGCTGAAAGTTTTCTTCGGTGCCTGCGCAGGCGTCGGGAAGACCTGGGCGATGCTGGCGGAAGCCCAGCGACTGCGGGCGCAAGGGCTGGATATTGTGGTTGGCGTGGTAGAAACCCACGGTCGGAAAGATACCGCCGCAATGCTGAAAGGTCTGGCTGTTCTGCCGTTAAAACGCCAGGCGTACCGTGGGCGGCACATCAGCGAGTTTGATCTCGATGCCGCCCTCGCCCGCCGTCCGGCACTGATCTTAATGGACGAACTGGCGCACAGTAATGCGCCAGGTTCACGTCATCCTAAACGCTGGCAGGACATTGAGGAGCTGCTGGAAGCTGGCATTGATGTTTTCACTACCGTCAACGTTCAGCATCTGGAAAGTCTGAATGATGTGGTCAGCGGCGTCACCGGAATTCAGGTACGGGAGACCGTGCCCGATCCTTTTTTTGATGCCGCCGACGACGTAGTACTGGTGGACTTGCCCCCGGACGATCTGCGCCAGCGGCTGAAAGAAGGCAAAGTCTATATTGCCGGGCAAGCGGAGCGCGCCATTGAACATTTTTTTCGCAAAGGCAATCTGATCGCCCTGCGCGAACTGGCACTGCGCCGTACTGCCGATCGCGTAGATGAGCAAATGCGCGCCTGGCGGGGGCATCCTGGCGAAGAGAAAGTCTGGCACACACGCGACGCGATCCTTTTATGCATCGGGCATAACACCGGCAGTGAGAAACTGGTCCGCGCGGCGGCGCGGTTGGCCTCGCGCCTGGGCAGTGTCTGGCACGCGGTGTATGTTGAAACCCCTGCCCTGCATCGCTTACCGGAGAAAAAACGTCGGGCAATTCTCAGCGCCTTACGTCTGGCGCAGGAGCTGGGCGCGGAGACGGCAACACTTTCTGAACCAGCGGAAGAAAAAGCAGTAGTGCGTTATGCCCGTGAACATAATCTAGGCAAGATTATTCTCGGTCGCCCGGCCTCGCGCCGCTGGTGGCGTCGGGAAACGTTTGCTGACCGACTGGCGCGTATCGCCCCCGATCTCGATCAGGTGCTGGTCGCACTTGATGCCCCCCCCGCCCGCACGCTTAATAACGCGCCGGATAGCCGCTCTTTTAAAGACAAGTGGCGGGTACAGATTCAGGGATGCGTGGTTGCCGCCGCGTTATGCGCCGTTATCACCTTAATTGCCATGCAGTGGCTGATGGCGTTTGATGCCGCCAACCTGGTGATGCTGTATCTGCTTGGCGTCGTGGTGGTGGCACTATTTTACGGACGCTGGCCTTCGGTGGTTGCCACCGTCATTAATGTGGTGAGTTTCGATCTCTTTTTTATCGCCCCACGCGGCACGCTCGCCGTCTCTGATGTGCAATATCTGCTGACCTTCGCGGTGATGTTAACCGTCGGGCTGGTGATCGGGAACCTTACTGCTGGCGTGCGTTATCAGGCGCGGGTAGCCCGTTACCGCGAACAACGCACACGGCACTTATATGAAATGTCCAAAGCTCTGGCTGTGGGCCGTAGTTCGCAGGATATCGCCGCCACCAGCGAACAGTTTATTGCCTCCACGTTTCATGCCCGTAGCCAGGTGTTGCTGCCTGATGACAACGGTAAATTGCAGCCTTTAACACATCCGCAAGGAATGACGCCGTGGGACGATGCCATCGCGCAGTGGAGTTTTGATAAAGGCCTGCCTGCGGGCGCAGGCACCGACACGTTACCCGGTGTACCGTACCAGATTTTGCCGCTAAAAAGCGGCGAGAAAACCTACGGGCTGGTGGTGGTGGAACCGGGGAATCTGCGCCAGTTGATGATCCCGGAACAGCAGCGCCTGCTGGAGACGTTTACGCTGTTAGTCGCCAATGCGCTTGAGCGGCTGACGCTGACCGCCAGCGAAGAACAGGCGCGGATGGCAAGCGAACGAGAACAGATCCGCAACGCCCTGCTGGCGGCGCTTTCGCATGATTTACGCACGCCGCTTACGGTGCTGTTCGGTCAGGCAGAAATCTTAACGCTCGATCTGGCGAGCGAAGGATCGCCCCACGCCCGCCAGGCCAGCGAGATTCGTCAGCATGTGCTGAACACGACCCGACTGGTGAATAATCTGCTCGATATGGCGCGAATTCAGTCCGGCGGCTTTAATTTGAAGAAAGAGTGGTTAACGCTGGAAGAAGTGGTCGGCAGCGCGCTGCAAATGCTGGAACCGGGTTTATCGTCGCCCATCAATCTTTCTCTACCAGCGCCGCTGACCTTAATCCACGTTGACGGGCCACTCTTTGAACGGGTGCTGATTAACCTGCTGGAGAACTCGGTGAAATACGCGGGGGCGCAGGCCGAAATTGGTATCAATGCCCACGTTGAGGGCGAAAATCTACAACTGGATGTCTGGGATAACGGCCCCGGTCTTCCACCAGGCCAGGAGCAGACGATATTTGATAAGTTTGCTCGCGGGAATAAAGAGTCGGCGGTACCGGGTGTAGGGCTTGGGTTGGCAATTTGTCGGGCGATAGTGGATGTACACGGCGGCACCATTACCGCATTCAACCGACCGGAAGGTGGTGCCTGTTTTCGTGTTACACTTCCCCAGCAAACAGCCCCTGAACTTGAAGAATTTCATGAGGATATGTGACAAACGTTCTGATTGTTGAAGATGAACAGGCTATTCGTCGCTTTCTGCGCACGGCGCTGGAGGGCGACGGTATGCGCGTCTTTGAGGCCGAAACGCTGCAACGCGGCTTGCTGGAAGCGGCAACCCGTAAGCCAGATTTGATTATTCTCGATCTCGGCCTGCCCGACGGTGATGGGATTGAGTTTATCCGCGACCTGCGCCAGTGGAGCGCGGTGCCGGTGATTGTGCTTTCCGCACGCAGCGAAGAGAGCGATAAAATCGCCGCGCTGGATGCCGGAGCGGATGATTATCTGAGTAAGCCGTTTGGCATTGGCGAATTGCAGGCCCGTCTGCGCGTCGCATTACGCCGCCACTCCGCCACCACCACGCCCGATCCGCTGGTGAAATTTTCTGATGTTACCGTCGATTTAGCCGCCCGCGTTATCCACCGCGGCGAGGAAGAGGTGCATCTCACACCGATTGAGTTCCGCCTGCTGGCCGTGCTGCTCAACAACGCCGGAAAAGTGCTCACCCAGCGCCAGTTACTCAATCAGGTGTGGGGACCAAACGCGGTCGAACACAGCCACTATTTGCGTATTTATATGGGGCATCTGCGACAAAAACTGGAGCAAGATCCCGCCCGCCCCCGCCATTTTATTACTGAAACCGGTATTGGGTATCGGTTTATGCCATGAATTATTATTCAATAAATACGCTTAAATAATTATTAATTTATTATTAAACCTGCCCCGAAAATTATTATTTGGCAGGTTTAATTTCTTAATGAAAATACAACCCACAAAATTGCAACATTTAAACAACAAAACAGCATCTAATATGGCGCTATTCATCATTAATGATTTATTATTTGGGATATGATCGTTTTTTGTTGATCTTCTTCACAGATTATAGCCATTTCATGGATAGAATAACCCTACCTTCAACTGACACAGAAAAAGGTAAAGGTAAATGGAAAATAATAACCGCTTAATGCCTCATATAAGGCGGACAACCCATATCATGAAGTTTGCCCATCGTAATAGTTTTGACTTTCATTTCTTTAATGCCCGCTAGTCTTCTGACTAAAGGGCACCCCAGCATACAGGTCTCCCTGACTTTAAGCATTACAGGTTAATACCTGTATCCCTCGGTGCTCATATACTGCTAACCCTTTTAAACTCTAAATAATTCGAGTCGCAGCATAGGCAACTTGAAGTATGACGAGTATAGCCAGTTACCGGGCTGGTCTGGGTTATTGCATCTGCAAAAAGCAAACTACTGATTTATTTATCAGCGGTGGGGTTTTGCTTTTTTCCGGCGTGATCAATTTCTCCTTTGAGAAATTGAGGACCTGCTATTACCTGAAATAAAGAGATGAACAAAATGTCAGAATTAAAAATTGCCGTTAGCCGTTCTTGCCCGGATTGTTTTTCCACTCATCGTGAATGCGTGAATATTGACAAAAGTAATTATATTGACGTTGCCGCCATTATTTTATCAGTCAATGATGTTGAACGTGGAAAACTCGATGAAATAGACGCTACTGGCTATGGCATTCCTGTTTTTATTGCAACGGAAAATGAAGAACGTGTACCAGCAGAATATCTGCCACGTATTTCTGGTGTCTTCGAGCATTGCGAATCACGGAAAGAGTTTTATGGACGTCAGTTAGAAACCGCTGCCAGCCATTATGAAACGCAACTGCGCCCGCCCTTCTTCCGCGCACTGGTCGATTATGTCAATCAGGGCAATAGCGCTTTTGACTGCCCGGGTCATCAGGGAGGTGAGTTTTTCCGTCGCCATCCGGCAGGCAATCAGTTCGTGGAATATTTTGGCGAAATGCTCTTCCGCTCCGACTTGTGTAATGCCGACGTTGCAATGGGCGATCTACTGATTCATGAAGGTGCGCCATGCATTGCACAGCAACATGCGGCTAAAGTGTTTAATGCCGATAAAACGTACTTTGTTTTAAACGGCACCTCCTCTTCCAACAAAGTGGTTTTAAACGCCCTGCTGACACCGGGTGATCTGGTGCTGTTTGACCGCAATAACCATAAGTCTAACCACCACGGGGCCTTGCTACAGGCTGGTGCAACACCGGTTTATCTGGAAACAGCACGTAACCCGTATGGTTTTATCGGTGGCATTGATGCGCACTGCTTCGAAGAAAGTTATCTGCGTGAACTGATTACAGAAGTTGCACCGCAACGGGCAAAAGAGGCGCGTCCGTTCCGCCTCGCTGTGATTCAGTTAGGCACCTACGACGGTACTATTTATAACGCCCGCCAGGTGGTGGATAAAATCGGTCATCTGTGTGACTACATCCTGTTTGACTCAGCATGGGTCGGCTATGAACAGTTTATTCCGATGATGGCGGACTGTTCGCCGCTGCTGCTGGAGCTTAATGAGAACGATCCGGGTATTCTGGTTACGCAATCTGTGCATAAACAACAGGCTGGTTTTTCTCAGACTTCACAAATTCATAAAAAAGACAGCCATATCAAAGGGCAACAGCGTTATGTACCGCACAAACGCATGAACAACGCCTTTATGATGCACGCCTCCACCAGCCCGTTCTATCCGCTGTTTGCCGCACTGGATATCAACGCCAAAATGCATGAAGGTGTCAGCGGTCGTAATATGTGGATGGATTGTGTGGTTAACGGTATTAATGCCCGCAAATTGATCCTCGATAACTGCCAGCACATTCGCCCGTTCGTTCCTGAACTGGTGGATGGTAAACCCTGGCAGTCGTATGAAACAGCGCAAATTGCGGTTGATCTGCGCTTCTTTAAATTTGTACCCGGTGAGCACTGGCATTCTTTTGAAGGCTACGCAGAGAACCAATACTTTGTCGATCCGTGCAAACTGTTGCTGACAACTCCAGGTATTGATGCACGTAACGGCGAATATGAAGCGTTCGGTGTACCCGCAACGATTCTTGCTAACTTCCTGCGCGAAAATGGCGTAGTGCCGGAAAAATGCGATCTTAACTCCATCCTCTTCCTGCTGACTCCGGCAGAAGATATGGCCAAACTGCAGCAACTTGTTGCCCTGCTGGTACGCTTCGAAAAACTACTGGAAGCTGATGCGCCTCTGGCGGAAGTACTGCCTTCCATCTACAAACAGCATGAAGAGCGCTACGCCGGTTATACCCTGCGTCAGTTGTGCCAGGAAATGCATGATTTGTATGCCCGTCACAACGTGAAACAACTGCAAAAAGAGATGTTCCGTAAGGAACACTTCCCACGCGTCAGCATAAATCCGCAAGAAGCCAACTACGCCTACTTACGCGGTGAAGTGGAGCTGGTTCGTCTGCCGGATGCAGAAGGCCGTATCGCTGCCGAAGGTGCGCTTCCTTATCCTCCGGGTGTGCTGTGTGTTGTTCCTGGTGAAATCTGGGGTGGTGCTGTTTTGCGTTACTTCAGCGCTCTGGAAGAAGGCATCAACCTGCTGCCAGGTTTTGCACCGGAGCTGCAGGGTGTCTATATCGAAGAACATGATGGTCGTAAGCAAGTTTGGTGCTATGTCATCAAGCCTCGTGATGCGCAAAGCGCCCTGTTGAAAGGGGAAAAATTATGAGTCAGGCTAAATCGAACAAAATGGGTGTCGTTCAGTTAACCATACTGACGATGGTCAACATGATGGGCTCCGGTATCATCATGCTGCCGACAAAGCTTGCCGAAGTCGGGACAATCTCAATTATCTCCTGGCTGGTGACAGCCGTAGGCTCAATGGCACTGGCATGGGCATTCGCAAAATGCGGTATGTTCAGCCGTAAATCAGGAGGTATGGGCGGTTATGCCGAGTATGCTTTCGGTAAATCCGGTAACTTTATGGCGAACTATACCTACGGCGTCTCGCTGCTGATTGCTAACGTCGCGATTGCTATTTCGGCGGTTGGTTACGGCACCGAACTGCTCGGCGCGAGTTTGTCGCCAGTGCAGATTGGTCTTGCGACCATCGGGGTGCTGTGGATTTGTACCGTGGCTAACTTTGGTGGTGCGCGCATTACCGGGCAAATCAGTAGCATTACCGTGTGGGGGGTCATTATTCCGGTGGTAGGCCTGTGCATTATCGGCTGGTTCTGGTTTAGCCCGACGCTTTACGTTGATTCCTGGAATCCGCATCATGCACCGTTCTTCAGTGCGGTAGGTTCTTCCATCGCTATGACGCTGTGGGCTTTTCTTGGTCTGGAGTCTGCGTGTGCGAATACTGATGTAGTGGAAAACCCGGAACGTAATGTGCCAATCGCGGTACTCGGCGGTACGTTAGGTGCGGCGGTGATTTATATCGTCTCCACCAACGTGATTGCCGGAATTGTGCCAAATATGGAGCTGGCAAATTCAACGGCACCATTTGGTCTGGCCTTCGCGCAGATGTTCACGCCGGAAGTGGGTAAAGTCATTATGGCGCTGATGGTGATGTCCTGCTGCGGTTCGCTGCTTGGCTGGCAGTTCACCATTGCCCAGGTGTTTAAATCTTCATCTGATGAAGGCTACTTCCCTAAAATTTTCTCCCGTGTAACCAAAGTGGATGCACCGGTGCAGGGAATGTTGACCATTGTGATTATCCAGAGCGGGTTGGCGCTGATGACGATTAGCCCGTCGCTAAACAGTCAGTTCAACGTGCTGGTTAACCTGGCCGTGGTGACCAATATCATTCCGTATATTCTGTCAATGGCGGCATTAGTCATTATTCAGAAAGTCGCTAATGTGCCCCCCTCAAAAGCGAAAGTTGCAAACTTTGTTGCTTTTGTTGGCGCGATGTACAGCTTTTATGCGCTGTACTCATCCGGGGAAGAAGCCATGCTATACGGTTCCATCGTGACCTTCCTCGGTTGGACACTGTATGGTCTGGTCTCACCACGCTTTGAACTGAAAAATAAACACGGTTAATTAAGCAAAGCAAAAAAGGGCGATCTTCCGACCGCCCTTTTTCTTATTTGATATGTTTACGCGTTTTTCAGAACTTCGCTAACAATCTCAACCGCTTCTTTCTCAATCTGCTTGCGATGTTCTTCACCAAGGAAGCTTTCGCAGTAGATCTTATATGCGTCTTCCGTGCCTGACGGACGCGCGGCGAACCAGCCGTTGTCAGTCATCACTTTCAGACCGCCGATAGAAGCGCCATTACCCGGTGCCGCCGTCAGACGCGCGGTGATCGGGTCACCTGCCAGGGTGCTGGCGCTCACCATTTCCGGAGACAGCTTAGACAACGCCGCTTTTTGTGCGGAAGTCGCTGCTGCCTGCAAACGGTTATAGCTCGGCGCACCAAAGCGTTTTGCCAGTTCGTTATAGTGTTCCTGCGGGTTCTTACCGGTGACAGCGGTGATTTCCGCCGCCAGCAGACACATAATGATGCCGTCTTTATCGGTGGACCACGGCGTGCCGTCGAAACGCAGGAAGGAAGCGCCTGCACTCTCTTCGCCGCCAAAGCCGAAGCTGCCATCGAACAAACCATCAACAAACCATTTGAAACCTACCGGTACTTCTACCAGCTTACGGCCCAAATCATTGACCACACGGTCGATCATCGCAGATGAAACCAGCGTTTTACCGACAGCAACATCTTTGCCCCACTGCGGACGATGCTGGAACAGGTAGTTGATCGCCACCGCCAGGTAGTGGTTCGGATTCATCAAACCTGCCGGAGTGACGATACCGTGACGGTCATAATCCGGGTCGTTAGCAAACGCCAGATCGAACTTATCACGCAGTGCCAGCAGGCCCGCCATCGCACACTCGGAGGAGCAGTCCATACGGATCGCACCGTCTTTATCGAGGTGCATAAAGCGGAAGGTTTGATCGACCTGATCGTTAACGATGGTCAGGTTGAGGTTGTAATACTCGCCAATGCGCTTCCAGTATTCGATACCGGAACCACCCAGCGGATCAACGCCCAGCGTCAGGCCCGCTTTCTGAATCGCCGCCATATCAACGATATCGGCCAGCCCTTCCACAAACGGCTGCACCAGATCCTGCTCTTTCACATGACCGGATGCCATCGCTTCGTCGAGGGAGATACGCTTCACGCCTTTCAGGCCATCAGCCAGCAGTGCGTTGGCTCTGTCTTCCACCACTTTAGTGACGTTGGTATCAGCCGGGCCACCATTTGGCGGATTGTACTTGATACCACCATCTTCCGGCGGGTTATGGGACGGTGTAATCACGATACCGTCTGCCAGCGGGCCACCTTTTTTATTGTGAACCAGAATGGCATTGGAAATGGCAGGTGTCGGAGTGAAGCCATTGTTTTCCTGCACAATGACATCAACGCCGTTCGCTGCCAGCACTTCCAGTACGGAAATGAACGCAGGCTCGGACAGGGCGTGAGTATCTTTACCCACATAGCAAGGGCCAGTGATGCCGTTTTTCGCACGTTCTTCAGCAATTGCCTGAGCGATCGCCAGAATGTGCGGCTCGTTAAAGCTGTGGCGCGCTGCACTGCCACGGTGACCGGAAGTACCGAATTTCACCGCGTGCTCCGCATTCCCTGCTTCTGGTTTCAGTACATAATATTGCGCCGTCAGTTGGGCGACGTTAATCAAATCACTCTGTTGTGCAGGTTGGCCTGCACGATTGTGGATTGCCATTGCTTTGTCCTTTGTCTGCAACGTTTTAGATAGTTCCGCAAACCTTCTCAATCAATTCCGCCGGGAATTGCATCGACTGCATGATGTGTTCGATCATGCTGCATTTACGGCCGGTGTTGGTGTTGGTGATCACCCAATACGGCGTACCAGGCACATGTTTCGGCTTGGTCTGATTACCATTTTTCAGCAGCGTTTGTTCATCTGCCGCAAAGTAAACGCGTGTACGACCGTGCAACGATTCCGTTGCTTCGGCAAACGCCTGGGCGTCAAGAGAATATAGTGTAGACAACAGCAGCATAAAGCGATTGACCGCTCGCTTTTGCTCTGCGTATTCGTCCGAAAGCAGAAGTTCACGCATTGCGCGAACCTTGTCTTTAATCGTTTTGACCGGCTTCGCTTCGACGATAGCAGGTGACGCAACGCGAACCTCTTTCGTCACCGGAGCAGCAGGCTGTGATGCGGCGGAAAATTTCAACATACGCCGTAAAATGTCGGATGCGCTCTCGCCGATATGCTTAGTGTGGCTGGCAATATAGCTGTAGAGTTCATCATCAACTTCAATCGTTTTCATCTTAATCCAGTGCAGTGTCTTAGCTGAATACAAGTCGCCAGGAGTATATGAATAAATCCCGGCAACGGATAGCGTCAAGCCTGGCTTGCAGAAAAACTCGGAATAAACCTTATTTGTTGCAGCCCTGTGGCACAATGGTCAACATAATACCCTAACCCGACAACGCGAAAAAAAGAACTTTGCCATGAAATTGAATATCCGCGCGCAAACTGCACAAAACCAGCACAATAATTCTCCCATCGTTCTTGTCCATGGTCTGTTTGGCAGCCTCGACAACCTTGGCGTACTGGCTCGCGATCTGGTAAACGATCACAATATCATCCAGGTTGATATGCGTAACCACGGTCTTTCACCGAGAGATCCGGTAATGAATTACCCGGCGATGGCGCAGGATCTTGTTGATACCCTGGATGCACAGCAGATCGACAAAGCAACATTTATCGGTCACTCCATGGGCGGTAAAGCGGTAATGGCTCTTACTGCACTAGCCCCCGATCGCATTGACAAGCTGGTGGCGATTGATATTGCGCCGGTCGATTATCACGTTCGCCGTCATGATGAGATTTTCGCGGCCATCAACGCAGTCAGTGAATCAGACGCACAAACACGCCAGCAAGCAGCGGCAATAATGCGCCAGCATCTTAATGAAGAAGGGGTGATTCAGTTTCTGTTGAAATCTTTTGTTGACGGGGAGTGGCGCTTTAACGTGCCAGTATTGTGGGATCAGTATCCGCATATTGTGGGTTGGGAGAAAATCCCGGCATGGGATCATCCTACCCTGTTTATCCCTGGCGGCAATTCTCCGTATGTTAGCGAGCAGTACCGTGATGATTTACTGGCACAATTTCCACAGGCTCGGGCGCATGTGATTGCAGGCGCGGGTCACTGGGTCCATGCTGAAAAACCGGATGCGGTATTACGCGCTATCCGTCGCTATCTCAATGATTAACGCAACTGATTAAAAACCCAGCGTCCGCGTCGCTTTCCGCGCGTGGACGTTGGCGTGACTCATCGCGCTGATGTATTATGGCGCGCTATCCATCCGGGCAGGCGCCTGGCTGATTGTTTCCCCCGAAGTCACCAAGATCATGGCCAAAGAACAAACGGACCGTACGACATTAGATCTGTTCGCGCACGAGCGTCGACCGGGACGACCGAAAACTAATCCGCTTTCGCGCGATGAGCAGCTGCGTATTAATAAACGCAACCAACTAAAACGCGACAAAGTACGTGGCCTTAAGCGTGTCGAACTGAAGCTGAACGCGGAAGCTGTCGAGGCACTGAACGAGCTGGCGGAATCGCGCAATATGAGCCGTAGCGAGCTGATCGAAGAGATGTTAATGCAGCAACTGGCGGCACTGCGTAGTCAGGGCATCGTTTAAATTTCCACTTTCATGTAGCACAGTGTGCAGTCCTGCTCGTTTGCTGATTCCGCAAGACTGCCTGTTCTGCTATGATTGCCTTTATCCGTGGGCAATTTCCCCCCCCATTTCAATAAGTTTCAAGAGGTTATTTCACTCATGGCTATCACTGGCATCTTTTTCGGCAGCGACACCGGTAATACCGAAAATATCGCAAAAATGATTCAAAAACAGCTTGGTAAAGACGTTGCCGATGTCCATGACATTGCAAAAAGCAGCAAAGAAGATCTGGAAGCATATGACATTCTGCTGCTGGGCATCCCAACCTGGTATTACGGCGAAGCGCAGTGTGACTGGGATGACTTCTTCCCGACTCTCGAAGAGATTGATTTCAATGGTAAACTGGTTGCGCTGTTTGGTTGTGGCGACCAGGAAGATTACGCAGAATACTTCTGCGATGCATTAGGCACCATCCGCGACATCATTGAACCGCGCGGCGCAACTATCGTTGGTCACTGGCCAACCGCGGGCTACCACTTCGAAGCGTCAAAAGGTCTGGCTGATGATGACCACTTTGTCGGTCTGGCTATCGACGAAGACCGTCAGCCGGAACTGACCGCTGAACGTGTAGAAAAATGGGTTAAACAAATTTCTGAAGAGCTGCATCTCGACGAAATTCTCAATGCCTGATGTGATGCGGCGTAGACTCATGTCTACGCCGTATTAATAGATAATGCCAATCAAAATAATTGCTACAAATTTGTAACTTTTGCTGTTGTACCTGTACAATGTCCCGGTGTTCAAGTGGCCTTGCCGTTGTAAATGTAAGCTGTGCCACGTTTTTATTAACAATATTTGCCAGGGACTTGTGGTTTTCATTTAGGCGTGGCAATTCTATAATGATACGCATTATCTCAAGAGCAAATTCTGTCACTTCTTCTAATGAAGTGAACCGCTTAGTAACAGGACAGATTCCGCATGACTGATAACAATACCGCCCTAAAGAAAGCTGGCCTGAAAGTAACGCTTCCTCGCTTGAAAATCCTGGAAGTTCTTCAGGAGCCGGACAACCATCACGTCAGTGCGGAAGATTTATACAAACGTCTGATCGATATGGGTGAAGAAATTGGTCTGGCTACGGTATATCGCGTACTGAACCAGTTTGACGACGCTGGTATCGTCACCCGCCACAATTTTGAAGGCGGTAAATCCGTATTTGAACTAACACAGCAACATCACCACGATCACCTGATCTGCCTCGACTGCGGTAAGGTTATCGAATTTAGTGATGATTCCATCGAAGCGCGTCAGCGTGAAATCGCCGCAAAACATGGCATTCGCCTGACTAACCACAGTCTCTATCTTTACGGTCACTGTGCCGAAGGCGATTGCCGCGAAGATGAGCACGCGCACGAAGGCAAATAAGCCAGCCTGAACGAGAAAAGCCAACCTGCAGGTTGGCTTTTTTATACAAGGAAAATAAGAAAAGCGAGAGTTACAGCTCTCACTTATTTGTTATTACTGCGAATTTCCTGCCAGACCTTATCACAATCGGCTTTCACCGCCTGATCATTTCCGGTTTGCGTTGCCTGAATACACTGCTGATAATCCAGTACGCGGACACTTTCCTGCTCGGCAAACTGCTGATGTTGTTTCTCTTTCTTCAGCACGTTTAACACGCTCTGGCAGGCTTCAATTTTTTCCGGCGAACCTTGCGCGGTGTTGATACAGGCGCTGTAAGCCTCTTTCAGACGACTGTCTTCCTGCGGTGCGGTTGATTGCGCACAAGCTACCAGCCCCGATGCCATCATGGCGATGAGAATCAGTTTTTTCATAGCAAATTCCTCAAACGTGCGGCAGGCACAAAACCTGCCGCGTCGGGCATCAGAAGATGGTGAATGGTGCGATTACCATAAATTTCACGTCACGCTCATCCTGGAAGATGTTGCCGTAACCACCACCCCAGCTTGGGATGTCGGAGTGGTTGTCGTATTCGGTGAAGTGCAGTTTGAACATCGTGCCTTTGGCGCGACCGTCCTGAATGGTGTACACCGCATCCAGGCTGTAGGCAGACTCTTCAATAGTCCGGTTTTTATCGTAGTACGCATCCGGATTGCTCTGCCAGGTCGCAGGTTTAGCATCCCATGCGTAAACGTAGGAAGCGCCGATGGCGAAGCCTGGAAGATTCCAGTTTTTCAGGTCATACATCGCACCGAAGAAGATCGCTTTTTCGCCGTTGGCGTTGAAGTCAGAACGGTTATCCCACCAGATATCCAGACGACCGTTCGAGGAAGCGTAGGTTGGAGTCATACGTTGCAGGAAGTATCCTTGCTGACCGTCAGCCTTAACCCAGGTACCTTCGAGGCGCAAATCCACTACGTCAGCCGCCCGGTAACCAAAGGTCAACGCCTGCAGCCAGGCGGTGCCGTCATAAAGATCGTTGACGCTGCGATCGTCAACTTTATCGCGCGTACCATAGAACTGGTAGCTGGTGGTTAACGGGCTACCGGCGATATCAAATTTGTAGCTGGCTTTGGCAAAATATTGATCGATATACCCTTCGGCCTGACCAAACGCCGCTTCCAGTACGAAGTTATTTTTGAAGTCGTACTTCGCCCCAAGGGAGTGTAGATAATCAACTTTGGTGGTTTTATCGTTCTGATAAAACTCATCCATTTCCAGATGCCACGGTGCTTTGTATTCGTTGGTCCACATGTAGGAGAAACTCAACGCACCAGCATCGCCGTAATCAAAATTCGCCCCGACCTCCGCCCCCTGATAAGTACCCGGCATAAAGCTCCAGTGTGGCGCTAACAGCGTCTGACCGGTTGGCTGAATATAACCTGCCCTCGCCCAAACCGGACCGTATTTAAATTTGGCTGCTGCTTTATACAGGCTTATACCGCTTTTATCGCCGGACCAGTCTTCGTCATAGGCTTTATTACTTTTTGAAAACGCGATTTCGTTCGGGTGAGAGCTGTCGCCGTTTTCCGCCATTTCAATCGCCGTAAACACGGCAATATCAAGGCCGAACATATCAGCAGCATAACCAGACTGAAAATCGAGGTTGGCGTTCCAGGTGGAGTGAGAAAGGTTGGTTTTGTATTTATCGCCGTCGGTAACATCTTTACGGTCGCGTTCACGCTGCCAGTAATAGATACCGCCGGTTAAGGTTGAATCGTCGATGAATCCTTCGGCGCGAGCCTCCGGAATTGCCATAAAGCCCGACATAGCTGTAACACCGGCGATAGCCAGCGCCAGCGTACTACGTTTGCCACTAAACGCACGCATGGGTTAATCCTCTTTGACGTATAAATTGCTGCACCAAAGGTGAACAGCGAAAAAAATAAAAATTAAAAAAGTAGCGTTGAGAAAAGTCTCGCTGACTACAGGAACAGACTATTTTTCGCGACACGAATTATCAATCTCTTTCTGTAACCAGAATGTAAGAACATGAGCAACCGCACATATTTTGATGATTTTTGTTACAAGGCTTAAGTTTGCAGTTGAAAGGCTTGCAGAAGAATAAAAACGTGAAATTCCAGCAAGATGAAAGCGGTTACATTTTATTTAATTATGTTTTGTGGTTTTAAATTTATTTTATGGATAAATTGCGAAGCGGAATTAATTCGCGAAGAAAAGCAGAAAAAACGCCGCAGAGCGCGGCGTTTGGGATAATTTGCATATTTCTTGCCGGATGCGGCGTAAACGCTCTATCCGACAACGTAAACTTACTCGCCTACTTTCGCCCAGGTATCACGCAGCCCAACGGTGCGGTTAAATACCGGTTTTTCCGCCGTAGAATGGCGGCTGTCGAGGCAGAAGTAACCTTCACGCTCAAACTGGAATGCTTTACCCGCAACCGCATCTTTCAGCGACGGTTCAGCAAAGCCCTGTTTGATCACCAGCGACTCCGGGTTAATCACCGACAGGAAATCATCCGCAGCACCAGGGTTCGGCACGCTGAACAGACGATCGTACAGGCGGATTTCAACCGGCAGCGCATGTGCCGCGCTCACCCAGTGAATAACACCTTTGACTTTACGACCATCTGCCGGATCTTTGCTTAAGGTGTCGGCGTCATAAGTACAGAAGATGGTGGTGATATTGCCTTCGGCATCTTTCTCCACGCGTTCTGCCTTAATGACGTAAGCATTACGCAGACGCACTTCTTTACCCAGCACCAGACGTTTGTACTGCTTGTTAGCTTCTTCGCGGAAATCGGCGCGATCGATCCAAATCTCACCGCTAAATGGCACCTGACGGCTGCCCATTTCCGGTTTATTCGGATGGTTCGGCATGGTAACCATTTCGCCTTCGCCCTGGTAGTTTTCGATAACCAGTTTCACCGGATCGATAACCGCCATTGCGCGCGGCGCATTTTCGTTGAGATCTTCACGGATGCAGGATTCCAGTGACGCCATCTCAATGGTGTTGTCCTGCTTGGTCACACCAATGCGTTTGCAGAACTCACGAATAGAAGCCGCAGTGTAACCACGACGACGCAGACCAGAAATGGTCGGCATACGCGGGTCATCCCAGCCTTCAACGTGCTTGTCGGTCACCAGCAGGTTCAGCTTACGCTTGGACATCACAGTGTATTCCAGATTCAGGCGCGAGAATTCGTACTGGCGCGGGTGAACAGGAATGGTGATGTTGTCCAGTACCCAGTCGTACAGACGGCGGTTGTCCTGGAACTCAAGCGTACACAGAGAGTGCGTAATACCTTCCAGCGCATCGCTGATGCAGTGGGTGAAATCGTACATCGGGTAGATGCACCACTTGTTGCCAGTCTGGTGGTGTTCAGCAAACTTAATGCGGTACAGCACCGGATCGCGCATCACGATAAACGGCGAAGCCATGTCGATCTTCGCACGCAGGCAGGCTTTACCTTCTTCAAAACCGCCGGTACGCATTTTCTCGAACAGCGCCAGGTTCTCTTCAACGCTGCGATCGCGGTACGGGCTGTTTTTACCCGGCTGCGTCAAGGTGCCGCGGTATTCGCGGATCTGTTCCGGCGTCAGTTCATCAACGTACGCCAGGCCTTTATTGATCAGTTCGATCGCATAGGCGTGGAGCTGATCAAAATAATCGGAGGAGTAACGGACGTTACCAGACCAGTGGAAACCTAACCACTCTACGTCGTTTTTGATCGAATCGACATACTCGATATCTTCTTTTACCGGGTTAGTGTCGTCGAAACGCAGGTTGCACTGGCCTTTATAGTCCTGGGCGATCCCGAAGTTCAGGCAGATAGATTTCGCATGGCCAATATGCAGATAGCCATTCGGCTCCGGCGGGAAACGGGTGTGTACTGTGGTGTGCTTACCACTGGCCAGATCTTCATCGATGATCTGACGAATAAAGTTAGTCGGGCGGGCTTCTGCCTCACTCATCGTGGATTCCTCAAAGCGTAAACAACGTATAACGGCGTATGATCTTATAAGCGGGACAGGCTGACAACTGTTAGTTAGCGAAAAAATGGTTTTGCGTAAGATATTGGGGCGTTTTCTGCGCTACTGCCAGCAGATCCTCGCGCTGGAAACGTAAGGCCAAACGTCGCCAGCCTGACGCATTTATTAAATTGCCGGATGAGCTGGCCGCAGAGTCATAGATTAGTCGGCTATGATTAAACGCGTCGACAAGGACGCAAGCGTTCTACGCGTCTGCCCATCAAGCTGACTATCCGTAATAATCTCTGTCAGTTCATTAAGATGCGCGATATTAAACAGCGACCATGAACCGTATTTTGAGCTGTCAGCCAGGAGAATTTTGCGCGAAGCATGCGCGATAAGATCGCGTTTTAGTGCGGCTTTCTCTTCCGTGGGTGCTGTAATACCCTTTTCAAGATCCCAGCTGTTACAGCTTAAAAATGCCATGTCCGGCCAGGTATTTTGCAGCAATTTACGACCATGTTCGCCAATGCAGGACTGGCTGGAGTCGTCGATACGTCCGCCGATAATCGTCACTTCAATTTGCTTGAATTCAGCCAAAAAAAGCGCGATATGCAGGTCGCTTGTGATCACGCGAAGCGGTAAATGTGTAATCTGCCGCGCAAGTTCAATCATTGTCGTACCGGCATCAAGGACGACGGAATCCCCCGCTTTGACCATTGACGCCGCTGCGCTGGCGATGGCATGTTTTTCCGCCAGGCTGCGCTGCATTTTCTCATGGGTAGTCGGTTGGGTAGGAATAAACCGGTTGAGGGTCACACCGCCATGTGTACGGCTGATAACACCCTGCTCATCGAGTTTTATCAGGTCTCGACGAATCGTAGCCGGCGACGCATTGGTTACCGCCACCAGCTCATCAACGGTGACCAGATTATGGCTTTTCAGGTAATCCATGATCTGCTCTAACCGGTTATATCCCTTCATTTTATTCTCGCGAAATCTGCATTGCTAACTGGATGGAAACTGCCATGCTCTCAGACTTGGCTTTTCCTGTCCAGGCAATATCAAACGCGGTGCCGTGGTCGGCAGAAGTGCGAATAAATGGCAACCCGGCGGTGATATTCACCCCATCATAAAATCCAAGCAGTTTTAAAGGGATATGCCCCTGATCGTGGTACATAGCCACTACCATATCGAATAGCCCTTCATGGCATTGCATAAACACGGTATCTGGCGGGCACGGGCCAGTAACATCAATATCTTCGGCCTGCATTGCTTCAATCGCAGGCGCGATAATCTCGATTTCCTCAGTGCCGAATAAACCATGTTCCCCTGCATGTGGATTTACACCCGCCACGGCAATACGCGGACGCTCAATACCAACACGTTTCAGGAAGTGGTTCGCAACTCGAATAACCGTTTTGACCCTTTCACCATTCAAAGTATCCAGGAATTTACGCAGTGAGATGTGAGTCGAAATATGGATAACCTTGAGCTTATCGGTATAGAGCACCATCGCGTACTCTTTGCTGCCGGTAAGATGGGCCAGCAATTCCGTATGCCCCGGATAGTTATGCCCGCCAAGATGCAGCGCTTCTTTATTCAGCGGCGCAGTGGCTATGGCTTTCACCTCGCCTGATAAGGCCAGAGCCGTTGCACGTTTGATACAGCGATACGCTAAATCGCCTGCCGCAGCCTGTACCACTCCGGGTGTCAGCGCATCGGGGTTAGCCAGCGGCTCATCCATCACGTTAATCACGCCGGGAGCAAAATGGGCGTCGCACACCTTTTGAATGACGCGTAACTCTGCCTGCGGCGTGATATTCATCGCCATAATACGTCGCAGCGTACGCACACAGCCCACCACCACCACCGGGGCACCAGCAAGCCCGGCTTCGCTCAGGGATTTAATAATGATCTCCGGGCCAATACCCGCCGGGTCACCCATCGTTACCGCAATAATATTATTCACTACACTTCTCCTCGATAAAATTCAGAACCTGATGCAACGTGGTCTCATCGCCAAACCCACCGGCTTTCGTCATCACCGAACGGGACCAGACACCGCCCAGAAAGTGACCGTATGGAACGCATTGCGCCACCTTCCCCGTAATACGAAATCCGGTCGCGCCTAACGCACTGGCTGTTGCCATTGCGACATCACCACCAGAGAGATAAAGCGCATCGGGCATTGTGCGAAGCAGAACTTGCCGGGTAAGTTCGCCAAGAAACCGACAAATTTTTTCCCCAAGTGCAGCGCGACTCATCTGCCAACGCTGGCAAAGGGTGTCGATCTGATGCCTTGCTACAGAATCGTTACAGGTGTGGACAATGCAGTGGTCGCCTTTCTGCAAGGCCTGCACAATACGCGCGTCATAGTCACTGGCATTGCCTGCCAGAATGTGTTCAACATCGACGTATATCTGTGTGATACGTGGGTGTGAATGAAGTGTGGCGATCTGCCGTTGAGCGATTTCGCTCATTGAACCAATAATGGCCAGCACGGTGGGTGGCGGCATAATCGCGGAGCGCCGGGCAACGGCATCACAAATACCAGCGGAGCCGACCAGCAGCAGCGGTTGTTTAGCCTGCATCACAGCGGCAGCGATGCGATCCAGGTCGCTGTCCGTCTGCGCATCTATCACGCCAATCCACGGTTGCTCATAAGACAAATGGCTGAGCTGAGAAACCGTAACGGGCTGGCATGGAATGGCCGTCTGCAACCGGATGATATCCGCAATTCGGGCGCTCAATACCGGGGTTTTCGGATCGCTGGCAAACTCGGTTTCCGTTATCCGCACACCGTTTACCCAACACTCACCGGCCACTGTGGTCCTTCCCGCCTGAGGAAATGCGGGGGCAACCACTGCGCCCGTTATACCGCATGCCTTCATCAGGGCTTCAATTTCTGCGCCGATATTGCCTCGCAGCGTGGAATCTATCTTTTTAATCACGAGCGGCGGATTATTCGCCAGAGGGAGATGACTCATCAGCGAGGTTATTTTCATCGCCGCCAGCTTAGGATCCATCGCCCGGCTGTCGCTGTTAATCACCCATACGCTGGCATCACCGCGATAATGCATTTCAAAGGCCACATCAACTGTATGCCCCACCTGCGCCAGGCTTACCCCCGCGTCGTTGGCTCCCGTGAAATCATCGGCAACGACGAGAATGCTCGGCTTAGTGATTCCCTTTTCCATCATCACTCCAGGTTGTTTTATGATAACAATGATTATATTCAATCATGATTGATTAAATGTGAGCAAGTTCAAGTTATTAATCACTCGAATAAATTATAAAATTAGACCATGTTACGTAGGCTACGGCATTTTGAATGATTGAATTCAATCACCAGAAGAGAGGTTATTTGTGGTAATTATCAATAGCACGATACTGAGCGGCGCAGGCGCTATCCCTTCCCTGACGTCGCTCTTACCCGACATCAGAAAAATGCTGCTGGTCACTGACCGTAATATTGCGCAGCTCGACGGTGTGCAGCAGATTCGCGCCTTACTGGAAAAGCACTGCCCGCAGGTTAACGTTATCGATAATGTGCCCGCAGAGCCCACGCATCATGATGTGCGCCAGCTAATGGATGCCCTTGGCGATGCCTCTTTTGATGTGGTGGTCGGGATCGGCGGTGGCAGCGTGTTGGATGTGGCGAAGCTGCTGTCGGTGCTTTGCCATCCACAATCACCGGGGCTGGATGCGCTGCTTGCGGGTGAAAAACCGACTCAGCGGGTGCAATCATGGTTGATTCCTACAACCGCCGGAACCGGCTCAGAAGCCACGCCGAATGCGATTCTGGCAATCCCTGAACAAAGCACGAAGGTGGGTATTATTTCCCAGGTGCTGTTACCAGACTATGTGGCGCTTTTCCCGGAACTGACCACCAGCATGCCCGCGCATATTGCGGCGTCCACGGGCATTGATGCTCTTTGCCACTTACTGGAGTGTTTTACCGCGACCGTGGCAAATCCGGTCAGCGATAACGCGGCGCTGACTGGGTTAAGTAAACTTTTCCGGCACATTCAACCCGCCGTGAACGATCCTCAGGATCTGCGCGCAAAACTGGAAATGCTGTGGGCGTCTTACTATGGCGGCGTAGCGATAACCCATGCGGGCACGCATCTCGTTCATGCGCTCTCCTACCCGTTAGGTGGCAAATATCATCTGCCGCATGGCGTCGCGAATGCCATCTTGCTGGCGCCGTGCATGGCGTTTGTTCGCCCCTGGGCGGTCGAGAAATTTGCCCGGGTCTGGGATTGCATTCCCGATGCGGAAACCGCCCTGAGCACGGAAGAAAAATCTCATGCCCTGGTGACCTGGTTACAGGCATTAGTCAATCAACTCAAGCTACCCAACAATCTCGCGGATCTCGGCGTACCGCCAGAGGATATTGCCTCTCTGAGCGAGGCGGCACTGAACGTGAAGCGCCTTATGAACAATGTGCCGTGCCAGCTTGATCTACAGGACGTACAGGCCATTTACCAAACACTGTTTCCGCAACATCAATTTAAGGAATAAATCATGCCGAAAACCATTGAAGGTGTATTAACCGCTATCGTCACCCCGTTTACCGCGACCGGCAGTCTGAATATCCCGGCGTTAAAAGTGCAGGTGAATCGTCAACTGGAAGCGGGTAACGCGATTTTTTGCGGCGGCACCAACGGCGAGTTTTTTGTGTTGAATGAACAGGAGAAGCTCAGCGTTACGCAAACCTGCGTGGATGAAGTGGCTGGTCGTGCGCCGGTCGTGGCACACATTGGCGAGATCTCTACGCGCGAAACGATTCGTCTGGGTCAGCAGATTGAAAAACTTGGCGTAGATGCCGTGTCGGTCATTGCCCCTTACTTCGTACCGCTGAAACAGGAAGAGTTGATTGCGCATTACAGCGCAATTGCCGACGCACTGAGCATTCCGATGTTTCTCTATAACATCCCGGCCCGCACTGGCAATACGATCCAGCCAGAAACCGCGCGTGCTCTGGCGTCGCACCCCAATATCATTGGGATTAAAGACAGCGCCGGAAGCGACGAAAGCCTGAAGGGTTTTCTCGATGCGGTGCGCGACATTGACGGCTTTAATGTGCTCAACGGCCCGGATTCGCTGATCCATAAAGGGTTTGTCGAGGGATGTTCAGCCTGTATCTCTGGGCTCGCCAACATCGCGCCGCGAGAAATCAATGCCATCTGGTCTCGCTTCCATGCCGGTGATATTGAAGGGTCTTATGAAGCACAGGAGAGTGTAACGGGCCTGCGTACCGATCTTTATAAAGTAGCATTCTCCCCGGCTGCGGTGAAAAAAGCGTTGCAGCTTATGGGGCATGATGTTGGTGATAGCCGCTACGCGGTTAATTTCACGCCTGAACAGATCAGCGAGATTCAACAAATTATTCGTCATTATAACATTAATTAAATTAACTCTATTATCCAGCCCGCTATAAAGTTTAGATAAAGAGAATAAAGGATTACCCCATGTTTTTGTGGTTTATGCAGCCAGATATCTGGCTCACTTTAATTACCCTCACCTTTCTGGAAATTATTCTTGGGGTGGATAATATTATTTTTCTTTCACTGGTGGTGGCAAAACTTCCGTTATCACAACAAAATATGGCGCGTAAACTGGGTTTAAGCTGCGCGATGATTATGCGGATATTATTGCTGATATCCATTGCGTGGCTTTCACATATTACCCAGCCGCTTTTTACCGTGCTGACGCTGGAGATTTCGTTCCGCACGTTGATTCTGCTCGGGGGCGGGCTGTTCCTGATTTATAAAGCGATACAGGAGATACGCGAAGAGCTGTCGCCCGCGCAGGAAGACGAACATGGCAGCGGATCGCGGCAACTGTCGTTGTGCGGTGCCATTGTACAGATAATGCTGCTCGATATCGTGTTTAGCCTGGATTCGGTGATCACCGCCGTCGGCCTTTCTCAGCATATATTTATCATGATTGCCGCCGTAATGATTGCCGTCGGTGTCATGATGTTTGCGGCGAAAACAATTGGTGATTTCGTTAACGCCACGCCGTCAATAAAAATACTGGCGTTAACCTTTTTATTGTTTGTCGGTGTATTGCTGGTTGCCGATAGTCTCAACATTCATATTGCCAAAGAGTATCTCTACTTCGCGATATTTTTCTCATTAAGTGTTGAGACACTCAATATTATCCGTGAAAGAAGAAAGTTTCGACATTGATCGAAACGCATGAATCGCACTCGCATTAATAAATCTATTACCAACTTTAAGATGGAGTCTAACTATGTCTGTAGCCCTTATTCGTGACGGCGTCATCCGTCCATCCGAAAACGATTCGCATGTGCTTACCGCCATGCTGCCCTCGTCCTGCCCGCAAAACCACGCGGCGAATATTCTGCCTTTGCCGGATGGCGCGTTAATGTGCGTCTGGTTTGCGGGAACGCAGGAAGGTATTGCCGATATTTCTGTCTGGGGATCGCGATTGCCCGCTGGCGGAATGCAGTGGAGCGATGCGGTCAAACTTTCCCACGATGACACGCGTTCAGAGCAAAACCCGGTGCTGTTTCTCGCGCCGGATAACGTGCTGTGGCTCCTATGGACCGCACAAATATCCGGTAATCAGGACACCGCCATCGTCCGCTACCGTAAGTCAGACGACCTCGGACAAACCTGGGGCGAGATTGCCACCCTGCTTGATAAACCCGGTACGTTCATTCGACAGCCAATCACGGTGCTTGATAACGGCAACTGGCTGCTGCCCGTCTTTTATTGCCGTACCCAACCCGGCGAAAAATGGGTCGGCAATGATGATATCAGCGCAGTGAAAATTTCCGCTGACGGTGGTCACTCCTGGCGCGATGTCGAGGTGCCGCAAAGTCTCGGCTGTGTTCATATGAATATCACAATGTTGCACGACGGTACGTTGGTTGCTCTCTTTCGCAGCCGTTGGGCAGACAACATCTATATCAGCCATTCAGTGGACAACGGCGAGAGTTGGTCGGTGCCGCAAGCAACCGAATTGCCCAACAACAATTCGTCTATTCAGGTAACGACGCTTGCCAGCGGCGAACTGGCGCTGGTGTACAACGCGATGAGTGCGGCAGGCGCAGTAGAACGTCGCGCGTCGCTTTATGACGAAATCGTCGATGGCGACGACAGCCGCAAAGAACCGACAGCCGTCGGACGCTCCGCTTTCTGGGGTGCCCCACGCGCGCCGATGACGGTAGCGATTTCTGCCGATGGTGGGAAAAGCTGGCCGTGGCGGCGCAATCTCGATGAAGGCGACGGCTACTGCATGACCAACAATTCCCTGGAAAAGCTAAATCGTGAGTTCTCCTACCCCAGCATCAAACAAAGCCCGGACGGTACGCTACATATCGCTTACACCTGGTGGCGTCAGGCCATCAAGTACGTACGCATCTCCCCCGAGTGGGTTAAGGGGCAGGCATCATGATTATCGGTAATCTCAACCATTTGTCGCTGGCGGGGCTTCCTGCCTGGGTGAGAAATATTCTGCTGCGCCCGGAGTGTTCGTTATCGGCGTTATCCACCAGAGAGGACGGTCGCTGGCAACCTGAAGGATGTCGGTGGTTCTGCACGCTGGGAACTTCAGACACGCAACCCGCCGAACTCCGCCATACGGAGTATCACCATCTATGGGCCGATATACAGGTGGTGATTACTGGTTGTGAGGGCATTAATGCGGGAACGCGGCCCATCGCTCGCGAAAACGATGAAGAACGTAAGCCCGATCTGTTTATCGCCCCATCCCCTGAAAACAGTGTCGCCATCACCCTACACGCCGGTGATTTCGCCGTCTTTATGCCTGAGGAACCTCACCAGGCGCTGTGCGCAATTGGCACGGCTACTTCAATACGCAAAGCGGTCTTTAAAGTACCGCGCGACATGCTGGAAGCCTAAAAGGAGAGAAAAAATGACAATGGAAATGATCCTGGCATTAGGAATACTGGTCCTGATGATCGTGCTGATCATGGAGGACAAAATGCCTTTTGGCGCACCGCCACTGCTTGCGTGTTTATTGCTGGTTGTATCGGGACTTTCGACCGTTCAACAGGCTTTTGCCGGATTCGTCAATCCAAGCGTGGTGATGATTGCAGGGTTTATGGTGGTCATGGCGGCGCTACAAAAAACCCGGCTTATCAGCAACGTTAAATCTGCGATGGTAAGCCTGGTCAATAAAGGCAGTTACCGCAGCTATGGGCTGTTGTTAGTCATTGTTATGCTGGGTGCCAGTCTTGCCGGCACCGGAGCGACCGGTTATTACGTGCTAATTCTGTCGCTGGTATCCACCATTCCGTACAGTAAAAAGCTACCAACATCGAAATTAATGATGCCCCTGGGATTTGCCACCAACCACCCGCTTCTTCCTATCAATCTCGCGCTTCTCTTTGGCGTTACGGCGACCGTACTCGAAACCGCGGGGTTTCATCAGGAGATTTCGATGGGGCGCTTTGCGCTGGTGAATCTCATCATGTCAGCGGCTTTCCTCGCATGGAGTCTTATTGCCTACCGTTTTCTTCCGGATCATCCCATTGCGGATGCTTCCGAGGATGCGCTGGCGGGCACCGGCTTTACGGCGATGGTTGGCGATGCCGTTGCAGGTGTGCTCGGTTCTGGCGTCTCACCGTTTGTATTTATTGTCGCCTTTGCTTTGCTTACCAGTACCTGCGCCACCTTCACGGGTTCGAATATGGGGTCAGTATATATTTTTGCCCCCATCGCCATTGCCGCCTGTACTAGCCTTGGGCTTAACCCGACCGCTGCCGCGATTGCGGTGGTGATTTCTGGCTGGAATGGCGGCTATATGCCTATTGACGGAATGCCAGCCATGATCCTCGGAATGGGGAAATACAAACTTCCCGAATTCTGGGTGTTCTCTGTACCAATGTATCTCATCCGCATTCTGGCGCTTTGTGCAGGCGCTGTTTTTATCTTCCCAATGTAATCTCAGACAAAAAAAGCGGCAGAGAAGATCCCTGCCGCTTTTTATTGTTGGATGCGACGCTGCCGCGTCGCATCAGACATAAAGCAGATTACTTTTTGATTTCATACAGCGGTGTTTGACCCGCCACAACATGGCCCTGAGCTTTAATGATAAGGCCGCTGAAATCGTCGATATTGCTGCAAACCACCGGGCTAATCATCGAGCGAGCGTTAGCGTTCAGGTAATCCAGATCCATTTCCAGAATCGGTTGCCCTGCGCTTACCTGCGCGCCCTCTTCCACCAGACGTTTAAAGCCTTTACCTTCCAGCGCTACGGTGTCGATACCCATATGGACGACGATCTCCGCGCCTTTTTCGGTTTCCAGACAGAATGCGTGGTTGGTGTTGAAGATTTTCACGATTGTTCCTGCGGCTGGTGATACGACGATTTTATCTGTCGGTTTCACCGCCACACCGTCACCCACCGCTTTGCTGGCGAATGCTTCGTCAGGAACCTGATCCAGTGCCACAACATCCCCGGTAATCGGCGATACCAGCTCCGCGATAGATACCGCGTTTGGTACAGCCTGCGGTTTTGCTACAGGAGCGGCAGTTGCCGGAGTTGCTTCAGCTGACGCAGCGGCTACCGGACCACGGGCAACGACTTTCTTCATCGCATCGCCGATGGATTCTGCTTTCGCGCCAACAATCACCTGAATAGTCTGTTTGTTCAGTTTCACTACCCCAGAAGCACCCAGACGTTTACACATCGCATCGTTGACGCGAGCTGAGTCAACCACGGTAAGGCGCAGACGAGTAATACAGGCGTCAATGGCTTTCAGGTTGTCAGTACCGCCAACCGCAGCAATATAGTTGGTTGCCAGTTGATTGAGACCTTCTTCAGTATTGCTGTTAGCCTCTTCAGTAACGATCTCGTCTTCTTTATCTTCACGACCCGGCGTTTTCAGGTTGAACATGCGGATAACCAAACTGAACACCACGAAGTAGATAGCGAAGAAGACAACCCCCATCACCAGCAGCATCCAGACGTTCTGGCTGGCGGCCGGCAGGTTATACATCAACGCGTAGTCGATAGCCCCCGCAGAGAAAGAGAAGCCGGCATGGATACCCAGCAGCGTTGCCACAAACAGGCTGATACCGGTCAGCAGTGCGTGCAGGAGGTACAGCAGCGGTGCAAGGAACATGAACAGGAATTCCAGCGGCTCAGTCACACCGGTCAGGAACGCAGTAACAGCAACAGAAAGCAGCATCCCGCCAACCATCGGACGACGCTCTTTCGGTGCTGCGAAGTACATCGCCAGCGCCGCACCCGGCAGACCGAACATCATAATCGGGAAGAAGCCGGACATGAACATCCCCGCGGTGCCGTCACCGGCATAGAAGCGGTTGATATCACCGTGGAAAACCGTTCCCGCCGCGTTGGTGAATTCACCAATCTGGAACCAGGCGATGGTGTTCAGCACCTGATGCAGACCGGTTGGGATCAGCAGACGGTTGATGAAACCAAAGATACCGGAACCCAGCGCGCCCGCAGAAACGATCCACTCGCCGCCTGCATGGATAGCGTGCTGTACCGGTGGCCAGACGTAACCAAAAATGGCCGCCAGCACCAGACAGAAGAAGCCGGTGGCGATCGGCACAAAGCGTTTGCCGCCGAAGAAGCTCAGGAAGTCCGGCAGTTTAATATCGGACCAACGGTTATAGGCTGCGCCACCAACCAGACCGGTAATGATACCCGCCAGTACACCCATGTTAATTTCTGGGTTGATGGTCACCATCGCTTTGGTTAACACAAAGTAACCTACCGCACCCGCCAGTGCCGCCGCACCTGCGCTGTCTTTCGACCAGCTGGATGCCACGCCGATGGCGAAGATTAATGCGAGGTTATCAAAAATCGCACCGCCCGCCTGGGCAATAAACGCAACGTTAAGTAAATCTGGCTGACCGAATCGCAGCAACAGCGCCGCCACCGGCAGCACCGCGATAGGGAGCTGTAACGCCCTACCGAGTCGCTGGAAAAAACCTAAAATATTCATCTTATTCCCCCTACGAGAACCCTATTTGGCTCGTTTAAAGCCGTATTTTTATTTTGCTGCAAATTGTACTGCCGATGTTCTGTAATCAGATTGTTAGATCATCTGCTACAGAGTGTGTGAAAATTTAATTCGTATCGCAAATTAAACGCGTGTCTTTTGTGAGTTTTGTCACCAAATATCGTTATCATCACTCCCTTTTACTGGCTAAACCAGAAAACTTATTTTATCATTCAAAAAATCAGGTCGGATTGACGCCTGTCTGCGCAAATCCAGGTTACGCTTAAAGATGCCTAATCCGCCAACGGCTTACATTTTACTTATTGAGGTGAATAATGAGACTGATCCCCCTGACTACCGCTGAACAGGTCGGCAAATGGGCTGCTCGCCATATCGTCAATCGTATCAATGCGTTCAAACCGACTGCCGATCGTCCGTTTGTACTGGGCCTGCCGACTGGCGGCACGCCGATGACCACCTATAAAGCGTTAGTCGAAATGCATAAAGCAGGCCAGGTCAGCTTTAAGCACGTTGTCACCTTCAACATGGACGAATATGTCGGTCTGCCGAAAGAGCATCCGGAAAGCTACTACAGCTTTATGCACCGTAATTTCTTCGATCACGTTGATATTCCAGCAGAAAATATCAACCTTCTCAACGGCAACGCCCCGGATATCGACGCCGAATGCCGCCAGTATGAAGAAAAAATCCGTTCTTACGGAAAAATTCATCTGTTTATGGGCGGTGTAGGTAACGACGGTCATATTGCATTTAACGAACCGGCGTCTTCTCTGGCTTCTCGTACTCGTATCAAAACCCTGACTCATGACACTCGCGTCGCGAACTCTCGTTTCTTTGATAACGATGTTAATCAGGTGCCAAAATATGCCCTGACTGTCGGTGTTGGTACATTGCTGGATGCCGAAGAAGTGATGATTCTGGTGCTGGGTAGTCAGAAAGCACTGGCACTGCAGGCCGCCGTTGAAGGTTGCGTGAACCACATGTGGACCATCAGCTGTCTGCAACTGCATCCAAAAGCGATCATGGTGTGCGATGAACCTTCCACCATGGAGCTGAAAGTTAAGACTTTAAGATATTTCAATGAATTAGAAGCAGAAAATATCAAAGGTCTGTAATTATTATCCCTGCCCTGACACCTTGCTCAGGGCAATATTTTTTAAAATCGGGGGTCAGAATGTATGCATTAACCCAGGGCCGGATCTTTACCGGCCACGAATTTCTTGATGACCACGCGGTTGTTATCGCTGATGGCCTGATTAAAAGCGTCTGTCCGGTAGCGGAACTGCCGCCAGAGATCGAACAACGTTCACTGAACGGGGCCATTCTCTCCCCCGGTTTTATCGATGTGCAGTTAAACGGCTGCGGCGGCGTACAGTTTAACGACACCGCTGAAGCGGTCAGCGTGGAAACGCTGGAAATCATGCAGAAAGCCAATGAGAAATCAGGCTGTACTAACTATCTGCCGACGCTTATCACCACCAGCGATGAGCTGATGAAACAGGGCGTGCGCGTTATGCGCGAGTACCTGGCAAAACATCCGAACCAGGCGTTAGGTCTGCATCTGGAAGGTCCGTGGCTGAATCTGGTAAAAAAAGGCACCCATAATCCGAATTTTGTGCGTAAGCCTGATGCCGCGCTGGTCGATTTCCTGTGTGAGAACGCCGACGTCATTACCAAAGTGACTCTGGCACCGGAAATGGTTCCAGCGGAAGTCATCAGCAAACTGGCAAATGCCGGGATTGTGGTTTCTGCTGGTCACTCCAACGCGACGTTGAAAGAAGCGAAAGCCGGTTTCCGCGCGGGGATTACCTTTGCCACCCATCTGTACAACGCGATGCCGTATATTACCGGTCGTGAACCGGGCCTGGCGGGCGCGATCCTCGACGAAGCTGACATTTATTGCGGTATTATTGCTGATGGCCTGCATGTTGATTACGCCAACATTCGTAACGCTAAACGTCTGAAAGGCGACAAATTGTGTCTGGTTACCGATGCCACCGCGCCAGCAGGTGCCAACATTGAACAGTTCATTTTTGCGGGTAAAACAATATACTACCGTAACGGACTTTGTGTGGATGAGAACGGTACGTTAAGCGGTTCATCCTTAACCATGATTGAAGGCGTGCGTAATCTGGTCGAACATTGTGGTATCGCAATGGATGAAGTGCTGCGTATGGCGACGCTCTATCCGGCACGTGCGATTGGCGTTGAGAAACGTCTCGGCACGCTCGCCGCAGGTAAAGTTGCCAACCTGACTGCATTCACACCTGATTTTAAAATCACCAGGACCATCGTTAACGGTAACGAGGTCGTAACTCAATAAGAGAAAGTATGACACCAGGCGGACAAGCTCAGATAGGTAATGTTGATCTCGTAAAACAGCTTAACAGCGCGGCAGTTTATCGCCTGATTGACCAGTACGGGCCAATCTCGCGGATTCAGATTGCCGAGCAAAGTCAGCTTGCCCCCGCCAGCGTAACCAAAATTACGCGTCAGCTTATCGAACGCGGGCTGATCAAAGAAGTTGATCAGCAGGCCTCCACCGGGGGCCGCCGCGCTATCTCCATCGTCACCGAAACCCGCAATTTCCACGCAATCGGCGTACGGCTTGGTCGTCACGACGCCACCATCACCTTGTTTGATCTCAGCAGCAAAGTGCTGGCAGAAGAACATTACCCGCTGCCGGAACGTACCCAGCAGACGCTGGAACATGCCCTGCTGAATGCCATTGCTCAGTTTATTGATAGCTACCAGCGCAAGCTACGCGAGCTGATCGCGATTTCGGTGATCCTGCCAGGGCTTGTAGACCCGGACAGCGGCAAAATTCATTACATGCCGCATATTCAGGTAGAAAACTGGGGGCTGGTTGAAGCACTGGAAGAGCGTTTTAAAGTGACCTGTTTTGTCGGCCACGATATCCGCAGTCTGGCGCTGGCAGAGCACTACTTCGGTGCAAGTCAGGATTGCGAAGACTCCATTCTGGTGCGTGTCCATCGCGGAACCGGGGCCGGGATTATCTCTAACGGGCGAATTTTTATCGGGCGCAACGGCAACGTCGGTGAAATTGGCCATATTCAGGTCGAACCGCTGGGTGAACGCTGCCACTGCGGCAACTTTGGCTGCCTGGAAACTATCGCCGCCAATGCTGCCATTGAACAACGGGTGTTGAATCTGTTAAAGCAGGGCTACCAGAGCCGTGTGCCACTGGACGACTGCACCATCAAAACTATCTGCAAAGCCGCGAACAAAGGCGATAGCCTGGCCTCGGAAGTGATTGAATATGTCGGTCGTCATCTGGGTAAAACCATCGCCATTGCTATCAACTTATTTAATCCGCAAAAAATTGTTATTGCTGGAGAAATCACCGAAGCCGATAAAGTGCTGCTCCCTGCTATTGAAAGCTGCATTAATACCCAGGCGTTGAAGGCGTTTCGTACTAATCTACCGGTGGTACGTTCTGAGTTGGATCACCGCTCGGCAATCGGCGCTTTTGCGCTGGTAAAACGCGCCATGCTCAACGGTATTTTGCTCCAGCATTTGCTGGAAAATTAATGTGCTTTTATAGTGACGCTTATTGTTGTCAATATTCTGGGTAGTCCATGACCATTAAAAATGTAATTTGCGATATCGACGGCGTGCTGATGCACGATAACGTCGCCGTACCCGGTGCAGCGGAATTTTTGCACGGGATTATGGATAAAGGCCTGCCGCTGGTGTTGCTGACCAACTATCCTTCACAGACCGGGCAAGATCTGGCGAATCGCTTTGCCACTGCCGGTGTCGATGTACCGGATAGCGTGTTTTATACCTCCGCGATGGCGACCGCCGATTTCCTGCGTCGCCAGGAAGGCAAGAAAGCGTATGTGGTGGGCGAAGGCGCACTGATTCATGAACTGTACAAAGCCGGTTTCACTATTACCGATGTGAACCCTGATTTTGTGATTGTTGGCGAAACGCGTTCCTACAACTGGGACATGATGCATAAAGCAGCCTATTTCGTCGCTAACGGTGCACGCTTTATCGCCACCAACCCGGACACCCACGGGCGCGGTTTTTATCCCGCCTGTGGCGCGTTGTGTGCAGGGATCGAGAAAATCTCCGGGCGCAAACCGTTCTATGTTGGAAAGCCGAGTCCGTGGATCATCCGCGCGGCATTAAACAAAATGCAGGCGCATTCGGAAGAAACGGTGATTGTCGGCGATAACTTGCGTACCGATATTCTGGCGGGCTTCCAGGCCGGTCTGGAGACGATTCTGGTGCTTTCTGGTGTTTCGTCACTCGACGATATCGACAGTATGCCGTTCCGCCCAAGTTGGATTTACCCATCGGTCGCTGAAATCGACGTTATCTGAATAGCAACCACGCCTCAGGGCGTGGTTTCTTATTTTTACCCATCATTAAAATCACCCCATTCAATAAAACCCGTCAAAAATTATCGATCCATCAATAAATATACCCAAAAGCCCTCCCCTTTTTCATCAATCAGCAATCGCCATTACGTTTTTTATTTTTCCACCGCCAAATCGCTTGCGCACCGTGCTGCTTTGCGGCATTTTTTTAACAAGCAAACACAACACGCAGTAAACACCAGGTTAACGGAGAAGGTTATGTGTTCAATTTTTGGCGTATTCGATATCAAAACAGACGCAGTTGAGCTGCGTAAGAAAGCACTCGAGCTGTCACGCCTGATGCGTCATCGTGGCCCGGACTGGTCCGGTATTTATGCCAGCGATAACGCCATTCTCGCCCACGAACGTCTGTCAATTGTTGACGTTAACGCGGGGGCGCAACCTCTCTACAACCAACAAAAAACTCATGTGCTGGCAGTAAACGGTGAAATCTACAACCACCAGGCATTGCGCGCTGAATATGGCGATCGTTACCAGTTCCAGACCGGGTCTGACTGTGAAGTGATCCTCGCGCTGTATCAGGAAAAAGGGCCGGAATTTCTCGACGACTTGCAGGGCATGTTTGCCTTTGCCCTGTACGACAGCGAAAAAGATGCATATCTGATTGGTCGCGACCATCTGGGGATCATCCCACTGTATATGGGCTATGACGAACACGGTCAGCTGTATGTGGCCTCAGAAATGAAAGCCCTCGTGCCAGTTTGCCGCACGATTAAAGAGTTTCCGGCGGGGAGCTATTTGTGGAGTCAGGACGGCGAAATCCGTTCTTATTATCATCGCGACTGGTTCGACTACGATGCGGTGAAAGATAACGTGACCGACAAAAACGAGCTGCGTCAGGCACTGGAAGATTCCGTTAAAAGCCATCTGATGTCTGATGTGCCTTACGGTGTGCTGCTTTCTGGTGGTCTGGATTCCTCAATTATTTCCGCTATCACCAAGAAATACGCCGCCCGTCGCGTGGAAGATCAGGAACGCTCTGAAGCCTGGTGGCCGCAGTTGCACTCCTTTGCTGTAGGTCTGCCGGGCTCACCGGATCTGAAAGCAGCCCAGGAAGTGGCAAACCATCTTGGCACGGTGCATCACGAAATTCACTTCACTGTACAGGAAGGTCTGGATGCCATCCGCGACGTGATTTACCACATCGAAACCTATGACGTGACGACAATCCGCGCTTCAACACCGATGTATTTAATGTCGCGTAAGATCAAGGCGATGGGCATTAAAATGGTGCTGTCCGGTGAAGGTTCTGACGAAGTGTTTGGCGGTTATCTATACTTCCACAAAGCGCCGAACGCTAAAGAGTTGCATGAAGAGACGGTGCGTAAACTGCTGGCCCTGCATATGTATGACTGCGCGCGTGCCAACAAAGCGATGTCAGCCTGGGGCGTGGAAGCACGCGTTCCGTTCCTCGACAAAAAATTCCTTGATGTGGCGATGCGCATTAACCCACAGGATAAAATGTGCGGTAACGGCAAAATGGAAAAACACATCCTGCGTGAATGTTTTGAAGCGTATCTGCCTGCAAGCGTGGCCTGGCGGCAAAAAGAGCAGTTCTCCGATGGCGTCGGTTACAGTTGGATCGACACCCTGAAAGAAGTGGCAGCGCAGCAGGTTTCTGATCAACAGCTGGAAACTGCCCGCTTCCGCTTCCCGTACAACACGCCGACCTCAAAAGAAGCGTATCTGTACCGGGAGATCTTTGAAGAATTGTTCCCGCTTCCGAGCGCCGCTGAGTGCGTGCCGGGCGGTCCTTCCGTCGCTTGTTCTTCCGCTAAAGCGATTGAGTGGGATGAAGCGTTCAAGAAAATGGACGATCCGTCTGGTCGCGCGGTTGGCGTTCACCAGTCGGCATATAAATAAGACGTGTAATATTGCCCCGGAGAAATCCGGGGCAATTTCAGTTACTGGGGCGCTTGTTGATTCTGATATGCAGTAAGGAAATGTTCCGGGTTTGCCACATCGATGTTTGACAACTCATTACTGTAGGCCAGTATTTCATAGATTAATTTCCCACCACTATTGTTGAATTCCGAATTTCATCCTGTATGACAAAAGAATGGCTGTAGGGTGGGGAAAAAACACAAAGTAAACAATAATTGACGAATATAGCGCCATGCTGTTCGCAACCTAACCAAACAGTCACTTTCGAGCAATTTTCCTTGAAAAAGAGGTTGACGCTGCAAGGCTCTATACGCATAATGCGCCCCGCAACGCCGATAAGGTATCGCGAAAAAAAAGATGGCTACGTAGCTCAGTTGGTTAGAGCACATCACTCATAATGATGGGGTCACAGGTTCGAATCCCGTCGTAGCCACCATCTTTTTTTTGCGGGAGTGGCGAAATTGGTAGACGCACCAGATTTAGGTTCTGGCGCCGCAAGGTGTGCGAGTTCAAGTCTCGCCTCCCGCACCATTCACCAGAAAGCGTTGTACGGATGGGGTATCGCCAAGCGGTAAGGCACCGGTTTTTGATACCGGCATTCCCTGGTTCGAATCCAGGTACCCCAGCCATATTCTTCGAGTAAGCGGTTCACCGCCCGGTTATTGGGGTATCGCCAAGCGGTAAGGCACCGGTTTTTGATACCGGCATTCCCTGGTTCGAATCCAGGTACCCCAGCCATATTCTTCGAGTAAGCGGTTCACCGCCCGGTTATTGGGGTATCGCCAAGCGGTAAGGCACCGGTTTTTGATACCGGCATTCCCTGGTTCGAATCCAGGTACCCCAGCCATCGAAGAAACAATCTGGCTACGTAGCTCAGTTGGTTAGAGCACATCACTCATAATGATGGGGTCACAGGTTCGAATCCCGTCGTAGCCACCAAATTCTGAATGTGTCGAATATGTTCGGCAAATTCAAAAACCAATTTGTTGGGGTATCGCCAAGCGGTAAGGCACCGGATTCTGATTCCGGCATTCCGAGGTTCGAATCCTCGTACCCCAGCCAATTTATTCAAGACGCTTACCTTGTAAGTGCACCCAGTTGGGGTATCGCCAAGCGGTAAGGCACCGGATTCTGATTCCGGCATTCCGAGGTTCGAATCCTCGTACCCCAGCCAATTTATTCAAGACGCTTACCTTGTAAGTGCACCCAGTTGGGGTATCGCCAAGCGGTAAGGCACCGGATTCTGATTCCGGCATTCCGAGGTTCGAATCCTCGTACCCCAGCCACATTAAAAAAGCTCGCTTCGGCGAGCTTTTTGCTTTTCTGCGTATATTCAATGCCGAATACGATGTTGACTCGTCTTATCCTTACAAAGTCGGATGCGACGCTGCCGCGTCTTATCCGACCTACGGTTGGCATGCATCCAGCAATGTTGTGAGGCTACAACCCTAACGCATATTTCAGCGCCTTACGTTTCAACACGCCAGCACGCTCCGCCGCCATCAAACCAAGATTACGCACAAAACGCAGCGGTGGCAGATTATTGCTGAATCCGGCATAAAACAGATCCATACCACTTTGCATCATGAAGTTATCCGCCATACGCCGCATCTGGTAACGCTTGAGCACAGGATAACTGGCCCACGCTTCGCCGTAGCTGCGGGCGTTCACCAGAACGTCAATCAGGGCATCGACATCACGATAACCAAGATTCACTCCCTGCCCCGCCAGCGGATGGATGGTATGCGCGGCATCGCCCACCAGAGCAAGCCCTGGTTGCACATACTGCAACGCATGGCGACGTATCAGCGGAAACGCACCAGCGGCAAGCGGTGTTACGTAACCCAGACGCGACGGGAAATGCTTCGCGATTTCCGCCTGTAGCTGCGCCATATTCATATTCTGCAACTGGCGAATGCGCGCCGGAGAGTCATACCACACCAGCGATGCCCAGTTATCAAACAACGGCAGAAACGCACGCGGTCCGTCCGGGGTAAATTGCTGCCAGGTGCTGTCGCCGGGATCGTTCTCACACTGTACGCTAATTAACATACACGACTGCGCATACTGCCAGGCATGAACGCCAATTCCCGCCATCTGTCGCACCTGCGAATTTGCGCCGTCGGCACCAATCACCAGCTTCGCGAGGATCGTTTCACCGCCCTTCAGTTCCAGCTCCTGAAGATCATTATGGCGATGCAGTGCAATCAGCGAGCCTGGCACACGTAACGTTACTTTCGGATGCGCTTCCAGCGCCTGCCACAACGCCTGTTGCAGGACAGTGTTTTCCACCATGTAGCCAAGCAACGGTAGCTTAAGTTCAGCGGCGTCAAACACGACATGCGCCGTTTCCCACTCCCACGTTTCCAGTCTGCGGTAAGGATGGCAACGCATAGCCTGTACTGCATCCCAGACCCCTAACCCTTTAAGCAATGATACCGAAGCCGCGCTGATCGCCGAGATCCGCACGTCCGGTTGGCTGTCAGCGACAAACGGCGCAGGTTCTGCGTGCTCGATCACCGTTACCGCAAATCCGTGCTGTGCCAGCCCCAGCGCCAGTGCGCCGCCGACCATTCCTCCGCCGACAATGGCAATTTCCGTTGGTTGATTTGTCATGGTCAATCATCCTGTTAGCAATATGCTTTAAGTTTACAGGATTTTTACCCCCAAGGGCTGATAACGCTCATACTGGTCACAACGGCAGCAAAGCATTACACTATGCGCCCTGCATTCCTGGCTACTATTTCGCAAGAGCAAGTCGATGACCAAAAAACTCCATATTAAAACCTGGGGCTGTCAGATGAACGAGTACGATTCATCGAAGATGGCCGATCTGCTGGATGCCACCCACGGCTATCAACTGACCGACGTGGCGGAAGAAGCGGATGTGCTGCTGCTGAACACCTGCTCAATCCGCGAGAAGGCTCAGGAAAAAGTCTTCCATCAGTTGGGTCGCTGGAAACTGTTAAAAGAGAAGAATCCAGACCTGATTATCGGCGTCGGCGGCTGCGTGGCATCGCAAGAAGGCGAGCACATTCGCCAGCGCGCCCACTATGTCGATATTATTTTTGGGCCGCAAACGCTGCACCGTCTGCCGGAGATGATCAACTCCGTGCGCGGCGACCGCAGCCCGGTTGTAGATATCAGCTTCCCGGAAATCGAGAAGTTTGACCGTCTGCCGGAACCGCGCGCCGAAGGGCCAACCGCGTTTGTCTCCATCATGGAAGGCTGCAATAAATATTGCACCTACTGCGTAGTGCCTTACACCCGTGGTGAAGAGGTAAGCCGTCCGTCCGACGATATTCTGTTTGAGATTGCCCAGCTTGCTGCTCAGGGCGTGCGTGAAGTTAACCTGCTCGGTCAGAATGTGAATGCCTGGCGTGGTGAGAACTACGACGGCACCACCGGAACGTTTGCCGATCTGCTGCGTCTGGTTGCCGCCATCGACGGGATCGATCGTATTCGCTTTACCACCAGCCATCCGATCGAATTCACCGACGATATCATCGAAGTGTATCGCGACACGCCGGAGCTGGTGAGCTTCCTGCACCTGCCGGTACAGAGCGGTTCCGATCGCATTCTGAACCTGATGGGCCGTACTCACACGGCGCTGGAGTACAAAGCGATCATCCGTAAACTGCGTGCGGCGCGTCCGGATATTCAGATCAGTTCTGACTTCATCGTTGGCTTCCCTGGCGAAACCACCGAAGACTTCGAGAAAACGATGAAGCTGATTGCCGACGTCAATTTCGACATGAGCTACAGCTTTATCTTCTCTGCACGTCCGGGTACACCAGCCGCCGATATGGTTGATGATGTTCCGGAAGAAGAGAAGAAGCAGCGTCTGTATATTCTGCAAGAGCGCATTAATCAGCAAGCGATGGCATGGAGCCGCCGGATGCTCGGCACCACCCAGCGCATTCTGGTAGAAGGGACTTCACGTAAGAGCATCATGGAGCTTTCCGGTCGCACTGAAAATAACCGCGTGGTTAACTTCGAGGGCACGCCGGATATGATCGGTAAATTCGTCGATGTAGAAATTACCGACGTCTACCCGAACTCTCTGCGCGGTAAAGTGGTGCGAACTGAAGATGAAATGGGTCTGCGCGTGGCAGAAACACCGGAATCGGTGATTGCCCGTACCCGCAAAGAAAACGACCTTGGCGTGGGTTATTATCAGCCGTAATTCTCAGGCCCGCCGTTCCGGTGGGCCTTGTTTTTTCTCTCTTTATCCCCATCTTTATCGCAATGCTTGCGCCTTTTTCCTGTGGCGTGAATAATTTCCTTATAGGCCGGTGAATGTTCAGCTTCCGGCGGCATACAGATAAGAGGAACGGTTTGAACATAGACACTCGCGAAATCACCCTGGAGCCAGCAGACAACGCACGTCTGTTGAGCCTGTGCGGCCCGTTTGATGACAACATCAAACAACTCGAACGCCGTCTCGGCATCGAAATCAATCGCCGTGATAACCACTTTAAACTGACCGGCCGTCCGATTTGCGTCACCGCTGCGGCAGACATTCTGCGTAGCCTGTATGTCGATACAGCCCCGATGCGCGGTCAGATTCAGGATATCGAACCGGAACAGATCCACCTTGCGATTAAAGAAGCGCGGGTACTGGAGCAAAGCGCGGAGAGCGTGCCGGAGTACGGCAAAGCGGTCAATATCAAAACCAAACGCGGCGTAATTAAGCCGCGCACGCCAAACCAGGCGCAGTACATCGCCAATATTCTCGACCATGACATTACCTTCGGCGTTGGCCCGGCGGGTACGGGTAAAACCTACCTGGCAGTGGCTGCGGCAGTTGATGCCCTGGAGCGTCAGGAAATTCGCCGTATTCTGCTGACTCGTCCGGCGGTCGAAGCCGGTGAGAAACTGGGCTTCCTGCCTGGCGATTTAAGCCAGAAAGTAGACCCGTATCTGCGCCCGCTGTACGACGCGCTGTTTGAAATGCTGGGCTTTGAGAAAGTCGAGAAACTGATTGAGCGCAACGTTATTGAAGTCGCACCGCTGGCCTATATGCGTGGTCGTACGCTGAACGACGCGTTTATCATTCTTGATGAAAGCCAGAACACCACCATCGAACAGATGAAGATGTTCCTGACCCGTATCGGTTTTAACTCAAAAGCGGTTATCACCGGCGACGTCACACAGATCGACCTGCCGCGTAATACCAAGTCTGGTTTGCGTCATGCCATCGAAGTGCTGGCTGATGTCGAAGAGATCAGCTTTAACTTCTTCCACAGCGAAGACGTGGTTCGTCACCCGGTGGTGGCGCGTATCGTTAACGCCTATGAAGCCTGGGAAGAAGCCGAACAAAAACGTAAAGCGGCGCTGGCAGCAGAACGCAAGCGCGAAGAACAGGAACAAAAATGAGTCAGGTGATCCTCGATTTACAACTGGCATGTGAAGATAATTCCGGGTTACCGGAAGAGAGCCAGTTTCAGACATGGCTGAATGCGGTGATCCCGCAGTTTCAGGAAGAATCGGAAGTGACTATTCGCGTGGTCGATACCGCCGAAAGCCACAGTCTGAATCTGACCTATCGCGGTAAGGATAAGCCGACCAACGTGCTCTCCTTCCCGTTTGAAGTACCGCCTGGCATGGAAATGTCGCTACTGGGCGATCTGGTTATCTGCCGTCAGGTGGTTGAGAAGGAAGCTCAGGAGCAAGGCAAACCACTGGAGGCGCACTGGGCGCATATGGTGGTGCACGGCAGTCTGCATTTGTTAGGTTACGATCACATCGAAGATGACGAAGCAGAAGAAATGGAAGCCATCGAAACAGAGATTATGCTTGCTCTGGGCTATGAGGATCCGTACATTGCCGAGAAAGAATAATTTGCCAGGCATTTGACTGGCAGACGTCCCCGCCGTTTGTGATTAACGACGGCGTTTTGATTAACTAACATGAGAACCCATACGACGCCATGAGCGACGACAATTCACACAGTAGTGACACGATAAGCAACAAGAAGGGATTTTTCTCCCTGTTACTCAGCCAACTTTTCCACGGTGAACCGAAAAACCGTGACGAACTGCTGGCGCTGATCCGTGATTCCGGGCAGAACGACCTTATCGACGAAGATACGCGCGATATGCTCGAAGGGGTGATGGACATCGCAGACCAACGCGTTCGCGACATCATGATCCCCCGCTCCCAGATGATTACCCTGAAACGCAACCAGACGCTGGACGAATGCCTTGATGTCATCATTGAGTCCGCCCACTCACGTTTCCCGGTGATTAGCGAAGACAAAGATCACATTGAAGGGATTCTGATGGCGAAAGACTTGCTGCCGTTTATGCGCAGCGATGCTGAAGCCTTCAGCATGGACAAAGTGTTACGTCAGGCGGTTGTCGTTCCTGAAAGTAAGCGCGTAGACCGGATGCTGAAAGAGTTTCGCTCTCAGCGTTACCACATGGCGATCGTCATTGACGAATTCGGTGGGGTTTCCGGTCTGGTGACCATTGAAGACATCCTGGAACTGATTGTTGGTGAGATTGAAGACGAGTATGACGAAGAAGATGATATCGACTTCCGTCAGCTGAGTCGTCATACCTGGACCGTGCGCGCACTGGCTTCTATTGAAGACTTCAACGAAGCGTTCGGCACCCACTTTAGCGATGAAGAGGTTGACACTATCGGTGGTCTGGTGATGCAGGCATTTGGGCATCTTCCGGCGCGTGGCGAAACCATCGACATCGACGGTTACCAGTTCAAAGTGGCGATGGCCGACAGTCGGCGTATTATTCAGGTTCATGTCAAAATCCCGGATGACTCACCCCAGCCGAAGCTGGATGAATAAAACCGAAACTGGATAGATAACTACATGGCTTTTGCCTCATTAATTGAACGCCAGCGCATTCGCCTGCTGCTGGCGTTATTATTCGGTGCCTGCGGAACGCTGGCCTTCTCTCCTTACGACGTCTGGCCTGCGGCGATTATTTCGCTGATGGGGCTTCAGGCGTTGACCTTTAACCGCCGTCCACTCCAGTCTGCCGCTATTGGCTTTTGCTGGGGATTTGGCCTCTTTGGCAGCGGTATTAACTGGGTCTATGTCAGCATCGCGACCTTTGGCGGAATGCCTGGCCCGGTTAACATCTTCCTGGTGGTACTGCTGGCGGCGTATTTGTCGCTGTATACCGGACTGTTTGCTGGCGTGCTGTCGCGTCTGTGGCCGAAAACCACCTGGCTGCGCGTGGCGATTGCCGCCCCTGCTCTCTGGCAAGTGACCGAGTTTCTGCGCGGTTGGGTGCTGACTGGCTTCCCGTGGTTACAGTTCGGCTATAGCCAGATTGATGGCCCGTTAAAAGGGCTGGCACCGATAATGGGCGTGGAAGCCATTAACTTCCTGCTGATGATGGTTAGTGGCCTGCTGGCACTGGCGTTGGTCAAACGCAACTGGCGTCCGCTGGTGGTGGCCGTCGTGCTGTTTGCCCTTCCCTTCCCGCTGCGTTACATCCAGTGGTTTACCCCGCAACCGGAAAAAACTATTCAGGTTTCGATGGTTCAGGGCGATATTCCGCAATCGCTGAAATGGGACGGAGACCAGCTACTTAATACGCTGAAGATTTACTACAACGCAACGGCACCGCTGATGGGCAAATCATCTTTGATTATCTGGCCGGAGTCGGCGATAACCGATCTGGAAATTAATCAGCAACCGTTCCTCAAAGCTCTGGACGGTGAGTTGCGCGATAAAGGTAGCTCGCTGGTCACCGGGATTGTCGACGCGCGTCTCAATAAACAGAACCGCTACGATACCTACAACACCATCATCACACTGGGTAAAGGCGCACCGTACAGCTATGAATCAGCCGATCGCTATAACAAAAACCATCTGGTGCCGTTTGGCGAGTTTGTCCCACTGGAGTCGATACTGCGTCCGTTAGCACCGTTCTTTGATTTGCCGATGTCTTCATTCAGCCGCGGACCATATATTCAGCCACCGCTGTCGTTGAATGGCATTCAACTTACTGCGGCCATTTGCTACGAAATCATTCTCGGCGAGCAAGTGCGCGATAACTTCCGCCCGGATACCGACTATCTGCTGACTATCTCCAACGATGCGTGGTTTGGTAAGTCTATTGGTCCATGGCAGCACTTCCAGATGGCGCGAATGCGTGCGCTGGAGCTGGCGCGCCCACTGTTGCGCAGCACCAACAACGGCATTACGGCGGTGATTGGCCCGCAGGGTGAGATTCAGGCGATGATCCCGCAGTTCACCCGCGAGGTGTTAACCACTAACGTGACGCCGACTACCGGACTCACACCGTACGCACGTACCGGCAACTGGCCGCTGTGGGTGCTGACGGCACTGTTTGGTTTTGCAGCTGTGCTGATGAGTCTGCGAGCACGTAAACATTAATGTGCCTGATGTATCCGGCATGAACAAAACATACTTTCTCATTGAGTTGTGGGGCATGATTATCATGCCCTTTTTTCTTACGGTTCAGGGATACAAGCCACATCGCCATATTGGGGATGCCGAATAATTGCCTGCGGATCAAGCGAGCGCGTCCTGTCCATTTGGATTAACCTGTTCTTCGCCATAACAAATATCTTTCTACCATCCGCTGAAAAACGAAGATTATTAACGTAGCTGGCGGGATAAACGCCAATAATCTGCCCGGCATTAATATTGAGCAGGATGACATAACCTTGCAGGCCATATGACACCAACGCTAAATACTGACCGTCCGGGCTAATACCCTCAACGGAATAAACGCTCCTGCTACACCATTGCGTCATAATGCTGGCTTGTTGATCCTCAGCTCTTATACGTGAAATCCCCTGGCTATCGGCAAAAATAATCTCACCATTTTTTGGTCGGAATCCCATCGCAGAAACGACACCACGCGCATCACCTGCGGGAAAGTCTTCTTTCTGATGCGTGATGGTATTGATCCGCACGATGTTACCCCTGCCTGCTCCCGGAACCAGTAATGTTTTTTCATCCGGGGAAAGTGCCATAACCCAGGCGCCTGGTTTACCGCTCATCCCCGTCCCGTCGTATTTCTCCAGCGGGATATCCGCCACATGCTGATAAGCCACCAGATCAATCGCTGACACACTATTGCTGGTGCGATTCATCACCCAGGCTTTTGTGCCATCACGCGAGAGGATAAGGCTGTCAGGATGTGCGCCGGTGGTAATCGACTGAATAATCTCCCCCGTCGCCACGTTAATGACCGATAACGCATTCGCTTCAAATGAAGTCGCATAAATCAACTTTTCATCCAGGCTTAATGCCAGCGATCTGACGCCCTGATCTTTACAGCCACCACAATGTTTGACTGACTTTTCTTTCGCTATGGGCGCTGTAAAGGTATGCAGGATTTTCTTTTGTCCGAGGTCGAAAACAACAATGCTGTTCGTGTTTTCAATTGCGGCATACAACGTATTACCATCCCGACTGATCGCCATATCATGGATATCGGCAATCTCAGCGAGTAAATCACCACTGGCCTGCTCACGACTTACCGGAGCGGATAATGTTTCCGTGAGGGCGTTGCGCTCCTCCACTAACTGCTGCTTTTTTTGTCGTCGCTCTTGTTCAATCTCCTGCGGATAAAACGCTTCACGCAGGCTTTGCCTGACCTGTAAAACTGATTCATCAATCTGCTGCTGCACAAGCCAGATAGCCCCGGTCAGAAGAAGAGTGACCGCAACAATAATCCCGCCTTCCGTAACGAATCGGTTTTGCCCAACTAAACGCGCGCTCAGCCAACCCAACGCGCCCCCCGCAATCAGGCCGCCAATGTGGCAAGCGTTATCTATTCCTGCTTGCCGGGTACCATACAACAGTGTCAGCGCCACCATACCCAACAGAGGAAATACTCGCCGCTGGTTTTTATGGTGTGTGCCCGCACCTGAAGCAAGCTGTGTTGCTATCGCAGCGCCCGCTATTCCCATAATTGCCCCGGATGCCCCAACGCTGATGACTATCTGCTCACTTTCGCGTAACGCATAACAGGCGCTGATCAGCCCACCAAAGATGCCGGAGAATAACCAGATAATCAGGAGTCGCCATTTCCCCAGTATCCGTTCCGCCACTGTCCCCACCACCAGGAGTGCAAACATATTCATCAGCAAATGGGAAAAACTACTGTGCAGAAAAACACTGCTCAATAAGCGCCAGGATTCATCCGACAACGTGAGAGAAGCAACGTTAGCGCCGAGATGGATGAGTGCGGATTGATCGACTTCTTCATAACTCATCCATTGTGCGAGGTAACAAAATATCCCAACACAGAGCGCAAAAAGGATCAGGGTTATTGCGGGTAATTGAACATTTAACGGCTTAACCGAAGATGCAGACATAAGGTGATTCTTCCTTGAAAAGACTAGTAAAAAGCATTTTCCCGAGTGTAGTTATCATCCCGGCAAACGTCCCACACCGAAAAGTTAACACTGTCTGAAACATGACTTTTTCAAACTGAAATTACAATCGTAATTAATTCACCCCTAAGTATTTTTTGGCATGTAAGTTGCTTTATTTACTGTGTAAGCAATGAAATCAGCCGCAACGCAACCGGGTTGCACCACCACAAATCAGCGGTAGCACCAAAAAGGTGCGGTTTAAGAATTTTGCTTCGGAATGGTGCGGCGCACCTCGCAAAAATAAACAATAAAAAAGCAATATCTTTACATTTATCCAAACTAAATGTTACCTAACAAACACAACACTGCACAATAAAGTCGCAGATGATAACAACACAAACACTCACAACGGGTATCCATGCGTTTTTAACGCAGAAGATAAAGGAGTTGGATATGCAATTACGTAAACCTGCCACAGCAATCCTGGCCCTGGCGCTTTCCGCAGGACTGGCACAGGCAGATGACGCCGCCCCGGCAGCAGGCAGCACGCTGGACAAAATCGCCAAAAACGGCGTGATTGTCGTCGGTCACCGTGAATCTTCAGTACCTTTCTCTTATTACGACAATCAGCAAAAAGTGGTGGGCTACTCGCAGGATTACTCCAACGCCATTGTTGAAGCAGTGAAAAAGAAACTCAACAAACCAGACTTACAGGTGAAATTGATTCCGATCACCTCACAAAACCGTATTCCACTGCTGCAAAACGGCACTTTCGATTTTGAATGCGGTTCTACCACCAACAATGCCGAACGCCAAAAACAGGCGGCTTTCTCTAACACTATTTTCGTGGTCGGTACGCGCCTGCTGACCAAAAAGGGCGGTGATATCAAAGATTTTGCCGACCTGAAAGGCAAAGCCGTAGTCGTCACTTCCGGCACCACCTCTGAAGTTTTGCTCAACAAACTGAATGAAGAGCAAAAAATGAATATGCGCATCATCAGCGCCAAAGATCACGGTGACTCTTTCCGTACCCTGGAAAGCGGTCGTGCCGTTGCCTTTATGATGGATGATGCTCTGCTGGCCGGTGAACGTGCGAAAGCGAAGAAACCAGACAACTGGGAAATCGTCGGCAAGCCGCAGTCTCAGGAAGCCTATGGTTGCATGTTGCGTAAAGACGATCCGCAGTTCAAAAAGCTGATGGATGATACCATCGCTCAGGTGCAGACCTCCGGTGAAGCGGAAAAATGGTTTGATAAGTGGTTCAAAAATCCAATTCCGCCGAAAAACCTGAACATGAATTTCGAACTGTCAGACGAAATGAAAGCACTGTTCAAAGAACCGAATGACAAGGCACTGAACTAATTACAAGAACCAGGGGCGGAAATTCCAGCCCTCTCGATTGTTACGTAGCACGGACAGACTATACGCCTGGTGGTCGTTCCCCATCGGGCCAGAAAACCGCAATACGCTGGGTAACAATCTTCGAGGGTAGCAGTTAACGCTGCTACCCTCTTTTTTCTGGAGTAGATTTATGTCTATAGACTGGAACTGGGGTATTTTTTTACAACAAGCCCCGTTCGGCAACACCACCTATCTTGGTTGGATCTGGAGTGGCTTTCAGGTGACGATCGCTTTGTCGATCTGCGCCTGGATTATCGCTTTCCTCGTCGGTTCATTTTTCGGCATTTTACGTACCGTTCCAAACCGTTTTCTCTCCGGTCTGGGTACGTTGTATGTCGAACTGTTCCGCAACGTGCCGTTGATTGTGCAATTCTTTACCTGGTACCTGGTGATCCCGGAGCTGCTGCCAGAGAAAATCGGCATGTGGTTTAAGGCAGAGCTGGATCCCAATATTCAGTTTTTCCTTTCATCCATGCTCTGCCTGGGGCTGTTTACCGCCGCCCGTGTTTGCGAACAGGTACGCGCAGCTATTCAGTCGCTGCCGCGTGGGCAAAAAAATGCCGCGCTGGCGATGGGTCTGACGCTACCGCAGGCCTACCGCTACGTACTGCTGCCTAATGCTTATCGCGTTATCGTCCCGCCGATGACCTCAGAGATGATGAACCTGGTGAAAAACTCCGCCATCGCCTCGACTATCGGTCTGGTGGATATGGCGGCGCAGGCGGGTAAATTGCTCGATTACTCGGCCCACGCCTGGGAGTCGTTTACCGCCATTACGCTGGCGTATGTATTGATTAACGCTTTTATCATGCTGGTGATGACGCTGGTTGAACGTAAAGTTCGCCTGCCCGGCAACATGGGGGGCAAATAATGTACGAGTTTGACTGGAGTTCCATTGTTCCTTCCCTGCCATATCTGCTCGACGGGCTGGTGATCACGCTGAAAATCACCGTCACGGCAGTGGTGATTGGTATTTTGTGGGGCACCATGCTGGCGGTGATGCGCTTGTCCAGCTTTGCGCCCGTAGCGTGGTTTGCCAAAGCCTACGTTAACGTATTCCGCTCGATTCCTTTAGTTATGGTTTTGCTGTGGTTTTACCTGATCGTACCGGGTTTTCTGCAAAACGTGCTGGGATTATCACCCAAAAATGATATCCGTTTAATTTCGGCGATGGTGGCGTTTTCGATGTTTGAAGCGGCCTACTATTCAGAGATTATCCGTGCTGGTATTCAAAGTATTTCTCGTGGTCAGTCGAGCGCCGCGCTGGCGTTGGGAATGACTCACTGGCAGTCGATGAAACTGATTATTCTGCCGCAGGCGTTCCGCGCGATGGTGCCGCTGTTGCTCACTCAGGGCATCGTACTGTTTCAGGATACCTCACTGGTGTATGTGTTATCTCTGGCCGATTTCTTCCGTACCGCCTCAACCATTGGTGAGCGTGATGGTACGCAGGTTGAGATGATCCTGTTTGCCGGATTTGTTTATTTCGTTATTAGCCTTAGCGCGTCGTTGTTGGTCAGCTACTTGAAAAGAAGGACAGCATAATGATTACCCTGAAAAATGTTTCAAAATGGTATGGTCACTTTCAGGTGCTGACCGACTGCTCAACCGAAGTGAAAAAAGGCGAAGTGGTGGTGGTTTGCGGCCCGTCTGGTTCAGGCAAATCAACGCTGATTAAAACCGTCAACGGCCTCGAACCGGTGCAGCAAGGTGAAATCACCGTCGATGGCATCGTGGTTAACGACAAGAAAACCGATCTGGCGAAACTGCGTTCCCGCGTCGGGATGGTGTTTCAGCATTTCGAGCTGTTCCCCCATCTGTCGATTATCGAAAACCTGACCCTGGCGCAGGTGAAAGTGCTTAAACGCAATAAAGCGCCGGCTCGTGAAAAAGCATTGAAATTGCTGGAGCGCGTCGGGCTTTCCGCACATGCCAATAAGTTTCCGGCGCAGCTTTCCGGCGGCCAGCAGCAGCGTGTGGCGATCGCTCGCGCATTGTGCATGGATCCTATTGCCATGCTGTTCGACGAACCAACGTCGGCGCTGGATCCGGAGATGATCAACGAAGTGCTGGACGTGATGGTCGAACTGGCGAACGAAGGAATGACGATGATGGTGGTGACCCACGAAATGGGCTTTGCCCGTAAAGTGGCGAATCGGGTGATCTTTATGGACGAGGGTAAAATTGTCGAAGACTCGCCGAAAGACGCTTTCTTCGATGATCCGAAATCGGACCGCGCAAAAGACTTCCTCGCAAAAATCCTGCATTAATCACTCTGGCGCGCATACTCAATTGCGCGCCATCTCACGCTTTCTCGTTTCGTCCCTCGTATCTGTTACATCCCGGCGTTACCCTTGTCGCAAAGAAACACACAACAAGGAGCAACAATGGCACTGCCAATTCTGTTAGATTGCGACCCAGGTCATGACGACGCTATCGCAATCGTTCTCGCCCTCGCCTCACCAGAGCTTGATGTCAAAGCAATTACGTCTTCCGCCGGAAACCAGACACCAGAAAAAACCTTACGCAATGTTCTGCGTATGCTGACCTTGCTTAATCGCACCGATATTCCGGTAGCAAGCGGTGCGGTAAAACCGTTAATGCGTAATTTGATTATTGCGGACAACGTGCACGGCGAAAGCGGTCTCGACGGCCCGGCATTACCGGAACCGACGTTCGCACCGCAAAACTGTACGGCGGTGGAGCTGATGGCGAAAACGCTGCGTGAAAGTGAGGAACCTGTCACCATTGTTTCTACCGGACCGCAAACTAACGTTGCCTTGCTGCTCAATAGCCACCCGGAACTGCATAGCAAAATTGCCCGTATCGTGATTATGGGCGGCGCAATGGGGCTTGGTAACTGGACGCCTGCGGCTGAATTTAATATTTACGTTGACCCGGAAGCGGCAGAAATTGTCTTCCAGTCAGGAATTCCGGTGGTGATGGCCGGTCTGGATGTTACTCACAAAGTACAAATCCACGTTGAAGACACTGAGCGTTTCCGCGCGATTGGCAACCCTGTTTCAACCATTGTTGCCGAACTGCTGGATTTCTTCCTCGAATATCATAAAGACGAAAAATGGGGCTTTGTCGGCGCACCACTGCATGACCCATGCACCATCGCCTGGCTGTTGAAACCGGAGTTGTTTACCACTGTTGAGCGCTGGGTTGGCGTGGAAACACAAGGGAAATATACCCAGGGTATGACGGTTGTTGATTATTATTATCTGACTGGCAATAAACCGAATGCCACCGTAATGGTCGATGTTGATCGTCAGGGCTTTGTTGATTTACTGGCTGATCGTCTGAAATTTTACGCTTAATCACTCGCCGGATGACATCACGCCATCCGGCGCCACTCATTTCATTACGGCTCGAACGGGCGTCTCTGGAACTGATCATGACCACATTTCGGGCATAGCGTCAGCACTTCCGGTGTATAGATCGGGAGATGGAAGTGACATTTCTCGCAGACCAGATTTCCCAGCCCTACCACTTCTCCGCTGTGATAAACCCCGTGATGATTGAGGTCCTGGAAAACTTCGCGCCATTCAAGCTGCGTTTTATCGGTGATGTCTGCCAGCTCCTGCCACAAGCTTTCTTTAATCACCCGCATAAAGACGCTGTCAGACTCTTCTTTCAGGCTCTCTTCATAGCTCATGGCGAACTCTTCCAGGTCACGTCTGACAGCTCGCGTCAGCTCATCGACCTCGGTTCGCGTTAACTCCCCTGTTTTTATTACGCGCTCGCGCGCCTGTTCCACCAGTGCGTCGATATCACGTTCGCCATTGCGCAGGCGTTCGCTCAATGACGCGACCAGTTCACGGTAATATTGAGCAACCTTGTTCATCGTTTCATCTCCCGGGTCGTTAACTGACTATAATAATAGACGTTCTTTGTTCCTTGCTTTGCTAATACGCCCACAAACTCTGTAAATTAATGTATGAATAATCCGGGCATCATTTCAACGTCGAGTGCGCGAAAGGCTGTTTTGACGCGGGCGTTTGGGCTATGCTATGCGGATCTGAAAAACCACATCAACGCTACATTTGTAGCCGTATTGAAAACAGGACCACTGGCTGCCATGCAAGAGCAATACCGCCCGGAAGAGATAGAATCCAAAGTACAGCTTCACTGGGATGAGAAGCGCACATTTGAAGTAACCGAAGACGAGAGCAAAGAGAAGTATTACTGCCTGTCTATGCTTCCCTATCCTTCTGGTCGACTACACATGGGCCACGTTCGCAACTACACCATCGGTGACGTGATCGCCCGCTACCAGCGTATGCTGGGCAAAAACGTCCTGCAGCCAATCGGCTGGGACGCATTTGGTCTGCCTGCGGAAGGCGCGGCGGTGAAAAACAACACCGCGCCAGCACCGTGGACGTACGACAACATCGCGTATATGAAAAACCAGCTCAAAATGCTGGGCTTTGGTTATGACTGGAGCCGCGAGCTGGCGACCTGTACGCCGGAATACTACCGTTGGGAACAGAAATTCTTCACCGAACTGTATAAAAAAGGCCTGGTATATAAGAAGACTTCTGCGGTCAACTGGTGCCCGAACGACCAGACCGTACTGGCGAACGAACAAGTTATCGACGGCTGCTGCTGGCGCTGCGATACCAAAGTTGAGCGTAAAGAGATCCCGCAGTGGTTTATCAAAATCACTGCTTACGCTGACGAGCTGCTCAACGATCTGGATAAACTGGATCACTGGCCAGACACCGTTAAAACAATGCAGCGTAACTGGATCGGTCGTTCCGAAGGCGTGGAAATCACCTTCAACGTTAAGGACTATGACAACACGCTGACCGTTTACACTACCCGCCCGGACACCTTTATGGGTTGTACCTACCTGGCGGTGGCTGCGGGTCATCCGCTGGCACAGAAAGCGGCGGAAAATAATCCTGAACTGGCCGCCTTTATTGACGAATGCCGTAACACCAAAGTTGCCGAAGCTGAAATGGCGACGATGGAGAAAAAAGGCGTCGATACTGGCTTTAAAGCGGTTCACCCATTAACGGGCGAAGAAATTCCCGTTTGGGCAGCAAACTTCGTATTGATGGAATACGGCACGGGCGCAGTTATGGCGGTTCCGGGTCACGACCAGCGCGACTACGAGTTTGCCTCTAAATACGGCCTGAACATCAAACCGGTTATCCTGGCAGCTGACGGCTCTGAGCCAGATCTTTCTCAGCAAGCCCTGACTGAAAAAGGCGTGCTGTTCAACTCTGGCGAGTTTAATGGTCTTGACCATGAAGCGGCCTTCAACGCCATCGCCGATAAACTGACTGCGATGGGCGTTGGCGAGCGTAAAGTGAACTACCGCCTGCGCGACTGGGGTGTTTCTCGTCAGCGTTACTGGGGCGCGCCGATTCCGATGGTGACGCTGGAAGACGGTACCGTAATGCCGACCCCGGACGACCAGCTGCCGGTGATCCTGCCGGAAGATGTGGTGATGGACGGCATTACCAGCCCGATTAAAGCAGATCCGGAATGGGCAAAAACTACCGTTAACGGTATGCCAGCACTGCGTGAAACCGACACTTTCGACACCTTTATGGAGTCCTCCTGGTACTATGCGCGCTACACTTGCCCGGAGTACAAAGAAGGTATGCTGGATTCCAAAGCGGCTAACTACTGGCTGCCGGTGGATATTTACATTGGTGGTATCGAACACGCCATTATGCACCTGCTCTACTTCCGCTTCTTCCACAAACTGATGCGTGATGCAGGCATGGTGAACTCTGACGAACCAGCGAAACAGTTGCTGTGTCAGGGTATGGTGCTGGCAGATGCCTTCTACTATGTTGGTGAAAACGGCGAACGTAACTGGGTTTCCCCGGTTGATGCTATCGTTGAACGTGACGAGAAAGGCCGTATCGTGAAAGCGAAAGATGCGGCAGGCCATGAACTGGTTTATACCGGCATGAGCAAAATGTCCAAGTCGAAGAACAACGGTATCGACCCGCAGGTGATGGTTGAACGTTACGGCGCGGACACCGTTCGTCTGTTTATGATGTTTGCTTCTCCGGCTGATATGACTCTCGAATGGCAGGAATCCGGCGTGGAAGGGGCTAACCGCTTCCTGAAACGTGTCTGGAAACTGGTGTACGAGCACACAGCAAAAGGTGATGTTGCGGCACTGAACGTCGATGCGCTGACTGAAGATCAGAAAGCGCTGCGTCGCGATGTGCATAAAACTATCGCTAAAGTAACCGATGATATCGGCCGTCGTCAGACCTTCAACACCGCAATTGCGGCGATTATGGAGCTGATGAACAAACTGGCGAAAGCACCGACCGATGGCGAGCAGGATCGCGCCCTGATGCAGGAAGCGCTGCTGGCGGTAGTCCGTATGCTTAACCCGTTCACCCCGCACATCTGCTTCACGCTGTGGCAGGAACTGAAAGGCGAAGGCGATATCGACAACGCGCCGTGGCCGGTTGCTGACGAAAAAGCGATGGTGGAAGACTCCACGCTGGTCGTGGTGCAGGTTAACGGTAAAGTCCGTGCAAAAATCACCGTTCCGGTGGACGCAACGGAAGAACAGGTTCGCGAACGTGCTGGCCAGGAACATCTGGTAGCAAAATATCTTGATGGCGTTACTGTACGTAAAGTGATTTACGTACCAGGTAAACTCCTCAATCTGGTCGTTGGCTAAGCGCGGGAGGAAGCGTGCGATATCTGGCAACATTGTTGTTATCTCTGGCGGTGTTAATCACCGCCGGGTGTGGCTGGCATCTGCGTGACACCACGCAGGTTCCTTCCACTATGAAAGTCATGATCCTGGACTCAGGCGATCCGAACGGGCCATTAAGCCGTGCGGTGCGTAATCAGTTACGTCTGAATGGTGTCGAGTTGCTTGATAAAGAAACCACGCGTAAGGACGTTCCATCCCTGCGTTTGGGTAAAGTGAGCATCGCGAAAGATACCGCATCGGTATTCCGTAACGGTCAAACAGCAGAGTATCAGATGATCATGACGGTGAATGCGACCGTGTTGATCCCCGGCCGTGATATCTACCCGATTAGCGCCAAAGTCTTCCGTTCGTTCTTCGATAACCCGCAAATGGCGTTAGCGAAAGATAACGAACAAGACATGATCGTAAAAGAGATGTACGACCGTGCTGCCGAACAGCTGATTCGTAAGCTGCCAAGCATCCGTGCTGCGGATATTCGTTCCGACGAAGAACAGACGTCGACCACAACGGATACTCCGGCAACGCCTGCACGCGTCTCCACCACGCTGGGTAACTGATGATTCGGTTGTACCCGGAACAACTCCGCGCGCAGCTCAATGAAGGGCTGCGCGCGGCGTATCTTTTACTTGGTAACGATCCTCTGTTATTGCAGGAAAGCCAGGACGCTGTTCGTCAGGTCGCTGCGGCGCAAGGGTTCGAAGAACACCACACTTTTTCCATTGATCCCAACACCGACTGGAATGCGATTTTTTCGTTATGCCAGGCCATGAGCCTGTTTGCCAGTCGACAAACGCTATTGCTGTTGTTACCCGAAAACGGACCGAATGCGGCGATCAATGAACAACTTCTCACACTCACCGGACTTCTGCATGACGATCTACTGTTGATCGTCCGCGGTAATAAATTAAGCAAAGCGCAAGAAAATGCCGCCTGGTTTACTGCTCTTGCGAATCGCAGCGTGCAGGTGACCTGTCAGACACCGGAGCAGGCTCAGCTGCCCCGCTGGGTTGCTGCGCGCGCAAAACAGCTCAACTTAGAACTGGATGACGCTGCAAATCAGGTGCTCTGCTACTGTTATGAAGGTAACCTGCTGGCGCTGGCCCAGGCACTGGAGCGTTTATCGCTACTCTGGCCGGACGGCAAACTGACATTACCGCGCGTTGAACAGGCGGTGAATGATGCCGCGCATTTCACCCCTTTTCATTGGGTTGATGCTTTGTTGATGGGAAAAAGTAAGCGCGCGTTGCATATTCTTCAGCAACTGCGTCTGGAAGGCAGCGAACCGGTTATTTTGTTGCGCACATTACAACGTGAACTGTTGTTACTGGTTAACCTGAAACGCCAGTCTGCCCATACGCCACTGCGTGCGTTGTTTGATAAGCATCGGGTATGGCAGAACCGCCGGGGCATGATGAGCGAGGCGTTAAATCGCTTAAGCCAGCCGCAGTTACGTCAGGCCGTGCAACTCCTGACACGAACGGAACTCACCCTCAAACAAGATTACGGTCAGTCAGTGTGGGCAGAGCTGGAAGGGTTATCTCTTCTGTTGTGCCATAAACCCCTGGCGGACGTATTTATCGACGGTTGATATGAAATCTTTACAGGCTCTGTTTGGCGGCACCTTTGATCCGGTGCACTATGGTCATCTTAAACCCGTGGAAACGCTGGCGAATTTGATTGGTCTGACGCGGGTCACAATCATCCCTAATAATGTTCCTCCGCATCGTCCCCAGCCGGAAGCGAACAGCGTGCAGCGTAAACACATGCTTGAACTGGCGATTGCCGACAAGCCATTATTTACTCTTGATGAACGCGAGCTAAAGCGCAATGCCCCCTCTTACACTGCGCAAACACTGAAAGAGTGGCGGCAGGAGCAAGGACCGGACGTGCCGCTGGCGTTTATTATTGGTCAGGATTCATTGCTGACCTTTCCGACCTGGTACGAATACGAAACGATACTCGACAATGCACATTTGATCGTCTGTCGGCGTCCAGGTTACCCACTTGAAATGGCACAACCGCAATACCAGCAATGGCTGGAAGATCATTTGACACATAACCCGGAAGATCTTCACCTTCAGCCTGCCGGTAAAATTTATCTGGCTGAAACGCCGTGGTTTAACATCTCGGCGACCATCATCCGCGAACGTTTGCAAAACGGTGAATCGTGTGAGGATTTATTACCGGAACCGGTACTGACTTACATTAACCAACAAGGCTTGTATCGCTGATACCTGTCGTTACGGAGGGCATGATGCGACTGTGGTTAATTCGTCATGGTGAAACGCAAGCGAATGTCGATGGTCTGTACAGCGGTCATGCGCCCACACCCCTGACCGCGCGCGGTATTGAGCAAGCGCAAAATCTGCATACGCTGCTACATGATGTTTCCTTTGACCTGGTTTTATGCAGTGAACTGGAACGGGCACAGCATACCGCGCGACTGGTTCTTAGTGACCGCCAGCACCCCGTTCATATCATCCCTGAACTCAATGAAATGTTTTTTGGCGACTGGGAGATGCGACATCATCGTGACCTCATGCAAGAAGATGCCGAAAACTATAGCGCGTGGTGCAATGACTGGCAGCATGCTATCCCCACGAACGGTGAAGGATTTCAGGCATTTTCGCAACGTGTGGAACGATTTATCGCAAGGCTTAGTGAATATCAGCACTATCAGAATATTTTAGTCGTCAGCCATCAGGGCGTACTGAGTCTGTTAATTACTCGTTTAATTGGTATGCCTGCCGAGTCTATGTGGCATTTCCGCGTTGACCAGGGGTGTTGGAGCGCCATTGATATCAACCAAAAATTCGCGACGCTACGCGTCCTCAATAGCCGTGCCATCGGGGTCGAGAATGCATGACTTTTCTGTTTTTTTACGGGTAAGCCGCAACGACCATTGACAGCCCCGGGCAGGCTGATATTCTCCGCAGCCAGACTTTTTCCGCCAGACACGACTTTGTAGAAATTGTTTTACAAAAATGGCGATGCAATCTGCGGCGCGGGGTGGGATGATAGCCCACTTTCGAAAGCCGATTCGGCGACAATTGTCCCGAAATCGCCTCTGGTTCAGGTATACTGACAGACCATTTTTATCTATTTGATTCACCCAGGGGGAAAACTTGCAGGGTAAAGCACTCCAGGATTTTGTTATCGACAAAATTGATGACCTCAAAGGTCAGGACATCATCGCCTTAGACGTTCAGGGCAAATCCAGCATCACCGACTGCATGATCATCTGTACGGGTACGTCCAGCCGCCATGTTATGTCCATTGCTGATCACGTTGTGCAGGAGTCTCGCGCAGCGGGCCTGTTACCGCTCGGCGTAGAAGGTGAAAACAGCGCCGACTGGATTGTCGTGGATTTGGGCGATGTGATTGTCCATGTCATGCAGGAAGAGAGCCGTCGCCTGTATGAACTGGAAAAACTCTGGAGTTAATGCGTGAAGCTGCAACTTGTCGCCGTGGGAACGAAAATGCCGGACTGGGTACAAACCGGTTTTACCGAGTACCTGCGTCGTTTTCCGAAAGATATGCCCTTCGAGCTGATTGAAATTCCGGCCGGAAAACGCGGCAAGAATGCGGACATCAAGCGCATACTCGACAAAGAGGGTGAGCAGATGTTGGCGGCCGCAGGCAAAAACCGCATTGTCACCCTCGATATTCCAGGCAAGCCCTGGGATACGCCGCAGTTAGCCGCTGAGCTGGAACGCTGGAAGCTGGATGGTCGCGACGTCAGTCTACTGATTGGCGGGCCTGAAGGGTTGTCGCCTGCCTGTAAAGCGGCGGCGGAGCAGAGCTGGTCGCTGTCGGCACTTACCCTTCCCCATCCGCTGGTTCGCGTGCTGGTCGCAGAGAGTCTGTACCGGGCGTGGAGCATCACCACCAACCATCCTTATCACCGTGAGTGATAAGTGAGCTTTGAGTAGAAAACGCAGCGGATGAAACTACAGAACTCTTTTCGCGACTATACGGCAGAGTCCGCGCTGTTTGTGCGCCGGGCGCTGGTCGCCTTTTTGGGGATTTTGCTGCTGACCGGCGTGCTTATCGCCAACCTGTATAATCTGCAAATTGTTCGCTTTACCGACTACCAGACCCGCTCTAATGAAAACCGCATTAAGCTGGTGCCTATCGCACCCAGCCGCGGCATTATCTACGACCGTAACGGTATCCCTCTGGCTCTCAACCGCACTATCTACCAGATAGAAATGATGCCGGAGAAAGTCGATAACGTGCAGCAAACGCTGGACGCTTTGCGCAGCGTGGTTGATCTGACCGATGATGATATTGCTGCATTCCGAAAAGAGCGCGCACGTTCACACCGTTTCACCTCTATTCCGGTGAAAACTAACCTGACCGAAGTACAAGTAGCTCGCTTTGCCGTCAATCAGTACCGTTTTCCTGGCGTCGAAGTTAAAGGCTATAAACGTCGTTACTATCCTTACGGTTCAGCGTTGACCCACGTCATCGGCTATGTGTCGAAAATCAACGATAAAGACGTCGAACGCCTGAATAATGACGGCAAACTGGCCAACTATGCGGCAACGCATGATATCGGTAAGCTGGGCATTGAGCGTTACTATGAAGACGTGCTGCACGGTCAGACCGGTTATGAAGAGGTTGAAGTTAACAACCGTGGGCGTGTTATCCGCCAGTTAAAAGAAGTACCACCGCAGGCCGGACACGATATTTACCTGACGCTGGATCTCAAACTCCAGCAATATATTGAAACGCTGCTGGCGGGTAGCCGCGCAGCTGTGGTAGTCACCGATCCGCGTACCGGTGGGGTGTTGGCGCTGGTTTCCACGCCTAGTTATGACCCAAACCTGTTTGTTGACGGTATCTCCAGCAAAGATTATTCCGCCTTGCTGAACGACCCGAATACACCGCTGGTGAACCGCGCCACACAGGGGGTTTATCCTCCCGCGTCTACAGTTAAACCCTATGTGGCGGTTTCGGCATTGAGCGCCGGAGTGATCACGCGCAATACGACGTTGTTTGACCCCGGCTGGTGGCAACTTCCAGGTTCGGAAAAACGTTATCGTGACTGGAAAAAATGGGGCCACGGGCGTCTGAATGTCACAAGATCGCTGGAAGAATCTGCGGATACCTTCTTCTATCAGGTGGCCTACGATATGGGGATCGATCGCCTCTCCGAATGGATGGGTAAATTCGGTTATGGTCATTACACCGGTATCGACCTGGCGGAAGAACGTTCCGGCAACATGCCTACCCGCGAATGGAAACAGAAACGCTTTAAAAAACCGTGGTATCAGGGTGACACCATTCCGGTTGGTATCGGTCAGGGTTACTGGACAGCGACCCCAATCCAGATGAGTAAGGCACTGATGATCCTGATTAATGACGGTATCGTGAAGGTTCCGCATTTGCTGATGAGCACCGCCGAAGACGGCAAACAGGTGCCATGGGTACAACCGCATGAACCGCCCGTCGGCGATATTCATTCCGGTTACTGGGAGCTGGCGAAAGACGGTATGTACGGTGTTGCTAACCGCCCTAACGGTACGGCGCATAAATATTTTGCCAGCGCACCGTACAAAATTGCGGCGAAATCCGGTACCGCTCAGGTCTTCGGTCTGAAAGCGAACGAAACCTATAATGCGCACAAAATTGCCGAGCGTTTACGTGACCACAAACTGATGACCGCCTTTGCGCCATACAACAATCCGCAAGTGGCTGTCGCCATGATTCTGGAGAACGGTGGCGCGGGTCCGGCGGTTGGTACGCTGATGCGCCAGATCCTCGACCACATTATGCTGGGTGATAACAACACCGATCTGCCTGCGGAAAATCCAGCGGTTGCCGCAGCGGAGGACCATTAATCATGACAGATAATCCGAATAAAAAAACATTCTGGGATAAAGTCCATCTCGATCCCACAATGCTGCTGATCTTACTGGCATTGCTGGTTTACAGCGCCCTGGTTATCTGGAGCGCCAGCGGTCAGGATATTGGCATGATGGAGCGTAAAATCGGCCAGATTGCGATGGGTCTGGTCATCATGGTGGTGATGGCGCAAATTCCTCCACGCGTTTATGAAGGCTGGGCCCCCTATCTCTATATCATCTGTATTATTTTGCTGGTGGCGGTAGATGCTTTCGGTGCCATCTCTAAAGGCGCTCAACGCTGGCTGGACCTCGGTATTGTTCGTTTTCAACCGTCGGAAATTGCCAAGATAGCCGTACCGTTGATGGTTGCACGCTTTATCAACCGCGACGTTTGCCCACCTTCATTGAAGAATACAGCTATCGCGCTGGTGCTGATATTTATGCCCACGCTGCTGGTGGCTGCACAGCCTGACCTGGGAACATCAATCCTCGTTGCGCTTTCCGGCCTGTTTGTACTGTTCCTCTCTGGCCTTAGCTGGCGTCTGATTGGCGTCGCAGTAGTGCTGGTAGCGGCGTTCATTCCGATTCTGTGGTTCTTCCTGATGCATGATTACCAGCGCCAGCGCGTAATGATGCTCCTGGACCCGGAATCAGACCCACTCGGCGCAGGCTATCACATTATTCAGTCTAAAATTGCTATTGGCTCCGGCGGATTACGCGGCAAAGGCTGGCTGCACGGCACTCAGTCACAGCTTGAATTTCTCCCCGAACGCCATACCGACTTTATCTTCGCGGTACTGGCGGAAGAGCTGGGATTAGTGGGCATTTTGATTCTGCTCGCTCTCTACATTCTGCTGATCATGCGCGGGCTGTGGATAGCAGCCAGAGCGCAAACCACCTTTGGTCGCGTCATGGCTGGCGGCTTAATGCTGATATTATTCGTTTATGTCTTCGTAAATATTGGTATGGTAAGCGGTATTCTGCCGGTTGTAGGGGTTCCGCTCCCACTGGTCAGTTATGGAGGATCGGCGCTAATTGTGCTGATGGCTGGGTTCGGGATTGTAATGTCAATCCACACCCACAGGAAAATGTTGTCGAAAAGCGTGTAAGAGGTGCGCAATGCGTAAGCAGTGGCTCGGGATCTGCATCGCGGCAGGAATGCTCGCGGCATGTACAAGCGATGATGGTCAGCAACAGACGGTAAGTGTACCGCAGCCTGCGGTATGTAACGGCCCCATAGTTGAAATTAGCGGGGCAGACCCGCGTTTCGAACCACTGAACGCGACGGCAAATCAGGATTACCAGCGCGACGGTAAAAGCTACAAAATCGTGCAGGATCCGTCTCGATTTAGCCAGGCGGGACTGGCGGCAATCTATGATGCCGAACCCGGCAGTAACCTGACGGCCTCTGGCGAAGCTTTCGATCCGACACAGTTGACGGCGGCCCATCCAACGCTTCCAATCCCCAGCTACGCCAGAATCACTAACCTGGCTAACGGGCGAATGATCGTGGTGCGCATTAATGATCGCGGCCCTTATGGCAACGACCGCGTGATTTCGCTTTCTCGCGCGGCAGCTGACCGTCTTAACACGTCAAACAACACCAAAGTTCGTATCGATCCGATTATTGTCGCCCAGGATGGTTCGCTTTCTGGTCCTGGTATGGCTTGTACCACAGTCGCCAAACAGACTTACGCCCTGCCAGCACCTCCCGATTTAAGCGGTGGCGCGGGAACAAGTTCAGTGCCTGTCCCGCAGGGTGACATTCTTCCGGTCAGTAATTCGACGCTAAAAAGCGAAGATCCGACCGGCGCGCCGGTAACCAGCAGCGGTTTCCTCGGCGCACCAACGACCTTAGCGCCTGGTGTACTGGAAGGCAGCGAACCGACGCCTGCGCCACAGCCCGTTGTTACAGCTCCGTCGACAACGCCTGCAACCTCACCTGCAATGGTGACACCGCAAGCCGCCTCGCAAAGCGCCAGCGGCAACTTTATGGTGCAAGTCGGGGCCGTTAGCGATCAGGCTCGTGCGCAACAGTACCAACAGCAACTGGGACAGAAGTTCGGCGTCCCCGGTCGCGTAACTCAAAATGGCGCGGTCTGGCGGATCCAGCTTGGCCCATTCGCCAGCAAAGCCGAAGCCAGTACCTTGCAGCAACGTTTGCAAACCGAAGCCCAATTACAGTCATTTATTACCACCGCGCAGTAGCGTAAAGCAGGCATCTGATGTGTCAATTTCTGTAAATGACGTTAACAAAGTCACGCGGAAAGTCAGATGCCTGCCGGTAGTGCATTTGCTATAGTAGGGCACTTTTTTTAATTCCATCACGGATGTCGTAGTTCAGACCATGAATACCATTTTTTCCGCTCGTATCATGAAGCGCCTGGCGCTCACCACGGCTCTTTGCACAGCCTTTATCTCTGCTGCACATGCCGATGACCTGAATATCAAAACCATGATCCCGGGTGTACCGCAGATCGACGCGGAGTCCTACATCCTGATTGACTACAACTCCGGCAAAGTACTCGCCGAACAGAACGCTGATGTCCGCCGCGATCCTGCCAGCCTGACCAAAATGATGACCAGTTACGTTATCGGCCAGGCAATGAAAGCCGGTAAATTTAAAGAAACTGATTTAGTCACTATCGGCAACGACGCATGGGCCACCGGTAACCCGGTGTTTAAAGGTTCTTCGCTGATGTTCCTCAAACCGGGCATGCAGGTTCCGGTTTCTCAGCTGATCCGCGGTATTAACCTGCAATCGGGTAACGATGCTTGTGTCGCCATGGCCGATTTTGCCGCTGGTAGCCAGGACGCTTTTGTTGGCTTGATGAACAGCTACGTTAACGCCCTGGGCCTGAAAAATACCCACTTCCAGACGGTACACGGTCTGGATGCTGATGGTCAGTACAGCTCCGCGCGAGATATGGCGCTGATCGGCCAGGCGTTGATCCGTGACGTACCGAATGAATACTCGATCTATAAAGAAAAAGAATTTACGTTTAACGGTATTCGCCAGCTGAACCGTAACGGCCTGTTATGGGATAACAGCCTGAATGTCGACGGCATCAAAACCGGACACACTGACAAAGCAGGGTACAACCTTGTTGCTTCTGCGACTGAAGGCCAGATGCGCTTGATCTCTGCGGTGATGGGCGGACGTACTTTTAAAGGCCGTGAAGCCGAAAGTAAAAAATTGCTAACCTGGGGCTTCCGTTTCTTCGAAACCGTTAACCCACTGAAAGTAGGTAAAGAGTTCGCCTCTGAACCGGTTTGGTTTGGTGATTCTGATCGCGCTTCGTTAGGGGTTGATAAAGACGTGTACCTGACCATTCCGCGTGGTCGCATGAAAGATCTGAAAGCCAGCTATGTGCTGAACAGCAGTGAATTGCATGCGCCGCTGCAAAAGAATCAGGTCGTCGGAACTATCAACTTCCAGCTTGATGGCAAAACGATCGAACAACGCCCGCTGGTTGTGCTGCAAGAAATACCGGAAGGTAACTTCTTCGGCAAAATCATTGATTACATTAAATTAATGTTCCATCACTGCTTTGGTTAAAAATTGAACACTTGAAAGTGTAATTTCCGTCCCCATATACTAAGCATCAGTAAAAAACTCCCGCCTTCTGGCGGGAGTTGCTATTTAATTACGTTACGCCGGAGCTGACATGAAAACCAAACTTAACGAACTGCTTGAATTCCCTACTCCTTTTACTTACAAAGTTATGGGGCAGGCGTTACCTGAGCTGGTTGATCAGGTGGTTGAAGTGGTACAGCGCCATGCGCCAGGTGACTACACCCCAACGGTAAAACCAAGCAGCAAAGGCAACTACCACTCGGTATCTATCACTATCAACGCCACTCATATCGAGCAGGTTGAAACACTGTATGAAGAACTGGGCAAAATCGATATTGTCCGCATGGTTCTGTAACTCGCTTCTCCGTTACCCGGCTCCTGGTCGGGTAACTCCCCTCTCCTCGCTGTGATATACTTTTCCCCCACTTTTACTCATTCTCCACGGAGATGCCGTTTTGTATCAGGATAAAATTCTTGTCCGCCAGCTCGGTCTTCAGCCTTACGAGCCAATCTCCCAGGCTATGCATGAATTCACCGATACCCGCGATGATAGTACCCTTGATGAAATCTGGCTGGTCGAGCACTATCCGGTATTCACCCAAGGGCAGGCAGGAAAGGCGGAGCATATTTTAATGCCGGGTGATATTCCGGTGATCCAGAGCGATCGCGGTGGGCAGGTGACTTATCACGGGCCGGGGCAACAGGTGATGTATGTGTTGCTTAACCTGAAACGCCGTAAACTCGGTGTGCGTGAACTGGTGACCTTGCTTGAGCAAACAGTGGTGAATACCCTGGCTGAACTGGGTATAGAAGCGCATCCTCGGGCTGACGCGCCTGGTGTCTATGTCGGGGAAAAGAAAATTTGCTCACTGGGTTTACGTATTCGACGCGGTTGTTCATTCCACGGTCTGGCATTAAACGTCAATATGGATCTTTCACCATTTTTACGTATTAATCCTTGTGGGTATGCAGGAATGGAAATGGCTAAAATATCACAATGGAAACCCGAAGCGACGACTAATAATATTGCACCACGTTTACTGGAAAATATTTTAGCGCTACTAAACAATCCTGACTTCGAATATATTACCGCTTAATTCCATACATCAATGGCCCAATTTACACTGGGTCATTACTCATAATACCTGCTAATGCTTTACATCTCCTTCGCGTTTGTATATTTTCTTTATCACTTGCAGAAATGCGATGCTACGCCTTGCTCCGTAGCTCACCCAATTGGTTAACTCATTGAAATAATTACCATGGTGAGCAAAAGCGTTCCGTCCCAATTAGACATAAGATTATTGTGATTTTTATAAATATTATTTTTCCATGAATAAAATTTGAGTAAGTGCGTGGATAGTAATAATCAAATTGAACCCTGTTTAAGTAGAAAATCGTCAGAAGGTAAACCACAAATATTTACAACCTTACGAAATATTGATCTTACTCTTCTGACTATTTTGAAGTTGCATATGTCCATAAAGGAATCGTTAATGCAGCGAAAGTGCTTAATCTGCCCCCCCTCGGCAATCTATCAGCCTATTCAGAAACTGCGCGTTATATTCCCTGACCTATTGTTTATTCGCAAAGGCCAGGGGGTCACTCCTACCGCATTTGCGATGCATCTATATGAGTCTATCACTCAGGGACTTGAGTCCATTCTTGGCGCGCTGGATATCGAAGGAAGCTATGATAAGCAACGGACGATAACTATTGCGCCCTCCCCCTCGGTCGGGGCCCAGGTCCTTCCTGTCATCTATCGGGCGATTAAAACTCACTATCCACAGCTTTTACTGCGCAACCCGCCCATCGGCGGCGCGGAAAACCAACTCTGTCAGTTTCAAACCGATCTCATCACCGATAACATGTTTTGCACAGGACCATAGATGTTATCCGTAATGCATTTTGAAAAAGTATTGTTACAGCCAGATCACAGCGCAGAACGATAAAATGGCACAATCCAACAACAATTTTACATTTTCGCGACCGCTTTGGCTGCTTTCAGGTCCGTTTCAATGATATACTGCCAGTCGTTAATTCAAAAATAGTTGATAATTACAACAATCTATTGAATTGAAACGCTTTCCTTCGTAATTCGCAACTGGAACACGCACGCTATGAGTAAACCCATTGTGATGGAACGCGGTGTTAAATACCGCGATGCCGATAAGATGGCCCTTATCCCGGTTAAAAACGTGGCAACAGAGCGCGAAGCCCTGCTGCGCAAGCCGGAATGGATGAAAATCAAGCTTCCAGCGGACTCTACACGTATCCAGGGCATCAAAGCCGCAATGCGCAAAAATGGCCTGCATTCTGTCTGCGAGGAAGCCTCCTGCCCTAACCTGGCGGAATGCTTTAACCACGGCACAGCAACGTTTATGATCCTCGGCGCTATTTGTACCCGCCGTTGCCCGTTCTGTGACGTTGCCCACGGTCGCCCGGTAGCTCCTGATGCCAATGAACCAGTGAAACTGGCGCAGACCATTGCCGATATGGCGCTGCGTTATGTGGTTATCACCTCCGTTGACCGTGATGACCTGCGCGATGGCGGTGCCCAGCACTTTGCGGATTGCATTACTGCCATTCGGGAAAAAAGCCCGCAAATCAAAATTGAAACTCTGGTGCCGGATTTCCGCGGTCGTATGGATCGTGCTCTGGATATTCTGACTGCAACGCCACCAGATGTGTTCAACCATAACCTGGAAAACGTACCGCGTATTTACCGTCAGGTACGGCCTGGTGCAGATTACAACTGGTCGCTTAAGCTGCTGGAACGCTTTAAAGAAGCGCATCCGGAAATCCCGACCAAGTCTGGTCTGATGGTGGGACTGGGTGAAACCAATGAAGAAATTATTGAGGTAATGCGCGACCTGCGCCGTCATGGTGTGACGATGCTAACGCTGGGGCAATATTTGCAGCCAAGCCGCCATCACCTGCCGGTTCAACGTTACGTTAGCCCGGATGAGTTCGACGAAATGAAAGCCGAAGCGCTGGCGATGGGCTTTACCCATGCTGCATGCGGTCCGTTTGTCCGCTCTTCTTACCACGCCGATTTGCAGGCGAAAGGGATGGAAGTTAAGTAATCCTGTAATAATTACTTACATCTGTCTGATAAAAAACCCGCTTTTTGAAGCGGGTTTTTGTATCGAACAAGATATTGAGGGAGCGTCCTGCTCGCCACGTCACTCTTTATGAGAGAGCTTTTCAGCCTGAAGATCAACGTCTGCGCCTTTTTTCGCCGCAGCATCGTCATCATTCATCGCCTTCTTGAACCCTTTAATGGCCGCTCCAAGGTCTCCGCCCAGCGTACGTAACTTCTTAGTCCCAAACAGCAGAACGACCAGCGCCGCAACTACCAGCAGTTTGGTAATACTAATCTCACCCATAGATACCTTCTTGACATATAACCGGCAACAGAACGCGCCTTAAAAACCAGAGAATATTAACGGTCATTCGACGCGCGCACACAATAGCAATCTGTAACAAGGTGAATCAAGCGCCGAGTAAAAAAACATCATAATAATTGTGGCGGCGCAAAGCGACGGTTGTTTAAGACGGGCAGTTGCGCGCGTACCTGACGCACACGTTCGGGCGTCACTTCCGCCTAATGAGTGCAGGCATTTCTGACGCTGCCGCAATGGTGACGCCAAAGGGATCTATAATCCGGCTTTGCCCGATATTTTTGTTCCCGCACTCCCCCGCCGCCACCATATAACAGGTGGTATCCAGCGCACGAGCGGCAAGCAACGTTGACCAGTGATGCTCTTTGAGCGGCCCACGAACCCAGGCGGCAGGAAGTACCAGGATTTCAGCTCCCTGTAATGCCTGTGCCAGCGCCAGCTCTGGAAAGCGTAAGTCATAACAGGTCATCAGACCGACCTTCATCCCTTCCACCTCCAGTAACGGAGCTATTTCATCACCAGCATCAACATGGCGTGATTCCTGAATGGCAAATGCATCATAGAGATGCAGTTTGGCATAACGGGCGACGATGTTTCCTGCCTGTAGCGCCACCAGCATATTCCATGCACGCCCCGGTGTTGAAGGAACATGAATCGTCAGAATTGTCGTCATCATGTTACGTTTACTTTCTCGCCGTAAACGGCCGAGGAATTCGCCTTCCAGCAGCTGTGCTGATTTAACCGAAAGATCCGCATCATGATCATCACGCGCCAGTAATGCTTCCGGCAGGACAAACAGCGAAACCTCGTTTTCCGCCGCCTGCACCATCAACGAGGCACAAATCTCAGCGTTCTTTTCCCACACAGATGTAACAGCAAACTGTCCTGCGGCAACCAGCATTGCCACCTCCTGTCAGAGTCGTAAAATTCGCCAACGGCGATTATTCGGCGTTACACTTATCACTCATACAAATCAAATAGCAGGATTTTGCAGTGTTACAACTTCTTTTAGCAGTTTTTATTGGCGGTGGTACGGGAAGCGTGGCGAGATGGCTGTTAAGTATGCGATTTAACCCGCTGCATCAGGCGATTCCGTTGGGGACGCTGGCAGCAAACCTGATTGGGGCATTCATCATAGGAATGGGATTCGCCTGGTTCAGCAGGATGACGAACATTGATCCAGTGTGGAAAGTATTAATCACCACCGGATTTTGTGGCGGTCTAACAACCTTCTCAACATTTTCGGCAGAAGTGGTGTTTTTGTTACAAGAGGGCCGCTTTGGCTGGGCGTTACTGAACGTTTTCGTCAATCTTTTGGGGTCTTTTGCCATGACCGCACTGGCTTTCTGGCTGTTTTCGGCCTCAACCGCACACTAAAGACCAAAAAAAACCCGCTGATTAAGCGGGTTTTGAATTCTTGCTGACGTATCTTACAGAGCGATTACGTTTGCAGCAGAAGGGCCTTTGGCACCGTTAGTGATTTCGAACTCTACGCGCTGACCTTCAGCAAGAGTTTTAAAACCATTAGTCTGGATTGCAGAGAAGTGTACGAACACGTCTTTGCTGCCGTCTTCCGGAGTAATGAAACCGAATCCTTTGGACTCATTAAACCACTTAACGTTACCTTTAATCTTAGACATCAAAATTACCTTTACATGAAAAATAGACACAAATGCTGTGTCGGTTACCAGTACACCAATTGTGGTACGCTTTGTCCAGTGCAACTTTACTAAAAAGTGATAAAAGTCGCGTTATTTTTGATGTTAATTATTTTACTGGTTGATTTTAAAGGATTTACTAAAACTTCATTTGTCTCAAAACTGAAAGCGCATCCAGGCAAAGTACACATTGCCATTGTTGTAGGTACCCGGAATGTAGGTCATCTGAAACGTCGCGGGGCCATACCCCACAGAGGCCAATGGCAGTAGAACCGGAAGAGGGATGTAATTCCAGTTATCGCGCGCCGTTACGCCAGCGGTAAATCCCAGGCCTAAATGAAAATTTTCATCCGCCAGCGGTCGCCAGGTACTTTCCCATCCGTATCCGGCAATCGGTTCCCATTTGTTCCACGAGTCCTTAAATGCCATGGCATACAGGCCATGCCAGTTTCCTTTTTCATCCCAACGCGACTGACCAAAACCGCCGCCCCACGGTCGCTCGTTATAGCGATCGGTTTTTTCTTTGTCGTAAGCAAAACGTGCATGCCAGGTGATGGCAGGAATATATAAATCATAATGTTCTGGCTGTTGCCAGGTTTGTGCAATATTTTCTCTAAACGTTGTCATCCACTCATCAGCGTTAGCAAAAACTTTACCAACACTGATTAACTGAATAAAAACAAAGAAAAATATAGCGACATATTTACTCACGTTCATTTGTGACCATTAAACATTTATCAAAAATCTACTACTAACATAGCAAAGCTACAATTAACATAACCTCAATAGTCCCAACATGAAGAATAATATGAATAGCTGCCCTATTTATTTCCGCTAGTTCAAGATAAATATTTCCGCGCATCGATTAAAGACGACGCATCGTTTTCTGCGATGGGAATAGTCATAAAAGAAAAACCAAGTCGTTTCTGATAACAAAATACAACCGATAAAAATTACTTTATTTTTTAATAAGATATAAAAAATATCTTAACGAAAAATATATTATGTATCGTCAACTCATGCTCATGAAAGATTATTTTTTGAGCACACAACCGCAGCTAACACCTTACAATTAACAAATTTGCATCAATCCACCATCAATTTACACACATTATTATGTGATATTTGCCAACCGCTAAATATGCGTTTTGTTATCTACGCATAAAAACAGCAACTTCAATGTCTTAATGGCAGTTTTTCTTGATTTTAATCAGCATTCACCGCCAATTTATTGGGCATATTTTTTCCTTAACTTTTAGGAATTTTTTATTATTTACTTTGGGGCCTGGAGACAGGAAAAATTATGCTGACATTCATTGAACTCCTTATTGGGGTTGTGGTTATTGTGGGTGTAGCTCGCTACATCATTAAAGGGTATTCTGCCACTGGCGTGTTATTTGTCGGTGGCCTGTTATTGCTGATTATCAGTGCCATTATGGGGCACAAAGTGTTACCGTCCAGCCAGGCTTCAACAGGCTACAGCGCCACGGATATCGTTGAATACGTTAAAATATTGCTAATGAGCCGCGGCGGCGACCTCGGCATGATGATTATGATGCTGTGTGGCTTTGCCGCTTACATGACCCATATCGGCGCGAATGATATGGTGGTCAAGCTGGCGTCAAAACCATTGCAGTATATTAACTCCCCTTACCTTCTGATGATTGCCGCCTATTTTGTTGCCTGTCTGATGTCACTGGCTGTCTCTTCCGCAACCGGTCTGGGTGTTTTGCTGATGGCAACCCTGTTTCCGGTGATGGTAAACGTTGGTATCAGTCGTGGCGCAGCTGCTGCCATTTGTGCCTCCCCGGCGGCGATTATTCTCGCACCGACTTCAGGAGATGTGGTGCTGGCGGCGCAGGCTTCCGAAATGTCGCTGATTGACTTCGCCTTCAAAACAACGCTGCCTATCTCAATTGCTGCAATTATCGGCATGGCAATCGCCCACTTCTTCTGGCAACGTTATCTGGATAAAAAAGAGCACATCTCTCATGAAATGTTAGATGTCAGTGAAATCACCACCACTGCCCCTGCGTTTTATGCCATTTTGCCGTTCACGCCGATCATCGGAGTGCTGATTTTTGACGGCAAATGGGGTCCGCAATTACACATCATCACTATTCTGGTGATTTGTATGCTAATTGCCTCCATTCTGGAGTTCATCCGCAGCTTTAATACCCAGAAAGTTTTCTCTGGTCTGGAAGTGGCTTATCGCGGTATGGCAGATGCATTTGCTAACGTGGTGATGCTGCTGGTTGCCGCTGGGGTATTCGCTCAGGGGCTTAGCACCATCGGCTTTATTCAAAGTCTGATTTCTATCGCTACCTCGTTTGGTTCGGCGAGTATCATCCTGATGCTGGTATTGGTGATCCTGACAATGCTGGCGGCAGTCACGACCGGTTCAGGCAATGCGCCGTTTTATGCGTTTGTTGAGATGATCCCGAAACTGGCGCACTCTTCCGGCATTAACCCGGCGTATTTGACTATCCCGATGCTGCAGGCGTCAAACCTGGGCCGTACCCTTTCGCCCGTTTCTGGCGTAGTCGTTGCGGTTGCCGGGATGGCGAAGATCTCGCCGTTTGAAGTCGTAAAACGCACCTCGGTGCCGGTGCTTGTTGGTTTGGTGATTGTTATCGTTGCTACAGAGCTGATGGTGCCAGGAACGGCAGCAGCGGTCACAGGCAAGTAAATAGTAATGCCGGAGGCAAGTTTCCTCCGGCTTTATCATGTCACCCACTGTGGTATATGCGTTGCGGTCTGCCAACTTTGCCGTGAACAATTTCAGCAATAATCAGATGGCGGCTGGCGCAATATTCAAGATAACGCCTGGCAGTGGTGCGGCTGATGGTCAGTGCCTGCGCCACCGTTTCTGCCGTATGTTGCACACCAGGCTCTTTGAACAGTTTTCGCACCGCGTTTAGCGTCAAGGGGTCAATGCCGGTCGGCAGTTCGTCTTTGGGTTCACCGCGAGCATAGGCATTAAACATCTCATCAATTTGCTTCTGGCTGGCGCTATCAATACTTTCCAGCATATGTTTACGCTGGCGGAAACGGGTTAGCGTTTGCCCCAACCGTTCATAGGCAATGGGCTTAATGAGATAATCAAATACACCACAACGTACGGCTTCAGACACCGTTTCCATATCGCTGGCTGCAGTGGTAAACACCACGTCGCCGGGATAATGCGCCTGCACCAGTTCATGCAGTAAATTAATCCCTCTACCGTCAGGAAGATAGTTATCAAGCAAGATTAGCCCCGGCTTAAAACGCTCGATCATCATTCGGGCCTGCGCCAGGTTTCCCGCCAGTAATATCTGGCTGAATCCGGGAATGTGACGAATATATTCCGCATGCATCTCTGCCAGCGGCGTTTCGTCCTCAACGATCAATAGGGTTAATGGAGCTGTCATTAGGTTTCACTTTCGGAATATAGATTGAAAATAAGGTACCGCAGGGATCATTATCTTCGAGAGTGATAACACCACCGCAGCGCGTTACGTAGCTGGCAATCAAGTACAACCCAATGCCATGTTCACCGGGCTCGTCAGCACGCGTACTGACACCCTGCTCAAATATTTTGTCTCGTAGAGACTCTGGAACGCCGCAGCCCTGATCGGCGACTTCAATCACCACATCATCGCCTTCATCGCTGAGGAATAATTCAACGATCTTGTTTCCTTCATCGCTACGCAGGCTTGCTTCGAAGGCGTTATCAAGTAAATTGCCAACAATGGCTGCAAACTCGGTGCTGTCCAGTCCTGGCGGCAGTTGCGAAAGCTGGCTACCGGGGACGATGACCATTTTTAGCCCCAGTTCGCGGGCGCGCTGCACTTTACCAAAAAGCAGCCCCGCCACCTGGCGATCGGCAAACGCCTCACGCAGGCTGTCAATAAGCTGTTGCTGGGCCTGAGACTCCCCCTGCACCATCGCCAGCACGCGATCATACTCTTTCATCTGCAACAGACCATTGAGCGTCGACATCCAATTGAGATGCTCGTGTCGCAATGTACGAAGGCTCTCGACGTATTGTTTAATTTGCGTCAGTTGCGCATTGAGGGTGGAAATTTCGTCTTTACTACGAAAGCTAATAATGGCCCCCAGTAAATCATCGCCAGAACGAATAGCTTCCCGGTTGGCAATAACGCTCAGACCGTTAAAGTTCGCCACCACATCCTGACGTTTTTCATCAATCTGTTCGGTAAAGAAATCGGCGGGCCTGACCACTTCAGCAATGGGTTTACCCAACCATTGCCGTCCGGGGGAACTCAGCCCCAGCATCTTTCTTGCGTTACGATTGATGGCGGTAATGTACCCGTGCGGATCCACCGCAATCAGCCCTTCATAAACCGAACTAAACAGCGCCTCTTGCTGACGGACCACGCGAGCGATTTGCTTTGGCTCCATGCCCATCATCTGCCGACGGATATGCGCGGCCAGGAACCACGACAGCAACATCAAAATCCCTAACAGCACGACAAACACGCCTGCCATCGGTAATAAAAACTCAGCCCGCCAGCTATCGATTTTACTCACCAGATAGCCAATCGACACCACGCCGATGACTTTTCCATCGTCATCAAAGATTGGCGTTTTGGCACGCATCGCCATGCCAATTGACCCTTTCCCGGTGATGAAGTAGCTCTCCCCTTTCTCCAGCGCGCCCGGTTTGGTGAACTGCATAGGATAACCAATTTTCTCCGGATTAGGATGGTAAAGACGAATCGAGTGCCGATCGCCAATCACCACATAATCGAAATCAGTATCTCTTTGTAATTTGTCAGCGATGGTCGCCAGCCTCTTGTAGTCACGCGTTTTCACTGCACTGATGATACTGTCATTAGAAGCAATAATTTTTGCCTGATTCATTGCCATGTCGCGCACATGAAGCGTTAAATAGTCCTCAAAACTGGCTGTAAAATATTGCGCCAGGGCTGCAATGACAAATATTGAGAACACCAGAATCAGCAAAAAGATACGCAGCGGAAATGCCAGTCTTTGGAAAAATGCAAACTGTTTATTCTCTTTAAGCTGCAACATTGTTTTCCTTGCGGGTTGTCCCGAGCCTCTTTGACGGATGTAATTAAAATGTTGAATCAAAATACATAGATATTAAATATGATCGTGGCAAATTTTATTCATTAAATCAATTAAATCACTTAAACCTGCGGGTTATTTCGTAATTACATTAGTTAAAAAACTTAAAACCATTAAATAAATAAAAAACCACTAACTCTATGTGAAATAAATCAAAATTTCACGCCGAAATACTCCTTAGGATGTATAGCGAAAGGAGAAAAAGATATACCTCGATCGCCCCCTTTCTCCCAAGTGAAAATAAAAGGTTATCAATTTGCAACATTGAACAACATTCGTTGCAAATCGATAACAACATGCACCTTCAGGATACTATTTATTATGTTCGTCAATGATATTTTCACCCGCGTAAAACGTTCAGAAAATAAAAAAATGGCGGAAATCGCCCAATTCCTGCATGAAAATGATTTGAGCGTTGACACCACAGTCGAAGTATTTATTACCGTAACCCGCGATGAAAAGCTTATCGCGTGCGGTGGAATTGCCGGAAATATTATTAAATGCGTTGCTATCAGTGAATCCGTTCGCGGTGAAGGACTGGCGCTGATATTAGCCACTGAACTGATAAACCTCGCCTATGAGCGGCATAGCACGCATCTGTTTATTTACACCAAAACCGAATACGAGGCGCTGTTCCGCCAGTGCGGTTTTTCCACGCTGACCAGCGTACCCGGCGTGATGGTGCTGATGGAAAACAGCGCCACGCGACTGAAACGCTATGCCGAATCGCTGAAAAAATTTCGTCATCCAGGGAACAAGATTGGCTGCATTGTGATGAACGCCAATCCCTTTACGAATGGTCACCGTTATCTGATTCAACAGGCTGCGGCACAGTGCGACTGGTTGCATCTGTTTTTAGTCAAAGAAGATTCTTCACGCTTCCCCTATGAAGACCGGCTGGATCTGGTGTTAAAAGGCACCGCCGATATTCCACGCCTGACTGTGCATCGCGGCTCCGAATACATCATCTCCCGCGCTACGTTCCCTTGCTACTTCATTAAAGAACAGAGCGTCATTAACCATTGTTACACCGAAATTGATCTGAAGATTTTCCGTCAGTACCTCGCTCCCGCGCTGGGTGTAACTCACCGCTTTGTCGGTACTGAACCCTTTTGTCGCGTTACTGCCCAGTACAACCAGGATATGCGCTACTGGCTGGAAACACCGACTATCTCCGCACCGCCCATCGAACTGGTTGAAATTGAGCGGCTGCGTTACCAGGAGATGCCGATATCCGCTTCCCGGGTACGTCAACTGCTGGCAAAAAACGATCTCACGGCTATCGCGCCGCTGGTCCCTGCAGTCACGCTGCATTATTTGCAGAACCTGCTTGAGCACTCCCGCCAGGACGCGGCAGCTCGTCAAAAGACCCCCGCATGAGAAACAGGTGAAAAATGAAAATAAACCAGCCCGCCGTTGCAGGCACCCTTGAGTCTGGGGATGTGATGATACGCATCGCCCCACTCGATACGCAGGATATCGACCTGCAAATCAACAGCAGCGTTGAGAAACAGTTTGGCGATGCAATTCGCACCACCATTCTGGACGTTCTCGCCCGCTACAACGTGCGCGGCGTACAGCTGAATGTCGATGACAAAGGCGCACTGGACTGCATTTTACGTGCACGACTGGAAGCCCTGCTGGCACGCGCCAGCGGTATCCCGGCTCTGCCATGGGAGGATTGCCAATGATTTCCGCTTCGCTGCAACAACGTAAAACTCGCACCCGCCGCAGTATGTTGTTTGTGCCTGGTGCTAATGCCGCGATGGTCAGCAACTCCTTCATCTACCCAGCTGATGCCCTGATGTTTGACCTCGAAGACTCCGTTGCATTGCGTGAAAAAGACACCGCCCGCCGCATGGTTTACCACGCGCTGCAACATCCGCTTTATCGCGATATTGAAACCATTGTGCGTGTAAACGCGCTGGATTCCGAATGGGGTGTTAACGACCTGGAAGCCGTCGTTCGCGGTGGTGCGGACGTTGTGCGTCTGCCGAAAACCGATACCGCTCAGGATGTTCTGGATATCGAAAAAGAGATCCTGCGTATCGAAAAAGCCTGTGGTCGTGAACCCGGCAGTACCGGCCTGCTGGCGGCGATTGAATCTCCGCTGGGCATTACCCGCGCGGTAGAAATCGCTCACGCTTCCGAGCGTTTGATCGGTATCGCCCTCGGTGCAGAAGACTATGTGCGCAACCTGCGTACAGAACGCTCCCCGGAAGGAACTGAACTGCTGTTCGCTCGCTGCTCCATTTTGCAGGCCGCGCGTTCTGCGGGTATTCAGGCGTTCGATACCGTCTATTCCGACGCTAACAACGAAGCCGGATTCCTGCAAGAAGCCGCCCACATCAAACAGCTGGGCTTTGACGGCAAATCGCTGATCAACCCGCGTCAGATTGATCTGCTGCACAACCTCTACGCACCGACCCAGAAAGAAGTGGATCACGCCCGCCGCGTCGTAGAAGCCGCTGAAGCCGCCGCTCGCGAAGGCCTCGGCGTGGTTTCCCTGAACGGCAAGATGGTGGACGGTCCGGTTATCGATCGCGCCCGTCTGGTGCTCTCCCGTGCAGAACTTTCCGGCATCCGCGAAGAATAAGGCAATCAAAATGACGCAGAAAATTGAACAATCTCAACGACAAGAACGGGTAGCGGCCTGGAATCGTCGCGCTGAATGCGATCTTGCCGCTTTCCAGAACTCGCCAAAGCAAACCTACCAGGCTGAAAAAGCGCGCGATCGCAAACTGTGCGCCAACCTGGAAGAAGCGATTCGTCGCTCTGGTTTACAGGACGGCATGACGGTTTCCTTCCATCACGCTTTCCGTGGCGGTGACCTGACCGTCAATATGGTGATGGACGTCATCGCGAAGATGGGCTTTAAAAACCTGACTCTGGCCTCCAGCTCCCTGAGTGATTGCCATGCGCCGCTGGTAGAACACATTCGCCAGGGCGTGGTTACCCGCATTTATACCTCTGGCCTGCGCGGTCCACTGGCGGAAGAAATCTCCCGTGGTCTGCTGGCGGAACCGGTGCAAATCCACTCTCACGGCGGACGTGTGCATCTGGTACAGAGCGGCGAACTGAATATCGATGTGGCTTTCCTCGGCGTCCCGTCCTGTGATGAATTCGGTAATGCCAACGGCTACTCCGGTAAAGCCTGCTGCGGCTCCCTCGGCTATGCAATGGTTGATGCCGACAACGCAAAACAGGTCGTGATGCTTACCGAAGAACTGCTGCCTTATCCGCATAATCCGGCAAGCATTGAGCAAGATCAGGTTGATCTGATCGTCAAAGTTGATCGCGTTGGCGATGCTGCAAAAATCGGCGCTGGTGCTACCCGTATGACCACTAACCCGCGCGAACTGCTTATTGCCCGTAGCGCTGCGGATGTGATTGTTAACTCTGGCTACTTCAAAGAAGGTTTCTCCATGCAGACCGGCACCGGCGGCGCTTCGCTGGCGGTAACCCGTTTCCTGGAAGACAAAATGCGTAGCCGCGATATTCGCGCCGACTTCGCCCTCGGCGGTATTACCGCAACGATGGTTGATCTGCACGAAAAAGGTTTGATCCGCAAACTGCTGGATGTGCAGAGCTTTGACAGCCATGCTGCGCAATCGCTGGCCCGTAACCCCAATCACATCGAAATCAGCGCCAACCAGTACGCTAACTGGGGGTCGAAAGGCGCAGCGGTTGATCGTCTCGACGTGGTGGTACTGAGCGCGCTGGAAATTGACACCCAGTTCAACGTTAACGTGCTGACCGGCTCTGACGGCGTACTGCGTGGTGCTTCCGGTGGTCACTGCGATACCGCGATTGCCTCTGCGCTTTCCATCATCGTCGCGCCGCTGGTACGCGGTCGTATTCCGACGCTGGTGGATAACGTGCTGACCTGCATCACCCCGGGCTCCAGTGTCGATATTCTGGTCACAGACCACGGCATCGCTGTTAACCCGGCACGTCCGGAGCTGGCAGAACGTCTGCAGGAAGCGGGGATCAAAGTGGTTTCTATTGAGTGGCTGCGTGAACGTGCGCGTCTGCTGACCGGTGAACCACAGCCGATTGAATTCACCGACCGCGTCGTTGCCGTTGTGCGTTACCGCGATGGCTCGGTGATCGATGTTGTGCATCAGGTGAAGGAATAAGCCATGCACCTGCTTCCTGAACTCGCCAGCCACCATGCGGTGTCAATTCCCGAGCTGCTCGTCAGCCGGGATGAAAGGCAAGCACGGCAACACGCCTGGCTCAAGCGCCATCCTGTTCCACTGATCTCCTTTACCGTGGTTGCGCCTGGGCCGATTAAAGACAGCGAGGTCACACGCCGAATTTTTAATCATGGCGTGACAGCCTTGCGTGCCTTAGCCGCAAAACAGGGCTGGCAAATTCAGGAGCAGGCTGCACTGGTTTCCGCCAGCGGGCCGGAGGGCATGTTGAGCATTGCCGCCCCGGCTCGCGACCTCAAGCTCGCCACCATTGAGCTTGAACATAGTCATCCTCTCGGGCGGTTATGGGATATCGATGTCCTGACGCCCGAAGGCGACATTCTCTCCCGCCGCGATTATTCACTGCCGCCTCGCCGCTGCCTGTTGTGCGAGCAAAGCGCAGCTGTTTGCGCGCGTGGAAAAACCCATCAACTGACCGATTTACTCAACCGCATGGAGGCGCTGCTAAACGATGTCGATGCCTGCAACGTCAACTAAAACCACAAAGCTTGCGACGTCATTAATCGATGAGTACGCCCTGCTGGGCTGGCGCGCCATGCTGACTGAAGTCAACCTGTCACCGAAACCAGGCCTCGTGGATCGCATTAACTGCGGTGCGCACAAAGATATGGCGCTGGAAGATTTCCACCGCAGCGCGCTGGCGATTCAGGGCTGGTTACCCCGTTTCATTGAATTTGGTGCCTGTAGTGCAGAAATGGCACCGGAAGCGGTACTCAACGGATTACGCCCAATCGGTATGGCTTGCGAAGGTGATATGTTCCGCGCCACTGCGGGCGTAAACACGCATAAAGGAAGCATTTTTTCTTTAGGGCTACTGTGTGCGGCAATTGGCCGTTTGCTTCAGCTCAACCAGCCGGTAACGCCAACAACCGTTTGTTCTACGGCGGCAAGTTTCTGCCGTGGCCTGACCGATCGCGAACTGCGTACCAATAATTCACGACTGACGGCAGGTCAACGGTTGTACCAGCAGCTTGGCCTTACCGGCGCACGCGGTGAAGCCGAAGCGGGTTATCCACTGGTGATCAACCACGCCTTGCCGCATTACCTCACTCTGCTGGATCAGGGGTTAGATCCTGAGCTGGCATTGCTCGATACCTTGCTCCTACTGATGGCTACCAACGGCGATACCAACGTTGCATCGCGCGGTGGCGAGGGGGGCCTGCGCTGGCTACAGCGCGAGGCGCAAACATTATTAAACAATGGGGGCATCCGAACCCCCGCCGATCTCGATTATCTCCGGCAGTTCGACAGGGAGTGTATCGAACGAAATATCAGTCCAGGCGGCAGTGCCGACCTGCTGATTCTTACCTGGTTTTTAGCACAGATTTAATTATTTAAGCACTTGATAAATTTGGAAATATTAATTTTCGGAGAACCCGTATGTCTTTAGCAAAAGATAATATATGGAAATTATTGGCGCCCCTGGTGGTGATGGGTGTCATGTTTCTTATCCCTGTACCTGACGGTATGCCGCCGCAGGCGTGGCATTACTTTGCAGTGTTTGTGGCAATGATTGTCGGCATGATCCTCGAGCCAATTCCGGCAACGGCGATCAGTTTTATTGCGGTTACTATTTGCGTTATTGGCAGTAATTACCTGCTCTTTGATGCCAAAGAATTAGCTGACCCAGCGTTTAATGCGCAAAAACAGGCGCTGAAATGGGGTCTGGCTGGTTTTTCCAGCACCACGGTATGGCTGGTATTTGGCGCATTTATTTTTGCATTAGGGTATGAAGTTTCCGGGTTAGGCCGTCGTATTGCCCTTTTCCTGGTGAAATTCATGGGCAAACGCACGCTGACGTTGGGTTATGCGATTGTCATTATCGACATTCTGCTGGCACCGTTTACACCGTCCAACACCGCGCGTACCGGGGGTACGGTTTTTCCGGTCATTAAAAACCTGCCGCCGCTGTTTAAATCATTCCCGAACGATCCGTCCGCGCGTCGTATTGGCGGCTATTTGATGTGGATGATGGTCATTAGTACCAGTCTGAGTTCGTCCATGTTTGTCACCGGTGCGGCACCAAACGTGCTGGGTCTGGAGTTCGTCAGCAAAATTGCCGGTATCCAGATTAGCTGGTTGCAGTGGTTCCTCTGCTTCCTGCCGGTTGGGGTTATCTTGCTTATCATTGCGCCGTGGCTTTCCTACGTGCTGTACAAACCGGAAATCACACACAGTGAAGAAGTGGCAACCTGGGCGGGTGATGAACTAAAAACCATGGGTGCGCTGACGCGCAGAGAGTGGACGCTGATTGGCCTTGTATTGCTCAGCTTAGGTTTGTGGGTATTTGGCAGTGAAGTCATTAATGCTACTGCGGTAGGTCTGCTGGCAGTTTCGCTGATGCTGGCGCTGCACGTTGTGCCGTGGAAAGACATTACTCGCTATAACAGCGCATGGAACACGCTGGTCAACCTGGCAACGCTGGTTGTTATGGCGAATGGCCTGACCCGTTCTGGCTTTATCGACTGGTTCGCCAACACGATGAGTACACACCTGGAAGGCTTCTCACCAAACGCAACGGTGATTGTACTGGTTCTGGTGTTCTACTTTGCACACTACCTGTTTGCCAGCCTGTCTGCGCACACCGCAACCATGCTGCCGGTTATTCTGGCCGTCGGTAAAGGGATTCCGGGCGTACCAATGGAACAACTGTGTATCCTGCTGGTGCTGTCTATCGGTATCATGGGCTGTCTGACGCCTTATGCAACCGGTCCTGGGGTGATTATTTACGGCTGTGGCTATGTGAAATCAAAAGATTACTGGCGTCTTGGCGCAATCTTCGGGGTGATTTACATCTCTATGCTGCTGTTGGTTGGCTGGCCGATTCTCGCCATGTGGAACTAATACGTTCGCCAAACGCTGAATAAATCATCACGCCCGCCAGGTAAGCCCACCTGGCGGGCTTTTTTATGATTTAATAGATAATATTCAGTGTATGTATGAGTTCCACACCCATTATGAAAGCATTCTGGCGTAACGCCGCGTTGCTCGCGGTTTCTCTGCTTCCCTTCTCTTCTGCCAACGCCGTGGCGTTGCAGGCAAAACAGTATGACGATTTTGATCGCTATGTCCTGGCCCTCTCATGGCAAACCGGATTTTGTCAGAGTCAATACGACCGAAATCGTAACGAACGAGATGAATGTCGCCTGCAAACCGAAACGACCAACAAAGCTGATTTTTTGACCGTACATGGTCTGTGGCCAGGATTGCCTAAATCGGTTGCTGCCCGTGGTGTTGATGAACGCCGCTGGATGCGCTTCGGTTGCGCTACTCGCCCAATCCCGAATCTGCCAGAAGCACGCGCCAGCCGGATGTGTTCATCGCCGGAAACCGGGTTATCACTGGAAACGGCCGCTAAACTAAGTGAAGTCATGCCAGGAGCTGGCGGACGTTCCTGCCTGGAACGCTACGAATATGCCAAACACGGTGCCTGCTTTGGTTTTGATCCAGACGCATACTTCGGCACGATGGTACGCCTGAATCAAGAAATTAAAGAGAGCGAAGCTGGAAAATTCCTTGCGGATAACTACGGTAACACAGTGAGCCGCCGTGACTTTGATGCCGCCTTTGCCAAAAGCTGGGGAAAAGAGAATGTGAAAGCAGTTAAGCTAACGTGCCAGGGTAACCCTGCGTATTTGACTGAAATTCAGATCTCGATCAAAGCTGACGCCATCAACGCTCCGCTTTCTGCCAACTCATTCTTGCCACAACCACACCCAGGCAACTGTGGCAAAACCTTTGTGATTGATAAAGCAGGTTATTAATCCTCTGATTTACAAAACACGCTAATTCGTCTTCCATAAACCATGACGATTAAGATTTATACATAATGCGCTACATTGAGGAATTCCCTGAATGTGACGCAAATCACTTCAAAGAGTGAGCAACAGTCAGTATCATCATGTGAGTTAAACCCTCGCCGCCTGACGGTGAGGGTTTTCTTTTGGGTATGTTTATCTGCGACACTCGCAGTACCGACGACATGGAGTAAAAATGTCCAGACCAACTATCATCATTAACGACCTGGATGCCGAACGCATCGATATTCTGCTGGAGCAACCCGCCTATGCTGGTTTGCCAATCGCCGACGCGTTAAACGCAGAGTTGGATCGCGCCCAAATGTGTTCGCCAGAAGAGATGCCACACGACGTGGTGACAATGAACAGCCGGGTTAAATTCCGCAATCTTAGCGATGGCGAAGTGCGTGTGCGCACGCTGGTGTATCCGGCAAAAATGACCGACAGCAATACTCAGCTTTCCGTTATGGCTCCGGTAGGTGCCGCACTGCTGGGGCTGCGCGTTGGCGATTCCATTCACTGGGAACTTCCGGGCGGCGTTGCAACCCACCTTGAAGTGCTGGAACTCGAATACCAGCCAGAAGCTGCTGGCGACTACCTGCTTTAATCCCATCTGCACAAGCGATAACTCGCTTTGCCCAGAGGATGCACTCGCATCCTCTTTCCGCTCAAATATCAACCAGATTTATCATTTTGCGCTTAAGCGCAGCATTCTAATCTGAACTGGTTATTCATCTGCGGAACCTCATATGAGCGAAGCTCTCGGTATCACTGCATTTTATATATTCATAGCCGCAATTATTGTTGCTGCAGTGCTATACCTTGAACAACGCTGGTAGCGCCTGGTTTTATTTATTTTCCAGCTCAATAGCAAATTCAGATCAAATCAGCCTCGCAAATCATAGATTCATAACCAATAATGTGCTGTTATGTATACATGCAAAAACAAGGAGAGAATGCTTATGTACAAAACAATCATCATGCCAGTGGATGTTTTCGAAATGGAATTGAGCGACAAAGCGATTCGCCACGCTGAATTCCTCGCCCAGGATGACGGAGTTATTCATCTACTTCACGTACTACCGGGGTCAGCCAGCCTGAGCCTGCACCGTTTTGCCGCTGATGTACGTCGTTTTGAAGAGCATCTGCAACATGAAGCAGAAGAACGTTTACAAACGATGGTCAGCCACTTCACCATCGATCCTTCCCGCATTAAGCAACATGTCCGTTTTGGTAGTGTGCGGGATGAAGTTAACGAGTTAGCGAAAGAACTTGATGCAGATGTAGTAGTGATTGGTTCGCGTAACCCATCAATTTCAACTCATCTGTTGGGTTCTAACGCCTCAAGCGTAATCCGCCACGCCAATTTGCCGGTGCTGGTTGTGCGTTAATTGCCAGAATAAGTCTCCCGCCCTGCCCGGAGCCATCCCTGCAGGGCTTTTTAATGCAATAAAAAAGCCGCCAGGTTTGACCCCGGCGGCTAAGCAATTACAGGTGAATCTTACTTCTTCTTATGCAGTTTTGGTGCGAATCAGGTAGTCAAAAGCACTCAGAGAGGCTTTGGCACCTTCGCCAGTGGCGATGATGATCTGCTTGTACGGAACCGTCGTACAGTCACCCGCTGCGAACACGCCTTTGACGTTGGTTTCGCATTTCGCATCAATGATAATCTCGCCCATGCGATTACGTTCGACTGCGCCTTCCAGCCAGTTGGTGTTCGGCAGCAGACCAATCTGGACGAAAATACCGGCCAGTTCGATGTTGTGAATATCGCCGCTGACACGATCGCGATATTCCAGACCTACGACTTTGCTACCGTCGCCTTTCACTTCCGTGGTTTGCGCATTCAGAATAATGTCGACGTTTTTCAGGCTGCGTAGTTTGTCCTGCAGAACCTGGTCGGCTTTCATTTCTGGCGCAAATTCCAGCAGCGTTACGTGCTCAACGATACCCGCCAGGTCAATTGCCGCTTCCACGCCGGAGTTACCGCCGCCGATAACCGCTACGCGTTTGCCTTTAAACAGCGGGCCGTCGCAGTGCGGGCAGTAGGTCACGCCTTTGGTGCGATACTGATCTTCGCCAGGAACGTTCATGTTGCGCCATTTTGCACCAGTCGCCACGATAATGCTGCGTGCTTTCAGTACCGCGCCAGAAGCTGTTTCAATCTGATGCAGGCCGCCTTCAACCGCTGCCGGGATCAGTTTGCTCGCACTCTGGCTGTCGATCACATCAACGTCGTATTCATCAACATGAACTTTCAGCGCACCTGCCAGTTTCTGGCCTTCGGTCTTCGGTACAGAAATGTAGTTTTCGATATCAACGGTATCGAGGATCTGACCACCAAAACGTTCGCCCATCAGACCGGTACGGATGCCTTTACGTGCGGAGTAAATTGCTGCCGCTGCACCCGCCGGGCCGGAACCAACGATTAATACGTCATAAGCATCACGCTTGTTCAGCTCTTCTGCCGCACGTTTTTCCGCACCAGTATCAATTTTGGCAACGATTTCAGTCAACGTCATGCGGCCCTGACCAAACTCTTTCCCGTTTACGAACACTGCCGGAACGCCCATCACGTTGCGATCGGTGATTTCGTTCTGGAAGGTGCCGCCGTCAATTGCAGTGTGCTTGATGCGCGGGTTCAGTACGCTCATCAGGTTCAGCGCCTGCACCACGTCAGGGCAGTTGTGGCAAGAGAGCGAGTAATAGGTTTCGAATTCAAAATCACCGTCAATATGGCGAATCTGCTCCAGCAGAGACTGCGCTTCTTTCGACGGATGACCACCAGTCCACAACAACGCCAGTACCAGCGAGGTGAACTCGTGGCCCAGCGGGGAGCCTGCAAAACGTGGTCCCTGGTTGGAACCTGGGTTGGTGATCAGGAAAGACGGCTTACGCACTGGCAAGCTGTTATCTTCTTTAAAGGTGACTTTGTCTGACAGTTCTGCGATTTCAGCCAACAGTTCCTTGATTTCTGCCGATTTAGCGCTGTCATCCAGCGTGGCAATTAACTCAACAGGCTTGGTCAATTTCTCAAGGTAAGCCTTGAGTTGAGTTTTCATATTTGTGTCGAGCATGTTTATCTCCTGGGCTTTAAACATCATCATGCAAGCGGCCTCTGCGGCTAGCTGGATGCAGCTTGCATCATGGTGCGGGGAAGAAAATCGGGTGCCGCAGCACCCGAAGAATTAGGTGAATTTCCGAAGTATCTCGCGCCGGAGTTAGTAGCGCGAAAGACAAAGGAAATTTAGATTTTACCAACCAGGTCCAGAGACGGAGCCAGAGTTGCTTCACCTTCTTTCCATTTAGCCGGGCAAACTTCACCTGGGTGAGAAGCTACGTACTGTGCTGCTTTGATTTTACGCAGCAGGTCAGACGCGTCACGGCCAATGCCTTCAGCGGTAACTTCGATTGCCTGGATGATACCCTGCGGGTCAACAACGAAGGTCGCACGGTCAGCCAGACCTTCATCTTCACGCATGTTGTCGAAGTTACGGGTCAGGGCGCCAGTCGGGTCGCCGATCATCGCATATTTGATTTTAGCGATGGTTTCAGAGCTGCTGTGCCATGCTTTGTGGGTGAAGTGAGTATCGGTAGATACTGCGTATACGTCTACGCCCAGTTTCTGCAATTCTTCGTAATGGTCAGCAACGTCACCCAGTTCGGTCGGGCATACGAAAGTAAAGTCAGCCGGGTAGAAGAAGAAGACGCTCCAGCGGCCTTCGGTATCTTTTTCGGTGATTTCGATGAATTCGCCGTTTTTGAATGCCTGGTTTTTAAAAGGTTTAATTTTGGTGTTAATCAAGGACATCTATACTTCCTCCGTGTTTTCGATGAGATGTAAGGTAACCAATTTTTGCCGATTCGGCTAATCCGTTTCCATTATCAAATCGATAAGTTTTACCTTACAACCTTCGTAAGACAACTTTGTGAACTTTGCACCGCCAGCGGCGATAAAAAGTAAAATGGCCCCTTTTCCAGGTGACCGTGTAATCTGAACTACCCTTTGGTATCTTCAGCGCCTGCCTGCAGGCTGAGGTGTTGCCCTTACAAATGCAACAACGACATGGATTACAACACCCTCATAAACAAAGGGCAATCACCTGATCTAAGCTCTTACCTATGACAGTGATAGGTTATGCCTTTTACTCGACTTTTGCACTGACTGAAAAGGACAAATTAATGTTAAAAAAGATACTTTTACTGGCTCTGCTTCCTGCAATCGCCTTCGCAGAGGAACTTCCTGCCCCAGTAAAAGCGATTGAAAAACAGGGTATTACAATCATCAAAACGTTCGATGCCCCTGGAGGAATGAAAGGTTATCTCGGTAAGTATCAGGATATGGGCGTCACCATCTACCTGACTCCAGATGGTAAGCACGCTATCTCTGGTTACATGTACAACGAAAAAGGTGAAAACCTGAGTAACACGCTTATCGAAAAAGAAATTTACGCACCCGCCGGACGTGAAATGTGGCAACGGATGGAACAATCCCACTGGCTCCTCGACGGTAAAAAAGACGCGCCGGTCATTGTCTACGTCTTCGCCGATCCGTTCTGCCCATATTGTAAACAGTTCTGGCAGCAGGCTCGTCCGTGGGTAGATTCTGGCAAAGTGCAATTGAGAACATTGTTGGTTGGGGTTATCAAGCCAGAAAGCCCGGCGACAGCAGCGGCAATTCTTGCCTCCAAAGATCCCGCAAAAACCTGGCAACAATATGAAGCCTCTGGTGGCAAGCTTAAGCTAAGCGTGCCTGCAAACGTAAGCACAGAGCAAATGAAAGTGTTAAGCGACAACGAGAAACTCATGGACGATCTGGGGGCAAATGTCACACCAGCTATCTATTACATGAGTAAGGAAAATACCCTGCAACAAGCCGTCGGATTACCCGATCAGAAAACACTTAATATCATTATGGGGAATAAATAGAATATAATTCATCGATGGTTGAAATCTCTCTCTGCTTTTCAACCATCCTAAAAACGCATGAATTGCTCGTAACCCACCTGACAGCTATGCTATTTTAGAAAATCTTAATCCAAAGTTAAGCAGAAAAACATAATACATATAAATACAACAACATTATTGATCAAGTGAATGATTTATGGAAGAGACAATACAACGGAGTATGTTATGGCTAATCTTTATGATCTAAAAAAATTTGACCTCAATTTACTGGTCATATTTGAATGTATTTATCAACATCTCAGCATTAGTAAAGCGGCAGAATCATTATATATAACGCCCTCTGCTGTTAGTCAGTCGTTACAACGTTTACGTGCGCAATTTAATGACCCGTTATTCATTCGCTCAGGGAAAGGTATCGCGCCGACTACAACAGGGTTAAACCTGCATCACCATCTTGAGAAAAATCTCAGAGGCCTTGAACAAACGATCAATATCGTTAATAAGTCTGAACTAAAGAAAAATTTTATTATCTACGGTCCTCAGCTTATTTCTTGTACTAATAACAACATGCTAATCCGCTGTCTTAGACAAGATACTTCAATCGATATAGAATGCCATGACATACTGCTTTCAGCTGAAAATGCCGAAGAACTGTTGGTTCAACGCAAAACTGACCTGGCAATTACGCTGCAACCAGTAATTAGTCGCTCTGTCATCTGCATGCCGTTACACACTATTCGCAATTCCCTTATATGTAGCAACAAACATCCTCGTATTACTGATACCAATAACTATGAACAAATTATCGCCGAAGAATTCACCCTGTTGATATCTAAATCAGCAGGGATTGACGAAATTCAAATGGACATAGATGAACGTTTTATGAACCGTAAAGTTTCATTTCGCAGTTCTTCTTTGATGACTATAATTAATAGTATTTCTGTTACTGACTTATTAGGCATTGTGCCCACCGAACTGTACGATTTACATCGTGACTTTTTGAAGTTAAAAGAAATAAAACTGGAACAACCTCTTCCTGCGGTTAAACTTTATATATCCTATAACAAGGCTTCGTTGAACAACCTTGTCTTCTCCCGATTCATAGATCGTTTAAATGATAGCTTCTGATTCATTACCACTGACAAATAATATATTACGCATCAATTAATTCATTGTGTGAATATAAAATAATGTGCTCTATCTTGCTTCGTTTATCCTATAATTAGCGGATTCATCTCACGAATCACCCCGTAACGTTCAGAGAGCGTTTTTAGATGTCTATTTATAAAATCCCGCTTCCACTGAATATTCTGGAAGCTGCAAAAGAACGTATTACCTGGACACTTAATACCCTACCCCGTATCTGTGTTTCTTTTTCGGGTGGTAAAGATTCCGGATTAATGCTGCATCTGACAGCCGAAATTGCCCGACAAATGGGCAAAAAAATCTGCGTTTTGTTTATCGACTGGGAAGCGCAGTTCTCATGCACTATTAACTATGTTCAGTCATTACGTGAGTTTTACGCCGATGTCATCGAAGAGTTTTACTGGGTTGCGCTCCCGCTTACGACGCAAAATTCCCTTTCTCAATACCAACCCGAATGGCAGTGCTGGGAACCTGATGTCGAATGGGTGCGTCAGCCCCCGCAAGATGCGATAACCGATCCTGACTTTTTCTCCTTTTACCAGCCTGGTATGACCTTCGAACAATTTGTGCGTGAGTTTGCCGAATGGTTTTCGCAAAAGCGTCCGGCGGCGATGATGATCGGCATCCGTGCAGATGAGTCCTACAACCGTTTTGTCGCCATCGCCAGTTTAAATAAACAACGTTTTGCCGATGATAAGCCCTGGACCACCGCCGCACCAGGCGGTCATAGCTGGTACATTTACCCCATCTACGACTGGAAAGTGGCTGATATCTGGACCTGGTATGCTAACCATCAACAGCTCTGTAACCCACTGTATAATATAATGTATCAGGCAGGCGTTCCTCTGCGTCATATGCGAATTTGCGAACCTTTTGGCCCGGAGCAACGGCAAGGATTATGGCTCTATCACGTTATCGAACCGGATCGCTGGGCTGCTATGTGCGCACGAGTCAGCGGGGTAAAAAGTGGCGGCATTTACGCCGGACATGATAATCATTTTTATGGTCATCGGAAAATCCTCAAGCCAGAACATTTAGACTGGCAAGAATATGCATTATTGCTGCTCAATAGCATGCCGGAAAAAACGGCTGAGCATTACCGCAATAAAATCGCTATTTATTTGCACTGGTATCAGAAAAAAGGCATCGAAGTTCCACAAACCCAGCAAGGGGACATTGGCGCGAAAGATATCCCCTCCTGGCGGCGAATATGCAAAGTTTTACTCAATAACGATTACTGGTGCCGGGCATTATCATTTAGTCCTACGAAAGCGAAGAACTATCAGCGTTATAACGAACGGATAAAAGGAAAACGTCAGGAATGGGGGATACTATGCAACAACGATTAACGCAGGATTTAACCCAATTTCTCGCCAGCTTGCCGGAAGATGATCGCATCAAAGCGATTAATGAAATCCGCATGGCGATCCATCAGGTTAGCCCCTTTCGTGAAGAGCCAGTGGATTGCGTTCTGTGGGTTAAAAACAGCCAACTTATGCCTAATGATTACAACCCAAACAACGTGGCACCACCCGAAAAAAAACTGCTGAAAAAATCCATTGAAATAGATGGTTTTACCCAACCCATTGTAGTCACGCATACGGATAAAAATGCCCTGGAAATCGTGGATGGTTTTCACCGCCATGAAATTGGTAAAGGCTCATCATCGTTAAAATTACGCTTAAAAGGTTATTTGCCGGTGACCTGTCTGGAAGGTACGCGTAATCAACGCATCGCCGCGACTATTCGTCATAATCGCGCTCGTGGACGTCACCAAATCACTGCCATGTCAGAAATCGTCCGAGAACTCAGCCAGTTGGGATGGGACGATAATAAAATTGGCAAAGAGCTGGGAATGGACAGCGACGAAGTGTTGCGCCTGAAGCAAATTAACGGCCTGCAAGAGTTGTTTGCCGACCGTCAATTTTCCCGCGCCTGGACGGTTAAATAACTACAGCTGGCGCAGGCGTTCTGCTGCTGCCAGCAACGTCGATTCCTTCTTGGCAAAACAGAGACGAATCAGTTTATGTGGGAAGGGATCGGCGCAAAACACCGACAGCGGAATCGCCGCTACGCCGTGCTCCCGCGTCAGCCACTGGCAAAACTCAACATCATCCAGCGTAGATACGGCGCTGTAATCCACCAGCAAAAAGTATGTACCTTCGCACGGTAAAATCTCCAGCCGACTTTCATTTAAGGCATTCACCAGAATATCGCGCTTCTGGCGATAAAAGTCCGGTAACGCAAGATAATGCTCAGGTTCTGCACGTAGCATATCGGCAAGTGCCAACTGTGCCGGGGTATTCACCGAAAAGGTCAGATACTGATGCACTTTGCGGATCTCGGCGCTGATGGGCGCAGGCGCAACGCAATAACCCACTTTCCAGCCGGTCATATGATAGGTCTTGCCAAACGATGACACCGCCACCGCTCGCTCACGCAATTGCGGATGCGCCAGCACGCTGGCATGGCCCTGTTGTGAAAAATTGATGTGCTCGTAGACTTCATCGCTAATGACAAAAATCTCGTGCCCGGCGATCGCCTGCCACAGAGCGGCGAAATCAGTCTGCTGCCAGACAGTTGCACTGGGGTTATGCGGGGTGTTGAGGATCACCAGTCGGGTGCGCTCGCTTAACAATGCGGCAAATTCCTGCCAGTCAACGCGAAAATGCGGCGGTTGCAGTGCAATACGTTTCACTATTCCCCCCGAAAGTGCGATGGCGGGGGCGTAACTGTCATAGCTGGGATCAAAACAAATCACTTCGTCGCCATTGCGCACCAATGCGGTTATCGCCGCGTATAACGCCTCCGTCGCCCCTGCCGTCACGGTGATATTGCTGTCGACATCCGGTTGATAGCCATACAGACGTTCCGTTTTCTGAGCAATCGCCTCGCGCAAGGCCTGCACGCCGGTCATGGGCGCGTATTGGTTTGCCCCCTGGGCAACGTGGTACGCCAGCCGCTCCTGTAAATAGCGCGGACCATCAAAATCAGGAAAGCCTTGCGAAAGGTTAATCGCCTGGTGTTGCTGCGCCAGCGCGCTCATCCGGGTGAAAATAGTGGTGCCAAGTTGTGGAAGTTTGCTTTGTGGAATCAGAGGGTTATTTGTCATTTTTATTGTACCTGACGAAGTTGCGTGTTGAAGGCACTATAACACGATGCTAGTATTTGGCAATCAAGACGTTTAGATGTCTAAATAAAACAATAAGGACAACACAACATGCCTCACAATCCTATCCGCGTGGTCGTCGGCCCGGCTAACTACTTTTCACATCCCGGAAGTTTCAATCACCTGCACGATTTTTTCACTGATGAACAACTTTCTCGCGCAGTGTGGATCTACGGCGAACGCGCCATTGCTGCGGCACAAACCAAACTGCCGCCTGCGTTTGAACTGCCAGGGGTAAAGCATATTTTGTTTCGTGGTCATTGCAGCGAAAGCGATGTGCAACAACTGGCGGCGGAGTCCGGTGACGATCGCAGCGTGGTGATTGGCGTCGGCGGCGGCGCACTACTCGACACCGCGAAAGCCCTCGCCCGCCGTCTCGGTCTGCCATTTGTTGCCGTTCCGACGATCGCCGCTACCTGCGCCGCCTGGACACCGCTCTCTGTCTGGTATAACGATGCCGGACAGGCGCTGCATTATGAGATTTTCGACGACGCCAATTTTATGGTGCTGGTGGAACCGGAGATTATCCTCAATGCGCCACAAGAATATCTACTGGCGGGGATCGGTGACACGCTGGCGAAATGGTATGAAGCGGTGGTGCTGGCTCCGCAACCAGAAACGTTGCCGCTAACCGTGCGGCTGGGAATCAATAATGCGCAGGCCATTCGCGACGTCTTGTTAAACAGTAGCGAACAGGCGCTTGCCGATCAGCAAAATCAGCAATTAACGCAATCATTTTGCGATGTGGTGGATGCCATTATTGCTGGTGGTGGGATGGTCGGTGGTCTGGGCGATCGTTTTACGCGTGTGGCGGCGGCCCATGCTGTGCATAACGGTCTGACCGTTTTGCCACAAACCGAGAAGTTTCTCCACGGCACCAAAGTCGCCTACGGAATTCTGGTGCAAAGCGCCTTGCTGGGTCAGGATGATGTGCTGGCGCAATTAACCGGGGCGTATCAGCGTTTTCATCTGCCGACTACGCTGGCGGAGCTGGAAGTGGATATCAATAATCAGGTGGAGATCGACAAAATGATTGCCCACATCCTACGTCCGGTGGAATCCATTCATTACCTGCCAGTCACGCTGACACCAGATACCTTGCGTGCAGCGTTCGAAAAAGTGGAATCGTTTAAAGCCTGACGTACAAATTTAGCAGCAGCGCGCGCCGCCTTTTCCACCGTAGCGCGCGTCCTGCCGCTCACGGAAAAACTCCTCGTAGGTCATCGGTGTTTGATCGGGATGGTTAACCCGCATATGTTCGACATAGTTGTCGTAATCAGGCATACCAATCATCAGTTTCGCCGCCTGACCTAAATATTTTCCGGCTTTTGCCAGTGAATCAAACATCTAAACCTCCGGTAATACAAATGCCCTCCTGAATTAAGAGGGCTTAATTGCTATCAACACGCTCGGGATGAGAGTAAGGGGAACGCTCAGCACATCCCCCCTCACTCTGACTTTAGTGCGCGCCTTTCGCCTGCGCCACGATCTCCTCGACATTTTCCGGCATTGGCTCATACGGCGTTTCTTTCGCCGTTGGCTTCGGCTCTTTCAATGCCGTCAGTGCCGTCTTAATCGAGAACAGCGCCAGAACCACCACGACCACCATAAAGAAGATGGTTAACCCGGCATCCAGACGGTTGTTGAACACCAGTTGCGCCAGCTGTGACTCAGTATACTGCGACGGAATATTGCCGCTGTCGATCATTGCCTGGAACTTGTTAGCAATCGCCAGGAATCCGACTTTCGCATCCGGGCTAAACGCTTTCTGCCAGCCTGCGGTCAAGGTACAAATCAGCAGCCAGGCCGTTGGTACCAGCGCCACCCAGGCGTAACGTTGACGTTTCATTTTGAACAGCACCACAGCACAAAGCATCAGCGCCATCCCTGCCAGCATCTGGTTGGCAATACCAAACAGCGGCCACAAGGTGTTAATACCGCCCAGCGGATCGACCACGCCCTGATGCAGGAAGTAGCCCCACGCCAGCACGCACAGCGCCGTTGCCAGCAGGTTAGCAGGCAGTGAATCGGTCCGTTTCAGGCCCGGAGACACCACGCCCAGCAGATCCTGCAACATAAAGCGCGCAGCACGCGTACCCGCATCCACCGCCGTCAGAATAAACAGTGCTTCAAACAGAATGGCGAAGTGATACCAGAACGCCACATCCATCATGCCGCCCAGCGCACCGTGCAGAATGTAGGCCATCCCCACCGCCAGGGTCGGCGCACCGCCCGCACGAGAAATGATCGACTGTTCACCCACTTCGCTGGCAATCTGGTTTAGCGTATCCGGGGTAATCGCAAAGCCCCAGCTACTCACCACCTGCGCGGCAGAAGCAACCACATCCGCCGTCCCTGCCGGAGCCAGCACCGCCATCGGGCTGTTCATGGCGAAGTACACACCCGGATCGATGATACAGGCGGAAACCAGCGCCATAATCGCCACGAAGGATTCCATTAACATTCCACCGTAGCCGATAAAACACGCCTGCCCTTCGTTCGCCAGCATCTTCGGCGTGGTGCCGGAAGAGATCAGCGCATGGAAGCCAGACACCGCGCCACAGGCGATGGTGATAAACAGGAACGGGAACAGGTTACCGGTCCATACCGGGCCAGTGCCATCAACAAATTTGGTCAGCGCAGGCATGGTCAGCGTCGGGCGCATAATCAAAATGCCTACCGCCAGACCGACGATAGTCCCGATTTTCAGGAAGGTAGAGAGGTAGTCACGCGGAGCCAGCAGCAACCACACCGGCAGCACCGCCGCCACAAAACCGTAACCCACCAGCATCCAGGTCAGCTGCACGCCGGTAAAGTCAAAGTACGGTGCCCAGGTCGGGCTTTCTGCCACCCAGCCGCCAGAGATAATGGCGAAAATCAGGAACACCAGACCAATCACCGACACTTCGCCAATACGCCCCGGACGCAAATAGCGCAGGTAGATCCCCATAAACAGCGCCAGCGGAATGGTGAACGCAACGGTATACGTTCCCCACGGGCTATGAGTCAGGGCTTTCACCACGATCATCGCCAGCACGGCAAGGATAATGACCATGATCATAAAGCAGGCCACCAGCGCTATCACCCCGGCGGTTGGCCCCATCTCTTCTTTGACCAGCTCACCCAGCGAGCGACCGTCACGGCGCGTAGAAACAAACAGCACCATGAAATCCTGCACCGCACCGGCGAGAACCACCCCGGCGAGCAGCCAGATCATCCCTGGCAGGTAACCCATTTGCGCCGCCAGTACCGGCCCAACCAACGGACCTGCTCCGGCAATGGCCGCAAAATGGTGACCGAACAGCACTTTTTTGTCCGTCGGCACATAGTCCAGCCCGTCGTTATGGCGCACCGCTGGCGTCATACGCGTCGGGTCAACCGCCAGCACATTTTTGGCGATATACAGCCCATAAAAACGGTAAGCGATCAGATAGATACAGACCGACGCCACCACAATCCATAGCGCGTTGATCTGTTCCCCACGATTTAAAGCAATGTATCCCAGAGCAAACGCTCCCATTACAGAGAGCACTGTCCAGACGAGGTATTTCCCTGATTTGTTCATAGTTGTTATCCGTGTGCGTGTCCATAGAGATGTTACATTTTGTTTCTATAACATCTTTGTACAATTTAACAACACAGCAACCATGTAAATCGGAGTTGAAACCAATATTTAACTTAACAATGTTAACTCGATCACTCCGTTAACCGAATTTTCCTGCAATCTCATTTTATTCTGTCGGGCTCATCCCAAAACCGCTGTGCCCAGCCGACAGGTGCAGCAACGCCGCCCCTGTTCATCGAAAACGACGATTTCCCAGCTCTGATTTTGTCGTCCAAGATGCAGCGGCTGGCAGACACCGCGCACCTTTCCCTCAGACACCGGGCGATGATGTGTGGCGTTAAGTTCCGTGCCCACCACACACTGTCCGTCGCGGGTCATCATAAATCCGGCCATCGATCCCAGCGTTTCCGCCAGCGCCGCCGACGCGCCGCCATGCAGCAGGCCAAACGGCTGATGAGTACGGGTATCAACCGGCATTTCGGCTTCGAGTACATCATCGCCCAGACGGGTATACACAATTCCCAGATGCGCCACCATTGTGTTATCGCTGGTGGCGTTCAGCTCGTCGAGCGTTAAATGGCGTTTCCAGATCATGCTTATGCCCCCAGCGTAGAGCCGCCATCGACCACAATATCCTGTAGGGTGATATGGCTGGCGAGGTCAGAGGCGAGGAACAAAATCGTGTTAGCGATCTCTTGTGGACGGGCGATTTTCCCCAGCGGAATGCCGAGTTTAAACTGCTCGCCAAAGCCGCGAATACGCTGCTCTTCGGCGTCATCGCTCACCCACAGCGTGCGTTGCATATCGGTGTCGGTGGAGCCTGGCGAAACCACATTACAGCGCACGCCGCTACCCGCCAGTTCCAGCCCAACGCTCAACGCCAGGCTTTTCAGCGCCGCTTTCGACGCGCCATAAGCACTCATACCAATGCGCGGCGTGTGTGCGGCGTCGGACGCAACAGTAACAATCGCCCCGCCCCGCTGACGGCGAAACTGGTTCATGGTCTGCTGAAACAGGTTAAACGCACCGCCGACATTGACCGCAAAAGTCTGCTGCCAGTCCTCTTTACTGAGCTGATCGGTCGCGCCCATGCGCAAAATTCCCGCCGCATTGACCAGCACGTCCAGTCGCTCCGTTTCAGCTAACAGTCGCTGACATACCTGCGCCACCTGCGCAGCATCGGCAACATCCATCACTTCGGTCGCAAAGGGATATTGCTCCTGAGCGAACGCTTGATCAAAACCGGTGACTTTCGCTCCCGCCTCAACAAACGCCAGCGCCGTGGCGTAGCCGATACCTTTCCCTGCGCCAGTTACCCAGACATTTTTACCGCTGAAATCCATTATTTCACCTCGCGGGAAAGTAGCTTCCACCAGGCGTCGATGGTCGGGTTTTTCGCCAGCATGACAAAGTCGATATCGCCATGCACTTTGCGCCAGCGCGCCGCCAGCGCCATCATCCGCACCGAATCCAGACCGTAGTCGATCAGGTTGTCGTCATCGAACGGTTCATCGGACTCGTCCAGCAACGGCAGGATCACCTCACGCAGCGCCGCTTTGCTGGCGGGGATAGGTGCTGGCAGCAATTCTTCGGTCATCACCACCCGACCAGAACGTCCGGCCACATATTTCAGCGACATCAAATGCTCGTCACGGCTGAAATCGGCCAGCGCATCTGCCACCATAAACGGTTTAATATCGCGCATAAATGCGTCCGTTGCGGTGGTCATACAGCCAATGTGGGCATATACCCCGGTAATAATCAGCTGGTTACGTCCACTCTCTTTCAGCATTTGCTCCAGCGGGGAACGATGAAACGCGCTGTAGCGCCACTTCACCAGCACCGTGTCGTCAGCATCTGGCGTCAGGCGATCCACCACCTTTTGCTGTTCCGGCGAACGGGTCAGGCCAGGCCCCCACATATCATTCAACAGCGCCCGATCTTCATCGCTCTGCTCTTTCGGCTGGGCGGTGTAATAAACCGGGATATTGTGCTGTTTGCAGTAGTCGCGTAGTGCCGCAATATTCGCGATCACCTGCTCCATCATCGGGCAGTTCTCACCCCAGAAGCTGACAAAATAGTCCTGCATATCATGGATTAACAACGCGGCACGTTGCGGTTCAAAGGCCCAGTCGACTTTATTCTTAGGGATATCGTGAGACTCCGGCAGTACGTAAGCCTGTAATTTTGGAATAGCCATCGTGTTCTCTCCTTCAGGCTGATGCGCGTGACGCCAGCCACTGACGTAATTGTTTTTTATCGACTTTCCCGACCGCCGTCAGCGGAAGTGAATCTACACACTCCACGCGATCCGGTAATTTAAATTCGGCAATACCCTGTTCACGCAGGAAACGACGCACCTGCACCGCGCGCAGCGGCTCTTTTACCACCAGATAAGCACAGCTTTTTTCGCCCATCAGCTCATCTTCCATGCTCACCAGTGCGGCGTAGATCACCGCCGGATGGCGCAGCAGCAGGTTTTCGATCTCTTCGGCAGCGATCTTCTCGCCGCCACGGTTGATCTGATCTTTCTCGCGCCCCTGCACAGTGATGTAACCCTCTGGATCAATAGAGATCAGATCGCCGGAACAGTAAAAACCGTTGGCATCAAAGGCGCTGGCATTGTGCTGCGGGCTTTTGTAATAGCCACGGAAGGTGTACGGCCCGCGCGTCATCAGGCGTCCAACTTCCCCTTGCGGCAGTGGATTTCCTTCGGCATCGGCAACCCATACTTCATCGTCCGGGCACATTGGGTAACCCTGGGTATGGATAATTTTCTCCGCACTATCATCAAGACGGGTGTAGTTCACCAGCCCTTCCGCCATGCCAAACACCTGCTGCAACTGACAGCCAATCTCAGCGGGAATACGCGCCGCAAGGGTGGCAGAAAGACGGGCGCCGCCGACCTGTAACAGTTTCAGCGAGGCAAGCTGCGCCCGGCTTTCGCCTTCAGCCAGTGCCTGCAACCACAGGCTGACTGCTGGCGGCACCAGCGCGGTGACGTTCACCTGATGTTTTTCAATCAATGGGAAGCAAAGCGTGGCGCTGGGGTCGGCAGCCAGAACGACAGTGCCGCCAGCGAGAAATACCCCCAACGATCCCGGTGAACTCATGGCGTAGTTATGAGCCGCCGGGATCGCGCACAGGTAGCGCGTCTGTTGTGTGAACTGACAAATCTCGACGCTACGACGCACGCTGTAGTAGTAGTCGTTATGAGTGCGCGGGATCAGTTTCGGAGTGCCGGTGGTGCCGCCGGAAAGCTGGAAATAGGCCACTTCATCAGCAGGAGATGGCGTGGCAGTAAAATCCTCAGCCGGATGGTTAATCGCATCCTGCAAGTTATGCTCACCGCTGTCGTTGAGCAGCTGCACCACGCGAATCGAAGAATGCTCTGCAACAAATGTGTTGAGGAAATCATCCCCGCTAAATAGCGCATGTTGGCGATCGGCAATCAGTAACGCCGGTTCAATCTGGCTGGCATAGGCGTTCAGTTCACTACGCTGATGGCTGAACAGCGCCAGCACCGGCGCAACGCCCAGTTTCAGCAGCGCGAAAAAGGTAATGTAAAGTTCAGCGACGTTACCCAGTTGTACCAGCGCGGTTTCACCAGGTTTAATGCCCTGACGGCGCAAACTACAGGCGAGGTTATCCGCCGCCTGATTCAGCTCCCGGTAACTCAACTGCCGCTCGCCGTCGATAACCGCGATGCTGTCACTCGCAGCGTGGCGAGTCAGAATGTCGGTCAGTGGCAAATCCTGCCAGTAGCCTTTTTCCCGATAGCGACGGGCAAACTCTTCCGGCCAGCGGGTGAATGGAATGCTCATCCTCGCTCCTTAATGCAATCCAAAAACGTTCAACATGGTAGAAAGTTTGACGCCCGTTTCGCGCCACTCACCCAACGGTGAGGACGCAGGCACAATCCCCGCTCCGGCAAACAGACGCACCTGATTTTCCCGCAGCTTCGCGCAGCGGATGGTCACCACCCATTCACCGTTACCTTCGCTGTCACACCAACCCACAATGCCGCCAAACAGTTCGCGGTCGAACGGCTCCAGTTCAGCAATAACCTGAGTCGCGGCCTGATGCGGGAAACCGCTCAGCGCGGGGGTCGGATGCAGCAGACAAGCCAAAGTCAGTGCGTTTTCTTGCGAATTCGCTTTACCTTCAAAGGGAGTTGCGAGATGCCACAGCGTCGGCGTGGTAATCAATTGTGGAGAGGAGGGAACGTGTAACTCACTACTGCGTTTGCGCAGTACCTCTTTCATCGCCTGAGTCACCAGTTCATGTTCATGGCGATCTTTTTCTGACGCCAGCAGACGATTACCCGCTTCGCGATCGAGCACTTCATCCGGCTGACGACGCGCGGAACCGGCTAACGGAATGGAGCTAAAACGCTCGCCGTCTTTACGTAGCAGCAGTTCCGGGCTGGCCCCCAGCAGAACGCCACCATCAGCCAACGGAACATGGAAGTTGTAACTAACCGGGTTTTGCGCAATCAACCGTTCCAGCAATACGCCACTATCAATGGCGGCGTCAGTAGTGATATCAATCAACCGTGACAACACCACTTTGTCGACCTGCGGCGTGGCGGTAAGTGCGGCAGCACGGGCAACCATCTGTTCAAACGTGGTTTGTTCCGGAATGGCCTGACGTTCCACCACGTTCAGCGACTGGCTGCGGGTGAAACGGCGTGCGGAAGCTTGTTTTTCCTGACGGGAGAACGACTGCCAGGATTCGGGAATATACAGCGACGAAGGCTGACGTGGATCGAAGGGAATCGCCCCGACCATCACCGGATTTTTGATGCCCTGCGCTTTGGCATCGGCAAACAACGCGGCGAGTTTTTGCTGGAAGGGACTGTCGGGCGAATCCCCGTTCACAGCCGGTTCATCGAAGCGGGCGAAACATCCTGACGTCGTAAAACTGCGGTACGGCGACATAAAGAAAAAGCGATTGGGCGCAAGTGTTGCCATGGTCTGCTGTACTTCCTCAGCCAGTGACGTATCCATATCATCCTCCACAAAATGATAAAGGCTTTAATAATGATTATCATTTATATTTTCGGTCGCTAACCTAAAAGCAAACGCGCACTATGTCAACTCTTGAGGTAACGCAATCTGCAACTCGGGGTTGCATCTGGTTGTGGTTACAATGAAAATGAGAAGCATTAACTTCATTAATAACAGGAAGCTGACTTGTGAGACTCGCCCCGCTCTACCGCAACGCCCTTCTATTAACAGGACTTTTGCTTTCAGGAATAGCCGCAGTTCAGGCCGCCGACTGGCCGCGTCAGATTACTGACAGCCGTGGCACTCATACCCTGGAAAGCCAGCCGCAGCGTATTGTTTCCACCAGCGTCACCCTGACCGGCTCACTGCTGGCGATTGATGCTCCGGTGATCGCCAGCGGCGCGACCACGCCAAATAACCGCGTCGCGGATGACCAGGGCTTTTTACGCCAGTGGAGCAAAGTGGCGAAAGAACGCAAACTGCAACGGCTCTATATCGGCGAACCGAGTGCAGAAGCCGTTGCCGCGCAAATGCCGGATCTGATTTTAATTAGCGCAACCGGCGGCGATTCGGCGCTGGCGCTGTACGATCAGCTTTCTACCATCGCCCCAACATTAATCATCAATTACGACGACAAAAGCTGGCAGTCGCTGTTAACGCAGCTTGGCGAAATTACCGGGCATGAGAAACAAGCGGCAGAGCGGATTGCACAGTTTGATAAGCAACTGGCGGCGGCGAAAGAGCAAATCAAATTACCGCCGCAGCCGGTCACTGCCATCGTCTATACCGCCGCTGCACACAGTGCCAATCTCTGGACGCCGGAATCAGCACAAGGGCAGATGCTGGAACAACTCGGCTTTACGCTGGCGAAGTTGCCCGCAGGCTTAAACGCCAGCCAAAGCCAGGGCAAACGCCATGACATCATTCAGCTTGGTGGAGAAAATCTGGCTGCAGGGTTAAATGGCGAGTCACTATTCCTGTTCGCCGGTGATCAGAAAGACGCCGATGCTATTTATGCTAATCCGCTGCTCGCGCACCTGCCTGCAGTACAAAACAAGCAGGTTTATGCGCTGGGAACCGAGACGTTCCGCCTGGATTACTACAGCGCCATGCAAGTGCTGGAACGACTTAAGGCGCTGTTTTAAGCATTAACTGTCGGACGCTGTCACCTGCGGCGGCGTCTGGCGAAAACGTCGCAACTCCACTAGTACCAGCAGCAACAACACGCCGATAATCAACAAACCAAAACCGCTCGCGCTTGCGGAAGCAACCGGTGTCATCATCGCTCCCAAACCGCCCAGCAGCGCCGCGCCTATGGCATCGCCCGTCACGTTTTGCGCCGTCCACAAACCGTTAATCCGCCCTAACATCGCTTCCGGGGTTTGCGTTTGCAGCATTGTATATTGCAGCAACGAACTAACCGCGCTCAGCCAGCCGAACAGCGCCAGACAAACCACGCCTAAAATCCACATCGGCATCAGGCCAAACAGACCAATGGCGAGGAACGCCCCCAATGTGGAGAGCAACATCAACAGACCTGGCCGTACGCTATGCGCCAGTTTTCCACTGGTTAACGCGCCAATAGCCGCACCGAGCGGGATTGCCGCATAGAGAAAGCCAATTTGCGCCGCCGACATCTGCCAGTTGTCAGCCAGCGCCGGATACAGTACCCGCACCGCGCTCGCCATCGTCAATAAACCACCCAACAGCGCAATCCCTCCTACCAGCGGGCTGGCGAGCAGAAAACGAAATCCTGCCAGTAATGATTTCAACGGATGCTCACGCGGCTGCGGTGGTGGTGGTAACGCCGGAAGGCTTAACAACGGTAGCAAGGTAATAAACGTGCCCGCCGCCGCCAGCCCGTAGTTCCAGGCCACACCGCCAGTCGTCAGCAGTAAACCGCCAATCATGGGCGAAATCACCGATCCCAGGCGCACAGTCAACATGGTGATCGCCCCGGCCTGCATTAAGTTTTCACGCCCTACCAGTGCAGGTGTCGCCGCCAGTAGCGCCGTAACGCCAAGTGATGCGAAAAAACCATCCCATAAACCAAGTAAATAGATTGCCAATAGAGATGGCTCCGGCAGCAGCGCGTTCAGGCACAGTCCAATGAAGCCAATGCCACAGGTGCCGCGCGCCAGCAAAATCACTTTTTTGCGCTCATAGCGATCCGCCAGCACACCGCCGACCATCAGGCCAACAAACATCGCGCCGCCGGTCAGCGTCACCGAAAGCCCCACCTGCCAGGTGGAATGCGTCATCATCTGGATCTGCACCGGCACCGCGACGCCGAGCAAACCCAGAGAAACAATTGAGATAAAACGAGCGAGGAATACTGCGCGAAACGCCGGGTGCGTTTTCAACAGGCTGAGGTTAAGCAGCCAGGATTGTTTATTCATTACAATGCCTTGCCATCAAATATTTTAAATACCTATTCTTAGGCTGCACATGCTAACATATCCAAATAAGATCGATAACGATAATTAATTTCATTATCATGGAAGTTCGTATGTCTGGTTCTGTTGCCGTGACACGCGCCATTGCCGTGCCCGGATTGCTGTTATTACTGATTATCGCGACGGCATTAAGCCTGCTCATTGGAGCAAAATCACTCCCCGCTTCCGTAGTGCTGGAGGCGCTCTCCGGCACCTGCCAGAGCGCCGACTGCACCATTGTGCTCGACGCCCGTCTGCCGCGCACCCTTGCCGGTTTACTGGCAGGCGGTGCGCTTGGCCTTGCCGGGGCGTTAATGCAAACCCTCACCCGAAACCCACTTGCCGATCCTGGTTTGCTTGGCGTGAACGCCGGTGCCAGTTTTGCCATTGTGCTGGGCGCGGCGCTGTTTGGTTACTCTTCCGCGCAGGAGCAACTGGCGATGGCCTTCGCCGGGGCGCTGGTGGCCTCGTTGATTGTTGCCTTTACCGGCAGCCAGGGCGGCGGGCAGTTAAGTCCGGTGCGTTTAACCCTGGCGGGCGTGGCGCTGGCGGCGGTGCTGGAAGGGCTGACCAGCGGCATCGCCCTGCTTAATCCCGACGTCTACGATCAACTGCGTTTCTGGCAAGCCGGTTCGCTGGATATTCGCAATCTACATACCTTAAAAGTGGTGCTGATCCCGGTGCTTACCGCTGGAGCAACTGCGCTATTACTGAGCCGCGCGCTGAACAGTTTAAGCCTTGGCAGTGACACCGCGACGGCGCTGGGCAGTCGCGTAGCGCGCACACAGTTGATTGGTCTGCTGGCAATTACCGTGCTTTGTGGTAGTGCGACGGCGGTAGTTGGCCCGATTGCCTTTATTGGCCTGATGATGCCGCACATGGCGCGCTGGCTGGTAGGTGCCGATCATCGCTGGTCGCTGCCCGTCACGCTACTCACTACCCCTGCCCTGCTGCTGTTTGCCGATATCATTGGGCGGGTGATTGTTCCCGGCGAACTGCGCGTTTCTGTAGTCAGTGCCTTTATTGGTGCACCAGTGCTGATCTTCCTCGTACGACGTAAAACGCGAGGTGGCGCATGATTTACGTCTCTCGCCGATTAATTATCACCTGTCTGCTGCTGCTAATAGCTTGTGTGATGGCAGGCGTGTGGGGATTACGTAGCGGTGCCGTCACGCTGGAAACTTCGCAGGTATTCGCCGCGTTGATGGGCGACACGCCGCGCAGTATGACGATGGTGGTCACCGAATGGCGTTTACCACGCGTGCTGATGGCGCTGTTGATTGGCGCGGCGCTGGGCGTCAGCGGCGCGATTTTTCAGTCGCTGATGCGTAACCCGCTTGGCAGCCCTGACGTAATGGGCTTTAACACCGGGGCGTGGAGCGGCGTGCTGGTGGCGATGGTGCTGTTTGGTCAGGACCTGACGGCTATCGCGCTGGCAGCAATGGTGGGCGGCATTGTCACTTCGCTGCTGGTCTGGCTGCTCGCCTGGCGTAACGGTATCGACACCTTTCGGTTGATTATTATCGGTATTGGTGTTCGCGCCATGCTGGTGGCCTTTAATACCTGGCTGTTGCTGAAAGCGTCTTTAGAAACGGCGCTAACAGCGGGTTTGTGGAATGCCGGATCGCTCAACGGCCTGACGTGGGCAAAAACCTCACCTTCCGCGCCAATCATTATATTGATGCTCATTGCCGCCGCCTTGCTGGTGCGGCGAATGCGCTTGCTGGAAATGGGCGATGATACCGCATGTGCGCTGGGCGTCAGCGTCGAACGTTCGCGGCTGTTAATGATGCTGGTCGCCGTAGTGCTTACCGCAGCTGCCACTGCCCTGGCGGGGCCGATTTCCTTTATTGCTTTAGTCGCGCCACACATTGCCCGCCGCATTAGCGGCACCGCTCGCTGGGGGCTGACCCAGGCGGCGCTGTGCGGGGCGTTGTTATTACTGGCGGCCGATCTCTGCGCCCAACAACTGTTTATGCCGTATCAACTTCCGGTTGGCGTCGTTACCGTCAGCCTCGGCGGTATTTACCTTATCGTCTTGTTAATTCAGGAGTCTCGCAAAAAATGACCGAATCAGTAGCCCGTTTGCGCGGCGAACAGTTAACCCTCGGATATGGCAAATATACCGTTGCGGAGAATCTGACTGTAGAAATACCTGATGGTCACTTCACGGCAATTATCGGGCCAAATGGCTGCGGTAAATCCACGTTACTGCGTACCTTAAGCCGCCTGATGACGCCTGCTCACGGGCATGTCTGGCTGGATGGCGAGCACATTCAACATTACGCCAGTAAAGAGGTTGCACGCCGGATTGGTCTGTTGGCGCAAAACGCCACCACACCGGGCGATATCACCGTGCAGGAGCTGGTGGCGCGTGGGCGTTACCCGCATCAACCGCTGTTTACCCGCTGGCGCAAAGAAGATGAAGACGCGGTAACAAAAGCGATGCAGGCCACGGGAATAACTCATCTGGCGGATCAAAGCGTGGACACCCTTTCTGGCGGACAACGCCAGCGAGCGTGGATCGCGATGGTGCTGGCCCAGGAAACGGCAATTATGCTGCTCGATGAACCCACGACCTGGCTGGATATCAGTCATCAGATTGATTTGCTGGAACTGTTAAGCGAACTGAACCGCGAGAAAGGCTATACCCTGGCGGCGGTGCTGCACGATCTTAATCAGGCCTGTCGTTACGCCAGCCATTTGATTGCATTGCGGGAAGGGAAAATTGTTGCTCAGGGAGCACCGAAGGAGATTGTCACTGCTGAACTGATCGAGCGCATTTATGGTCTGCGCTGCATGATTATTGACGATCCGGTTGCCGGAACGCCGCTCGTGGTGCCGCTCGGACGAACGGCACCTTCAACCGCAAAGATTTAAACTAAGTGGTCTGCCATCATGGCATCCTGTTTTCTGGATGCCATCGCATGGCGCAACAGCACACCACCACAAGCCACCATCCCGCCGATCAACGCGGAAAGGATCACAATAATCGACTTACCCGGACCGTCTTTTTTTACTGGCAATGACGGTCTTAACTGATATTTAAACGGCGTAAAATTCACATCGTTGATATTTGCTTTTGTTAACTGCTCAACAAGATACTGGCGATTACGTAATTCGCCGTTCAGTTCCGCAACGTCAGTAACCGCTTTTTCAATTTCCAGTTTGCGTTCAATACCGTCAGCACCGAGAGAAATAGAGAAATCGGGGTCATCTTTAACGGCCTGACCATTACTGTATACGGGCTTTTTAATTCCTGCCGCGTTGGCAATGTCGAGTGAATAATTGAGGCGCTGAATGTTTGCACCAAGTTGATTTTTCGTTTTAATGCGATCCTGAGCCAGTTTTTCTTTTTCAAACTGGGTTTTGATCTCCAGTTTATTACGGACGTTTTCTATCGACTCTTTCACCACCAACGCAGAGATATAATCGATATACCCGGCCAACACTTTCTGTGCCTCTTCACTGGTGGGCGCGGTAAAACTTAGCGTCCAGGAGGTATACAGTGACGGTTCATCTTTTTTCTTACTGGCATTGTCATCAACCGCTTTCATTTTTTCGCTCAATGCGACGATAGCTCGATGCAAATCCAGTTCGTCGATTTTCGCCTCTTTTAATTGGTCCATCACATAAGGTGATGAGCGCAGGTACTCTTCTAGTAAGCTAACAGACTGAAACTTCTTGATAAACAGGTTAAATGCACCGCCACGGTCGATATTAATATCGAGATCAAGAACGCGGAGTTTGGTAAAGGTTTTCTCCAGGTCCTGCCACTGAATGGCTTCGGCGGGAGTAATGACGGCTGAGCTGGTCCATTTTTGCGGCAGGATGAAAGAGATCAGTAACCCTGCGCAGGCAAACGCAAAAACGACCGCCATGACCGTTTTTTTGGCCCGCCATAAAACTTCAATTAGACTAAGTAAATCAATTTCATTATTACTGGGCGACGCCAGAGGATACTCGGGAAAATGAGCTTCACTTCCCTGTTTAATATTCAGTGATGACATGGGGTATAACCTGAAAATGAGTCCAATAAGAGTAAATCTCCACGGCCCCCACTCTACCAGTTGGTGAGATTTATCCGAAGCTGAAGTTTGTAAATTACTCCCACTGAATGCAACATTCACTCTATTTCAGAGAAATACCCACCAAACTTATAAATTAAACAAATGATAAACCCATAATTATTTTCTGTAATTATGGGTTTATAGATAATATAAATTTACTTATTTAGCGTCGCACGAATAATCGGCCCAATTTTTTCAAACGCCACCGGAGAGATAATATCCACATGCGCACAATCCTGACGATAGATATCCAGCCCAGCAATCCACGGTGCCCAGGCCTGTTCAGGAGTCATACCTTCCTGAAGCGTGCGTTCGGCAACAAATAGCGTCGCTTTACCATCAAACGGTACGCTATGAGCTGTCGTCAGCAGGCGCACAGCATCAGCGTAGTTGCCTTCAATGGTGGTAAACAACTCCGTTGAAGTACTTCCCTGCTGTGCCGCCAGGAAGGCTTCGCGCTCGCGGTTAATCTCCGCCAGCACTTCCGGATCCAGACCATTGGCTTCTTTTTCCTGCCAGTTTTGCGTTTCTGGCGGCCAGGTATCCAGCAAGCCAAGAAATGCCACCTGTTCGCCACGGGCACGCAGTCGCGCCGCAATGCCCTGCGCCAGCGTACCGCCCAGCGAATAACCCAGCAGGTAATATGGGCCGTGCGGTTGTTGTTCAAGTAACGTTGCCAGATGCGCTTCGCAGACTTCATCCAGATTTGCTGACGTCTGCATGGGGCCATGAGGGCGCGGCGACTGAATGCCGATAATCGACCATTGTGGATCGAGATAACGCGAGAGCACGCTGAACTGCCAGGCAAAACCGGATGCCGGATGGAAACAAAACAGCGTCGGACCATTACCTTCACGCAACGGCAGAATGGTTTCGAATCCCATGCGCTGGGTGCTGTCTTCTTCACCATCAATAATCGTTGCCAGTTTGGCGACAGTTGACGCGACCATCACCTGCCCCGGCGTCACCTGACGAGCAAACTGTCGACTTAACTGCGCTGCCAGTTTCATTGCCAGTAGCGAATGACCGCCAAGCGCAAAGAAATCAGCATCGGCATCCTGCACGTCACAACCCAGCAACGACGAGAATGCCGCGGCGATAATCGTTTCACTGCCCGCTTTCGGCGCACGCCCAGGCGCTTGTGCCTTCAGTTCAGGCAACGGTAAGGCTTTGCGATCCAGCTTGCCGTTGGCGCTAAGTGGTAACTGTGGAAGTTGCAGCAGAACCACCGGTACCATATGTGGTGGCAATGTTTCACGAAGCTGCGCCTGTAATGCGCTGGTATCCAACGGCAGACCTGATTGCGACACCAGATAGCCCACCAACTGACGCGCATCACCACCAGTGGCTGCCGCCTGGTTAATCACACAGGCGTGGGTAACGGCTTGTTCGACATCCGGCAGCGCCTGCATCACGCGATCAATTTCGCCCAGTTCGATACGCTGCCCGCGAATTTTTAGCTGATCGTCACTGCGCCCGAGGTACTCCACTGCGCCGTTATCCAGCCAGCGAGCCACATCGCCGGTACGGTACATCCGTTCACCTGGGGCAAAAGGATCGGCAATAAAGCGGCTGGCGGTCAGATCGGGTCGTCCAAGATACCCCTGCGCCAGTTGAATACCGGTGAGATAGAGATCTCCCACCACACCCGGCGGCACCGGATGCATCATCGCATCGAGAATGCGCAGGCCCGTATTCCACACCGGATAACCAATCGGCACACTGCTGCCGCGCACCTCTGCCAGTTCCTCGCCAAAAGCCGGATACCAACTGACATCTACCGCCGCTTCCGTCGGGCCATATAGATTATGCAACGGCGCGCCGGTTAACTGTTGCCATTCGCGGCATAAATCAGCCGGTAAGGCTTCACCACTACAGAAAACCTGTTTCAACGTCGCGCAACTCTGGCGAGCGGTTTGCGGCGTCAGCGATGCAACAAATGCCGCCAGCATCGACGGCACAAAGTGCGTGGTCGTTACGCCATATTCGGCAAAGAATTGCTGCATAGCGAGCGGGTCGCGGTGCGCTTCCGGTTCAGCCATCACAAGTTTCGCCCCGGCAATAAACGGCCAGAAAAACTCCCACACCGAGACATCAAAACTGCACGGCGTTTTTTGGGCAACGACATCTTCGCCTGTAAGCGGGTAATGGTTTTGCATCCAAAGCAGGCGATTAACGATAGCCGTCTGCCCGACCATTACCCCTTTTGGTCTGCCGGTGGAACCGGAGGTGAAGATGATATAAGCCGTGTGGTGCGGTTGTGAAAGCTGCAGCGGCGCACTGCCCTGTGGGGTAAGCGGGGCGTTATAGCAAAGGCTGGTTAAATTAGGGATATCGCTAAAGCGCGGCAGTTGATCGTCAGTGGTGATTAACAGCGACGGACGCGCATCTTCCAGCATCATTTTCAGGCGATCGTCCGGATAGCCGGTATCCAACGGTAGCCAGGCCGCACCAGCTTCAACTATCGCATGTAGCGCCAGGGTCAAAAAGACCGAGCGCGGTAGCGCCACCGCCACGCTGTCGCCCGGTTTAACGCCGCGCTCACGCAGCAGATTCGCCAGCGCCACCACCTGCTCGCGCATTTCCCGATAGCTGAACTGGTAACGCGCATCTGCCAGCGCCGGAGCATCCGGTGTTTTTGCCGCTTGTTCTGCCACCAGCGCGCTCAGCGTGGTTTCTGGAATCTCAACCTGAGTGGCGTTGATCTGCGCCAGCTGCGCATACTCGCCTGGCAACATAATATCGACATCGCCGCACAACAGCGACGGATCCGCGGCGAACTGCGCAATCAGCATTTTCAGGCGTTCAGCGTGTTGAATTAACGTTGGCTCATCGTAACGCTGTTTATTGGCGAGGATCTCAATACTCAAATCACCGTGTTCATCCGGGAACAGGGCCAGTTCAAGGTCATTAACCGGACCGGTTGCCAGGGTATGGGTTTGCGCCTGAACACCAGGAATATCCAGTTGGTAATCAAATACCTTGATATTGAGTACCGGACCGAACAGCGGTTCCTCTCCCGCCGCTCGCCCGCTGTCACGGACAATTTGTTCGGCATCGTAACGTTGATGGCGACGCATTTTTTTCAGTTGAGCTGCCAGTCGGGTTGCCAGTTGCGGCAGCGTTTCTTGCGCCGCAATGTGAATACCCAATGGCAAAACGTTGAGCACGGGTCCGGTAGCCGTCAGCGCCGCCGAGCCCAGTCGACGCATAAAGATAAATCCGGCAGCGTAGTCCATGCGGTTGCACAATCGCCCCAGCCACAAGGCTGCCAACGCAAGTGCTAAATCGGTACGCTGCACACCTGAAAGTTGCGTAGCCAGCTGGCGGAATTCCCCGTTGGTAAATTCCAGTTTCAGGCGCAAAATATCTGCCGAAGCGCTGCGCCCCGGTAAAGGTGCCGGAGAAAGTGACGCGGGCGGTGGTAGTTGACGACGCTGTTCCGCCCAGAATGCCGCATCACGCTGCCAGGCTTCACTTTCGCGGTACTGCTGATACTCTTCCACTACATCAGCGAAAGGCGTAAACGGCGAAGCAGGCGTTGGTTCGCCACGCAGCAATGCGCAGTAAATGTTGGCGATCTGGCGTGTAATGGCCGGGAAACTGAAGCCATCGACCAGCAAATGGTGATAACGCTGATACCAGTACCAGCGGTTATCCGCCACCTGTATCAGTTGATGAAAGACCAGTGGTTTACCACTATCGACGCGCAGATCTTGTTGCAAATCCGCCTGCATTAATGCCCGCGCAGTACCGTGCGGATCAATGTTGGTTCGCAGGTCGATAATTTCTGGCAGTTCGAACGTCTGCGCATCATCGACCCACTGCCAGACTTCGCCGTTATCTTCCGTAAAACGCATCCGCAACGTATCTGCTTGCGCTAGTCCGGCAACCACCGCGCGGGCCAGTAGTGGCGCATCAACCTCTCCGGTTAACTCAACGTAATGCGCCACGCTCCAGGCGGAGGGTAAATCCGACAGTTTTTCTGCCATCCAGATGCCGGGCTGTGCGGCGACCAAAGGTAAATGCTGGCTCATTGTGCCTCCTGCAACTGGGTGAAATTCGCCGGTGTCAGAGTACGCCAGTGGGCTTCCAGCCACTGCTGGCAGGACGCCTGTGACTGCGGCTGACACACAACGTCCCAGCCTGCCGGTAAGGCGCATTGTTGCGGCCACAGACTGAATTGCCCCTGCGCATTGCGCAAAATGTAAAACGCTCCCTGTGGATCATCGAAGGGATTACTGAATGCCATATTCAACTCCTGTCATGGAAAAGTGGTTGCCAGAGGTCGATTAGCCCCTGCATCAAGCCACCGCGCCAACAAAGCGCATCATGTCCGCCGTCAACCTGACGCCAGAAAATGGATTCTTTTAGGGGGTGTAATTGCGCATACAGCGCCTGATTGGCCTGCATGATCATCGGCTCGCGAACACCCGCTTCCAGCACAATGCGCAGACCTTCGGCGCTAACTTCACCAGTATTTAGCTGTTCAAGTAACATGCCCTCTTGGTACCCGCCCCGATGCGGCCACCAGTACGAACCTGACTGGCTTAATACACAGCCAAAGCGTTCAGGCCAGTGCAGTCCGGCATACAGCGCGGAAAGCCCACCAAAACTCTGTCCGGCGACCACGGTGCGATCGGCGCGATCGCTAAAAGGGGCAATAGCTTTCACCTGGGGTAATAACTCTTGCTGTACTGCCAGCCAGAAATCCGCATTACACGGCAGTTCGTGGGCGCGGTGCGTGGTGTCGATAGCGTCGATCAACACATACACGGCGGGCGGAAGTTGCCGACGATGGGTCAGCGAAGTCAGCGCAGGCCAGACGGGCATACTCTGCGCCCAAAATTCGCCATCAAGCAAAACTGCCAGCGGGCGTTCTTCTGCTGTTGCATCGCCGGTGGTAAAAATCCATACACGGCGTGAATTTTTCAACCGTTCACTTTTCCAGATAATTTCTTTGGCAGGCGTTTCTGGCGCTTGCGGACAATCCCATCCCGGTTGCAGAGGCGCTTGCGGCATTTCGAGTGCAGAAACAGCGTGCCCTCGCCCGCCTTTCCAGCTTTGTGGATTCAGCGGATCGGCTATCGCCTGGGGTAATAGTTTTCGCCAGCCTTCGCGTAATTCGAGGCGATCGGGGGATGGTGCAGAAAAAATGTCATCGCGTTCGGTAGGAATAAAGCAGTAGCTGCCGCGCCAGTTGGCATTGAGTTGTGTCGTCCACTGCCAAACATCGGTTCCTGCAATTCGCTGCATCGACCGGGGCTGGCTGTTCTGATGGTGATCGGTCATGCCAGTGATATAGACCCATACGCGCTTTATCGTCGAGTGGCCTTCAGAACCTTGTGGATCACGCCACCAGAAAGTGACCTCAAACATTTCGTCATTCAGACGTTGCCATTCCGGGCCATGTTTCGACTGCCACCAGCTCTCACTTCCTACTTTTAACGCCGTCACACCATAACCCCATGTTTACTGTGCAATTTTTTATTGATTGCAGAAATATATTGATAATATTATTGATAACTATTTGCATTTGCAATAGCGTAATGGCGCGCCGTGGGAAGCGCGGACATTAATTAATCAGCTGCACTGCGTGTCTTTCAGGATCAAAGGTTTTCGCGGTAGCGGGATGCGTCGTGTTGATGGCGACCATGCCCGACAGTTGCAATTCGTGGCAAAAATGCAGGAATAAAACAATGAACAAGAAGATTCATTCCCTGGCCTTGTTGGTCAATCTGGGGATTTATGGGGTAGCACAGGCACAAGAGCCGACCGATACTCCTGTTTCACATGACGATACTATTGTTGTTACCGCCGCCGAGCAGAACTTGCAGGCGCCCGGCGTTTCGACCATCACCGCAGATGAAATCCGCAAAAACCCGGTTGCCCGCGATGTATCGGAGATTATCCGTACCATGCCTGGCGTTAACCTGACCGGTAATTCCACCAGTGGTCAGCGTGGTAATAACCGCCAGATTGATATTCGCGGCATGGGTCCGGAAAACACGCTGATTTTGATTGACGGCAAGCCGGTAAGCAGCCGTAACTCTGTGCGTCAGGGCTGGCGTGGCGAGCGCGATACCCGTGGTGATACCTCCTGGGTGCCGCCTGAAATGATTGAACGTATTGAAGTTCTACGTGGTCCGGCAGCTGCGCGTTATGGCAACGGCGCGGCGGGCGGCGTGGTTAACATCATTACCAAAAAAGGCAGTGGTGAGTGGCACGGCTCCTGGGATGCTTATTTCAATGCGCCAGAACATAAAGAGGAAGGTGCCACCAAACGTACCAACTTCAGCCTGACCGGTCCGCTGGGCGACGAATTCAGCTTCCGCTTGTATGGTAACCTCGACAAAACCCAGGCTGACGCGTGGGATATCAACCAGGGCCATCAGTCCGCGCGTGCCGGAACGTATGCCACGACGTTACCAGCCGGGCGCGAAGGGGTGATCAACAAAGATATTAATGGCGTGGTGCGCTGGGACTTCGCGCCTCTGCAGTCACTCGAACTGGAAGCGGGCTACAGCCGCCAGGGTAACCTGTATGCGGGTGATACGCAGAACACCAACTCTGACGCTTACACTCGATCGAAATATGGCGATGAAACCAACCGCCTGTATCGCCAGAACTACTCGCTGACCTGGAACGGTGGCTGGGATAACGGCGTGACCACCAGCAACTGGGTGCAGTACGAACACACCCGTAACTCGCGTATTCCGGAAGGTCTGGCGGGCGGTACCGAAGGGAAATTTAACGAAAAAGCGGCACAGGATTTTGTAGATATCGATCTTGATGACGTGATGCTGCACAGCGAAGTTAACCTGCCGATTGATTTCCTCGTAAACCAAACGCTGACGCTGGGTACAGAGTGGAATCAGCAACGGATGAAGGACTTAAGTTCCAACACCCAGGCGCTGACCGGGACGAATACCGGCGGTGCTATTGATGGTGTGAGTGCCACCGACCGTAGCCCATATTCAAAAGCAGAAATTTTCTCGCTGTTTGCCGAAAACAATATGGAGCTGACTGACAGCACCATCGTAACGCCGGGGCTGCGTTTCGATCATCACAGTATTGTCGGCAATAACTGGAGCCCGGCGCTGAACATATCGCAAGGTTTAGGCGATGACTTCACGCTGAAAATGGGCATCGCCCGCGCCTATAAAGCGCCGAGTCTGTACCAGACTAACCCAAACTACATTCTCTACAGTAAAGGTCAGGGCTGCTATGCCAGCGCGGGCGGCTGCTATCTGCAAGGTAATGATGACCTGAAAGCAGAAACCAGCATCAACAAGGAGATTGGTCTGGAGTTCAAACGCGACGGCTGGCTGGCGGGCGTGACCTGGTTCCGTAACGATTATCGCAATAAGATTGAAGCGGGCTATGTGGCTGTAGGGCAAAACGCAGTCGGCACCGATCTCTATCAGTGGGATAACGTACCAAAAGCGGTGGTTGAAGGTCTGGAAGGATCGTTAAACGTACCGGTTAGCGAAACGGTGATGTGGACCAATAACATCACTTATATGCTGAAGAGTGAAAACAAAACCACGGGCGACCGTTTGTCGATCATCCCGGAATATACGTTGAACTCAACGCTGAGCTGGCAGGCACGGGAAGATTTGTCGATGCAAACGACCTTCACCTGGTACGGCAAGCAGCAGCCGAAGAAGTACAACTACAAAGGTCAGCCAGCGGTTGGACCGGAAACCAAAGAAATCAGTCCGTACAGCATTGTTGGCCTGAGCGCGACCTGGGATGTGACCAAGAATGTCAGTCTGACCGGCGGCGTGGACAACCTGTTCGACAAACGTTTGTGGCGTGCGGGTAATGCCCAGACCACGGGCGATCTGGCAGGAGCCAACTATATCGCAGGTGCCGGGGCGTATACCTATAACGAGCCGGGACGTACGTGGTATATGAGCATTAATACTCACTTCTGAAGCTAACGTCAGATTGTTGACAAAGTGCGCGTAGTTCATGCCGGATGCGGCGTGAACGCCTTATCCGGCCTACAAAAATCTTGCCAATTCAATATATTGCAGGACCACGTAGGCCTGATAAGCGTAGCGCATCAGGCAGTTTTGCGTTTGTCATCATTCTCTAATATGGTTGACATGAAAACTACGCATACCTCCCTCCCCTTTGCAGGACATACGCTGCATTTTGTTGAGTTTGATCCGGCGAGTTTTCGCGAGCAGGATTTACTCTGGCTGCCGCACTACGCACAACTTCAACACGCTGGACGTAAACGTAAAACAGAGCATTTAGCCGGGCGGATCGCTGCAATTTATGCGCTGCGGGAATATGGCTATAAATGTGTGCCTGCAATCGGCGAGCTACGCCAACCTGTGTGGCCTGCGGGGGTATACGGCAGCATTAGTCACTGTGGGACTACGGCATTAGCCGTGGTTTCCCGTCAACCAATTGGCATTGATATTGAAGAGATTTTCTCTGCACAAACCGCAAGAGAATTGACAGACAACATTATTACACCAGCGGAACACAAGCGACTTGCAGACTGCGGTTTAGCCTTTCCTCTGGCGCTGACACTGGCATTTTCCGCCAAAGAGAGCGCATTTAAGGCAAGTGAAATCCAAACTGATGCAGATTTTCTGGACTATCAGATAATTAGCCGGAATAAACAACAGGTCATAATTCATCGTGAGAATGAGATGTTTGCTGTGCACTGGCAGATAAAAGAAAAAATAGTCATAACGCTGTGCCAACACGATTAATTGACAACATCTGGTACGATTCGCCCGCAGCCATCTCTGACTGCGGGCGAAAGTGTAAAGCAGGTGCCTTACCATCCTGACCTGACAACCGGATATGCGGGGATTACTCCCCGCACAACGGCTACTTCTTCGGTTCGTAAGCGAGAACAGCCTTAAACTCAATATTACGTTCCTTTACGGTAAACTCACACAGCGAGTCTCCGACCAGAAGCGTAAATCCCAGCACCGTTAAACACAGCACTATGACTGCCACAAGGGCATATTTCGTCAGCATGTTTATATTGCCTCCATGCGAAGAAGGGACTACCATCCAAATTGTTCAGGTTTGGGTAGGTAGCCCCAGGGTTGATAGAAATATCGTCCTGGGGCTTCATCTTTCCAGACCTCAGAGTAAACCTGAAACCGGAAAGCTTCAGGCACCCGCAGTTATCTTACCCTTCCTTAGCAAAATAGCTGTTTATTTATACAGTGAGTCCTGTTTCGGACTTCTCATTTAATCAACTGAAGCTGAACCCGTTTTTTTCTGCATGCCTCAATCGTCAAAATTCTTCGCCACCAGCCAGCTCTGCCATAACTTGTCACATTGCAAAAGTAGCCAAATTGCTTCAGTCACAATCAGTTCTCCATCACCAAAAAAAGAAACATTCCAGAACTTCCGCATCTCACCCAGCCGCTCCCACTTCTATACTGAATAGAAAACGCCAATATAAGAGAAACCTATGCCATTACCCGATTTTCATGTTTCTGAACCTTTTACCCTCGGTATTGAACTGGAAATGCAGGTGGTTAATCCGCCGGGCTATGACTTAAGCCAGGACTCATCAATGCTGATTGACGCGGTTAAAAATCAGATCACGGCCGGAGAGGTAAAGCACGATATCACCGAAAGTATGCTGGAGCTGGCGACGGATGTTTGCCGTGATATCAACCAGGCTGCCGGGCAATTTTCAGCGATGCAGAAAGTCGTATTGCAGGCAGCCGCAGACCATCATCTGGAAATTTGCGGCGGTGGCACGCATCCGTTTCAGAAATGGCAGCGTCAGGAGGTATGCGATAACGAACGCTATCAACGAACGCTGGAAAACTTTGGCTATCTCATCCAGCAGGCGACCGTTTTTGGTCAGCATGTCCATGTTGGCTGCGCCAGTGGCGATGACGCCATTTATTTGCTGCACGGCTTGTCACGGTTTGTGCCGCACTTTATCGCCCTTTCCGCCGCGTCGCCATATATGCAAGGAACGGATACGCGTTTTGCCTCCTCACGACCGAATATTTTTTCCGCCTTTCCTGATAATGGCCCGATGCCGTGGGTCAGTAACTGGCAACAATTTGAAGCCCTGTTTCGCTGCCTGAGTTACACCACGATGATCGACAGCATTAAAGATCTGCACTGGGATATTCGCCCCAGCCCCCATTTTGGTACGGTGGAAGTTCGGGTGATGGATACCCCGTTAACCCTTAGCCACGCGGTAAATATGGCGGGATTAATTCAGGCCACCGCCCACTGGTTACTGACGGAACGCCCGTTTAAACATCAGGAGAAAGATTACCTGCTGTATAAATTCAACCGTTTCCAGGCCTGTCGCTATGGGCTGGAAGGCGTCATTACCGATCCGCATACTGGCGATCGTCGGTCACTAACGGAAGCCACCTTGCGTTTACTGGAAAAAATCGCCCCTTCTGCACATAAAATTGGCGCATCGAGCGCAATTGAAGCACTGCACCGTCAGGTCGTCAGTGGTCTGAATGAAGCGCAGCTAATGCGTGATTTCGTCGCCGATGGTGGCTCGCTAATTGGGCTGGTGAAAAAGCATTGTGAGATCTGGGCCGGAGAATAAGTCGGGAATTGCCTTACAGAAGAATATCCCTGACAATGGTGTTTTAACTTACATTTAACAATGTTATGAAACACCCTTTAGAAACCTTGACCACCGCAGCAGGCATTTTGCTGATGGCTTTCCTCTCTTGCCTGCTGCTGCCCGCCCCCGCACTGGGGCTGACGCTGGCACAAAAACTGGTGACCACGTTCCATCTGATGGATCTTAGCCAGCTTTACACGTTATTGTTTTGTCTGTGGTTTTTAGTGCTGGGCGCTATTGAGTATTTTGTTCTACGCTTTATCTGGCGACGCTGGTTCTCGCTGGCGGATTAAACGTCGATTATCGCCGAACTTCGCGGCATACTTTGCTTATTCTCCTTCGCCTAAAGGAACATTTATGGATAAGCAATCACTGCACGAAACGGCGAAACGCCTGGCTCTTGAGTTACCCTTTGTCGAGCTTTGCTGGCCTTTTGGCCCGGAGTTCGATGTTTTTAAAATTGGCGGCAAGATTTTTATGCTGTCGTCGGAGCTGCGCGGCGTCCCCTTTATCAATCTGAAGTCCGATCCACAAAAATCCCTGCTAAATCAGCAAATATACCCAAGCATCAAGCCAGGGTATCACATGAATAAAAAGCACTGGATTTCGGTGTATCCCGGCGAGGAAATCTCCGAAGCGTTACTTCGCGATCTGATCAACGATTCGTGGAATCTGGTGGTTGATGGTCTGGCTAAACGCGATCAAAAACGACTGCGTCCTGACTCAACCGTAAATCAATAGCGCATTTTTCTCGCTTACCATTTCATCTCGATCCTTGTAATCTGCTGGCACGCAAAATTACTTTCACATGGAGTCTTTATGGATATCATTTCTGTCGCCTTAAAGCGTCATTCCACTAAGGCATTTGATGCCAGCAAAAAACTTACCCCGGAACAGGCCGAGCAGATCAAAACTCTACTGCAATACAGCCCATCCAGCACCAACTCCCAGCCGTGGCATTTTATTGTTGCCAGCACGGAAGAAGGTAAAGCGCGTGTTGCCAAATCCGCTGCCGATAATTACGTGTTCAACGAGCGTAAAATGCTTGATGCCTCGCACGTCGTGGTGTTCTGTGCAAAAACCGCGATGGACGATGCCTGGCTAAAGCTGGTTGTTGACCAGGAAGATGCCGATGGCCGCTTTGCCACGCCGGAAGCGAAAGCCGCGAACGATAAAGGTCGCAAGTTCTTCGCCGATATGCACCGTAAAGATCTGCATGATGATGCAGAGTGGATGGCAAAACAGGTTTATCTCAACGTCGGTAACTTCCTGCTGGGCGTGGCGGCGCTGGGTCTGGACGCGGTGCCCATCGAAGGTTTTGACGCCGCCATCCTCGATGAAGAATTTGGTCTGAAAGAGAAAGGCTACACCAGTCTGGTGGTTGTTCCGGTGGGTCATCACAGCGTTGAAGATTTTAACGCTACGCTGCCGAAATCTCGTCTGCCGCAAAACATTACCTTAACCGAAGTGTAATTCTCCCTTGCCGGGCATCTGCCCGGCTATTTCCCCTCAGATTCTCCTGATTTGCATAACCCTGTTTCAGCCGTCATCATAGGCTGCTGTTGTATAAAGGAGACGTTATGCAGGATTTAATATCCCAGGTTGAAGATTTAGCGGGTATTGAGATCGATCACACCACCTCGATGGTGATGATTTTCGGTATTATTTTTCTGACCGCCGTCGTGGTGCATATTTTTTTGCACTGGGTGGTACTGCGGACCTTCGAAAAACGCGCCATCGCCAGTTCACGGCTTTGGTTGCAAATCATTACCCAGAATAAACTCTTCCACCGTTTAGCTTTTACCTTGCAGGGGATTATCGTCAATATTCAGGCGGTATTCTGGCTACAAAAAGGCACCGAAGCGGCAGATATTCTGACTACCTGCGCGCAGTTGTGGATCATGATGTATGCGCTGCTTTCAGTCTTCTCGTTGCTGGATGTGATTTTGAATCTGGCGCAGAAATTCCCGGCGGCATCTCAGTTACCGCTGAAAGGGATTTTTCAGGGGATTAAACTGATCGGCGCGATTCTGGTCGGCATTTTGATGATCTCGCTGCTGATTGGTCAGTCGCCAGCGATTCTGATCAGCGGTCTTGGTGCAATGGCTGCCGTGCTGATGTTGGTATTTAAAGATCCGATTCTTGGTCTGGTGGCAGGTATTCAGCTTTCCGCGAACGATATGCTGAAACTGGGCGACTGGCTGGAGATGCCGAAATACGGCGCGGATGGCGCGGTGATCGATATTGGGTTAACCACCGTCAAAGTGCGTAACTGGGACAATACCATTACCACTATTCCCACCTGGTCTCTGGTTTCTGACTCCTTTAAAAACTGGAGCGGGATGTCAGCATCTGGCGGGCGACGTATTAAGCGCAGTATCAGTATTGATGTCACCAGTATTCGTTTTCTTGATGAAGACGAAATGCAACGGCTGAATAAAGCGCACTTGTTAAAGCCTTATTTAACCAGCCGCCATCAGGAAATTAATGAGTGGAATCGCCAGCAAGGTTCTACGGAGTCGGTATTAAACCTGCGCCGAATGACCAATATTGGAACCTTTCGTGCCTATCTGAACGAATATCTGCGGAATCATCCGCGGATTCGCAAAGATATGACCTTAATGGTGCGCCAATTAGCTCCGGGCGACAACGGTTTACCGCTTGAGATCTACGCGTTTACTAATACCGTGGTGTGGCTGGAATATGAAAGCATTCAGGCTGATATATTCGATCACATATTTGCGATTGTCGAAGAGTTTGGTCTGCGACTTCATCAGTCGCCAACCGGCAATGATATTCGCTCTCTTGCAGGTGCATTTAAGCAGTAATTAAAAAAACCGCTCTCATCGAATGGATGAGAGCGGCTTTCAGATTGTTGACATCATTTTGTCGGATGCGGCGTGAACGCCTTATCCGACCTACAGAATCGTTACAAATTGTAGGCCCGATAAGCTTGCGCATCGGGCAAATCAGCCTCACATCAGCTTAATTCACTTTCCTACGCAATGTTTTAAACGCCACAAACAGGAACACAATCCACACCGGCAGCAGAATCGCTGACAGGCGCATATCATCCATCGTGCACATCAGCAGCAAAATCATGCCGAGGAAGGCGATGCAAAGATAGTTGCCGAACGGATAGAGCAGCGCCTTAAATTGTGTTTCACGCCCCTGACGTCGCATCGCCGCGCGAAAACGCAGATGCGCCAGGCAGATCATAATCCAGTTCAACAGCAGCGTTGCTACCACCAGCGCCATCAGCAGACCAAACGCTTTTTGCGGCAGCAGATAGTTGATTAACACCACCAGCGAAGTGATCGCTCCGGAAAGCATCAGCGAGTTAATCGGCACGCCGCGACGGCTGACGCGAGTCAAAAACTTTGGCGCATTACCCTGCACAGAAAGGCCAAACAGCATGCGGCTGTTAGAGTAAACCCCGCTGTTATACACCGACAGTGATGCCACCAGAATGACGAAGTTCAGCGCAGAAGCCACCACATTGCTGTCGAGATTATGGAAAATCATCACAAACGGGCTACTGTTGGATTTCACTTCCACCCACGGGTAGAGCGCCAGTAAAACCACCAGTGAACCGATATAAAACAGCAGGATGCGATACACCACCTGATTCACTGCTTTAGGGATGCTTTTTTCCGGATCGCGCGCTTCAGCCGCAGTAATCCCAATCAGCTCCAGACCGCCGAAGGAGAACATAATTACCGCCAGCGACAAAATCAGTCCATTCCAGCCGGTGGCAAAGAAACCGCCGTAGCGCCAGAGGTTATCGATACTGGCTTTCTCACCGCCGTGCCCAGAAAACAGCAGCCACAGGCCAAAGCCGATCATACCGATGATCGCCAGCACTTTAATCAGCGCAAACCAGAACTCGGTTTCGCCATATAAGCGCACGTTCACCAGGTTAACGGCGTTGATGATAATAAAGAAGGCGGCAGCCCAAATCCACGTTGGAACATCCGGGAACCAGTACTGCATATAGATGCCCGCAGCGGTCAGCTCTGCCATTCCCACCAGCACGAACATCACCCAGTAGTTCCAGCCAGAGAGGAAGCCCGCAAACGGTCCCCAGTATTTATAGGCAAAGTGGGCAAATGAACCGGATACCGGCTCTTCGACCACCATTTCGCCGAGCTGGCGCATAATCAGGAAAGCGATGATCCCGGCGACGCCGTAGCCCAGCAATACAGCCGGACCCGCCATCTGAATCGCCGGGCCAATGCCAAGAAACAGACCAGTACCAATTGCGCCACCCAGCGCAATCAGTTGAATATGACGGTTATGTAATCCGCGATGAAGCGTCGGCTCTTGATTCGACGCAGTATCTTCCGATACGGTTGACGCGTTTTTCACGCCTTTCCCCTGTGTGTCTTTTTTGTTGAGGGGCACCTTTTAACATTTAGTGCCCATCGTCGCAAGACACAATCCACACGGTTAAACGGGGTATCCTGCTTTTATTTCCGTACCCGATGTCGGTGCAGCCACATCAGCTTATACGCCGCCGGGATAATAAACAGCGACAGCAAAGGCGCGGTGATCATGCCGCCAATCATCGGCGCGGCAATCCGGCTCATCACCTCTGACCCTGCTCCTGTTCCCCACAGAATCGGCAGCAGACCAGCGATAATCACCGCCACCGTCATCGCTTTTGGGCGCACGCGCAGTACCGCGCCGTGATATAACGCCTCATCCAGCTTCTGCTCGCTGAATGTTTGCGGATTATTCAACGACGGCTCGGCCTCTATGGCGTGACGTAAATACATCAGCATCACCACGCCAAATTCGGCGGCGACCCCGGCAAGGGCAATAAAACCGGTGCCCGTCGCCACGGAAAGATGAAAGCCCATCCACCACAGCAACCAGATGCCGCCCACCAGCGCAAACGGTACGCTGCTGATAATCAGCAACGCTTCGCTCACCCGACGGAACGCCAGATACAACAGCACGAAGATGATCATCAGCGTCATCGGCACCATCAGTTTCAGCTTATGGTTGGCGCGCTCCAGTAGCTCGAACTGCCCGGAGAATGCCACGCTGGTGCCCGGTTTTAACTGCACTTTTTCAGCTATCGCTTTTTGCAGATCGTGAACCACCGACACCATGTCACGATCGCGGGCATCGATATAAATCCAGCTCGTCGGGCGCGCATTCTCGGTTTTCAGCATCGACGGTCCGGTAGAGACTTTAACGTCGGCCACGTCCGCCAGAGTGATTTGCTGCTTCATCGGCGTGAGGATCGGCAACTGGCGCAGTGCCTGCGGGCTATCGCGCCAGCTTTGCGGATAACGCAGATTAATTGGATAACGAGCAATCCCTTCCACCGTTTCGCCAACCATCGCCCCGCCCACCGCAGAAGTCACAAACAACTGCACATCCGCCACCGTCATACCGTAACGCGCGGCTTTTTCACGGTTAATCTCAACGTTGATATAGCGCCCACCTTCCAGACGCTCAGCAAGCGCAGAAGCCACGCCTGGCACCGTTCGCGCCACTTCTTCAATTTGCTCCGCCATCGTGTCGATATCCGCCAGCACAGTGCCGGAAACTTTAATGCCGATAGGGCTTTTAATGCCAGTCGAGAGCATATCGATACGGTTACGAATTGGCGGCACCCACAGATTCGCCAGCCCCGGCAGACGCACGGTGTTATCCAGTTCCTCAATGATTTTGTCCATCGTCATGCCAGGCCGCCACTGATCCTGCGGCTTAAGCTGGATAGTCGTTTCTACCATCTCCAGTGGAGCAGAATCGGTGGCGGTTTCCGCTTTCCCGGTTTTGCCAAATACCCGCGCCACTTCAGGTACGCTCATAATCAGCTTGTCGGTTTTTTGCAGCATACTCGCCGCCTCCGCTGCGGAAATCCCCGGCAGCGTCGATGGCATATACAACAAGTCGCCTTCATTGATCTGCGGTAAAAATTCCCCGCCAACTTTATTGAGCGGCCAGAGAACCGTCAGCACCGAAAGCGCTGCCACCAACAGCGTGGTTTTCGGCCAGTGCAGTACTTTCAGCAACAGCGGATGATAAACACGAATCAAAAAGCGATTGAGCGGGTTACTGCTTTCTGGCGGAATTTTGCCACGGATCCAGTAGCCCATCAGGATCGGGATCACTACGATCGCCAGCAGCGCCGCGCCCGCCATCGCATAGGTTTTGGTGAACGCCAGCGGGCCAAACAGACGCCCCTCCTGCCCTTCCAGGGTGAAAATCGGGATAAACGACAGCGTGATAATCAGCAGACTGATAAACAGCGCCGGCCCCACTTCAACAGATGCATCGGTGATCACCTGCCAGCGCGTTTTATTATCCAGCGTGGCGTCAGGATGCTGGTGCTGCCACTCTTCCAGCCGTTTATGCGCATTCTCGATCATGACGATAGCGGCATCGACCATCGCCCCGACGGCAATCGCAATGCCACCCAACGACATAATATTGGCGTTCAGTCCCTGAAAGTGCATGACAATAAAAGCAATACACAACCCCAGCGGCAACGAAATAATCGCCACCAGCGCCGAGCGCACATGCCAGAGAAACAGCGCACAGACTACCGCCACCACAATAAACTCTTCCAGCAACTTGCCGCTGAGGTTGTCAATGGCGCGGTCAATGAGCTGACTGCGATCGTATGTTGTAACTATCTCCACGCCTTCCGGCAGACTGCTTTTCAGCGTTTCCAGTTTGTCCTTCACGGCGGCGATCACTTCACGGGCGTTTTTGCCGGAACGCAGGATCACCACCCCGCCCGCCACTTCGCCTTCGCCGTTCAGTTCGGCAATGCCCCGGCGCATCTCCGGGCCAACCTGGACCTTCGCAACATCACGCAGATAAACGGGCACGCCATTTTCACTGGCTTTTAAAACGATGTGATTAAAGTCGTCGAGCGTTTGCAGATAGCCGCTGGCGCGCACCATATATTCCGCTTCCGCCAGTTCGATCGACGAACCGCCCGCTTCCTGGTTTGAAGCATCCAGCGCGCTTTTTACTTCGGCGAGACTGATGCCATACTGCGCCAGGCGCTGAGGATCGATAACCACCTGATACTCTTTCACCACACCGCCCACCGACGCCACTTCCGCAACGTCAGGGATGGTTTTTAGCTCATATTTGAGAAACCAGTCCTGCAATGAGCGTAAATCGGCCAGATCGTGCTTACCGCTGCGATCCACCAGTGCATATTCATAGATCCAGCCAACACCCGTGGCATCTGGCCCCAGCTCGGCGCTGACTCCCGCAGGCAGCTTACCCTGTACCTGGTTGAGGTACTCCAGCACCCGCGAGCGCGCCCAGTACGGATCGGTGCCATCTTCGAAAATGACATACACATAAGAGTCGCCAAACTGCGAGAAACCGCGCACAGTCTTCGCGCCAGGCACCGACAACATGGTGGTGGTTAGCGGATAAGTCACCTGATTTTCAACGAGTTGCGGTGCCTGACCGGGATAGCTGGTTTTAATAATCACCTGTACATCGGAAAGATCCGGCAGTGCATCCACTGGCGTGTTAATGATGGTCCAGGTGCCCCAGATACTCAGAAACAACGCGCCCATCAGCACCAGAAAACGGTTCGCCACCGAGCGACGAATAATCCATTCAATCATTGGCTATTCCCTCAATGCGCATGGGTAGCACTTTCAGAGCGCATCCGCTCCAGTGCGCCAGAAATATTGGCTTCAGAATCAATCAGGAACAGGCCGCTGGAAACCACCTTTTCACCTTCCGCCAGACCAGAACGTAACGCGGTGACGCCTTGCGATGCCTGGAAAACGGCAACGCGTTTCGGTACAAAGCGCCCGTCGGCATCAACGGTAATCACCCGTTGTTCGTTGCCGGTATCAATCAGCGCCTGTGACGGAATGAGCAGCATCGGTTCGCTAGCGGTGTTGAGTTGCAACCAGGCGTTCATGCCCGGTTTTAGCGCCTCGTCGGCGTTGTCGACTTCCAGGCGTAGCTGCAGCGTGCGGGTCGCAGCATCCACGCCAGGTAGCAGCGTCCATTTGCGGATGGTGAGTGTTTTATCAGGTCGCGCCGGAACGGTGAGCGTAAACTGCGAGGCATCTTTCACCAGCCAGGCGATGGACTCCGGGATCGCAGCAGTGACCCACACCGGGTCCATACCCTGAATTTTCGCGACCACGTTATCTTTGGCGATATTCATTCCCGCGCGCAGATCAAACGCGGTGATCACGCCATCAATGGGCGCTTTGAGCGTAAAGCGAGTCTGGATTTTTTGCGTGGCGATCAGGCGGCGAATATCAGCCTCCGGCATTCCCGCCAGTCGCAGTCGCTCAAGAATGCCTTCAGTCTGGGTCGCCGTACCGCCGGTTTCGCGCAGCAGTAAATACTCACTCTGCGCTTCCACCCAGTCGGGAATGGTCAGGTCGAGAAGCGGCGCGCCCTTTTGCACTTTATCGCCCACGGTAAGCGGATACACCTTGTCGATAAACCCGGCGGCGCGGGCCTGCACAATGGCATACTGATACTCGTTGTAACTGACATTCGCCGGAAAACTCTGGGAAAAAGTCAGCGGCCCGCGCGTGACGGTCGCCGTTTTCACCCCCAGATTCTGCGTCTGAGTCGGGTCAATGCGCACACCAGACGCAGAACTCTCTTCATCGGCATATTTCGGCACCAGATCCATATCCATAAACGGCGATTTCCCTGGTTTATCGAACCGCGTATTGGGATACATCGGGTCGTACCAGAATAAGACTTTACGTTCTGCGGTCGACGTTTTTTCTGCGGGCGGTTCCTCCTTTGCAAACCAGGTAAAACCTGCCGCAGAAATAATACCGCCCGCGATCATGCTGCCGATAATAAGCGCGATTTTTTTCATCTCATTAAACCCGGATTACTGGCTGACTTTAATATCCTGTAATAAAGAAAGGTTGCCCTGCTGGACAAAATTAAACGCCACTTTGTCGCCGGTTTTAATTTCGCTCATTTTCGTCTGCGGGGTGATGGTAAAGCGCATAGTCATCTCCGGCCAGTTCACGGCAGCAATCGGATCGTGATGGATGGTGATTTTTTTGCTTTCCAGATCAACACCTTTTACCACGCCAGTGGCGCTAATAACCTGTGGTTGTGCTTCGCTCATGGTTTCATGATGATGTTCGTTAGCCTGGGCATTAAAGCCAATAACGGTAAACAGACTGAACATTGCGACTTGCAGTGCTTTTTTCATTTATTCTCTCCTGGAGTTAAAAATTATTGCTGCCAACCGCCCCCTAAGGCGGTATATAAAGAAATTTCGTTAACCTGACGGGCATAATTCAGGTCAAGTAAAGTTTGTCGGGTTGCAAATAAAGAACGTTCAGCATCCAGCACTTCCAGATAACTGACTGCGCCGTGCTGATATAATGCCCGCGCCCGTTGCAGGGTAATTTGCAGCGACGCAAGATAACGCTGCTGGGCGCTGATTTGATCGTTCAGGCTTTGACGTAATGCCAGCGCATCTGCCACTTCTTTAAAGGCGTTCTGGATTTTCTGTTCATAATTCACCACCGACTGCTGCTGGCGAATTTCGGCGATATCCAGATTGGCCTGGTTGCGTCCGGCATTAAAAATGGGGATCTCAATTTTAGGAATAAAATTCCACATCCCGCTGCTGGCGTTAAATAATGACGACAGATCGCTGCTGGCGGTTGATATTCCGCTGGTCAGGCTGATAGACGGGAAAAATGCCGCACGCGCAGCACCAATATTGGCATTAGCCGCCATTAACGCGTGTTCAGCTTCCATAATATCAGGGCGCTGCAATAAGATTTGCGACGGCAAGCCCGCCGGTAATTTAACGCTTTGCAGGCTGTCGCTGTTTACTGTCTGCGCTTGCGGCAGCTTGCCGTAGCTTCCCAATAACAGTTGCAATGCATTATTTGCCTGCGTCAGTTCCCCCTGACGTTTAGCGATGTCGCTGCGGGTACTTTCTATCACCCCGCGAGCCTGTTCCAGCGCCAGAACATTGCTGCTACCGGTCAACAGTTGTTTTTCGACAAACGCATATGACTGCTGATAATTACGCAGCGTTTCTTCGGCTATTTGCAATTGCGCATACGCCAGCTGCTGATTGAAATAGCTTTGTGCGACATTAGAAACCAGCAAAATATGCACCGCGCGCTGAGCTTCCTCAGTGGCTAAATAATTTTGGCGCTCGGCTTCGCTCATATTCTTTAAGCGCCCGAAAAAATCGAGATCAAAGCTGGCGTTAAGGCCAGTCGAGAACTCCCGCGTCGTGGCTGAATCGCCTTTAAGATTGCCGCTCCAGCTGCCGCTGCCCTCGCCATTGAGCTGTGGGTAGCGGTCGGCATCGGTCAGACGATATTGCGCCCGCGCTTCCTGCACTTTCAGCGCCGCCATGCGCAAATCCCGGTTATTCACCAACGCCTCGCTAATCAGCGTCTTCACCTGATTATCAACAAAAAAGGTGCGCCAGCCCGCGTTCTGGTAGTTATCTGCTGCGTTAACCAGGCCGTTCTGGCTGAGTGAGAACTGCTGCGGCACGGGCATTGCCGGACGCTGATAATCCGGTGCCAGTGAACAACCGGTTAGCGCAAGGGCCACACAAAATGGCAGAAGTTTACAAGGAGACATAGGCTCATAATTTCTGGTGATTTTATGCTGCCAACTTTACTCGCCAGGCTCTGATTTTCCGGTGACAGGAAAATGACAAAATTGTCATTTTGCCAATAAGCGATTGCCATCTGATCCCGCTACTCTAGAATTGCCCGGGCAACATGCGGAGGAAATATGAAACTGTTGATTGTCGAAGATGAAAAGAAAACCGGAGAATACTTGACCAAAGGGTTAACCGAAGCCGGTTTTGTGGTCGATTTGGCCGACAACGGGCTGAATGGCTACCATCTGGCGATGACCGGTGATTATGATCTGATAATCCTCGATATTATGCTGCCGGACGTGAACGGCTGGGATATCGTGCGCATGTTGCGTTCCGCCAATAAGGGGATGCCGATTCTGTTGCTTACCGCGCTTGGCACCATTGAACATCGCGTCAAGGGGCTGGAGTTGGGGGCGGATGACTATCTGGTGAAGCCGTTCGCTTTTGCTGAACTGCTGGCGCGGGTGCGCACTCTACTGCGGCGCGGGGCGGCGGTGATTATCGAAAGTCAGTTTCAGGTTGCCGATCTGATGGTCGATCTCGTCAGCCGCAAAGTCACCCGCAGCGGCACGCGCATCACTCTGACCAGTAAAGAATTTACTCTGCTGGAGTTTTTCCTCCGCCATCAGGGCGAAGTGCTGCCCCGCTCGCTTATCGCCTCGCAGGTGTGGGACATGAATTTCGACAGCGATACCAACGCCATTGATGTGGCGGTGAAGCGGCTGCGCGGCAAAATCGACAACGACTTTGAGCCGAAGCTGATTCAAACCGTGCGCGGCGTGGGTTACATGCTTGAGGTGCCGGATGGCCAGTAAGCCGTTTCAGCGCCCGTTTTCGCTGGCAACCCGCCTGACCTTTTTTATCAGCCTGGCGACCATCGCGGCGTTTTTCGCCTTTGCCTGGATCATGATCCACTCGGTAAAAGTGCATTTTGCCGAGCAGGATATTAATGATTTAAAAGAGATTAGCGCCACCCTTGAACGGGTACTTAATCACCCTGACGAAACGCAAGCCCGACGCTTAATGACGCTGGAAGATATTGTCAGTGGTTATTCCAATGTGTTGATCTCCCTGGCAGATAGCCAGGGTAAAACGGTGTATCACTCCCCCGACGCGCCCGATATCCGCGAGTTTGCACGTGATGCCATACCCGATAAAGACGCTCGGGGCGGCGAGGTGTATCTCCTTTCCGGCCCGACAATGATGATGCCAGGCCACGGTCACGGACATATGGAACACAGCAACTGGCGGATGATTAGCTTGCCGGTTGGCCCACTGGTGGACGGCAAACCGATTTATACGCTCTACATTGCGCTTTCGATCGATTTTCATCTTCATTACATAAATGATTTGATGAATAAACTTGTAATGACCGCATCGGTAATCAGCATCCTGATCGTCTTTATCGTGCTGTTGGCGGTACATAAAGGTCACGCGCCGATCCGCAGCGTCAGCCGTCAAATCCAGAACATTACCTCGAAAGATCTCGACGTTCGCCTCGATCCACAGACCGTGCCCATTGAACTCGAACAACTGGTGCTGTCGTTCAACCATATGATCGAGCGTATTGAGGATGTCTTTACCCGCCAGTCCAATTTCTCAGCGGATATCGCCCACGAAATTCGCACACCAATTACGAATCTCATAACGCAAACGGAAATCGCCCTCAGCCAGTCGCGCAGCCAGAAGGAGCTGGAAGATGTGCTCTACTCTAATCTCGAAGAGCTGACGCGAATGGCGAAAATGGTCAGCGATATGTTGTTTCTCGCCCAGGCCGATAACAACCAGTTAATCCCCGAAAAGAAAATGCTCAACCTGGCGGATGAAGTCGGCAAAGTGTTCGATTTTTTCGAGGCGTTAGCGGAAGATCGCGGCGTGGAGTTGCGGTTTGTTGGTGACGAGTGTCAGGTTGCGGGCGATCCGCTGATGTTGCGTCGGGCGTTAAGCAACCTGCTTTCGAACGCCCTGCGTTATACGCCACCCGGAGAGGCAATTGTTGTGCGCTGCCAGACGGTCGATCACCAGGTGCAAGTTTCCGTCGAAAACCCCGGTACGCCCATTGCGCCCGAACACTTACCGCGATTGTTTGACCGTTTCTACCGCGTTGATCCTTCCCGCCAGCGAAAAGGCGAAGGTAGCGGCATTGGCCTGGCGATAGTGAAATCGATTGTTGTCGCTCATAAAGGCACAGTTGCAGTAACGTCAGATGTGCGGGGGACAAAGTTTGTTATCATATTACCCGCTTAATCCTTCAGCAAACGGCAACTTTTATAACCAGTGTAAAAATAACATGCCGCAATAGTAATACCTATTAATGATAAAAAGCTGTCACAATTCATAAAAAACCTTAATATACGCCACCCTAAACATAACCAGCGTTAATGTAAGGTTTTTGTGTGGACTGGCTTCTTGATGTTTTTGCTACCTGGCTCTACGGCTTAAAAGTAATCGCGATAACGTTAGCGGTCATTATGTTCATCAGCGGGCTGGACGATTTTTTTATTGATGTCGTCTACTGGGTACGCCGCATTAAACGCAAGTTGAGTGTTTATCGCCGCTACCCGCGAATGAGTTACCGCGAACTGTATAAACCAGATGAAAAACCGTTAGCGATTATGGTTCCGGCGTGGAATGAAACGGGCGTCATCGGCAATATGGCCGAGCTGGCGGCGACCACGCTCGACTACGAAAACTATCATATCTTTGTTGGCACCTACCCCAACGACCCCGATACTCAGCGTGATGTTGACGAAGTGTGCGCTCGCTTCCCGAACGTGCATAAGGTAGTCTGCGCGCGTCCTGGCCCCACCAGCAAAGCCGACTGTCTGAACAACGTGCTGGATGCCATCACCCAATTTGAACGTAGCGCCAATTTCGCTTTTGCTGGTTTTATTCTGCATGACGCCGAAGATGTGATTTCACCGATGGAATTGCGTCTGTTCAACTATCTGGTCGAGCGTAAAGATCTGATTCAGATCCCAGTGTATCCGTTCGAACGCGAATGGACGCACTTCACCAGCATGACCTACATTGATGAGTTTTCAGAACTGCATGGCAAAGATGTTCCGGTGCGTGAAGCCCTCGCCGGACAGGTGCCCAGCGCAGGCGTCGGCACCTGTTTCAGCCGCCGCGCCGTGACCGCACTGTTAGCTGACGGTGACGGTATTGCTTTCGACGTGCAGAGTCTGACTGAAGATTACGACATTGGCTTCCGCCTGAAAGAGAAAGGTATGACGGAAATTTTTGTCCGTTTTCCGGTGGTGGACGAAGCCAAAGAACGCGAGCAGCGTAAATTTTTACAGCATGCGCGGACGTCAAACATGATCTGCGTGCGCGAATATTTCCCCGATACCTTTTCGACTGCGGTTCGGCAAAAATCTCGCTGGATCATCGGCATTGTTTTCCAGGGCTTTAAAACCCACAAATGGACCTCCAGCCTGACGCTGAACTACTTTCTCTGGCGCGACCGCAAAGGGGCAATCAGTAACTTTGTCAGCTTCCTCGCGATGCTGGTGATGATCCAGCTTTTGCTGTTGCTGGCGTATGAAAGTTTGTGGCCCGATGCCTGGCATTTCCTTTCTATTTTCAGCGGCAGCGCATGGTTAATGACTCTGCTGTGGCTAAACTTTGGCTTGATGATTAACCGCATCGTGCAGCGGGTGATTTTCGTTACTGGCTACTACGGCCTGACGCAGGGGCTGCTATCTGTCCTGCGTCTTTTCTGGGGCAACCTGATTAACTTCATGGCCAACTGGCGCGCGTTAAAACAGGTACTTCAACACGGCGATCCACGTCGCGTCGCGTGGGATAAAACAACGCATGACTTCCCCAGCGTGACTGGCGATACCCGCTCGTTGCGTCCGTTAGGTCAAATCCTGCTGGAAAATCAGGTCATCACTGAAGAACAACTCGATACAGCACTGCGTAATCGCGTCGAAGGTCTACGCCTGGGCGGTTCAATGCTGATGCAGGGGCTGATTAGCGCCGAGCAACTGGCACAGGCGCTGGCAGAGCAAAACGGCGTGGCGTGGGAATCCATCGATGCCTGGCAGATCCCTTCCTCGCTGATTGCCGAAATGCCGGCCTCCGTGGCGCTGCATTATGCGGTACTGCCGCTGCGTCTGGACAATGATGAGTTAATTGTCGGCAGTGAAGATGGTATTGACCCGGTTTCGCTGGCGGCCCTGACGCGTAAAGTCGGACGCAAAGTGCGTTACGTCATTGTTCTGCGGGGACAAATTGTCACCGGATTACGCCACTGGTATGCACGCCGACGCGGTCACGATCCGCGGGCAATGTTGTACAATGCAGTTCAGCATCAGTGGCTCACGGAACAGCAGGCCGGTGAAATCTGGCGGCAATATGTGCCGCATCAGTTCCTGTTCGCAGAAATACTGACCACGCTCGGTCATATTAATCGTTCAGCAATTAACGTGTTGTTATTGCGCCATGAACGCAGTTCTCTGCCGCTCGGCAAGTTTTTGGTCACCGAAGGCGTTATCAGCCAGGAAACGTTGGATCGCGTCCTGACAATTCAACGCGAATTACAAGTTTCGATGCAATCACTATTACTCAAAGCAGGTTTAAACACTGAACAGGTTGCACAACTGGAGTCCGAAAATGAAGGAGAATAACCTTAATCGCGTCATCGGATGGTCTGGTTTACTGCTGACATCTTTATTGAGTACCAGCGCACTCGCAGACAATATCGGCACCAGCGCAGAAGAGCTGGGGCTGAGCGATTATCGCCATTTTGTTATTTATCCCCGTCTCGATAAGGCGCTGAAGGCACAGAAAAATAACGACGAAGCAACCGCCATCCGCGAATTTGAATATATACACCAGCAGGTGCCGGATAATATTCCGCTGACTTTATACCTTGCGGAAGCCTATCGCCATTTTGGTCATGATGACCGGGCGCGGCTGTTGCTTGAGGATCAACTGAAACGTCACCCTGGAGATGATCGGCTTGAGCGCAGTCTGGCGGCTATTCCTGTTGAAGTGAAAAGCGTTACGACTGTTGAAGAACTGCTTGCCCAGCAAAAAGCGTGCGATGCTGCGCCGACCCTGCGTTGTCGCAGTGAAGTCGGGCAGAATGCCCTGCGGCTGGCACAATTACCTGTCGCCAGAGCGCAACTAAACGATGCGACGTTTGCTGCATCGCCGGAAGGAAAAACGTTGCGAACCGATCTGCTGCAACGGGCAATCTACCTGAAACAATGGTCCCAGGCAGATACGCTATATAATGAAGCACGCCAGCAGAACACATTAAGTGCGGCAGAACGCCGTCAGTGGTTTGACGTGCTTCTTGCCGCGCAGCTGGATGATCGGATCCTGGCGCTGCAATCACAGGGGATCTTCACCGATCCTCAGTCATATATTACTTACGCGACCGCGCTGGCTTATCGTGGCGAAAAAGCACGCCTCCAGCATTATCTCATTGAAAATACGCCGCTATTTACCACGGACGCACAAGAGAAAAGTTGGCTCTATCTGTTATCTAAATACAGCGGCAACCCCGTTCAGGCGTTGGCGAATTATACGGTACAGTTTGCCGACAACCGCCAGTATGTTGTTGGCGCGACGCTACCGGTGCTGTTAAAAGAAGGTCAGTACGGCGCAGCGCAAAAACTGCTCGCCACCCTCCCCGCCAATGAAATGCTTGAGGAGCGTTATGCCGTTAGCGTAGCGACCCGTAACAAGGCTGAAGCTCTGCGTCTGGCACGATTGCTGTATCAGCAAGAACCGGCAAATCTTACCCGCCTGGATCAACTGACCTGGCAACTGATGCAGAACGAACAGTCACGCGAAGCTGCCGATTTATTGCTGCAACGCTATCCTTTCCAGGGCGATGCGCGTGTCAGCCAGACGTTAATGGCGCGACTGGCGTCTCTGCTGGAAAGTCATCCTTACCTGGCAACGCCGGCGAAGGTGGCGATTTTATCGAAACCCTTACCGCTGGCGGAGCAACGTCAGTGGCAAAGTCAGTTGCCGGGTATTGCAGATAATTGCCCGGCAATAGTTCGCTTGCTGGGCGATATGTCGCCTTCCTACGATGCCGCCGCCTGGAACCGTCTGGCAAAGTGTTATCGGGACACGCTACCCGGTGTGGCGTTGTATGCATGGCTTCAGGCCGAACAACGACAACCGGACGCCTGGCAACATCGTGCGGTAGCCTATCAGGCGTATCAGGTTGAGGACTACGCCACCGCACTGGCGGCCTGGCAGAAAATCAGTCTTCACGACATGAGCAATGAGGATCTGCTTGCTGCTGCCAATACCGCCCAGGCGGCAGGAAATGGTGCGGCTCGCGATCGCTGGCTTCAGCAGGCAGAACAACGTGGGCTGGGAAACAATGCCCTCTACTGGTGGCTGCATGCGCAACGTTACATTCCTGGTCAGCCGGAACTCGCACTGAACGATCTCACGCGCTCAATCAATATTGCGCCTTCTGCCAACGCTTACGTTGCGCGGGCGACAATTTATCGCCAACGTCATAATGTCCCGGCGGCGGTGAGTGATTTGCGCGCCGCGCTGGAACTGGAACCGAATAATAGCAACACCCAGGCAGCGCTCGGTTACGCCTTGTGGGATAGCGGTGATATCGCACAGTCGCGGGAAATGCTCGAACAGGCGCATAAAGGGCTACCGGACGATCCGGCACTTATCCGACAACTGGCCTACGTGAACCAGCGTCTGGATGACATGCCTGCGACGCAGCACTACGCCCGGCTGGTGATTGATGACATTGATAATCAGGCGCTGATAACCCCACTGACCCCAGAGCAAAATCAGCAACGCTTCAATTTCCGCCGTCTGCATGAGGAGGTCGGTCGCCGCTGGACGTTCAGTTTCGATTCTTCTATCGGCTTGCGTTCCGGCGCAATGAGTACCGCTAACAATAATGTCGGCGGCGCAGCGCCAGGGAAAAGCTATCGTAGCTACGGGCAACTGGAAGCCGAGTACCGCCTCGGACGCAATATGCTGCTGGAAGGCGACCTGCTCTCAGTTTATAGCCGCGTCTTTGCCGATACCGGAGAAAACGGGGTGATGATGCCGGTGAAAAATCCGATGTCCGGCACCGGTCTGCGCTGGAAGCCGCTGCGCGATCAGATCTTTTTCCTCGCCGTCGAACAGCAGTTGCCGCTGAACGGGCAAAATGGCGCATCCGATACCATGCTGCGCGCCAGCGCCTCATTCTTTAATGGCGGCAAATACAGCGACGAATGGCACCCGAACGGTTCAGGCTGGTTTGCCCAAAACCTGTACCTCGATGCGGCGCAATATGTCCGCCAGGATATTCAGGCGTGGACGGCAGATTATCGCGTAAGCTGGCATCAGAAGGTGGCGAACGGACAGACTATTGAGCCTTACGCTCACGTTCAGGACAACGGTTATCGTGATAAAGGCACTCAGGGCGCGCAGCTTGGCGGTGTCGGGGTCCGCTGGAATATCTGGACCGGCGAGACGCACTACGACGCCTGGCCGCACAAAGTCAGTCTCGGCGTCGAATATCAACATACCTTTAAGGCGATTAATCAACGTAACGGAGAGCGCAACAACGCGTTTCTCACCATTGGAGTGCACTGGTAAATGCGTAAGTTCATTTTCGTATTGTTGACACTGCTTTTGGTCAGCCCTTTTTCCTTTGCGATGAAAGGTATTATCTGGCAACCACAAAACCGTGATAGTCAGGTTACCGATACCCAGTGGCAGGGGCTGATGAGTCAGTTACGTTTGCAAGGCTTCGATACCCTGGTTTTGCAATGGACCCGTTACGGCGATGCATTCACCCAGCCAGAACAGCGCGCGTTATTGTTTAAGCGTGCCGCAGCTGCGCAACAGGCTGGCCTGAAGCTGATTGTCGGGCTGAACGCCGATCCGGAATTTTTTATGCACCAGAAACAGTCGTCCGCAGCGCTGGAAAGCTATCTTAATCGCCTGCTGGCTGCCGATCTCCAGCAAGCCAGATTATGGAGCGCCGTGCCTGGCGTAACGCCGGATGGCTGGTACATCAGCGCGGAAATTGACGACCTGAACTGGCGCAGCGAAGCCGCCCGTCAGCCTTTGCTAACATGGTTAAACAACGCGCAGCGGTTGATTAGCGATGTTTCAGCAAAACCGGTTTATATCAGTAGTTTTTTCGCCGGAAACATGTCGCCAGATGGCTATCGCCAACTGCTGGAACAAGTTAAAGCAACCGGTGTTAATGTCTGGGTACAGGATGGCAGCGGCGTGGATAAACTGACCGCTGAACAGCGTGAACGTTATCTACAGGCCAGCGCCGATTGCCAAAGTTCCACCCCAGCAAGCGGCATTGTTTATGAACTGTTTGTCGCTGGTAAAGGTAAAACGTTTACAGCGAAACCGAAACCGAACGCAGAAATTGCCTCGCTGTTAGCGAAACGTTCCTCTTGCGGTAAAGACACGCTCTATTTCTCTCTGCGCTATTTGCCCGTCGCGCAGAGTATCCTTGAGTATTAATGATTAAAGGGAGCAACTTAGTTTGCTCCTTTCCTTTTCACTTTCCTAATCAAAATCCTGGCAAGATGAATTGTTTAGCAGAAATTCTGTTTTCATTTTATTCGTCTGACGTGTTCCAATTATTTAGCAAAACCGCGACAACAAAGTGATGGTGTAATTTGTAAAAGGGAACAAATAAATGGCTCGCCCTGCAGGATTCGAACCTGTAGCCCACGGCTTAGAAACTCCAGGAACGACATTTTAAGTCAACAAATTACCGCGCCATCTCTGCGTTCACACGTCCCACTACCTCAAAATATGTAAAACCTTGCAAGCCATTGCGAGGCCTTATGTGTCTCAGTTTTGTTCCTCTTTTTTATACTAAAAAACACAGCAATTGAGGATAAACCTCATGCTATTATCGCTAATATGCATCTAAAGGCATGGCACTTGAATAGATAAAAACTCCACAAAGAAAAAAATAATTAGCCCATAAAACCACAATACAAAACACAAACAGACAATTAAACTAAAAAACTGACAGCGCATTGTGACAAAAATCCAATGTTAAACAAAATATAAACAGTGGGGCAATATACAATTGACTCATTAAGTTAGATATAAAAAATACATACTCAATCATTAAAACGATTGAATGGAGACCTTTTATGCGGGCGAAACTTCTGGGAATAGTCCTGACAACCCCTATTGCGATCAGCTCTTTTGCTTCTACCGAGACTTTATCGTTTACTCCTGACAACATAAATGCGGACATTAGTCTTGGAACTCTGAGCGGAAAAACAAAAGAGCGTGTTTATCTAGCCGAAGAAGGAGGCCGAAAAGTCAGTCAACTTGACTGGAAATTCAATAACGCTGCAATTATTAAAGGTGCAATTAATTGGGATTTGATGCCCCAGATATCTATCGGGGCTGCTGGCTGGACAACACTCGGCAGCCGAGGTGGCAATATGGTCGATCAGGACTGGATGGATTCCAGTAACCCCGGAACCTGGACGGATGAAAGTAGACACCCTGATACACAACTCAATTATGCCAACGAATTTGATCTGAATATCAAAGGCTGGCTCCTCAACGAACCCAATTACCGCCTGGGACTCATGGCCGGATATCAGGAAAGCCGTTATAGCTTTACAGCCAGAGGTGGTTCCTATATCTACAGTTCTGAGGAGGGATTCAGAGATGATATCGGCTCCTTCCCGAATGGAGAAAGAGCAATCGGCTACAAACAACGTTTTAAAATGCCCTACATTGGCTTGACTGGAAGTTATCGTTATGAAGATTTTGAGCTAGGTGGCACATTTAAATACAGCGGCTGGGTGGAAGCATCTGATAACGATGAACATTATGACCCAGGAAAAAGAATCACTTATCGCAGTAAAGTCAAAGACCAAAATTACTATTCTGTTGCAGTCAATGCAGGTTATTACGTAACGCCTAATGCAAAAGTTTATATTGAAGGCGCATGGAATCGGGTTACGAATAAAAAAGGTGATACTTCACTTTATGATCACAATGATAACACTTCTGACTACAGCAAAAATGGTGCAGGCATAGAAAACTATAACTTCATCACTACTGCTGGTCTTAAGTACACCTTTTAACAACGTTAAATAGATTTTCTCCCCGGTGGTATTGTATAGCCCCGGGGAATTTGTTTACCGTTAAAAGCAAACAATATCCCCTAATATTGTAAGCATTTAACCTGCGTCCTGGCGTGTAACCTCTTACCGCAACACAAGACCCAATATATTCAAATTCGTTATGCCGTGGCATCATTTAACCCCTTGTAATTCATCTCTATAATTGATTTAATTCACAAATAAAACTATAACACGGTGAAACTAATGAAAAAAAACACAGATGATGGGGCTAAAATTTACACACCACTTACCCTAAAGCTTTATGACTGGTGGGTTTTGGGAGTATCAAATCGGCTTGCATGGGGATGTCCTACAAAGGAACACCTTCTTCCACACTTTCTGGAACATTTAGGTAACAACCATCTGGATATTGGCGTTGGAACTGGGTTTTACCTTACTCACGTACCTGAGAGTAGTCTGATATCTTTAATGGATTTGAACGAAGCTAGCCTGAACGCGGCATCGACAAGGGCTGGGGAATCAAAAATTAAACATAAAATTAGCCATGATGTTTTTGATCCTTATCCCGCGGCGTTACATGGTCAATTTGATTCCATTTCCATGTTTTACCTTCTTCACTGCCTGCCTGGAAATATATCTACAAAAAGCTGTGTAATACGCAATGCGGCGCAGGCCTTAACTGACGATGGAACTCTATACGGAGCCACAATTCTTGGTGACGGCGTTGTGCACAATAGCTTCGGTCAAAAACTGATGCGCATTTACAATCAGAAAGGCATCTTTTCAAACACAAAAGATTCCGAAGAAGGCTTAACACATATACTCTCAGAGCATTTCGAGAATGTTAAAACCAAGGTTAAAGGTACTGTAGTAATGTTTTCCGCTTCAGGGAAAAAATAGCATCCAGCCGCAGCACGTTCTTGCGCACGACGTGCTGCGGCATAATCCCAATGATTACTCTCTGACAGGGTTCACAGGCCACTAAATATCAGGGGCAGTTGATGTATCAACTCGGTTCAGCAACACCCGATACATCTTCCAGGCTTCCAGCAACGAGGTTTCTTCCTCCGTATCCTTTATCCATGATGTGCCGTTCCACTTCTGAAACTCCCCTGCCGGGGATAACCAGGTAACATTTTCCGGTAACGGACCGAGCTCAGAAATAAATAACGCGTCCCCTGATGCCACGTCATAAACCGTTTTACCCCGATGGTCTTCAACGAGATGCCACGATGCCTCATCACTGTTGAAAACAACCACGAAGCCAGCCGGAATATCTGGCAGTGCAATATCAGTACTGTTTGCAGGCAAACCTGTATGAGGTGGAATGGCACAAGAGACTTACAAAAGAATCAGGAAAAACGCCTGATTGATGAGAGCCCCAAGCCACTGAAATCTGTCGTCAAGTTTGCGCTGGTAACTGTTCTGAGAAAGTCGAACATCATAAATCTGGAGTGGCAACAGATTGACATGCAGCGACAAGTTGCCAGGGTGAATCCAGAAGATAGCAAATCAAATCGCGCCATTGGTGTGGCGCTGAACGATACCGCCTCTAAAGTGCTGCATGATCAAACAGGCAAGCATCACAAATGTGGGTGTACATACCAGGGCGGCTAAGCGAGCAGATGGAACATCAATGCCTGCGCTCAGGAAGATGCGCATTGACAGCAAGACAGCATGGCTATCAGCTTGTCGTCGTGCAGGAATTGAAAATTTCCGTTTCCATGACCTCAGACATACCTGGGCAAGCAGGTTGATTCCGTCAGGCGTCCCATTATCAGTGCTTCAGGAAATGGGCGGATGGGAGTCCAGAGAAATGGTTCGTAGATATGCTCACCTTGCGCCTAATCATTTGACTGAGCACGCGAGGAAAATAGACGACATTTTTGGTGATAATGTCCCACTCTGGAATTATAGAAGAAATAAAGAAGGCGTAACTGATTGAATTTTAATGGCGCGCCCTGCAGGATTCGAACCTGCGGCCCACGACTTAGAAGGTCGTTGCTCTATCCAACTGAGCTAAGGGCGCATTGATACCACGGTGTGCTGTAATCGCGTGAATTATACGGTCAACCCTTGCTGAGTCAATGGCTTTTGAACCAGTTGCTGAACAAGTGTACGACCGCATCTGATGTAGCTCACTATGGCGGCAAACCAACGACGGTTATCATGATAGGTGTGAATCAGCCAGGTACAGAAGGTTTTACTTTTCAGAAAACGAAAACTGACAGCGCGCCACGCTTCTGACAAAATAGACACATCCCCTTCGACCTACGTAACAGATGGAATCCTCTCTCTGATGGCAGCAAAGATTATTGACGGTAAAACGATTGCGCAGCAGGTGCGCTCTGAAGTTGCTCAAAAAGTTCAGGCGCGTATTGCAGCCGGACTGCGAGCGCCAGGACTGGCCGTTGTGCTGGTGGGCAGTAACCCTGCATCGCAAATTTATGTCGCAAGCAAACGCAAGGCTTGTGAAGAAGTCGGGTTCGTCTCCCGCTCTTATGACCTCCCGGAAACCACCAGCGAAGCGGAGCTGCTGGAGCTTATCGATGCGCTGAATGCCGACAACACCATTGATGGCATTCTGGTTCAACTGCCGTTACCGGCGGGTATTGATAACGTCAAAGTGCTGGAACGTATTCATCCGGACAAAGACGTGGACGGTTTCCATCCTTACAACGTCGGTCGTCTGTGCCAGCGCGCGCCACGTCTGCGTCCCTGCACCCCGCGCGGTATCGTCACGCTGCTTGAGCGTTACAACATTGATACCTTTGGCCTTAACGCCGTGGTGATTGGCGCATCGAATATCGTCGGTCGCCCAATGAGCATGGAACTGCTGCTGGCAGGTTGCACCACTACCGTGACCCACCGTTTCACTAAAAATCTGCGTCACCACGTAGAAAATGCCGATCTACTGATCGTTGCCGTCGGCAAGCCGGGCTTTATTCCTGGTGACTGGATCAAAGAAGGCGCAATTGTGATTGATGTCGGCATCAACCGTCTGGAAAATGGCAAAGTTGTGGGCGACGTCGTGTTTGAAGACGCGGCTAAACGCGCCTCATACATTACGCCTGTTCCGGGCGGCGTTGGCCCGATGACGGTTGCCACGCTGATTGAAAACACGCTACAGGCGTGCGTTGAATATCATGATCCACAGGGTGAGTAACATGGCGACATTTTCTTTAGGTAAACATCCGCACGTTGAGCTGTGCGACTTGCTGAAACTGGAAGGCTGGAGCGAAAGCGGCGCGCAGGCGAAAATCGCGATTGCCGAAGGCCAGGTGAAAGTCGACGGTGCGGTTGAAACGCGCAAACGCTGCAAAATTGTCGCCGGTCAGACAGTGAGTTTTGCAGGTCACAGCGTACAGGTTGTTGCCTGATCCCTTTCCCGGCCTGTATCAACAGGCCGGTTCTCTTTTCAGACTGTTGCCCTCTACGCCCCGTTCATCCATGCTGATAGCATCGACATTTTGCCGAAGCGACCATCATGCCAACCGTTATTACGCACGCCGCCGTTCCCCTATGCATTGGTTTAGGGTTGGGTTCGAAAGCCATCCCACCGCGTCTGTTATTTGCCGGAATCGTCCTGGCGATGTTGCCTGATGCCGACGTATTATCGTTTAAATTTGGCGTTGCTTACGGCAACGTTTTTGGTCATCGCGGGTTTACCCATTCGCTGGTGTTTGCGTTTGTTGTCCCGCTGTTATGTGTGCTGATTGGACGTCGATGGTTCAGGGCTGGGCTGATTCGCTGCTGGCTGTTTTTAACCGTCTCGTTGCTATCGCACAGCTTGCTGGATTCGGTAACCACTGGCGGTAAAGGGGTTGGCTGGCTGTGGCCGTGGTCAGATGAACGCTTTTTCGCTCCCTGGCAGGTGATTAAAGTCGCGCCGTTTGCATTGTCTCGTTACACCACGCCGTACGGGCATCAGGTGATTATTTCTGAATTGATGTGGGTGTGGTTGCCGGGGATGCTACTGATGGGAATGTTGTGGTGGCGCAGGCGATAACCGGATGCGAAAACTCGCATCCGGCAATAGCGCAATTACTTACGACGCCAGGTGGTCCCTTGCGGGCCATCTTCCAGCACGATCCCCATCTCGTTAAGGCGGTCACGCGCCGCATCTGCCGCCGCCCAGTCTTTCGCTTTACGGGCATCCAGACGCTGTTGAATTAACGCTTCAATCTCAGCCACTTCGCTGTCGTCTGCCTGCGCACCGCTTTGCAGGAACGCTTCCGGTTCTTGCTCCAGCAGGCCCAATACGGCAGAAAGTTTACGCAGGTGAGACGCCATTGCATTCGCCGCTGCCATATCTTCTGCTTTCAGACGGTTCACTTCACGCGCCATATCAAACAGCACGGAATAGGCTTCCGGGGTGTTGAAATCGTCGTCCATTGCTTCAATAAAGCGCGCTTCAAACGCTTCGCCACCGGCAGGCGCAACGGTTTTGTCTGTGCCGCGCAGCGCAGTGTAGAGACGTTCCAGCGCCGCACGCGCCTGTTTCAGGTTCTCTTCGCTGTAGTTCAACTGACTGCGATAGTGACCCGACATCAGGAAGTAACGCACAGTTTCCGCATCGTAGTATTTCAGCACATCACGCACGGTGAAGAAGTTACCCAGCGATTTAGACATCTTCTCGCGGTCAACCATCACCATACCGGAATGCATCCAGTAATTCACATACTGGCCATCGTGTGCACAGGTGGACTGGGCAATTTCGTTCTCGTGGTGCGGGAACATCAGGTCAGAACCGCCGCCGTGGATATCAAAGTGGTTACCCAACTGTTTGCAGTTCATTGCCGAACACTCAATGTGCCAGCCAGGACGGCCCGCGCCCCACGGAGACGGCCAGCTCGGTTCGCCCTCTTTCGACATCTTCCACAGAACGAAGTCCATCGGGTTACGTTTGTCATCGACCACGTCAACGCGCGCGCCTGCCTGCAGCTGATCGAGATCCTGACGCGACAGCACGCCATATGTCGGATCGGTCGGGACGTCGAACATCACGTCGCCGTTGTCCGCCACATAAGCGTGACCTTTAGCGATCAGTTGTTCAGTGAGTTCAATAATTTCGGCGATATGGTGCGTCGCGCGCGGCTCCATATCCGGGCGCAAAATGTTCAAAGCATCAAAATCTTTGTGCATTTCGGCGATCATGCGATCCACCAGCGCCACAAAGCTTTCGCCATTTTCATTGGCGCGTTTGATGATTTTGTCGTCGATATCGGTAATGTTGCGCACATACTTCAGCTTATAGCCGAGGAAACGCAGATAGCGCGCAACCACGTCAAAGGCAACAAAGGTACGCCCGTGACCGATATGACAGAGATCGTAAACGGTGATTCCACACACGTACATGCCGACTTCCCCGGCGTGAATAGGCTTAAATTCCTCTTTTTGGCGTGTCAGAGTATTGAAGATTTTTAGCATCGAAGATTCCGTTTAGACATGTGTGGGTAATTGAGTTGCGTATAATACCCATATTTCCCGCGCGAATCAGCATACATTGCGAGATGATCCGATCGTGCGGTTATGCTATAACACCACCCTATATATGACCCGAACCGGGTTGAAGCACCAATCAAACGGAACAGGATGCAAAAATGGTTACTTTCCACACCAATCACGGCGATATTGTCATCAAAACTTTTGACGATAAAGCACCTGAAACAGTTAAAAACTTCCTGGACTACTGCCGCGAAGGTTTTTACAACAACACCATTTTCCACCGTGTTATCAACGGCTTTATGATTCAGGGCGGCGGTTTTGAACCGGGCATGAAACAAAAAGCCACCAAAGAACCGATCAAAAACGAAGCCAACAACGGTCTGAAAAATACCCGTGGTACGCTGGCAATGGCCCGTACTCAGGCACCGCACTCTGCAACTGCCCAGTTCTTCATCAACGTGGTTGATAACGACTTCCTGAACTTCTCTGGCGAAAGCCTGCAAGGTTGGGGCTACTGCGTATTTGCTGAAGTGGTTGAAGGCATGGACGTGGTAGACAAAATCAAAGGTGTGGCAACCGGTCGTAGCGGTATGCACCAGGACGTGCCAAAAGAAGACGTTATCATTGAAAGCGTGACCGTTAGCGAGTAATCGTGGCGACACTCTTTATTGCAGATCTTCATCTCTGCGTGGAAGAACCGGCGATCACCGCCGGTTTTCTGCGTTTTTTAGCGGGGGAAGCCCGCAAGGCCGACGCGCTGTATATTCTTGGCGATCTGTTTGAAGCATGGATTGGCGATGACGATCCCAACCCACTCCATCGCCAGATGGCCGCAGCGATCAAAGCGGTATCCGATTCCGGCGTTCCCTGTTATTTCATTCATGGCAACCGTGATTTTCTGCTCGGCAAACGCTTTGCCCGTGAAAGCGGCATGACGTTATTGCCGGAAGAAAAGGTGCTCGAACTTTATGGTCGTCGGGTGTTGATTATGCATGGCGACACGCTGTGCACCGATGACGCGGGTTATCAGGCTTTTCGCGCCAAAGTCCACAAACCCTGGCTGCAAACGCTATTCCTCGCCCTGCCGTTGTTTGTGCGCAAACGCATTGCCGCGCGAATGCGCGCGAACAGTAAAGAAGCCAACAGCAGTAAATCGCTGGCGATCATGGACGTTAACCAAAACGCGGTGGTCAGTGCGATGGAAAAACATCAAGTGCAATGGCTGATCCACGGGCATACCCATCGCCCGGCGGTGCATGAACTTATCGCCAATCAGCAAACGGCTTTTCGCGTGGTACTGGGTGCCTGGCATACAGAAGGTTCGATGGTGAAAGTCACGGCAGATGACGTTGAGCTAATCCATTTTCCTTTCTGACCACGAATGGACAGATTCTGAAAAAGCACCGAACTAACGCAACCTGTATATCTTTTTTAAAATCAGCAAGGTAATAATCTCTGAGTGAAATAACAACAGGGAATATTATTATGCAACGCTGCAACGGATTTTTGATTTCTGGCATCGCCCTTACGGCAGGAGCGCCACTGTGTATTAGCTGGTTCGGTCTTGTCGGCTTCTATTTTGGCGCATTGTCACTGGTAGCTGCGGCGGTCATTTCCTGGATAGTCTATTTCTGGCTCATTTATTTAGTACTCACCCGCCCCCATAACCAACGTTTTGTAGAAAGATTTATATTGATTGTCGGTATTTGCTTTTTTCCATGGAGCATTGTGTTGATATGGGCATTCTTTGCCAGTTCAGCCAGAGCGCATAATCAACACGCAGAACAAATTAAAAACTCAACAACTGACGGTTAATTCCGCCTACGCAACCGTTTTCCTTGCACTCTTTCCGTGCTATTCTCTGTGCCCTCTAAAGCCGAGAGTTGTGCACCACAGGAGTTTTAAGACGCATGTCTTCCCGCAATAATCCGGCGCGTGTCGCCATCGTGATGGGGTCCAAAAGCGACTGGGCTACCATGCAGTTCGCCGCCGAAATCTTCGAAATCCTGAATGTCCCGCACCACGTTGAAGTGGTTTCTGCTCACCGCACCCCCGATAAACTGTTCAGCTTCGCCGAAAGCGCCGAAGAGAACGGTTATCAGGTGATTATTGCGGGCGCAGGCGGCGCAGCGCACCTGCCTGGCATGATTGCCGCCAAAACGCTGGTGCCGGTGCTGGGCGTGCCAGTACAGAGCGCCGCACTGAGCGGTGTCGATAGCCTCTACTCCATCGTACAAATGCCGCGCGGCATTCCGGTGGGTACGCTGGCGATTGGTAAAGCTGGCGCGGCAAACGCGGCGTTACTGGCAGCACAAATTCTTGCGACTCATGATAAAGAACTGCACCAGCGTCTGAATGAATGGCGCAAAGCACAAACTGATGAAGTCCTGGAAAACCCGGACCCGCGAGGTGCGGCATGAAACAGGTTTGCGTCCTCGGGAACGGGCAGTTAGGCCGTATGCTACGTCAGGCAGGCGAACCGTTAGGCATTGCTGTCTGGCCGGTCGGGCTGGACGCTGAACCGGCGGCGGTGCCTTTTCAACAAAGCGTGATTACCGCTGAGATCGAACGCTGGCCGGAAACCGCATTAACCCGCGAGCTGGCACGCCATCCGGCCTTTGTGAACCGCGATGTGTTCCCGATTATTGCCGACCGTCTGACTCAGAAGCAGCTTTTCGATAAACTCCACCTGCCGACCGCACCGTGGCAGTTACTTGCCGAACGCAGCGAGTGGCCTGCGGTGTTTGATCGTTTAGGTGAGCTGGCGATTGTTAAGCGCCGCACTGGTGGCTATGACGGACGCGGTCAATGGCGTTTACGCGCCGATGAAACCGAACAGTTACCGGCTGAATGCTACGGCGAATGTATTGTCGAGCAGGGCATAAACTTCTCTGGTGAAGTGTCGCTGGTTGGCGCGCGCGGTTTTGATGGCAGCACCGTGTTTTATCCGCTGACGCATAACCTGCATCAGGACGGCATTTTGCGCACCAGCGTCGCTTTCCCGCAGGCCAACGCACAGCTGCAGGCGCAAGCTGAAGAGATGTTGTCGGCGATTATGCAGGAGATGAGCTATGTAGGCGTGATGGCAATGGAGTGTTTTGTCACCCCACAAGGTCTGCTGATCAACGAACTGGCTCCGCGTGTGCATAACAGCGGTCACTGGACACAAAACGGTGCCAGCATCAGCCAGTTTGAGCTACATCTGCGGGCGATTACCGATCTGCCGTTACCGCAACCAGTAGTGAATAATCCGTCGGTGATGATCAATCTGATTGGTAGCGATCTGAATTATGACTGGCTGAAACTGCCGCTTGTGCATCTGCACTGGTACGACAAAGAAGTCCGTCCGGGCCGTAAAGTGGGGCATTTGAATTTGACCGACAGCGACACATCGCGTCTGACCGCGACGCTGGAAGCCTTAATCCCACTGCTGCCGCCGGAGTATGCCAGCGGCGTGATGTGGGCGCAGAGCAAGTTCAGTTAATTGATGCTCATTTTCTTGCCGGATGCGGCGTAAACGCCTTATCCGGCCTACCGTTCCGACACCGCCTGTAGGCCTGATAAGATGCGCCAGCATCGCATCAGGCATGGTGTGCCGATTGCCGGATGCGGCGTGAACGCCTTATCCGGCCTACCGTTCCGACACCGCCTGTAGACCTGATAAGACGCGCCAGCATCGCATCAGGCTGGATGTGCCAATTGCCTGGTGCCCATCACTACAGCGAAATACAAGTCCCCGCTTCGCCCGCCAGCGTCTCTTCAATCCGCGATAACGCCCCAATCCACGCGGGTTTACCACGGCTTCTGACATAACCACTCACCGCCGTTACCTTCGGCCCCATCGAACCATCGGCTTTGGCAAATGGCGCTAACTCATCCGGTGTGGCACGGCGAATGGCACGTTGCTGCGGCGTTCCCCAGTTTTCATATACCGCATCAGCATCGGTGAGGATCACCAGTCCATCGGCATTAATCTGCTCGGCGAGCAACGCAGCGGCGAGATCTTTATCAATCACCGCTTCACTCCCAGCCCCGTCTTCCGTCACAGGCACACCGCCGCCGCCACTGCAAATCACCACATGCCCCTCTTTGAGCAACAACTCGATGGCTTCGCTGTCGAGAATTTTACGCGGTTGCGGAGACGCCACCACCCGGCGTAAATATTTACCATCACGTTTCATCTGCCAGCCGTAAGCCGCTTCCAGTGCCTCTTGTTCTTCTGGCTGATAAACCGGACCAATAAATTTCTCTGGCTGTAAAAACGCCGGATCATCAGGCGAAACCTCAATGCGCGTCAGCACCGTCGTGACAGGCGGCATCTGCGGCTGTGCGCTCAAGCCCTGCGCCAGCATATAGCCAATCATCCCCTGGCTTTCCGCCACCAGTACATCCAGCGGATACGGTTCTACCTCTTTCCACGCCAGATTCTGTAACGCCAGCAGCCCCACCTGCGGCCCGTTGCCGTGAACAATCGCCAGCCGATAAGAACGGGCCAGGCGCGCCAGCGCGGGCACAGCACTGGCAATATTGCGATATTGATTTTCTGCCGTCAGCGCCTCACCGCGCTGGAGTAAGGCGTTGCCCCCAAGAGCCACAACCAGTGTTTTCATGGTTTTCCTTGTAATAATTGTTGGCCAAGCCAGAACCCCAGCAGCGTATCGGCCCCTGACGTATGCCCCAGCGCCAGCAGCGAATCGATCGCCGCTGCGGTACGTTTCGGACAACTCAGAGCATGAACAAAGTGCAGGAGTGGCGAGGCGAAATATCCTTGCGCGGCATAACGTAAATAACTGACGCTCACCGCAGTGGTAACGAGTTGAAGATTGTCGGAAAAGGCAAAAAACGGGCGACCGGAGCGCGCATCTAAAGCCCCATAATACCAGGCCGCCAGCAGCATTCCGCTCAGCGTGTCATCATGACTTGGCGTTAATCCGGGGCCTTTACCCAGCCAGTGCCGCCAGTCGGTCTTAACGCCATTGAGCGCGGCCTGAAAACAGTGACGAAACTGGCGTAATTCAGCAGGCAGCGGATCGCTTGCCGCCAATGCCAGTGGCCCGAAAAGCCCGGTTTCCTCCGCGCGTTGCATCCATGCAACGGCAAGCGGTTGAGGATGCGCAGGCGGCGTAATACGTAGCAAACAATAACGCTGTGGCTGTTTAACCGTGAAACGCCCGAGACGAATCCCTTGTGCCACAACCTGTGGTCGTTCATTGCCGCATAATCCACCGCATAACGCATCGAATTGCGCGCGGCGAAGCACCCATCCGCCGGGGCCGAAACCACTCCCCTGACGATGCAGCGTTAACAGTTCGCCGCTTTCCGTCATCAGGTTAATCGCCCGCCGCCACACTCCCGCTAACCGCCAGGACTGGCGATAATTCGGTGCGCTACGGCTGGCAAGTAGAGGATGGATGATCGTCATTGTGCGTTCCTCAACCAATCCCCATGCTTTCAGCCAGTGCTTCCAGCGCCTGTTCAAAGCACGCCAGCGGTGCCCGCACGGTGCCTGCGCCAATCTGCCCGATCCCCGCCTCTTTATGGGCGATACCGGTATTGATGAGTGGCGTAATGCCGGTTTCTACCACGCGACGAATGTCCAGCCCCAGGCACGCCCCCTGGAAATCCCAGCCGGGGATCTGCAATTGCATATTGCGTTCAAGGTAAATTTCCGCCATCTCTTCAGATACCGCTCTGGCCGCTTCCATGCCACCCGCACCGACAAAGCGCGTTACGCCAGGCGCTGCGATCATTGCCGCACCTCCGATACCAAAGGTTTCGGTAATCGCGCTATCGCCCATATCCGGGTTCGCCTGCTCCTGCGAGAAGCCGGTGAAAAACAGACCTTGCGGAGTGTTTACAGGCGCAGTAAACCAGCGTTCACCCAGCCCGCTTACCCGAATCCCGAACATATTGCCGTTGCGGGTCATAGCCGTAACGATGCTGCCTGCGCGGATCATCGCGCCTGCATCCATCGCCGCCTTGCAGTAGGCCATCGCGAGATTGAGGAAGAACTGATCGGTCACGCTGAGGAAATCCATCACTTCCGCAATGTGCTGTTTATCATGATCGAGGCGAGCAATTTGTGGGGCCAGCGCACGCATTAACAGTGCAGAGGAAGCAATATTGCGTTGATGGAACTCATCGCCCATGGTAATGCCCTGCGCCATCATTGCCGTGAGATCGATACCGCGCTCCATGCGCCCCAGCGCCGCGCTTAATACTGGCATTAACACATCGCGCATCCAGCGATGGCGAGTCAGGACATCTTCGCCGTAAGCGCCAAAACGCATCACTTTGCCGATACCTTCGTTGAGGTTGCAGTACGCCCGGTTGCCGTCGGTCACGTTCTCGACCACCAGCATCGGCATACTGGCAGAAGTAATGCCACCCATTGGCCCGACGGCATTCACATGGTGACAAGGAATGAAGTTCACTTCCCCCTGCTCCAGTATTGCCAGCGCCTGCGCTTCATCTTTCGCCCAGCCTTCGAACAGACATGCGCCCACGCACGCCCCTTTCATGGGTCCGGTCATCTCCTGCCAGCGCATTGGCGGCCCGGCGTGAAGCAGTGTTTTGCCCTTGTTTAGTTCGCTGATAAGTGAAGAAGCCGGTTGCACATCCAGCCAGTGTGGACGAGCGCGACGAATTTGTTCGATAACCGCAGCATTGGCTTGCGCCACTGATGTAAACATGGGAACCCCTTATTGCAAACGTTCTAATAAACGAGCCAGTTTTTTATTGCCGCCGGCGACTGGCGACCATTGGTAATGCACAACCGGTTTGCTGGCGCTTTGTAGCTCCAGCGCAAAGCTGCGTAATCCGATGTTAATCACGGCGACGTTTTCCAGTAATGACGGTGTGTGTTGCTGTGTGGCTGACGAGAGCGGATGAATTAACGCCGCAGCCAGCAAGGTGGCTTCCGGTAGCGAACTCACTACCGCGATCCCCGCATCTTCCAGCGTGGCGATTTGCTGCGAGCGGCATTGCGGGTCACGTTCAGTGCCTGTCACCGTGGCAATGGCATACAGTGGTTGATTGTCTGAACGCGCGGCACAGGCTTTTTGCCAGGCGCTCACCAGCGAGGCGGCAGGATCGGCGGTCGCACCGAAGCCAATCACGACATCAAGCAGCAACACGCGCACTTGCGGTTTAGCGCCGAGATCGGCAATTAACAGGTTGCGTAAGGTCGGGTCGATCATCGGATGGGGACGCCCGACGGTGTAAAAATCATCGCCCAGGTCGAGGATCTGATGTCCGTCGGCGTCCAGCATCATGCCATGTTGATGGGTATCGTCGGCTTCCACGCCAAGGTGTCCGGCAAGTAATCCCGCCGCTTCAGCAGCCAGCGTACCGCCGGTATACAAACCGCAAATAAATCCGCTGCTGACAGGCGCTATCGCGTTACGTCGCGCAGTGACGCGTGAAAGCAGACAAGCCAGACGAGCGGCCTCATCCAGCGAGGAGGCAAACCAGACATTCTCGTCGCGGGCCACCGCCGGGGTATAACCTAAAAACAGCGCCACCGTCGGTTTGCCAGTTGCTTTCATGGCATTAACAATTTTCAGACGCACAGTTTCGGCAGGTGGTTTTGAAACAAATGCCAGCACTTCGCTTTTCTCGTCTGCACTGAGCATTTCCAGCGCCGTTAGCGCACTGATGCCGCCCACTTCACGGCTGAGATCGCGCCCGCCAAGACCAATCGCGTGAGTAATTCCCTCCCCTGCCAGCGCAATCTGTGAGCACAGCTCCTGAATCCCGGTACCGGAAGCGCCTATGACGCCAATGTTGCCTTCCGGCATCACGTTAGCAAAAGCCAGCGGCGTGGCGGCAATCATCGACGTACCGCAGTCTGGCCCCATCACCAGCAAGCCTTTTTCCCGCGCGCGGGTTTTAAGTTGGATTTCATCTTCCAGCGTGACGTTATCGGAGAACATCATCACGTTGAGGTTGCGATCCAGCGCCTGGTTCGCCAGCTCCGCCGCATACTCACCAGCCACTGAAATCAGCGCCAGATTGGCATCGGGTAATTTCTGACTGGCACTGTCCCAGCGACGCACCTGCGTCAACGCCTGGCTGCTGCCTGAACCCTGCGCCAGTTGTTTTAGCGCCTCTTCAAGCTGCTGCATAACCGCCTGCGCGATCCCCGCATCCGCCGCTTCGCTACGAATTGCCACGCAAATATCGTTCGGCGTGGCGTGATTAAAATCGTCATGCCAGAAACCTGTAGTATCTAATAACGCTTTATTGGCGGGCGTACCCATCATTACGGAAACATCATCAACATTTTCTGATTCGCTGAGTTTTCGTGAAATAATCATTAAACTGACCGAATCCTGAAAACACCCTTTTTTAATAAAGGCGTGGATCATAACAACTCCTTAAAAATTGCACCCATGGCAATTGCACGAGCAGTGTTAATGTGGCGATTACGGTATCGATGACAACGAGTAAATAAGGTGATGAATATCACACGGGAATTATTAACAAAAGAATTCAAATAACAGCCAGACTATTACGCGTTATTTTTTAATAAGCATGGTTGTTTTAAAAACCAGGTTAAAAGCACGAAGATTATCAAATAAATTCTAACTATATTTTTTTGCCTGTCTGGATCACATAATCCAGATATTTTCCCTGTATGTTAATTGCAGTCATGCTTCACACCGTCGTTAAAAAGGAAGACAGATGAAAATCAGTCGGGAAACACTCCACCAGCTAATCGAGAATAAACTCTGCCAGGCTGGGTTAAAACGTGAGCACGCTGCAACCGTGGCTGAAGTATTGGTTTACGCCGATGCCAGAGGGATCCACTCTCATGGCGCGGTGCGCGTTGAATACTACGCCGAACGCATTTCAAAAGGCGGCACCAACCGCGAACCGGAGTTTCGTCTTGAGGAAACCGGACCGTGCTCGGCAATTTTACATGCCGACAATGCCGCCGGACAGGTCGCGGCGAAAATGGGTATGGAACATGCCATCAAAACCGCCCAGCAAAAAGGCGTTGCGGTGGTCGGTATCAGCCGGATGGGTCACAGCGGCGCAATCTCTTATTTTGTGCAGCAGGCTGCCCGCGCCGGATTGATTGGCATTTCGCTGTGCCAGTCCGATCCAATGGTGGTGCCGTTTGGCGGCGCGGAAATTTACTACGGCACTAACCCACTGGCCTTTGCCGCGCCGGGAGAAGGCGACGAGATCCTTACCTTTGATATGGCGACTACCGTACAGGCATGGGGAAAAGTGCTCGACGCCCGCTCGCGCAATATGTCTATCCCGGATACCTGGGCAGTCGATAAAAACGGTGCTCCAACAACCGATCCGTTCGCGGTACATGCTCTGCTCCCCGCCGCTGGGCCGAAAGGGTATGGCCTGATGATGATGATTGACGTCCTCTCAGGCGTCTTACTCGGCTTACCGTTCGGGCGACAGGTTAGTTCGATGTATGACGATTTACACGCCGGGCGTAATTTGGGGCAATTACATATAGTTATTAACCCGAACTTTTTCTCCTCCAGCGAATTATTCCGTCAACATCTTAGCCAGACCATGCGCGAATTAAATACCATTACCCCCGCGCCCGGTTTTAATCAGGTTTATTATCCCGGACAGGATCAGGATATTAAACAACGCAAAGCCGCCGTCGAAGGCATCGAAATTGTTGATGATATTTACCAGTATTTAATTTCCGACGCGCTTTATAACACGTCATACGAAACGAAAAATCCCTTTGCGCAATAATTATTGAGACAGGACTTTCTTATGATTACACATTTCCGTCAAGCTATAGAAGAAACGCTGCCCTGGCTTTCCTCTTTTGGCGCTGACCCAGCGGGTGGGATGACCCGTTTACTTTATTCGCCGGAATGGCTGGAAACCCAGCAGCAGTTTAAAAAAAGAATGGCAGCAAGCGGGCTGGAAACACGTTTCGATGAAGTGGGGAATTTATACGGTCGCCTGAGTGGCACCGAATATCCACAGGAAGTGGTTCTGAGCGGTTCGCATATCGATACCGTGGTTAACGGCGGTAACCTCGACGGGCAATTCGGTGCGCTGGCGGCGTGGCTGGCTATTGACTGGCTGAAAACGCAATACGGCGCGCCGTTACGTACGGTCGAAGTGGTGGCGATGGCAGAAGAAGAAGGCAGCCGCTTCCCGTATGTTTTCTGGGGCAGTAAAAATATTTTTGGGCTGGCGAATCCTGACGACGTGCGGAATATCTGTGATGCCAAAGGAAATAGTTTTGTCGATGCGATGAAGGCTTGCGGATTTACTCTGCCGAACGCCCCACTAACTCCGCGTCAGGATATTAAAGCCTTTGTCGAACTGCATATCGAACAGGGCTGTGTGCTGGAAAGTAATGGGCAGTCAATTGGCGTGGTGAATGCAATTGTCGGGCAACGTCGCTATACGGTGACGCTGAACGGTGAATCAAACCATGCAGGCACCACGCCGATGGGTTATCGTCGTGATACGGTTTACGCTTTCAGTCGCATTTGCCATCAGTCTGTCGAAAAAGCGAAAAAGATGGGCGACCCGCTGGTTCTGACCTTTGGCAAAGTAGAGCCGCGCCCGAATACGGTGAATGTAGTGCCGGGTAAAACCACGTTCACCATTGATTGTCGTCATACCGATGCTACCGTGCTGCGCGATTTCACCCAACAGTTAGAAAACGACATGCGGGCGATTTGCGATGAAATGGATATTGGTATTGATATCGATTTATGGATGGACGAAGAACCCGTGCCGATGAATAAGGAGCTGGTCGCCACCCTGACAGAATTGTGTGAAAGCGAAAAACTGAATTACCGGGTGATGCACAGTGGTGCCGGGCACGACGCGCAAATTTTCGCGCCTCGCGTGCCGACCTGCATGATTTTCATTCCCAGCATCAACGGGATCAGCCATAACCCGGCGGAACGCACCAATATTACCGACCTTGCCGAAGGGGTCAAAACGTTGGCACTCATGCTTTATCAACTTGCCTGGCAGAAATAAGGAGTTATAAATGGGATATTTAAATAACGTCACCGGTTACCGCGAAGATTTACTGGCTAACCGTGCGATTGTTAAACACGGTAATTTCGCACTGTTAACACCAGACGGTCTGGTAAAAAATATTATTCCGGGCTTTGAAAATTGTGACGCGACAATCCTCTCCACGCCAAAGCTGGGTGCCTCTTTTGTTGATTATCTGGTCACACTGCATCAAAACGGCGGCAACCAACAGGGCTTCGGTGGCGAAGGCATTGAAACGTTCCTGTATGTGATCTCTGGAAATATCACTGCCAAAGCCGAAGGGAAAACATTTACCTTAAGTGAAGGTGGCTATCTTTATTGCCCGCCAGGCTCCTTAATGACGTTTGTTAACGCCCAGGCCGAAGACAGCCAAATCTTTTTATATAAGCGTCGCTATATTCCGGTAGAAGGTCATGCGCCGTGGCTGGTTTCTGGCAATGCCAGCGAACTGGAACGCATTCATTATGAAGGCATGGACGATGTTATTCTGCTGGATTTTCTGCCCAAAGAGTTAGGTTTTGATATGAACATGCATATCCTCTCTTTTGCACCAGGTGCCAGCCACGGTTATATCGAAACCCACGTTCAGGAACACGGTGCCTATATTCTTTCCGGTCAGGGGGTTTATAACCTCGACAATAACTGGATCCCGGTGAAAAAAGGCGATTACATCTTTATGGGCGCTTATTCTTTACAGGCTGGTTATGGCGTAGGGCGTGGTGAAGCGTTCAGCTATATTTACTCGAAAGATTGCAACCGCGACGTAGAGATTTAAGTCATACCACTCGCCTGATTATTTTTAGCTATGTTGGATTTTGCCACGGTTTATTCCGTGGCTTTTTTTGTAGTCAATTCAGGTAAAAAAAGATGCGATATAAATCGCATCCGCTTTAAAGGTAATAGTCAGTTTTTAATTCCCTGACCTATTTTAATGGCGCAGGCAATATTTCGCGCACTGTTGAAGAGATTGGTTTCACCGCTGGCGAGCACTTCGGCTAAAGGAGCCAGACGTGGCAAAATGCTGAATACCGCATCAATGCCGTACTGGTGCACCACTTCCACGCCATCACCCAATACGCCAGCAATCCCAATCACCGGGACATTAAACTGCTTCGCCACCGATGCCACACCCAGCGGCGCTTTACCGCCTGCCGTTTGCGAGTCGATGCGCCCTTCCCCGGTGATCACCAGTGCTGCACCCTGCACTGCCTGCGCAAGATTGACCGCATTCAACACAATCTCAATACCCGGTTTAATATCCGCATTGAGGAATACCGCCGCCGCAATGCCCATACCGCCCGCCGCGCCACCACCCGCCATCTGGCAGACGTTGATTTCAGTTAGCTGTTGTAAAACACGGGCGTAATTTTGCAGCCCCTGTTCCAGCTCTTCGACCATCTCCGGCGTTGCCCCTTTTTGCGGGCCAAACACCGCCGCCGCGCCGCGTGCCCCTACCAGCGGGTTATCAACGTCACATGCTACTTCAATATGACAGTTCGCCAGACGCGGATCGCATTCATTCATCTCAATGCTTGCCACGCGCGCTAAATTGCCGCCGTTAGCCGCCAGCGCCTGACCGTCGGCATCAAGGAAACGCACACCGAGCGCCTGCGCCATGCCCATACCGCCGTCGACCGTCGCACTGCCGCCAATGCCGAGAATAATATGGCGAATGCCGTTATCCAGCGCATGGCGAATTAACTCCCCCGTACCAAAACTGGAGGCCAGCAACGGATTACGCTTTTCAGGCGCGACCAGCATCAGGCCACTTGCTGCCGCCATCTCAATCACTGCCGTTTTCCCGTCGCCGGTAAGGCCATAAAAAGCATTCACTGTTTCGCCCATCGGTCCACAGACTTCAAGCTTCACGATGTTACCGTCCGTCGCGGCAACCATCGCCTCCACCGTCCCTTCGCCGCCATCCGCTATCGGCAAACAGATATAGTGCGCATCGGGAAAGAGGGTCGAAAACCCGGCTTTAATTGCCTGACAACATTTTTCTGCACTTAAGCTCTCTTTAAAAGAGTCTGGCGCAATAACAATCTTCATTATCAATCCTTTTTCAACAAATTATTCGATGCGTTCCCACGGAATAAGATTATCCATAAGAACAGCCAGTAAAATTCCGACCAGTAAGCCGTTACTGAGCAGAGGACGAAGCGTTAATGGAAGGTCTTGCAGATACACAGGCGGTAATGCCATTAAAAATATGCCGACAAATAACGGCAATGCGAGTCGATAAATATTGCGAGCGGTAAACGTTATTTGCTGGCTAAACACCAGCGCGGAAAAGAGTAAAGGCAGATAAGAAACCAGCATGACCGCACTACTCACGGGTAAAGGGATACTGCAAAACAGTCGCGTGAGTGCCGGAACCAGTGCCACCAGCAGGCAAATAACGCTGCCATAAATAAACGAACGCCGCGTGTAATCGCCTGTCTGGGTTAATAAACCAATGGATGAAACAAACGGTGAAAATGGAATTACCGCCAGCGGCACGGTTATCAGTGTCATAAATCCGGTCGCCACAAAGCTGCGACGATAACGCGTATTCCCCGCGCCTTGCTGCGGATAAAAAACATCCGTGCCCCGAATCGCACCGTAGGTATTGCTGATATTTACCAGACCTGTAATCACCGCCGTCAGAATAATCCCCGGCGACAAAGCACCGCCACTGCCGAGCGGGAACCACTGCCAGTGCAACTCACCGGAGAGCGAATGCGAAGAAGGAAAGCAAAAGTACCACAACAACCAGCCAGTTATCGTACCGACCAGCAGGCCGTAACGGGCAAAACGTTGTGGCAGGAAAATAATCATCGCCAGTACCAGGCACATCACCGCCACCGAGAGCGCGAACGGCGGTAATTGAATTTTAAAATTCGGGTCGGCTATGCCAAACGGCAGCCCGAGCATACCTTTGAAAAAGATAGTGGTCAGTTGCGCACCCAGCATCAACATAAACAAGACCATCACAGACGGCGTAAATAACCGTGCCAGGCGATGGCCTAATCCGCTAAAACCAATCAACATCGTCAGCACGCCGGAGAGCGCAATCCCCACCGCCAGACTGGTAGCGATATCGTTGATCGGTGTCCCGCGCGATGCTTCGCCAAGGGTGATAGTCAGGATGGTTCCCCACCACAGGCCGCCCGGCCCCTCCATAATAGCGCGACGATGACCGCAGAACGCCTGAGCGAAGCAGGCCAGTGCGGTAGCAAGAAAAGCATATTGCGTGAGCGTAAGCAGGCTACTTTGCGGCAACTGAAAAGCAGAAAGTAGCGTAGGAGGAACCACAACCGTGTTGCAAAAAATAAAGAAAAACCACTGAAATCCTGATAACAGGCTTTCGCGGCCCACTGCAAAATTGAACATAAACACACCTTAACCGGAGAATGCCCGCCACAAGGACGGGCATTGCAGGGCCAGATTACTGCTGATGTTTAAGGATAAATTGACCTTTCGGCGCAACAGGGAAGCCCTGTTCGATATCGTAAATCACATCACCACGTAAGATGGTTTTCGTGATACGCGCGCCAATAGTACGGCCAACATACGGGCTGACTTTGTGGCGATATTCCAGATCGTCATTGGTAAGAACATAGCTGCTATTCGGCTGAATGAAGACGAAGTCGGCATCTTTTCCTGGGGCGATACGGCCTTTTTGCTGCAGACCGAAAATATCTGCTGCGTTAGTCGCCATTAATTTGCCGAACATTGGCAGAGACATTCCGCGTTTCTGTACCGCTTCATCGAACATCACGTCCATGCAGCTTTGCAGACCAGCGATACCGCCCCACGCTTTCATGATGTTACCGGCTTTCATTTCCGGCGGGCATGGAGAGTGGTCGGAAACCAGGCAGTCTATTTCACCGTTAAACAGTTTTTCCCACATGCCTTTCTGGTTTTCCAGATCGCGGATCGGCGGTGAACACTTCGCCAGAGTACCGATTTCTTCGAACTGATCGGTATCCAGCACAAAGTAATGCGGGCAGGATTCACAAGTAACATCCTGACCTTCCTGACGTGCACGAGTCACTTCCTCAACACCTTCCGGGCTGCTGACGTGGCAAACGTGCAGACGGCAACCAGCGACTTTCGCCAGGTACAGTACGCGGCGAATCGCTTCCACTTCGGTAAATACCGGACGCGAAGCCACATAGTCATGGGCAGTTACGCGACCTTCACGCTTCGCTTCTTCGCCCAGTGCGTCACAGATCAGCGCGTTTTCGCAGTGCACCAGCACCGGCTGGCCTAGTTCACCCAGCTTCTGCGCGCCTTTGAAGAATTGCCAGTCATTGACGTCACGGAAGTCGTTGTCGATACCGCGATCGCCACAGGTCGCAACGAAGCATTTGAAACCGACAACACCCACTTCATCCAGCTCATGCAGACGGTCAATGTTGTAAGACACCAGGCCACCGAGTTGTGCCGCATCGATAGTCAGCTTTCCTTTAGCGGCATCGAACTTCAGTTCAATTGAGGCGCGGTCAACCGTTGCAGGCAGCTGGTTGAGCGGCATTTCGATCATGGTGGTGATACCACCTTTTGCTGCTGCGCGAGTACCGGTTTCATAACCTTCCCAGTGGCTGCGACCCGGTTCAGAAATATGGGTGTGCGCATCAACCATGCCCGGCGAAACCACCAGACCAGACGCATCCATAACGTCTTTTGCATCGCCCAGATCCTGGCCGATAGCAGCAATTTTTCCGTCTTTAACGGCGATATCTACAACGCGAGCTTCGTTTTCTAAAATAACGGTGCCGTTTTTAATGATTAAATCAAAAGACATAACAAACTCCTTGTAAAATACAGATTGGTTTTTAACTCAATGTTCAATATCGTGATTAATTAACCTATGGTTTTTTGTTCTCCTGTTTTTTCTGCTGTTGTACGTTTCTTTAATAAGGCGTAGGCCGCAAAGGCGACGATGACGCCGACAAACCATGAAACACGTGATAACGGTTCCATAAAGGGAATAAACTTACCGCCAAGAGATAAAATAACGGCCACCAGAGTTACTGAAAACGCGGTGAGGTTAAAACCGTTATCGTAATATTTATAATCGCCAGGTGCGGTGTACAGTTCATCAAGATTAATTTGCCCACGCATCACCACAAAATAATGCGCCATCATCACACCAATTACCGGACCAAGCATTCCGCCGATAATATCGAGGAACAGATAAATACTGTCCTGATTTTCCATTAATTTCCACGGGCAGATCAGCAGGCTGATAATACTGGCAATCAGTACGCCGTTTTTATAGGTCAGTTTCGTCGGTGCAATGGCGGCAATCTGATAACCAGCCGGAATAATATTACCGGTGGCGTTAGTAGAGATAGTCGTCATCAGAATAACCAGTACCGCAAAGAACGAGGCGAACAGGCTGTCCCAACGCTGAACAATATCCAGCACGTTCCAGGTGTCAGCGCCGTAATGAATACTGGCTCCGGCAATAATACATACCCCGGCGACCGCAAACAGAATATAGGCCACAACTAAACCCAGCGTTTGCCCCAGCGCCTGCTCACGAAACGAGTGGGCGTTTTGCGTAAAGTCGGATGCGCTCACCGCCGGTGCCGCCCAGACCGCAACCACCGCGTTTATCACCACCAGAAACAGGAAGCCACTGTTTTCTGCTTTCTGAATACCGCCCGGAATGTAGTCAAAGATTGGACCGATCCCGACCAGCGAAATCGCCCAAATCGCCATACCGCCGAAAACGATATAGATGCACGGGTTAAGAATGGCAGTGAATTTATTTAAAACTTTTCCGCCGCCAAAACCAATACCAACGTTAACCAGCCAGAAGAGTAAAAAAGTAATTAATCCCGGTAGAGAAAGGCCTAACAGCGTGAAATCGCCACCGAGAGTCAAAAATCCCGGCCAGATTTTGCCAATCAGAATCAAGCAGGCCAGTGACCCCGCGTAACATTGCAGGCCAAACCACATAATGGCAGCAATACCGCCTCTTAATAATCCGGGAAACAGTGCACCACGTACGCCGTAAGAAGCACGCAGGATCATGGCAAACGGTACGCCGTATTTACTGCCCGCAGCACCGTTTAATACCATTACCGCGGCAATGAAAAAGGCACTGAGGATAATTGCCAGCATAATACTAAAGGTAGACAAGCCGAGAATAAAAAAGCCGCCAACCATCACATAATTGGGAACGTTATGAACCGAACCCATCCATAAGGTAAAATAGTTAAATGTTTTCCAGGTCCGCTGACTTTGCGTTTTCGGCAGTAGATCTTCGCTATAGCCGCGTTGCTGGAATAGTTTTCTCTGATGTTCCATAAATCCCTCTTAATTTCACGTATCGAATAACGTTGTTTTAATCTAGCTATGAGGAACAAATAAAATAAAAATATTATTTTTAATACTGAAGCAACATCTTTGGCTGCTTTCTTTTTTTAATATTGCTGGCCGATTCATTTTCTGATATCGGCCATTTTTATTGCGGGTATCAGGCCAGTTTATGGTTAGCCATTAATTCCAGCGCCTGCACTAACGCAGAGTGATCCAACTGGCTGCCACCGTTTGCCGCACATGTATTAAACAATTCCTGGCAGGTCGCGGTGTTTGGCAGGTTCAGCGCCAGTGCTTTCGCACTTTGCAGTGCCAGGTTGAGATCTTTCTGGTGCAGCGCAATTTTGAAACCTGGATTAAAGGTGCGTTTAATCATGCGCTCACCGTGAACTTCCAGAATCCGTGAGGAAGCAAAGCCGCCCATCAGCGCCTGGCGCACACGTACCGGGTCCGCACCGGCTTTTGAAGCAAACAACAAGGCTTCAGAAACCGCTTCAATATTGAGCGCCACGATAATCTGATTTGCCACTTTGCAGGTTTGACCGTCGCCGTTACCGCCCACGAGGGTGATATTTTTACCGAGCAGTTCAAACAGCGGTTTTACACGTTCAAATACTGCTTCATCACCGCCAACCATAATCGATAACGTCCCTTCACGCGCGCCGATTTCACCGCCGGAGACTGGCGCATCGAGATAATCGCCGCCCAGTTCATTCACCTGACGAGCGAAACGTTTAGTTTCAATCGGGGAAATGGAGCTCATATCAACAATGGTTTTGCCCTTCAGCGAGGCTTTGGTACAACCATTTTCACCAAACAGAACGTCTTCAACCTGTGGTGTATCCGGCACCATAATAAAAATGATGTCCGAAGCATCCGTTACCTGGCGCGCAGTTTCAACACTAACGGCGCCCAGTGACAGTAATTCATCAGCAACCGGACCAATGGTTGTGACATGCAGTTGATTACCAGCACGTGCCAGATTAATGGCCATCGGTGTACCCATAATGCCTAAGCCAATAAATCCCAGTTTCATAATTAACCTCTTTTAAATTTCGCTTTTCCTGAATTCAGACAACACGATCCCCTGCCAACTTAGCGGCCTAAAAAAGCATTGTCTGAATAGCGTTACGTTTTAACGGTACGGATCCATCCAGCGTAAACCGGCTTCCGTGGTGGTTTGGGGTTTATATTCACAGCCAACCCAACCGTTGTAGTCAGAATTTTCAATTACCGTAAAGAGATATTCGTAATTAATTTCTCCGGTTCCCGGTTCGCCGCGATGCGGATTATCAGCAATTTGCAGGTGACCAATTTTATCGGCCCACTGAGTCATGGTATTAGTTAATTCACCTTCCATCCGCTGCATGTGATAAATGTCATACTGAATTTTCAAATTGCAGCAACCAACATCGTCAATCAGTTTCAGTGCCTGCCGGGTTCCGGTGAGATGGAAACCAGGAATATCAAAATGGTTAATAGGTTCAATCAGTAATAAAATATCTTCTTTCATCAGCATATTCGCAGCATAACGCAGGTTTTCTACAAGCGTTGTGTGAATCTGTTCACTGCTGAAACCAGTCGGCGTTTTACCGACCAGACAGTTAATTTTTTTATTACCCAGAGCACGAGCATAACGAATCGCTGCTGCTACGCCATCCCGAAACTCTTCTTCACGGCCAGGAATACAGGCAATACCCCGCTCGCCCGCCGCCCAGTCACCCGCTGGTAAATTGTGCAGCGTATGTTCGAGTTTATTACTCGCCAGCACCTGTTTTAATTCTTCAATGTCGTAGTCATAAGGGAACATAAATTCAACGCCGCGAAAACCACACTGCGCAGCTTTCTCAAAACGGGCGAGAAAATCATATTCACCAAATAACATCGATAAATTAGCAGAGAAACGTAACATTATTTATCTCCCTTATTCATAGTGCATGAAACAGGTTTCAGTCGGTGCATCCGCTGCGTTATCGGCGATATCTTCAAATTCCATGACGTTATCCAGTTCACTGCCCATCGAAATATTGGTCACACGCTCGAGAATAACTTCCACGACTACCGGTACCCGATATTGCGCCATTAAGACTTTTGCCTGTTCAAAGGCTGGTGCAATGTCTTCCGGTTTGAAAACGCGAATTGCTTTACAACCTAAACCTTCCGCTACTTTTACGTGGTCGACGCCATAACCGTTCACTTCGCTGGAGTTAATATTTTCGAACGCGAGCTGTACGCAGTAATCCATATCAAAGGCACGTTGCGACTGGCGAATCAGACCCAGATAGGCGTTATTGACCAGTACATGGATGTACGGAATGTTGAACTGTGCGCCAACGGCTAATTCTTCAATCAGGAACTGGAAGTCGAAGTCACCGGAAATCGCCACCACATTGCGCTCTGGATCAGCGGCACAAACCCCCAGCGCCGCCGGAATCGTCCAGCCCAGCGGGCCTGCCTGCCCACAGTTGATCCAGTGGCGGTCTTTAAAGACATGCAGCATTTGTGCCGCAGCGATTTGTGACAGGCCAATGGTGGTGACATAACAAACATCGCGGCCAAAGGCTTTGTTCATCTCTTCATACACGCGCTGCGGTTTCACCGGCACGTTGTCGAAGTGGGTTTTGCGCAGCAAAGTGCGTTTGCGCTGCTGGCAGTCGGCGACCCACTCTTTACGACACGGCAGACGACCGGCTTTTTGCATCTCCTGCGCCACTTCAACCAGCAGCGTCAGCGCCGCTTTAGCATCAGAGACAATGCCAAGATCCGGACACAGTACGCGGCCAATTTGCGTCGGCTCAATATCGATATGAACGATTTTGCGCCCTTCGGTGTATTTCTCTACCGAACCGGTATGACGGTTAGCAAAACGGTTACCGATACCAAACACCATGTCCGACGCCAGCAACGTTGCATTACCGTAACGATGCGCGGTTTGCAGGCCCACCATCCCGGCCATCAGTTCATGATCGTCCGGGATACAGCCCCAGCCCATCAGCGTTGGGATCACCGGAACGCTGGTCAGTTCAGCAAACTGTTGTAACAGTACAGCTGCGTCAGCATTAATTACCCCGCCTCCGGCAACAATCACCGGACGTTCGGCCTGGATTAACATTTCTACAGCTTTTTCGATCTGCATACGGCTGGCAGCAGGTTTGTAGACCGGCAGCGGTTCGTACATATCAGGATCAAACTCGATTTCCGCAACCTGTACGTCGAACGGTAAATCCACCAGTACCGGACCCGGTCGACCAGAACGCATCAGGTGAAACGCCTGTTGCAGCACACGAGGCACCAGCGCCGCTTCACGAACTGTAACCGCCATTTTGCTGACCGGTTTAGCAATTGCTTCAATATCAACGGCCTGGAAATCTTCTTTATGCAGACGGGCGCGCGGAGCCTGGCCGGTAATACACAGAATAGGAATGGAATCAGCAGAAGCGGAATAGAGCGCGGTGATCATGTCCGTGCCCGCAGGACCGGAAGTCCCCAGACATACGCCGATATTCCCTGCCGTTGCGCGGGTATAACCTTCCGCCATGTGCGAAGCACCTTCCACATGACGCGCCAGAATGTGACGAATACCGCCGTGCTTACGCATCGCTGAGTAGAACGGATTGATTGCAGCTCCCGGAACACCGAAGGCGGTGGTGATACCTTCTTTCTCCAGCACATACATTGCCGCGTCAACGGCTCTCATTTTTGCCATTTTATTCCTACCTCTATTAATTGGAAAAATTTTCCAACTCTCAAATTTTGTCAAAAAAACCCGCTCCGCAGAGCGGGATACGACAGACACTATGGATGTGCTTTCAGTCCCAACGCCGTGCTGATATCGCGGGCGGTGTCTCTGACCAGCTCACCCTGGCTGACAAAACGATCTTCTGTCAGTCTTGATGAAGGCCCGGAGATGGAGATAGCGGCAACAACACTACCTACATCATCGTAAATTGCTGAAGCTATACAATTCAGGCCGACAACATGCTCTTCTTTATCTACGGTATAGCCCAGTTCACGCGCTTGTTCCAGGTCCTTCAGCAAGGTGGGCATATCCACAAGCGTCGTTGGCGTAAACTGCTGCAAACCGGTTTGCAGAATGATGCTCATCAACTCTTCTTCCGCCAGCGGATAAAGCAGCGCCTTGCCCGCTCCGGAAGCATGCAGCGGCAGACGACTACCCAGCGGCGCACACATCCTGACCATCGATTTACACTCTAACTGACCAATTAATACCGCTTCATTGCCGTTACGGATCGCGACATTGACCGTTTCGCCGGAAAGTAACATCAGGCGGCGCATAAACGGCCCGGCGACGGAGAGTACATCGCGGTTATGGATGTACGCTGCACCGACGTTAAAGACACCTAATCCTATATGCCACCAGCCTAACTGACTGTCCTGATAGACAAAATCCGCTGCCTGTAAAACCTTCAGCAAGCGAAAGGTCGTGGAGAGCGGCAAATCCAGATTGAGAGAGATATCGCTAACCGACGAACTTCCCCCACTTTTTTCCAGATATTGCAGAATCGCAATTCCCCGCTCTAACGCCTGTGCACCCTTCTGTGCCACAGGCTCCGCCTGTCCTGGCCTGCCGCGCCGTCTAACTTCCGTCATACCTACGTTAACTCCGACCTACAAATGAGCATAAACAATGAACAATTCGTTTATCTTATGCAAGTCGGTTGCAGGCGTCACGCAAAACAGAGTTCCTGTTCAGGAATACTTTCAACATCACAGTTGTCACTGCCGCCGCGATCGATGGTCAGAAAATCGGTGACGCGCTGCCAGGCGAAAAGTGGGTGATGCCAGACGTTACGATGGTAATTCACTCCCTGTTCGCCATTGGTAATAAACGCCCGCAGGGTTGACAGGTCTGGTTTGTCGTCACCTAACGCCACCACCACCACAAACACTTCACCTTTCATCGGGATAAACGCCTGTGTACCCAGCGGATGACGTTCGAGTTCGTGAATAGTCAGCGGCAGATTCGCCGGTTGCGCGCGGTTAATGCTGATAAGCGTACGGTCTTGCTCAAGAATCTCAACCAGCGCCAAATCGTGGTAACGCTCCACCAGTCCATTGTTAATATGGAAAAAATCCCGTTTCTGCGTTTCGATTACGTCGCCATAAGCACTAAAGGCTTCCTGACTTAACGGTAATACCTGAAGTTTCATCTTTTTGTCCTTGTAACATAATTCCGTTCAACCACCGCCGACCGGTCAGCTTGGTTTCAATAACAGGCAATCTAAAACCTTAAGAGAACAACATCAACACAAAAGTTGGAATATTTTTCCAAAACTAGATTTAGTCCACAAATTGAACAGGGTTATCATGTAAAAATACTGATAAATCAGAGGATAAGAAAATCACGCAACTTGCGGATTTAAAAGGGGATACCTGAAGATGTTCGATCCAGAAACCTTGCGGACTTTCATTGCGGTTGCTGAAACAGGAAGTTTTTCAAAAGCGGCAGAACGATTATGTAAAACCACGGCGACGATCAGTTATCGCATTAAACTTCTGGAAGAGAATACCGGAGTGGCGCTGTTTTTCCGCACGACTCGCAGCGTGACGTTGACGGCGGCTGGCGAGCATCTACTTTGTCAGGCCAGAGACTGGCTGAGCTGGCTGGAAAGTATGCCCAGCGAGTTACAACAGGTGAATGATGGCGTGGAACGCCAGGTGAATATCGTCATCAACAACCTGCTCTATAACCCCCAGGCCGTTGCCAGGCTGCTGGCGTGGCTAAATGAACGTTACCCGTTTACCCAATTTCACATCTCCCGACAAATCTATATGGGCGTCTGGGACTCGCTATTGTACGAAGGTTTTTCACTGGCTATCGGCGTCACGGGAACCGAGGCGCTGGCAAATACCTTTAGTCTTGATCCCTTAGGATCGGTGCAATGGCGCTTTGTCATGGCGGCGGATCATCCGCTGGCGAACGTTGAAGAGCCGCTAACAGAAGCACAGTTGCGGCGCTTTCCGGCGGTCAATATTGAAGACAGCGCCCGCACCTTAACCAAACGCGTCGCCTGGCGATTGCCGGGGCAAAAAGAGATTATTGTTCCCGATATGGAAACGAAAATCGCCGCCCATCTGGCGGGCGTTGGCATTGGTTTTTTGCCAAAATCACTTTGCCAGTCAATGCTCGATAATCAACAACTGGTCAGCCGGGTAATCCCAACGATGCGCCCTCCTTCGCCATTGAGTCTGGCATGGCGCAAATTTGGCAGCGGCAAAGCGGTAGAAGATATTGTGACCTTGTTTACCCAGCGCAGGCCGGAAATCAGCGGATTTTTAGAAATTTTCGGCAACCCACGCAGTTAAAAATCAAGTTTCCTTGCACGTTGGCGCGTAAAATAGCGCGCAAGCTGATTTGAGGTTCACTTTTTACTATGCAAGAGAGACACACGGAACAGGACTATCGTGCCCTGCTGATTGCTGATACGCCCATTATTGATGTTCGCGCCCCCATCGAGTTTGAGCAAGGCGCAATGCCCGCCGCTATCAACCTGCCGTTAATGAATAACGATGAACGCGCCGCCGTTGGCATCTGCTATAAACAGCAAGGGTCAGACGCGGCGCTGGCGCTGGGGCATAAACTGGTGGCGGGTGAAATTCGTCAGCAGCGCATGGACGCCTGGCGGGCAGCGTGCCTGCAAAATCCGCACGGTATTCTCTGCTGCGCCCGTGGCGGTCAGCGCTCGCATATTGTGCAACGCTGGCTGCATGACGCGGGGATTGATTATCCGCTGGTGGAAGGCGGTTATAAGGCACTGCGCCAGACCGCGATTCAGGCGACCATTGAACTGTCACAAAAACCGATAGTGCTGATTGGCGGTTGTACCGGCTGCGGCAAAACGCTGTTAGTGCAACAACAACCGAACGGTGTTGATCTGGAAGGGCTGGCGCGCCATCGCGGTTCTGCTTTTGGTCGCACGTTACAACCACAACTTAGCCAGGCGAGTTTTGAAAACCTGCTGGCTGCCGAAATGCTAAAAACCGACGCCCATCAGGATTTGCGCCTGTGGGTGCTGGAAGATGAAAGCCGGATGATCGGTTCGAATCACCTGCCGGAATGTCTGCGCGAACGAATGACTCAGGCGACGATTGCGGTGGTAGAAGATCCGTTTGAGATCCGTCTTGAACGCCTGAACGAAGAATATTTCTTGCGTATGCATCATGATTTTACCCACGCTTATGGCGACGAACAGGGCTGGCAGGAGTATTGCGAATACCTGCATCACGGGCTTTCGGCGATTAAACGTCGGCTGGGACTACAACGCTATAACGAACTGGCTGCAAGGCTGGATGCGGCGCTGACAACGCAACTCACCACCGGCAGCACCGACGGTCATCTGGCCTGGCTGGTGCCGTTACTTGAAGAATATTACGACCCGATGTATCGCTATCAGCTTGAGAAAAAAGCGGAAAAAGTTGTCTTTCGCGGTGAGTGGGCGGAAGTGGCGGAATGGGTTAAAGCGCAGTGATGGGGGATTCTGTGCACGCTGTTCATGCCGGATGCGGCGTGAACGCCTTATCCAGCCTACAGGTGAGTGCTGTTTCGTAGGCATGATAAGACGCGCCTGCGTCGCATCTGGCATCGGCGCACAACTGCCGGATGCGGCGTGAACGCCTTATCCGGCCTACAAAATTTCGAAAACTCAATATATTGCACGATCTTCGTAGGCCTGATAAGCGTAGCGCATCAGGCAATCTAACACCTGTCATCACCCCGCAAACTGCCTGAACAGCGCCTTACCCTTAAGCAGTCGCGCACCCAGCCAGCCGCCGCAAAGCGACAGCAGCAGCGCACCGCTACAAGGCAGAACAATCCACAATCGCCAGTCTGGCTCCCACGGGAAATCAAACACTTTCGATTGCAGTACCGCCAGTGCCGTTTCCGCACCAATTGCGGCCACCAGGCCGGATACAAACCCGAGCATGGCGAACTCACACCACAATGTCGTGCGCAGCAGTTTTTTCCCCGCACCAAGTGTGCGCCACACCACCAGTTCCTGATGACGCTGACGCATTCCCACCTGCACCTGCGCCAGCAACAGCAACATACCGCAGGCGGTGACCAGCACCACCATCACTTCCAGCGCCCGACTTACCTGCTCCAGCACCTGACCGACCTGTTTTAAAATCGCTCCAATGTCTAACAGGCTAATGGTCGGGAACTGGCGGTTGAGTTGCGTCAACATGCCGTTGCCATTCTCCCAGCGGAAACTGGTAAGCCAGCTCTGCGGCTGCCCGTCTAATGCCCCTTCCGGGAAAATAAAATAGAAATTAGGCCGCAGACTTTCCCAGTCCACTTTGCGCAGGCTGGTCACTTTAGCGCGGAACTCCTGGGTATCGCCCATAAAGGTGACGGTATCGCCGAGGGCAACGTTTAAGCGTTTCGCCAGCCCCTCTTCCATCGATACTTCATCCGCTTTTGGCGGCCAGTTACCGGCGACGATCGGGTTATGATCAGGCCGCGTATTTTGCCAGGTGAGATTCAGCTCGCGGTTGAGCGCCTCATCTCCATTGCCTTCTGTCGGCTTGTCGTTAATCGCCGTCAACCGCGCCCGCACCACCGGATAAAACGATTCCGGGACTATCTGATGTTCCGCGAGAAACGCTTTCAGCGGCGTAACCTGTTCCGTAGCGATGTTGATTAAAAAGTAGTTCGGGCTTTCTGGCGGCAGTTGTTGTTGCCAACGGTCGAGCAGATCGCCACGCAACACCAGCAACAGTGCCAGCAGCATAAAGGAGAGCGAAAATGCCGAAAGCTGGCTTAACGTTGACCACGGCTGACGTAACAGGCGGCTAACCGCCAGGCGCAGAGGTAGCGATTTCAGCGTCATGCGGCGAAGTACATTCAGCAGCATCCAGCCCAGCACACCGCACAGCAAAGCCAGTACTACCGCGCCCGCCAGCACCGCCCAGAGCAGCATACTGCCACCCATCAGTCCGGCGAGCAGCAGCACAACCACCACGGTGACAATCGGCAGATAAAACTTCAGCGGCCAGACGTTCGCTACCACATCATTACGTAATACGCGTAAAGGCTGCGTGGCCAGTAACAGTCGGTACGGTCGTAGCCCCACCAGCAGCGAAATAACCGTCATGGTGCCGAGCGCCCACAGCCACGGCCAGAGGCTGGCTGGCGGTAGTGCAGCAGGCAGAACGGGCTTGAGCAGCACCATCAACACGTTTTCGAACAACAGGCCTATCGCCCCACCGGTAACGGCTGAAAGCACCAGCACCATCAACCACTGACCGACGATTAACTTACGCAGTTGCGCTCGCCCTGCCCCCAGCGTCTTGAGGATCGCCACCAAGTCGTAGCGACTGCGACAGTAATGATTCATCGCCACCGCAACCGCCGCCACCGCCAGCAGCAAGGTCAGAAGCGCCGAAAGCAGCAGGAACTGTTGCGAACGTTCTATCGATCGCCCCAGCGCGCCTTCGTCCTGTTCCAGACCGTACCAGCGTTGTTCAGGTTTAAGCTGGGGTAACAACCATTTCTCATAGCCGTCGAGCTGGTTCTCGCTGCCGCCGAATTTATAACGCCAGGTGACCCGACTCCCCGGCTGCACGGCTCCGGTTTTATCAACATCCGCCAGATTCATCATCAGGCGTGGGGCTATCTGGAAAGGATTAAAACCGGAATCCGGTTCCTGAATCACTTCTCCGGCAATCCGCAAGGTGGCATCGCCCACGTCAATGGTGTCGCCCGTTTTCAGGTTAAGCAGTGCCATCAGGCGTGGGGCCAGCAATACGCTGCCCGCCTGCGGTTTCAGGCCAGGGGGATTAGTTTGCAGATCGCCATACATCGGGTAGATATCATCCACCGCTTTGACGTTCGCCAGCTGCGGCGTGTCGCCTGCAAAGGTCATGGTGGCGAAAGTCAGCTGCTTGCCAACTTTCAGGCCGCGCTTTTGCGCTTCCTCCAGCCACGCTTGCGGCACTTCGCGCGAACTGCGCAACGCCCTATCGCCCGCCATAAACTCACGGCTTTGCTGGCTTAAACCTTTCTCCATGCGATCGCTGATATTGCCCAGCGCCAGCACGCAGGCCACCGCCAGGCTTAACGCCAGCCAGACAATTAATAGCGACGGCGAGCGCCATTCGCGCCAGAACCAACGTGCAATCATGTTTCCTCCTGCAACTGCCCGTTCACCAGCCGTAAGCAGCGGTCACAGCGTGCCGCCAGTTGCAGGTCGTGGGTCACCATAATCAACGTGGTGCCATGCTCACGGTTGAGGGAAAAAAGCAGATCGGCAATTTTATCGCCCGTCTGGCGGTCAAGGTTGCCGGTGGGTTCGTCGGCAAACAGCACATCAGGTCGACCATTAAAGGCTCGCGCCAGCGCCACTCGTTGCTGTTCGCCGCCAGAAAGCTGTGCCGGAAGATGATCAAGACGTTTACCCAGCCCTAACTGTTCGAGCAACGCTTTCGCCCCGTTACGACTTTCTGCGCTACTCTCACCGCGCAGCAGCGCCGGAAGCTCGACGTTTTCCAGCGCGTTAAGGGTAGGAATTAACATAAATGACTGAAAAACAAAGCCTACGTGCTTCGCGCGCAACTTTGCCCGCGCTTCTTCGTCCATATTATGTAGCGGTTGTCCCACCAGTCTCACTTCGCCACTGCTGCCGTCATCCAGCCCGGCGAGGATCGCCAGCAAGGTTGACTTACCCGATCCCGACTCGCCCACCAGTGCGATGGTCTCGCCACGTTTGACAACCAGCTCAACTCCGGTGAGGATGGAGAGTTCATGCTCCCCCTGACCGACGGACTTCTTAAGATGATGAACTTCAACAATGTTTTCCGCTGGCATTTGCCCTTCCTGTTCCTGGTCCTGTTAACCTTCCGTGCCGCCGCAGCGGACACGTTATTGATTCTGGGTGATAGCCTGAGCGCCGGGTATCGAATGTCTGCCAGCGCGGCCTGGCCTGCCTTGTTGAATGATAAGTGGCAGAGTAAAACGTCGGTAGTCAATGCCAGCATCAGCGGTGACACCTCGCAACAAGGGCTGGCGCGCCTTCCGGCTCTGCTGAAACAGCATCAGCCGCGCTGGGTGCTGGTTGAACTGGGCGGCAATGACGGTTTGCGTGGTTTTCAGCCACAGCAAACCGAGCAAACGCTGCGCCAGATTTTGCAGGATGTCAAAGCCGCCAACGCTGAACCATTGTTAATGCAAATACGTCTGCCTGCAAACTATGGTCGCCGTTATAATGAAGCCTTTAGCGCCATTTACCCCAAACTCGCCAAAGAGTTTGATGTTCCGCTGCTGCCCTTTTTTATGGAAGAGGTCTACCTCAAGCCACAATGGATGCAGGATGACGGTATTCATCCCAACCGCGACGCCCAGCCGTTTATTGCCGACTGGATGGCGAAGCAGTTGCAGCCTTTAGTAAATCATGACTCATAAAGCAACGGAGATCCTGACAGGTAAAGTTATGCAAAAATCGGTCTTAATTACCGGATGTTCCAGTGGTATTGGCCTGGAAAGCGCGCTCGAATTAAAACGCCAGGGTTTTCATGTGCTGGCAGGTTGCCGGAAACCGGATGATGTTGAGCGCATGAACAGCATGGGATTTACCGGCGTGTTGATCGATCTGGATTCGCCAGAAAGTGTTGATCGCGCAGCCGACGAAGTGATCGCCCTGACCGATAATTGTCTGTATGGGATCTTTAACAATGCCGGATTCGGCATGTATGGCCCCCTTTCCACCATCAGCCGTGCGCAGATGGAACAGCAGTTTTCCGCCAACTTTTTCGGCGCACACCAGCTCACCATGCGCCTGTTACCCGCGATGTTGCCGCACGGTGAAGGGCGTATTGTGATGACCTCATCGGTGATGGGATTAATCTCCACACCGGGTCGTGGCGCTTACGCGGCCAGTAAATATGCGCTGGAGGCGTGGTCAGACGCACTGCGCATGGAGCTGCGCCACAGCGGAATTAAAGTCAGCCTGATCGAACCTGGTCCCATTCGTACTCGCTTCACCGACAACGTCAATCAGACGCAAAGTGATAAACCAGTCGAAAATCCTGGCATCGCCGCCCGCTTTACGTTGGGACCGGAAGCGGTGGTCGACAAAGTGCGCCATGCTTTTATTAGCGAGAAGCCGAAGATGCGCTATCCGGTGACGCTGGTGACCTGGGCGGTAATGGTGCTTAAGCGCCTGCTGCCGGGGCGCGTGATGGACAAAATATTGCAGGGGTGAGTTGAAGCGCGCGCTTAAGCCCCCATGTCAAAGAAAATATCGACAACAGAGAGCGACTCCATGTCCGTAGAAAATATTGTCAACATTAACGAATCTAACCTGCAACAGGTTCTTGAACAGTCGATGACCACTCCGGTGCTGTTCTATTTTTGGTCTGAACGTAGCCAGCACTGTTTGCAGTTAACCCCAATTCTGGAAAGCCTCGCGGCGCAGTACAACGGGCAATTTATTCTGGCGAAGCTGGACTGCGACGCGGAGCAGATGATTGCCGCCCAGTTTGGTCTGCGCGCAATTCCGACCGTATATCTGTTCCAGAACGGGCAACCAGTAGACGGCTTCCAGGGGCCGCAACCGGAAGAGGCGATCCGCGCCCTGCTGGATAAAGTGCTGCCGCGTGAAGAAGAGCTGAAAGCGCAGCAGGCGATGCAACTGATGCAGGAAGGCAATTACACCGACGCTCTGCCATTGCTGAAAGACGCCTGGCAGTTGTCGAATCAGAACGGGGAAATCGGCCTGTTGTTGGCAGAAACGCTGATTGCGCTGAACCGTTCTGAAGATGCAGAAGCCGTGCTGAAAACCATTCCGTTGCAGGATCAGGACACCCGCTATCAGGGGCTGGTGGCGCAAATCGAACTGCTGAAGCAGGCGGCTGATACGCCGGAAATTCAACAGTTGCAACAGCAGGTGGCGGAGAATCCAGAAGATGCCGCACTGGCGACGCAACTGGCACTGCAACTGCACCAGGTTGGGCGCAATGAAGAGGCGCTGGAGTTACTGTTTGGGCATCTGCGTAAAGATCTCACCGCCGCAGATGGTCAGACACGTAAAACATTCCAGGAGATCCTCGCTGCGCTGGGTACGGGTGATGCACTGGCGTCGAAGTATCGCCGCCAGCTGTATGCGTTGTTGTATTGATGTTTTGTTGATCGGCACATGAACCACAACGCCGGATGCGATGCTGCGCATCCGGCATTGCATCATTTCTTCTTCAATTGCGTCACCACCAATTGGTGGCGCGAATTGTAAAACTTACGATAGGTTAAATAGCAGGCAATAATGGTAGACAGGCTGGCAGTTGAGAGCAGCATAAAGGTCACCATAATCTGATATTTAATCGCCTTCACCGGATCAATCCCGGCAAATATCAGCCCGGACATCATTCCAGGTAAACTCACTAAGCCTACCGTTTTTGCTGAATCGACCGTCGGAATTAAAGCCGCGCGAATACTGTCGCGAATCAATATCGCTGAAGCCTGTTTCGGCGTCGCGCCAAGACTCAGTTTCTCCTGAATCTGTTGCTGTTCGCTAATGACCCGTTGCCCTAAATTGTTGTAACACAACCCCACCGCTACCATGGCGTTGCCGGCTATCATCCCGGCGATAGGGATCACCTGCATCGGGATAAATTCAATCGACCCAGAGAGGATCAGTACCGCCAGGGTAATTCCCGCCCCGACCGTAATGGCAATAAACGATGAGATAAAAGCTTTAGCAATATATTTACTGCGTTTTTGCGCGTTCCACGCCGCATTAAAGCAGATAAATAACACCATCAATAATGTCAGGCTGGCATCATCCACGCTGAAAATATACTTCAGCACATAGCCGACAATAATCAGCTGGATTATCGCGCGCCCGACGCTCCAGAGAATATCTTTCTCCAGCGCCAGTTTTTCTTTATGGCTAATTAAGATTGCCACCACCACCAGCATTAATGCCAGTGCTAATGATTCGTTAGTAATATTATGCGAGTTCATAGCGTGCTTCCTGCATTTCTCTAGCATGCGGTTGCAGTGTAATCACTTTATCCGCATGATTAATTTCGTCTTTATCGTGTGTCACCCACAGCACAGCAATATTTTGCTCGCGTACATAACGGTGGATCATCTCATTAACGTTATGTTTATTACTTTCATCCAGCGCACTGGTGATTTCATCCAGCAATAAAACCTTCGGCATAAATTGCAGGTTACGAATCAATGAGATGCGTTGTTTTTCACCACCAGATAGCTCGGCGATATTCTTCGTCAAAATGCTGTCCGGTAAAGCGAAGCGTTCAAGAAAATCGAGAAAAATGGCCGGGTCAGGCTGCTGGTTACGGATCTGCCAGGGAAAAATCAGGTTATCGTATACCGTATCGCCAAACAGCGTCGGCGTCTGGGCGCAGTAAGAGACTTGCTGACGGTAGATTTCTGGCTTTAGTGTGCTGACATCCTCACCTTCAAACAGTAACGTTCCGCTGGTTGGGCTGATCAATGAAGCAACTATTTTTAGCAGTGTACTTTTGCCACAACCAGAAGGACCGGTAATTAACTTAAATTCGCCAGCACGCAGCGAAAAATTGATGTTATTAAGAATCTTCGCATCACCCGCCAGATATCCTACGTTTTGTAGCTGAAGCAAAGGACTATTTTCCTGCATCACTGTTCCCTTTTTCTGATTTTTACTAAAAACAGTTTATCCTTCGCAGGAATAAGGGGGAACTCTCTTTCAGTAATCAGGTATAATTTGTTTAATCAAGCAGCAATTTTGCTGATTATGGACGGTACAACAGGAGGTTTTTCCGATGCTTATCTTTATCCCGATTCTCATTTTTGTCGCGCTGGTCATTGTCGGCGCGGGCGTCAAAATCGTGCCGCAGGGCTATCAATGGACGGTAGAACGCTTTGGTCGCTATACCAAAACGTTACAGCCAGGTCTAAGCCTGGTGGTGCCGTTTATGGATCGCATTGGTCGCAAGATCAATATGATGGAGCAAGTGCTCGACATCCCTTCCCAGGAAGTTATCTCGAAAGATAACGCCAACGTTACCATCGACGCCGTGTGCTTTATTCAGGTGATTGACGCGCCGCGCGCGGCTTATGAAGTCAGCAATCTGGAGCTGGCAATCATCAATCTGACTATGACTAACATCCGTACCGTGCTGGGTTCAATGGAACTTGATGAAATGCTCTCTCAGCGCGACAGCATTAACTCGCGTCTGCTGCATATTGTCGATGAGGCCACCAACCCGTGGGGGATTAAAGTCACCCGTATTGAAATTCGTGATGTGCGCCCGCCCGCAGAGCTTATCTCTTCAATGAACGCGCAGATGAAAGCGGAACGTACCAAACGCGCTTACATCCTTGAAGCGGAAGGGATCCGTCAGGCGGAAATCCTCAAAGCCGAAGGTGAAAAACAGTCACAAATCCTGAAAGCGGAAGGCGAACGTCAGTCGGCGTTTTTACAGGCTGAAGCGCGTGAACGTTCTGCCGAAGCGGAAGCCCGCGCCACCAAAATGGTGTCTGAAGCCATTGCCTCCGGCGATATTCAGGCGGTGAACTACTTCGTAGCACAGAAATACACCGAAGCGTTACAGCAGATCGGTTCCTCCAGTAACAGCAAAGTAGTGATGATGCCATTAGAGGCCAGCAGCCTGATGGGGTCGATTGCCGGGATTGCCGAGCTGGTGAAAGACAGCGCCAACAAACGGACTCAGCCATGATGGAGTTAATGGTCGTTCATCCACATATTTTCTGGCTCAGTCTCGGCGGGTTGCTGCTGGCAGCCGAGATGTTGGGCGGAAATGGTTATCTGTTGTGGAGCGGCGTGGCAGCGGTGATTACCGGCCTGGTGGTCTGGCTGGTGCCGCTGGGTTGGGAGTGGCAAGGGGTAATGTTTGCCGTCCTGACGCTGCTCGCCGCCTGGCTGTGGTGGAAATGGTTGTCGCGGCGGGTGCGCGAACAAAAGCACAGCGACAGTCATTTAAACCAGCGCGGGCAGCAGTTGATTGGCCGACGTTTTGTTCTGGAATCTCCGCTGGTCAACGGGCGTGGTCATATGCGCGTCGGTGACAGTTCATGGCCTGTCAGCGCCAGCGAGGATCTCGGCGCTGGTACGCATGTTGAGGTGATTGCGATAGAAGGGATAACGCTGATTATCCGTGCGGTCATCGCCTGATGCGACGCTGGCGCGTCTTATCATGCCTACAAAATATGCCCGAATCGTAGGCCAGATAAGGCGCTTGCGCCGCATCCGGCATATAGCCGAGTAGAGGCAAAATTACTCTTCCCGGCCTTTACCCATACTTTTTTGGTCTTCATCCGGATAGTGTTTTTTTAGATATTCCAGGACGTTTTTATTGACCTTGTGTTGGGTATACACCCACCCTTTCCAGTAATCAGGTTGGTCCAGGTAAACTTCTGGCGGAATGGTGAAATCAGAAAGCGTTAACCATTCGGCTAACAGATCGGGGTTTCGTTTCTGGATCAACTGCAACAGCATAATCAGCGACATGGCAGAGGCAGGAGCCGTACTATCGCCGCTTAAATACTTCCACACTGTCGACCGGTTCGAACGAAAAAGGATCGGTAGCAATGCCCGGTCCAGATTCATTTCATTAAAAATCTTCTCAAATTCATTCATTTAAATTTTCCTGCCTGCCGTAAACCTCTTAAAAATTGAGATTTATCAAAGAAACGCATTTTAGCACACATCAGGAACCGCTTCACGTTTAGTCCAGAAACAGAATTTATTTCGCTTATCAAAACAAGTCTTTACTCTTTTTTACATTGAAAGAGCACGAAATAATTTCCTTTTTTATTTATATAAGAAACTATTTTTGTTTCTTATTGGTGGTGTTTACGCTTATACAAGACAAAAATGCGCTTTACATCACACAAATGGCGGCGTAGATTTCGATTAAATTGCAACGCAGATCAATTCTTATAACAACACTTTACGTTGCTTATAGAAACAAATGTGTGACTTACTTTGAACGAGAAAAAATGCATGAATACTGTAAAGTTGTCTTTACTGGCTGTCGTTGTTGCTACCGCGGTAAGTCCATCTGCGTTTGCGGGAGATACTGTTGAGGCGGCAGCGACAGAATTAGCGGCAATCCAGCCAGGAATGTCGCAAATGGAAATTGATCAGAAAATTGGGCGATTTTTAGAAAGGACAGAAAATAGCGCAGCCGCACAAAATTATCTGATTGCGCATGATTACCAGACAACGACGCCTCAGGAAAATAGAACTTCTTCTCCCGTACAGCCCGCCAGTACGCTGAACCCGATAACCAATCAAGCGCAGATCGACCGCGACAATGGGCAGGATACCGCCATTCAGAACGCACAGCACACAGCCAACTGGGCATCGCTGAAAGCTGATGACGCGCAGCACGCCATTATGGTGGCGCAGACGGATATTGATACCAATAAAGCCTCCATTGCCGACACCCGCAGTGATGTCTCCGCAGTGCAGTCAGACGTCACCAACATAAAAGGCGATGTCGCACATGCCCAGTCAACGGCTGACCATGCCAACGCTAACGCCAACACCGCTCTGATGAACGGCGTCAAACTCTCCTCTGCTGTGACAGAAAACAAAAACAATATCGAGCAGAACCGCAGCGATATTGCTGACCAACAGAAACAGCTCGACGAAACCCAAAAAACCGTTGCTGCCACCGGTGATGTACAGACTGCCGCCCGATATCAGAGCATGATTGACGCCAGACAGACAGCCGCTGCCAATGCGCAACAGGAACAAGCGGACACCCAGCAGCAACAAATTACCGATCAGCAGAAGCAAATCGACGCCACACAAAAAACGGTTTCCGCACTTGGCGATGCCCAAACCAGCGCACACTATCAGGAAATGGTTAACGCCAGACTGAGCGCACAAAATGATGCAAATGCGCGTACTGCTGCAGAACAAAAACAGAAAATTGATACCCTTGCGACCAACCAGGAAACGCAACAACATATCGATAGTGTGCAGTACGGGGAACAAATTCAGCGTCTGGCGCAAGACTCAACGCAAACGCATGAACAAATTGACAGCCTGACACAAGACGCAACCCAAACGCATCAGCAGTTAAGCAACACGCAAAAACGGGTCGCAGATAACAGCCAACAAATTAACACGCTCAATAACCATTTCAGTTCGCTGAAAAACGAAGTTGAGGACAACCGTAAAGAAGCCAATGCGGGAACTGCATCAGCCATCGCTATCGCCTCACAACCACAGGTGAAAACCGGTGACTTGATGATGGTGTCAGCGGGAGCGGGAACCTTCAACGGTGAATCTGCGGTGTCTGTCGGAACATCTTTTAATGCCGGAACGCATACGGTACTTAAAGCCGGTATTTCTGCGGATACGCAATCTGATTTCGGCGCAGGTGTCGGCGTAGGATATTCGTTCTAATATTTCAATCCTCAATATAAATAAGAGCAAGGAAGCTTGCCGGGTTTCACCTCTTCATTAATTCGCACATTATTTAAGGTTAACAATGATGAATAGCTCCATTAAATCGTTTTCCCTGCTGGCGGTTATATTACTGACTGGCTGTAGTTCACCCACTTCCCGCATCGCAGATTGCCAGGCGCAGGGCGTCAGCCATGACACCTGTTATCTCGCAGAACAACAGCGTCAGACGGCTATTTTAAGTGCATCCGAGGCGCAGGCATTTAAAAATGCAGAAGCCGCACAACATGCCCAGGCGGCAAAGAAAGCCATTTATAAAGGATTTGGCATGACCTTTAGAATGAGCAGTAAGAACTTTGCTTATCTCAATGATTCATTATGTGCAATTGATGAAGACAATAAAGATGCCACTGTTTATCAGTCAGGTCTTTATAACGTCATTGTTTATCACCATACGGGAAAAGTCGCCTTAATGAAGGAAGGTCAGTTTGTGGGTTATTTAAAATGAAGGAGCAAAGGAAAATCCCCCTGACGCATATTATGATTATCGGTGCGTTTATTTTTGCCTTCTTGCAAGTGGTGTTATTAGCCTCCCTGGTTCACGCTGTGAATGTTAACAACGAAATCCAGGAAGGCTTATTTCAGTCGGGGCGCATTATGGTAGAAAGTTTGCAGCATATTCTTTCGGTGCAAACGGAGATTAACTGATTTTCACCCCGCCCGATGATGACAGCAGCCGGAGAGATTTTCGATAATCGGGCAGTCGGCGCTGTCATCACCGGGGCAGGCATTCGCCAGCGCCAGCAGCTGGTTACGCATGGATTGCAGTTCATCGATATGCTGTTCGATCTCCGCCACTTTCTCCAGCGTACGACGTTTGACGTCGGCGCTGTGACGCTGCGGATCGTTAAACAGATTCACCAGTTCGCCGCTCTCTTCCAGGTTAAAGCCCACCTGGCGTGCCTGACGCAGTAAGGTCAGTTCGTTGAGATGCTGCTGCGTGTAGGTGCGATAACCGTTTTCGCTGCGCATCGGCGGCGTCACCAGCCCCTTCTCTTCATAGAAGCGAATGGCTTTGCTGGTCAGGCCGGTAATTTTTGCTACATCGCTAATGTTCATCGTTCGCGCAACGCCTCCTGTGCTTTGTTAAAGGGTTTCAACAAATATTCAAGCACGTTTTTTTGCCAGTGCGAATATCGACCGCCACCACAATAATACAGGAAGTACTGCGCACAGAGAGATGTTATACGGTTTTATTGCGCTTCATGACCATTGCCACAATAAGGCTGAGTAAGAGTGCGCCAATAATCCATATCAGCGCACGGCTGCCCTGGGACCAGAGACTGTAGATAAAGCCAACGATCACCAACAACATAACCAACGTACCAACGATAAGAATCGGCAACGAGGCGTGAATATCATGACGCAGGCGGATCGCCACCACAAACACCGCCAGATAGCAGATCAAAAAGGTGGCGCTGGCAACGCTGGCGAGTGAGCCTAAATTCAGCGCCGCCGTCATCAGCATAATCAACACCACGACGATGATGTTGCCCCAGGTACTCTGCCGCCACAGAGGTTTATTCATTAGCTTCGGCAGTTCGCGTTCGCTGCCCATGTTGTCCATGATGTTAAACACGGCGAACAGGTTTGCGTTGATGGCTGAAGCCGTCGCCAGTAAAGCGCCGATGACGACGATCACATACCCCACATGCCCGAGGAGCGGAGAAGCAGCCTGCGCTACGGCGGTATCGGCATATTTTTCTAACTCTAATGCCGATACATCGCTAAGCAAAACCAGCGCCAGCGAGATATAAAGCAACGTGGTAACGCCAATCGCCACCAGAAACGCCCGTGGCATTATGACCTCCGGATCTTTCACTTTATCCGCCGCGTTCGCCATCATGCCAAAGCCCGCATAGGCAAGGAAGGTTATCCCGATACAGGAGAAGAACGCCCCGGAACTGGGGGGCGCAGAAACGGAAATATGCGCCGGTTGCAGCGACCAGACACCGGCAATAATCAGCAATAACAGGATCATCATTTTAATGCCGACGAGGATCACTTCCAGCCGCCCTACCGCATGGTTGCTTAAGGAGTTGAAAAGCGTCATCACCGCAATGATCCCCAATGCGTAGAGCAAAATAAGGTGCTCCTCCTGGCTGCCTTCATGCAAAAACTGCACGGCATAAGCGCCAAAAGCACGGGCGACCATGGCGATACTCACCGCCAGCGTCAACAGGTACAATAACGAGAGCGCCAGCGAAAAAACGCCGTTGCCTAATCCGCGACGAAAGAAGTCGATAATACCGCCATTGCTGGGATAGCTCGCCCCCAGACGCGCATAGGCATAACCGGAAAACATCGCCACAATACCGCCAAAAGCAAAGGCGACCCAGGTCGAGGCTTCCATTAGCAACGCAGCCTGCCCCAGCAGCGCGAAGATCCCCGCCCCCACCATTGCCCCAATGCCGATGGAAACGACGTTCCATAGACCGAGAGGTTTGTTACCGTTATTACCTTCCGTGTTCATCATGATCAGCCCTTAAACACGTTATAGCCGAGTTGCTTAGCGACCGATGCCACCATTTTTTGACCGCGAACACTGTTGCCTTCTTCATCCAGCGGTGGTGAAAACGCGGCAATTCCCATCACGCCAGGAACGACCGCCAGAATACCGCCACCTACACCGCTTTTGCCCGGTAAACCAACGCGATACGCCCAGTCACCGGAGCGACCATACAGCCCTTCCATCATCATTTCAGCCAGAATGTACGGCACATTGTCGGCCTGAAGAACGCGTTTATGCGTCAGCGGATTCACACCACCCGCCGCCAGCGTCGCGCCAAGCGTTGCCAGTTCAATAGTATTGATGAGCGTGGAGCACTGACGGGTGTACACGTCACAGGCTTCCATTGCATCACAATAGAGATATCCGGCGGAGTACAGCAGCCAGGCAATGGCCCGGTTATGGAAGTTGGTTGTTTGTTCCGACTGGTTGACTTCATCAGAGAGCGCTACCTGCTCACCAGCCAGTTGTTGTTGGATATGTAAAATTCGCTGCCAGCGTTGTTCAGTATTTTCAGCGTTAATCAGGCTGGTGGTGGCAATAGCGCCAGCATTTACCAGTGGCGAAAGCGGTTTGCCGCCATGCAACTCTAAGGCGATAACTGAGTTAAAGGGCAATCCGGTCGGGTCAGCGCCAACTTTGTCCTGTACCGCCTGCGGGCCGACATCTTCTAACGCAAGGGCTAACGTACAGACTTTCGAGATGGATTCCAGCGCAAAGCGGTAATCACTGTCACCCGCACTATAGACGTTGCCATCGCTGGTCACGATAGCCACTGCCGCCAGTTGACCAGGGACATTCGCCAGAAAGGGAATGTAATCGGCATTTTGTCCGCCGTTAAGTGAGTGAAATTGGGTGTAAGTCTGATCCACTGCCTGCTGTAATTTGTTTGCATCTAACATCTTTTGTTAACTCCTTTTTATAGATGCGGGAGGTAATTCCTCACCCCGGTGCCGATTTTCATGCATCCTGATTTAACTTAGCACCCGCAACTTAACTACAGGAAAACAAAGAGATAAATGTCTAATCCTGATGCAAATCGAGCCGATTTTTTAATCTTTACGGACTTTTACCCGCCTGGTTTATTAATTTCTTGACCTTCCCCTTGCTGGAAGGTTTAACCTTTATCACAGCCAGTCAAAACTGTCTTAAAGGAGTGTTTTATGTCACAAACTATCGACCTGACCCTGGACGGCCTGTCCTGCGGTCACTGCGTTAAACGCGTGAAAGAAAGTCTCGAACAGCGCCCGGATGTTGAACAGGCGGATGTGTCTATCACTGAAGCGCACGTTACCGGGACTGCCAGTGCAGAACAGCTAATCGAAACCATCAAACAAGCGGGTTATGACGCATCTGTAAGCCACCCAAAGGCTAAACCGCTGGCGGAGTCATCAATCCCGTCGGAAGCACTGACAGCGGTTTCTGAGGCGCTTCCGGCAGCGACCGCCGATGACGATGACAGCCAGCAGTTGCTGCTGAGCGGCATGAGCTGCGCCAGCTGTGTCACCCGCGTACAAAATGCGTTGCAAAGCGTACCGGGCGTCACTCAGGCACGGGTAAACCTGGCGGAGCGTACTGCGCTGGTGATGGGCAGTGCCTCCCCACAAGATTTAGTGCAGGCGGTGGAAAAAGCGGGCTACGGCGCGGAAGCGATTGAAGATGACGCTAAACGCCGCGAGCGCCAGCAAGAAACCGCCGTCGCTACGATGAAGCGCTTCCGCTGGCAGGCGATTGTCGCACTGGCGGTGGGTATCCCGGTGATGGTCTGGGGGATGATCGGCGATAACATGATGGTCACCGCCGACAACCGCAGCCTGTGGTTGGTTATCGGCCTGATAACCCTGGCGGTAATGGTTTTCGCCGGCGGGCATTTTTACCGCAGCGCATGGAAAAGCCTGCTGAACGGTGCAGCGACGATGGATACGCTGGTGGCGCTGGGTACTGGCGTGGCGTGGCTCTATTCGATGAGCGTCAACCTGTGGCCGCAGTGGTTCCCGATGGAAGCGCGACATCTTTATTACGAAGCCAGCGCGATGATTATCGGTCTGATCAATCTCGGCCATATGCTGGAAGCGCGCGCGCGTCAGCGTTCTTCTAAGGCGCTGGAGAAATTACTCGATTTAACCCCACCGACGGCGCGCCTGGTCACCGACGAAGGTGAAAAAAACGTGCCGCTGGCAGATGTTCAGCCAGGTATGTTACTGCGCCTGACGACCGGCGACCGTGTGCCGGTAGATGGTGAGATTACTCAAGGCGAAGCGTGGCTGGATGAAGCGATGCTGACGGGCGAACCTATCCCGCAGCAAAAAGGCGAAGGCGATAGCGTCCATGCCGGGACAGTGGTGCAGGACGGTAGCGTGCTGTTTCGCGCCAGTGCGGTTGGCAGCCATACTACGCTGTCGCGGATTATTCGTATGGTGCGCCAGGCCCAGAGCAGTAAGCCAGAAATCGGTCAGCTGGCGGATAAAATCTCAGCCGTATTTGTGCCGGTAGTGGTGGTGATTGCGCTGATCAGTGCGGCAATCTGGTATTTCTTTGGTCCGGCACCGCAGATTGTCTATACCCTGGTGATTGCCACCACGGTGCTGATTATTGCCTGTCCGTGTGCGCTGGGGCTGGCGACGCCGATGTCGATTATTTCGGGCGTCGGGCGGGCGGCTGAGTTTGGCGTGCTGGTACGGGACGCCGACGCGCTGCAACGCGCCAGTACGCTCGATACCGTAGTGTTCGATAAAACCGGGACGCTGACCGAAGGGAAGCCGCAGGTTGTCGCAGTAAAAACATTTGCTGATATTGATGAAGCGCAAGCATTGCGTCTGGCGGCGGCGCTGGAGCAAGGTTCCAGCCACCCTCTGGCACGGGCGATCCTCGATAAAGCAGGTGATATGCAGCTACCGCAGGTCAACGGTTTCCGCACATTGCGCGGGCTGGGCGTGAGCGGTGAAGCTGAAGGTCATGCGTTATTGCTGGGCAATCAGGCACTGTTAAATGACCAACAGGTCGATACCAAAGCAATTGAAGCAGATATTTCAGCTCAGGCATCGCAAGGGGCAACGCCTGTGCTGCTGGCGGTTGACGGGAAAGCGGTAGCCCTGCTGGCTGTACGCGATCCGTTGCGTAGTGATAGCGTGGCGGCGCTGCAACGCCTGCATAAAGCGGGATATCGCCTGGTGATGCTAACCGGGGATAACCCGACCACCGCCAATGCGATCGCTAAAGAAGCAGGGATTGATGAGGTGATAGCCGGCGTGCTGCCGGACGGTAAAGCCGAAGCGATCAAACGTCTGCAAAGTGAAGGACGTCAGGTGGCAATGGTGGGCGATGGCATTAACGACGCGCCAGCGCTGGCTCAGGCGGATGTCGGCATTGCAATGGGTGGCGGCAGTGATGTTGCCATTGAAACCGCGGCGATTACCCTGATGCGCCATAGCCTGATGGGTGTTGCAGATGCGCTCGCGATTTCCCGCGCAACGCTGCGCAATATGAAGCAGAACCTGCTCGGCGCGTTTATCTACAACAGTATCGGTATTCCGGTCGCCGCCGGTATTTTGTGGCCGTTCACTGGAACACTGCTTAACCCGGTGGTTGCCGGAGCGGCAATGGCGCTCTCGTCGATTACCGTAGTGAGTAACGCTAACCGGTTGCTGCGGTTTAAACCGAAGGAATAAGTACGTCATTGCGGATGCGCTGCTTTAGGGTGGCGCATCCGTTATAGGGAAATTATTCTACGCGACCTTTTTTGCACGCATACAAACACATCAAACAAGTCCCCAACTCCATTTGCGATTTGCGCCATCCCTCCCCGCGCGCTAGCATGATATTTCACAAAGGGAGGTCGTATGGATCTGTTGTACCGGGTAAAAACGCTTTGGGCCGCGCTGCGCGGTAATCATTACACCTGGCCTGCTATCGATATCTCTCTTCCCGGCAATCGCCATTTTCATCTGATTGGCAGTATTCATATGGGTAGCCACGATATGGCTCCCCTGCCCACCCGTTTGCTCAAAAAGCTCAAAAACGCCGATGCGCTGATCGTCGAGGCGGATGTTTCCACCAGCGATACGCCTTTTGCCAATTTGCCTGCCTGCGAGGCCCTGGAAGAGCGCATTAGCGAGGACCAACTCCAAAACCTGCAGCACATTAGCCAGGAGATGGGCATTTCTCCGTCGCTCTTTTCTACCCAACCGCTGTGGCAAATCGCGATGGTTCTTCAGGCGACGCAGGCGCAAAAACTGGGGCTGCGGGCAGAATACGGTATCGATTACCAGCTATTGCAGGCGGCTAAGCAACAACATAAACCCGTGATTGAACTGGAAGGGGCTGAAAACCAGATTGCCATGTTGCTCCAGCTCCCTGACAAAGGACTGGCGCTGCTGGACGATACGCTGACCCACTGGCACACCAACGCACGGTTGCTGCAACAAATGATGAGCTGGTGGCTGAATGCACCGCCGCAAAATAATGAAATAACGTTGCCCAATACGTTCAGTCAGTCGCTGTACGATGTGCTGATGCATCAGCGAAATCTCGCCTGGCGGGACAAATTACGCGCCATGCCGCCGGGGCGATATGTGGTCGCGGTTGGTGCACTACACCTGTATGGAGAAGGGAATTTGCCGCAGATGTTGCGCTAAAAAAATGGCCAATATCGCTATTGGCCCGTCAAAGAGGAATTTCATTTTTTTATTATTATGCCGTCACTTTAAGCGACGGTGTAACTCGATTGTCGCTCAATCTCACCATCCTGCCAATACTCTTAGGCAAGATGACTCTTTTTTTTGGACCGCCATCAGGCGTATGCTTGCTTCGTTTTTTTGTTTAAGGCAGGAAAATTACCATGACACCCGCAGTTAAATTACTCGAAAAAAACAAGATTTCGTTTCAAATCCACACCTACGAGCACGATCCGGCTGAAACCAATTTTGGCGATGAAGTCGTCAAAAAATTAGGTTTGAATCCGGATCAGGTCTACAAAACGCTGCTGGTCGCAGTGAACGGTGATATGAAACACCTTGCCGTGGCCGTTACGCCGGTCGCAGGTCAACTGGATCTTAAAAAAGTAGCAAAAGCGCTGGGTGCCAAGAAAGTTGAGATGGCCGATCCGATGGTCGCGCAGCGTTCGACGGGATATCTGGTTGGAGGGATTAGCCCACTGGGGCAGAAAAAACGTCTGCCAACGATTATCGACGCCCCCGCACAAGAATTTGCCACTATTTATGTTTCCGGCGGCAAGCGCGGTCTGGATATCGAACTGGCGGCAAGCGACCTGGCAAAGATACTCGATGCCAAATTTGCTGATATCGCCCGTCGCGATTAAGCATTGTGCCGGATGCGAACACCCGGCACTTTCAGATTACTGCCAGCTCACCTCACCTTTCGGTTCATAAACACTCACATCCAGCGGCGAGCTTTTCTGGATATACGCTTTCAGCACTTCGGCATCAATAAAGCCGGTATTCACATAGCCCGGTTTGTTATCAAGGCGCGGATAGCCATCACCGCCGGTGGCATTGAAGTTTAATGTCGCCATGCGATAAGTTTTCGCCGGATCGACCGGTTCGCCTTTGATTTTCAGGTCGTTCAGTTTACCGTCTTTCGCCACAAAGCTAACGTTGGCAAATTGCGGGTAGGCACCTGAATCTGGCTTCATCTGCGCGACGGCGGTCAAGTAATCAATCACCTCTTTACCGGTCATGTCGGCATACACCACCACATTGCCGAATGGCTGCACTTTCAGTACGTTTTTATAGCTGATATCACCTGCTTCGATAGAATCACGAATTCCGCCTCCGCTCATCACCGCAAAGTCGGCACCAGTGCGATCCATTTGTGCTGCCAGAATCAACCGCCCCATATTGGTCTGTACAAAACGCACTTTGTCACGATCGCCTTCCAGACGACCATTGGTTTCGCCTATTTTCACTTCCAGCTGCGCTTTGCCTTTGTTCTGGAACGGTGATAACAGCGAGATCATTTGCTGGTTTTCAGCGATTTCAGGGGTGTACAGCACGCGCTCGCTTTTCCCGTCTTCCCAGGTCACTTTCTTCTTCAGGTTCACCGGAATCAGCTGGTAGTTAACCATTTTCATTTCGCCATTACGAAACTCAAAATCAGCCCGTCCCACGTATTTGCCCCACTCATGCGCCTGCACAATCCAGATGCCGTTTTGTTGATCCGGTTTGCATGGCGTACCCGGCACGTAATCGACCTGTTTTTTGTTTTCTGCCGCCATACAGACCGGATCTTGCGAGTGACCACCGACGATCATCGCCAGCGATCCGGCAGGCAGCGCGCGTGCCATCTCCACATCGCCCGGTGCGTTAGAGCCGTGCTCACCATTGTCGTAATGCCCCATATGGGTCGCCGCGATAATAATGTCTGGCTTTTCTGTCTGTTGCAGCTCCTGAATCACCAGCTTCGCTTCATCAGCGGGCTTACGAAATTCGATATCAGTGAAATATTCCGGATTACCAATTTTGGCTGTGTCATCCGTCGTCAGGCCAATAACGGCAATTTTCAGATCCTGACGCTTAAACAGCGCCCATGGTTTAAACAGGCGCTCGCCGGTACTTTTCTGGTAGATATTGGCGGAAAGCAACGGGAACTTAGCCCACTTTTCCTGCTGGCGTAATACGGTGAGCGGGTTATCAAATTCATGATTACCGATCGCCATCGCGTCATAGCCCACCAGATTCATACCGCGAAAATCAGGTTCGGCATCCTGTAAGTCGGACTCGGGCACGCCAGTGTTAATGTCGCCACCGGAAAGTAGCAGCACGCTACCGCCTTCAGCCGCAACCTCTTTGCGGATACCATCCACCAGCGTTTTTTGCGCCGCCAGACCATATTCGCCATATTCATTGCGCCAAAAATGCCCATGATGATCATTGGTATGCAGAACTGTAATTTTGTAGGTTTTATCCTGCTCGTACGCCAGAGCAGTTTCACTCGCCAGTGTAAATGTGGTTAACAGTGCTAACGCCACGCCCCGCTGTAATAATTTCATACTTCTCTCCCTGACCTGATTTCAACGTGTTGAAAAATAGTATGACGCGACATCATAGACAAATCTGCGTCCGGTGAAGATAAATCTGCATCCAGATTAGAAATTCTGTATTCCGCGTTGAGACTTCCTTCAGGCGGCGCATACAGGTATGTTAGTCGGGTAATAATCACAAATAAGATCATTCTTTACATCGCAACCCTGAAAAAGTGACTTTCCTATGGCAATGAGTGAACAAACCCAGCCTGTGGCGGGCGCGGCTGCGTCAACGACTAAGGCCCGAACATCGTTTGGTATTTTAGGTGCTATCAGCCTCTCACATCTGCTGAACGACATGATCCAATCGCTGATTCTGGCGATTTATCCACTGCTTCAGTCAGAATTTTCTCTGACATTTATGCAGATTGGCATGATAACCCTCACCTTCCAGCTCGCCTCTTCGTTACTGCAACCGGTGGTCGGCTACTGGACCGATAAATATCCGATGCCGTGGTCGTTGCCGATTGGCATGTGCTTTACCTTAAGTGGTCTGGTGCTGCTGGCGCTGGCGGGCAGTTTCGGCGCAGTTCTGCTGGCAGCGGCGCTGGTCGGTACCGGTTCATCGGTCTTTCATCCGGAATCTTCTCGCGTGGCCCGTATGGCTTCCGGCGGGCGTCATGGCCTGGCGCAATCTATCTTTCAGGTCGGCGGCAACTTTGGCAGTTCCCTGGGCCCCTTGCTGGCGGCGGTGATTATCGCGCCTTATGGCAAAGGCAACGTTGCCTGGTTTGTGCTTGCGGCACTGCTGGCGATCGTGGTGTTGGCGCAAATCAGCCGTTGGTACTCGGCACAGCACCGAATGAATAAAGGAAAACCCAAAGCGACGATTATCAATCCACTGCCGCGCAATAAAGTTGTTCTGGCGGTCAGCATTCTGTTAATCCTCATTTTCTCGAAATATTTCTATATGGCGAGCATCAGCAGCTATTACACCTTTTATCTGATGCAAAAATTCGGATTATCTATCCAGAATGCTCAGCTTCATTTGTTTGCCTTCCTGTTTGCCGTTGCGGCAGGTACGGTGATTGGCGGGCCTGTAGGGGATAAAATTGGACGGAAATATGTGATTTGGGGCTCTATCCTCGGCGTTGCGCCGTTTACGCTGATTTTACCCTACGCCAGCCTGCACTGGACGGGGGTTTTAACGGTGATTATTGGATTTATCCTCGCTTCGGCATTCTCTGCCATTCTGGTCTATGCCCAGGAGCTGCTTCCGGGACGTATCGGTATGGTTTCTGGACTATTTTTCGGTTTTGCTTTCGGCATGGGAGGTCTGGGGGCGGCAGTTCTGGGGCTTATCGCCGACCACACCAGCATAGAGTTAGTCTATAAAATCTGTGCTTTCCTGCCACTATTGGGGATGTTGACCATATTCCTGCCTGATAACCGGCATAAAGACTGATTTCATTGCAGCCAAAGGCAAACTTTGGCTGCATCGTTTTACAGTCGCCATAAGCCTTTCCTCTGTTAAACCGCCTTCTGTTTTCCGATCCGTGCTTTTTTTTGCAGCTAATTCCATTTTTCTGCAAAATTCAACAATTATTCATAAACATCATCAATGAAATTGTCATAAACTATTACCTGTAATTTTGGTTTTCCCGGCCAAAAATGGACAATAACCACCAGGAAAAGGAGACGGAATGCATCACGCCACCCCGCTTATCACCACCATTGTTGGCGGCCTTGTGCTCGCCTTTATCCTCGGCATGCTGGCCAATAAACTACGTATTTCTCCTCTGGTGGGATATCTGTTAGCGGGTGTGCTGGCAGGACCATTCACTCCGGGCTTTGTTGCCGATACCAAGCTTGCGCCGGAACTGGCTGAACTGGGCGTTATTTTGCTGATGTTCGGCGTCGGTTTGCATTTTTCGCTCAAGGATTTGATGGCGGTAAAGTCCATCGCCATTCCCGGCGCGATCGCCCAGATAGCCGTGGCGACGCTGCTGGGTATGGCGCTCTCCGCCGTGCTGGGCTGGTCGTTAATGACCGGTATCGTGTTCGGCTTATGTCTTTCCACCGCCAGTACCGTGGTGTTACTGCGCGCACTTGAAGAACGGCAATTAATTGACAGTCAGCGTGGGCAAATCGCCATCGGTTGGTTGATTGTGGAAGACCTGGTGATGGTCCTGACACTGGTATTGCTACCCGCGGTAGCAGGAATGATGGAACAGGGCGATGTGGGCTTTGCCACTCTTGCAGTCGATATGGGGATCACCATCGGCAAGGTGATCGCATTTATCGCCATTATGATGCTGGTAGGTCGCCGTCTGGTGCCGTGGATTATGGCACGCAGCGCAGCAACCGGTTCCCGCGAGCTGTTTACCCTGTCGGTGCTGGCGCTGGCGTTAGGGATTGCCTTTGGTGCGGTAGAGCTGTTTGATGTCTCCTTTGCACTCGGTGCGTTCTTTGCCGGGATGGTACTGAACGAGTCTGAACTGAGTCACCGTGCCGCCCACGATACACTGCCATTGCGCGACGCGTTTGCGGTGCTGTTTTTTGTCTCCGTCGGGATGTTGTTTGATCCGTTAATTCTGATTCAGCAACCGCTGGCAGTACTGGCGACGCTGGCAATTATTCTGTTTGGTAAATCGGTCGCGGCCCTGTTCCTTGTGCGTTTGTTTGGTCACTCCCAGCGCACGGCGTTAACCATCGCCGCCAGCCTGGCGCAGATTGGTGAGTTCGCGTTTATCCTGGCGGGACTAGGAATGGCATTAAATTTACTGCCGCAGGCCGGACAAAACCTGGTACTGGCAGGGGCGATCCTGTCGATTATGCTCAACCCGGTACTGTTCGCACTACTGGAAAAATATCTGGCGAAGACCGAAACGCTGGAAGAGCAGACGCTGGAAGAGGCAATCGAAGAAGAGAAGCAGATCCCAGTGGATATTTGCAACCATGCGCTACTGGTGGGTTACGGTCGTGTAGGCAGCCTGCTGGGGGAGAAATTGCTCGCCTCTGATATTCCGCTGGTGGTGATTGAGACGTCACGAACCCGTGTTGATGAGCTGCGCGAGCGCGGGGTCCGCGCAGTATTGGGCAATGCGGCGAACGAAGAAATTATGCAACTGGCGCATCTGGAATGTGCAAAATGGCTGATCCTGACGATTCCCAACGGCTATGAAGCGGGCGAGATTGTGGCATCTGCCCGCGCGAAAAATCCGGATATTGAGATTATTGCCCGCGCCCATTATGACGATGAAGTGGCGTATATCACCGAACGTGGTGCGAATCAGGTAGTGATGGGTGAGCGTGAAATTGCCCGTACTATGCTGGAACTGCTGGAAACGCCACCGGCGGGTGAGGTGGTGACGGGGTAAACGGTGGTTGCCGGATAATAGGCGCGGATATGTAGGCCTGATAAGACGCGCCAGCGTCGCATCAGGCATTGAGAGCAAAATGCCAGATGCGGCGTGAACGCCTTATCTGGCCTACGAACCGACGATAACTTAACGATCCCAGTAAGACTCTTCCAGGCTGTCTTCACGCTCCGGCAAGCCGCGCGTTAAACGAGGTGAATGCTGGTTCAGTACCTGATAGCTCACACGGTTAGCATATTTACACACCTGCGCTAACGATGAATAAGTTAACCAGGTGAATTTATGTTTGCTGGAGTTTGGTACGTTGCTACGGTGGTAGCTGTTGGCGGTAATGTCATGCAGCAACGCTGCCAGTGCGCCATCCCCTGCTCCATTAGTGTTCATGATTTTTTCCGGCCCGCCCATGTACGGCGCAATGTGCGAATAGACACGCAGCGGATTCTGGCAATCCTTGTGGCGCATGGCGCGGCTAAACTCATACTGGTTAAATTCCGCTATAGCACCCGGCAGCAGCGGATGCTGGGTTTTACGTTTCGCTTCGTCTTCGGTAAAGCCCGCCATATACAAGCCGATTGGCCCGGCGGTGCACAGCACCAGATCTACCCAGTCCAGCGCCTTGTCAGATGCCAACAACGGATCGCTTTCTCCGGTCAACGCTTCGGCTTCATCTTCGTTCATCGCAAGGATAGAGACGTGGTCTTTGAGGAATTGCTGCCACCACTGCGGATTCTCGGCAATGACAAACTTGGTGCCCAGCGTCAGCACCACCGGTACGTTATATTTCTTCGCGTACTCAATGGCTTTCATAGTTGCTTCCGGCATGGGTTCACCCGGCTTGCAACGCACCAGATAAGAGGTGAGAACCAGTGCCGAGGCTCCGGCAATCACATCTTCCGGAATACTTTCAGCCCGCAGCTGGTTCATGTGGCCCGGGCTGATAGCAAAGGTACGTTCCCCGGACTCGCCAATCAGCGTAAAGCAACGACCAATTGGGCCATCCACGCCTTGTAGATAGTTAAGATCGGTACGGCTGGAGGTGTTACACAGGTAACGATAGGCGTAGCTGCCAATTTCAATATTGCTGCACATGACGCCCAGCAGCACCGAACGGTCGTCCGCGAGCACCGAGTAGTTGTGCATGGTGTTACCAATGGTGCCACCCGCAAACTGATGGGTAATCAGGTTTTTCTGTTTTAGTTCCTGATAAAGCGCTTCGGCAACGTCATCCTCAATCACCAGTGAATGCCCGGCGCTTAATCCATAACGCTCAATGAATTCATCATCCACTTTCGCTTCAATATCGACCAGCGTTTGATCGATACCCACTACCCAGGCAGCGCTGGTTTCGTTTTCTGGCTGGAATTGCTGAAGCAGCGGATCGCGTGCGTTTACGGGGAAGTAATGTTTGGATTTACGTTTACCGGGAAATTTCATGGTTGTTTTTACGGGTGGTTAACTGAGCGGCGAATGTTAACACAATCTGACGGGAGCGCGCGAGACGCAGCCAGTTTCAATATCAGCAGGCGGGATCGCATTTTCATGGCAGTGGTTCCTTACAATGACGTAATTTGAAAGGAGTTTTTGCATGAAGCCGGAAAACAAATTACCCGTTCTGGACCTTATCTCTGCTGAAATGAAGACCGTTGTGAATACTCTTCAGCCGGATTTACCGCCCTGGCCTGCAACGGGAACGATTGCTGAGCAACGACAGTATTACACGCTTGAGCGCCGATTCTGGAATGTGGGCGCTCCAGAAATGGCAACCAGAGCTTACAGGGTTCCAACAAAATATGGGCAGGTGAAAACACGTATCTTTTATCCGCAGCCAGATAGCCCGGCGACGCTATTTTATTTGCATGGAGGCGGTTTTATTCTCGGCAATCTCGATACCCACGATCGCATCATGCGCCTGCTGGCAAGCTACAGCCAATGTACGGTGATTGGCATTGATTACACCCTTTCACCTGAAGCGCGTTTTCCGCAAGCGATAGAGGAAATTGTGGCTGCCTGTTGTTATTTCCACCAGCAGGCGGAGGATTATCAAATCAATATGTCCCGCATTGGTTTTGCTGGTGATTCCGCAGGTGCCATGCTGGCGCTCGCCAGTGCGTTGTGGTTGCGCGATAAACAGATCGATTGCGGTAAAGTTGCGGGCGTTTTGCTGTGGTATGGGCTTTACGGATTACGGGATTCCGTGACTCGTCGTCTGTTGGGTGGTGTCTGGGATGGCTTAACGCAACAGGATTTGCAGATGTATGAAGAGGCGTATTTAAGCAACGACGCGGACCGCGAGTCGCCATATTACTGCCTGTTTAATAATGATCTCACTCGCGAAGTTCCGCCCTGTTTTATTGCCGGGGCGGAGTTCGATCCACTGCTGGATGACAGCCGTCTGCTTTACCAGACGTTAGCGGCACACCAGCAACCTTGTGAGTTCAAACTCTACTCCGGTATGCTGCACGCCTTTTTGCATTATTCACGGATGATGAAAACCGCCGACGATGCTCTACGCGACGGTGCTCGATTCTTTAGCGATAGGCTGCAACAAGATTAGCCATCATTTCGATATGCTCCGGTGTAGCATTAAGCGCCGGAATATATTCGTATTTTTTCCCGCCAGCGCCGAGGAAGACTTCACGGTTTTGCTCGGCAATCTCTTCCAGCGTCTCCAGACAATCCGCAGCAAAGCCCGGGCACATCACCTGAATATGACCCACGCCTTTTTCTCCGAGCATTTTCAGCGTTTCGTCGGTATAAGGCATCAGCCAGGGTTCCCGGCCAAAGCGCGACTGAAAGGTCATCATCACTTTTTCCGGTGCCATCTCCAGTGCGGAAGCGAGTTCGCGAGTTGTTGTGCGGCAACGTTGCGGGTAATCATCGCCTTCATCTGCATAACGCTGGGGAATGCCATGATAAGAGAGCAACAGCAGATCCGGTTCGCCATGTTTGGCAAAAGAAGCACGTACGCTGTTCGCCAGTGCATTAATATAATCGTGGTTATCGGCGTAATCACGAATAAACGATATCCCCGGAATGCTACGTTTGCGCGCCAGAATTCGCGCCAGTTCATCCCATACCGCACCGACCGTTGAACAGGAGTATTGCGGATAAAGCGGCAGCACCACAATATGATCTACATGCTCTGCCAGAAGTTCATCTACGGCGCTTTCCAGTGATGGCGAGCCGTAGCTCATTCCCAGCGCCACGGGCGTCTCCGGTAAACGTTGCGCCAGCGCCTGCTGTTGCTGGCGGCTGTAAACCATCAGCGGCGAGCCACCTTCCATCCAGACAGAGGCATACAGCTTCGCCACACGCGGCGAACGCAGCGGCAAAATCACGCCGCGCAGCAACGGCCACCATAACAACCGTGAGGTATCAACCACGCGTCTGTCGCTTAAAAATTGTTTCAGATAGCGTTTTACCGCTTCAGGTGTGGGGGCATCGGGCGTACCCAGGTTTGCCAGCAGGATACCGGTTTTAGTCTGACGCATTACCGCCTCTTATCTATTCAACTTGTTGATAATTGTAGCGGAAAAGTGAAGAAGAAGAACTAATTGCTGTAAGAGGTATTGCCTGAGGAGGATGAGCAGACCTGCCCGAAAGCAGATCTGCTGCAGCTTGATTAGCCGAGGATTTTTTCCAGATCAGCGCGAACTTCAGCCACCGGCTTGGTGCCGTCAACTTTCGCGTATTTGGTGTTACCCGCTTCCGCTTCTTTGGAGTAGTAGCCGATCAGCGGTGCAGTCATCTGATGGTATTCAACCAGACGTTTACGTACGGTCTCTTCCTGATCGTCTTTACGGGTAGTCAGCTCTTCACCGGTAACGTCGTCTTTGCCTTCTACTTTCGGCGGATTGAATTTAACGTGATAAACACGACCAGACGGCGCGTGAACGCGGCGGCCTACGATACGGTCAACAATCAGTTCGTCCGGTACGTCGAATTCCAGAACGTAATCAACATTGATGCCCGCTTCTTTCATCGCGTCTGCCTGCGGAATGGTACGCGGGAAGCCGTCCAACAGGAAACCGTTGCGGCAGTCTTCCTGAGCAATGCGCTCTTTAACCAGCGCGATCACCAGTTCGTCGGTGACCAGTTTGCCAGCATCCATAATGTCTTTTGCTTGTTTACCCAGCTCGGAGCCAGATTTGACCGCAGCACGCAGCATATCGCCAGTGGAGATTTGCGGAATACCATATTTCTCCATGATGAACTGAGCCTGAGTCCCTTTCCCCGCGCCCGGAGCGCCAAGCAGAATGATACGCATTGCGAAAATCCCCTTAAAATGTGTCGATTTTTTTGAAAAAGCGATAAACGATACCACCAACAGGCGATTGCCTCAAGAAAGGCACCTGAGGCTGAAACGGTTAATGGCAAGATAATTTGCGGAAAGTGCAGATGAAGAAAAGAAAAATGCCGGATGACACGAAGGTCATCCGGCATGACATCAGGAAACCAGCAGCTGGTTCATACGACGAATAAACAGGTTCGGATCTTCCAGCGTACCGCGTTCTGCCAGCAGCGCCTGATCCAGCAGCAGTTCTACCCACTCGCTGAACTTCGCTTCATCTTCAGTATCCGCCGCACGTTTCACCAGTACGTGATCCGGGTTCAGTTCGAAGATGTATTTCACTTCTGGCACTTTCTGGCCCGCCGCAGCGAACAGTTTCGCCATCTGAGTGCTCATTTCGTCCGCGTCGGTCGAAACGATCGCTGGCGTATCGGTCAGACGGTGAGTCAGACGGACATCTTTCACGCGCTCGCCGAGCAGGGCTTTCACACGGTCGATGAACGGAGTCAGTGCTTTCTCCGCTTCTTTCGCGCTCTCATCAACTTCGTCAGCCAGTTTTTCCAGCGACTCGTCAACTTTAGACACAGACTGGAACGGTTTACCGTCGAACTCAGTCAGATAGTTCATCATCCACTCATCGATGCGGTCGGAAAGCAGCAGAACTTCGATGCCTTTCTTACGCAGCAGTTCCAGGTGCGGGCTGCTCTTCGCTGCCGCGTAACTGTCTGCGGTGATATAGTAGATTTTCTCCTGCCCTTCTTTCATGCGGGAAACGTAGTCTTCCAGAGACACGGTCTGCGCAGAAGAATCGGTATGGGTAGAAGCAAAACGCAGCAGTTTGGCGATCGCTTCCTGGTTAGCGAAATCTTCCGCCGGACCTTCTTTCAGTACCAGGCCAAACTGTTGCCAGAAGGTCTGGTATTTTTCCGCGTCGTCTTTCGCCAGTTTTTCCAGCATTTGCAGCACACGCTTGGTCAGCGCATTGCGCAGGTTACGCGTTACCGTGCTGTCCTGGAGGATTTCACGGGAAACGTTCAGCGGCAGATCGCTGGAGTCAATCAGACCACGCACGAAGCGCAGATAGTTCGGCATGAACTGTTCTGCGTCGTCCATGATGAACACACGCTGAACATACAGTTTCAGACCGTGTTTATGATCGCGGTTCCACATATCCCACGGTGCCTGAGACGGAATGTACAGCAGGCTGGTGTACTCCTGCTTACCTTCAACGCGGTTGTGGCTCCAGGTCAGCGGATCGTTAAAGTCGTGGGCGATGTGTTTGTAGAACTCTTTGTACTCTTCATCGGTGATTTCCGACTTGTTACGAGTCCACAGCGCCTGCGCTTTGTTGATTTTCTCCCAGGAGATAACGGTTTCGCCGTCTTTCTCTTCGCGTTTTTCGATCTCTACCGGCAGCGCGATATGGTCGGAATATTTGCTGATGATGGAACGCACACGCCAGTCATCGAGGAACTCGTCTTCGCCTTCACGCAGATGCAGGGTGATTTCAGTACCACGATCTTCTTTAGTGATGTCGGCAACGGTGTATTCACCTTCGCCAGCCGATTCCCAGAAGACGCCGTTTTCTGGTTTTTCGCCTGCCGCGCGAGTACGCACGGTCACTTTGTCAGCCACGATAAACGCAGAGTAGAAACCAACACCAAACTGACCGATCAGCTGGCTGTCTTTCGCCTGGTCAGAACCCAGGGATTCGAGGAATGATTTGGTGCCGGATTTAGCGATAGTCCCCAGATGGTCAATCACTTCGTCGCGGGTCATCCCCACGCCGTTATCGGAGATGGTCAGCGTGCGCTTGTCTTTATCGAAAGAGACACGAACGCGTAGTTCACCATCACCTTCGTACAGGTCCGGGTTAGAAAGCGCGCGGAAACGCAGCTTGTCCGCCGCATCGGAGGCGTTAGAGATAAGCTCACGCAGGAAGATTTCTTTATTGGAATAGAGAGAATGGATCATCAGGTGCAGAAGCTGTTTCACTTCTGACTGAAAACCACGAGTTTCTTGTCCTTTCATGTAGGTCTACCTCAATAATGCCATTTTAAGGTTAAAAACAGGATGAGGGAGAGATGGGGACAAGGGAGAATAATTTCAAGCGAGAGCAGGTGATCCTGCTCTCGTTTGCTTAAAAACGAATCTTATGACGCCCGGCAAGGGAGTGTGACAGCGTGGTGCCATCGACCATTTCCAGTTCGCCGCCAACCGGTACGCCATGAGCGATTCGGCTGGCTTCCACGTCATATTGCGCACAAAGCTCGGCAATGTAGTTAGCGGTAGCTTCACCTTCAACCGTGGGGTTGGTGGCGAGGATCACTTCAGTGATTTTTTCCTCTGCCAGACGCTGTTCCAGACGATCAAGCCCGATATCATCAGGACCGATGCCGTCCAGCGGTGACAGGTGTCCCATCAACACAAAATAACGACCTGAAAACTGCCCCGTCTGCTCAATGGCGTAAATGTCCGCCGGACTCTCCACCACGCAGATTTGACCGTTTTCCTGACGACGTGGATTCGAACAGATGTTACAGACTTCCTGTTCGGTGAAGGTGCGGCAATCGGCGCAGTGACCGATTTCCGACATCGCCCGGGTGAGCGCCTGCGCCAGACGCATCCCGCCGCTACGATCGCGCTGAAGCAGCGTGAACGCCATACGCTGCGCCGACTTCGGGCCAACGCCCGGCAGACAGCGCAGTGCTTCCATAAGCTGTGTTAACAGCGGGCTGGTTTGCATCAGAATGGCATCTTAAAGCCAGGCGGCAGCTGCATTCCGGAGGATACAGAGGCCATTTTTTCTTTCTGCGTTTCTTCAATACGACGTGCTGCGTCGTTGAATGCTGCAGCCACCAGGTCTTCCAGCATCTCTTTGTCGTCTTCCAGCAGGCTCGGGTCGATCTCTACGCGACGGCAGTTGTGTGCACCGTTGATGGTCACTTTTACCAGACCTGCGCCAGATTCGCCGGTGACTTCCAGCTGCGCGATCTCTTCCTGCATTTTCTGCATTTTTTCTTGCATCTGCTGGGCTTGCTTCATCAGGTTACCCAGACCGCCTTTACCAAACATAGGTTTCTCTCTCAATCACGTTAAGGATGACGAACGTAAGCTGTGCTTACGATCAAATGGGGCGGATACTTTCTTCATCCAGCTCCGCATCGAAGAATCGACGCAGGGTCTGAATATTATTATCCGCAATAATGGACTCGCGCGCCTGCGCAAGTTTTTCTTCGTATATCGCCTGACGCCATTCCAGCGGCGTACGCACCGCGGGATTATCATCTTCAACGATAGTCAGTTCAACCGTTGAACCTTTTAACGTGCTCAACGCTTCAGCCAGTTTTTGCTGTGCGCCGCGGTTGTTCAAATGCCGCTGAGAGGAGCGCAAATGCAGACATACTGCGTTGTCGCTCTCCTCTTTCCAGGCATTTAACGCCACCTGTTCGACCAGTTTTGGTAGCGAAAGTTGACTCACCTGAGCCGCCCACGGGTCGCGCTCAATGGCTTCTGCCGCCAGCTTCGCCGCCAGTTCCGGCGTTTTTTCATGTTCCAGCGCTTTTTTCAGCGCCTTCGGCGTAGCGACCACTTCTTTTTGCTGCATCACTGGAGTGGTGGCCTTCCAGCGATACGCTTCTTTTTTGGCTGGCGCTTTTTCCAGCGCCGATGGCACCGGGCGCGCCTGAACGCGATCGGTGACCGAAGCCAGTCTTTCCAGCGCAGCGTTATTCACCGGCCGCGCGCGGGTAGCGGCTGCCGGTTCACTCTTTTTTGCTTTGGTTGCTCCCTGCACGCGCTGCAACTGCTGGCGCGCCGCCAGCACCTGGCTGGTGGTTTCCGGGAGCGGTACAGTCGGTGCCTGCTGCGGCGCTGATTGCGGTTGCGGCGGCACCTGTGTTGGCGTCATTACTGCCGTTGGCGCGACGGGCGCAAAGGACTGGCGTGGCACTTCTGGCTCAGGCAGCGGCATACGCGGATGGAACGCCAGCGCGCGAAGCAGCGTCATCTCAACGCCCATACGGCGGTCTGGCGCATACGGTAATTCTTTGCGACCAATCAACAGCGTCTGATAGTAAAGCTGAATATCCGTCGGCGGTATGGTGCGCGCCAGTTCACGCATCCGCAGCTCGATGGCAGCCATGTCGTTGCCAAGTGCAGCAGGCGAAAGTTGTACCATCGCAATACGATGCAACAGACCGAGCATTTCCACCAGCAACGCTTCCCACTCGATACCACGGGCAGCAGCTTCATTAATTAGCGCCATTACGCGCTCGCCGTTGGCCTCGACCATCGCTTCAACCAGCGATAACGCCTGATCGTCGTCAAGCGTACCCAGCATCGCACTGACCGCCTGGGTTGAAACCTGGCCGTCACCGCTGGCAATCGCCTGGTCGGTCAGACTTAAGGCATCTCGCAGGCTGCCTTCAGCGGCGCGTGCCAACAATTGCAGCGCCCGCGGCTCGTGAGCGATATGTTCTTCGTTGAGGATGTGCTCAAGCTGATGGCGAATTTGCTCGACATCCAGCGCCTTGAGATGAAATTGCAGACAGCGTGACAAAATCGTCACCGGCAATTTCTGCGGATCGGTCGTCGCCAGCAAAAACTTAACGTGCTCTGGCGGCTCTTCAAGGGTTTTTAACAGTGCGTTAAAGCTGTGACGCGACAGCATATGCACTTCGTCGATGAGATAAACTTTGAAACGACCACGCGCCGGAGCGTACTGAACGTTATCCAGCAGGTCGCGGGTATCTTCGACTTTAGTGCGCGAGGCGGCGTCGATTTCAATCAGATCGACAAAGCGCCCCTGCTCGATTTCACGACAGTTATCGCACACGCCGCACGGCGTCGCGGTAATGCCAGTTTCGCAGTTTAGCCCCTTCGCCAGCAGTCGGGCGATAGAGGTTTTTCCGACGCCACGGGTGCCGGAAAAAAGATAAGCATGATGAATACGCCCTAACGACAAGCCGTTCGCCAGTGCGGTCAGCACATGTTCCTGGCCGACGACGTCAGCAAAGGTTTGTGGGCGCCATTTTCGGGCTAAGACCTGATAACTCATTGGCAGGCTCTGAAACGCTGGAAGGTGGATTCACGAAGGGGTAATGCTAACACAGCCCCGTCAGAACGGCGAGGCTGAATGCACATCTTGTGCTGCCCGTAGCGTGAGCAGCGCAAGACTGACGATAATTAATGGCCCGGGAACGGGACAAGGCTGTAGCTGGTAATGCCCTGTTTTTCGAGACGCTGTTCGCCGCCGAGATCGAACAGGTTGATAATGAACGCAGCGTCAGCTACTTCACCACCCAGACGACGGATCAGTTTAACGGTCGCTTCGATAGTGCCGCCGGTTGCCAGCAGATCGTCCACCACCAGAACTTTATCGCCCGGTTTGATGGCATCAACGTGGATTTCCAGCTGATCGGTGCCGTATTCCAGGTCGTAAGTTTCACTGATGGTTTCACGCGGCAGTTTGCCCGGTTTACGGACCGGTACAAAGCCAACGCCCAGACCCAGAGCTACCGGAGCGCCAAACAAGAAGCCACGCGCTTCGGTGCCGACCACTTTGGTAATGCCCGCATTTTTGTAACGCTCAACCAGCAAGTCGATGCTGAGAGCGTAAGCTTTCGGGTCTTCCAGTAAGCTGGTGACATCGCGGAAAAGAATGCCGGGTTTTGGGTAGTCCTGAATGCTTTTGATGCTATTTTTGAGATACTCAAGCTGCTGTGCAGTCGCGGTCATAAGTGTATGCCTGCTTGTTACGGTGGTACTCACGGCGCGTTTTGAACGTATCAAAAGTAACAGTTGTTTAACCTTTGACCGCCTGCGCCTGTGCTCGAAAACGCCAGAATGTACTGGCTGTACGCAATAATTGCAACTGCGATTGTTGTGCTTCAGTGCTTTTCTTGCTTTTCATCAATCACCGGAATTCGCCACATATAAAAAAGCAAACAGGCGAGAATTACCAGCAACATGATGCGCACCCACGGCATCTGGACGAACCACAGCGAAATCGTAAACGTAATCAAAATAAGCAAAATCGCCCGTGGTTTTGCGCCGCGCGGCATCGCATGATGTTTCTGCCAGAAACGTAGATAGCTGCCAAACCATGAGCGGTACAGCAACCAGGCGTGAAAGCGCGGGGAAGAACGGGCAAAGCACCAGGCCGCCAGCAGGATAAACGGCGTCGTCGGTAATACCGGTAATACCACGCCCAGCGTACCCAGCACTACCGCCAGCCAGCCAATGATGATTAAAATGATTCGTTGCATATTGAGTGTTGTCAGCTTACAGAGTGGCTACTTTAGCATAACAATTATCATTTTCATTGAGGTCTTATCGTGAAAACCGCCCTGCTGCTGGAAAAACTGGAAGGACAGCTCGCTACGCTGCGTCAGCGTTGTGCCCCGGTAGCGCAATTTGCCACGCTAAGCGCCCGTTTTAACAGGCATCTTTTTCAGACTCGTGCGACAACACTGCAGGCTTGTCTCGATGAGGCGGGCGATAATCTGGCTGCGCTTCGTCATGCCGTTGAGCAACAGCAACTGCCGCAAGTCGCCTGGCTGGCGGAACATCTGGCGGCGCAACTGGAGGCTATAGCGCGTGAAGCCACAGCCTGGTCGCTACGCGAGTGGGACAGTGCGCCACCGAAAATTGCCCGCTGGCAGCGTAAACGTATTCAGCATCAGGATTTTGAGCGGCGGCTACGTGAGATGGTTGCCGAACGTAGAGCCCGTCTGGCACGAGCGACCGATCTCGTGGAACAGCAGACGCTGCATCGTGAAGTGGAAGCCTATGAAGCGCGCCTGGCACGCTGCCGCCATGCGCTGGAAAAAATCGAAAACAGGTTAGCGCGTTTAACCCGCTAGCAATGGAGAGAGTATGTCACTGGAAAATGCCCCTGACGATGTCAAACTGGCCGTCGATTTGATTGTGCTACTGGAAGAAAATCAGATCCCAGCCCGCACCGTGCTGCGCGCGCTGGATATTGTAAAACGCGATTATGAAAAGAAATTAACGCGCGATGATGAGGCGGAAAAGTGAGAAATAAATGGGGCCGCTAAATGTCCCCTAAGATTGTGGGCAAACGCAAAACTGCCTGATGCGCTACGCTTATCAGGCCTACACCGCTCCTGCAATATATTGAATTCTTGCGGTTTCGTAGGCCGGATAAGGCGGTCACGCCGCATCCGGCATGAACAACGCGCACTTTGTTAGTAATCTCGGGGCAACTAAATGTCGCCCCCTTTGGTTATTACCCTACCGCTGGCGTCGGATCGTCGCCTTTGTAGTCGCGTTTCACTTCCGTCACTTCATCGCCCTTCTCGTTGTGCAGATGCACTTCAAGTTGGTTAAAGGCAATGTTGATGTCGTTTTCACGGCACAACTGATCGATAGTACGGTTCAGCTCATCGACAGTACGGCTACGATCACGCAGTTCACGCACATACAGACGCAGCTCATGATCCAACGTGCTGGCACCAAATGCCGTAAAGAAGACTTCCGGCATTGGTTCGTGCATCACCCTTGGGTGCTCAGTCGCCGCCTTCAGCAACACTTTACGCACTTTTTCCAGATCGGAGCCATAGGCTACGCCGAGACGGATCACCAGACGCGTAGTCGTGTCAGTTAACGACCAGTTGATCAGACGCTCGGTAACAAACGCTTTGTTCGGGATAATCACTTCTTTGCGATCGAAATCGGTAATCGTTGTCGCACGAATACGGATCTTGCTGACCGTACCCGAGAAGCTACCAATGGTTACCGTGTCGCCTATGCGCACCGGACGTTCGAACAGAATGATCAAACCGGAAACGAAGTTACCGAAGATCTCTTGTAAACCAAAACCAAGACCTACGGATAATGCTGCCGCCAGCCACTGGAGTTTATCCCACGAGACGCCCAGCGATCCGAACACCGTCATCGCACCAACGGCAATAATGATGTAGTTAAGGATGGTAGTAATGGCATACGACGCGCCCTGGCGCATATTCAGTCGCGAGAGCACCAGCACTTCCAGCAAACCAGGCAGGTTGCGAATCAACGCCCAGGCCACCATTGAGGCGATAATCGCAAACAACAGACTGCCCATGGTGACGTTTTTCACCACCGCAGCACCAGCTTCAGTAGCGTTGTAATGCCAGAGCGTAATGCTGTCGAGATAGCTGAACACGGTGATCAAATCAGACCAAATTGCCCAGAACATGACACCGAACAGCGCAAACATCAGCAACATGGTAATACGCAGCGTCTGCTGGTTAACCTGCTCCAGCGCAATGGTGGGTTCTTCCGGCGGTTCGGCACCTTCTGCGCCCTCTTTCACCAGATTCTGCCGACGCGCCAGTGCACGACGCCAGGCGATACGCCGCGCCGCTACGCTTAAGCCGCGCAATACCGTCTGGTACAGCAGGTTCCAGATGATCACCAAATAAACGGTTTCAATCCAACGCCCGGAGAGGCGCAGCGTGGTGTAGAAGTAACCCGTGGCGGTCAGCACCATCAACGCAATCGGGATAATCGACAGCACGGTAATGGTGACCAGTCGCATGGTGTGCGACTCTTTATCACGCCAGCTTTCGCGGCACATCGGCCACACCAGGAAGGCAATCAGCAGCAGGTTGAAGAAAATCATCGCCTGCCCCAGCACATCATCCATCAGATGCAGCGGGGAGAGTTCTGCCACCACAGACCAGAAATGGATCGGCAGCAACGCGAGGCTGATGCGGACAATTTGCCGACGCCAGTGGCTGGTCTGCTGTTCCGGCATACCAAAGTGACGCACGGCAACACCGTTTTTCTCCAGCACTTTCCAGCACAGGCCAAACACCAGCCAGAAAATCGCCAGTTTTTTGCTGAACGACCACAATAACTCGCTGATATTGAGCTGCATAGTCAGCAGAATCAGGCCGACAGCGAGAATAATCAGGCACACCGGCAGTGCGCGGATTAGGTCAATAAGAATCGCTTTTGGCGTATTGAGCTGGCTATCGTTACGCAGGGAACCTACCGCCGAAGCCAGTTTTTGTTGATATGCTTTCAGCCAGCCTAAACGCCAGTGAATCAGCCCGGCAATCAACAGCAGCGGCAAACCAGCGAGGAAGGCGATGAATACGGCGGGCCAGGCTTTTTCCCAGTTCACCGTGATTTTCATCGACTTAAATTCATCTTTCAGCGTTTGCGGGAACGCTTTAATCCAGTCCCAGTCCATCGGGCGGTTACTGTTCACCCAAAAAATTTGCTGCGTCAGGATGGATTTCAGGTTTTTCGACACACTCATTAACTGCTGCTGGTTGATTTGCAGGTTAATGGCCATCATCAGCTGGTTACCCAACTGTTTGTTAAGCTGATCCAGCAATTCGCGACGCATATCAACTACTTGCAATAATGCATCGTGAACTTCGCTGTTGACTTCGTTGGTGTGACCTTCTTCCAGTTTGCTGACGAACGCATCGCTCTGGAACAGCGCGTCACGCTGCTGGTTGACTTCAAACTGTTCGAGACGCAAATCCGCGATGCGGTTGGTCATGTTTTCCAGTTCATCTGCCGAGGGGAGTGTTTGTTGTTGCTGGTACAGGATACGTGACAACAGCAGACTGCCCTTCAGGACGGCAATCTGCTCTTTAATATTGCGTTCCGATTGCAGCGCCCGCTCCAGCCAGTTTTTGACTTTAATGTTTTGCTGCATCAACTGATTACCGTTTTCAGTCGCGGTAATCAGACGCTGACTTAACTGCTGGTTAATTTCCAGTTCCTGCTTCACCAGCGGATTAGCCTGAATACGCGCGGCTTCATCCGGGGAGACGGCTTCCTGCGCCGTTTTTTCGGTTAAAGTCAGGCGCTTGCTGTTTACTGCTTCTTGCAACAGCTGCAACTGGTGCTCCAGACGGGCGCTGTTCGCCGTCACGTAATCCCGTTGCTTTTGCAAGGTATCCTGTAAGACTGTGTTCCCTTCCAGGCTTTTACGCTGCTGGTCAATCTCGGCATTCAGCAAAGCCTGCTGAGCCTGCATTAACACTTTCTGGCTGGGACGTAAGGCTGTCTCGCCGACATCAGTCCCATCCAGACGACTGCGAATTTGTTGCAGCTGCTGCGAAGCGTTATACATCGCATTTTGTACGCGTTCGGGCTGCGTCTGTAACGAAACCAGCTGGCTGTTATAAGACGCCAGATCATTTTGTGCGTTTTGCAAATCGTCCAGCGCCTGGGCAACGCGAGTTTCCAGCTGGCGCAACGAAAGCGTGCTCAGAATTTTGCGCGTTTCTTCGTCGTTATCGACATCACTAAGTGCTGTTAACGCCGCGGTCGCCTGGCGCATTTTTTCCGGCGCTTCAGCGACTTTTTGCCGTAGCTGAACTGTCTCTTCTTTTACGCGATCGATTTTATCGAGGGTGGCTAATGTATCTGTCAGATCCTGCTGCACCAGTTTGTCCTGAGCAGAAAGATCTTTTTGTTTATTCAGTGAGTCAAGTTGTGCCTGCAGGTCCGCTTTTGTCGGCAGATCACCATTCGATGACGCCCGCGCAAACGCCGTGTTCTGGCATAACAAGACAAAAACAAAAGCAATAAATGCTGAAAAAACAAAATGCCGTGATCGTTTGTAATACTGGAACATAGTCATGATGAATGAAGGTTTCTGAACCTGAAGAACGACCTGAAAAAGTCAAACCGCAAGAATATCACGACGCAGTGAACCAGAATAGCAACGACGAAAATGTCCAGGAAAATTCCTGGAGTCAGATTCAGGGTTATTCGTTAGTGGCAGGGTTACGAAGCGTGGGGCACAGGAGATACATCTCCAGTAAGATGGCGACGTAATCGCGGGCTTCTTTTTTAAGATCAAAAGATTGCGGGGCAAAGAGCCAGTTTTCCATCAGGCCGGAAATATAGCCGCGCATAATAATTGCTGCGCGACGCGTCATTAAATCCGCAGGCAACATTTTCGCTTCAATACAATGTTTTAACGTTTGTTCTATACGGTCATAACTTTCCAGACAGAGATTACGTTGTGCCTGTTGCACAACAGCCATTTCTCCGACAAATTCGCATTTGTGGAATATAATCTCCATCAATAATCGACGCCGTTCTTCTGTCACCGTGGACTCAAGAACATGAATTAATATCTCTCTTAATACTGAGAGTGGATCGCCAGGGAATTTTGCCTGATACTCAAGCTCTAGTTCACCAATATTGGATTCTGACAGTTCCCAGATCTCACTGAACAAATCCGACTTGTCTTTAAAATGCCAGTAGATTGCACCGCGCGTAACGCCAGCTGCTTTTGCAATCTCACCCAGCGAGGTGGATGATACCCCCTGCTGTGAGAAAAGACGTAGAGCCACATCGAGGATGTGTTGGCGCGTTTCTTGCGCTTCTTGTTTGGTTTTTCGTGCCATATGTTCGTGAATTTACAGGCGTTAGATTTACATACATTTGTGAATGTATGTACCATAGCACGACGATAATATAAACGCAGCAATGGGTTTATTAACTTTTGACCATTGACCAATTTGAAATCGGACACTCGAGGTTTACATATGAACAAAAACAGAGGGTTTACGCCTCTGGCGGTCGTTCTGATGCTCTCAGGCAGCTTAGCCCTAACAGGATGTGACGACAAACAGGCCCAACAAGGTGGCCAGCAGATGCCCGCCGTTGGCGTAGTAACAGTCAAAACTGAACCTCTGCAGATCACAACCGAGCTTCCGGGTCGCACCAGTGCCTACCGGATCGCAGAAGTTCGTCCTCAAGTTAGCGGGATTATCCTGAAGCGTAATTTCAAAGAAGGTAGCGACATCGAAGCAGGTGTCTCTCTCTATCAGATTGATCCTGCGACCTATCAGGCGGCATACGACAGTGCGAAAGGTGATCTGGCGAAAGCCCAGGCTGCAGCCAATATCGCGCAATTGACGGTGAATCGTTATCAGAAATTGCTCGGTACTCAGTACATCAGTAAGCAAGAGTACGATCAGGCTCTGGCTGATGCGCAACAGGCGAATGCTGCGGTAACTGCGGCGAAAGCTGCCGTTGAAACTGCGCGAATCAATCTGGCTTACACCAAAGTCACCTCTCCGATTAGTGGTCGCATTGGTAAGTCAAACGTGACGGAAGGCGCATTGGTACAGAACGGTCAGGCGACTGCGCTGGCAACCGTGCAGCAACTTGATCCGATCTACGTTGATGTGACCCAGTCCAGCAACGACTTCCTGCGCCTGAAACAGGAACTGGCGAATGGCACGCTGAAACAAGAGAACGGCAAAGCCAAAGTGTCGCTGATCACCAGTGACGGCATTAAGTTCCCGCAGGACGGTACGCTGGAATTCTCTGACGTTACCGTTGATCAGACCACTGGGTCTATCACCCTACGCGCTATCTTCCCGAACCCGGATCACACTCTGCTGCCAGGTATGTTCGTGCGTGCACGTCTGGAAGAAGGGCTTAATCCAAACGCTATTTTAGTCCCGCAACAGGGCGTAACCCGTACGCCGCGTGGCGATGCCACCGTACTGGTGGTTGGCGCGGATGACAAAGTGGAAACCCGTCCGATCGTTGCAAGCCAGGCTATCGGCGATAAGTGGCTGGTGACAGAAGGTCTGAAAGCAGGCGATCGCGTAGTAATAAGTGGGCTGCAGAAAGTGCGTCCTGGTGTCCAGGTAAAAGCACAAGAAGTTACCGCTGATAATAACCAGCAAGCCGCAAGCGGTGCTCAGCCTGAACAGTCCAAGTCTTAACTTAAACAGGAGCCGTTAAGACATGCCTAATTTCTTTATCGATCGCCCGATTTTTGCGTGGGTGATCGCCATTATCATCATGTTGGCAGGGGGGCTGGCGATCCTCAAACTGCCGGTGGCGCAATATCCTACGATTGCACCGCCGGCAGTAACGATCTCCGCCTCCTACCCTGGCGCTGATGCGAAAACAGTGCAGGACACGGTGACACAGGTTATCGAACAGAATATGAACGGTATCGATAACCTGATGTACATGTCCTCTAACAGTGACTCCACGGGTACCGTGCAGATCACCCTGACCTTTGAGTCTGGTACTGATGCGGATATCGCGCAGGTTCAGGTGCAGAACAAACTGCAGCTGGCGATGCCGTTGCTGCCGCAAGAAGTTCAGCAGCAAGGGGTGAGCGTTGAGAAATCATCCAGCAGCTTCCTGATGGTTGTCGGGGTTATCAACACCGATGGCACTATGACGCAGGAGGATATCTCTGACTACGTGGCAGCGAATATGAAAGATGCCATCAGCCGTACGTCGGGCGTGGGTGACGTTCAGTTGTTCGGTTCACAGTACGCGATGCGTATCTGGATGAACCCGAATGAACTGAACAAATTCCAGCTAACGCCGGTTGATGTCATTACCGCCATCAAAGCACAGAACGCTCAGGTTGCAGCTGGTCAGCTCGGTGGTACGCCGCCGGTGAAAGGCCAACAGCTTAACGCCTCTATTATTGCTCAGACGCGTCTGACCTCTACTGAAGAGTTCGGCAAAATCCTGCTGAAAGTGAATCAGGATGGTTCCCGCGTGCTACTGCGTGATGTGGCGAAAATTGAGCTGGGTGGTGAGAACTACGACATCATCGCAGAGTTTAACGGCCAACCGGCTTCCGGTCTGGGGATCAAGCTGGCGACCGGTGCGAACGCGCTGGATACCGCTGCGGCAATCCGTGCTGAACTGGCGAAGATGGAACCGTTCTTCCCGTCGGGTCTGAAAATTGTTTACCCGTATGACACCACACCGTTCGTGAAAATCTCTATTCACGAAGTGGTAAAAACGCTGGTCGAAGCGATCATCCTCGTGTTCCTGGTAATGTATCTGTTCCTGCAGAACTTCCGCGCGACGTTGATTCCGACTATTGCTGTACCGGTGGTATTGCTGGGGACATTTGCCGTCCTTGCCGCCTTTGGCTTCTCGATAAACACACTAACGATGTTCGGGATGGTACTCGCCATCGGCCTGTTGGTGGATGACGCCATCGTTGTAGTAGAAAACGTTGAGCGTGTAATGGCAGAAGAAGGTCTGCCACCGAAAGAAGCTACGCGTAAGTCGATGGGGCAGATTCAGGGCGCGCTGGTGGGTATCGCGATGGTACTGTCAGCGGTATTCGTACCGATGGCCTTCTTCGGCGGTTCGACCGGGGCAATTTATCGTCAGTTCTCCATTACCATTGTTTCGGCAATGGCGCTGTCGGTACTGGTGGCGTTGATCCTGACTCCGGCACTCTGTGCAACCATGCTGAAACCGATTGCCAAAGGCGATCACGGCGAAGGTAAAAAAGGCTTCTTCGGCTGGTTTAACCGCATGTTCGAGAAGAGCACGCACCACTACACCGACAGCGTAGGCGGTATTCTGCGCAGTACAGGGCGTTACCTGGTGCTGTATCTGATCATCGTGGTCGGCATGGCCTATCTGTTCGTGCGTCTGCCAAGCTCCTTCTTGCCAGATGAAGACCAGGGCGTATTTATGACCATGGTTCAGCTGCCAGCAGGTGCAACGCAGGAACGTACGCAGAAAGTGCTCAATGAGGTAACGCATTACTATCTGACCAAAGAAAAGAACAACGTTGAGTCGGTGTTCGCCGTTAACGGCTTCGGCTTTGCGGGACGTGGTCAGAATACAGGTATTGCGTTCGTTTCCTTGAAGGACTGGGCCGATCGTCCGGGCGAAGAAAACAAAGTTGAAGCGATTACCATGCGTGCAACACGTGCTTTCTCGCAAATCAAAGATGCGATGGTTTTCGCCTTTAACCTGCCCGCAATCGTGGAACTGGGTACCGCAACCGGCTTTGACTTTGAGCTGATTGACCAAGCTGGCCTTGGTCACGAAAAACTGACTCAGGCGCGTAACCAGCTGCTTGCAGAAGCAGCGAAGCACCCTGATATGTTGACCAGCGTACGTCCAAACGGTCTGGAAGATACCCCGCAGTTTAAGATTGATATCGACCAGGAAAAAGCGCAGGCGCTGGGTGTTTCTATCAACGACATTAACACCACTCTGGGCGCTGCATGGGGCGGTAGCTATGTGAACGACTTTATCGACCGCGGTCGTGTGAAGAAAGTTTACGTCATGTCAGAAGCGAAATACCGTATGCTGCCGGATGATATCGGCGACTGGTATGTTCGTGCTGCTGATGGTCAGATGGTGCCGTTCTCGGCGTTCTCCTCTTCTCGTTGGGAGTACGGTTCGCCGCGTCTGGAACGTTACAACGGCCTGCCATCTATGGAAATCTTAGGCCAGGCGGCACCGGGTAAAAGTACCGGTGAAGCAATGGAGCTGATGGAACAACTGGCGAGCAAACTGCCTACCGGTGTTGGCTATGACTGGACGGGAATGTCCTATCAGGAACGTCTCTCCGGCAACCAGGCACCTTCACTGTACGCGATTTCGTTGATTGTCGTGTTCCTGTGTCTGGCTGCGCTGTACGAGAGCTGGTCGATTCCGTTCTCCGTTATGCTGGTCGTTCCGCTGGGGGTTATCGGTGCGTTGCTGGCTGCCACCTTCCGTGGCCTGACCAATGACGTTTACTTCCAGGTAGGCCTGCTCACAACCATTGGTTTGTCGGCGAAGAACGCGATACTTATCGTCGAATTCGCCAAAGACTTGATGGATAAAGAAGGTAAAGGTCTGATTGAAGCGACGCTTGATGCGGTGCGGATGCGTTTACGCCCAATCCTGATGACCTCGTTGGCGTTTATCCTCGGCGTTATGCCGCTGGTTATCAGTACTGGTGCTGGTTCCGGCGCGCAGAACGCAGTAGGTACCGGTGTAATGGGCGGGATGGTGACCGCAACGGTACTGGCAATCTTCTTCGTTCCGGTATTCTTTGTGGTGGTTCGCCGCCGCTTTAGCCGCAAGAATGAAGATATCGAGCACAGCCATACTGTCGATCATCATTGATACAACGTGTAATCACTAAGGCCGCGCAAGCGGCCTTTTTTATACATAACCTACGAACATTAAGGAGTATTGAACCACCAACTCAGGATCCCATACGAAAACCAGTATTAACCCCGCATAAAATTCATAAAAAATACTGATTGTTAGTTAATTTATATTAAGTAGCGCTAATAGATTTAATAATCCATAACCATTTAGAGGCTATTCTTAATTATTTGCGGTAATTCTTTATTCATTCCTCGGTTATTACGTCATATTCAGAGCAATCCTGGTATTAGTGTCACCAATTTCTTCTGGCGATAATTCTGAAATGTTATGAACAGTTCGAGCAAACTGCTTTTACCTGCTGCGGGTTGGTGCTAGTATGAAAAAGTGAGTCCTGTCCCGCTTCCTTCCTAATTGTAATTTTTCGTAATAATGCGATGAAAACCTACAAAGAGTGGCTTATAGTTAAGCTAACAAACGAGAGAGCAAGTCCAGGTCAGTAAGTTTTTTCCATCCCGAAAGGTGTCCGTTAGTTCAACCGCTAAGAAGGGGACGCGTTATGGATGAATACTCACCCAAAAGACATGATATCGCACAGCTTAAGTTTCTCTGTGAAACCCTGTATCATGACTGCCTTGCAAACCTTGAAGAAAGCAATCATGGCTGGGTTAACGACCCAACCTCGGCGATCAACCTCCAGTTGAATGAACTGATTGAGCATATTGCGACCTTCGCACTTAATTACAAAATTAAGTATAATGAAGACAATAAGCTCATTGAGCAGATCGACGAATATCTGGATGACACCTTTATGTTGTTCAGTAGTTATGGTATTAATATGCAGGATCTTCAGAAATGGCGGAAGTCAGGTAATCGACTATTCCGTTGTTTTGTCAATGCGACGAAAGAGAATCCTGCGAGTTTATCTTGTTAGAATTATTACAACCATGGGTAGAAGTATGTCCGAAAAACCTTTAACGAAAACCGATTATTTAATGCGTTTACGTCGTTGCCAGACAATTGACACGCTGGAGCGTGTTATCGAGAAAAATAAATACGAATTATCAGATAATGAACTGGCGGTATTTTACTCAGCCGCAGATCACCGCCTCGCCGAATTGACCATGAATAAACTGTACGACAAGATCCCTTCCTCAGTATGGAAATTTATTCGCTAATAAATAACTCGCTTTCGGAGCTATAACTGGCTGTTTATTAAGAATTTTGCACTTTTTTCGCCATGAAGACATACCCTATGTGATCTTCATCACACAGATGTAATGGGAACGTTCTCTTCACTGACTTTTCGTCTTACTGTGTTGCCGCATTTTCAGCAACCGGAGGTCAGTAATGAGCACAGAAAAAGAAAAGATGATTGCTGGTGAGTTGTATCACTCGGCAGATGAGGCGTTATCTCGCGATCGCCTGCGCGCTCGTCGGCTTATTCACCGATACAATCATTCCCTGGCGGAAGAGCACACATTACGCCAGCAAATTCTTGCTGATTTATTCGGTCAGGTGACAGAGGCTTATATTGAGCCAACGTTTCGCTGTGACTATGGCTATAACATTTTTCTCGGCAATAATTTTTTCGCCAACTTCGATTGCGTGATGCTTGATGTCTGCCCTATTCGCATTGGTGATAACTGTATGTTGGCACCAGGCGTTCATATCTACACGGCAACACATCCCATCGACCCTGTAGCACGTAATAGCGGTGCTGAACTGGGGAAACCCGTCACCATCGGTAATAACGTCTGGATTGGCGGACGTGCAGTCATTAACCCTGGTGTGACCATTGGTGATAACGTCGTGGTAGCCTCAGGTGCAGTTGTCACAAAAGATGTCCCGGACAACGTTGTCGTGGGCGGTAATCCAGCCAGAATCATTAAAAAATTGTAACCAGCTTTTCTCAACTGTTATGCAAAATCGTGGCAAATCTGTTACTTCCCCTCTACTATTCCCACGTTAAAATAGGGTGTTCCCTGGAAAGTTGCAGATATCACGAAGGCAAACGATGACCGAAATACAACGCCTGCTGACCGAAACGATTGAGTCTCTGAATACCCGCGAAAAACGCGACAACAAACCCCGCTTTAGTATCAGTTTTATCCGTAAACATCCGGGGCTGTTTATCGGTATGTACGTTGCTTTTTTTGCTACCCTGGCGGTGATGTTGCAATCCGAAACGCTTTCAGGCTCTGTCTGGCTGCTGGTTGTATTATTTATCCTGCTTAATGGTTTCTTCTTTTTCGATGTCTACCCACGCTACCGCTATGAAGATATCGACGTGCTGGATTTCCGCGTTTGCTATAACGGCGAATGGTACAACACGCGCTTTGTACCTGCCGCGCTGGTTGAAGCCATCCTGAACTCTCCGCGTGTCGCGGATGTTCATAAAGAACAACTGCAAAAAATGATCGTCCGTAAAGGTGAACTGTCTTTTTACGATATTTTTACCCTCGCTCGCGCCGAATCAACATCTTAAGTTAGGGTTACATACCAGGCGTAAAGCTCTGCGCCTGGTCAAATGACAACGTTCGTTTCCACCCATCCCTTCATGAAATCCCGGCTCTACCTCCTTATCTCCTGCCAGCCTTTTTCCACAATCAGATATACTTTCCCTACACTGTGTTAATAAGGATATGCTGGTGAGAACACGACATCTGGTCGGCCTTATTTCGGGAGTACTGATTCTTTCAGTATTGCTGCCTGTCGGCTTAAGCATCTGGCTGGCCCATCAGCAGGTAGAAACATCATTTATTGAAGAGCTGAATACGTATTCCTCCCGCGTCGCTATTCGGGCCAATAAGGTGGCGACACAAGGGAAAGATGCGCTGCAAGAGCTGGAAAGATGGCAAGGCGCTGCCTGTAGCGAAGCCCATCTCATGGAAATGCGTCGGGTATCTTACAGTTATCGCTATATTCAGGAAGTGGTTTATATCAATAACAACGTTCCCCAATGTTCGTCTCTGGAGCATGAAAGCCCGCCCGATACCTTCCCCGAGCCAGGTAAAATTTCGAAAGATGGTTATCGTGTCTGGTTAACATCGCATAACGATTTAGGCATTATTCGTTACATGGTCGCCATGGGAACGGCACATTATGTCGTCATGATCGACCCCGCTTCCTTTATTGATGTCATTCCCTATAGCTCATGGCAAATTGATGCCGCCATTATTGGCAATGCCCATAACGTTGTCATAACCAGCAGCGATAAAATTGCTCAGGGAATTATTGCCAGGCTACAAAAAACACCCGGTGAGCATATCGAAAATAATGGAATCATTTACGATATCCTGCCCTTACCGGAGATGAATATTTCGATCATCACCTGGGCTTCAACGAAAATGTTGCAGAAAAGCTGGCATCGGCAAGTCTTTATTTGGTTACCGCTCGGGTTGGTGATTGGCCTGCTGGCAGCGATGTTTGTGCTGCGTATTTTGCGCCGTATCCAGTCACCGCATCATCGGCTGCAGGATGCTATCGAAAATCGTGATATTTGCGTGCACTATCAGCCGATTGTCTCCTTAGCCAATGGCAAAATTGTCGGTGCTGAGGCACTGGCGCGCTGGCCGCAGACAGACGGTAGTTGGTTGTCACCAGATAGTTTTATTCCGCTGGCACAGCAAACGGGCCTTTCTGAGCCATTGACGCTACTGATTATAAGAAGCGTCTTTGAAGATATGGGCGACTGGCTGCGTCAGCATTCTCAGCAGCATATTTCGATCAATCTTGAATCCACCGTGCTCACCTCGGAAAAAATCCCGCAATTGCTGCGTGAAATGATCAATCACTATCAGGTTAATCCCAGACAGATCGCGCTTGAACTCACTGAACGCGAGTTTGCCGATCCGAAAACCAGCGCCCCGATAATTTCTCGCTACCGGGAGGCGGGCCATGAAATTTATCTCGATGATTTTGGCACAGGGTATTCAAGTTTAAGCTATTTACAGGATCTGGATGTCGACATTCTGAAGATCGATAAATCTTTCGTTGATGCGCTGGAATATAAAAATGTCACGCCGCATATCATCGAAATGGCAAAAACACTGAAACTGAAAATGGTTGCGGAGGGAATCGAAACCAGTAAACAAGAAGAGTGGCTACGCCAGCATGGCGTGCACTACGGTCAGGGCTGGCTCTACAGCAAGGCATTACCGAAAGAAGATTTCTTACGCTGGGCCGAGCAACATTTGTGAATTTTAGGGCTGACGGCACGCCGCACAGCCCGTCACGCTACCTACTCGTCGATGATTGACTCGAATCCACCATAGATCATTCGCTTGCCGTCAAACGGCATGGACTCGCCGAACTCTTTCATCCGTGGGTCCGATATCATCTTTTGATTAGCAGCGTCGCGGACCTCTTTTGAAGGGTATTCAATCCAGCTAAAGACAACCTCTTCATTCTCTTCCGCTTTCACCGCCATACGAAAATCGGTCACTTTACCATCCGGTACATCGCTGGTCCAGCATTCGACAATACGAAGCGCACCGAACTCTTTAAATAATGGCGCGGCCTTAGCGGCCATTTCCCGATAGGCATCCTTTTTATCGGCAGGAACGGCAACAACAAAACCATCAACATACTTCATCAGACAGACCTCCGAAGCGTACTGCGCAGCCAGACAATTCTTGCGACGTCAGTTGTGGTTAAAGTTTAGCCATGTTGGGGTTTTTTGACGAAACGGTGGGCGGCAGAAATGGGTGGGGGCCCTGCCAGCTACATCCCGGCACACGCGTCATCTGCCTTGGCTGCTTCCTTCCGGACCTGACCTGGTAAACAGAGTAGCGTTGCGGGAGAACCAACAGAGCCCCCATTGAGAGCGTTGAGAACCAACGCGCAGGCGCATTATCACTGCTGCCCCGGCTAATTGCAACCCATTGCGTGCCGGATGCTGGTTTCTTGCGCAATGCGACTTCACTCGGGCGTTTTTCCAGATTATGCTGAAAAATTACCTCAGGAAGAAAAGATGGAAAAAGAAGATTCATTTCCCCAACGCGTCTGGCAAATCGTCGCCGCTATTCCCGAAGGCTATGTCACCACTTACGGTGATGTGGCGAAACTGGCAGGATCGCCCCGCGCCGCGCGCCAGGTGGGCGGTGTGTTAAAGCGTCTCCCTGAAGGCAGCACCTTACCCTGGCATCGGGTGGTTAATCGCCACGGCACAATTTCGCTAACCGGACCGGATTTACAGCGTCAACGACAGGCATTACTGGCAGAAGGCGTGATGGTATCGGGAAGCGGGCAAATCGACTTGCAGCTTTATCGCTGGAACTACTAACCCTCTCCGGGCGGAGAGGGTTAACTTCGCTTAATATTGCGTTGGAGCTGGAACTGCCGAAGACGGATTCACCTGGGTTGGTGAAGTTGATGGTACGGTAGTCGTTGCGCCACCGCTAGCCTGAACCGGCACGGCGGTTTGCTGCACCGGCACCAATGTCAGGTCGGCTTTAGTTCCGCCCTGGTTGATCACCGGCTGAACGGTATCGGTAATAAATACCAGTTTGTCATTCACGGTAATCGCCGCACTCAACAGAATACGCGCGTTCGGCTGAACATCTGCCGGGTTAAATGGCAGAACAAAGCTGAATGGTGACTGTTTACCTTCGGTACGCACCGCTTTCTGCGCCAGCACTTTCGACGGCGCATCGGCTAACGACGCGTCAGAAAGTGTCACGGTCAGCACGGCATCAGGCGGCAGTGCGACTTTCTGACGGATCCAAACGGTACCGGAGACATTCGGTTGCTGGATAGCAGATTGTTGTGTTGCTGAAATAGACGTATTTGCAGCCGGTGCTGGCGTCTGAATATCCGCGCTTTTATCTGCGCAAGCCGCCAACGCAATCGCAACCGCTAAACCACTGGCCATGTGCACGAGTTTCATTCACTTCTCCTTATTATCAATGCACCAGCGGGCTAACTTTCCTCGCCGGAAGAGTGGTTAACAAAATAGTAACGTCAACAAGTGTGGCACACATCACGCATTTCTGCCTGTAATTAGCCCGTAATTCAGACCATTGCACCCATCGGACCAGTGGCAAATTTGCGTTATACTCAACTCACTTTGGCTTGCTGCGGCAGCTTTGTTACTGGAGAGTTATATGAGTCAGGCGCTAAAAAATTTACTGACATTGTTAAATCTGGAAAAAATTGAGGAAGGACTCTTTCGCGGCCAGAGTGAAGATTTAGGTTTACGCCAGGTATTTGGCGGCCAGGTCGTGGGTCAGGCCTTGTATGCTGCAAAAGAGACCGTCCCTGACGAGCGGCTGGTACATTCTTTTCACAGCTACTTTCTTCGCCCTGGCGATAGTAAGAAGCCGATTATTTATGATGTCGAAACGCTGCGTGACGGTAACAGCTTCAGCGCCCGCCGGGTTTCTGCTATTCAAAACGGCAAACCGATTTTTTATATGACTGCCTCTTTCCAGGCACCAGAAGCGGGTTTCGAACATCAAAAAACAATGCCGTCCGCGCCAGCGCCTGATGGCCTGCCTTCAGAAACGCAAATCGCCCAATCGCTGGCGCACCTGCTGCCGCCAGTGCTGAAAGATAAATTCATCTGCGATCGTCCGCTGGAAGTCCGTCCGGTGGAGTTTCATAACCCACTGAAAGGTCACGTCGCAGAACCGCATCGTCAGGTGTGGATCCGCGCAAATGGTAGCGTGCCGGATGATCTGCGCGTTCATCAGTATCTGCTCGGTTATGCTTCTGATCTTAATTTCCTGCCGGTAGCTCTACAGCCGCACGGCATCGGTTTTCTCGAACCGGGGATTCAGATTGCCACCATTGACCATTCCATGTGGTTCCATCGCCCGTTTAATTTGAATGAATGGCTGCTGTATAGCGTGGAAAGCACCTCGGCGTCCAGCGCACGCGGCTTTGTGCGCGGTGAGTTTTATACCCAGGACGGCGTGCTGGTTGCCTCGACCGTTCAGGAAGGGGTGATGCGTAATCACAATTAAAAAAATAGCCGGAGGTGAAAACCGTCCGGCTGTTTTTTGCAGTGCTTGTTACGCGTTATAGGCATTCTCGCCGTGGCTGTTGACGTCCAGCCCTTCTCGCTCCTGCTCTTCCGGTACACGCAGACCAACCGTCAAATCCGCCAGTTTGTAGCCGATAAATGCCACCACACCAGACCAGACAATCGTAATGGCGATGCTTTCCAGCTGTACCAGCAACTGATGGCCCATCGTCACACCTTCAGCGAAGCCCACGCCGCCCAGCGAGCTGGCGGCAAAAATCCCGGTCATGATACAGCCGACAATACCACAAACGCCGTGCACACCGAAGACATCGCAGGGATCATCCACCCGCAGCAAGCGTTTGAGCATGGTAACGCCCCACAAGCCCGCCAGACCAGCTACCACGCCGATAATCAACGCGCCGCCAACCCCAATGTAACCACAGGCTGGCGTCACGCCGACCAGACCGGCAATCGCGCCAGAACACGCTCCCAGCAGTGAAGGCTTACCACGCAGCGCCCATTCACCGAAGATCCAGCCAAGAATTGCCGCCGCAGTTGCGACCACAGTATTCACAAATGCCAGTGCCGCGATTTCATTCGCCGTGCCCGCTGACCCGGCGTTAAAGCCAAACCAACCGATATAGAGAATAGCAGTCCCGGTGAAGACCATCGGCAGGTTGTGCGGTTTAAACGCCTCTTTACCGAAGCCCACGCGTTTGCCTATCAGATACGCGCCCACCAGACCGGCGATTGCGGCGTTAATGTGCACCACCGTGCCACCCGCGAAATCCAGTGCCCCGTGAGAAGCCAGCAAACCGCCGCCCCAGACCATATGCGCAATCGGAATGTAAGAGAGCGTCAGCCATACCACCACAAAAATCAACACAGCTGAGAAGCGGATTCGTTCCGCCAGCGCCCCAACTATCAAGCCTACGGTAATGCAGGCAAACGATCCCTGAAACGCCACGTGGATATACTGATAAATACTGCCCATCACCGCCGTCAGTTCAATGTTTTTCAGCATCAACCCGTTAATGTTGCCGAAGAAGTTGTTGCCTTCGCCAAACGCCAGCGAGTAGCCGTAAACCACCCAGAGAATACAGACCAGTGCAAACGTCACGGTCACCTGCGTCAGCATCGACAGCACGTTTTTGCCACGAATCAGCCCTCCATAAAACAGGGCAATCCCCGGAACGGTCATAAACAGCACCAGCGCCGTACAAATCATCATAAACGCATTGTCGGCTTTATCGGCCACCGCAGGTGCAGCCATTACCAGTCCCGGCAGCATCGCCAGTGAAGTAAGCCCAGTTTTTATCGTTGCTATCTTCATTTTTCGTTCCTGTTGCTGTGTGCCAGAGATTACAGCGCCGCTTCGTCGGCTTCGCCGGTACGAATACGAATGACGCGTTGCAATTCAGCGACGAAGATTTTGCCGTCGCCAATTTTTCCGGTGTAAGCCGCTTTGCTGACGATATCGATCACTTCATCGAGTTGGTCATCAGCAATCGCCACATCAATTTTTACTTTTGGCAGGAAGTTGACGCTGTATTCCGCCCCCCGGTACAGCTCGGCATGCCCTTTCTGACGCCCGAAACCTTTCACTTCGGTGACGGTCAGGCCCTGAATACCAATGGAAGATAACGCTTCACGAACGTCTTCCAGCTTGAATGGTTTGATTATCACGGTCACCAGCTTCATAGATCCCCTCCGGTCAGAATTCGGTAATGGTTCTGCTACACGAAGAAGGTATTGCAAGCAGTGTGCCAGAAATGAAAAACGAGAAAGAGAGCAGGAAGTTAAGAAGATTGAAAATGAAAACGCACTATGACAGTGCACAGTGCGTTACATTTTTGCACCAACGATGAAATATTGCGCTATTCAGGCGCTCAATGATTCCTCTTCACGCACGCTGGCTGCCAGCTCTTCGCCCGCAAGTTGCAGTTGATACATCTGCCAGTATCGTCCCTGGGCCGCCAGCAGTTGCTGGTGAGTGCCCTGCTCCACGGCTTGCCCACGATGAAGCACCAGAATGGTGTCGGCATCAACAATAGTCGATAAGCGGTGAGCAATCACCACAAGCGTAGTATGTTCACGCACCGCCGCCAGAGCATGTTGAATCGCCTGTTCAGTCCCGGAGTCAATGCTGGCGGTTGCCTCATCAAGGATCAGGATTTGCGGCGTCTCCACCAGCACGCGCGCCAGTGCCAGCAGTTGCTTTTGCCCGACTGAGAGATTATTCCCCTGCTCGCCAAGCGGCGTGTAAATACCATCACTCATGCTACGCGCCAGCTCCGCCAGCTGCACGGTTTCCAGCGCCTGCCAGACGCGTTCTTCAGAGATATCACGTCCCAGCGTCACGTTGGCGAGGAAGGTATCCGCCAGCACCACCGGATCTTGCTGCACCATTGCCACGCCCTGGCGCAGCGCGCTGTGACTTAGCGTACTTAATGGACGACCATCAAGGCGAATCTCACCTTCCGTTAGCGGGTAATAGCCCATCAATAAACTGGCGAGGGTGCTTTTGCCACTGCCGGTATGCCCGACCAGCGCCACAAAGTTGCGCGAAGGCACAGAGAGATTAATGTTCTTTAGCACCAGATTGTCATCGCGATAAGCAAATGACACGTTATCGACTTCGATGGTGCCGCTCTGCAACGGGCGATCATCATTGCCATATTGCTGGCGCGGTCCGTCCATCAGCTCAAAAACGCGCTCACCAGCAACAACAGCCTGTTGCAGCATCGCCTGCTGCGTGGTCAGTTCGATTAAGGGTTCGTTAAGTCGCCCCAAATAACTGATGAACGCATACAACACGCCCACTTCAATGGTGCCGCTGGCGGAGAAGCCAAACAGCATCAACAAGCCACAAAGAATGAGCGATGAAAACAGACTCAGCAGCGGACGCAGCAGAAAACCGTCGAGGCGCAGGGTTTGCATCCTCGCCATATAGTGTGAACGACTGGCCTCACCCATACGTTCGCCAAATCGCGCCTGCTGACGGAACTGCTGGATAACGCTCATGCCATTGATGATTTCGTTAAAGCCGTCGTTGATATCCGCCAGATAAGCGCGCACACGACGGACAATCGGCGTGCTGTAACGCTGATATATCACCATTACCACCAGCACCACCGGGAAAATCATTATCGCCACCAGCGCCATTCGCCAGTCGAGGCTGAACATTGCCACCAGCATCGCGCCCACCAGTGCGGCGCTACGCAGGACAGTTGCCACTACGGTAACGTAGAGGTCGCGGATCACTTCAGTGTCATTAGTGACGCGGGAAATCACCTGCCCGACGGGTTGGGTATCAAACTCGCTTAATGGCTGGCGTAACGCAGCATCCATCACGTCGGTACGCAACTGTTGCACTACGCCTACTGCCGCCCGATTAAACAGCAGCGACTGCGCGTAATGTAGCCCGGCGGCAAACAGTTGCAGCCCAACATACGCCGCAGCCAGCCCTGCAACCACTTTCAACGGCAGGTTATTTTTCGCTACCATATTGTCGATAAAATAGCTGATAAGCAGCGGCCCACTGACTTCTGCCGCCGCCGCAACCCACATCATCAGGACCGCAATCCCCAACGGTTTACGCCACGGCGAACCGTACGCTAACAGGCGCTTGAGAGTCGGCCACAGTTGGCTAAAACTACGCATCGATGGCCTCCTCGCGAATTTCCGGAGCGTCGTCGAGCGCCGCCTCCAGTTGTTGATAGCGATACATATCGCGATACCAGCCACTTTGTTGCGCCAGCTCATCATGATTGCCACGCTGGGCGATATGTCCGTGCTGCATCACAATAATTTCACTGGCTTCCGTCAGTGCAGAAAGGCGATGGGCACTGATGATTACCGTTCTTCCCTGCCCCCACTGACGCAGGTTATGCAGGATCTGGTGCTCTGTGCGTCCGTCTACTGCCGAAAGCGCATCATCAAGGATGAGGATTTCCGCGTTGACTAATAACGCACGAGCAATGGAGATACGCTGTTTTTGCCCACCGGAAAGCATCACGCCGCGCTCGCCCACTTCTGTATCGTAACCTTGCGGTAAACGCAAAATATCGTCATGCACGCTGGCTAACCGCGCGACATGCTCAATCTCTTGCTGGGTGGCATTCGGGCAACCCAACGCGATGTTGTTCGCTACGGTGTCGGAAAAAAGGAACGGTGTCTGGCTAACTACCGCCAGGCGGCTACGCCAGCTATCGAGTTGTAACTTCGTCAGAGGAATATCATGAAAGCGGATATCCCCCTCGCTGACGTCGAAATGACGCTGAATGAGCGACAACAGGGTACTTTTGCCGGAACCAGTCGGCCCGCAAATACCTACCATCTGACCGGGTTTCAGGGCGAAATTGACGTTTTCCAGCGCAGGATGGTCAGTCTGCGGATACGTAAACTGGCGAATATTCACATCCAGTTCACCACGACCTTCTGGCACCTTATCACTACCATCAATAACGACTGGCGCTTCGGCCAGCATGGTACGAATTCGGCTATACGCCGCGCTGCCACGTTCCACAATGTTAAACATCCATGCCAGCGCCAGCATTGGCCAAATCATCAGACCTAAATACATCATAAAACTGGTGAGCTGGCCCAGCGTTAAACTGCCCTGTACCACCATCCAACTACCGCCGCCAATCGCCAGCAAGTTCGCCATACCAATCGCGATATAGATGGTCGGGTCGAAACGAGCATCAATACGCGCCACCCGCATGTTTTTTTTGCCGGTATCTTCGGCATCCGCGGCAAATAACGCCGACTGACGATCTTCCAGACCAAAGGCTTTGATCATGCGGATACTGGTGAGGCTTTCCTGGGTGCGGTCATTAAGACTGGAAAACGCCGCCTGTGCCAGCTTAAAGCGTTCATGCAAGGCATCGCCGTTGCGCTTGATCATGATCGCCATCACTGGCATCGGCAACAGGGCAAATAAGGTCAACTGCCAGCTAATTTGCGTAGACATCATAATCAACACAGCGCAGCCCATTACCAGTGAATCCACCAGCGTCAGCACCCCTTCTCCGGCGGCAAACACGACGCGATCGACGTCATTGGTCGCACGAGCCATGAGGTCACCCGTGCGATGACGCAGGTAAAACTCAGGATGCTGCCGGCTTAGCTGGCGGTAATAATCTTCACGCAGTTCAACAGCCAGTTGATAAGACGCACCAAACAGCAATACGCGCCAGACGTAACGCAGGAGATAAACCACAACGGCAATCAGCACCATGGTGGCGATCCACATCAGGATCTGCCCGGTAGTAAAGTGTTGTTCTGTCACGCCATCAACAACAATACCAACCACTTTTGGCGGAACCAGTTGCAGCATCGCGATAATGACAAGCAAGGCGACAGCCCCGAGATAGCGACGCCATTCCCGACGGAAATACCAGCTTAATTGAGCAAATAATCGCACGCGTTGTGTCCTGACTTGATTCTGGATATTTATTCGATGGGTAAAGAAGTGGTGTATTTAATCTGTTCCATCGCGAAGCTGGAAGTGACGTCCGACAGCCCCGGTACACTGTTTACCAGACGCTTATAAAACTCGTCGTAGCGTTTCATGTCGGCAACCTGGACGCGCATCAGATAATCGTATTCACCAGCCATGCGCCAGAACCCCAGCACTTCTGGCATTTCGGTAACCACCGTGACAAAGCGGCAATACCATTCGCTGCTGTGATGTTGCGTTTTTATCAGCACAAAGGCGGTCAGGCCGAGGCCTATTTTTTCCGGATCCAGCAGGGCGACTTTGCCGATAAGAATACCGTCGTCCTCCAGCCGTTTCAGACGCTTCCAGCAGGGGGTGGTTGTCAGATTAACGGCTTCAGCCAGTGCCTGCAAAGAGAGGGTGCAATCCTGCTGTAGCAAGGCCAGCAGCTTACGGTCAATTTTATCTAACATAGCCCTTCCACAGAGAATTTTTTTCTCTTTTAATTCTATTTTAAAGGTGAAATCGCGACAATTTATTCTGTGCGGTTTAAGCATCACGGCACAAAATGACAAATTCAACGCAAAAAAAACCGGGCAATTGCCCGGTGCTGGAAGGGATCTCGTTATTCGGGGGAATAAGGTAGATGTGGATAGTCCAGCCAGTGCGTCAAATAGTGAGAGACAGCCTGATTTCGGCAATGTCCAATCACCGGTAAATGCGGGAGCTCCGCGCGCAGTTGCGGCATCGCATTGCCCATAATAAATCCGCTACCGACACTGCCTAACATTTCGCGATCGTTCATCGCATCACCAAAGGCCATGCAATCGCGTAACGATAAACCTAAATGTTGGGTCAGCACCGTCAATGCAGCGCCTTTATTGCAGCCCACCGGCAGCACTTCGAGGCAATCCGTGGCGGAAAAACATAAATGTGCACGCTCGCCTAATGCTTCGTATAGCTGGATCTGCAAGCGTGTAAGATCGTCGTGATCGCCACAGAAGCAGATCTTGGTGACGCTGCCGAGTGGCATTTTTTTGACATCGATTATCTGATAACGAAAACCGCTATAGACAAATGCCTGCAACAACGCAGGGATCTCTTTCCCGGTAAACCAACCATCGTCATTGAAGATATGCATGCTTGCTCGGGTATCCCATTGCTGATACAGCACCAGCTCCGCGACATCCGCAGGTAAATCATCACGATGTAAAAGTTCACCTTCCAGAGAATGCACGCGCGTTCCGTTGCCAGTAATCAAATATGCATCCAGCGATAGCGCCCCGAGAATATGCTGCATCTCCAGCGCATGACGCCCCGTGGCAAAAGTGAGGGTAATGTCGCGTTCACGCAGTCGCGCCAAAGTAGAGAGGGTTTTCTCACCTAAATGATGGTCAGGCATCAATAAAGTGCCATCCATATCAAATGCTGCCAGACGAGCCATTTCTTTCTCCACTCTGTGACACGGTTAATGGTGATTGAGTATCACCTGATATATACGGAAGTAATAGTGAATAGTTAAATAATATTGTTCCGGGTTTATATGCGACTGCTCAACCGTCTTAACCAGTATCAACGTCTGTGGCAACCTTCCGCCGGAAAGCCGCAAACCGTCACCGTCAGCGAACTGGCCGAACGCTGTTTTTGCAGCGAACGCCATGTTCGTACGGTGTTGCGTCAGGCACAGGAGGCGGGATGGCTGGAGTGGCAGGCGCAGTCAGGACGCGGAAAGCGCGGTCAACTACGCTTTCTGGTCACGCCAGAATCGCTACGCAATGCGATGATGGAACAGGCGCTGGAAACCGGAAAGCAGCAAGATGTGCTGGAGCTGGCGCAACTGGCCCCAGGTGAGTTGCGCACTCTGTTACAGCCGTTTATGGGCGGACAATGGCAAAACGATACGCCCACGTTGCGTATTCCCTACTATCGCCCGCTCGAACCGCTACAACCTGGCTTTTTGCCCGGCCGTGCCGAGCAGCATCTGGCCGGGCAGATATTTTCCGGCCTGACCCGCTTCGATAATAATACCCAGCGCCCGATTGGCGATTTAGCGCATCACTGGGAAACCTCTACTGACGGGTTACGCTGGGATTTTTATCTTCGCTCAACCTTACACTGGCATAACGGCGATGCAGTAAAAGCCTCCCACTTACACCAGCGGTTATTGATGCTGTTACAACTGCCAGCACTGGATCAATTATTTATTAGCGTGAAGCGTATTGAAGTCACCCATCCGCAGTGTCTGACCTTCTTTTTACATCGCCCCGATTACTGGCTTGCGCACCGGCTGGCGAGCTATTGCAGCCATCTGGCGCATCCGCAATTCCCCCTGATCGGCACTGGTCCTTTTCGCTTAACACAATTCACAGCGGAACTGGTGCGCCTGGAAAGCCATGATTATTACCATTTACGTCATCCGCTGCTTAAAGCGGTTGAGTACTGGATAACTCCTCCGCTTTTCGAAAAAGATTTGGGAACCAGTTGTCGGCATCCCGTGCAAATCACTATCGGCAAACCTGAGGAGCTGCAACGGGTCAGCCAGGTCAGTAGTGGCATCAGTTTAGGTTTTTGCTATTTAACGTTGCGCAAAAGTCCCCGACTGTCCCTCTGGCAGGCGCGAAAAGTGATCTCCATTATTCATCAATCCGGTTTATTACAAACGTTAGAAGTCGGAGAAAACCTGATCACCGCCAGTCATGCATTACTGCCAGACTGGACTATTCCACAATGGCAAGTACCGGATGAAGTCAAACTACCGAAAACCTTGACGCTGGTTTATCACCTACCGATAGAACTTCATACCATGGCAGAACGCCTACAGGCGACACTGGCAGCGGAAGGCTGTGAACTCACAATTATTTTTCATAACGCAAAAAACTGGGACGACACGACCCTACTGGCACACGCAGACCTCATGATGGGCGACAGATTAATTGGCGAAGCACCGGAATATACCCTGGAGCAATGGCTGCGTTGCGATCCACTGTGGCCACATGTTTTCGACGCTCCAGCATATGCACATTTGCAATCGACACTGGACGCGGTGCAAGTAATGCCTGATGAGGAAAACCGATTTAATGCCCTGAAAGCGGTTTTTAGCCAGTTAATGGCAGATGCGACGCTGACGCCGCTGTTCAACTATCACTATCGCATTAGCGCCCCTCCCGGCGTGAACGGTGTGCGACTGACACCGCGCGGCTGGTTTGAATTTACCGAAGCCTGGCTTCCCGCGCCGTCGCAATGAATAGCTGGTCCGGGTTAATCGCAGGCGTTACCATAACGTTTTTATTGTTCAAGCAGGATTATCTATGAAACGTGCTGTCGTTGTGTTCAGTGGAGGCCAGGATTCCACCACCTGTCTGGTGCAGGCATTACAACAATATGATGAAGTCCATTGCGTGACGTTCGATTACGGTCAACGCCATCGCGCAGAAATCGACGTGGCACGCGAACTGGCGCTGAAACTGGGGGCACGCGCGCATAAGGTGCTTGATGTAACGCTGCTCAACGAGCTGGCGGTCAGCAGCCTGACGCGTGACAGCATTCCGGTGCCTGATTATGAACCTGAAGCCGATGGTATCCCGAATACGTTTGTCCCAGGGCGTAATATTTTGTTCCTGACACTGGCGGCAATATATGCGTATCAGGTAAAAGCAGAAGCCGTAATTACCGGCGTCTGCGAAACGGATTTCTCCGGCTACCCGGATTGCCGCGATGAGTTTGTGAAAGCACTAAACCATGCCGTCAGTTTGGGCATGGCGAAAGATATTCGTTTTGAAACGCCGCTGATGTGGATTGATAAAGCGGAAACCTGGGCGCTGGCAGATTATTACGGCAAGCTGGATTTAGTCCGTAACGAAACGCTGACCTGTTATAACGGCATTAAAGGCGACGGTTGCGGTCATTGTGCGGCGTGTAATTTACGTGCCAACGGTTTGAATCATTATCTGGCCGATAAACCGACGGTGATGGCAGCGATGAAGCAGAAAACCGGGTTGAAGTAATTATTCCGGGTGTCGCCGGATGCGGCTTGAGCATCCGGCACCACAAAACGTTTACTTAACCATCTGCTCCAGCTTTTCGCGCAATTCCCCTTCCAGAGCTAATGCTTTCTGCGTTTTAAGATCAATACAAACAAACGTAATAAGCGCATCCGCTACCACCTGTCCTTCCGGCTCCAGTGTAATGACCTGGCTTAAGATGCCACTTTTACCGTTTAATTGCTGCAACTGACTGGTAATGGTTAACAGGTCGCTTAATACCGCCGGGCGGCGATAGTTAATATTGATATTGACCACGACGAAGGCGATGTTATGGGCCGTCATCCAGTGAAAACTGTCGCTATTTTCCAACCCATGCCAGCGGGCTTCTTCGAGAAATTCAAGGTAGCGGGCGTTGTTTACGTGCTGGTAAACGTCGAGATGATATCCACGAACTTTGATTTGTGTTTGCATAGCGCAATAACCTTACGTTGTTGTTATAAGAACTGTTATAAGTACAGAGGTCATAACTGGTATGACCTCTTCAGTCTGGCAAAAAATTGCCACTATGCAAATTAATTACAGGGTTAATACCGCCAGATTACGTTCCACCAGCGAATTGCCCATCCCCGGCACCTGCTTTAGATCCTCCACCGTTTTAAACGGACCGTACTCTTCGCGATAACTGACAATCGCCTGCGCTTTCTTCAGGCCAACGCCATTCATCGCGCGGGCTAACTCTTCCGCGCTGGCATTATTAATGCTGACCCGGGTGCCTTCTTCGTCACTGACTTTCGCCGGTACTGCTGCTTTACTTTGTGCTGCAGGAGCTTCCGCTTTGGTTTCTACTGTTGTCGGTTTCGCCACAGAAGCTGCCGCCAGCGCGCTATGAGACATTCCGGCACAGGCCAGGGACAGGGTAATGAGCAGTGCTTTAATTCCGTGTTTCATACTGTTTTCTCCTTGTTTGTTAACAGTGGAATCACCTTAACGGCAGTGAAAACAGTAAACAAATGGCAATGTTCAGAAATGGAAAAGGCCGCGAAAGCGACCTTTTCTTGTTACAGCTGCAAAGCATTTTTTTGCGAGGCGGCTTCAGGATTATTGCTGTTCCAGCGCATCGCCAATTTTGATTTTCGCCTCTTTACGCAGGTTACTCATCAGAGCTTCAAAGACGATTTGTGCGTTGTTCTGGGTGATACCCTGCACCATCGCTTTTTTCTGATCTTCCGGCATTGAACCTTGTTTCACTTCATCCAGCGCCAGCAGAACCACATTACCTTGCATATCGGTCGCCATACCGTAGCTCGGTTTGTCTTTCGCTGGCAGTGGCAGTGCAAACGCAGCCTGGCTAATCGGGTCACGACCGGAACGGCTTAAGGTTTTCGGCTCGCCAAATTTCAGACCGGCAGCCTGCATAGCTTCCGCACCTTTGCCGGCTTTCAAATCAACCAGCAGTTTCTCAGCATCCACTTTCGCCTGTTGTTCAGCTTTGTTGTGCTGAACCAGTGCCTTAACTTGTTCCTGAACATCTGCCAACGGTTTCACCGCTTCCGGTTTGTGCTCGCTGATGCGCAGCACGAATGCGCGGTCGCCGTCTACGGTGATGATGTCAGAGTTGATGCCCGGCGCGCCGTTTTCACCTACCAGACCGCCGTTGAAGATAGCGTCGGCAACTGGCTTGAAGTTCAACTCTTCCGGCAGGTTATCTTTGCTGAACCAACCCGTCTGAGTGGCTTTAACGCCGGCAGCTTGCTCTGCACCGGCCAGAGACTCGGTGTCGTTGCTTGCCGCATCGCTCACTTTCTGCTGCAGCGCGTAGTACGCATCGAGGGCTTTTTCGTGTTTCACTTTCGCCGCAATGTCGTCACGTACTTCGTCTAACGATTTCACTTTCGCTGGCTGAATGTCGTCCAGACGCACAATCAGGAAACCGACCGAAGATTTGATAACACCAGACAGTTGGCCTTTTTCTTTCAGACCAGCATTTTTCAGTTCGTCCGGGATAGTGGCATCTTCTAACCAACCCATATCACCGCCGTTGCGGGCAGAGATAATATCGGCAGATTTTTCTTTGGCTAATGCAGCAAAATCACCGCCCTTATTCAGCTCATCAAGTACCGCTTTCGCTTCATCTTCAGTTTTGGTCTGGATGATGCTGTAACGGGTACGCTGCGGCTGGGTGAATTGATCCTGATGCTGATCGTAGTAGCTCTGGATATCCGCATCGCTAACCGGTTGCTGCATCGTCGCGGCATCCAGCTTGATGTAACTCACGCGGAATTGTTCCGGCGTCATGAAATTGTTTTTGTTTTGTTCGTAGTAGCTGGCAATTTCCTGTTCGGTCACAGGCTGCTTCGCCGCCAGCGCGTTAACATCGATAGTCGCTTCACGCACCACGCGTTGTTGAGCTACCAGTGCCGCCAGCTCGTCGGTTTCACCTTTCAGCATAAAATCGGTACCGGCAACGCCGTTAATCAGCTGTTGAGTAGTGAGCTGGTTACGCAGCGCCTGGGCGTACTGATCGGCGGTCATCCCCATCTGGTTGAGGATACCGTTATAGCGGCTGTTATCAAATTTGCCGTCAACCTGGAAGGCTGGGGTCGCGAAAATCGCCTGTTTAACCTGCTCATCGCTGATACCCAGTTTCAGCTCACGAGCGTACTGATCCAGAAGCGCCTCGTCGATCAGACGATTCAGCACCTGTTGACGCAGGGTTTTCATATAGCCTTCGTTCGCTGCCAGCTCGGAGTATTGATCGCCCAGCTGTTGCTGCATGCGATTACGCTCGCTGTTGAAGGCGTTCTCGAATTGCCCACGGCTGATTTCCTGGTCATTCACTTTTGCGGCGTAGTTATTGCCTCCGCCAATCAGGTAACCACTCACGCCGGTCAATATGAACGACACGATAATGATACCGAAAATAATCTTGAGCACGAGACTGTTTGCAGCCGTGCGTAAGCTGTCCATCATGGTGTAACAACACTCCGCTGTAGATGACTGTGTACCTCACGCAACGTATCGATGCGCGCAAAGGCCTATTGTGACAAGAAACGGGGGCAATTGTCAGCCCACAAGACGCAGAAAGTCACCGAATACAAATAAAAAAGGCACATCAGTAGATGCGCCCTTGAACTTCGTCACATCCCCACTGGGGACAACGCTTAGTTTACCGCGTCTTTCAGTGCTTTACCTGCACGGAAGCTCGGTACTTTAGCAGCAGCGATGGTGATCTCTTTACCGGTCTGCGGGTTGCGGCCAGTACGGGCAGCACGCTCTTTGACGGCAAAAGTACCAAAACCTACCAGTGCTACATCATCCCCTTCTTTCAGAGATTCAGTTACGGAAGCAATAATAGCATCTAACGCACGGCCAGCCGCAGCTTTAGAGATATCAGCCCCTGCAGCAATCTTGTCGATCAATTGAGATTTATTCACTCTTCTCTTCCTCTTTATAATTTATATCGCACTTGAATCCTTCAAGGTACGAACGCGCAGCAGTTATATCAGGCCAGCCATCCCCTTACAACACCCCTTAATAAGGGCAAGCCCGATCCGCCATCTAACTTAGCGAGACAAAAAAAGGCTGGCAAGCCCGAATTAGCCTGCCAGCCCTGTTTTTATTAGTGCATTTTGCGCGAGGTCACTATTTTGCAGTCACAACCTGCATGCCAGACGGTTCATTTTGTAGCGCCAGAGTCAGAACTTCCTCAATGCGCTTCACAGGATGAATGTCCAGATCGGCAATTACGTTGTCAGGAATCTCTTCCAGATCGCGTTTATTTTCGAACGGAATTAACACTGTTTTAATCCCGCCGCGATGCGCTGCCAGTAGTTTTTCTTTCAAACCACCGATCGGCAGTACCTGACCACGCAGAGTGATCTCACCGGTCATTGCCACATCGGCACGAACCGGGTTACCGGTCAGGCAAGAAACCAGCGCGGTGCACATGGCAATACCGGCACTCGGACCATCTTTCGGCGTCGCACCTTCCGGTACGTGGACGTGGATATCACGTTTTTCGTAAAAATCAGGGTTGATCCCCAGTTTTTCCGCACGCGCACGAACCACTGTTAACGCCGCCTGAATAGACTCCTGCATCACTTCGCCGAGCGAACCGGTATAGGTCAGTTTACCTTTCCCCGGAACGCACGCGGTTTCAATGGTCAGCAAGTCACCGCCCACTTCCGTCCACGCCAGACCGGTTACCTGGCCGACACGGTTTTCGTTATCCGCGCGCCCATAGTCGAAACGCTGAACACCGAGGTAGTCATGCAGGTTATCACCGTTAATTTCGATATGTTTTAATGACTTATCGAGCAGTAACTGCTTAACCGCTTTGCGACACAGTTTGGAGATTTCACGCTCCAGACCACGCACGCCCGCCTCACGGGTGTAGTAACGAATAATGCCGATAATGGCGCTATCGTCGACGGTCAGCTCACCTTTTTTCAGTGCATTACGTTCAATCTGCTTCGGCAGCAGGTGACGTTTGGCGATGTTCAGTTTTTCATCTTCGGTATAACCGGAGAGGCGAATCACTTCCATACGATCCAGCAGCGGTGCCGGAATGTTCATGGAGTTCGACGTAGCGACAAACATTACGTCGCTGAGATCGTAATCCACTTCCAGGTAGTGGTCGCTGAACGCTACGTTCTGCTCTGGATCCAGCACTTCAAGCAGTGCGGAGGCCGGATCGCCACGCATGTCAGAAGACATTTTGTCGATCTCATCGAGCAGGAACAGCGGGTTTTTCACGCCCACTTTCGCCATTTTCTGGATCAGTTTACCCGGCATAGAACCGATGTAAGTACGGCGGTGACCACGGATTTCCGCTTCATCACGCACGCCGCCCAGCGCCATGCGGATATATTTACGCCCGGTGGCTTTGGCGATGGACTGACCCAGGGAGGTTTTACCTACCCCCGGCGGCCCTACCAGGCAGAGGATCGGTCCCTTGATTTTGTTGACACGGCTTTGAACCGCAAGATACTCAAGGATACGATCTTTCACGCGCTCCAGACCATAATGGTCGGTATCAAGGATTTCCTGCGCCTGACGCAGGTCTTTTTTGACCTTGCTACGCGCATTCCACGGCACCTGTACCATCCAGTCGATATATCCACGCACTACGGTCGCTTCTGCCGACATCGGAGACATCATTTTCAGCTTCTGCAGCTCTGCTTCCGCTTTCTCTTTTGCCTCTTTCGGCATCTTCGCCGCGTCGATTTTGCGCTTCAGGGCTTCGTTTTCGTCCGGCGCGTCGTCCATTTCACCGAGTTCTTTCTGAATAGCTTTCATTTGCTCGTTCAGATAGTACTCACGCTGGGATTTCTCCATCTGCTTTTTAACGCGGTTGCGAATGCGTTTCTCAACCTGCAGCAGATCGATTTCCGATTCCATCATTGCCATCAGATATTCCAGACGTTCGTTAACGTCGGACATCTCCAGAACGGACTGTTTGTCAGCCAGTTTCAGCGGCATATGTGCAGCAATGGTATCCGCCAGACGCGCCGGATCGTCGATGCTATTCAGCGACGTCAGCACTTCTGGTGGGATTTTTTTGTTTAGCTTGATGTAGCCTTCGAACTGGCTGATTGCAGTACGCACCAGCACTTCCTGTTCCCGCTCATCAATGGTCGGCGACTCCAGATACTCCGCCTTCGCAGAAAAGTGTTCGCCATTGTCAGAGAGCGCAGAAATACGCGCGCGCTGTAACCCCTCGACCAGCACTTTGACGGTGCCGTCAGGCAGTTTCAGCATCTGCAATATAGAGGCCACGGTCCCGACAGTGAAAAGATCGTTTACACCCGGCTCATCCGTTGAAGCTTCTTTCTGCGCGACCAGCATAATTTTTTTATCATGGTCCATCGCCGCTTCCAGACAACGGATGGATTTTTCCCGCCCGACAAATAAGGGGATGACCATGTGCGGATAAACCACCACATCGCGCAGCGGCAATACGGGGATTTCAATGCGTTCAGAACGCTCAGGATTCATAGAGCTCTCTCTTAGTTTAATTTCCGCCAGGTAATCAGATGACACGACTGTGCTTCACGCCATCTATTAACATGTACGTCAGTATATGGGGATGTTTCCCCCACATTCAACGCCGAGAATAGAGGAAAAATTAAAGGGGAGATAAAATCCCCCCTTTTTGGTTAACTAATTGTATGGGAATGGTTAATTATTCACCAGATGCCTGTTGCGCTTCCGGCTTACCATAAATCAGCAACGGTTTGCTTTGACCATCAATTACCGACTCGTCGATAACCACTTTTTCGACATCTTCCATGGACGGCAGATCGTACATGGTATCGAGCAGTGCGGCTTCTACGATAGAACGCAGGCCACGGGCACCGGTTTTACGCGCCATCGCTTTCTTAGCGATAGCATCCAGCGCCTCGTCACGGAATTCCAGATCCACGCCTTCCAGATTAAACAGCGCCTGATACTGCTTGGTCAGGGCGTTTTTCGGCTCTTTGAGGATCTGAATCAGAGCTTCTTCGCTCAGTTCATTCAACGTTGCGACAACCGGCAGACGACCAATGAACTCAGGGATCAGACCAAACTTGATCAGATCTTCCGGTTCAACCTGCGCCAGCAGCTCGCCTTCGCTTGCTTTGTCGGACTTCGCTTTTACCGTCGCGCCAAAACCAATGCCGGAACCGGTTTCTACACGATGGGAAATCACTTTATCCAGACCGGCAAACGCACCGCCACAGATAAACAGGATCTTAGAGGTATCAACCTGCAAGAATTCCTGTTGCGGATGTTTACGCCCACCTTGCGGCGGAACAGCAGCTACCGTACCTTCGATCAGTTTCAACAGTGCCTGCTGTACGCCTTCACCGGAAACGTCTCGGGTAATGGACGGGTTGTCTGACTTACGAGAAATCTTGTCAATTTCATCGATGTAGACAATCCCGCGCTGCGCTTTCTGTACGTCGTAATCGCACTTCTGCAACAGCTTCTGAATGATGTTTTCAACGTCTTCGCCCACATAACCGGCTTCGGTCAGCGTGGTTGCGTCAGCCATGGTGAACGGAACGTCCAGCAGGCGCGCCAGCGTTTCGGCCAGCAGCGTTTTACCGGAACCGGTCGGACCGATCAGCAGAATGTTACTTTTGCCCAACTCGACGCCATTGCTGGTATCTCCGTTGCGCAGACGTTTGTAGTGGTTGTATACCGCGACCGCCAGCACTTTTTTCGCCTGTTCCTGACCGATAACGTAATCGTCCAGGTGGTTGCGAATTTCATGCGGCGTCGGTAGCGCACTGCGTTCACGATGCGGTGCAACTTCTTTAATCTCTTCGCGAATGATGTCGTTACATAAATCAACACATTCGTCGCAGATATACACGGATGGACCGGCAATCAGCTTGCGCACTTCATGCTGGCTTTTGCCGCAAAAAGAGCAATACAGCAATTTGCCTGAGCCATCTTTGCGTTTATCTGTCATGGGTCAAAACCTCTTCTTTGTTCTTTGTGCCGCACACGACGACGCAAATGCCATTCTCAGGCGCAAGCCGCTTACAGCGTTGTGCCGCCCTGGATAAGTATAGCGGCACAGTTGCGCCTCTGGCATCAATTACGATGGGTCAGAATCGAATCGACCAGACCGTATTCCACCGCTTCAGGGGCAGAAAGGAAGCGATCGCGCTCGGTATCACGTTCAATCTGTTCTAATGATTGACCCGTATGAAGCGCCATAAGTTCATTCATGCGCCCTTTAACTTTCAGAATTTCACGGGCATGAATTTCGATATCGGTCGCCTGGCCCTGGTAGCCGCCCAACGGCTGGTGAATCATCACGCGCGAATTCGGCAGGCAGAAACGTTTACCTTTTGCCCCTGCAGTCAGCAAGAAAGCACCCATCGAGGCCGCCTGGCCCATACAGATGGTGCTGACATCAGGCTTGATAAACTGCATGGTGTCATAGATAGACATCCCGGCAGTAATCACCCCGCCTGGAGAGTTAATGTACAGATAGATATCTTTTTCTGGGTTTTCTGCTTCCAGGAACAGCATCTGCGCCACAATCAGGTTAGCCATGTGATCTTCAACCTGGCCAGTCAGAAAAATGACGCGTTCCTTAAGTAGACGAGAATAGATATCAAAAGAGCGCTCACCTCGTGAGGTCTGTTCAATGACCATCGGCACCAGCGCCATATGGGGTGCAAAGTTATCTCGTTCGCCGCTGTATGACATTTCCGTCTCCTGGATAAAATTGAAAAAACCTGCTGTACCGATTGTAACCTTATGGACGGATTATCAGCTAGTCCCTGTGTTATGGGTACGGCATCACCATATTTCAAGCATAACAATCTTTTGTTGTTACGCTAACACCGAAAGAGGCTTTTCGCACGGTTCCATGCAAAATTCATGACAAAAAAAAGCCCACCACCTGGCGGTGACGGGCCTTTGTGCGAATTTAGCGCGTTATGCTACGTAAATTACGCCTGCTGGTTCATCAGCTCGTTGAAAGTGGTTTCTTTTTCAGTCACTTTCGCTTTCGCCAGTACAGCTTCAACAGCCTGTTCTTCCAGAGCAACATTGCGCATGTTGTCCATCAGTTCTTTGTTTTTGCTGTAGAACTCGATAACTTCTTTCGGATCTTCGTACGCAGAAGCCATCTCTTCGATCAGGCCTTTCACGCGCTCTTCGTCAGCTTTCAGCCCGTTGGTGCGGATAACTTCGCCCAGCAGCAGGCCAACAACTACGCGGCGTTTAGCCTGTTCTTCGAACAGTTCGCGCGGCAGTTCCAGAGCTTGTTTTTCGTTGCCACCGAAACGCTGTGCAGCCTGGCGACGCAGAACGTCGATTTCGCTGTCGATCAGCGCAGCCGGTACGTCGATGTCGTTAGCTTTTACCAGACCTTCGATCGCCTGAGACTTAACGCGGTTACGGATGGCGCTCTTCAGCTCGCGCTCCATGTTTTTACGCACTTCAGCGCGCAGACCTTCTACGGAACCATCTTCAACGCCGAAACGTTTGATGAATTCTTCAGTCAGTTCCGGCTGTTCACGCTCTTCAACTTTCTTCAGGTTAATAGCGAATTTCGCTGCTTTACCTTTCAGGTTTTCTGCGTGGTACTCTTCCGGGAAGGTCACGTCGATGGTGAACTCTTCGCCAGCTTTGTGGCCTTTGATACCGTCTTCAAAGCCCGGGATCATACGACCCTGACCCATCGCCAGTACGAAATCAGACGCTTTACCGCCTTCGAACTCTTCGCCGTCTACAGAACCGGTGAAGTCGATGGTCACACGGTCTTCTGCTTCAACAGCGCCGTCTTTTTCTTTCCAGGTTGCCTGCTGTTTACGTAGAGTATCCAGCATGCCGTCAACGTCAGCGTCGGTCACTTCAACGATCGGTTTTTCAACTTCGATCGCTTCCAGACCCTGCAGTTCAACTTCCGGATAAACTTCAAACTCTACAGAGTAGGTGAAGTCTTCACCCAGCTTGTATTCGCCCGGAACATAGGTCGGTGCGCCAGCCGGATTGATTTTTTCTTTAATGATGGCGTCAATGAAGTTACGGCTCATCAGGTCGCCCAGGACGTCCTGGCGTACAGACGCGCCATAACGCTGAGCAACGATATTCATTGGCACTTTGCCTTTGCGGAAGCCGTCAATACGTACTTTTTTCGCAACGTTGACCAGCTCGCTTTTAACAGCGGTCTCGATGCTGTCAGCAGCGATAGTAATCGTTACACGGCGGCCAAGGCCTTGAGTGGTTTCAACTGAAACTTGCATCTTGTTACCTCAAAAAATCACAGTGCTCGGTCAACTCTTACCCCGCAAGCACAGGTTGTTGGCTTCGCGGAACCGGGATGTTCTTATAATCAATCACATTCCCTGTTACCAGAATCATCCCGAAAGCATTCAAATAGGACGCGGCATTATAGCGGCATCACTTTTATGAGTCGAGAACGGTTATTGCGCGCTGTCGCGTATTTTTTCACAATTCCCGGGCGATTTTCGTCTGAATGCTGGGCAAAAAGCGCAAAATCCAGACAAAACAAAACGGCCCGCAGGCCGTTTTTCATAAAATCTTTAGCAACATACTGGAAAAGCGCCGACAGTTGCAAATGCGTTTTTACGCGATGCTTCCTGCTCCACGACAGGGAGGAGAGGCAAAGACGGTGTCCTGCAACCCTTCCCACTCCTTAATAGTGTAAGTATGCAGAGCCAGCGCATGAACGGTAGTAGAGAGTTCCTCCGCTAAAGTACTGTAAATCATTCGATGACGATTCAGAAAACGTTCACCCGTAAAACGATCGCTGACCAGCACAACTTTAAAATGGCTTTCAGAGCCGGCTGGGACATTGTGACGATAGCTTTCATCCACTACTTCGAGGAATACGGGTTGGAACGCCGCCCTTAATTTTTCTTCTATCCGCTCACGTATCATCATGAAATATCTCCTCCGACAACGCTGAGATGTCATCCATCCCTTTAAATACTAGCCGCTTTTACCGTTTCCATTGCAGCTTAACAACAAATATTTAGGTTTCGTCCTGGTTTTTCCGTCAAGCGTATGAAGTTTACTGATTTAAAGATTGAAACACAGGCCTCGCATCAGCGTTTCTTTTACCAGGGGCGATTATTTCGTCAACATGATGAATTTACATGCCTTACCCACTTCCCCTCGCCGTTGGCAATGTTATGATGGCGGGAATTTTTACCAAACACGCTTAAGAGTCTCTGAGAGCCCGAACATGTTCAAAAAAATCCTCTTCCCGTTAGTTGCTCTGTTTATGCTTGCAGGATGCGCAAAACCGCCAACAACTATTGAAGTTTCCCCGACGATTACACTGCCACAGCAGGATCCAAGCCTGATGGGCGTCACCGTAAGCATTAATGGTGCCGATCAGCGTACCGATCAGGCGCTGGCAAAAGTCACCCGCGATAATCAAATCGTTACCCTGACCGCCTCCCGCGATCTGCGTTTCCTGCTGCAAGAAGTGCTGGAAAAACAAATGACCGCCCGTGGATACATGGTTGGTCCGAATGGCCCGGTTAATCTGCAAATCATCGTTAGCCAACTGTATGCTGACGTGTCCCAGGGCAACGTGCGCTACAACATCGCGACCAAAGCGGATATCGCCATCATCGCTACCGCGCAGAATGGCAACAAAATGACCAAAAACTATCGTGCCAGCTACAACGTTGAAGGTGCGTTCCAGGCCTCCAACAAAAATATCGCCGATGCGGTTAACAGTGTGCTGACCGATACCATCGCTGATATGTCTCAGGACACCAGCATCCACGAATTCATCAAGCAGAACGCGCGTTAATTTCTGCCCTCTGGCCCGGTGCAAGCCGGGCCTGTAGACGCCCATGTCCAGTCAATATTTACGTATTTTTCAACAGCCGCGTTCAGCCATATTGCTGATCCTGGGTTTTGCTTCCGGGCTACCGCTCGCCCTGACGTCCGGCACCTTACAGGCCTGGATGACGGTCGAGAATATCGATCTCAAAACCATTGGTTTCTTCTCTCTGGTAGGCCAGGCTTACGTTTTTAAATTCCTCTGGTCACCACTGATGGACCGCTACACGCCCCCATTTTTCGGGCGGCGGCGCGGTTGGCTGCTCGCCACGCAAATTCTGTTATTAGTCGCCATTGCGGCGATGGGTTTTCTCGAACCAGGCACCCAGCTCCGCTGGATGGCGGCACTGGCGGTGGTGATCGCTTTTTGCTCTGCCTCCCAGGATATTGTCTTCGATGCGTGGAAAACCGATGTGCTCCCGGCAGAAGAACGTGGTGCGGGCGCGGCAATCAGCGTGCTGGGTTACCGTTTAGGGATGCTGGTTTCCGGCGGCTTAGCCCTGTGGCTGGCAGATAAATGGCTGGGCTGGCAGGGCATGTACTGGTTGATGGCGGCGCTGTTGATCCCCTGTATTATCGCGACGTTGCTTGCACCAGAACCCACCGACACCATTCCTGTGCCCAAAACGCTGGAACAAGCGGTTGTTGCACCTCTGCGAGATTTCTTTGGTCGCAATAATGCCTGGCTTATTTTGCTTCTTATCGTGCTGTATAAGCTGGGCGACGCATTCGCTATGAGCCTGACAACCACGTTTTTGATTCGCGGCGTCGGGTTTGATGCGGGTGAAGTAGGCGTGGTTAACAAAACGCTTGGCTTACTGGCGACCATTGTTGGCGCATTGTACGGTGGGATTTTGATGCAGCGCCTGTCGCTGTTCCGTGCACTGCTGATTTTCGGCATTTTACAAGGTGCATCTAACGCCGGTTACTGGCTGCTGTCGATTACTGATAAGCATCTCTACAGCATGGGTGCAGCCGTCTTTTTCGAAAACCTCTGTGGCGGGATGGGTACATCAGCCTTTGTCGCGCTGTTAATGACGCTGTGTAATAAGTCATTTTCCGCTACTCAATTTGCCCTGCTCTCAGCGCTTTCTGCTGTAGGGCGAGTTTATGTCGGCCCCGTGGCGGGTTGGTTTGTTGAAGCACACGGCTGGTCGACATTCTATCTATTCTCCGTCGCCGCTGCCGTACCAGGGCTTATTTTGCTGCTGGTTTGCCGCCAGACGCTTGAATATACACGAGTAAATGGCAACTTTATCTCCCGTACCGAATATCCTGCAGGTTATGCCTTTGCCATGTGGACACTGGCGGCGGGTATCAGCCTGTTGGCCGTGTGGTTACTGCTGTTGACAATGGACGCGCTGGATTTGACGCACTTCTCTTTCCTGCCTGCGCTGCTGGAAGTCGGGGTTTTAGTCGCCCTTTCTGGCGTTGTGCTTGGTGGTTTGCTGGATTATCTGGCGCTACGAAAAACACATCTGACGTAATCTGTAAATATTATTTAGCTGTAGTAATCACTCGCCGTAATTATTACGGCTAAATAAACATCAGCATCGCTTATTAATATTTGTTCTTTTGTGCGGCTTAGCGTTTGGAAATTATTGACGCAATTTATGAATTCTATTTTTCTTACACGATTCAGCTAATGAGTCCTTATTTTCTCACCACCCAGTTGTCACCTCAATGATAATTATTTGTTAAATAATTGTTTTATTTTATATTGATTATACCAATTGCCCACCCAAACTCCTTCTGCACTCCCCTTTCGTTATAACGCCCTTTTGCAACAGCTTCTTAAAATCAACTTGATATGTTTTGCAACATATGTGACCTGACAGCCAAATCCAAGTAACAGGAATTTAATCATGTTTACAGTAATGTAACCTTCCCGTAAAATGCCCACACACTTTAAACGCCACCAGATCCCGTGGAATTGAGGTCGTTAAATGAGACTCAGGAAATACAATAAAAGTTTGGGATGGTTGTCATTATTTGCAGGCACTGTATTGCTCAGTGGCTGTAATTCTGCGCTGTTAGATCCCAAAGGACAGATTGGTCTGGAGCAACGTTCACTGATACTGACGGCATTTGGCCTGATGTTGATTGTCGTTATTCCCGCAATCTTGATGGCTGTTGGTTTCGCCTGGAAGTACCGTGCGAGCAATAAAGATGCTAAGTACAGCCCGAACTGGTCACACTCCAATAAAGTGGAAGCTGTGGTCTGGACGGTACCTATCTTAATCATCATCTTCCTTGCGGTACTGACCTGGAAAACCACTCACGCTCTTGAGCCTAGCAAGCCGCTGGCACACGACGAGAAGCCCATTACCATCGAAGTGGTTTCCATGGACTGGAAATGGTTCTTCATCTACCCGGAACAGGGCATTGCAACCGTGAATGAAATCGCTTTCCCGGCGAACACTCCGGTGTACTTCAAAGTGACCTCCAACTCCGTGATGAACTCCTTCTTCATTCCGCGTCTGGGTAGCCAGATTTATGCCATGGCCGGTATGCAGACTCGCCTGCATCTGATCGCCAACGAACCCGGTACTTATGACGGTATCTCCGCCAGCTACAGCGGCCCGGGCTTCTCAGGCATGAAGTTCAAAGCTATTGCAACACCGGATCGCGCCGCATTCGACCAATGGGTCGCAAAAGCGAAACAGTCGCCGAACAGCATGTCTGACATGGCAGCGTTCGAAAAACTGGCCGCGCCTAGCGAATACAACCAGGTGGAATATTTCTCCAACGTGAAACCAGACTTGTTTGCCGATGTGATTAACAAGTTTATGGCTCACGGTAAGAGCATGGACATGACCCAGCCAGAAGGTGAGCACAGCGCACATGAAGGTATGGAAGGCATGGACATGAGCCACGCGGAATCCGCCCATTAAAGGGGTTGAGGAAGAATAAAGATGTTCGGAAAATTATCACTTGATGCAGTCCCGTTCCATGAACCTATCGTCATGGTTACGATCGCTGGCATTATTTTGGGAGGTCTGGCGCTCGTTGGCCTGATCACTTACTTCGGTAAGTGGACCTACCTGTGGAAAGAGTGGCTGACCTCCGTTGACCATAAACGTCTCGGTATCATGTATATCATCGTGGCGATTGTGATGTTGCTGCGTGGTTTTGCTGACGCCATTATGATGCGTAGTCAGCAGGCCCTTGCCTCTGCGGGCGAAGCGGGCTTCCTGCCACCTCACCACTACGATCAGATCTTCACCGCGCATGGCGTGATTATGATCTTCTTCGTGGCGATGCCTTTCGTTATCGGTCTGATGAACCTGGTGGTTCCGCTGCAGATCGGCGCGCGTGACGTTGCGTTCCCGTTCCTCAACAACTTAAGCTTCTGGTTTACCGTTGTTGGTGTGATTCTGGTTAACGTTTCTCTCGGCGTGGGCGAATTTGCGCAGACCGGCTGGCTGGCCTATCCACCGCTATCGGGAATAGAGTACAGTCCGGGAGTCGGTGTCGATTACTGGATATGGAGTCTCCAGCTATCCGGTATAGGTACGACGCTTACCGGTATCAACTTCTTCGTTACCATTCTGAAGATGCGCGCACCGGGCATGACCATGTTCAAGATGCCAGTATTTACCTGGGCATCACTGTGCGCGAACGTACTGATTATTGCTTCCTTCCCAATTCTGACGGTTACCGTCGCGTTGTTGACCCTGGATCGCTATCTGGGCACCCATTTCTTTACCAACGATATGGGTGGCAACATGATGATGTATATCAACCTGATTTGGGCCTGGGGCCACCCGGAAGTTTACATCTTGATCCTGCCTGTATTCGGTGTGTTCTCCGAAATTGCGGCAACCTTCTCGCGTAAACGTCTGTTTGGTTATACCTCGCTGGTATGGGCAACCGTCTGTATCACCGTGCTGTCGTTCATCGTCTGGCTGCACCACTTCTTTACGATGGGTGCGGGCGCGAACGTAAACGCCTTCTTTGGTATCACCACGATGATTATCGCCATCCCGACCGGGGTGAAGATCTTCAACTGGCTGTTCACCATGTATCAGGGCCGCATCGTGTTCCATTCTGCGATGCTGTGGACCATCGGTTTTATCGTCACCTTCTCGGTGGGCGGGATGACTGGCGTGCTGCTGGCAGTACCGGGCGCGGACTTCGTTCTGCATAACAGCCTGTTCCTGATTGCGCACTTCCATAACGTGATCATCGGCGGCGTGGTCTTCGGCTGCTTCGCAGGGATGACCTACTGGTGGCCTAAAGCGTTCGGTTTCAAACTGAACGAAACCTGGGGTAAACGCGCGTTCTGGTTCTGGATCATCGGCTTCTTCGTTGCCTTTATGCCACTGTATGCGCTGGGCTTCATGGGCATGACCCGTCGTTTGAGCCAGCAGATTGACCCGCAGTTCCACACAATGCTGATGATTGCAGCCAGCGGTGCAGTACTGATTGCGCTGGGTATTCTCTGCCTCGTTATTCAGATGTACGTTTCTATTCGTGACCGCGACCAGAACCGTGACCTGACTGGCGACCCGTGGGGTGGCCGTACGCTGGAGTGGGCAACCTCTTCCCCGCCTCCGTTCTATAACTTTGCCGTTGTGCCGCACGTTCACGAACGTGATGCATTCTGGGAAATGAAAGAGAAAGGCGAAGCGTACAAAAAGCCTGACCACTATGAAGAAATTCATATGCCAAAAAACAGCGGTGCCGGTATCGTCATTGCGGCTTTCTCCACCATCTTCGGTTTCGCCATGATCTGGCATATCTGGTGGCTGGCGATTGTTGGCTTCGCAGGCATGATCATCACCTGGATCGTGAAAAGCTTCGACGAGGACGTGGATTACTACGTGCCGGTGGCAGAAATCGAAAAACTGGAAAACCAGCATTTCGATGAGATTACTAAGGCAGGGCTGAAAAATGGCAACTGATACTTTGACGCACGCAACTGCCCACGCGCACGAACACGGGCACCACGATGCAGGCGGAACCAAAATCTTCGGATTTTGGATCTACCTGATGAGCGACTGCATTCTGTTCTCTATCCTGTTTGCTACCTATGCCGTTCTGGTGAACGGCACCGCAGGCGGCCCGACAGGTAAGGACATTTTCGAACTGCCGTTCGTTCTGGTTGAAACTTTCCTGCTGTTGTTCAGCTCCATCACCTACGGCATGGCGGCTATCGCCATGTACAAAAACAACAAAAGCCAGGTTGTCTCCTGGCTGGCGTTGACCTGGTTGTTTGGCGCCGGATTTATCGGGATGGAGCTCTATGAATTCCATCATCTGATTGTTAACGGCATGGGTCCGGATCGCAGCGGCTTCCTGTCAGCGTTCTTTGCGCTGGTCGGCACGCACGGTCTGCACGTCACTTCCGGTCTTATCTGGATGGCGGTGCTGATGGTGCAAATCGCCCGTCGCGGCCTGACCAGCACTAATCGTACCCGCATCATGTGCCTGAGCCTGTTCTGGCACTTCCTGGATGTGGTTTGGATCTGTGTATTCACTGTTGTTTATCTGATGGGGGCGATGTAATGAGTCATTCTAACGCAAGCAGCGGCGCGTCCCATGGCAGCGTAAAAACCTACATGACAGGCTTTATCCTGTCGATCATTCTGACGGTGATTCCGTTCTGGATGGTGATGACAGGAGCTGCCTCTCCGGCCGTAATTCTGGGAACAATCCTGGCAATGGCAGTGGTACAGGTTCTGGTGCATCTGGTGTGCTTCCTGCACATGAATACCAAATCAGATGAAGGCTGGAACATGACGGCGTTTGTCTTCACCGTGCTAATCATCGCTATCCTGGTTGTAGGCTCCATCTGGATTATGTGGAACCTCAACTACAACATGATGATGCACTAAGAGCGGCGGTTATGATGTTTAAGCAATACCTGCAAGTAACGAAACCAGGCATCATCTTTGGCAACCTGATCTCGGTGATTGGGGGATTCCTGTTGGCCTCAAAGGGCAGCATTGATTATCCCCTGTTTATCTACACGCTGGTTGGGGTGTCACTGGTTGTGGCGTCGGGTTGTGTGTTTAACAACTACATCGACAGGGATATCGACAGAAAGATGGAAAGGACGAAGAATCGGGTGCTGGTTAAAGGCCTGATCTCACCTGCTGTCTCGCTGGTGTACGCCACCTTGCTGGGTATTGCTGGCTTTATGCTGCTGTGGTTTGGCGCGAATCCGCTGGCCTGCTGGCTGGGGGTGATGGGCTTTGTGGTTTATGTCGGCGTTTATAGCCTGTACATGAAACGTCATTCTGTCTACGGCACATTGATTGGTTCGCTCTCCGGCGCTGCGCCTCCGGTGATCGGTTACTGTGCGGTAACCGGCGAGTTCGATAGCGGCGCAGCGATCCTGCTGGCTATCTTCAGCCTGTGGCAGATGCCTCACTCTTATGCCATAGCCATTTTCCGCTTTAAGGATTATCAGGCGGCAAACATTCCGGTACTGCCGGTGGTGAAAGGCATTTCGGTGGCGAAGAATCACATCACGCTGTATATCATCGCCTTTGCCGTTGCCACGCTGATGCTCTCTCTTGGCGGCTACGCTGGGTATAAATATCTGGTGGTCGCCGCTGCGGTGAGCGTCTGGTGGTTAGGCATGGCTCTGCGCGGCTATAAAGTTGCTGATGACAGAATCTGGGCGCGCAAGCTGTTCGGTTTCTCTATCATCGCCATCACTGCCCTCTCGGTGATGATGTCCGTTGATTTTATGGTGCCGGACTCGCATACGCTGCTGGCTGCTGTGTGGTAACACAACCTCTCAGTTAAAAAGGTGCTACGGCACCTTTTTTCTTAGCATTAGAATCATATCCCTCTCGAAATATTTACTAAAAAATCCGCATGTTTACCCCATTCGTTTGCCGCTTTACACTAGTCGCGAATTTAAAACAGAGGTGGTAATGAACGATTATAAAATGACGCCAGGTGAGCGGCGCGCGACCTGGGGTTTAGGGACCGTATTTTCATTACGCATGCTGGGCATGTTCATGGTTCTGCCGGTTCTGACCACGTACGGCATGGCTCTGCAAGGTGCCAGCGAAGCATTAATCGGTATTGCCATTGGTATTTATGGTCTGACTCAGGCCGTTTTTCAGATTCCGTTTGGCCTGCTTTCAGACCGCATTGGTCGCAAACCATTAATTGTCGGTGGGCTGGCGGTGTTTGCCGCCGGTAGCGTGATCGCTGCGCTCTCTGACTCCATCTGGGGAATTATTCTGGGCCGGGCGCTACAAGGCTCCGGTGCGATTGCTGCTGCCGTTATGGCGCTGCTTTCCGATCTCACGCGCGAACAAAACCGCACCAAAGCGATGGCGTTTATCGGCGTGAGCTTTGGCATTACCTTTGCCATTGCGATGGTGCTTGGCCCGATCATCACTCACAAACTTGGGCTGCACGCGCTGTTCTGGATGATCGCTATTCTGGCAACAACCGGCATTGCGTTGACCATTTGGGTTGTGCCCAACAGTAGCACTCACGTACTTAATCGTGAGTCCGGAATGGTGAAAGGCAGTTTCAGTAAAGTGCTGGCGGAACCGCGGCTGCTGAAACTCAACTTTGGCATTATGTGTCTGCATATTTTGCTGATGTCGACCTTTGTTGCCCTGCCCGGACAGATGGCTGATGCGGGGTTACCGGCGGCTGAACACTGGAAGGTCTACCTGGCAACGATGTTAATCGCCTTTGGCTCGGTCGTGCCTTTCATTATCTACGCTGAAGTTAAGCGCAAAATGAAGCAAGTCTTTGTCTTCTGCGTCGGGTTGATCGTGGTTGCGGAAATTGTGTTGTGGAACGCACAAACGCAGTTCTGGCAACTGGTGGTCGGCGTGCAGCTTTTCTTTGTGGCGTTTAATTTGATGGAAGCCCTTCTGCCTTCACTTATCAGTAAAGAATCGCCAGCAGGTTACAAAGGTACGGCGATGGGTGTTTACTCCACCAGCCAGTTTCTTGGCGTGGCGATTGGCGGTTCGCTGGGCGGCTGGATTGACGGCATGTTTGACGGTCAGGGAGTATTTCTCGCTGGCGCAATGCTGGCCGCAGTGTGGCTGGCAGTCGCCAGTACCATGAAAGAACCGCCGTATGTCAGCAGCTTGCGCATTGAAATCCCGGCGGACATTGCCGCAAACGAGGCGTTAAAAGTACGTTTGCTGGAAACTGAAGGCGTCAAAGAAGTGTTGATTGCAGAAGAAGAACATTCAGCTTATGTGAAAATCGACAGCAAAGTGACGAATCGCTTTGAGGTTGAACAGGCAATTCGTCAGGCATAAAAAACGAGGCGAATTGCCTGCTGCGCTACGCTTACCAGGCCTACAAAGTTCTTGAGTTACAAATCGTTGTAGGCCGAATTAGCTGTTCATGCTGCATTCGGCATGAACAAAACGCACATTGTCGCGATTAATCGCGGAAGTTTTTGAACTGGAACGGCTGACCCAGATCGCCACCACGTACCATCGCCATGACAGCCTGCAAATCATCACGAGATTTACCCGTTACGCGGATCTCATCACCCTGAATTTGCGCCTGCACTTTCAGTTTGCTGTCTTTGATCATCTTGACGATTTTCTTCTGGGTCGCACTCTCAATGCCCTGTTTCAGTTTCGCTTCCACAAACCAGGTTTTACCGCTATGAACGATATTTTCCGGTACATCCAGCGAACTGCCTTCAATGCCGCGCTTCAGCAGCTTGGCACGCAGAATATCCAGCAACTGATTGACCTGGAAATCGGACTCGCTCAACACTTTGATGGTTTTGCTGGCGTCGTTCAGCTCAAATGAGGCTTCAACATTACGGAAGTCAAAACGGGACTCCACTTCGCGGCTCGCGTTATCGACCGCGTTACGTGCTTCCTGAAGATCAACTTCAGAGACAATATCGAAAGATGGCATCTTTTCCTCTCCCTTCATTTTTGATGCGAAGCATAATACCTGCAAAGTTAAATAACCAACAGTCCTGCACCAGGACGTATCCCTTAATTGTGCATAGTCGCAACAGCATGCACAATTAAGGGATAGCCTTATTGAACACCCGGAGTGGTTGCGGGTGAGGAGGAACAATGAAAATTACCGTATTGGGATGCGGTGCCTTAGGGCAATTATGGCTTACAGCACTTTGTAAACAGGGTCACGAAGTTCAGGGCTGGCTGCGCGTACCGCAACCTTATTGTAGCGTGAATCTGGTTGAGACAGATGGTTCGATATTTAACGAGTCTCTGACCGCCAACGATCCCGATTTTCTCGCCACCAGCGATCTGCTCCTGGTGACGCTGAAAGCATGGCAGGTTTCCGATGCCGTCAAAAGCCTCGCGTCCACACTGCCTGTAACCACGCCAATACTGTTAATTCACAACGGCATGGGCACCATCGAAGAGTTGCAAAACATTCAGCAGCCATTACTGATGGGCACCACCACCCATGCCGCTCGCCGCGACGGCAATGTCATTATTCATGTGGCAAACGGTATCACGCATATTGGTCCGGCACGGCAACAGGACGGCGATTACAGTTATCTGGCGGATATTTTGCAAACCGTATTGCCTGACGTCGCGTGGCATAACAATATTCGCGCCGAGCTGTGGCGCAAGCTGGCAGTCAACTGTGTGATTAATCCACTGACCGCCACCTGGAATTGCCCGAATGGTGAATTACGTCATCATCCGCAAGAAATTATGCAGATATGCGAAGAAGTCGCGGCAGTGATCGAACGCGAAGGACATCATACTTCAGCAGAAGATTTGCGTGATTACGTGATGCAGGTGATTGATGCCACAGCGGAAAATATCTCGTCGATGTTGCAGGATATCCGCGCGCTGCGCCACACCGAAATCGACTATATCAATGGTTTTCTCTTACGCCGCGCCCGCGCGCATGGGATTGCCGTACCGGAAAACACCCGCCTGTTTGAAATGGTAAAAAGAAAGGAGAGTGAATATGAGCGCATCGGCACTGGTTTGCCTCGCCCCTGGTAGTGAAGAGACTGAAGCCGTCACCACTATCGACCTCTTGGTTCGCGGCGGTATCAAAGTCACCACTGCCAGCGTCGCCAGCGATGGTAACCTGGCGATTACCTGCTCGCGCGGCGTGAAGCTGCTGGCGGATGCGCCGCTGGTTGAAGTGGCTGATGGCGAATATGACGTGATTGTGCTGCCTGGTGGCATTAAAGGTGCAGAGTGTTTTCGCGATAGCACCCTGCTGGTTGAAACCGTTAAACAGTTCCACCGTTCCGGGCGTATCGTCGCGGCTATTTGCGCCGCGCCAGCCACCGTGCTGGTCCCGCACGATATCTTCCCGATTGGCAATATGACCGGCTTCCCGACGCTGAAAGACAAAATACCCGCCGAACAATGGCAGGACAAGCGCGTCGTCTGGGATGCACGGGTAAAATTGCTGACCAGCCAGGGGCCAGGTACAGCTATCGACTTTGGTCTGAAAATTATCGACCTGCTGGTTGGGCGCGAGAAAGCCCATGAAGTGGCATCACAACTGGTGATGGCGGCAGGGATTTATAATTATTACGAGTAGTGTCGGATGCGGTAAACGTCGCATCTGACCAGATGCGACGTTACAACCACATATTACGGGCGATACACCTTCACATTGTTAAAGCCCTGCTCGCGCAGATAGAGCGCCTGCAGGCGGCTCATCACCCCGCGCTCACACCACAACAGCCAGGTTTTGCTCTGGTCGAGATCGCCAAATTTGGTGCTCAGTTTATAGAACGGCAGAGAAACCACATCAATCCCTTCGACTTTCAGTGGCTTATCTTCCTGTTCATCGATAGAACGGATATCGAGGATCACGTCGTTCGGGCCGAAGCCATTGACGGTTTCCACTTCCACCACTTCCTGCTCGGTCTGCTGGGCGATTTCGCGGATATCAACGTTATTCGCTTCCTCCACCACTTTATCGAGAATGCTGAAGTCGAACTTCTCTTCTTCCGCTTCAATCTTCGATTTAACCGCTTTCACCGTCGGGCTTTTGGAAATCACGCCGCAATATTCCGGCATCGTGCGGGCAAAGTCTTCGGTGCCAATCTGGCGAGCCAGGTTGATGATGTGCTCTTTGTCGTAAGAGATCAGCGGACGCAGGATCAGCGTATCGGAGACGTTATCAATCAGGCGTAGGTTGGTCAGCGTCTGGCTGGACACCTGGCCGAGCGCTTCACCGGTAACCAGCGCCTGTACGCCGTAACGTTCTGCCACTTTGGACGCGGCACGCACCATCATACGTTTGAGGATAACGCCCATCTGACCGTCGTCGATTTTCTCGAGAATTTCCCCGACGACCGGTTCGAAATTAATAGCGACAAAACGCACGCGGTGGGAGCTGCCAAAGCGGTTCCACAGATAATGCGCCACCTGACGTACGCCAATTTCATGCGCCGCGCCGCCGAGGTTAAAGAAGCAGTAATGCACGCGGCAGCCGCGACGCATCAACATATAACTGGAAACACCGGAGTCGAAACCACCGGAAATGAGCGACAACACATCTTCCTGGGTGCCGATCGGGAAACCGCCAATACCTTCGTAGCGGCCTTTAATCAGCAGCAGACGATCGTCTTCCACTTCCAGATGGACAGTCACTTCCGGATTAGTCAGCTTCACGCGCGCGGATTCAATATGCTGATTTAAACCGCCGCCGACGTAACGTTCCACATCAATCGAGCTAAAATCATGTTTGCCGCGGCGCTTCACGCGTACGCAAAAGGTTTTGCCTTCCAGCTGATCGCGATATTGAACCAACGCTTTCTCGAAAATATCGTGCATGTCGGTAAACGGCACGTCTTCGACTTCGAGAATATGGTGGATACCCGGAATACGGGTCAGGGCGTCGCGAATAGCCAGACGCTGGTTTTCATATTTTGCGCGAACTTCGATGTTATCCCAGTGGCGGACGACAGCGAGCGTCTCATCATAGTGCTTTAAAACGTTACGAATGTTCCCGGTAAGGATTTTTATAAAGCGCAAGCGCACAGATTGGCTTTTGATGGTGATTTCCGGGAACAATTTAATGATAAACTTCATGGCGGCAATGGTTCGTTGGCAAGCCTTAAGCGACTTGTATAGGGAAAAATACAGCAGCCCACACCTGCGGCTGCATCCAGGCGCGGAAGTATACCACTAACATCGCTTTGCTGCGCACATCACCTTACCATTGCGCGTTATTTGCTATTTGCCCTGAGTCCGTTACCATGACGGGGCGAAAAATATTGAGAGTCAGACATTCATTATGCCGAAGAAAAATGAGGCTCCCGCCAGCTTTGAAAAGGCGCTGAGCGAGCTGGAACAGATTGTAACCCGTCTGGAAAGTGGCGACCTGCCGCTGGAAGAGGCGCTGAACGAATTCGAACGCGGCGTGCAGCTGGCACGTCAGGGGCAGGCCAAATTACAACAAGCCGAACAGCGCGTACAAATTCTGCTGTCTGACAATGAAGACGCCTCTCTAACCCCTTTTACACCGGACAATGAGTAATGGACTTTCCGCAGCAACTCGAAGCCTGCGTTAAGCAGGCCAACCAGGCGCTGAGCCGTTTTATCGCCCCACTGCCCTTTCAGAACACTCCCGTGGTCGAAACCATGCAGTATGGCGCATTATTAGGTGGTAAGCGCCTGCGACCTTTCCTGGTTTATGCCACTGGTCATATGTTCGGCGTTAGCACAAACACACTGGACGCACCCGCTGCCGCCGTAGAGTGTATCCACGCTTACTCATTAATTCATGATGATTTACCGGCGATGGATGATGACGATCTGCGTCGCGGTTTGCCGACCTGCCATGTGAAGTTTGGCGAAGCAAACGCGATTCTCGCTGGTGACGCTTTACAAACGCTGGCGTTCTCGATTCTAAGCGATGCCGATATGCCGGAAGTGTCAGATCGCGACAGAATTTCGATGATTTCTGAGCTGGCGAGCGCCAGCGGTATTGCCGGAATGTGCGGTGGTCAGGCATTAGATTTAGACGCTGAAGGCAAACACGTACCTCTGGACGCGCTTGAGCGTATTCATCGTCATAAAACCGGCGCATTGATTCGCGCCGCCGTTCGCCTTGGTGCATTAAGCGCCGGAGATAAAGGACGTCGTGCTCTGCCAGTACTCGACAAGTACGCAGAGAGCATCGGCCTTGCCTTCCAGGTTCAGGATGACATCCTGGATGTGGTGGGAGATACTGCAACGTTGGGAAAACGCCAGGGTGCCGACCAGCAACTTGGTAAAAGTACCTACCCTGCACTTCTGGGTCTTGAGCAAGCCCGGAAGAAAGCCCGGGATCTGATCGACGATGCCCGTCAGTCGCTGAAACAACTGACTGAACAGTCACTCGATACCTCGGCACTGGAAGCGCTAGCGGACTACATCATCCAGCGTAATAAATAAACAATAAGTATTAATAGGCCCCTGATGAGTTTTGATATTGCCAAATACCCGACCCTGGCACTGGTCGACTCCACCCAGGAGTTACGACTGTTGCCGAAAGAGAGTTTACCGAAACTCTGCGACGAACTGCGCCGCTATTTACTCGACAGCGTGAGCCGTTCCAGCGGGCACTTCGCCTCCGGGCTGGGCACGGTCGAACTGACCGTGGCGCTGCACTATGTCTACAATACCCCGTTTGACCAGTTAATCTGGGATGTGGGGCATCAGGCTTATCCGCATAAAATTTTGACCGGGCGCCGCGACAAAATCGGCACCATCCGTCAGAAAGGTGGCCTGCACCCGTTCCCGTGGCGCGGCGAAAGCGAATATGACGTATTAAGCGTCGGGCATTCATCAACCTCCATCAGTGCCGGAATTGGGATCGCAGTTGCTGCCGAGAAAGAAGGCAAAAATCGCCGCACCGTCTGTGTCATTGGCGATGGCGCGATTACTGCTGGCATGGCGTTTGAAGCGATGAATCACGCGGGCGATATCCGTCCTGATATGCTGGTGGTTCTCAACGACAATGAAATGTCGATTTCCGAAAATGTTGGCGCGCTCAACAACCATCTGGCGCAGCTGCTTTCCGGTAAGCTTTACTCTTCACTGCGCGAAGGCGGAAAAAAAGTTTTCTCTGGCGTGCCACCCATTAAAGAGCTGCTCAAACGTACCGAAGAACATATTAAAGGCATGGTAGTGCCTGGCACGTTGTTTGAAGAGCTGGGCTTTAACTACATCGGCCCGGTGGACGGTCACGATGTGCTGGGGCTTATCACCACGCTTAAGAACATGCGCGACCTGAAAGGCCCGCAGTTCCTGCATATCATGACCAAAAAAGGTCGTGGTTATGAACCGGCAGAAAAAGACCCAATCACCTTCCACGCCGTGCCTAAATTTGATCCCTCCAGCGGTTGTCTGCCGAAAAGTAGCGGCGGTTTGCCAAGCTATTCAAAAATCTTTGGCGACTGGTTGTGCGAAACCGCAGCGAAAGATAACAAGCTGATGGCGATTACTCCGGCGATGCGTGAAGGTTCCGGCATGGTCGAGTTTTCACGTAAATTCCCGGATCGCTACTTCGACGTGGCAATTGCCGAGCAACACGCAGTGACCTTTGCTGCGGGTCTGGCGATTGGAGGCTACAAACCCATTGTTGCGATCTACTCCACCTTCCTGCAACGCGCCTATGATCAGGTGCTGCATGACGTGGCGATTCAAAAGCTTCCGGTCCTGTTCGCCATCGACCGTGCGGGCATTGTTGGTGCTGACGGTCAAACCCACCAGGGCGCTTTTGATCTCTCTTACCTGCGCTGCATACCGGAAATGGTCATTATGACCCCGAGCGATGAAAACGAATGTCGCCAGATGCTCTATACCGGCTATCACTATAACGATGGCCCGTCCGCGGTGCGCTACCCGCGCGGCAACGCAGTTGGCGTGGAACTGACGCCACTGGAAAAACTGCCAATTGGCAAAGGCATTGTGAAGCGTCGTGGTGAGAAACTGGCGATCCTTAACTTTGGTACGCTGATGCCAGAAGCGGCGAAAGTCGCTGAATCGCTGAACGCTACGCTGGTCGATATGCGTTTCGTGAAACCGCTTGATGAAGCGTTAATTCTGGAAATGGCCGCCAGCCATGAAGCGCTGGTTACCGTAGAAGAAAACGCCATTATGGGTGGTGCAGGCAGCGGCGTGAACGAAGTGCTGATGGCCCATCGTAAACCAGTACCCGTGCTGAACATTGGTCTGCCGGACTTCTTTATTCCACAAGGAACTCAGGAAGAAATGCGCGCCGAACTCAGCCTCGATGCCACCGGTATGGAAGCCAAAATCAAAGCCTGGCTGGCATAATCCCTACTCTACTCCTGCTATGCTTAAGAAATTATTCATGGCAGGAGTGGCAGCATGCAATACAACCCCTTAGGAAAAACCGACCTTCGTGTTTCCCGACTTTGCCTCGGCTGTATGACCTTTGGCGAGCCAGATCGCGGTAATCACGCATGGACACTGCCGGAAGAGAGCAGCCGTCCCATCATTAAACGTGCGCTGGAAGGCGGCATAAATTTCTTTGACACCGCCAATAGCTATTCCGATGGCAGCAGCGAAGAGATCGTCGGTCGCGCACTGCGGGATTTCGCCCGTCGTGAAGACGTGGTCGTTGCGACCAAAGTGTTCCATCGCGTTGGTGATTTACCGGAAGGATTATCCCGTGCACAAATTTTGCGCTCTATCGACGACAGCCTGCGCCGTCTCGGCATGGATTATGTCGATATCCTGCAAATTCATCGCTGGGATTACAACACGCCGATCGAAGAGACGCTGGAAGCCCTGAACGACGTGGTAAAAGCCGGGAAAGCGCGTTATATCGGCGCGTCATCCATGCACGCTTCGCAGTTTGCTCAGGCACTGGAACTACAAAAACAGCACGGCTGGGCGCAGTTTGTCAGTATGCAGGATCACTACAATCTGATTTATCGTGAAGAAGAGCGCGAGATGCTGCCGCTGTGTTATCAGGAAGGCGTGGCGGTGATTCCATGGAGCCCGCTGGCGCGGGGCCGTCTGACGCGTCCTTGGGGAGAAACCACCGCACGGCTGGTGTCGGATGAAGTAGGGAAAAATCTCTACCAAGAAAGCGATGAAAATGACGCACAAATTGCAGAACGCTTAACGGGCGTCAGTGAAGAACTTGGTGCAACGCGAGCACAAGTTGCGCTGGCCTGGTTGTTGAGTAAACCGGGCATTGCCGCACCGATTATCGGAACTTCTCGGGAGGAACAGCTTGATGAACTGCTAAACGCGGTGGATATCACCTTGAAGCCGGAACAGATCGCCGAGCTGGAAACGCCGTATAAACCGCATCCGGTCGTAGGATTTAAATAGGTATGCAGGCCTGATGAGACGTGACAAGCGTCACATCAGGCATCGGTGCACAACTACGACAGAATACCCAGCGGCCAGTGATGTCCAATAAAGTACAGGATGCCAGCGGAGATCACCCCGGCGACAATATCGTCAATCATGATCCCCATGCCGCCATGTACATTGCGATCAAACCAGCGGATCGGCCACGGCTTCCACATATCCAGAATACGGAAAATCACAAATCCGGCGGTAACCCACTGCCAGTCATTGGTCGGCAGCGCCATGAGCGTAATCCACATACCAATAAATTCGTCCCAGACAATACTGCCGTGATCGTGCACGCCCATGTCTTTCGCCGTTTGATGACAAAGATAGACGCCGATACAGATCCCCAGCATTACCACCAGCGAATAGAGCTGCCAGGGCAAAAAAGTCATCAGATACCAGAAGGGAATCGCCGCCAGCGACCCCATCGTGCCAGGAACGATCGGGCTTAATCCACTTCCGAATCCGACAGCAAGCAGATGCCACGGATTACTCATTTTCAGGCGACTTTTCGCGACATCTTTATGGCGTGGCAAAATGGTCATATCCTTTCCAGTCTAACGTGACAGGTTCGCCGTCACGAATAAAACAAAGCCCTTCGATATCGGCGGTCATTTGCCCGATACAGGTAAACGGTACGCCCAGGTGTCCGAGAGCCACATCCAGCGCGCCACGGTTCAGTTCCGGCACCGTGAAACACAACTCATAATCTTCACCGCCAGAGAGCGCCCAGCGCAGCGCCTGTTCCGGTTCAACATGGCGAGAAAGCGCATCAGAAAACGGCAGCAATGCCAGGTCAATACGTGCGCCGCAGTCGCTGGCTTTCACGATATGCCCGAGATCGGAAATCAGACCGTCAGAGAGATCGATAGCTGAATTTGCCAGATCGCGCAGTGCCTGCCCCTGTAAAATACGCGGCGACGGACGGAGATGACGTTTGATCAAGTAGTCCGCATCTTTAGCATCGGCAACCTGCAAACGGTTTTGCAAAATCGCCAGCCCGGCAGCGCTATCGCCCGGTGTACCGGTCACATAGATCCAGTCACCCGGTTTCGCCCCAGAGCGCGTTAAGGCTCGTCCCATCGGAACAAAGCCGTGGATACCCAACGTCATTGATAATGGCCCACGCGTGGTATCGCCGCCAATGAGTTGCATATCGTAATAATTGAGAAGATCAAACAAGCTGTTGCTGAAGGACTCAAGCCACGCTTCGTCTACGTCCGGTAAGGTTAATGCCAACGTCAGCCAGGCCGGATCGGCCCCCATCGCTGCCAGATCGCTTAGGTTCACCGCCAGTGCTTTATAAGCCAGATCAGCAGGATCGATATCAGGGAGGAAGTGGTTGCCCGCCACCAGCGTATCAGTGCTGATCGCCAGGGTCTGTTTCTCGGGGATATTGAGAAGAGCGCAATCGTCGCCGATGCCCAGTTCGACATCAAGACGAGAACTTCTTACACGGTCAAAATAACGGGCAATCAGGGAGAACTCGCCACATGCCATACGTTATGCCTCAGCAGGTAAAAAAGAAAAGGCCGGCGATCATGGAACGGTCTTCCGTGAATCTACCGGCCTGGATATTACTTTTTGTTAGGGCGAATCACAGGTGCTGCTTTATCGAGTACGCCGTTGACGAACTTATGGCTGTCTTCTGCGCCGAACGATTTCGCCAGTTCGATCGCTTCGTTAATGGCCACTTTGTATGGCACATCGCTACGTTTAGACAGCTCGTACAGCGCAATGCGCAGTACTGCTTTTTCTACCTGGCCCAGTTCTTCCAGCAGACGGGACAGGTACGGCTTCATCAGTCCGTCGAGGTATGCGGTGTTAGTCGCCACCCCGGCCAGCAGCTCACGGAAGTACAGGACGTCAACGTCTTTTACATCCTGTTCAGCCAGGAACTGGTATTCAACATCAGCGATGTCGTTCTGGGACAACTGCCAGGAGTAGAGCGCCTGGACGGCACACTCACGAGCGCGGCGACGAGCAGCAGGTTTCACGGATTTCCCCTTACTAATTTCAGGCCTTGATGGCTTTCAATACATTAATCATTTCAAGCGCGGTCAGTGCAGCTTCTGCACCTTTGTTGCCAGCTTTGGTGCCAGCACGTTCGATCGCTTGTTCAATGCTTTCAGTGGTCAGAACCCCAAAAGCAACCGGAATTTCGCTGTCCTGGGCAACATGCGCCAGGCCGTTGCTTGCACCACCAGCGACATATTCAAAGTGGGCAGTGCCACCACGAATAACCGTACCCAGCGCAATCACCGCGTCGTATTTACCGGTTTTAGCCAGTGCACCCGCCGCCAGCGGCAGCTCATAGGCACCAGGCACCCAAACAACGGTAATGTTTTCATCTTTTACCTGACCGATACGTTTCAGTGCGTCAATTGCACCTTCCAGCAGGCTGTCATTGATAAAGTTGTTGAAACGCGCGATGGTGATGGCGACGCGAGCGTCCGGGGTAGCAACGTTAGCTTCAATAATGTTCATTTTCTTCCTTCGGGTTCGAGTATGGCCCCGCAGGGGGGCGGATTTTAGCATAATATTTCGTGCGCTGCTTCCCTTTCGAGCCGGGAGATCATGCACCCACTAAATGCAGGCAAACATCCGGGCCTACATGACGTATCTCTTTGAATTTAAATTGGGGAGCGTCGGCTAATTTCTCAAGCCCTGGCAGCGTGCATAATCCACGGGCGTCGTTGCCTAATAGTTTAGGTGCGATATAGACAATCAGCTCATCGACTAAACCCGCCTGTAGCAATGCGCCAGCGAGCGTTGGCCCCGCTTCCACCCAGATGCTGTTAATTTGCTGTTTACCCAGTTGCATCATCAGTACAACCAGATCCAGATGACCTTTATGCTCTGGAATCAGCAAGGTACGCACCGTTTCCGGCCACTCACGAGAATCATCCTGCGTACGCGCGAACCAGGTTTCGCCGGGCTGCTGCACAATGCGATGTTCCGGCGTCACGCGATTTTGGCTATCAATCACAATACGTATCGGCTGACGGAGATTTTGTTGCGGATAGAGCGCCTGAGTTTGTTCATCCAGTTCAGACCAACGCACTGTTAAGGCTGGATCATCCGCCAGCACCGTGGCGCTGCTGGTTAAAATGGCATGACTTTGCGCGCGCAGTCGTTGTACGTCGCGTCGCGCCTGAGGTGAAGTGATCCACTGGCTTTCGCCACTCGCCATCGCCGTGCGACCATCAAGCGATGCGCCAAGTTTTAACTGAATATAAGGAAAGCCGGTGCGCATCCGCTTGAGAAAGCCTTTATTCAATTGCTCAGCTTCACTCATCATCAGCCCGTGGCTGACGTCAATGCCAGCCTGTTGCAGACGGTAAAGTCCACGTCCAGCGACCTGCGGATTGGGGTCTTGCATTGCAGCAACCACGCGCGCCACGCCCGCAGCAACTAATGCATCACAACACGGTGGCGTACGACCATGATGGCTACAGGGTTCGAGTGTGACATACGCCGTTGCGCCTTTGGCTTTTTCGCCGGCCATGCGCAACGCGTGTACCTCGGCATGAGGTTCACCCGCGCGTTGATGGTAACCTTCACCGACAATTTCGCCATCTTTGACAATGACGCACCCGACATTCGGGTTGGGATGCGTGGTAAAACGTCCTCGTTGCGCCAGCTTTAGCGCCCGCGCCATGTAATACTCGTCCTGCACGGCTTAGTCCTCCAGGCGCGCGATCTCTTCGCCAAATTCTTTGATATCTTCGAAACTGCGGTAGACAGAGGCAAAACGGATATAGGCGACTTTATCGAGCTTTTTCAATTGCTCCATCACCAGATTGCCAATCATCTTGCTCGGCACTTCGCGCTCACCGGTGGCGCGCAGCTGCGATTTTATATGATTGATTGCCATTTCGACGTCATCGGAACTCACCGGACGTTTTTCCAGCGCCCGCAGCATTCCGCTACGTAATTTCTCTTCATTAAACGGTTCACGCACGTCGTTGCTTTTTACAACACGCGGCATAACCAGCTCCGCCACTTCAAAGGTGGTGAAACGTTCATTACACACCAGACACTGCCGACGGCGGCGTACGGATGAACCCTCGCCCACGAGACGAGAGTCAATTACCTTAGTGTCCACGGCGAAACAGAATGGGCAATGCATACGGCGTCCTGACCAGGTGGTTAACAGAAATCTATTTTACCCTGAACTGACGATACAACAAAGGCGCAACGCTTTTGAGATAAAGGATCGATGCTTTCACTGCTTTTACCCTCTACCATTAGGCTAATTGCGACGAGAAAGGGACGACCTATGAATACTAACGTTTTTCGACTGCTCCTGCTGGGAAGCCTGTTCAGCCTTAGCGCCTGTGTGCAGCAAAGTGAAGTGCGACAGATGAAACACAGCGTCAGCACGCTGAACCAGGAGATGACGCAGCTCAATAAAGAAACGGTCAAAATCACTCAGCAAAACAGGCTGAATGCAAAATCCAGCAGTGGGGTTTACCTTCTGCCTGGAGCAAAAACACCAGCAAGACTGGAAAGCCAGATCGGTACTTTACGTATGTCGCTGGTGAATATTACGCCTGATACAGATGGCACCACCCTGACGCTACGTATTCAGGGCGAATCCAATGACCCTTTACCCGCATTCAGCGGAACCGTTGAATATGGGCAAATTCAGGGAACAATAGACAACTTTCAGGAAATCAATGTGCAGAATCAATTGATTAACGCACCTGCAAGCGTCCTCGCCCCCAGCGATGTTGATATTCCGTTACAGTTAAAGGGTATGTCTGTGGATCAGTTAGGCTTTGTACGTATCCACGACATTCAACCTGTTATGCAGTAAACGTATTGCGGGGCGATATTGTGCGTCCCGCAACATCTTTCTCCGTCATTTTGTTACTCCGCTTACATCACCTGGATTGATAGTAAAAGTTTGCAACAAGGGTGAAAGTCAGTACAATCCCCGCCCGAATGTGTGTAAACGTGAACGCAATCGATTACGTAAATGATAGAACTGTGAAACGAAACATATTTTTGTGAGCAATGATTTTTATAATAGGCTCCTCTGTATACGAAATATTTAGAAACGCAATTTGCGCCTTTTTCACTCCCGCAAGGGATTTTCAAACAGTGGCATACATATGAAAAAAACATTACTGGCAGCCGGTGCGGTACTGGCGCTCTCTTCGTCTTTTACTGTCAATGCAGCTGAAAACGACAAACCGCAGTATCTTTCCGACTGGTGGCACCAGAGCGTTAACGTTGTCGGAAGCTATCACACCCGTTTCGGACCGCAGCTCCGCAACGATACCTACCTTGAGTACGAAGCATTCGCTAAAAAAGACTGGTTCGACTTCTATGGTTATGCGGATGCGCCGGTATTCTTCGGCGGTAACTCCGATGCAAAAGGTATCTGGAACCACGGTTCTCCGCTGTTTATGGAAATCGAACCGCGTTTCTCCATTGACAAGCTGACCAATACTGACCTTAGCTTTGGTCCGTTCAAAGAGTGGTACTTCGCGAACAACTACATTTACGACATGGGTCGTAATAAAGATGGCCGCCAGAGCACCTGGTACATGGGTCTGGGTACCGACATCGATACTGGTCTGCCGATGAGCCTGTCCATGAACGTCTATGCGAAATACCAGTGGCAGAACTACGGCGCAGCGAACGAAAACGAGTGGGACGGTTACCGTTTCAAAGTGAAGTACTTTGTGCCGATTACCGATCTGTGGGGCGGCCAGCTGAGCTACATCGGCTTCACCAACTTCGACTGGGGTTCCGACCTGGGCGATGACAGCGGTTATGCGAACAACGGTATTAAAACACGTACCAATAACTCTATTGCGTCCAGCCATATTCTGGCGCTGAATTACGATCACTGGCACTACTCTGTCGTTGCCCGTTACTGGCATAACGGTGGTCAGTGGAATGACGATGCAGAACTGAACTTCGGCAACGGCAACTTCAACGTTCGCTCTACCGGCTGGGGTGGTTATCTGGTAGTAGGTTACAACTTCTAATTGTGAGAATGCCGGATTTCATATCCGGCATTTTTTATCACTTCTTCTTGTTCATCATCGCTTTCAAATCAGCGAATGGGTTGTACTTCGCTTCACCGACATCTTTCTGCGCATCTTCCCCTGCGATAACGGTCGTACCATACTGATCCGCTTCGGTGTATTTCGAATGCTCATGATCGTGGCAATAGAGACAAAGTAATTCCCAGTTACTGCCATCTTCCGGGTTATTAGTATGGTCGTGATCAATGTGGTGAACGGTAAGTTCACGCAGGTTGGAATAAACAAACTCGCGGGAACAGCGACCGCAGACCCACGGATAGATTTTTAATGCTTTTTCGCGATAGCCGCTTTCTAACCGCGCATAGTTTTTTGGGATGATAGCCATGAAAAAGTTACCTGGATGAAATGTAGGGTTACGCGCAGTTTCCCAAGATGCGGGGATTTTCGCAATCACCTTACATCAAAAAAAATCCCGATCTTCTGACCGGGATTTTCAACATCAGCTGAAACTTGATTAAGGCAGAATTGACGGCTGATCCGCCCCTTCTTTTTCCACTTTCTGCTGCAACATGTGTTCGCGCTTCATACCCAGTTTCAGAGCCAGCGCAGATGCCACATAGATGGAAGATGCAGTACCGATGGAAACACCGATAAGCATGGTCAGCGAGAAGCCTTCCAGTACCGGACCACCGAAGAGGTACAGCATCAGGATAACCATCAAGGTAGTACCGGATGTGATCAAGGTACGGTGCAGCGTCTGGGTCAAGGACACGTTAAAGATTTCGTAAGGCGTACCGCGACGGATCTTGCGGAAGTTTTCACGAATACGGTCCGATACCACGATACTGTCGTTAAGCGAGTAACCGATAACCGACATCAACGATGCCACAATGGTCAGGTCAATCTCGATATGGAATAACGACAAAATACCCAGCGTAATGATAACGTCGTGCGCCAGCGCAATAACAACCCCTGCCGCCAGTCGCCACTCAAAGCGGAAACCTACGTACACGAGGATAGACAGCAGCGCCGCCATCAACGCCATCGCACCGGTTTGCGCAAGGTCTGCCCCCACGCTCGGACCGACGAACTCAATACGCTTCACTGCCGCATTCTGATTGGTGGATTCGTTAATCACCTTCAGAACCTGGCTGCCCAGCACCTGACCGCCGGTTTCGCCTTCAGCAGGCGGCATACGGACCATGATGTCGTGGCTGCTACCAAAGTTTTGCAGCATCGGCTCTTCAAAACCGGCTTTTTGCAATGCATCACGCATTACGTCAATTTCAGCCGGTTTTTCGAGCGTAATTTCAATAACCGTACCACCGGTAAAATCCAGCCCCCAGTTAAAGCCGCGCACGCCCATAATAACGATAGCGGCGATTAACAGCAGACCAGAGATGCCGAAAGCCCAGTAGTCCCAGCGCATAAAGTCATAGACTTTACGGCCGTGGTTTAGTTGTTCAACAGTATATTCCTGTGCCACATCGCACTCCTCAGATTGACAGCTTCTTGACGCGCTTGCCGCCATATAGCAGGTTTACGATGGCACGCGTACCGACAATCGCGGTAAACATCGACGTCGCCACACCGATACCGGTAGTAATCGCGAACCCTTTAATTGCCCCGGTACCCACTGCATACAGGATGATGACTTTAATCAGCGTGGTGATGTTCGCATCGAAGATGGAACTGAATGCGCCACGATAACCTTCATCAATTGCCTGTTGAACAGTACGTCCGTTGCTCAACTCTTCTTTAATACGTTCGTTGATCAGTACGTTCGCATCGACCGCTACCGCAAGGGTTAAGACGATACCCGCGATACCTGGCATACTCAGCGTTGCGCCTGGCAACAGCGACATAATACCGACAATCAAGATCAAGTTGGCAATCAGAGCACTGGTCGCAATCAGACCAAACTTCTTATAGAAGATGATCATGAACAGAATAGAAACCAGCAGACCGGCAAGGCAAGCCTCCAGCCCCTGCTCAATGTTCTGCATACCCAGGGTTGGGCCAATGGTACGTTCTTCAACAATCTGAATCGGCGCGATCAACGCACCGGCACGCAGCAGCAGTGAAAGCTGACGCGCTTCGCTTGGGTTATTGATGCCAGTAATACGGAAGCTGTTACCCAGACGAGACTGGATGTTGGCGATGTTAATCACCTCTTCCTGTTTCACCAGAACCGCACGACCGTTTGCATCTTTCTTACCGCTGTCTTTGTACTCCACAAACAGAGTTGCCATCGGTTTGCCGATGTTGTCCTTGGTGAAGTTAGACATGATGTTACCACCCGCGCTATCGAGCGAGATGTTAACCTGCGGCTGGTTGTATTCGTCCTGGCTGGAAGTGGAGTCGGTGATATGGTCACCGGTCAGAATTACGCGTTTGTACAGCACAACCGGCTGACCTTCGCGGGTCTGTTTCACTTCAGAGTCGCCCGGTACGCGACCGGATGCCGCAGCGGCCTGATCAACGTTGGTGTTTACCAGACGGAATTCCAGCGTTGCCGTCGCACCCAGAATCTCTTTCGCACGCGCAGTGTCCTGAATACCTGGCAGTTCAACAACGATACGGTCAGCACCCTGACGCTGAACCACCGGCTCCGCCACGCCAAGTTGGTTTACACGGTTACGCAGGATATTGATGTTCTGCTGCACCGCATATTCACGCGCTTCACTCAGACGAGCATCGCTCATTACCGCACGCAGCTGGTTGCTGCCCTGGCTGCTAATCACCAGGTCCGGATGGCGCTTGCTCAGATACGCAATGGCTTCATCACGAGCTTTAGCATCGCGGAAAGTGATGCTCAGGCCGTAGTTGTTTTCTTTACGAACGGTGGTATACGGGATGCCCTTTTCACGCAGGTCGCTGCGCAGGCTATCGATATTTTGTTCCTGGAGTTTGCCAAGCGCGGTGTCCATATCCACTTCCATCAGGAAGTGAACGCCGCCACGCAGGTCAAGGCCGAGCTTCATCGGCTCAGCATGAATGGCTGCCAGCCAGCGCGGCGTTGCCGGGGCAAGATTAAGCGCCACGACGTATTTGTCACCCATAACGCCCATTAATGCTTCACGAGCGCGCAGCTGGGTGTCAGTGGAGTCGAAGCGCGCAAGAATAGCGCCCTCTTCCAGTGCCACAGACTTAGCAGTTATTTTTTCTTCTTGTAACGTTTTCTGGACCTGGATCAGCGTTTGCTCACTGGCGGCGACTCCGCGCGCACCAGTGATCTGAACAGCCGGATCCTCACCAAACAGGTTGGGAAGCGCATACAGCAGACCGATGACAATCACCACGATCAGCATGACGTACTTCCACAAAGGATAACGGTTTAACACGGCAATTCCCTTAGGGAAAAATTTTAATTACAGCGCCTTCATGGTGCCTTTCGGCAGAACGGCAGCTACGAAGTCACGTTTAATAACTACTTCAGTGGTGTCATTCAGTGCGATAGCAATGTAGCCGTTTTCCGCTACTTTGGTTACGCGACCGACCAGGCCACCGTTCGTCAGCACTTCATCACCTTTAGCGATGGAGTCCATCAGCTTTTTGTGTTCTTTGGTGCGCTTCTGCTGTGGACGCAGGATCATGAAATAGAAAATCAGACCGAATACCACCAGCATCAAAATCAAAGACATCGGGCTACCTTGCGCCGGTGCACCCGTTGCCGCTACCGCATCAGAAATAAAAAAGCTCATTAAATTTCCCTCATTATTAATATTAATCAACGTTCAAAGGTGGTACTTCTCGCCCCTGACGCTGGTAAAAATCAGTTACGAAGCTCTCTAATTTACCCTCTTCAATAGCCTTGCGTAAACCCGCCATCAAACGCTGGTAGTAACGAAGGTTATGAATGGTGTTGAGTCGCGCGCCTAATATTTCGTTGCAACGGTCGAGATGATGCAAGTAAGCGCGTGAATAATTGCGACAGGTGTAGCAATCACACTCAGGATCGAGTGGGCCAGTATCGCTCTTATACTTCGCATTGCGGATTTTCACCACGCCATCGGTCACGAACAAATGACCATTTCGGGCGTTGCGGGTTGGCATTACGCAGTCAAACATATCGATACCGCGACGTACGCCCTCAACCAGGTCTTCTGGTTTACCAACGCCCATCAGGTAACGCGGTTTGTCTGCCGGAATTTGCGGGCATACATGCTCCAGAATGCGGTGCATATCTGCTTTCGGCTCACCCACAGCCAGACCGCCGACAGCGTAGCCATCAAAACCGATATCTACCAGACCTTTAACAGAAATATCACGTAAATCTTCGTAAACACTGCCCTGAATGATACCAAACAGCGCATTTTTGTTTCCGAGACTGTCAAAACGCTCACGGCTACGCTTCGCCCAACGCAGAGACATCTCCATGGAGCGTTTTGCGTAATCCCAGTCAGCAGGATACGGCGTACACTCATCAAAGATCATGACGATATCCGAACCAAGATCGTACTGAATCTCCATCGACTTTTCCGGGTCGAGGAAAATCGGGTCGCCGTTGATCGGGTTGCGGAAGTGAACGCCCTGTTCGGTGATTTTACGAATATCACCAAGGCTGAAGACCTGGAAGCCGCCGGAGTCGGTAAGGATTGGTCCTTTCCACTGCATAAAATCGTGCAGATCGCCGTGCAGTTTCATGATTTCCTGGCCTGGGCGCAGCCACAGGTGGAAGGTGTTGCCGAGGATAATTTGCGCGCCAGTGGCTTCAACTTCTTCCGGCGTCATCCCTTTTACGGTGCCGTAAGTGCCAACAGGCATAAAACAAGGCGTTTCCACTACGCCACGATCAAAGACCAGGCGGCCACGGCGTGCGCGACCGTCGGTGGTGTCCAGTTCAAATTTCATTTTTTCTCCACTACGTCAGAAAAACAGTCCAACGTTTAAACCAGCGCCGCGGAATTACTCCCCAACGCGCTCATTAATTGCCTGCGGATTGTACGTGATAAACATCGCATCACCGTAACTAAAAAAGCGATATTTCTCTTCTACCGCCGCTTTATAGGCATTCATGGTGTGTTGATAACCAGCAAATGCCGAAACCAGCATAATCAGCGTCGATTCCGGAAGGTGGAAGTTCGTCACCAGCGCATCGACCACTTTGTACTGGAAGCCCGGATAGATAAAGATTTGGGTATCGTCAAAGAACGGTTCAATGAGATCGTTTTTCGCTGCCTGAGCCGCACTTTCCAGCGAACGTACTGAGGTGGTGCCAACCGCAATCACCCGGTTACCGCGCGCTTTCGCCGCCAGTACCGCGTCTACCACATCCTGCGGCACTTCAGCGTATTCCGAGTGCATGATGTGATCTTCAATGGTGTCGACGCGCACCGGCTGGAAGGTGCCCGCACCAACGTGCAACGTCACAAACGCCATCTCCACGCCTTTGGCGCGTAATTTTTCCAGCAAAGGTTCGTCAAAGTGCAGTCCGGCGGTCGGTGCTGCTACCGCGCCTGGTTTTTCGCTATAAACCGTTTGATAAAGTTCGCGGTCTGCATCTTCGTCCGGACGGTCGATGTACGGCGGCAGCGGCATATGGCCGATGCTGTTGAGAATATCCAGCACCGAACGTTGATCATTAAATTCGACTTCAAACAGTGCGCCGTGGCGCGCGGTCATTGTTGCGTTAATACTTTCGTCATCGCCCAGCAGCAGTTCTGCGCCAGGTTTTGGCGCTTTCGAGGCGCGAATATGCGCAAGAATGCGTTTGTCGTCGAGCATCCGCTCAACCAGCACTTCAATCTTGCCGCCGCTGGCTTTACGCCCAAACAGACGCGCCGGGATCACGCGGGTATTATTAAAAACCAGAAGATCGCCGGGGTTGAGCTTATCGAGTAAATCGGTGAAAGTACCGTGCGTCAGCGCGCCCGTCGGCCCGTCCAGCGACAGTAAACGACAGCTACTGCGTTCAGGCATGGGATAGTGGGCAATCAGGGATTCGGGCAATTCAAAAGAGAAATCGGTAACGCGCATGACACTGACTCAGACTAAAATAAGAGGCGGGTAGTCTAGTGCCGGGGCGCTCTCCCTGCAACCTTTACCCTCCTTGATGGATGACATAATCTATACACAAAATCATTCAAGATGCATCGAGATGGCAACTGAATGAGTCCCCAGGAGCTTACATTAAGTAAGTGACTGGGGTGAGTGAAGGCAGCCAACGAAGAGGCAGTTTGAAGGATGAAGTGTATATGAATTTTTTAGCTCACCTGCATTTAGCCCATCTCGCGGAAAGCTCGCTTTCCGGCAATTTACTGGCTGATTTCGTACGCGGAAATCCTGAAGAAAGTTTTCCGCCCGACGTCGTGGCTGGCATTCATATGCATCGGCGAATCGACGTATTAACCGACAATCTGCCAGAAGTCCGCGAAGCGCGGGAGTGGTTTCGTAATGAAACGCGCCGTGTCGCGCCTATTACGCTGGATGTGATGTGGGATCACTTTCTGTCCCGCCACTGGTCGCAGCTGTCGCCCGATTTTCCGCTACAGGAATTTACCTGTTATGCCCGGGAGCAAGTGATGACTATTCTTCCAGACTCACCGCCACGCTTTATCAATCTGAACAACTACTTATGGTCAGAGCGGTGGTTGGTGCGCTATCGCGATATGGATTTCATCCAGAGCGTGTTAAACGGCATGGCAAGCCGTCGCCCACGTCTGGATGCCCTGCGTGACTCCTGGTACGATTTAGACGCCCATTACGATGCTCTCGAAACCCGCTTCTGGCAGTTTTATCCGCGGATGATGGAGCAGGCGTCACGCAAGGCGTTATAAGACGTTAATTCATCCACACCGTAGCCGAAATGGCAGGCAAAGCCAGAATCCCGTCCGTCAGTTGCCCGTGACCTTCTTTGCGTTGCCATTGCGCGACATTAAGCAACGGTGACGCGGGTAGCACCACTTCACAGGCTTCGCCACGGTTGATTGCAACCAGTACACGCTGCTGATTCAGCACGCGGACAAATACCACCACGTTATCTTCCGCATACAGCACCTGACAGCCGCCACGACGCAACGCCTGACTTTTCTTACGCAGCGCAATCATTCGCTGGTACAGCGCGAATAACGCCGAATCCTGCTTTTCCACCTGCCAGGGGAACGGCTTACGGCAAAACGGATCGTTTTTGCCATCCAGTCCCACTTCATCACCGTAATAAATGCACGGTACACCAGGCCAGGTGAACAGCCAGACCACCGCCAGGGGCAGGCGCGCAACATCCCGACCGAGCAGCGTTTTAAATCGCGCAGTATCGTGGCTGTCGAGCTGATTAAACATACGTAATTGTTGTTGATGAGAAAGCCCTGCGCGGTAATTATCCATCCAGGCCATACAGGTTTGGGCGTCAATTTGCTGCGGATCGTAAGAGATATCGGTGTTGGCAAGAAATCCCCACAACGGGAATGTGAAGCCGCGATAGTTCATGGCGGCATCTTCCACATCGGCCTGTAACCATTGCCGTGCATCGCCAAAATGTTCGCCGACAATATACGCATCCGGCTGGGTTTCTTTCGCCGCTTCGGTGATCCCGGCAACGTGCTGCAAATTATTGCGCGCCCCACCCGCTTCCCCCAGCATATGCACCACATCCAGCCGCCAGCCATCCATATTCCACGGCGCTTTCAGCCAGTGGCGGACAATACTGTCTTCCCCGCGATAAATTTCATTCACCAGACTTTCCGACTGATAATCCAGCTTCGGCAAGCTGGCATAGCCCAGCCAGTCGAGCGCCGTGCCATCATCACTAAACGAGTACCAGTCACGCCAGGGTGATTCGGGGTTGTGACAAGCTCCCCCCGTGCCACGATTGTGCCTGTCAAACCAGGCATGGGAATCGCCACTGTGGTTAAACACGCCGTCCAGCACCAGTCGAATTCCCAGCTGCTGCGTATTGTGTCGCAAACGCAGCAACGCCCCATCACCGCCAAACTGCGGATCGACATGGCGATAATCCTCGGTATCGTATTTATGCACGCTGGGAGCTTTAAACACCGGATTGAGATACAGCGCCGTCACGCCAAGTTTTTTCAGATACGGCAGTTTTTCGCTTATCCCGTCCAGATCGCCGCCATAGAACGTTGATCCGCCAGCCTGCGCCGTGACCGGTTCATCCCAGTCACGCAATATGATCTCTTGTCCGGCTGCGTGATGGTAATAGACATGATCCTGTTCAGCTTCACGAGGAAGATTACGGGCGAAACGATCAGGGAAGATCTGATAAAAAATCTGATCCGCAGCCCATTGTGGGCCGATATCCGGTACATCGATGGCAAACTGATCCAGTCGTGCCGGCGGCATTCGGCTGAAGCCTTGCGGTGTAAACCAACGCTGGCGATCGTGCCACAGCAATTTGAAACTATAACGCCGCCGAGGTTGTCCGCAGGAGAGCTCGATCGCCGCCCGCCATGCGGTGACGCCAGGCTGCGGCTGACTGCGCTGCTTATGCATCGGTACTGACATTTCTTCGTTATCGTGTTCTGTACGCAGCATAATGCGCTGCGGTGGGTCTTCGCCCGTCAGCCACAGTGTAATGAGCAGTTGATCTTTGCTTTGTTTAACAAATGGGGGCACCGGCAGATGCCATGCCTTTAACATCATAATTCCCCTGTGATGAAAATCTGATCACCTTGCCATAGCCTAATGCAGGATCACTCATCATCTGAAGGATATTTGGGGGAGGAGGACGGGGGCGGATAACTTTCGGAATAGCCGGATCAGGATTTCCTCCTGAACCGGCTTACAGAACGCAAGGATTACTGGTTTTCAGCCAGCTGACGATCGTGGCGGCGCTTAAACATCCAGCCAATCAACAGCACAACAATCCACGCGAAACCGACATACAGCGAGATACGCGTATCCGGGTGATAACCAATCAACCCGATAATAAAGAGCAGGAAAATCAAACCGCCGATGGTCGTTGCTACCCCACCCGGCACTTTAAATTTCAGCGCCTTAACTTCTTCTGGCGGCAAACGGCGACGGAAGGCGATTTGCGACAGCAGGATCATAATCCACACCCACACCGTGGCGAAGGTTGCCAGCGAAGCGATCACCAGGAAGACGTTTTCCGGCATGATGTAGTTCAGATACACCGCAAACAGCAGCGCGGTAGTCATCACCAGCACCGTAACCCACGGAATACCGCGACGCGAGGTTTTGCTGAAAATTTTTGGCGCGCTGCCCTGCTCTGCCATACCGTGGAGCATACGGCCTACACCAAATACGTCACTGTTAATTGCCGACAGCGAAGCGGTCAGCACAACAAAGTTAAGAATGCTGGCGGCAAAGGTAATGCCCATATGCTGGAACGTCAGCACAAACGGGCTACCGGCAGTGCCAACCTGATTCCACGGGTAGATAGACATAATGACGAACAGCGTACCGACGTAGAACACCAGAATACGCATCGGCACGGAGTTAATCGCACGCGGAATCGATTTCTCAGGATCTTTCGCTTCACCGGCGGTAATCCCGATAATTTCGATCCCACCGTAAGCAAACATCACCATTTGCAACGACATCACCATACCAAGCCAGCCGTTACTGAAGAAGCCGCCGTTGCTCCACAGGTTATGAATACCGGTCGGTTGCCCGCCGTTGCCAATCCCCCAGATGATGATGCCGAAACCGGCGACAATCATGATGATGATAGTGGCGACTTTAAAGAACGAGAACCAGAACTCCAGCTCACCGAATACCTTCACGCTCATCAGGTTTACGGCGCAAATGATCAGCACCACACTCAGTACCCAAATCCAGTGCGGCACCGTCGGGAACCAGACACCCATATAGATACCAAAAGCGGTCACATCGGCGATGGCGACAATAAGGATTTCAAAGCAGTAGGTCCAGCCGGTAATGTAACCTGCCAGCGGGCCGAGGTTTTCCTGCGCATAACGCGAGAAAGAGCTGGCTGCCGGGTTATGTACCGACATTTCCCCCAGCGCACGCATAATGATATACGCCGCGATACCACCGATAATATAGGCCAACAACACGCTTGGACCGGCCATTTTGATGGCATCTGCCGAACCGTAAAACAGCCCGGTGCCAATTGCTGAACCCAGTGCCATAAAGCGTATGTGTCGGGTACTTAGCCCACGCTTTAGCTTGTTCTTACTTTCCATCAATTCCTAACCCATCAACACAATAAAAAACCACGGGGCATCGCAGCCCCGTGGTTAAAACAAATGTTCAGTGATTTAGTGAGCGCTGGAGGTCACCTGACGACCTGCCGCACGATCCCAGATAATGGCCAGAACCACCATCACCACTGTTGGCATTAACCACGCCAGACCTTGTTCGGCCAGCGGTAAACGCTGCGCCCAGGACGGTAAGATATCGCTGAATGCAGATGCCTTGATCCCGTCGAGAATACCAAAAAGCAGGCTGATAAACATCGGCGGAGCAATCACGCGGGACGAATTATGCCACCATGAGCGTGTAAAACTTAATACAACCAGTGCGATACACGGCGGATAAATGGCGGTCAGCACCGGTACAGAGATCTGAATCAGCTGGCTCAAGCCGAGGTTAGACACCACCATCGAGAAGCCGCCGAGGATAAACACCAGCGTACGATAAGAGAGCGGTACGTACTGGGCGAAGAATTCTGCACAAGCACAGGTCAGGCCAACCGCCGTGACCAGGCAGGCGATGAAGATTAACGCCGCCAGCAGGAAGCTACCGCCGCCGCCAAAGGTATGCTGAACGTAAGCATGCAGGATCGCCGCACCGTTTGCAGACTGATCGACCAGCGACGCGCTGTCTGAACCCAGACGGAACAGCGCCAGGTACAGCAGAGTCAGACCAACACCCGCCATCAGGCCAGCCCAGACGGTATAACGGGTCAGCAGACGCGCTTCGGTAACGCCACGAGAACGCGCCGCGTTAACAATAACGATACCAAACACCATTGCGCCCAGCGTATCCATGGTCAGATAGCCGTTGACGAAGCCGTTAGAAAACGCAGCGTTTTGATAAGCCTCAGTCGCCGTGCTGATAGAACCCGCCGGCCAGATAATTGCGGCAACAGACAGGATGACCAGCGCGATAATTTTCAGCGGCGCAAGGAAGTTGCCCACGGTATCCAGCAGCTTGCCCGGATAGAGCGAAACCAGAATAACGATAGCGAAATAGACCAGGCTGTAAATAAACAGCGGCAGCGCGGAATCACCCGTCAGCGGCGCAATGCCCACTTCAAAAGAAACGGTAGCTGTACGCGGCGTAGCGAAAAGCGGCCCCACCGCCAGGTAACAAACTGTTGCCAGCAGTACGCCAGCGACTTTACCAATTGGCGTGCTGAGACTGTCAACACCGCCGCCAACTTTTGCCAGCGCCACTACCGTTAATACCGGTAGGCCAACGGCAGTAATGAGGAAGCCGAATGCCGCAGTCCAGACGTGTTCGCCTGCCTGCAAGCCGACCATTGGAGGGAAAATAATGTTACCTGCGCCGACGAACAACGCAAATGTCATAAAGCCCAGAGCGATGATATCGCGCGATCTTAATTGATGGGTCATAAATCATACTGCCTGTGGATGTGGTGTTGTAACGTTAAATTTTTGTGCCAATCCCTGGGGATGATACAGCGGTATATTTAAACAATTTTAGCGGGAAATACTCCCAACCAGGCGCGGCGAAGAATAGTTTTTCGATTTACCGCGTAAATGCAGTCAGTATGACAGCACCTGAAGCGCAATTTAAACGCTTATAACGTTTTAAAGCAAGAAGGGATCTAAAAACCAGAGGTATATAGCGATAAGAAATCACCAACCAGTATAAAACACTATTTCAATGAAAAAGACATGGCTAATCATGCGAACAAAAAATCACCAACCATTGTAAAATCTAACGCCCGTATTTCGACTGCAAAGAAAATAAGCCAGCATCGGCTGGCTTATGGCAATAAAAGATGACAAAGGCGAATTAATCGCTGTTTTTGGCAATTAAACGTTCCGGGATAACAAAACTGAAACGTGTACCTTTTCCTACTGTACTCTCAATATTCAGGCGACTTTCGTGATGATTCACCGCATGTTTCACGATCGCTAACCCTAATCCGCTACCACCGGTTTGCCGGGAACGCGCTTTATCAACGCGATAAAAACGCTCGGTCAGGCGCGGAATATGCTCCGGTGCAATGCCCGGTCCGTTATCTTCAACACTAAATTCGGCACCGTGCGGCACTCGCTGCCAGCGTACGGTGATATGCGTGCCTTCCGGCGTATGATTCACGGCGTTATAGACCAGGTTCGAAATCGCACTGCGTAGCTGATCTTCATTGCCTGACACCTTGAGGCCGTTATCTATCTCAAAGGTAAATGTCTGTTTTTTCTGACTCAGAGTCTGAGCCTCGCGCTCAACGACGCGCAGCATCATCGGCACATCAACCTTTTCATTGAGCAAATGCGTCGGTGCGGCTTCTATTTTCGACAGCGTCAGCAATTGCTTCACCAACCCTTCCATCCGCTGGGTCTGCTCGCGCATGGTGTGCAACGCTTTTTCACGTACCGCGCCTTCCAGCGGTTGCTCATCCATCATCTCCAGGTAACCCTGTAACACGGTCAATGGCGTACGTAACTCATGGCTCACGTTGGCAAAAAAGTTACGCCGCGCCCCTTCCAGTTGATGCATTTGCGTGACATCTCGCGCCACCATCAGCAACTGTTTGTGGGTATAAGGCATGACGCGAATCTCCAGATGCCGCCCGGTGTTGAGCACCAGATTGAGCGGGCGAGAGAAATCACGCGTTTTCAGATATTGCGTAAACTCCGGGTAACGCAGCAAGTTAAGGATGTTCTGCCCGTTATCTTCCGGCCAGCGCAAGCCAAGAATCTGTTGCGCCAGACCGTTGCACCAGAAAATACCGCCCTCTTCCGTGGTCAGCACCACCGCGTCGGGCAGCGACTCCGCGCCGCTACGAAAGCGTTTAATCAGATTGCCCAGTTCACGGCGGCGTTTTTTATTTCGCAGCTGCATCTGGTGTAAGCCGTATAGTAGCGGTTCCCAGCTACCACGCCCCGGTGGCGGGGTCATACTACGATCCACCCACAGCCACCATGAAAGGCGCAATAAATTCCAGAAATGCCAGATAAGCAGTCCTGTTACCGATGCCAGCAAAAACCAGGGCAGGTAACCAAAAAATGCACCCAGGATGAAAGCCGGGAGGCAGCAAAGTAGCAGCTCCAGCACCAGCCTTTTCCACGACAGCCGTTCCAGCACGTAAGATACTCCAGTTAAGAAATCATAAGCCCTGCTCTACGTCCGATGAGCAAGGCCTTAAAAGCGGGTTGAAAAACGATACCCTGTACCGCGCACGGTCTGCACCATGCGGTCATGCCCGCCGGGCTCCAGTGCTTTACGCAGGCGACGAATGTGGACATCGACCGTACGATCTTCCACATACACGTTGGTTCCCCAGACGTGGTTTAACAGCTGCTCGCGGCTGTACACGCGCTCAGGATGCGTCATAAAAAAGTGCAGCAGTTTAAATTCTGTCGGCCCCATCTCCAGCGGTTCTTCGCCCGCCATCACCCGGTGAGATGTCGGGTCCAGACTTAGCCCCTGCATCTCGATCACCTCTTCCACCGCCATTGGCGAAATACGGCGCATTACCGCTTTGATTCGCGCCACCAGCTCCTTCGGAGAAAACGGCTTGGTGATATAGTCATCCGCACCGGTTTCAAGGCCGCGCACGCGATCTTCTTCTTCCCCTCTGGCGGTCAACATTACCACTGGGATATCCCGGGTCATCGACTCGCGCTTGAGGTGTTTGATGAACTGGATACCGGAGCCGCCAGGTAACATCCAGTCAAGGAGAATTAAATCCGGCCAGGGTTCATTCAGTTGATTCACAGCACTGTCATAATCTTCCGCTTCGACCGGCTGAAAGCCATTTTGTTCGAGCACGAAGCAGACCATTTCGCGAATTGGAGCTTCATCTTCTACGACCAGAATACGTCTCGCCATGATTTGCCCTGTTGTAATAGATAGGTTGCGATCATTAATGCGACGTCATTATGCGTCAGATTTATGACAGATTTATGAAAAGCTCGTCGCACATATCTTCAGGTTATTGATTTCCGTGGCACAGAAAAAAGCAAATGGCACATCTGTTTGGGTATAATCGCGCCCATGCTTTTTCGCCAGGGAACCGTTATGCGCATCCTTCACACCTCAGACTGGCATCTCGGCCAGAACTTCTACAGTAAAAGCCGCGAAGCCGAACATCAGGCTTTTCTTGACTGGCTGCTGGAGACAGCACAAGCCCATCAGGTGGATGCGATTATTGTTGCCGGTGATGTTTTCGATACCGGCTCGCCGCCCAGTTACGCCCGCACGTTATACAACCGTTTTGTTGTCAATTTACAGCAAACTGGCTGTCATCTGGTGGTACTGGCAGGAAACCATGACTCGGTCGCCACGCTGAATGAATCGCGCGATATCATGGCGTTCCTCAATACTACCGTGGTCGCCAGCGCCGGACATGCGCCGCAAATATTGCCCCGTCGCGACGGGACGCCAGGCGCAGTGCTGTGTCCCATACCTTTTTTACGCCCGCGTGACATTATTACCAGCCAGGCGGGGCTTAACGGTATTGAAAAACAGCAGCATTTGCTGGCGGCTATTACTGATTATTATCAACAACATTATGCCGATGCCTGCAAACTGCGCGGCGATCAGCCTCTGCCCATCATCGCCACGGGACATTTAACGACCGTGGGTGCCAGTAAAAGTGACGCCGTGCGTGACATTTATATTGGCACGCTGGACGCGTTTCCGGCACAAAACTTTCCACCAGCCGACTACATCGCGCTCGGGCATATTCACCGCGCGCAGATTATTGGCGGCATGGAACATGTTCGCTATTGCGGTTCCCCCATACCACTAAGTTTTGATGAATGCGGTAAGAGTAAATATGTCCATCTGGTGACATTTTCAAACGGCAAATTAGAGAGCGTGGAAAACCTGAACGTACCGGTAACGCAACCCATGGCGGTGCTGAAAGGCGATCTGGCGTCGATTACCGCACAGCTGGAACAGTGGCGCGATATATCACAGGAGCCGCCTGTCTGGCTGGATATCGAAATCACTACTGATGAGTATCTGCATGATATTCAGCGCAAAATCCAGGCATTAACCGAATCATTGCCTGTCGAAGTATTGCTGGTACGCCGGAGTCGTGAACAGCGCGAGCGTGTGTTAGCCAGCCAACAGCGTGAAACACTCAGCGAACTCAGCGTCGAAGAGGTGTTCAATCGCCGTCTGGCACTGGAAGAACTGGATGAATCACAGCAGCAACGTCTGCAGCATCTTTTCGCCACGACGTTGCATAGCCTCGCCGGAGAACACGAAGCATGAAAATTCTCAGCCTGCGCCTGAAAAACCTGAACTCATTAAAAGGCGAATGGAAGATTGATTTCACCCGCGAGCCGTTCGCCAGCAACGGGCTGTTTGCTATTACCGGCCCAACCGGTGCGGGGAAAACCACCCTGCTGGACGCCATTTGTCTGGCGCTGTATCACGAAACCCCGCGCCTCTCTAACGTTTCACAATCGCAAAATGATCTCATGACCCGCGATACCGCCGAATGTCTGGCGGAAGTGGAGTTTGAAGTCAAAGGTGAAGCGTATCGCGCGTTCTGGAGCCAGAATCGGGCGCGTAACCAGCCGGACGGTAATTTGCAGGTGCCACGCGTAGAGCTGGCGCGCTGTGCAGACGGCAAAATTCTCGCCGACAAAGTGAAAGATAAGCTGGAACTGACGGCGACGTTAACCGGACTGGATTACGGGCGCTTCACCCGTTCGATGCTGCTTTCGCAGGGGCAATTTGCTGCCTTCCTGAATGCCAAACCCAAAGAACGCGCAGAATTGCTCGAGGAGTTAACCGGCACTGAAATCTACGGGCAAATCTCGGCGATGGTTTTTGAGCAGCACAAATCGGCCCGCACAGAGCTGGAGAAGCTGCAAGCGCAGGCCAGCGGCGTCGCGTTGCTCACGCCGGAACAAGTGCAATCGCTGACAGCGAGTTTGCAGGTACTTACTGACGAAGAAAAACAGTTAATTACCGCGCAGCAGCAAGAACAACAATCGCTAAACTGGTTAACGCGTCTGGACGAATTGCAGCAAGAAGCCAGCCGCCGTCAACAGGCCTTGCAACAGGCATTAGCCGAAGAAGAAAAAGCGCAACCTCAACTGGCGGCGCTCAGTCTGGCACAACCGGCACGAAACCTTCGTCCGCACTGGGAACGCATCGCAGAACACAGCACGGCGCTGGCGCATACTCGCCAGCAGATTGAAGAAGTAAATACTCGCTTACAGAGCACAATGGCGCTTCGTGCGAGCATTCGCCACCACGCGGCGAAGCAGTCAGCAGAATTACAGCAGCAGCAACAAAGCCTGAATGCCTGGTTACAGGAACACGACCGCTTCCGTCAGTGGAACAACGAACTGGCGGGTTGGCGTGCACAGTTCTCCCAACAAACCAGCGATCGCGAGCATCTGCGGCAATGTCAGCAACAGTTAACTCATGCTGAGCAAAAACTTAATGCGCTTGCGGCGATCACGTTGACGTTAACCGCCGATGAAGTTGCTAGCGCCCTGGCGCAACATGCTGAGCAACGCCCACTGCGTCAGCGCCTGGTCGCACTGCATGGGCAGATTGTTCCCCAACAAAAACGTCTGGCGCAGTTACAGGTCGCTATCCAGAATGTCACTCTGGAACAGACGCAACGTAATGCCGCACTTAACGAAATGCGCCATCGTTATAAAGAAAAAACGCAACAACTTGCCGATGTGAAAACCATTTGCGAGCAGGAAACTCGCATTAAAACGCTGGAAGCCCAGCGCGCGCAGTTACAAGCGGGTCAGCCTTGTCCACTTTGTGGTTCCACCAGCCACCCGGCGGTCGAGGCGTATCAGGCGCTGGAACCGGGCGTTAATCAGGCCCGGCTATTAACGCTGGAAAAAGAAGTGAAAAAGCTCGGCGAAGAAGTTGCGACGCTACGTGGGCAACTGGACGCCTTAACAAAGCAACTTCAGCGTGATGAAAACGAAGCGCAAAGCCTCCGACAAGATGAGCAAGCACTTACTCAACAATGGCAAGCCGTCACGGCCAGCCTCAATATCACCTTGCAGCCACAGGACGATATTCAACCGTGGCTAGATGCACAAGATGAGCACGAACGCCAGCTGCGATTACTCAGCCAACGGCATGAATTACAAGGGCAGATTGCCGCGCATAATCAGCAAATTATCCAGTATCAACAGCAAATTGAACAACGCCAGCAGCAGCTCTTAACGGCATTGGCGGGTTATGCACTGACATTGCCACAGGAAGATGAAGAAGAGAGCTGGTTGGCGACGCGTCAGCAAGAAGCGCAGAGCTGGCAGCATCGCCAGAACGAATTAACCGCGCTGCAAAACCGTATTCAGCAACTGACGCCGATTCTGGAAACGTTGCCGCAAAGTGATGAACTCCCGCACAGCGAAGAAACTGTGGTGCTGGAAAACTGGCGGCAGGTTCATGAACAATGTCTCGCATTACACAGCCAGCAGCAGACGTTACAGCAACAGGATGTTCTGGCGGCGCAAAGTCTGCAAAAAGCCCAGGCGCAGTTTGACACCGCGCTACAGGCGAGCGTCTTTGACGATCAGCAGGCGTTCCTTGCGGCGCTAATGGATGAACAAACACTAACGCAGCTGGAACAGCTCAAGCAGAATCTGGAAAACCAGCGCCGTCAGGCGCAAACGCTGGTCACTCAGACAGCAGAAACGCTGACACAGCATCAGCAACACCGACCTGGCGGGTTATCTCTCACTGTGACGGTGGAGCAGATTCAGCAAGAGTTAGCGCAAACTCACCAAAAGTTGCGTGAAAACACCACGAGTCAAGGCGAGATTCGCCAGCAGCTGAAGCAGGATGCAGATAACCGTCAGCAACAACAAACCTTAATGCAGCAAATTGCTCAAATGACGCAGCAGGTTGAGGACTGGGGATATCTGAATTCGCTAATAGGTTCCAAAGAGGGCGATAAATTCCGCAAGTTTGCCCAAGGGCTGACGCTGGATAATTTAGTCCATCTCGCTAATCAGCAACTTACCCGGCTGCACGGGCGCTATCTGTTACAGCGCAAAGCCAGCGAAGCGCTGGAAGTTGAGGTTGTTGATACCTGGCAGGCTGATGCGGTACGCGATACCCGTACCCTTTCCGGCGGCGAAAGTTTCCTCGTCAGTCTGGCGCTGGCACTGGCGCTTTCAGATCTGGTCAGCCATAAAACGCGTATTGACTCGCTGTTCCTTGATGAAGGTTTTGGCACACTGGATAGCGAAACGCTGGATACCGCCCTTGATGCGCTGGATGCCCTGAATGCCAGTGGCAAAACCATCGGGGTGATTAGCCACGTTGAGGCGATGAAAGAGCGTATTCCGGTGCAGATCAAAGTGAAGAAGATCAATGGACTGGGCTACAGCAAACTGGAAAGTGCGTTTGCAATGAAATAACTATTCAGCAGGATAATGAATACAGAGGGGCGAATTATCTCTTGGCCTCGCTGGTCGTTATCCTGCAATCTATCACTTTATTGGCTACGGTGATTGGTAGCCGTTCTGGTGGTTGTGATGGTGGTATGAAAAAAGTTATTTTATCTTTGGCTCTGGGCACGTTTGGTTTGGGGATGGCCGAATTTGGCATTATGGGCGTGCTCACGGAGCTGGCGCATAACGTAGGAATTTCGATTCCTGCCGCCGGGCATATGATCTCGTATTATGCGCTGGGGGTGGTGGTCGGTGCGCCTATAATCGCGCTTTTTTCCAGCCGCTACTCACTCAAACATATCTTGTTGTTTCTGGTGGCGTTGTGCGTCATTGGCAACGCCATGTTCACGCTCTCTTCGTCTTACCTGATGCTCGCCATTGGTCGGCTGGTTTCCGGCTTTCCGCATGGTGCATTTTTTGGCGTCGGCGCGATCGTGTTATCAAAAATTATCAAACCCGGCAAAGTCACCGCCGCCGTGGCAGGGATGGTTTCCGGGATGACAGTCGCCAATTTGCTGGGCATTCCACTGGGAACGTATTTAAGTCAGGAATTTAGTTGGCGTTACACCTTTTTGTTGATCGCTGTTTTTAATATTGCGGTGATGGCATCGGTCTATTTTTGGGTGCCGGATATTCGCGACGAGGCGAAAGGAAAACTACGCGAACAATTTCATTTTTTACGCAGCCCTGCCCCGTGGTTAATTTTCGCCGCTACGATGTTTGGCAACGCAGGTGTGTTTGCCTGGTTCAGCTACGTAAAGCCATACATGATGTTTATTTCCGGTTTTTCGGAAACGGCGATGACCTTTATTATGATGTTAGTTGGGCTAGGGATGGTGCTGGGGAATATGCTAAGTGGCAGGATTTCAGGACGTTATTCACCACTGCGCATTGCAGCAGTGACTGACTTTATCATTGTACTGGCACTGCTGATGCTCTTTTTCTTCGGCGGTATGAAAACAACGTCGCTTATTTTTGCTTTTATTTGTTGCGCGGGATTATTTGCCCTATCAGCACCTCTACAAATATTATTACTGCAAAATGCCAAAGGCGGAGAGTTATTAGGTGCCGCAGGTGGGCAAATAGCGTTTAACCTCGGTAGCGCCGTCGGCGCATATTGCGGTGGTATGATGCTGACGCTGGGGCTGGCATATAATTACGTGGCGCTGCCCGCTGCCCTGCTTTCGTTTGCTGCGATGTCGTCGTTGCTGCTGTATGGTCGCTATAAGCGCCAGCAAGCGGCGGATAGTTCGGTGCTGGCGAAACCACTGGGGTAGATAGAAGTCGCAGTGCGCATCGCTTGTTGCCGGATGCGGCGTGAACGCCTTATCCGGCCTACGGGACTGTTCATTTTGTAGGCCTGATAAGACACGCCAGTGTCGCATCAGGCATCGGAGCACTGGGGGGTTGCCGCCACTGTGCGCGTTATTTGTTGCCGGATGCGGCGCGAGCGCCTTATCCGGCCTACCGGACGGCTCACTTTGTAGGCCTGATAAGACGCGGCAAGCGTCGCATCAGGCATGATACGCCAATTGCCTGGTTTTTTTACTCTTGTGGCCATAACCATGCAGCGCCGCGTACGCCGCTCGAATCACCATGTTTCGCCTTGCGTACCGGCGTTTCACATTCTCCGCCGAAGACAAATTGTTTAATCAACTGTGGAACCGTTTGATATAAACGGTCTACATTGCTCATTCCGCCGCCCAGGACAATCACATCCGGATCGAGAATATTCACGACATGTGCCAGCGATTTTGCCAGCCGCAGCTCGTAGCGACGCAATGCCAGTTCCGCTACCGGATCGCTTTCTTCAACCAGGCGGATAATTTCACTGCCTTTCAGCGCATGTCCGCTCAAACGACGATAATCCGTCGCGAATCCCGTGCCTGAAATAAAGGTTTCAATACAACCTTGTTTACCGCAATAACAAGGGACTTCCTCGCGATAACGCAGTTCGTCTTCGTCCATCCACGGTAGCGGATTGTGTCCCCACTCGCCTGCCGTGCCATTGCCGCCGATATGCGCCCGCCCATTGAATGCCACGCCCGCGCCGCATCCCGTGCCGATAATCACGGCAAATACCGTCTGCGCTCCCGCTGCCGCGCCATCTACCGCTTCTGAAACCGCCAGACAGTTGGCGTCATTTGCCAGCCGCACTTCCCGCTGCAACCGCGCGCTTAAGTCTTTATCGAATGGCTGACCGTTGAGCCAGGTTGAATTGGCATTCTTCACCACGCCGGTGTAGGGCGAAATCGAACCTGGAATGCCCATACCTACCGTTCCGCGCTGCCCTGTTGCCTGCTCCGCCATATCAACCAACGTGGCGATCGTTTCAATAGTCTGCCGGTAATCATCACGCGGCGTGGGCAGACGATGGCGGTACAACTGCTCCCCTGCATCGCCCAATGCAATCACTTCAGTTTTGGTGCCGCCTAAATCGATACCTATACGCACGGTACTCTCCTTATTTTTTTCAATATCAATAGCGTAGAGACGGACAACCGGATTGGCAATGCAAGGCCGCCGACAATTCGTTATCATGCCCGCTAAATTTAACGACAAGGCCGTGGAAATTATCATGCTGTGGTTCAAAAATTTAATGGTTTACCGTCTTAGCCGCGAGATTTCGCTGCGTGCAGAAGAGATGGAAAAACAGCTAGCCTCGATGGCATTTACCCCATGCGGCAGCCAGGACATGGCGAAGATGGGCTGGGTACCTCCGATGGGATCGCACAGCGATGCGTTAACGCACGTTGCCAATGGTCAAATTGTTATCTGTGCGCGCAAAGAAGAAAAAATCCTCCCGTCCCCGGTGATTAAACAGGCGCTGGAAGCGAAAATCGCCAAACTGGAAGCAGAACAGGCGCGTAAGCTGAAGAAAACCGAAAAAGATTCGCTGAAAGACGAAGTGCTGCACTCTCTGCTGCCGCGTGCTTTCAGCCGTTTTAGCCAGACAATGATGTGGATCGACACGGTTAACGGTTTGATTATGGTGGACTGCGCCAGCGCCAAAAAAGCGGAAGATACGCTGGCACTGCTGCGTAAAAGCCTGGGGTCGTTACCGGTTGTACCATTGAGCATGGAAAACCCGATTGAACTGACGCTGACCGAATGGGTACGTTCCGGCAGCGCGGCACAGGGCTTCCAGCTGCTTGATGAAGCCGAGCTGAAATCGTTGCTGGAAGATGGCGGCGTGATCCGCGCGAAGAAACAAGATCTGACCAGCGAAGAGATCACCAACCACATTGAAGCCGGAAAAGTGGTGACTAAACTGGCGCTTGACTGGCAGCAGCGCATTCAGTTTGTGATGTGCGACGATGGTTCGCTCAAGCGTCTGAAGTTCTGCGACGAGCTGCGCGATCAAAACGAAGATATCGACCGTGAAGATTTCGCCCAGCGCTTTGATGCCGATTTCATCCTGATGACTGGTGAACTGGCAGCGTTAATTCAAAACCTGATTGAAGGATTAGGTGGCGAAGCACAACGTTAATTGCTGATTTACCTTTAATGCCGGATGCGACGCCTGCCGCGTCTTATCCGGCGTACAAAGCCACACCAGGAATATAATCGTTAGCTACAGCGGGCAATAATTCTTAGCGCAGCAATATTATGCGTTTTATGCTGTAACTTGCTCCAGGGGCGTTGTGTCATTGTTTTTCCTCAAGCCGGTGACGCGCTTCACTGCGAATTTTTCGCGTTGCCCCGGTTTTCACTAAATCACGTAACAGCGAAAGATCGGGTTGTTCGACAAATAAGAGTAATGATGGCTCCTCTTTTAACCACGCCGTTTTCACATCGGCAGCCAGCTGTGAATTATTAATAGCCAGCGACCGCTCCTGAGGCTCAGTCAATGTCGTTAACAACAACACCGGGGTATGTGCGTTGTGCAATGCCGTTTGGCGCAAATGATCATTGCGACTTTGCAGCAATGCACGCCACCATTCATCATCTGATTTATCTTTTATCGTCGCCAGTTCCGCAACAATATCTGGAGATCTTCGCTGATATTTATATCAACCTTGATGAATTATGAATATATCGGAAATCGAAAAAATCCCAGCAAAGGAAATATTATTATGGGTTAAAGAGAGGACATTTCAGAAAAATGCCCTCCCGTTCAAGGGGAAGGCGAGGAATTACAGATAGCGGCACAGATAAGAGGTGGGTTCGGCAACTTGCAGATGAAACTCGCTGTGACCGGGAACATTAAACACCGAACCGGCTTCATACACTTGCCAGTCGGTCGCGTCAGGCAGTAACACATTCAGCGCGCCACTGATTACCGTCATCTCTTCAGGCTCAGCGGTGCTGAAGGTGTATTCACCTTCAACCATAACACCCACGCTGGCGCGACCAGTGCTGCTGCTGGAAAAGCCGATCGATTTCACTTTGCCGGAAAAGTACTCATTACTTTGAAGCATAAACTGGCCCTGTCTGGTAGTTGAACATCTACTTCACTATAGGGGCCAGAGGCGCTGGCTGTCACGCAAAATTACATCAGTAATTCCGCAGCCAGCCGTGCAATCAATACGTTAGAGAGCAAGACAGGAACATCGAGCTGTTTTTGCAGTAAATCGCGATGACGCTGGTTAAATCCCAAACAATCCAGCATGATGACATCTGCACCTTTTGCCAGTAATTCTTTCCCGGCATCAATGATTTTTTGTTCCGAATCATGAATGGGGTTACCCAATGAAAATACTGGCGGTTTCTGCAAAATTTGCCATTTTTGCGCCTGAACGGTCAGCAACTCCTCAACCGGTACGATAACCCCCACCTGATGATCTTCAACAATAGAGGAAACCAGCGGTGGCAATATCCGCGACGGCTCAAGAAAGATCGTATTACGCGCGGTCATACTACTAATGTTTGCTGTACTCATTAATATAATGACGTCGTAACCCTGATTATCGAGCACTTCAACCACACCTTGCAGGTCTCGCTCCACTTTGCGACGCGAAACATGGGCCAGATGGTTGTCATTTAATAATGTGAGAATTGTGTCTTCGCCTGCTTCTGGCGCGTACTCCGCCATCACTTCTTCGCGGCTTAACTTCCCCAGCAGGCTATGATGGGAAATATTATCTTCGTCAATGTATTCTGTCAGGAGCGGCAAAACTTCCTGCATAGGTACAATGCCGATAGTCAGGATCGCCAACGACGCACTCATTGTTCTTCCACCTTACTTTTATTTCGTCGTTAATTACCGGGCAAGTGTTAAGCACCACTGCTGACACTTACTTGTGCTACAAATGACAAAAAGCGTAGCAGCAGACCTGCACTGCATAATGTAAAGATTCCAAATGATTCCAGTAATGGATTGTTATTGTTTAATATTCTAATTATTTGAAAAACATGAATTGTGAAAAATGTGACGCAGATCCCTTGTGGCGGCACTCAGAATCCCTTCCGAGCAGTCTGATGCGGTCACTCTTTGTCAGGGTCCTCATAGCGTTTTTTCGCATCCATCGCTTCCTGAGCGGTCGGATGTTCACTGATCAACGAGTCTGGTTTAGGATGATCGGCTCTGAGTTGGTACCAGGTTACCGTCTGTCCTGGCTTTCCTTTATCAATCGTCACTATATATGCTTCACGAGGATAAGGCGGTTTCGTTGGCATCGTTCTTCCTTATTTCACGGGATGAACGTTAAGTATAGGCGCTCGAAAATCAACAATTGATCGTCTGTGCCAGAGCGCTGCGAATTTCAGAAATCACCTGGCTGGGTTCGTTTGTTGCGTCGATGATAATATGCGCAACTTCGCGATATAGCGCATCGCGTTCTTCCAGCACTTCCTGAACTTCTTCGCTCAGTGGTTTTCCCGTTAAGGTTGGCCGTAAATCTTCTTCCGGTGCAGCTTGCAGTCGGTTAACCAGGACTGATACTGGCGCACACAAATAAACCACGATCCCGTTATTTTGCATGAAGTGACGATTAAATTCCGTCAGAATAATGCCGCCGCCTGTAGCGATAACGGTGGATGGCGCAGTTACCGCTTCCAGCGCCGCCGTTTCTCTGGCGCGGAATCCCGCCCACTCTTCCCTTTCGACGATCTCCGCGACCGTCATATTGAGCTGTGATTGCAACCACAGGTCGGTATCGACAAACCGACGGTTAAGCGAATCGGCAAGGGCCATTCCGACCGTTGTTTTACCACAGCCCCGAGGCCCGATCAGAAAAAGAGGTTGTGTCATCGTGGGTTTTCCCCAATAGGTCGCAATGCGGCGAAAGCCGGTGTCATGAGAATAGCGATCATACCATCAAACTAGTACAATTTCGATTGTAAAGAAAAAATTCCACTTAAGGTGGAAATCTCAATACATCCCTTACTATACCAATAAATATTCAAGAATGAAGTGTAAATAATAAATTACATTTAGCCACGACTACGTTGCACTTCCAGCCACCACTTCTCCAGCTCCGCAGCAAAAGCCTGGCGGTCACGTTGTGAAAGACTATCTGGTCCTCCGGTCTGGATCCCACTGGCACGTAAGGTATCCATAAAATCGCGCATCGTCAGGCGCTCACGAATGGTCGCTGGCGTGTAACGTTCGCCGCGCGGATTAAGCGCCGCCGCGCCTTTCTCGATGGCTTCAGCAGCCAAAGGTATATCTGCGGTGATCACCAAATCGCCCGCTTCACACTGCCGAACAATTTCGTTATCAGCAACGTCGAAACCTGCCGCGACGCGCAGCGTACGAATAAATCGCGATGGCGGCACGCGTAAACTCTGGTTTGCTACCAGTACCAGCGGCATCTGCATACGTTCCGCCGCGCGATACAAAATCTCTTTAATTACATTGGGACACGCGTCGGCATCCACCCAAATTGTTATAAAGTCATCCTTTGTTGGGTAATCCTCTATTGTGTCGCGCTTTTGCCTTCCGGCATAGTTCTGTTTATGCTTCTGCCAGCGATTATCAAAACAATGAATTTCACGGCAGGAGTGAGGCAATGGAAAAGAAAATCGGTTTTATTGGCTGCGGCAATATGGGAAAAGCCATTCTCGGCGGTCTGATTGCCAGCGGTCAGGTGCTTCCAGGGCAAATCTGGGTATATACCCCCTCCCCGGATAAAGTCACCGCCCTGCATGACCAGTTCGGCATCAACGCCGCAGAATCGGCGCAAGAAGTAGCGCAAATCGCCGACATCATTTTTGCCGCCGTTAAACCAGGCATCATGATTAAAGTGCTTAGCGAAATCACCTCCAGCCTGAATAAAGACTCTCTGGTCGTTTCTATTGCTGCAGGTATCACGCTCGACCAGCTTGCCCGCGCGCTGGGCCATGACCGGAAAATTATCCGCGCCATGCCGAACACTCCCGCGCTGGTTAATGCCGGGATGACCTCCGTAACGCCAAACGCGCTGGTAACCCCAGAAGATACCGCTGATGTGCTGAATATTTTCCGCTGCTTTGGCGAAGCGGAAGTGATTGCTGAGCCGATGATCCACCCGGTGGTCGGTGTGAGCGGTTCTTCGCCAGCCTACGTCTTTATGTTTATCGAAGCGATGGCCGACGCCGCCGTGCTGGGCGGGATGCCACGCGCCCAGGCGTATAAATTTGCCGCTCAGGCGGTAATGGGCTCCGCAAAAATGGTGCTGGAAACGGGAGAACATCCGGGGACACTGAAAGATATGGTCTGCTCACCGGGAGGCACCACCATTGAGGCGGTACGCGTACTGGAAGAGAAAGGCTTCCGTGCCGCAGTGATCGAAGCGATGACGAAGTGTATGGAAAAATCAGAAAAACTCAGCAAATCCTGATGGCTTTTGCCGGACGTCAGGCCGCCACTTCGGTGCGGTTACGTCCGGCTTTCTTTGCTTTGTAGAGCGCCAAATCTGCCGATTTCAACCACTCGCGATAGTGACTCATTTGTGGATTCAGCGGCGCAACCCCCACACTAATCCGTAAAGTTACCTGTGGCGTATTCGGCAAGCGTAACGTGTTTAGCCCTTCATGCACCCGTAACATGGCGGTGATGGCGCTCTCAGCTGGCGTACCGGACATGATTACTGCAAACTCATCGCCGCCAAACCGACCAATCACATCGCTACCGCGCAGGGTAATTTGTAACTGTCGGGTAAGCGCCACAATCGCTTCATCACCCACATCATGGCCCCAGGTATCGTTGATGCTCTTGAAATGGTCGATATCGATAATCAGTAACGTTGCATCGCGATTATGCCGCCGACAGTTATCAAATTCATTGCGTAACATAGTTTCCCAATGACGTCGGTTATACACGCCCGTCATACCGTCGCGGGTACTCATGACCTGCAACCTGCGTTTATGTTCCGCCAGTTTAGTCGCCGTCTGGTAACTGACCCAGCCAAACAGCAGAGGATAAATGACAATAATGGGAAGGGAGAGCCACCATTCCAGCGGTGCGCTATTGAACGACACGGTGATGCCCGTCAGCTCGAGGGTGACAAGGCAGGAGACCACCATCAACACCAGACCCGCGACAAACAGACGGGGGCCGCCTGCCCCCATCAAATTCAGACACATAATCATCAACATCGCGGTGGAAGGCAGTGCGTTTACGCCCATTACGCCTACCCACATTCCCGCTAATACTGCATCGGTTTTTAAGTTGTAAATTTCCCGGCTAAGCGGATCGACGGCCCTGCTCGCTATTTGCCAGGCTAAATGCGGCCAGACGAACGCCCAGCCGACCAACAACAGCCACCACCAGCCCGGCGACGGATGCGAAACCAGCGTTGAAGCAATCGGTAAGAACATGCCAGCCAGGCCAACCGCTCGGGGTAGTCTGACGCGACGGGCAAAGCGCAGCCCGAACCGCTGATGTTCGTTTTGAGGAGTTAAAGGAGGTTCCTCCCCATGCGCCGCCGCTTTTTTGAAAAAGTTTTCATCATTCATTATTTTTGGGAACATTCAGAAACAATTTTCCCAAATTATAGAGACGGGGCTAAAGGCAGAAGTATGAAATTTCGGGTGAGCCATTTTCGTAGCTCACCCGTTAGCACTATCAGGTATCAGGCGGCTTTCTTGAGGCAGGCACTCATAAACTTATTACGATCATCCCCTTTCAGAGATTGTTGTGTTGCTTGATTATTACATTCGCGCATCTTTTGCTGCTGTGGCGTCAAACTTTTTTCACCAGGCGCAGATTTGCTGTTCTTCAGGCAATCACTCATGTAGGTCTTACGAGCATCCCCTTTCAACGCCTGCGCCGTCGCCTGCTGATTACAAGAGGCCATACGCTGTTGTTGTGGGGTTAAGGTTCTCTCGGCAGCGCCGACGGTGGTTAAAAAAACCAGACCGAAAAGCAAGGTAACCAGTAATGTAATTTTCATCGCACCATCCCTCTTCATGTTTTAACCATGAGCGTATGCGCCCGTGATCTGTCATTAAGTCTGGTTGCTAACAGCAAAAAAACCACCCGGCAGCGAAAATTCACTGCCGGGCGCGGTTTTATTTCAGCCCCAGGGCGGCTTTCATGGTGTAGAAGAGATCGGTCTGGTCGGTCAGTCCAACAACATTGGCGGCATGCGGGCCATACGCCGCAATACGCAACTGACTGCCGGTATGTTCTTGTGAATCCTCTTCGGAGTTCCCGTAACTCATCACCATCACTGCGCCATCTTTGGTATTTAGCGCCTGGGTGAGGCCCGGAGCTTTGGTATCCGGCGCAACTATCTGGCTGGCATGGGCGTGATCAGCGGTGACTATGACCAACGTGTTACCATCCTTTTTAGCGAATTCCAGCGCCCGTTGTACGGCTTCATCGAGATCGACCGTCTCGCCAATTTGCCCACAAGGATTCGCAGCGTGATCCTGTTTATCGATTGACGCACCTTCAACTTGCAGGAAAAAGCCTTTCTCATTTTTACTCAACAATTCAATGGCTTTATCGGTCATCTGCGCCAGGGTCGGTACACTGTCATTACGTTGCGGATTAGGCGTACAGGTGACTGCGGGCTTATCTATATTACCGTGGTACGTTGCTTTCGGTCCTTGCCAGCGCACTGGCATATTGCCGTCAGCAAACAGTCCTAATAGGGGTTTTTGCTGATTCGCTTCCGTCACCGAATTCAGTGAGGCAGTATCGCTCACCAACTGATAACCACGCGCCTGTGCCTGTTCACGCAGCGTTTTTCCCTGCCATTCACCGGCGGTTGCCGTTTCAGCAAAGGTTTTTGCACCGCCGCCAAGCGTAACATCGGCACGGGCGTTAAGCAGCTGTTCGGTAATCGATCCTTTTCCGCCTTTTTCCAGAGCGTTACCCGGACATTTTTCACTGGTCGCACTCGGACCGTAGCATTTGCGCGAGGTCACATGCGCCACCAGCGCAGCGGGCGTGGCATCCTGCAACTCTGCGGTAGAAACGTTACCGGTCGCCAGACCTGCGGCTTTTGCCATTTCCAGAATCGTTGGGTGATCTTTTTCGTGAATATCGACGCCCAGCGCGCCGTTATAGGTTTTGACACCAGTTGACCAGGCGGTTGCTGATGCAGCCGAGTCGGTGACGTAGTCCGGTTTGCCGGTTTTTTTATTCAGCGCATAGTGAGTGTATTGCCCGGTAAGCGGTAAGGCATCGATACCTTTAAAAAAGCCGCCCGCACCTTCGGCATAATTGCGTGCGGCAGTAATTTCCGAGTCCCCCATCCCATCGCCAATCAGCAAAATAATATTTTTTGCAGGTTTATCGCTAAGAGAATCACGCAGAGCGGCGGTCTGATCACCCGTTAAGCGGCGAGCACCGCCGGGTGCAGTAATATCGCCCTGAGCAGCCCGGTTTTCCAGAACAGGCATTTCTGGTGTCCGGGCTTTTGTCACAGGGGTAAACAGTAACGGTAAGAGTGCCAGTGCAATAGTGCTTTGTTTCACTTTATTTTCTCCATGTACAAATACATTAAAAAATAAAAACAAAGCGACTATAAGTCTCGGCCGTGACAACTTTATGACAGCTGTTGAAAAGATTAACTTTTTACTGACGAGGATGCCTCAATAACTTCTTTACGTAATCGCGCAGCAGCTCCGTATCGTCGTCAGGAATGCTGGCATCGGGCTTTACCTCGTACAGCGCCCCCTCTACCTGATCAATCAACCGCTGTTGATCATTTTGCGCCATATTGCGAAGCATTGCCGTGACGATAATCTCCAAAGCTTCTACCTGCGCGCACAGTTCTTTCGACTCTTCTTCTTTTTGGGCAAGCTTAAATAACAACTCAGCAATGAGATTTTTCATGTCTTTATTTCCTTATCCAAAGTATGGAGAAGTTAACATTATGTTTCACAACTTCATAGTGTCTGGAAGTATTATTTTTATGACAAAGGAAATACTTTGCGCAAATATTTTTTGTTTGATTACCAGCGAAACGTTTCTCTTATTTAAATAATTACCCACATAAAATATAGGCCTTTAATTATCAACCTTTATTATAAATAAAAGTTATGAAATATATTCTCTTCGTTATCTTATAATTAAGAGAAAAAAACTCACCACATGGTTATTTAAGCCAGGAGTAAATTAGCTTCCCGTTCATCATTTTTGTGATCTTGCACACATCTTTGAGATAACGCACTTTCTTCACCAGTACGTTGCTCGCTTTGTCAGCAGAAGATTGCAACATTCTGTCAGAAGGCCGCGAATCCCCCGTTTTGTCGTGGTAATGTATGCACTTTGTGTTAGACGGGATAGGTTTTTAAGATGGAAAAACTGCGGGTAGGAATCGTTTTTGGTGGTAAATCAGCGGAACATGAAGTGTCTCTGCAATCGGCAAAAAACATTGTCGATGCCATTGATAAAAGTCGCTTCGATGTTGTGCTGCTGGGCATTGATAAACAAGGGCAATGGCACGTCAGCGATGCCAGCAATTATCTGCTAAATGCAGACGATCCTGCCCATATTGCGTTGCGCCCTTCGGCGACCAGCCTTGCGCAGGTGCCAGGTAAACATGAGCATCAGCTTATCGACGCACAAAACGGTCAGCCGTTGCCGACGGTGGATGTCATTTTCCCGATTGTCCACGGTACGCTGGGCGAAGATGGTTCCTTGCAGGGAATGCTGCGGGTCGCCAATTTACCGTTTGTAGGTTCTGATGTTCTGGCTTCAGCGGCCTGTATGGATAAAGATGTCACCAAACGTCTGCTGCGCGATGCCGGGCTGAACATTGCGCCATTTATTACCCTGACGCGCGCTAATCGTCACAACATCAGTTTTGCCGAAGTGGAGTCTAAACTGGGGTTACCGCTGTTTGTAAAACCGGCTAATCAGGGCTCTTCTGTTGGTGTCAGCAAAGTAACCAGTGAAGAACAGTACACAATTGCCGTCGATCTGGCGTTCGAGTTCGATCATAAAGTGATCGTTGAGCAAGGGATCAAAGGTCGTGAAATCGAATGCGCAGTTCTTGGCAACGATAACCCGCAAGCAAGCACCTGTGGCGAGATCGTACTCACCAGCGATTTCTATGCCTACGACACCAAGTACATTGACGAAGATGGCGCGAAAGTGGTAGTTCCAGCAGCCATTGCGCCAGAAATCAACGATAAGATCCGGGCGATTGCCGTTCAGGCTTATCAGACGTTGGGATGCGCAGGCATGGCGCGTGTAGACGTGTTTTTAACCCCAGAGAACGAAGTGGTGATCAACGAGATCAACACCCTGCCTGGCTTCACCAACATCAGTATGTATCCGAAGCTGTGGCAAGCCAGCGGTCTGGGTTACACCGACCTGATCACGCGTTTGATTGAGCTGGCGCTGGAGCGTCACGCTGCGGATAACGCACTGAAAACCACAATGTAATATTCAAACGCCCGGTAATATTCTTATTGGGCGTTTTCAGTTTCTTCATCGCGACGACGAATAATCAACCCCGCCAGCCAGAAACTAATCACCCACGTCACCAGACCGACGGCATAGGTCTGCCAACCTTTTGCTTCAAATCCCAGTAACCCCACCACGCCATTAAGAATGAATATAAGGCCAATGGCGAACGCATAGTAGTGCCAGTCACGGCGGATTTTTACAGGCAGATTCATGGCAGCTCCGTTAACGAAAAACAACATCCTTGCATATTCTGTAACAACTGTCTGTGGTGTAGACAACACTTTCGCAATTGTTAATAAATTTAACTTAAGGTTGCTATTTTGTGACTCACAACGAAGATTCACGCTTCGGGAATATTCCCAACATCAATTTACCATGATTCTGATATTGACAATCTAAATGACCTGTCAGACTTGCCATAAGCCGCTGGTATCACACCAGAAGAGAAGCAGATGACTTCCGGAGGTTTTTATGGCTGATTTCACCCTGTCAAAATCGCTGTTTAGCGGAAAATATCGCAATGCATCTTCAACGCCTGGCAATATTGCCTATGCGTTGTTTGTGCTGTTTTGCTTTTGGGCTGGGGCGCAATTGCTGAACCTGCTAGTGCATGCGCCCGGCGTCTATGAGCGTTTAATGCAGGTCCAGGAAACAGGTCGCCCACGGGTGGAAATTGGTTTAGGTGTCGGCACCATTTTTGGGCTGATCCCGTTTTTAGTAGGCTGCCTCATTTTTGCAGTAGTGGCGCTATGGCTGCACTGGCGACATCGCCGCCAGTAAGATTTACGTTGCCAGATGCGGCCTAAAACGCCTTATCTGGCGTGACATTCCTGTTTGATCACTGTTTCATACAACGCGCCCGCCGTTCGTCTACGCGCTTCGCAAACCAGGCCGTAGTCAGATTGCGGGTGATTTTCGGGCTTTCCAGTTGAATGCCAGGCAACATTTCGCGGGGTAGTGATTTACCGGTTTTCGCTTCGGCAAGTTGATAAACTTTCTTGTACAGCGCCGTCTCCTCAAAAGAGAAGCTGTCCCCTTTCTCTAACTGACGGCGAATTTCGCTGTCGCTCATCCCCAGTTTTCCCGCCAGTTTGCGCGTTGCCAGTTCGGTTTTCCCGGGCTCTTTACTGTCGTAACGAATTAAATCACCGTCCAGTGCCAGCTTCACGCCGCTGGCCTTACTGACCGCGTTCTGAAACGCGGCATTACGGCTGGCGTACCAGCCAGCGTTAAAATCAGCAAAACGGTATATCGGCGCGCTATAGCTGGCGGGATAATTCAGTAAATGGTAAGTACCAAACCACAACCCGCCGCGGCGACTGAAGACTTCCTGACGGACTGTACCGTCCATTTTCCACGGATACCCTTTGGTATGCTGTTCGGCAAAAGCAATACTGACCTGCATCGGCCCACCGGTGCGCACCGGATTGAGCGAACCAAACAGCGTCTGCCCCATTGGCACCATGCTGATCAGATCGTCAAAAATCGCGCTCAATTGCTTTTCTGTACGCACCGAATCTAACCGTTCGCTATAGCTTTTGCCGTTTGGCGATTTGATTTTTAGCGCGGTATGCACCAGAAAAGCAGGAATGTGCATCCGTTCAGCACGACGGTCAATCTCTTGCCAGGCGATCTTGCTTAAGCCCGGAACGGCCGGATCTGCCTGATAATTTGACTCCTGCTGCGCCACCGCCAGCACCGAGCAGACGTTTTCCAGCGTCGGTGCCAGCCCCTGACTTTCAAAGGTGGTGGCGAGATCTTTCGCCCAGGCATCGCGGTCTTTCACGCTCGCAGGCATCTTCTGCCGCACGACACTCGCCACATCTATCGCTTTTTCGCCCTTTTTCAACGGTTGCGGAGCCTGACTACTACACCCCGCTAAAATCAGAACCGCCAACAATGACAGCGAAGATAGAGGATTGACGCGCGACATTACTTCTCCTTTTTAGCTCAAGGTATGGGTTACTTCCTGAATTTTGTCACCATCCAGCTCATGTTCAAAGCTGCGCAGACGTTTGTAGATAGACATCAACTCAACCAGTGTGGTCCATGAGTTAATCAGGTACTGGAAAGCACCGCGAACCTGACCAAAAACGTTAGTAATCTGCGTCATCAGGCCGAGTGTAATCGTACCGGCAACAATTGACGGAAACAGCAAGAACAAACCGAAAACGTTATCGACCTGCAAATAGAGAATGCGGGCGATATTGAAATACATATAGTGAAAATAGAGGCGGAAATAGTTTTTCCGTACGGCGCTAAAAAGCTCGCGTACCGTAGGCGGCGTCGCGCGCGTGGCATCGTCTTCACCATAAACCAGCTCTTTACGGTAGGCAGCCTCTACACGCTGGTTTTTAAACTCCAGCCCCGGCAGTTTGATCCCTACCACTGCCAGTAATCCGGTCCCCATCAGCGACCAGACGATAGCGGCAATCACCAGACCATACGGAATGTGCCCGACAATCGGCAGCTCCGGCACATGTGCGGAGAGCGTTACCAGCACCGGCAGGAAGGCGATCAACGTCATGATAGCGTTGATAAAGCTGACGCCCATATTCTCCAGCGTTGAAGCAAAACGCATGGTGTCTTCCTGCACACGCTGCGCGGCCCCTTCGATATGACGCAGTTGTTGCCAGTTCGCCATGTAATATTCGTTCATCGCCGTACGCCAGCGGAACACGTAGTGACTGACAAAGAAGTTGTTCAGCACACTGATCACCACCGCGATCAGCGCAATCCCCAGAAAGACGCCCACTTCGCGGTAAAATTGTTCGATGGTGACTTTATGCGGCGAACTTAGCGCCGTTTGAATCAGATCATAGAACGGCGCATACCAGGCGTTGACGGCAACCCCGACTTCCACCAAAAACCAGGTGACAAAGATAATCAGCGCAGTACCGAGTATTGACCAGTATTGCCAACGGTGCGGGCTATAGATAAACCAGAACAATGCAAAAAGTCCTACGCAAACAATGTAGTAAGCGTAAAAAATCAGGAAATCCAACGACCAGAAACGCGCGGCGCTAATCGGGATCTGCCCGGAAGCGCCGGTGATACGCGCCACCCAATCACCCCCACCGGCTTGCCAGAAGATAACGGCAATCAATGCCCAAACAAAGGCCGAGAGAAAAAACGTTCCCGGCTTTGGGAAAAAAGACTTAAACATATGCACTCCTGCTAACTTCTTATCGTTTTAACAACTGCTGTGTATTAACCGCATGACCGCTACAAAGCGTCAGCCAAATGAAACCGCCCATTGTGACCCATAGCAAGGCGCTTAGTTCGCCAGCCTGACCATAAGAATTGTTTCGACGGGTTTCACAAACCAAAGATTGTTTACATAAGCGGATTAACACGCGCAGGATCACAAATGCAGGCATTGGTGAGCAGGAAAAAGATCGTGTTTACGCGCCGTTACGTTTTTAACACTATTATTGCACTAATTCGCCCTTTGCAATCCATCAATGAGTAGTATAAATACGCTCAGTTACCTTCATTCAATCTATGGACACCACCGTTGAAACGTAGTCTGCTTTTTTCTGCCGTGCTGTATGCGGCGTCATTGACCTCCGTCCATGCGGCTCAGCCGATCACTGAACCGGAGTTTGCCTCTGATATTGTCGATCGTTATGCCGATCATATTTTTTACGGCAGCGGTGCCACGGGGATGGCGCTGGTTGTTATCGACGGTAACCAGCGCGTCTTTCGCAGTTATGGCGAAACGCGACCTGGTAATAACGTTCGCCCGCAGCTGGATTCCGTCATACGTATTGCTTCCCTCACCAAGTTAATGACCAGTGAGATGCTGGTGAAATTGCTCGACCAGGGGACCGTGAAGTTAAACGATCCGCTAAGTAAATATGCTCCGCCAGGCGCACGCGTACCGACCTACAATGGGACGCCCATTACGCTGGTGAATCTGGCAACCCATACCAGCGCCCTGCCCCGTGAACAGCCCGGTGGCGCGGCACATCGTCCGGTATTTGTCTGGCCAACGCGCGAGCAACGCTGGAAATACCTTTCCACTGCCAAACTAAAAGCCGCGCCGGGCAGCCAGGCCGCGTACTCCAACCTCGCATTCGATCTGCTGGCAGATGCACTGGCGAATGCGTCCGGCAAGCCTTATACCCAGTTGTTTGAAGAGCAGATTACCCGTCCGTTGGGGATGAAAGACACCACCTACACCCCCTCACCGGATCAGTGCCGCCGTTTAATGGTTGCTGAGCGCGGTGCCAGTCCGTGCAATAACACGCTGGCGGCAATTGGCAGCGGCGGCGTCTATTCCACGCCAGGCGATATGATGCGCTGGATGCAGCAGTATTTGTCATCTGATTTTTATCAGCGCAGTAACCAGGCTGATCGCATGCAGACGTTGATTTATCAGCGCGCGCAGTTTACAAAAGTGATTGGCATGGATGTCCCCGGCAAAGCGGATGCGCTTGGTTTAGGCTGGGTATATATGGCCCCGAAAGAGGGTCGTCCGGGGATTATTCAGAAGACAGGTGGTGGTGGCGGTTTCATTACCTATATGGCGATGATCCCGCAGAAGAATATTGGCGCGTTTGTGGTGGTCACTCGTTCGCCGTTGACGCGCTTTAAAAATATGAGCGATGGCATCAATGACCTGGTGACCGAGCTAAGCGGGAATAAACCGTTGGTTATCCCCGCATCCTGATTAATACTCTGAAGGCAAACGGTTGATAGCGACCAGTTTGCCTTTATTCATTTCGATATAGCCGCCTTTACGCAAAGCAGCGAGAACTTCCGCAACGACAGAACGCGATATACGTGTACGTTGATGGATATAATTCATCACGCCAATACGTGATCGCAATTCTTCATTCCAGTCAATCATTGATAATAACGTCGCGCGGATTTGTTCGTAGGAATTATGCCCAATGAGCTGAACGTCGCGTAATTCCAGAATTCTATTTTGCCAGGCTAACCAGTAAAAAGCGTCTCGCCAGAGTTGATTTTGTTCAATAAGAGTAATGGTTTGTTTGGCTGGCAAATGATATCCCGTACAGCTTCCTTCTGATATTAATTTGTATGGTATATCGTTTTTCATTAAACCATCAGCCAGCCCCATAATATAAGGCGCCTGTGTAATACCGATAAGTACGTTTTCTTCTCTACGCAAAGAGATAACGCCCTCTAAAATAACGAAAGTATCTTCGCTATTGACATCACTGGAAAATATAACTTGCTTTTCATTATTAAACTCGAAGCGCGTACCGTATCTGGACAAACATTTATCGAGCTTACCAAATTCCTGAAGAGGTTTAACTACAGATAACATTTGCGCGTCCTTTGCAGTAATGCCCGTCAAATCCTTGACGGGCATTATTTAGATTAAATTACCTATTTCTTCGGAGTGAAGAATATTACCAGGTATATTTAACACCCACATTCGCGGACCAGTCTTGATCTACGTCACCACCACCGAGGTAGTTAGCATCGGTATAGGCGCTGAAGTTCTTGGTGAAGCTGAACTGAGTACCCAGACCAACACGTACCGCAGCCCCTTCAGTACCGTTATCGATGGAATCACCGTTCACATCGTTATCGTTGTTAGAGTCGTCGTAGACGTAAGCCAGTTTGAAGTACGGAGTCAGAGCCTGGTCTTCGCTGTAGGTGAAGGTATAACCTGCATCTACACCCAGTTCATAACGCATGCTGTCGTAAGACTGACCATCAACTTTCATGTCGTTGCTCAGCTGGTAATCATCACCAGACTGGAACAGACCAGAAATGCTGCCGTAAGGAGTCACGTAACCTGCATCACCCAGTTTGAAGTCGTAACCGGCTTTCAAACCAAAGCCCCAAGCGTCGGAGTTGGTGCTGCCGTCAACGTAAGTACCGTTGCTCATGGTTGCAGACAGGTCGTTGTTGAAGTGAGAGTAGCTCAAGCTACCGTCAACAAAGACGTTGTTCGCGAAGTGAGCAGAAGAGTAGATGTAGGCAGTCTGGCTGTCTTGATCCACCTGACCAGAACGGTCATTCATATCACCTTTAGCGAAGCCTGCAGCCGCACCGACGATCCACTTAGCGTTGTTACCGTCAATTTTGGTATCAACACCGACCATGATGCCGTTAACATCCTGATCATAGTTGATGGTGCCGTTGTCGCCGTTGAAGTTACCACCGAAGTAGCTTACCCATGCGCCGCCGTTATCAGCCAGACCATGACGAGAGTTGGTCAGACGAGTACCAACGGTGTCTTGTTCCAGGTTCCAGATATTGGTGTTCGCAGACGGGATGCTCAGCGCCATGTTAGCGTAGTCGGTCAGCTCCATCTGTTGCAGAACAACGGTGTTACCACGCTGCTCAGCCTGATAGGTGTATGCCCCCAGGTCAGCTTTGTTAGCAGCAGAGAAGGTCGCGTTGCTGTTTTTGTCGTTGACGTAGATCAGCTCGTTACCGTTGTAGTCAGCGATAGAACCAGCACCAGTAGCGTTGTCGATACGAACTTTGTAGTTACCGGTTGCAGCTGCAACATGGTCACCGTTGTTATCAACTTCGTTCTGACCAGCTTCGATAGAAGCAGTGTTGTCGTTATCGCCGTTACCGTTAATGGTCAGGTGACCATCAGAGTTCATTGCGATTAAGCCATAACCGTAGTTTGACTTGGTAGTATCGTTGGTACGGTCGTTGGTCAGATCGGCATCGAGTACGAAGCGGTTGCTTTCGATGTTGAACACACCTGCGTGAATGTTACCACTGGTATCAGTAGTGCTGGTCAGGTTCAGAGTATCAACCTGCAGAGCATTCGCCGCAGTGTTACCTACATCCAGGATACCGTCGTTAGTCACTTTGATGTTGTTAGCATACAGAGCAGCATCACCTACAGCCCAGCCAGCAGAAACTTCATCAGAAATGGTTACGGTACTGTTGTCGACAGTCAGTGAATCAGTTGCAACATGACCATCTTCGTTGATGTTCAGCGCAGAAAGACCAGTCAGAGAGATAGAGTCAGAAATCAGCGTTGAATCAGCAACATTAACAGTTGAACCACTGTTGATGCTCAGAGTATCAATCAGAGAAGTTTTGGTGGTATCCCACTGTGAACCGGTGTTCAGGGTCACATTGAACAGACCGCTCTGGTAAACTTCGTTACCGATGATGTGATCAAATTCGCTGTATTCAGAGTCGCTGTTTTCTACACCAACAGTTGATGAAGGCCACAGGCTGTTAGCTGCGATGTCGATCAGAGTTGCAGTGGCTTCGGTGCCTGTACTGGTATCAATAACAGCCCCATTGTCATTGTAAACAGGACCGTAAGCATCTGGCACACCATCATCATTGGTATCAACCGTTAAGTGCGCAGACATTGCCGCACCGACCCACTTGCTGCCATTGTTCAGGGTCAGATCCAGGCGATCAGTACCATCCCAACCGTTAGTATCTACATCACCGTCAGCATCACGATAGCTATCACGACCTTGTGGGAAGAAGTTCTCATCAAAATTACTTGAGAAGAATACATCGCCCATCAGTGTGGAATTGTCGAATGTTGCAGTGGTTTGCATGGCGTTATCAGCATATGGATGTGCAATAACAGCTAATGCAACATCATCAGCATTCCACCCATCACCATTGTAATCACTAGCATTACCAGTATTACCAAACCAACCAGTAGTACCTTCATCAGTCCATGAACCAGAGGTCACGGTAGAATCTTTAACAGTGATGGTGTTATTAAATACTTCGCTGCTGTTTACACCAGTGCTGACAGTGTTGTCGTCGATATCTTCCCACTCATAACCCTGAGTCAGCGTAATACCTGCTACATGAGAGTTATTAGAGATGGACAGATCAACTTCCTGATCCAGAGTGATGGCAGTACCAATGTTAAATACATTTACAACATGAGTGTCAGCGGCATTATTGTAGGTGCCGTTATATGTGTAGTGTTCGTAGTTGTCATCGATCGTTGAATTATCAACGGTCAGCGCCAGACGATCATGGTAGTAGTCATCCGCACGATCAGCACAATCAGTTGTCATGCACTCGGAATAAATCATACCGTGAATAGTGCTGTTTTTGATTGTCAGGCTATTGGCGTTGGTATTAGTAGAAATACCATCGTCCAAATAGTAGGTAGAAATCACGCCGTTAACGGTAGCGTTATTAATGACCGGATAGATATCGCCGTTGTAATAACTATCAGCGGCATAGTTATTCCAGCCTACATAACCATCATAGTAAACGTCATCAGCATAGGTGGCGTCGTTGTAGTGATGGAAAGTATTGTAAGTTTGACCAGAAATATCGTTGGTCGCTGCATTAGCCTGAGAGGTGATAGCCAGAGTGCAAGCCAATGCTAATTGTGATACTACAAGTTTCTTTTTCCAGGAGTGCATTTGTCATCCCTCCTCAGGGACGTAATAAGTTGATCCATCAATTATCAATGCATAGAAAACATATTATGTTTCGCGTTTACGATTATGCGGCGTTATAGAGGAATGGTTCAATTATTCTTTCCCCTAAGTCCGATTGCGGACATATATAAAGCACGTGAACACACACAAAGAAAGAAATAACAAAAACACAATATTTCAATACGTTAATGAAAGCGTTAATTTTAAAACATAGACCATGAAAATATAAAACAACAAAAACAGACAAATAATGTATCAATAAGCAATGAACTTTAAGCTATTCACTTTTTGGAAACGTCACCAAATCCCCAAAAACAATAATCTATGGCTATAAATAAAAATTAAAAATATTTTCAGTGAATATGAAATTATTGCTATTTCTATTACAAAGATGTCCTGACCTCTTTTTCATTCTCTTTTTGTCAACATCGCGACAACTTTCGTAAAACACACCCAGCCTGCTTCAGGTATACTATGCTCCTCGATTCCACAAACATCAGGCAGACCATGACAGATTTAATCCAACGCCCTCGTCGCCTGCGCAAATCTCCTGCGCTGCGCGCTATGTTTGAAGAGACAACACTTAGCCTTAACGACCTGGTGTTGCCGATCTTTGTTGAAGAAGAAATTGACGACTACAAAGCCGTTGAAGCCATGCCAGGCGTGATGCGCATTCCAGAGAAACATCTGGCACGCGAAATTGAACGCATCGCCAACGCCGGTATTCGTTCCGTGATGACTTTCGGCATCTCTCACCATACCGATGAAACCGGCAGCGATGCCTGGCGGGAAGATGGACTGGTGGCGCGTATGTCGCGCATCTGCAAGCAGACCGTGCCAGAAATGATCGTTATGTCAGACACCTGCTTCTGTGAATACACATCTCACGGTCACTGCGGTGTTCTGTGCGAGCATGGCGTCGACAACGACGCGACTCTGGAAAATTTAGGCAAGCAAGCTGTGGTTGCAGCTGCTGCAGGCGCAGACTTCATCGCCCCTTCTGCCGCGATGGATGGTCAGGTACAGGCGATTCGCCAGGCGCTGGACGCTGCGGGCTTTAAAGATACGGCGATTATGTCGTATTCGACCAAGTTCGCCTCCTCCTTTTATGGCCCGTTCCGTGAAGCTGCCGGAAGCGCATTAAAAGGCGACCGCAAAAGCTATCAGATGAACCCAATGAACCGTCGTGAGGCGATTCGTGAGTCGCTGCTGGATGAAGCCCAGGGCGCAGACTGCCTGATGGTTAAACCTGCCGGAGCATACCTCGACATCGTGCGTGAGCTGCGTGAACGTACTGAATTGCCGATTGGCGCGTATCAGGTGAGCGGTGAGTACGCGATGATTAAGTTCGCCGCGCTGGCGGGTGCTATAGATGAAGAGAAAGTCGTGCTCGAAAGCTTAGGTTCGATTAAGCGTGCGGGGGCGGATCTGATTTTCAGCTACTTTGCGCTGGATTTGGCTGAGAAGAAGATTCTGCGTTAATGATCATTATGCCGGGTTATCCAACCCGGCATTTCCCCCTTACCCCGCCCGATAAAACGGAATATCCCCAAGAATCGTCGCCCGATGCATAATCCGCCGCTGTGGCAGGTAATCCGCATTGGCATAGTGCTGAGTCACGCGGTTATCCCAAATCGCAATATCATTCGGTTGCCAGCGCCAGCGCACCTGAAACTCCGGTTTAGTGATATGGGCAAACAAAAAACCTAACAAGGCTTCGCTCTCTTTCTCGCTGACATCAACAATTCGTGTGGTAAAACCTTCGTTCACAAACAGCGCCTGTTTACCGGTCACCGGATGCGTTCGCACCACCGGATGTAGCAACGGTGGATTTTTCGCGACCGCCTCACGCCAGCGTTGATGCTCAGCCTCGGTTTTGCGGTACTTGTATTCCGGGAACGATTTACGGAAATCATGCTCCGCACGCAACCCGCTCAACAGCTGGCGGAAGGGAACAGAGAGCGCCTCATATGCGGCAATACCACTGGCCCAGAGCGTATCGCCGCCGGTCGAGGGTAACTCTTTCGCCGCCAGAATCGCCCCTGCGGGTGGCGTTTGAATAAATGTCACATCGGTGTGCCAGTTGTCGTTATCCGGCGGATTATCGTTATGGGTATCCAGGACGATGATCTCGTCAACCCCTTCAGCATGAGGGTAAACAGGGTGAATATGCAGCTCGCCAAAACGCTGGGCCAGCGCGCGTTGCTGCTGCGGCGTAATAGCTTGATCGCGCAGAAACACCACATGATGGCGCAGCACCGCATGGTAAAGCTGTTCAAACTGATTATCGCTTAACGGGCGCGTTAAGTCGGCCCCCGTAATTTGTGCGCCAATATACGGCCCCAGCGGGGTAATGCTCAGACGTTCACTCATTGTACTTCTCCATGCCAGGGCGTCAGGCGGCGCTGTAACGCGCGCAGACCCAGTTCTAAAAGAAAGGCGATAATCGCAATCACCGCGATCCCCGCCAGCACCACGTCAGTCGCGAGAAATTCACCCGCTGACTGAACCATAAATCCTAAACCGCGCGTTGCGGCAATCAGCTCCGCCGCCACCAGCGTAGACCAGCCCACACCCAGACCAATGCGTAATCCGGTGAGGATTTCCGGCAGCGCGCCGGGCAAAATGACAAACCACAGCACCTGCGCACGGCTGGCACCCAGCGACTGGGCGGCACGAATGCGAACCTGCTGCGCGCTTTTCACCCCCGCCAGCGCCGACATCGCCACCGGCGCAAAAATCGCTAGATAGATCAGTAAGATCTTCGAGGTTTCGCCAATACCAAACCAGATCACCATCAGCGGCAAATAAGCCAGCGGCGGCACCGGACGATAAAGCTCGATTATCGGATCCAGAATGCCGCGCACCGTCGGGCTTAGCCCCATGGCGATCCCGACCGGAATACCGATCAACACCGCCGCGAGTAGCGCCAGCACAATGCGCGTCAGGCTGGCTGCCAGATGCTGCCACAGCGTGGCGTCCATAAATCCCTGCGGCCCGGCAATGGTGAGCAGTTTTGCCAGTACCTGTTGCGGTGGCGGCAAAAACAGCGGGCTAATCAGTTGCAGCGCCGCGACTGCCCACCATACAGTGAGCAAAACCGCTAACGTACCAATGCTTAAGGTCACCTGACGCGAGAGCGGCCAGCGCCATTTCAGCCGATGCGAATGCAGTTTTTCATTAATGAGCACACTCATGAGAACGCCTCCCGTTGCTCAAATACGCGGCTTAAAACATATTCGCGCATGGCGATGAATTGTGGATCGGACTTGATGCTGCGGCTCGACTCTCCCGCAACAAAGCGGCGAGCAAAGTTGAGCGGCAGCCGCTCCAGCACACGGCCTGGGCCGGGTGAAAGCAGAACCAGTTCAGTCGCCATAAACACCGCTTCTTCTATATCGTGGGTAATCAACAGCACCTGCTTTCCCGTCTCCTGCCAGAGTTTCAGCAGCAGAGTTTGCATCTGGTCGCGGGTGAAGGCGTCCAGCGCACCAAACGGTTCGTCGAGTAATAACAGCTGGGGATTTGCCGCCAACGCGCGGGCAATCCCCACCCGCTGACGTTGACCACCGGAAAGCTGCCAGATGTAGCGTTTTTCTGCGCCTTCCAGCCCGACTTTTTTCACCATCTGGTGTGCGATTTCCAGTCGCTGCATTTTCTCTACACCTGCCAGTTGCAGGCCGAACGCCACGTTGTCCTGTACATTGCGCCACGGTAACAGCCCTTCATTCTGAAAAACTACGCCACGCTCTGCTCCCGGTCCCTGAATACCCTTACCCGCCAGTTGAATGCTGCCATGCTGATAAGGCACAAAACCAGCAATCAAATTCAGCAACGTAGTTTTGCCGCAGCCAGACGGCCCCAGAACTACCAGAAGCTCGCCGCTTTCCAGCGTCAGGTTGATATCTTCCAGTGCCGGTTTGCCGCCATAATCGGCGTAAAGATGAGAAATTTGCAGCATCTGCGCCTCCTTTTATTGCACGAAGCGCGAGGTAACGTACTGGCTGTAATCATTCGCTACAGCCGGGACTTTGCCCTGCTCTTTCAAAAACTGCGCGGTGTCGATGATCGCTTTGTTCACCGGTCCGGTCAGTTCTGCCGTTTGTTGCTGCGGCGTCAGATAGGTATTTCCCTTCACCAGCCCCGGAACGTCACCTTCCGGCACGCCGCTTAACCGCGCCAGTTTGCTGATGTTTTCCGGCTGTTTCAGCCACGCGTCTGGGTTAGCAATGTACGGTTGCTGAGCATCGATGGCGCTTTTAGCGAACGCTTTCACGACCTCTGGATGTTTCTCGGCAAAATCTTTCCGCACGACCCAGACGTCCAGTGTCGGCGCGCCCCACTGCCCGACCTGTTCAGAATCGGTCAGCACCTTGCCATCTTTTTCCAGGGCGTTAACCGCCGGTGCCCAGACATAAGCACCATCAATATCTCCCCGCTGCCATGCGGCGATAATTGCGGGCGGCTGCAGGTTCACAATCTCAACTTGCCCAGGTTTAATACCCCAGTGTTTCAGCGCCGCCAGCAGGCTGTAGTGGGTGGTGGAGATAAACGGTACGGCGATGCGTTTACCAATCAAGTCTTCCGGTTTACTGATAGTTTTCTTTACCACCAGCGCTTCGGAGTTACCCAGTTTTGACGCCAGCAAGAAGACTTCAATCGGCACCTGTTGGCTGGTTGCAACCGCTAACGGGCTGGAACCGAGGTTGCCGATTTGCACATCGCCCGAAGCCAGCGCCCGCACGATGCTGGCTCCACTGTCAAACTTACGCCAGTCCACGGTTGCTCCGCTTTCTTTAGCAAAGGTGTTGTCGGCCTGAGCCACTTTCGCCGGTTCGGCGGAGGTTTGATACGCCACGGTGACGTTCACCGCCTGCGCCTGAAAAGCGATGAATGCCAGTGCGGCAAGAAATGTGTTACGCGATGAAATTGCCATGATTGTCTGCTCCCCCGTCTTGTTATGGGAGCAGTATTCAGGAATAAAAACATTCATTAAAAGAATTAGTCGTTATCGTACAGATGATTTTATTCTTAGCAAAAAAGCGGCAAAGGAAAGATTAAATATGCAATTACGCCCACTCTGATAACTCAGTAAATTACTGCACTTCATTTTATTAATGCATAAACAAGCAGGTTCTAATGTCTGTTATTTTATTAACAGCAACACATATAATGAAACCATTATATTCACATTGCATATATAAATGTATCATTCTCAATCAACCACATAATGTATTCACATAATGTATATAATCAATATTTGTGCATAGAACATATTTTTAATATGCAATTAATTGACAAACTAAATCACATTTAAATACAATATATAAAATAAAATAACCATACAAACCAAACACACAAACACTTAACATATGAACTACATAAAAGATTACACACTCTTACCCCCGTACCTGACAGCCCCTTGTTTTTCAGCTATCAGCTATTTTTAACACTTAAAAATTAGCATCTGTCTGCGTCAGAGGTTACGTCTCTGGGGGCGTCGTTGTGCTTGTAGTATAATAAATAAAATGGAGTGTCATAAAGTGGATAAGGTTTTAGATTCAGCGATCCTTTCTTCGGCAAATAAAAGAAAGGGTATCCTTGCCATTGGCGCGCATCCTGACGATATAGAATTAGGCTGTGGCGCATCGCTAGCTCGCCTTGCGCAAAAAGGAATTTATATTGCTACCGTAGTGATGACTACCGGTAATTCTGGCGTAGATGGAATAATCGATCGCCACGAAGAATCACGCAACGCTCTAAAGATATTAGGGTGCCACCAAACTATTCATCTTAATTTTGCTGACACCCGCGCTCATTTACAGCTCAATGATATGATTTCTGCCCTGGAAAACATCATAAAAAATCAAATTCCCTCTGATGTTGAAATTATACGTGTATATACCATGCATGATGCTGACCGCCATCAGGATCATCTTGCAGTCTATCAAGCCTCAATGGTTGCCTGTCGCGCTATTCCGCAAATTCTCGGCTATGAAACACCAAGTACCTGGCTTTCATTTATGCCTCAGGTTTTTGAATCCGTGAAAGAAGAATATTTTTCTCTTAAACTGACTGCGTTAAAAAAACATAAAAGTCAGAGCCAGCGAGATTATATGCGCCCGGAGCGTCTGCGTGCAGTTGCTCAATTTCGCGGGCAACAGGTCAATAGCGATCTGGGTGAAGGTTTTGTTATTCATAAAATGATTCTTTGAGCAAATTGCATGAAAACCTGGATCTTTATATGTATGGCCGTAGCAATATTGCTATGGTTTCTGAGTACGTTAAGGCGTAAGCCCAGCCAAAAGAAAGGCTGTATTGACGCCATTATACCTGCTTATAACGAAGGCCCGTGTCTGGCGCAGTCACTGGATAATCTGCTGCGTAACCCTTATTTTTGCCGGGTAATTTGCGTTAACGACGGCTCCACGGACAATACCGAAGCGGTCATGGCGGAAGTCAAACGCAAATGGGGCGACCGCTTTGTTGCCGTCACGCAAAAAAATACCGGTAAAGGTGGTGCGCTGATGAATGGCCTCAATTACGCCACCTGCGATCAGGTTTTTTTAAGTGATGCCGACACCTATGTTCCGCCCGATCAAGACGGAATGGGCTATATGCTGGCGGAAATTGAGCGTGGCGCTGATGCCGTAGGCGGCATTCCCTCTACTGCGTTGAAAGGCGCGGGTCTGTTACCACACATCCGCGCGACCGTAAAGTTGCCGATGATTGTTATGAAGCGCACGCTACAGCAGCTTCTGGGCGGCGCACCGTTTATCATCAGCGGTGCCTGCGGGATGTTCCGTACTGATGTATTGCGTAAGTTCGGTTTCT